>Ga0208934_1000001_pt1 | contig 791846 bp, 707 predicted proteins | sample MalvirDeepMed_s2_FD_184243 | JGI IMG/M metagenome (GOLD analysis project Ga0208934, IMG submission 184243) | Marine viral communities from the Global Malaspina Expedition - Malaspina viral metaG DeepMed_s2 (SPAdes) (version 2) | ecosystem: Environmental > Aquatic > Marine > Oceanic | place... | reverse complement strand
GAATCCTCTCTCCCCGACCAATTTTCGTCGTCTTCGCCATACGGCCGAACAGGATTCTGCCTGTTCGAGACGATAAGCCGGGCCGGTGTGCGATGCGCGGCCGCAACATGGCCGAGCGGGTGATCGAGCGGTGGCGATTGGCGATATCGCCAGCCTACTTCGGCCCGGATCTAAGCCATTGCTTCCATAGCGAACTTTAGGCGGGCGATGCGGGTTGCTCCGCAATGTGCGCTAGACGTTGGTTTCGAGGTTATTAACCTTGCGTCACCCATGCGGATGGAGCGCCGCCCCCCATCGTTTCAACAGGTACAATATGTCGCAACGTCACAAGGCCGGGGGTTCTGCGAACCTTGGCAAGGTTCTCCAGCCACGAAATCTGCGTGACATCGGCTTGCTGGCGATCTGCTATTTCGTCGCGGGCTATATCGGCCTCTCACTGGCGGTGCCGCCGGGCTATGCGACGATCATCTGGCCCGCATCAGGCGTGGCGCTGTGTGCCCTGCTGCTGCGCGGCCCGGTTATCTGGCCCGGCATCTGGCTGGGGTCCTTCGCACTCAACGTCATGAACGGGTTCGACCGGGCCAATTTCGACAGTGCCGTGCCGATCATTGCCATCGCCGCGGTGGTCGCCGTCGCTGCAAGCATCCAGGCACTGGTGGGTCTGCGCCTGGCCCAGCGCTTCTCCGATAGTATCGAGCTTTCGCGCCTGCGCCGGATGGGCATGGCGGTCTTGCTGGTGATCGCCCTGCCCTGTCTCATCGTCCCCTCGATCGGGACGGGCATGCTTTTTGCGGCCGGCGCGATCGGTCCCGACATGGTGCTGGAGAACTGGCGTACCTGGTATATCGGCGATTTCTTCGGCGTGCTGCTGATCATCCCGATCCTCCTGCTGTCGCATCGCTCGCCGGTCGAAGTGCGGTGGCACGACCGCTCGCTGCAAGGCGCAAGCTCGCTGGTGGCGATCAGCCTGGTGACGACACTGCTGCTGACATTCTACGCATGGCAGTTCATCTCGGAGCGGGAATACGGGCAGGCCGAAGCCAATTTCGTGGCGATCGCCGACGAGACCGACAATGCGCTGCGGTACCGCCTTCAGATATACCAGCGTGCGCTAGAAGCCGGCGCAGCGTTCGTCGCCGTCAATGAAAGCGTGTCCCCGGCCGAGTGGCGCGAATATGTCGCCCAGCTCGACATGACCCGCGCCTATCCGGGCATGCGCGGCTTCGGCACGTTCGAATTTGTGTCCGCAGACGACCTGCCCGCCTTCCGCGACAATTTCATTCGCGAGTTCGGCGATCGCTTCGAAATCCATCCCGAAGTGATGCGCGACGAGCATTATGTCATCAACCGGATCGAGCCGCTGGAAAGCAACCTCGCCGCTCTCGGCCTCAACCTCGCGTTCGAGGAAGGGCGCCGCGACGCGATCGCGCTATCGAGGACATCCGAGGAACCGGTGCTCACTCGCCCGATCGTGCTGGTGCAGGACGCAAAGCAGGGCGCGGGCTTCCTCCTGATGCGGCCAGTTTTCGACCGCGCCGGCGAACCGACCGGCAAATGGGTCTACGCCCCGGTCGTGGCGGAAGAGCTGGTCTCGGCGCTGACGCCCGGACAGGGCGATCAATTCGCGCTCGAGGTTTTCCACGGCGACGAGCCTGCCGCCGACGCTCTGCTGTTTTCGACCACGGCGAAGAATGCGGCGGCGAGATTTGTCGTGACGCGGACGGTCGAACTGGCAGGCCAGCCGATTTCACTGCGCTGGAGCAGCCTGACGCCCTTCGAACAGCGCAATTCGTCGAGCGCGCCGGCCTTGGTGCTGGGAAGCGGCATCCTGATCACGATCCTGCTGGGCCTGCTGCTCACGATATTCCTGCGCCGGGAAAGCGATGTCGTGCGCAAGGTCGAGGAAGCGACCGCCGAACTGGCAGAGCGCAACCGCATGCTCGAGATGGCCGAGGCAACCGCACATATCGGCCACTGGCACTTCGACCTGGTCAATGAGGATATTCGCTGGTCTGACGAAGTGTTCCGGCTGCACGGACTGGCGCCCGAGGAAGCACCGCCGCTCGACCGGGCGTTCGAATTCTACCACCCGGAAGATCGCCTGCGGGTCGAGGATACACTCGACCAGGCAATCGCGAGCGGCGAATCGTGCAGGTTCAAGGCGCGTATCCTGACCGCCGATGGCCAGACCAGGCATGTCGAGGTGATCGGCCGGGTCGACACTTGCGAAGGAGGCGAAGCCAGCGCCCTGTTCGGCGTGATGATCGACCGTACGCCCGAGACCCTGATGCGCGAACGCCTTACCGAGACGCTGGAAGAAGCCCGGGCGGCCGACAAGGCCAAGACCAGCTTTCTGGCCAATATGAGCCATGAAATCCGCACCCCGATGAACGGTGTGATCGGGTTCACCGAACTGGCGCTGAGCGAGGAAAAGGAACCGGCCCAGAAGCGGCGCCTGCAGATCATTGCGGATTCGGGCAACGCCATGCTCCGCCTGCTTAACGACCTGCTGGATTTCGCCAAGATCGAGGCCAAGCAGATGGCCATTGTCAGCGAGCCGACCGATCTGCGGCATACGCTGAGAAGCTGCCAGAGATTGATGGAACCGGTCGCGCAATCGCAGGACCTGAAACTGAAACTCGACATCGATCCGGCGCTTCCGCCAATGGTTCTCGTCGACAAGATGCGCTTCCGCCAGATCGTGCTGAACCTTGTCGGCAATGCGCTGAAATTCACGATGGAAGGCGAAGTCACGATCGCGGCATCGGTGGTCAGGCGCGCGTCCGAGCCGGGAGACAATATCGAGGTTACGGTGCGCGATACGGGCATCGGCATCGCTGCCGACCGGCTCGAAAGCATCTTCGAGAAATTCACCCAGGCCGACGATACGACGGCGAGACGCTTCGGCGGGACCGGCCTTGGTCTGCCGATCAGTGCGGAACTCGCCGAACTCATGGGCGGCGACTTGCGTGCCGAGAGCGAGCCGGGCGTGGGTTCCGCCTTCATCCTGTCGATCCCGCTCGAGGCCAGCGCTGCGCAGGTGGCGCAGCAGGCTGCGGAAGCGCCGTCCGGCGATTGCGGGCATGACGTGACGCTGCGTGTGCTGGTGGCCGAGGACAATCCGGTGAACCAGGAACTGACCATGGCGATGGTCGACAAGTCCGGACACGAATGCGAACTTGCACAGGATGGCCGCGAGGCGGTCGAGGCCGTGCTCAACGCCAAGCGCAACGGGAGCCCCTACGATCTGGTCCTGATGGATATGCAAATGCCCGAGATGGACGGGCTGGAAGCAACCAGGGCGATCCGCGCGGCGGGTTTCGATGGCGACACGCTGCCCATTATCGCGGTCACGGCCAATGCCTATGCCGACGACATCCAGCGTTGCAAGGCGGCCGGAATGCAGGCGCACCTCGCCAAGCCGCTGCGCCTGAAAGACCTGTGCGCCGCAATCGCGCACTGGTCGTCGCGTGTGGTAATCGAGCCGCGCAGCGAAGAAAATGCGATCGAAGAGGAAACCGATCCACGTTTGCGCATTATGTTCGATGAACGAAAGACCGCTGCGCTTGATGCGCTGGCTGCAGCGCTTGGCGAAAACGAAATTACCGAAGATCGGAAGAAGGAGGTAGCCAGCCTGTTGCACCAGATAGCCGGGGTCGCCGGTTATTTCGGACAAGCAGCGCTTGGCGAAACATGCCGTGAGTATGAACGGAAGATCCTCGCATCCCGGACCGATCGGGACAGCCGCGAACTGATGGAAACCATTCGCGGGCAGATATCGACGGTCGCGGCTGGCGCTTCGGCGGAAAGCTGAGCACTGCGAGGTTCTACGCATGGCCCGCCGCGGGAAACATGCCTTAGAATTGCCTTAATAATCATTCCTTATCCAATGAACGAGCCTGGAGCGATAGATGGCCGAAATACTGATTGCCGATGACGACCCCATTCTTGTCGAAATACTGAAGTTTCGGCTCGAGGGTGCGGGCCATTCGGTGTCGGTCGCCAAGGACGGCGAGGAGGCATTGGCGATGGTGCAGTCCGGCGCGCCGCAGCTGATCGTGCTCGATTCTATGATGCCGATCCTCTCCGGTCCGGAGGTCCTTGCCCAGCTCAAATCCGATGAAGCGGTGCGCGACATCCCGGTGGTCATGCTCACCGCGCGCGACAGCGAGGCCGATATCGTCGCCGGGTTGAAAGGCGGCGCTGCCGAGTATCTGACCAAACCGTTCATCCCGCAGGAATTGCTCGTCCGCATCGAAGGCCTGCTCGGGTAATCCCTGTGGCCGGGGCCCGTATCCTTGTCGCCGCATCGGCCCTCATGGCGGCGCCGCTCGCCGCACAGCAACCGCTCGAAACGCGCAGCGAACAGGTGGAAGCCGCCGAGGCTGCGCGTTCCGCGAGCGACTTTGCGGAAGCACGGCGATTGCTGCGCAGCCTGCTTGCCGACGCACCCGACGATGCCGACCTGCTTCGCCGCCTCGCCATGACCGAGGCGGGCGATGGCAATCTGGATGAGGCTCTGGCGCTGGTCGAGCAGGCTTCCCAGCGCGCGCCTGCCGACCTCGATGTCGCGTTGGCGCGCGCCTATATCCTTTACTGGAACGGGCAGTACGACGCGGCCGAACAGGCCGTGGCCGGTATCGCCGCGCGGGCGCCCGACTATCCCGACCTCGCCCCGCTACAGGCGAACCTGCAGCGCCAGCGCGATGCAGGCGGCCTTCGCCTGCGCGTGCTGTCGGCGTCCGCGAGCGTTTCCGATATCGCATTCGACAATCGCGGCAGCCAGACCTGGACCAGCCAGAATGTGGCCGTCGCGTTCGACGTATCGCAGCGCTCTTCGATCACGCTCGCCCTCGCCCAAGAGGATCGCAATACCAAGGACACCCGCCTGTCGGCGCGCATCGACCGGCGGATCGGCACCGGTTTCGTTTATATCGCTGCCAGCACTGTTCCCGATGCAGACTTCCAGGAACGCTGGAGCCTTGCGGCGGGCGGCGAGGACCGGATTTCAGAACGCCTCACGGCCATTCTCGATACGCGTATCGCCGAATATGAAACGGGAACTATCCTCGCGCTGCAGCCGGGCCTGCGGTTCGACCTGGACGATGATTTCTCGCTGACTGCACGCGCGATCAATATCTTCGGAGGCGGCGACAGCTATCGGTTGGGTGGTTCCGCGCGGCTCGACTACCGCGCCGACAGCGGTCTGGCCCTGTTTGCGATCGCTGCCAGCTATCCCGATGTCGAGGCCGACGGCGTCAGACAGTTGCGCAGCGGTGCGCTTGGCGTGGCCGTTCCGCTGTCCGACCGCTTCACCCTGTCGGGCGCGACGAGCTACGAAGACCGCGAGAACAGCTATCGCCGCCTGTCCGGGACCCTGGCTTTGTCATACAGGTTCGGCACGCCATGATCGGGTACGGCCAGGTGGTGACCGGGACGACGTTCCTCGCCGCGGCGATCGTGGTGGTATTCCTCATTCTCGTCCTGCGCCGCTACCTTGCAGAACGCTCGAAGGCGCAGCGCGATGAGCGCGATGCCGCCATTACTCGCAATTACCTCCACCGGGTGGCCGGGCACAGGGTGGACGATAGCGCCAGGTGGAGCCGCAGCGTAAGGCTCGCAGCGGTAACCCGCATCCTACCCCTGCTGAAGGGCGGCGAAAGGGCGCGTCTGCTGCAGATTGCCGAACTCGACGGAGTGCTGGCCGAAACCCTGCGGCGCTCGCACAGCATGTTTCGCGCAGAACGGATTTCCGCCATTCATTTCCTGCAGCGGTTCGGGAGCGAGGTCTGCGTGGCCCGCCTGCGCCAGCTCATGGCGCATGATTCCAGTTCCCGCGTGCAGCTCGAAGCGGCATTCGCGCTTGCCGCAAACAACGCGCTGCCGCCGCCTCGGGAAAGCCTGCGCATCCTGAATGCGCTTTCCCGGCAACCGACACGGCTCGATGTCGCGCTGCTGCGCGCGACGGCCCCGCTCTACCCCGCGCAGATGGTCCTTCTCCTCGAAGACGACTTGCCGAGCGAATGGCGCGCGCAGATCATCGACGCGCTTGGCTGGTCGGGCGACATGGGGACCATCGACCTGCTCGAGCGTGCCGCAGCAGATCCCGACCCCGAAATTCGCCGCGCAGCGCTGCGCGCCTCCGCCAAGCTCGGCCATCCGGCGGCCGAACGCTGGATCCTGCCCGCGCTGAACGATCCGATCACGTCGGTCCGCCTGCAGGCGATCGCGGCGAGCGTCTCGCTTGGCCTGCGCAGTGCCCTACCCGATCTGACGGCGATGCGGAGCGATGAAGAACTCTGGATCCGCTTGCGCGTCGAACAGGCCTTCGACAGGCTCGCGCCCGAACAGAACGCGGCCCTGCCCAGGGACGGTGCCCGATGAGTTGGGAACAGTTTCAGATCCTGGCCGCGAACGGCATCATGTGGGTCGCCTTCGCATGCTTCATCATCGTTGCACTGCGCAACGGGATCAGCCTCATCCAGTTGCTGATCGCGGCATGGGTCTTCGTGACCCGCGTCCGGCCGAGCGAAGGCGCCCGCGACCTGTGGCACCGCTATGCCGATCTCGCCCTGCCGATCACCGTCATTGCGCCTGCATTCAACGAAGAACTGTCGATCGTACAGAGCACCAAGGCGCTGCTTGCGCTGGAATATCCCGAACACGAAGTCATCGTGGTCAACGACGGGTCATCGGATTCAACGCTGGACGTGCTGATCGAAGCGTTCGGCATGGAGGAAACCCAACGCACGCAAATTGCCGCGTTACAGGTTACGGAGGTCTACCGGACTTTCCATTCGCGTCGGTACCCGAACCTGCTCGTGGTGGACAAGGAGAACGGCCGCAAGGCCGACGCCGCAAACGCCGGGATCGGTTTTGCGCGCACGCCGCTGGTGTGCATCATCGACGCCGATTCGATCATCGAACCCGACGGGCTGCTGCGCGCAGCCGAACCCTTCATGTATGACGACGGGCGGCTGGTCGCGGTCGGCGGGGCAATTCGCATAGCCAATGGCTGCACCATTCGCGGCGGTTCGCTGCAGAAGATCGGCATTGCCGACACCATGGTCCCCCGCTTCCAGGTTGTGGAATATCTGCGCGCCTTCCTGATGAACCGCGTCGCCAATGCGCATATGAACACGCTGATGCTCATCTCGGGCGCGTTCGGCCTGTTCCGCCGCTCCACGCTCGTCGAAATGGGGGGATATCGCCACGATACCGTGGGCGAGGACCTCGAACTGGTGGTCCGCATGCACCGCCACATGCGCGATCAGAAGCGCGACTACCGGATCGACTTCGTGCCCGATATTGTCTGCTGGACCGAAGCACCCGCTGAACTCGACGGCCTCGACAACCAGCGGGCCCGTTGGCAGCAGGGCGCGCTGGAAACATTGCAGCGCCATCGCGGGATGATCCTCAACCCGCGCTATGGCCGCATCGGCCTGCTGGCCATGCCGCAAATCGTGCTCGAAGACATTTTCGGACCACCGGCCGAACTGCTCGGCTATCTCGTCCTGCCCGCCGCAGCGCTGCTGGGCCTGCTCGATCCGATGATGGCCGTCGCCTTTTTCTTCGTATCGGTCGTTTTCGGCTGCGTGCTCAGCCTCGGGACGCTGGCGCTGGAGGAACAACAGCTGCGGCGGACGCCGAATGCGAAGGATCTGCTACGGCTGGGCGCCGCTGCGGTTCTCGAGAATTTCGGCTACCGCCAGATCAATCTCTGGTACCGCATGGCCGGTATCCGCCGCTACTTCCGGAACGACACGTCCTGGGCGGCGGTCCCCCGCGTGGGCCTCGGCAAGAGCTGACCCTGCTTGCCTGGCGGTTACACCGCGACAAGGCCCAGCGCCTTGGCCCCCATCCACAGGCCCATGCCGATCATGAACAGGTTCTCGGTCAGCGAAACGAAACCGAGCGGGACATTGCTGTTGCCACCCACACAGGCGCATTTGAGCTCGCGCTTGTCGACATAAACGGCTTTGAACACGCTCACCGCGCCGACCGTACCGATGAACAGCGCAACGGGGACCGAGATGATCGGCAGCACATGCGCCACCATCAGGATACCTGCGAGCGCTTCGCCGAAGGGATAGATATATCCGTAGCGAACCCACCGGCGTGCAAGCAGGTCGTAATTCAGGAACATGGTCGAAAAGCTGCGCAGATCCTGTAGCTTCTGGATGGCGAGCAGCGCCATCGAAAGGCTGACGAACCATTCCGCCGCCTGCACGGTGAAAACCGTTTCGAAGACATACCAGCTGATCGCCAAGGCGAGCATAAAAGCGACGCCGAATATGGCGAGAACCGGCTGGTAGCTTGTCTCGCCCTCTTCGGGCTGGCTGCGGGACTTGCCCAGATATTCGCGCAGGTCGTCGTAGCCGCCGATCCGCTGCCCATCGATAAAGGTCTGCGGCGTGGTCGCGACATCGTGCTCGGTCTTGAAGGCATCGGTTTGGGCGCGCGTCTCGAGATGGTGGTCCTCGACCGCGAAGCCCTCGCGCTTCAGCAGGTCGACCGTCTTCAGGCCATAGGGGCACAGATGGCCCGGCATCACCATCCGGTAGACTGTCGCGGTCTTAGTGTTCACGAGGCGCCGCCCGGATAGCTGGACCAGACCTTGCGGCCATCAGGCCCGAAAGCGATGACCTGGTAGGCCTGCCGGTGATCGCCATGTTCCATACCCGGCGATCCGACGGGCATGCCTGCGACCGCGAGCCCGGCAACGCCCTCGGGGCGTTCCGCCAGCAGGCGTTCGATATCGGCGACGGGCACATGCCCTTCGATCACATAGCCATCGACGACAGCGGTATGGCACGAAAGCAGATCCGCGGGCACGCCGTGTGCGGCTTTCACCGCTGCCATATCGGGATGACTGACCGCCTCGACATCGTGTACCCCGCCGCGCTCTATATGCCCGGCCCAGGCGAGGCAGCAGCCGCAATTGGCATCGCGGTACATGGTCAGGCTGGCCGCCTGGGCAGCGCAGGCGGTCAATGCCGCCCCCAGAGCGAGCGAACCCGCCAGCGTCCGGCGAGAAAGCGCCGATCCGAGCGATGAAATCATGTGTGTTCTCCTTGGTTTCGAACCGCGCTCACCGTTTCGCCTTTTCGAACAGCGTCACCAGTTCCTCGAACTTTTCGCGCTGGTCGTCGGCATTGCCGCTGGCGATGGCCTCGGCGACGCAGCAGGCGGCGTGATCCTTCAGGACCTGCGTTTCCACCTTTGCCAGCGCGGACTTGATCGCCTGGATCTGGTGCAGGATGTCGATGCAATAGCGATCGTCCTCGACCATCTGGGCGACGCCGCGAACCTGGCCCGCAATGCGCTTGAGCCTGTTGATCCCTGCCTTTTTCGCTTCGGCCATTCCATCGTCCTGTCAAAATACCCTATGGGGGTATATATCGGTTCGACCGCAGGTTCAATTGGAAGCAGTTTCGCATGCCCACTCTTTCCCGCCGCCACCTCATCAAGAGCACCGCCGCGCTTGCCGCCGCCAGCGCGCTGCCCATGCCCGCCTGGGCGAAAGGACAGTCGCTTTCCCACGCCAAGAAAGGGTTCGGCGAGGTTTCCGGGGAGGATATCGAGCTTGCCATCGGCAATCACCATTTCGCCACCGGCAACCGCTCGGGACATGCCGTGGCGGTAAACGGGACGATTCCCGGGCCGCTGGTGCGGTTGCGCGAAGGCCAGCAAGCGCGGCTCCACGTCACCAACACGCTCGCCGAGGACAGCTCGATCCACTGGCACGGCCTGCTCGTCCCGTTCCAGTTCGACGGTGTTCCAGGGGTGAGCTTTCCCGGCATCCGTCCCGGCGAACGGTTCACCTACGATTTCCCGATCCGCCAGAGCGGCACCTATTGGTGGCATTCGCACTCGGGATTGCAGGAACAGGCCGGTCACTATGGTCCGATCATCGTCGAAAGTGCCGACCCCGATCCGCGCTACGACCGCGATTACGTAGTGCTGCTCAGCGAATTCACGCCGCTCCATCCGCATGACATCATGCGCAAGCTGAAGGTCGGCGAACACTATTTCCAGCGCGACATGCTGACTGCAGTCGAAGGCACCATGCCCGGCGCCATGCGCCGCATGTGGGGCAAGATGCGGATGAACCCGCGCGATATCTCCGACGTGACAGGCAGCACCTATACCTTCCTCGTCAATGGCCACGGGCCGCAGGACGATCTGCAGTTCGCGTTCGTACCGGGCGAGCGCGTGCGCCTGCGGGTCATCAACGGGTCGGCCATGACCTTCTTCAATCTGCGTATTCCCGGCGTTCCGATGACGGTGATCCAGGCCGACGGCCAGGACGTGGACGAAGTTGAAGTCGATGAATTCCAGATCGGTGTGGCGGAAACATACGACGTCATCGTCAGTCCGCCCGCCGGCAGCCATGCCATCGTTGCCGAGGCTATGGACCGCAGCGGCATGGGCATCGCCAGCCTGACCAGTCACAAGGGGCATATCGCCACCCCGCCCCCCCTGCGCCAGATCCCCACGCTGACCATGGCGGACATGGGGATGATGGACCATTCCGCGCATTCCGGAAGCGGAATGGCGAGCATGGAGGGCATGGACCACTCGATGCGCGACACATCGGCGCTGCCCGCCGATGTCGAAGCGGGGCCCGGCGTGGACATGGTCGCCCCCATGCCGATGGACCGGATGGACTTCCCCGGGCTCGGCCTGGATACGGTCAGCCACCGCGTGCTGCGCTACACCGATCTCAGGGCCCGCCGGATGAACCCCCACCGCGAAATCGACCGCGAAATGGAAATCCATCTTACCGGCAATATGGAACGCTACATGTGGTCGTTCGACGGCCGGAAGTTCACCGCGGTGACCGACGATCCGATCCGTTTCGGCTATGATGAACGGGTTCGCGTGAAGCTGGTCAACCAGACGATGATGGCGCATCCGATCCACTTGCACGGGCATTTTTTCGAACTCGTCAACGGTGCGGACCACATGCACCAGCCGCTCAAGCATACCGTCGTGGTGCAACCCGGCGGAACCGCCACGTTCGACCTCACCGCCAACGAACCGGGCGACTGGGCCTTTCACTGCCACCTTCTCTACCACATGCATGCGGGCATGATGCAGGTGGTGACCGTGCGGCCGTTCCCCGAAGGAGCGGAAGCATGAGGCGCGCCGCACTTCTAGCCGGGGCAATGCTGATGGCCGCGCCGCTCGCCGCGCAGGACCATGCGGGGCACGGGAACGACGCCGGGGCGCAGCCGCAAATGGACCACTGCGCGATGGGACACCTGCCGCCCGAACAGTGTCCACCGAAAGAAGGCGACCCGCCGGCGGAGACCATGGACGACCCGATGGCGGGGATGGATCATGGCGCGCACCGGGGCATGGCGGAAAAATCGGCTCCCGGCGCGGCGGCCGAAGATGCCCTGCCTCGGCGTGCGCTCGAAGGGCCGCAGCATGCCGCCGACGCGATCTGGGGCAGCGCGGCCATGGCGCCCGCCCGCCGCCAGCTCGCGAGCGAGAACGGCGGCATGGTCACGGGCAAAATCTTCGTCGAACGGCTCGAAGCCCGGTTTGCGGCCGATGGCGCGGAGGACGGCTATGTCTGGGATGCCCAGGCCTGGTATGGCGGCGACATCAATCGCTTCGTGCTCAAGACCGAAGGCGAAGGCGAGATCGGCGGCGCGCTGGAGGATGCGGAGATCCAGGCGCTCTACAGCCGCGCTATCGGCCCCTTCTTCGATCTGCAAGCGGGCGTCCGCTTCGATCCCGAACCCGAGGCGCGCACGCATCTGGTGGTCGGCGTGGCGGGTCTTGCGCCCTACATGTTCCATGTCGACGGAGCGCTGTTCCTGTCCGACCGGGGCAAGCTGACTGCGCGGATCGAGGCCGAATACGACCAGAAAATCACTCAGCGGCTCATTCTTCAGCCCCGTATCGAGGCCGAGTTCGCCGCGCAGGACATTCCTGCACGCGAGATCGGTGCAGGGATCACCAAGATCGAACCCGGGCTCAGGCTACGCTACGAGATCGTTCCCGAATTCGCGCCCTACATCGGTCTCGAATATGAAGCGAAAACGGGCGAAACCGCCGAGATCGCGCGCCTTGCGGGGGAAGACCCCGATGGCCTGAAAATAGCGGTTGGTTTGCGCGCCTGGTTCTAGGCGCGCAAACCGGTGCCCGAGATGAGCCACGCGCTCACCTCGCGCGCCAGACCGGCCTGCCCCGCCTTACTCGGCCGGTGATGCGGTCCGGGTCCACCCGGAACGGTAGCGGTCGAACCAGGCGAGGATCGCCGAAGCCTTGGCGGCCGATTGCGACGGCCTCGCCGCAATGCTGCCGTGGCTGGCGCCGGGCACCTTGACCAGAGCGGTAGGCACGCCGCGCAGCCGCAATGCGGTGTAATACTGCTCGGATTCGCTGACCGGCGTGCGGTAGTCCTCGCTGCCGACCACCACCAGCGTGGGCGTTTCCACTTCGCCCACGAGCGAAAGCGGCGACAGGCGCCAGTAGGTCTCGGGGTCTTCCCAGGGCTGTGCGCCGATCCAGTAACGGCCGAAAAACGCGGGACCGTCGGCGGTCAACGCCTGCGTGGTCCAGTTGATCACGGGCTTCTGCGTGGCGGCAGCCTTGAACCGGTCGGTCTTGCCGACGATCCAGCTGGTCAGCACGCCGCCGCCCGATCCTCCGGTAACGAACAACTGGTCGGGATCGGCAATCCCCAGCGCGATCGCACGGTCGACGATCGACATGAGATCGAAATAGTCATTGCCCGGATAGGCCTTGTCGATCTCGTTGGCGAAGTCTTCCCCATAGCTGGTCGAACCGCGCGGATTGGCCGACAGGACTGCATAGCCGGCAGCGGCATAAAGCTGGTTGTCGGTCGAGAAATGCGGGCCGTAGGCGGCGAAGGGTCCGCCATGGATTTCGAGGATCAGCGGCACACGCTGGCCTTCGGCATAGCCCGGCGGCAAGGTCAGCCACCCCTCGATCTCGAGCCCGTCATGGCTCGACGGCACCGCGATCCGGCGCACTTCGCCCAGCGTTTTCACCGCGCGAAGCGAGCGGTTGAGATCGGTCAGTATCCGAGGGTCGCCGCCGCGTTGCAGGCCGACTTCCGCCGGGCGCGTGGCCGTTCCCGCCGTAAAGGCAATCGCGGCGTTGTCCGAAACTGAGAAGCTCCCCCCGGTATAGGGACGATCGAGCCCCCCGCCCGAAACGCCCTCGACCACATCGCGCACCGAGCCATCGAGACCGATACGCGCGACGCGGGTTTCCCCGCTGATATCATATTGCGCGTAGATCGCGCGGCCGTCGGCATCCCACCGGATACCTGCAGGGCTGTATCCCCATTCGGCGGTCAGATTGCGGACGCTTCCGCCACTGCGGTCCATGACATAGAGGTCGTCATCCTCATAGGCGCGCAGGGCATCGTCGAAGCCGAGATAGGCCACCAGCCGGCCATCGGGCGATGCAACCGGGCTATGATCGGGGCCGTCCCGATCGGTCAGCTGGGTCACGCTGCCACTCACCACATCGAGCGCGTAGATCTCGCCCTCGACGGGATCCTCTTCCCAGTCCGCGCGCCGGTTGGCACCGAAATAGATCGTCGATCCATCGGGCGACCAGCTGAGCGGGCCGCCGTCGTGATACCGCCCGTAGGTCAGCTGCCGCGGCGCACCCCCGGTTGCCGGAACGAGGAATATCTTCTGGAAACCGGGCTCGACATACCCCTGCCCGTCGGCGCGATAGGTCAGCAGGTCGCGGATCTCGAGCGGTTCGGCCCAGTCGGCGCCTTCCGGCTTGTTCGCCGGCGCCGATCCCAGCTTGGGCCCCTCGTCCTTGACCTTCATAGTGTAGGCAATCGAACGGCCGTCGGGGGCCCAGGCAATGCTCGACGGGCCCGTCGGCAGGCCGGTCAGGCGGATGGCCTTGCCGCCATCCAGCCATTGCACCCACAGCTGCGCCCCGCCCGCTTCGGTCGACGCATAGGCAAGACGGTCGCCGCTGGGCGACCAGCGCGGGCTGAAGGCATCGCCATTGCGCCCGGCGAGCGGCGTTTCCCGTCCGGTGCGGGTGTCGATCAACCAGATCGAGCTGACGGCGCGGTCGGACATGATGTCGTTCGTCCGGCGAACATAGGCGATATGGCGGCCATCAGGGCTGATCTGCGGGTCGGCCGCAATCGCGATGTCGAACAGATCGGCGCCGGTGAAACGGCGTTCGGGCCCGGTGCGGTCGCTGCCCATTGCCGCACCCGTCATGGGCGCCGCGCGCTGGTTTTCGACACTTCGTGCCGGTGCGTCATGCGGCGCGGGTTCGGCTTGCTGTGCCAAGACGCTGCCCATCGGTATTGCCAGCAATGCGATCCCCGTCGCCAGCCTGCCTATCGCCATCTCGTCAATCCTCTCGCTCGCGGTTCGACCGATCTGTCGCCTTGCGGCGGAGCGCAGTCAATGTGTCATCTTCGACAGTTAGACCCGGTTGCCTCGCCTGCGTCACCGGCGCAGAGTGAGCGAGATGCGGAAAAATTGGCCGCGCAGCAAAATCGCGCCCGAGCAAGAGCAGGATCGAGGACCGAGATACCATGCATATCGACCGACGAAACTTTCTCGGCGCAACGGGCACAGCCTTTGCGGGACTGCTGCTGAACGGCTGCACGAGACAGGCATCTTCGTTGGCCGCTTCGGGAAGCGGCTTTACCGACTATGGCCCGCTGATCCCCGATCCCGCAGGGATGCTCGACCTGCCGCGCGGCTTTTCCTACCGCCTGCTGTCGCAGCTCGGCACGCGGATGGACGACGGCGGGACCGTCCCCGACAAGGCCGACGGCATGGGCTGCCTGCCCTTGGGGCGCGACGAACTGGTGCTCATCCGCAATCACGAGCTCGTACCGAGCGACGAAGCGGGCGGCACGCTGGCCGCAGGTTACGGCACCTATGAAGGAGCGATCGTGCCGGGGGGCACGACCAGTATCGTGCTTGATGCGCGTACGCTGGAGGTCAAACGCGAGTTTCGCACACTGGCGGGGACCATCCGCAATTGTTCTGGCGGGATCACGCCATGGGGAAGCTGGCTGACCTGCGAGGAAGCGCCCGTGGGACCCGGCGAGGGCCTCGCGCAAAGTCATGGCTGGGTGTTCGAAGTTCCCGCTTCGGCAACCGGGCTTGTCGAGCCGGTGCCGCTCGCCGCAATGGGCCGGTTCAACCACGAGGCGGCTTGCGTGGACCCCGTGACCGGTATCGTCTATCTGACCGAGGACCGCGGCGACAGCGTACTGTATCGTTTCCTCCCGGCAGTTCCGGGCAATCTGCGCGCAGGCGGACACCTGCAGGCCATGGTGGTCGAAGGCTTGGCCGATACGCGTAACTGGGCAGGCCCGGCCATGGCCGTTGGCACGCGCCATGCGGTGCGCTGGATCGACTGCGAGAATGTCGAGGCACCGCAGGACGATCTGCGTCACCGCGCGGCGGCGCGAGGTGCGGCGCTGGTCGCACGCGGCGAAGGCATTCACATGGGGACCGACGCATTGTTCGTCTGCTCGACCAATGGCGGGCAGCGCAAGCTGGGCCAGATTTTCCGGCTTGTTCCGGGCCGCGGAACAGCCGCGGATACGATCGAACTGTTCTTCGAAAGCGAGCGCGAGGACCAGTTCAACTATGGCGACAACCTGACCGTCGGCCCCAATGGCCATCTGATCGTCTGCGAGGACCAGTACACCGACGTGGTCGACAACCATTTGCGCGGCATCACCCCGGATGGGCGCGCCTATCCCTTTGGACGCCTGCGGATGCAGACCGAACTTGCCGGCGGATGCTTCTCCCCCGATGGCAGATGGTTCTTCGTCAACGCCTATTCGCCCACCCGCACCCTGGCCGTCACCGGGCCATGGGCGGCCTGAGGACCGGTTCGAACCACCCACGGCCGGGGCATGCAGCCCGGATTCGGCAAATCCGCTGGCCTCGCGGTATCGTAGTCCCGTGAGCGGCGCCCTGCGGCATCCGCGCAGCGGCCAAAAGCCGTGGGAGACAATTTCTCGGACCCCTCCCCGCGGCGAGGCATTGTCCTACCATGCAAGCACAACAAACCACCTCCCACAACGATGGGCCGCCTTGGAATATCATCACCAACGGGGGCCCGGTCGTGGCCACTGCCATCCACGCCGGGCATGTCGTCCGTGACGAGCTGGCGCCTTATCTCGCGATTGATCCCGAAGACCGCCGGCGCGAGGAAGACCCGCTTACCGACTATTTCCTGTCACTGAGCGACAACCTCGTCCGCGTGAACCGCTCACGCTTCGAATGCGACATGAACCGCCCCCGCACGGGCTGCATCAGCCCCGATCCGGCAGATACCTGGGGCCTGAAGATCTGGCAGGATGGGCTTCTCCAAGGCCAGATCGAAACTTCGCGCCAATTGCACGATCGCTTCTATGCCGAGATGCGGACGCTGTTCGACCGTTTGCTCGACCAGCACGGCCGGCTTCTGGTGCTCGATCTTCACAGCTACAACCACCGCCGCGACGGGGCAGAGGCCGAAGCGGCGCCGGTCGAGGAAAACCCCGATATCGATATCGGAGCAACAACGCTCGACCGCGGGGTATTCGGCGATCTTATGGGGCGCTTCACCGAGGAGCTCGGGCGACACACGATGCGCGGCAATGCGCTGCAGATCGGCGAAAATGTCCGCTATCCCGATGGCGGGAACTTCCCCGAATGGCTGTTCGAAACCTATGGCAAGCGCACCTGCGTCATCACCCTTGAATACAAGAAGATATTCATGGACGAATGGACGGGCACGCTCGACATCGGCGCGGCGCAGGATCTGCGTACCGGGCTGATGCATGCGCTCGGCGTGGCCCGCACGGAACTGGCCAAGCTCAACCGATGAGCGAGGACATCGAATTTACCGCAACGGCCCGCGAAACGGACCGGGCGCTGGCACGGATCGACGGCCGGATCGACTGGCTGTCCTATCTCACGCCGTCGAACCTCGACGCGGTCGCCGAAGGTTTTCGCGACAGCGGGTACAAGGTGCTGCCCGAACTGGAATACCCGCCGATCCCCGACGATCTCGGGGCGTTGCGCTCGCAACTGCTCGACCTCCCGATGCGACAGCTTGGCAATCTCGATATCGAGGCGCTGCTGATCGAAAAGCAGCGCGAACTCGACCGGCAGATCGAACTGGTCCGCTTGCGCGGCCGCGACGGCTTCACCATGGCATCGATCGACCTGTTCGGCGATGTCGATGCGGCCCTGTTGGCGGTAGCCGAGAAAGTGCTTGAAGAGGTACCGATCCGCGACCGGCCAACCGCCCAGCGCGTCGATGCGCAGGCCTTCATGGCAGCCGCACGCGAGGCGATGGACAGCTACCGCGCGAAAGATCCGCGCTTCGATTTCGAAGTGGTGGAGGAAACCACGCCGGGCACCCACATCTTTACAGCGGCGGGCAATCTGCATGTCGCCTTCGACTATACTTGTCCGCGCAACCGCGTCGAACCGCTGATCCGCCATGAAGTCGGCACCCATACGGTGACGCGGTTCAACGGTCGCTGCCAACCGCTCAGCGTGCTCGAATGCGGGCTTGCCGATTACGATGCATTGCAGGAAGGCATCGCCGTTCTGGCAGAATACCTCGCCGGCGACATGCCGCCGTCACGCCTGCGGGTCCTGGCGGCGCGCGCGGTGGCTGCCCGCATGGCAATCGATGGCCGGCCTGCAAGCGAGATATTCGCAAAGATGCGCGAAGAGTATCACCTGCGTAGCGAAACCGCATTCGACACCACCGTCCGCGCATTGCGCGGTGGCGGCATGACCAAGGACGCGTTGTACCTGCATGGGCTGGTCGACCTACTCGCCTATTTGGCGGGCGGCGGATCGACGGAATTCCTCTTCATCGGCAAGTTCGCGCTCAAGCAGCGGGCACTGCTGGAGCGGCTTCTCGACGACGGCTTCCTGCAACCGCCCGCAATCGTGCCCGATGAATTTGCGGCACCGCCAGCCAAAGACCCCATTTCCCCAATTCGGCAAATGCGCGTCGAACAATTCTACACGGAAAGCACTGCAGCATGAAACTCGCATTTGTCGTCAATCGGATCGAGACCGAACAGGCCGATTATACCACCATCCGCCTCGCTCGGAAGGCCGCCGCCCGCGGGCACGAACTGGCCTTCTTCGGGCTGGCGGATTTCATCTACGAATCCTCGGGGCGGATCTGCGCAATGGCGAGCGTGCCCGAGCCGGGTGACTATGCTGATGACGCCGCCTATCTCGACCACCTCCAGAACGACGCTCCGGAAAAGCGTATCGTGGTCGAGGATTACGACATCGTCATGCTACGCAGCGACCCGGCCGACGAACTGACCACGCGGCCCTGGGCGCCGCCGTCGTCGCTGCTGTTCGCGCAGCTTGCCGCCGCGCACGGTACGATCGTGCTCAACGATCCGAGCCATCTGACCGATGCGCAGAACAAGACCTATTTCCAGCATTTTCCCGAGGAAGTGCGCCCGGCCACCTGCATCACACGCCACGCCGACGAAGTCAGCGCGTTTCTGGAAGAACATGACGGCAAGGGTGTGCTCAAGCCATTGCAAGGTTCGGGCGGACAAGGCGTTTTCATTGTCGACAAGAAGAACCGCCAGAACCTCAACCAGATCATCGAATCGATCACCCGCGATGGCTATGCGATCGTGCAGGAGTACCTGCCTGCTGCAGCCGAGGGCGACCTTCGCGTCATCACGCTCAATGGGCGCCCGCTCCAAGTCGACGGCACCTTCGCCTCGCTGCGCCGCTCGAGCACGACCGAAGATCATCGCTCGAACCTGTCGGCGGGCGGCAAGGCCGATCTCGAACAGCCCGACGAGGCGGCGATGCGCGCGGCCGAGATGTGCGCGCCCAAGCTGATAGACGATGGCATGTATCTGGCCGGGCTCGATATCGTCGGAGACCGGATGATCGAAGTGAATGTCGATAGCCCTGGTGCGCTCAGCTATATGGAAGACCTCAGCGAAGTCGATTTCAGCGGCGCGATCATCGATGATCTCGAACGGAAGGTGCGACTGAAGAAAAATTACAGCGGCACGCTGAGCAATCGGCATCTCGCGGTCGTCTGACCTGCAGGTGAGGTGAAGGTCGCCGGTCAGAGGCCGATCTTCACCCCCGCCCAGACAGTCCGCGGGACGCCGAGATCGATCGATCCGCTCTGGTTGCGGGTGATGATGGTCTCGTCGGTCAGATTCTCGCCGCGAAGCACCAACGCGACATCTCGAAGCAGGGGTATCTGCGCGTAGGCATCCAGCGTGGTCGCGGCTGGAAGGATGTTGGTTTCGCGATCGTCCTCGAACTGCGCACCGACATGACGGATCGTGGCCGAAAGCAGCCAGGCTTCTGCCGGGCGCCAGGCAAGCGATGCCCCGCCGACAAAACGCGGCGTCTGCGACGGACGGTTCCCGTCGAGCACTGCAGCAAATCCCGAACCGCGCGCTTCGGCATCCGTCCATGAAGCCGAAGCATCGAAGGAGAGCCGCCCGACATTCGCGGATGCGGCGGCTTCGAGGCCGCGCGCACGGATCGCGTCGATATTGCGGCGCTGACGCAGATTGGTGCCCAGCGTGACGTTGGCCACCGCATTCTTCACCCGGTTGTCGAAGGCGGTCAGCGACAGTTTGACGCCCGATGACGGCGTGAGATCGACACCCGCCTCGAACCCTTCGAGACGCTCGTTCTCGAGGGCGGCATTCGCTTGCGTGACGACGGGGAAAACCACGAAGGGGCGGTACAATTCGTTCAGTGTCGGCAGCCGCAAGCCCGAATAGGCTGCTGCACGAAGGGCGATCAGCGGGTTCGCCCGGTACAGCAATCCTCCACGGAACGAGGCATCCCAGCCCGACCGGTCCGGATAGCCGGCATCGATCTGCAGCGCGCCCGCAGCGTCGCGCTCACGGTAGAACCCGTCACGGATGGTCCAGCGATCGAGCCGCGCGCCCGCGGTCAGCACCATTGCCCCCAGGGTCCAGTCATCCTCGATGAAGAAACCGAGATCGGTGTTGGTCCCGCCCGCCTGCCGGCGCGCAGTGACGTTACCCGAAAAGGCGCTCATAGCGGTTTCGAACAATTCGCCCTGCGCATTGCGATAGTCCACCCCCAGCCGCAGCACACGCGCATCGCCCACCGGGGGCCGCAGTTCGAACTTGCCCCCCAGCCCCGTCGCAGGCGTGTTGCGCTGGTCGAGCACGGGGACGAAGCGGCTCGAGCTGACGACGATATTGGTGAAGTTGCGTGCCTGGATATAAGCAAGCGCATCGAAGGCCCAGGCGCCGCGGCCAACCAGTCGCACGCTGGCATCCTGTCCTTCGATCGTGCTGTCGGCCCCTTCGAACCGCAGCGTGCGTTCGTCACGGTAGGCCAGCCCCCGGACCTGCAGTTCCACATCGCCCGACACCGGGGCCACGCCGCGAATCTGGGCCGACCAGCCGTCGAATGCGGCGCGCGCGCTGAGCGGAACGCGGTCCGCCTCGGGTGTGGTGAAGAATCCCTTTCCGCGGTCCCAGCGTCCTGACGCCACGACGAAACCGCTGCCCAGCTGCGCGCCGGTGCTGGCCGACAGTTCGGTTTCGCCGCGGTCGTTGGCAAGCGCTTGTCCGGTGGAACCGCCCAAGGTGTCGATGCCGGCGCTCTCCAGCTCGATCGTCCCTGCCAGCGCGCCCGCACCGAAGGGCCCGGATCCCCCGCCCCGCGTTACGCGCACCTGCGCCAGGCGCTCGGGCGCGATTGCACTGAAGGGGATATAGCCGAAGAACGGATCGCTCATCGGCACACCGTCGAGCAGCACCAGCGCTCGGCTGGTCGCATTGCCGCCCAGCGCGCGCAGCGTCGCGCCCTGTGCCGAAGCATTGGCAGAACGGCTGTCCGAACGGCGGAATTGCTGGAAACCTGCGACCGCGCTCAGCGCATCCTCGATCCGGCCCGAGGGTACCGACACCAGCTGGTCACGGTCGATGACCTGGGTATCGTAGGCCGGCGCAGCGGGTGTCTCCTCCAAACCGCTGCCGGTCACGACGATCACAGGATCATCCTGGGCGAATGCTGGGGTAGCGGCGCACAGCGCCAGCGACAGGCCGGTACCGGCCATCAAGCTGGGAAACAGGGTCATGGAGGTGCGCCGTAACCGGTGGAACGCCGAATTGCGAGGCCCGACTAACCGTTTGCAGCATCGCGCCGAATGCCTAGAGATACACACACAAGAGGGAGAAATGCGGCATGACTGAGGCAGAGGATCGTTCGGGCTGGGTCAAGCGTCCCACGGCAGCCATCAAGGGTACCGGTTGCACGCTGGAAGATTACCAGGCGCTCTACGCGCGCAGCATCGAGGACAGCGATACGTTCTGGGCCGGCCAGGCCGATCGGCTCGACTGGATCAAGGACCCGACCGTGATCGCCAACTGGTCCTACGATCCGGTATCGATCAAGTGGTTCGAGGACGGCGTGCTCAACATCTGCCACAATGCGGTCGATCGCCATGTCGCGGCGGGCCATGGGGCCAGCACCGCCCTGATCTTCGAGCCCGACGATCCCGCCAGTGACGTGCGCCGGATCACCTATGCCCAATTGCAGGCCGAAGTGATCCGCATGGCCAACACCCTGCGCAAGATGGGCGTGGCGAAGGGTGACCGGGTGACGATCTACATGCCGATGGTTCCGGAAGGCGCCTTCGCCATGCTCGCCTGCGCGCGGATCGGGGCGATCCATTCGGTCATTTTCGGCGGCTTCAGCCCCGAAGCGATCGCAGGGCGGGTCGAGGACTGCCGCAGTGACTGGATCGTGACCGCCGACGAGGGGCTGCGCGGGGGTAAGCGCATTCCGCTGAAGGCCAATGTCGATGCCGCGCTCGACAAGGTTTCGGTCAAGGCTGTGCTGGTGCTGCGCCATACCGGGGGCGAAGTGGCCATCACCCCCGGCCGCGACCACTGGTACCACGAACTTTCTGCCGACGTCGCAGCCGATTGCCCCTGCGAACCGATGCAAGCGGAAGACCCGCTGTTCATCCTCTACACCTCGGGGTCGACCGGCAAGCCCAAGGGCGTGCTGCACACGACGGGCGGCTATGCGGTCTGGACCGAGACCACCTTCCGTCACGTCTTCGATTACCGCGAAGGCGAGGTTTTCTGGTGTACCGCAGATATCGGCTGGGTCACCGGGCACAGCTATATCGTCTACGGTCCCCTGCTCAATCGCGCGACCGCGCTGATGTTCGAAGGGGTGCCCAATTACCCCGATCACGACCGTTTCTGGCAGGTCTGCGACAAGCACCAGGTCAATATCTTCTATACCGCGCCCACGGCCATTCGCGCACTGATGCGCGAGGGCGAAGGGCACGTGACGAAGCACGACCTGTCGTCGCTGCGCCTTCTGGGCAGCGTGGGCGAACCGATCAATCCGGAAGCTTGGCGCTGGTACCACGACACCGTCGGCAAGGGCGAACTGCCGATCGTCGATACTTGGTGGCAGACCGAAACCGGCGGCGTGATGATCACCACCCTGCCCGGCGCGCATGACATGAAGCCGGGCAGCGCTGGACGCCCCTTCTTCGGCATATGCCCGCAGCTGGTCGATGCCGAGGGCGAGGTGCTCGACGGCGCGGCGGAGGGAAATCTGTGCATCACCCGCAGCTGGCCGGGACAGGCGCGCACGGTATACGGTGACCACGACCGCTTCGTGCAGACCTATTTCAGCACCTATTCCGGCAAGTATTTCACCGGCGATGGCTGCCGCCGCGACGAAGATGGCTATTACTGGATCACCGGCCGCGTGGACGATGTGATCAACGTGTCGGGGCACCGCATGGGCACGGCGGAAGTCGAGAGCGCGCTGGTCCTCCATCCCAACGTCTCCGAAGCCGCGGTGGTCGGCTTCCCGCACGACATCAAGGGTCAGGGAATATATTGCTACGTCACGCTCAATGCCGATGTCGCGGAGAGCGAAGACCTGACCGCCGAACTGCGCGCGCATGTGCGCAAGGAAATCGGCCCGATCGCGACGCCCGACCATCTCCACTTCACTCCCGGCCTGCCCAAGACCCGCAGTGGCAAGATCATGCGGCGGATCCTGCGCAAGATTGCCGAGAACGATCACGGGGCGCTGGGCGACACCTCGACGCTGGCCGACCCCGGCGTGGTCGATGCGCTTGTCGAAGGCCGCCGGAACCGCTGAATGCGTCGCCGCGTGTGGTTCCCCCGCATGTAGCGTTATCGCACGATTAACCAGCCGGGGCGCATAAATCGCTCATGGAAGCGGGCCTTGCATCATGTGGTTGGTAAAGCACGTTGCGGCGCGCACGCAGGGTTCGGACTGGCGGGGTTATTTCCTGATCGGCTGCGTCGCCGTGTTGGCCCTGCTGCTGGCGGGCGCCAGCTGGAGCGCCCGGCAATCCTCGATCGAGCGTACCGCGGCAGAACGGCGCCAGGATCAGACTCTGCAGGTCCTGCTCGAAACCGACCACCTGCGCTCGGCAGCGCTGCAGCAGGTGCGCGGCGGTCGCGGCTATCTGCTGACCGGGAGGCCTGCCTTTCTCGAGCCTTTCAACGAGGGTCGCCAGGCCGCGGCTACGGCGCACGAACGACTGACTGCGCTGATCGGCGATAATCGCGACCAGTTGCTGCGGACCCGCGCACTGGCAATCGATCTGGCGCATCTGAACATGGTCATTGATGCGATGATCAAGCTGGCCGACGAAGGCCGTCAGAGCGACGCGATGCGGATCATGCGAAGCGGAAGCGACCGCGATGCAATCGAGGCGATTACCCGCACTCTCGATGCGATCCAGGCAAGCGAGCGCGAAGCGCTGGCGGCGTCCTCGCGTGCAGCGCAGAGAAGCGCTGTCGCCAACGAGCTCTACCAATATCTGCTGGCCGGGATCGGTCTGTTGCTGCTGGGCCTGTCGATCGTCACCACGAACTACGTCCGCAAGGCGCTGGCGCGCGAAGATGCCGCCCGGCGCGAACTCGAAGTCTTCGCCATGACCGATGCGCTGACCGCCCTCCCCAACCGTCGCTCGTTCATGAGCGATCTCAGCCGGGAGATCGCGGCATCGCAGGCCGAACAGACCCCGAGGTTGAGCCTCGCAATCTTCGACATCGATCATTTCAAGCGCATCAACGACCGCTTCGGTCACCCGGCTGGGGACGCGGTTATCGAAGAAGTTGCCAAACGGGCGAAATCGGCCCTGCGCGAGAACGATATCGTCGGGCGTATCGGCGGCGAGGAATTCGGCGTGATCCTGCCGCGCGCCGATCTCGCCAGCGCGCGGGCGGTGTGCGGCCGATTGCGCGAAACCATCGCCGGGACACCGGTGGTGCGCGATGATGCGATCATCGCCTTTACCGTCAGCGTGGGGATCACCCAGTTCCAGGTAGAGGATGATATCGACCAACTGATGACGCGCGCCGATGCCGCGCTTTACGATGCCAAGACCAGCGGCAGGAACCAAGTCCGCGCCACTGCGTGAGGGTTGCGCCGACGCCGGTCGCCCGTTTAGGTCGCACCATGTCCACGCCCAGCATCCTGTTCGTCTGCCTCGGCAACATCTGTCGCTCGCCTCTCGCCGAAGCGGCCTTCCGCAAAGCTGCCGACGAGGGCGGGCTCAAGGTCCATGTCGCCAGCGCAGGCACCGCGGGATACCATGTCGGCGAAGCACCCGATCCGCGGACCATCGCCGAAGCCCGCCAACGCGGCGTGGATGTCACCGGCTATCGCGGACGGCAGCTTGCCGCACAGGATTTCCACGACTTCGACTACATCTTCGGCATGGACCGTTCGAACATGGCCAATATCGCCCGCGTCGATCCGGGCGATGGCAGGGCGCGGGTCGCCATGTTGCTCGATATCGTCCCCGGGCAGGAAGGGCGCGAAGTGGCCGATCCCTATTACGGCGGGGCCGACGGCTTCGGCGCGACATGGAACGAAGTCGACGCGGGAGCCCGCGCGCTGGTCGCCGTCCTGCTCGATGAGACACGCTGACGCCGTCCTCGAGCCGCTCTGCGGCGCCAAGGTCATCGGGGCCGAGACCCTCGCGGGCGGCGATACCTCGGGCGCCAGCCGTCTAGCGCTGGCCGACGGACGGACGCTTGTCGCCAAACACGGTCCCACGACTGCGCGGGAAGCACGCATGCTTGGTGCGATGCATGCGCTGGGTGCGCCAGTCCCCGAGGTGGTCGGCATGCAGGATGACTGGCTCGTGATGACCGACGCGGGTGCCGCACGCCCGTTGGACGAAGCGGCCTGGCATTCGCTCGCCGACGCTCTCGACATCCTGCACGCAGCCGCGAAGGCCGAGCCTTACGGATGGAGCGAGGACCATGCCTTTCGCCACGTTGCGGTTCACAATGCGCAGCGCACCGACTGGGTCGAATTCTGGCGCGACCAGCGCCTGCTGTGCCATGTCCCACACCTGCCTGCACCATTGGCGCAGCGCGTGGAGACTCTGGCCGCAAGGCTGCCCGACCTGTTGCCCAGCCATCCGCCTCCCGCGCTACTCCACGGTGACCTGTGGGGCGGCAATATCGTCTGGAACGGCGCAGCACTGACGCTGATCGATCCGTGCGCTTATCATGGCGACCGCGAAGTCGATGCCGCCGCACTGACCGTTTTCGACAGCCCACCCGAAGGGTTCTTCGACCGGCTCGAACTGGCTGCCGGCTGGCGCGCGCGTCGGCCTGCTTACCGGCTGTGGATGTGGTTGATCCATGTGCGGCTGTTCGGGCAGAGCTATTGTGCTCCGGCGGAGAGAGACCTCGCGCTGCTCGGCTGCTAACCGCCGCGTAGCGTCTTCACGCCGAAATCGCGTTCGAACAGATACAGCAGCACGCGTGCCGCTTCTCCGCGCCGACCTTCGAGCCCGCCGTCGCGGTCCATCAGCAGGCGCGCATCGTCATAGGCCTTTGGCAGAAGTTCGGTGATCTGATCCAGCGTCGCAATCGTGAACGGCGTGTCGCCTGACTGCCGCGTGCCGAGAAGTTCGCCGCCGCCGCGCAGGCGCAAATCCTCCTCCGCAAGCAGGAAACCGTCCTGCGTCTGGCGCATCAACTTCAGTCTTTCCTGGGCGGTTTCGGACAGCGCCTCGCCATGAAGCAGCACGCAGAAGGATTTCTGACTGCCGCGGCCCACCCGGCCACGCAGCTGGTGCAGCTGGGCCAGCCCGAAGCGTTCCGCCTGCTCGATCACCATCAACGTGGCATTGGGGACATCGACGCCCACTTCGATCACGGTCGTCGCCACCAGCAATTTCGCATCACCGCGCGCGAACCGCTCCATTGCGGTGTCTTTCGCTTCACCCGGCATCTGTCCATGGACCATGACCACGTCGTCACCGAAGCGCTCCTTCAGCGCTGCATAGCGCGCTTCGGCGGCGGCGATATCTTCGGGACCATCCATTTCGCGCACCATCGGGCACACCCAATAGGCTTGCCGCCCCTCTGCCATCTGCGCGGCCAGCCGGTCGACCAGCGCCGCCAGCTTCTCCTGCCCCATCACCACCGTATCGATTGCCTGCCGTCCGGGTGGCAGTTCGTCGAGCTTGCTGACGTCGAGTTCGCCATATTGCGCCAGCGTCAGCGTGCGCGGGATCGGTGTCGCGGTCATCGCGAGGACATGCGGTGCGCGCTTGCCCTTGCTGGCCAGCATCAGCCGCTGCCCGACCCCGAAGCGGTGCTGCTCGTCGATGACCACCATCGCCAGGTTGCGATAGGCGACCTTGTCCTGGAAAATCGCATGTGTGCCCACGACGATGTCGATGCTGCCGTCGAGCAGCCCCATCAGCGTTGCCTCGCGTGCCCGGCCCTTGTCGCGGCCGGTGAGCAGCGCAACGCGCGCGCCCGTCGGTTCTGCCATGCGGCGCAGGCTTTCATAATGCTGCCGGGCGAGGATTTCGGTCGGCGCCAGCAGCGCCGCCTGTGCCCCGGCCTCCACCGCGATCAGCATCGCTTCGAGCGCGACCACAGTCTTGCCGGCACCGACATCGCCCTGCAACAGCCGCAGCATCGGCGCTTCCTGCGCCATATCGCCTTCTATTTCCGCGATCGATCGGGTCTGCGCCCCGGTCAACGGGAACGGCAGGTCGAGCTTGCCCCGATAGCTGCCGTCTCCCCGCAAAGGCTGGCCCTTGCGCTTGCGATTGTCCGCACGCACCAGCATCAACGCCAGGCTGTTGGCCAGCAGCTCGTCATAGGCGAGTCGGTCGCGCGCGGCGCCATGTTCGCCCTTGTGTGCCAGCACCAGCGCATCGCGCCAGGCCGGCCAGTCCGCCTTGTCGCGCTGTGTTCCTTCGATCCATTCGGGCAGTTCGGGCGCGCGCGCCAAGGCTTGTTCGACCAGACCCGCTACCCGCGGCTGGGTCAGCCCTTCGGAAAGGCGGTAGACAGGCTCGCACAACCGCTGGAGCGTCTCGCCGCCCTCCTCGACCACATGATCGGGATGGACGATCTGGAGCATGTCGCCGAACCGTTCCAGCTTGCCCGCAACCCAGCGAGTTTCGCCTTCGGGCAATTGCTTCTTCGCGGTATAGGACGCGCGCCCGAAATAGGTGAGCGCCACCACGTTGCCCGCCGCATCCTGCGCCAGCACGCGGTAGGGCGCACGCGGGTTGCGGCTGCTGCGATGTTCGCCGATCGTCAGTTTCACGACGATCTGCTCGCCCTCGCCGCCATCGTCGATATTGTCGATCGCACGCCGCGTCACGAACCGTTCGGGCAGGTGGTAGGCGATATCGCGCACCCGCGTCAGGCCGAGCTTGTCGAGCGGCTTCTTCAGCTTGGGGCCCACCCCTTCGAGCGTCTCGGTCTCGGCAAACAGCGGATTGAGGATATCAGGGCGCATGGCCGCACATAGCCATCAACGCCAAGCTGGCGAAAGCGGCAAGCGCATCGCCCGAAGCCGCGCTTGTGGATAGCGATCCCAACTTGCGCTGCGCGGGCACGCGCGATAGGCGCTTCGCATGCCCGATCTCCTGACATTCGACGGCCGCAAGCAACGCGCCAAGTTCCGTGCCTGGCATCGCGGCACGCGCGAGGCCGATTACATGATGGGCGGCTTCTACGATCGCTACAACGCCGATTGGAGCGAAAACGAACTGGCCTGGTTCGAGGCGCTGCTCGAGGAAGACGACGTCGACGTGATGGCCTGGGCGCTCAAGACCGCACCCACCCCGCCCCGCTTCCAGGGCGAACTGATGGCGGCGATGCAGCGGCTCGATTACGTGGATATTCCGCGTTGACGACCCGGCGCTAGCGCCTATCTCCCTTCCGATACGCCGCGCACCCCCTTCCCGATCGGGCAGGGGGCGAAGCAGCGTGTGCGGAACGCCGCGCGCTCTTGAACGCTAGGAACACCATGCCCGACCTTTCCCGTATCCTGAAAGCCCGCCAGCCGCTCACGCTGGCGCAGGTTGCGCGCGGCGCGCAGCCGCTGGTGATGGCCGATCTCGCCCGCGCCAGGACCGGCCGCGCGGTGTTCATCGCACCGGACGATGCCGCGATGCGCAGCGTGGTGGATGCCGCCGCCTTCTTCGCGCCCGAGCTCGAAGTGATCGAATTCCCGGCGTGGGATTCCCTGCCCTACGACCGCGCCAGCCCCGCGCTGGCGATCAGCGCCCGGCGGCTCGCCGCGCTGCACCGGCTTCAGGCCGGCAAGGCCAAGGCACAACTGATCGTGACGACGGCGAATGCGGTCCTCCAGCGCGTCCTCACCCCGTTCCGGATCCGCGAAAGCGTACGCGAATTCAAACCGGGTGTCGAAATCGGCCGCGAAAGCCTGTCCGCCCTGTTGCAACGGCAGGGCTACAGCCGCACCGACACGGTGATCGACAAGGGCGAATATGCAGTCCGCGGTTCGATCGTCGACATCTTCCCCAGCGGCATGGACGAAGCGCTGCGGCTCGACTTCTTCGGCGACGAGTTGGAAAGCCTGCGCAGCTTCGATCCCAATACGCAGATGAGCACCGGCCGACTGGATAGCCATCTCCTGCTCCCGGCGAGCGAAGCGCTGCTGGACGAAGACAGCATCAAGCGGTTCCGCAGCCGCTACCGCGAGATGTTCGGCGCCAATGCGACGCAGGATCCACTGTACGAGGCGGTCAGCGAAGGCCGCCGGCTGGCCGGCATGGAACACTGGTTGCCGCTGTTCGAGGACAAGCTGGCGACCTTGTTCGACCATCTCGGCAAGGACGATCTGGTGGTGATCGACCAGGCGGCGCTCGCCGCCGCGGACGAGCGCGTGAAGGATGTGCGCGACTATTTCGACCAGCGCACCGCGATCCCCGGTCAGGCGAAGGGCAATTATCGCCCGCTGCAGCCCGATGCGCTGTATATGTCGGCCGATGAACTGAAGGATGCATTGGCCGCTGCACCCGCACATCGTGCGACGCCGTTCGACGAGCCGGAAAGCGACGGCGTGGTCGGCTTCGGCTTCCGGTCGGGCCGCGATTTCGCCCCCGAACGCGCGCGCGGCGACAATGTCTATCCGGTGCTTGCCGATCATCTCAAAGCACTGTCCAAGGCCGGCAAGCGCCCGCTCCTGGCGGCCTATTCGAAGGGCAGCCGTTCGCGCATAGCCTCGATCCTCGAGGAAGCCGGCACGCCCGTGCAGATGGCGGAGAGCTGGCAGGATGCGCTCGGCCTGTCGGCCAAGGGCAAGCCTGCAGCCATGATCCTGCCGATCGAAGCCAGCTTCGCCAATGACGAGATGGAGCTGCTGACCGAGCAGGACATTCTCGGCGACCGGCTGGTGCGACGCAAGAAGAAGCGCAAGAGCGCCGATGCCTTCCTGGCCGAATTGCAGGCGCTCAGCGTGGGCGATCTCATCGTCCACACCGAGCACGGGATCGGCAAATATCTCGGCCTCGAACCGATTGCGGTGGGCAAATCGAAGCACGACTGCGTGCAGCTCGAATACAAGGGCGGCGACAAGCTCTTCATCCCAGTCGAGAATATTGACGTGCTCAGTCGCTACGGCAGCAGCGAGGAAGCGGTCATGCTCGATCGGCTGGGCGGCGAGGCATGGCAGAAACGTCGTGCACGGCTGAAGGAGCGCATCCGCGAGATCGCGGGCGAATTGATGCAGGTCGCTGCGCAGCGAGCGCTCAAGAAGGCCCCGGTCATCGAGGTCGAGGATGGCACCTACAACCAGTTCCTCGATCGCTTCCCGTGGGAAGAAACGGACGATCAGGAGCGCGCGATCGCCGATGTGCTGAGCGATCTCGAGAGCGGCAAGCCGATGGACCGCCTGATCTGCGGCGACGTTGGCTTCGGCAAGACGGAAGTCGCGCTGCGCGCCGCCTTTGTTGCGGCGATGAATGGCCAGCAGGTCGCCGTGGTCGCCCCCACCACCCTGCTCGCCCGCCAGCATTTCGAGAATTTTTCCAATCGCTTCAGCGGTTTTCCCCTGAAAGTCGGTCGCCTTTCACGGCTCGTATCCGCCAAGGAGATGAAGGAGACCCGCGAAGGGCTGTCCGCCGGCGACGTGGACATCGTGATCGGGACCCATGCCATCCTGTCGAAGCAGACCAGCTTCAAGAACCTCGGCCTGGTCATCGTCGACGAGGAACAGCGCTTCGGCGTGACGCATAAGGAAAAGCTCAAGCAGCTGCGCGCGGATGTGCACATGCTGACGCTGACCGCAACGCCGATCCCGCGCACCCTTCAGATGGCCATGACCGGCCTGCGCGAGCTTTCGACCATTCAGACCCCGCCCGTCGACCGGCTCGCGGTCCGCACATATGTGATGGAATGGGACGACATGGTGATGCGCGAAGCACTGCTGCGCGAGCACCATCGCGGTGGGCAGAGTTTCATCGTCGTCCCGCGGATTTCGGACATGGAGGAATTGTCCGACTGGCTGCATGAGAACATCCCCGAAGTGAAGTTCGTCGCCGCGCATGGCCAGATGTCGCCAGGCGAGATCGAAGAGCGCATGAGTGCGTTCTACGAAGGCAAGTACGAGGTCCTGCTCGCCACGACGATCGTCGAAAGCGGGCTCGACCTGCCCAGCGCGAACACGATCATCATCCACCGCGCGGATATCTTCGGCCTTGCCCAGCTTTACCAGCTGCGCGGGCGCGTCGGGCGGGCCAAGCTGCGCGCCTATGCCTATCTCACCTATGCCAAGGATACGCAGCTGTCCGAAGTCGCGGAGAAACGGCTCAAGGTGCTCGGCGATCTCGACAGTCTCGGCGCCGGTTTCCAGCTCGCCAGCCACGACCTCGACATTCGCGGGGCAGGCAATCTCCTCGGCGACGAACAGTCGGGCCATATCCGCGAGGTCGGGTTCGAACTCTACCAATCGATGCTCGAGGACGCGATCCTCGCCGCCAAGGCCGGCGACATGGGGCTCGAGGCGAAGCCCGAACGGGTCAGCCCGCAGATCACCGTCGATGCGCCGATCATGATCCCGGAAGACTATGTGCCCGATCTGGCGGTACGCATGGCGCTGTATCGCCGTCTCAACGATGCTGCGGACAAGGCCGAGATCGAAGCGCTTGCCGCGGAAATGATCGATCGCTTCGGCGATTTGCCCGCCGCCACTGCCAACCTCGTCCGGCTGATCGAGATCAAGCATCAGGCGATCGAAGCCAACATCGCCAAGATCGATGTCGGTGCGCAGGGTACTCTGGTGACCTTCCACCAGGATGATTTCCCCGATCCGGTGGGCCTGCTGGCCTATGTCGACCGGTTGAAAGGCACCGCCAAGCTGCGGCCCGACATGAAGCTGGTCATCAGCCGCGCATGGGGATCGCCCGAAAGCCGCCTCAACGGTCTGTTCCAGCTGACCAAGGGCTTGTCCGGAGTGGTCCGCAAGGCCCAGAAAAACGGGAAGAAGGCGGCCGCCTAGCTGTTGGCGAGCTTGAGGAATACCTGCGCCGTCATCGGCTTGGCGCGCAGGAATCCCTGATAGGCCTTGCAGCCCGCCGCCTGCATGAATTCGCGCTGCGCCTCCTGCTCGACACCCTCGACAACCACGGTGAGATCAAGCGCCGCCGCCATGGCGACGATGGCGTGGACGACTGCCTTGTCGCGTTCGTCCTCGAGCACACCATCAAGCATCGAGCGATCGAGCTTGATGCAATCGATCGGCAGCACCTTGAGATAGCGGAAATTGCAGAAGCCTGCGCCGAAATCGTCCAGCGCGATCTGCACGCCGAACAGTTTCAACTGGTCGAGCACGCGGCTCACCCGGTCGAGATCGGCGAGCAGGACCTGTTCGACGAGTTCGAGTGTGATCCGCCCCAACGGAAAGCCGATCCGCTCGGCCATCTGCGCGAAATCGATTGCGAAATTCTCGACAGCCAGATCGACCGGGGTGATATTGATCGAAAGCTGCAGGTGGTGGGGCCAGGCAAGGGCCTCTTCCAGCGCGCGCTCTACGATGTGGCGCGAAAGATGCGCGATATGATCCGCCCGCTCGGCGATCTGGAACAGCGCCCCGCCCCCGATACGGCCGACCACCGGGTGATCCCAGCGCGCAAGTGCTTCGGCGCCGATTATGCGGTCGTCTTCCAGCGAATATTGGGGCTGGAAGAGGATCTGGATCTCGTTGCGGTCGATCGCGGCAAGCAGATCGGCTTCGAACTGGCGGTTGGAACGCCCGGCATGAACGGCTTTCCCCGTCGACCAGTCGATCCGCCGACGGTTGCTCTCGCGCATTCCCTCGGCCACCGCCGCAAGGCGTTCCAGCACGCTTTCGGGATCGTCCTTCTCGGTCACCCGCATCAGCGCGATGCGCGGCCACAGGCGTAGGCTGCCTTCACCTTCCGGGCTTGCGATAGGCAGGGCGATGGCGTCGGCCAATGCTTCGGCAAGCCACTGCCAGCGTTCACGGCTGCATTCCTGCCGCGCGAGCAGCAGAAACGTGCCACCGTTCAGCCGTGCAGCAACCCAGGCATTGCTGCTTTCTAGTTCATCGGCGGCGAAGTGCTTGATCCGCTGTGCCACTTCGACCAGCGCGCCGTCCCCGGCCAGCTCCCCGAAAGCCACGTTCACATTATCGATCCGGCCGAGCGTTATGAGCATCGCCTGGATCGGACAGGAGATAGTGTCCGAAGGCCATTCGCGCTGCCAGCGCGCTATCGTCTCACGTGCGGACGGCTGATCGGCCAGACCGGTAAGTGCGTCGCGCGTTTTCCTCATCGGTTCTTGTGGGTTGGTGGCCATTTCCCAGTCCTTATCCGCGCGTAATGGCACCGTTATCAGTATTTCGGACGTGTTGCCAAATGGGACGTAGCTTCATAGGGACCGCGCGGGTACCGGGAAGCGGGTCTTGTCCGGAACGGGAGGGTCAACGGAAAGCATGTCCGAATACAACCGCCTGGCCTTGGTCGTTTCCGACGCCCCGCGGGCGCAGGAAGCGGCAGAGCGGGAATTTCGCTCCGTCGCGGACTGGGTCCCGCTCGAAGACGCCGATGCCGTCGTGGTTCTCGGCGGCGACGGCTTCATGCTGCAGACTCTGCATGCCATGCTCGACACCGGCCGCATCATTCCTGCCTACGGGCTCAACCTGGGCACGGTCGGGTTCCTGATGAACCGCAACCGCAATCCCGAAACGCTGATCAAGCGGATCGGGAAGGCCAAGCCGCATCACATCGCACCGCTCAGGATGCAGGCCGAGACGCAGGATGGCGCGGTCCACACGTTCTGCGCCATCAACGAGGTCAGCCTGCTGCGCGAAACGCGTCAGACTGCCAAGCTGGAAGTCACGGTCGACGACAAGGTGCGCATCGCCGAACTGGTGTGCGACGGGGTGCTGGTGGCGACGCCGGCAGGTTCGACCGCATACAACCTGTCCGCCGACGGGCCGATCCTGCCCCTCGATTCGAACCTGCTGGCGCTGACACCGATCAGCCCGTTCCGCCCGCGCCGCTGGCATGGAGCGATCCTGCCCGATCGCAGCCGCATCTCGCTGCGCGTCCTCGAACAGGAAAAGCGCCCGGTGTCCGTAGTGGCCGACCAGCGCGAACTGCGTCACGTCTCGTCGGTGGGGCTCGAAATCGCGCGCGACAGCGAATTGACGCTGCTGTTCGACCCCGGTCACGCGCTCGACGAACGCATCGTGGCCGAGCAATTCGTGGTCTGATGCACCCGCCCGTGCGGCTGCGTAAAAGTTTTGCGAAATGCCCGCTTGCCAAACCGGAATCGCACCCATATAGGCGCACCCCTGCCCAGCGGGCTGCTCCCCGATAGCTCAGCGGTAGAGTAGGTGACTGTTAATCACTTGGTCGTTGGTTCGAATCCAACTCGGGGAGCCACTTTTCTCACAAATTCAACAGCAAGCGCCCGCCAACCCAGGCGGTGAGCGCAGCTGTGCCCCAGCGGATCCAGCGCTGCGGAAGGTATTTGAGCGCCAGCAGGCTGCCGACCTGGCCCGCGACGGCGACCGCGACGAGCAGGGGCAATCCCAGCTCCACCGCTGCGCCCAGACGCCCTGAACCGTTCTTGACGACCTGCCCCGCCAGCCCGAACAGCGAATTGACGAGAATGAACAGGCTCGCGGTTGCGGCGATGGCGCGCGCATCGTTCCAGCGCACCAGATGCAGCAACGGAGCGAGGAAAATGCCCCCGCCGATGCCCACCAGCCCTGCCAGATAGCCTAGCGGAACGGCCACCAGCGGCATCGACCGCGCAAAGGGCGTCGGCCGGGCGGGATCGCCGCCAGCGACAGGCAGCAACATCGAGAGCGCGGTGAAAACAAGGCTCCCCCCGAGCAAGGCGAGAAAGCCGGCCTCGCCAATCGGGGTCAGGCCGCCGATGAAGGCCGCCGGTGCGGCCAACCCGGTCAGCAGGATCGCGCCGCGCCAGGGAGTGACGCCCGCCCGGCCGAAACGTACCGAGCTGCCCGTCACCACCACCAGATTGCACGCGAGGGACAGCAGCGGCAGCAACCGATAATCGACCTCGGCCAAGGCCAGCAGCGCGGTATAGGTCGATCCGCCGCCGAACCCGACGCTGGCGTACAACAGGGCGGTAACGAAGAAGGCGAGTGCGAGCGCGGCCATACCTCCGCCTAGACGCTGGGTGCCGCCCGGGCTAGCGTCTAGGCGGAGGGAACAGGACACTATGCGACCGGACGACATCACGCTGACCGGCGGGCTCGAACGCGCCCGGGCGGGCGACGCGCAGCGGGTCGGTGCGATCACCGCCGATGCCTTCCGCTACGATCCGTTCAATCTGTGGCTGTTCGGCGCGTTCGCCGGGATCGCCAATCTGTTTCATCTGCAGGCGCGGCGGATCTACGTCCCGCGCGGCTATTGCTACACGGCGGGCGACGAAGGGGCATGCATGTGGATGCTGCCGGGCGGCGATGCCGGGTTTTCGCTGCCCGATTACGCCGCCTTCGTGTTCCCCACGCTATGGCATTGCGGTCCGCGGGCGGTGCGGCGCGGGATCCGGACCGGGGCCGCGATGGATAGCCGCCATCCCGATTTCCCGCACGCCTATCTCTTCAGCATCGGCGTGCGCGAGACGGCGCGCGGCAAGGGGCTGGGGCGCACGCTCATCCAACCCGTGCTCGACGCGTGCGACCGGCAGGGCCTGCCCGCCTATCTCGAGAATTCGAACCCGGCAAACACCGGGTTCTATTCCGCCTGCGGGTTTGCGCCGCTCGGCGATCCGATCCACCCCGAGCCGGGTTCTCCCCCGCTGGTGCCGATGGTCCGTCAGCCCCGCCGCAGCTAGCAGCGGGGCGACAGGTTCACGCCCTCGCACCGGTGCCGATGGCACCGTGGCAATGCTTGTACTTGTTGCCCGAACCGCAGGGGCAAGGCGCATTGCGGCTGATTTCCATGTCGGCATAGGGATTTTCGCCCGCCGAGCCGCCCGGCCCCACGGCTGCACGTGAACTGCCGGCCAGCGCGCCGAACAAGGCTTCGCGCCCAGCCGACCCGTCACCATCGTTCGAGTCGTCGAGCCCGGTCAGCGGGTCGATATGTCCGGTGAGGAAATCGGGTAGGTCGGGAAGATTGACTGCCGGCATCGGCGCGGGCTCGGCCAGTTCGAGGCGGATGAGCTTGTTGGTCACCGTCTCGCGCAGTTTCTCGAGCATGGATTCGAACAGGCTGAACGCTTCCTGCTTGTATTCGTTCAGCGGCTGCTTCTGCGCATGTGCGCGCAGGCCGACGACCTGCCGCAGCGCGTCGAGCGTGGCGAGGTGATCCTTCCACTGCCCGTCGAGTTCCTGCAGCAGCACGCTCTTTTCGATCCGCCGCCACAGCGCAGGGTCGGCCGCAGCGATCTTGTTTTCCATGATGCGGTCGGCTTCCGCCACCAGCCGTTCCTCGATCATCTCGGGCTCGACCTGGTCTTCCTCGACCCATTGTTCGATCGGCGCATCGATGGCGAGGACGTCGTGGACGCGCGTCTTGAGCCCTTCGATATCCCATTGTTCGGGATAGGAGCCCGGCGGGCAGGCTTCGGTCACGATCGCATTGACTGCATCCTGGCGCATGTCGACGACCACATCGTCGACCGCCTCGCTGTCCATGATCTCCGCGCGCTGTTCATAGATCACCTTGCGCTGATCGTTCATGACATCGTCATACTGCACCACCTGCTTGCGGATCTCGTAATTGCGCGCCTCGACCTTCTTCTGTGCGGTCTCGATCGCCTTCGACAGCCATTTCGAACCGATCGCTTCGCCGTCTTCGAGATTCGAATTCATCATCTTGGAGAACAACGTATCCGGGCCAAAGATGCGCAGCAGGTCGTCTTCGAGGCACAGGTAGAACCGGCTCAGCCCGGGGTCGCCCTGACGGCCCGAACGGCCGCGCAGCTGGTTGTCGATCCGGCGGCTTTCATGGCGTTCGGTGCCCAGCACGAACAATCCGCCCGCTTCGAGCACCTGCTGCCGCTCGGCAGCGACCTCGGCCTTGATCCGATCGATTTCGAGGTCCTTCTTGGGCCCGTCCTCCAGTTCGCTCAGCTCGTCGTCGATCCGGAAATCGACATTACCGCCGAGCTGGATGTCGGTCCCGCGGCCCGCCATGTTGGTGGCGATGGTCACCGCGCCGATGCGCCCCGCCTGCGCCACGATATGCGCTTCGCGTTCGTGCTGGCGTGCATTGAGGACCTCGTGCTCGACGCCTTCCTGTCGGAGGAATTCGCTGAGCATTTCCGACTTTTCGATCGACACCGTGCCGACCAGGACCGGCTGGCCGATGGCGTTCTTCTCGGCAATCGCCTTGGCGATGGCTTTGAACTTGTCCTGCGTGTTCTTGTAGAACTCGTCATCCTCGTCGATGCGCGAAACGGGGACGTTGGTCGGGATCTCGACCACGTTCATCTTGTAGATGTCCCAGAATTCAGCCGCTTCGGTCGCCGCGGTGCCGGTCATGCCCGACAGCTTGGGATACATGCGGAAATAGTTCTGGAAGGTGATCGACGCCAGCGTCTGGTTCTCCGGCTCGATCTTCACGCCTTCCTTGGCCTCGACCGCCTGGTGCAGGCCGTTCGACCAGCGCCGGCCTTCCATCATGCGGCCGGTGAACTCATCGATGATGACGACCTTGTCATCCTTCACGATGTAATCGGTATCACGCTTGAACATGTGCACCGCGCGCAGCGCCTGGTCGACGTGGTGAACCACCTGCGTGTTCTCGACGTCGTAGAGGTTCTCGGTCTCGAGCAGGCCGCGTTCGATCAACAGCTTCTCGAGCTGTTCGGTGCCATCCTCGGTCAGCTGGATGTTGCGCTGCTTTTCGTCCTTTTCGTACCAGTCCTCGGGGAAGGTCTTCACCACCTCGTCGATCGAAAGGTAGAGGTCCGACTTGTCCTCAGTCGGTCCCGAAATGATCAGCGGGGTACGCGCCTCGTCGATCAGGATCGAATCGACTTCATCGACGATCGCGAAATTGAACGGCCGCTGCACCATTTGCCCGCGTTCGTGCTTCATGTTGTCGCGCAGGTAATCGAAGCCGAGCTCGTTGTTGGTCGAATAGGTGATATCCGAATTATACGCATCGCGCCGCTGCTGCTCGCTGATGTTGGGCACGATCACCCCAACCGTCAGGCCGAGGAACTTGTGCAGGCGGCCCATCCATTCGGAGTCGCGCGCGGCGAGGTAGTCGTTCACCGTGACGACGTGCACGCCCTTGCCCTCGATCGCATTGAGATAGGTCGCCAGTGTGGCGACCAGCGTCTTGCCCTCGCCCGTACGCATCTCGGCGATTTCGCCGCGGTGCAGGACGATGCCGCCGACCATCTGGACATCGAAATGGCGCATGCCGAGCACGCGGACCGATGCCTCGCGCACCGTGGCGAAGGCTTCGGGAAGGATGTCGTCGAGCGTCTTGCCCTCGGCCAGGAGCGCCCGGAACTTGTCGGTCTGCGCGGCGAGTTCGGCGTCGCTGAGCGCTTGCATCTGCGGCTCCAGCGCGTTGATCCGATCGACAATCTTGCCGAGCGATTTGACGTAGCGGTCATTGGCCGAGCCAAAGACGGATTTCATGATGGAGTTGAACATGTTGGGGCCTTCGAGCCTTCCGCGTGAACTTATGGATGGGAGGCCGCACGCGCGGTGCGCGGCGGGCAGGAATACGGCAACAAACGGGCGCGGGGCGCCTATTCGTAGGAGCGGTCGATACCGATGTGGACCGCGGGGATCATCACCGCGACGGTCGGGACGCACTCGGCCGGCTGCGCGGCGGGCCGCAGGACACGCGCCTGGCCGGCGATCGACGCGCCTTCGCGGGCCTCGTGCTGGATGCAGCGGTCGGTACCGGCGGTCAGTTCGACTCCGGAAACCCCGTCATAAGCCTGCGCATGCGCAGGCGCGCCCGCGGCGGCGAGGCCGGTAAGAAGCGCGAGCAGGGTAAGGATGCGACGAAGCATTGCAGCGGTCAGATAGGACGTGTGGCTATGCGCGTCCACCCCGCTTGACCGTTTACCCCGCCCCGCTCTGCGCCTAACGAGCGCCAATGGATCTTGCCCGCTCGCCCCTCGCCCGCCCCTTTCCCGAACTGCCGCGGATCGGCGGCGTCACGCTGCGCGTCGCTTGCGCCCGGTACAAGGAGTGGGACCGCGCCGATCTGACCTTCGCCGAACTGGCCGAAGGGACCACCGTAGCCGGCGTTTTCACCCAATCCTCCTGCGCCTCGAGCGAGGTCGAGTTGGGCCGCGAACAGGTGCGCCAGGGTCATGCGCGCGCATTGATCGTCAATGCCGGCAATTCGAACGCCTTCACCGGCTACCGCGGCCGCGAGGCGGTCGATCAGATCGTGCAACAGGTCTCCGCAGCGCTGGGCTGCTCCGCCGAAACCGTGTTCGTATCCTCCACCGGCGTCATCGGCGTGCCACTGCCGAAGGACCGGGCACGCGCGGGCGTCGAGGCCGTTCTCTCCGCCGAGCCATGCAGCTGGGAAGACGCCGCACGCGCGATCGGGACGACCGATACCTTTACCAAGGGCGCGGGCGCGCATGCGATGCTGGGCGACACCCGCGCCGCGCTGGCGGGGATCGTCAAGGGCAGCGGCATGATCGCCCCCGACATGGCAACGATGCTCGGATATGTATTTACCGATGCGGCGGTGGCGCCCGAATTCCTGCAGGAAATGCTCGGCCGGGCGAATGCGGCAACCTATTCGTGCATCACCGTCGACGGAGACACGTCGACCAGCGACACCGTGCTGCTGTTCGCCACCGGCAAGGCCGGGAATACCCCGCTTGCGTCGTGGAGCGATGCGGGGGCGGACGCCTTCTACGCCGCGCTTCTCCAGGTGTGCCGCGACCTCGCGCAATTGGTGGTCCGCGATGGTGAAGGTGCGCAGAAATTCATCGAAATAGCGATTGCCGGTGCGGCAAGCGACGACAGCGCCCGGCGCGTCGGGCTTGCCATTGCCAATTCGCCGCTGGTCAAAACGGCGATAGCGGGCGGCGATGCCAATTGGGGCCGCGTGGTCATGGCGGTCGGCAAGGCCGGCGAACCGGCAGACCGCGACCGTCTGTCGATCGGCTTCGGCGGTATCTGGGCCGCGCGCGACGGACAGCCGCTGGCCAAGTATGACGAAGCTCCCGTGGCCGCCCATCTGGCAGGCGAGGACATTCGCATGGATGTCGATCTCGGCGTCGGCGACGGGCGCGCGACCGTGTGGACCTGCGACCTGACGCATGGCTACATCTCGATCAATGCGGACTATCGCTCGTGACCGCGCTCGACGACCAGATCCTCGATCTCATGCGCCGGGTTTCCGAACGCGCCATCCTGCCGCGCTATCGCAATCTCGCAGCGGGCGAAGTCGAGGACAAGGGCGGCAACGACCCGGTGACGATTGCCGACAAGGACAGCGAGGCGCTGCTGCGCGAAGGCCTGGCCGCGATCGATGCCTCGCTCGCGTTCGTTGGGGAAGAGACCGCGCATGCGGACCCGGCGATCGTCGAGCGGCTCGACCGGCCCTGCTGGATTGTCGATCCCGTCGATGGCACGCGCAATTTCGCTGCCGGCAAACCGCCCTTCGGCATCATCATCGCCCGCGCGGATGGCGGCGTCGCCCAGTCTGGCTGGATCTACGATTGCCTGACGGACCGCTTCTGCAGCGCCCACCGCGGTGCCGGCGCCATGATCGACGGCGAGCGGGTGGCGTCGCGTCCCACAGGACAGTCACCGCCGATTGCGGCGATTTCGCTGATCTTCATGGAGGAGCAGCGCCGCGACGCCACGCGCCGTCATATCGCCCCGGCGTACGAGCTCGTCGACATTCCCTATTGCGCGGCGGAGCAATATCCGCGGCTGGCGCTGGGCACGAACGATGGTTCCATCTTCGAACGCACGCTCGCCTGGGACCATGCGGCAGGCGTGTTGTGGCTCAATGAAGCGGGGGGCAAAGCAGCGCGGCCCGACGGCTCACCCTATCGCGTCGACGAGGTGGGCCGCACGGGCCTGCTGGGTGCGGCAAGCCCGGCCCTATGGGACGAGCTTGCCGATTTATATGCGAAAATGGATTAAAGTTCGCCTTCAAGCCACTGCTTGAGCTGGCCTTTCGGTGCTGCACCGCGCATCTGCGCGGCCTGTTCGCCATTCTTGAACAGCACCAGATAGGGGATCGACTGGACGCCCATCGAACCCGGCACATCGGGATTTTCCATGATGTCCATCTTGGCGATGGTCACCTTGTCGCCCAGCTCTTCGCTCAGTTCTTCCAGTGCGGGTGCGATCATCTTGCACGGGCCGCACCAGTCGGCCCAGAAATCGACCAGCACGGGCTTGTCGCTTTCGAGCACGTCGGACTGGAAGCTGGCGTCGGTAACGGCGGTGGTGGCCATGGGAATCTCCTGTAAAGCGTGTGGCCCATGATGTGGGCGGCCAAGGCGGTTACTCAACGGGCGGCAGGGCAAAACTTTCCTGCGGCGCCGCAAACGCGGTCTTGTAGGCAGCCAGCCGCGCGGCCGGCAAGGCGAACAACTGCGGTGTCTGGGTATAGAGCACCGCCGCCTCGACCCTGCGCCCGGGATAGATCGTCTCGAGCGCCGCGACATAGGCGGCCATCTGCTTGAGCGTGGCGTCGGGAATGGCCTCGGGAGACAGGGGCGGACGCCGGGCGGTCTTGAAGTCGACCACTGTCACCGTGTCGGCCGTGACCAGCAGGCGATCCGCGGTTCCCATGACCACTTGCCCCTCGACCGTCGCGGCCAAGGGCACTTCGGCCAATGCGCGGGGTCCGAACACTTCCGCAAACGCCGGTTCGGCCAGTACCTGCGTTGCCCGCGCAAGCATTTCCTCACGCTCCGCCGGCGCCAGGTCACCCGCCTGCCGTTCCAGCCATGCGCGCGCCTTGCCATCGCGGTCTTCCCCAGCGATCTGCGGCAAGCGCTCGAGCAACGCGTGGATCAACGTCCCGCGCCGCGCGGCCGCGCCCACGCTGGCAGGTGGCAGCGGGGGATCGCTGCCCTCGGTCTCGCCTAGCCCCGACGGGGCGAGCGGGCGCGGCGGCCGGGGCTCCGGCCCGACCGGCGTGGTGGCCCAGTCGGGCAATAGCGGCATGCCGTCGCCATCCGTATCGGGCGCGGACGGCGCAACCGGGGCAGCGTGTTCGCCCAATTCCCAGCGGGCACCCCAGATGGGATCCGCCAGCGCCTCGTCTTGATCGAACAGTGCCGCGAGCCGCGCATACCAGCTATCGTCATGCGGACCGTTTTTCGCATCGCGCGGGCCGAGCGAGCCGGTAATGAACAGCGCCTCCTGCGCGCGCGTCAGAGCGACATAGAGCAGCCGCCAATGTTCCTGCATCGCCTTGGCCGCTTCCGCAGCGTCAGCCTCAGCAACAGGGCCGACCTTTTCTTCCTTGGTCAGACCCGGCAGCGGAACGGTGCGCGGCGTCGCCGATCCCGGCAGCTCTTCCTCCAGCACCAGATCGCCCGCGCCATCGGGCCGGATAGCGGCATCGGCGAGGATGACGATGGGCGCTTCGAGCCCTTTCGACCCGTGGACGGTCATCACCCGGACCTGGTCGCCGCCCTCCCCGGCTTCGCGCTTCAGTTCGCCATCGCCAGCATCGAACCAGCGGATGAACCCCTGCAGGCTCGCGGTATGCGCGCTGGCGTAGGCATTGGCGGCATTGAGCAATTCGTCGATCGGATCGTTCGCTTCTCGGCCCAACCGCGCGACCAGCTTGCGCCGCCCGTCGAGCGCGCCAAGCAATATCCAGTGCAGCAATTGCTGCGGGCTGTCGTAATCGGCCCGCCGCAGTATCTCGCGCAGCGCATCGACCGTGCCGCGAACGAACGCATCGCTACTGCCCCGCAGGTGCTCCCACAGGCGCATGCCTTTCGGCCGATAGCCGTGTGCCAGCAGATCTTCCTGGCTCCAGCCCAGCAAGGGCGAAACCAGCAGGCTGGCCAGCGTGAGATCGTCAAGCGGCTGCGCGGCAAAGCGCAAGGCGGCCATCAGGTCCTTCACTGCCAGCGGATTGCCGAGGCGCAGCCGGTCGACCCCGGCCACCGGGACACCGTGGCGGTACAGCCGCGCGACGATGAGCGAAGCCAGGTCGCGTCGTTTCTGGACCAGCACCATGATATCGCCTGCGCTGGCGCGGCGCTTGGTCCCGCGCGACAAGGTAAAGCCATCGCCGGCAGGGTCGAGCCATTCGGCCACCTGCCGCGCGATCCTGTCGGCCAGCAAGCGATCGTGCCGCGCCAGCCAGCCTTCGCGCTCACCGCCGTCGTCTTCTTCCTCGGCGACACGAACGACCTGCCACAGACCCACCAGTCCGGGTTCGCCGCTGCCCGTATGCGGATCGCTGCGTTGATCGAGCCCGAACCCCTCATGGCCGATCGCATCGATCGCCCGATCCACGAAACCGAGCACTTGCTGGTTGGTGCGATAGCTCCGGCCGAGGCCGTATTCCTCCAGTCCGCGAATATCGGGCGCGCTGCGCGTATCGCGGGCCGCATCGGCGGCGGCATTCATCTTGTCGCGGAAGAAATCGCGCGCCTGCCGGAAGTTCTCCGGGCTGGTCCCCTGGAAGCCGAAGATCGCCTGCTTGTAATCGCCCACGGCAAAGATCGTGCGCACCGCCTCGCCGCGCGCGCCCGAACCGTCGAAATAATCGTCGGTCAGTGCCTTCACGATCGCCCATTGCGCCGCGTTGGTATCCTGCGCTTCATCGACGAGGATGTGATCGAAGCTGCGGTCGAGCTTGTAACGGATCCAGTCGGCCATCGCGCTGTCGGACAGGAGCGTGGCTGCGCGGGCGATGAGATCGTCGAAATCGACCAGCCCTTCGCGTTCCTTCGCCCTGTGCCAGGCAAGCGCGAAGGCACGTCCCGCTTCGAGCTGCGGGCCGAGGAATGCCGCCAGTTCGAGCAATGCCGCGCGTTCGCGCACCTTGGCCACGGCTTCGGCCACCCGTTCCTGGTTGCCCGGAAAGTCCGGATCGACTTTTTCCGCCCCGGCCATCTTGCGCGGGGTGCCATCGGCCTTGAGCAGTGTCTTGGAAAACCCGTTGATCGCGGCAAGCCGGGCATCCGTATCGCTCGCCAGCCAGCTTTCGAGAAAATCGGCGCAAGTCTGGCCCGTCTTTGCCGACCAGCCGCGGCTGGCGGCCAGGCAGGCGCGCAGGCTGGCGCAGGGAAACGCCGCGTCCGAACATGCGTCTGCAACCCATGCCGCATTGGCATCGGCGGGGAGGCCCAGCAAGCGAAACACGCGCGGCTGCATCGGCGGTTGCCAGCTGCCCGGCCCCTGCCACAGGTCCATGTGCCGCGCGCAGCGCATCAGCCAGCCGCGGACCGCATCGGGTCCCTTGCGCTTGCTCATCTCGGCGATCGCCCCGGCGATGCGCGGGTCGCCTTCGGCCAGCAGGCCCGAAAGAACATCGCGGCTCAGGAGATCGCGCTCGCGGTCTTCCATCGGACGCGACCCGGGCAGCATGCCCGCTTCGCCGGGGAAGGCGGCAAGCAGATATTGGGCGAAGGCGTGGATCGTATCGATCCGCAATCCGCCTCCGGGGCAATCGAGGACGCGGGCGAACAGCGCCCGGGCCCGCGCGCGCGTTTCTGGGTCGCCGGGCGCGCCCAAAAACGCCAGTTCGCGCGCCAGCTGCGCATCGTCCATCCGGACCCAGCGCGCCAGTACCGCGTTGACACGCACTGCCATTTCAGCCGCGCCCGCCTTGGTGAAAGTGAGGCACAGGACCTGCGAAGGATCGGCACCCGGTTCGAGCAGCAGCCGCAGCACACGCGCCGACAGGACCTGCGTCTTGCCGGTCCCCGCGCTGGCCGAAAGCCACACGCTGTCCTGCGGATCGACCGCGAGGCGCTGCTTGTCCTGCAGTTCGTAGACGGTCCCGCTCACGCCGTTTCTCCGCCATCCTGGTGCGCGATCCACTCATCGAGCCGCATCAGCTGATCATAGGTGTCATAGGCGGGATAATCAGGGTTCTCGCGCGCCGTGAAGGAGTCATTGCCCTTGATGAAGCGGTTGATGGCCAGTGTCAGCTTGTTCGCGGTCAGCGGCAAGAATTCCTCGGGCGCGACGCCCGAAGTCTTGCGTCCGACTTTCAGCGGCACGTCGACATAGCCGAAACCGTAGCTGTTTTCCGCATCCTTGGCTTTGCCAAGCGACCAGTATTCGTAGCCTTGCGCGTCGCCGGCCAGACCTTCGAAACCGCCGCGTTCGGCGATCAGGCCGAGGACGCCAAGCTGCAACGCGAAACCGGCCTCGACCCGGGCCGCGCTGGGCGGCGTACCGGTCTTGTAATCGATTATGGCAAGGCTGCCGTCCGCGAGCCGGTCGATGCGGTCCGCGCGGCCGTGGACATGGACGCCGTCGAAGGTCATCGCGCCGTGCTTCTCGACCGCCAGCACGCGGCGGTCGTCATAGGCACCGATCTCCTCTTCGATCCAGCGCAGCGCGGCTTCGAGCCGTGGCTGCCACAGCCCCCGCATCAGCGGATCGGCGTTCTCTTCGTCGAGCACGGACTGCATGATCGGGGCGAGGCGGGCGGCAGGATCCCGCTCGCGCGTTTCGTGCCAGCGTTGCAGGATGGCGTGCGCCACCGTCCCCTGCCACTGCGCCGAAGGTTCGGCGTCCAGCGAGTCGAGATCCTTCAGCCCCATGATCCGGTCAGCATAGAACTGGTAGGGATCGCCAAGCAGGCGATCGAGCGCGGTCGCGGAAATGTCGACCTTGCGCTGTTCGGGCTGCGGCTGCGGTGCCGGGCGCGGATAAGCCGGCGCGATCGGCGCGCGGGCCATCGCCCGCGCCAGCGCGACTGTCTCGCGGTCCTTGTAGCGATCGAGCAGTTCGCCCAGCAGCGCCTGCACGCGCAGCAGGAAACGCGAGGGAATGGCCGGGCCGGCCTCGTCCCTTTCGGAACGCGACAGGACCACCTCGGGCGCGCCGAGCGCCCCGGCGAGGTCATGCGCCGACAGTCCGATACGGAAATCGGCCCCGGGCACGCCCAGCGCGCGGAGCACCGGCGGGGCGAGCAGCGCGTCGATCCCCCCGCGGACCGGCCAGACGCCTTCATTCAGTCCGGCGCAGATTACCAGTTCGGCGCGGTTCATCCGGCTTTCGAGCAGCCCGAGCACCTGCACCCGCGCATGCCCCCCATAGGGAGGCCGGACCGCCACCTGTTCCATGGCATCGCGCAGCGCAATTGCGGCCTCGCCCGGCGCCAGGGCGAACCCCGCCTCGCGCGCATGACGGCGCAATTCCTCCACGAAGCCAGCCAGCGAACGGCCGTCCTCGCGTGCCCAGAGCTTTTCGCCGCACAGCGCTTCGCCGCTTTCGACCAGCGCATCGAGCAAGGCGTGCATAGGGATGGCATCCTGCCGGTGCAGCGCCACCAGCGGCGAAAGCGCCTGATCGACCGCGGCGTACCAATCGGCCACGCGGCCATGCCGCTGGGCCAGCCGCGCCGCGATAGCCGCGACGGGGGCCAAGCCGCCCGCCTTGCGCGGCCCGCGCAGCGCGCGTTCGACCCGGCGCAGCTGCCGTAGCCAGACGCCGCGCTCCATCCCGCCATCGACCAGCGGGTGGCCCAGCAGCCCCATCAGCGAAACAGGGGCGGCATCTTCGGCGACGATCTCGGCAAGCAGCAGGAACAGCCGGCCGGCAGCGGTCTGCGACAAGGGGCGCCCGCCCGAATCGTCGGCCGTGATGTTCCAGCGGTCGAGGTGGTGGACCACGCGCCGCGCCAGCGCGCGATCGGGCGTGACCACCGCCACGCGCTTTTCCGGTTGTTCCACTGCCTCGCGGACCAGCAGGGCCACCGCCTGCGCCTCTTCCTCCGGATTGGCGCAGGTCATGATGCGCACGCCTGCCAACCGGCGTTTCTCGGCGGGCAGGTCGACCCATCCCTTGCTCGCTTCGGGCGGCAGGAACAGCGATCCGAGCGCATGGCTGCGTTCGGGCTGCGCCGCGGCGATGCCACGGCGATGCCACGGCTGCACTTCCTCGCGTGCGATCCCCATGCGGTTGAGCAGCAACTTGAGGTGGTATTGCGGATGCGTCACCGCATCCTCGCGTGCGAAAGGCGTGGCGCCGGGTTCGGGCGTCGCCCCGGCGCGGCCCAATTCGTCCCACACCGCCTGCGGCATGGTGAGATCGAAATCGGGCAGGATCACCGCCCCCTGATCGCAATCGGCGACCACTCTCAGCAGCCGCGCAAGCGAAGGTGCGGCGCTGGTCACGCCCGCAGCGACGATGGGCGTTTCGGGCGGCGCAGCACGCCAGCGCGCGGCGGCCCAGTCGAACAGGCGATTGCGCCGAGCTGCCGCGTCGAGCGCATCCCATTGCTGCAATTGTTCCAGCCACTTGGCCTGAACAGTTGCAAAGAGATGGAGGCTGCGCTGCCAGTGATCGGACAATGATCCGAACAGGTCGAGCACGCTTTCGCCGACCAGTTCTTCAGGACCCACGCCCTCGACCAGCAGCCGGTCCATCGTTGCCCCGGTTTCACGCGCGAGCCGCAGCAGCGTTGCACCGCCGGGTGCCTCGTCGCCCATCGTGTCCGCGATCAGCCGGGCCAGTGCAAACAGCCGCCGCTGCGGTTCGATAGCGCGGGGTATGTCGGCGGCGCCCAGCGGGTCGAGCAGCGGGCCGAGCGTTTCATCGAGATCGAGATCGCCGACCACCGCCATGCGCGGCATCAGCAGTCCGGGGGTGCCCTGTTCGCCGGCGTGGCGGATGAAGGCTTCGGAAATCGTGCGCCGGGCTCGGCTGCTGGGGACGAGCAGCGTCAGGCGCGCCAGGCCGAACTCGTCGTTGGCATAGCGCGGGACCAGGCCAGCGACGAGGGCATCGGCGAAGCCGCGATGTGCGGCGATCGAATAGACCTTCGGCCCCTGCCGCTCAGCCACCCTTGAGCGCTTCCTCGGTCGGGCGGATATGCGCAGGCGTGCCGACTTCGTACCACCGTCCGGTAAAGGCGACACCGTAGAGCCGCCCTTCGGCAATCGCGCGATCCCACAGGACATTGGTCGAAAACTTGCCGTCCGGTGCATCGCGCAGCAGGCGCTGCGATACCAGCTGGATTCCGGTGTAAATGAAGGGCGCGATCCGGCCGGGCAGCTTGCGCGTGAGCTGGCCGGCGGGGTCCATGTAGAAATCGCCCGAACCGTCGAAATTGTGGGCGCGCGCGTGCGTGACGAGCAAGAGCAACGCATCCATGCGCTCGGGATCCCACCCGGCCGAAAGATCGCTGAAGGCGTTTTGCGGGCCGTCTAGCCAGATGCTGTCGGCATTGCAGGCGAAGAACGGATCGGGCAGCAGCCCGGCGGCGGCGGCCTTGACCATGCCGCCCCCGGTCTCGAGCAATTGCTCGCGTTCGTCCGAGAACGTCACCGCGGGCGCCTTGCGCGCACCGACATGCGCTTCGATCGCATCGGCCAGGTAATGCACATTGACCACGGCCCTTGCGACACCGGCTTCCTCGAGGCGGTCGAGCGCACGGTCGATCAGGGGTTTTCCGGCCACGCGCACCAGCGGCTTGGGCGTGGTCGCGGTAAGCGGGCGCATGCGCTTGCCCAGCCCTGCGGCCATCAGCATTGCCGTGTCGGAGACGAGTGTGGTCACTGGATTTCCCCTCCGGCGGTATCGCGGATTTCCTGCGGGATGTTCGCGTCGAACCACGCGGCGACGGGCGCCAGCGCTTCATGCGCCAGATCGCGTTCCATCGCCTGCCAGACGCGCGGGATCATTGCCAGATACCGCGCCTTGCCATCGCGCTTGGCGAGACGCGTGAAAATGCCCACGATCTTGGCGTTCCGCTGCGCCCCGAGCCGGGCATAATCGGCTTCGAAATGGGGCCCCGGGTCGGCCGCGGCACGGTAGCGGCCCAGCATCTCGCATTCGAGTTCGGTCGATACTTCGCGCCGCGCATCCTGCAGCAGGCTGACGAGGTCGTAGGCCGGATGGCCGACCAGCGCGTCCTGGAAATCTATCAGTCCCTGCGCTCCCGCCAGCTTGCCGGGTTCGAGCAGCATGACGTTTTCGGCATGGTAGTCGCGCAATACGGTGACGCCGGGATCCTGCCTCGCGAGCAGCGGCTCGAGTGCGGTTTCCCATGCGGCGCGATAGGCCGGCACATCGACCGTCAGTCCCATGGCCGGGCAATACCATTCGACCAGCAGCATCGCTTCGCGCAGGTAGACGGCCATGTCATAGGGCTCGAACGGGCCGGGCGGCAGCCGGTGGAGCGCCACCAGCGTATCGATCGCCTGCGCGTAGATCCCGCGCTCGTCGGCCGGATGGGCATCGATCCATTCGCGCATGCGCTGGTCGCCGAAATCCTCGATCAGCACCCAGCCATTGGCGGCGTCCTCACTCAGTATGCGGGGCGCGCGCAGGCCGTTCCGGTCGAGCCAGTGTGCCACGTGCAGGAACGGCTCCGGGTCCTCGTGCGGCGGCGGCGCATGCATCAGCATGGCGCTGTCACCCCCCATCCTTACCCGGAAGTAGCGGCGGAAGCTGGCATCGCCGACGAGAGGGGCGATTTCCGCGCCTTCCCACCGTGTGCCACCCAGAAACTCGTGAATCTCGTCGAAAGGCGCATCGCTCATGGCCAGCGGCTTTGCCAAGATGTGCCCGGGGTGACAACGGCCTCGCGGCCTTCGCCCACCTTTTCCAGCGCAATGGCGAGGCAGTTCGGCTCATGGGCGAAACCGCCCGCGTGATCGGGCCACTCGGCCAGCAGTGCGGCGCCCTCCCGGTAGTCGTCGAGCCCCAGCTCGGCAGCTTCCGCGGGATCCTCGAGCCGGTAGAAATCGGCATGGAGCAGCGGGACCGGCAGGCCGTCATAGGTTTCGATGATCGTGTAGGTCGGCGAAGGCACCTCGCCCTCGTGACCGAGCGCCGCGATGATCGCACGCGCCAGCGTGGTCTTGCCAGTGCCCAGCGTACCGGAAAGCGCCACGACATCGCCCGGCGCCAGCTTCGCGGCGATCTGCTGGCCGAACGCCTCCATCGCCGCGAGATCGGGCAGCGCGATTTTCACGGCAGGGTGATCGTTGCAGTGGTGCCGCTGTTCTTGCGGCTGCGGATCTCGAGCGTACCGCCATGCGCTTCGACCAATTGCCGCGCCAGCGGAATGCCCAGCCCGTGGCGGCGTTCGATACCCTTGCCGTCCGACGACATGCGGATGCCCTCCAGCGCACGAGCAAGCTCGTGCTGGCTCATCCCGCGGCCATTGTCGGAGATCACGATCCGCGTCTCGTCGCGCTTGCGCCCGATATCGATCGCGATCCGGCCCCCGCGCGGGGTGCCGTTGATCGCATTGTCGAGCAGTTGCGAGATCGCGCGGCGGAGCTGGTGCGGATCGGCCGTCACCGATTTTTCCGCATCGCCCTTCAGGTCGAGCGTCAGTTCGCCATCATGGATGCGCTGTTCTTCCTTGCGCACGATCTTGGTCAGGAAGGGCAGCAGCGTGAAGGTGCTCTTGCGCAGCGGCATCAGGCCCGCTTCGGATTGCGACAGGTCGAGCACGTTCTCCACCTGCTCGGTCAGCTTTCCGACCGACAACGAAATCGCCTGCGCATATTCGGTCGCCTGCGGCGACAGCTCGCCCGCGATGCCGCTGGTCAGCAGCTCTGCGAACCCGCCGATCGAGGTCAGCGGAGTGCGGAATTCGTAGCTCATATTGGCGAGGAAACGGGTCATCACCGCATCGGCCTCCTCGAGCGCGCGATTGCGTTCGCGCAGCGCGACCTCGGCCTGCTGCGACGCGGTGACGTCGAGCACGGTCAGCATCCCATTGCCATCGGGCAGCGGCACGCCGGTGAAGTCGAGCGTCCGGCCATCGGCGAGCTCGATGCGGCCATTGCTCTTCTTGCGATCGAGCGTGGCGGCACGGATCACCTGGTTGAGCTGCGAAACCGAAGCGGGGTCCGAAAGATTGCGCGAGATCGCCTGCAACAGGTCTTCGGCCTGCGGGTGCCCGTCGAGCACTTCGGGATCGATCCCCCAGGCGCCAGGGAAACCGCGGTTCCACAGTTCGAGGTGGCCGTCGGGCGCGAACACGGCAAGCGCCTCGAACAGATTGTCGAATGTCGCGGTCCGCGTGCGCAGCAGCGTATCGCGCGTCGCCGACAGCGCGAGCTGTTCGGTGCGGTCTTCGGCAATCATCACCAGCCCCCCATCGGGCAGGGGCTGCGCGACGATACGCAGATGGGTGCTGTCGGACAGCGGCCAGGCTTCTTCGTGGGGCTCGTCGCGCTGGAACCACTCGGTCAATTCGTTGCGCCAGGCGGGGAAGTCGCGCACTTCGGGGATCCGGCCGTTTTCGCGCGCGATCAGCAGCATCTGTCCGAACGACGTGCGTTCGTTGACCACGCCGGGGGGGAGCGAGAATACGCGGTGGAAGGGCTGGTTGGCAAAGGTCATGCGGTGGCCGGCATCGAACTGCGCCACGCCGATCGAAAGCTGGTCGAGCATCGAACGCTGCGCTTCGCGGAAGGCACGGAACTCGCGCGCCTGCTCCTCCATTTCCTCGATATCGACCGCATAGCCGGCGATCCCCTCGCCCATCAGCGGGAGGTCGGTGACACGGATCGTGCGCCGCGCGCGTTCGATCGTCGCGCTGAGGATGCGTTCGATCGGCTGGCGGCGGTCGGCCGCCTGCTGCGCAACCTCGGCCGCAGTGCGGCCATTGACCGTTTCGACCAGTTCGACCTGGTCGGCAACGACCTGGTCGGCGCTTTCGGCACCCACCGCGGCGACATAGGCCTGGTTGACCAGCCGCAGCTGCATGTCGGCCCCGCGGAACCACATCGGCATCGGGGCGGCCTCGATCAGTCCGACCAGCGCGCCGAAATCTTCGCGAGCGCGCGCCGCTTCCTCGCGCAGCTGAGTCAGTTCCGCCTGGCTGTCGCTGAAGTCGAAGACCCAGACGAGCGCCGACCCGCCGGGGGACACCGCCGGATCGGCCAGCGACCCCTGCAGCGCCAGCGACTTGCCCGAATCGGGTGAGACATTGATCGCCATGCGAAACGGCTTGGCGGTCTTCTGCGTGCGCCGGACATTGCGTGTCAGCGTATCGATCTGCGCTTCGGTGAGGCCGCGCCCCTCGCCGCCAGCCAGCTCGCTGAGATATTCGGGGACTTTCTCGAGCCCGATCCACCGCGCCAGCCGATCGGGCGCCTCGATCCGCCCGTCGGCCCGTACCAGCAGCGGAATGGCGGGACCTTCCTCGATCAGCCGCGACAGGCGCTGGGCGGTCTTGCGACTGGCGATCGATCGCTGTTCGCGTCCGCTGGCGCGCAGCATCACCCACACCGCACCCGCGGTCCAAAGCGCCAGCAGAAGGCCGATGACGGCCAGCAGTGCGGGAGATGAGTCCATTACCCGCCAGCTATGCCTACGCGCGCGGGGATGCAATGCCCCCGCGCGCGTTCATGCGTGTGTATCCGGACCGGAACGGCCGTCAGTAACGGTAATGTTCGGGCTTGAACGGACCATCGACCGGCACGCCGATGTAATCGGCCTGCTTCTGGCTCAGCTTGGTCAGCTTCACGCCCAGCTTGTCGAGATGGAGCGCCGCGACCTTTTCGTCGAGATGCTTGGGCAGGACGTAGACGTCGTTCTTGTATTCGTCGCCCTTGGTCCACAGTTCGATCTGCGCCAGCGTCTGGTTGGTGAAGCTGAAGCTCATCACGAAGCTCGGGTGACCGGTGGCGCAGGACAGATTCACCAGCCGGCCCTTGCCGAGCACGATGATTTCCTTGCCGTCGGGGAACTTCACCAGGTCGGTACCCGGCTTGAGTTCGTTCCACTCGTAATTGTCGAGCGCCGAGATCTGGATCTCGCTGTCGAAGTGACCGATGTTGCAGACGATCGCCTTGTCCTTCATCGCCTTCATGTGTTCGGCGGTGATGACGTGTTCGTTGCCCGTCGCGGTGCAGAAGATATCGGCGACCTTGACCGCTTCTTCCATCGTCACGACCTCGAAGCCGTCCATCGCGGCCTGGAGCGCGCAGATCGGATCCACTTCGGTGACCAGCACGCGCGCGCCGCCGTTGCGCAGCGACTGCGCCGAACCCTTGCCGACATCGCCGAAGCCGGCGACGCAGGCGACCTTGCCCGACAGCATCACGTCGGTTGCGCGGCGGATCGCATCGACCAGCGATTCGCGGCAGCCATAGAGATTGTCGAACTTCGACTTGGTCACGCTGTCGTTCACATTGATCGCGGGGAACGGCAGCTTGCCCTGCTTGGCGAGATGATAGAGGCGGTGGACGCCGGTGGTGGTTTCTTCCGACACGCCGACGATGTTCTTGACCGATTTGGTCAGATAGCCCGGCTTGGCCTTGAGGAACGCCTTGAGCGCGCGCTGGAATTCGATTTCCTCGGCATTCTGCGGCTCGGGCAGTTCCTCGCCCGCTTCGACGCGCGCGCCCCACAGCGCGAACATGGTGGCATCGCCGCCATCGTCGAGAATGATGGTCGCTGTCTGGTCGGGATCCTCATCGGTCGACCAGTCGAAGATGCGGCCGACATAGTCCCAATAGTCGGCCAGGCTCTCGCCCTTGATCGCGAAGACCGGGATGTCCTGCGCCGCGATGGCCGCCGCGGCATGATCCTGCGTCGAGTAGATGTTGCAGGTCGCCCAGCGCACATCCGCGCCGAGCGCGACCAGCGTCTCGATCAGCACGGCGGTCTGGATCGTCATGTGCAGCGAACCGGTGATCCGCGCGCCCTTCAGCGGCTTTGCCGCATACTCCTCGCGCAGCGCCATCAGGCCCGGCATCTCGGTTTCGGCAATGGCGATCTCGGCGCGGCCGTAATCGGCCAGGGCAATGTCCTTGATGACGTAATCGGTGAATTCGCTCACGGTAAATCCTCAGTCTATCGGGGTGGTGGCCGCCTGGGGGAGTGCGCGGCTGCCGCATGGCAGCGGCCCTAGCCGCCCAGCCGAACGAGGGCAACATCCCCTCCCCGGCCCCGTACCAGCCCCCGGGCCGCGCCCGCGCTGGGAGCTTGCGCATCGCCGCGGTGCAGCTTACCTCACCCGGCACACGCGATAGACGGAGTTTTGTTATGACGATTTCGGTAGGCGACAAGCTGCCTGATGTAAAAATGGTCAAGGCGACCGAGAACGGCCCCGAGCAGGTAAGCTCGGCCGACTACTTCAAGGGCAAGAAGGTGGCGCTGTTCTCGGTGCCCGGCGCCTTCACCCCGACCTGTTCGGCCAAGCACCTGCCCGGCTATGTCGACAAGGCCGGCGATCTGAAATCGAAGGGCGTCGACGAAATCGTCGCCACGGCAGTCAACGACGCCTTCGTGATGGGCGCATGGAAAAGCGCTGCCGGTTCCGACGACATCACCATGCTCGCTGACGGCAATGGCGATTTTGCCGAAGCGGTCGGCCTGACAATGGACGGTTCGGGCTTCGGCCTCGGCAAGCGCGGTCAGCGTTATTCGATGGTGGTCGAGGACGGCGTGGTTACCCAGCTCAATGTCGAAGCACCGGGCGATTTCTCGGTCTCGAGCGCGGAACACATGCTCGGCCAGATGTAAGCCATCGGCCCTGCCGACACGCAAACAGACGCCCCGCCCGGCTTGCTGCCCGGCGGGGCGTTTTTACTTGCGGGTTTGACCTCGGAGCCGGCCGCCCGGGCGGTCAGCCGTATCCCATCAGCTTGAGCACTTCTTCGCGGCTGCGATGGTCGTCGAGGAAGGTGCCCATCATCCTACTTGTGACCATGCCGACACCGGGCGTGCGCACGCCGCGCGCGGTCATGCAGGCATGCGATGCCTCGATCACCACCGCGACGCCCTGCGGCTGGAGATTTTCCCAGATACAGTCGGCCACTTCGGCGGTCAGGCGTTCCTGCACCTGCAGCCGCCGCGCGAAGCCATGCAGCACGCGCGCAAGCTTCGAAATGCCGACGACGCGGTCATGCGGCAGATAGGCGATCGCCGCCTTGCCGATGATCGGCGCCATGTGGTGTTCGCAATGCGACTGAAACGGAATATCCTTCAGCAGGACGATCTCGTTGTAACCGCCCACTTCCTCGAATACGCGATCGAGGTGCACTGCCGGGTCTTCGGTGTACCCGATGCAATATTCCTTCCACGCGCGCGCCACCCGCTTGGGGGTGTCGAGCAAGCCTTCGCGTGCGGGATCGTCGCCCGTCCATTCGATGAGCGTGCGGATCGCATCCTGCACATGCTCCGGAACGGGCAATTTGCCGCGCGGATCGTCCTCGTCGGGTCCAACTAGGCTGCTCACGTTCCCTTGATCCTCCTGAACTTGTCGCGAAACCGCTTGAGCCTGCTCCCCTTGCGGAAAAGCCCGCCGTTTGCAAACGGCTCGAACATGTCGTCGGGGTCCTCCGGATCGAGCAGCGCGCTGTCGGCGAGGCCCTTTTGCACGTCGTTGAGTTCGGGAGGATGATAGCGCTGCAAATTTCGGCCGCCTTCGCCTTGTGAATGGTCGATCAGCGCGGCCATCGACCCGTGCCGTGACAGCAATTCGCCGACCTGGCTTTCATCGATGCCGCAGTGTTCTCCGAGCAGCGAATGGCGCAGAGCCGCGATCGCATCGGCGGCGTGCGCATTGCCCTTTCGCGTCGAATCGATGAACACATCGCATTCGCTGTCGAGGCCCATCGAGCGGTTGTTGAGATTGGCCGACCCGATCCGCAGGATCGTGTCGTCGACGATCATGATCTTGGCGTGGACATAGATCGGCGTCTCGCCGGTGAAGGGGGACCAGAGCGAGAACCGGCGCTGCGGATCCGCTTCGCCGATCGCGCGCACCAATTCCGCACGCGCATGATCCATCGCCTGCTGTTCGAGCCAGCCATCGGCGTGGCACGGATGCACGATGACGATTTCCGGGGGATCGTCCTCTCCCAGGCGGGCGATGATCGCTTCGGCGATCGCCCGCGATGCGAAATACTGGCTTTCTGCGTAGATGAACCGCTTCGCGCCGGCGATCTGGTCGAGATAAAGCTGCTCGATCTCGGTGATCTTTTCCCAGTCGCGGTAGGCAGCGCGGGTACGTGCCACGCCGATCTCGACATCTTCGAACTGGGCGGTCAGCGCATCGGGCCAGGGGCTGCCGGGGGCATCGGGAACTTCGGGTAGCTCGGCACCGCCGGCCGATGTCCACCGGTCGTCGCCCAGCTCGGCAAGCGCGGTGGCGACCTCGCCCTCCATCAGCATCGCGGCATCGTGCCACGGGCCGTAACTGCGCCCGTGCGGTGTCTTGCGGCGAGGATCGACCTCGTCGTGGTCGCGCGTGTCCCAGCGCTTGTCGGTCATGTCGATTCCGCCGCACACCGCCACCTTGTTGTCGAGCACGGCGATCTTCTGGTGATGCGTGCAACCGATCGGATGCGCGGTATCGAAGTGGAAGTTGATCCGGCTATGACGGAACCAGCGGGCAAGATCCCACCACATCGAGGCACGGCCCATGGTCGACAGCGCGCCTACGCTCCACTTCAGGATACGGATGTCGAGCTGCTTGCGGTGACGCGCCAGCCAGGCGATGAAACTGCCGAGCCGCGACGGGTACCCGCGTTTCCACGCGCGCTGCCACCAGCGCCGCCCGCGTTCCAGATGTATCCGCGTGTCGAAATCCCAGCCGATCAGCAGGATCCGACGGCGCGATTTGAGCATCGCTTCCTGCATGAAGGCGAAATAGTCGGCAGCATCGACGATCACGCTCGCGCGCGAGGCCCTAGCATAGCGCCAGACCCCGGGCTCGACCGAAGGCGACAGCGCCGAAGTGCGGCTCGGATCCGCCTGCTTGTCTTCACTCATGTGCCGCCCCCCTGCGCTGCGCGCTATTCCTTCGCGTCTTCCTTCTTCTCGGGCGTCACTTCGGCTTCCGCCATTTCCTCGTCCTTGCGGCGCTCGAAGACCCGTTCCATGTGCTTCATGTCATCTTCGTCGAGATGCCGCTCGAAGTCAGGGAAATGGTCTTCCTCTTCCTCGTCGATATGGTGCCGGTACTGGTGCTCGAAGCTCTTGAATTTCGTCAGCCAGCCACCTTCGGACATATCGGTCGCAGCAAGGTCGTTGAGCGCCTCTTCGATCTCGTGGTGCTCGGCTACCGAATGGCGCGTTTCGCCGGTCGTCGGCGGCTTGCGCAGCATTGTGGAATACAGCGCCTGCTCTTCTGCGGCAGCATGGCTCTTGAGCTCCCTGGTCAGCTCTTCGAACAGCGACTTGCGCTCGGTCGTATCCCCGCTCGTGTCGAGCAGCTTGTCCAGCAGCTCGCGGTGGCGGTCATGATCTTCCTTCAGGCGTTCGAAAATCTTCGTGGCATCGGCCATGTTTCTTATCTCCTTTGGAAGATGAACCGGTCACCGGCGGCGCGGTTCCGGTCTTGTGGGGCCCGGCCGGCTAACCCATATCGGCTTCACCATGCATAACCGACAAGCGCCCACGCGGGCCCAGATGCAGACAATGGCCGAAACGGCTTTCGCCGAACTGCCTGCGCAGTTCCGCGACCAGATGGGCGATGTCGTTCTGCAGGTCGAGGATTTCGCGACCCCCGAGCAGCTGTCATCGGTCGATATCACGGACCGCTGGCATCTTTCCGGCCTCTACGAAGGCGAACCCCTGCCCGACCAATCGATCTGGCAGAGCGGGCAGCTCCCGCCGCGCATCTGGCTGTTCCGCGAACCGCTGATTGCCGAATGGCGCGAAACCGGGGTCCGAATGGACGATCTGGTGCGCCACGTGGTGGTGCATGAGGCGGGCCATCACTTCGGCTTCAGCGATGACGACATGCACTGGCTCGAAGACGACGCCGACTGACCGCCCTACTCCGCGGCTTGCGGGCACCGGCGCCCTTGCGCCTCCTCCAGAACCACAAAAGGCCACCCTTCCGGAGAAGGATGGCCTTTTGTGGCGCGCCCGGAAGGATTCGAACCTCCGGCCCCCAGATTCGTAGTCTGGTGCTCTATCCAGCTGAGCTACGGGCGCGCTTGGAGGGCGCCACATAGGCAGGCACCCACAGCTTGGCAATCCCTAAATCACCCCTTTTGCAAACAACTTTGCCGCCAGCGCGACATCGAGCGGGGGTTTGGCAAGTAGCTCCGCCTCCTCAGGGGTAAACCAATCGATTTCACCCCCCTCGAGCGTGCCCATACCGCTCCCGTCCCAGACCGAAGTGTAAAGCATGATGACAATCGGCGGGCGCCCTTCCCCGCTGGTCTCCTCGGCGAAGCCGACGGGCGCACAGGCCGCCGGTTCGATGACCAAGCCAAGCTCTTCGTCGATCTCGCGAACCAGCGCATTGCGCGGGGTTTCGCCCGTCTCGACCTTGCCGCCGGGAAACTCCCAGAGCCCGCCATGGTGCTTGTCCGCGGGGCGCCGATGCATCAGCCAGCGCCCCTTCCCGTCGCGCAGCGCCAGCGCGACGACGCAGGTCCATGTCGGGATATTTTCCACTTTCGCGACCACTCTCAACGATTTCTTAACCCGCCCCAGCGTAAACATCCCATGTCAGCTTAGACAAGCGACGAGTGGGGGCACCGGGCATGATCAAATTCCTGCGCATGTTGGAACGCGATAATCGCGGCGCCACTTCCGTCGAATACGGGCTGATCCTCGCCCTGATCTTTCTCGCCATGATTGGCGGGCTCCAGGCTTTCGGCGCGTCTGCGACGACCATGTGGTCGAGAATCGCAACCGCGGCTGCTGCCGCAATGGGCGGCTGACCGCAGCGGTTAGGGGTTTTTAAACCACTTCGCTGCAGAACGCATAATTGTCCGCTCTACATTCTTGGAGTGGGCCGGGTACGAAGACTGAACCAGGAGACGAATTATGAAGTTTTTCCGCAAGCTGCGCCGCGATGAAGAAGGCGCAACCGCAATCGAATACGGCCTTATCGCTGCCCTGATCGCCGTTGCCGCGATCACCGCGATGCAGAGCCTCGGCGGCCAGCTGAGCACGACGTTCAACACCGTTTCGACGACGATGAGCGGCAGCTAAGACGCGGGGTAACTCCCGACGAAAATCAGGGGCGGCGGGTTCAACCCGTCGCCCCTTTTCTTTGTCCCGATCAATTGCTGCAGTTCATCGCCCGCGGACGACGATCTTCACCTTCTGCCCAACGCTGAGGCCTTCATTCGAAGTCAGCCCGTTGAGCACGCGGAACCGGTCGATCTGGTTGTCGCTGTAGGCCATCCGGCGCGCGAGCGAGGCGACCGTGTCACCGCTGCCGACCGTCACGACATCGACCACCCGCGGAATCACATTCGCCGCGGTCTGCGAGTCGATCCGCTGCATCGATGCAAACATGTCGTTGAACGCCGAAGTCTGGCCAGCCGGGGTTATCGCGAGAAAGTGGTACGCGCGGTCGCTGGCGAACTCATAGGCGAAAACGGTCACGTCGACCTGCCCGTTACCCGATGCGACGCGCGCCGTCCCGTAGGCGGCGGGCAAACCATTGACGGTGGTCCGCTGGATCGATTGCGGCCGGATCTGCTGCTGCTCGCTCACCCCGGCGAAAACGCTGGTGACATAGCTGTTGAGGTCATTGTTGTACGGCGCGAGCGAGAATTGCGCCTGCCCGCTCTGGCCATTGATCGTGACCGCTCTCGTCCCGTTGATCATGTAGAAACCCTGCGGCGCCGTGAATGCCAGCCGCAGATCGGGATGGATGAAGCGCCGGCCCTCGACCACGCCTTGCGACGGATCGTCGCCATAGGTCAGCCCGTCGATCCGGGTCAGGAAGGTATCGCGATTGGTGACGCCGCCGGTGACGCCGGTGGCCTGCGCTTTCGCCAGCGCGGTCTGCACACGGCTGGCCGGATCGGGGTGGGTCGATGCCCATTCGGGAATATTGGCATTGTCGCGTCCCTGCACGCGGGCATCGAGCGCATTCTGCAGCGCGAGGCTCTGCAGCACCGTGCCCATCGCGCGCGGATCGTAGCCCGCCGAGTTGAGATAGCGAATGCCGAGCTCGTCCGCCTCGAGTTCCTGCGAGCGCGAGAACTTGAGCGTCAGCAATTGCGATCCCTGCAAGGCAGCCTGGCCGAGCTGCTGCCCGAGCCCGCTATTGCCGAGGAGGACACCCGACAGGATCGCACCGGCCGCGCCGAGCAGCGTGTTGCGCTGTGCCGTGGCCTGCCGGCGCTGCGAATGGCGCGCGGCGACGTGGCCGACTTCATGGCCTAGCACCGCCGCCAGTTCGGCTTCGTTGTTCATCAGCGCAACCAGCTGCCGGGTCGTGTAGACGTAACCGCCGGGGATCGCGAACGCGTTGTTCACCGGGCTGTTGAGCAGCGAGACGGTGAAGGAATCGCGGGCATTGCCCAGGCCCGACTGGACCGCGATGTTCTTGCCCACCTGTTCGACATATTGCGCATGGCTGCCGCTCATCGCTCCGCCGAACTCGTTGAGCAGCTGCGGATGCGCCTCGGCGCCCATCTGCGCCTCGCTCTGCGTGATCGGGGTGGACGCACTGGGGATGTTCCCCGTGCCCATGCAGCCGGCCAGCGCCAGCGAGAGTGTCGAAACGGATGCGGCGGCGGCGAGTGAAATGCGCGTCATGAGCGGCGGTCCCCATATATCTGGCACGCGGCCGCCGGACATTCCCGGCCTGTCGCGCGAGGCGTTGAATATGTTGGGAAGAACCGGGTCATGCGGCGGTTTGTTCCCGCCGGGGTACCGCGTCCTCAGCCGGCGAGCGCGAGGAAACGCTCTTCGCGCAGCCGCTTGAGTTCATGCGGCGCATGCCGCGCCAGCGCGTCCAGCTCTTCCACGATCGCATCGCCGAGCGCGGTTGCCGCCACCCGCGGATTGCGGTGCGCCCCGCCGACAGGCTCGGGCACGATCCGGTCTATCACGCCTAGCGCGGCCAGATCCTGCGCGGTCACTTTCATCGCCTCGGCGGCATCGGGGGCCTTCTCGGCTGTCCGCCACAGGATCGAGGCGCAGCCTTCGGGGGAGATCACCGAATAGACCGCGTGTTCCATCATCAACACCCGCTCGGCGCTGGCCAGCGCGACTGCACCGCCCGATCCGCCCTCGCCGACGATCGCGGCCACCATCGGCACCGGCAACGCCAGGCAGGCCTCGGTCGAACGCGCAATGGCTTCGGCCTGGCCGCGTTCCTCGGCCTCGATCCCGGGAAAGGCACCCGAGGTGTCGACCAGCGTCACCACCGGCAGGCCGAACCGTCCGGCCATTTCCATCAACCGGATCGCCTTGCGATAGCCTTCGGGCTTGCCCATGCCGAAATTGTGGCGGACCCGGCTGGCGGTATCGTTGCCTTTTTCATGGCCGATCAGCATCACCTTGCGGCCATCGAGCTTCGCGAACCCGCCGAGGATCGCCTCGTCGTCGCCGTAGCAGCGGTCCCCGCCCAGCGGCACGAATTCGTCGAAGGCATATTCGACATAATCGCGGAAGTGCGGGCGCGACGGGTGCCGCGCGACCTGCGTTTTCTGCCACGGGCTGAGCGCCTGATAGGTGCTGGCGAGCAGGTTCGCGCTCTTCAGCTCGAGCCGCTGCAATTCGTTGGTGATGTCGACATCATCGCCCTCCGCTGCGCTCCGCAGTTCGGCGATACGTTGTTCAAGCTCGGCGACCGGCTTCTCGAATTCGAGATAGGAAATCATGCTACGGCGCTAGTCCGAAGCGCGCGCGCGTGCAAGCGGATGGCGTTCGTTGACCAGTTTCACCAACCGCGCGGCATCGACATGCGTATAGATTTGCGTGGTCGAGATATCCGCATGGCCCAGCAGCGTCTGGAGCGCGCGCAAATCCGCCCCGCCTTCGAGCAGATGCGTGGCGAAGGCGTGCCGCAGGACATGCGGGCTGAGCTTCTCGGGCGCGAGGTCGGCGCGCACCGCCAGCGCCTTGAGCAGCTGGAACAGGCGCACGCGCGAAATGTGCCCGCTGCGCGAGGGAAAGAGCCAAACCGAATCGGATCCGCGCAGCGCCAGCCACCGCTTGAGCGCGGTATCGGCCCGCTGGCTGACGGGGACCATGCGCGCATGGCCGCCCTTCCCGGTAACGGTGAGAAACGGCGCATCGCGCGGTACTGCGGAAAGCGGCAGCGAAACCAGTTCGGTGGCCCGCAGCCCGGAACCGTAGAGCATTTCGAGCAGCGCCAGCATCCGCACCGCGAGCGGGGCATTGCCCCGGGCCTCTTCTTCCGCGGTCGCGAACAGCGCTTCGACCTCGGCATGCGACAGGATCTTCGGCAGCGGGCGGCGCGTGGCAGGGCGCGGCAGCGCATGCGTCGGATCATCCTCGCGCAGCCCTTCATCGACGAGGAAACCGAAAAACTGCCGCAGGGCCGAAACCTTGCGCGCCAGCGTCGCCGGGGCCAGCGACGACCAGCCCTGTCCCAACCGGGCGAGCTGCGCCGGCTGGGCGTCCTCCAGCGAGATCCCGATCAGTTCCTCCGCCTGTTCGAGGTCGCGGCCATAAGCGAGAACCGTATTGCGCGCCGCCCCGCGCTCGGTGGCGAGCATGGCGAGAAAATCGGCGATCGAAGCGCCCATGTCAGGCGCGCGCGACCGCCTCCGCGGCGATCATTCTGGCTTCGGCTTCCAGCCCCACGCGCCGCAATGCGGAAACGATATGGAACAGGTGCCGCGCCGTCATGCGGTCCCAGCCCGATCCCTGCATGCCGAGCCCCGCCAACATGGCAACCAGCGCCGGATTGTCGACGTCGGCCGCGCGTTCGATCATCCGCGTCCAGCGTGTCTGCGCCGCCAGGTCGATCCCCAGCCGCTCGCCATACTCGGCTATTTCGGCATCCGCGACGCGCCCCAGGCCCGCGAGCCCCGCGAGCAGCATGCGCGACTTGTGCTGCCGCGGCGAATCGTCATCATCCACGAAGCCATCGAGTTCGCCATCGCTGACCATTGCCGAACCGTCGGGATCGGCCAAGGCCAGCATGGCCCAGCCGACACTGCCGTCATCCACCACGCCGGCCCAGCGCATCGCATCGCGATCGAGCCCCGCCGCGAGCATGGCCGCGACCAGGCCGTCCGCATCGTCGGCCAATGCATCGTCGACCGGAAGGCGCGCGGCGGCATAGGCAGTCAGCACCACCCTGCCATAGGAAAACTCGCCGCCGCCGCCCCAGATATCGCGGATCGCGGCGAGCCGCTGCAGCGGATCTGTTCCGACATAGGCTTCGCGCAGGCGCGACGCGGTGACAGCGGCATCGCCCTCGGCGCCCTCCTCCGCGAAAATCTGGCTGTAGAGATCGACCATTGCCGCCGACGACAGGATGCCGCTGGCCGCTGCAATGTCCGCCGCGCGGGCGCGCTGCAGCGGGGTAAGCGCGGGGGTGAGCGCCGCGGTCCGCAGCAGGTCCGGCTCCGCATCGCCCAGCAATTCGTCGGGCACGGGCTCGCCCAGCGCATTGGCCAGGGCAAACCGCCACGGGGTCAATCCCGCGATCCCGTCCCATTCGATGGTTACCGCACGGCGTCCGCGCCCGGCGGAGCCCGCCACACGCTGCGCCAGCAGCACGTCAATACGGTCGTCCTCGGTGCGCGACAGCAGGCGGCGCAGGTCGTTCTGCGCACGGGTCGCCTCGCCCGCATAGGCATTGCAGATCCCCGCCAGCATCTGCCACTCGGCATCGTCGCGCTGGGTATCGACCAGCCGCACCGCGGGGCAGGCGCCGATAATGTCGGCACTGCCGATATAGGCCTCTACCGCCGCATCGGTGAGCGCGGGCGAATAGTTTGCCGTGTCGATATCCTGGACGACGGCGCGGGCGACGACATGTTCGCCCAGCGCGTTGAGCGCGCGGACCCGCAACGTCGCGAACTCGACCGGATCCATTTCCTCAGGCGTCGCCAGTCGGCTGGCCAGGGCGCGGCGCAGCAGGATGTGCCCCCAGCGCGAAACCATCGGACGCGTCGTACCGGCCAGCACCGCGCGCACCAGCGCGGCAGGCTGGCGCGCCAGCGAAGCAGCCGGCAGACCGCCCTCGCGCTGGCCGAGAATGCCCACCTGTTCCATCGACCGGCGTGCCGCGGGCGGGATGTCGAATTTCGGCTTCAGGCCCAGCAATTCGTCGAGTTCGTCGGTCGACATCGCCTCGAGCTCTTCGAGCGTCGGCAAGTCGGCCAGGTCGAGGTCGGTCCCGCCGACCGGCGCCGGCTGTGTCGGCAGGGGCTGCACTACTTCGCCCGATTGCGATGCGCCGGCTTCGCCCGGGTCGCGTGGTGCCGCAGCCGGTCCCGGCGCGGCGGGAGCCTGCGTCGCCCGCGGTGTCGGCGTCGGGGTCGCTGCCGGCGCGGGTTCGTCGAAACCCGGCGGCAGCAGATCGACCGGCGCGTCCTGCGCGAGAACCATCGCCGAGCTCAGCGCCAGTGCGGCGCCGCCCGCCAGCCATGCGGATTTCATCGTGCAGCCTCCGGCATATCGATACCCTGTTCGATCGGATGCAGCGGTTCCTCGCCGCCATCGATCAGCGCCGCGATCACCAACACGGCGAACAATATTGCCAAGAGACCTGCAATCCTTCTCCCGCTCATCGCCAAGATTTTCGCGTCCCGTTTCAAGTGCTGATACCTTGCCCGCGCCCTAGCCCAGTTCTAGGCACGGCGGCAATGACCCATGCAACAGCCTTCACGCCTGCCGAAATCGGCGGCCTTGCCCGGCGGATCGATCGCCCCGTGGTGCTGGTCGGCCTAATGGGGGTCGGCAAGTCCACGGTCGGACGCCGCCTCGCGGCGCTGCTCGACACCGACTTCATCGATGTCGACGAGGAAATCGAACGCGCCGCCGATCGGTCGGTCAGCGAAATCTTCGAAGCGCATGGCGAACTCTATTTCCGCGCCGGCGAACGCCGGGTGATTGCCCGGCTGGTCGAGGAAGGCCACGGCGTGATCGCCACCGGCGGCGGCGCCTTCGTCGATCCCGAGACCCGGGCCCTGATCCTCGACCGCGCCATTGCGGTGTGGCTCGATTGCGATATCGATACGCTGGTCGAACGCACCGCGCGGCGCGACAGCCGGCCGCTGCTGCGCAAGGGCGATCCGCGCGCAATCCTGACGCAGCTCAAGGACCAGCGCGGCGACGCCTATGCCGAGGCGCAGGTCCATGTCGTCACCGACGATGCGCCGCACACCGAAACCGCGCTGAGCATCCTGAGTGCGATAGACGCATGGCTGTAATTCCCGTCGAACTGGCCGGCCGGGGCTACGAAGTGCGTGTCGGCAACCGGTTGCTGGCCGATCTGGCAGCGCAGGCCCGGCCCTTCCTGCGCAAGCGCCATGCCTGCATCGTGGCCGATGCCAACGCGCGCCGACACTGGGGCGAAGCCGTCGGCAATTCGCTTTCTGCCGCGGGCATCGAACCGCGCTGGTACGATGTCGCGCCCGGCGAAACATCGAAGAGCTGGGACAGTCTCGCCCGGCTGACCGACTGGCTGCTGGATCAGGGTGTCGAACGCGGCGACCATGTCTTCGCGCTGGGCGGCGGCGTGGTCGGCGACCTGACCGGCTTTGCCTGCGCGATCCTCAAGCGTGGCTGCGGCTTCGTGCAGCTGCCGACCACGCTGCTGGCGCAGGTCGACAGTTCGGTCGGCGGCAAGACCGCGATCAACACCGCGGCGGGCAAGAATCTGATCGGCGCGTTCCACCAGCCGTCGCTGGTGCTGGCCGATCTGGGCGCGCTGGGCACGCTGCCCGAACGCGAACTTCGCGCCGGTTATGCCGAAGTTCTCAAATATGGTGTGCTCGGCGATCGCGGCTTTTTCGACTGGCTCGAACAGGACGGCCGGGCCGTCGTCGCCCTCGACCCCGCTGCCACCGAACGCGCCGTCGCCGCCAGCGTTGCCGCCAAGGCGCGGATCGTGGCGGAAGACGAACGCGAGACCAGCGGGGCCCGCGCGCTGCTCAACCTCGGGCATACCTTCGGCCACGCGCTCGAGGCGGAAACCGGCTTTTCCGACCGTTTGCTGCATGGTGAAGGCGTCGCGCTGGGGATGGTCCTGGCCGCACGCTATTCGGCGCGGCGCGGAGAAATTTCGCTGGCCGACGCGCAGCGCGTGACTGCCGCGGTCGATGCTGTCGGCCTGCCCGCGGAAATTTCCGCGCTGGGGCTCGACTGCGACGGTCGGCAGCTTGCCGACCACATGCTCCACGACAAGAAGATGGACGCGGGCACGCTGCCCTTCATCCTGCTCCGCGCGATCGGCGAAGCCTATCTCGCCCGCGATGTCGAAATGACCGACATCGCGGCATTCCTCGACGAACAATTGCAGGCGCATTGACCGCCGATCCGGCCGCGCGCATCGTTGCGGGGATGGTGCTCGACATCCGCCCCGCCCACCTTTCCGATCCCGCAGTGAGGGAGCTGGTCGCCTATCACCAGCGCGACATGCTGGCGATATCGCCGCCGGGTACCAGCTTTGCGCTCGACGAGAGTGGCCTTTCCGGACCGGGCATCACGCTGCTGGGTGCATGGCGTGGACGAGTGCTGGTCGGCATCGGGGCGATGAAACGCCTGTCCGCCGATAGTGCCGAACTCAAATCGATGCGCACCCATGCGGACCATCTGGGCCGCGGAGTTGCATCGGCAGTTCTCGATCGCCTGATCGCGATCGCCAGGGCAGAAGGGATTTCCCGGCTCAGCCTCGAGACGGGCACGAACGAGCGGTTCGCCCCCGCGGTCGCACTGTATGCCAAGCGCGGATTTATCGCCGGCGAAGCTTTCGCGGACTACGCTAACGGTCCGCACAACCAGTGCTACCACCTCGCGCTTGCGCCGGCAGCGACCTGATCAGCTGAGCCGCGTTTCCAACCGCGTGACCGAGGCCGCGCCCACCGGCTCGTACTCTGCCAGCATGCGGTCGTGGTCGGTGAAAAGCTGCTCGATCTCGCTGCGACGATGCAGCAGCGTGTGCGCTATACCCGGAGCGAGGCTTTCGCCGTCGCCGATCTTGCCGAGAATGGCCGACAAGTCGCTGATCGTCGCCTCGTCCGGCGTTTTGAAATAGTGGCCCTTCGCATCGAAGAAACCGGTACCCATGCGTGCCATGTTCGAAACCTCCTGCGTGGATGCACAAGGCGAACCCGAAGGAACGGATTATCTACCCCTTGGCGCAGGGATTCCAGAGCATTTACCATTTTGGCCGGCTCGGCGGGGAAACCTGCGCGAAACGGAAAGCGCCGCTGAACCGATGTTGCGCAGGAAGTTCCGTTTGCGCCGGATCCGCGAACTATTCGAGTTCGAGGATCACCTCGTCCACCGCGAGGGAATCGCCTTCCGCCGCGTTGATCTTGCCCACCGTCGCCTGCTTTTCGGCGCGGAGGATGTTTTCCATCTTCATCGCCTCGACGGTGGCTAGCGGCTGACCCGGCTGGACCTCCTCGCCTTCGGCTACGTGCAGCTTCACCAGCAGCCCCGGCATCGGGCAGATCAGCATTTTCGACAGATCGGGCGGGGTCTTCTCGATCATATGCGCCGCGAGATGCGCGACCCGCGTCTGCAGGATCCGCAAATGGTGCGTCGCACCGCGCGTCGTGATGGCATAGCCGGTCCGGGTGGACCGCAGTTGGAGCGTGTAGCGCGCGACCGGATCGGCATCGTCGTCCGCTCCGTTTTCGAACAGCGCGACATCGACCATCGTTTCGCCCGGAGTGTACTGCATTTCCAGCGTGACCGGTTCGCCATCGACGGTCAGCGCGGCTTCCTCGAGCCGCACTTCGTGCGATGTCGAGCCTTCCTCGCGTTCGCCGATGCGCACGGTCCAGTCGCCGGGAGCGTAGAGGTCGTCGGACAGCTGCCCTTCGACGCGCCGCGCGCGGTCGGCATCGGCCGTTGCGATGACGCCGGCGACCGCGGCCAGAACCCGCGTCAGCTGGTCGGACGCGGGCGCGCCGGTGAACCCATCGGGATATTCCTCGGCGATGAAGCCGGTCGTCAGTTCACCCGAACGGAAGCGCGGGTGCTGCATGATCGCGCTGAGGAAATCAACATTGTGCCCCAGCCCCTCGATGCGGAAGGCATCGAGCGCCGCGATCTGCAGATCGGCCGCCTCGTCGCGCGTTTCGCCCCAGGTGACCAGCTTGGCGATCATCGGGTCGTAGAACATCGACACTTCGCCGCCTTCGAACACGCCGTCGTCGACGCGAACGCCGTCGACGCCGCGGCGGCCGTTCTCCTGCCCGTCATCGGCCCAGGGTTCGACCGGCGGCTGGTAGCGCACCAGGCGCCCGGTGGACGGCAGGAATCCGCGATAGGGATCTTCGGCATAGACGCGGTTCTCGATCGCCCAGCCGTCGATCTTCACATCGTCCTGCGTCATCGCCAGCTTCTCGCCTGCCGCGACACGGATCATCTGCTCGACCAGGTCGACCCCGGTGATCGCCTCGGTAACCGGGTGCTCCACCTGCAAACGGGTGTTCATTTCGAGGAAGTAGAAGCTCTCGCCGGTCTTGTCGGCGCCGCTGACGATCAGTTCGACCGTGCCCGCGCTGTGATAGCCCACCGCCTGCGACAGCGCGACGCATTGCTCGCCCATCGCCTTGCGCATCTTCGGCGTCACGAAGGGCGACGGGGCTTCCTCGACCACCTTCTGGTGGCGGCGCTGGATCGAGCATTCGCGCTCGTTGAGGTAGATGATATTGCCGTGCTTGTCGCCGAGGATCTGGATCTCGATGTGGCGCGGATCCTCGATGAACTTCTCGATGAAGACGCGGTCGTCGCCGAAGGAGTTGAGCCCTTCGCGCTGCGTCGCTTCGAAGCCCTCCTCGACATCCTTGTCGTTCCAGGCGAGGCGCATGCCCTTGCCGCCGCCCCCCGCGCTGGCCTTCATCATCACCGGATAGCCGATGTCGTTGGCCCATTTGAGCGCGTCTTTGGTGGTCTCGATCGCATCGGGCGATCCGGGAACCGTGTTGACCCCGGCGTCCTTGGCGATGCGCTTGGATTCGATCTTGTCGCCCATCGCGGCGATCGCCTTGACCGGCGGGCCGATGAAGGCGATATTCTCTTTCTCCAGCGCTTCGACGAAGCTCGCGCGTTCGGACAGGAAGCCATAGCCCGGATGCACCGCTTCGGCGCCGGTCTGCTTGGCCGCGGCAATGATCTTGTCCGCCACCAGATAGCTTTCCGACGCGGTTGCGGGGCCGATGTGCACCGCCTCGTCAGCCATGCGGACGAAGGGCGCGCGCGCATCGGCATCGGAATAGACCGCCACGGTCGCGATACCCATGCGCTTGGCCGTCTTGATGACGCGGCAGGCGATTTCACCACGATTGGCGATGAGGATTTTCGTGAACATCGGTGTCAGTTCTCCGTTCCGGGCTTCGCTTCGCCGGACATCTGATTGCGCGTCAATTCGCGCAGTTCTTCGGTTCGCCGCTCGGTCAGAACGGTCATGCAGGTGCTGTGGAGGAGCGGTTGCATCGTTCTCCCGCGCGCATCGTAGCTCGACAGCCGGCAGTGCGCGTCGCGGTACGCGATCCAGGCGCGCTGGGCTTCCAGCAGGCTCTCCCAATAGCCCGGCTGGTCATCCTCGACCGCATAACCATCCTCGCGCTGCATGATCGCGCGCACTTGCGGCCACAGCGCGTTCAGTTCGGCATCGGCCTGCTCCCATTCCCGATGCGCGCAGATGTTCATCTCGCTTTGCACTTGCGGGTCGGCGCAGTCGGGCATGCCGGCAGCGGCCTGCGCAGTCAGCAGCAGGGACGACAGGATGATCATTCGGCCGGCTCGGCCACCTTGCAGGCGCGCATCGGTTCTTCCTGCTGCAGCGCCGTCAGGCCCAGCTTGGCGAACAATGCGGCGTCGGTGTCGTCGCCCGCATTGGGCGCGGTGAGCAGCTTGTCGCCGGTGAAGATCGAATTCGCGCCCGCCATGAAGCACAGCGCCTGCGTGGCCTCGCTCATGCTCTCGCGTCCGGCGGACAGGCGCACCATGCTCATCGGCATGGTGATGCGCGCGACCGCGACGGTGCGGACGAATTCGATATCGTCGATCTTGGCGAGCGGCGTATCAGCCAGCATGTCGCCCAGCACCGTGCCCTTGACCGGGACCAGCGCGTTGACCGGGACGCTTTCGGGATGGCGTTCAAGCGTGGCGAGCGTGTGGACGAAGCCCACCCGGTCGCTGCGCGTTTCGCCCATGCCGACGATCCCGCCACTGCAGACATTGATGCCCGCATCGCGGACGTTCTGCAGCGTGTCGAGCCGGTCCTCGTACTTGCGGCTGGAAATCACCCGCTCGTAATATTCGGGGCCGGTGTCGACATTGTGATTGTAATAGTCGAGGCCCGCTTCCTTGAGCATGTCGGCCTGTTTCGGCGTAAGCATGCCCAGCGTCATGCAGGTCTCCAGCCCCATCGCGCGCACGCCTTTCACGATCTCGACGATCGCGGGCATGTCGCGGTCCTTGGGATTGCGCCAGGCGGCGCCCATGCAGAACCGCTGGCTGCCCGCATCCTTCGCCTGCGCCGCGCGCTGAAGGACCGATTGCACTTCCATCAGCTTGGTCGCCTCGACCCCGCTGTCGGCCTTCACCGACTGCGAGCAATAGCCGCAATCTTCCGGGCACCCGCCGGTCTTGATGCTGAGCAGCGTGCACAGCTGGACTTGGCCTGGCGGGTGAAACTCGCGGTGGATGCTCGCGGCCTGGAACAGCAGTTCGGTAAAGGGAAGGTCGAACAGCGCCGCGATCTCGTCGCGGGTCCAGTCGGTGCGGATGTGGGTCATACAGGCTTCCTGGCAAGGTAAAGGCCGAATGCCATGACCGCCAGCCCGAGCGCGCGCTTGGGGGTGATCGCGCTCTGGATGGAGCCAAGCAGGCCGAAATGGTCGATAATCGCCGCAGCGACGATCTGGCCCAGCAGCACGAAGAAGATCGCATTGCCCAGCCCGATACGCGGCGCGGAGTAGGCCACCGAAGTGGCGTAGAACAGCATCACGACGGCGCCGATCCACAACCAGGGCCGTTCGAAAGTGAAGGTGCTGGCGGCGGGAAACCCGGTGAATACCAGCATCGCAGTGGCGATGACGAAGCCGATCGCGAAGGTCACCGCCGTCGCCGCCACGGGCCCGCCAAGCTGTTGGCCGAGCCCCGCGTTAAGCGCCGCGAAAACCGGAATGCCCAGCCCGGCCGCGAACATCATGGCGGCAAGCGGCAGGAAGGCAGGGGACGAAGATGCGCTCACTACTGCGCCGCCTCGTCCAGATCCTCGCCCGCGGGCGGCATGTTGTGGCCGAGCAGGCGAAGCACGTCGGCGGCGCATTCGACGACATTGCTGCCCGGGCCGTAGATGCCCTGCACCCCGGCATCGCGCAGGAAGTCGTAATCCTTCTGCGGGATCACCCCGCCCGCGATCACCTTGATATCGGCACGGTCGGCATCGCGCAGGTGCCCGATCAGCTCGGGGATCAGCGTCTTGTGTCCCGCGGCAAGGCTGCTGGCGCCGATCGCGTCGACATCGTGTTCCAGCGCCATGGCGCAGGCTTCACCGGGTGTCTGGAACAGCGGGCCAGAGAGGACTTCGAAGCCCATGTCGGTGAACGCGCTGGCAATGACATTGGCGCCGCGGTCGTGCCCGTCCTGGCCCATCTTGGCGACCATCAGCCGGGGTGCGCGCCCGAGCCGGCGTTCGACCGCCTGCACGCCTTCGACGACCTGCTGGTAGCGATCGTCTTCGGCATAGGCGGCAGCATACACCCCGCGGACCGGCTTGGGAATCGTGTCGTAGCGGCCATAGGCGTCTTCCATCGCCTGGCTGATTTCGCCCAGCGTCGCATCGTGACGCGCAGCCTCGACCGCGAGGGCAAGCAGGTTCCCCTCACGCTGGGCGGCCCCGCGCGCCAAGGCGTCGAGCGCAGCGCGGCAGGCGAAATCGTCGCGCTTGGCGCGCACTTCTTCCAACCGCGCGATCTGGCTCTGGCGGACCTTGTGGTTGTCGATATCGAGCGTGTCGATCTCGTCTTCCTTGTCGCGGCGGTACTTGTTCACGCCGACGATGACGGTTTCCCCGCGGTCGACACTGGCCTGCTTGGCGGCCGCCGCCTCCTCGATCTGCGCCTTGGGTTTGCCGCTGGCGACATATTCGGTCATCCCGCCGGCCGCCTCGACCTCGTCGAGCATGGCCTTGGCCTGTTCGACCAGCGCGGCGGTGAGGCTTTCGATGTAATAGCTGCCACCCAGCGGATCGGCGACATTGGTGATGCCGGTCTCCTCCTGGATCACCAGCTGCGTGTTGCGCGCGATCCGGGCGCTGAAATCGGTCGGCAACGCGATCGCCTCGTCCAGCGCATTGGTGTGCAGCGACTGCGTTCCGCCCAGCACCGCCGCCATTGCTTCCACCGTGGTGCGGATGACGTTGTTGTAGGGGTCCTGCTCCTGCAGCGAGACGCCGCTGGTCTGGCAATGCGTGCGCAGCATCTTCGACTTGGGGTTCTGCGCCCCCAGCCCTTCCATGACATCGTGCCACAGCGCGCGCGCGGCGCGCATCTTGGCGATCTCCATGAAGAAGTTCATGCCGATGCCCCAGAAGAAGGACAGGCGCGGCGCGAAGGCATCGATATCGAGGCCCGCTTCCATCGCCCGCTTGGCGTATTCCTTGCCGTCGGCGATGGTGAAGGCCAGTTCCTGCACCGCCGTCGCCCCGGCTTCGTGCATGTGATAGCCCGAAATCGAAATACTGTTGAATTTCGGCATGTTGGCCGAAGTATATGCGATGATGTCCGAAACGATCCGCATGCTCGGTTCGGGCGGATAGATATAGGTGTTGCGGACCATGAACTCCTTGAGGATGTCGTTCTGGATGGTCCCGGCCAGCTTGTCCTGGGCGACGCCCTGCCGTTCGGCGGCAACAATGTAGAAGGCCAGCACGGGGATGACCGCGCCGTTCATCGTCATCGATACGCTCATCGTGTCGAGCGGGATCTGGTCAAACAGGATTTCCATGTCGCGCACGGTGTCGATCGCGACGCCCGCCTTGCCGACATCGCCGACGACGCGCGGGTGATCGCTGTCATAGCCGCGGTGCGTGGCGAGATCGAATGCGACCGACAGACCCTTCTGCCCGGCGGCAAGGTTGCGGCGATAGAAGGCGTTCGATTCCTCTGCCGTGGAGAAGCCAGCGTACTGGCGGATGGTCCACGGGCGCCCGGTGTACATCGAGGCATAGGGTCCGCGCGTGAACGGCGCGATCCCCGGCACCCCGGGATCGACCAGCGCGGCAGTGTCCTCGGAGGTATACAGCGGCTTCACCGCGATCCCTTCGGGCGTGTGCCACGTGAGATCGCGCCCCTTCACTTCCTTGTCGGCGAGGGGCTTCCAATCGTCATAAGTCGGCTTGTCGGTCATGCACGGTCCTAAACCACAATCGTATGCACAGGAAAAGAGCGGGCGCGGTGCAAACCACCCTCCTCCCCCGTCACCCCCGCGCGGGCGGGGGTCCAGATAAGGGTGCGATCAATGGCAAGCTTCGCTGGATCCCCGCCTTCGCGGGGATGACGAAAGACTTGCGGCGTTCGCCTCTTACTCGCCCTTGAAGTCCGGCTTGCGCTTCTGGAGGAAGGCCATGCCGCCTTCCATCGCATCCTTGCTCGCACCCGCCAGGCGCTGGCCCTCGGCCTCGGCCAGCAGCACCTCGGTGATGGTGCCGTCCATCGCGGTGGCGATGTTCTTCTTCATCGTGGCGTAGGCCAGCGTCGGACCATTGGCGAGCTTCTCCGCCAGCGCGCGGGCTTCGCCGATCAGCGCATCGTCATCGACCGCCTTGTAGATCAGGCCCCAGTCCTCGGCCTGGCTCGCGCCGATCTTCTCGCCCAGCATCATCATCCGCGTGGCGCGCGCGCGGCCGATCGAGCGCGCGAGCAGCCAGGTCGATCCGCCATCGGGCACGAGGCCGATGTTGACGAAGGCCTGGAGGAAATAGGCGCTCTTGCCCGCCAGCACGAAGTCGCCCGCCAGCGCAAGGCTGCAGCCGACGCCAGCGGCGGGGCCATTGACCGCGCAGATCACGGGCACATCGGCGCGCAGCACCTGGTTGATCGCCGGGTTGTAATGGTTCTGCAGGGCGCGGTGGCTGCCGCCCTTGTTCTGCAGCGCGCTGCCCTCGCCCCGCGCGGCGAGATCGGCGCCCGAGCAGAAACCCTTGCCCGCGCCGGTTATCAGCACAGCGCGGCTGTCACCCAGATCGTAGAAAGCCGCGCCGATTTCGTCCGCCATCTGCGGCGGCATCGCATTCAACCGGTCGGGCCGGTTGAGCGTGATGGTGGTCAGCGGGCCGTCCTTCTCGACGACGATGGTTTCGTAGCTCACGCGTCTCTCTCCAGGGTGGTATTGGTTAGTTTCGTTTCGTTTCGCAACCGACCTTGGCTGCGATGACGCCCGCGTGCAAGAGGCTTGCGCAGCGGGTGGGCTTCAGGCGGCCGCGCTGGGCCGTGCCGATACCCGCTCGTGCCATGCCGCCAGCGCCGCGCATTCCCCGGGCATTTCGAGCCCGACGAACTTGGCGAAATCGACCGTGGTCAGCAGCAGGATATCCGCGGCGGAGAAATCGTCGCCGGCGAGGTGGTCGCCCGCGCCGAGCGATTTGTCGAAGAAGCGCATCGCTTCGGCCACCCGCGGCCGGTTCGCCTCGCCCCATTCCGCATTGCGCCCAGGCAGGGCGGCGGTGAAGGGATGCGTATGGACCCATACCGCGCCGACCGGCGGCATGAGGATCATCTCGACCCGGCGGCACCACATCTCGATTTCCGCGATTTCGCGCGCGGTGGTGCCGAACAGCGGCGGCTCGGGATGCTCGGCCTCGAGATAGCGCATGATCGCGACGCTTTCGGCGATCACCGTGCCGTCATCGAGCTCGAGGATCGGCGTCTGCCCGCGCGGGTTCTTGGCGACGAAGTCCTCTGCCTTCTGCTCGCGCTTGGGGATCGAGACTTCCTTGCTGGGAAGCTCAATGCCCTTCTCCGCGGCAAAGATACGCACGCGGCGCGGATTGGGTGCCGGGTTGGGACTGTCGTAGAATAGCATCGAAGTTCCTCTCATTTCCGCCGTTTTTCCCGTCGTCCCCGCGCAGGCGGGGATCCAGATAACGGTCGCTCAAACTCGCAAGGTCAGCTGGACCCCCGCCTGCGCGGGGGTGACGGAAGAGGCTGGTGGCACGCCATTCCAACCTCCGCGCCGGTCAGTTCGACCAGTGCGCATCGTCCTTGGGCGTTTCCATGATCTCGGTCAGCTGGCCCATCATGTCCTTGGGGTGCAGGAAGAAGATCGGCGTGCCATGCGCACCGATGCGCGTCGGGCCGAGGATCCGCTTACCCATGTCCTCGAACCACTTACGCGCGTCCTCGATGTCCTCGACTTCGTAGCAGACATGATGCTGTCCCCCTGCGGGGTTCTTGGCGAGGAAACCGGTCAGCGTGGACTGCTCGCCCAGCGGCTCGATCAGCTCGATCTGCGTGCCATTGGTCCCGTTCTCGCCCGGCGTGTCGACGAAGCAGACCGTCACGCCCTGCTCCTCGAGATCGAAAGGCTCATGCGTGATGCTCGCGCCCATGACATCGCGATAATAACGCAGCGATTCCGCAATCGAAGGCGTCGCTACGCCGATATGGTTGAGACGGCCGAGTTTCATTTTCTAAAACTTTCCAATCTGTCGCGACCGATCGAAACGACATCCAAAATGCTTTCGGCCAACTCTTGAAGCTGATCTAATGCAGCGGGATACTTGTCCGTTGCATAGCGAACAAACTCTGACTTGCTTTCTAACTTTTCCGACGGCGTTCCACGCTCATCGAACCAAGATGGATTATATGTGAAAGAAGCGATCTGTTCCGACGCCTCTTCAACCATTCTAGTAAAAAATGGCAGAGTCATCGAAAACCCACACTGTTGTTCAACGGAAGTGAAGGATCGCGCCTTCAAAGAAATGTGAAGTCCGGAATAGCCTGTATCCCAACCTTGCTTGGCGGGTGATGCCGAATCCCAAACGAAGATCTCGTTTTCCAAAGGATTTTTGCATTCGAAAGCCTTGCCGCTGTCTGAATACATAATCCATACGTTGATACCGTCGCTCATACGATACCACTACAGCGGAATGTTGTCATGCTTCTTCCACGGGTTCTCGAGCTGCTTCGTCCGCAGCTTGCGTAGCCCCAGCGCGATCCTCCGCCGGGTCGAGTGCGGGTAGATCACCTCGTCGATATAGCCGCGGCTTGCCGCCACGAAGGGGTTGGCGAAGCGGTCTTCGTATTCCTTGGTCTTCTCGGCGATCTTGTCGGGATTATCGCGGTCCTGGCGGAAGATGATTTCCACCGCGCCCTTGGCGCCCATCACCGCGATCTCGGCGGTCGGCCAGGCGTAGTTGAGGTCGCCGCGCAGGTGCTTGGAGGCCATCACGTCGTATGCGCCGCCATAGGCCTTGCGGGTGATCACGGTGATCTTCGGCACGGTCGCTTCGGCATAGGCGAACAACAGCTTCGCGCCGTGCTTGATGATGCCATTGTGTTCCTGGCTGGTGCCGGGAAGGAAGCCGGGCACGTCGACGAAGGTCAGGATCGGGATTTCGAAAGCATCGCAGAAGCGCACGAAGCGCGCGGCCTTCTTCGATGAGTTGATGTCGAGCACACCCGCGAGCACCATCGGCTGGTTGGCGACCACGCCCACCGTGCGCCCCTCGACCCGGCCAAAACCGCAGATGATGTTTGCGGCATGGCCCGGCTGCACTTCGAAGAAATCGCCTTCGTCCAGCGTCTTACGGATGACTTCGTGCATGTCGTAAGGCTGGTTGGCATTGTCGGGGATCAGCGTGTCGAGGCTCGGCTCCTCGCGGTCCCAGGCATCGCTCGTGGGGCGCTCAGGTACGTCCTCGCGGTTCGACAGCGGCAGGTAATCGAAGAAATCGCGCGTGGCGAGCAGCGTCTCGATGTCGTTCTCGAAGCTGTTGTCCGCCACGCTGGTCTTGGTCGTATGCGTCTTCGCCCCGCCCAACTCTTCCTGCGTCACGACTTCGTTGGTTACCGTCTTCACCACGTCGGGGCCGGTGACGAACATGTAGCTCGAATCTTCGACCATGAAGATGAAGTCGGTCATCGCCGGGCTGTAGACCGCCCCGCCCGCGCACGGCCCCATGATCAGGCTGATCTGCGGCACCACGCCGCTGGCGAGCACGTTGCGCTGGAACACCTCGGCATAGCCGCCCAGCGACGCGACGCCTTCCTGGATGCGCGCGCCGCCGCTGTCGTTGAGGCCGATTACCGGCGCGCCGACCTTCATCGCGGTGTCCATCACCTTGCAGATCTTCTCTGCATGGCGTTTCGACAGCGAGCCGCCGAAGACGGTGAAATCCTGGCTGAAGACATAGACCAGCCGGCCGTTGATCGTGCCCGATCCGGTGACCACGCCGTCGCCGGGGATCTTCTGGTCCTGCATGCCGAAATCGACGCAGTCATGCTCGACATAAGTGTCAAGTTCCTCGAAGCTGCCTTCATCGAGCAGGATGTCGAGCCGTTCGCGCGCGGTCAGCTTGCCCTTGGCGTGCTGCGCGTCGATCCGCTTCTGCCCGCCGCCCATCTTGGCGGCATCGCGGCGGCGTTCCATTTCGGCGATATTGGCGGACATGCTCTCTCCGTGAATAGGTTTTGATGTGCGACTAGTGCCAAGCGAGGCGCAAGGTCAATCGCGCGGCGCGCTTCTCTCGGCGCTGATGAGGAACTCGACATTGCCTTCGGGGCCGGTGATCGGGCTTTGGGCGATGCCCTGTACGGTAAAGCCCAGTCCTTCGATCCAGTCGCGCACTTCGTCGCAAACGCGGCGGTGCAGCGCGGGGTCGCTGACCACGCCCTTCTTGCCCACTTCCTCGCGCCCGACCTCGAATTGCGGCTTGATCAGCGCGACGAGGCGGCACTGCGGGGCCGCGAGCTGGAGCGGACGATCGAGTACCTTGGCCAGCCCGATGAAGCTGGCATCGCACACCACCCAGTCGCATGCCCGGTCGATCATGTCCCGCGTGAGGATGCGCGCGCTGGTCTGTTCGAGCACGGTGACGCGCTCGTCCTGCCGCAGTTTCCAGGCCAGCTGGTTGGTGCCGCTGTCGACTGCGAAGACATGCTCCGCCCCGCCCTGCAGCAATACGTCGGTGAAGCCGCCGGTCGAACTGCCGATGTCCATTGCCACCGCGCCGCGCGGGTCGAGGTCGAAATGCTCGATCGCATGGGCCAGCTTGATGCCGCCGCGCGAAACCCAGGGGTGATCGCGCCCGCGCACGTCGAGCGGCGCGTCGACGGGCAATTGCTGACCGGGCTTGGCCAGTTTCTGTTCGCCGCTGAACACCAGCCCCGCCATGACCAGCGCCTGCGCGCGCGTCCGGCTCTCCACGAGCCCGCGGTCCACCAGCATCTGATCGAGGCGCATCTTTTTCGTCATTGGAAACATGCGCGTTAGCGATCATTGTGCATGCATGAAACCGATCTATGTGCATCTGGGTGGCGCGCTGGCGCTGAGCTTCACCATTGCGGCCTGCGTGCCCGCGCCCGATTCGACCCCGGCACCCACGCCAACACCGACGCCGACCCCGTCGCCCACCGCCACCGCGCCGGCCCCGCAGCGGCCCGCTCCGCCCGCATCGGAAAACTGGATCGACCGGCCGCAAACCGCGGGCGACTGGAGTTACCGCGCCGGGGCCGATGGCGGCGTGGCCATGTTCGGTGCAAATGCCGACCAGCCCCTGTTCGCGATCGATTGCGACCGCGGTGCCGCACGCGTGACCCTCAGCCGTATCGGCAGCGCCGCTGCACCTGCGACGATGACGATCCGCACCGAAACCACCGATCGCACGCTTGCCGCGGCGCCTGCTGCGCGCGAACTGCAATCGTTGACGGCGACGCTCGCGGCGAATGACCCGCTGCTCGATGCGATGGCGGTGACGCGCGGACGATTCGCGGTCGAGACGCCGGGGTTGTCCACACTTTACCTGCCGCCCTGGGCGGAAGTTTCCCGCGTGATCGAGGATTGTCGCTAGGCGGAGTCGCGACCCGCTTCGCTCTCGCGGCACGCGGGATCTCGCGGCACAAAAAAGGCCCGGGAAACGACCCGAGCCACAAACGCCAAGTCTGACGTGGGAAAACTTTTTTACAAGGGTTGTTTTGCCCCCCTCGAAGACTCCAATATGCCTTCCAAGATCAGCGGCGAAACGCGATCTTGGTCCCCGGAGACGGGGTACTTTGGCTCTAAACAGCGCGAAAGGAGGTGATCCGATGTCTCATGGTCCAGCAGAGAGGTCGGCAAGTTTCCGCACGGGGCACTATCGGTAGAACATACCTTTAGAGGCTTCGTAAGCGGCACTTCCCGCCGCTGACCATGCGAAGGGCAGTTCCACCTACGGGCGTGGGGCTGCCCTTCTCATTTTGCCGCGCCGGCAATTCGCGGGCATTGCGCGCCATGATCCGATTGCCCATTCCCGGCCTGCTCCAAAACCTTGCCTCGCGCGCGGCTTCCCATTACCCGCGCGCAGATGGACTTCGAGCACCTACCCCATTCCGCCCCCGTCCCCGGTGAAACACGCCAGCAGGCCCTGATGGACCCCGGCTTCGGCACGCTCTTCACCGACCACATGGTGGTCATCGATTACGATGCCGATCTTGGTGGATGGCACAAGGCGACGCTGGGCCCGCGCGAGCCGATCAGTCTCGATCCGGCGGCAGCGGTGCTGCATTATGCGCAGGAAATCTTCGAAGGCATGAAGGCGTACAAGCGCGAAGACGGCACGCTGGCGCTGTTCCGCCCCGAACAGAATGCCCGGCGCTTCAACGAAAGCGCGCGCCGTATGGCGATGCCCGACTTGCCCGAAGAGCTGTTCCTCGAATCGATCCGCCAGCTGGTCGCCAAGGACCGCGACTGGGTCCCCTCGATCCCCGATGGCGCGCTGTACCTGCGGCCCTTCATGTTCGCTTCCGAAGCGTTCCTGGGCGTACGTCCCGCGCGGCAGTACAAGTACATCCTGATCGCCTCGCCCGTCGGCGGCTATTTCAAGGGCGGCGCGAAGCCGGTGAAAATCTGGGTCAGCCGCAATTACACCCGCGCCGCCCCCGGTGGCACCGGGGCGGCCAAGACCGGCGGCAATTACGCTGCCAGCCTCGTCCCGCAGGCCGAAGGAATCGAGAATGGCTGCGACCAGGTGGTCTTTCTCGACGCGGTCGACAAGAAATGGGTCGAGGAACTGGGCGGGATGAACCTGTTCTTCGTGTTTGACGACGGCAGCGTGATCACCCCGCCGCTGACGGGTACGATCCTGCCCGGAATCACCCGCGACAGCCTGATCCAGCTTCTTCGCGAGGAGGGTCTGAAGGTGCGCGAGGAACCGTACAGCATCGACCAGTGGCGTGCCGACGCCACCGAAGGCCGCCTGCTCGAGACGATGGCCTGCGGCACCGCCGCGGTCGTCACCCCGGTCGGCACCGTGCTGGGCCCCGATGGCGAATTCACCATCGGTAGCGGCGGAATCGGGCAGATGACCCACAAGATCCGCGAGAAACTGGTCGGCATCCAGAAGGGCGCCATCGAGGACACCCACGGCTGGACGGTCACGCTCGACTGATCAGAAACGCGGGCGCACCAGGAACCGGCGCGTGAAAGTCGCGCTGGGCCGCAGCACGATTATCGCCACCCCTGCCAGCGCGATCGCACCGCCGATCACCAGCCGCTCGCCGATCGCATCGCCGGTCAGCCACGCGCCGAACACGATCGTCAGGATCGGCGTGAACAGCGTGAGCGGCACGATCAGATTGGCATCGTATTCGCCAAGCAGGCGGAAATAGGCGGTGTGCGCCCCGATCGAGACGACCAAGCTGGCGAAGACCAGACACGCCGCCAGTTCCCAGGGCGAAGCGGCCAGAGCCGCGAACTGACCACTTTCCAGCGTAAGTGACAGGGGCAGCAGCACGGCGACCGAAGCCACCGCCGCCCAGCCCTGCAGCCGGATCGACGACAGGTCGAGACGCTTGACGAAAACGGTGCCGAGCGCCCCGACCATCGCCGAAAGGAATACCAGCAGCAGCCCGGTGCTGGTCTGCATCTGGTTCTCCCCTGCCATGGCGAACAGCACGCCGCCGAAGGCGAGGCCGATGCCCAGCCCACGCCGCCAGCGCACCTTCTCGCCCAGGAAGAGAATTGCGAACAGCACCGTCATCGGCGCGCCGCTCAGGCTGACGACGCCGGCGGCCGAGGGGGTGGCGGTTTCCAGGCCCATGAACAGCAGCGCAAAGGATCCGCCGCTGATGGCCAGGCCGATGACGAGGACCTGCCACAGCTTGGCCGGCAGGGGCCGCAGCAGCGGAATCAGCACCGCCGCGACGATGATGGAGCGCACCAGGGCGTAGAACAGCGGCGGGGCGGAAAAGTCGGTAATCGCCAGCTTGCTGACCACGACGTTGAGCGCCCAGGCGATGTTGCAGAACGCCATGATCAGCAAAGCGCGAAAGGACATTGTCAGTCCTCGAGCGGGGGCAAGGCGGCAGCCAGTTCGGCCAGCCAGGTATCGGCCACCGAATCGCTCGGTGCGCGCCAGTCGCCGCGCGGGCTGAGCGCGCCGCCTGCACTGACCTTGGGCCCGTTGGGCAGTGCCGAGCGCTTGAACTGGCTGAACCCGAAGAACCGCTTAAGGAATTTCTCCAGCCAGTGGGCGATCGTGGCGAGATCGTAGTGGTTCTTGGCGTCTTCGGGGAAATCGATCGGCCACTGGCCCGCCTGCACATCTTTCCACGCATGCCAGGCGAGGAACGCGACATGGCTCGGCTTCTGCCCCCAGCGTACGACATGATGGAGGAAGAAGTCGTTCAGCTCATAGGGCCCGATGATCGATTGCGTGCTCTGTATCGCGCCATCTTCTCCGGCCGGCACCAGTTCGGGGCTGATTTCGGTATCGAGAATATCGGCGAGCACGGCGTCGACGCCTTCGTCGAACTGGCTGGTCTGGGTCGTCCAGCGGATGAGATACTGGATCAGCGTCTTGGGCACGCCCGCATTGACGCCGTAATGGCTCATCTGGTCACCCACGCCATAGGTGCACCAGCCCAGCGCCAGCTCGCTCAGATCGCCCGTGCCGATCACCCAGCCGCCATGCTGGCTGGCAAGGCGGAACAGGTAATCGGTGCGCAGGCCCGCCTGGACGTTCTCGAAAGTCGTGTCGTAGACCGGCTCGCCATCGGCGAAGGCATGGCCGATATTCTCCAGCATCAGCCGCGCGGTGGCGGTGATGTCGATCTCCTCGGCGGTGATGCCGAATGCCTTCATCAGCCGCCAGGCGTTCGACTTGGTGTCGTTCGACGTCGCGAAGCCGGGCATGGTGTAACCACGGATATCGGTGCGCGGGCGCTTCAGCCGGTCCATCGCCTTGGCCGCCACGATCAGCGCGTGCGTGCTGTCGAGCCCGCCCGAAATCCCAATTGTCAGGCATTTGGGGTTGGTCGCCTGGATCCGCCGCATCAGTGCATCGACTTGGATGTTGAACGCCTCGTAGCAATCCTCGTCCAGCTTGTCGGCGCGGTTCGGCACGAAGGGAAAGCGCCGGATGGGACGATGCAGGCCGATGTCACCGCGCACGGCCGCATGGTCGAATTCGACGCGGCGGTACCAGTCCTCGGGCCGCCCGGCCGCTTCGGCGGCATCGTTGAATGTCTGCATGCGCATGCGTTCCGACAGGATGCGCTGCGTATCCACGTCGGCGATGCTCAGCTCGGGCTCCAGATCGAAGCGCTGGCTCTCGGCCAGCAGATCGCCCAGCTCATAGATCATGCCCTGCCCGTCCCACGCCAGGTCGGTGGTGCTTTCGCCGTGCCCGCTCGCCGAATAGGCATAGGCGCATAGCGTCCGGCTCGAACTGGCGCGTGCCAGCAGGTGCCGTTCGTCCGACTTGCCGATAACGATGTTCGACGCAGACAGGTTGAGCAGGATCGCAGCGCCGGCAAGCGCAGCCATGGTCCCCGGCGGATTGGGCGCCCAGAAATCCTCGCAGATTTCTATTCCGAAGGCGAAACCGGGCAGATTGCTTGCTGCGAAAATCAGGTCGGTGCCGAACGGCACTTCCTGCCCGCCGCAGCGAATGGTCAGACCGACGCAGTCGCGGCCATGGGCAAACCAGCGCTTCTCGTAATATTCGCGGTAATTGGGCAGATAGCTCTTGGGGACGACGCCCAGCAGTTCGCCCCGCGCAACGACCAGCGCGCAGTTGTAGATGCGTCCACCGCGCCGCAGGGGGGCGCCGAACACCAGCACGGGTGTAAGATCCCGCGATGCCTCGACGATCGCGGCGACCTGCGCCTCGACCGCGTCGAGCAGGGCCATCTGCAGATGCAAATCGTCGATGGCATAGGAAGAAAGCGCAAGTTCGGGATAGAGCAGAACGTCGACATGCTGCGCGTGGGCCTGGCGGGCAGTCTCCAGAATACCAGCCGCATTATACGCGATATCCGCCGTGCGCACCTTGGGCGTGCTGGTCGCCACGCGGACAAAACCATGCGTGTGAAGATCGTAGAAGGAATGCGTGTCGCTGCCACTCATGCGGGCTGGGCCTTTCGGGTCGGGATATCCAGATGCGGGTGCCGGTTCGAGCCAGTCCGCTGGGTGGCAAACGCCCAGCTCGGCCAAGCGTTTCTGGACCGAGGCGCGGGCGATCTTGCCCTTCGCTTCCCAGCCGTAGACCGTGCGGCTGGGCCACGGTTTGGGAAGGCCATAGCGCGCGCCGAACTGGTCCGCGCTCAAGGGCGGGTCATGCGTTTCGCGCCAGCGGCGCAACTTAAAACCGGCCAAGTGCATTCGCGGGCGGTATCCTTTTAGGCTACCCTAGGCAAGTTCGCTCTGGTCCTCGCGCCGCATTTCGGTGCGATAGCCGTTGAGGATCGGCCCGGCGTGGTGGGTCGCTTGCGCCTGAGTGGCGAAGGCAGCAAGCAATTGACTCCCCAGCCCGCCGCTGGGATCGGTCGCAGCTTCTGCGCCTATTCCGTTGTCTTCGATGGTGAAACGCCAGCTTCCACCGCGCTCGTTGAAGAACACTGCGATCGTCCCCGATCGCTGTTCGGGGAATGCGTATTTGCAGGCATTCGCCACGGCTTCGTTGAGATAGAGGCCGATCGCCACCGCCTCTTCGGGCGTAAGCGTCGCCTCGTCGATCTCGCGGAACAGGCGGACCGAAGGCGGCAAAGCCGATGCCTCGATCCGGTCGAGCAGGAATTCGAGATAGGGCTTGATCGAGACATTCGGCTCGTCCGACTGTTCGAGCGCCAGCGCGGAATAGGCATCGGCGAAGGTCCGTACCCGTCCCACCGCATCGTCGAGCGGTGCGTGCAGTTCGGCCTGCGGGATGCGCCGTTTCTGAAGTTCGAGCATGCTGGCGACCAGCGCGAAATTGTTCTTCGTGCGATGCTCGAGCTCCGCCAGCAACGTCAGCCGCCGGTCGGCGCGTTCGCGGATTTCGGATAGCGTCGCCTGGGCGGCGCGGCGGAATGCCTCGGCGAACACCACGACCACCACCGCGCTGGCGGCATTCAGCAACACACGCACCGGATCGGTGGGGTCGGCAAACAGGAAGGATCTCGCCGGCGGGAGGATGAAGAACCACGCCCAGCAGAACGTGACTGCCAGCGCGACCACTCCGGCACGCCAATGGCCGTAAAGCGTGGCAAGCAGGACGGTGGGGTAGATTAGCGCGAAGGGGCCCGATACCGGAGCCCAGACGTCGATCAACGAGCGCACCCCGATCATGGCAGCCGCACACATTCCGCCAAACACGATCTGCGCTGCCACCTTGCTGCGCCGGGCAAGGAACTGGCGGCTGACATCGAAATTGGCAAGCCGGTGCATGATGGCAGTCTTCCGGCGGAGTACAGATGCCCGCCGCTACCGTGATGCATAGGCGAACGCTCGACGGCTCCGCACCATCGGTCCGGTCCATTTACTGCGTTAAATCAAAAAGCGGAAGAGGCTTGCCATGCTCACGCCTCAGGCGGCCAGCAGATCCTCGGCTTTCGGACATTCCTGCAAGAGCTCGATCAGCGCGCGTTCCTCGCGAGTCAACCAGCGCGTCGCGCGCGGCAGCCGGAGCTCCTTGCGCCAGCCTTCCTGCCCGTCGAGCAATCCGAACAACACCGGGTGAATATAGCTTTTGCGCGCCACGGCGGGCGTGTTGCCGAGATGGTCGGAAACGCACTCCAGCAGTTCCTTCATCGGGATCGTACCCTCGGCCTGGTGCAGGCAGGTCAGCGCCTTGACGCTGGCGTGCCAGGTGCGGAAGTTCTTGGCGCTGAAATCCTGCCCCATGACCTCGCGCAAATAGGCGTTCACGTCGCTCGAACCGACCGCATGCTGCTCGCCGTCGTCGTCGATGTATTTGAACAGGTTCTGGCCGGGGAGGTCCTGCATCTTGCGTACCACACGGGCGAGGCTGCCATCGGACAGGGTGACTTCGCGCAGCTTGCCGCCCTTGCCCTTGTAGCGCAGCCGCAGGGTCTTGCCGGTCAGTTCGGCATGGCGGTTGCGCAGCGTGGTGGCACCGAAACTCTTGTTCGTCCTGGCATAGCCCTCGTTGCCGACGCGCACCGCGCCCAGATCGAGCAGGCGAACCACGCTGGCGATGGCGCGGTTGCGGGTCAGCCTGTTTCCCCGCAGATCGTCCTCCACCCGTTTGCGCACGAGCGGGAGGAGATTGCCGAATGTGATGCAGCTGTCGAATTTCTCGCCCTCGCGGGCAGCCCGGAACTGCGGGTGGTACCGATATTGCTTGCGCCCCTTGGCGTCGATACCGGTCGCGAGGATGTGGCCATTGGGGGCCGGGCAGAACCATGCATCGGTATAGGCGGGCGGCAGCGCCACGGCATTGAGCCGGCGCTTCTCCGCCCGGTCGGTGATCAGGCGCCCTTCGGGATCGTAATAGGCCCACCCCTTGCCCGCTCCCTTGCGGGAGATACCGGGCAGATCGTCGTCGACATAGATGAGCTTCGTCATGGCGAAGGGAAGAACCTTGGTACGGCATGGACGGTTCCCCAACTTGCGACGAAATGGAGGCTGCATTACCCCCGCACCAGAGGAGAACGATCTTGGCCGACCCCACCTACACCCCGCCGGAAGTCTGGCAGAACGACACCGAGAACGGCGGCCGGTTCGCCGGGATCAATCGTCCCACAGCCGGCGCGCGCGAGGAAAAATCGCTGCCGGTGGGCGAGCACGATTTCCAGCTTTATTCGCTTGCCACGCCCAATGGCGTCAAAGCCACGATCATGTTCGAGGAACTGCTCGAGGCGGGCCATTCGGGCGCCGAATATGATGCCTGGACGGTCAATATCGGCGACGCGGCGCAGTTCACTTCGGGTTTCGTCGATCTCAATCCCAACTCGAAGATTCCCGCGCTGCTCGATCGCAGCGGGCTCGAGCCGCTGCGCGTGTTCGAAAGCGGGGCCATCCTGATGCATCTGGCGGAAAAGTTCGGCGCTTTCCTGCCCACTGACCATAGGCGCGCCGAAGTGCTCAGCTGGCTGTTCTGGCAGGTCGGCAGCGCCCCTTTCATCGGCGGCGGGTTCGGCCATTTCTATGCCTACGCCCCCGAGAGATACGAATATCCCATCAATCGCTATGCCATGGAGACCAAGCGCCTGTTCGATGTCGCCAACCAGCGGCTGGCGGAGAGCGAATATCTGGGCGGGAGCGACTACACCGTTGCCGACATTGCGACCTACCCCTGGTTCGCCCCGTTCGTATTCGGCAACATCTACAACGAAGCCAGGACCTTCCTCTCAATTCACGAATACGAACATGTCGATCGCTGGGTGAAGCAGATTGCCGAGCGCCCTGCCGTGCGGCGGGGCCGCATCGTCAACAAGACCTGGGGCGAGGAAGACACCCAAATGCTCGAACGGCATTCGGCCGCTGACTTCGAAGGCAAGTCGCTCTAGTACGCTCGTCGGCAACCGCTTGACTCGAACGCCGCGCTGCCCTCTCCTCGGCTCAACGGAGAGAGGGCACGCGCGTTGGCTAATCAGGATCCCCCGGTCGGGAGGCTGGAGAAGCTCGGCTATGGCGTTGGCGATCTCGCCTCGTCGCTCTACATCAACTTCTTCAACATCTACCTGCTCTATTATTTCGTAGAGCTGGGCGGCGTCGGCCCCGCGGCAATGGGCCTGATGCTGCTGCTGACCAAGTTCTTCGATGCAATCACAGATCCGGTCATGGGGGCCATCGGCGATCGCACGCGCACGCGCTGGGGCCGCTACCGGCCCTATCTGCTGTGGGGGGCGGTGCCCTTCGGCCTGTTCGGCGCCGCCATTTTCGCGGCCCCGGAACTTACCCCCGGATCGATGCTGGTCTGGGCGTATGTCACCTATACGCTGACCATGGTTGCTTTCACCGCGACCAACGTGCCCTATTCGGCGCTGATGGGCGTGATTTCGCCGAGTGCGGATACGCGTTCCTCGGTCGCCGCCTACCGGATGATCTTTTCTGCGCTGGCGGTGGTCGGCGTGGCGGTGGTCGCGACCACGCTGGTGCGCGAACTGGGCGCTGGCGACGAACGACGCGGCATCATGCTGACGATGTTCGTGCTGGCGGGCGCCGGCATGCTCGCACTGGTCATCGCTTTCGCGTCCACGCGCGAACGTATCCCCCCTGCTCCCACCAACGGCCGGATCCGCGACGATATCGGCTTGCTGATCCGGACCCCGGCGTGGATCGCGGTCGCCGCCGCGGCCGTGCTCACGCCCGTTGCGCTTGCTTCGCGCGCTTCGAGCGCGCTGTTCTGGTTTCGCTATGTAGCGGGCGACGATGGCCGTACGGTCTTCCTGTTCCTCGACCGGGTGGGCCTTTTCTATACCGGCTTCGCGCTGGGGCAGCTGATCGGCGTGCTCGTCGCCGCATCGCTGGCCCGCCGGTTCGACAAGGCGCACCTCATCATCGTCGCCGGCATCATCGAAGTCGCCGCGATCAGCGCGTTTCACCTGATGCCGGTCGATGCCGTCTGGCCGCAGACCGCCGCGCAGGTCTTCGTCGGCGTCGGACTGGGCATGATGATGATGCTCGCCTATTCGATGTTCACCGATATCGCCGAATATCTCGAGTGGTCGACCAAGCGGCAGGTGACCGGTCTTGCCGTATCGGGCGCGGTCTTCGCCGTTAAAACCGGCGTGGCGATCGGCGCCGCGCTGCCCGGCCTGTTGTTCGCCCTGACCGGCTTCGAGGCAGGGGCAGTGCAGACCGCCGACGCCCGCCTGGGCATCGATCTCGCCTTCGCCATCGTGCCTGCGGCAATCATAATCCCGGCGGGCGTGGCGATGCTGTTCTACAAGCTCGACCGGCGGACCATCGCGCACTTCGAAAGCGAACTTGCGCAGCGCCGGATGCAATCGGCCCCGACCCCCTTCCCTTCCCCGCCCGAGACGCTATAGGGGCGCGCACTGCTGGGGTGTAGCCAAGTGGTAAGGCATCGGTTTTTGGTACCGACATTCGCAGGTTCGATCCCTGCCACCCCAGCCATATTTCCAAAATAGCTCAAGCCTCTGAAAACCTTGCGGTTTCCCTGCGAGTCAAAACCTCGTGGCACCTTGCCGTGGCACCCTGTCGCGGTCTTGATCGTGGCACCATGAATCGGATAGATTCGGGATGCAATAGGCCTATCCTTCGATCTCGGCTTCTCCACAAACCTGTCCGCAGGTGCGCGGGAAATCAACACACAGACAGAGAGACAGAGGCTGCGGAGAAGCTTTCATCAACACAGCCCAACCGCGTTCGCGCGTCTAGATCGAAACAGTAGGTCAGCTTTCCGCCTCGGGTTAGGCATTCGCGCGAGTGCAGTTCTTTCCCAGCAGCTGCTCTATCGTTGATCAGCGCTGGTTGCATTTTTGCGCTTGCAAGAAGGAGCGCCTGCGTCGTCCTCCGTCAATCCCCTCACATGGAGGTCTGCGATCGCGTCCAGCATACGCTTGATGGTCTGCGCGCCTTCGGGCGTTTCATCCCAGATCCTACGCATGCTGGACATCGCTTGCGCCCATTCGGGCGCCATGGCTGATTGCTTCGGTTCAAGCCGCGGCACCTTAACGTCGAGCACCTTGCAAATCTGCATGACATTGTGGCTGAAGGTTTTGAAACTGCCGACGCAGATACGTCCCACTTGGCTGGGATGAACCTGCGAAATCCTTCCGATCTCGGCATTCGTCAGCGCCTTAACTTCCTTGGCTTGGGCAATTTTTGCCTTGAGGTCATCAAGCTGCTTGATTGTCGGCTTCATGCAAATTAGCATGCATTTTGGCGAGTGAATTTGCAAGGATGTTATAGATGCAAGAGATCAGGTTTTACCGCGCCAGCGAGAAGCCTTACGGCGCCTTCAGCAATCTCCATCGACGCGAGGTGGAATTTGAAGGTGAGGTGTTCCCAACCAGCGAACATGCCTATCAGGCCGGGAAAGCCCGAAAGCCTGAGGTGCGGGCGTGGCTGATGTCCGCACCGTCCCCCGCCCTCCTGGCGATGGCAGCTCACGGGCTATACTATTGGGACATTGCCCCAGGCTGGTCGAAAACGAAGTTCGCTAGGATGCGCGAAGTTCTCCGAGCAAAGTTCACGCAGCATGCCGATCTTCGCGAACTGCTCTTCTCGACTGGCGAGGCGCGGCTGGTGGAATCGGCGACCGTGGACAACGAGGTCAATCGCCTATGGGGCGAGGTCAACGGCTCGGGCCGCAACATGCTGGGGGTTATGCTGATGGAACTCCGCGACGATCTACGGCAGGAGGCCGAAGGCTACTTGATCGCGGCAGAGTAGCGGCTGGGACATTCGCATCACCTCGCGCGCGTAGGCTGGCCCACATTGCTTGAACAGGCCGCGTGCACCCGCGAAAGCGCAGTTCTCCGCAGCGAGTCGCTGCCCTGCAAAGATGCCTTGGAGGAGCTGCGTCACATCGAGATTCCTAGCGTTCACGCCTGACGATAGCATCCAGTCGATCACGCCAACACTGACCATATCGCCCGCGCCGCAGGTGTCGAGGACAGAGGGCGCGCTAACCGCCGAGCACCAGATGGCACTCTCGTCGTGTCGTATCTCGAGACCCTCAGAGCCATGCGTCACGATGCGGATGCAATCGTTTTCCATTTCGGCGAGGCGGTCGCCAAGCCGGTCGACGGAATACTTGAGGATCGAGGTCAGTTCCAGAGCCTTGTCGAACATCTCCTCGTGCTCGATGTCCGAGGGTTCGAAGAACACGACCGCGCCAGAGAGCTTGGCCGCTTCCATTGCGTCGAGGATCCCGGCGGACAGCCGGTCGGCGTAGAAAACGCTGCACTGGGTGAGGACGTGCAGTGCGGATGTGACCTCGCACTCTCCGATAGGCTCGTATTGCGGTAGAGCCTCCTCGGTTTCGGGGCAGACAAAGCTGAAGCCGTGCATGCCGGACAAGGTGTCCAGCTGCTGCGCAATGACGGGGGAGCGGGTTCCGGCCTTGCAGTGGATGTGGTCCACAATGGCACCGGCCTCGACGAACTCCGTGACGAGCCGTCGACCTTCGTCGTCGTCCCCGATCGTTATTACCGGCACTACGTTGCGGTGGAGCATGGCCAGCGATAGCAACACGTTACCGCACGACCCACCAAGTGCCTCGTCGGCGAGGTCGCCGTCCGCGTAGATGCGATCGAGCACGGTCAGCCCGGTGCCCGCAACGTCGAAGTGGTATTGGAGTTGAGTCGCGGCTTCCATGTTCGTGTTTTGTATCTCCTCGGTCATAGCCTGTCGAGCTTTAGCGCAGCTGTGTCGAGGCAGATCCCACCAGAGGGGGATGCTACCAAAGCTCTTAACATCCTGAGAAGGGCATCTGGGCCGGTGACTGCTCCGCCGAACAGAGACCAACAACCGTCCGCCGCACCACACACCTCGCCAACGCTGATCCCGTGGGGGTGGGCCAGCAGCGTGTGATCGTTCCCCGAGCGCGAGCCGCTGTCCCCGAAGCACAAGACTGCGGCGTCCATGCCGGTGCCGCGACGCATAGCGTCGACGATCGCGGATTTGCACGACTTCGCAGGGATGATGTCGAAGCTATGTCCCGAGGCAGAGATCCTGACCTTGCCGCTCCCGACCTGCGGGCAGTCCGCCATGTCGATCAAGAAGCGGTAGGGATGGCAGAGATTGTCCATATCCACGCCGATCTGGACCGGCCCTGCCTTGAACTCTTTGTCCACGAACAGATCGTCGCGCTCGTTTAGCCAAGCTGCTGTCGCGGCGATACTCGGATCCTGTTCGGGAGGATCAACATCGATGTCGACGTCGGCGGTTCGCAAGTGCCCGCCGTTATAGTAGCCGATCAGTAGCGAGGAGAGCACATCGGGCGGCAGAACCTTCCTGAGATCCTCGCCGGCTGACCCGCCGCGCCCCGTCGCGATGCCAAGACGCACTCCAGCGCGGTGCAGGCGCACGAGTTCGTCAACGACCTCCTGCGAAGGTGGATCAAACCGGCCCTCGGTCGTGACGATGGTGCCGTCGTAGTCGAAGACGATGCCGCCGAAGGTTGCGGCGGCGAGCGCTTCGAGGCGTTGGTGTCCGATGGCGACGAAATTCGGGTGGTCAGCCAGCGGTCCGTCGGCCTTGTAAATTGCAGCACGCTTGTGGCGGAGGCGCGGCCGGAGTTCGATCGCCGTCGCCTCAAGCGACCGGTCGTCGTAGATGGCGCGACCGAATTCACCGATGCCCGGCTTTCCGGGATCGACGCCGAGGACCTCGCCGAGCGCCTCGATATGCGACAGGCCGTCGATGATCCCGAGCAGATTGCCTAGCCGTCCTCCCGAGCCGTAGTCGACAGCATCGTGCCGGATACGGTCAGGCAGGACCGTCTCAATGGCGGACCAGGCGGCCCGTGAGTTCACGGCGGTCAACGCCAACACGATTGTGTCGTCGGGTCGGTGGTGCAGCCACGCGTGCCGGCCGTGGGCAAGGTTGCGAAAGTCGGTAGTCTGGACCGGGCAGAGTGACGCTTCCCAAAGGGAAGTGTCGAGGAGGGTGGCGATTGGGCGCAGTGACGGGTCTGCGGCAATGATAATCGTGTCGGTTGGACGCAGACCGGTCCAGCGCTTCGCGAGCAGGTCCCGGTTCTCGGCTTCCCGCGACGAGAGGAGGTGGCTGGCGACCATGTGCAAGGCCTCCGTTGCGGCGCCGGGTTCGCGCGAGACGACGTGGCTGGCGATCAGCAGCGCCGTGGTCATGGCTAACAGCGAGTGCGTCGCGAGGTAGCCATCCTTGACGTCGGCGACGGGAACGGTGTGGATGGTCCCACCGCTACTCGCGACAATGGCGGCTGCGGCGCCGTGGGGGTTACGTGTGACCAAGTTGATGGTCGCTGCGCCTCGGTCTACGAGCGCCTGCGCGACGGCGCACGCATCGGGATTGTCTCCTCCGGCGCTGAAGAGCCAGGCTTCGGTCGCGTCCAGCCGGTGGTGGTCCAGGACGCCCTGCATCGGGGTCGCCACGGTTGTCGGCCCCAGGCCGAGCGTGTCGCGGCATCTCATTAGGTATTCCGCCGCGACGGCCGACCCTCCCGAGCCGATCGCCAATGCGTGGCTGCTGGTTCCGCGCGTGAGCGCCGCCGCGATGCTGCCGGCGTCGTGCCCGGCGACGAGGTCGAGCGTGGTCGGCAGAGCATCGAGCTTCGCGGTGAGGACGGACGTGTTCACTCGTCGGCGGTTCCGGAAGAATAGCCGTCGTAGAGCGGACCTGACAGGACGAGGTGCACCATCATGTCAGGCGGGTCATCGGGAAAGGCTTGGGCGTCAGTGAAATCGTAGCTCTCGGTCTCGACATACTGGACCGCCATTCCGTGCTCGATAGCAGCCATCATCGCTCCGGCGGCCAGCACCTTGCTGCCGATCGGCGAGAGCACCATCCGCGGTTCGTAGGTTCCCTCCATCGTCCGGTCGAACCGCTGCTTCAGTGTCGACAGAGTGCGGTAGCAGTCGAGCGGGTTGCGCTCGGACGCGTAGACGATGTCGCGGGGATCAATCTCCCATTCGTTGGCGAGTTCGTTCTGGTATTCGGTGAGCAGATCATCGGCGCGTCTGGGGTTTCGCGCGGGAAAGGGTAGGACCGGGCAAATCTTATACCACTTCTCGCTGGCTGCATCGATCTGAGTGAGGCTGGAGGCGTGCCCGTGCGCCAGCTGTGGAATCCAGACCTGCGCCACGTCAAGCGTGCTGAGCCCGACGTCTGGCGCGTAGCCCTTCACCGGGCTGATGCGATTTGAGGGCACGCTGGTGATCCTGTCGTCGAGCTCGGGATTCGAGACGATCATCAGGTGGAACGCCCGGGATTCGCCTTCCTCGCAGTCGAGCAGGAGCAACTTCGCCGCCGGGAAGCCGACGCCGATCGAGAGCGCGCTAAAGTCGAGGATGACGTCCGTAACATCGTCGGCTACAGGGTTTTCCTCCATCTTGGTCACTAGACGGGAGCCACCAACGGGAGCGCCGTCGTCGGCGAACACCGGGATGGTAAAGACCTTCGAGTTCGGCACGATTTCCTTCAGTGCGGCCTCGTTCGATTCAGCGCGCTTGATGAGTTCGTCGGTGGCGCCCGGCCTATCCTCGCGGATGTAATAGGCGCTAAGACGGTCTCCGAGTGTGTCCGCCAGCATTTTAGACACACGCCGCGAGCGCGGATCGAACCCAGCTGCGGCGACGAGCAGCACCTTGCGGCTTTCGTCGGCGAAGTAATCGGCGGCGAAGCCCACTACGTCGTCGTCGAAGTTAGTTATGCAGTTGGCCCAATGGTCACGCATCGGTCAGGCCCGCCGCCTCGCGGAGGTAACCGACCCGCTTTGGTAGGAACCCGCCGCGGTTGTAGGTCAGCCCGTAGACGAGGCTGACCGTCCCGGTCAGCTCGATGAGCGCCCACAGCTTGCCGCCCTGCCCGTAGTCCCGCTCGATCGTGATGGCGCCGTTGGCGATGGCGTGCTTGAGGACCGTGCCCAGCTCGTCGTCGAGGGAGAGCGTTTGCATCTCCTCCTCAAGGATCGCGACTGCATTGGCGCCCGCGCCGAGCGGTGCGTTCGGCAGCTTCGACTCCTCCACGCAGTCTTTGGCGATCGTGTCGACGAGCGAGCGCACGCGGATGGCTTGCGGGAACGCCCAGCCGTCCATGATCTTGCGTGCCTTGCCGGAGAGAACGTTCTGCTGGACCCTCGCGGGAAGCGGTAGCTCTTCGTTACGGATCGCGCGGGTCTCGATGTTGGCGACAAGTTCGCCGGCGTATTGCAGAAACACCTCGGCGTTCTCGTTGCTGGCATCGCACACGTCCTCGATGCCGAAATGGAACGGGCGGCCGAGTTCGTGGTGCAGGTGCAGCCTCGCCCCGTGCGCGACGTCAGCGTCGGCCTTTAGCGGGGTCTTCGGGTCAGGGTCGAATTCCTCGAACAGCGAGGGCGCTGCGCGGGCGATACGCACGGCATAGCGGTGGAGGAGGATGCGGACCATCGCTAGCGCGACCTCGGGTCCATCGTCGTAGGACGTCGAGCGACCGAGGAAGTCGGCAACGAGTTGGTCGATCTCCGCCCGCCGCGCGGCGCTGACACCGAGCTTAACCTGCTCTCGGTCAACCTTCTCGGCAAAAGTGCGCAGCTGGCCGGCGGACACGGTGGGAGGCTCGGAGGGAAGCAGCCGCTCGATGTCGGTCGCCCCCCGGTTTCGCAGAGTCTCGACGAGTGGCAAGTAGCGCTTAGCCATGTCCTTCGCCATCGTGCGGAACTGTGAGCGTGCGGCGCCCTTCTGCCCCTCCTCGGCAACCTGCATGCGGATGTCGACAAAGTCGCGGCCGGTCGCGCGGCCGTGCGACGGTTGCGCTCCGGGCGAACGGAGGACGGCGCCGGGGCTGAGTGCGTCGAGGCGCATCATCATCCAGCGGCCGAAGCGCATCTCGCGGTGTGACAGCGTTTCGAACATGGCATCGAGTTGGTCGTGGTGAAGCGCGTGGACGTCGTCGAGCATGACGAGGGGGCTGACTTCGATTGTCTTCCCCTGCCAGTCCATGCTGAGCCGCTGGATCGCGTCGAACGGGGCGTAGGGGGCGGTCGCACCCTCCGGCAAGTCGGCGAGCTTCGGCGGCCGCAGGCCGGCGCCGATTGAGTAGATGGCGCGCTGCACCGCGAGTGCCCTGTCGCGCACGCCTTCGGCGGTGAGGCCACCAATCTGCTCGAGGTGCGCCTCGTAGTCGGCGCGCGGCACAAAGCGGATTTCGTCGAGTCCCCGGGTCCCGTTGGCGGTGAGGTTCCTGATGAGCCCGAGCATTGCGCGCGCTTGGACGAGCCAGAAGGCGAGCTTCGTCCTGACCGCTGGCTCGTAGGGCAGCTCCCAGAACTCGCGGTATTCGGACTCCATCGGCACCCGGACGGCGGCTACGCGGGGGACCTCGGATTGGAGAAAGCCCGCCTTCGCAAGCGCCGCGGCCAACGTGCGGTTGGTGGGGTTGGACAGATCCCTCAGGATCGCCTCGACCATCTTGAACTCGGCCAGCGTCGCCAGCATCGTTTTGCCGCTGCCCGGAGACCCGATGATGCGCACCGGCACCTCAAACATGTCGTCCTTGTGCTTGTTCTTTGCCAGAAACGTGGTCAGCGGCGTCGGGCTCACGATTGACAGGAAGGAAGCGTCGTCCCGGACGTATTCTGTCGCGCGGCGCAGGAAGGGGTTCGCCATCTTCGTTATCCGTGCCGGTCGCGCCGTAGGAAGAGAGAGCGCATGCGGGGGCCGAGCTTGCCCTCAGTCTCCGCCCAGAGGATCGGGATCGAGTTGTTGGGCGTATTGTGCTCGAGGACCAGTGGAAGCGCACAGTCTGCGTAGCCATACTTCATGTCGTCCTGGCCTGCCTCCTTGCAGTGCGGCTCGAGCCGCTTGAAGAGCTCATGGTCGTAGTAACTGCCGCACAAATCGAGAAAGGGTTCGTCGGACGGGGCCATGGCGGTCATATTCCCGGTTTCGACGTCAATTGCCCCGATCGGCAGGGCGGCCGGGAGCCGCATTCCCTCGGTAATGGTCGCGTCGCCGTAGCTCTTGTTCTTCAGCTTTTCGGCCGCCTCAGCGATGCGGCCTTGTAGCGCTTGGTGCGCCTGCGCCGTCGAAACGTAGTGGTGGACGTGCAGCGTGTAGCCATCGGCGACGGGGAACTCGTCCTTGAGCGCTACGCGCGCCTCCTGAACATTCCGCTCGAACTTCGCCAGCTTGCCCTTCGCCTCCCCTTTGGGAAATCGGATGAAGGTCGTGCCTGACGCGGTGAAGTCATCGACGAGGTAGACGTCCTGAAACCGAGCGTGATCGCCGAGCTCATCGCGCAGATCCTTACCCAGACCCTTCCACTTCTCATTGTCGACGTTCAGCATCGGAACGACCTGCTCTTGCGACAGCCGGCCAGCGTTCGCGCGGCGCAGCACGTCGATGCGGCTTCCGTCGCTCAGCCCTACGAAGAGGCAACACCGCTGGCGCTCGTTGAAAGCATTGGCCCCCACCGGCGTCCGCCACACATCGTAAGGCTTGATGCCAAGTGCGGCAGCGACGGCCTTGCGCAGGTAAGGCGTCACCGTCTCGGGGATAAAGTTCTCAATCACGCGCTGCATCTCCGCGGTCGAGATGTAGACCAGCCTTTCCTGCACAAGCGCGTATGCGGTTTCGCGGTCCTGTTGGTCGAATTGCCGGAGCCAGGAGACGAGGCTCTCCAGAAACCTCACGCCGGCGCGGAAGTCGGAATAGCCATCATACTTCATCGACGACATAAGCCGAAGCCATGCGTATTCGGCCGTCGCGCGCTCGTTGTCCCAGTCCATGACATTCGCGATTAGATTGAGGGCGAGGGCATTGATCATACCGAGGAAGCAACAACCCGCTCTTCGCGCAAGTGATCCGGAGTATTATCTCGTGTCGCATCTCGGCCAGTTCCTATACGGGTCACCAATTTCATCATTGCGAAAGTCGAGCTCGATCGATTGCGATTGGGAATCAGCTGCATTGATAGCCTCAAGGCGTTGATAGCCAAAGCACCGATGCTTAGCTGCCTGTGGAAGCAACACATAGAGCACCGCTTATTGTGCGCGCGTTTTATGTCCGGAAAGCCGCAAGTTGACCGTGCGGAAGCTGCCCATAGCGCGACTATCACATCGGGGCTTCCGTCTGCGCATTGGAAAACAGGTGGCGTTGAATAGCAAGAAACGCTGACCGGATCTCGCCGGTAGATCCCAGCCTCCTCTTCGCATCGTTCATGCTGCCATAGCGGCTGCGAATGAAGTGGCTGAGGCGCTGGGTGTCGAGTTCTCGAATTCCGTCTTTCGCGTATGAGCCGAGGACATAGTCGAGGAACTCGCGCATCTCCTCCTCGTAGCCGTCCATTCCGGTAGCTTTCGCGGTTTCCACCCGTTCGATCCGGGCCAAGGGAGCGAGTGTGAATCGGATGTAACCGAGCACGTCGAAGATGTCAGAGTTCGGCGCGTCGATCAGGCGGCGCATGTCAGACAGCCGGTCTCGGTCATAACCCATCTCGGTCAGGCGCTGGAGGAACGCGTTGCGGCTTTCGGGATCGCTCCAGATCTCGCGCAGTTCGTCTTCACTTGTGACCAGCGTGCCCAGATCGCCGAACAGGTGCTCCATGAACTCCTGCGCCGTGATCGGGCGACCGTTGAACATATAGGTCGTCGCGCCGACGTAGCGGATCTTGCGCTCCTTGCCGTCGGCCAGCTTCACGATGACCTTCTCGGTCGGCTCCTTCGGTTCTTCGGGGTCTTGCGGGTCGTCCGGCCCGTCTGGGCCGCCCGGGCCGGGACGCGGCGGTCGAGGATCTGCTGGGTCTTCCGGTTCGCCATCCCATTCGGGATCGTTGAAGTGCTCGTAAGCCCTCACGAAATCGTAGATCGTGAAGAAGTCCTTCCCGTCGAAGGTGCGCGTGCCGCGACCGATGATCTGCTTGAACTCGATCATCGAATTAATCGGCCGTAGCAGGACGATGTTGCGCACGTTCCGCGCATCCACGCCCGTCGACAGCTTCTGCGACGTCGTCAGGATGGTCGGCAGCGTCTTCTCGTTGTCCTGGAATTCGCGCAGGTGCTGTTCGCCCAGCTTGCCGTCGTCCGCCGTCACCCGTTCGCAATAATGCGGGTCCGGGTTGTCCTTGATCTGGTTGATGAAGTTGCGGACGCGGGCGGCGTGATCCTGCGTGGCGCAGAAGACCAGCGTCTTCTGGCGCTGGTCGATCTGGTCCATGAACTCCTGCACGCGGCTCATCTCGCGCTCGTCGATGATGAGCTTGGTGTTGAAGTCGGCTTCCTTGTATTCCTTGTCCGGGTCGATCTCGCCCGCGATTACCTCGTCACCATCACCGAACTTATAGGTGTCGAGCGTGCTCGCCATCTGGCGCACCTTGAACGGAGTCAAGAAGCCGTCTCCGATGCCTTCCTTCAGCGCGTAAGTGTAAACCGGCTCGCCGAAATACTTGTAGGTATCGGCATTCGTATCGCGCTTGGGCGTGGCGGTCAGGCCTAGCTGCACCGCGGGCGCAAAATACTCGAGGATCGCACGCCAGGTGCTTTCATCCCGCGCACCGCCGCGATGGCATTCATCGATCACTATGAAATCGAAGAAGTCCGGCGCGTAGCCTTCGAAAGTGAATTCCGTCTCACCGTCCTTCCCGCCGGTCATGAAGGTCTGGAAGATCGTGAAGAAGATGTTGGCGTTGGTCGGCACGCCGCCGCGCTTGCGCACTTCCTCAGGATCGATGCGGACGAGCGCATCGGGGGGAAAGGCGCTGAAGGCGTTGTAGGCCTGATCGGCGAGGATGTTGCGATCGGCGAGGAACAGGATGCGCGGCCGTCGGACCGGTTCGCGGCTCAGGTTCCAGCTGGACTGGAACAGCTTCCACGCGATCTGGAAGGCAATGCTGGTCTTGCCGGTGCCAGTTGCGAGCGTCAGCAGGATACGCTTGTCGCCCTTGGCGATCGCTTCGAGCACGGCGGTAATGGCATTGTGCTGGTAATAGCGTGGCTGCCATTTACCGCCGCCGGTCTCGAACGGCACCGCACCGAAACGGTCGCGCCAATCATTGCCTTGCGGAAAGCAGCGATGCCACAGCTCGTCCGGTGTGGGGAAAGGAAGGGCATGGTCGCCTTCCTTCCCCGTGTTCATATCTATGCCATACCAGCCAAGCCCGTTGGTCGAGTAAGCAAAACGCGCTTCTAGCCGCCGCGCATATTCCTTCGCCTGCCCTACGCCATCGGTATGGCCAAGACCCGCCCGCTTGGCCTCTATCACCGCAAGCTGGCGGCCCTTGTGGGTTAGCACATAATCGGCCGAAAGCGCGTTGGCGCGCTCGCCTCCTGCAAGGATGCGACCCGGCGCAATGGTCAGCTCGCGATTGATCCCGGAGCCTTCGACCACGCCCCAGCCCGCCTCGCGCAAGACGGGATCGATGCGATTGGCGCGGGTGTCGGCTTCGGTTTCCTTCTCGAGCATCTGTTTAGGTCAGCTCCCCGGCAAAGGCCTTTTGCAGGATGGATTGGCGGAGGTCATCGAGGTCTTGAAGGCGCAACTCAAAATGCTCCTCAAGTCTTTTGACTAGGCCTCTGACTGCGCCAAGTTTATCAATAGCCGATGCCATAAGCTCAGGTTCGGCAATCGGCATTTCGAAGTTTGCCAACGCTTTGCCTGTAAAGTGAGCGATACCGGATCCAGTAAAATGTTCGGTCAGTTTTCCTGTCTCGGATTGGAGAAATAGCCAATACATGAGAACACGTGCGGCGCTGGGGTCTTCAAATCTAACCCGATGCAGGGCCTTTTGGTAAAAAATTTCGTAATCCAGTTCAGAAATTGCGGCGCGGCCGGGATAACCGCCTTCACAAATGAGCAAGTCTCCCTTCCGAACGAGGAAGCGATCTCTTTCGGAATCTTCAAACTTCATTTCCAAAATATCGTTGGTATCTACGCTGAACCAACGAATATTGATGTTCCGCAGGTATGGCTTTTCGAAGCCTTTGTTTTTACGTTTATCGAGCATTTTGCCGAGCTTGTGGTCAGCCAATTCGCTCACCTTCGCTAGCCTGCCTGAATCAGCTAAATCCCCCAGAACGCCTTTTAGCGTTGTCAGCCAAAGCTCCTCCGAATCGTTCAGATTGGCTTCGGCGTTGGCGCGGGCGCGGTCGAGGGCGGCGAAGGCCTGATCCAGCACCGCAACGATCCGCTTCTGCTGATCCAGCGGGGGAATGGGGATCGGTATCTCTTTCAGCCGTCCTTGGTTCAACTTCGGAACCGTCATGCCAGAGATGAACTCAGATAGGTCGGCGGCATTGAGGTAATAGATCAACCACTCATCAAGAAGACTCTTCCGGTCTGGCCGCATAACATGGGCATGGTTGTTGACCCACACCTTGCCGGATACGGGAAAGGCGGAGGCTTCCCCCGCCCCCCACTTCGCTCCATCCTCCCCGATGAGCACGAGGGGCTCGTCAAAAATATAACCCTCGACCCAATCGAGGATGCCGGTCGCGCCGTAATAGGGATACGGCCCCGCAACCCGGTCGCGTTTGGTGATAGGCTTTCGACGACTGTCAAGGATATCAACGACTTCGCCAAGCGCGACTGATGGCCATTCTGCAGTTTCTGCAATCTCGGAGGCTAAAGGAGATTGCAAAGTCACAGCATCGCTCGAATATCTCCGAGGATCTTCGCCGTCTCCTCGTCCCGCGCCAGCATCGCATCGATAATCTCTACGGGTTCACGCAGCGGTTCTTCCTCTGGCGCATTCGGGTTGCGGACCGACAAGTCCCATGTAGTCTGATTGAGATCGTCAACCTTCACTATCCAGCTCTTGTCGCCGTCGGACTTGGTCGCCTGCAGTCCGACAAAATCTTTCAGGTCATCGTCATTCAGCGGATTGGTCTTGCCCAGCGAACGGCCGGGATCGAGCTGGTAATACCAGATCTCCTTCGTCGGCGTGCCCTTGTCAAAGAACAGCACCACCGTCTTCACCCCCGCACCCTGGAACGTGCCGCCCGGGCAATCGAGCACGGTGTGCAGGTTGCAAGTCGCCAGCAGTTCCTTGCGCAGCTCCACACTGGCATTGTCGGTATTGCTCAGGAAGGTGTTCTTGATCACCACCGCCCCGCGCCCATGCGAGAAGCGCCCCTCCGCCTTCAATTTGCGAATGAAGTGCTGCAAGAACAGGTAGGCCGTCTCGCCGGACTTGATCGGGAAATTCTGCTGCACCTCCCGTCGCTCACCTCCGCCGAAAGGCGGATTGGCCAGCACGACGTCGTGACGGTCGGCCTGCTGGATATCCATAACGTTCTCGGTGAGCGTGTTGGCATGGCGGATCGTCGGCGCCTCAATCCCGTGCAGGATCATGTTCATTACGCCCAGCACGTAGGCGAGCGACTTCTTCTCCTGCCCGTAGAAGGTCCGGCGCTGGAGCGTTTCCCATTCCTCGCCGGACAGGTCCGGGCGGCGAAGATAATCCCACGCCTCGCACAGGAAGCCTGCCGACCCGCAGGCGCCATCGTAGATGGTCTCGCCGATCTTGGGATCGACCACCTTGATCATCGCGCGGATCAACGGGCGCGGCGTGTAATACTCGCCCCCGTTGCGCCCGGCATTCCCCATGCGCTTGATGCGGGTCTCGTAAAGGTCGGACAGCTCATGCTTGGCATCGGTGCTGCCGAAATCGAGCGTATCGACGATGTCGATCACCTCGCGCAGCGAATAGCCGGAGCGGAACCGGTTCGCGAGTTCGGAGAAAATCTCGCCCACCTTGTATTCCAGCGTATCCACATCGGCATCGCTGGCGTTGAAGGTCTTCAGGTAAGGGAACAGCTTGCCGTTGACGAAGTCGATCAGGTCCTGCCCGGTCTTCGCGGCATTGTGGTCGAGTTCACCATCCTCGCCTTTCGGCGCGGCCCAGGTCTGCCAGCGATAGGCCTCGGCGAGGATCGGCGTGTAATCACGGCCTTCCAGTTCGGCCTGGTCCTGCCGCTCCTGCTCCAGATCGTCGAGATACTTGAGGAACAGCAGCCAGCTGGTCTGCTCAGCGTAATCGAGTTCCGATGACAGGCCCTCGTCATTGCGCATGGCCCGGTCGATATTGTTGAAAGCGTTCTCGAACATTGATGCCCCTTGTGTCGCGCAACTGCCTATTCGGATTGCCTGAATCGGGCAAGCGATAGGCGCGAATTGCGCCGCTTCTTTCGATGACGGCGCTTGATATACTCGGAGGTGACATTTCTTTCGCAACCCTATTGCAAAGAGCGTCGAGCCTGTTATTGCTCGCGTATATCAACGCAAACGCAATGGATTAGCAAGATGATGACAAGGCACGCTACCCAACGCAGTCAGCAGCGCAGCATTCCACCTCTCGCTGTAGAACTCTTCGAGCGATACGGCGCTTTGTCCCGCCACGACGGAGCAGACGTGCTCTTCATGGACAAGCAAGCGCGCAAGCGCATTGCTCGCGACTTCGGCGGAGCAAGGGCCCTGCGTTACGTGGAGCCGCTGCTCAACAAATACGCCGTGGTCGAGAACGGCCGGGTCATCACCCTCGCACACCGCAGCAAGCGCTTAAAGCGCTGAACGCACCCAAAATTATTGGAGATCGCCATCGTGGCCACCATCATTACCCGCAAGAATCCCAAAACCGGCAAGACCGAGCGCCCTCACCGCGACAAGCAGGGCAACTTCGTCCTCGGCGATCCCGCATTCGGAAGCGAACTGCATCACCGCAAGAATGCGGTCCTGACCACCGAATATAATGAGGCTCTGCGGCTCGTGCACAAAGGCTTCTCGATACGCATGTCCGCAGGCGATGGCACGCCCCCGTCGTTGATCAGCGCCGGGAAGCTGACACTTGCCGAGGTAGACGAGCTTTCTGCCGACGACATTCCGGCTGAGGGCCCCCTAACGGCGTTCTCGCGTGACGAAGTCATGCACGACCTACGCAAAGCCTTGGTCGCGGAGGCAGCCATGATCGCCCACTGGGGTAGCTACGAAGCGTCCGAGGCGTTTTTGGGGTTTCCGTCATCCGACGACGCCGGCGAACCATATGACGACGCAGATCCTTCGCAGGTCGATCTCTCGCGCTTTCGTTCTACCCCATTGATCGAGGCCAGCTATGACTGGGCATTCCAGACCGGTAAGCCCGAGGCATTCGGCCCGGAATCCTGGGACGACCTCGGCTGCCTTATGGACGGCGCGTCCGCCGGGACTATCAGCACAATGTCACCCATGGGTGACCCTGAAAGCCCCTTACGGGTCACCATCGGCACTGCGTTCGCTCGTTGGAAGTTCGAGATGGAGATCTGGCTGCCACTCTCGGTTCGCGAACTTGCATACCTCGCTCAGATGAACGAGGTCGCGGCCCGCAATGCGCTGTCCAAGGCTGGCCTCAAGGGCCGGGGCGGGATCGAGAACGATGTGGCCCGTTCCTGGCTGGCCAAGCGCCAGAAATTCGTCCCCACTCGGACCGAATTGCTGTCGCTGAATAGCTAGGCTTTCCCGCGCGTCGAGTGGCAATAGCCATACCAACCATGCCTAAAGTGCAGCGGAAGGCGTGTCGCAAGGCATGCATACCTTGCCTAACCATGCCGGCGCGCGACCCACATGCCACGTGTCCCAAGGGTCCGACCCTTGCTATAGTGGTAGTGGATCGAGCAGACCAACCGCCTCACCGCAGTTCGAGGGTTGGCAAGGGCAGTCAGCCCTAATTTTACAGGCGCAATAGGGCAGGAAGGTCCTCCTTCGTCGGACCTGCCTGCATTGCTTTATGAAAGTTCTGAAAATTAACGGTTCCTGTTGCGCACCGCTCTTCGAATTTTCGAGCAGAACATTTCCGCATACGCAAGTAAAAATGGCCATTTTCCGGGTTTCATCCACCGCTCAACTTTCCGACAATTTCATTCATGTCGGAAGATCGCATCACAACCGCCCAAGCTCACGCGCAGTTGAACCAGCTGGAAGCTTTCGTGGGAGTCTTGATGCAGGGCCGGAATCTCGATGACGGCATTGTAGGCGACATCCGCAAGGAGGGGCCTAGCGCCGCACTCACCGCCCGGCTCAATATGTCGGAAGCAGTGCTGCGCGCACCCAACCTGTTCAAGAACCCGCTCACGAAGGATCTGCACATTACCGGCCGGCCGGACCGCTATCGCAAGATGCGCAAGCAGGCGGTTGGCGAATGGGACGCGGGGAACAAGCGCACGCAGGAAACGAACCTGATGTATCCTGCCTCGCGTCCATCGAGGCCGCGCGGGCCCGATGGTGGGCGCTCATTCCATATGAGCGAGATCATCATCCACCCGGTCACGAAAACCTCGGCGTCGCAGCTCAAGGCTCGTCAGGAATACACCCTAGACGCAAGCAAGGTCCCCTATGTGGAAGCGACACTTGACGGGCAACACTTGGAGCGTGGTCTGTATCTGTCACGTTCCGGGGTTGCTGCAGAGCATGGCAAGAATCTGCTGGCCATCACCTCGATGGGACCAGGTGATGACGGAATGGTCCAACAATGGCGTCTGATCGATATGACAGAGATGAGGAAGGTGCCAAATCCCATTGAACGGCATTTGACCATCGATCTCGCCAAATCGACAGATCTCGATTTCTGGCGGCGCCTCGAAGCGGAACCGGATGTTCCAAAATGCCTACGCGCATTCCTTGAGGCAGGAAAAACGCGGGCTTGTTTTAAAGGCAGAAAATCGAAGCAGGTCGAGAGGTTTCTTAGAGCTCATGGCTGGCATGACCGCAGCAGTAAAAAGAAGCGCGATGACATAATCTTCAACAGGGGAAAGCAGCCGATCGTTCAACGGCGACTTGTTTTCGAGCTTCCCGGTAGCCTCTCTGGTGCCGCGATCGAGAGGATAATCAAACTGCTTTCACAGGAATTTTTTAAACGCAACCTGCCCTTCGTCCTGGTCGTCCACCGGCCAAACGAACAAAACGACGATCGCAATTGGCATATCCACCTCGATTATCATCACCGGCCAATGCAGCGGTTCGATCCTGCAACCTACGAAATCGAACCCGTCCCTCCGCCGACAAAAATCGTGGATGCGAATGGTAAAGAGAGATATCCAGGCAAGAAGGCTTACGAGCAGTATTGTCTGAAGCGCGATGCTTTGGCCAATGCCGACCCGTCGTGGACAGGCATGTGGGATAGCGCCATCGAATACGAATACCTCACTGCTTGCGGTAAAAAGAAAACCTCCTACCCCTTCGTCCAGGATACGCACCCAGACCTACGCGAAGGTAGCCAGTGGCTGAAAAAGCTTCGCACACATTACGCCGATATCATCAACGCGGAACTGCTGCGCGAAGGTCTGGCGGACCGGTTTGATCCGCGCAGCTTCGAAGAGCGGAATATCGACAAGATACCGGATGTTCATTTGAGCATCTCGAAAACGAGATTCGAACGTTCTGGTCGGCCGACGCTCGAAGGAGCGATGAACGAACAGTGCCAGTGGAATTTCGAAGTCAGCGAACTCCGAAAGCAGTTTCCCGGCGGTGACCAACCGGATGGGGACCCCGAGGCCGTCGCCGGCTTTATTGTGGGATACGTCGAGCTGCTGCGGGCACGCCTTCGCTCTCGTGCCGAATACATCTACAAGTTCGCAACGCGCGAAACGAATTGGGACAGCCGGCCCCAACCTTCGGTTACCTCGCTTCGGCGCAACAAGCGGGGAGATTATAGCGCAGAGAGGCTGGTTAAGGAATCTGCCGACATGCTGTCGCGCTTCGACCGCATCTGGCCTGCCCTCACGAGTGGATTGCAGAACCTGCGCACTCGTTTTCAGGCTGTGGATTCCGAAGCCCCTGCAATAAAGACAGCTGCTCCCGTAAATCAGGTGAAACCGAGTGACGCCGAGGTAGATAACCCCGTTGCAAATGTTCGCGTGGCTACTATTCTTCAAGGCGAAGCGACCAATGTCCGCCAACATCGGTCACAGAATACGCGCACGGCCCCGGCAGGGTCGGCCCCTGAAGATCACTCAGTGGTGGCTGCGTTGAACAAGCTGAGGGCCCATTCCATACCGTTCGCGATCTCGATGGGGAGCGAGAATGGCCGAAAGACTCTGGTGGCGACGATCAATCAGAGCGATGCAGAAGCTCATAAGCTGCCATGGCAAATCGTGGCACGGACTGCGTCTGATAGGTCTGATCTGATGACCCTGCAAAATGAACGAATGGATGCAAGTGCAGAGGCTGAAGCGAAAAGTGCTCTGCAGTCGCAATCGGTCCATTTGCCCAGTTCGAAAACGTCAAATGAAGCAGCCTCACCGGCGCCCGTCGAGAGCCTCGGTGAGTTCCCACCGATGTCCGATGCGACTGCCCTCAGACCGAAATCCACAGGCACTTCGCCGGGCGAAAATCATCATGGTGTTGGCCGCAGGTCTGCGCTCGAAGATGAGAGCTCGCAGGCGGCCCGCAGGAATGCGCAGGATGCACCGATCGCAAAGCAGGACCGGTCGGTTTCGGTTGCCGACACTCCTCCGGCACCTTCAGAGCCAACGCCGCCGGGAGGCGGAAACTTCGGACACCGACCAAGCGAGGAACGAGTTTCCAATATTCAGGACTTACCGAAGGACCCTGCGGGGAACATCGAGGGGGACCCGGCATCAAAGGTTAACGGTGGCAGAGCGCAGGACGCGGGTGCGGCCAAGGGCACCGACACAGACCAGCCGAAGCTGTCTCAGGCCGATCGCGAGCGGATGGCAACCCGTCCCATTCCGCTGGTAAAGGCTGGTGATGGGAAGTTCCGATTCCTGTCGATCAATGTTTCAGATTCGTTGAAGGCTGCGCAGGAAAAGGATCGGCACCGCGAGCAATTCCAGTTGTGGTTTCAGAGGCAGCAGGATGAACAGAGCGAAATCGCCCAACTGTTCGCTCGATCGTCATACAAGAATTCCTCGCAGCTTCAGGAAGCGATCGCGGATGGTCAGGCTGACCTGCGCCTTTCGTTGCTATGGGCTCGCTGGGACGGAACCTTAGTCCTGAAGACCGCCATTGCCCGTGGTCTGGAAATCCGAAACAAGGAAGAGCGCGGGCTCGCTATCGAGGCGAAACAAGAGCTCGAACAAAACCGTCAGGCAGCGATGGCCCAACATTTCGGGCAAGGGATTTGAACCTCGTTGCTGCAACGTCATTCATGCATCCGCATCAGGAAAAGCCTTCTCGCCAGCTTCGCTGCTCGAGGTTGGAGGTAGAAGGGAAAAGCCCTTCGGCCGACCTCGATCAGCGAGGCAATTAGATGAATAGCTCAAATCTCACACCGACGATCGTCGGCGACAACGATGCGCCCAGCGACCGGCGACGAATTCTCCAGGCCGTGCGCGACCGCAAGGACTGGCCGCGTCGGGCGCGGGAACGCGAAGACTACCGCCGGATCTGCGTTCTTGATACGGAAACCAACGGACTTAACCTTTCCAGGCACCAGATCATCGAACTGTGCGCCGCGATCGTGGACATAAGCGATACCGGGAGGATCGTCGCGGTGCGAAGCGTGATGACCGGGCTGGTCGACCCCGGCCACGCGCTGCCCCCTGAAATCGTCGAGTTGACCGGGCTTACAGATGCTGTCCTGGCAGGAGAGTCGATCTGTCCTGAGCAGCTCGCCGAACTTCTCGAATACTGCGATGGGGTTATCGCGTTTAATTCCCAGTTCGACCGACCTTTCATCGAAAAGCACATCGGTCGTCACGTCCCTGCGAAATGGGGTTGCGCTATGGCCGACGTGCCTTGGCGAAAGCTAGGCTTCGAACGCGGACCGCAGGGATATCTGCTAAATCAGGCGGGTTATTTCATGCCGTCTGCGCACAGGGCGAAGGACGATGTCCTCGCACTTATCCAGTTGCTCGATCATGTCTGCTCCGACGGTGAGAGCGTCATGGCGAAAGTGTTGGCAGCCATGGACGCACCCGCATGGCGCTTCGAAGCAAGCACCGCTGCCCATGGTTTTGGGGACGATCTATGGGAGCAGCGTTACCGATTTGCGAAAGAGCGCGCCCACAAGCTCTGGCACAAGCATGTTCGGCCGACGGAATTCCGGCAGGAATACCGCTGGTATAAAGAGACGATCGGCAAACGGCCCGTGGTCGTTCCGCTCCCGGCCAGTGAACGATACCGAGCAAATGAGACCTGGGTGCCAAAGCCGCCCAAGGTGAGCGTTCCGGATTGGTTGAAATGAAGATGAGCTGACGTCCGAGAAGGAAAAAAGCTTCGGCCAGAAGGCCGCCATCCAACAACAAGGAATACGAAATGAACACTTCCACCACCGGCGGGCACGATGCCCGCCGGGCCAACGCCTATGCCCTCCATCTGGAGCTCGGCCTCCCAGTCGGGGGAACCGTCCCAGCCGCAGTCAAATTTGCCTCTGTGACTGGCATCGATATGGGCATTCTCAATGTTGCGGCATGCAAGGTTGCTCAGAGTGGCTGGGCCTGTGTGATTGCCATCTATTCGGATGAGGACGCAGCCGCACCGCACTGGTATTTGGCCCTGATGCCCCATTCAGAGGGCGTAATTGCAACCAAGGTCATTCCGGCAGCCCTCGGCGATGATGATCCGCTTGTGCTGATGGCCGAGGATCGAAGGCAGCAATTCGCAGTAAGCGAATGCGGCCGCCTCACTGCAGTGCCTGCCGAAGCTGCGGTTCGGCGAACACGTTCGCATCGTGCCGCTGCCAAGAGGATTGCCGCCACAGCCGAAACCCTCGCGCCCTTTTGCACGGGCGGCCCCACCCCGGGCGACCTCTTCGTCGATGGCACTGGTAATATCAGGACCGCTCCGCCTTTCGCGGCCTGATTCCCACAAACTTACGATCATGCAGGCGGCGCCTCCATCCGGAGGCGCCGCCTGTTTCTTTTTCAGGAACAGGAAACCCCACATGAACTTTGCTCCCCGGCACCATCCGCAAGTGCTGACCGCACTCGAAATCGTGCGCGACCGACCGGCGAGCTACCGCTCAGCCATCCGCAGCATCGCGATGTTCACCGTCACCAAGTGCAACGAATACTGTGCTCGTTTTGCCGTCGAACATTACGCCTTCGACCGTGAAACGAAGCGTTCGGATATCATCGGCGGAATCGCCAGAAGCATTCCGGATAATGCCACTTTGATTGCGAAGGCGCAGCCTTCCGAGATGCGCGAATGGCGCATGGCAATGCAGGAAGGGATGCCATTCTCGCCCTCAGACCTGCAGCTCATTCGGAGACAGCGAAGTGACCTCGCGATCATGCCACTGAAGTGCTGCGAAGCTGCGCTCGACGAAACCGCAGCGTTCTACGCGATCCAGCGCGCGGGCCCGGGCTCGTCGATCAGCGCGCAAGCTCGCCGCGCTGCCGACGAGGCACAGGTGCTCTGGTTGACCTTCCTTGCGACCTGCTGCCGCGAGAACGATCGGATCTCGCTGGGCTCGGCCTACCAAGCCTGGCGGGCGATCGAAAACGCTCGCCCGCTTCCCTTCTGATGAAGCGTGATGGTGCCGATAAACAATGAAAGGAAAAGGCAAATGGCGAAGCAAAGCTACATCGCGCTCGACTGCGAATTTCACTGGGACCAGGAGCTTCACAAGGCCCATCTTGCGATGGATCACAAATCGAAACGCAGAGCGGTCGCGGTCAAGAAGGTCATGGCAGCAGCTGCGTTCCAGTTTTCGATCGACGACGAAGGCCGAATTTCGACTGGCGAGGTGGCCAGCTGGAACGAGTTCGATTGGGGCGATGAGGAGGCGGTAGTCGCCCAGCTTTTCGACTATCTGCGGGCGCACGAAGATAAACCCATTGTTACCTTTGGAGGACTCGGAACCGATATACCCGTGCTTCTACTGTGCAGCATTGCGAATGGCCTCCGGCTCCCGCCGCAGCTAGCTGATCGGCCAGGAAGACGGGGGCCGCGCCCCCATCTGGACCTCGGGTTGCAAATCAAAGGGGGGGGCAAGACCTGGAGTCATCTTTCGCAAGTGCTCCTGCGAATGGGCGTGCCGTTCAACCTAGTCGCGGCGAAGCCGGGCGTGCGGCGGCCAGTCAGCGCCGGCGCATGGCAAGATCTGCGGAATCATGTCGAGCTCGACTGCTTGCTGCTTGCGATCGCCCAAATCGGCTGGCTAGTCGCACAAGGCACCCACGGGCTGCGATTAGATCCAGCCATCATCGCATTGATCGAAGGGTTCCTGCGTCGGCGCCCAGACCATTCGTTAAGCAACGAGTTGCGGACCTATTCTAATCGGTTGCAACAGGTGCTTGCCAGCGGGTTCGACATCGCAGCCTAAATCACGCCTCAGAATGCGCCGGACCGCCCAGGCAGTGGCGGTCCGGCACTTCATGCATCATCCCGCGTTTGAGACTCCAGCCCTTGTGCTATTCGAGCTCGGAGGTCAGATCCCACCCGCTTAAATCCCAGTAGTCTCGCGGAAGCACGAATAAGATCATCAGCTTCAGCGCCCGCATTGTCCGCCAGCGCGATTTCCAAAGCCGCACGGATTTCAAGCAGCGAGATCGACTCTGCTTTGAGTGTGGCGCCGGCTTCATCCGTCCGGTCTCGCACAGGCGTCTCATCACGCTGCGCCTGCGTAAAATAGAAGCCATCATCATAGAGAATCGAACCGCTGCTTTTGAGAGTTTGAAGCGCATCGAGCGCTACAGACTGGATGCGTCTGCCTGCACGTTCGCGACCGTAACAAGACGATATTCTTCGTGCCGTCTCTTCTGCAGAAATCGGTCCCTCGAATTCTACAACCTTCAATGCCAATTCGCGCAATTCATAAGGATGAGCCTCATGCGGTTCACAGTTCGATGCGGTGGGGAAGTATGCCCGCTCATATCTAGGCATTTGTCGTTCTTCCACTTCGGGAAGTGGGGCGACAGGTTCTTCATGAGTCCGGTTCGGCGCAGCTTCGGGTTTCTCGATAGTCTTCGGAGGTGAACCATCCTCTTGGTCTCGCTTGGCGCTTTCCAATGCTTCGCGGAGGCGCTTGATTTCACGTTCGCGATTATAAAACCAGTCGGTGCTCCATATCCTATGGAAGCGCCATCCCAGATGCTCCAGCACGCTTTGACGGAGGCGATCGCGCTCGCGTGCCCACAGGGCCGAATGGTATGTGGCTCCGTCGCACTCAACCGCCAGCAAATAACTCCCTGGTCTGTCAGGGTGGCGGACGCCCAAATCAATCTTGAAGCCTGCTGATCCCACCTGTGGATCTGCAAGGAAACCGAAGGACCGTATGGTGTCCGCGACATCCTCCTCAAAGGGGGTGTCGGCTTCCTCGCCAGTCGGCATATGCTCGACAAGCTGGCGGTGCTTCGCAAATTCGAGGAAACGTTTGAGAACGCGTGGCCCTTCACGTGAAGCGCGACTTACATCGAGTTCGCCCGGGTCGAAGGAAGCGAAGATTTCACACCTAAGCCTAGCCCGCGTGAAAAGCACATTGAGACGACGTTCTCTTCAGGGCCCGGAAGGTCCGGTAAACGTGCGGCCTTTCGTCGGAGACGGCCCGCCAATCGGCATGGCCGGAATGGGGCAGCAATCCCTGAACTGGCTGGCTGAGAATGTCGACGGCTGGTTCACCTATCCCGGACCGCCGGAGCAGGCTCAACGCCGCCTCGATATGTGGCGCACTGCGCGAAGTGAAGCGGGCCTTAGAGACGCCCCTGTCCTGACCGCAATGCATCTGGATCTGCAGGACGACCCGGATGCACCCAAAGAGCAGATGCGGCTCGGCGCCCGCTCGGACAAAACGCGCTTATCGAGGAAATCAGGGGCCTGCAGGCGGTTGGCGTCACGCACCTATCCTTCGCGTTCCGTGAGTCCAGCAGGCCCGTGGACGAAGTCATGGAAGAGCTCGCGAGCGAAGTTTTTCCGCGCGTCTCGCAGCCGGAGGAGTTGGTAGGATAGTTCTAACTGCCAACTGCCCATCCTGCTCGCGCGGCAGCTTTCGGATCTGCCTGTCGATAACGGGAATGACCGAAATTAGGGCGCAAAGCGGAAGTCGACCCGCGACCAAGCGAATCCCCGCTTTGGGGTTTTCTGCAGACAACCCGCTCCTGACCCGTCGCTATCTCGGAAAAGCGTTTCGGGCAACGGTTGCCGTGCAGAACTAGGCTACGATCTGTCGCTCGGCGGCGCGATTGTCAGTGCTTATGCCAGCATTGATCTTACCAGCGCGGAATCCTGCGGCAATGAAGGCGCTTCATTACTTGAAGCGCCAAGAAAGCCATAGAATGCATCTCGCGCCTCGCTGCCATGAGTTTTAGCCCAAAGACACGTAAGGCATAATCTTTTCAATCTATCGGCGCTGGTTCTAACCCTATCCAAGGAGGATTGAGATTGAAGATAGTCCGGTGGTCGGAATGGTCGGCTGAAACAATTATTTCCTCTTTTAAGAAGTCCAGGCCCTCCACAATATCGCCTAATGGCCGCCCTACTAAGACCGACTCCAAAGCAACCGGCAGTTTCCCGAGATATTTGAATTCACATCTGCCCTTGGAGAACTCCTCATAAGACCAGGTCGAAGATCCCAGAGCTGCGAGAAAAACGTTCTTCTTCAGACTTAAAAACGTCATTGGAAGGTTCGTCGAAGCTTTGATTTTCTCCATTAAGTCGTTGTGGTCCGAAAGGGCTAAACTTGAAGACCCGCTTTCGGAACGATGGTATTTCTTCGCCAAATCATTCGGATTCACCGAAGAACGCTTGAGTATTTCGTAGGTCGGCCGCGAAGCGAAAAGTTGTTGACGAGGGTGAATTTCCGACATTCGATATCCTTTGCCTATCAATACGGTGCGGGCGTTGCGCCTTGTTTAGGTCCCGCGATAGCTGAGAAGGCTTAACTCTTTCTAATTACGTGAGATTTTTTGGAAGGATCTGGCTTGGCAAGCCCGCTGCGACCTTGAGCAACTAGGGCGGCGTGAGAACGCACCGGCCCTTGTGATACAGTTTCAATTTCTAGCTAGACGGCTTTGCGCGCTGCACGCGGCCTTCGCAGGCGGTCCGGCAGCAGGGTCGTGTCGAATGGCTTGAGGTGCTTCGTCACCGCCGGGATCGCATCTACGGCTTCCTTCAGCAGCGGAATGTGGTCCTTCGAATAGCGCCCCTGCGTTTCCCCTCCGAGCGCATGACCTGCAAAGTCCGCGGCAACCGCCTCTGAAATTTTCGCTGCCTTCAGAGAATTGATAGCGGTGTGGCGGAATGCATGGATTCCCTGTCCACCGGCCACGAAGGGCAAAACCTTGGCTATCTTGGACCAGATTCGCTTGTAGTAAGCGTCGCCCATCGTGCCCTTCCCGCTTTCCGCAGCCAGCTCGGGAAACAGCAGCATTTCGCCAGCATCGCGCAGGGCAGCAACATACGCTGGCAGGCCGAGACGTATCAGTTCGTCGGCAACTGGCAGTTTTCGTTCGGAGCTAATGGTCTTGATCCTGCGCGTTTCGTTGTCACGGATGTGGAAGAGCCAGACGCCGTGCTCTTCGACTACGTCGCCAGCTTCCAATCCGCAGATTTCGTCGCGGCGCATGCCGGAATACCAGGCAATCAGCGGCACCCAATACCAGGCATCGTGGACAAGCAGATCGCCCGGCTCCATACGCTTCAGATGCGACTTGGCTCCGGCCCAAGGGGGCAGACTGAAGAGTTCCTCCCCCTGTGCAGTGGTATATGCTGAGCGCAGGCTGCGCTGATTGCGCCCGTCTTTCACGATGAATGCTCCATAATCGAGTTTGGCCAAGGGGTGATAATCGCGGAACCAATCTGTCAGTTGCCGCAAAAATCCCCAGTGACGGTTGGTGGTGATGGCGTTGAGGCCGAGGTCATCCTCGGTCAGGTATTGAGCCGCCTCTCCAGCCTCGGTTTTGCTTGATCTGCTCTGGGCATCGCGTTCCGCGGCTTCTTTGTCCTTGGCGATCTTGGCCGCGTATTCTTCCACGATCTCCTGGATCGTCATCTCGCGTTGCCGCTTCGATTTCCGGAATGTGGCTCCGTGCAATTTCTGGAAGCAGCGATTCAGATCTACCAAATTTTTCTGGGTAACTTGCGCCAGAGGCCTAGCCCCCATGACCTCTTCCAGAAACTGGGCCGGCAAGCGGAACTGCTCGCGGGTTTTCGCCGTCCACGGTTTTTCCCCGCTCCTGCTCTCCGTTCCATCCGCGCCGCCTGTGCGCGGGTGTTCCGCGAAGAATTCCTCGACCGCTTCAGTAGGCGTCATGGTCGCCCAAGGACCGGCCACCGTCGGCTGTGCGGAAACATGTGCAGCGGGCGTTACTGGCACCGCCGAGCATTGCGCAGTCGGCTCGTGTTCGGTGATGGGGACCGGCGCATAAGCCGCACCCGGGTTCGCCAGCACCTCCCGAAATTCGCGGATCGCCACGATGCGCGCTTCGTTCACGACCTTGCGCGCCATGGCCTCGCGCAGCGCCGATTGCTCCAGACCAATTTCGGCCAGCCTTGCCACCGCGGCATCTTCGGCGCCCTCGTGTTCGATCGAGGCTGCCAAGTCGGACCACGCCACGATAACAATGGGCTCATCGTCGTTGTCGGGATCGACCCGGGCAACGAGGAAGTCCTCTACCTTGCCTTGCATCGCGCCGTCCTGTGCGGCCATTTCGCTGGCACCGAGGCGCAGCGTCAGCGCCTTGCCTATGTCATCATGATCATCGGGCGGAAGGATGTGGAGGCTGGCGTGCATCGCCTCCAGGCGGTCGCGTTCAACCAGAATTTGACGCCGGTAGATTTCGGCCCGCTGTGCACCGGTCAGCCCGTCGCGCGCCATCTTGCTCATCATGTTCATCGCAACCCTCTCGCAGATCAACGTCAGTGCCGGCGCGAGCAAGGCTGCGCGCCTGCGGCTGGTTGTCTTGAGGGAGAGGCGTAGCCGGAAAGGCTTATCAGCCCCTAAACGTATGAGTTTTCGGTAATAATACGTGCCCTGCTTGCGGGTGACGTTCTGAATGCCACACATAAGTCGTGGTCCCCTTCCGTGGCACCCTGCCGTGGCAAACCGCGGCCGGGCTGGAATAGGAAACGTGGATTTACAGATACTTGAGCGATTCTCGTCTGGGGTCCCTGCCACCCCAGCCACTATCCTGACACTTATCAAGCGCTCGCGAAGCGTAGGCTTCCCACCCAGTCAAAACCACGTGGCACCCTGCCGTGGTTTTGAGAACAGCAGCATGTATCGCACCAATTCGGCCGGATGGGAGAAGACTACCGACCGCGCCTGTCGGAACCGTCTATTCGGCTAAGATCTCCGGAGCCTCAGCGAATGGCTCGATACCGAAGAAAGGGTAGATATCGCTCGGGAAGTAAACCGTCCCGTTCGATACCACCATCTGGATCCTCTTGATTTCCTTCAGATTGGCTGTCGGATCACCGGGCACCAGGAAGAAATCCGCATACTTGCCCTTCTCGATCGAGCCCAGTTCCTGATCCTGATTGAGGTATTCGGCCATGTCATAGGTGGCCCGCCTCAACACCTGCGCCGGAGACATGCCGAGCTTCCCGAAGAGTTCGAGTTCGCGGTGATACGCAAAACTGCCGCCGAGGTCCGTGCCAGGAACCAGGAGAATGCCCTTGTCATTCATCAGCGTGAGCGTCTCGATGATCGTGTCGAAAGCCGCTATGTAAGCATCTCTCTCCGCCTGGTTTTCCGTGCCGAACAAAGCCTGCTTCATGTACCGCTGCGTGTTGACCGGCATGTTGTCGAACACGTCGATCGAGCCTGCGGGAACCTGCCCGTCGATGGCCGTCAAACCCAGTTCGTGAATGGCAATGGTCGGATCGTGCGCAACGCCCTTTTCCGCCATCTTGTCCAAGGTCGACTGGACCAGGTCGCCGTCCAGGTCGAGCGAGGGAAATCGTTGCATCGCGGTGAAACGGAAGAGGGTGCGTGTGTCTTCTCCCTCGTTCAGGACCCAGCCGAGCATCAGTTGATTGACGTGCGTGATCTCGTCGAAACCGGCATCGATCATGGCGTCTGCAGTCGAAAAAGCTGGCACATGGCCGGCTACGCGCATGCCGAGATCGTGGGCTTCGCCAACGACGGCATCCGCCCATTCGGGATTCATGGAATTGTACAGCTTCACCTGCGGATAGCCGCGCGCGGCATACCAACGCACAAGATCGATGGCTGCCTGCTCGTTGGCTGCGATTTCACCCGTCGCTGCGGAGAATTCGGATTTGCCCTCGATAAATCCCGACCGGCTTATGCGAGGTCCCGCGATAATACCCTCGTCGATCCGTTCGATCAGCCCGTCCAGGACTTCATTCTCATTTCCCATGTCACGGACTGACGTGACGCCCGCCACGATGTTCATCAGGGCATTGTCCTGGCCTATGTGGCCGTGCATTTCGTACATGCCGGGAACAAGCGTGCCCCCCGCCCCGTCGATCACGGTTTCGCCTTCGGTCGAGAGACTGCCCAAGTCCTCGATACTGGCAATGCGCTCGCCGTATATGACGACATCCCTGGCTTCCGTCAGGGCAAGCGTTTTCGGATCGAAAATGCGCACGTTGCGAATGCGAACCGGGCCATCGAAGTTGCGGGCGGCCTTTGCCTGTATTTCGACAAAGCGCTGCGTCGAGTAACGTTCGGCTTCGGCGCGAAGCGCCTCGTCAGCCGCTTCATAGCCTTTCCGAACGATCGCAAAACGAGGGTCCGCGACCGAGAATAAATTCAGGTCCTGATCAAGGGTGATATGGGCCGGATCGGTCGACAGCCCTGTGATTTCGTAGGTGGTGACGGTCACCTCCCCGTCGGCCCCGTCGTAGGTCGCAGTATCACGCGCCCTGATCCGGGCAGTTCCGCCGGGAAGCACCGCCATTTCAGCGTCTGGAGTCGCAAGCAGGGCTCTGGCGAGCAAGGAAATGCCCCAAGGGCTGCCGTTCTGGTCGATGTAGAATGAACACGCGTCTGCCGAACCTGGGCCAGTCGAGTCCTTCCAGCTCGCCTTCCCGTCAGTGCAGGCATAGCTCTCGTTCACCGGGTTACCGAAAGTGGTGCGGCCCGTGATGGTCCAGTTGGTTGGGATGCCCTCCGCATCGACCTCCACCTTCTCCGTGATGGTCGGACCTCTGCCATTCTGCTTGTAGTCGAACTCGATGTTCGACGTGTTGCCGGCGGTTTCGACTTCCAACCCGCCTACATCATCGCCGCCGAAGAGGACGCGATACTGGTGGGTCTCCGCCGACGCGGCAGTTGAAAGCAACGCGGCAACGGAAACGACAAGAAACTTCATGGCAGGCCCCCCTGGTTAAGGCGCCGACCTTAGGCGGGATTGGCAACTTTACAATCAGATTGGACGCAAATCTGGCTGCTGACACGCTCAAGCACCCTGGGGGCGCCTGGATGCACGGCGGGGTTGTCAGGACCGTTTTCAGCGCCCAACTGCGGAACCAAGGGAAATTGCTGCACTTCACCTCGGCGATCCGGATTGCGGTGCTGCTTCAATGCTTCTTTTACGGCTTCCATGGACGCGATTGAATCGACAGGATGAGCTACCCGCTCTCCGATAAGCTCGGAACGATCTTCGCCAGTCGTGGGGGGAGCGAGGAGCGTCTAGCCGGCCGTTTCCACATCATCCCAATACAATCTCATGGGATTGTCCACCAACAGTTTGCGCTGCAATTCGGCTGTCGGCGCAATGCGGGGGATCATGTCGACGATGTGCCCGTCATCGGGGACTTCGTCCTGCATGTTGGGATGCGGCCAGTCGGTGCCCCAGATGCAGCGATCCGGATAATCGGCAACCAGCGGAGCGACCGCCTTGGCGAAAGCATCCCACGGGTCGCCCTGCCCGCCTTCCTTCTTCGCGTCGAGCCGGTCCGGGCAAGTGGGTTTGAACCACAGGTCCTCGCGGCTGTCGAGCAGCGACCTGAACGCCTTCATATCGGGTCCGTCGGGCCCCTGTGTCACATCGGGCCTGCCCATGTGATCGATTACCACAGGAACGGGAATACCATCGATGAAGGCGCGCAGTTCGTCCAGAATGTCCGCTTCGAAATAGATCACCACGTGCCACCCGGCAGGTAACCGCTTGGCGACATCGAGAAACCTGTCCTTCGGTGCGTTGTCGACCAGGCGCTTGAGGAAATTGAACCGGACCGCGCGCATCCCGCCATCATGCAAGCGATGCAGATGGTCCTCCGAGATCGCCGGATCGACCACCGCGACACCCCTTGCCCTGCCTTCGGACCTGGCGATCGCGTCGAGCGTGGCGGAATTGTCGGTTCCGTGGCAGCTCGCCTGAACGATGACGTTCCTCGAAAAACCAAGATGATCGCGCAGGGCGAAGAGCTTTTCGGGCCCGGCATCGGCGGGCAGGTACTTGGCCTTCGGGCTGAACGGGAAACGCGCCTGCGGGCCGAACACATGGCAATGGGCATCGACGGCGCCGGCGGGCGGCGTGAAAGCGGGCCGCGAGGGTGCGTCGTGCCAGCTGACGATACGATCAGACATATACAGTGCCATCCGTCAGCTTGCGCGCTGTCCTGAGCAGCGCGGCGGAAACCACCCCCCCTGCGGGATCGACTTCGAGCACGCAGCTCATTTCGCCGGTCGGATGCTCGATGCCCAGGGTTTTACGGGCGCCTTGCGGCACCTTCGCGACCGCCGCCGCAGGCGAACCCGGGATCAGGCAGGCGGTCGCTGCCGTCACCGCGCCCAGCACCCCGATGCTGGCATGCGCACGGTGCGGTATGAATACGCGCGTCGTCACGGCCCCACCGTGGCGCGGCGGCGCGACCAGCGTCATCTTGGGAACGGTCTTGTCGCGCACATCCCCCAGCTGCATCAGCGGGCCTGCTGCCAGCCGGATGCGTTCTATCCGTTCACGAACCGGGGCGAATGCCGCGCTTTCGAGCTCCTCGCGGCTTTCGTAGCCGGTGGCGCCGACGTCTTCCGCCCTGAATACGACGCAGGGCATGCCGTTGTCGATCAGCGTGCACGCCACCCCGGCGACATCGTCGACCGGATTGCCGGTCGGCAGCAGCGCCCCGCAGCTCGACCCCGCCGTGTCGCGGAACTCCAAGGGAATGGGCGCGTGAGTCCCCGGTACACCGTCGATGGCTGCATTACCGGCATAGCTGACCGAACCGCCGGGCGTTTGTACGCTGGCGATGGCAGTTTGGCCCGTGTTTTCCATGTAGATCGCCACACGCGTTTCCTCACCCGCGGGTTCCACCAGCCCGCGTTCGATCGCGAACGGGCCGACCCCGGCGAGGATATTGCCGCAGTTCTGCTGGTCCGAGACCAGCGCCTCGTCGACGGACACCTGCAGGAACAGATAGTCGACATCGATTCCTTCGCGCGCCGACGGCTTCACGATGGCCACCTTGCTGGTCAGCGGGTCGCCGCCGCCCATTCCGTCGATCTGGCGCGGGTCGGGGCTGCCCATCGCACGCAGCAGGAATGCGTCGCGTGCGCCCCGGTCGGCCGGCAGGTCGGAGGCGAGAAAGTATCCCCCTTTCGACGTTCCGCCGCGCATCCACATGACAGGCGCGCTGGTCTTCATCAGACGTACTTCAGCCCTTCGGCCTCGAGCCGCTCGCGCATGGCATACATATCGAGACCCAGTTCACCCTTCGCGAGGCGCTGCCGTTTTTCTTCCTCGTTCGCTTCGCGCGCGCGCGCCTTTTCGAGCACGGCCACTGCCTGCGCGCGCTTCACAACGCATACGCCGTCGTCGTCGGCGACGATCACGTCCCCCGGCTCGACATGAGCCCCGGCGCAGACCACCGGCACATTCACGCTCCCGAGCGTGTTCTTGACCGTCCCCTGCGCAAAGACCGCCTTCGACCAGACGGGGAAGCCCATTTCGGTCAGATCGCGAACATCACGAACCCCGGCGTCGATAACCAGCCCCTGGCACCCCCGCGCGATCGCGCTGGTCGCCAGCAGATCGCCGAAATAGCCGTCCTCGCAGGGACTGGTGGGCGCAAGCAGGAGGATGTCGCCCTCCTGCAATTGTTCGATCGCGACATGAACCATCCAGTTGTCACCTGGGGGCGAACTGATCGTGACCGCACTCCCGGCGATGCGCGCGCCGGAATAGATCGGACGCATGTAGCTCGCCAGCAGGCCCTTGCGGCCTTGCGCCTCATGGACGGTCGCGACGCCGCAGCGAGCCAATCCGGCAATAGTGTCGCGGTCGGCCCGCTCGATGTTCTTCACAACCACGCCCATGGCGATCTCCTTCGGCGGGTTACCTGCGCCCGCCATTTCGGCCATGCCAATGCGAAGCTTTGCCGTCGTATAACATTTTGCTAATCGTACACGATGATCGAACGCCTGCCCAATATCCGGCATCTTGCCGCTCTCGTCGCAACCGTAGAGCATGGCACGGTGACCGAAGCGGCGCGTTCGGTGCACCTCACGCAGCCCGCGCTAACGCAGGCGATCGCCCGTCTCGAACGGACGCTGGAATGCCGCCTTTTCCAGCGTGAACCCGATGGGATGAAACCGACTCCGCCGGCACTGCTGCTGGACGCGCGTGCGCGAACCGCGCTCGAGCTGATCGGGTCTTCCCGCGTGACTGCGACGCAGATGCGCGCCTTTATCGCCCTTGCCCGGACGGGCAGCTATTCCGCTGCCGCGCAGCTTGCGGGTGTGGCCCCCGCCTCGCTCCACCGCGCGGTCGCCGACCTCTCGCTCGCCCTTGGGGAACGTCTGGTCGAACGGCGCGGACGCTATCTTACCTTCACCAGGAAGGGCACGCTGCGTGCACGCAAGTTCAGCCTGGCCCAGAACGAGCTGCGCAACGGGCTCTCGGAAGTCGCGGTGTGGCTCGGTAACGCGAAGGGGCGCGTGGTCATCGGCGCCATGCCGCTGTCGCGGGCGCGGTGGCTGCCGCGCGCGCTTCTGGCATTTTCCCGCCGCCATCCGGGGGTGGAAGTCGCCGTGATCGAAGGCAGCTATCCCGAACTGGCCGGCCCCTTGCGCGATGGCGAGATCGACCTGCTGCTCGGGGCGCTGAGACTGGACGATCCTTCGGACGACCTGGCGCAGGAGGTCGCCTTTATCGATCGCCCGCAAATCGTCATGCGGGCGGGACATCCGCTTGCAAGCGGCACTCCCCTGTCGCTAGCCTCGCTGCGCGATTATCCCTGGATCCTGCCTTCGAGCAATGCGCCCCTGCGGCAGTATTGGGAAACGATGATCGGGGCCGACGGCGGTGCGGAACCGGAGGTGCGCATCGAATGCGGTTCGGTGCTCACGATCCGTGAATTGCTGCTGGAAACCGACATGCTGTCGCTCCTGTCGCCGGACCAGCTGCGCGTCGAGATCGAAGCGGGCCTGATCGAGACATCTCCGCCTCCGAGCGAGGTTTCGCGCACCATCGGGATCACCACCAAGCGGGACTGGCGTCCTACCGCCGCGCAACGTTCGATGCAGCTTGTCCTGCGAGAGCTCGCGCAAGACTATTCGTAAAAACTTATTCGCTGGCCGGGCTATTCATTGGTTCGCGCAGGCGCTCGGCTGCATCCTGTTGGACATGGAACGCGATCTTGCTCTTATCGGATTTGGCGAAGCGGGCAGCACCTTCTGCGCCGCTGCACGCTGGGCCAAGCCCGCATGCGCGTTCGACCCCGACCCTTCGCGCAAACAGGCAATCGAAGAGGCTGGCTTAAGCGCTTCGACCGATGTTCGCAGCGCGCTTGCCGATGCCCGGATCGTGTTGTCGCTGGTTACCGCCGATCAGGCGCTGGCTGCGGCGCAGACGGCGGCAGCGTTCCTCCCGCCGGGCGCATGCTGGATCGATATGAATTCGGTTGCGCCCGACACCAAGCGCCGGGCAGCGGCTGCAATCGAAGAGCGGGGCGGCGTCTACGTCGATGCCGCGATACTCGCACCGGTCCGTCCGGCTGCGCTGAACGTCCCGGTCCTGCTTGCCGGAAACATGGCCGAAACGGCGCGCGAAAAGCTCGTATCGCTCGGCTTCACCAATGTCCGCGTGGTAGGCGAGGAAGTCGGCCGCGCATCCGCGATCAAGCTCATCCGCTCAGTCATGGTCAAGGGCGTGGAAGCGCTCACCGATGAAATGATGAGCGCGGCCGAAGCGGCGGGCGTGGTCGACGAGGTCCTGGCCTCCCTCGATGCCAGCGAAAAGTCGGACAGCTGGTTCAGCCGGGCCGCCTATAACCGCGAACGCATGGCGACGCACGGCATCCGCCGCGCTGCCGAGATGGAAGAAGCGGCCAGTACGCTGCAATCATTGGGCGTCGAACCGGTCATGACACAGGGAACCGTCCGCCGTCAGCGCGCCGCCGCGGCCCCGATCACCACGGAGAGAAACGCGGCATGAGCCTGATTATCGATTGCCATGGCCACTACACCGTCCTGCCGAAAGGCCATGATGCGTGGCGCGAAGAGCAGAAGGCGGCCTTCGCTGAGGGACGCCCCGCCCCGGCCTATCCGGACATTACCGACGACGAGATCCGCCAGACGATCGAAGACAACCAGCTGCGGCTGATCAAGGAACGCGGCGCAGACCTGACGATATTCAGCCCCCGCGCCAGTGCCATGGCGCATCATGTCGGGGACCTGGACGTGTCGGCGACCTGGGCCCGGCATTGCAACAATCTCATCTACCGGGTGACGCAGCTCTTCCCCGATGTCTTTGTCGGCGGCTGCATGCTTCCGCAAAGCCCGCAGGCGGGTCTCGAAGCGAGCGTCGCGGAATTGCGCCGCTGCGTCGAGGAACTGGGCTTCGTCTCCTGCAATCTCAACCCCGATCCGGGCGGCGGCCATTTCCAGCATCCGCCGCTGACCGACGATTACTGGTTTCCGCTCTACGAGGTGATGGAGGAATTGCAGGTCCCCGGGATGATCCACGTATCGGGCAGTTGCAACCCGGCAATGCATGCGACCGGCGGATACTATCTCGCCGCGGATACCGTCGCCTTCATGCAACTGTTGCAGGGTGACCTGTTCAGCCGTTTTCCCGGCCTGCGTTTCATCATCCCGCATGGCGGCGGAGCAGTGCCCTATCACTGGGGACGGTATCGCGGCCTGGCCGATATGCTCAAGCAGCCGAGCCTCGATACGCATCTGATGAACAACGTGTTCTTCGATACCTGCGTCTATCACCAGCCGGGGATCGATCTGCTGGCCGATGTGATCGAGAACAAGAACATCCTTTTCGGCAGCGAGATGGTCGGCGCGGTCCGCGGGATAGACCCGCAGACCGGGCATTATTTCGACGATACCAAGCGCTATGTCGATGCCCTCGACATCTCCGAGGACGAACGGCGCGCCATCTTCGAAGGCAATGCCCGGCGCGTCTTCCCGCGCCTCGACGCCCTGCTGAAGGAGCGCGGGCTATGACCGACAAGCGCGACATTCACGCCTATCTCGGCGAGTTCGATGACATTCCGGGCACACGCGTCTTCACCGCGGCGCGCGCGCGGCGGGGATATCACCTGAACCAGTTCGCGATGAGCCTGATGAAGCCGGACAACCGCGAGCGGTTCAGAGCCGACGAAAAAGCCTATCTCGACGAATGGAAGCTGACCGACGCGATGAAGGCGGCGGTGCTTCGGCGCGATTACAACGCGTTGCTCGATCTGGGCGGGAACGTCTATTTCCTGTCGAAGATATTCTCCACCGACGGGGTCAGCTTTGCCGAAGCGGTTTCGACCATGACCGACATGGACTTTCCCACTTACCGCGACATGATGAACAAGGGCGGGCGTTCTCCCGAAGGCGTCCGTTCGATCAAGGACAAACGCTGATGGCCCGGATTACCGCAGGAGTAGCGACCAGCCATGTCCCGCTGCTCGGCGTCGCCGCCGATCAGGGCAAGGCGGGCGACGAGTATTTCGCGCCGATCTTCGCGGGCTATGAATGGACCCGCGAATGGATCGCCCGGAACCTCCCCGACGTGATCGTACTGGTCTATAACGATCACGCATCCGCCTTCGACATGAAGATCATCCCGACATTCGCGATCGGCTGCGGCGAAAGCTACGCCCCGGCCGACGAAGGCTGGGGACCGCGGGAAGTGCCCGACGTCGAAGGCCATCCCGATCTGGCCTGGCATATCGCGCAGAGCCTGATCCTCGACGAGTTCGACATGACGATCATCAACGAGATGGATGTCGACCACGGACTTACCGTGCCGCTGACCATGATGTTCGGCGCGCCCGACAAATGGCCGTGCAAGGTCATCCCGCTGGCGGTCAACGTGGTCACTTATCCGCCCCCTTCGGGCAATCGCTGCTGGGCGCTGGGCGAAGCTATCGCCCGGGCAGTGGACAGCTTTGCCGAGGACCTCGACGTGCAGATCTGGGGCACGGGCGGGATGAGCCACCAGTTGCAGGGTCCGCGCGCAGGGCTGATCAACCGCGAGTGGGACAACATGTTTCTCGACAAGCTTTGCGGTACCACCGACGACCTGCGTCACATCCCGCATATCGAATATCTGCGCGAAACCGGGTCCGAGGGGATCGAGATGGTCATGTGGTTGATCATGCGCGGGGCGCTGGGCAAGGAAACCCGCGCCTTGCACCGCCATTATCACGTCCCCTGCTCGAACACGGCCATCGGCCATCTGGTGCTGGAACCGGTCGACGGAACCGTGCCTCCCTCGCCCACGATCGAGGGCAACAGTCCGGCCGCGCAGGCCATGATCGAATGATTTTCAGGAGAATTCCATGATTCGCATCGCCCTCGTCGGCGCCGGCGCTTTCGGCGAAAAGCATCTCGTCGGTCTCAAGAACATCCCCGACGCCGAAGTGGTCACCGTGGTGAGCGCATCGGAGGAAGAATCGCGCAAGCTCGCCGAGCCGCACGGCATTTCCGACGTGTCGGACAGTTACGAGGCGACATTGCGCCGCGATGATATCGACGCCGTCATCCTCACCACGCCGACCCCGATGCATGCCCGCCAGGCGATCCAGGCCATGGATGCCGGCAAGCATGTCGAAGTGGAAATCCCCGTGGCGGATAGCTGGGCGGATGCGCAGGCGGTGATGGCGAAACAGCGCGAGACCGGCCTCGTCTGCATGGTCGGCCACACCCGCCGGTTCAATCCTTCGCACCAATATGTGAAGCAGCGGATCGCTGCGGGCGAGTTCGCCATCCAGTCGATGGATGTGCAGACCTTCTTCTTCCGGCGAACCAACACCAACGCGAAGGGCGAGCCACGCAGCTGGACCGATCATTTGCTGTGGCACCATTCCGCCCACACGATCGACATCTTCCAGTATATGACCGGCGCGAAGGTCGTTCAGGCCAACATCCTCCAGGGGCCGAAGCACCCCGAACTGGGGATCGCGATGGACCAGTCGATCCAGATGAAGACCGACCAAGGGCAGATCCTGACGCTGGCGCTGTCGTTCAACAATGACGGGCCGCTGGGCACCTTCTTCCGCTACATTGGCGATACCGGCACCTATATCGCGCGCTACGACGATCTCGTGAACGGACGCGAAGAGCCCATCGACGTGTCGCAGGTCGACGTCAGCATGAACGGCATCGAGTTGCAGGACCGCGAGTTCATCGCCGCGATCAAGGAAGGCCGCGAACCGAATGGTTCGATCGCGCAGGTGCTCGATTGCTACCGCGTGATCGGCGAACTGGCGGACAGCCTCGAAGCGCAAGACGGCTGGTCGTGAACACGCGGACGCTTTGCGGGCGCACGGTCCGGCCGATCGGCCTTGGCTGCATGAACCTGTCGTGGGCTTATGGCGATCCTCCGCCGCACGAGGACAAGGTGCGCTTGCTGAATGAAGCGCTCGACCTCGGCTACGACCATCTCGATACCGCCAATATCTATGGCAAGGGAGCCAACGAAGAGTTGCTCGGCGACGCCGTCATGCACCGGCGCGATGAATTCCTGCTCGCCAGCAAGACCGGCATCATCGTCGATGGCCCGCGCCGCGGGATCGATTGCTCGCCCGAGGCCATCGGCAGTTCGCTCGAAGCCAGCCTGAAACGGCTGGGCACCGATCATATCGATCTGTTCTACATGCACCGCTTCGACCCGAAGGTCCCGGTCGCGGACAGCGTCGGCGCGATGGTCCGTGCGATCGAGGCGGGCAAGATCGGGGCTTACGGCGTGTCCGAATGGTCCGCTGCCCATATCCGCGAGGCGCATGCGGTTCATCCCATGGGCGCGGTCCAGACCGAGTTCTCGCTGTGGACCCGCAACGTCGAACTCGGGGTGCTGGACGCCACCCGCGAACGGTATTGCGCTGGTGGCCTTTTCGCCGGTTGCCCGCGGCGCGCTGGGCGGCGAGCTGAAGGATCCCGCGACGTTGGGGGACAAAGACCTGCGCCGGTCGCATCCTCGGTTCGATAGCGCAAACTGGCCGCACAATCGCGCGCTGATCGACCAGTTCGACGACCTGGCGCAGGAGAACGACCTCCGACCGGCCCAACTCGCGCTCGCCTGGGTGCTGGCGCAGGGCGATCACGTCCACGCGATCCCCGGCACCACCGACATTGACCATATGGCCGACAATTTCGCCGCGTCCGACAAAACGGTGCCAGCCGAAGTCCTCGACCGCGCGGGGCAACTGATCAACCAACAAAGCGTGCGTGGTCACCGCTATCCCGAAGTGATGCGGAGCACGATCGACACCGAGGATTACGCTTAGAGCGGCAAGCCCACGCAATTCTCTGCAGTCGAAGTCTGCGCTGCCCTGCTGCTCCCGACGTAATCGGGTTCCGCCAGTTGCATGGCCCGCTCGAAGGGACCGTCTTCAGGGAACCGTTACATCAGCCGCATGGGTGCCCAGCTGAAGCGTTCGGCCTTCCAAGCCCGGGCCAAGGCCGTTTCGGAATACTCCGCGATGGCATCCGGATCGCTGCGCTTGAAGAAGCTGACCAGCGCATTTGCCGCGGAATAGACGTCCCTGGCGCCAGGTTCAGATGCCCATCAGCCGCTCACCCTCGGCGAGGTTGAAGCCTTGGTGGGGCATGCCTTTCGGTCTTCACCCGGGCGTCGAGCCCGAGACGTTCCATCAGTCCGACAGTGACCTGTTCGAGTACGCCGGCCCGGATCCGGCCGAGCACATAACCGGGCGACTGTCGTTCGACCACGATGCAGTCGATGCCCTCGGCACGCAGCAGGTGTCCTAGGGGCAGTCCGGCGGGGCCTGCACCGCCAATGCAGGCCGACACTTTCACACCTGGACGATTTTCTGCTCGATCGCGCCAAACGGCAGCCCCCCATCGAGCCCGCGTGCAGCCATCCGGACCGTATCGCCAAACGCCATGAAGGGCGTGGTCGCCGGGCCCTTGTCACGGATCATCTCGATGGCCCGAACTTCGGAAATGCAGCTCGAACCCACCTGAGCGTAGTCGGCGTTCGAGACGGTGCCCGAGCCGATTATCGTTCCTGCGACGAGGTCGCGCGTAAAAGCCGCATGCGCAATGAGGTCGTGGAAGCCCACATCCATTTCCCGCCCATTAGCCGCGCCGAACCGCTTGCCGTTCCAGTCGATCTCCAGGTCGAGGCAAACGCGGCCGTCCTGCCACGCATCGCCGAGCTCTTCGGGCGTCACCGCAAAGGGCGCCATCGAACATGCCGGCTTGGCCTGAACCCAGCCGAAACCCGTTTTCATTTCGACCGGCGCAATGGCACGCAGCGACCAGTCGTTGATCTGCACGATCAGCTTGATGTGCTTCATCGCTTCGGCGGCATCGGTGCCCATCGGAACGTGGTCGACGATCACCCCGTACTCGCCTTCGAAGTCGATCCCGTGTTCCATGCCCGGGAACGGCACGTCATCGACCGGGCCGTAGAAGCGATCGGAAAGACCCTGATACATCAGCGGTTTCTCGGCTTCGATCGGATCGAGACCGAAGGCGACCTGCATCAGTTCGCCATGCGTCGAAAACGCCGATCCGTCGAGCCATTGCCAGCTGCGTGGCAGTGGGGCGGCGCAATTGGCGGGATCGAAACCATCCCCTTCGCCCTGTTCCAGCCGGTCGGCGAGTTCCGAAAGCCGCGGCATGAGTGCATCCCACCGCTCGATCGCTCCGAGCAGATTGGGGGCAGTGTCCCCGACCTCGAGATAGCGGCGCCCATCGGTGGATATGACGACCAGGCGGCCATCGCGGGACTGTGAGGTGAAAGTTGCGAACCGCATGGGTTTCTCCGGAATATCTTGCGAGCTTCGGGCGCGCCGTCACACGCGAGGATGGCGGTGCTTCAGCCCTTCAGTTCTTCGCTGAATTCGCCGTCGATCAGGATGAAGGCGATGCGGCAATTCCGGTCCGTCCGGTTGGCCCAGCCGTGATTGGTGCCGCGCTGGACGACGATGTCCCCTGCCCGCACGGTTGTCTCGCCCTCGTCCATGATCAGGACTAGCTCGCCTTCGATGACGATGCCGTAATCGACCGTTTCGGTACGGTGCATATGGGCATGACGCGATTCCTTGCCCTCGAACGACGAGGCGTCGGCCGCGCCGATTTCGGCGAAGTGCGCGCGCGCCTCTTCCGGCGTCATCTCTGCAAACGACGGATCGTCGGGCGGAATGTCGAGCACGCGGATGCGCGTCCCGTTCTTGGGCGGCGCGAGGATGATGCCCTCTTCCGGTGGTTCGCCCGAGGCGGGACCGATCGGGGCCGGCGTCGCCCGCGTGTTCCACACCTCGTAGAACATGGGGCCGGTGTCGCCGCCGATCTTCTGGATCCGAGGGACGATGCCGTCTTCCTGGATGATGGCGCGGCCGGATGCATCATGGCCCGTGACCACGCGGCGGATCGGTGCGTTATTCATATTCGGTCCTCTCAACTTTTCTGTGTGGTCACTTGAGGCGGCGTGAATGCCAGACCGCGCTGCTTTAGGTCCTGCTGCGCGCGGGCTTCGTGCTCCAGTGCCCGTTTCGCCGCTGCGCGTTCATTGGCGCGCCCGGTCATTTCGGCGATTTCGGGGAATGCTGCGGCATCGAATCCCGCTCCGGTTATGCGGAACCAGATCCAGGCCAGATAGGTATCGACAATCGACCAGTCGGGCCCGAGCATCCATCGCTGCTGCGCCAACTGTTCCGCAATCGGCTGCAATTGCTGGATCAGCAGCTCTTCCGCCTTGGCCCGAATTTGCGGGGCCGCCTCGTCCGACTGGAGCATCATGCCCGGCAGGACGAACCGCGTCACCAGCGGATGCAAATCGCTCGATAAGCGGAAGAGCGTCGAAACCGCCGCCGCATCTCCGAGCGGATCGCTGGTCAGCGGGAGCAATTTGGCACCCGGGTGCGTTCGCGCCAGGTACAGCAGGATCGATCCGCTCTGCGTCACGATACCCCTCCCGGTAACGAGCGCAGGAACCTTGCCAGCAGGATTGACCGCGAGATAGTCCGGTCGGCGATGCTCGCCCGCCTTGAACGCAATCAGGCGGGTTGCGAACGGCTCACCGATCTCTTCCAGTGCCGTAAGGCTCACGCGCGCGCAGGTTTGCGGCGCCATGTAAAGGATTGGCGCGTGCTCGGTCACCCGGTGCGGCTCCCCAGGCGGAATGAAAGGGCAGCGACGATGCTACCCACGGCCACGACGCCTGCATAAACCAGCAGCGCACTGGCCAAACCTGACGTCGCACCGACAACCGCTGCCGCAACCAGGGGGGCCAGGAACTGGCCGAGAAAAAATGCCCCTGTCCAGAGCCCGGTTCCGCGGCCGCGAAACTCGGGGGGGAGACGCCGCATTGTCCATGTCAGCATGTTGGGCAGCAGGATGCCGCTGCCGACGCAGGCGAGCGCGGCGAACCCGGCGACCGACGGCAAGCTCGTCGAATAAGCGGCCCCGGCGTAGCCCAAGGCGGCCAGCAGCAAGCCCAGCGCCAGCGGCATTCTTCCCGCGTGCTGCTTGAGTTTGTGAAAAATGAAGCTCCCGCCACCCACTGACAGATTTGTAACCGCACCGACCATTCCGATAGTCGCAGGCGAAACGGGCCCCGAAAGTTCGAGGATGGGCCCGAGCTGGACTATCAGCGTGTAGAAGACGATCCCGACCCCAAGAGTAATCACCACGAGCGGCAGGACCCTGGCGAAGGGGAAAGCGGTGGCGCCAACTCCGGTCGATCGGGCGTGGTCCTCGGGTTCGAACAGGATCATTGCAGCCATGCCGGCTATCGGCAGTCCGAGAAGGTAAAGCAGGAACGGGCCGCGCGAGCCGAGGATCTCGCCCAGCAAACCGCCGACTGCGATCAGAACGATGGCCGATACACTGGTGGTTGCCACCTGCAGTGCGATCCACTTCTCCCGACGCTCGTCGACAAAGTAATCGCCGATTAACGTGGTCGCGACGGTCATGATGACCGCCTCGGTCATTCCAAGCGCAATCCGGGCGGCGATGATCTGGAACAGATCGTCCAGAAACCACGGAACGATGCCGCAGGCGGCGTAGAGGACGAGCGCGGAAACAAGCAGTATCTTGCGGCCGATCCGGTCTGCCAGCCAGCCAGCCACGGGCGAGAACAGGGCGACACACAGGGCCGGAATGGTGAGCGCGATGGGAACGAGAAACTCGCTGCCCGCCACCCCGGCGAATTCGCGCATCAGCAATGGCAGTACAGGAACCAACGAGATGATCGCCATGACCGGCATGACCGAGGCGGCCAGCAGCACCACCCCGTGGCTGGTCGCGGCGATATCCCGCGTGCGCGGTGCCGGATGCAATGGCGGGGTACCCGTCATTCGCTGGCTCCGGGCTCGCGAGGGGCAACATCCTCCCATTGGTAGGAGAGGCCGTCTTCGCGAAACGCGAAACGGGCGACGTGCCGCTCGACCGCGCCCTTCAGCCCTTCGAGCTGTCCCGGCTCGCTTGCCTCGATCCGGCACAGGAGAATTCCGTCCTCCGGCTGCAACGTGACCAGGGCTTCGCCGGACCACGCCGCCCCCCGCGCATCCCGCGGGAACGTGATCCGGCGCATGTCGCCGCTTTCTTCTACCGCAAGGTTGTGCTGCCAATGCCTGCCCAATTGCAGCGCGTACTTGCGCGCATGGGGTGTCGGCACCCGGGCCTGCGAGACGATAGACATTGCGTTAGTCCTCGGGCGCGATCGCGAGCTGCAGTCCGTCGAGCGCGTCGGTATACGCGATCTGGCAGGAGAGCCGGGACTGCAGCGTACGGTGATCCGAGCTTTCGAGAAGGTCATCCTCGTCTTCGCTCATGGCAGACAGCTTGTCGAACCATTCGCCTGCCACGTGCACGTGGCAGGTGGCGCAGGAACAGCAACCGCCACACAGGGCCAGCAGTTCGTCGATCCCGGCATCCCTGATCGCTTCCATGACCGAACTGCCGCCAGCGGCTTCGATGGACTGCTCGGTCCCGTCTCGAAGGGTGACGTTGATGGTGCCCATCAGTACACGACCACCGCGCGGATACTCTCGCCGGAATGCATCAGGTCGAAGCCCTTGTTGATCTCGTCGAGGCTCAGCCTGTGGGTAATCATGGGATCGATTTCGATCTTGCCGTTCATGTACCAGTCGACGATCTTGGGCACGTCGGTACGGCCCTTGGCGCCGCCGAAGGCGGTGCCGCGCCAGTTCCGGCCAGTCACCAGCTGGAAGGGGCGGGTTTCAATGGTCTTGCCCGCTTCCGCAACGCCGATGATGATGCTGGTGCCCCAGCCCTTGTGGCAGCATTCCAGCGCATCCCGCATGACCGCGGTGTTGCCGGTGCAGTCGAAACTGTAATCGGCCCCGCCGTCGAGCATGTTGACCAGTGTTTCGACCACATTGCCGACATCCTTCGGATTGACGAAATCGGTCATTCCGAACTTGCGGCCCCATTCTTCCTTGGAGGGGTTGATATCGACGCCCACGATCCGGTCGGCGCCCGCCAGTTTCGCGCCCTGGATCACGTTCAGGCCAATTCCGCCGAGGCCGAAGACCACGACGGTGTCGCCCGGCTGGACCTTGGCGGTGTTGGTTACCGCGCCAACGCCGGTCGTCACGCCGCAACCGACGTAACAGGTCGTGTCGAACGGCGCATCTTCGCGGATCTTGGCTACTGCGATTTCCGGCAGGACAGTGAAGTTCGAGAAGGTCGAGCAGCCCATGTAATGATAGATCGGCTGGCCCCGATAGCTGAACCGCGTGGTCCCGTCGGGCATCAGGCCCTTGCCCTGTGTCTCGCGGATCGCGCTGCACAGGTTGGTCTTGCCGGACAGGCACATCTTACACTGGCGGCATTCGGGCGTGTACAGCGGGATGACATGATCGCCCTCCTTCACGCTGGTCACGCCTGCGCCGACTTCCCGCACAACGCCGCAGCCTTCATGGCCGAGAACGGAGGGAAACAGCCCCTCGCTGTCCAACCCGTCGAGCGTATAGGCATCGGTATGGCAGATGCCCGTTGCCATGATCTCGACCAGAACTTCCCCCGGCTTGGGGCCCTCGAGGTCAAGCTCCACGATCTCGAGTGGTTTCTTCGCTTCGAAAGCTACGGCAGCTCTAGTCTTCATTTCGGGTACTGGTCCTATTTCATTGATCGCTGCGTGCGGCAGCGAATGGGTGCTTCTGATCAGGCCGGTTCGACTTCGACCGGCACGCTGTCGATAGCGTGGAGCGTATTGTTGAGACGTCTTACCGGGGCACCGGTGAGCCGGATGGAAGCGACACGTTCGGCAATCGCGGTTCCGATCAGCTCGCCCTCCAGCCTGGCGACCATCTGGCCGAGACACTGGTGGATCCCGAAACCGAAACCGACATGCCCACTGGTGTTGCGCTCGATCCGGAAGGCATCGGGTTCGTCCCAATGCAGAGGATCGCGGTTTGCCGCGGCGAGAAACAGGAGAACCTTCTGGCCTTCGGGAATTTCGGCCCCGCCCACTTCCACCCGCTTGGTCGTCGTGCGGAAGAAGGTCTGGACCGTTGAATCCCAGCGCAGGCTTTCCTCGAATGCCCGCCTGACCAGCGAGGGATTGCTGCGCAGCTTCTGGTATTCCTCCGGATGGCCGGCAAGGGCCAGCACCATGTGGCCGATCCCGTTGACCGTGGTGTCGACTCCCGCCGAAAGAAAGGAACGCACAAGCCGCTCGGCCTCTTCATGCGTGCATTCACCGCGGTCGGCGGCTTCGAAAACGGCCATTCCCCAGCCGCCTTCCTTCAGGTTGTCGCGCTTGCAAGCCTCGGCCACCCATTCGATAGCCGCTTCCTTGCCCTCATTGCCTTCCCGCAGAACGTCGTTGTCGGGGCCGAAGGCGTTGAACACGATCGTGGCATAATCGAGCAAATGCTCGCGGCCATCGTCGCGGAGGCCGATCGTGTCCGGAAAGATCATCATCGGGAAGACCTCGGACAGGTCCTTGACCGCATCGAAGCGGCGCCGTTCGACAAGGCGATCCACCAGTTCTTCTGCCTTGGCCTGCCAGCGGGGGCGCAGTTCCTTGAGCGCTTTCAGCGACACGATGCGGTTCATCATGCTGCGCGTTCGATCATGCAGCGGAGGATCCGCCTCGAGCAGCAGGGACGGCGGCCGGAAAGGGGTTTCCTTGGCGAAATCCAGCGTGCCGACCCCGCGGCTTGAACAAAAGGTCTCGTGATCCCTGAGGCTGTCCTTCACCTCCTCGTAGCGCGCCATCGCAAAGGCGCCCACGCTATCGAGCCATACCACCGGGCCGGCTTCCCGGATCATATCGTGATACGCGTAGGGATCGCCGAGGAAGACCTTGTCGAAGGGATCGATTGCCAGGTTCGGCACCGCTTCGGCTTCGCCAGGCTTCATCACGCCGCTCCGGTATTTCCGCCCAGGGTTTCGGCGAACCAGTCCGACAGCAGGTCGAGGCCATAGGCGATGTTGTCTGCCCCGACATGCTCGACCCCGCCCTCGCGTGCGGTGAAGATCACCTTCTCACGGCGCGGCGAGTTGACGAGCTGGTCGTAAAGATCGTCGGCATAGCCCGGGCTGATCTGCCGATCGTTGGCACCATGCGTAACGAGGAAGGGAACCTTGATCCGGTCCATATGGCCGTTGAGGTTCATATCGGTGGACTTTTCGAGAAAGTCCTCCTGGCCCTCGGCACCGAACGCCCAATGGACGTGGGCCCAATAGTGCGGAACGGGGTTCTCGCCCTCGCGCTCCATCCGCTTGTCCTGCACTTCGCGCCAATTGTGGTTCGCGCCCCAGACCGCACCGCTGGCAAAGCGCGGTTCATAGGCAACCGCGCGCGGGGCGAAGTGCCCGCCGAGCGAGATGCCGGTCATGCCGATCTTGTCGGCGGCCACATTCGGTTGTTGTTCGAGCCAGTCGACGGCCTTGGAGGCCCAGCTCTCGCTGTGCGGATCGACAGGCAGGCCCTGCAAGCGCAGCGCCTCGCCCGACCCTGGCTGGTCGACGCACAGGGTGGAAATGCCGCGACGCGCCAGCTCTTCGGGAAGCCCCGTCCAGTAGAGCAGTTCCTTGTTGCTATCGAGGCCGTTGCAGAACACGACTGCGGGCTTCGGCCCATCGCCGGGCGCGCGCGTCCAGAGCGCCGGCATCGTGCCGGTTTCAAGCGGGATTTCGACCCGCTCGCGGTTCAACTGTCCGAGCTTGGTCGACCGGTCGAAAGCTTCCCGCGCCTTGGCGAAGGTTTCCTTGCGTCCCGGGTGGCCATGGCCCTGCATCCGTTCTGCAGTGATCAGGTAGAGTGACGCCCGCTCCAGCTTGTTCGACGCGGAGAAGTTGCGCCCCTTGGCCTCGTCTTCGGCCGCCAGCTCGAGCAATTTGTCGCCCATTGCAGCCCATTGTTTCATGAACTGCGGCGTGCCCGCATCGGCGCCGCTGTTCGCGGCGTCCTTGATCGGCTGGCACATGTCGACGATTTCACCGATCTTGCCACCGCTTTCCATGGCGATCGCGACCGACAGGTTCCAGATGTAATTGGGGAAGTATTCGAACAAGGCCATCGATCACACCTCCGCCGACTGGAATAGGCAGGGATCGGCCGCCGGTTTGGGCATGGTTTGCGGACCGCCCGAACCGACCCCCCACTGATCCATCACCTGCGGTCCCGGTTCGTGGACCGTGGGTTCGTGCGTCTCGAAATCGACTTCTTCCAGTTCGGACGTATATTCGACCGCGAAGCCGGCGGGCGTGCAGAAATAGCTGAAGGTGTTGTTGCCGGCGGTATGGCGTCCCGGGCCCCAGCGAATGTCGCAATCGCGCTTCTTGAGGCGGCTCGCTCCGCGCATCATGTCGTCGACCGTCAGCATGTCGTAGGCGACATGGTTGAGGCACGGCGGCCCCGGCAACAGGGCGAAACGGTGATGGGCTTCGTTGCAGCGCAGGAAGCACATGAAGTCGCCCAGCCAGTCACTGACCTTGAAGCCGAGCACCTCGGTGAAGAATTTCACCGCGGCCTGGTGATCGGGCGAATGCAGGACGATGTGGCTGATCTTGAGCGGCATGCCCTCCCACCGCTCCATTGCGCGGTGATCGCCGCGCGCGACATCGGAGGAAATTTCGAAGGGCAGCCCATCGGGCGAGAAAAACCGGAACCCATAGCCGCCGCCCGGCCCGTCGATCTCGCCCGGCTCGCGGATGATCTTGCACCCGGCATCGCCGACCTTGGCGCGCAGGGCATCGACATCGTCGCGGCTGTCGGCGCTAAGCGCGATCACTTCGATGCAATTGGTATCGCGCTTGTGCAGCCGGACAACGTGGTGCTCGTCATGTCCGTGGGTCTTGAACCAAGCCATGTCTTCGGTCGCCTCGACCTCGACCAAGCCCCAATCCTCGGCATAGAATTTCCGCTCGGTAGCGAAGTCTTCGACGCCGTATCCGACATAGCGAATTTCGGTTACTCGGCTCATATCCAATTCCTCGAAATCTTGATCAAATCGGCTGCGAAACGATGCCGAACATCTCGTGCGTGGCAGCAGCGTTATCGACTGGGGGGCCCTTGCCGAGCTGGCCGTGGCAAATGGCCAGCGACTTCTCGACGATGTATTTGCAGCGATCGAAGCGGCGATCGCGATAGGCCTTGAAGGCCTCCTGCGGCGTGTCGTGCTTGGTGATCTCGTCGGCCAGGACAAGGCTGTCCTCGATCGCCATGCCGGCGCCCTGCCCCAGATGCGGGGTGGTGGCGTGAACGGCGTCGCCCAGCAGGACCACCCGGCCCCGGTGCCAGTCGCCATAGAGCATCATCTGCTCGAGCGGGCGGTAGACGACACCGTGGTCGTCGGTGATCTCCTGCGCCAGTTCCTGGATCTGGGGCGGCGCCTTGGCGAGCTTCTTGCGCATCGCCTCGGCACACCCTTCCCTGGGATAGTGCGGATTGTCCGGTTCCGGCGTCGTCACGTACATGTACATCAGTTCTTCGCTGATGGGCACGAGACCGATCCCGGTCGGGCCGTTGTAGACGTGCAGAGCGTTGAGGTCGGCAGGACGCTTGAAATTGTAACGCCAGACCGATTGCCCGGTGAATTCGGGCTTCTCGGCATCGGGCATGATCTTCTGCCGCGTATCGGAATAGACGCCGTCCGCGCCGACGACGAGATCGAAGTCCCCGCTCTCGCCATCCGAGAAAACGACGTGGACGGCATCACCGCGATCATCGAGCGATTGTGCAGTAACGCCGAGGCGAACGTCCGCGCCCGAGGCGATCGTGCGGTCGCCCAGCACCTTGTGCAACGCCGGCCGGCCGATCCCGACATTCGCGGGGTAGTTTTCGGTCAGGCGCGGAGCGGGGATTTCCGCCACCTTGGTTCCGTCGGGAGTGTGGATGGCAATGTTGTCGAAGGGGACCCCGGCAGCAAGGTAATCGTCGAGAAGTTCGAGTTCCGCCATCGCCCGGATGACGTTGGACTGCTGGATGATACCCACGCCGTAGACGGACCAGTCGGGATCCTTCTCGATCACCGTCACGGTGTGTCCGGCGCGGCGCAGGGCGATCGCGGTCGTCAGTCCGCCGACCCCCCCTCCGATTACAAGTACATTTGCGTTTCGCATGGCTCAGTACACATCCATATCGTTGGCAATGACCACCGGGCCGTCATACTGCTCGGCAATGTCGCGCAGATATTCGAAGTGCTTCGGATCACCGCGTTCGCGGCCGGCAAAGTGGGTCACGACCACAGCTCCAACGCCGGCGCTTGCCGCCATCTGGCCAACATCGCTGGGCAACAGATGATGATTGCGAAGGTGCTGCTCGATCCCTCTGGCTACAACCTCGGGCATATTCGGATTGTCGCGGCGGATCTCGGCGATGGTATCATCGACATCCATCATTTCAGCCACGAGCAGATCCGCTCCGGCAGCCAGTTCCTCGACCTCTCCGCTTGGCCCTGTATCGCCCGTGTAGACGATGGATCGCCCTGGCAGATCGAAGCGGAAAGACAGGGACTCGAACCGACTGGCCAAATCACTGTCCGCTGCAAAACTGTAGTGCGAATTGTTTCGCACCGTCACGGTCATGCCTGCAAGTTCGACGCCGGCCTTGTCACGCAGTTCGAAAACTTCAGCGAGTTCGTTCAGGTCGGTTTTTGGTGCCCCGGGAACACCATATCCCGCCGTCGCACCAGGGACCATGGAAGCAAGCAAGCCGGCGACCATTTCCTTCGTCCCCGGGGGCCCGTAGATGCGGAGGCGCGGGGGCGAATTCGTCTGGGCGCGCAGACCGAGGAGCGCTGCGAGGCCGCCAGTATGGTCCCAGTGCAGGTGGCTGATAAATACCGCGTCCACCTGCGCCGTGCGGAGGCCAAGCTTGGCAAGCTGCCCTGCCGTCCCGTCACCGACGTCGACCAGAATGTTCTGGCCACCCGCGATCAGCAGGTTGGCCGGCTGCGAACGCGTGGGACTGGCTACCGGACCGGCAACCGTGCCCAGCGTCACCCAGCGACCAGCATCGACCGCCACTGCGGTTGCGTCAGGTGTGGCATCAACCTCCTGAGCGTGGAGAGGTGCGCCGGCAAGCGTCAGGGCGCCTGCCAATGCAGTTGCGAATTTAAACATTCTTCCCTCTCCGCTCAGAAGTCGATTTTCGCCCGCACACCGTACGTCCGCGGCGGGTTATGTTCGCCGTAGAATGCTCCGGAGCTGCCTACGTTGGTATTGACCAAATACCGCTCGTCGAACGCGTTGTTGACGAAGGCAGAGATCGACCAGACAGCATCGGCCGGCTCAAGCGTGAGCTGGAAGTTCGCGGTGATGTATTCATCCGAAACGGTCTGCGGCGTGAAGGACAGGTCGGTCTGTTGCTCGCTGCGATAGGATGCGTCGGCAAAGAACGTCAGATCGAAGTCGCCCAGGACGAAAACCTGCTCAAGCGCCAGATCAAGCGCGATTTCGGGAGAATAGAGAAGCTCGGTGCCGGCACATTCGAATGTCTGCAGGCCAGAAACCACGCCAACATTTTCGCACCCGAAACGGCCAGTGCCGGGATCGGAGACCAGTGTCAGCTGGTCCAGCTTCGCATCCAGATACTGGAACTTCACCCCCAGTGTCGTGGTCGGCGTCGCAGCCCAGAGCACGTCCAGATCGATACCCTTGATCGTCGAATCGCCATTGGCCGTACCGAAGTTAGGCGCATCGTCGATCGTCGAGAAATAGGTGATCTGCTGGCCCTTATACTCCCAGTAGAAACCTTCGATATTGACCTGGAGCGTGTCGCCCAGAAATCTGTTTTTCGAACCGATGGTGAAAGCATCGATAAATTCGGGATCGAAGCTCAATCCGCCACCGGCACCGACCGCCGCGAGCTCGACACCGCCCGCACGGTAACCGCGCTCATAAGTCGCATAGAGCAGGCTGTCGGGCGTCAGATCGTACTCGACACCAACACGGTAGGTCGGCTCTTTCCAGCTGTCCTCACTCGTCAGGCCCTGGCCCGCGCCGCCGTCGACGATAAAGCCCGCCGAGCCGTTGATGAGCGGATAGAAACCATCGTCGATCGTCGATCCCGGCGGTATGAAGCCACCGGCGATCAGGCTGTCGATGTAAACCTGCGGATCCGTGGTCGGCGGCAGGACGGCAGGATAGTTCTGCGCAGCGCATCCGGCAAAGTCCGGGATCGTGAACGGGGCTCCGGGGAACGGCGGAACCTCGAGCGGACAGATCGTCAGGAAAGCAAAGTCGTCGCCTCTGACGAACTTGTTGTCCTCGGTGTAACGGCCACCGACGTTAATCCGGAACTGGTCCGTAACGTCAAACGTGACTTGGGCGAATGCGGCCCAAGAATCCCCGCCGTTGGTCCAGTTCTGGATCGGTGCAACCGCAACCTGGTAGAAGTTCGCCGCAAAATCGACCTCTTCCTCGAAATAGTAGAGGCCGAAGACGCCGTTCACAGGCCCGTCGAAATCGGATGCGAACCGCGCCTCGATCGAGAACTGTTCTCCACTCTCTTGCGTAGGCGCAGGCGCAAAACCCGGGCCTACGAAAGTGTAGTCCTGCGAGTATTCCCGCCAAGCAGGGATGATCGTGATCGTTCCGGCATCGAGCTCATAGGTGAGTTCGGTTTGCAGCCCGCCGTAGGACAGGTCCTGGAAGAGGTCGTCGCAGCTGATCGGCGGCAGCAATGCGAAGGAGGGACCCTGGAAGGTCTGCACCCGGAACGCATTGGAAGCGGCGCTGCATGCACCGCTGTCGATGTCGATCCCCGTGGGCGTAAATTCGGTCTGCTGGCCCGGCGTGTTGCTGAAAAAGCCCAGCAGCGAGCCGGTAGAGCCCTTGCCCCCGACCGACGTGTAATCGAATCCAAACCTCAGGCTCAGACGGTCGGTCGGTTCCATCAGCATTTGCGCGCGCACAGAGGTCGCTTCCAAGTCGGAAGTCCCATCGTCGTTGTAACCGTCTCGCGACTGATGGCTGGCAGCAAGCCTAACCGCCATCCCGTCGGTCAATGGTACGTTGACCGCCCCCTGGACACCGATCTTGTCGAAGTTGCCGTACTCGGCCTGAAGGTAACCGCTGAACTCGCCGACTTGCGGTTTCATGGGGATGTAGTTGAGTACACCGCCCGTCGCGTTCCGGCCATACAACGTCCCCTGGGGACCTTTCAGGACCTCCACACGCTCCATGTCATAGAAGTTCTGGCCGGCGGCCGAGCTGGCGCGGCCCAGGTATACGCCGTCGTAGTTCTGCGCGACGCCCGAATCCTGCAGCGGATTGACGGTCAGTGCGCCGACACCGCGAATGAAGAGGCTGGTCAGCGGTCCGCCGCCCGGGTTGACGCCCAGCGAAGGGGAAATGCGCCCCAGATCGTTCGCGCTTTCAATTCCCGCCCGCGTAAGCTTTTCAGACGAAAGCGCGTCGATCGGGATCGCTGCGTCCTGCAGGCTTTCCGCCCGCCGCTGCGCAGTCACGATGATCGTATTCAGGCCGCCCGGGACGCCTTCCGTTTCCGACAGTTCGGCTTCGCGTTCAGCCTCCGTTTGCGTGGCCATGTCCTGCGCCATGGCAGGACTGGCGACCGCAACCGCGGCTATGGCACCGACAGCGCTTCCCAGCAGATAAACCTTCCGCATCCTCAATCTCCCAAATTTCATCTTTTGTTATTACCCGGCAGACTGCGCCTCACCTTATCATCAGTCCAATTTTTTGTTTTTCTGAATTGCTATCGATGATATCGATGCATGATGCGGCTGGACAATTTCGATCTCAATCTGCTCGTCGCGTTCGAGGTTCTGCTCGAGGAGCGTAGCGTGACGCGTGCGGCCAAGCGCCTCAATGTGACGCAATCCGCGATGAGCGCCGCACTCAAGCGACTGCGGGAGAGTTTTCAGGATGAACTCCTGATCCTCCATGGCAAGAAGATGATCCCCACACAGCATGCGCTGACGCTGGCGCCCGAGGTCAGCACGACCTTGATGCGGCTCAAAACGCTCATCGCCACGGGCACCGGTTTCGATCCGGCGACATCGAAGCGGCGTTTCCAGATCAACGCATCGGATTACATCACCACGGTCCTGCTGGTGCCGCTGATCGAACATCTGCAGATCGAAGCGCCCGAAATCCGCCTGAACCTGTCACTGCCCAGTGCGCAGAGTGCCCGCCGGCTCGAAGCAGGCGAAATAGACCTGTTGATGACACCCAACGAGTTCCTCGAAACCGATCATCCGCGCGAACTGTTGTTCGAAGAACGCCATGTCGTCGTCGGCGCCAGGGACAATCCGTTCCTGCAAGGCCCCCTGTCGATCGAACAGTTCAACGAATGCGGCCATGTGGTCGTGCGCATATCGAACCAGGACACCTATATCGAGGCGATCCTGCGCAAGCTCGCCCCCGACCGGCGGATCGACGTGGCCGCGCAATCCTTCATCCAGGTGCCCTGGCTGCTGCGCGGGACGAACCGCCTGGCCGTCATGCACGAACGCCTCGCGCGCGTAACCCAGCCCGTCTTCGACCTCGCGATCGTCGACCTCCCCTACGACCTGTCGCCCATGCGCGAAATGATGCAGCACCACGTATCGCGTACGCGCGATGCGGGATTGACCTGGCTACGCCAGAAGATCCTGCAATTCGCGAAGGACAGTTGAAAACGATATCGGCCAGTGCCCCGCTCCACGACTTTCCCGTTCGGGTTTCGATCTGCCTCATACGCTAGGCCGCACGGGATCGCGCTAGAAACCAACGACGATTCCACGCGAAAAAGGTTTGCATGCTCGATCGCTGTGCGCGCGTCTGTGTGCGCAAGGTAGCGGCCTCTCCCCATCGTAAGAGGCCAGCTTCTCAAGTTTCGGTTGCAGCGTGCAACCTGCTTGCTAGGCATGGCGCTGAGAGGAGAGCGAGCGTGACCGAGCAGGATCCAGAGACCATTCCCGTTATTATCGGTGTTGGCCAGATCAACGATCGGCCCGAACAGCCGGGTGACGGCCTGGACCCCGTCGGGTTGATGGCCGAAGCGCTGCGGCGCGCGGATGCCGATGCCGGCGGCGGCGTACTCGAGGACTGCGATTCGCTGGCGGTTGTCGCGCAGCTGGCGTGGCCGCAACTCAATCCAGTGGATGGCAAGGTAGCCGAGGCGCTCGGCATCGATCCGTCGCATTGCTTGCAGACGGCCATGCCCAACGGCGACAGCCCGATCCTGCTACTCAACGAGGCTGCCAATCGCATAGGCCGGGGAGAATCCCGGATTTGCGCGGTTGCCGGGGGCGAGGCGCTGCGGACTGCGGGTCAGCTGGCTGCACTCAAGGCACGCGATGGCAGCGAGAAACCCAATGCGCTGCGCGACGCATCGCACCGCGTGCGCAAGGGCTATGCGCAAAGCTATGGGCTTACGGTCCCGACCGATGTCTATCCGCTGTACGAGAACGCCGGCCGCGCGGCCTATGGCCAGACGCTCGCACAGGGGCAGGCCGAAAGCGGGACCATCTGGGCGGGCATGAGTGAAGTCGCGGCTGCTGGCGAGGGTGCGTGGATTACCAAGCCGGTGAGCGCGGAGGACGTCATCACGCCATCCGATCGCAACCGCCCGATCGCCTTTCCCTATACCAAGCTGCAGGTGGCCAATTCCTCGGTCAATCAGGGCGCGGGCTTTCTCGTAACTTCGCTCGCGGAAGCACGGCGGCGCGGGATCCCGGACGAGGCGCTGGTCTTCATCGGCTATGGCGCAGCGGCGCATGAAAGCGACAATTTCCTCGACCGGGACCGCTACGATGCTTCACCCAGCCTCGCGACATCGATCGAACGCGCGATGCAGTTGAACGCGGTCGGCACCGAAGATCTGGCCCATGTCGAACTGTACAGCTGCTTTCCCTGTGTCCCGAAAATGGCCCGCCGGGTGCTCGATTGGCCCCTCGATCGGCCGGCCACGGTGTTTGGCGGACTAACCTTCGGAGGCGGCCCGATCGGCAATTACATGAGCCATGCGGTCGTCGCCATGGTGCAGAAGCTGCGCGGGACCGGGGATAAGGGCCTGCTGTTCGCCAATGGCGGCTATGCAACGCACAATCATACTATCCTGCTTGCGGGGACGCCCACCGGCGCTGCCTTCCCGCACGACTTCGACTGTCAGGCCGAAGCCGACGCGCGCCGCGGCGCTGTCCCCACGCTCGACCGGACCTACGAGGGGCCGGCGACGATCGAGAGCTATACGGTCCATTATGGCCGCGACGGTTCGCCCAAATCGGGTGTGATCGTGGCACTCACCCCTTCGGGCAGCCGCACCCTTGCCGGCGTGGCAGGAGACGATGCCGCCATGATCGCGTTCCTGACGGACGGCATGCATGAACCGGTAGGCAGTGCCGGCAATGTGACCCGCGGCGACGGCGACCTGTCAATGTGGGTGCGCGGCTAGCCACCCGTTCAGAACAGCAGAGCGGATACCGTATTGCCTGCTTCCAAGCCGTCCTGGCCGGATGGGCAGCGGATCAGCCAGTCGGCGCGGGCGAGGCCGCCCTGCACTCCGCTGTCCTGGTTGCCCAGCACTTCGAGGCCTGCCTGGCCCCAATGCGCCCTGGCGAAAGTCTCGCGGTCACCCGTCGCAGGCAGCGGCGTGGCCAGCGGCATGTCGCGCCAGGCGTGATAGCCCTGCCCGCCCTGCAAGCGCTCGAGAATCGGAACGAGGAACAGCCGCGCGGTCACCATGGCCGAACTGGGATTGCCCGGGAGTCCGAGAACGAACCGTGCGCCAGCCCGCCCGAGCCACACCGGCTTGCCCGGCTTGATCGCCAGCCTGTCGAAAACCAGCTCGAGCCCATGCGGGGCGAACATGGGTTTGGCGAAATCACGATCGCCGACCGATGCTCCGCCGATGACAATCACGATATCGGCACTCTCCAGCAATTCGCCCGCCTGCCGCTCGAGCTCGGGCAAATCGTCCTGTGCGCGGCACCGCGAAGTTACGCAGGCACCGGCATCTTGCGCCAGCGACGCGATTGCCAGCGAGGTCGAATCCGGAATCATGTAGGGTGCCAACTGCGCGGATCCCGGTTCGGCCAATTCGTCCCCGGTAGCGATGATCGCAATCGCTGGCTGACGATGCACGGTGATCTCGGCGACATCGGCGGCCGCTGCCGCCACCAGCGTCTTCGCATCAAGGCGGGCGCCCCTGCGCAGCAGGACTGCGCCTTCCTCAAAATCGCTGCCACGCTGCCGCACGTGTTTCACAGGGCCGAACCCCGCGGCGAACCGTACCGTGTCCGCATCGCGCTGCGCATATTCCTGCATGATCACGCAATCGGCACCGTCGGGAAGCGGTGCGCCGGTGAAGATGCGAACCGCCTTTCGCCCTGGCAGGACGCCGGCGAAAGGGGCGCCGGGCCGCGCTTCGCCCGCGACCTGCACGGGTTCACCCACAGCGATATCGCTTTCGCGCACCGCATAGCCATCCATCGCTGAAACGCTGTGCCGCGGAGACGGAATCGCCGCGCGAATATCCGCAGCCAGCACGCGCCCGGCGCCTGCACTCAGAGCCACGGTTTCGATTTCCAGCGGCGCGACATAAGAGGCGATCAGCGCCGACGCTTCATCGAATGTCTTCATGGCAGCTGTCATCGCGGGAGCTGCCAGGCGCCCGAAGCGCCGCCCTCCTTCTCGGTCACGCGGATTTCGCCGATGGTCATGCCCTTGTCGGCTGCCTTGAGCATATCGAACAGTGTAAGGCAGGCGACCGATACTGCAGTCAGCGCCTCCATTTCGACCCCGGTTCGCCCCTCGGTACGGACTACGGCTTCAACGATAAATCCGGGCAGGCTCAGGTCCATGGCGATCGCGACGTCGATCTTGCTGAGCGGCAAGGGATGGCACAGCGGGATCAGATCCGCCGTGCCCTTGGCAGCCATTACCCCGGCCAACTCAGCCGTTGCGATCACGCTGCCCTTGGGGGCCTTGCCTTCCTCTACCAACGCCAGCGTTTCGGCAGAACACGACAAGCGACCCTGCGCCCGCGCGCGCCGCGCGGTGACCGGCTTGTCCCCCACATCGACCATTCGTGCACGACCGTCCTGATCGAGATGCGATAGCTTGGGCAAATGCGGATCCTTGTCGGGTGAAGAAGAGAACCGCCGCTCTATCGCGTGAGCGTATCCGGCGACAACCCATCTCGCTGGGAAGAATTACCGCAAAACGGACCATAGGACCTATACCTCAAGCAAGCTTTACCTTTGCTAAGGTGATGAGCCACTCTGGCGGGCTGGCTCCGGAGACGGATGCTGTGATGGCACGTGCGAGCGAGATGTCCCGAGCCCGAAGCCGCCCGTTCGGCGGTGCTATTTCTCGCGCGTCAGCGGAAGCGGCCGCGCGGACGGTGCCAGCGCTTCCTGCCGGTCGAGTTCCCAGTTTGCGAGGCTGCGCACTTTCGTGCTGTGCGGCCAATGGTACTGTGCCAGCAGGTCCCGCGTGCCCTCTTCGTCGAGCGGATAACCGAGGTGATAGCCCTGCCCGAACTCGGCACCAAGCTCGCGCGCGGTTTCCCGGTCGCCCGAAGTAGCGATGAATTCGGCGACGCTTTCGAGCTTCATCGCGGCAATCATCTTCACCACCCCGCGCAGCATGTCGCGCCCCTGAGGATGGCGCGCCCGCTTGATCAGCGACCCGTCGATCTTGACCTTGTCGAAGCGAATTTCGCGCAGATAGACCAGCGAGGCGAAACCGGCGCCGAAATCGTCCAGCGCCACCCGGCATCCGGCCTCGCGCAGCATGTCGACATTGCGCCTGGCGGTAGCGAAATCGACCAGCATGGCGGTCTCGGTGATTTCCAGTTGCAGGCGCTCGGCCGGGTAATTCTTCTGCTTGATCAGGGCGACGATTTCGCTCGCCGCGTCGCCGCCGCAAATATGCGCTGCGCTTAGATTGAACGACAGACGGCACGATGCCGGCCATTCGGCAGCGAAGTCCACTGCGCGCGAAAGCAATGCGAGAGTGATCGGCCGGATGCAGCCGATCCGCTCCGCGATCGGAATGAACTGCCCCGGGGATATATTGCCGAGCACCGGGTGCTCCCAGCGCGCCAGCGCTTCGAACGACGAGAGCTGTCCGGTCCGCAGGTTGAAGATCGGCTGGTAGGCCAGCGAAAGCTGATCCAGCGCGCCCTCCTCGAGCAGCGCGGTCTCGATCGCGTGGAGACGCTTGTTCTTGTCGCGTATCTCTGCGTCGAACAGCTTCGTCTCGATCATATCGTTGCGTTTGGCAAAATAAAGCGCTGCATCGGCATCGCGCAGTGCCTGGTCGACATCCGGGGCGTCCTCGCCAAGCAAGCGAGCGCCAGCGCACGCCCCGATGCTGACCTGCGCATTCGCCAGACGCATTGGTTTGCACAACTGCCTTAGCGCCTTGTCACACACATCGACCAATTGCCCCAGTTCGGCGAGGCAGGAAGATCCCGCGATGAATACGCCAAACTCGTCGCCGCCCAGACGGCCCACGACCGTTCCCTGGGGCAGAACGCGCTGAAGTCGAAGCGCGACCTGGCGCAAGACTATGTCGCCCGCATGGTGGCCGTACAGATCGTTGATCGGTTTGAACCGGTCGAGATCGATCACCGCCAACAGGCCGCACTGCCCACCGTCGAGCTTCGCCTCGATGTCGTGGATGAAGGCCAGCCGGCTACGCAATCCGGTAAGATTGTCGGTTTCCGCCTGATATTGCGCGTTGCGCCGCGCATCGGCCAGCTCGGTATTGGTGCGCTCCATTCGCAGCAACGCCGCGTCCGCATCGTATTGGGCCTGGAACAGCCGCAACTGCGTCCGATGACTGGTTTCGGCAATATAGAAATTGACGGCCGTAAGGACGACCGTCGCGACCGAAGCCGGGATATTGGATGCAGCGAAAAGATAGAGAACCGCGGCGACGACCGGCATGACGAAGCAGAAGAAAATCACCCTTGAGGCAAAAAATGATCCCGGTGAGTGCGGCACCCTGCGTCAGTGCGGCTAGCAAACCCAGCGCAAGGATGGGTAACCAGCTCGGCGTGCCGCCGGCCATGCCGTCGAGATCGAAGGCAAGCGTAAGGTAGAACGCGGCCTGTGTGCAGGACAACAGCACCACCATAAAACCGGTCAGCCGGGCGGCGTTGCGATTGACGTCCTCGGTTTTCCCTTCGGGTACCGGAAGCATCCAGTGCCGGAAACGAAACGCGACGGCCAGCGCCAGAATGCACGCCACGATCCGGGTGACGAGATGATCCCATGTTACCCAAGCTAGCCCGGCGTAAGGAGCAAGTATGGTAAGGTAGTAATAGTGAATTGTTTCGCGGACCGACTTGACGCGTTCGCGGCTGAACCTGTCAGCAATCTCGTCGTCGGATTCGAATCCGATCAACCTGTCGATGTGCTGCAACAATTTCACCCGATCCTCGATCATTCGGTCGCAGTGCCATGCACAGCCCAAATGATGGTTAAGTGATAGTCAGGGAAACTACTGTGCTTCGCAACCTTTGATATCATCCCTCGTTTCCCGAGCCTTTCCGAGTGTCGAACTCGCTCTACGATTAACCCTCGCCTTCGCCCTTTTGTCCGCTCGGCGAATAGGAAAAGGGGCCCCGCCGCTCACGCGGCATGGCCCCTCTCTTATCGGTTGTAGCGATGGCGCAGCGTTACCGCGATCAGTCGACGCTTTCCATATGGAGCACCTTGCCGACCCATTCCGGCGATTCCGCCGCATCAGCAAGCAATTTGGCGACATCCCCCCGGGCAGCCTCGCCCTTGGGGTCGACATTCTCGCCCAGGCGGACCTCGCCGGTACCGCTTTCATCGGTCAACGCGACCGGCCGCAGGATCGCATATTCGAGATCGGTCGCCTTGAGGTGTTCGTCCGCTTCGTGCTTCGCCTGCAAATAATGGCCAAGCTCGTGGTCGGGATCAGGGTCGCCCGCGCCGATGCTGCTGAGCATGACGAACCGGCGCACGCCGTTCGCCACTGACAGGTCGATCAGCTTCTTCGCCCCGTCGCGGTCGACCTTGTCGGTCATTTCGGCCGAAGTGTCGCCGCCCGAACCGGCGGCAAACACGACGACGTCGCAGCCTTCGGTGACGTCGTCGGACAGGTCGGTGAGATCCGTCTGGCGCTGGGCGACACCTTCGGGCAGGCCCGAGGTGTCCGAGCTTTCGCGGACCATTGCGACGGGGTTGAGCCCGCGCTCGTGCAGTTCGCGGACGAGGCGCTGGCCGGTGTTACCGGTTGCACCGGCTACAAGTACTTGCATAATAATTCTCCGAATTTCTTTTTGGGCGTGCGGGCGATTCACTGCTCAGGAAGGCAGGAAGATCGCCTTCGCATTGACGAATTCCTTCATGCCGAAGCCGCCGTGTTCGCGGCCGTAACCGGAATCCTTCACGCCGCCGAAAGGCATGTTCGGGTCGGCCGCGCCGAAGGAGTTGATCCGGACCATGCCGGTGTCGAAATGGTCGCGGGCCAGGCGGACCGCCTTGTCTTCGTCCTCGGTAAAGATGCCTCCGCCGAGGCCGTAACGGCTGTCATTGGCAATCCGCATCGCATCTTCGTCGTCCTTGGCGCGGATGACCGATGCGACCGGGCCGAAAAGTTCATCGTCATACGCGGGCATGCCGGGCTTGCAGTCGGCGAGGACGGTGGCGGGATAATAGCAACCGGCATCGTCTGCGGGATCTCCGCCGCAAAGCAGCGTGGCGCCCTGGTCGATGCTTTTGGAAACCTGCTCGACGATCGTGTCGAACTGTTCCTTGCTGGAAAGCGGCCCGAGCTGCGTGTCGTCCTTGGTCGGATCGCCCATGGTCACGCCCTTCATCCGTTCGACGAAGGCGGAAACGAATTCGTCATAGACCGCGTCGGTCACGATGAAGCGCTTGGCCGAGACGCAGGTTTCGCCATTGTTGTACAGTCGGCCCATGACGCAGGTCTTGACCGCGGTTTCGATATCGGCGTCTTCGAGCACGAGATAGGCGTCGTTCGAGCCGAGCTCGAGCACCGTTTTCTTCAGATTCTTCGATGCCAGTTCGCCGATATGGCTGCCGGCGCCGTCGCTGCCGGTCATGGTCACCGCGCGGATGAGCTTGTGTTCGATCACCTTGTCCGACAGGTCATGACCGACGATGATGACATCGAACAAGCCCTTGGGCAGGCCGGCTTCCTCGCAAAGATCCCGCAGCAGCAGCCCACTGCCGGTACAGATCGAGGCATGCTTGAGGATTACCGAATTGCCCGCAATCAGATTGGCGGCAAGCACACGGACCGGCTGGTAGAGCGGGAAATTCCACGGCTGCACGCTGTAGATCACGCCGATCGGCGAGAAGGTCACGATACCGCGCTTCTTGCCGCCGCTATGCGTCCGTTCCTGGTCGGCCAACTCTTCCGGACCCTTGTCGGCAGCATATTCGAACAAGCGCGCGCAAAGCTCGACTTCGGTCTTCCCGTCGCGCAGCAGTTTGCCCATCTCGCGCGTCATCAGTTCAGAGAAACGCTCCGAATTGTCGCGCAGCACTCCGGCGATCTTGCGGAGATAGGGCGCGCGCTCTTCATGCGACTTGCTTCGCCAGTCGAGGAACGCTTCATGCGCGCTGTCGATCTTGGCGAACACCTCCTGTTCGCCCATCACCTCGTAGGTTTCGAGCACTTCGCCGGTGGCCGGGTTGCGGGTCTGTATCTGGGACATGGGGGGCCTTCTCGCTTGCATGGCGCCAACCCGCCCGGCGGATCCGGACTGCTGGCGCTGCTGATTGCATGTTCACCAGACTAACGGGACCCCCGTCCCGCCGTTCCTGTGTGACACGAGGAATGCCGCTCAGCGCGCCAGAGCGTGTGGGAAGCAGGACGGTGTCCGCAGGCGCGGCGTACGGTCAGGCGGTCTGCCGGCCGACAAACTCGGGCGGAAGCACCACGCTCGCGGTGTTCTCGCCCCCCATCCGCCGCAGCAGGAGGTCGGCGAGGCGCGCGGCGCCCGCAGCGATATCCTGACGGATGGTGGTCAGCGCCGGCCGGGTCTGCGAGGCAATTGGCAGATCGTCGAACCCGACGAGCTTCATCCCCCCGGGCACATCGATCCCGCGCTTCTGCAATTCGGTCATACAGGCAATCGCGAGCATGTCCGAGGCAGCGAATATTCCATCGATACCCGCCATGTCGCTCGCCAGGTGTGCTGCAATCTCGTCGGCGGCGTGTTCGGGGCTGAGATGGGTCGGCAGCGCACGGATCGGGACGCCCTTGTCATCGGCAACAGACTTCGCCCCCGCGTAACGGGCGGCAAATTCGATAGGGTCGGTTGATCCCAGAAAGCCGATCGTGCTCGCCCCCGCGGCGATCAGGCGTTCGGCGGCCAGCCGCCCGCCGGCAAAATTGTCGGTCCCGACCGCGCAATGGCGCTGGCCTTCCTGATGGTTGCCCCACACCACCATGGGCAGGAAGCGCGCCGCGGCAGCTTCTATCCGCTCGAACTGGTCCGACTGGCCGATCACGATAACCCCGTCGACCATACCCGACCCGACGAAGCGATCGAGCCAGTCCCCGTCGCGATCGGGGATGACCCGGCGCAGCATGAGGTCATAGCCGCGTTCGGTAAGCTCGTCCGCCAGATAGCCGAGCAGCGTCATGAAGAACGCGTCCGAAATATGCTGCCGGCGGTCGTGTCCGAGCGGGATGGCGACGCCGATGACGCCGGTCTTCTGCCGTCGCAACCGGCTCGCCATCTGGTTGAGGCGAAAGCCATGTTCGCGCGCCAGCGCCTCGATCCGCTCGCGGGTCTTGGCGTTGACCAGGCTCTTGCCCGCAAGCGCGCGCGACACCGTACCGGGCGATACACCGGCAATCCTGGCGAGATCGGTGATCGTGCGCGCGCGCTCGGGCGGCGGCGCGAGCTCCTGCGCGGTTTCGTGCGTGGGTTCGGACATCGGGTTCTAGTTCGCCTCCGGCCGCAGGTTTTTGGGCACCGGGCGGCCCGCGTCAACGAACATCGTCGCGACCGCACCGACCAGCATCAGCACTCCGCCAAGCAGCAGCACATTGCGCGGATCGCTGCCGAGCAGCGGTTCGTAGAACAGCGGCATGGTCAGCGTCTGGATAAGCATCGGAATCACGATGAACATGTTGAAAATACCCATGTAAATGCCGTTGCGTTCGGGGGGGATGACATCGGCCAGCATGACGTAGGTGTTGCCCATCATGCCTGCCCAACCGATGCCGATACCCAGCATCAGCACGAACAGCGCGGCGGGCGTCTCGACTCCGGGGATGAGCAGCATCGCCGCGCCCGACGCGCTCAGGCAGATGGCATGCACCAGCCGCGCGCCCAGTTTGCGCACGATCGGGATCAGCAGGAGCGCGCCGAGGAAGGCGATGAAATTGTAGAGCGCCCCGGCCTGCTGCGTCGTCAGCGTCGCGTCCCTGAACGCCGCGCTGGAGGGATCGGAGGTATCGTAAATCGAACGGCCGACCGCGAAAGTGATGTACTGCCAATAGGCGAACATCGCATACCACTGGCACAGCATCGCCACCGACAGCTGCCGCATCGCCCTGGGCATGTCCTTGATGGCGCTGCCGATTTCACCAAGCGTCGCCTTGACGGTCATGGGCTTGCCGACAAGGTCCGCCTTTTCCTGCGCCGTCATCGGCAATTCGGGTACCCGCCAGACTGACCAGACAATAGTGCTTATCGAGAGGATCGCGCCGATGATGAAGGCAATCTTCACGATGACGGGAATGCCATTCGCATCGAGCACGTCCTTGGCAACGAAAGCGGTCAGCAGCGTCGGCGCAAGATAGGACAGGGTCTGCGCCAGGCCGGTGAAAGCGCTCTGGGTCAGGAAGCCGGTGGCGCGCTGATCGGGCACCAGCCGGTCGGCGACATAGGCGCGGTAGGGTTCCATCGTGATGTTGTTGCCGGCGTCGAGGATCCACAGCAGGCTGGCGGCCATCCACAGCGCGCTGGAATAGGGCATCAGGAACAGGCTTATCGAACAGATGATTGCGCCGATCAGGAAATAGGGCGTGCGCCGGCCCCAGCGCGACTGGGTACGGTCGCTCATTGCCCCGATGATCGGTTGCACAAGCAGGCCGGTCATCGGTCCGGCGAGCCACAGCAGCGGCATCGTCGCCTCGTCCGCACCGAGGAAGCCGTAGATCGGCCCCATGTTCGCCTGCTGCAGACCGAAACTGAACTGCAAGCCGAAGAAGCCGACGTTCATCTCGATGATTCGTAGCAGCGAAAGCCGCGGTTTTCCTGTGACTTGCATATCCGGTACTCTCTCCCAGCCCCACCTGTAGCAGCGACGTCGAGCAAGTTGGTGTCACAAACAACGCCCGATTGCAAACGTTTGCATTTTAGTATTGCAAACGTTTGCACCAGCGGTATGTCTAAGGGGCGAATCGAAAGAATTCCATCTGGGAGAGCAATGATGAAACTTCGCAACGTGCTTGCTGCCGGGGTCGCGCTGTCGGCGATATCCGCCCCCACATTCGCTCAGGAAGGCGCACCCGCTGCCGATGGCGACCCCGTCCTCGGTGACAATGTCATCATCGTCACCGCGGTCGCTCAGGGCCAGAACCGTCTGGAAAGCTCGGTCTCGGTCAGCGCGCTCGACGCGGAATCGATCGCCGATCTCAACCCCAGCTCTTCCGCCGATCTCATCCGCCAGATTCCCGGCATCCGTTCGGAAGCCTCGGGCGGCGAAGGCAATGCCAACATCGCGGTTCGCGGCATTCCGGTCTCGACCGGCGGCGCGCGCTACATCCAGCTGCAGGAAGACGGGCTCCCGGTCCTCGAATTCGGCGATATCGTGTTCGGCAATGCCGACAATTTCGTGCGCGCCGATCGCAATGTCGGCCGTGTCGAGGCGGTCCGCGGCGGCTCGGCCTCGACCTTTGCCTCGAACTCGCCGGGCGGGGTGATCAACTTTATCTCGAAGACCGGGCTCGAAGAAGGCGGCGCGGCTGCCGGCACGATCGGCATCGATCACGAAACCTACCGGCTCGACTTCGAATACGGCGGCGCGCTCGACGCAACCAGCTATTTCCATGTCGGCGGTTTCTACCGCACCGGCGAAGGCGTTCGCGACACCGGTTTCAACGGCAAGGAAGGTGGCCAGATCAAGGCCAACCTCACTACCGAATTCGACGGCGGCTATATCCGCGTACACGGCAAGTATCTCGACGACAGCACGCCGACGATCCTGCCGCAGCCGGTGGCCGTGACCGGGACCGACAGCGATCCGGATTATACCGCGATCGCCAATTTCGACCCGCGCACCGCGTCGCTGTACAGCCGGTACATCTCGGCGGCGCGGACGCTCGATGGCGACAACAATCCGACGACTTACGACATCCACGACGGCCTGTCGGTCAAGAGCGCTGCATTCGGCGTCGAGGCGGAAGTCGAGTTCGCCCCCGGCTGGACGCTGACCAACCGCTTGCGCTACGCCGACAACAGCGGCAGCTTCGTTTCGCCCTTCCCCGCCAGCGTGGGCGATGCGCAGGCGATTGCCGACGGGATCGGCGGTGCCGGTTCGAGCATCGTTCTGGCCAGCGGCCCCGATGCGGGCCAGGCAGTCGCCAACCCGGCGACCCTGGGCGGCAATGGCCTGCTGACCAATGTCGTATTGTTCAACGTCCGCCTGAACGATCTCGACTACCTGGTAAACGATCTGCGGGTCGCCAAGGATTTCGATGTCGGCAGCGGCAGCGCGACCTTCACCGCGGGCTTCTATGGCAGCCGCCAGGACATCGACACCGACTGGCTGTGGACGTCCTATGTCCAGACGGTCGAAGGCGACGGCAATTCGGTGCTCGTCGATATCGTCGATGCCGGCGGCAACGTCGTCACCGATACGGGCGTGGCCGGTTACAGCGCCAGCTTCTTCGGCAATTGCTGCCGCCGCAATTACGATGTGCGCTACGACACCTATGCGCCCTTCGCCTCGCTGGCCTTCGATTTCGACCGCGTGACCTTCGACGCCAGCATCCGCTACGATTTCGGCAGCGCCAAGGGCACGATCACCGGCTCGGATACCGGTTTCGGTGCTGGCGTGACCGCATTCGACTTCGACAATGACGGGGTTATCAGCCCCGCCGAAGCGCAGACCGGCGTGCTCCCGCTCGGCAACGCCCGCCCGGTCGATTACGATTACGACTATTTCTCCTTCTCGGTCGGCGCCAGCTACCTGCTGACCTACGACCTGTCGCTGTTCGCCCGCTACAGCCAGGGTGGCCGCCATACGGCAGACCGCAGCCTGTTCTCCCCCGCGATCAGCGCGGTGGACGGCAGCCTGCCGGGCGACGACGACAACGGCGTGATTGCCTCGGTCGACCAGCTCGAAGGCGGGCTGAAATACCAGGGCGGCAATGTCGATCTCTACGCGACCGCCTTCTATGCCGAGACCGCCGAAACCAATGTCGAAATCGCCCCGCTGCGGCTGACCGACAACACTTATGAAGCCTTCGGCCTCGAACTCGAGGGCAGCTATTCGGTGGGTCCCTTCTCGCTGTCGGCCGGTGCCACCTGGACCGATGCGGAGATCAAGGAATCGCTCAACGCCGCGGTGATCGGCAACACGCCGCGTCGCCAAGCCGATCTCGTCTTCCAGGGGACCGCGCAGTACGAGAACGATGTCTTCACCGTCGGCCTCAACGCGATCGGCACCACGGACAGCTACACGCAGGACAACAACCAGCTGAAGCTGCCCGGCTATACGCAGGTGAATGCCTTCGTCGCCGTGCGTCCGATGGACCGGCTCGAGCTGTCGCTCAATGCCAGCAATCTGTTCGACGTCTACGGTTACACCGAGGCTGAAGAAGGTGCGATCCCGGGCAATGGCCTGGTCCGCGCCCGTTCGATTGCCGGACGCAGCATTCTCGCTTCAGCACGTATCGACTTCTGACCCAGTGTCAGGACACCGGGCCGGCCGGGTCCCCTACCCCCGGTCGGCCCACCCTTTCCTCCCATCTGTGGACGCTGAGATGACAAGCGTATGGACACGCGAAGACGCCAGCAGGATCGACCCGCGTCCTGAGAACCGGATTTCCGAAATCACCCGGCCGCGCCGGAGCGACCTCCACCGCGACCGCGTCTATTGGGACATGTGGCCGATCCAGGACCGCGACGGATGGATCGCCGATTGCCGCGGCCGCGAATTGTGGATGGCGCTCACTGCACCCGATCGGGGCGATCCCAGCCTGCGCCATTTCGAGGCCAAGATCCGCCTGCTCGAACGCAAGCAGGACGGCTGGACCGATCTCGGCGACGTGCTGCCCGATCGCGCAGTGCCTTACGAACGCGAATGGGCGGGTTCGGCCGTTACCGATGGCACGGCCGTCAGCCTGTACTTCACCGCCGCAGGCACTGCCGAGAAGCCCGGCGGTTACCAGCAGGCGCTCTATGAAACGCATGCGCGGATGCGCGAGGACGGGCTGCCGGTCGACTGGTCGGTTCCGGCCCCGTCGGTGCCGGTGATCACCGATGACTACCAGCCTGCCGACGCGCACGAAGGCGAGGCCGGGAAGATCAAGGCGTTCCGCGACCCCGCCTATTTCCGCGACCCCGCCGATGGCCGCGAGTATCTGGTCTTCACCGCCTCGCTCGCCAATGCGCAGAGCGAATTCAACGGCGCAGTGGGCATTGCCCGCAAGGATGGGGCGCAGTGGAACCTGTTGCCGCCGCTGGTCCATGCCGATGGCGTCAACAACGAGCTCGAGCGCGCGCATGTGGTGTTCCATGACGGGCGCTATCACCTGTTCTGGGTGACGCAAAGTTCGACCTTCGCCCCGGGTCTGCGGCATGCCCCCAACGGGATGTACGGCATGGTCGCAGACAGCCTGTTCGGCCCCTACCGCCCGCTGAACCACAGCGGCCTGGTGCTGGCCAATCCCAGCGACGAGCCGATGCAGAGCTACAGCTGGTTCGCCTCGCGCGAACTGATCGTGTCGAGCTTCGTCGATTTCTGGGGCATGGACGGGCGCGAATTGCCGCGCGACCATTCGCAGGTGGCCGACCGCTTCGGCGGCGTCCCCGCGCCGCTGCTGCAGCTGACGATCAAGCAGGACCGCTGCGAATTGTTGCAGACGATGGACGCATGACCGGCGCGCGGCCCCTGTTTGGCGGGATCGAGGCGGGCGGGACCAAGTTCGTCCTTGCAGTCGGCCATTCGCCTACCGAAATCCTCGCGCGCCACGCCCTCCCCACGCGCGCGCCCGAGGCCACGCTGCGCCAGACCGAAGCATGGTTTCGCGAACAGGGTCCGCTGGCCGCGCTCGGCATCGCCAGTTTCGGCCCGGCGGTGGTCGATCGGGCGGACGGCAGCTGGGGCCATATCGGGACCACGCCCAAACCGGGCTGGTCGGGCTGCGACCTTGCCGGCCATTTCGCGCGCGCATTCGATGTTCCGGTCGGCTTTGACACCGATGTGAATGGCGCCGCTCTGGCGGAAAGCGCTTTCGGGGCCGGCCGCGAGCTGGCCTCGCTCGCCTATGTCACCGTGGGCACCGGGATTGGCGGCGGGCTGGTTGTCGATGGCCGGGCTCTGCACGGCGCGGCGCATCCCGAAATGGGGCACCTGTTCCCGCGGCGGCATCCTGCGGACGGCGAATTCGAAGGGATCTGTCCTGCGCATGGCGATTGCCTCGAAGGGCTCGCCTGCGGGCCGGCGATCCTGCAGCGCTGGGGGGCCTCGCTGTCCGACCTGCCCGACGACCACGAAGCGCACGCGGTCATTGCGTCCTATCTCGGCCAGCTGTGCCACGCGATCTTCGCCATGACCGCCGCCGAAATCGTCGTGCTGGGCGGCGGGGTAATGAACACCCCCGGCCTGCTGGAGCGCACGCGTGAAGCGGCAGCGCGCCTCGATCGGGGTTACCTGCCCGGCGGGGCCCGCCACGCGATCGTGGCACCGGCGCTCGGCCCCAATGCGGGAATTGCCGGGGCGATCCTGCTTGCGCAGGCGGCCCGGGCGGAAATTAGCTAGGCGCCCACCGCGCGCAGGCGGCGGGTGCCTTGACGCGCTTATTTCGCCTGCGGCGTTCCGACCATCGCGGCCACGGCCTCATTGCCCTGTGCCAGCGCGACCGAAGCCGCAGTGTTGCCCTGGAGATCGACCACCCCGGCATCCGCGCCCGCCGCCAGCAGCAGGTCGATCTGGCGTTCGCGGCCGAACATCGCCGCCATCATCAGCGCGGTCTGGCCCATCGCATTGGTCGCGTTGATATCGCAGCCGGTGGCGATCAGCTGGCTGGCGATCGCATCATGGCCGCGGAAGGCGACACCCATCAGCGCCGTATTGCCGCGTGCATCGCCGGGCTTGCAGGGATCCGCGCCGGCTTCGACCAGGGCCGAGACCATTTCGCCGTGACCGGCATAGGCCGCGAGGATCAGCGGGGTGAAGCCCTGCTCGTTCGTCGCGTCGAGATCGGCGCCCAGCTTGACGAGGCCGTCGACCAGATCGACCCGGTTGAGCCGCGCGGCATCGAACAGCAGCGCCTGCGCGCGATCCGGTCCGGGAAGTTCGGCCGAAGCCGCGGGTGCGCCCTCTTCCGCGGGCTGGGGGTGTTCATGCCCGTGGGCATGGGCGTGCGCATGTTCCTGCGCTTGCAGCGGCATCGCCGCGCAGGCCAGCGCCGCCAGCGGCAGCAGCCGCGTCGTGAATGTCATCATGGAATTGGTCTTTCGTGGGGGGAGGTGTGGCGGCACCGCGCCTGCCCCGAGAGGCGGAACGCGGTGCCGCGAGGTCTGGCGTCAGGGGCTCGGGAAGGTCTGCGGCGCCGCGGCGTTGAATTCGGCCACGGCCTGCATCACGTCCGGCATGGCCACGTTGACCGCTCCGGCCAGCCGCGTGCCGTATTCGGGATCGGCCTGGTAGAAATAGCTCACCATGATCGTCCGCGTGCGGTCCGACACGACCTGGCCGAGGTCGCCCGACAGATTGGCGATGAGCTGCGCCTTGTCGGCTTCGGACAGCGACCGCCAGAAGATGCCGGGCTGCTCGAAATCGGGCGTCTTCTCGATCTGCTTCTGATCGACCATCGCCATGATCTCGTAATTCGAATAGCGCGCCCGCGCCGGGGTCTGCTTGGGAGCCATCGCCGAGGGGAAGTAGTTGACGTGGCTTTCGCGGCCCGAACGGTTCAGCTGGCCGTTCTGGTTGTTGTTGAGCGGCCCGTCGCCGGCCTCGGCCACGCGCGGCGCGTTCACTTCGAGATCGAACAGGTTGGCACCCACCCGGTAGCGCTGCGTATCGGCATAGGAGAACAGCCGGCCCTGCAGCATGCGATCGGGCGAAGGCTCGATACCCGGGACCATATTGCTCGGCGCGAAAGCCGATTGCTCGGTCCATTCGAAGAAGTTCTCCGGCACCTCGTCGAGCGTCATCTCGCCGATCTTCATCCACGGACGGTCGAGCCATTCCTTGGTGTCGTCGAACGGATTGTAGTCGAGCGACCCGATCTCGGCGACGGGGAGGACCTGCATCATCAGGTTCCAGCTCGGATGGTCACCGCGCGAGATCGCGCCGTAGAGATCGTCGGTCAGGTAATTGAAACCCGCTTCCTTGGCCTGTGCCGCGGTATAGTTCTTCACGCCCTGGTCGCTGATCCAGCGGAACTTGGCGAACACCTGCTCGCCCTCGTCGTTGACGAGGCGGAAGGCGTGCACGCCATTGCCGTCCATCTCGCGGTATGACGCGGGCGTGCCGAGATTGGTGTAGAGATGCGTCAGCATGTTCGTCGCTTCGGGAACATGGCTGAAAAAATCAAAGAAGCGGTTGGGATCCTGCCGGTTGGTCACCGGGTCGGGCTTGAGCGAATGGACCATGTCGGGGAACTGCATGGCGTCGCGGATGAAGAACACCGGCAGGTTGTTGCCCACCAGGTCCCAATTGCCCTCGTCGGTGTAGAACTTGGTCGCGAAGCCATGCGGATCGCGCAGATATTCGGGGCTCAGATGGCCGTGGATGACGCTGGAAAAGCGCACGAACACAGGCGTTTCCTTGCCCGGCTGGAACAGGCTGGCCATGCTGTAGTCCGAAATGTCGGCAGTGGCGCGGAACATGCCCTTGGCGCCCGTACCGCGGGCGTGGACCACGCGCTCCGGCACGCGCTCGCGGTCGAACCGCGCCAGCTTCTCGATCAGATGCGCGTCTTCGAGCAGCACCGGCCCCATGTCGCCAGCGGTCTTAGAATTGCGGTTGTCACCCACTGGCGCGCCATTGTCGCGGCGGTAGATCGGGGCCGCGCCCGTCGGCGTCTCGATCACGCTCATGGGGACGACTTCGACGCGCTCGGCGGTCTGCATGCGCGATGCGACCTGCGCCTCCTGCGGCGCGAGCTGCTGCGCGGCGGCGGCCGTGGCCAGCGACGAGATCCCCGCCAGCAGGGCGGTGCAACGTGCGAATGTAATGGAAGCAGTCTTGGCGGACATTCATTTTCCCTTTTACCCGCGGCGCACCAGCGCGCCGCTCGAGTGAACTGTGTCGCGGGCTGGTGGCAGCAGAAGGGAGGAGAACGAAACGCGGAATATCGTTCACGACAATCGATATAATTGAATATGTTAGACGGGCACGCCGTCAATCGCGCGCCAACGCGGGGCACGGCGGCCGCCATGACACCCGCGTCCCCGCGCGGCGAAATACGGATCACATGGCGCGCCCGGAGCATACGGGGCGGGACCCGGCCTGGCCCCCGCGCGGCGCCAATTCTCGCCGATGGCCCGCCGCCGGGAAGGAGCGCTCCCCCTCCCCGCCGCAGCGGCCGCGGGGTTCGTCAGAGGCTCTGCAGCGCCTTGTCCAGATCGGCGATGATATCGTCGACATGTTCGATGCCGACCGAGATGCGCACCACGTCCGGCCCCGCCCCCGCGGCGACCAGCTCGGCCTCGCCCAGCTGGCTGTGCGTGGTCGAGGCGGGATGGATGATCAGCGAGCGCGTATCGCCGATATTGGCGAGATGGCTGAACAACTCGACCTGCGAGACCAGCTTCACCCCGGCGTCGTAGCCACCCTTCAGCCCGAAGGTGAACACCGCCCCGCCCTTGCCTCCGAGATATCTGTCGGCGAGCGGCTTGTAGGCATTGGTCTCGAGCCCGGCATAGGACACCCATGCCACCTGCTCCTGGTTCTCCAGCCATTCGGCCACGGCGAGCGCATTGGCGCAGTGCCGTTCCATGCGCAGCGCGAGCGTTTCCATCCCGGTCAGCGCCAGCCATGCGTTCTGCGGGGCCATGGCCGGCCCCAGGTCACGCAGGCCAAGCACGCGGCAGGCCGTGATGAAGGCGATCGGCCCGATGGGCTCCAGCGCATCGACGAGCACGGCCCCGTGATAGGATCCGTTGGGCTGCGTCAGGCTGGGAAACTTGTCGCCCGCCGCGTTCCAGTCGAACTTGCCCGAATCCACGATCACCCCGCCGACCGCATTGCCGTGACCGTTGAGGAACTTGGTCGTCGAATGCGTCACGATGTCCGCGCCGTGTTCGAACGGACGGCACAGCATCGGCGTGGCCATCGTGTTGTCGACGATCAGCGGGACGCCGTGATCATGCGCGACATCGGCAATCGCCGCGATGTCGGTGACCACGCCGCCCGGATTGGCGAGGCTCTCGACGAAGACGCAGCGCGTCTTGTCATCCATCGCCGCGCGGACGTTGGCGGGATCGTCGGCATCGACGAAACGCGTTTCCCAGCCGAACTTGCGGAATGCCTCGCCCATCTGGTTGAGCGAGCCGCCATAGAGCTTCTTCGCCGCGACGATGTTGCACCCCGGTTCCATCAGCGTGTGGAAGGCGACCAGCTGCGCGGCATGGCCGCTGGCAAGGCCCAGCGCGCCGACCCCGCCCTCCAGCGCCGCGATCTTCTTCTCGAGCGCATCGTTGGTGGGGTTCATGATCCGCGAATAGATGTTGCCGAACTGCTTGAGCGCAAACAGGTCCGCGGCATGCTCGGCGCTGTCGAAGACGTAGCTTGCCGTCTGGTAGATCGGCGTGATCCGTGCATTGGTCGCGGGGTCGGGCTCGCACCCGGCATGCACGGTGAGCGATTCGAGTTTCAGATCTGTCATGGGGCATCCTGTCCGGTGGAATTGCCCCGAAGGGAGCAGCTAAGCCCGCCCCCCGTCAACCGCATTCTCGCGCGCGGCGGGCTTGCATTCGCATGGTCGGGGCCTGTTCGCCGTCGCGCAGCCTCAGCACCTCGACCCTGTCCGCGGTCATGGTAACCGAATGCTCGAATAGTGCAGACAGCTTTGCGTCCGCGGTGACCACAGCCCACCGATCGCATTTCCCCTGCTGGCTAACGCGACTTGAGCGACTCACCGCAGGATGGGATGGGAGTGATCGCGTAGCTGCACCGTCGGCGCGCCTGATATGGCCCACTACTATTAACTTCGCCGGCCTGCGATACAGCAACCATATCGGGAAAATGGTAGCGGAGGAGGGACTTGAACCCCCGACACGCGGATTATGATTCCGCTGCTCTAACCACCTGAGCTACTCCGCCCCAAAGAGGCATGCCGGGGCAATAGCCCGCTCGGCAGGCGGCGCGTTTAGGGCGGTCGGGGCATGCGGTCAACCGCGCAAATGCGTATTGTCCGTGATTTCTTCAGGCGGTCGCGTTCGGGGGCCTGCGGGGCGCCGTTTGCCGCCAATTGACGGCGCATCGAACAGGCCGGGCAGCGCGCCATTTCCGGGGTGCCGCCCGCATCTGACGCGTACCACCCGAGCGGCGATCGGCGGGCACGATTAGGGTGCGGCGGTGCCGCGAAAGGCGAAGTCCCGCACCCGCTCCCACGGGCCGCCGCGGTAGCGAAACAGTTCGAGGCCGCGAAAGGCGAACGGCGCCGGGGCGATCGTCCCCGCCAGCTGCGCCTGCAGCGCCTTCGCGTCCTTGCCCGTGACCTTGTTCTGGATCGTGACATGCAGGCGCGGACGCTGCTGGTCCTGCTGCGTCAGCAATCCGTGGAAGTGATCGGCAATGATGCCGCGCAGATCGAGCATGGCGGGCGCAGACAGCTTGATCGCTGTGCCCCGCCCCAGCGACATCAGCCCTTCGACCTGCCCCGATACCGGCGCGAATTCCGCCGCCATGCGTTTGAGAACGCTGCAGGCTTCCGCCTCGCACATCGCCGGCAATGCGTGGAACAGCGTGACATGCGCTTCGAGATAATTGCGTTCGGGCGGGAAATGGGCAGTGCGCAGCGCGGTGAAACGCGCATGCAGATCGCGCGGGAGCTGCGCGGTGAGGATCAGCGGAGCGTCTTCCCCGCTCACATTTCCCCGCGCTGGCGGCGGATTTCGAACCACTTGGCGACGTTGCGGTTATGCTCTTCCAGCGTCTCCGCAAAGGCATGCCCCCCAGTGCCATCGGCAACCATGTAGCGCGCGCTCGTTTCCGCCGGGTTCAGCACCGCCGCGATTGCTTCGCGCCCGGGATTGGTGATCGGCCCCTTGGGCAGGCCGACCATGGTATAGGTATTGTAATCGTTGATCGCGGCAATTTCGGACTGGCGGATGCGCCGCCCCAGCGGCTTGCCCTTGGTCAGCGGGTAGATGATGGTGGGATCGGCCTGCAGCAGCATGCCGTCCTTGACCCGGTTCGAATACAGGCCGGCGACCATCCTGCGCTCGCGTGCGACGCCGGTTTCCTTTTCCACGATCGAGGCGAGGATCACGGCTTCCTGGACGCTGTCGACCGCAATATCGTCCGCGCGCTTGGGCCAGGCTTCGGCAAGATAGTTCTGCATCGCCGCCTGCATCCGCGCGAGCACTGCGCTGCGCGCCTCGCCGCGTTCGAAATCATAGGTATCGGGCAGCACCGAGCCTTCGACCGGCACCGGGATTTCGCCGGTCAGGTGATCTTCCGCCATCAGCCGTTCGTGGACGAGGATCGACGGCAGGCCTTCAGGAATGGTGACGAAGCGGCGGATCACCTCGCCATGCTGGAACGTGTCGAGGATCGCGGCGCTGCTGGCCCCGGCGGGGAGCAGGAATTCGCCGGCCAGGATCGGATCCGACGAGCCGAGGATCTTGGCGCGCAGCAGGAATCCCTGCGGATCGGCGATCACGCCTTCCTCGGCCAGCTTTTCGGCGACCGAGGTCAGGCTCGCACCCGAGGGGACGATGAAATTCGTATCCTCCTCGATCTCGGCACTGCCCCACCAGCCCGAGACGAACCAGATTGCCGCGACGGCAAGCACCAGCGAGAGGACGCCTGCGAGGAGGCACCCGGCCTTTTTCACGTCAATCGACCTTCTGGACGATCAGCGAGGCATTGGTGCCGCCGAATCCGAAGCTGTTGTTGAGCGCGGCGCGCACTTCGCGCTGCTTGGCCTGCTTGGGCACGAGGTCGACACCTTCGGTGCCTTCGTCCGGATTGTCGAGATTGAGCGTGGGCGGCACGATCTGGTCGCGGATCGCGAGGATGCAGAAAATCGCCTCGACCGCGCCGGCGCCGCCGAGCAGGTGCCCGATCGCCGATTTGGTGCTGCTCATCGACGCGCCGCTGAGATCGTCGCCCAGCACGCGCTTGACCGCGCCGAGCTCGATCGTGTCGGCCATGGTCGACGTGCCATGCGCGTTGACGTAATCGATATCGCCGGGCGCGAGACCGGCCTTCTTCAGCGCCATGCGCATTGCCAGTTCGGCACCCTTGCCCTCGGGATGCGGCGCGGTGACGTGATAGGCATCGCCCGACAGGCCGTAACCGGTGACTTCGGCGTAGATCGTCGCGCCGCGCGCCTTGGCGTGTTCGTATTCCTCGAGCACGACCACGCCCGCGCCTTCGCCCATGACGAAACCGTCGCGGTCCTTGTCATAGGGACGGCTGGCCTCGGTCGGCCGGTCGTTCATGCTCATGTTGAGCGCGCGGGCCTGCGCGAAGCCGGCCACGCCCAGCGGGTTGATGGTGCCCTCGGCCCCGCCCGCCAGCATGACGTCGGCATCGTCGAGCGCGATCATCCGCGCGGCATCGCCGATCGAATGCGCGCCGGTCGAACAGGCGGTCACCACCGCGTGATTGGGGCCCATCAGGCCGTATTTGATGGACACCTGGCCCGAGATGAGATTGATCAGCCGCCCGTGGACGAAATGCGGCGACACGCGGCCGGGACCGCGTTCGTGCAGCACGATGCTTTCCTTCTCGATCCCCGGCAGACCGCCGATGCCCGAACCGATCGAAACGCCGGTGCGCAGTTTGAGCTCGTCATCCATGTCGACGAGACCCGCATCCTCGAGCGCTTGGCCCGCCGCGTCGATGCCATAGACGATGAACGGATCGACCTGGCGCTGAACCTTGTGATCGACGCGCTTGTCGGGATCGAAGCCGAATTCATGATCCTTGGGCTTCACCTCGCAGGCGATGGTGCATTTCTGCCCCTCGGTGTCGAAGCGCGTGATTTGCGCGGCTCCGCTCTTGCCCGCGATCAGGTTCTTCCAAGAAGTCTCCACGTCCCCGCCGAGGGGGGTGACGAGGCCAAGTCCGGTTACGACCACACGACGCATGTAATTCTCCGCAGATAAGACAACAGGCCCGGCCCGCTATGGGGTCGGGCCTGTCCGGTCCCGCATATAGTGCGGGATTCGAAAAGCGCGAGCCTTAGCCCTTGTGCTCTTCGATATACTTGGTCGCGTCGCCGACAGTGGTGATCTTCTCGGCCGCATCGTCGGGGATTTCGACGCCGAATTCCTCTTCGAAGGCCATGACCAGCTCGACGATGTCGAGGCTGTCCGCACCGAGATCGTCGATGAAGCTGGCTTCCTGGGTGACCTTGTCGGCCTCGACGCCGAGGTGCTCGACGACAATTTTCTGCACGCGGTCGGCAGTATCGCTCATTTGTATCCCTCTCGAATTTGGGGGTTTCTGAATTGCCAATCGCCCTAATCAACGGAGCGGCGCAGCGCAAGGGCAACTCGCCGTGTACCCCGGACCCAAACGCGTTGCGGTCGATTTCCCCTGCATAGCACACACTGCAAAAAGGGAAGTAAAACAATGGCTAGCACCGTTTTCAAGAGCCTCACCGATACCACTTTCGATTCCGTCGAAGGCTATCGCCAGGCGGCCGAAACCGCCAGCAATCCGCAGCTGACGCAGGCCCTGCAGCAGCGCGGCCAGGAACGCGGCCAGACGCTGCAGCAGATGAATGCCGAACTGCAGCGCCAGGGCGAGGAACTAGTCACCAAGGGCACGCTGACCGGCGAAGCGCACCAGATGTGGCAGAGCGTCACCGCCGCCTTCGAAAACAACGACGAAGCGGCCGCCGAGCGCGTCGAGGAAGGCGAGGACTACATCAAAAACAAGTTTCAGCAGGCGCTCGAGAGCGACCAGCTCGAAGTGCAGGAGCGCGCGGTCGTCCAGCAGGCATATAGCGAGATCTGTGCCGGCGAACGCTTCGGCGACTTCGCCGCCAAGCAGTTCGACTGACATATCGCTGAATAACGAAGAAAGGGCGCGGGATCCGGTCCCGCGCCCTTTTTCGTTCGCGCTGCGCGGCTTGTCGCCCTGCGCTTGCCGGTCAGTCGCCCGCGCGGTCGACGCGGGTCGCCTCTGCCCCCTGCGGCTTGGGTGCATCGACGGTCCGGATATGGACATCGCGCAGCTGGCGCGGACTGACGAGGCTGGGTGCACCCATCATCAGGTCCTGCGCCTTCTGGTTGAGCGGGAAGGCAATCACTTCGCGGATATTGGGTTCGTCCGCCAGCAGCATCACGATCCGGTCGATCCCCGGGGCCGAACCGCCATGCGGCGGGGCGCCGAGCTTGAACGCCTCGATCATGCCGCTGAAGTTCTCGTCGACATCGGCCTGGCTGTATCCGGCCAGTTCGAAAGCCTTGTACATGATGTCCGGGCGGTGGTTCCGGATCGCGCCCGAGGACAGCTCGTAGCCGTTGCAGACGATGTCGTACTGCCACGCGAGGATGTCGAGCGGGTCCTTGGTTTCCAGCGCTTCCATCTCGCCCTGCGGCATCGAGAACGGGTTGTGGCTGAAATCGATTTTCTTCTGTTCTTCGTCATATTCGAACATCGGGAAATCGACGATCCAGCAGAACTTGAAGCAGCCTTCCTCGATAAGGCCGAGTTCCTCGGCCACGCGGGTGCGCGCGGCGCCCGCCAGCTTGGCGGCGTCCTTTTCCTTGCCCGCGGCAAAGAACAGGCCGTCGTTCTCGCCCAGTCCCAGTTCGGCATAAAGCTTTTCCATGCCTTCGGTGCCGTGGTTCTTGGCGATCGGCCCGCCGAACTCGCCGCCCTTGCGGGTGACATAGCCGAGCCCGGCAAAACCTTCGCGGCGCGCCCAGTCGTTCATCTCGTCGAAGAACTTGCGGCTCTTCTCATGCGTGTTCGGCGCGGGGATGACGCGCACGCGCCCGCCGCCGCCCACGATCTTCTCGAACAGGCCGAAGCCGGAGGTTTCGAAATGTTCGGTCACGTCCGAGATGATCAGCGGATTGCGCAGGTCGGGCTTGTCGCTGCCGTATTTGAGCATCGCTTCGGCATAGGGGATGCGCGGGAACTCGCCCGCGGGCGTGACGCTCTTGCCGCCCGAGAATTCCTCGAACACGCCGGCCAGCACGGGCTCGATCGTCTGGAAGACGTCTTCCTGCGTGACGAAGCTCATCTCGAAATCGAGCTGGTAGAATTCGGGGCTGCGGTCGGCGCGCAGGTCTTCGTCGCGGAAGCACGGCGCGATCTGGAAGTACCGGTCGAAGCCCGCCACCATCAACAGCTGCTTGAACATCTGCGGAGCCTGCGGAAGCGCATAGAAATGGCCGGGATGCAGGCGGCTGGGGACCAGATAGTCGCGCGCGCCTTCGGGGCTCGATGCGCCGAGGATCGGGGTCTGGAACTCGCTGAAGCCCTGCTCGATCATCCGGCGGCGCAGCGAGGTAATGACCCGGTTGCGCAGCATGATATTGGCGTGGACACGCTCGCGGCGCAGATCGACGAAACGGTATTTGAGGCGCGTTTCCTCGGGATAGTCCTCTGCCGAATTGACGATCAGCGGCAGGTCGTCGGCACGGCTCTGGACGTTGACCGAGCGCGCGAAGACCTCGATTTCGCCGGTCGGCAGGTTGGCGTTGACCGCAGCGCCGTCACGGGCTTTTACCACACCGTCGATAGTAACCACCGATTCCAGCTTAATCTTGTCGAGGATGGGCAGTGCCTCGCTATCCTCGTCGGCCACGATCTGGGTGATGCCGTAATGGTCGCGCAGATCGACGAACAGCACGCCGCCATGGTCGCGCTTGTTGTGGACCCAACCCGACAGGCGAACGGTTTCGCCGACATTGTCCTTGGTCAGCTGGGCGCAGGTATGGGTGCGGTAGGCGTGCATGAAAAGCTCGATCTTTCTGCCGGAATCGGATGGGACCGCGCGCGCATCCGGGCGCGGCGCGAAAGCGCGCCCCTAACAGCCATCGAGGGCTGTTTTGTCAAGATTCGTCTGGTCTGGAAGGTCAGGCGATTCGCGCGCGCCGCAGCGCCCGCAGCGCGGCCGCACGCAGCCAGGGCCGCGCCCCCGGCGCCGGCAAGCGCACGCGGTAGCGGCCAAGCAGGCCGTTCAGGGCCCAGGCATCGTCCTGCATCAGGCTGCTGTGCGAGCGCCAGGTTACCGAGAGCGAGATCGACGGTTCGGCCCCGACCGTGACCGTGTGCGGGGCCTTGAAGGGAACGTGGAGCGCATCGCCCGGGGCAAGGTCGAAAGGCCAGCCCTGAGCCGCCAGTTCGGGCCGCCAGTCGAGCAGATTGTCGCCGCTGCGATGGAAGCGTTCATTGTCCGACCGGGACGGCAGGCCGCAGGATGGCGGCAGGATCGTGAACCGTTTGCGCCCGGAGATCTGGAACAGGATGTTGTATTCCGGATCGAAATGCAGCGGAGTGACAAGCCCCGGCGAACTGATGAACAGGAAGGCGGTGGGTTTGACGATCGCGCCGGTACGCGGCTCGACCACCGGCGCGACAGCCTGCAGGATATCGGCGACGAGCGGCGCGAAATCGGGCCATCTGTCCAGCTCGCGCAGCATGATCCAGCGCTTCGCGCCGTCGAGCCCGGGCACCAGCGGCCGCAGATCCGCCGGGTGTTCGGGCAATACGCGAAAGCGCTGCTGCGGCGTATCCTCGCGTATCTCGATCAGCGCGCGATCAGCTGCCGCGATGGTATCGGCCAGCCGCGCCCAGTCGAAGCACGGTTCGATGTCGAGCCTGTGCGAAAGCAGGTGCGCGGCTTCGGGATAGGCCCGCCACAGCGGCGCGCGGTCGAAGCCGGGCGTGGCTGCGACTGCATCGAAAGCATGCTGGAATTCCATGCGGGACATGGGGTGTACCATGGCACGCAAGCGTTAAGACCGCCTTGACCCGGCCCCGTGCAGGTCTAAAGCGGCGCGCATCGCGACGGTGCATAGCTGCATGGCCGCGATTGCAGGCAGCGCGCACAGCCCGCTAGCCTGCCCTTGCGGGATGACCCCGCGCATTCATGGGCCCCGGCCCGGGGGCGGTACTCCGCCCGACAGAAACGAAAAGATACGATGAAAATCCACGAACTTATAACCGAAACCGAACCGCTGGCGGAACTGTGCGAGCGGCTGGGCCAAAACGAATTCGTGTGCGTCGACACCGAATTCATGCGCGAGAACACCTTCTGGCCCGAACTCTGCCTCGTGCAGATCGGCAATGGTGAAGAAGCCGCTGCGATCGACCCGCTCGCGCCCGGGATCGACCTGGCCCCGCTGTGGGACCTGCTGTGCGACAATGACGACGTGCTCAAGGTCTTCCATGCAGGCGGACAGGACGTCGAGATCGTCTACAATTTTACCGGCAAGACGCCGCAGCCGATCTTCGACACGCAGATCGCGATGATGGCGATCAGCCAGTCCGAACAGATCGGCTATGCCAATCTCGTCGAAAGCTGGCTGGGTCTGACAATCGACAAGGGTGCGCGCTTTACCGACTGGAGCCGCCGCCCGCTCACTGATCGGCAGATCGAATATGCGATCGGCGACGTGACGCATCTGGCGGACATCTTCCCGCGGATCCTCAAGAAGCTGATCAAGACCGGCCGCGGCGCATGGCTCGATGCCGAAATGGAGAAGCTGGCCGATCCGCAGAATTATGCCAACGATGCCGATCTCGCCTGGAAACGGATCCGATCATCGGGCCGCAATCCCGCAGTTCTCGGCCGCCTGAAGGCGCTCGCCGCCTGGCGCGAGAGCGAAGCACAGCACAAGAACATCCCGCGCGGCCGGATCATGCGCGACGAAACGCTGGCCGATATCGCCAGCCATCCGCCCAAGCAGCAACCCGATCTCGTCAAGGTGCGCGGCTTGTCGAATGCGTGGAAAGACAACGATATCGGCAAGCGCCTGATGAAAGTGCTCGAAAAGGCCGAGCCGCTGCCGAAGGATGAAATGCCCGACAAACCCAAACGCGGTGCGCCGCTCGGCAAGGAAGGCGCACTCGTCGCCGACCTATTGAAGCTGCTGCTCAAGATCCGTGCCCGCGAGATCGACGTCGCCTCGCGGCTGCTGACCCGCGCCGACGAAATGGAAGCGCTGGCCGCAGGCGCGCGCGACCTGAGCATCCTCAAGGGCTGGCGCTACGACGTGTTCGGCAAGGACGCGCTCGAACTGGTCGAAGGCCGCCTCGCCTTCGCCGTCAAGGACGGGCGGCTGCTGATGACCCATGTCGATGAACTGCACGCCGGCATGGTCGAAGCCCAGGCCGCCGAATAGCAGCCGGGCAGGAACCGAACCGCCATGTCGACCTATCTCCCCACGATCAAGCAGCTGCAGTATCTCGTGGCGCTGCACGAACACGGCCATTTCGGCCGCGCTGCCGAGGCGAGCTTCGTTTCGCAATCCACCCTATCGGCAGGCATCCGCGAGCTCGAATCGCTGCTCGGCGTGACCTTGGTCGAACGCAGCCGCCGCGTGGTGCGGTTCACGCCGCTCGGCAATACGGTGGTCGAGAAAGCGCACCGCCTGCTGCGCGAGGCGGAAGAGCTGTCCGACCTCGTCCTCGCCGCCGGCAAGCCGCTGTCGGGCGAGCTGCGGATGAGCGTCATACCGACGATCGCGCCCTTCCTGCTGCCGCGGATCCTGCCCCGCCTGCGCGAGGAACGCCCCCAGCTGAAGCTGTTCCTGCGCGAGGAAACCACCGATCACGCGCTGGAATCGCTGCATCACGGCCGCGCCGACTGCGTGCTGATGGCGCTGCCCTTCGCCACCGGCGATGTCGCCAAGGCGACGATCCGCGAAGATGCGCTGTATGTCGCTTTTCCCAAGGACGATCCGCGCGATCCGCCCGCCGTAATTCCCGCCAGCATGATCGACCAGGGGCGGCTGCTGCTGCTCGAGGACGGGCATTGCCTCAAGGAACATGCGCTGGCGGCCTGCAACCGGCCCGAATTGCGCGCCAGCGCGACAATGATCGGGACCAGCCTGCACACGATGGTCCAGATGGTCGACAATGGGCTCGGCCTGACGATGCTGCCCGAAATGGCGATCGAAGCGGGCATCCTGCACGGCACCGATGTCGTGGCGCGCCCGCTGAAGGGTGACAACACCAGCCGCGAGATCGCGCTGATCTGGCGCACGAATTCGCCGCGCGAAGAGGAATTCAAGCTGCTCGCGGAAGAGCTGCGCGCGGGCTGATTTCGCCTGAGGCGCTGATGCCGAGCCGGCGCGAAGGGCTTCTCGCGCGCGTCAGTCCATGTGCTTGAGGCCGACGCGCAGATAATCCCAGCCGGTAATGACCGTCAGGATCGCCGCGCCCCACAGCGTCACCAGGCCGACCAGATGCGGGATATTGTGCAGCACCCCGCCCGCTGCGAAGTTCCATCCGGGCAGGCCCTGGCCGAGGATGAGCGAGCCCAGCGAGACCATCTGCAGCGTGGTCTTCCACTTGGCGAGCTTGCTCACCGGCACCGAGACCTGCAGCGGCCCGAGAAATTCGCGCAGGCCCGACACGGCGATTTCGCGCATCAATATGACCAGCCCGGCAACCACATGCATGTCGCCGACATAGGGTCCGCGCAGCACGCCTTGCGCCGCCAGCACCAGGATGACCGCCGCGACCATGATCTTGTCCGCGATCGGATCGAGAAAGATGCCGAGCTTGGACACCGTGCCGCTGGTCCGCGCGAGATAGCCGTCGAAATAGTCGGTGATCCCCATCAGGCAGTAGAGCCCGAAAGCGAGCAGGTAGCCCGCCGCCCAGCTTGGCCACCAGAGGAAATAGGCCAGCAGCGGAATCGCGAAAATGCGCGACAACGTCAGGATGTTGGGCAGCGTCAGCATGATGCCCGACTGCCTAGCGATATTCGGCCCATCGCAAAAGCCGCTCAATTCCCTTGTCCGCCATCACGATAGCTCTAGAGTCGCGCGGGAGAATGGGTTTCGCCCGGGGGGTCATGCTAACATCCACGCATCTGCTACGGCGCAGGCGATTCCTGCCGCTGTTCGTCACGCAGCTGTTCAACGCGTTCAACGACAATCTCTACAAGACCACGATGGTCCTGTTCGTGGTCTACGCGGTCTACAATGACGAAAGCACCGAAGCTGCCTTCAGCGGGCTGGCATCGGGGCTGTTCATCCTGCCGTTCTTCCTGCTGTCCGCACTGGCTGGACAGCTTGCCGACATGCGCGACAAGGCGCGGATCATCCGCACCGTCAAGCTGTGCGAAATCGGCCTGATGACGATCGGCGCGGCAGGGCTCTACATGGCCTGGCAAGGCATATTGGTGCAAACGGTCGCCATCCCGCTGCTGCTGCTGGCGCTGTTCCTGACCGGGGTGCAATCGACCTTCCTCGGCCCGATCAAATACGCCATCCTGCCCCAACACCTGAAACAGGACGAGGTCCTGGCCGGGACCGGGCTGGTCGAAGCCGGCACCTATATCGCGATCCTCGCCGGTACAATCCTGGCAGGGCCGCTCGCTGTCGAGCACACCGGCTGGGCTGCGATCGGGATCATCGTGATTGCCTGTATCGGCTATCTGGTCAGCCGGCAGGTGCCCGCTGCCCCGCCCATGGGCGAGGTCGAGAAACTCGACTGGCACATCCTGCGCGCCTCGGTGAAACTGGTGCGCGACACGATGCACAACGCCGAAGTCTATTACGCCATCCTGGCGATCAGCTTCTTCTGGACGATCGGCGCGGTCCTGTTCATCCAGTTCCCGCCACTGGCCAAGAACACCATCATGGCCAGCCCCGAAGTCGCCAGCCTGTTCCTCGTCGTTTTCTCCATCGGCGTGGCGATCGGGTCGGTGGCCATCAACGCGCTGCTGAAAGGTCGCGTCTCGGCGCGCTATTCGCCGGTTTCGGTGATCGTCATGGGCGCATTCGTGGTCGCCTTCTATGTCGTGGCGAAGCTGTGGGAAGCGGACCAGCCGCAAAGCCTGCTCAGCGTGGGCGCGTTCCTCGCCTGGCCGATGGCGACCGTGCTGCTCGGCTGCCTGCTGGGGATCGCGATTGCGGGCGGCATGTTCGTCGTCCCGCTTTACGCCTTTCTCACCACCCGTGTCGCGCCGCACAAGGCTTCGCGCACGATTGCCGCGAACAATATCGTCAATTCGGGCGCAATGGTGGCCGGATCGCTGGTCGCCATGGCGATGAGCGCAATCGGCATTCCGATCACCGAACAGGTGCTGCTGTGCGCGGCGATGTGCCTGGTGTCCGCCTGGCTCGGCAAGCGGCTGGTTGCCGCCGAGAACGAGGCCGCCGACCTCGCCGCGGCAATGCGCATCTAGACGATAAAGGCGAGCACGGCGGCGAGCGTGGCGAAATAGGTCGAGGCGGCACCGCGGACGTCCTGCGCGGTCAGGCGCCAGTCGACCGGGGCAACGGGAGCGATATCGGCGAATGCGCGGCGGCGCTGCGGCAGGCTGGCGCGGAACCAGTGGCGGCGGGACTCGGTCGAGAGGACTAGAGAGCGTCGCATAGGAAACAGTTAACGAATTCTTAAGGATGTTGTCTCCTGCTCCGGCGCGGTTGTCCCCCGCTGGTACGCCTCATTCCATGTCCGGCATTGCGCGGCGCCCTCGCGCGGCGCGATTGCACGCCGCGACCAGCCGGGCTAACCGCTGCAGCATGCAAGCGCCCGATACGCCCGCCGCCGCCAAACTCCTCGTCGATTGCCTGGCCGAGCAGGGGTGCGACCGCGTCTTCACCGTTCCCGGCGAAAGCTTTCTCCAGGTCCTCGACGGCCTTGGTCGGCAGGACGCCATCGACGTGGTGACGTGCCGTCAGGAAGGCGGGGTCAGTTTCATGGCCTGCGCCGATGGCGCGATGACGGGGCGTCCCGGAGTGGCCTTCGTCACCCGCGGACCTGGCGCCACCAATGCGAGCATCGGCGTCCATGTCGCGCAGCAGGATTCGCAGCCGATGATCCTGTTCGTCGGCGATGTGGACAGCGAGATGCGCGACCGCGAAGGCTTCCAGGAAGTCGATTTCGCTGCCTTCTTCGGCCCGATTGCCAAGTGGGCCGCGCGGATCGATTCCGCCGATCGCATCCCCGAATATGTCGCGCGGGCCTATGCCACCGCGATCTCGGGACGCCCCGGCCCGGTCGTACTGGCCCTGCCCGAGGACATGCTCGGCCGCGAGACCGCCGCGACCCCGCGCGCACGGGTAGAACGCCCCGCGCAGGCCCCCTGCCCCGATGCCATGCAGGCGATGATGGCGCTGATCGGCGACGCCGCCGCACCGCTCGCCATTATCGGCGGCGCGGGCTGGAATGCGCGGGCACGCGCGCATTTCCAGGTGTTCGCCGAGCGGCTCGGTCTGCCTGTTGCAACCGCCTTCCGCCGCCAGGATGCAATCTCACCTTCAAGTAAGGTTTATGCCGGCAATCTGGGCTATGGTCCCAATCCCAGGCTGGTCGAGCGCGTCAAACAGGCCGACCTGATCCTGGCGATCGGCGCGCGGCTGGGCGAGGCGACGACCGATGGCTATACCGTCCCGCCCCCGACCGCGCCCGACAGGCGGCTGGTCCATGTCCATCCCGATGCGGACGAACTCAACCGCGTCTATCCCGCCGACCTCGCGATTTGCGCCAGCATGGACGAATTCGCCGAAAGCGCCGCGCTGTGGGATGATGGCGCGGTCGTCGATTTCGACGCCGGGGCCGAAGCGCATCGCGAGTGGGAGGAATGGGCCACCGCGCATCCTAATGGCCACAGGCTCGACATGGGCCAGGCCGTGCAGTTCATGCGCGATACGCTGCCTGCCGACACCATCATCTGCAACGGCGCCGGCAATTTTGCCGGCTGGTGGCACCGTTACTGGCGCTATGAAGGCTTCCCCACCCAGTTGGCCCCGACCTGCGGGGCGATGGGCTATGGCGTGCCCGCGGCGGTCGCTGCCGCGCTGCGCCACCCCGACCGCACGGTCGTTGCCGTGGCGGGCGATGGCGATTTCCTGATGAATGGACAGGAACTGGCCACTGCCGCCCAGCATGGGGCGCAGATGATCGTCATCGTGGTCGACAATTCCGCTTACGGGACGATCCGCATGCACCAGGAACGCGAGTTTCCGGGCGAGGACCGGATCAGTGCGACCCGGCTTGCCAATCCCGACTTCGCCGCGCTGGCCGAGGCCTATGGCGCATGGTCGGCGCGCGCTGCCACCACCGACGAGTTCAAGGACGCGCTCGTCGCCGCGCAGGGGCGCAGCGGTTTGCGCCTGATCCACTGCACGATCGATATCGAGCAATTGGCTGCCAGCGGTGCCAGCGTGAGCGGTTTGCGCGGGCGTTAGGCGGCGAGGCGGGTCAGATCCCCGCCATGGCACAGATCACCGACCATTCGTCAGGCTTGATCTCTGCCACCGACAGGCGTGACAGCTTGACGAGTTCGCAATCGGCCAACTTGGGTTCGGCCTTGATCTGCTTGAGCGTGACAGGATGCGGCAGCTTGGTCTTCGGCTTGACCTTGACCGCGGCCCATTTGCCTTCGGGGTCGGTGGGATCCATGATCCCGGCCACGCTGACTTCGCAGATGCCGACGATCTCGAGCCCTTCGCGCGAGTGGTAGAAGAACACCTGGTCGCCCACTTCCATCGCCGCGAGGTTGTTCTTGGCCCGGTGGTTGCGCACGCCGTCCCAGGTCCCCTCCTCTTCTGCGACGAGATCGTCCCAGCTGTATTTGAAGGGTTCCGATTTCATCAGCCAGTAACGCATCGCGTAACCATCTCCGTCTACTCATTCGCGTGCCTGCGCCGTTAGCCGCTGCAGCGAGAGCTGACCACCCTGCGCAGCGCCGGGTCCCCGCCTTGCGGGTTAACCTGTTTTTAGGCGGCGCGCATTAAGCAAGCGGAACTCAGCCAAGCCAGGGGGCGGGATTGACCGCGAACAAGACCACGACCAAGGACGCCCGATCGCCGCGAAAGGGCGTGCAGACGCGCCGCCGCGACCATGATGTCGTGACGCTGGGGATCGCTTTTGCGGCGATCATCCTGTTCGTGGGCACGGCCGGCGTGGTGCTGCCCAACCTGATCGAGGCATGGACGGGCGACAACCCCTCGCCCGATTCGGCGCTGACCAATGCCCTCCTGCTCAACATTGCGCTGATCCTGCTCGGCTGGCATCGCTACAAAGCGCTCACCGAGGAACTCAATTCGCGCCGCGAATCAGAGGAAGAGGCCCGCCGCCTCGCCGATATCGACCACCTCACCGGATGTCAGAACCGCCGCAGTTTCACCACCGCGCTGGGCGATCTGCTGCACGATCTGGAACGCCGCGAGGAAGCGCTGGCGGCGATCGCGGTGGATCTCGACAATTTCAAGCAGGTCAACGACCTCCACGGCCACCAGGCAGGCGACGAAGTGCTGCGCGTTACTGCCGGACGGATCCAGCGCCTGCTGCCCGAAGGCGGCATTCTGGCCCGGCTCGGCGGCGATGAATTCGTCTGCGTCGTTCCCTATCACCCGCAGGTGCCCGACCGGGTCGACCAACTGGCAACGCGGATGGTCGAGAACGTCGCGCGGCCAGTCGAATATGGCGACATGCCGGTGGATGTGACGATGTCGATCGGGATTGCCTCGAGCACGCAGATGGACAATGTGCGCGACGGGACCGCTGCCGCCCAGACGCTGATGCACAAGGCAGACATCGCCATGTATCACGCCAAGAAGCAGGGCAAGAACCGCTTCTACTGGTTCGAACCGCAGATGGAAAACGAACTGCGCTTCCGCAACGAACTGGAAGCGGGCATCCGGCGCGGCATCGTGAACGGCGAATTCCTGCCCTATTACGAACAGCAGATTGATCTCGACAGCGGCAAGCTGGTCGGCTTCGAAATGCTCGCCCGGTGGGAATCCCCCGAAATGGGCGTGGTCGGACCCGATATCTTCATCCCCATCGCCGAGGAAATCGGCGTGATCGGCGAAATGAGCGAGGCGTTGATCACGCGCGCGTTCGAAGATGCCAAGAAATGGGATTCGGACCTCTCGCTTTCGGTCAATATCTCGCCGGTCCAGATGCGCGACCCCTGGTTCGCCCAGAAGCTGCTCAAGCTGCTGGTACGCCACAATTTCCCCGCCAACCGCTTGGACATCGAGATCACCGAGAGCTGCCTGCACGAAAACGTCGGCATGGTTCGGTCGATGATCTCGAGCCTGCGCAATCAAGGCGTGAAGATCAGCCTCGACGATTTCGGCACCGGCTATTCGAGCCTGTCGCAATTGCGCGCGCTGCCGTTCGACCGGATCAAGATCGACCGTGCGTTCATTTCCGAACTCAAGCAGGAAGAGCACGGGGCCAAGCTCGTCGATGCGATCCTGACGATGAGCGACGGGCTGAACCTGCCGGTCACCGCCGAGGGGATCGAGAACGAAGTCGTGCTCGAAACGCTCAAGCGGATGGGCAAGATGAAGGGCCAAGGCTATCATTACGGCCGCCCGGAACCCGCCGCCAAGGTGCTCGAACGGCTCGACCAGCAGAACCTGCTGGCCAAGGACCGGCTCGACAATGTGACCGAAGTCGACTTCACCGCGCAGGAACATCGCCCCGGCGGCGGCAAACGCGCCGGCTGATCCGCACTGGACGCTCTGCGGGCGAATGCATAGATGCGCTGCACAATGCGCGTCGATTTCGTAAAAATGCATGGCTTGGGCAACGACTTCGTCGTGCTCGATGCGCGTGCGCAGGCCTTGCCGCCGCTTGGCGAGGGCATGGCGAGCGCGTTGGCCGACCGCCGCAGCGGCATCGGCTGCGACCAGCTGATCCTGCTCGAACCCAGCGGCGCTGCCGATTTCCGCATGCGGATCTTCAACGCTGACGGCAGCGAAGTGGGCGCCTGCGGCAATGCCAGCCGCGCGGTCGCCCTGCTTCATGGCAAGCCTGCGCGGGTCGAAACGGGCGGCGGCATAATTGCGGTCGAACCGCGCGGCGACGGGGCCAGCGTCGACATGGGCGAACCGCGCTTCGACTGGCAGGATATTCCGCTGGCCTATGGCATGGACACCGCGCTGATGCCGGTGAGCTGGGAGGGCCTGGACCAGCCGGGTGCAGTCAATGTCGGAAACCCGCATGTCATCTTTTTCGTCGCGGATTGCGATGCCGTACCGCTCGACCGGATTGGCCCCGAGATCGAAACAGATCCGCTGTTTCCCGAGCGCGTGAACGTCAACGTCTCGAGCGTGACCGACCGTGGGCACATCCGGCTGCGCGTGTGGGAACGCGGCGCCGGCCTTACCCGGGCCTGCGGCACCGGCGCATGCGCCACCGCGGTCCATGCCATGCGCCGCGGCCTTGTCGAACGCGAGGTGGCCGTGGCCCTGCCCGGCGGAACGCTGACGATCGCCTGGGGCGAGGACAACCGGATCCGCATGACCGGACCCGCGACCGAGGCCTATCGCGGCAGCTTCGAATGGGGCGATTTCGCGTGAGCGGCACGCAGGTCATCACGCTGGGCTGCCGGCTCAACCTGTCCGAAAGCGAACAGATCCGCGCGATGCTGGCACGCGAGGACGATCTCGTCGTGGTCAACAGCTGCGCCGTAACGAGCGAAGCGGTGCGCCAGACGCGCCAGGCGATCCGCCGCGCCCGCCGCGCCAATCCCGATGCGCGCCTACTGGTGACCGGCTGCGCGGGCGATATCGAGCGCGACCAGCTGGCCGCGATGCCCGAAGTCGACGGTTTCGTCGCCAATACACAAAAGCTTGATCCGCGCGCGTGGAACGCCCCGGCCAACGTACCGCCCACCCCGCAGGACCGCACGCGCGCCTTCATCGCCGTCCAAAACGGCTGCGACCATGCCTGCACCTTCTGCGTCATTCCGCAGGGACGCGGGCCGAGCCGCTCGCTGACCATCGGGCAAGTGCTGGGCGAGGTCGAACGCCATCTCGATCACGGTGCAGCCGAAGTGGTGCTGACCGGTGTCGACGTGACGTCCTGGGGGCATGACCTGCCCGACACTCCGCCGCTGGGCGCGCTGGTCGAGGCGGTACTGCGCCGCTTCCCGCAGCTCGAGCGGCTGCGCATGTCCTCGCTCGACGGGATCGAGATCGATCCGCTGCTGTTCGAGCTGTTCGCCGGCGAGCGGCGGCTGATGCCGCACCTGCACCTGTCACTGCAGCACGGGCATGACCTCATCCTCAAGCGCATGAAGCGCCGCCATTCGCGCGCCGACGCGATCGATCTGGTTACCCGGCTGGCAGCGCGGCGCCCCGACCTTGCCGTCGGCGCCGATCTGATCGCGGGCTTTCCGACCGAAACCGAAGAGCACCACGCGGCCAATCTGGCGATCATCCGCGAACTGCGGATCGTCCACGCGCATGTCTTCCCCTATTCGCCCCGCCCGGACACGCCAGCCGCGCGCATGCCGCAGGTCGATCGCGCCACGATCAAGCGGCGCGCTGCCGATCTGCGCGATACCGCGCGCACGACACGCGACGCGTGGCTATCCACGCTCGTCGAAAAGCCGCATGCGGTCCTCGCCGAACGCGATGCTACCGGCTACACCCCGCATTTCGCGCGCGTCGCGCTGCCCGCCACGGTACCCGCGGGCACGATCACCACGGTGACGCCGTCCAAGCATGAGAATGGCCTTCTAGAATGACCGAGAAGCAGAGCTGGAGCGACCGGCTGTTCGGCGGGTTTCGCAAGACCTCCGAGAAACTGACCAGCAATCTGACCGAAGTTGTCGGCACGGCAAAACTCGACGATGCCACGCTCGACGACGTCGAGGACGCGCTGATCCTGTCGGACCTCGGACCGGCCGCGGCTGCGCGGATCCGTGCGAAACTATCCGAAAAGCGGTTCGGGCTGGAGATTACCGAGCAGGAACTGAAGGAAGCGGTCGCCGAAGAAATCGCCGCAATCCTGCGGCCGGTGGCCAAACCGCTCGAGATCACCGCCTTTCCGCGCCCGCAGGTGCTGCTGGTGATCGGCGTCAACGGCAGCGGCAAGACCACGACGATCGCCAAGCTGGCACACCTGTTCCAGGAAGACGATTACGCCGTCATGCTGGCGGCCGGCGATACGTTCCGCGCAGCGGCCATCGGCCAGCTGGCGACGTGGGCCGACCGTGTCGGCGTGCCGCTGGTGCGCGGACCCGAAGGCGGCGATCCTGCCTCGATCGTGTTCGACGCGGTGAAGAAGGCGACCGAAGCCGGCACCGACGCACTGATCGTCGACACCGCCGGACGTCTGCAGAACAAGCGCGAGCTGATGGACGAACTCGCGAAGATCCGCAAAGTCCTCGGCCGGCTCAACCCCGAAGCACCGCATGACGTGGTGCTCGTCCTCGATGCGACGAACGGCCAGAACGCGCTGTCCCAGATCGATGTGTTCAAGGAAGTTGCCGGGGTCACCGGCCTCGTGATGACCAAGCTCGACGGCACCGCGCGCGGCGGCGTGCTGGTCCAGGCGGCCGAACAATACGGCCTGCCCATCCACGCGATCGGCGTGGGCGAGAAAATCGACGACTTGCGGCCCTTCGATCCCGATCTGGTGGCGCGCGTGATTGCAGGAGTAGCCTGATGACCGAGAGTGCCAAACCCAAGCCCAAGACCGGCTGGCTCAACATCCTCGTCGATTACGGGCCGCTGCTGGTCTTCCTTGGCGTGTACAAGTTCTACCAGCCGCCCGAAACGTCGACCTTCGGAGAAATCGCGGCGGTCATCTACGGGACGATCGCCTTCATGATCGCGGCGGTCGCCGCGCTGGTCTTCAGCAAATTCAAGTTCGGCCATGTCAGCCCGATGCTGATCCTCTCGACTGCACTGATCGTGGGGTTCGGCGGGCTGACCATCTGGCTGCAGGATGAAAAGTTCATCCAGATCAAGCCGACCGCAATCTACCTCTTGTTCGGCGTGCTGCTGATCGGCGGCTGGCTGCGCGGCAAGGCGCTGCTCCAGATCCTGCTCGAAGCCGCTTTCGAAGGCGTGGACCGCGATGGGTGGCTCAAGCTGTCGCGCAATTGGGGCGTGTTCTTCGTGTTCATGGCGGGCCTGAACGAAGTCCTGCGGCTGCAGCTGGACTTCGAAAGCTGGCTGTGGGCGAAGCTGTGGGTGTTCATGCCGCTCAGCTTCCTCTTTACCTTCAGCCAGATCCCCATGCTGCTCAAACACGGACTGGCGATCGAAGACCGCGACGAAGTGGTCAAGGACGAGCCGCCTACGGCTTAGGTCCGGGAAAAACCTCAACCGAGATCGAAGTTCGGGTTCGACCCCCTGCTGGCCCGGCTTTCTCTTAGTTTTCTAGCCCGGCCACGGTGAGCCTGCTGGCAATACCCAGCGGGTGGTCAATGCCGCACCCGGGGGGCGCTGCCCCCGCATCCTGCAATCAGATTTCCACCTGGCTGCCCAGTTCGACCACGCGGTTGGTGGGCAGACGGAAGAAGTCCATCGCAGTCGCGGCGTTGCGCAGCATCCAGGCGAAGATCTTCTCGCGCCAGATCGGCATGCCGGGCTTGTCGCTGGCGAGCAGCGTCTGGCGGCTCAGGAAGAAGCTGGTGTGCATCATGTCGAATTCGCCGCCACAGCGCTCCATTTCCTTCAGCCCCTGCGGAACATTGGTTTCCTGCATGAAGCCATAATGCAGCACCGCACGGTAGAAACCGTCGCCCAGATCGTGGATCTCACACCGCTTGTCGCTGTCGACATAGGGACTGTCGGCAATCAGCACGGTGAGGATCACCACGCGTTCGTGCAGCACCTTGTTGTGCTTGATATTGTGCAGCAATGCGCTCGGCACGCCGGCGGTCTGGCTGGCCATGAAGATCGCAGTGCCCGGCACGCGGGTCGCCGAATTCTTCGCGCTCTTGGCGAAAATCTCGATCGGCAGCGCGGTCTCGCTCATCCGGTCGCGCATCAGTTTGCGCCCGCGCGCCCAGGTCGTGAGTAGCGTGAATGCCACGAGACCGACCACCAGCGGGAACCAGCCGCCGTCGGGGACCTTGGCCAGATTGGCCGCGAAATAGGCACCGTCGACGATCAGGAAGAAGGCCACCACCGGGAGTGCGATGAACCATTTCCATTTCCACACCCCGACGAACAGCACGCCCATCAGCAGCGTATCGATCGTCACCGCGCCGGTCACCGCGATGCCATAGGCTGCCGCGAGGTTCGACGAGGTCTGGAAGGTCAGCACGAGGATGATCACCGCGACCATCAGCGCCCAGTTGACCACCGGAATGTAGATCTGACCCGCCTCGGTTTCGCTGGTGTGGCGGATCGACAGACGCGGCATGAAGCCCAGCTGCATGGCCTGGTGGGTGATGCTGAAGGCGCCCGAGATGACCGCCTGGCTGGCGATGAAGGTCGCCACGGTCGCCAGGATGACCAGCGGCAGGCGGAACTCTTCGCTGGCAAGAAGAAAGAACGGGTTGCGCACCACTTCGGCGGCCTGTTCGGGCGGCAGGCCAGCGATCATCGCGCCCTGTCCGAAATAGTTGAGCAGCAGGCATGGCATCACGAAGCCGAACCATGACAGACGCATCGGTCCGCGCCCGAAATGGCCCATGTCCGAATAAAGCGCTTCGGACCCCGTCACTGCCAGCACCACGGCGCCAAGCGCGAAGAAGGCCACCGCACCGTCGGTGACGAAGAACATCACCGCGTAATAGGGGTTCAACGCCCACAGGATATCTGGGTTCTGGATGATCTGGTTGAGGCCGAGCCCAGCGATGGTGATGAAATAGACGATCATCACCGGCGCGAAGAGTGCCCCCACCTTGGCCGTACCCCGGCTCTGCAGCAGGAACAGGAAGATAAGCAGGACCAGCGCGATGGGGATCACGAGCGGGTCGAGCCCCGGATTGACCACGGTAAGCCCTTCGACCGCGGACAACACCGAAATCGCCGGCGTGATCATGCTGTCGCCGTAAAACAGCGAAGTCGCAAACACACCGAGCAGGACGACCAGCCAGCCATAGCTCGACTTGCCGATATGGCGGCTGAGCAGTGCAACGAGCGCGAGGCTGCCGCCCTGCCCCTTGTTGTCCGCGCGCATCAAGATGGTGACATACTGGATCGAGACGACGATCAGCATCGACCAGAAGATCAGGCTGACGACGCCCAGGACGTGCAGCCGGTCGATCGCAATATTCGCTGCCCCGGCGAAGGTTTCGCGAAAGGCGTATAATGGACTGGTGCCGATGTCGCCGAAGACCACGCCGACCGCGCCGACAGCCAGCGCCGTGCGCGAGCCGCTGTGGCGGTGGCCATGGCCGTCTTTCGGCGGCACACCCTCGGGAACCGGGTCTTGCGCTAACGCAGTATCGTTCATGTGGGATCGGTTTCCGACAACATCGTGTCACTTGGCCTGTATGGCGAAGTTGCGGGCGTTAGCAGCATCGCTTCGCACCCGCAACAAGCCGTACAAGCGCTTGTTTAATCCGGACTTTGCACGGCGCCGCCTACCGGTCCGGCGGCAAGGATGGCTTCCAGCCTGTCGAGTCGGGCGGCCAGCGGGGCGCGCCACTCCGCCTGTTCGGGAGCCGATTGCAGCAATTCGCGCCAAAGCTCCAGCGTCCGTCCGGGTTCACCGCCGCGCAGGAAGGCGAGTCCGAGGAAATAGGTCGGTGCCGGATTGTCGGGCGCCACCGCCTCGGCCTGTGAATAGGCGTAAAGCGCCGCGGCTGTCAGCTGGCCATCGGCATGTTCGACCAAGGCATTGCCCAGCGCCAGCCAGGCTTCGCTGTCAGCGGGGTTTTCCGCGACCGCGTTGCGCAGGAAATTCGCCGCCTGTTCGTGCTGGCCGCGCCGGGTGAAAGCATCGGCGGTGACCACGAAGCGCGAGGGGAGCCGGCCTTCGGGATAGAATTCGCGCCGCGCTACGACCATCATTTCACCCGTCTGTGCGGTCTCGTCGACCACCGGGTCGGCAGGCGCGCCGGGCTGTCCCGGATTACCGTGCATGGCATAGCCGGCGAGGCCGAACAGCAGCGCCGAACCGAATAGCATCCACAGCGCGCGGGGCAGCTTGAGCAAATAGACCGCGAGCGCGAAGACCAGCGCGGCAAGCGCGATGATGGGAAGCCAGCTCATGCGCGTTTCCGGAACCGGCGCAGCAGGATCGCCCCCGCCACCGCGATCAGCAGCATCGGAATGGCGAACAGCGGCCAGGTCGTGGCGCTGACTGCCGGCTTATAGCTGACATAATCGCCATAGCGCTGGATCAGCCAGCTGCGGATCTCGTCGGGGCTCTCTCCCGCCGCCACCCGGATGCGCACCTGGTGGCGCATGTCGCCGGCCATCGGCGCGTCGCTGTCCGCGATCGATTGCGACTGGCACTTGAGGCAGCGCAAGGTCTCCATCAGCTCCTGCGCCGCCGCTTCCTGGGCGGGATCTTCGAGCTGGCGATAGGCGAAGGGCGCGGGCGGCATGGTTTGCTGCGCCGCCAGCGGCATGGCGAACGCGAGGCAGAAAGCGGCAAGTGCGGGACGCGTCATCGGGCCTTCTCCAGCTCGTCCAGCAGGATCGGCACGTCCCGTGCCCGGATATCGCCGATATGCTGGTAGCGGATGACGCCCTGCCCATCGATCACGAAGGTTTCAGGCACCCCCGAAGACCCGATCGCCAGCTGCACTTCGGACAGATCGTCGCGTCCGATATGGGTGTAGGGATTGCCATGCTGCGCGAGGAAGCCGGCAACATCCTCGGGGCGGTCGCGAATGGTGATGCCTACTATCTTCGCTCCCTGCTGCTCGAGGCTTTCGAGCTGCGGCGCCTCGGCGATGCAGGGCAGGCACCAGCTGGCCCAGATATTGAGCAGCCGCGGCTCACCATCGGCAAAGGTGCCGCTCGTGACCCCTTCCACGCCGTCCATCGCCGGCGGAAGGTCGAAATAGGGCAGCGGCTGGCCGACCATCCCGCTCTGGACGAAATCGTCCTTCGGCTGGGTAAGCTGATAGGCTGCCAGGCCGACAAAGGCGGCAAAGGCGAACAGCGGAACCCACAGACGCCAGCTCATGCCAGTGCCTCCCGGTCGGCGCGCCGTTCGGCGATGCGCGCGGCAAGGCGACGGTGGCGAAGGTCGGTCAGCACCCGGCCGATCAGCGCGAGCAATCCGCCCAGCGCGATCAGCAGGCTGCCGTACCAGATCAGCGTGACGAAGGGTTTCCACCACAGCCGCAGCTGCCAGCGACCGTCAGGCGACCGATCGCCGACCACGGCGTAGAGCTGGCCGTTCCAGCGTGTCGCCAGCGCACTTTCGGTGGTCTGCTGCGGCGGGGCCCAGAAATTGCGCGACTGCGGCGTCAGCTCGCGCGCTTCGCCATCTCCATAGCGCGCGGAAAGACGGGCCTGGACCGCGGTCCAGTTCGGTCCGGCCACCGGTTCGACCCCTTCCAGGACGACGGTCCAAGGGCCCACCGTGGCGGTATCGCCCTGTTCGATCGCGGCGAGCCGTTCCTGGGTGAAGGCACTTTCGCTGGCCATGCCGATCAGCGCGACCGCAATGCCGAAATGGGCCACGACCATGCCCCAGGTCGCCAGCGGTGTGCGTGCCAGGTTGCGCCCGCGCAACGGCAGCCAGCTGGCCACCGCCAGTCCGATCCCGAAAGCCAGTCCGAGCAGCGGCAGCAGACCGATTTCCGTCAGCAGGCTGGTCAGGACTAGCGCGGCCACCACCAGCGCCGCGGTCAGCGCCACTTCCTTGCCGATCCGGTCGATGCGATCCTCGCGCCAGCGCAGCAGCGGACCCACGGCCATTACCGCGAACATCGGAATGGCGAAGATTGCCCCCACCGGATTGAAATATGGCGGCCCCACCGACACGCGGACATCGAAGGCTTCGGTCAGCAGCGGGTACAGCGTGCCGAGCAAGACGATCGCCAGAATGGCACTGAGCATAACGTTGTTGAACACCAGCGCGCCCTCGCGGCTTGCCAGCGCAAACCGTTCGCCTTCGCTGATCGTGTTGGCGCGCAGGGCGAACAGCAGCAGCGCGCCGCCGATGAAGATGCCCAGCAAGACGAGGATGAACGTGCCGCGTTCGGGATCGACCGCGAAGGCATGGACGCTGGTCAGGATGCCCGACCGCACGAGGAAGGTCCCCACCATACTCATCGAGAAGGCCACCACGCCCAGCATGATCGTCCATGTCCGCAAGGCGTCGCGGCTGGCGAGGACGCTGGCCGAATGCAGCAGCGCGGTGGCTGCCAGCCATGGCATGAGCGAGGCGTTCTCGACCGGGTCCCAGAACCACCAGCCGCCCCAGCCAAGCTCGTAATAGGCCCAATAGCTGCCCGCGGTGATCCCGATCGTCAGCATGATCCAGGCGGCCAGCACCCAGGGCCGCATCGCACGCGCGAAATCGGGTGTTACCTGCCGGGTCAGCAACGCGCCCACCGCGAAGCTGAAAGCGACCGACAGGCCAACATAGCCGAGATAGAGCGTGGGCGGGTGGAAGGCGAGACCGATATCCTGCAGCAGGGGGTTGAGGCCCATTCCCTCTGCCGCGGGGACCGGTAGCCGCTCGAAGGGGTTCGAACTGAGCAGCAGAAAGGCATAGAAGCCGAGCGAGACAACGCCCTGCGCCGCGAGCGTTGCGTTCATCGTCCGCTCGGGCAGGCGCCGTTCGACGAGTGCGATCAGCGCCCCCGCCAGGCCCATCACCATGACCCACAGCAGCATCGAACCTTCGTGATTGCCCCAGGTGCCCGATAATTTGAACACCACCGGCTTCAGCGAATGCGAATTCGATGCCACCAGCTTGACCGACAGATCGGTGATGGCGAATAGCCAGACGAGCATGGCGAAGGAGAAGGTTACCAGCACGCCCTGGACGATCGCCGCGGGGCGGATCAGCGCGGCCAGTTCGCTCGCATTACCGGCGCGCAGAGCCAGGAAACCAGCAATCATCTGGAGCGCGGCAAGCGCGGCGGCAAGCCACAGGGCCGCAAGACCGAGTTCGGCGATCATTCGAGACCTACCGTGGTTTCTTCGGCCATTTCGGCAGCGCGGTGCTGCTCCATTTCCTGCAGCTCGCGCGGGACGTAGTTCTCGTCGTGCTTGGCCAGCAAATTATCCGCGATAAAGGTCCCGCCGGGACCGAGCCGCCCCTCCGCAACCACACCCGAACCCTCGACGAACAGATCGGGCGCAATACCGCTGAACCGGACAGGAACGCGCGCACCATCGTTGCCCGTTACCGCGAATGTCAGCGTGACGCCGTCCGCCGCAGTCTGCAGCGATCCCTCTTCGACCATGCCGCCGAGTCGCACCGCCTGGCCGGGTTCGGGCGGGTTTTCGAGCATCTGTTCGGGCAGGTAGAAATAGCTTGCCTGATTGCGCAGCGCATAAGCCGCCAGCAGTCCCGCCCCGGTCAGCGCGACCAGCGCCAGGACGACAAGCACGAGCCGCTGGTGTTTGGGTTTCATCGCGCTCATTTCCTGCGGCTTTCATCACGGCGCTTCTCGGCGCGTTGCATATCGAACCAGGCCCAGGCGACCATGCCGAGCGTGCCGATGACACCCACCGCATAGGCCGCGACGACGAAGTCCCATTGGTCGAGCGCTTCACGCATCACACAGCCTCCATCGCACGGCGGCGCAAGCGGGCTTCCGCCTGGATATCAGCAAGCAAGGCGCGCATCCGGGCCAGCACGACACCGCCGAACAGCAGCGAAAAGCCGAACACTGCGACCAGCAGGGGAATGAGGAATTCCGCATCGATCGCGCTCTTGCCAACGGTGATGCTGGGTGGCTGGTGCAGCGAATTCCACCATACCACGCTGCGGTTGATAATCGGGATATTGATTGCGCCCAGGAGCCCGAACAGCGCGGGAATGCGCGGTGACAGCCCTTCGCGCTGCGCGGCCTGCGCCAACGCGATATAGGCGGCATAGAGGAAAGCGAGCACCAGCATGCTGGTCAGCCGTCCGTCCCACACCCACCAGGTGCCCCAGGTCGGACGTCCCCAGATCGAACCGGTGGCCAGGCAGATGATCGTGAAGGCGAGGCCCGGAAGCGCCGCGGCGCGTGCCGCCAGCGCGGCCAGTGGATGACGCCAGACGAGAAACGCGAGACTGGACAATGCAATCGCCATCCAGCCCCCCATTCCCAGCCACGCGGCAGGAACGTGCAGGAACAGTATGCGGACCGTTTCGCCCATCAACCGATCGGGCGGCACCTGGAACAGGCCCCAATACAGCGCCGCAGCACTCGTCAGGAGGCCGCAGACCAGCAGCGCCGGCGTAAGCCAGGCTGCAAGCGACAGGAACCGTTTGGGATTGGCGAAGCCGTGCATTGAAATTTACCGTCCGGCACCGCTTTGGCAGCGCTCATCAGGCGTCGCAAGACCGCAGTTCAACGACCGATCAGTTCCTGCGCCATGCGGTCGGCAACCTGGTCGGGCGATACGCCGGTTTCATCGCTCTGCCGCCAGATCTGCTCGAGCCGACCGGGGATCAGCGCGATACGCTTGCGCACTTCATTGATGTCGCAAGGGGCATTGTCGCGGCGGCACAGATATTCGAGCGTTACCGAGATGATCCCGCCCGCGTTGATGACGTAATCGGGAGCGTAGAGAATACCACGCTGCGCCAACATCGGCCCGTGTTCGGGCCGCTTGAGCTGGTTGTTCGCGCCGCCGGCCACGATCTGGCAATCGAGCCGCGCGATTCCTTCGTCGTCGAGCACCGCGCCCAGCGCATTGGGGCTGAAGACATCGCAGGCGATCGACATCACCGCATCGGGAGCCGCGGTTTCGGCGCCGAGTTCGGCGGCCAATGCGGCCGCGCGGTCTTCGTGGATGTCGGACAGCGTCAGCCGGGCGCCATCCTTGGCCAGCAGCCGCGCGACGCCGCCGCCAACGCTGCCGGTGCCCTGCACCGAGACATGGACGCCAGCGACGCTATCCTTGCCCAGCTTGTGCTTGACCGCGGCCTTGATGCCCAGAAAGATGCCCAGCGCGGTAAACGGGCCCGGGTCACCCCCGGCAGCGCCCTCGCCTTCAACCGGAAGCCCCGAAACATGCTGGGTGCGCTGCGCGACGGCGGCCATGTCGGCTTCCGAGATGCCGACGTCTTCGGCCGTGACGTAGCGCCCGCCAAGCGCATCGACGGCATCGGCGAAGGCCGCGAGCAGTTCGGGAGACTTGGTCCTGTCCTTGTCCGCCAGGATGACGGCCTTGCCGCCGCCCATGGGCAGTCCGGCCATGGCGTTCTTGTAGCTCATGCCGCGCGACAGCCGCAGCGCATCGCGCATCGCATCGGCGGGATCGGCATAGTGCCAGAAGCGCGTGCCCCCGGCACCGGGACCGAGATGCGTCGAATGCAGCGCGATAATCGCGGTCAGCCCGCTCTTGGCATCGCGCACCACATGAACCAGTTCATGGTCATCGAAATCCGCTTCGGTCCAGAAAGCCGTCATGCGTGCGCGCCCCATATGCTTAGGTGGACGGCTGGAAAACGGGCAAAATGGGGCGATCGACGGGGTTCGAACCCGCGACCTCCGGTACCACAAACCGGCGCTCTAACCAACTGAGCTACGATCGCCATATGCCCCCGGAACCGCCCGGGAAGGGGGCCTGATACGCATGCGGGTAACAGCGTCAAGCCGCCCTGCGCAACGGCGCGTGCCTGTTGCACAATGAAGTGCATATGGGAAGCGAAAATCGCAAGCGGGCGTCATGCACGCAATTTTCTTTCGCGGTTGTGGTCGGGTCTTCGCGCGCTATCGTGTTCCCCATGATCCGACCGGGCGAATCTTCAGCCGATACCCTGTTGAACCACCGCGGCATTCAGCGCGTGCCGAGCGATCGGATCGAGCTGTTCCAGTTGCGCGAGTTCATTGACGGCGACTTGCGCACTAAGCTGATCCGCCTGATCGAACAGGACCGCCGTCCCTCGACGCTCGCCGATGCGGGCGAAGACCGGTATTTCCGGACCAGCGAAACCTGTGACCTCGACGCCGGCGAACCCTGTGTGCGTGCGCTCGAGGACAAACTCGCCGCGCTCAACGGCATCGATCCGGCGTATGGCGAACCGCTTCAGGGCCAGCGTTACGACGTCGGGCAGGAATTCAAGCCGCATTGCGACTATTTCAATCGCGGCGGAACGGACTGGGATAAATACTGTTCGGTCGCGGGGCAGCGCACCTGGACGTTCATGATCTATCTGAATGATGTCGAGGCAGGCGGTGCAACGCGGTTCAGGGTCATCGGCAAGACCTTCCAGCCCGAAGCGGGAAAGCTGCTATGCTGGAACAACCGCCGCCCTGACGGGACCGAAAACCCGACCACGCTGCATCACGGCATGAAAGTCCGCAAAGGGCGCAAATACGTGATCACCAAATGGTACCGCGAGAAGCCCTGGGGCTGGTAAGCGAGCCCCGCACAGACTGTGGCGCAAACGCAAAAGGGCGGCCCCGCGGGACCGCCCTTGCATAAGCCTTGTGGCTCGCTGCGCTCAGTTCTTCTTGAGCGACAGACCGCCGAAGCGCTTGTTGAAGGCTGCGACACGGCCGCCTTCCTGAAGCTGCTTGGTGCCACCGGTCCAGGCCGGGTGGCTGGTCGGATCGATTTCGAGCGCCAGCGTATCGCCCTCGCTGCCCCAGGTGGAGCGCGTCTGGAATTCGGTACCATCGGTCATCTTGACCGTGATCATGTGGTAATCGGGGTGACCTTCGGCCTTCATGATTTGCGTCCTTTGAGCTTCGGAGCGGTTCCGACCGATCCAGCTGTTTGTGGGAAAGGCGCGCGCCTAATCGGATTCCCTGCCAAAAGCAAGCCCGATCACGCGGCGCCGCTTGCGCTGTTAAAGCCGCGAAGGATCGCCCGTAGGCACTCCGCAGCCGGATGCGGATCAGTCCGCCGGAGCGTCGGCGATCATGGCGGTGAACTGGACTTCGCAGGTCACCTTGCCGTCAACCGAAGCTTCGCCCGCGAACTTGCAGACCCGCGCGCGTTTCTGAACGAAACTGGCCTTGAGGTCGAGCAGGACGCCGGGCGGCACCGGGCTGCGGAACTTGGCGTTTTCAATCGCCATGAAATAGACCAGCTTGCCCGACCCGGCGAGCCCGAGGCTGTCGACTGCGAGCACGCCAGCGGCCTGTGCCAGCGCTTCGATCTGCAACACACCGGGCATGATCGGCGCGCCGGGGAAATGCCCCTGGAAGAAGTCCTCGTTGAAGCTGACCGCCTTCACCGCATGGATCCGCTCGTCGGGCGCGAGCTCCTTCACGCGGTCGACAAGCAGCAGGGGATAGCGATGCGGCAAGCGCTTCAGCACCTCGACGACGTCGAAACCCGTATCGCTCATCACCCTGCTCCTTCGTTCAGGCTCAGCGGCCGGCCGGCTGCGCAGCGGGCTGCTGCTGCTGCGCCTGTTGCTGGGCGGCTTGCTGCTGCGCGACATTCATCAGGACCTGCGAGACGGTCTGCTGCGCGGCGAGCGAATCCTGGCGCGGGCGCCAGCCTTCGGGGGGCGTGATCTGGACGGTCGGCACGCGCTGGTCGAGCACGGCGACCAGATCGTCGGTCACGTTGACCGCTTCGGGGGCCCACTGGATCGCATCGGGAGTGAGCAACAGCTGGATGTTCTTCTGCTGGACCACCTGCTGGCGGACATTCTGGTAGTCGTTGATCAGCTGTTCGATGGCATAGGTCTGCGCCAGCACGATCGGCTGCGAAGCCTGGCCAAGCTGCTGTTCCTTCTGCTGGATCTGCTGGACCACGCCGGGGTTCGCCTGCAGTTCGGCCTGGCTCAGCTGGCCATTGCTGTCGGTGTCGAGGCTCTGCTGCAGCGTCTGCATTTCCTGGCGGAGCGTGCGGATCTGGCCGATCTGCGCGGCGAATTGCTGGTCGATCTGCTGATAGGCAGCGATCCGCGCCTGGCTGCGCACGATCACCGCTTCGGGGCTGCTGGTGGCAATGCCGGCCACTTGGGCTGCGGCGGGGGTGGCGATGGCCGCGGTGCCCGCGAGTACGGCTGCGGCGATGGTCTTGGTGAAAAGTTTCATCAGAATTGCGTTCCTACGTTGAAGGAGAAGGTTTTGGTGTCGTCACCGACCTGCTTCTTGAGCACGCGAGACACGTCGATCCGGAACGGACCGAAGGGCGAGTTCCAGTTCACGCCTACACCGACCGAGATACGCGGCGCCGGGCTGTCACCGACGAAGACTTCCTTGAAGAAGGTCCCGGGAATGACGTTGCGTTCATTCTCGGTACCGTCGGGAGCAAAACGGTTGGTCACCGCCTGGATGATATCATTGCCCTGGTCGTCGACACCGGGCTGGAGATACAGCAGATTGCCGTTGCCGTCGGTGGCCTGCAGGCCATTGGGATAATCCTGCAGCACCGGCTGGGTCACGCTGAACAGCGAACCCACGTCGAGGAAGATCGACGGGCGCAGGCCCATTTCGCGGGCCCCGCTGCCGAGCGGGATTTCGAGTTCGGCACGGCCGAGGTAATAGGCCTTGCCGCCCAGCGCATCGTCGACGCGCTGGTCGCTGGCGAGCGCTTCTTCGATCGTCTGCGGGACCAGCGGCGTCGCATCGTCGCCATCGTCGTTAAGGTACTGCAGGCGAACGATGCGGGGGCCGACACCGCGAATGTCGAAGCCGCGCATCTGCGGTTCACCGAGGAAATAGCGGTCGGTCAGGCGGACATCGTCCTGCCCGGCGACCGAATTGTCCTCGAGGCTGCGGATCCAGCCGCCTTCGCCGGTTACCGAGAAGATGAACCCGGCACCGACCGGCCAGTATTTCGCGGCACGCGCACGCGACCGGACATATTTCACGTCGCCGCCCAGACCGGCGAATTCGGTGGTCCAGCTGACAGTTTCGCCGCGCGATGGGCGCAGGCGGCTATTGAGCGTGTCGTAATTGAACGTCAGACCGACGATCGAGCTCGTGCGCTCGCCGATTGCTTCGCAGAGATAGCGGCTGGCAAGGATCGGATCGCAGGTGGCGATGCCGTCCCCATCGCGGTCGGAGAAATACAGCCCTTCGTCGAGCGACACATCGTCGTAATTGAAGGTGTAGCTGCCGATCGCTGAAACATATTCGGTCAGCGGAACGCCGGCACGCACCTGCAGACCGGTGGTCGACTGTTCGAAGGTGGTGTTGCGTTCGTTGTTGCGGAAATTGAAGCTGTTGGTGTCGCGGCGATAGATATCGACCCCGGCAGAGATGTTCCGATCGAAGACATAGGGCTCCGAAAAACTCACCTGCGCCGATTTCGAGTAGCGCGAATAATTGAGGCTCAACCCCACGGTCTGGCCGCGCCCGCGGAAATTGCGCTGGCGGATCGAGCCGGCCAGAATGAAGCTTTCGAGGCTGGAGAAGCCGGCCGACAGCTGCAGTTCGCCGGTCGCCTGTTCCTCGACATTGGCTTCGAGCACGATCCGGTCGGGCGCGCTGCCCTCGACCTGGTTGATCTCGAAGTTTTCCTGGAAATAGCCCAGCGAATTGATGCGCGCGGTCGACCGCGCGACCGACAGCGAATTGAAGGCATCACCTTCGGCCAGACGAAATTCGCGGCGGATCACCTTGTCCTGCGTCAGCGTGTTGCCGTTCACGTCGATCCGCTCGACATAGACACGCGGCGCCTCGCGCAGGACGAAGCTCACGTCCATCGTCAGGCTGTCCTGGTTGCGGCTGAATTCGGGCGCGACATCGGCAAAGGCGTAGCCGAACGTGCCAGCCAGCTCGCTCAGCTGCTCGACCGTGTCCTCGACCTGCTTGGCGTCGTACCAGTCGCCGCCCTGCATCGGCAGGCGAGCGGTCATCGAGGCGTCGTCGAAATCGCGGATCTGCGATTCAACATCGACTTCGCCGAATTTGTAGCGCTCGCCTTCCTCGACCACGTAGGTGATGATGAAATCGCGCTTGTCGGGCGTCAGTTCGGCCACTGCCGAGACCACGCGGAAATCCGCATAGCCTTCGGTGAGGTAGAACTGGCGCAGCTTCTGCTGGTCGAACGCTAGGCGATCGGGATCGTAGCTGGTGTTGGAGCTGAAGAAGCTGGTCAGCCGCGCCTGCTTGGTCAGCATTTCGCCGCGCAGCTCGCCATCGGAAAAGGCATCATTGCCGATGATGTTGATCTGGCGGACCTTGGACTTGGGCCCTTCGCTGATCTCGAAGACGATATCGACGCGGTTCTGCGACAGCTGCACCATCTTCGGTTCGACCGTGGCAGCGAAGCGTCCCTGCCGCTTGTACAGCTCGATGATGCGAGCAACGTCGGCGCGAACCTTCGAACGCGTGAATATCTGCCGCGGCGAAAGCCGGATTTCGGGCAGGATCTTGTCGTTCTTGATCCGCTTGTTGCCCTCGAGGATGATCCGGTTGATGACCGGGTTCTCGACGATGGTGATGACGACATTGCCGTCGCGGTTGACGACGCTGGCGTTCGAGAACAGCTCGGTTGCGTAGAGGTCCTTGAGAACCGCGTCGCCCGCCGCCTGCGTCCACGTGTCGCCCGGACGAAGCTTGATATAGGACAGGATCGTCTGCGGCTCGAGCCGCTGCGCACCGCTTACCGCGATGGTGCGAACCACATCGGCTTGCACCGCTGCGGCAGACGCAGCCTCGGTCGCGGTTTCTTCCTGTGCGAAAGCGGCGACCGGAACACCGGCGAGCATGGTACCGGCCAAGAGGCCCACCGCCAGCCGTGTGGCGGAATTCCTGCGTCGTGAGGCGGCAAAAGCAAAATCAGTCATCGACAAGGAGTTTCCCGTCCTCGTTATACATACAACGTACCCGGCTGGTGGCGCCCCGATCCGGCAGAGGGTCGCAGCATGCGGGACGACCCTGCCGTCCCCTGCCCCAAGCGCCTGCGCCGATCAAGCTTTGCCACCGTATATCGCCGGTTTCCCGCTCCCTTTCCCCGGCTAATTCCCGAAAACGGGCAAGCTTACGAGGTCGTTGATCGTGACGAACACCATCAGCATGAGCACGAGGGCCACGCCGGCGCGGTACGCCACTTCGGTTCCACGGGGACCCACCGGCTTCCGACGGACAGCTTCTGCCGCGTAGAAAGCCAGGTGCCCGCCGTCGAGCGCCGGGATTGGCAGCAGGTTGATGAATGCCAAGTTAAGCGAAATGAGTGCGGCGAAATTGATGAATGCCATGGCGCCCAGGCTCAGCTGTTCGCCCGAAAACTTGGCAATCTTGACCGGCCCGCCCAGTTCCTGGACCGAGCGTTCGCCGGTGAAAATCTGGCCGATCCCGGTGACCATCATGTCGATGATACCGAGCGAGTGATCGACCGCCAGACCGAGCGAGGCGATCATGCCCTGCGGTTCGAAATCGAAAGACGACGCGCCCGACGCGATCCCGATCAGACCGACTTTCGAGACGTTGCCGAAGCGGTCTTCCATCTCGACGCTGCGCACGGGCACCGCGAAGGTGCGTTCTGCCCCGTCACGGGCCACCGTGATGTCGAGCGTGCGGCCGGGGTAAAGCAGGATCGAATCCTGCACGTCGCGGAAATCCTCCATCCGCTCGCCCTCGACCGCAACGATCCGGTCGCCGATTTCAATTCCCGCGGCCCGCGCCGGCGAGACCTCGGCAAATTCGGCCACCGTCATCTGCTGCGCCGCATCGGCGGGAACCGGCTTGCCGTAAAGGGCGAAGAAGCCGGCGAAAATCGCCAGGGTCAGCAGGATATTTGTGGCTGGGCCAGCAAACACGATCAGCGCGCGTTTCCACAGCGCCGCATGATGGAAACTTCCGATCCGGTCCTCGTCGCTTGCCAGCGCAGCGGCATCGGCATCGGGAATGCTCGCGGGGTTCATATCGCCCTTGAACTGGACATAGCCGCCCAGCGGCAGCGCGCTGAGTTTCCAGCGCGTCCCGCGCCGGTCGGTGAAGCCCGCGATTTCCTTGCCGAAGCCGACCGAGAACGCCTCGGCATGGACACCGAACCAGCGCCCGACGAGGTAATGGCCCAGCTCGTGGATCGTGATCAGCGGCCCGAGCAACAGCGGGAAACCGAGCACGTAATACAGCCAGAGAGGAAGGTTCAATTCCACGGGTCAGGCAGGCTCCAATATGCGCGTCGCGCGACTGCGGGCATCCTCGTCCACCCGCAGCACATCTTCGAGCGTGCGGGGAGCTTCGGGCAATTCGCCTTGGTTGAGGACATCCTCCACCACTACGGCAATCCGGCTGAACGCAATCTTACGGTCGAGAAAGGCGGCCACGGCAATCTCATTGGCTGCATTCAGCACCGCTGGCGCGGCTCCGCCCGCCTCCGCCGCCTCACGCGCGAGACGCGTGGCCGGAAAACGCGTTTCGTCCGGGGCGAAGAAGGACATCTCGCCGATTGCGGGCAGGTCGAGCGGTGCCATCGGCGTATCCATCCGCGCGGGCCAGGCGAGGCACGAGGCGATCGGCACACGCATGTCCGACGGTCCGAGCTGCGCCAATGTCGAGCCGTCGCGGTATTCAACCATCGAATGGATCACGCTCTGCGGGTGCACCACGATACGGATGCGATTGAGCCCGACAGGAAACAGGTGATGCGCCTCGATCAGCTCGAGCCCCTTGTTGAACATCGTCGCGCTGTCGACGCTGATCTTGGCGCCCATGTCCCAGTTGGGATGCGCGATCGCCTGCTCGGGCGTGACCGCGGAAAGGTCATCCACCGTTCGCAGCGGGCCGCCACTGGCCGTGAGCGTGATCGACCGGACATCCTCGATCCTGCCGCCGGCGAGGCATTGGAAGATCGCATTGTGTTCGCTGTCCACCGGCAACAGCGTTGCCCCGTGGCGGGCGACTGCGGCGGTCATCACTTCGCCCGCGGAAACCAGCGCTTCCTTGTTGGCCAGCGCGATTGTCCCGCCCTGTTCGATGGCAGCCATGACCGGTCCGAGACCGGCGCAGCCGACGATCGCAGCCACGGTCATGTCGACCGGGCGCGAAGCCGCTTCGCACAGGGCACCCCGCCCCGCGGCCGCTTCGATCCCGCTTCCGGCCAGCGCATCACGCAGCTCGCCGAGCCGGCCTTCGTCCGCCACCACCGCAACCTGCGCACCGAATTCGCGCGCCGAGGCTGCCAGGGCCGCGACGTTGCTGTTGGCCGTAAGCGCGACCACGTTCCACTCGGCCGGATTGCGGCGAACGAGATCAAGCGTCTGTTCGCCCACCGAGCCAGTGGCGCCGAGGATCGATATCGAACGCATCAGCGTGCCGCCCCGAGCAGGATACCGGCCAGCAGCACGACGGGGATCATCCCGTCCGTCCGGTCGAATACGCCGCCATGACCGGGGATCAGCCTGGAACTGTCCTTCACTCCGGCCTTGCGCTTGAGCCAGCTCTGCAGGAAATCGCCCGCCTGAGCGACGACGGCAACCGCCGCGCCCAAGCCCAGGATCTGGCCCGCTTCGGAGAGGTCGAAGAACATCGTCGTCTCGCCCGCAACGCTGCGCGCCACAACGTAGATCCAACCCGCAATCCAGACGGTCGCACCGACGATTCCGCCAAGCAGCCCCGCCCAGGTTTTCGACGGGCTGATTGCCGGCGCGATCTTCGGACCGCCCAGCGTGCGTCCGAAGAGATAGGCAAAACTGTCCACGAAAATGACCGCGCCGATCACCCCGACGACAATCGGCAGCGGGAAGCGCGACAGCATGTAGCCGGCAACGCCAATGTAGATCGTGCCGGCAAGGATGCCCGCCAGGCGATAGGATATATTGGGTGTCGCCTTGACGACGAGCAGGACGAACTCGACCAGCGTGGCCAGAACCACGGCCAGCACGAACCAGCCGAACCACGGTTCGCCCGCGACCAGCGCGCCCGCTGACAGCGCAATCATCACCAGCGCGGAAACGATCCGTACCGGCAAATCGGCATTCTTGCGCGCGGCTACGCCCGCTCCAGTTTCAGCGTCCACCAAATCGCCTCTCCCTCTCCGCGAACTCGGCCAGCGCCCCGGTTAGGTGGTCCGGGGTGAAATCCGGCCATAGCACATCGAGGAAGAGCATTTCCGCGTATGCTGCCTGCCACAAGAGGAAATTCGACAACCGCACTTCGCCGCTGGTCCGGATCAGCAGGTCGAGCGGCGGCAGATCGGCGCTGAACAGATGGCGTTCGATCGATTCCTGCGAGATTTCGCCTTCGGCCGCCGCCTTGCGCGCGGCCTGCGTGATTTCCGCATGCGCGCCGTAATTGAGCGCGACTGCCAGCGTGCGCGATCCTTGCGCGGTCTGCGCCAACGCATCCTCTAGCATCTCGACGATGTCCGGTGCCAGCGAACGCCAGTCGCCGAGGATATGCAGCCTGACGTCGTTGGCGATGAATTCGGGCAGGTCCGATTTGATGAACTTGCGCATCAGGTTCATCAGATCGTCAACCTCTTCCTCGGGCCGCTTCCAGTTCTCCGAACTGAAGGCATAGAGCGTGAGGCATTCGACCGGCGTATCCTTCAGGCTGCGCACCAGTTCGCGCACGGCCTCCACGCCCTTCCTGTGCCCCATTGCGCGGGGCAGGTGCCGGCGTTTGGCCCAGCGGCCATTGCCGTCCATGATGATGGCAACGTGCCGCGCAGCTTTGTCAGGGGTGGTCACGAGTTCGTCCGATAGTGGCGGGCGCTACAGGCGTGCGCGCGCGAACCGAAGGTCCGGCATCGCCCGCAGCGAACACAGATGCGGCGCGGGCCGCTCACTGAGTGAGGATTTCCTTTTCCTTCTGCGCGGCGACCGTATCGCATTCGGCGACATATTTGTCGGTCAGCTTCTGCACTTCGTCCTCGCCGCGTTTGCGCTCGTCTTCGGAGACTTCCTTCTTCTTTTCGTCTTCCTTGAGCGCTTCCATGCCATCGCGGCGCACATTGCGGATCGCGATCTTGGCCTGTTCGGCATATTGGCCTGCCAGCTTCGCCAGCTCCTTGCGGCGTTCCTGCGTCAGGTCGGGCATCGGCAGGCGGACGTTCTGCCCGTCGATCATCGGGTTGAGACCGAGGTTGGCCTTGGCGATACCCTTTTCGACCGCGGTGACATTGGCCTTGTCCCACACCTGCACGCTGAGCATGCGGGGTTCGGGCGCGCTTACCGTGGCGACTTGGTTGAGCGGCATCATCGAGCCGTAGACCTCGACCATCACGGGATCGAGCAGGCTGGTGTTGGCGCGACCCGTGCGCAATCCGCCAAGATCGCTCTTCAGGCTCTCGACCGCGCCGTTCATACGGCGTTCGATATCGGCTTTGTCATACTTGGCCATGGCGGCTTCCTCTGTCTTTTCGTTCAGTTCCTGACGATCGTCTGCACGCCCTGACCGCTCAGCACGCGGGCCAGATTGCCTTTCTCGCGGATCGAGAAAACGACGATCGGAATATTGTTGTCGCGGCACAATGCAACCGCGCTGGCATCCATGACCTTGAGATCATCGGCCAACACCTTGCCGTAACTTACGGTATCGAAACGCTTGGCGCCGGCATTCTTCTTCGGGTCACTGTCATAGACGCCATCGACGCTGGTGCCCTTGAGCAGCGCATCGCAATTCATTTCCGCGGCACGCAGGGCTGCGCCGCTATCGGTGGTGAAGTAAGGCGCGCCCACGCCGGCCGCGAAAATGACGATACGGCCCTTTTCGAGATGCCGCTCCGCGCGGCGCCGGATCACCGGTTCGCAGACCTGGTCCATCTGCACCGCGCTCTGCACACGGGTCTGCACGCCGAGCTGTTCGAGCGCGCTCTGCATGGCCAGCGCATTCATCACCGTGGCGAGCATGCCCATGTAGTCGGCCTGCGCGCGGTCCATCCCCTGCGCCGCGCCCGCCATCCCCCGAAAGATGTTGCCACCGCCGATGACCAGGCAGATCTCGAGCCCGGTCTCCTTGGCTGTTTTCACTTCTCGCGCCAGTTCCATCACGAATGCCGGATCGATGCCGAACTGCTGATCGCCCATCAGCACTTCACCCGAAAGTTTCAGGAGGACACGTTTCATCGTCGAAAGGGGCATGGATTCTCGCTCGGCAGAAGTTGGCGCGGCTTTAGAGCGCATGAAGGGCGCTGCCAAGTGCGCGGGAGGTTTTGGAACACCAATGGGATAGGCGGCTTTCCGGCCAGCGCGTGATTTGGCGCAGCGCTCCACGCGGGTTGCTTGCGCAGAATCACCGTCGCCCAATGGAAAGCGGCCGCCGAACCGAAGCCCGACGACCGCCCCCGAATACGGGTATTTCCTAGTAAGCGCAGGAAAAGGCTTTGTTCCAGCCTCTTACTGCGGCTCATGCACAGAATTATCCGGCTGCTGCAGCCGCAACTTCCGCGGCGAAGTCGGATTCTTCCTTCTCGATGCCTTCGCCCAGCTGGAAGCGGACATAGTCCACCAGCTCGACCTTGGCGCCGACGTCCTTGCCGGCCTGCTCGACGACCTGAGCGATGGGGGTCTTGTTGTCCATCACGAAGACCTGGCTGAGCAGCGCGTTTTCCTTGGCGTACTTGCCGATTGCCCCTTCGACCATCTTTTCCTGGACGGCTTCGGGCTTGCCGCTTTCGGCAGCCTTTTCCTTGGCGATCGCGCGTTCGCGTTCGATCACTTCGGCGTCGAGGCCGTCAGCGGTCAGCGCCTGCGGGAAAGCGGCGGCGATGTGCATGGCCAGCTTCTTGCCCAGTTCCTCGAGCTTGGCGGCGTCGCCTTCGCTCTCGAGCGCGACGAGCACGCCGATCTTGCCGAGGTCGGGCGCCACGGCGTTGTGCATGTAGGGCACGATCACGCCATTGGTGACCGAAACGGTCTTCATGCGGCGGACCTGCTGGTTCTCGCCGATGGTCGCGACATTGTTCGTCAGCTTGTCGGCAACGCTGCCGCCATCGGGATAGTCAGCCGCCTTGAGCGCTTCGACATCGTCGGCCGAGGCCTTGAGCGCGACCTGCGTGGTCTTGCGGACAAAGTCCTGGAACTGGTCGTTCTTGGCAACGAAGTCGGTTTCCGAGTTCACTTCGACGGCAACGCCCTTGGTGCCTTCGACGGCAACGCCGACGAGCCCTTCGGCAGCGGTGCGGCTCGACTTCTTCTGGGCAGTGGCGAGACCCTTGGCGCGCAGCGCGTCGACTGCGGCTTCGATATCGCCGTCCGCAGCTTCGAGAGCCTTCTTGGCGTCCATCATGCCTGCGCCGGTCTTTTCGCGCAGAGCCTTTACGTCAGCAGCAGTGAATGCAGCCATGGTGTTTTCCTTCTCGATATGATGTGCGGGCACCGGGCCAGCTAGGGAGCGGCCCGGCGCGTAACTCCGCTATATGACGGGCGCATGATGGCGCCCGTCAATGGAGGGCTCAGGCCCCGACGGTTTCCTCGGGCGGATTTTCCATCGCGCCGACATCGGCACCCGAGTCCTGCACGCCGTCGCCCTTGCCGCTCTTGGCCGCATTGGCGACCGCTTCGCAGTAGAGGCGGATGGCGCGGGCAGCGTCGTCATTGCCCGGGATCGGGAAGGCGATGCCCTCGGGGTCGACATTGGTGTCGAGCACGGCAACCACGGGGATGCCGAGAACGTTGGCTTCCTTGATCGCCAGATCTTCCATGTTGGCGTCGATCACGAACATCACGTCGGGAATACCGCCCATGTCGCGGATGCCGCCCAGCGAAAGTTCGAGCTTGTCCCGCTTGCGAGTCAGGTCCAGGACTTCCTTCTTGGTCAGACCGGCAGTGTCGCCCGACAGGCGTTCGTCAAGCGACTTGAGATACTTGATGCGTTCGCTGATCGTCTTCCAGTTGGTCAGCATGCCGCCCAGCCAGCGATGGTTGACGAAGTGCTGGCCCGAAGCGAGCGCGGCTTCGCGGATCGCGTCCTGCGCCTGGCGCTTGGTCCCGACGAACAGCACCTTGCCGCCCGAACGGGCCGTCTGCTGGACGAAGTCGAGCGCGCGCGCAAACAGCGGCACGGTCTGCGACAGGTCGATGATGTGGATGCCGTTGCGCGCGCCGAAGATGTACGGCTTCATGCGCGGGTTCCAGCGGTGGGTCTGGTGGCCGAAATGCGATCCGGCCTCGATCAGTTCCTGCATCGTGACGGTAGGAGCCGCCATAGTAGAATTCCTTTCCGGTTATGCCTCTGGAAAGCTGGAACCCGAATGCGGTCATGTCCCGCGGTGGGCACCGGTATGTGCGCCTTCCATGTGGATTTGCCCGCAGCGCAACGACCGGGAATCGCCCGAATGCGTTGCAGACCGCGCGCCCTTAGCGCTGCGGCCGGACAAAATCCAGCATCAATTCCGGATGCGAAACGGAATTTACGAGTCAGTTACCGCTTGACAGCGCAGAACAAACAGGGAACAAATGTTCCAGCAACGGAACGGCCGCGTTGCAGTGCTGGTTTTCCACACGGCTGGGCCCGGCCTGTCAACAGGTTTGTCGACAGGCATTTAGGGAGATTTAGAGATGTTCGCACTGGTCCTGCTCACGTTGTTTGCCGCCATGACCGCGGCGACCGCAACCGTTCTGGCCGACAGCGCGCTGCGCTGGTGGTCGGCCTTTTCAAGCCTGCGCCGCGAACTCCCTGGCCAGGCGGACGGCGCCCTTCCCACGCTGCGTCCGACCTCCGGCGCAGCGCGTCCCGCATTGCTCCGCCCTGCTGCTCTGCGGACAGCGAACCGCGGGATCAGCCGCGCCGCTTGAAACGGGCGTAGCGCAATAGCGAATAGGGTAGCAGCAGCAGGTAACCGGCACAGATCGCGCTGAGCGTCCACCATGGCTCGACCAGCAGTGCGGCGAACAGGAGACCCACGAAAGCCAGCACCTCGAGCCTGATTCCCCTCCGCGGGCGCAGCGAGGTCCAGCTGGGGGTAGCGATGTTGGAGATCATGAGAACGGCTATCGTGGCCAGCCATATGCCGACCAGAATGGGATTGCGCAGCTCTTCCATTCCCGTTGCCATCCACAGATAGAACGGCGCGAAGGCGAGACCCGCCCCGATCGGCGCGGGCACGCCGGTGAGGAAGCCGAGCGATTTATGCGGCTGGTCCTCCACATCGATCTGCGCATTGAACCGCGCGAGGCGCAGCGCACAGCAGATCGCGAAAGCGAGCGCGGCAAACCAGCCGAGCCGCGGCTCCGCCGACAGCGACCACAGGAAGATTATGATTGCGGGCGCGGTGCCGAAGCTGAGCGAATCGGCCAGGCTGTCAAGCTCGGCCCCGAAGCGCGACTGCGCCTTCAGCGCACGCGCGACCCGGCCATCAACCCCGTCGAGCACGCCGGCAAGGATGACGGCGACGACCGCCGCACCCCAGTTCTCGTCGATCGCGAAGCGGATGCCGGTCAGTCCGGAACACAGCGCGGCGGCGGTAACCGCATTGGGGATCATCGCGCGCAAGGTCAGCGCGCGCGTGTGGATCTCGGCGGGCGGTTCGTCCTCGGTCGCTTTCGGCCCCAGGCGGACAGCCTTATCGTGTTCGGTCATTGTGCTACACCCTCAAGCAATTGCTGCGATCCGATTTCGGCCAGCACGGTTTCACCTGCGACGACTTTCTGGCCCAGCAGGACCTTGGGATCGGTTCCGGCAGGAAGATAGACATCGACCCGGCTGCCGAAGCGGATCAGCCCGATCCGCTGCCCCACGCCGACCGTGTCTCCGGGCTTGACGAAGGGTACGATCCGCCGTGCGATCAGGCCCGCAATTTGCGTGAAGCCGATCTTCAGCCCATCGGTCCTCTCGATCAGCAAGTGCTGCCGTTCGTTCTGCTCGCTCGCCTTGTCGAGACCCGCGTCGAAGAACTCGCCGGGGATATAGACCACCCGGCGAACCGTGCCCGCGATCGGTGCCCGGTTGATATGCACGTCGAAGACCGACATGAAAATCGAAATGCGTGTCACCTGCCCCGGGGTAAGCCCGGAATGGCCGGTGCCGTCGTCGACCATCATTTCCTCGGGCGGGTCGACCTGCGCGATCAGCGAAACGAGCCCGTCGGCGGGGGACAAGATCACCCGGTCATCCTGCGGCACCACGCGCTCGGGATCGCGAAAGAAGGCGAAGACGCCGAGCGAGAGGAGCAGGAGCGGCCAGCCGATGATCTCCCAGTCGAAACCGATCAGGAACACGAGGCTCACGAGCACCGCGACCGCGCCGAACTTGCGTCCTTCGGAATGAATCGGCGGCCATGACCAGCGCACGTCGCCGCGGCCACGATTGTCGAGAAGATCACCTGCCATCGCAAACACCTAGGGCCTGGGCCCCACGGTCACAAGGTGTCATCCCACCTTGCGCACGAACACCGCCCCCGCCGAGTATCCGGCGCCGAAGCTGCAGATCAGCCCCGTATCGCCGGCCGACAGATCTTCGTGGTGCTTGTGAAAGGCAATGATCGACCCGGCGCTGGAAGTGTTGGCATAGGTATCGAGCACCGTAGGGCTTTCGTCCGCACTGGCTTCGTGCCCCAGCACCCGCTGCGCGATCAGCCGGTTCATGCCCGCATTGGCCTGATGCAGCCATAGCCGGCGCAGCGCCTGCGGATCGATGCCAAGTCGCTCCGCTTCGGTCACGATCATTTCGGCGACCATCGGCACGACTTCCTTGAAGACCTTGCGGCCTTCCTGGACGAACAGCTTGTCCGGCTTCCCCTCGCCTTCGGGTGAAGCGCGGTTGAGGAAGCCGAAATTGTTGCGGATGTTGTTCGAGAATACGGTCTTGAGCCGCGTACCGAGGATATCCCAATGCCCTGCCGGGGCCATTTCGGCGTCCTCGACAAGGACGGCGGTCGCCACATCGCCGAAGATGAAGTGGCTGTCGCGATCGCGCCAGTTGAGGTGGCCGCTGGTGACTTCGGGACTGACCACCAGCACGCTGCGCGCATTGCCCGCGCGGATGTAATCGGCAGCGGTCTGGATGCCGAAGGTCGCGGACGAGCATGCGACATTCATGTCGAAGGCGAAACCGTCGATCCCCAGCTCCTGCTGGATCTCGATCGCCATCGCCGGATAGGCGCGCTCCATGTTGGACGCCGCGCACAGCACAGCGTCGACATCGGCCACGTCGCGGCCTGCCCGCTCGAGCGCATCGCGCGCCGCCTTGACGCCGATCTCCGCCATCACCGAAGGTTCGTCGTTCGACCGTTCGCGCATCCGCGGCGCCATGGTTTCCGGGTCGAGGATCGGCGCCTTGGTCATCACGTGGCGCGCCTTGATCCCGCTCGCCTTTTCGATGAACTCTACCGAACTGGGCTGCAGTTCCGCGACTTCGCCCGCCGCAATCGCCTGCGCATTGTTGGCATTGAATATCTCGACGTAGCGATTGTAGCTTTCGACGAGTTCTTCATTGGTTATGGTTTCGCCGGGCGTGAACAGCCCGGTGGAGGAGATGACCGCGCGCCCGGCCGAATTCTGGTACTGACTCATTGCGGCTGGTTAGTCTCGCTCAGATTTTCTCGCAACCGTCTAACCTGCCCCGCCCTGCCGTCCGGCCGCTGCGCCGCGAGACGCCGCAGTCCAGACCGATGCCCCCCCTTGGCAATGACACGGCGACTCGATACCGCAGCCGCATGCCCGAACTGTCCCTCAGCCGTCCGACCAGCTTCTGCGATGCCTGCGCGATCCGCAATCGCGCGATTTGTGCCGATCTCGATGATCGCGAGATCGGCCTGCTCAACGGCATTGGCCGGCGGCGCCATTTGGTCGCGGGCGAGCAACTGATGTGGGAAGGCGACGAGGCCGTGCTGGTGGCCAACGTCATCGAAGGCATGCTCAAGCTCTCGACGCATCTGTCCGATGGCAAGGAACAGATCCTCGGGCTCGTCTATCCCTCGGATTTCCTCGGCCGGCCTTTCGGCGAAACCTCGCCCTATGGAGTCGAGGCGCTGACCGACACGGTCATCTGCGTCTTCGAACGGAAGGATTTCGAACGCTTCGCCAGGGATCACCCCCGGCTCGAACACAAATTGCTCGAACGAACGCTGACCGAACTCGATCGCAGCCGGCGCTGGATGTTGCTGCTGGGACGGATGACTGCCGAACAGAAGGTCGTCAGCTTCCTGCTGGAGATAGGCGAACGGCTGGGCAATGCCAAATCCCGCGCAGGCACCCACGTCCCGCTGCCGCTTTCCCGGCAGCAAATTGCCGATGTGCTGGGCCTGACCATCGAAACGGTGAGCCGGCAACTGACCCGGCTGCGTAATGCGGGCGTCATCGACCTGCCCTCGCGCCGCGAAATCGTCCTGCAGGATCTACCCGATCTCGAGGCGCGCGCCAGCTGACCGCCGAGCCCCGCGGGCCGGTTTGTCATTTAGTAGAGGGTGGCGGTGGTGGCAGGGCTTGAATCGAACTTGGCAAATAACGTATTGAAATCAATTTAGTACTCAGAGGCAGCGCAAACGCTCCCCCACACTCTCCCCCACATTTTTGTTCATATAAGCCTTGTTCGATTCAGCTTTTCGCTAATTAAGCTGAATATTTCGGGCTTTCGCAACGCACTCACACGCGATTTTCGGGGTCGGTCGACACCTATCCCACTACACTTACAGACACTGCTCCCACCCGTCGAGCACCTGGCCGCAAGTTCAGCCCGACAACTCAATTCAGCCCCCTCCCCAGTTCTTGGTATTGACGTCCAACGCTCACACTGACTCAACGAGTCCAATGAGTAGACATTGCGGACGAAATTCGATCGACAGGTGCAACCAATCCAGCACCTTGCTAGGTGTCGAATGATGAAGACCGACCTCGATCATCTGCCACCGCAAAAGCAGCGCGAGATTGAACGCGTGATGCAGCTGATCTTCGAGGAGTTCGATGACGCCTTCGCGCTCGCCAAGCACGAGTGGAAGAAGGCCGGACGTATCCTCAAGGTTATCCTCTACGGAAGTTATGCGCGCGGCACCTGGGTCGACGAGCCGCATACGGCCAAAGGCTACCAGTCGGACTACGACTTGCTAATTATCGTGAATGACAAGCGGCTGGTCGACCGGGTCAAATACTGGTCCAAGCTCGATGATCGGCTGATACGTGAATACGGTGTGACAAAGGCGCTCAAGACGCCGGTCAATTTTATCGTCCACACCTTGCAGGAGGTGAACGATGGCCTCGCCCACGGGCGCTATTTCTTCATGGATGTGAAGGAGGACGGTGTTGCTCTATATCAGTCCGACGACACTGAACTCCACACGCCCAAGCCAAAGACCCCCACACAAGCGCTGGCGATGGCACAGGAGTATTTCGACGAGTGGTATCCAAGTGCCTTGGTCTACCTAAACACAGCTCGCGGGTTGATGACCGAAGGCCGGAAAAAGGAACCGGCCTTCATACTGCATCAGTCATGCGAGAGACTGTACCATACGGTGCTCTTGGTCTGCACCTTCTACACTCCGCACGTTCATAACCTCGGCTTCCTGCGCACGCAGGCCGAACGCATCGACCGCCGCCTCACCAACGTGTGGCCGCGCCAAACAAAGCGCGATCGAGCGCGCTTTGAGAAGCTCAAAGAGGCCTATGTCAAAGCGCGCTACTCAAAGCACTACCGGATCACGAAGGACGAACTCGAATGGCTGGGCGAGCAGGTCGAGGAGCTAGGCCGATTTGTCCACGAGGTGTGCACCGAGCGCCTTGAAAAGCTCAAAGCTGAAGCAAGGGCGCGACCAGATAAGCAGTAGTAACCGCAAATTTGGTGGCGGCTTTTCTGTCTCGAATGTCGACAACAGCCTTTCCGCTAACGACCCTATTTGCGGACCTTCCGGCAGCGGATATAGTTGTTTGATGCCTAAAGCCTCGTCGCCCCTTCCTCCCCAAGAGCCAACTTTGCTGGAAGAGCATGAAGCAGAGTTTATCCGGGAAACGATCAAGCGCTTTTATGGCGAAGGAGCGGTTGTACGAAATTACGGCCCTGACCCGGATCGGTTGGAGCTTCACGTCGAGGCGGATGTTGGCCGGGACATGAGACTTTATGACTGCCTAGGTGTTTTGTTCACTCGAATTGAGCGTCCATCTGTTTCTTTGGAAGTGACAAAGCGCGGAAGCAAAATTCATGGCCCAGCCAAGATCGCTTATCGTCAGGGCGTGATTATCTAACGACCGCTTCCCACCCTTTCTCGGACCTTCGCGCATGGCGCGGCGATCGTTAGGAGCCGTCAGGCGGCTTCCGTGCTTTTTGGGCTGAAACCGGACTAGCCGGTAACGACCCGATTGTTGCCATTGCGCCTGTATGCCGAGACCGGCTATTTCGACATAGTATGACCACCGAAACGATTGCGGATTTTGCCACTGACGGCGCTCAGCTTTTCAAGGGTGCACTCAAGCTCAGCATGCGCGAATTGGAGGCGGCGCTTTCCACTCTTCCGCAGGACGAGGCGGGCCTCCGGCTTCACGGGAACGACGCGCTCAAGCCGCTGTTCGCAGTCGATGGATGCATTGGTTCTGTTGCGGCTTCGGTATTAGGAGATGCTGTAAGACCGGTGCGCGCTATCCTGTTCAACAAATCGCCGGAAACCAACTGGTCACTTGGGTGGCATCAGGACAGAACCATTTGCGTGACGCAGAAGCGTGAGGCTCCCGGCTTCGGCCCATGGACTGTCAAGCGCGGTATGACTCATGTGGCTCCACCATTCGACTTGTTGACCCGAATGGTGACAGTTCGGGCGCACCTTGACGATGTGCCTGCCACGCATGCACCTTTGCTCATTGCGCCCGGATCGCACAAGCGGGGCCGGGTCGCAGTTAGCGAAATCGATAAGGTCGTTGAGCATTGCGGCACCGCCACGTGCGTTGCCGAGGCTGGAGATGTCTGGCTCTACGCTACGCCAATCCTTCATGCGTCGGAGCCAGCTTTGGTTCCGAAGAGCAGGCGAGTGCTTCAAGTAGATTTCGCCGCTGAAAGCCTTCCCTTTGGCCTCGAATGGCTCGGAGTCTAAGGACCGCTTCCCACCCATAATCAGACCTTCGCGCATGGCGCGGCGATCGTTAGGAGCCGTCAGGCGGCTTCCGTGCTTTTTGGGCTGAAACCGGACTAGCCGGTAACGACCCCATTGCGGACATTGGAGTTCGATAAGAAGGCAGTATATGTGGCTCGAATGACCTACATCAATCCGCGCAAACTGGTGGGCCTTACCGCTTTCTTCCTGCTTCTGCTCTTGGGGGCGGGCGTGAGCTATATCGAAGGAATCTCACAAGACGATTGGGACCCCCTTTGGCGATTGGCATACATCGCTTCCATATGCGTAGCCTTCGTCGTCGCGCTTTACGACAGAAAGAACGTTCCCGAGAAAACTTGGGACTTCAATCCAAAACGTGGAGTTCTTTATTTCGCTCTCGGCTGGGTCATTTTTCCTCTTATGATTGGAGCGGACGCGCTACTCGGAACGGACTTTTCGGTAGTCCGGATAGTGATGGGCACGTTTATGATGTCAATTTTAATTGGCGTGATTGGCACGTTCACTGAGAACGTAGGCATCTGAGCCGCAAAGTCCGCTTTCCACCCAATCTACGACGTAGCGGCGTCCAGTTCGCAACGCCGAGAGCAGACGCGAACACGATCTGACTTGCTGCTCTTCTCGCTTGCGAATGGGCTGACAGTCATGCCCGCGAGCGACTCTTCTGCACGTTCGTGACCGCCCTGATCTTTCGAAGATGGGTCGTTACTGGTGCAGTCGGCAGTGCGCTCGACTAGTCTCGGTAAGCACGCTTTGGGACTTTCAATCATCTTGGCTCCGGTTTCAGCTGCGCGTCGTGGCTGCAAGCTTTGGCCTCTCGCACTCGCAGATTGAGTGCACGATTGCCGCGCTGTCTCTGCACGCTGAGTGCAGGCTCTTTGCAGCCCCAACTCAGTCCGCTTGCACTGAATCCGTGATTGACATATCTGTCCGCAAACGTCTGATTTGGATAGTGAAAATGATTGCAAGATAAAAGCCGCGCCGTCGGTCGGGCTGCAGGTGGTTGGTTTCGTTGAGCAATTTGCGACGGCGCCCAGAACAGCCGTGCGGCGGTCTTCGGAAAATCCTGTTTCTTTTCAAGCTAGATGGCGACGGCGCTTGCTCGAATGGTGATACACACGGTCGCGATTTGCCCAAACGCGCTAGTCTGAAATTGTCCATACGGATGTGTGCAGATGCATTCCGCTCAGCCAATCTCGCGTATCTGCGCACTGGCGTTTGATCGGCTACCACAGCGTAGAATCGTCATGTAGCGCAATCAGGCCCGGTCGACCGATAATCGGTCTCGATGGCGGGCCTGACCTGCTCCCCCTCCATGTTCCCAGGTCGGTCCGTCATCACCTGAAAGATGAAAGGACCGACCGGCATGTCGACATCAGGCGCAAGCGACCAGCGAGCTAGCAAAAAAGGTCAGTCCGACATCGGGCCGATTGCGATGCGCGTGCCCGAGGCCTGTCGCTATCTCGGCATCGGACGCAGCACGCTCTACGTGCTCATCGGCAAAGGCGAGATCGAGTTCATCAAGCTTGGGAGTTCGACGCTTGTCCTGACTGAGAGTCTGAGGGCCCTGGTCGAGCGCAGGCGCGAAACAAAAAACGAAGATGATAGGACCGAAACTTAATGATGATCTTAGACACAATTGGCAGGATTGATGTTGCCGCGCATCCAAGCTTCGATCGCAAAGCAAGCCGGTAACCAGTTCTCGTCGATTGCTTTTCCTGCCTGCGCAAAAAACTGGTGGCTGAATGTGGTCTGGCAAAGATTTAAACTACCAAGTCGTCTGAAATGCGTCTGGCGTTCGGAAGGGCGCGCGGATAGGAATAACCAAGAGAAGGATATCGGGCGAGCTTATGTCTTTTGACGGACCATCCTTTATTCGTCACGTCGCTGAGCGCCTAGTTCATGAATTTCAGTTTTCGCAAGGCGCGGGAACCCCCGGCCTTATCGGAGCAGCGAAGGAAAATCCTGCGCGCATTCAACTAGAGCGTTTGATGCCAGGCGGGGTGGCAGTTGGTAGCGGGATTGTTGTCGACAGCTTCGGCGGCTTGAGCCGGCAGCAAGACATCGTGATCTACGAGAAACTGTGCCCTGTTTTCACGCACAACGATGCGGTCGAAGCAACCTACTATCCAGTTGAGGGAGTCATCGCTGTTGGTGAAGTTAAGAGCGGCCTAGGAAAGAGTGAGATCACTGACTCCGCCGCGAAGAGTGCATCAGTTAAGGCGCTTCGCAGACATGCGGAAGCATCAAATGACGGACTCGGACCTCCAGCCGTATCCTTCAGAAATTATGGTAGCGGGACAAGTTTCGCGGGAACTCCATCAGAGCAGTTCGATCAGAGAAGAAAATCTCTCGATCAGATTTTCACTTTCGTTCTGTGTCAGCGCTTCGCTGCAAGTGCAAAGACCACACTCAACAACTTTGCCATAGAATGTCGAGCCATTGGGGCGCCACTCGCGCCCAATATGGTCACATCCCTAGAGGGAGGCAGCATCTATCCCTTCAACTCGCGATCTGGTTCAATAACGCGTTCGATGATGGACGGAGACGGTGCGATACTCTCACTTGATCCGTACGATGGCTTTGCCCACCTTCTCAAGATGCTCCGACTATTCGTCATGAGCGGGCGAACGGTAGATCGAAAGCACTATGAACGCTATTTTCAACCAATCGGACAAAACTCGCCAACCTTCGCGATCAGTGAGAAGGTGAAATTCTAGAAAAATCAAAGATCGTCTGTCTCGATGAACTTTTTGCGTTTCTTGCTCTAAACGGCTTCAATAAGGCCGCCCGCTGGACCGGAAAGCCTAGCTCTTGGCAACAACAGCTTCCCTTGAGTAACAGGATAGAGTCCAATTCGTAGCGGTCGACTGGCGAATATCTCTAGCTTGAATGCTCCAGCGTTTTGTGAGGATAGATGGCATCTGCGTTGCAACTTGAAAAAGCGCTCGAAAAGTTCGCAGCAGGCTTCGAAGTAGACTTCAAAGGGACAGAGGTGCCAGCGGCAAGGCTCGCCAAAACAATACGAGAAGCTGCAAACTCTTCCGAGACGTCGGATGTTCTAACGATAATCAACGCAAAAATTGCGGGCAATTTGAACCTGAATGCCTTGGGTCACAGAGGGCCATCGCTCTCCCTCCAGATCATACAGTGCGAGTTGACCGGCGGTTTCCAGGGTCGCGGCAGCTCATGGCGGAGGTTGCTATTTGCGAAATCGACGATGCATTTCGTGGAGCTTCCGAAATCAAATCTAGACGACCTCCTAATAGAAGAGTGCCGAGTGCACAGTTATCTTGAAGCGCGCGAAATTGAGATCACCTCCACACTCTCTTTGAACGGTACGCACTTTGGAGACGGATCGCGCGAAATCCCTGTCCAATTCAAAGAGGCTCATATTGGTCGCAGTATTCGAGCTACAAACATCTACTGCACAGGGACTCTCGCTGTTGCGGGTGCAACCATTGGCGGTGAAGTTAGCTTGGCGGGCAGCGTCTTGGGCGACTCGAACCAGCAAGGGGGTGATGCACTAGTCTTGACCGGTGCTTCGATCAGAGGGCCGTTGGAGCTATGCAGCAGCGGAGATCGAGCATTCCAGGCACACGGACCACTAAAAATGCCCTCCTGCAGAATGAGCGCATTTGCTGTGCTTGGTGCGAAGCTTGATGGCGAAGGCGGGCCAGCATTAATCGCTGATGGCGTCGAGATCTCCGGATCGCTTCTTCTAGGAAGCACGGAAGACGTTGATCTGGAAGTTAACGGTACACTGCGTTTCATTTTGGCCCGGATCGGAGAACAATTTCAGTTTTCTGACGGGGTCATAGATTCGGAGACGCCACGCTGTCTCGTGCTCGACAGCGCCAGAATCGACGGCGATATTCTGATCGGTCACATTGATGGCTGCGTGACATTCAAGCGAGCCATTTGTCTCGACAGCGTCCAGTGTGACGGCAGGCTGATTGTCTGGAATGTTGAGGCGGACGCGACAGACTTTGAAGATGGCATTGCCATATCTATACGTGGGTCCCGAATTCGTGGTTCGCTCAAGCTCTATTCGACAGAGATCAAGGGTAGCCTGAACATTGATCAGTCCGCAGTCGGCGACCTTAGCCTGCGCGAATTCAGTGCCAGGCGCGTCAAACCGTCGCCAGATCTTTCAGCATTACCTGAAAGATATGCGCACGAAGATGACGCACTGGTTTCAGCCCTTTACACCAATCTCGGGGCAGACCTTTTTTGTGATGAATGTCACCTCGACGGAGGTGATATGCGTCTCGTCGGAGCAACAATCAGCGGCGTTTTGCGCATCTCTCGCACGACGATACAGAGCACAGGCCGCCTGGCATTCGTAGCCCAAGGTGCGCGAATTGATGGAGGAGCGATAGTAGCAGGTTCTGCAGACGCTCCCGTTCAATTTGGTGGCGGCGTTAGCTTCTTGAGCGCCACAATTGGGTCTTCGATCAGCTTTGTTGACACACTGATCGGAAGTGATGAACGAGAAGGTGAACTATCGCTCGATAGCGCTCGAGTGAGCGGCGACGTCCTCCTTCATAGGTCAATCGTTCACGGAAGATGTGGCCTGAGTTCTTCCGTTGTCGACGGCGACATTCGTTTCGAGGGAGCGCGACTGGTTCGTCAGAACAAAACTGTGTTCTACGCCAACGGTGTGAAATGCTCTGGGAGGATCAGCTTTTCTTCAAGCAAGCCGGGCTCCTCAGAAGGCCAAGACTGCTTGATAGACGGTCTCGCATTTCTGGAGGGAGCAAAGGCCGGGTCAATGCGCTGGGCCGGATTAGAACTAGCGAGTGCCTCAAGCCTCTATGCAACGGGGATGACAATCGACGGCAGTTTAGAAGCACTATCCCTGGATGCATGTGATGACACAACAATTAGTCTCGAAGGCACGACCGCCGCGAGTCTGAGCGATACATTGGGCGACGAGACGGACGGTTGGGGAGCTGGAAACGCCGCGCTTGCCATAAACGGTTTTCGATATGATCGCCTAATTGCGCCATCGGGCAAAGTCAGGAACCTTCCGATTGACATCCGGCACTGGCGCGGCAAATGGCTCTCCCGGCGTTCAGACCTAAGCTCCACTCAGGCGGCTCGACATTTAGCTCGCATCCTTCACGAACAGGGTTTGCACGAAGGCAGTCGCCTGGTGCTGATCGATGCCTTTTCAGAAGAAGGGAAGAACGCATCGAGGCCGGCGCTAGTTGGATTGCATGCGCTGTTCGGTTGGCTCTTTGGCCATGGATTCAGTGGCGGACGCGCCTTACTGACGGTCCTTTCATTCTGGCTCTTGGGCACGACCGGAGCTCTTTATTTGCAAGGATCTCAATTGCTTGTTCAGGCCGAAAATCCAGACCGCTACTGCTCAAATATTGACCCTTCACTATTTGCCGCAGATGTATTGCTACCCGTCATCGACCTTGGCCAAGAGGAGAATTGTCAGTTGGCAACATCGTCAACAGACTTACGGGATGCCAAGCTAAATGTGGAGTGGTTCGGGCGAGACTATATCATGTTCAGCAAGGTCGGCATTGCCGCCTACGCGCTTGCGCTCTATCGCTTGAGCGGTTGGATTCTCTTCTCGTTGGCGCTGGCAACATGGTCGGGAATATTCAAACGTAGTGGACGAAGCCCATGAACACACGCCCGCAGCAACGATTTGCGTCTTCGAAGCCTCTCAAGGATCATTCTCAATAGCAAAGCTTCTATTTCTAAATTTCAGACAGCAATTTGTTGGCGAACAGGCTCTCGTTTCCGATCGGTGATTGCCAAACCGCCGTATCCAGATAACTTCAAGTTTCGAGTATCGAGAACTGCAGATATTGAACGACTCTATGTTCAACTCCTGAGAGTTCTTTCGCTAATTCAGACAATAGTCCCCCAAATTCCGCAAGATCAGGCTGCGATCCGTCTTCCAAGCTCCCTTTGAGAGGGATGCCGAAATCGACCAACAGATAAAGTCCATGCCTCACTCGCTTGTCACCAATCAGGTACTGATCGACGAGTTGGCTCTTTAACTTGTTCAGAAGGACGTTCCGATTCCAGCGATGGGCCAGTTTGATCTCCACAACCAAGACGGCATTGTCACCACCTCTCAATTCAATCCTGAGATCAGTTCGTTTCTCTCCTCGCGTTACGGTCTCTTGGGTTATTGACGCCCAACCAAGCAACCTCCTGTCGAGTTCATATCCAAGCCACGCTCTAAAGTCGCTTTCGCTAGTCATATTGTTAAACAATGCCCGCCTGTCGAATTCCGATTCATTGAGCGCAGCGCAAATCCCTGCAATCTCTGCAACAACATGTGCGAGCAACCCATCTCCGTTCGATGGTGGAAGCAAACCAAGGCGGGCAAAGCGTGACACCTCCTCGACCGTCCATGGCTTAGGTTTCTTCGCCTCCCGGGCATGGCTTGCAAGCCATCGCTCTGCCCACTCTGGGTAGGAAGGCAATATCCTCGTTCCGATGAATTCTACTAACGCGTCTCGACCCGCCGGGCTGTAGTCTGAACCAAGATAGCTCTCCACTACACGCCTAACCTCTTCCATCTGTCGCCTAGGAGTGACGGTTTGCATTCCTTCGCGTGAGGGTTCGTCTTCTGCGAGAGGCGCGATGTCGTGCACCAGATTGGCGAGCCGCAGCCGCAACGCACTAGGCAAAGGAACAATTGTTACTTTGTCGTGGTTGCTGCGACTGCCCAAGAGCGTACCCAACGTAGACAACGCTTCGTACTCGCAAGTCTCATCTCCGTGCCAGGGACCCTCCAGCCAATCGCAAAGGCACTCGATGGCGGCGACATCCTGCTGCCCCCATACCTCCAGCCATGCCAGTCCTCTGCGCCATTGCCCTTCATGGAATGCCTCGCGAGTTGCGCGTCTGGCGAGAGAACTTAGCCTCGGAACAAGACTTGGCTCGGATTGGACGGTCGCGGCCAATGGCCGGATATCCACTCTGGACATAGTCGCGTTGTTTTCCGCCCATTCAAGTAGCGCTGGAGCCAATATCGACTGTTGTGTCGCCGAAAATTTTTGTAGTTTCCAAAGCGGCGTGTTGGAATGCTGTAGCTCCAACCGAGCGCGCTTCGCTAGCTCCTCGGTCACTACCGAAGCGGCAACTTCTTCCCAGAGGTCTGGGTGCGCTTCTGGCAAAGATGTCGCCCAAGCAGGGCTTTCGTCACTATCCCAGAGATCTTGCTGGATGGCCGCTTTTCGGACTGACAGAGGAAGCTTCTGAAAGAAATCTCGATCTTCTTCAAAGAGCCACCGGAATCCTGCGTCGTTTAAAGCGACGATTTCATGTCGATATGCAATGTCTGGCGAAATCTGACTGGCCCATCTGCATGCAGCCTTGATAAGTGCGCGCCCCCAGATTTGTCCTTTATGTTCAAGCAACTCTTTCCCACTGAACTTATCGTCTCGGTCTCCAAAGATGTAGTGAATTGCCAGGAAGGGTCTCTTTCCTTGCGAGAAGCTTCCCCAGTTTCGAGCAAGGCTCCAATCCCAAGCCATTTTTTCGCGGACGTCACGGTAAGCGAACCGGATTTTATGCCTGACATGAGACCAATCGCCATAGGTGTAACGATACCGAAGTCTTCTGATCCGGCTGAAGGGCCTCCAGCGAAGCGCTTTGAGAGTTGGCCAGTCCACACCAGATCCTTGCCGAAATGCAGCATTGCCAAGCTTGAAGGAAATTTGTCGCTGGTGACTTCTACTAAGTGGTCCGACCCAGCGCATCAGTAAGTCTGCCCAGACTTGACGAACTGCTGAATCTGAACTGGCGTATTCCCGCAGACAAAATTCGATGTCTGAGGACAGGTTTTCGGGAGAGTCTTTCCACGCTCCGCTAAGCATTTCATGCAGTCCGACAAGCGGATGATGTCTCTGATCTGAATTTACAGCGGCACAAATAAGACGCTGGCGTACGTCCTGTGATTTATGGAGTGCTTTTGCAATTCGGTCCCATTCCTCTTTGTCCCGATCAAGCCGCGAGTATCGGCTGGCGGTGAAACACCACCCTATGCTTTCCACGCGAATTTCTTCCGGCACTTCGACTATGAGCCGCGCGATAGCCGAGCACAGTCCGTCAAATAGAAGATTGGCGCGGCTAGTCTGTTGCGGAGGTCGATGGCCAAAGTAGGAGGTTGGTCGGTGACTCCAGCATAGCGACTCAAGTCCTTCTATCAGTTTCGGCAAATCCGCCGATCCGGCGCGCTTAGCAAGAGCAACAAAGATCTCTCCGTCCCGCGCAAACTCGCGACCTCTTACCTGCGCCAGAATACGCAACATGGTGTCGATCGAGATTGCGTACGGATAGCCAGCGCCAATCAAGTGAATCCGCGCGTCGTCTTCCCTTTGAGAAAGATGATCCGAATGCTTCTTGCCAAGATGTGGAGCGCCCCACGCCAGCATGGCTTCGCACGTCTGCTGCAAGTGGATCTCAGTTCCGCATGCAACTAGTGCTCGAACCGCATAAATCTTGATCTCGGAGGGCGTGAAGCCATCGCCACAGACATGTGACAACCAGTCAGCTGCGCTGGCGTACTTGCCCTGTCGCACGATCTGAAGAAGGTGGATTTTTGCCTCGCGCGCCAAGCCTGAGTTCGTCAGCAAATCAACAGCAACTTTTTCGAGTTCGGCATCCGCAAAGCGTGCCAGCGCGGTATTGGGAAAGTAGAAACTGCTCGGCAGATTTTTGTACGTTTCCGTAACGTGTCTAGTCAGCGCTTCTATCCGATCTCCCACCGCCAGCGCCTGAGGATCGCCCTCTTCAAGCAAGAACTCTGGAGCGGTGCTCGTTAGCCATCTAAGAACCCGCGGGTCGAGCGCAGCAAGCCAAGCGAGCATTGGTCCAAATGGCTGAGCAACAAAGGCTAAGCCAAATGACTCGGAGCCAAATGTTTTTGTCACTCTTGTGGTCGGAAGATGGTCCCGCATCGAATCCACAAACTGCGCTGCTAGCATGGCCTCAATCTCCGGACGATAAAACCTTACGGTTCCGCGACCGGCTGGTGTAAAAAGCGGCGTCGCGAGCATCTGGCGGAGTTGAAGCGGTGTTGCGGAAACAGGACCTTTTTCAATAAGTGAGCGCACATCTAGCGCGCCTTGCACCGGAGCGTCAAAACTGATGTCGCGAACCTGAGCAACAGTGGCAGCAAAAGCGAGAAATTGAGCTACCTTAAGCGAATCCGTTGGCAACATGTCAGTTCTGCTTCGGCTGTCAGGCCGATCAGCCAATCGACGACGAACAGAAGCATCGAAGACGGCAGATCTTGAAGAAAGTTGCGAGGCTAACTTCGCGGGATCGTCGTTTCCAAAGTATGTGGTTGCGAGATGAACTGCGTCCATCGGTGTGCGAACCTCGTCCCAGAGCTGATACTCGTCGAGGGCTTCTAGAAAACCGCCGGTTTCCCCCTGTGCAGCAGTGAGCAATGTGACTTGCTCCCGGTCCAAAGCTGCAAAGCTCAGATTACGAAGAAGCTTTGGATCGTCCCGTTGAAGGCCTTGTGGCTGGATCGCATCGGCGAGACGCGAAGCGAATGATCTTAGGTGTACCTGCTCAGTTTCGCTGTACCATTCGCTTCCTCGGCAAGACACTATGAGCTTGGCTCTCCCCAGCCGCGATCCTATTTCGCGCTCGATCGCATTTAGGGCGTCTCGAAGCGGCTCGGATTTTTCTCCCTTGGGAAGCTTTGCTTCATCCACCGAATCGAGAAAGAACACAGCGGGCGCGCTGCTCTCTTTCCACGCACGAAAAGATGTAGCCTGATCCGATGTCTCGAAGGCGTCCTCTATTGCTCCGTTGCAGAGCCGCTCGACCCGAAAATAAAATGCAGGACGACCCTCACGTACGAGGCGATCTACCTGAGCCCGAAACTCATATGATTTTCCCGAACCGGCCTCCGCCAATAATGCAATCACATGATGGGAAAGAAGCCAGTCCCAATCTCGTTTCTCTTGTCGGCTTGCGAGTATCTCAGCCCACATATCGTCCGCATCGGGGACGCCAAGTCGGTCAAACGGAACAAACCGTCGACCAACTTCCACATAGTCATCTGGAGCGAGGGCATTAGCCATTAGGGAGTGATGCTGACTTGTGGCGACATGCAAACTATTCAAGTCCTTCTCGCGACCGTGGCAACTCATTGCAGCTTCAGAGAAGTTGTCGCAAGTCTGACCGTCATCAAGGTCGGTGAGTTCTCTACCATCGATCGGCCCTGCTTGACTAAGCCTTGGAATTCCGATGCCGCCGTGCTCGGATTAGTTCTTGACGGGCTGCCCTTTGGGCGACCTGCTCTATCCGCTGCGCGGACCGGGCCTGTAGTCCCGGCCCATTCGGGTGACGATCAGGAGCAGTTTGAAGCAGAGCGGGAGTTTCTGGAGGACGCGCTCCTGAGGGCGCGGCGTCTTGGAGCTAACCCGCAGGCACTCTTGCCTCTCTCATTGCCGTACGCCCGCTGGCGCACTGATCGCGCGCGCAGGGCGTCCGGCGGCTTTGCGCCGTCGTAAGGGTGACGTTTCTTGTGCGGATCGCTGCCGCGATCCTTGCGCGGGAACGCCAAGGGCTTCGCCCTCTCGTTCCCGAAACCGCAAATAGACGCCCCCGGGTGGCGGGCTGACGCCCGCTGGCCCGCGCCAGGGCATCGATTTGCGGTTTTCCCTCCCCCTCCCATCCTCGCCGGAAGGCAGGCGGCATGGCAGAGCCATGCGCGCCAGCGGTAGCGGTGACCTGATAGTGGGGCGCGGCGCGCTATTCGCTCGCGTCGAGCGCTTCCTTCACAGTCACTGTACCGGAGCAGTAGGCTCCCCATGCATCCATTAGCTTCACGCGCAAACCGGGATCCTCCTTGGTGCCGAGATAGGTGGTGCGGCGATACGCCGCCTGCACAGCGTCTGGCGTTTTATGTGCCAGCGCCGCCTCGACCACCGCGTTCGGGAAGCCTGCGTTCGCCGCCCAGTCGGTGAAGGCCGAGCGGAAGCCGTGGACGTGGAAGGGCTCCTGCATGTCGCGCAGCACCTTGAGCAGCGTCATGTCGGACATCGCTTTGCCCGTTGCTCCAGAGAAGACGACTTCGGCCCCTTCGACCTTGAAGGCATCCGCCTTTGCGAGCACTCCGAGTGCAGCTTCGGATAGCGGGACCACATGTGCCTTGCTGCGCTTCATGTGCCCTGCCGGGATCGTCCAGAGGCGCTCCTCCAGATCGAATTCCTCCCATGTCGCGAGTCGGACCTCCTGCGAGCGGGTGCCGGTCAGGATCAGGAGATCGAGCGCGAAACGCCCGAACGATGGCTTACGCCTCAGGGCAGTCAGAAACGCTGGAATGGCAGCATAGGGCATCGCCTTGCGATTCTGGGTTTTCTTGATCTGCCGTGGCAAACCCCTTCCCGCTTTCAGGCTACTGTTGCCTGATGGCGCTTCGGTCGACCGCCAGCCCTTGGCGTGTGCATAGTCCAGTACCGCGCAAATCCGGTTGCGTACCTGGCGGGCGGTTTCCGGGATTTCCTGCCAGATCGGTGTGAGTACGTCGATGATGTCGGCTGCGGTGACGCTGCCAGTCGGCATATCCCCCAGCTTGGGAAAGGCGTAGTTCTCCAGACTGGCCAGCCATTGGCGCGTGTAAACAGCACTCTTCCAGCCGGCCTCGTTTTCGGAGTGATACTGTGTGGCGGCTTCGCGAAAGGTCACCTTGGCGGCAGCCTCGTCCTTGCGCTCCGTGAGAACGTCGCGCTTTTCGACCTTCACGGCTTTGCGCAGTTCATTCGCTTTTTCGCGTGCTTCCGCCAGCGTGACCAGTTTGGCGCTCCCAATCCCGATGTCTCGTCGCTTGCCGTCTTGCTGGAGTCGAATCACCCATGACGCTGACCCGGTTTTCCCAACTTTGAGAAAAAGTCCGTCGCCATCCTGATACGTGCCGGGATTCGCCAAAGCGGCCTTTACCGCCACTGCAGTGAGCTTGCCCATTTCCTTCCCCACATTTCCGCAGGCCGTTCCGGAAAGTACAAGTGTGGGGAAGCGTCCATTCTTCCCCACACCTTCCCCACACTAGACCTCGGATGCGGGTGGATCGCGATGGCTGTGTGGGGACGGAATAGAGGCAATATACCGCAGAAATCCTAGGGTTTCCATGGATTTCTGGGGATGCAGAAAGATACTGAAAGAAAGGGCGGTGGTGGACAGGGCTGGATTCGAACCAGCGTACGCTTGCGCGGGCAGATTTACAGTCTGCTGCCTTTAACCACTCGGCCACCTGTCCACACGGGCCATTTCACTGAGGAAATCGAGGGATCGGATAGTCCGACCCCGTGCCGAGAGGCGCCCCTTTGGCGAAGCGGCGCTTGCCTGTCAATGCCCTCGCTGGCACAGGCCCATGCAAAGTTACAGACAGGACGTATTCGATGGCTAAAGGCGAACGCAAACGTGCACTCAGGGGCCGTGCGGGCCGAATGAAGGGCGGCCGGGGCAGCGGCCGCGCGGGATCGGGGCAGGTGCGCCTGTGGGGCCGGCACGCGGTGGAAGCCGCGCTCAAGAACCCCGACCGGGTGCACCGCAAGCTGTGGGCGACGCGCGATGCGATCGATACGCTCGATGGCGAATTGCCGGCGGATTTCCCGCTCGAATACGCCGAAGCGACCGATCTGGCGCGGCTGGTGGCCAAGGATGCCCCGCACCAGGGACTCGTGCTCGAATGCGCGCCGCTGGAAGACATGCATCTCGACGAGGTCCTGGACGGAGACCCGGCGCGCCCGATCGTGGTGCTCGACCAGGTCACCGATCCGCACAATGTCGGCGCCATCATGCGTTCCGCGGCCGCATTCGGCGCCGCCGCGCTTGTCACACAGGATCGCCATGCCCCGCCCGAAGGCGGCGTGATTGGCAAATCGGCCTCCGGCGCACTCGAAGTGCTGCCCTGGGTCCGCGTTGTCAATCTGGCACGCGCGCTCGAGCAGATCGCCGAGGCGGGATACTGGCGCATCGGTCTGACTGGCACTGCCGATGCGACGCTGGGCGAAACGCTGGCCGCAGGACCCATCGCGCTGGTGCTCGGGGCCGAAGGCGAAGGCATGCGGCAGAATATCGAATCGCATTGCGACGTGCTCGCGAAGCTGCCGATCGGAGAGCAGATCGAGAGCCTCAACGTGTCCAACGCGGGAGCGATAGCGCTCTACGCGGTCGCCACGCGCTAGCCCACTTCAACACGGGGGAACCGACATGAACCGCATCCTTATCGCACTGTCCGCATCGTTCGCGCTCGGCGGATGCCTGTTGTCGCCGGGGACGTTCAGCAGCGAGCTGCATCTGTATTCCGACGAAAGGTTCTCCTTCGCTTATGACGGCGAGATCGAGATGCTCGCCCTCAGCCAGCTGGCACAGATGAGCCGGGCGAGCGAAGAGCGCTTCGAAGCCGAATGCTATGACGAGGATTACGAGGTCCGCGAGTGCAGCGAGACCGAGATCGCTGCGCAGCGCGCTGAATGGGAAGAGACTGCCGGCGAACGCGCGGCAGAGCGCGTACGCGAAGCGGAAATGCTGCGCCAGTTCGTCGGCAGTATCGATCCGTCCGACCCCCAGGCCGCGCAGGAGATCGCCACGCGGCTGGAACGCCAGCGGGGCTGGGAAAAGGTCGAGTACCGGGGTGACGGCCTCTTTGATGTGAGCTTCGTCACTGCCGGGACACTGACGCACGATTTCGTCTTTCCCACGGTCGAAGGGATGCCGGGGGCCAATGCCTTCGTGAGCATCAACCTGCGCGACGGCGGCGAAGTGCGCGTCAATGCCCCCGCCTTTGCTGCAGGGAGGGAAGAACCGTCCTGGGGCACGGCGTCTTTCGCCGCCCTTGCTGCCATGGCACAGGCCGAGGAAAGCGGCGAAGCCCCGCGGATCGTCGTGCCCCAGGGCACATTTACGATCGTCACCGATGGACGGATCCTGGCGAACAACACCGATGAAGGCCCCAAGCCCCACGCACGCGGGCAGTCGCTGAGCTGGACTGTAGGGCCGTCGACGCAGCAGCCGCCCACCGCGCTGGTGGCATTCGACTGAACGATACGAAAACGCCGCGCCTCCCGGGATGGAAAGCGCGGCGCAGTTCGGTTCCATCCGCGCGTCAAGCGCGCGGATGCGGAAATCGTGCTTAGTTCACGGCGTCCTTGAGGCCCTTGCCGGCCTTGAACTTGGGCTGGTTCGAAGCCTTGATCGTCATCGGCTCGCCAGTGCGCGGGTTACGACCGGTCGAGGCCTTGCGCTTGGCGACCGAAAACGTGCCAAAGCCCACCAGGCGCACTTCGTCGCCGCTCGACAGCGACTTGGTGATGGCGTCGAAAACGCCTTCGACCGCGCTCGAAGCGTCGCTCTTGGAAAGGCCGCTGGAGTCGGAGACTGCGGTGATCAGGTCGTTCTTGTTCATTCTGGGAAACCCCCTTGTTTTATCTTCGGGTGGGAATGGCTGAATCGCCTCGGCGAAGACGGAGGAATTGAGAGTTTTTTAGGCGCGCTGTCAAAGGCATTTTTGGCTGAAAACAGCGGATTTCAGGGCAAGACAGCGGAAAACTAGGGTGAACCGCGAATTCACCAATCAATCTGGCGAGTGGTCACGCGACATGGTCCGCGAAACCGAGTCCGCGGACCATGCGAGTCGCTGCAATGCAGCACATCAATTGTTAATGCGCAGTCTGTGATGCCACTCTTTGTGCGTGGTCGGGCTGCGCTGCGAGATCGTCGGCTTCGGTCCATTCGATCGGGTCCGGCACGCTGCACAGCGCATGCGCGAGCACTTCGTCGACATGGGCCACGGGAACGATTTCCAGCCCGTCCTTCACATTCGCGGGGATTTCCGCGAGGTCCTTGACGTTCTCCTCGGGGATCAGGACTTTGCCGATCCCGCCGCGCAGTGCGGCGAGGAGCTTTTCCTTCAACCCGCCGATGGCGAGAACGCGGCCCCGCAGCGTGACCTCGCCGGTCATGGCGACATCGGGCCGTACCGAGATCCCCGACAGCGTCGAGACGATCGAGGTGACCATCCCCACGCCAGCGCTAGGGCCATCCTTCGGGACTGCCCCTTCGGGCAAGTGAATGTGGATGTTGCGGCGCTGGAACAGGCTCGGCTTGATCCCGTAATGCGGCGCGCGCGCCTTCACGAAACTGAACGCCGCGGCGACGCTTTCATTCATCACTTCGCCGAGCTTGCCGGTGGTCTTGATCTCGCCCTTGCCCGGCGTGGTGACGCTTTCGATCGTCAGCAGTTCGCCGCCGACCTCGGTCCAGGCGAGCCCGGTCACGGCACCGACCTGAGGTTCTTCCTCGCTCATGCCGTGCTTGAACTTGCGCACCCCGGCAAACTCGCTGAGGTTGTCAGGCGTAATCGTGACGCTTTCGACCTCGTTTTCGAGGATCTTGCGCAGGCTCTTGCGAGCCAGCCGGGCGAGTTCCCGCTCCAGCGTGCGCACGCCCGCCTCGCGGGTGTAATAGCGGATCAGGTCGCGCAAACCTTCTTCGGTCAGCTCGAATTCGCCTTCCTTGAGGCCATGTTCCTCGATCTGCTTGGCAAGCAGGTGGCGCTGGGCGATCTCGACCTTTTCGTCCTCGGTATAGCCTTCGAGCCGGATGATCTCCATCCGGTCGAGCAGGGGCTGCGGCAGGTTCAGGCTGTTCGCCGTCGTCACGAACATGATGTCCGACAGGTCGAGGTCGAGTTCCAGATAGTGGTCCTGGAACTTGCTGTTCTGTTCGGGGTCGAGCACTTCGAGCAGCGCCGAAGCGGGATCGCCGCGGAAGTCCTGTCCCAGCTTGTCGATCTCATCGAGCAGGAACAGCGGGTTGATCTTGCCCGCCTTCTTGAGGTTGGTGACGATCTTGCCCGGGAGCGAGCCGATATAGGTGCGCCGGTGCCCGCGGATTTCCGCTTCGTCGCGCACGCCGCCGAGCGATTGGCGCACGAATTCGCGTCCCGTCGCCTTGGCGATGCTCTTGCCGAGCGAGGTCTTGCCGACGCCCGGCGGGCCGACGAGACACAGGATCGGCCCCTTCAGCTTGCGCGTGCGCGCCTGCACCGCGAGATATTCGATGATCCGGTCCTTGACCTTCTCGAGCCCGTAGTGATCGGCATCGAGCACCTGCTGCGCCTTGCCGATGTCTTTCTTGACCTTGCTCTTCTTGCCCCAGGGCAGGTCGAGCAGCACGTCCAGATAATTGCGGATGACCGTCGCTTCGGCGCTCATCGGCTGCATGGCCTTGAGCTTCTTGAGCTCGGCTTCGGCCTTTTCGCGGGCTTCCTTGCTGAGCTTGGTCTTGGCGATCTTTTCGGTCAGTTCGGCGATTTCGTCGCTCGCGTCGTCGTCGCCGCCCAGCTCGTTCTGGATCGCCTTGAGCTGTTCGTTGAGATAGTATTCGCGCTGGGTCTTTTCCATCTGCCGCTTCACGCGGCCACGGATCCGGCGCTCCACCTGCAGCACCGACAGCTCGCCTTCCATGAAGGACATGACCATTTCGAGCCGCTTGAGCGGGTCGCGCTCGACCAGCAGCGCCTGCTTGTCCGACACCTTGGCGTTGATCGCCGCGGCAATCGTATCCGCGAGCTCGCCGGCATCGTCGATATCGCCCAGCTGGTCCGCCGCGTCCTCGCCCAACTTCTTGTTGAGCTTGGCATATTCGCCGAACTGTTCGACCACCTGCCGCATCATCGCGACCACTTCATTGCCCGAAGCGGTTACCAGATCGCTCGACGAAACCACCGCTTCGACGAATTCGCCGCGCGGTTCGAGCGCTTCGAGCGATGCCCGCGCCGACCCCTGAACCAGCACACGAACGGTGCCGTCGGGCAGCTTGAGCAGCTGCAGGACCTGCGCCACCACGCCAACGTCGAACAGATCGTCGCGCTCGGGATCGTCGCAGCCGGGGTCGAGCTGCGCGAGCAGGAAGATGTCCTTGCTTCCTTCCATCGCCGATTCAAGCGCGGCGACCGATTTGTCACGTCCCACGAACAGCGGCACCACCATGCCGGGGAACACCACGATGTCACGCAGGGGAAGAAGGGGGTAGCTCTGGGTCATCAATCAATTCCAAATCAAGGCCGTCTGTGGCCGTTCGCAAGGAATATGGTGAGCCCTGTCCCGCAACGCAACGCTAGGCGCCAACGTCATGTGGATGGCGCGGGATTACAATTAAACGACGTTAACAGAGGTTAACGATGCAGTCGCTCGGAAAGAGCGATCAGGAATTCCCTTGGGGAGTAAATGGTATGATGGACATCGTAATATGCAAGGTTGTCGGTCACCGGGTTAAACGTCGCCGCGTTTGGGACGACGGATTGAATTTTCGCACAAATTGCGTGCGATGTCGGTCTCCAATGATCCGCGACAAGCTCGGTTGGAGGCCATTTGACAGCAACCGCGACTCGAATGCAAGCAGGTGCGCGCACCCCAACCAATCCTAAGTACCCTGCCTAGGGAATTGGCGCACCAAAGCCGCGGCTCTTCCCTCGTTTCTCCGGTTGAGGCCCGAAAGCTATCCTGTCCAGCCAAGCGAACGAAGTGGGCTGTCACTGCTCACATGCCCGGCAGTTTGAAACCGGGCGGCAGGCCCACGTCCTGCTGGATCTTGTTCATTTCCTCGGCGGAAACACGATCGGCCCGGTCGCGCGCATCGTTGAACGCCGCGGTGACCAGATCCTCGAGCATCTGCTTTTCTTCGGGCTTCATCAGGCTGTCGTCGATCGCAACGCCGACGATCCGGCCCCGCGCGGTCGCGCGCACCTTCACGAGGCCGCCGCCGGCCGATCCTTCGACTTCGATTTCGTCGAGCTTGGCCTGGGCATCGCTCATCTGCTTCTGGATCGTTTCCGCGGCTTTCTGCGCCTGCGCGAGCATTTCTTCCATGTTCATGCTTTTCTACTCCAAGGGATTTCGCGGCGCTGGGAGGATGCGCCGCCGTCTTCAATCAATTCCGCTTCGGGGAAGGTGTCGAGCGCAGCCCTGACGAGCGGATGCGCCCGTGTTGCTGCGGCGGCCGCATCACGCTCGGCCTCGGCCACTTCGACCAGCGAGGGCGCGCCACCCCCGCCCGGCACTTCCTCGACCGTCCAGCGCTTGCCGGTATGGCGGTGCAATGTCTCGCGCAGGACCGGCGCGATATCTTCGGAATATTTCGCATCGCGCCCGTAGCGCAGGGTACCGTCGGTGAACTCGACCACCCGCACCTGCAGGCGCATGACGCTGGCCTGCTGCATCATCCCCGAAGCGTCGATCGCATCGACCGTTTCCTTCCAGTCCAGCGCCGCCTGCGGGGCCGCCTCGCCCCCGCCTTCCGGTGCGGGGGGAGATGCTGGCGCAGGTCCTCGCTCGGCAAGGGTTTCGAGCTTCCTGGCCAGCTTGCCCGGATCGGGCATCTGTCCGGCATGCAGGGTGCGCAGCAGCGCCATGCGCAGAGCAACCAGCGGATCGGGCGCAAGCCGGACTTCCTCGTGCCCCTTGAGCAGCAATTGCCACAGACGGTGCAACTGGCCGGTGGGGATCCGCGCGGCCCATTCCGCCAGCTGCTCGCGCTCGTCCGCGCTTACCCCTTCGGGCTCGTTGCCGGAAACCTGTGCCACCGTGATCCGATGGGCCACATCCATCTGCGCACGCAGCAGCGCCAACGGCTCTACGCCCAGTGCATATTGTTCGTCTACCGCCTCGAGCAGGGCCTTGCCCTCGCCCTCCAGCATGTGGCCGAACAGGCGCCGCTGCGCGCTCTTGTCAGCGAGGCCCAGCATGTCGCGAACCCGCGCTGCGGTCACCTTGCTGTCGGTATCGAGATCGGCGTGCGCAATCGCCTGGTCAAGGATCGACAAGCCGTCGCGAACCGAACCCTCTGCCGCGTTGGCAACGATGTGCAGCGCCTCGGCTTCCGCCTCGACGCCTTCCTTTTCGCAGATCAACGCAAAATGCGCTTCGAGCAGTTCGGAAGGGATGCGCCGCAGATCGAACCGCTGCGTGCGGCTGAGCACTGTCACCGGAAGCTTTTCGACCTCGGTGGTGGCGAACAGGAACTTCACATGCGCGGGCGGTTCTTCCAGCGTCTTGAGCAAGGCGTTGAAAGCGTTGCGCGACAACATGTGGACTTCGTCGATAATGTAGATCTTGTAGCGCGCCGAAACCGCCGCGTAGCGCACTGCTTCGATGATCTCGCGCACATCGTCGACGCCGGTATGGCTGGCGGCGTCCATCTCGATCACGTCGATATGGCGCCCCTCGGCAATCGCGCGGCAGGGTTCGCACACGCCGCAGGGGCTGATGGTCGGGCCGCCCTGCCCGTCGGGTCCGACGCAGTTCAGGGCCTTCGCGATAAGCCGGGCGGTCGATGTCTTGCCCACCCCGCGAACGCCCGTCATCAGGAAGGCATGCGCCAGCCGGTTGCGCGCGATCGCATTGGCCAGCGTACGCACCATCGCTTCCTGCCCGATGAGTTCGGCGAAGGTCTGCGGCCGGTACTTGCGCGCGAGAACGCGGTAGGGCTGTGCGGGATCGACCGGCGCCGGATTGGCGGCATCTACAGTTGGCGGAGGCGATGCTTCTGCCGGGCTATCGGCATGCGGCGCCACAGGCGCGGCAGGCTGCGGTGCAGCACCGCCGAACATCTGTTCCTGCCCCGCCTTCTCGAGGTCCGCCGCACTGGGCGTATCGACCTCTTGCGCGGCGCCGTCCCACGGGGGGCTGTCAGGATTGTCCGGTGAATCACCCATTGCCGACTAGGTAGGCACTACCGCAGAAAAAGTCATGCCGTCACGGTTACGAATTGTGGGTGAAAGAGGAGCCGGCCGACCCGCCGCAATTCACCTGGGCTGCTTCCTTCCGGACCTGACCCGGTGAGCGAACGCAAACGTCCGACCGACTCCCGGCGCGCCATATGGTGAGGTTGGCGGGTTTTGTCCAGCCCCCAGGCCGGGCATTCGCGGCAGCGCTATCAGCCAATGGTTATCCCGCTGAAGGACGAACTGCGCTCAGCGAAAATTGTCGGCGTAGGCCTGCAGTTTGAGGCTCTTGGGCGGCGTAGCATGGACGCGGGCAACGATATCGTATTTGCGCGCATAGGCCTGCGCCTCTTCCTTTGTCGGAAAAGTCAGCTGAACCTGCGCCTGCGTATCGCCGCTGCCGGTCCACCCCATCAGCGGATCGGGACGCCGCGCCTCGGACTGCTCGAATTCGAGCACCCATTCATCGGTCCGGGCCCTGCCCGACTGCATGGCGTTCTTCGGTCGCTGATAGATTCGTGCTGCCATGGGTGCGCCCTTAAGTCAGCCGCCGGTTTTTGAAAAGGCGTTCTTGGTTTTCAAACTCGGCTTTTCCGCCCAGGGCTGCTCGGGCCAGCGGTGCTTGGGGTAACGACCCTTCATGTCCTTGCGCACGTCGGCCCAGCTCCCCCGCCAGAACCCCGACAGGTCGCGCGTCGACTGGATCGGACGCCCCGCGGGACTCGTCAGCTTGAGCAACAAGGGCGTGCGCCCGACCAGCGGATGGCGTTCCAGCCCGAACAGTGCCTGCACGCGCACTTCGACGCTCGGTGCATCATCCCCCGTATAGTCGATCGCATGCGTCGTGCCTGCAGGCGAAGCAAATACGCGGGGAGCTGCACTGTCGAGCGTCTGGCGGCTATCCCAATCGAGCTGGCCCAGCACCGCATCGACAAGTCTGCCCTTCGGTATGTTCAGATCGCGCCGCCCCTCGACCAGCGGCAGCAGCCAGAGATCTGCGGTCTTCGCCAGGGCCTCGGGTGAAAGCGCTTCGATCCCGGCATAGCTTGCACGCGCAAGCAGTTCCGCCGGAAGGAGTTTTGCCGCATCCTGCCGCGCCTTTTCCAACAGCAGCGCAGCGATGGCCTGCGGGTCCGGCGAAGGGTCGGGTCCGCGCGCGAGAGTGACCGCGCCGAGCCTGCGTTCGAGCAGGGCCTCGACCCGTTCCCCATTCCATCGCAGGACCTGCCGGCGTTCGATCCGCTCGGTCAACCAGCGTTCGATATCGCTTTCGGCCAGCGCGATTGCCGAAGTGATCCGCGCCCCCTTGGCCTGCCCCTGCGCATCACCGATGACGAGATAGTCGGCGCGTGCGAGCGGCGATGCCGGGTCGAGGACGAAACCGCGCCCGGCGGCGGCGATCCAGCTCTCTCCACTCGCATCGCGGCGCCGGGCAATGAATTCGGGTCGTCCGGCTGCGAGGAGGATGCCGGGTGGGGGCCGGTTGGCATCCGCGCTCGCCGAAACGAGGTTGCGTGCGGTTTTCGCCCAGCGGCCCGCCAGCCTGCGGTTCGCTTCCGCACGCGCGCCCCGGTCCGCGTTCCAGCGAGCGAGACGCGCTTCCAGATCTTCGCCCTGCCCGCCGAGCCCTCGTTCCTGGAGCAACAGGGCGAGCCGCGCCGCATCTTCTGCTACGCCGTGTTCGGCACCGAACAGCACGCACGCCGCTCCCTGCGGGTCGAGAGGGAGCTTGGCGAGCTTGCTTCCCGTCTCGGTAATGCGCCCTTCGGCATCGAGTGCCCCCAGTGCTGCCAGTGTGCTGCGTGCTGCGGCGATCGAAGCGGCAGGCGGCGGATCGAGCCATGCCAGTTCGCCGGGATCGCCCGTGCCCCATTGCGCCAGCGCCAGCACCAGAGGAGCAAGATCGGCGGTTTCCATTTCGGGCGGATCGAATGCGGGACGGCCCGCGTGGCCGGCTTCTTCCCATAGCCGGTAGGCGACACCCGGGCCCTGCCGCGCGGCGCGGCCTGCCCGCTGCGCGGCAGCCGCTTGGCTCGCGCGATGTGTGACCAGCCGCGTGGTCCCGGCCGCGCGGTCGAATTCCGCGCGGCGGGACAGGCCGGCATCGACGACGATCGAGACGCCGTCGAGCGTGAGCGATGTCTCGGCGATGGCAGTTGCCAGCACGATCCGCCGACGCCCCTCGGGATCGCGCCGGATCGCGGCGCGCTGGCCCGCCGGATCGACTTGCCCGTGCAGCGGGAGGACGAGCGCATTCGGCAAGCGGCCTTCCAGCCGTTCGCGCGTGCGCTCGATCTCGCGCACGCCTGGCAGGAAGGCAAGGATGTCGCCCGCTTGTTCGCGCCAGGCCGTGCCGATCGCCTTGGCGACCGCGTCTTCCACCGGGATTTGCGGCATCGCGCCCAGCCATTCGATCTGCAGCGGGTGCGCGCGCCCCGCGCTTTCGATCATGCGCGCATCGTCACCGAGCAGCGTGCGGAAGCGCGCGCCGTCGATGGTCGCCGACATGACCAGCACGCGCAAATCCTCGCGCAGCACCGCCCGGCTTTCGAGCGCGAGCGCAAGCCCCAGGTCGCTGTCGAGGTGCCTTTCATGCGCTTCGTCGAACAGCACCGCCGAAACGCCTGCCAGCTCGGGATCGGCAAGCACGGTGTTGACGAAAATCGCCTCGGTCATAACCAGCACGCGCGTTCGAGCGGATCGCTTTGTGTCGAGCCGGGTCAGATAACCGATCGTTTCGCCGGGCTTTTCCCCCAGCGCCTGCGCCATCCGCTCGGCCGCGGCCCGCGCTGCAACGCGTCGGGGCGAAGTGAGGATGACGGTGCCATTGCTCCACGGCTGGTCGAGCAGCGCGGGCGCCACCGCGGTCGTCTTGCCTGCGCCCGGCGGAGCGACCAGCACGGCCCCGCTGTGCATGCGCAGCGCGTCAAGCAGATCGGGCAGGACCGCGTGGATGGGTAGATCGCTCACGGCCCTGCCCCTAACCCCGTCGTCCGCATGAAGTCGAGACGGCTTGGGCAACCGCTGCCCGGCCAGACCCATCCGGATGTGGTCGGTAGCGTGAAGCCGCTCAGTACCCGCGTGCGACAGAGAACAGCGCAGCCTGCGTCATCGCCTGCCGCGCGGTACCGTCGGGGAAAATCGACAGGGCATCGATCGCGCACTGCGCAAAGTGACGCGCACGCGCCTTGGTGTCCGCCACCGCATTGTGCCGATCGATCAGTTCGATCGCATGGTCGAGATCCGCATCGCTGGTCTTGAAGCCGCCGATGGCTGCCTTCCAGAATTCACGCTCTTCCGCGCTGCCCCGCGCATAGGCCAGAATGACCGGCAGCGTCATCTTGCCTTCGCGGAAATCGTCGCCCCGGTCCTTGCCCATGGCGGCCGCATTCGAATCGTAATCCATCGCATCGTCGACGAGCTGGAATGCCACCCCGAGATTGCGGCCATATTCGTCGAGTGCCTGCTCCTGTTCCTCGCTGCATTCCGCGACCACCGCAGCAATGCGGCTGGCCGCGGCGAACAGCGCGGCGGTCTTGGCGCGAATGATATGGAGGTAGCGTTCCTCGCTGGTGTCGATCTTGCGCTGCGCGGTGAGCTGGTCGACTTCGCCTTCGGCAATGATCGCCGATGCGCCCGACAGGATTTTGAGAACCTTGAGACTGCCGTCTTCGGTCATCAGTTCGAACGAGCGGCTGAAGAGGAAATCGCCCACCAGCACGGTCGCCGGGTTGCCGTAGATGATATTGGCGGCCGCCTTGCCGCGCCGCAGGTCGCTACCGTCGACGACGTCGTCGTGGAGCAGCGTCGCGGTGTGGATGAACTCTACCGCCGCGGCGAGCTTGTGCTGCCGATTGCCCGTGTAACCGACCAACTCCGCCCCCGCGAGCGTCAGCATCGGGCGCAGGCGCTTGCCGCCGCCCGAAATCAGGTGACCCGCAAGCGCCGGGATCAACGGCACCTCGCTTTGCATCCGGTCAAGGATGACCTGATTGACCTGGTTCATGCCCGGAGCGGTGAGAGCCAGCATCGGCTCGATCGATCCTTCGGGCTCCTTGCGCGGCAGGGTAAGTACGTCGGCAGACATTTCGGCTTGGCCATGGTCTGCGCAAGCTTTCTTGGCAAGCGTACATTTCTTGTTAGCGTACCCAGATGTCCGATAACGCCCCGCCCGATCCTGTGCTCGCCGGCTTTCGCAAGAGCATCGACAACATCGACGCCGCCCTGATCCACATGCTGGCCGAACGGTTCCGCATCACTCAGGCCGTGGGCGAATACAAGGCGAAGGCCACGCTGCCGCCCGCCGATCCCTCGCGCGAACAGGCGCAGATCGCACGGCTGCGGAACCTGGCCGAGGAAAGCGAACTGGACCCCGAATTCAGCGAGAAATTTCTGCGCTTCATCATCGACGAGGTCATCCGGCACCACGAACGCGCTGCCGGCCGCTAACTGGCAGCCGCGGGCTACGGCGCACTGCGCGGCAGCGTCAGGCGAACCAGCAAGCCGCCCAGGTCCTCGCTTTCGTCGAGATCCACCGAACCGCCGTAGATCTGGACGACATCGCGGACGATGGCGAGGCCGAGCCCCGTGCCGGGCTTGCCCGTGTCGAGCCGTGCACCGCGGTCGAAGATTTTAGCGCGCGCGCTTTCGGGGATGCCCATACCGTCATCCTCGATCCAGATCGTGCAGTCCTTCGCCGCGCGCACGGCATCGATCGTCACAAACACGCTGCCACCTCCGTATTTGGCAGCGTTCTCGATCAGATTGCCCAGTATCTCGTCGAGATCCTGCCGTTCCATCGCGACCGCGGCATCGCGGTTGCCATCGAGGTCGAACCGGGTGTCCTCGTAAATCCGGGTTACGGCGCGCAGCACGCTTTCCGCGCTCGGCCAGACTTCGGCGCGCGCATGGCCGCTGGCCCGCCGGCCCACGGCACGCGCACGGGCTAGATGATGCTCGACATGGCGCTGCATCGTCTTGGTTTCGCGGCACACCAGATCGGACAGGCGCGGATCGTGCGCTGTCGCGGCGTTGGTCAGGACGGTGAGCGGGGTCTTGAGCGCATGCGCCAGATTGCCGGCATGCATGCGGGCTTCCTCGGCCTGCTGCTCGGTATGGGCCAGCAGCGCGTTGATTTCATCGACCAGCGGTTCGACCTCGAGCGGGAGCGGCGCGGTGATCCGGTTGGTGCCATGTGTCCGCATCGCCAGGATCGCCTCGCGCACCCGGCGCAGCGGCGACAGGCCGTACCAGCTCTGCAGCATCGCCATCGTCAGCAAACCAAGCCCGAGCGCGGCGAAACTCCAGACCAGGATCGAACGGATCCGCGTGATCTGGTAATCGAGCTCGTCGCGAGCCGAGGCCACCGCGAAGGTCCAGCGCGTGTCGCTGTCGGGCAGGATGACCGTGCGTTCGACGATCCGCAGCGGTTCGTCCTCGAACTGGTCCGAATCGTAGAAATGGGGTTCGTTGTCGAAGTGATCGCCCTGCACCGTCAGGTTGCGATCCCACAGGCTGCGACTGGGGAACGGCTGGTGCCCTTCGCCGGTCACCTGCCAGTAAACCCCGCTATTGGGTTCGAGGAACCGCTGGTCGCCGAGAGAGCGATACAGCTGCACATCCCCGAAGCTGTCGATTTCGGCCGAAGTGATCAGCGCGGTCTGCACATATTCGAGCTGTTCGTCGAAATTGTCCTCGACCAACCGGACCAGCGTCCGATCGAGCGCGAAACCGCCGCCGAGCAGCAGCACGCCGATCCACAGCGCGGCAATCGCCATCATCCGCCGCGCCAGGCTGCGTTTGGCGGGCGGCGGCGTGGCCACGGTCAACGGATTTTCGGCGGCAGGATTCGCCGGCGGGGATTTCCCGACCTTCGCAACCGCGCCGGACGCCCCGTCAGGCGCGCGGCTGGTCGGCGGGGTCGTCGAGGCTGTACCCGAGTCCACGGATCGTCGTAATCACTTCCGCACCCAGCTTCTTGCGAATGCGGGTGACGAAGACCTCGATCGTGTTCGAATCGCGGTCGAAATCCTGATCGTAAATATGCTCGATCAGTTCGGTGCGGCTGACGACCTTGCCCTTGTGGTGCATCAGGTAGCTCAGCAGCTTGTATTCCTGCGCGGTCAGCTTGACCGGCTCGCCCTGCAGCGTCACCCGGCCCGACCGCGTATCGAGGCGGACCGCACCGGCAGTCAGCTCGCTCGACGTATTGCCCGAAGCACGGCGGATGAGCGCGCGCAGGCGGGCAATCAGCTCTTCGGTCTGGAACGGCTTGGCAAGGTAATCGTCGGCTCCTGCGTCGAGCCCGGCGACCTTGTCGGACCAGCTATCGCGCGCGGTCAGCACCAGGACGGGGAACTTGCGCCCTTCCTTGCGCCACATGCCGAGCACGGTCAGCCCATCGATTTCGGGCAGGCCGAGATCGAGGATCACTGCATCGTAATCCTCGGTGCTGCCGAGAAAATGGCCGTCTTCGCCATCGGTGGACAGATCCACCGCATAGCCATTCTGTTCGAGCGTCGATTTCAGCTGCTCGCCCAGCGTGGGCTCGTCCTCGACGATCAGGATACGCATATAGGTCCGTCCTCGGATAGTTTACGCCGCGTTTCGTTCATGTCGGTTAACGCGTCAACCGCGCCCGCGTTTCGGCGCCCGGTCAGCGGCTGCGCCGCAGCACCTTGCCGGTGCGCGCATCGACATCGACATACATCACGCGGCCATCCTTGATGAACTTGAGGCGGTAGGCCATCGCCGTCGAATCGTATGCGGGCCCGAGATATTCGGCCCCGCGCATCGACGGCAGGATACGCGCCTCGATATCGCGCAATTCGAGGATGTTGCCGGCACTCATCTCGCGCCGCGCCTCGCCCTGTTCGGAACGGCGCTGCTGCGCAGAAGCAGGCTCGGCCAGAACGGGGCCCGCGACGAGCCCGGCGGCCAGCAATAAGGTCAGAATGCGTGACATGATGCGTGTCTGCCTAGCCGCAGGGCATTGAACAAGGGGTGAATGTGCGCGGAAGCGATGGTTCGACCTAACGCGTCATCTCGAATTTCACGGTCAGCGAAACCCGCGTGCCGACCAGCCCCGGCTCTACGGGGGTCGGCGCATCGGCAACCTTCATCGCCTGCCGTCCGGCCGATTCCTCGAAGGCGATCGGCGAGCCAGCGGCCACGGATTCGCTCACTTCGAGCAGCCGTACGCTGGTGAAGCCCGACCACTGGGCATATTGCTCCGCCTGCGAGCGCGCATTGTCGAACGCGGCCTTGCGGGCCTGCGCGCGCGCGGCATTGTCATCGTCCAGCGAGAAACGGGGGCCACCGATGTTGTTCGCACCGGCTGCAACCAGCGCATCGAGCACTTCACCGGCGCGGTCGACATCGCGCAGCGTCACGCTTACGCGATTGGAGGCCTGATAGCCGCGAAAGACCTGTTCGCGCGTCTCCTGGTCGTAGTCGTACTGCGCGTTGAGATCGATGCCCGCGGTCTGGATATCGTCCGCGTCCACGCCCAGCGCCTTGATCCGGTCGATCACGGCGGTCATCTCACGCGCGTTGATCCGCATGGCTTCGACCGCGGTGCGCGCCTGGCTGGTCACGCCCGCGCTCAGATCGACGATATCGGGCTTGGCGTCGACCACTTCGCTAACGGTGAGTTCGACGACCGGGCCCTGCGCCTGGATCTGGACTTCGGCGGCCTGAGCAGCGGAAGCGAAGGTGGCTGCCGCCAGGACGGGAATTGCGAAACGGATCATGGCTTTGCTCCTCATAGGTCGAACGGATTATCCATTTGGCTGCTTTACGGCTTGCTGAACGGGAATGTTCCCGCTTTCCTCGAACCGTGGCAGCCGCTAGCCACCGTCGCGGACTTCAGGGGGTATCTATGAAAGCTTGGACATTGGCACTGGCGGCGCTTGCCGGACTGGGGGGCCAGCCGCTCGCCGCGCAGATGGAGCGCGTGCCCGATCGTCCCGCCGGCGAAGGCGAAGGCCCCTTCGACAGACTGCTTATTCGCGGGGCTACCGTGATCGAGGGCAGCGGCGCACCGCCTGCCGGACCGGTCGACATCGTCGTCGAAGGCAATCGCATTGCCGCACTTTATCCCGGCGGGGCCCCGGCCGCAGAGGCGCAAACCGCCCAGCGCGTGGTCGATGCGCAGGGCATGTACGTCCTCCCCGGTTTCGTCGATGTCCACGGCCACAATGGCGATGCATCGAAGGCACCGCAGCCATCCTATGGCTACAAGCTGTGGCTTGCGCATGGCGTGACGACGGTCCGCGGCGTCAGCTTCTACTTCGGTCCCGATACGCCCGATATCAGCGACACGCGGCGCAGCGCCGCCAACACCATCACCGCGCCGCGCCTGATCCCCTATGCCGTGTTCGGCGACAAATGGGACCGCGGCACCCCCGAAACGCCTGCCGCTGCGCGCGAATGGGTGCGCTGGGCGAAGGCGCAGGGATACTGGGGGGTGAAGTTCTTCAACGGCTATTCCCCCGCAGTCTTCGAAGCGGCTTTCGACGAAGCCGAGAAGCTGCAGATGGGCACTGTCGCCCATCTGGCGCAGACGGGCGTTGCCGAAGTCAACGCGCGCACTGCGGTCGAACTTGGGCTCGACGACGTCACGCATTTCTACGGCCACTTCGAAAGTCTGCTCAAGGCCGGGCTGCCGCACTATCCCGGTGACTACAACTACTTCGACGAACAGTCGCGCTTCGCCTGGGTGGCACGGCTGGCCCCGCAGGCGGTCGAGCCGCGTAGCGAGAAGTGGGAAGACTATGTCGACCTGCTGATCGCCGAGGACGTGACGCTCAGCCCGACCTTCAACATCTATGCCGCGAGCCGCGATGTCATGCGGGCGCGCGGTTTCGACTGGCACGCGAAGTACACGCTCCCCTCGCTCGGCGATTTCTACGCCCCTAGCGCGACCAATCACGGCAGCTATTACAAGGACTGGACCAGCGAGGACGAGGTCGCGTGGCGGAACTTCTATGCCAAGTGGTTCGAACTGACGAAGGACTTCCACGACCGCGGCGGGCGCGTCACCGCAGGCTCGGACCCTGGGTACATCTACCAGACCTGGGGCTTCGCCTATATCGGCGAGCTCGAGATGCTGCGCGAAGCGGGCCTGTCGCCGCTGGCGGTCATTCGCGCCGCAACGCTCGACGGCGCGCGCTCCTTGTACGAACCGCTCGGGCAGGAACCGCCGATGGGGCGCATCGCGGTGGGGCAGCTCGCCGATCTCGTGATCGTGCCCAAGAACCCGCTCGCCAATCTCAAGGTCCTCTATGGCACCGGGCATACGCGGCTGAACCGGGAAACCGGGGCGATCGAGCAGGTCGGCGGAGTGCGCTGGACGATCAAGGACGGGATCGTCTTCGATGCCCATGCGCTGCTCGCCGATGTCGCGCGGATGGTCGAAGAGCAGCGCCAGGCCCGCTGACGGCTTGCGGCAGGGGCCAAGCGCGCCTACCTCGCGCGGCCTATGGCACAGCCCCCCATCCTCAGCCTCGAAGGCATCGCCCTGCAGCAGGGCGGCAAGTGGCTGTTCGGCGGGCCCGACCACGAGCCGCTGGACCTGCACGTCGGCCCGCGCGACCGGATCGCTCTGATCGGACGCAATGGCGTGGGCAAGACCACGCTGTTCCGGATGATCGACGGCCAGGTCGAAACCGATGCCGGCGAGCGCAAGATCAAGCCGGGCACGCGGATCGTGGTGCTCGAGCAGGACCCCGACCTGACCGGCCATGCCACGCTGATGGATTGGGCGCTGGCCGGTTCCGGCGCCCCGCAGGAACACGAGGTCGACGCCATCGCGGGCCAGCTCGGCATCGACATGACGCGCGCCACCGAGGGCGCGAACGGCGGCGAGAAGCGCCGTGCGGCCATCGCGCGTGCGCTGGCGCAGGACCCCGACCTCCTGCTGATGGACGAGCCGACCAACCACCTCGACCTGGGCGCGATCGACTGGCTCGAAGGCTGGCTCGAGCGCTACAAGGGCGCCTTCCTGGTCATCAGCCACGACCGCACCTTCCTCAAGCGGCTGACGCGCGCGACGCTGTGGCTCGACCGGGGGATCCTGCGCCGCAAGGAGGTGGGCTTCGGCGGCTACGAGGCGTGGGAAGAGCAGGTCTACGCCGAAGAGGCCCGGGCCGCGGACAAGCTCGACGCCAAGCTCAAGCTCGAAGCACACTGGCTCGAACGCGGCGTCACCGCGCGGCGCAAGCGCAACCAGGGCCGGCTCGAGAAGCTCTACCAGATGCGCGAACAGCGCGCCTCGATGATCACCGCGGGCGGCACGGCCAAGTTGCAGCTCGCGACCGAGGCTTCGTTCAAGTCCAAATCGGTCATCGTCGCCGACGGGATCAGCAAGAGCTATGGCGAACGCACGATCATCAAGCCCTTCAGCCTGCGCATCCAGCGGGGCGACCGCATCGGTATCGTCGGCGCCAATGGCGCGGGCAAGACCACGCTGCTGAACATGCTCACCGGCGAGCTCGAACCCGACAGCGGCAGCGTCGAGATCGCCAAGACGCTGACGGGCGTGATGATCGACCAGCAGCGCCAGCTGCTCACTGCCGACAAGACCGTCCGGCAGGTGCTGGCCGAAGGCGGCGACTGGATCGACGTGCGCGGCAATCGCAAGCATGTGCAGGCCTATCTCAAGGACTTCCTGTTCGACCCCAAGATCGTCGACATGAAGGTCAGCGTGCTGTCGGGCGGTGAACGCAGCCGCCTGCTGCTGGCGCGCGAGTTCGCCAAGGCGAGCAACCTGCTGGTGCTCGACGAGCCGACCAACGACCTCGACCTCGAAACGCTCGACCTGCTGCAGGAGGTCATCGCCGACTACGAGGGCACGGTGCTGATCGTCAGCCACGATCGCGACTTCCTCGACCGGACGGTGACGATCACGCTCGGGCTCGACGGGACCGGGAGGGTCGACGTGGTCGCGGGCGGGTACGAGGACTGGCAGCGCAAGCGCCGCCAGACCATCGCGAGCAAGGCCAGGGCGGACAAGTCGGGCGGCAAGGCTCCGTCCACGCCCCCGCCCCCGCCGCCTGCCAGGCCCGCCAAGCTGTCCTACAAGGACCAGCGCGACCTCGAGCTCCTCCCGGCGCGGATCGAGGAGCTCGAAGCGGCGATCGCCAAGGGCGAGGCGATCCTGTCCGATCCCACGCTCTACACCGCCGATCCGCAACGCTTCGCCAACATCTCGCAAGGCATCGAGAATGCCCGCGCGGAGAAGGACGCCGCCGAGGAACGCTGGCTGGAGCTCGCCGAGCAAGCCGGAGCGTGAGCCCCGAGGCAGAGCTGCGCGCGGCGATCGCCGGCTGCCGCACCTGCGCGGCGCATCTGCCGCATGGTGTGCGCCCGGTGACGGGCTTTTCGGCAACTGCGCGGTTGCTTATCATTGGCCAGGCACCCGGGTCGAAGGTCCATGCCAGCGGAATCCCGTGGGACGATGCCAGCGGCGACCGGCTGCGCGAATGGACCGGGCTGACCAAGCAGCAGATGTACGACCCTGCGCAGGTGGCGCTGGTGCCGATGGGCTTCTGCTATCCCGGCAAGGCCAGCGGCGGCGACAAGCCCCCGCGCCGCGAATGCGCGCCGCAATGGCACCATCGCATCCTCGACCTGCTGCCCGAAGACCGGCTGACCCTGCTCGTGGGAACCTATGCGCAGGGCCATTACCTGGCAGGTGCGCGCAGGCTGTCGATGACCGAGCGCGTGCGCCGATACCGCGAATTCCTGCCGCACTTCTTCCCGCTGCCGCATCCCGCGTGGCGTTCGACGATCTGGATGCGGCAGAACCCGTGGTTCGAGGCCGAAGTCCTCCCCGAACTGCGCGAGGCGATTGGCCGCCATATCTAGGATTGCCCCCGCGCCATCCCGACAGCATGCGGGAGACATGGACCGCGTGGACCACGGTCCTGAGCGAAAAAGCCCGAGCATACTCAGCATCAACTAAGGCGATAGAAATCGGCCACCCGGTCGAGCGCCATACCGAGCACCAGCTTGCCGCTGCGCGCGGGCCAGGCCAGCGCCTTTTCCGCCGCCGGCACGCCTTCACCCCAACGGGCGACGCGCCAGAGGATATCGTTCAGCCCCGGCCCTGCCGCCGCCATCGCACCATCGAAGCGCGCTTTCGCCGCAAGCTGCCGCTCGCTTGGCGTGAGCCCGTCCCCGCCGCTTCCTGCGCAATCGACCCGCACCGGATCCCACCGCATCGTGACCGACGGCGCCAGCTGCGCCTTTTCGTAATCCAGCCGCAACCGCTCGGCGGCATCGAACCGGCGGTCGGACAAATGTCCACGCGCATGCAGCCAGGACAGCGGGCTTTCCGCCAGAATGACCGTCACACTGCGCCGTGCGGGCCGTGCCCCCCTGCCACGGCGCGGGCCTTCCTCGGTAAGTTCACGTTCGACAAGCTTGCGGCGCATCGGCATTTCTCCTGCGGTGGGTGGGAGTTTGCCCTTGCTTCCATCTGGTTCCTGTAGGAAAGACGGAAAACCAATTTGGTTATTCCGGGGACCGTGCCGTGATCAACCGCATCCGCGATATCCGCCGCCAGAAGGGACTGACGCTGGCCGATCTGGCTGCTGCGTGCGAGCCGCCCACCACTCCGCAAACGGTGGGCCGGCTGGAAACGGGCATGCGCAATCTGTCGCTCAAATGGATGGAACGGATTGCCGCCGCGCTGGGGGTCGAACCCGAAATGCTGGTGCGCAGCGAAAGCGGCGATCACCCGCAAGTCGTTGCGACGCTCGAACAGGCGGGGCCGGAAGCGCGGGCCGTCCCGCGCGACGCCATCCTCGCCACCGATCTCGGCGGGGGCGGATCGCTGATGGTGCTCGATATCGCATTCCCGCATGGCGAATACCGCCCCGGGGACCAGCTGTGGCTGCGCCGGATCGCGCCCGAGGACGCTGCCCGCGCCATCAACCGCGACGTGCTGGTGCCCCGCAAAGGTGGGCGCTTCGCGTTCGGGCGGCTGATCGACCGACAGGGCAGCATGGTTGGGCTGTTGCCTCCCGGGCATGGCGAAAAGCAGCAGGTGGTCGACAATCCGGCGTGGATCGCGGTGGCGGAAATGCTGGTACGGCGGCTGTGACCGTGGCGAAAACCCGCCGGGTCCTGTCGCTGTCGACCCTGTTCCCCAACACGGCGCAGCCGCGCTTCGGGATCTTCGTGGCCAAGTCGCTCGAAGCGCTCCAGCGCGACACGCATTGGGACGCGGCAGTCATCAACCCCATCGGCCTGCCGCCGCTGGCGCTGGGCCGCTATCGCGCGCTGTCGGAGGCCGCTCGCGACACGCAGGAATTCGGCATGACCGTGCATCGGCCGGTATTCCGCCTGCTCCCGAAAGTCGGCGGGCGGCTCAATCCGGGCTTGATCGCCAGGGCGGTCCTGCCGCTCGCGCGCGAACTTCACGCGCAGCAGCCGTTCGATCTGGTCGATGCGCAGTTCTTCTATCCCGACGGCCCCGCCGCGATGGCCGTTGCGCGCGATCTGGGCCTGCCATTCTCGGTCAAAGCGCGCGGCGCGGACATCCATTACTGGGGCGCGCGCGCCTATGGCCGCGATGCCCTGCTGGAAACCGCCGACGCCGCCGCAGGCGTGCTGGCTGTATGCGAGACGCTGGCCGACGACATGGCAGAGCTGGGAATGGCGCGCGACAAGATCACCGTGCATTACACCGGGCTCGACCGCGACCTGTTTCGCCCGATGGATCACGTGGGCCTTAAAAAGCGCCTCGGCGAAAGCTTCGGCATCCCGCTGGCCGCGTCGGACACGGTGCTGGTCACGGTGGGCGCGCTGATCGAACGCAAGGGGCAGGCCTTCGTGATCAAGGCGCTGGCCGATCTGCCGAATGCACGTTTGCTGCTGGTCGGTGCGGGGGCGGATGAAACCAGCCTGCGCGGACTGGCCAGGCAGGTGGGCGTGGCCGACCGCGTGCATTTCCTCGGCAGCCTCGAACCTGCGTTGCTCCCCCCCATCCTGAGCGCGGCCGATGCCATGGTGCTGCCGTCCGCCAGCGAAGGCCTCGCCAATGCCTGGATCGAGGCGCTGGCCTGCGGCACGCCGATCGTCATCACCGATGCGGGCGGCGCGCGCGAGGTGGTCACCTCACCCGCGGCGGGCGTTATCGTGGCACGGACGTGCCGTGCGGTGCACGAAGGGATCGAACAGGTGACGCGCAACCCGCGCCCGCCCCAGATGGTGGCAGCGACGGTCGAGCGGTTCAGCTGGACAGCGAACGCCGCCGCGCTCGCCGCCCATTACGACGCGGTCGCCTAGACCAGGCCGCGCGCCTTCTTTTCCTGTTCGTCGGCGACGCTTTCGGTCGGCACGAAACTGTCGCTGGTCACGCCCAGCCAGACCAGGATCGGCGCTGCCGAATAGACCGAGCTGTAAGTACCCACGAAGAGGCCCAGCGTGATCGCGGCGACCATGCCGAACAGGCTAGCGGGGCCGAACAGCAGCAGCGGCAACAGCGCCACCAGCAGCGTGAGCGAGGTCATCACCGTCCGCGCCAGCGTTTCGTTGACCGACAAGTCGAGCAGCGCGGGAAGTTCCATCTTGCGATATTTCTTCAGGTTCTCGCGGATGCGGTCGTAGATGACGATCGTGTCGTTGAGCGAATAGCCGATGATGGCGAGGATCGCGGCGATGATCTGGAGGCTGAATTCCAGCTGGAACAGCGCGAACATGCCCAGCGTCAGGCTGACGTCGTGGAACAGCGCGAAAAGCGCGCCCACACCGAACTGCCATTCGAACCGGATCCAGATGTAGAGCGCGATCGCCCCCATCGCGGCCAGCAATGCATAAAGCGCGGTCTGGCGGAATTCGCCCGAGACCTTGCCCGACACATTGTCGTTACCGTCCAGCCGGAAATCGTCATATTCGGCCTGCAGCGTGTCGACGATATCGTTGGCCGCCTGCTGCGCGGCTTCCTTGTCGGCGGAAACCTCGTCGGGCAGGCGCACGCGGATCGAAACCTGGTTGTCTTCGCCGAAGCGCTGCACCACCGGCGATCCGTAGCCGAGCGCTTCGACCTGGTCGCGCAGTTCCACCACCGGCGCTTCCTCGCTTTGCGTGAAGGTGGCGCGCACTTCGAGACCGCCGGCGAAATCGACGCCGTAATTGAGGCCCTTGGTCAGCACCAGCGCCCAGCTGACCGCAATCAGCAGAACGCTGATGGCGAAGAAGGGCACGCGCCACTTGAGGAAGCTGATATTGGTGTCGTCGGGGACGAGCTTGAGCAGTTTCATATCGTCGCCCTCCTTACAGTACGATGTCTTTGGGCTTGGCCTTGCGCAGCCAGCCGGCGACCCACATGCGGGTCAGGGTAACGGCGGTGAAGACGCTGGTGAACAGGCCGATGATCAGCACCACGGCAAAGCCGCGGATCGGACCCGAACCGAACAGGAACAGCAGCACACCGGCGATGAAGTTGGTGATGTTGGCGTCGTAGATCGCGCGGCTGGCTTCGTGATAGCCGTTCTCAACCGCGGCGATGACCCGGCGCCCGCGTTTGCGTTCCTCGCGGATGCGTTCGTTGATCAGCACGTTGGCGTCGACCGCCGCACCGATGGTCAGCACGAAGCCCGCGATACCCGGCAGCGTCAGCGTGGTGTTGAGCGCGGCCATGATGCCCAGCAGCATCGCCACGTTGATCCCCAGCGCCGCGGTCGCATAAACGCCGAAACGGCCATAGCTGACGATCATCAGCGCGATGACGAGCAGCGAACCGACACCCAGCGCGAGCATGCCGCGCTTGATCGAATCGGCGCCCAGATCGGGCCCGACGGTGCGTTCCTCGATCACGGCGAGATCGACCGGCAGCGCACCCGAACGCAGCGAGATCGCTAGCTGGTTCGCGGTTTCGACCGAGAAGCTGCCCGAAATCTGCGCGGAGCCGCCGCGAATGGGTTCGTTGATATTGGGCGCGGACAGGACCTTGTCGTCGAGGATGATGGCGAAGGGCTTGCCGACATTGTCGGTGGTCAGCTTGGCGAAGCGGCGTCCGCCGTCGCTGTCGAACTGGATATTGACGACCGGTTCGTTGGTCTGCGGATCGAAGCTCTGCTGCGCCCCGGTCAGATTGTCGCCGCGGATACCGCCCAGCCGGCGGACCGCCAGCGAGGTGCCCGCGAAATCGGAGGTATCGACATAAGGGAAGATTTCCGATCCCGGCGGGGCGAGGCCCTGTTGCACATCGCTGGGCAGCGCGTTCTGGTCGACGAGCTTGAATTCGAGCTTGGCGGTCTGGCCGAGCAGCGCCTTGAGCTGGTCGGGATCCTGCAGGCCGGGCACCTGCACGACGATCCGCGTATCGCCCTGGCGGATGATCGTCGGTTCGCGCGTGCCCAGTTCGTCGATCCGCTTGCGGACCACTTCGGTGGCGCTTTCCATCGCATCGCTGACAGCCTGGTCGGTGCCTTCCTGCGTGGGGGTGAGGACCATGCGGTTGCCGTCCTCGACCGCCATGTCCCATTCGCGCACCAGCCCGGTGCCGTTCATCGCGGGAAGCAGCAGTTCGCGGGCGCGGTCCACCTGGCCGGGATCGTCGAGCATGAAGCTGAGCCGGCCGTCGCGGGTGGAAACGTCGCCGATGCGGATCCGCGGATCGGCGCTGCGCATGGTGTTGCGCACGTTTTCTTCCATGTTCTCGAGCCGCTGCGCAGCGACCTGCGCGGCATCCGCTTCAAGCAGAATATGGCTCCCGCCGGCGAGATCGAGTCCGAGATTGACCATCGGCTGCGGCAGGGCATCGGGCCAGCGGATGCTGGTGGCCGACAGCAGCGAGGGCAGCGCGGCAAAGACGCACAGGCCGGCGATCAGCCATAGCCAGATCTTACGCCAGGTGGGGAAATCGAGCATGAAGTGGTGCGCCCCGTCCTAGTCGTTTGCGGCAGGCTTGTCGCGCGACGACAGCACTTCGCCGATCGTGTTGCGCACCGCCTTGACGGTCATGCCCTTGGTCAGTTCGACATGGACGTAGTGGTCTTCGACCTTGGTGATCTTGCCGACCAGTCCGCCGGCCGTAACCACTTCGTCGCCCTTGGCGAGACCCGCGACGCGTTCGCGGTGCTGCTTCTGCTGGCGCATCTGCGGGCGCAGGATGAGAAACCACAGGATCAGCAGCATGCCCAGCGGCAGGACCCAGCCCGTCCATGCGGGCGGCTCGGCTGCGGCGCTACCGGCGGCGGCGAGAAGATCGATCATCGATGAAATACCTGTCGGAAATTGGCGTTGTGTCGAATTCGCAATTGGAGCGCGCGGGCGCCGTGTTCAAGCCGCCTGCACCACCCTTCTTGCGAAAGTGCGGCGCGGTTAGCAGCAATGCGATGCCGGGGCAACGAATTGCCTGCGAACTGTGCTTGCCATGCTCAAACACCCGCCCTATAGGGCCGCCTCCACTGGTTTCGGGATGTAGCGCAGCCTGGTAGCGCACCATACTGGGGGTGTGGGGGTCGCTGGTTCGAATCCAGTCATCCCGACCAGTGGACTTCCCTCATATCGCAGCAGTCATGACGATCCGCGCGGTCCCGCGCCGACGTTCGCGTTTTCCTACACGAACCAATCTGGTTATTCGATTCGGTCTCGCCAACCGGAGACGCCCCATGCCGCTCATCGAATCGCTTATCGGCCCGCTTGCCTCGATCATCGACAAGGTGATCCCCGACAAGGACGCACGGGCCCGGGCGAAGCTCGAACTGCTTGCGCTCGAAGGCACGCAGGAGTTGAAGCAGATCGAGGCGCGCCTGTCCGCCATCGTCGCCGAAGCGCAAAGCGCCGACCCCTGGACCAGCCGCGCCCGCCCGAGCTTTCTTTACGTCATGTATGCGCTGATCCTGTTCAGCATGCCGATGGGCGTGCTCGCCGCTTTTGATCCGCAGGCCGCGCATGCCATCGGTGAAGGCATGACCCGCTACCTCGCCGCGCTTCCCGAAGCACTCTACGCGCTCTTCGGCACCGGCTACCTCGGCTACACCGCGGCGCGCCAATGGGGTAAGGTCAAGGGCGTGGATCAGTAGGTCTCGCGGAGAGAGCTTTCTCAGCCCGCGTCGGCTTTCTGGCGCCAGGGCAGGCGCCCTTCGATTTCCGTCTCGAGACTGAAGCTCAGGAAAGTTCGGATCAAAACGATTCCCGCCAGAACGGCAACGCTTTCCAATGTCGGTTCGATGGCGACCGTGTTGATGATGTCGGCCGCGACGAGGAATTCGAGCCCCAGCAGGATGGCCCGGCCGAGGCTCGATCGCAATTTCTGTACGGCCTCGTTGCGGTCGAACCCGCTGACCAGCCGGTAAATGAACAGGGCCAATGTGGCGAAGCCGCCGATCGTAATGATGGCGATCCCGGTCAGCTCGATGATCCGGGTGGCGTGATTGGCAATTTCGATCGCGAGAGTGTCTAGCATGCGCGGGACCTCCTTTCCCCTGACACAAGACCCTCGAACGGCCAGTGCTGTTCCGAAAACCTCGCTCAATACGCGAAGCATCGCTACCCTTCCGCGGCCTGCCGATTGCGGCTAACCCCTTCCCCATGACCGACACCGTTTTCGTCCTCAATGGGCCCAATCTCAACCTGCTCGGCACGCGCGAGCCGGAAATCTATGGCAGCGACACGCTCGCCGATATCGAGGCGATGCTTGGCGGGAAGGCGCGCGAACTGGGCCTTGAGATCGACTTTCGCCAGACCAATCACGAAGGCGTGCTGGTCGACTGGCTGCACGAGGCGCGCAGCACCGGAGCGAAGGCGGTGCTGCTCAACGCCGCGGCCTATACGCACACTTCGGTCGCGCTGCTCGATGCGATCAAGGCGATCGGGGTGCCGGTGATCGAAGTGCACCTGTCCGACCCCGCGACACGCGAGGGTTTCCGCCATCTTTCCTATGTCGGCATGGCCGCAGTTGACGAGGTGAAAGGCCTAGGAGCGCGCGGCTATGCCGTAGCGTTGGAGAAAGCCGCCGCGCTCTAATTTGCGCCCTCACCCCTTGCCCAAACGCCGCGCGGGTAGCATAGGCGGCGCAAACAATACGCAAGGGGTTCCATGGCCGATCGTAAAGGCAGCACCGGCAAGTCCGGTATGAATGTCGACACCGCTCTCGTTCGCGAGCTCGCCGAAATGCTGGGCGACACCGGACTGACCGAAATCGAAGTCGAAGATGGCGAACGCAAGATCCGCGTTGCGCGCGGCGGCGTGGCGATGGCTGCGGCACCGGCCGCGGCGCCCGCCCCTGTGGCAGCGCCGACCCCGAGCGCCGCGGCGCCGACGCCCGAGACATCCGCTGCCGACATCGATACCGCCGGCGCGGTCAAGTCGCCGATGGTCGGCACGGTCTACCTCGCATCCGAACCCGGCGCGGCGAATTTCGTCAAGCCGGGGGACAGCGTGAGCGAAGGGCAGACGCTGCTGATCGTCGAGGCGATGAAGGTGATGAACCCGATCACCGCCGACAAGGCCGGGACGGTCAAGTCGATCCTGGTCGAGAACGCCCAGCCGGTCGAATTCGACCAGCCGCTCGTCGTCATCGGCTGAGCGCGCCCGTGAGTATCTCCCGCATCCTGATCGCCAATCGCGGCGAAATCGCGCTGCGCATCCACCGCGCCGCCCATGAAATGGGTATCGAGACGGTGGCGGTGCATTCCACCGCCGATGCCGATGCCATGCATGTGCGACTGGCCGACCACGCGGTCTGCATCGGCCCGCCCAGCGCGACCGACAGCTATCTCAACGTGGCCAACATCATTTCGGCCGCCGAAGTCAGCCATGCCGACGCGATCCATCCCGGCTACGGCTTCCTGTCCGAAAACGCCAAGTTCGCCGAGATCGTAGAAGCGCACGACATCGCCTGGATCGGCCCCAAGCCCGAACATATCCGCACGATGGGCGACAAGGTCGCCGCCAAGCGGACCGCGGGCGCGCTGGGCCTGCCGCTCGTTCCCGGGAGCGATGGCGCGGTCAGCGAGATCGGCGAAGCCCGCGCGATCGCCGCCGAAATCGGCTACCCCGTCATCATCAAGGCTGCCAGCGGCGGCGGCGGGCGCGGGATGAAGGTCTGCGAAAGCGAAGACCAGCTCGAAACGCTGATGCAGCAGGCCGGCAACGAGGCGAAAGCAGCCTTCGGCGATGCCACCGTCTATATCGAGAAATACCTCGGCAACCCGCGCCATATCGAGTTCCAGGTATTCGGCGATGGCAAGGGCAACGCCATCCACCTGGGCGAACGCGACTGTTCGCTCCAGCGGCGCCACCAGAAGGTGCTCGAGGAAGCCCCCTCCCCCGTGCTGGGCGAGGAAGACCGCATGCGGATGGGCGAGGTCTGCTCGAAGGCGATGCGCGACATGGGCTATCGCGGTGCCGGCACGATCGAATTCCTGTGGGAAAACGGCGAGTTCTATTTCATCGAGATGAACACCCGCCTGCAGGTCGAACATCCGGTCACCGAAATGATCACCGGGATCGACCTGGTCCGCGAACAGATCCGTATCGCAGCGGGCAAGCCGCTGTCGGTCACGCAGGACGAAGTCGAGTTCAAGGGCCACGCGATCGAATGCCGGATCAACGCCGAAGACCCGTTCGATTTCACGCCCAGCCCCGGCAAGATCACCTATTACCACGCGGCCGGCGGGATGCATGTCCGGGTCGATAGCGGGCTGTACGCCGGCTATTCGATCCCGCCCTATTACGACAGCATGATCGCCAAGCTGATCGTCTACGGCCGCGACCGCGAACGCTGCATGATGCGGCTCAAGCGCGCGCTCGAGGAAATGGTGGTCGAAGGCGTGAAGACGAGCATTCCGCTGCACCAGGAACTGCTCCAGCAGGACGATGTGAAGAGCGGCAACTACTCGATCAAATGGCTCGAGGAATGGCTCAAGACGCGCGACGCCTAACAGAAGTTCGGCCAGTTCCGGTATAATCGGCAGGTTCGCGACTGCTCGGTGGGTTCAGCGCCTAGGTTTCGTCACTCATGGCCGCAAATCGTGCGACCAGCGCCCGTACCTCATCGTGGTCGCACGGGGTGATCCGAAACCGCTTCCCGGCCACCGTGCGGATGTGCAGTTGCATCGCACCGAACCGCGATTCCGCACGGATGTGTCGAACTTCGTCCCAGCCCAGCAGATCCTTCCTGATGGAAGGGTGAAACCGCAATCCCTCGTCATCGGCCAGCACCGCGGTTTCATCGATCCATCGACGGGCCATTTGACCGAGATTGTAGGTGATCGCCGCGGCGAAGAGCACCAGCGGTATGCTGATGCCCTGCCAACGGAATTGGGCGAGATACGCAATCAGCTCGCTGCCCCGGGCCGAGGACGGTTCCACTTCGATTGCCGGGATCAGGGCGATCAGCGCCATGGAGATCGCGCCTACAGCGCCCGCCAGCATCACGATGGCCAGGCATCCGCTGGAGAACCGAACTCTGGTTGGTGGCACGCAGCGACGTCCGTCAGTTGAATTTGAAACCCGCCGCTTCGGCCTCGGCGATCACCTCGGCGCCCGTCTGGCGGGGATGGTCGCCTTCGATGCGGCACCAGTCGGCGCGTTCGTCGACGAAAATTTCCTTCTCGATCGCATGTTCGGCAGCGGCATCGAACAGGCCCGCGGAGAAACTGCGGCCCCCCGTAGGCAGGAAGCGGAACCACAGATTGCTGCCGCAATGCGCGCAGAAAGCGCGTTCGGCCCATTCGCTCGAGCGGTAGATGGTGGCACTGTCCTCGCCCGAGATGCGGACGGATTCGCCGGTCTGCGCGCTGTAGAACGAACCCGCCCAGCGGCGGCACATGTTACACTGGCAGATCTCGATATGCTGCGCCGGATTGTCGAGCGCGATGGTGACCGCGCCGCACAGGCAATGGCCCTCGATCAGCGCGGCACCGCTCACAGCGGGACGCCGGGCTCGAGCTTGCTGGTGCGGATGGTGAGCGAGGTTTTCACGCTTTCGACATTGGGTGCCGGGGTCAGCTTGCTGGTCAGAAACTCCTGGAAGCTCTGCAGATCTTCGCTGACGATCTTGATGATGAAGTCGATTTCACCGTTGAGCATGTGGACTTCGCGCACTTCGGGCAGGTCGCGCATCGCCACTTCGAATTCGCGCAGCGCGTCTTCGGCCTGGCTCTTGAGGCTGACCATCGCGAAGACGGTGATCGAAAAGCCCAGCTTGGACGGATCGAGCTCGGCATGGTAGCCGCGGATCACGCCCTCTTCTTCCAGCGCGCGGACGCGCCGCAGGCATGGCGGGGCCGTCAACCCGACCCGGTGTGCCAGTTCGACATTGGTGATTCGTCCTTCGGACTGGAGTTCCCCCAGCAGCCGCCGGTCGATATCGTCGAGATTGGCCATACTCATTGCCCCTGCTACCCTTACGCCGCGATGTGGCATCGCGAAACTTCCACGAAATGTTAACAACGCGACACAGGTGTCTTGGCTAACATTATTAGTCTTGCCAGCAATTGTCCCGCTTTGCAACGCGCTGGCAACTTTCCGTTCATTGTAAGTTTTACAGCGGTAGAAACCCTGGCCTGCGATGGGGTAACTGTCGCAAACCCTCGCCACCCCCGGAGAATCCATGCATTTCGACGATCGCCTTGCCACTGTGCTGCGCCACCGCGCCGCCGGCGAGCGCGCGGCGAAGACGCAGTTCCGGCAGTTGCTCGACCTGCTGGGTGAACGGCCGCAGGGCGGCGGCGACCCCGCGCTCAAGGCGGCGGCCTATCTCCGGCTGATCGCGTTGGCCGACATGATCCCGACCGGAGAACGCGCCGCGATCGTGGGCGAAAACGGCTGGCGGTTTCGCAATCCCGAACTGGTCCGCTGGTTCGGCGAGGCGCATCCCGCGATCGCCGCGGCGGCTTTGCAGCGCGCCAATCTCACGGGCGAAGAATGGGCCGGGATCATTCCCACGCTGCCGATCCGGACGCGCGGCTTCCTGCGGCATCGCCGCGACCTGCCGTCGGCTGCCGTGCGCGTGCTCGACCGACTGGGTGTATCCGACCGCGCGCTGCCGATGCCGAAGACCGTGGCTGCGAAAGAGCCCGCAGCACTGCCCGCGAAAGCCGAGGGGCCCGCGGATACCGGCGCTGGCATGCATGGTCCCGCGCCCTTCACGCTGCGTACGGCGCAGGCGCAGGCGCCGGACCCCGCGCCGCCCCCGACCGAAGCGGCCGAGCCCACCAGGCCCGTCGAACCCGAAGGGCCGCCGGTCGCCCCCGAACTTGCCGAGCCTGTCGATCCTGTCGATCCCGTGCCTGCTCCCGCCGGGCAGGATCCCGACAAGTCCGACGGCATTCGCGCGCTGGTCGAACGGATCGAAACCTTCCGCAAGGCCCGCGCGCCGCGCACCGCCCCGGGCGATGCGCCGACCCTGCCAATGGCCGAGCTCGAGCAGCCGGTTGCCCGCAAACCGATCGATTCCTTCAATTTCGGGACCAATTCCGAGGGCCGGATCGACTGGGCCGAACCCGCGATTGCCCCGCTGGTGGTCGGGATCGACCTGTCGCAGCGCCGCGCCCATGCGCCGCTGGGCGGCGATTTCGCCGCCGGTTTCGCCAATCGCCAGCCGCTGCGCGACATGCCGATCACGCTGCGCGGGGCCGAGGCGATCGAGGGAGACTGGATCGTCGATGCCGCGCCGCGCTTCACCCGCGGCGACGGGCGCTTCCATGGCTATGTCGGTCGCTTCCGCCGCGCGATTGCGGCGGTCGACGACCGCGCCCAGCGCGGTGCCGACCGGCTGCGCCAACTGCTCCACGAACTGCGCACGCCGGTCAATGCGATGCAGGGCTATGCCGAAGTCATCCAGCAGCAGGTGTTCGGCCCGACCCCGCATGAGTACCGCGCGCTGGCCGCCTCGATCGCGGGCGACTCGGCGCGCATCCTCGCGGGTTTCGACGAGCTCGACCGGCTGGCGCGGCTCGAGACCGGCGCGCTCGATCTCGAGGCGGGCGAAAGCGATTTCGCCGCCATCGTCCGTGCCCAGGTCGACCAGTTGCAGAGCGTCCTCAGCCCGCGCGTGTCCCGCTTCGAAGCAGAGCTTGCCGCCGATACCGCACCATTGGCGCTGGCCCGCGAGGAAGCCGAGATGCTCGGCTGGCGCGTGCTGGCAACAATGGCCGGCGCAACCGCTGCGGGCGAACATGTCGCGCTGGCGATGGTGCAGGATGGCGAACAGGTCGCGCTGCGGATCGCCTTGCCCGCCAAGCTGGCCAAGGCCGAGGATATCTTCTCTTCCGATGTCCGCGCAGGCGGCAGCACGCTGAGTTCGGGCATATTCGGCGCCGGTTTCTCGCTCCGCCTCGCCCGCGCCGAAACGCGCGCCGCGGGCGGCGAACTGGCGCGCGAGGGCGATGCGCTGGTCCTCAGCCTGCCGCTCTTGACCGCTGCCGAGCCGCTGCCTAGCCCTGTCGATGCGCCCGATCGCGCCGCCGGCTAGGACACGCCCACCATCGCACATGCCAACCTCCTCGACCCGCCCGTACCCTCGCAGCAGGTCCGGTTTACCGAAGGGTTCGGCCAGCGATCGCTGCTGACGGTCGACACCGAGGAGGAATTCGACTGGAATGCCCCTTTCCGCGCCGATGGCTACGGGCTGAGCCACGTCCGCGCGATTTCGGGTTTCCAGGAATTCTGCGAGGGGATCGGCGTGGTGCCGGTCTATCTGGTCGATTGGCCCATCGCCACCGACCCGCTGGCGCGCGAGATCATCGGCGATGCAGTCCGCGCAGGCACGGCCGAGGTGGGCGTGCAATTGCACCCGTGGGTCAATCCGCCGCATACCGAACAGGTCAACGCGCATCACAGCTATGCCGGCAACCTTCCGGTCGAACTGGAAGAGGCCAAGTTCCGCAAGCTGCGCGATACGATCGAGGAAGGCTTCGGCACGCTTCCGCGGATCTACCGCGCGGGCCGCTACGGGCTGGGCCCGCAGACTGCCAAGTTGCTCAGCGAAACCGGGATCGCGATCGATAGCTCGGTGCGCGCGCGTTACGACTATTCGGCGACGCAGGGGCCCGATTATGCCCGCCACCCGGTCACGCCCTACTGGACCGATCCCGACCACAAGCTGATCGAACTTCCGCTGACCACGGTGTTCTGGGGCCTGCTGCGCCAGCAGGGCGGCCACGTTTTCCCGCTCACGACGAGGTTCCCCCGGCTCGGCGGGGCGCTGTCCCGCCTCGGCCTGCTCGAGCGGATCGGCCTGACCCCCGAAGGCGTGAGCATGGACGAAGCGCTGCGCGCGATCGACATCGCCATCGACGACCAGCTGCCTGTTCTGGTGCTGAGCTTCCACAGCCCGTCGCTCGCCGCGGGTCATACCCCCTATGTCCGCACCGAGGCCGACCTCGATGCGCTCTACGACTGGTTTCGCGGGGTCTATGCCTATCTCGACACGCGCGGTGTGCGACCGACCACGGTCGAAGAAATCATGGCATCGGTCGACGCCTAGCGCTTGCCAGCCCATCGCCGCGCGGCTAGGCGCGCTGTTCCGCACGACGTGGCTGGGGGCCTGTAGCTCAGTTGGTTAGAGCTGGCCGCTCATAACGGCTAGGTCGCGGGTTCGAGTCCTGCCGGGCCCACCAAGCTCGGCGTCTTGCGGGAAAACCGGTCGGGGAGTGGCGCAGCCTGGTAGCGCACTTGTTTTGGGTACAAGGGGTCGCTGGTTCGAATCCAGTCTCCCCGACCAGTTTTTCATCGCCAGACGGCCCGGTGGCCGCTTCGGCCGGCCGAACGACCCGGCCCCGCGTGTGAGGAGCAAGGCCTGACACCCTCCGCACCATCGGCTGTCGATCCGCGGCTCATCTGGGCCATCGCGCTGCCTGCGATGGTGACCAATGTCGCCACGGCGCTGATCGGCGTGGGTGACATGTGGATCGTCGGGCAATTGGGCGATGCCCCAACTCAGGGCGCAGTCGATATCGGTGCCAAGCTGTTCGCCGCGCTGTTCACCGTCATGAACTTCCTCAAGACCGGCACCACCGGCCTCGTCGCGCAGGCGGGCACGCGCGTGGGCCAGCACGCGCAGGCGCAGGTTCTGGTCAAGGGCGTGGCGGTCGGCCTCGCGATCGCGGCCATGCTGCTGCTGGCCAAGCCGGTCCTGCTGCCGCTGATGCTCGATGCGCTGGGCGCCGAAGCGCGTGTCCGCACGGCAGCCGTCGTCTATGCGGACATCCGCTACTGGAGCGCGCCGGCAGTGCTGGTGAATTTCGCGCTGATCGGCTTCCTCGTCGGGCGGCGGCGGATGCGCGAAGTGCTGGCGATCGAGATCTTCTACAATCTGCTCAACATCGCGCTGGGCCTGTGGCTGGCGCTGGGGCTGGACTGGGGCATCGCCGGCATCGGCTGGTCGAGCTTCATTGCCGAGTTCGCCAAGCTGGCGGCGACCGGCGCGCTGATCTGGTATCTGGCGGGGCATGATCTGCGGGCCGCGCTGGCAGACCGCGCGAACATGTCCCTGCACGCGCTCAAGCCGTTCCTGGCAATCAACCGCGACCTCTTCCTGCGAACGGTGGTGCTGATGGTGGCGATCGCGATGCTGACCCGGCTGGGGGCGGAACGCGGCGCGGTGACGCTGGCGGCCAACGGCATCGTCTACCAATTGTTCGTGCTCGCCGCACTGCTGCTCGACGGGTTCGAGAACGCCGCCCAGGTACTCAATGGCGAGCGGGCGGGCGATGGCGACCGCGCCGGGTTTACCACGCTGGTCCGGGCGATCCTGTGGCGCTGTCTCGGCGTGGCGATCCTGCTGTCGGCGGCCTTCGCCTGGGCGGGCGGGACGATCACCGACAGTTTCGCGGCGACGCCCGCAGTCGCGGCCGAAGCGCGCACGCTGTGGCCGTGGATCGTGGCGATCCCGCTGGCGGGATTTGCCGGGTTCGTGCTCGACGGGGTGTTCGTGGGTGCCAGCTGGACGCGCGCACTGCTGCTGTCGATGGCTGGCGCCGCGCTGGGCTATGGCGTCATGCTGTGGCTGACATGGCCGCTGGGCAATCACGGGCTGTGGGCCAGCTTCATCGGCTTCCTGGTGCTGCGCGCCGGATTGCAGCTGGCGCTGATGCCGCGGTTGCTGCGCCGCGAAATGGCCTAGACGCGGGCGCGGCGCATGTCGGGGCCCTGCTGATGCGGTCCCATGGCAAGCAGCATCCCCTCATCCTGCGACACGATGCGGTTGCGGCCCGCCTGTTTCGCCCGATAGAGCGCCGCATCGGCGCGCGCGAACAGCCGGCCGTAACCTTCGTCGGGTTCCCACTGCGCGATGCCGAAACTGGCGGTCAGGCGGACACCGTCGGAAATGCCCTCGATCTGCATGTGTTCGAAGCGGGTCCGGATCCGCTCGGCGAGTTTGCGCGTCGGCCCGGCGGGGCAGTCCCACACGAACAGGCAGAATTCCTCGCCGCCGACCCGCCCGGCAATATCGGTCGACCGGATCGCCGAACGCAGCAAGTCACCGAAACCGGCAATCGCACTGTCACCGACCTGGTGCCCCCAGATATCGTTGACCCGCTTGAAGTGATCGATATCGGCTACGATCACGCTGATCGGGACATCCTCCTCCCGCGCGCGCTGCAGCATGGCGATCGCCTGCGTTTCGAAGGGGCCGCGAACTTTCAGACCCGTCAGCGTATCGCGCTCCGCATCGTCGCGCACCGCCTTGGTCTGATCGGTCAGCGCGGCCCCCAGCAGGATCAGGGCCATCAGGACCGCAGCCAGCGCGAGCCAGACGACCATCACGGCGTAGAACGGGGTCTCGCGGTATTCCACGGCGGTCATCTCGCCCTGGACCATGATCGCGACCAGCGGGCGGACGAAGAACTGGAAGGCGCCCATCGCGAGCAGGAAGAGGATCGCCTTGTCGAGCAGTTCACTGCCCGCCTTGCGGGCGATCGCCTGCGTTCCCAGCGCAAGGATCAGCCCATAGCTGGCGTTCGCGGCGTAGAGCCGCGCGTTGTAATCCGCCCCGAAGCTCGCCCCCACCATCATGACCAGGCCGAGCCCGGCGATAAACGCATAGAGACGGTGCGGGATCGGCTGGCCGTAGCGCGTGCCGATACCCCAGACCATGGCGATGGTGCCCAGGGAATAGAACAGGTGCATCGCCACGACCGCCGGGATGCCGTTGGGATCGGGCGTAAGGTGAAAGATGAAAAAACCAGCCGCGCTTGCGAAATAGCTTACGGATATGATCGCGATCCAGCTGGCGCAGGGTTCGCGGCGCCACAATATCAGGAAGGCGATACCGAACACCATGTTGAGCATGGGGTTCGCCAACGCGAGAATATTCTCCGACATGCTACACCTCGACCCTTCACCCCTTGCTTAGGTGATAACAGTTAAAGGTGGTTAAAGAATACCGCTTTTACTGGTGGATACCGTGTATGACGCCAGCGATGAGATGGACCGGCCGCGCCGGAAACTGCGGTCAGGCGTTGGCTTCGTGCCGCTTGTCGGCCAGTTCGGCAATGGATGTCACGACCCCGCGCTTCTTGCCCTCGCCGTCGCGCACGATGCAGTTGCGGCCATTTTCCTTGGCCGCATAGAGCGCCCCATCGGTGCGTGCGAACAGCTTGCCATAACCTTCGCCCTCGCCGCGTCCGGCAACGCCGAAACTGGCGGTCAGGCGCTGGTCGCCGGGCAGTCCTTCGATCTGCGCCTGCGCGAACTTGCGGCGAATGCGTTCGGCCAGCGAGACCGCGGCCTGTTCATCGCAGTTCCACGCGAGGATGCAGAATTCCTCGCCGCCGATGCGCCCGGCAATATCGGTTTCGCGAATGGTCCCGCGAACGATCTCGCCGAACTGGGCGATCGCCTTGTCGCCGGCCTGGTGCCCCCAGACGTCGTTGACCGCCTTGAAGTGGTCGATATCGGCAACCACCAGCGACACGGGCGCGCATTCCTGGTTGGCCCGCTCGAGCAGCGTGACCACGCCCTGTTCGAAGGCCCGGCGCGTGCGCAGCTTGGTCAGGCCGTCCAGATCGGCCTGTTCGCGTACGGCCTTGATCTGGTCGTAAAGGCAGGCGCCGACCAGGACCATCGCGCTCATCAGCGCGATCAGCGCAAGCGACAGATTGAGGACCGAGTAATAGACCGACTGCCGGTAGACGCTGGCCGGGATCGACTGTTCGATCAGCAGCGTCAGGACCGGGCGGATCATGAACTGCGCGGCCAGAACCGAGTGCGCGGCAATGATCAGCTTATCAATCGCTTCGTGCCGCGGACCGCCCAGCAGCGACATCAGGCACACGAGATACATCGCGCCATAGCCGACATTGACGATGATCAGCCGCGAGGAAATATCCGGGCTGGTCAGCACCGCCACCGCCAGCGTGGCCGCCGACAGGCCGTAGATGACCAGCAGCAGCCCGAGATAGGGCGGCTGTCCGGCACGCTTGGTCAGCGCCCAGATCGCGGTCGCCGTGCTGAGCGAATAGAAGAACTGGGTGATGTGGAAGACGTAGGGGGAGCCCGTGTCGAACAGGTGGGTCGTCCCGAAACCGATCGCGAACAGCAGATAGGCCGACGCGAAGCCGAGCACGTAATTGCCCATCTTCCCGCGCCACCACATGATGAGGAAGACCGCGAAGAACACGATCGACATCGTCGGGGTGATCATGCCCATAATCTGTTCGCGCATGGACTGTCCCTACCCTTCCTGCCGGCATTTTAGGGGCGCCCTGTTAATAGAACGTATAAGGGAATACCCCAATCGGCGCTCCCATCGTGTTTCGCGGTTGAAAAGTCCAGCCGCCAATCGGCCGCGGCTGCGCCAGTTGCCGCGGTTCGCCCGCACCCGCCCCATATGGCATTCCCCATGCTTGCCCCGTGGCGCCGGTGCGACTATCTGCGCGGCAAAGCTTGCGGGCCGCCCGTGCCCGTCATCCCAAACCGATCCGAAGGACCCCGCCCATGGCCGCCCAGTACGCATTCGTCATGAAGGACATGACCAAGACCTTCCCCGGCGCTTCCAAGCCGGTGCTCAGCAACATCAGCCTGCAGTTCTACCAGGGCGCGAAAATCGGCATCGTCGGCCCCAACGGGGCGGGCAAGTCGACGCTGATCAAGATCATGGCGGGGATCGACACCGATTTCACCGGCGAGGCATGGCCGGGCGAGAACATCACCGTCGGCTATCTCGAACAGGAGCCCGAGCTCGACGAGAGCAAGACCGTGCTCGAAAACGTCAAGGACGGCGCACGCGAGATCGCCGACAAGGTCGATCGTTTCAACGCCATCAGCGCGGAAATGGGCGATCCGCAGGACGACACCGATTTCGATGCCCTGATGGAAGAGATGGGCACGCTGCAGGAGCAGATCGACGCGGTCGACGGCTGGACGCTCGACAACCAGCTCGAAGTCGCGATGGAAGCGCTGCGCTGCCCGCCGGGCGACTGGGCGGTGACCGACCTGTCGGGCGGTGAAAAGCGCCGCGTGGCGCTGACCCGCCTGCTGATCCAGAAGCCGTCGATCCTGCTGCTCGACGAACCGACCAACCACCTCGACGCGGAAAGCGTCCAGTGGCTGGAAAACCACCTCAAGGAATATGCGGGCGCGGTGCTGATGATCACCCACGATCGCTACTTCCTCGACAATGTGGTGGAATGGATCCTCGAGCTCGATCGCGGGTCGTACTATCCCTACGAAGGCAATTACTCGACCTATCTCGAGAAAAAGGCCAAGCGCCTCGAGCAGGAAAGCCGCGAGGAAAGCGGGCGCTCCAAGGCGCTGTCGCGCGAACTCGAATGGATCCGGCAGACGCCCAGCGCGCGCCAGACCAAGTCGAAGGCGCGTATCCGCAAGTTCGAGGAACTGCAGGAAGGCCAGAAGGACCGCAAGCCGGGCAAGGCGCAGATCGTCATCCAGGTCCCCGAACGGCTCGGCGGCAAGGTGATCGAGGCCAAGAACATTTCCAAGGCTTATGGCGACAAGCTGCTCTTCGAAAACCTGTCCTTCATGCTGCCCCCGGGCGGCATCGTCGGCGTGATCGGCCCCAACGGCGCGGGCAAGTCGACGCTGTTCAAGATCCTCACCGGCAAGGAAGAACCCGACAGCGGCACGGTGGAAATCGGTTCGACCGTCCATCTCGGCTATGTCGACCAGAGCCGCGACCATCTCAATCCGAAGAACAACGTCTGGGAGGAAATCTCCGACGGGCTGGATTACATGAAGGTCAACGGCCACGACACCAGCACGCGCGCCTATGTCGGCGCATTCAACTTCAAGGGGGCCGACCAGCAGAAGAACGTCGGCAAGCTGTCGGGCGGTGAACGCAACCGCGTCCACATGGCCAAGATGCTCAAGGAGGGCGGCAACGTCCTGCTGCTCGACGAACCGACCAACGATTTGGATGTCGAAACGCTCGCCGCGCTCGAGGAAGCGATCGAGAATTTCGCCGGCTGTGCGGTGGTCATCAGCCATGACCGCTTCTTCCTCGACCGGCTGGCGACGCATATCCTCGCATTCGAGGGCGACAGCCATGTCGAATGGTTCGAAGGCAATTTCGAAGCCTATGAAGAAGACAAGCGCCGCCGCCTCGGCGATGCGGCGGATCGCCCCACGCGCCTGGCGTACAAGAAGCTGACCCGGTAACCACCGGCCCCGGCCATCCCGGCTGCGGCGCGCAGGTGCTCCGCAGCCCGGTCGGACCTTTCGGCATCGCGCGCACGGCTGCGCGCCAGGTTTGCGCTGTCCCGTGGGCGCTCCGGGCCGACTGCGTTTGACTAGTGCAGGTCGAGTTGCGACAATCGCAGGCAAGGCGCCCTGCGATGGGCGCGTCCCCGCGCGGCGCATCGCCGCCGCCACACCAAATCTCGAAAAGGACAGTCATGACAACTCCCAACAACGGCGACACCGTATCGATCGACTACGTGCTGCGCAGAGGCGACGGCGAAGTCGTCGGCACGACCGAGGAAATGGGTCCGCAGGACATCGAACTGGGCAGCGGGCAGATCTTCCCGCAGATCGAACAGGCGCTGACCGGCATGGAAGTGGGCGACGAAGAAACCGTCGAAATCGCTTCGGACAGCGCTTTCGGGCCCCGCCGCGACGAACTGGTTATCGACATTCCGCGTGAAAACCTGCCGCCCGAGCCCGCCCCCCAGCCGGGCATGGCCATGCAGGCCCAGTCGCCCGACGGCCAGCCGCTGACGCTCTATATCGTCGAAGTCGGCGAACAGACGGTCAAGGCCGACGGCAATCATCCGCTGGCAGGCGAGGACATCAGCTTCGCGATCACGCTGCGCGATATCAAGCAGGCGGCCTGACGATGTCCGAGCGGGCGGGCGGCACGTATCGCGGATCACCCGCGGCGTGACGACCGCCCGCCGCCTCATCGCACGCGGACGCGTCCAGGGCGTGTTCTACCGCGACTGGACGGTCGAGACCGCTGCCGCGCTGGGCCTTGCCGGCTGGGTCAGGAACCTGCCCGACGGCACCGTCGAAGCGCATGTCGAAGGGCCGCAGGCCGCGGTCGACCGGATGATCGCCGCCATGCATGACGGCCCGCCGCGCGCCGCACCCGACACTGTCGATTCAGAGCAGACAAGCGCGCAGGGATACGATCGCTTCGAACGGCGCTGACAGACGCCGCTAGGGCGAGATCCACTGGCCATGGCCGGCAGTCAGCACTGCGCGCCGGTGCCCGGTATGCGCCAGGCTGAACCAGTCCGCCTGCTCCACCTGGACCAGCAGCACGGCGAAGTTTTCGCGCGCGACCTGCACTTCGTCGTCGGTTGGCTCAACGCCTTCGAAGCGCGCCGGCAATCCCGAAGTGGGATGATCCGCCGCCACGCCCGGTCCCTCCCCGAGATAGCATCTCCGCGCGAAATTGTTGCTCTGCGCCCAGGCTGCATCGGCAACCAGCCCGGTCCGTTCGATGCGGCCGGTGCCGCGAAGCCGCAACTGGATCTTCGCCTGCCTGTCATAGGCGAGCACCCCGATGCGAGGATCGGCTTCGATGACCGCAACCTTGGGCGACCGGACATCGGTATGGAACCGCAGCAACCAGCTGTCCGCATCGAATGCGCGCAGTACCATCACCCGCGCATCGGCATCGGCCGTCGCCACGACGGGGCTGTGCATCGCCGATCTGCGGTCGTTGGCCGCGGCCGAAAGACGTGCGGCGATATCGGTGCGGACTTCATCGAGCGTGTCGTACATGTCCATGGCAATGCCGGTATCGAACAATCGTGCCAAGAGTCAGTGCGTTCATGTTTCGCCAGCTAAACATGAATAACAACCTGACCAACCGGTTCAGTTTCGCGTCAGGCCGTTGTGATACAAAGTGCGACATCGGTGCCGCAGGTGGTGGAGCGGCTTCAAACGCAAGCATAAGGACAAGCTCCATGAACCTGACCAAGCTGATGAAAGGCACGGCCCTGAGCGCGCTTGCCGCGGCGATGGCCATCACTGCCCTGCCCGCCCCGGCGGAAGCACAATCGCGCGAACGCGGCGAACGCGGCGAACGGGCCCAACGCGACCGCGGCGATCGGAGTGAAGCGCGTCAACAGCGTGCCGCACGCGAGCGCATGCGCCAAATGGATGCCCGCGAATTCCGCAACGTGCGCAGCGAACGGCGATCGGTTCAAGTCGATCGCGGCGACAACCGCGCCGACATCCGGCGTGCACGAACGGAAAGCCGGCGCGGGGAAGCGCAACGCGCAGAACGCGCCGCAGCCCAGCGCCGCCAGGCAGAGCGGCAGGAACGCAGCCAGCAGCGCCAGCGTGTGCAGCGCGACGCCGCACGAGATGCCCAGCGTGCGCAGCAACGGCGCGAGGCACGCCGCGATGCCAGTGTGCGTCAGAACGCCTATCGCAGCGAACGGCGCCGCGACGCGCGCGAGGATCGTCAGCTCAGGCAGGAGCGTTACCGTGCCGAACGCCGCCGGGATGCACGCCAGGAACGCCGGTACAGGCAGGATGTGCAGCGCAGCGCGCGCCAGGATGCCCGCCGCGCACGCTATTACGACGGCCGCCGCTGGCACAGCTACAATCGCTGGGACCAGCGCCGGTGGCGCGACAATCACCGCTACGACTGGCAGCGGTACCGTCTGGGCAACCGCAGCATCTTCCGGCTCGGCCGCTATTACGCACCTTATCGCGACTACCGCTATCGCCGGCTGAGCATCGGGGCACGCATCGGCAACCTGTTCTTCGGCAGCCGTTACTGGATCAACGATCCCGGTCGCTACCGCTTGCCCGCCGTCTACGGCCCCTATCGCTGGGTGCGCTATTACGACGACGTGTTGCTGGTCGATATCTACAGCGGCGAGGTCGTCGACGTCATCCACGACTTCTTCTGGTAAGCCATACCGCCAGTCAGCTTTCGAGAGTGGGCTGGACGGTGACAGAGCCCCCGCCAAGCGATTGGCGGGGGCTTTTTCGTCCCTGGCCCAGGACAGAAAGCCGGTTTGTCAGGCCCGGCCGAAGGGCAGCATGCGGAAGATCCCCCCGCTACGGTCGACGAAAGTGTGTTTGAGCGCGCCGAGGACATGCAGGACGATCAGCGCCAGAAAGACCGTCCCGCCCAGCGCATGGGCATCGAAGATGCGGCCCGCCAGGTCACCGTTCTCGCCCACCGGCAGCGGCGGAATGGTGAACAGGCCGAACATCTCGATATCGCGGCCGCTGAGCGAATTCGCCAGCCAGCCGCCCAGCGGCAAGCCAATCAGCAGGACGTAGAAAACGACATGGACCGTGCGCGCCAGTGCGGCTTCCCAGCCGCTGATCGTGGCTGGAAGCGGCGGTACCGGATGCGTAAACCGCCACAACAAGCGACCCAGGGTCAATACGAGGATCATGATCCCGACGGCCTTGTGATAACCGAACATCTCGATCTTCGCCGGCATGTCCAGCGCTTCGGCGCGTTCGGCGATCTGCCAGTTCGCGATCACGAGGACCGCGATAACCCAATGAAACACCATGGCCCCGGTCGAATAGCGGCGCGCATTCGTATCGCTCATCATTCCTGCTCCTGCTTTGACCCGGCCCGATCCTAGCGTGCACATGCCGTGCGACAAGCGCCTTACTTGAAGCCTCTGGCACGGTTGCTAACAGGAGCGCATGAGCAAGACTGCGAGTGTCCCCGATCAGGATGCCCTCAAGCGCGTCGGTGCGCGGGTGCGCCAGCGCCTCGAGAGCGATCCGCAAGCCTACAAGGTGCCCACCGACGCGGCCGAGATCTACGCCATCGGCGATTTCCTGTCCGGCGAGGAATGCCGCCGGCTGACGCATATGATCGATGCTGTCGCCCGGCCGAGCGAGCTGCACGAAACCGCCTATGTCGCCAAGTTCCGCACATCCTATTCGGGCAATTTCGACCCTCACGATCCCTTCATCAAAGCGATTTCGCGCCGCATCGACGATGTGCTGGGTCTGCCGGCCAATGTCGGCGAGAACATCCAGGGCCAGCGCTATCTGCCCGGGCAGGAATTCAAGCCGCACAACGACTGGTTCTATACCGACCAGGAATACTGGAAACTCGAACGCAAGCGCGGCGGGCAGCGCTGCTGGACCGCGATGGCCTTTCTCAACGAAGTCGAAGAAGGCGGGCACACGCATTTCGTCGAGATCGGCGCCTCGATCGAGCCCAAACCCGGCGTGCTGCTGGTGTGGAACAATGCCACCGTTGAAGGGGTGCCCAACGAATACACGCTGCATGCGGGCACACCCGTGATCAGGGGTCAGAAATACGTGCTCACCAAGTGGTACCGCACGCGCAAGCACAGCTGACCCGGTCAGTTCGCCTTGCGCGAACGCGTAGGCACGCGGATAACTGCCTTCAGCCCTTCGGGCTCGAAACGCACGTCCACGCTGCCGCCGAGACCGCGAATGACCCCGTCGATCAGCCGCGTACCCGAACCGGTGCCCTTGATCTCGGGCTCATGCGCCAATGTGCCGGCACCTTTTTCGCGGCGTTCGATCCATTCGACCACCAGCATGTCGTGGCTGACCTGCCATTCGATATGGACCTTGCCGTCCTCATGCGAAAGCGAACCGTATTTAAGCGCATTGGTCGCCAGTTCGTGCATGGTCAGCCCGATCGGGGTGACATGCTGACGGGGTAACCGGGTCGGTTCACCGCCGAGTTCGATCCGGTCGGCATAGGCGTTGCGGTATGGCCGCATCACGGATTCGACCAGGGTCAACAGATCGGTCTGATCGTGCTCGAGCGCCTCGCTCGACAGCGAGGCGCGGTGCGCCCCGGCCAATGCCTCGATCCGCCGCTCGACTTTCCCGGCGAGCTCGGCGACATCGCTCGAACCGCGCGCGGACAGGCGGACGATCGCGGTCAGCACGGCGAACAGATTGTCGGTGCGATGCCGCAGTTCCTTGGCCACCCGCTCGCCTTCGACGATCGTCTCGCGCGCGGCGAGCAGCTCGGTGATGTCCCATTGCGACCCGAAGAAATAGGCGAGTTCGCCCTGTTCGTCGTAGATCGGCCCGACATGCACCGCGTTCCAGAAGGCCGCGCCATCCTTGCGGTAATTGAGGACGTCGACGACGGTATATTCGGCCGTGCGCATCGCGTCACCCAGCCGCTTCGTCGCCGACTGCCTGGTCGCGGGCCCCTGCAGGAAGCGGCAGTTGCGGCCGATGACCTCGTCGCGGGCATAGCCGGTCAGGTCGAGAAAGGCCTGATTGCAATACACGATCGGGCAGTCGTCCTGGTGCGGATCGGCGATGCACAGCGCCATCCGCGTCTGTTCGGTGGTCTGGAGGAATAGCTGCGACGAGCCGATCTTGAGATCGGCAAGCTGGCCGACGATCTGCGCGTTATGCGCAGCCTCGTCGATGGCATCATCCAGGGGGCCGGCGCCCTTATTTTCGGTGTCCTCTGAGTCCATGGCCCGCCCCATGGTGTGTCCCCTGTCGTATGAAACGCCTGCTGTCGCGCAAAGACTGTCGCCAACCGCGCACGATGGCAAGTCCGAAGAGGGACTTAGACGAAGCGGACGCCCGGCGGCCTTGCCGCCCGCTCGCTTTTATTGACGCGCGAGCGCCTCTGCGATCAGCTGCCGGGTGTTGGCGACGCCGTACAGCGCGATGAAGCTGCCCATGCGCGGGCCCTGGTCGCTGCCGAGCAGCGTCTGGTAGAGCGCCTTGAACCAGTCGCGCAGCGAGGCGAAACCGTATTCCTCGCGCTTGCCGATTTCGTAAACCTGCGTCTGCAGGTCTTCAGCACTGGTGTCCTCGGCGGCTTGCGCCAGATAGCTGTCGAGCGCACGCAGCGCCTCGGCCTCGTTCGTGCTGGGGGCACGCTTGTCCAGCGTGGGGACGATGTAGTCGCGCGTATAAGTCACCGCCGTGGCGATGAGCACTTCGAGCTCGGGCGTGATCCGGCCATCGCCGATATAGCTGGCGAGGTAATCGCGCAGCGCATCTTCGCTTGCCTCGGCGCCCAGCACGCTGGCGAGGTTGAGCAGCAAGCCGTAAGTCACCGGCAGGCTGTCGCCCGCGCCCGGAGCTTCCGCCGCTTCGAAACCGCCATTGGCCCGCGCCAGGTGCCACACCGGATTGCCGAGCTGCTTGTCGAGCTCCTGCTCGGCCAGCCGCTCGCGGAACTGCCAGTAATCGTCCACCGCGCGCGGGATCACGCCGACGTGCAGCTGCTTGGCGCTTTTGGGATTGGGGAAGATGTAGAAGCCGAGGCTCTCTTCCGAACCATAGGTCAGCCATTCGTCGATCGTCAGCCCGTTGCCCTTGGACTTGGAGATCTTCTCGCCGTTCTCGTCGAGGAACAGCTCGTAGATCAATCCCTCGGGCTTGCGCCCGCCCAGCACCTGCACGATCTTGCCCGACTGCACGCCGCTGTCAGTCAGATCCTTGCCGTACATCTCGTAATCGACGCCCAGCGCATACCAGCGCATCGCCCAGTCGACCTTCCACTGCAGCTTGCTCATGCCGCCAAGCGCGCTCTGCTCGACGACGGTGCCATCCTCGTCGGTGAAGCGGATCGTGCCCGCCTCGGCATCGACCACTTCGACCGGCACCTGCAGCACGCGGCCGGTCTGCGGACTGACCGGCAGCACCGGCGAATAGGTCTGGCGGCGTTCCTCGCGCAGCGTCGGCAGCATGATGTCGAGGATCTGCTGGTTCTTGCGCAATACCTGCCGCAGCGCCTCGTCGAAGGCACCCGAATTGTAGCGATCGCTGGCCGAGACGAATTCGTACTGGAAACCGAAGCGGTCGAGGAATTCGCGGAGCATCGCATTGTTGTGCGCGGCGAAGCTGGCGTGCTCGCTGTCGAAGGGATTGGGCACCCGGCTCAACGGCAGGTGCAGATTGTCCTGCAGCAGCCGCTGGTTGGGCACGTTGTCGGGCACCTTGCGCAGCCCGTCCATATCGTCGGAGAACGCGACCAGCCGCGTCTTGCCGTCTTCGGGCTTGGCGCCGATCAGCGCTTCGAAGGCGCGGCGCACCAGCGTGGTGCGCAGAACTTCCTGGAACGTGCCGATATGCGGCAACCCGCTGGGGCCGTAACCGGTTTCGAACAGAACCGGCGAGCCGTCGGGCTTGGCGCCGTCGGGATAGCGTTTGAGCAGGCGCTGCGCCTCCTGGAACGGCCAGGCCTTGGACACGCGTGCGGCGGCGATCAGATCGTTCATGCTCATGCGCCCGCCTCTCGCCAAATTGCCGCAACGACGCAAGCCGCAAATTGCGCGGCGGGAATGGTCCATATCCGTTCGATGTTTTGCGCATGGCGGGCCGCGAGCGCCCGATTTGCAAGCCGATGCTGCCCCATGGTGGAGCGAGTTCCAGTCGAAAACGATGCCGGGAAAGCGGACCATTGCCCTGCGGCCACAAGGCGCCGCAGGTCACTCAGACATCGGAGTTGAAAATGGCAGACTATCCTGGTTTCGACGAAGAAAAGGTCCAGCATGCGCTCGACGCGGCCCAACGGCACAATGACGCTGTCGGACTGCAGAAATCGGACGGCGGGCCCAACATCCTGGCCGGCGGAGAATTCGCGGTACAGGCGCAGTGCATCAGCGTCACGGTGAAGAACAACAAGGTCTGCCTCAACCTGCCGCTGGGCATCGGTTCGGTCTGCCTGCCGATCCCCGTTTCGATCCCCGACGGCACGGCCGCCGAAGCCTGTCTCAGCATCTGCACCACCTGGGGCATACCCACCGGGGTCAAGGTGACGGTCTCGGTTGCCGGGCACACCATCGTGACGAAATCCTTCGGCAAATGCTGATCACCTGACCGCAGCACCGGGCAGCCGGTGCCGGCGTCCGGAATTCCCTCTCTGGCCGGACGGGTAGGGGCGCTTTCCCCGCGAGCGCCCCTATTGCCCAGCCCCCTCCCCGATCGATCGGCGCGGCCCGCAAACCAGCCCTTTCGGCATGGCGGCTGCGCGCTCTGTTTACTTTTCGTTCCTGTCCCATCATGGTCGCGCGGTGAGCCAGCCCCTGCCCCTCCCCGCCCTGCACGCCAGCCACGCAGGCACCTGGCTGCGCGATGCCAATGGCGCCACGCGCGGCTGTTCGAAGGGCGAAGCCGTGATGGCCGCCGCCGATACGCCGCAATTGCTGATGAATGCGCCGCTGGTGGCCAGCCGTCTGGGCTATCCCGACCTCTCGGGGCTCGATCTGCTCGAACTGTTCGCCTTCGTTTATCCTGCCCGTTTCTGCGTGCCCACGCCCAAGGGCCTGGCGCATGCGCTGGGCCTCGAAGAACCGGCGGACGACGCGGCAGTGCCGCTCCTGCTACAACGCGCCGCGGGCGCTCTGGTCGCGACCTGCGAAAGCGACGACTGGGCCGAACGCGAAGGCGCGTGGTCGACGCTGCAGTCGCTTGCGCGGTTGCGATGGCCTTGGGCGGGTGTGCTCGCGCCGCATGTCCGCCGGCCCGAGCGGGCCGAGAAGTGGCTGTTCACGCGGCTCCCCGAATGGGAGGAAACCGCCGAAAGGCCGCAGCCGGCGCAAGTGCTCATCGACGAACCCGAAATCGAGGCCCAGCTCGAGCGGTTGACCGGCGAAGGCGCCGAACGGCGTGAAGGCCAGCGGCTGTTCTCGCGCGATGCAGGGCATGTCTTCGGGCCGCGCGACCGGCAGAAGCGGCCGCATGTCCTGCTGGCGCAGGCCGGCACCGGCATCGGCAAGACGCTCGGCTACCTCGCCCCCGCCTCGCTCTGGGCCGAACGGTCGGGCGGGACCGTGTGGGTATCGACCTATACCAAGAACCTGCAGCGCCAGCTGCGCCGCGAAAGCCGCAGCGCGTGGCCTGCCGCACGCGCCGATGGTTCGCCTCCCGTGGTGGTGCGCAAGGGGCGCGAGAACTACCTCTGCCTGCTCAATCTGGAAGACGCCTTGCAGGGCGGGTTCGCGGGTCGCCCCGCAATCCTTGCGCATCTGGTCGCGCGCTGGGCCGCCTATTCGCAGGATGGCGACATGATCGGCGGCGACCTGCCCGGTTGGCTGGGCACGCTGTTCCGCAAGCGCGGGATTGCCGCGCTCACCGACCAGCGCGGCGAATGCGTCTATGCCGGCTGCCCCCATTACCGCAAATGCTTCATCGAACGCAGCGCCCGCAATGCGGCGCAGGCCGATCTGGTGATCGCCAATCACGCGCTGGTGATGGTCAACGCCGCACGCGGCCGCGATCCTGCCAGCCGCCCGACGCGGATCGTGTTCGACGAAGGACACCACGTGTTCGACGCCGCCGACAGTACCTTTTCCGCTGCGCTGACCGGGCAGGAAGCGATCGAGCTGCGGCGCTGGATTGTCGGCCCCGAAAAGAACAGCCGCGGACGCCGGCGCGGGCTTGCGGCCCGGCTGGCGGATGTCGCCAGTTACGACGATGCGGGCGGCGAAGCGGTCGAAGATGCGGTCGTTGCCGCGCAGGCGCTGCCCTCGGACGGCTGGCTTGGCCGCCTCGCCGAGAACGCCCCGCTGGGCCCGCTCGAACATTTGCTGGCAGCAGTGCGCGCGACCACTTTCGCACGCGACGAAAGCGGTCTGGAGATGGGCTATGGCATCGAGACCGAAACCGCCCAGCTACCCGGCGAGCTGGTCGAGGCGGCAGGCACTGCGGCGCAGGCGCTGGCAGCCATCCGCACACCCTTGCTGAAGCTTGCCGGACGGCTCGAAGCGATCGTCGAGGACGCGCCCGACTGGCTGGATGGACAAGGCCGTGCACGCATTGAGGGCGCGCGCCACTCGCTCGCCTGGCGGATCGACCTGATCGCGGCTTGGGAAGCGCTGCTGTCGCGGCTCGGCGGACCCGCCGATCCCGAATTCATCGACTGGCTGCAGGTCGACCGTAACGATTCGCGCGAATTCGATGTCGGGATCTATCGCCACTGGCTCGATCCGATGAAGCCATTCGCCAAGGTCGTGCTCGAACCGGCGCACGGGGTCATGCTGACCAGCGCCACGCTGACCGACCGCGACGAGACCGGGCCCGACTGGCCGCATGCCATCACCAAGAGCGGCGCGCCGCATCTGGAACTGGCGCCGAAGACCGCGGAGGCGCAAAGCCCCTTCGATTACGCTGGCCGCGCCGAAGTGTTGATCGTCACCGATATCCGCAAGGGCGATATCCCCGCGCTGGCGGGTGCCTATGCGCGGCTGATCGAGGCGAGCGATGGCGGCGTGCTCGGGCTGTTCACCGCGATCCGGCGGATGCGCGCGGTCTATGGCCGGATCGCGGACCGGCTCGCACGCGCCGGGCTGCCGCTCTATGCGCAGCATGTCGATCCGATCGATACGGGCACGCTGACCGACATCTTCCGCGACGATCCGCGCGCCAGCCTGCTGGGCACCGATGCGCTGCGCGACGGGGTCGACGTGCCCGGCCGGAGCCTGCGCTGCGTGGTGATGGAAAGCGTGCCGTGGCCGCGCCCGACCATCCTCCACCGCGCGCGCCGCGCCGCCGCGGCGGAACAGGAAGGTGGCGCCAAGCGCTATGACGACCGCATCATCCGCGCGCGACTGGCGCAGGCCTTCGGGCGCCTTATCCGCACGCGCGAGGATGCCGGCCATTTCGTCGTGCTTTCGCCCGCTTTTCCCAGCCGGCTGCTGTCCGCCTTTCCCGAAGGCACCCCCGTCACGCGGCTGACGCTCGAAGAGGCTTTACAGCGCGTGGCCAACGGTGTTGTTAGCGCCGACCTTTCGACAGCGGAGACCCTGCCCCAGTGATGACGCGCGCATGAAGATCCTCGGCCTGCTGCGTCATGCCAAGTCTGACTGGGGGCAGAGCGACAAGCGCGATTTCGATCGCGGGCTCAACGATCGCGGCCGGCGCGGAGCGCAGGTGATCGGCGACCACATTCGCGCGCATGGCGTCAAATGGGATCGCCTGCTCGCCAGCCCGGCGCAAAGGGTCAGGGCCACGCTGGCCGAAGCGCTGCCCGACATGGCCCCCGAGTGGGACGGACGGCTCTATCTCGCGGGAACCGATACGATCATGGATATCATCCGCGAAAAAGGCGGTGATGGCGATGCGCTGCTGCTGTCGGGCCACAATCCCGGCCTTGGCGACATGCTGTTCGAACTGGTCGCGCCCAAGCAGGAAAACGCGCTGTACGACGAGGCCAAGGTCAAGTTCCCCACCGCTGCCTATGCCGTGTTCGAGCTCGATATCGACGACTGGAGCGAATTGCGCACCGGTTGCGGCGTACTCGCCCACTTCGCCCGCCCGCGCGATCTCGATGCGGAACTGGGGCCGGAGTACTGAGGCGACTTGCCCGGCCGGGAACGGCCTCGAGGGATCAGATCAGGCCGGCGTCCTTTAGCTGCGCAGCGCGCCCGCGAGCCACGGGCACCCTGAGGCCGGTTGCCAGCACGATCTTGGTGTCCCTGCCGCTCTTTTCGCTCCCCGCGATAGCTGATTGCGCCACCCACCAGCTGCGATGGACGCGCAACCCCGCTCCCGGCGGAACCAGTTCGGCGGCCTCCGACAGCGACATCAAGACCATTTCGCTGCGCCCGTCGCCGATCACCTTCACATAGTGATCCTCCGCCGTCATCGCGATGATGCGCGGGAAACCCTTGGGCAAGCGGCAGTGCATGGCGGTCTCGGTCAAAGCGGATGCACCTTCGCCCGGCGCGTCACCGCGCGGCGCCGACATCTCGCGTCCCGTTCGCCTTTCGCTGCGGCGATAGGCAAGGAAGAACAGCACGAAAAAGGCGACAGCGATGAGCATCGACATCGGCCAGGCAAACGCAAAGGCCGGGCCGAACGCACCGCTGGTCCCGCCCGTCAGCCACAGGATGGCCCAGGTGATGACGACCGATCCCACGGGAATGGCAAAGGCATAGCCCCACAGTTCGTCCAAGCCGAGCATGCGCGCCGATGCGGCACCGATCAACGACAGCCCGCGCATGACCGCCCAGCCGGCCAGGCATCCGCCGATACCGAAAGCCATCTGCATGCCGAGCGATGCCTCTGACGCAGGCGGGAATCCGATCAATGCGAGGAAGACACCGCCAAGCGCCACGATGCCGACTTCGGCGAGCATGCGCTCGCGCGAACCGGGGCGGCGATTCGGCCGGCCTGACTGTTCCGGGAGAAGCTGGTCGGTCACCGCCGAATGTCTTCCCGGACAGTTCGCGCGGCAGCGGCGACCATCCACGTGTTTGCCTGACCGTTCACGTAGTTCCTCTTTGTTTTGCTGCGGCTCCGATCAATCCGGAAGTTCCTTTGAACGAAAAACCGAACCGACGGAACATCACCATGCCCAGAACCGCAAGCCGCAACAGGCCGAACGAAACCACGACGGGCGCGGCAAAGCCGCCCTCGATCCTGTCGACCGCTGCGATCACAATCGCGGCGACCGTGGTCATGACCGGAATATCGATGGTATTCGGCGGGTTCGGATCGCAGGATGCCATGCAGACATCGCGCGGGATCAGCTTGCCGATCGTCGTCCATCTGGCGACGGTGCTGTCCGCGCTGTTGCTGGGACCCGTCGTCCTGCTGCGCCGCAAGGGCGATCGCTGGCACCGCCGGCTCGGCCGGGTCTGGGTCCTGTTGATGCTCGTGACCGCGCTGGCATCGGCCTTCATCCGGTCGCCGGGGGCGGGTCTCTTCGGGACCGGCTTCAGCGCGCTCCACCTGTTCACCGTGTGGACGCTCATCTGCGCGCCGGTCGGCGTCTGGCTGGCATGGAAGAAGCGTATTGCAGCGCACCAGGGCGTGATGACCGGGCTCTATATCGGGCCGGTCCTCGCCGGATCCTTCACGCTGATACCGGGCCGGCTGCTGGGGAGTATGGTGTTCGGGTGACAACCGGTCGGAGCCGGTGCAGAGCAGCTGATCAATCCGGCCACGGCAGACCGGCAGCTAGCGCAAAACCCGCGGCCCCGGCCCGGCTTCGGCCGCCATGTCATCGGGATTGTAGAGCTTGCAGGTCTTGAGGCTGAGGCAGCCGCAGCCGATGCAGCCATCGAGATTGTCGCGCAGTCCCTGCAATTGCTCGATCCGGCGGTCGAGGCTTTCGCGGATCGCCTCGCTGATCTTCCACCAGTCGAAGCTCGAGGGGGTGCGGCCCTGCGGCAGGCTGCGCAGATGTTCGCCGATATCCTCGAGCGACAGGCCGAGTTTCTGGACGATGAGGATAAAGCTCAGCCGCCGGATATCGCTGCGCAGGAACCGCCGCTGGTTGCCTGCGGTGCGGATCGAATGGATCAGCCCCTTGTCCTCGTAGAAACGGATCGCCGAGGCGGAAAGGCCGGTGCGGCGCGCAAGATCGCCGATGCTGAGCTGGTCGTTCGCATTCATCGATCAGGCTGATAGATTATTTCGAGCTTGACCTCAAGTGAAGTTGAGGTTGCATAGGGCTGTGCATCGCAACCGGCGAGCGGCCATCCGGCCCCGCCTCACAGGAGATGCATAATGACGACAGGACGGCTCGAACACGCCGATATCTCGGTGACCGACCCCGAACGCTGCGCCGCGCTGCTCAGGGACCTGCTGGGCTGGGAGGAGCGCTGGCGCGGTCCGTCGCAGAAATATGGGCGTTCGGTCCATGTCGGGGGGCGGCACGATTACATCGCGCTCTACACCGGCGAGCATGTGCGCGGGGGTTATGCCAAGGGCCAGCCGCTCAACCACCTGGCTTTTACCGTGGACGATCTCGATGCCGCCGAGGCCGCGGTGACTGCGCACGGCCTCGAACCCTTCGGGCATGACGATTACGAACCCGGGCGGCGGTTCTACTTCTTCGACTGGGACGGGATCGAATTCGAGGTGGTCAGCTATGAATGAGCCGATGCACCGCGCGTCGCTGTTCGCGCCATCCCCGCGCCGGCCGGTGCGCCCTGGAACCCGGCCATCGCCCCGAGGGGAACCTCCTCGAACCGGCCGAGCCAGCGGCGCGCCATCTTCGCCAGCGGCACCGGGTTGAGATAGTGCCGCTTGCAGCGCCCGTCGCGTTCGGAAGCGACCAGTTCGGCCGCTTCGAGCACGGCGAGGTGCTTGGCCACCGCCTGGCGGGTCATCGGCAGGTCTTCGCTGAGATTCGCCAGCGTCAGGCCGCCCTCCTCGCTCAACCGGTCGAGCAAGTGCCGCCGTGTCGGATCGGCCAGCGCTGCAAATGTGTCGGTCATGCGAACATGGTTACGAAGATCTTGCCGAGTCGCTCAAGCGCGCGGCGTCCGCGTGGGCCGGTTTGTCCACGGTCGGGCCTCAACCGGGCAGCGTACCCGTCTGCCGCTGCGCCTCGGCCAACGCGATCGCGGCGCTCGTCGCGACATTGAGCGAGCGGACCGCGGGACGCATCGGCAAGCGCACCTGCGCATGGCTGGCTTCCACGACGGTATCCGGAACGCCTGCGCTTTCCTTGCCGAACAGCAGCACATCGTCGGCGCGAAAGGCGAAGTCGTAGGCCGAGTGTGTCGTCTTGGTCGTGAACAGCACGAGGCGGCTGTCGCCCAGGCTGGCTCGAAACGCCGCGAACCCCGCATGACGCGTGACCGTGACATGGTCGATATAGTCCATCGCCGCCCGCCGCACCCGGCGATCGTCCCACGCGAAGCCCAGTGGCTCGATCAGGTCCACCCCCGCGCCCATGCATGCGGCGAGCCGCAGCACGGCGCCGACGTTTCCGGCGATCTCGGGCTCGAACATCGCAATCCGCATGTCAGAGCAGCCTGGCTGTCGCTGGTGCGCCGCCCGCCCATGGCTGATCGGTCCGGTCGAGGACGAGCGGCCCCTCCCATGGACGGCACAGCGCGTGGGCGGTTTCGGCGGAACCCTGCGTCCACCGGCCGTGGTCTTCCCGCGCCAGCAACACCGGCATGCGCGCGTGGCAATCGGCAGCGACCCCGCAGGCCTCGGTCATCACCATTGCATAGCAGCGCCCCCATTCCGCCGATTCGCGCCACACCCCGGCGATAGCGAACACCTCGGCATCGGGGCGGCTCAGCCAGCTTCGCGTCTTGCTTCCTTTCGCGCCTTCCGCCTCGGCCCAGGCAGTGACCGGGATCAGGCACCGGCGCGATTCGAAACTGGCGCGCCAGAAGGGGCTGCCCAGCTTGTCGGTGCGAGCATTGTTGACCGGCTTGGGCTTGAGCAGCTGTCCCTTGCTGCCCTTGAGCACCAGCGGGAAACCCCAGCTCATCTGCGTGAGCCGGCCTTCCGCCACCACGGCGCCGGGATAGCCGGGGAACACTTCGGCACCGAAATTCGCGCCTGCCAGGTCGTCGATCGCATCGAACCACTTGGCGACCTCGTCCTTGTTCTTGGTCATGCGGTACAGATTGCACATCAGGCGTTGCCCACGACGAAGCAGGCCGCCGCGACCAGCGCCCCGGCCCAGCGGTTGGCACGGAACCGGGCAAGCGGATTGCCGGCATCCTCGGCATCGAGCGTGGCGACCTGCCAGGCCAGATGTGCGGCGGCAGGCAACAGCGCCAACAGGGCGACCCAGTCCGCGCGGTAAAGCCAGAAGGCCAGCGCCCACAGCGTGACCGCACCGGCATAGAACAGCGCCACCCCGCCCTGCACATGCCCGCCGAGACGCAGCGCGCTCGACCGAATGCCGACCAGCGCGTCGTCCTCGCGGTCCTGCAACGCATAGATCGTGTCATAGCCGATCACCCACAGCGCTGCGCCTGCATACATCGCGGCGAGCGCGTCCCAATTGTCGGCGCGCAGCTGCGTCCATCCGACCAAGAGCCCCCATGTGAAAACCAGTCCGAGCCAGGCTTGGGGCCACCAGGTGATCCGCTTCATGAACGGGTAGGCCGCGACCAGCGCGAGGCTGCCCAGTGCCACCCCCTGCGCCAGCGGGCGCAGTTGCAACAGCACCAGCAGCCCGGCTGCGCACAACGCCAGCAGCCATGCCCATGCGAGCTTCTTCGAGATACGCCCGCTGGCGACCGGGCGCGAAGCGGTGCGGGCGACTTTCCGGTCGAGCTCGGCATCGACGATATCGTTGTAGACGCAGCCCGCACCGCGCATCGCGACAGCCCCCAGCAGCAACCACGCGAGCAGCGCCAGCTGCCAGCCCGCGCCGGTCAGCCACACGCCCCAGACGCAGGGCCAGAACAACAGCCACCAGCCGATCGGCCGGTCGAACCGCGCGAGTTGCGCCAGGTCGCGCGGCAGTTGCGGGAGGCGCGCAACCAGCCCGCGGTGTTCGCTGTCGGGGACGACGGTTTCATTCATCGCGCCGGCCCTATCAATCTCGCCATCGCAGCGAAAGCGGGGATCGCCGTGGACCTTCTTTAGGAAAGCACCACGATCCCGGCTTTCGCCCGAATGGTGGATGTGATTAGAGGAGCCATGCCCGCTACCCCCGCCTGGCCGCCCAAGAGCGCTCCGCGTCTGTTTGTCGAGCAGGAGCTGTCGGCCGATACGCCGGTCACGGTCGAGGGCAATCAGGCGCATTACCTGTCGAAGGTCATGCGCGTCGCCCCCGGCGATGCGGTAATCCTGTGCGACGACATGACGGGTGAATGGGCCGCCGAAGTGATCGAAGCAGGCAAACGCCGCATCGTGCTGCAGCCGCGCGACCACCAGCGGCCGCGCGAAGCGGTGCCCGATTTCTGGCTGTGCCCGGCCTTGCTCAAGAAGGACCGCTTCGACCTCGTGCTCGAGAAAGCGACCGAACTGGGCGCGGCGCGGATTGCGCCGGTGCTTACGCGGCGCTGCGTCGCCGACAAGCTCAATGCCGAGCGCGCGGCCACGATCGTGACCGAGGCGGCCGAACAATGCGCACGCACCGCGCTGCCCGAAGTCGCGGTACCGACCCGGCTTGATGCCTTGCTGCGTGACTGGCCGCAGGATCGCCACCTGTTCTTCGCTGACGAGGAAGGCGGCGAGCCGGCCGCCGATGCCTTCTGCTATGCCGAGGGGCCCGCCGCGCTGCTGGTCGGCCCCGAGGGCGGGTTCGACGACGCCGAGCGCGCAGCCATCCGCGCGCATCCCGCATCGGTCGCGATCAGCCTCGGCCCCCGCATCCTGCGCGGCGAAACTGCGGCTATTGCCGGCATGGCGGTGTGGATGGCCGAAGCGGGCGACTGGCTGGACGCAGATTAATTTCCTTTTCACGCACGGCCGCCTTGCCTATCGCCACGCGCCATGAGCACGCGCGAGACATCGGGGGCACAGGACCCCATTATCGAAAGCCGCGACCAGCTGGTTGCTCCGATGCAGCGCGGCGAAAAGCCGAAGGCCGACTGGCGGATCGGTACCGAGCACGAAAAACTGGTCTATGGCAGCAAGGACCACCGCGCGCTGTCCTATGAAGAAGAAGGCGGCATCCGCGACATCCTGCTGTCGCTGCGCGAGTTCGGCTGGGAGCCGATCGAGGAAGGCGGCAAGGTCATTGCCATGCGCGGTTCTGACGGAACCGTCAGCCTCGAGCCCGCGGGCCAGCTCGAGCTGTCGGGCGCGCCACTGGAAAACCTGCACGATACCTGCGCCGAGACCGGCCGCCACCTCGCGCAGGTGAAGGAAATTGGCGAACGGTGCGGGGTTGGCTTCCTTGGCCTCGGCATGTGGCCCGACAAGACCCGCGAGGAACTGCCGGTCATGCCCAAGGGCCGCTACGACATCATGATGCGGCACATGCCCAAAGTGGGCAATCTGGGCCTCGACATGATGCTGCGCACCTGCACCATCCAGGTCAATCTCGACTATTCGAGCGAGGCCGACATGGCGCAGAAGTTCCGCACCGGGCTGGCCTTGCAACCGCTGGCCACCGCGCTGTTTGCCAACTCCCCCTTCACCGAAGGGAAACCCAACGGTTACCTGTCCTATCGCAGCCATATCTGGAGCGATACCGATCCGCATCGGACCGGCATGCTGCCCTTCGTCTTCGAAGACGGCTTCGGCTATGAACGCTGGGTCGACTACATGCTCGACGTGCCGATGTATTTCGTCTTCCGCGACGGCAAGTATCTCGACGCCGCAGGCCTCAGCTTCCGCGATTTCCTCGACGGGAAACTGGAAATCCTGCCCGGCGAAAAGCCCACCGAAAGCGATTGGTGGGACCACCTGTCCACCGCCTTCCCCGAAGTGCGGCTGAAGAGTTTTCTCGAGATGCGCGGCGCCGATGGCGGTCCGTGGAGCCGGATCTGCGCGCTGCCCGCCTTCTGGGTCGGCCTGCTTTACGACCAACCCGCGCTCGATGCCTCGTGGGACCTGGTCAAGCACTGGACGATGGAAGAGCGCGAGGAACTGCGCAACGCGGTGCCGCGGCTCGCGCTCGATGCGCCCATCCCCGGTGGCGGCAAGCTGCACGATCTGGCCAGGGAAGTGATGGCAATCGCCCGTGCGGGACTCGCCGCGCGGGGCCGTCTCAATTCATCGGGCGACAACGAGACCGGCTTCCTCGAAACGCTCGACGAAATCGTGGCCACGGGCAAGGTTCCGGCGCAGGTCATGCTCGACCGCTATAACGGCGAATGGGGCGGCGATATCGACCGCATCTACAAGTACAGCTTCTGAGAAGCGTGGGAGAACAGCGATGATCCAGATCAACGGTACAATCAGGCTGGGACGCTCGATCGATGCTGCCACGCGCAAGGCGATCGTCGAAATGGTCCGCGCCAGCCGCGCCGAGGACGGCTGCATCGACTATGCCTTTGCCAGCGACCTCGCCGATCCCGACACGCTGATCCTGTTCGAACGCTGGCGCGACCAGGCGGCGCTCGATGCGCATGGCAAGTCCGACCACATGGCAGCGTTTCAGGAGTTCATGGGGGCGAACCCGCCCGAGGCCAGCGATCTGCGCATCTACGACACCGACGAGGGACAGCCGCTGCGCTGATTACTCCGCCGGTTGCGGCGCGATTGCGGGCTGCGGCCTGACCCGGTTCCATATTCGCGTCAGCGGCGCGGTGAGCAGCCCGTTCTGCGCCATCCATGCGTGGTATTCGCGGTATTTGGGATCCTCGGCCAGCAGGTGGGCTTCCTCGGTCTTGGCGCGCCAGAAATAGATCGCGTTGACCACCACAAGGAAGAAGCTGTTGCGGATTGCATCGACCGGCGAGCCGCTGGTTACGAGGAAGGGCAGGACCGCGGCCCACCAGAACAGGTTCTTAGACACATAGGCCGGGTGGCGGGTGAACCGATACGGGCCATTGGTCAGCACCCCGCGATAGGTGAGGTTGGAAAACCGCAGGCCGAAGGCGAAGGTCGCCCATGCATAGACCCCGGTGAGCGCGACCAGCACGGCGCCCCATAGCGCCAGCAGCGTGTCGTTCCCGGCCATCCAGTGCACCCAGCCCGCGGTGTTCTGTTCGTAATTGATCGCCCGGCCATTGCCGAGGATGCCCCAGACGATCGGCGGATAGCAGATCAGCGCCGCCACCCAGCCCGCCAGCAGCGGGTTGCCCGAGCGGATATGCGCGTCGAGCGGGCGCATCGTGACGATATAGCCCACCGTCCCGATCATGACATCGATCATGAACATCGCCTCGATAATGGTCAGCGCGATGCGTTCGGGACGCGCGGCAACTTCGCCGAAATCGGCCGTCACGATGGTATGGAAGGCAAAGGGCACGATCGAGACCATGAAGGCCGTGAAGAAGGCCTTGATGATCCATACGCGCCAGTGACCGAGGACTTCTCGCGCGTCCCAGCCGGGACGCAGCAACAGCATGGCGCCAAAGTGCCAGGCATGATCGCGCGGCTCGACCAGCGCCCTGTCGAGCCACGGGACATAGAGCAGCGAGAGTACGACCAGCGGAATGGCCGCGTAGGCCAGGACCTGCATCGAGAAGAGATAATGCCCGTCCCAGTACCAACGGCACAGGCAATAGAGGCCGGCGATGATTGCCCAAGTCGCCCACAGGCCGGCCAGCTTTACCCAGGTCACCGCGCGGTCGGGCTCGCGGCGTGCGGGCAGCGACCAGTCGAGACCCGTGGAGGGGCGCAGATGCACCTTTTCGACGAAGATCGACCACGCCGCCATGGGCAGCGCTGCGGCCAGCAAGCCGACCAGCGCCGAGCTGCGCCCGCCCAGCGTATCGCGCGGGACCGCCCAATCGAAGGTTTCGGCGATCGCCGGAAAGGCGCGCGCGAAAGCGACCCAGGCCAGCAGCCCGGCGAGGCCAACAAGCCCCACGGCCGCGGAGACATCGCTCTTCGGCCGCGCGGCGGGTGCTGTTGCAGGCGCGCTCATGACCTCCCCTCGTTAGCCCGGAATGGTTAACAGGCGGATCATGCTAGCACGGCGGTCAGCGGAACGCAGTGATCCTTCCGCTGTCGTCGAGGATGTAGAGCGTGTTATTCGCCACGATCGGGGCCAGCGAAACCGGCTCGTCGAGGTCGGTGAACAGGCTGGCCGAACCTTCCGCACTGCTGATGCGGTAGACTTCGCCTTCCGAGCTGACGGCCCACAGATTGTTCCCGGCAAGCACCGGTCCCGACCAGAAGATCGGGCCCTTCTTGTCCTTCTCGTCGCGCCAGCGCGGCAGTTGGGTCAGCCAGCGTACCTTGCCGGTCGAACGCGCGATGGCGAGCAGGCGCGCATCGTCGGTCAGCGTGAAGATCCACTCGCCCGCGATTGCCGGAGTGGAAATGCCTGCGAGATTGAGTTCCCAGATCCGCTGCCCGGTCACCAGTTCGTAGGCCGCCATGCGGCCGCCCTGCCCCAGCGCGTAAACGCGGCCATTGTCGATGATCGGATCGGCATCGATATCGGTCAGCGAACCGACCTGCGTCGAGATCGAGGTCAGCGCGAGCGCATCGGCCCACAGCGTCCGGCCATTTTCGTACCGGTGCGCGATCAGTTCGCCCGAACTGTAGCCCGCGATCACCGTGCCCTGCGCGGCGGCAGGCGCGGCCACGCCGAACACGCCGGCCTGCGTCGAGGAACCGGTGTCCTGCCACAGTACCGATCCATCGGCGGCATCGAGCGCGAAGATCTGGTCGTCCTGCGTCATCACGAAGACCGAGCCGAACGCCACCGTGGGCGATCCGCGCAGCGGGCCCGAGGGGCGCACCTTCCACACCACCGATCCGCTTGCCGCGTCGAGCGCGGCCACATCGCCCACGCCGTCGGTCATGTAGACCTTGCCGTCGGCATAGCTGACGCCGCCGCCGAAAGCGGAATCCCTCAGCGCGCTCTCGACGCCAGGGTTGTAGCTCCAGCGCGCCGCGCCGGTCGCCGCGTCGAAGGCCGAGACCACGCCGTCGCTGCCGACCGCGAACAGCATGCCGCCGCCGACGACCGGTGCCGCGCCGAAACGGCGGCGCTGGCTGGCGCCTTCGATATCGACGGTAAAGGCACGCGACGGGTCGCTCGCCAAGGCCAGATGGCCATAGGACTTGCCCGCATTGCCGCCCGCCTGCGCCCAGCTGTCATTGACCTGCGCCGGGGGCAGGACGATCGACACGGTGGCCAGCGCCGGGTCGACCTTGGCGCCGGTCTCGATCCGCGACAGGATCGGCTGGCGATCGCCCAGCGTGGGGGTGACCTTCTTGTCGCCGCCGCCGAACAGGCCGCCGCTGCAGGCACCCAGCGCGAGTGCCAGGGCAGCGGCGCATGCCGTACGCGATAGGATTGTGCGGTTCATCTGTGTCCTCGTTCCGTATCTGGTGGCGGGCCGCAGCCTGCCCTATTCGGTTGCGACCGCGGCGTCTTCGCCTGCGGCACTTTCGCGTTCGACCCCTTGCTCTGCGAGCAGCGCTTCGACGTCCTCGATCGCATCGACACCGAGCACGCCGGCCATCTGGCGGGCGCGCGACCGCACGCTTTCGGGCGCGGTCTGATCCTTGGCGATCTGCGCGAACAGAGCACCGGCTTCGGCGCGCTTGTCCTGATCGAGATAGGCATGTGCGACCAGCTCGCCAGCGCTGGCGAAATACGGCTTGCCGGGGGTCGCCAGCGGCTTGAGCGCAGCGACGATGTCGGCGCTGTCCATCGCGTCGTAATTGAGCGCCACGTCGCGCAACCGCGCAAGGTCGCGCATGGCGGGCGCCGCACCGTCGTCGGCGGCGATCTGTTTGAACAGCGCCGAGGCTTCATCGGTATCGCCGCGCTGTTCGGCAATGCCTGCACGCATCAGCTTGGCTGCAACTGCCGCGCCGCTGCCTTCGCCCGCGGCGAGTTCCTCGAGGCGGTCATAACCGCTGTCGAGATTGCCCGCCTGGATCTGGTCGAGCGCGCCGACCAGCGTTTCGGAATCGCGTTCCATCGCGGCTTCCTGGCGGCTGTCCCAGTAGAGATATCCGGCGAACGCCACCAGCGCGAGGATGATCAGGCCCAGCAGGGGCTTGCCCCACCGGTCGAGGAACGCCTGGGCGTCGCTCTGGCGCACGGCGTCGTCGACTTCGCGCAGCAGCGCTTCCTGCTGTGCGCTTTCCTGCTTGGCGCGCTTTTCTTCGCGGGACAGTTCGTTCTTGGGTGTCAGGGCCACAGCGGCGGGCTCCATCTGGAAAGGGGTCGGTTTGCGCGGCTCTTTACGGACAGGCGCGGACAAGGGCAATGGTCGGGACTGCCTGTCCCCGCCCGCGTGAACGGCGGCTTAAAGCGCCTAGAGCTCAAGGCCCATCGCGCTCGAATAGAGGCGGCGATAGGTCGCGACCATCTTGGCTTCGTCGAACTGCGCCACTGCCTTGGCGCGGTTGGCTTCACCGACCTCGCGGCGCAGGTCCTTCGACACCGCCAGCTGGACCAGCGCCATGCGCAATTCCTCTTCATTGCCCGGCGGCGCGATGAATTCCGCATTCGCCTCGGACACCATGTCGGCAATGTCGCCCACTGCAGGCGCGACCACCGGCAGGCCCGCGGCCATCGCCTCGACCACCGACAGCGGGAACTGCTCGGAATCGCTCGACAGCGCGAAGATGTCGAACAGTCCGATGACCCGCGCCGGATCGCTTACCGGCCCGGGCACATGGACCCGGTGGTTGATCTTCAACCGATCGGCTTCGGCCAGGATCGCATCGCGCGCCTCGCCCTCGCCCAGAATCACCAATTGCCAGTTTTCGGGCAGATCGTTGAACACCCGCACCAGCCGCGGCAGGTTCTTGACCGTTCGCAGTCCGGCCAGCGTGCCCACCCAGTGTTCGCCCGGATGCTTGATCAGCCGCAGTGCATCCTTCTTCGGACGCATGGCGAACCCCTTGGTATCGATGCCATTGGGAATGCGTTTCACCCGGCCCAGCGGTTGCTGCCAGTCGACCAGCGCGATTTCCTCGAGTCGTTCGGAAGGAACGACGAGTCCCGATGCGCGTCCCAGCGCGATCCGGCGGAACCAGGTGCGGCTGGTTTTCAGTTTCTTCAGCTCGCTTTCGTCGAAGCCGTCCTCGTGATGGATCAGCGGCGGCAGGTCATGCACATCCTTGAACAATGTGTGCGCCATCACCGCATCCATCGCACCCCAATTGTAGGTGCAGACCAGATCATAGCCCTTCATCGCCCGGGCGATCTTCTGCAGGCGGCCCGGCAGGGGCCAGCCTTTCAGGCTGGGGAATTCCGGCTGGATGCGCACATCGCATCCCTTCGCGATCCGTGCGGCCGCGCCCAGCTGCGCAGGTTCGGCGGAAACGATCGTGTGCCGTGCCTTGGCAGCAAAGGCATTGATCAGCTGGACGGTCCGCAATTCCTTCCCGCCCGGGGCGAAGGTCGAGTGCAGATGGAGGATGTGCGGCACCACGCCGCGGCGCGCCCGGTTCATGCGAGGCGGGCCAGCAATGCATCCACCACGGCACGCGCCTCGGGCTCATCGAGCGTGGGTGCGTGACCGACCCCGGGCACCGTGGCCGCGATTGCCTGCGGGGCCCGCTGCTGCATGGCGGCGAAGGCCTGCGCCGACAGCAATTGCGACAATTCGCCGCGCAGCAGCGCGAGCGGCTTTTGCGCCAGCCGGTCGTAGGCCGGCCAGAGATCGGGCGGGACCGCCGCATCGTCCGCCGCGAGGATCGGTTCGGCGATCTTCATGTCGTAATCGAATGCGATCCGGCCGTTGTTGCACAGCGTCAGCGTGCGCTTGGCCATCGCGATCCATTCCTGCGTGCCATAGCCCGGAAAGGCGGGCCCGTGCACTTCCTCGAGCGCGCGCGCGGCATGCATCCAGGTGGGGAAGCTGCGGCCCTGCCCGATATAGGACTTGATCGCATCGAGCCCCGCGGTCTCGATAACGGGCCCGACATCGTTCAGCAGCGTGCCCGCGATCCGATCGGGTTGCTGGGCTGCCAGCGCCAGCGTGATGAGCCCGCCCATCGAGGTGCCGACCGACACGAAACGATCGATCGCCTCGGCCTCGAGCAGCGCCAGCAGGTCGGCGGTGTATGTCGGGATCTGGTAGCTGGCGGGTTCCTCGGCGTAATCGCTGTCGCCGCGTCCGCGCATCGTCGGCACCAGCACGCGCCAGCCCTGCGCCGCGATATGCGGGGCCAGGTCCTCGAAATCGCGCGCATTGCGCGTCAGCCCGTGGAGGCAGATTACCGGCGGACGCCCGGTAGCGCTGCCGTAGTCACGGAAGCGGAGGGTGAGGCCGTCGGGGCTCTGCCAGTGACGGTCGGTGTAGCTGTTATCCATATGGGGCGGAGAAAACCTTGGTCGCTTGGCGTTGGTGCCCTTGTATCGGGCCGACATGCCGCCCACTATCGCTGGATGCGCGCCGAACCGCAAGCCGCGAGCTATCGCCCCGACACGCCGATCGAGACGCTGGCCGACTGGATCGGCGATGCAGTCGAACCGGCGGATTTCCCGAAGACCGAACTGCGTTTCCGCAACGAGCGGTATGCCGCGACCGTGGGACTGGACGACTTGTCCGACGCCGACTGGCTCCGCCATTTCGGCCGGTTCGAACCGCTGGCCGGCAACCTGCCGCAGCCGCTGGCGCTGCGTTATCACGGCCACCAGTTCCGCGTGTACAACCCCGAGATCGGCGACGGCCGCGGCTTCCTTTACGCGCAGCTGCGTGATGCCGATGGCCGGTTGCTCGACCTGGGCACCAAGGGTTCGGGGCAGACGCCGTGGAGCCGCCGGGGCGATGGCCGGTTGACGCTGAAGGGCGCGGTCCGCGAAATCCTTGCCACCGAGATGCTCGAAGCGCTGGGGGTCTACACTTCGAAAACCTTCAGCGTGGTCGAGACCGGCGAAGCACTGACCCGCGGCGACGAACCCAGCCCCACCCGCTCGGCAGTGATGACGCGGCTGAGCCATGGCCACATCCGGATCGGCACTTTCCAGCGGTTGCTCGCCCTCGAAGAGCGCGCCCACATGGCGCAGCTGGTCGACTACTGCCTGGCGCAATTCCCCGGCCCGCCACCGCCTGAAGACGCCCCCGGGCGCGAGGACCCCGCAGTGCGGCTGATGCATCTCGTCGTCGAACGGCTGGCAGATCTCGCCGCCAGCTGGATGGTCGCGGGCTTTGTCCACGGCGTGCTCAACACCGACAACATGAACATCTCCGGCGAGAGCTTCGACTACGGCCCGTGGCGTTTCCTGCCGCGGTGGGATCCGGGCTTCACTGCGGCCTATTTCGACCACCAGGGCCTTTACGCCTTCGGCCGCCAGCCCGAGGCGCTGCACTGGAACTGCGGCCAGCTGGCGGTGGCCTTGCGGCTGCTTGCCGATGCGCCGCCGCTGATTGCCGCGATGGAACGCTTCGGCCCGCTCTACATGGAAGCGATCGGGCGGCGCTGGTGCTGGAGGCTGGGCGTCGCCAGCCGCGGACCCGAGGCCGACGGCCGCCTCGTCGCGGCCTGCGAAAAGGCGCTGAGCGACAGCGCTACCGCGCCCGATGCATTCTTTTTCGCGCACCGCGGCGGCCGCGGGGCCGAGGGATCGCTGGCGGAAGCGTTCGCAGGCTATGAGCCGGTCGCTGGCGCGCACCCCTACTGGAATGGCGGCGGTCCGCAATCGATGCTGATCGAGGAAGTCGAGACCATCTGGGCCGCCATCGCCGAAAACGACGACTGGCAACCGCTGGCCGACAAGGTGGCCGCGCTGCGCGAAATGGGCGCCGCGCATGGCCCGCCCCCGCAACCCGCTGGGCATCGCCGGGCCGAGAGTGCAACTTGAATTGACGCAGCGCCCGCAACCTCCCACCTAGGGCACATTCCGAGGCGCAGAACAGGATAAGCATACGCCATGACGACCGAACTGGTCTCAACCGAACCCGCGACCGGCAAGGAAATCTGGCGCGGCCAGGCGGGCAATGTCGACGAGACGATCGAGCGCGCGCGCAAGGCGCTGCGGCAATGGTCGCGCGAACCGTTGGGCCGCAGGATCGAATTCGTGCGCCGTTTCGCCAATGAAGTCCGCAAGCACGGCGATGCCTTCGCCGAGCTGATCGCGCGCGAGACGGGCAAGCCGCTGTGGGAAGCGCGCACCGAGGTCGAAGCGGTCATCGGCAAGGTCGAGATCTCGATCACCGCCTATGCCGAGCGCACCGGGCAGAAAAAGCTCAACAGCGCGCTGCAGGGCACTGCCGCGCTGCGCCACAAGCCGCATGGCGTGATGGCCGTGCTGGGGCCGTACAATTTCCCCGCCCACCTGCCCAACGGCCACGTCGTGCCCGCGCTGATCGCAGGCAATGTGGTGATCTTCAAGCCGAGCGAGAAAACCCCGGCAGTGGGCGAATTCCTTACTCGGTGCTTCCACGAGGCCAAGGTGCCCGAAGGCGTGGTGCAATGCATCCACGGCGGGGCCGAGGTCGGGCAGGCACTGGTCGAGCACTGGATGGTCGATGGCGTGCTGTTCACCGGTTCGGCACGCGCGGGCATCGCGATCAACCGCAAGCTGGCCGCCGATCCGGGCAAGATCGTCGCGCTGGAAATGGGCGGCAACAACCCCATCGTCATGCTCGATACGCCCAAGATCGAGGATGCGGCGGCGACGATCGTCCAGTCCGCCTTCACCACCGCCGGCCAGCGCTGCACCGCAGCGCGCCGGCTGATCGTGGTCGATTCGATGTTCGACAAGATCGTGCCCGCGGTAAAGGCGCTGACCGAGAAGCTCATCGTCGACGAGCCTTTTGCAGAACCCCAGCCCTTCATGGGCTGCGTGATCGACAATTCCACCGCCGACCTGCTGTCCGAAAGCTTCGTCGCGCTGATGAGCCGGGGCGGCACGCCGATCATGCACATGAAGCGGCGCGACGAATCGCTGCCCTTCCTGTCGCCCGCGATCCTCGACGCGACCGAGATCCACGACCGGCCCGACATCGAATTGTTCGGCCCGTTGCTGCAGGTGATCCGCGTGCCCGATTTCGACGCGGCGATCTATGAAGCGAACAATACGCGCTACGGCCTTTCGGCCTCGCTGATCGGGGGCAAGCCTGCCGATTTCGAGCATTTCTGGACCGAGATCCGCGCCGGCATCGTCAATTGGAACCGCCCCACCAACGGGGCATCCTCATCCGCGCCGTTCGGCGGCGTCGGTCTGTCGGGCAACCACCGGCCCGCGGCGTTCTATGCGGCGGACTATTGCGCCTATCCGGTCGCCAGCAACGAGATGGAGCAACCCCGTGCGAACATCGGGGTCGGTATCCGGGAAAGCTGACCGCGCTGCGGTCAGTCGGTGGTGACGAGGTCGATCTCGGTCACGCCCTGCGGCAGCCGTCGCGCATAGACCACATAGGCCGAACGCCCCTTGGTCCCACTGAGGATGTTGTCGCCCGCGCTCTTGGTGTGTTCGGCATTGTAGCCGGCGGCGCGTGCGCGCGTGTAGTAGAAGGCAAGCACTTCCTCGAGCGCGACCGGCGTCAGGAAGGAGACCACGCGCAGCGCGCACTGGCCTTCGTCGGTTCCGGCCGCTTCCTGCGTGTTGCCGCGCGGATAGACGGGAAAAGCGGCGGGCAGCTTGGCCGCCCAGGCAGAGGTGTAGTCGACCTTCTCGCCGCAATTCTCGCCGCCCGGCGAAACCGCGGCGCGGGCAGCGGCGACCATCGCCGCGCTCGGTGCATTGTCGTCGCCCAGCGTCTTGGCGGTCGGCGGCGAAACCAGTTCGCTGCGCCCGCCTACCAGTTCGGCGGCGCGGCTGCGCGCAGCCTCGATCGCGCGGGGCGACTTGTCGATATTGGGGATCGCGGCATTGCCGGTGCCCGACAGCGCGGCATTGGCTTCGTTCCGTCCGGCCAGATCGGGATCGGACGATAGCTCGTCGTTCAGCGCCTGTTCGCTCGCCGGGTCCATGGCGTCGCCTGCCGCCTCATCCTCGTTCGTGTCACCACAACTAGCCAAAAGGGCAACAGGAACGAGAGAGACGAGCAGGCGACGGTTCATCGATAGACCTCAACTTGGGAACGCGACTGTCCTACGCAGCAACTGCCGCGCTTTGCCAGCCGACCGGAGGCGCTGCACCATAGCGGGACATGCCGGCTTGAAAAGCTAAAGGGCGCCGCCCGCCTCCCCGCAAGGGAAGGACAGACGACGCCCGCACGGCCCGGTGGCGAGCCGCGCTGTCCGGCCGTGGGTGGGCACGGCCGAAACGCAAATTCACATCAGCCGCAGCGGGTCTGCGAACGGTCGATCGACCGGCCGAGCAGTGCGCCCGCCGCCCCGCCGAGGATGGCGCCAAGCGTGCGATCGCCGCCCTGGCCTGCGACTTCATGGCCCAGCAGTGCGCCGACGCCCGCGCCGACCAGCAGGCCGGTGGTGCCATTGTCGCGCTTGCAGTAATAACGCCCGTCGTTTCCGCGCCAGACGCGGGTGTTGGCGCGGACCGGCTGGCCGTAGCCGCGATCGTAACCCATGTAATAGGGACGCGACTGGCCGCCGCGATAGTCACCCCCGCCCCGGTAATCACGGTAATCGCGGTAATCGCGATCCCGGTCGTGCCGATGCCCGCGCTGGCGTTTGTGATCGAAGGTCAGGTCTCCGGTAACCGCTGCGTGCGCGCCGCTGTTGGCGTGCATCGCGGGTGCCGCACTGGCCGGCATGGCGAAGGCGAGGCCTGCCGCGGCGATGGCCATCGAAGCATTCCGGAAAGACTTGAGCATGGTTTATTCCTTTCTGAGCGCAGAGGCCGGAGGGGAGGCCCTGCGATGCCGTTAAGCTTTAGGGCGCCTAACCTGAACCGCATGCAACCATGCCGTCAGCTTTAGAAGAATCCGGCAGGCCGACGCTTCCGCGTCGACGAATTGCCGCTTGCGGGCGTGTTCGCGGGGGCCTAGCGCGCGAAAATGAACGCGAGCGCCCCACCCCAGACCGACCGCACGGGCCTTGCCGCGGCGTTCAGCGCCTATGTCATCTGGGGCTTCCTGCCACTCTACCTGATCCTTGTCCGTAGCGTCCCGGCGTTCGAATTCGTCGGCTGGCGAATCATCTGGACCCTGCCGCTGTGCCTGCTGATCGTGCTCGCCCGCCGCCAGGGCCCCGACCTGCGCGCCGCGCTGGCCAATCGCCGGACGCTCGGCCTGCTGGCGCTGAGCGCGACGCTGATCGCGGTGAACTGGGTGGTCTATGTCTGGGCGATCCAGAACGGGCAGGTCTATGCCGCCAGCCTCGGCTATTACATCAACCCGCTGGTCAATGTGCTGCTGGGCACCGTCTTGCTCGGCGAGAAGCTCTCCCGTCCGCAATGGGCCGCGGTGGGGCTTGCCGGGATCGGTGTTTCGCTGCTGGCTGCGGGCGCGCTCACCACGCTGTGGATCAGCCTGACGCTGGCGCTGAGCTTCGGGTCCTACGGGCTCATTCGCAAGCAGCTCGATGTCGGTTCGGTCCCCGGGCTGACGATCGAATCGGCGCTGCTGTTGCTGCCATCGTTCGCGGTCGCATGGTATTACGCGCAGACGCAGGGATCGTCCTTCGCCGTTTCGACCGAACTCAGCCTGGCGATCATGGCCGGCGGCGTGGTGACCGCTTTCCCCCTGCTGCTGTTCGCGATTGCCGCGCGCAAGCTGTCCTACTCGATGCTCGGCTTCATCCAGTTCCTCGCTCCCAGCATCGTTTTCGTTCTGGGACTGACCGTGTTCGGCGAAGAGCTGAAGCCCGTCCAGGCCGCCTGCTTCGCCTGCATCTGGGCGGCCGCAGCGATTTTCGTGTGGGACCTCGTCGCGCGGACTAGGAAGCCAGCCGCCAGCTGAGCGTCTCGCCCGCGTGGAAGGGCACGATCCGCGCCTCGCCGCCATCGACTTCCGCCGGCACTTCCACCGGCGCCTTTTCCAGCGTGATCCGCTCTTCGTTCGGTGCGAGGCCGTAGAAAGCGGGGCCGTTGAGGCTGGCGAAGGCTTCGAAATGGTCGAGCGCGCCCTCGTCCTCGAACACCTGGACATAGCTTTCCAGCGCAAAGGGCGCGTTGAAGATGCCAGCGCAGCCGCAGGCGGTTTCCTTGGTATGCCGGTGGTGCGGCGCACTGTCGGTGCCGAGGAAATACTTGGCCGATCCGCTGGTCGCCGCGCCGCGCAGCGCCAGCCGGTGCTGTTCGCGCTTGGCCACCGGGAGGCAATAGAGATGCGGGCGAATGCCGCCGACGAGGATATCGTTGCGGTTGATCTGCAGGTGCTGCGGGGTGATCGTCGCCGCGACATTGGGACCCGCGCTTTCCACGAAGCCGACCGCCTGCATGGTGGTGATATGCTCGAAGATCACGCGCAGCATAGGCAGCCGATCGACCAGCGGCTGCAGCACGCGGTCGATGAACACCGCCTCGCGGTCGAAGATGTCGATATCGGGCGTGGTCACTTCGCCGTGGACGCACAGCGGCATGCCGATATCGGCCATGCGTTCGAGCACGCCCATGATGTTGGCGACGTCGGTAACGCCGTGCGCGGAATTGGTGGTGGCGCCGGCGGGATAGAGCTTGGCCGCGGTCAGCACGCCGTCGGCATGGCCTGCGGCGAGATCGTCCGCGTCGCTCTCGTCGGTCAGGTAAGCGGTCATCAGCGGAGTGAAATCCAGGCCCGCGGGCACTGCGGCTAGGATCCGGTCGCGATAGGCCGCGGCGAGCGCGGTGGTGGTCACCGGCGGCGCAAGATTGGGCATCACGATGGCGCGGGCGAACTGGCGCGCGGTCTGCGGGACCACGGCGCGCATCGTGTCACCATCGCGGAAATGCAGATGCCAGTCGTCGGGGCGGCGGATTGTCAGCGATTCGACCATGTGGTTGCCTATGGCGTCGGGCGGCCTATCTGTCACCCATGACTGCCACCCGCCTGTTCGACCGAGCCATCGTCCGCCTCACCAGCGAAGACCCCGACGAAGACGTCATTGCCTTCCTGCAGGGACTGGTGACGAATGATGTCACGGGAACCCTGCCCGCCTATGCCGGGCTGCTGACGCCGCAGGGCAAGACGCTGTTCGATTTCCTCGTATGGCCCGGCGCCGCCGGGGAAGTGCTGATCGATTGCGAAGCCGAGGCGGCCGAGGATCTGGCCAAGCGGCTGTCGCTCTACCGCCTGCGCCGCAAGATCGCGATCGCGGTCGATGCAGGCGTGGCCGTGCACTGGCAGGCTGAGATGGGCGATGGCGGTGCTGCCGATCCGCGACTGGCCGCGCTCGGCCAGCGCTGGCTGGCGCCAGTTACCGACAGCGACGAAGCAGCAGACGCCGACTGGCGGGCGCACCGCCTCGCGCTGGGCGTGCCCGAAGGCCGGGCCGAACTGGGCGACATCCTGTGGCTGGAAACCAACGCCGCCGAACTGCACGGCGTCAGCTTCGGCAAGGGCTGCTATATCGGGCAGGAGAACACCGCCCGGATGAACTGGCGCAGCAAGGTCAACCGGCGGCTGGTGGTGGTCCCGCTCGAGCGTTCCGACGACAAGCGGCGGAAGGCGGATTACCCCGATCTCGGCCTGGCGGTGGACCATCTGCGGGTGGATGCAATCGACGCGGACAGCGCGCCGCAATGGATGCGCGACGCGCTCAGCCCTGCGGCAGAGTGATATCCATCGACCGGGTGAGCATGCGCTCGGCCCGGTCGCGCGCGGCTGTTTCGGGAAGCCCGAGCGAGCGTGACAGCGCGGTGCCGATCAGCGCATCGCCCATGGCCATCAGCACCAGCGCCAATGTCTCTTCATGCACCTGCGTCGGGGCAGCGCCATGCGCGGCTTCCTCGGGCGCGATTTCATCGACCAGCTGATGGATGGTCTCGACGATCGGGGTCAGCGCGTCCTCGTTGCCGGTCAGGATCATCCAGCTGGCGAGTGCGCCAGCGCCTTCCTTGTCGAATGCATCGAACGCCAGGTCGACCACCTCGCGCGGCGATCCGAGACCCGCGCGGCTCGCCCGGACCGCCTCGATGATCGTGTCGCACACCGTCTTGGCAAGATGGCCGGCCAGCGCCTTCTGCAGGCCCGCCGCCGATCCGAAATGGTGCAGCAGATTGGCATGGGTGCGGCCGATGCGCGCACCCACCGCCTTCAACGTCACCGATTGCGGCCCCGCTTCGATCAACAGCACGCGTGCCGCCTCGAGCGCTGCAAGTCGCGATTCCTCGGGCGATAGTCGTTTGCGCGTGGCCATTGACCGGTGCGGTAACCCATTGCGCAGGGCCGCGAAAGGCGTGACGCCAATTTATTGACAGCAATGTAAGTAGGCCTTACTTACATCAATGTCAGTTAATCCCGAGGAGCTTTTGATGAACGCCCCCGTTACGATCGATACCGACTTGCGTGACGCCGCGCCGACCCCGGCCGATCTGACCATCACCGTGCGCGACGAGCGCTTCAATCGCGGCACCAGCCCGCGGCGCTGGTGGGCGGGCGAACCGTTCGGCACTGCCTGGCACAATGCCCTGTCGGCCACCTTCCCTCGCGGCGAAGCCTTCTTCATCGAGGCGGTCAAGGCGCATCGCGAAGGCGCCAATCCCAAGCTCGAGAGCGAGATCCGCGCGTTCGTGAAGCAGGAGATCAACCACACCCGCGAACATATCGCCTTCAATCGGCTGGCCGAGGACGCGGGCTACGACATCAAGACGATCGACGCGCGGGTGGCGGAACTGCTCGCGCTGACCAAGGGGCGCCCGGCTATCGCGAACTTGGCGGTGACCATGGCGCTCGAGCATTACACCGCGATGATGGCAGCCGAATTCCTCGCCAATCCGAAGCATTTCGCCGCCGCCGACAAGGAAGTGCGCGATATGTGGCGCTGGCATGCGGCCGAGGAGATCGAGCACAAGGGCGTCGCTTTCGACACCTGGAACCACGCCACCAAGGACTGGACCGCAGGCAAGCGCTGGCGCGTGCGCAGCCTCGTCATGCTCACGGTTACTGCGCGCTTCTTCAAGAACCGCTGGGCCGATGCGCTCGCTCTGCTCGAACAGGACGGCATCACCGGCTGGAAGGCGAAGTGGGGCCTGTTCAGATATCTCACCGTCAGCCCGGGCATCGTGCGCCGGATCTTCCCCGCGTGGCTGGCCTATTTCAAGCCGGACTTTCACCCGTGGGATCATGACGACCGCGAATTGATCAAGCTGTACGAAGGCGATTTCAGCGACGCGCTGATGCCCGCTGAGTAAGGCTTCGTAGCTGAACGAAGAAAGGCCCCGCAGGTACAGCGCCTGCGGGGCCTTTCTCTTGCCTGGCTTCAGGCGGCCTGCGGCCGCGCGCGGGCATCGGCGCGCAGGTCGAGGCTGAAGAGCTTGCAGGGTGCTTCGCCGCCCCGTGCACGGCTCGCACGGGGCGCGACCCGGCCGGTGGGCAGGAAGCCGATCTTGCGCAGCACGCGGCCCGATGCCGGATTGTCGACGAAATGCCCCGCCTCGATCCGCTGGTGGCCGAGAAGGCGCGCCACTTCGAGCGCGCCGCGGCCCGCTTCGCTAGCGTAGCCTTGGCCCCAATGGGGCCGTGCGATCCAATACCCGATCTCGGCATCGGCGCTGTCGCAGGGATCGATGCCGATGCAGCCGATCACTTCGGAGCCGCTGCCCGTGGGCAGGGTAACGAGGAAGACCGGATAGCGCGGGTCGTGCTGGCGCATGACGAATTCGCTGGCGTGTTTGGGGAGATAGGGCCACGGCGCGCTGGCAAGATTGCGGACGATCGCTTCATCGGCGATTCCGCCCAGCAGCGCTTCGGCATCTTCGGGCCATGCCGGCCGCAACAGCAGCCGTTTGGTCACATGGAACATAGGTAATCTCCCCTTCGGTCCACGCTCCGGGCTCCTAGGCCGGACGCGTGACAATTGCGTGATGGCGAAAGAAAATTTCGCCGCGGAATTGAAGAAGGAGAAACGACAAGAGGGAGACGGGTCGGCCCCATCTCCCTCTTCGGTTGCCGGATCGTGGACCCGGCTGGGACCGTCCCGTTTGGACGATCCCGTTATCGGAGCGTCCGGTTTACTCGGCGGCTTCGGCCATCATGTCGACCGAGACGAACTGGCGGTCGAGCTTGCCCTTGTGGAAGCGGACCTTGCCGTCGGTAAGCGCGAACAGGGTGTGATCCTTGCCCATGCCGACATTGCTGCCCGGATAGTACTTGGTGCCGCGCTGACGCACGATAATGTTGCCGGCGATGACGTTCTCGCTGCCGAACTTCTTCACACCAAGGCGACGACCGGCCGAATCACGACCGTTACGCGACGAACCGCCTGCTTTTTTATGTGCCATCGTCCGCGCTCCTTACTTCTTGGCTTCAGTCGTCTTGGCAGCGGCCTTCTTGGGCGCAGCCTTCTTGGCAGGAGCCTTGTCTTCCGCGGCATCGGCCTTGGGAGCGGCTTCCTTCTTCGGCGCGGCCTTCTTGGCCGAACCGGCACCGACGTCGGTGATCCGCAGCAGCGTCATCTGCTGGCGGTGACCGTTCTTGCGGCGATAGTTGTGACGGCGACGCTTCTTGAAAACGATCACCTTTTCGCTCTTGGCCTGTGCGATGATCTCCGCCGAAACGGTAACCTTGCCGGCATCCGAAAGCGAATCGCCTTCGCCTGCGAGCAGGACGTCGCCCAGCGTGATGGTATCGCCGGCTTCGCCAGCCAGCTTCTCAACCGCGATCTTGTCTCCGGCGGCAACCCGGTACTGCTTGCCGCCCGTGCGCACTACTGCGAACATGGTGGTTATCTCTCGTTCAAATTGCTGTGCCGTGATCTTGCGATGCACGGCGCGCCCGTCAGGCTACATGAAGCAGCCCCGGAAAGAAGCGTGCCGTTAAGCGATAGGTTGCCGCAAGTCAACGCTCGCCGCGAGGAATTTTGCATCCCCGCTGGTGCGCTGCGGCCTGCGTGATATGGAAGACAGGATGATCGATCGCAAGCTTTTCACCCTCCCCCTCGCCATATTCCTGCTGGCCGGCTGCGCGGGCACCGCGTCCGAACGCTACCCTTCGCTGGCGACACGCGATGTGGAGCGCGCCGAAGGCACGTTCGAGCCCGTCCCGGGGCGACAGCTGGAGGTTCCGCAGGTTCCGGTAACGATGTCGGGCAGCCTTGATGAGCGGCTTGCTGCACTGGTCGAGCAGGCGCGCGGGGCGCATGCCGAGTTCACCGGTGCCGTCCCGGCAGCCGAGCGCAGGGTCGGCGCCGCCGCCGGCAGCGCGATCGGCAGCGATAGCTGGGCGACGGCGCAAGTGGCCCTCGCCGATCTCGATTCGGCGCGCAGCATTGCCGCGACGGCGCTGGGCGATCTCGATATCCTCTATACCGCTGCGACCGTCCAGGCGCAGGACAGCGCCGCGATCGCAGCAGCGCGGGAGACCGTCATCGCGCTGGTGCGCGAGGAAGACGACGTGCTGGCCAGGCTGCGCGCACGAATCCGCTGATCGCGCATACGAAAAACGCGGAGCCGGTTGCCCGGCCCCGCGTCCCCCCCACCGGAAGTGATGCCTATACGAAGGCGGCGATCGTCACCGTGGCAATGCCCCAGCAAAAGATCAGCGCCGGCAGGATCAGCATCTGGACCGCGGCGTCCCCCGCCTTCACGCGGCCCGTATGCGTGACGATTCCCTGGCTTACGAGCTTCGCCCAGCTCATGTTGCGCCCGCGATGCTCGGGACCGATCCGTGTCCACAGCGCGGGCAGGCCGAAGCCGGCGACGATAAACAGCGTGAAGATGACCATCGGGATGATCAGCCCCGGCGTCGAAAGACCCGCAGCCATCACTGCAAGAAAGCCCAGATACAGGCCCACCGTCGCGATATAGAGACCCTTGGGCAGTTCGAAACTGCGGTCGGTCTCGGGCATGGTCTTGGGCGCCGCAACGATGGCGGCTTGTTCGGCAACGAGTTCGCGAGTGAAATGCTTGGACATGGCGGGCTCCTTTGTTGGAGCCTTGATGCGCCCGAGCAGCCGGCGATTCCTTGATCTCGATCAACGAACGGAATTTATTTCCAGCGCTTCAGATCGGCATGATCCTGTTTCCGCGGCTCGATCCAGTGCCATGCATCGCCGCGTTTCTCGCGTTTCCAGAACCACGCCGCCGATTTGAGATGGTCCATCAGGTAATCGGCACCGGCAAATGCATCGCGTCGATGCCGTGCTGCGGTAGCCACCAGCACGATCGCCTCACCCGGTGTCATCACCCCCACGCGGTGCCAGGCAAGCGCGCCTTCGAGCCCGAAGCGCACCTTTGCCGCCTGCGCCAGGTCCAGCATGCCGCTGAGCGTAAGCGGTTCGTAATGCGTCAGTTCGAGCGCCTTTACGTCGCCGTCCGGCCGGACCTTGCCGCAAAAGGAGACCACCGCCCCGGCCGCGCCCTGCGCCGCGTTGAAGGCGGCCAGCGCCTCTCCCACGGACAGCCCCTTCTCGAGCACGCGGACATCGAGCGGCGTTTGGAGAACGAGCCTAGCCACCGCTGACCGGCGGCAGCAATGCAACCTCGTCGCCATCCCGCGCCGACAGCTGGGTCTTGTCCGCCAGCACCTTGCCTGCACAAGCCAGATTGACCCGCGCCTCGCGCAGCTGTTCGGCAACCGCGGGGTTCACCGCGGCCAGCAGACCGTCCCAACCGAGCGGCGCTGCGACTTCGCATTCGTCCTGCCCGGCGAGATCGCGCAACGGACCGAGGAAAAGGATACGCACGCCCATGGCTCAGGCTTCCAGATATTGGCCGGTCACGCCGGGCGCCGTTGCAAGGTAGCTTTCGATCGCGGCGAGCGCCGCGCCTTCCCCCGCGATCATGTTGATCCGGCGCGGCGCATGCTTGCGCGCCAGGGCGACAATGATCGCCCGCCGCCATTCGCGGTGGGTGTGATCGGCCGATGGGAGGACGAGGACGGCGTCATCGCCCCCGGCCAGGGCATCCTCCGCCTGCGGCAGCCATTGTCCGTGGAACAGCGCCGCAGCCGCAAGCGGATCGCCAGGCAGGCCGTCCACCGCGATCCGTTTCATTCACGCCGCTCGCGGTGGAGCGTGATGCCGATCTTCTCGCCCGCCTCCGCAATCGCCAGCTTGACGATCTTGACCGTCACTGCGGTAATGCGCCGGTCCTGCAGGAACAGCGTTTCGCAAACATGGTCGGCGACCGCCTCGATCAGCTTGAAATGAACGCCTTCGGGCAAGGCTTCCGACGCGGCGAACTTGAGATCCATGTAGTTCTTCGAGTGATCGAGCGAAGTGTCGGGATCATAGCGGCGCAGGGGCTTCATCTGCGCCTGGATGGTAAAGCGCAGCGGCTGCGGCCGGCCGGTCTCTTCGGAATAGATGCCGGTGAGCACGTCGTGCTCGAAATCGGCCACTTCGAGGATCAGCGAATCGTCCATGGGCAGCGTCCTAGCGCGGATTCGACCAGCGCGCGAAGATCGCGGTGGGCAACAGCCGTCCGCTGCCATCCTCCTGCACCGCCAAGTCGCCATGTTCGATCGTGCCCGGCAGTTCGGCGAACAGTTCCTGAAGCAGGCCGGCCAGGCTGAGGCTGCTCATGCGAACGGCATAGACGGTCAGGAAAAGGAACCGGCTGTCGGCATCGAGCAACTGGCGGCAATCGGACACGAGCTCCGGCAATCCTTCCTCGAGCCGCCACACCTCGCCATCCGGTCCTCGCCCGAACTTCGGCGGATCGAGAATGATGCCGTCATAGCGGCGCCCGCGTCGCACTTCGCGTGCCGCGTACTTCATCGCATCCTCGACCAGCCAGCGGATGGGACGATCATCGAGCCCCGCCATGGCGGCGTTCTCGCGCGCCTGGGCGACCGATTTCTTGCTCGCATCGACATGCGTCACACGGCCGAAGCGGCTGAGCGCCTGCGTGCCCACGCCGGTATAGCCGAACAGGTTCATCGTCTCGGCATCGCGTGCATCGCCGAGTTTCCGGCCCATCCATTCCCACACCGGGGCCATGTCGGGGAAGAAGCCGAGGTGCCGGAACGGCGTGCATTGCGCCGTGAAGCGCGCTTCGTCGCCCCAGCGCAACGTCCAGCCATCCTGCGGCACGTCGCGCGCAAACTGCCAGCGGCCACCGCCGTCCTCGTCGCTGCCGGGGACGAATTCGCCATGCGCGTCCCATTCGGGCAGGCGCGGCGACCACATCGCCTGCGGTTCGGGACGGATGAAGCGGTAGTCACCATATTGTTCGAACTTGCGCCCGTGCCCGCTGTCGAGCAGGCGATAGGCGTCCCAGCCTTCGCCGACCATCAGCACCGGATCGCGCCGCAATTGGGCCATCAGGCCGAATGCCCCACGATATGGTCGCGCACGGCTTCATAGGTGCCGGGAAGCTCGCGATAGGCTTCTTCGCGCGCGAACAGATCGCCGACCCGGGCCGGCAGCCCTGGGCGGGTGCCCGTCGCCCGTTCGACCGCATCGGGGAACTTCGCCGGATGCGCGGTGGCCAGCGTGACCACAGGGACGTCATGCGGCAGTTCGGCCACGCGCGCCGCGTGCAGACCGATCGCGGTATGCGGATCGACGATTTCCGCGCAATCCTCGCATGCCCAGCGCATGGCCCGCGCCATGTCGTCCTCGTCGGCGCGCATGCTGGTGAACAGCGCAGACGCGCCTTCGCGCTGCGCATTGGTAAGCTGCATCGCGCGTGCGCTCTCGAACCCGCGCATCTGCTCGGCCAAAGCGATCCCGTCGCGCCCGCCGACATCGAACAAGAGCCGCTCGAAATTGGAACTGACCTGGATGTCCATGCTGGGCGCAGCGGTGGGTGTCACCTCCCCGGCCGAATAATCGCCGGCGTTGAGCGCGCGGTGCAGGATGTCGTTGACGTTGGTCGCCACGATCAGGCGCTCTATCGGCAGGCCCATCTGCGCTGCGACATGGCCGGCGAAGACATCGCCGAAATTGCCCGTCGGGACGCTGAACGCCACCTTGCGGTCGGGCCCGCCCAGTTGCAGCGCAGCGGCGAAATAATAGACCACCTGCGCCATCAACCGCGCCCAGTTGATCGAATTGACCGCGCCGATCCGGTGGGTGTCGGTCACGTCGCGATCGGCGAAGATGCGCTTCACCATCGCCTGCGCGTCGTCGAAGCTGCCATCGATCGCGATGTTGTGGACATTGGGGGCGCGCACGGTGGTCATCTGGCGGCGCTGGACATCGCTGACGCGGCCCTTGGGATGCAGCATGAATATCTCGACCCGGTCGAGCCCCGCCACCGCATCGATCGCGGCGCTTCCCGTATCGCCGCTGGTTGCCCCGACGATGGTCAGGCTGCCATCTTCGCGCGCGAGGAACTCCTCGAACAACAGGCCGAGCAATTGCAGCGCGACGTCCTTGAAGGCGAGCGTAGGGCCATGGAACAGTTCGAGCAGCCATTGCCGCTCGTCGAGCTGGGTCAGCGGGGTCACGGCCGCATGGGCGAAGCGGCCATAAGCCTTGGCGGTCAGTTCTCGCAGCCGCTCGGGCGTCAGGCAATCGCCGACGAAGGGCTGCATCACCCGCGCGGCCAGTTCGCTGTAGGGCAGACCGCGCATCGCGGCGATTTCGTCATGCGTGAAGCGCGGCCACTGTGCCGGGACATAGAGCCCGCCATCGCTGGCCAGACCGGCGAGCGTGACGCCGGCGAAATCGAGCGACGGAGCGCTGCCGCGGGTGGAGACATATTTCATCGGGATAGGCGGTTAGCGGGGCATGCCGGGGCGGGCAAGCAAGCGGCTCTTTAAACGTCCCTAGCCCGCGTGGCACGGCGCCGCAGCGCGAGGATGTAGATGATCAGCGCAGTGAGTGCGAAAAAGAACCACTGGCCCGCATAGGCAAGGTGGTTGTTGGGCAAATCGCGTGGATCGGGCGGCGCCAGCGGGGCAAGACCGGCCACGCCTTGCGCGGCGACGATCCGGCCGCCCGGCGCAATGGTTCCGCCAACCGGTCCCCCTGCCCATTCGACCGGCGCGGGATTTCGCGAGAATCCCAGGTCGATGCGGACCTGTTCGCCGCTGGGCAGCGCGCATGTCGCGCGGTGGGCGACGCCCTTTTCGCCGCGCAGGCTGGTCCCGGCGACGGTGTTGATCCCGACCACCTCGGCACAGGTCACCTCGGTCCGGCGATACAGCAACTCCTCCGCCAGGGCCGGATCGCGCGGATAGCCGACCGGCTCCGCCATCTCCAGCGACCGTTCGGCGCGCTGGATCAACGCGTCCTTTTCCTCCATCCGGCCGAGCTGCCAGAAACCGAGCGCGATCATGACCGCAATGGCGGCGGCTACGATGACCGTGGCGAATATCGGAATGCGTCTCACAGCGCGCTGCTCTCCGGGGTTAAGGCCCGACTATTTCCGCCCGCGAAGGATTTCAGGGTCGGCATTGGTCTATCCACCGTAGGGCACGAACCAAGAAGGGCAGCCACGGCGGTGCCGGGCTGCCCTTCCTGTTGTTCGAGCCTGACGGCAGCCATCAATGGACGGCAGCGCCCCAGCCGCCCCAGATGTAGACGGCGATGAAGAGGAACAGCCACACCACGTCGACGAAGTGCCAGTACCATGCCGCAGCTTCAAAGCCGAAGTGCTGGCGCGGGGTAAAGTGGCCCTTGTAGGTCCGCACGAGGCAGACGATCAGGAAGATCGTTCCGACGAGGACGTGGAAACCGTGGAAGCCCGTCGCCATGTAGAAGGCCGAGCTGTAGGTGTTGCCGCCGAATTCGAACGGCGCTGCGGCGTATTCGTAGGCCTGGATCGCGGTGAACACGGCGCCCAGGATGATCGTGAGCCACAGGCCCTTCTTCAGTCCATCGCGGTCGCCGTGGATCAGCGAATGGTGCGCCCAGGTGACGGTGGTGCCCGAACACAGCAGGATCAGCGTGTTGAGCAGCGGCAGGCTGAAGGGATCGATCACGTATTCGATGGCAGCAGGCGGGAAAGTCCCGCCCACGACATCGGACAACTCGCTCGGAAACAGCGCGAAATCGAACCAGCTCCAGAACCAGCCGACGAAGAACATCACTTCCGAGGCGATGAACAGGATCATGCCGTAGCGCATGTGCAGCTGGACGATCGGCGTGTGGTCGCCGCGTTCGGCTTCCTTCACGATGTTGCCGAACCAGGCGAAGAAGGTCGCGATCAGGCCGGCAATGCCGAGGCCGAGCACGAGATGCGCGCTGGCCATTTCGTGCATGTAGAGCACCATGCCGCTGGTGAAGGTCAGCGCCGAGAACGAGCCGACAAAGGGCCAGATATCGGGTTCGAGGATGTGATATTCGTGATTGACGTTGCCAGCCATAGTACTCGCGTCCTGGGTTTCGCTTTGCGGGTGCCCTTAATGCGCCAATGCGCTGGGGTCTAGGGGCTACTCGGCAGATTCCAGCGCCCGGTGGAAAGTATATGACAGGGTAATCTGCTCCACGCCGTCCATGTTGGGGTCGTCGAGCGCCTTCGGATCGACGAAATAGAGCACCGGCATGCGCACTTCCTGCCCCGGCTGCAGCACCTGCTCGGTGAAACAGAAGCACTGGATCTTGTTGAAATAGGCCCCGGCCTGCTCGGGTTCGACATTGAAGGTCGCGGTCCCGGTGATGGCCTCGTCGGATTCGTTCTTCGCGAGGTAGATAGCCATGTCGCGCTGACCGATCGTCACGGTGTCGGTGACCTGTTCGGGGCGGAAGCTCCAGGGCACATCGCCCGCAGTCGTCCCGTCGAAACGGATCGAAATCGTCCGCCCGCCGGCACTGGCGCCAAGACGTTCGGCGATGGCCGCATCGCTCTCGGTCGCGCGCTGCGTCGTACCCCCGAAGCCGGTAACCTGGCAGAACAACTGGTAGAGCGGCACTGCTGCGTAGCCCAGACCGAGCATGGCCAGTGCACCACCGAAAGCGAGCAGAGCGGTGCGGTTCTTGCGGGTATCGAGAGTAGCAGCGGTCATGGCGAAGCTCACATCCTAGCGATGGTTATCACATAGAAAAGAACGGCGAGGAACAGCAGGATACCGCCAACCACGAGGTTGCGGCTCTTCTGCCGGCGCTTGAATTCGGTTTCTTCTTCGGGCGTCATGCGATCCATCCCTGATTGGCCATTACCCGGTCGGCCACCAGCGCGGCGAACAGGGCGAACAGATAGATGATGCTGAAAGCGAACAGGCGCTTTTCGGGCTTCATCGTGTCATTGGCACCAGTCTGCCGAAAAGCGACCGGAACCGAAAGCGCAAGGAAGGCAAGCGACAGCGCAAGCGAAGCAACACCGTAAACGTAAGCCGTCCCGCCGATGAACCACGGGGCGGCCGCGACCGGCACGAGCAATACGGCATAGGCGAAGATCTGCCGGCGTGTCGAGGTTTCACCCCGGACGACCGGCATCATCGGAATGCCGACATTGGCATAATCGGTCTTCACGAACAGCGCGAGCGCCCAGAAGTGCGGCGGCGTCCACATGAAGATGATGAGGAACAGCAGCACGGGCATCAGCGTGATATCGCCGGTCACCGCGACCCATCCGATCAGCGGCGGAAAGGCCCCCGCCCCGCCACCGATCACGATGTTCTGCGGCGTGCGCGGCTTCAACCAGACCGTGTAGATGACCGCGTAATAGAACACGGAAAACGCCAGGATCGCGGCCGCCAGCCAATTGAGCGCCAGGCCCATGATCATCACCGAAGCGGCAGCGATCAGGACGCCGAAGTCGCGCGCATCGGTGCGGTTCATCCGCCCCGCGGGCAGCGGGCGGGCCGCAGTGCGCTTCATCCCCGCGTCGATGTCGGCTTCCCACCACTGGTTCAGCGCTGCTGCCCCGCCCGCACCCAGCGCGATGCACAGCACCGCGGTAAAGCCCAGGATGGGGTTGATAGTGCCCGGCGCGGCGAGCAGCCCGCACAGACCGGTGAAGATAACCAGGCTCATCACGCGCGGCTTGGTTAGCGCAAAGAAATCGCGCCATTCGGCGGGGAGCTGGGTGGGGACGGTCTGGGTCATGGGATCGGTCGCCATATAAGGCGTTACAGGCGCTTTAGCCAGTCAATCAGGATCGTATTTACCGCTTCGGGCCGTTCCTGCTGCGTCCAGTGACCGACGCCGTCGAGCACGTGACCTTCGATGCACGGGGCGAACATGCGGATGAGCGCCACCGGATCCTCGATCGCGCCGAACAGGAAGGTGGCGGGATCGCGGGTTCCGCCGATGAACAGGGCGGGCTGCTCGATGCGCTTGCCGTTCCACTGCTGCAGCCATTCGAAGTCGGTTTCATGGTTGCGATAGCGGTTGAGCGGCCCGCGAAAGCCCGACGCGCGAAATTCGGCCTCGTAGAAATCGAGATCGTCCTCGGTCAGCCAGGCTACCGGCGCGGGATCGGGCAGCCCCTCGAGGAAGGTCGCGCCCAGCGGCTTGTCCCAATAGTCGCCCGGCGGCACATCGCCGCTGATCGAATACATCATCCGCTGCACGAAATCGCGGGGGTCGCGTTCCGCTTCGGCCTCGCCCACTCCCGGCTCCTGGAAATATTCCTGGTAGAAGAACTTGCCCTGGCTGGTGAAATGTTCGCGAAAGACTTCGGTGAATGGCCGGTTCGGCACGCCGGCGAACGGGACCGACAGCCCCGCCACCGCGCGAAAATGACCGGGATGCGTCAGCGCGGAATTCCACACGATCGGCGCCCCCCAGTCGTGGCCGACAAGCACCGCCGGGGCGCCGGGCGAAAGGGCTTCGCGCAGGCCCACCAGATCGCCGACGATATGTTCCATGGCATAGGCGCCAACCGGCTCTGGCTTGTCCGATCCGCCGTAACCGCGCACGTCGATCGCGCAGGTGGTGAAACCCGCGCCCGCGACGGGGCCGATCTGGTGCCGCCAGCTGTACCAACTCTCGGGAAAGCCGTGGACCATGATGACCAACGGGCCTTCGCCTTCGACGGCGCAGCGCAGGCTGGCTGAACCGGTATCGATGGTACGCATCTGGGGCATTCGCTCAGACTCCGGGCAAGCAAAGAAAAACGGCCGGTCCACCATGGGACCGGCCGCTCTTTCGTGTCCAGTCTTTCGCAGCTGCTTAAGCGGGCTGCGGCTTGCTCATGTGATCGTGAGCGGTGTGATGGTCCTCGATCACCGGCAGCGTCTCGAACTGATGGAACGGCGGCGGGCTGCTCAGCGTCCATTCGAGCGTGGTGGCGCCTTCGCCCCAGGGATTGTTGCCGACCTTCTTGCCCGCCACGAAGGCATAGACGATGTTGACGAAGAAGAAGACCATCGAAGCCGCCATGATCATGTAGCCGATCGAGCTGATCTCGTTCCAGTAGGCATAGGCCTCGGCATAGTCGGGATAGCGGCGCGGCATGCCCTGCAGACCCAGAAAGTGCTGCGGGAAAAAGATCACGTTCACGCCGATGAAGAACACCCAGAAGTGCAGGTGCGACAGCAGTTCGGAGTGCATCCGGCCGCTCATCTTGGGGAACCAGTAATAGAACCCGGCGAAGAGCGAGAACACGGCACCCATCGACAGCACGTAGTGGAAGTGCGCGACCACGAAGTAGGTATCATGGACGACATCGTCGACACCGCCATTGGCCAGGTACACGCCCGTCACACCGCCGACGGTGAACAGGAAGATCATCCCGATCGCCCACACCATGGGCGATTTGAATTCGATCGACCCGCCCCACATCGTGGCGATCCAGCTGAAGATCTTCACCCCGGTCGGCACCGCGATGACCATGGTGGCGGCGGTGAAGTACATCTTCGTGTTCACGTCGAGACCGACGGTGTACATGTGGTGCGCCCACACGACGAAGCCGACCACGCCGATGGCAACCATGGCATAGGCCATGCCGAGGTAACCGAAGACCGGCTTGCGGCTGAAGGTCGAGACGATCTGCGAGATCATGCCGAAGCCCGGCAGGATCATGATGTAGACTTCGGGGTGACCGAAGAACCAGAACAGGTGCTGGTACAGCACCGGGTCGCCGCCACCGGCCGGATCGAAGAAGGTCGTTCCGAAGTTGCGGTCGGTGATCAGCATGGTGATTGCGGCTGCAAGCACCGGCAGCGCGAGCAGCAGCAGGAAGGCGGTGACCAGCACCGACCACACGAACAGCGGCATCTTGTGCAGGGTCATGCCCGGCGCACGCATGTTGAAGATGGTGGTGATGAAGTTGGTCGCGCCAAGGATCGAACCGGCACCGGCAAGGTGCAGCGAGAAGATCGCGAAATCGACTGCGGGGCCCTGCGAGCCGGTGGTCGAAAGCGGCGCATAGACGGTCCAGCCCGTGCCTGCGCCCGGCCCCGTACCGCCCGGCACGAAGAGCGAGAACAGCAGCGACACGAAGCCGGCAACGGTCAGCCAGAAGCTGACGTTGTTCATGCGCGGGAAGGCCATGTCGGGCGCGCCGATCATCAGCGGCACGAACCAGTTGCCGAAGCCGCCGATCATGGCGGGCATGACCATGAAGAAGACCATGATCAGGCCGTGGGCGGTGATGAACACGTTCCACATGTGCAGCGAGGTATCGAAGTCCGACGTGCCGCCCATGAATTCGGCCCACCACTGCAGATACTGGATGCCGGGCTCGGCCAGTTCCAGACGCATGATGCCCGAAATCGCACCACCCACGATCCCCGCGATAATCGCGAAGATCAGGTAGAGCGTCCCGATGTCCTTGTGGTTTGTGGACATGAACCACCGCGCGAAGAACCCGGGCACATGATGGTCGTCATGCGCATGGTCTTCGGTGTGGGCCTGGAAGCTGTCGGCGGTGGTAGCCATCGTGCTATACTCTCGAGCTAAACGTAAATCTTAGACGGTCGGGGCTGCGCCGGCACCGGCGGCACCGGAAACCGCGCTTTCGGGTTCCTGCAGGGGCGCGGCGGCCGGATCGGCTGCGATACCGGTATCGGCTGCACCTGCGATCGTCCCGCCCTGGGCAAGCACCCATGCGTTGTACTGGTCCATCGGCAGCGCCTCGACCGCGATCGGCATGTAACCGTGACGCGCGCCGCAAAGCTCCGAACACTGGCCGTAATAGACGCCGGGTTCGTCGATCTGGAGGATCTTCTCGTTCAGGCGACCGGGAATGGCGTCGAGCTTGAACCACAGGCTGGGCACGGCGAACGAGTGGATCACGTCGGCAGCGGTCGTCTGGAAACGGATCGGGACACCCGCCGGCACGACCATGCGATTGTCGACCGCGAGCTGGTGCGGTTCGCCCCGCGCAGCGGCCTCTTCCTCGGTCAGCATGTTCGAGACGACTTCGAAATCGCCATTGTCGGGATAAGCGTAGCCCCAGTACCACTGGTAACCGATCGCCTTGACGGTGATCGCATCCTTCGGCGGCGACTGGTATTGTGCACTCAGCAGGCCGATCGACGGCACGGCGATACCCAGCAGGATCAGCGCGGGAACCACGGTCCAGATAACTTCGATCGTGGTGTTGTGGCTGGTCTTCGACGGCACCGGATTGGCGCGCTTGTTGAAGCGCAGGATGACGTAGACGAACAGCGCCAGCACGAAGAGGCTGATCAGCGCCATGACCCAGACGAGGCCGATATGCAGCGCATTGGCCTGCTGGCCGATGGGCGAGAACTGGTCCTGCACATCGATGCCCGCAGCCACCGGCATGCCCTTGCCTTCGGTCGGCTTCATCGGGACGTAGGCGCTCGAACCGGCGGCCACGTCTTCGTTCGAGGCATCGGCAGCCACGGCCGGATCGACAGCTTCGAGCTGTGCGGTAGCCGCATCCTGCGCGATTGCGCCCGGTGCGCCGAAGGCCAGCGTAGCGGCCATGGCCAGGCTGGCTGCGATCCGTTGGAACCCGTTGAGGGAGCCGAGAATTTTCATCGTCTTGGCACTCTTTCGTGTCGTGTCTCGATACGGGCCCGCCGGCGCAGTCAAATCCCGCCTGCATGGCGGAAACGCCCTCGTTTTGGGCCCGATTGCGCCCGCCTATAGGCAGGGAATGCAGATGCCTCAAGCGGGTGGCCGATAAAAATGTGCAACCAGCTTTGCCTCTTGCGCAATCGGGCGCGAGGCGCTTTGGACCGATGCACCATGACCGAAGAAGAAATCCTCCACGAATTCCGCGCCAGCGAAGCCCTGCTCGAAGGCCATTTCAAACTGTCGAGCGGGAGGCACAGCGGCCACTATCTGCAATGCGCACGCGTGCTGATGAACCCCGATCGCGCCGGGCGGCTGGCGTTTGCGCTGGCGCAGAAGATCCCGCGCGAAACACGGAGCCAGATCAATGTCGTGATCAGCCCGGCGATGGGCGGCATCATCATCGGCCAGGAAATGGGCCGCGCGCTGGGCAAGGACGCGATGTTCCTCGAGCGGCCCGATGGCGAATTCCACTTGCGGCGCGGGTTCCGGCTCGAGCCTGGGGCCAAGGTGCTGATGGTCGAGGATGTGGTCACCACCGGCCTGTCGAGCCGCGAGGCGATTGCCGCGGTTGCGCGCGAAGGCGGCGAGGTGGTCGCCGAAGTCGCCCTGATCGATCGCAGCAATGGCACGGCCGAACTCGGCGTGCCGTTCTATCCCCTGATCGACATCAATTTCCCGACCTATGCCGATGACGAGCTGCCCGAGGAACTGGCGGCCATCCCCGTGACCAAGCCGGGGAGCCGCAAGGCGTGAGCGAACGGCTGCGCCTCGGGGTCAATATCGACCACGTCGCCACGATCCGCAACGCACGCGGCGGCGATCATCCGGACCCGGTGCGCGCGGCCGAGATCGTAGCCGCGGTCGGCGGCGACGGGATCACCGCCCACTTGCGCGAAGACCGGAGGCATATCCGCGACGACGATCTCGAACGGATACAGAAAGCCACCGACCTGCCGCTGAACCTCGAAATGGCAGGCACGGAAGAGATGCTGGCGATCGCGCTTGCGCACAAGCCGCATGCCGCCTGTATCGTGCCCGAGAAACGCGAGGAACGCACCACCGAGGGCGGGCTCGATGCGGCCGGCCTGCACAACCAGCTCGCGCCGATCGTGTGGAAGCTGGCCGACCACGGCATTCGGGTGTCGCTGTTCATCGAGGCAGACGAACGCCAGCTCGAAGCAGCGCAGCGGCTGCGTTCGGCAGTGGTCGAATTCCACACCGGCGAATATGCCCATGCCGGCCTCGACGGCGACAGCGAGCGCGCCGCGCGCGAACTCGAACGGATCGCCCGCATGTCGAAACTCGCCCGCGAAATGGGTATCGAACCCCATGCCGGCCACGGTCTCACCTACGAGAATGTAAAGCCCATCGCCGCCATCCCCGAACTCGCCGAACTCAACATCGGCCACTATCTGGTGGGCGAAGCGGTCTTCGTCGGCCTGGAAGCTGCGGTCCGGCGGATGCGCGACCTGATGGACGAAGCACGCGCATGATCATCGGCCTCGGTTCCGACCTCTGCAATATCGAGCGCATCCAGAACTCGCTCGACCGCTTCGGCGAACGGTTCGAAAACCGCGTCTTCACTGAGATCGAACGCGCCAAGGCGCGGCGGCGCCCGTTCACCATCGCGGGCACCTATGCCAAGCGCTTTGCCGCCAAGGAGGCGTTCTCCAAGGCGGTCGGCACCGGTTTCCGCCGCGGGGTCTTCATGAAGGACATCGGCGTGGTCAACGCGCGCTCGGGCGCTCCGACGCTGTCTCTCACCGGGGGCGCGGCGATCGTGCTTGCGGAAATGGTGCCGCCCGGCCATGAGACGCGCATTCATCTTACCCTCACTGACGACCATCCATGGGCGCAGGCCTACGTCATCATCGAGGCCCTCCCCCAGTGACCAGCGGCACGGCAGCAGTGAAAACCAAAACCGACACATCCGACGACAAGGTCGACTGGATCGCCGAAATCCGCGGGCTGGCCGTGATGCTGCTCGCGGTGTTCGCCTTTCACAGCTTCATCGCCAAACCGTTCTACATCCCGTCGGAATCGATGATGCCGAACCTGCTGGTTGGCGACCGGCTGGTGGTTAGCAAATATCCTTATGGCTGGAACTGGAGTTCGGTCAGCTTCCACCTCGCCCCGCGGGGCGACTGGCGGGTGATGGGATCGACACCCGAATATGGCGATATCGTCATTCCCGTGCATCCCGAACGCGACGAGGATTACATCAAGCGCGTGGTAGCGTTGCCGGGCGACCGGATTGCGGTCCAGAACGGGCGCATCATCCTCAACGGCGCACCGGTGGAACAGAAGGTCGAGCCCGCGATCGCACTGCCGCTCGACGCCAATTCGCGCTGCGACGGCTTTGGGTTCGACGATTTCCGCGCGCAGAACGCTGCGGGGGACGACGTCTGCCGAGTACCGGTCCTGCGCGAAACGCTGCCCAATGGCGCCACCTATCTGGTGATCGACCACCAGAACCAGCAACTCGACAATTTTGCCGAGATCACGATTCCCGAAGGCCATGTCTTCGTGATGGGCGACAACCGTGATCACTCTTCCGACAGCCGCGAACTTGCGCATCCGCAAGGCCTGCTGGGCCCCGTTCCGCTGGAGAATATCGGCGGGCGCGCGGAATTCATCACTTTCTCGCTCGATGGCACGACCTCGCTCAATCCGGTGACCTGGTGGACGAGCCTGCGCGAAGGCCGCGCGTGGTCCACCCTGCGCCCGGCGATCGCGGAACGAAAACCCGCTGCCGAGCGCTAGGGTCCTGACCACACAAGGGAAGCGTATGGCCGACGACACGCAGGATTTCCGCGACAACGATCTCGGCACCAGCCCTTCGCGGATCGACGATCCACGCATTCGCCACGAAGTCTCGCGCGCGATGGTCTGGGTCGGCATCGTCGGTGCCGCCGTGCTCGCGGTGTGGATCGCGCGGCCGCTGCTGGTGATTTTCGGCGCGATGGTGTTCGCCTCGATGATCGAGGGCGGCGCGCGCCTGCTTGCCCGCGTCCTGCCGATCGCCCGCGTTTGGCGCGTCGCCATCGTGCTGGCGGGAACGCTCGCCTTCTTGGTGTGGCTCGGTTATTTCGCCGGCTCGACCATTTCGCAGGAAGCTGCGCAATTTCCCGCCATCATCGAACGCCAGATCAACGAGCTGTTCGCCTGGGCCCGTACGCAGGGGTTCGCGATCGAAGAGGCGCGGCTGCAGAACTATCTCGGCAATATCGGCAGCGGCATCAGCACCGTCACCCGGGCCCTGGGCGGGATACTCGGCGGGGCAGCGACGATCCTGCTGATTCTGGTCATCGGGATCTATGTCGCGGTCGATCCGCAGCTTTACGAACGCGGTGTCGCCTGGATGCTGCCGCGCGAACATCGCGACCGGTTCTATGTCACCGCGTCGAAGATGGGCAGCACCATGCGGCGGCTGATGGCCGGGCGCCTGCTCGGTATGGTCGTGGAAGCGGTGTTCACCTACATCATGCTGGCCTGGGTCGCGCCGCTGATCGGAATCGGCGCAGTGCCGATGGCCGCGCTGCTGGCGATCCTTACCGGCCTGCTTGCCTTCGTCCCCAATCTTGGAGCGATCATCTCGGGCGCGTTGATGGTGCTGGTCGGGTTCTCGGGCGGGGTGGAGATGGGGATCTACACCATCGCGGTCTATTTCTTCGTCCAGAATTTCGACGGCTATGTCGTCATCCCGATGATCGCCAAGAAAACGGTCGATCTGGCGCCCGCGCTGGTGCTGGCATTCCAGCTGATCATGGGAATCCTGTTCGGCATCCTCGGCCTGTTCCTGGCCGACCCCCTGCTCGCGATGATCAAGGTCGCGCTCGAACGCAGGGCCGAGAGGACCAACGGCGAAAAACGTGGAGAGGAAGCCGTAAATGGCACGTAAGTTCCTGTATTTTATAGCCGTATGCATCGTTCTCGTGATCGTCGGATCGATTGCGCTGACCATTTGGTCGCGCGAGGCGACCGAGATCGCCTTCGTTCCGCGCGGCGAATTCGTCGAGCAGGACCCGCTCGCCGCCAACGCCTACCAGGACCCGCAGATGTGGTATTCGCGGCCCGGACTGGGCACGGGCGACCCGGCGCGCTACCAGCCGGCGATCGCCGAGACCGCCCCCGATCCGGCGGCCCGCACCCCCTCGCCCGATGCGCCCGCCGCCGAACAGAGCCTCGACCGGAATGATCCGCTCGCCACCACGGGTTCGGTCACCGGCGAACCGGCCGATCCGCAGGCATTGCCCGAATTCGCCGTCTTCTTCGTCCCGCCGACCAGCTATATCCAGGCGGGCGGCGACTGGAACGCGGCGCTGGGCGACGCGACGACCGACAACCGTGCCCGCCTGTTCCTGCGCGGGCTTGCCAGCCCCTTCAACCGCGCCGACGAGATCTGGGCTCCCAAGTACCGGCAGGCCGCGGCGGGGGCCTTCCTGACCGACCGACCCGAAGCGCAGCAGGCAATCGATGCTGCCTATGCCGATGTTGCGCAGGCGTTCGACTATTTCCTCGACAGCATCGCTGACGACAAGCCGATCGTGCTTGCCGGGCATAGCCAGGGCGCCTCGCATATCCTGCGGCTGCTGCAGGAAAAGGTGGCGGGCACGCCGGTCGCAGAACGGGTTGCCGCGGTCTATGCGCCCGGCTGGCCGATTTCGGTCGAACACGATCTGCCCGTCCTGCCGTTCCCCGCCTGCGCCGCACCCGGCCAGCCGCAATGCCTGCTGGCGTGGTCGGCATTTTCCGACGACGGCGATGCGGACATGATCATGCGGCGTTACGAAGCGACCGTCGGCTATGACGGCGAGCCGCGGGGCGACGGGCCGATCCTGTGTGTCAATCCGATCACCGGAGGCACCAATGGCGCTGCGCCCGCCAGCGCCAATCTGGGGACGCTGGTCCCCGACGACACGCTGTCGAAGGGCGAACTGGTGACCGGTGCGGTGCCCGCGCGCTGCGGCGATAACGGCCTGCTGTATATCGGCGACCCGCCCGAGCTGGGTCAGGGCGTGCTGCCGGGCGGCAATTACCACGTCTACGATATTCCGCTATTCTGGAAGAATGTGCAGGAGGACGTCATCGCACGGGTGAGAGCATGGGCGACGGCACGGGCCTCGTAAGCGACAACGCGCTCGATTACGGCGATGCGCTGCCCGATGGCGGCGCCTTGCTCGGGCTGGATCTGGGCACGAAGACCATCGGGGTCGCGACATGCGATGCCGGATGGCGCTACGCGACTGCCGGAAAGACGCTCCCCCGCAGCAAGTTCAGCAAGGATTGCGGTGTCTTGCGCACGCTGGTGGTCGAACGCTCGATTGCCGGCGTGGTGATCGGTCTGCCGCGCAACATGGATGGCAGCGAAGGGCCCCGCGCGCAGGCCAGCCGCGCCTATGCCCGCAATCTGGCGGAAGCGCTCGACCTGCCGGTCTTGCTGTGGGATGAGCGTTGGTCCTCCGCCAGCGCCAAAGCGGCGATGATCGGGCAGGACATGAGCCGCGCCAAGCGCGCAGCGCGGATCGATAGCCATGCCGCGGCCGTGATCCTGCAAGGCGCGATCGATACGCTGTCGGGCGGGGGTTTCTAGCGATTCGCTGAAAACGCGCAGGACCCCGTTTGGCACAGGCACGGCCGCCGGTTCACGGTTCGAGCGCGGCGCGCTGCTGGCGGGCTTCCTGCGCGACCATCAGATTACCTGCCGCCTCTGCCTCGCGCCAAAGCGCATCGCGGTGGTTGTCGTCCGCCATGCGCGCCGCTCGCGCCTCGAAACAGGCGAGCCGCATGCGGCCGCTGGGATGATGGCGGCCGAACTGCTGCGCCAGGTCGAGCGCTTCGTCCTCGCCCAGCGCGACGGCGCAGCGCAGGAATGTCTCGCTGGCACCGGGATTGAGAACCCCCGTCACGCGGTGCCGCTGCAGATCGAAACCATATTGGTCATACCGGCCCTGCCCCGCATGCATATGCATCAGATTAAGCGACACCGAAGTCGTCTCGGGCGGATATTGCGCATGCACATCGCGGTGGGCGCGGTAATGGAGCAGCCGCCCTTCATGCAGCGTGCTGGATTCGACGAACCGCAGCGCAGCGCGTTCGCCCCTCCAGCCGGCGATCTCGCAATAGTCGATCTCGAAATATTCGCTGCGATAGCCCGGGCCGAAATAGCCCATGGTGAGGAAATCGAAATTGTGGTCGTGCGCGGTGCCATAATCGAAGCTGCCGGCCCCGCTCGCGCGGAAGCAGCTTTCGCCTTTCCCCGGCCAGATATTGGCGCGAAGGAAGCTTCCCCCGCTCGGCGCCGACAGGACGATCACCTGCGGGCCATAGGCGGCCTCTGCTAGCGTATCGCGATACCCCTCCCGCAATTGCGCGATCAGCAGATCGCCGAGAAAATCGCGGTTGTTGCCCAGCCGTTCCAGCCTGGCGGCAGCATCGCGCAGGCTGGATTCATCCTGCGGATCGAACCCCTGCGCCACTGCTTCGACCGTTTCTTCGAGCGTGGCCGTGCCGTCCTGCGTATTCGCAATCACGCGGGGCATACGGCGTGCCCCTTCCTGTCCAGCTGCAGATAGGCCGCAGCCAGCTGCGCTCGCAAGCTCGACGCGGGACCGAACAGCGGGTCCGCGCGGTCCGCTGCCATCCGCTCGAGCGCGACCAGGCCAAGGGCGCTGTCGAGCGCGAGGCATTCGCGCAGCGCCTGCCAGCGCAGATGGGGGCTTCCCGCCAGCGTCGCCTGCGCAAGCGCCAGTGCGGCATCTGCGCGGCGCATCCGGCCCAGCAGCGCGAACATCAGCTCCTGTCGGCTCTCGCTGCGATCACCATGCGCACGGTGCAGCAGCTTGCCGGTGGAAATGGCGAACTGGCGCGTCAGAAGCGGCCTCGCCGCAGTCCTTACCAACCGCAGCATGACCAGCGGACGGTGCACATGGCGCAGGATCCGCGCCTGTCGATGGCCCGCGAGTATCATCCGTGCACCGGATGCGACGCGTTTCGCGGTGCGCCCGATCCTAGCTTGCGATCCGTTCTCCGAGCGGATTTCCAGCAGTTCGACTTCGGCCTTCCCGCCGATCACAAGCTCGTGCCGCTCGGCATCGGGGAAAGCCGCAATATCGCAGCGTCCCGCCTCCGGCGCGCATTCGTGCACCGCCAAGCCGAGCCTCACCTGTCCCCGCCCCGCCAGTTCGAGCGAATGGAAACCCCGCGCCGACTGGTGCCGCATGCCCAGTTCGACCAGCGGGAAACGGCGCTGCAGCGCGGTCAATTGCGCGATATACGGGCGTAGGAATGCGCGGGCAGCCGGCTCGCTGGCGAGCGCGTCCGCAAGCGCAGGGCAATCCGCCAGGCCATCGCCAGCCGCATAACGGTCGAGCGCCGCCAAGACGCTGCGAACGGCTTCGTCGCTGCGGCACCGCCGGACCGCACGCGTAGCTGCCTGGCGCATGACCTGCTGCATCCCATCGTCGGCACGCAGCCCGGCAATCCGCGGATCGACCAGCATCCCCCCACCCCCTTAAAGCAGCATGTCGACCATCATGTGATCGAAGAGATAGATCATCACGCTGACGACCGTATCGCCTCCGCCCGATGCGGGAATGCTTCCGAAAACACCTATTGCGGTGTCGAGTTCGGGCAGGCTTTCGAGGTCGATCTTGGGAAATTCCATGCGTGTCTCCATCCATGCAGCGGACCGTGTGAGGATCACCCGATCTGCAGGAACGGAAGCTGGCGCATTGCGGTGAGCGGTTGAAATTAAAAGATTGTAAGACCGCCAGCGGCCCGGCTATCGCAGCGCAAGATGAGCGAACAGCCGCGAAAATTCGATCCGTCCAAGGCGACGTCCTTCTTCACGGGACGCGGCCATCCCGGATGGCTGGGGCTGCAATATTCCGACCATGGCGACGATTGGGTCGAACTCGAACTGCCCTGGCGCGAAGACCTGCTGGGCGAAGAAGGCCAGCGCGTGCTCGCATCGGGCCCGATCCTCAGCCTGATGGACATGGCCAGCGGCATGGCGATCTGGCGCGCGATGGACGAATTTTCGGCGATCGCAACGCTCGACCTGCGCGTCGATTACGTGCGCCCCGCGCGCGAGGGGGCGAGCGTATTCGGGCGGTCGCAATGCTATCGCCTCACGCGCAGCGCGGCGTTCGTCCGGGGCCTCGCGCATGATGGCGATGCCGGTGATCCGGTGGCGCATATCCAGGCGGTCTTCATGAAGATCGCATCGACGGCGAGGCTCTGAACATGGCGGACATTCCCGACATCGATGCGCTGACACCCTATGCCCGTTCGCTCGGTATCGCGCTGGAAAGCTGGGAAGACGGCATCCCGATCCTGTCGGTGCCGTTCGACGAATTGGTCGAGGGCCGGCCCGATCACTACCACGGCGGCGCGACCGGCGGCCTACTCGAAACCGCGGGCTATGCCGTGCTACGCGCAGAGCTCGCGCGGCAGCAGCGCGCGGCGATTCTCAAGCCGATCAATATCACCGTGCAGTATCTCGCTGCCGGGAAAAGTCGGACGAGCTATGCTGCGGGGCGTATCACCAAGCTGGGCAGGCGCAGCGCGAACCTCACCGTCGAGGCGTGGCAGGACGATCGCAGCCGTCCGATAGCAACCGCTGTGATGAACGTCCTGATGGCCGAGCCTACCAACTAATTGCGCGCATCCTCCAGCTCGCGAAGCCGCTCGTCGCGCCGTTCGCGAATGGCTTCGTAGCGACGTTCGTCCGCCCGTCGCCGCGCTTCCTCGATCGCCGCTTCGTCCACTGCGACACCCTGGTCGCCGATGCTGATGTCGACGGGTATGCCGTCGATCTCGGTCGAGAGAATGGCTTCGCCATCACGGATGCGCAGCCGCGAATTGCCGTCGCCGAGCGGAATGTCGCCCAGGTCCGGCACGTCGAGCGGTTCGATCGGTCCGCCCGGATCGGTCTGTTCTCGCGGGGCCGGCTGGCTTGGCGCAGGCGCGGCGTTCAGCGCCCGGTTCATGAAGTCGCGCCAGATGCGCGCGGGCAGGCCGCCACCGCTGATCGCGCCTGCAAGCGGCGAATTGTCGTCATTGCCGATCCATACGCCGACCACCAGATCGCCCGCATAGCCGACGAACACCGCATCGCGGTTGTTCTGCGTGGTTCCGGTCTTGCCGAAATTGGGGCCGCGCAGCATCGCCGCCCGGCCGGTGCCCGAATTGATCGCCGAACGCAGCATCTGTTCCATGTCCGACTGCGTCGAGGATGACAGGCTCGAAGGGCCGTCCCACAGGTTTTCGAAGAAGCCGCGTTCCTCGCGCGCAAAGGCATGCGGTTCGACAGGCAGCGCATTGGCGGCCACCCCGGCATACGCGGAGGTGAGTTCGAGCAACGTCATCGTCGAAGTGCCCAACGCCAGGCTTGGGTCGCCCTTGGCCAGCGGCGAGGTGACGCCCAGATCGCGTGCGGTGGCAATGACCTTCTCGCTGCCGACCTCGCCCAGCAACCGCACCGCAGCGACATTGCTCGACTGCGCAAAGGCCTGCTTCAGTGTGAGGCTCTCCGAATAGCTTCCGCGCGCATTCTGCGGGCGGTAACTGCCTTCGGCAATCTCGGTGTTGGCGATCCTGTCGTCGGGATCCCACCCGGCGCGCAGCGCTGCCAGATAGACGAACAACTTGAAGGTCGACCCCGGCTGTCGCTTGGCCTGCGTCACCCGGTTGAACGGGGATTTCGCGTAATCCTTGCCGCCGATCATCGCCACCACCTCGCCATTGCGGCGCATCGCCACCAGCGCGACCTGCGCTTCGCCCAGCGGGGCAGCAGCGGTCACCTGCCGGGCGATGTTCTGCAGGCGGCTGTCGAGCGTCGTGGTCAGCGTCTGGCGCGCATAGCCCTGCTCGGTCAGCGCGCGCGCCTCGGGGAGCGCCCAGTCGGCGAAATAGGTCCCGGTGGGCAAGTCGTTGCGCGTCCGCACGTCGAGCGCGGGCGGCTTCATCGCGCGCGCTTCCGCCGCGGTCAGATAGCCGGCGTCGACCATCGATTGCACGACGATCCGCATGCGCCGTTCGGCGCGGTCGTAATGCCTTGTCGGGGCATAGGCGCTGGGCGCCTGAAGCAGACCCGCGAGCATCGCGGCCTGGTTGGGTTTGAGGTTTTCCGGCTTGCGGTAGAAATAGTGCAGGCTGGCCGCACGCAGCCCGTACACATTGTCGCCGAAATAGGCGTTGGACAGGTAGCGGCCGAGGATCTCGTCCTTGGTCAGCCAGCCTTCGAGCCAGAAGGCAATCAACGCCTCGCGCGCCTTGCGCGTCAACGTGCGTTCAGGGGTCAGGAAAGTGAATTTCGCCAATTGCTGCGTGATCGTGCTGCCACCGCCGGTGCCCGTCAGCGCCGCGCGTGCGATACCGCGCGGATCGACACCCCAGTGCGAATAGAACCGCCGGTCCTCGGTCGCCAGGAACGCCTCGATCACATGCGGCGGCAGTGCCGATACGGTGACCGGTTCGTCAGTGATCGCCCCGTTGCGCGCGATCGGCGTCCCGTCCGCCGCGAGCAGCGTGATCTGCGGGGCCGCGATCGGCTCGAGCGACTTGGACAGCGGCGCGGTGATTGCGAGCCACGCGGCGAGCACGATGAACAGGGCGAGGATGGCAGCGAGGATGCGCAGCGCCCACCAGCGCTTGCACCGGCCGGTCCAGTGCTCGCGCTGCCACCAGCGCGTGCGCTTCTTTTCTTCGGCATCCAACGCGCTGTCGAGCCGATCGAGCCGGCTGGCCCAATCGTCGTAATCGAGCGCATCATGCGTCGCGTAATATCCACGATGCCCCGGTGGATCGGGCAGCGGCCCGGGCTTGCGCCGGAAGGAATCGAATATGCCCATCGCCTGCTGTATTAACTTAACAATACAGCGATGGATAGGGGAGCGCGGATTAACCCCGCTTTACGCAGATTTTCCAACCACGCTCTCGGGCAGGTCGTCGCCGAACACGCGCTGGTAGTATTCGGCCACCAGCATGCGCTCTTCCTCGTCGCATTTGTTGAGGAAGGACAGGCGGAAGGAGAAGCCGACATCCTTGAAGATGGCGTAGTTCTGCGCCCAGGTGATCACCGTCCGCGGGCTCATCACCGTGGAGATATCGCCATTGATGAAGCCCTGCCGCGATAGATCGGCGACCTTGATCATGTCGGCTAGGACCTTGGGATCGATATCGGGGTTCTTCGCCTCGACGATCTTCTGCTCGGTTTCGGCGGGCAGGTAGTTGAGGCCGACAACGATGTTCCAGCGGTCCATCTGGCCCTGGTTGATCTGCTGCGTACCGTGATAGAGACCCGAGGTATCGCCCAGCCCGACCGTGTTGGCGGTGGCGAACAGGCGGAAATTGGCATCGGGCCGGATCACGCGATTCTGGTCGAGCAGCGTCAGCTTGCCCTGCTGTTCGAGCACGCGCTGGATCACGAACATCACGTCGGGCCGGCCCGCGTCATATTCGTCGAACACCAGCGCCACGGGATGCTGCAGCGCCCACGGCAGCAGGCCTTCGCGAAATTCGGTGACCTGCAATCCGTCGCGCAGCACGATCGCATCGCGCCCGACAAGGTCGATCCGGCTGATATGCGCATCGAGGTTGATGCGGATACACGGCCAGTTGAGCCGCGCGGCGACCTGTTCGATATGCGTCGATTTGCCCGTGCCGTGATAGCCCTGCACCATCACGCGGCGATCGTGCGCGAAGCCTGCCAGGATCGCCAGCGTCGTGTCCGGGTCGAACACGTAGGATTCGTCGAGGTCGGGCGTGCGCTCGTCCGGCTTGGAGAAGGCGGGCACCTGCCAGTCGATATCGATCCCGAAGGTTTCGCGCACATCGACGGTGGTGTCGGGCGCGGGGAGGACGGTCTTGGCGGAAGCGTCGAAGCTCTTGTCGGTCATATCGTTCATCGCGTGTGGCGGGGTAGCGGGATGGATAGGTAGCTGCAAGCAACGAAATTGCACCCCGGCCCAAGCACCACTCGACTCCCCTTGCAAGCGGCCGCATAGTCGCGCCGATGCCGTCGATCCCCTTGTCCGAACGCCTGCGCCTCAAGCTCGTCGAGCAGGTGCGCGGCGTGTTCAACGACGTGGAGAGCGGGCAGCAGCCGGTCCCGCCTTCGGACGAGGCGCTGTTCGCCAGGGACACGCCGATCCGGATGGTCCATGCCGATATCGTGGCGATGATGGTCGGCGGGATCCGCGGCCTGCTGCTGCAGATGCTGCATCCGCATGCACTGCAGGGCGTGCTCGACCATTCGAACTTCCGCAGCGACATGCACGGGCGGCTGCGCCGGACTGCACGGTTCATCGCGGTGACGACCTTCGGCCACCGGGACGATGCGCAGGCGGCGATCGACCGCGTCAACCGCATCCACGCCGCAGTCGGCGGGACATTGCCCGACGGATCGCCCTATTCCGCCAGCGATCCGCGCGTGCTGGCATGGGTGCATTTGGCCGAAGCGACCAGCTTCCTCGCCGCCTATCTGCGCCATGTGCGGCCCGATATGCCGGGCGCCGAACAGGACGAATACTATCGCCAGTTCGCCGTGATTCCGGTGGCTCTGGGCGCCGACCCGGTGCCGACCAACCGCGCCGAGGCCGAAGCGATCTTTCGCGACTTGCGCGGCGATCTGGCCGCATCGCCTGCCGCGCGCGAGGTTGCCGATCTGGTGCTCGGCCAGCGCCCCAAGGGCGCCCCGCCCGCGGTCCAGACGCTGCTCGGCGCCGAAGCGGTGGCGCTGCTGCCTCCCTTTGCGCGCTCGATGCTCGGTCTCGAACGGCCCGGGCTGGCGGCAATTCCCGCGCGCGCGGCGACCTGGGGCATGGGAAAGACGCTGCGCTGGGCGTTTCGCCAGACCTGATCGCCGCCCGCCATCCGACTGGCCGGCAAGCCTACTTCGCACCCGAGACGAATGCGCCCGATTTGCGCAGCAGCTGGTAGGCTTCGACCACGCGGTTGAGGCGGGCTTCGTGCTGGCGATCGCCGCCGTTGCGGTCGGGGTGGTAGCGACGCACGAGTTCGGAATAACGGCGGCGCAGACCGCGCAGATCGACTTCGAGGCCCAGCCCCATGGTTTCAAGCGCCTTGGCCTCGGCCGTGCTGAACCGGCCGTCCATTGCCATCTCGGCTTCGCGGCGCGCCCGGCTCTTGATACCGCTGGCGCGCGCGGAGATCGCGTCGAGTGGATCGGTGAAGTCGGACCAGCGCGGCATGCCGTCGACCCCGCCGGTCGGACGGAAACTGGGGCTTTCGGTGCGCCAGCCCGCGCCGGGAGCCTGCGCGGCGAAGATTTCCTCGGCGCTCATGCCCTCGAACCAGTCATAGCCCGCATTGAATTCGCGGACGTGGTCGAGACACAGCCAGCGCCATTCGGCCGGGCCATCGAAACCATGGCTCTGCCCGCTGGGTGCGCGGAACTCGCCGGGCTCCTCGCATGTGGGGTGGGCGCAGACCCGGCCGGTGCCTGCGTACTGTCCGTGAAACTTTGTCTGGCGCATTCGTTCTAGGATGGGGAGCGAATTGCGCTAAGAAAACCCCCGAGAGGAGAAACCTACCCGTGACAGGATCCGTGCAGCAGGAAATGGAGCGCCTATTGACCGCGGCCTTCGCGCCGACCCGGCTCGAGGTAATCAACGACAGCGCGAAGCATGCCGGCCACTCGGGCGACGATGGCAGCGGCGAATCGCATTTCACCGTAGTGATCGAAGCCGCCGCCTTTGCCGACCAGAGCCGACTCGAACGCCAGCGGATGGTGAACCGGGCGCTTGGCGACATCCCTGGCGAACGCGTCCACGCGCTGGCCATCCAGGCCTCGGCCCCAACCAGCTAGGAGGTTCGCGACTATGAGCCAGATCGACCAGGTCCTTGTCCCGACTACGCACGATCTCGGCCAGTTCACGGTCCGCCGCGTGCTGCCCGCGCGCCAGCGCAGCATGGTCGGGCCATTCATCTTTGTCGACCAGTTCGGCCCCGCGCAGCTCGATCTTGGCGCGGGCATGGATGTCCGCCCGCACCCGCACATCAACCTTGCCACGGTGACCTGGCTGTTCGAAGGCGCGATCGACCACCGCGACAGCCTCGGTACGTTTTCGACCATCCGGCCCGGACAGGTCAATCTGATGACCGCCGGGCGCGGCATCGTCCATTCGGAACGCTCGCCCGATGCGGAACGCAGGGGCGGACCCAAGCTGTACGGTATGCAGACCTGGCTGGCGCTGCCCGACGGGCGCGAGGAAATCGATCCCGCCTTCGAAGCGATTACCGAACTGCCGGTGATCGAGGACGGGCGCGCAACGGCGATCGTCATCATGGGCGAACTGTGGGGCGAACGCGCGCCGACGACCACTCACGCAGCGACGATCTATGCCGAAATCATGCTGGGCGCGGGCGGCGCGATCCCGCTTGAAGACGACGCCGACGAACGCGCGGTCATGCTGGTCGGCGGCGACGCGAGCGTCGATGGCCACGCGCTGAAGGAATTCGAGCTCGCCGTGCTTCAGCCTGGACGCGATATGACGCTGGCAAGCAAGGGCGGCGCCCGGGTCATGCTGCTCGGCGGCGAGGCATTTGCAACCGAGCGCCATGCCTGGTGGAATTTCGTCAGTTCGAGCCGCGACCGGATCGAACAGGCCAAGGAAGACTGGCGCGAACAGCGCTTCGACAAGGTCCCGGGCGACGAGGAGGAACGGATCCCGCTCCCCGAAGGCGCGCCGAAGACCGTAACCTATCCTTGAGGGGGGAGAATGATGAGTTTCGAAGGCAAGACCGCCTGGATCACGGGCGCGAGCAGCGGCATTGGTGCGGCGCTCGCGCGGGAATGGGCGGCACGCGGCGCGCGGATCATCCTGTCGGGCCGCGACGCGGCACGGCTGGCCCAAGTGGCAGACGATATCGACGGCAAAACGCTGATCCTGCCCTTCGACGTGCGCGACGAGGCCGCGATGACAGCCGCAACGCAGCAGGCAATCGACTGGCACGGCGGCGTGGACATCTTTATCGCCAATGCAGGTATTTCGCAGCGCAGTGCGGCGGTCGATACCGACATGGCGGTATACCGCGAGATCATCGACATCGACCTCACCGCGCAGATTGCCGCGACGCAGGCGCTGCTGCCCCATTTGGTCGCGCGGCAGAGCGGCACGCTATTGTTCATCAGCTCGATCGCCGGCAAAGTCGGCGTGCCGATGCGCACCGCCTATTGCGCGGCCAAGTTCGGGCTCATCGGTTATGCCGACGCGCTTCGGGCCGAGCTGTCGCAGCAGGGGGTTTCGGTGCATGTCGTGTGCCCGGGATCGGTCGCCACCGATGTCAGCCGCAATGCGCTTACCGCCGATGGCAGCAAGCGCGGGCGCAGCGACAAGGTGATCGATAACGGCATTGCCCCGGACGAAGCCGCCAAACGGATCGTCGACGCGGTAGAGGCCAACCAGCGCGAGATCATCGTCGCCGAAGGCGTGGAGGAGGCGATGGCGGAACTGCGCCGGACACCCGATCAATTGCTCGACCAGGTCGCGGGTATGGTCGCGGCCGGATATATGGACAAGATGAAGGCGGACAGTTGAGCATGCCGCTGCAGCAGAAGCGCGTGGTGCTGGCGAACGTCATCGAACTCGATGTGGTGGACGAAGGCCCGCGCGATGCGCCCGTGCTGATCTTCCTGCACGGCTTTCCCGAAAGCCACCGCACTTGGCGCAACCAGATCCCGCATTTTTCCGGGCGGTTTCGTTGCATCGCGCCCGACCAGCGCGGCTATCGCAGGTCGTCCAAGCCGCAGGAGGTGGAAGCCTATACGCCCGACAAGCTGGTGGGCGATGTGTTCCTGCTCGCCGATGCGCTGGGGGTCGAGACTTTCACCATCGTGGGTCACGACTGGGGCGGCGCGATCGCCTGGGGCGTGGCCTATGGCGGCATGGCGAACGGCCGCGTCACGCGCGCGATCATTGCCAATGCGCCGCATCCGGTGCTGTTTCCCAAGTTGCTTTACACCAATCGCCAGCAGCGCGAGGCGAGCCAGTACTTCACGACCTTCCGCGATCCCGCGAATGATGCGCTGGTGCGCGAGCATGGGCTCGGGCCACTGCTGATGAAGGCGTTCGAAGGACAGGTGATGGCGCGCGTCGAAGAGGATGAAGCCGCGGCCATGCTGCGCGACTGGTCCGATCCCGATGCAGCATTCGGAATGCTGAACTATTACCGCGCCAGCCCGATGACGGTTCCGCCGCCCGATGCACCCTACGCACTGCCAGAAGACTACCAGCCCTACCCGCTGCCGACCTTGGTGATACCCACGCTGGTGATCTGGGCGATGGACGACGAAGCGCTGCCTTCCGCCAATCTGGACGGGCTCGACCAGATGGTTGCCGACCCCGAAGTTGTGCAGGTCCCCGATTGCGGACATTTCGTGCAATGGGAAGCACCCGAAGCGTTCAATGCGGCGGCCGGCGCTTTCCTTGGCCGAACCGGCTGATCAGCCCTTCCATTCGATCCATGCGCCATGCGGATGGGCGGTGGCAAGATTGCGCCTCAGATCGCCGGCGGGCCAGTAGCTGGCGGTCAGCTCATGCCGGTGCGTATCGCGGTTGGCCTCCAGGCTGACCCAGGCGAGCGGCGTCTCGGAGTCCGCGCGCTGCCCCGCGGCTTCCATCAATTCGACGATCTGGTCGCGTTCGTCGCGCGGAATGTATTGCCAGACCACCGAATGCATCAGCACCCGCGTAGTCCCTCGTTCCTGCGGACGTTCCAGCCGATCGCGGAGGAAATCGACCGCCCGCCGGCGCTCGATCTCCGGCGGGAAGGTGTGCGCCGCCGCGATCGCCGTCTCCAATCGGGCGAAGCGGTCGGTAAATTCGGGCCAGATATAGGCCTTCAGGCGCGCGACCTGCCCTTCGTCGGTCAGGTCGATCGGCGACACGTCGCAGCCCTGCGCACCAACGATGTCGAACCCCTGGTCCGGCGGGGACGCGCCGCGCCATTCGGGCGCAATCCGCATGCGCGCATTCTTGGGCCCAACGCAGACGCCGCCAAGGTCATAGCGATATCGCCGCATCATCAAGTTGACGCCCGCGCTGGAGCCGATCTCGAGCAGGTCGAAATGGCCGGGAAGCCCCTGTTCCACCAGCCACAGGAATGCTGCCGCGAAACTGGCCGACCGGCCGGCTTCGTTGGTCTGGGGCGGACCGTCGAGCCACGGCATCAGGAAGGCTTCGTGCCGTTCGATCGCCGCAGCGACGAGTTCGGCGGCATTGTTCGGGCCCAGTCCTTCGTAGATCGGCGACAGGCCCGGCTCTTCCCCGCTCTGGTGCAGGGCGTGCAGTCCCCCCGCTACCCGTAGAGGCAGTGCATCGGCCAGCGGCGGACCGGCCCAGCGGCGCACCCGGCGCATGAAGGCGCCGCCGCGGTCCGTATCGAGCAGGTCGCCAACCGCCTGGCAGACCAGCGCGGTGACCCCCGCGCGGTTGTCGCGGCAATAGGCCACCTGGTTTTCGAAAGCGCGTGCCACCGCCGCCGGGCCGGTGGCCCCCGGCGTGGTCACGACATATTTTGCCTTGTCGATCGCCATTGCCCTTTGCACCCTCGCTGCCTATTTGCGCATCCAATGAACGAATGCCTCACCTTCGCCGTTCCAAAGGGCCGTATCCTTGACGAAGCGCTGCCAGTAATGGCGCGTGCCGGGGTCGTGCCCGAAGACGCTTTCCACGACAAGGCGAACCGCTCGCTGACCTTCGCGACCACGCGCAATGACATGCGCCTGATCCGCGTGCGCGCCTTCGACGTCGCGACTTTCGTGGCCCATGGCGCAGCGCAGATGGGTATTGTCGGTTCGGACGTGATCGAGGAATTCGACTATGCGGACCTTTACGCGCCCGTCGATCTCGACTTCGGGCACTGCCATCTTGCGGTGGCCGAGCCGGTAGAAGGCGCGGAAAGCATCGACGGTGCCAGCCACCTCCGCGTCGCGACCAAATACCCCAACCTCACCCGCCGCCATTTCGAACGGCAGGGCATCCAGGCCGAATGCGTAAAGCTGAACGGGGCGATGGAAATCGCGCCCGCACTCGGCCTTGCCGGGCGGATCGTCGATCTGGTCTCCACCGGCACGACGCTGCGCGAAAACGGCCTGGTCGAAACCAGCCGTATCCTCGACATTTCGGCGCGCCTCATCGTCAACCGTGCCGCGCTGAAGACCGATCCGCGCGTGGCCGCGCTGGTCGAAGCCTTCCGCGCCGACGCGGCACAGCGCGAGGCCGCCTGATGCAATTCCTAAAAACCGCCGACGCCGGGTTCGAAAGCGCTTTTGCCCGGATCGTGCGCGATCGCCGGGAAAGCGATACGCAAGTCGGGCGCGATGTCGCCTCGATGATCAACGAAGTGCGCGAACGCGGCGATGCCGCGCTGGCCGAATACACTGCGCGCTTCGACAGCCACCGGCTAGCGCAAGACGATGACTGGTGCATACCGCTGGCCGCCTGCCGCGAAGCCTATGATGCGCTCGACCCCGACTTGCGCGATGCGCTGGAAACCGCGGCCAGCCGCATCCGCGCATATCATGAGGGCCAGCTCCCCGAAAATCGCGACTATACCGACGATATCGGCATGCGGCTCGGCGCGCGTTGGAACGCGGTCGAAGCCGCCGGGCTGTATGTCCCCGGCGGACGCGCATCCTATCCCTCGTCGCTGCTGATGAACGCGATCCCCGCGAAAGTCGCAGGCGTGGAGCGGCTGGTCGTCACCACGCCTACGCCGGGCGGCGAGACCAACGCGCTGGTTCTCGCCGCTGCCCATATCGCGGGCGTGGATGAAATCTGGCGGGTCGGCGGGGCGCAGGCAGTGGCCGCGCTGGCCTATGGCACCGACCGGATCGGCAAGGTCGATGTCATCGCCGGGCCGGGCAATGCCTGGGTCGCCGAAGCGAAACGCCAGCTCTACGGCGTGGTCGGCATCGACATGGTCGCCGGGCCCAGCGAGATTCTCGTCATCGCCGATGGCAACAACAATCCCGAATGGATCGCCGCCGACCTGCTGAGTCAGGCCGAGCACGACCCGACCAGCCAGTCGATCCTGATTACCGACAGCGACGCGCTGGCTCGGCAGGTCGAGGACGCAGTCGACCTCGCGTTGATGAAGCTGCCCACCGGCAAGACGGCCAAGGCCAGCTGGGACGCACATGGCTTGATCGTGGTGGTTGGCAGTCTCGATGAGGCACCCGCCCTGTCGGACCGTCTGGCAGCGGAGCATGTCGAGCTGATGGTCGACGAACCGCAGGGCTTGTTCGACCGGATGCGCCATGCCGGCAGCGTCTTCCTCGGCCGGCACACGCCGGAAGCGGTGGGCGACTATATCGCCGGCCCGAACCACGTCCTTCCCACCGGGCGCCGCGCGCGCTTTGCCAGCGGCCTGTCGGTGCTCGACTTCATGAAGCGCACCAGCTTCATCGACGCCTCCGAAGCCGCGCTGGCCGCGATCGGCCCGGCCGCGGTCAGGCTGGCGGAGGCCGAGGGGCTTCCCGCGCACGCGCTGTCGATTTCCACGAGATTGAAATGAACCAGAATTCGAAGTCCCAGGCCCGCAGCGCGGCCCGCCTCGGTGCCGTGCAGGCGCTCTACCAGCAACATATGGAAGGCACCGCCGTGACCAGGCTGCTGAACGAGTTCCACCAGCACCGGCTCGGCCGCGTGATCGAAGACGAGGAATATGCCGAAGCCGACGTCGATTTCTTCGACGACCTCGTCACGGGCGTGGATGCGCGCCGCGCGGAGATCGACGACAAGCTGACCGCGCGGCTGGCGCAGGGCTGGACGCTGGCCCGGCTCGACAAGACCATGCTGCAGATCCTGCGTGCGGGCACTTACGAACTGATCGCCCGGCAAGATGTCCCCAAGGCCAGCTCGATCAGTGAATATGTCGATGTCGCCAAGGCATTTTTCGACGATCGCGAGGCAAAATTCGTCAACGGCATCCTCGACGCCGTGGCGACCGAGGCCGGACGCTGAACGAAAGCGCGTTCGTCGCCGCGCTCAAGGCGCTGGCGGACACCCCCGCCGCACGCGGTCTCGAGGATGATGCCGCAGTTCTGAATGTCGGCGGCCAGCAGCTGGTCCTCACCCACGACACGCTGGTCGAGGGCGTCCACGTCCGCGCGGACGAGGACCTTGCCGACGTTGCATGGAAGCTCGTCGCAGTGAACCTGTCCGATCTGGCAGCCAAGGGTGCACGGCCCCTCGGCGTGCTGGTGTCGCATATGCTGGGCGATTCCGACGCGCGCTTTATCGAGGGCTTGCGTGAAATCCTCGGCGAATACGACGTGGCGCTGCTGGGCGGCGATACCGTGCGCGCCGAAGGCCGCAGGGTCTGGGGATGCACCGCGGTCGGCAAGGCAACGCATACGCCCGCGCCCGACCGCCGCGGCGCGCGGGCAGGCGATGCGGTGTTCGTTACCGGCACGCTCGGCTATGCCATGCTCGGCCTTGGCGACCGCGCCAGCGGCAGCCGCGCAGACCTCGCCTATCGCCGCCCGCGCCCGCTGGTGGCCGAAGGAATCGCGCTTGCCCCGCATGTAACGGCGATGTTGGATGTCTCCGACGGCTTGCTGCTCGACGCCTGGCGCCTCGCGCATGCCAGCGGCGTCGAACTGGCGCTCGACAGCACGCAGGTCCCGGTGGCCGATCCGCAGAAGGCGGGGGAATGCATGCGATGGGGCGACGACTACCAATTGCTGTTTACCGCGCCCGCCGATGCTGCCCTTCCCGTTGCCGCTGCACGTGTCGGGACGGTGACCGGTGGCCCCCCCGGACTATCGCTGGACGGCGACATTTTCCCCTATGCCGAAGGGCTTGGCTACCGCCACTGATTGCTTGCGCGCAGGGCCGTGCGCGGCGAAATATTGCTACGTAATTCCACCTTGTCACGTAACGGATGCCGCTTATACCTTCGCTAAGCCTCGGCGTTTCCCGCGCCGGAGCGCAAAAAGATATAAACATAGCGGGAGGGGGAAATTTCGTGGACCTAGTTCTCATAGCAATACTGCTGGGACTGCTGGCCGTCGTGTACGGCTTCGTCACCAGCCGCCAGGTGCTTGGCGCAGGCGCCGGCAACGAACGAATGCAGGAAATCGCCGGCGCAATCCAGGAAGGCGCACAGGCCTATCTGAAACGCCAGTATACGACGATCAGCGTGGTCGGCATCGCGGTAGCGGTGCTGGTCTTCGCCTTCCTCGGCATCGTGCCGGCGGTCGGCTTCGTGATCGGGGCGATCCTGTCGGGTGTCGCCGGCTTCATCGGCATGAACATTTCGGTGCGCGCCAACGTGCGTACCGCCGCTGCCGCGCAAAGCGGGCTTCAGCAAGGCCTGACGCTCGCCTTCCGTGCGGGTGCGATCACCGGCATGCTGGTGGCAGGCCTCGCCCTGCTCGCGATTGCGGTGTTCTTCTGGTACCTTGTCGGCCCCGGCGGACACGCGCCCAACAGCCGCGAAGTGATCGACGGGCTGGTCGGCCTGGCCTTCGGCGCCTCGCTGATATCGATTTTCGCGCGTCTTGGCGGCGGGATCTTCACCAAGGCCGCCGATGTCGGCGCCGATCTGGTCGGCAAGGTCGAAGCCGGGATCCCCGAGGACGATCCGCGCAACCCTGCGGTCATCGCCGACAATGTCGGTGACAATGTCGGCGACTGCGCGGGCATGGCTGCCGATCTGTTCGAAACCTATGTCGTCACGGTCGGGGCCACCATGGTGCTGACCGCGCTGCTGTTCGGTGAAACGCTGGGCGATCTGCTGCTGCCGATGATGGCGCTGCCGCTGCTCATCGGCGGGGCCTGCATCGTGACCAGTATCATCGGCACCTATTTCGTGAAGCTGGGCAAGAACAGCACCAATGTGATGGGCGCGATGTACAAGGGTTTCATCGTCACCGCTGTTCTCGCAATCCCGCTGATCTGGCTGGTCATGAGCCAGGTTCTCTGCGGCATGGGTACCGAAATCGGCGGCAGTATCGCCGGGATCGACCCCGGGGCGCCGCTGGCCGAAGAAGGCACTGCCGAACAGGTCCGCTCGTTCAGCGGCTGGGACCTGTTCTGGTGTTCGGTCATCGGGCTGGTCATCACCGGCCTCATCATCTGGATCACCGAGTATTACACCGGGACCGGGTTTCGCCCGGTAAGGTCGATCGCCAAGGCTTCCGAGACCGGACACGGCACCAATGTGATCCAGGGACTGGCTATCAGCCTTGAATCGACCGCGCTGCCGACGATCGTCATCGTCGCGGGGATCATCGCCACCTTCCAGCTCGCCGGGCTCATGGGCATCGCCTATGCCGCAACGGCCATGCTGGCGCTGGCGGGAATGGTCGTCGCGCTCGATGCCTATGGTCCGGTGACCGATAATGCCGGCGGGATCGCCGAAATGGCTGGTCTCGACGACAGCGTGCGTGAAAAGACCGATCTGCTCGACGCAGTGGGCAACACCACCAAGGCGGTGACCAAGGGCTATGCCATCGGTTCTGCAGGTCTGGGCGCACTGGTGCTGTTCGCGGCCTATACGACCGACCTCGCGGAGTTCTTCCCCGATGCGGACGTCGATTTCAGCCTCGAGAACCCATACGTGATCGTCGGTCTGCTGCTGGGCGCACTGCTCCCATACCTGTTCGGAGCGATGGGCATGACCGCGGTCGGCCGCGCTGCGGGCGATGTGGTCAAGGACGTGCGCGAACAGTTCGCGGGCGATCCGGGGATTATGGCGGGCACCAGCAAGCCCGACTATGCCCGCACCGTCGATCTCGTCACCAAGGCCGCGATCAAGGAAATGATCGTACCCTCGATGCTGCCGGTCCTGGCTCCCATCGTGATCTATTACGCGATCTACTTCCTCGCCGGTCAGGAAAACGCCTTTGCTGCGCTTGGGGCTTTGCTCCTCGGCGTCATCATCGGCGGGATCTTTGTCGCGCTGTCGATGACCGCCGGTGGCGGCGCATGGGACAATGCGAAGAAGTATATCGAAGACGGCCATCACGGCGGCAAGGGCAGCGAAGCCCACAAGGCCGCAGTGACCGGCGATACCGTGGGCGATCCCTACAAGGACACCGCCGGTCCGGCGGTCAACCCGATGATCAAGATCACCAATATCGTGGCGCTCTTGCTGCTTGCCGCGCTTGCGGGCGGCTGACGACGCGTCCGGGTGAAGGCGGTGGTGGCATGGACAGACGTGCCGCCACCGTCCTTTTCGACGCATTAACCCAGTTTAAGCGCTTTTTTCCTATGCTTGTCGCCCGATGGGGAATGCAGTGGCGCATATCGATGAACTCACGACCAGCAACCGGCTCGGTCCCGGCGGCGAGCACGAGGCCCGCTTGCAGGGCACCAGCACGCGCAGCGGCATGGCCGGCCTGAGCGAAGGCTTCTCGGTCGCGTCATGGCGCGATGCGGATAACGCCGGTTTCATCGAAAAATGGCATCGCCTGGCACTTGCCAGCGCGACGCCCAATCCCTTCAACGAAGCATGGTTTCTGCTGCCATCGCTGCGCCAGTTCGACCCCAAGGGCGAGGTCATGCTCGCCACCCATGTCGTGCGCGGGGAACTGGTCGGGCTGATGCCCATGCTGCGCGACCGCGACTATCACGGCAGGCCTCTGCCGCATCTCGCCAACTGGCTGCATTCCAACGCCTTCAGCGGCGAACCCTTGGTCAGGGACGATCATTGCGCGTCATTCTGGCAGCACATGCTCGACTGGTGCGATCGTCACGCGCACGGCAGCCTGTTCTTCCACCTTTCCGGAATCCCGGCCGATGGCGCTGCCTTGGCGGCGCTGCGTGATATCGCCGGAAAACCGGATCGCGGCCTGCGCATCGTCGAAACGATCGAGCGCGCCGTGCTGCACGGCGGACGATCCCCGCAAGACCATTTGCGCTTGGCGCTCGACAAGAAGCGCCGCAAGGAATTGAACCGCAAGCGGCGGCGGCTGGAAGAACTCGGCGAGTTGGTGCTGACGCGCCACGACGATGACACCGGGCTTGGCAGCTGGATCGACCAGTTTCTCGAACTCGAACAGGCGGGTTGGAAAGGCGCCCAAGGCTCGGCGATCTCCAGCGCGCCGAATACCGAGGCCGTGTTCCGCGAAAGCCTGAAAGCGGCGGCCCGGCTGGGAAAACTCGAGCGATTGGCCTTCCACCTGGACGGACAACCGGTCGCCATGCTCAGCAGTTTCGTCTGCGAGCCCCACGCCTTCGGGTTCAAGACCACATTTGATGAAAGTCTGGCAAAACTTTCCCCCGGCATGCTGCTGCAGGTCGAAAATCTCGCAATTCTCGAACGCAGGGGCGTAACCCTGTCGGACAGCTGCGCAGCACCCGACCACCCGATGATCGGCCAGATCTGGCCCGACCGGCGCGAAATCGTCAAACTGTCGATCCCCATCGGCGGCAGTTTGCGCCGCGGCATCGGGCGCGCGCTGACCGCGCTTGAACTGCGCCGGGGCAGGAACCGCAAATGACCAGGCATGACGGCACCCCATCTGTTTCGGACCACCGGGTCTTTCCCGCGCAATCTTTGGCGGCCTTCGCCCGCGCCTATCCGGAAACGCCGCATGTCCTGCGTCACAGGCTCGAAGCCGATTTCCGGCTGTCGCTCGATTCGCTGGCGCAATTGGGCGAAGCGTTGCCGGGCAGTTCGGTCGAATACAATCGTGGGGATCTGCCGATCGGGGTCGACGGCAAACCCGGCGCCACCGGCCTGACAATCGGGGATACCATCCGCAACATTGCCACCTGCCGCAGTTGGGCGGTACTCAAGAACATCGAGCAGGTGCCGGAATACCAGGCGCTGCTCATGGGGCTGCTCGACGAATTGCGCCCTGCAATAGAAGCAACCACGGGCGAATTGCTGGCTCCCCAGGGGTTCATCTTCGTCTCGAGCCCCAACGCCGTGACGCCGTATCACTTCGATCCCGAACACAATATCCTGCTGCAGCTTCGCGGGACCAAGGTCATGACGCAGTTCCCCGCCGGCGATGCCCGCTTTGCACCCGATCGTGTCCACGAAAGCTATCACCTCGGCGGGCCGCGCGAGCTGCCGTGGGACGATGCCTTGCTTGCAGACGGCACGCCCTTCGCGCTCGAGCCGGGCGAGGCGGTGTACGTGCCGGTCATGGCACCGCATTTCGTCCGCAACGGATCCGAACCCTCGCTCTCCCTATCGATCACCTGGCGCAGCCAATGGAGCTATGACGAGGCCGGCGCGCGCTGCTTCAACGGCCTTGTCCGCAAAACCGGCTATCGCCCCGCCGCGCCCGGACGCTGGCCGGCGCGCAATCGTGCAAAGTCGCTGGCCTTTCGCGCCTGGCGCAGGGTTTTTGGTAGTCCGAACTGATACGCCCCCCGAGAGCATGACAAGCGACCAGCAGCACGGCGATGACGCAGCGCAGTTCGACGCGCTGGCGCAGGATGGTCCGCAGCAGCGGGCGTTCTTGCGCAGCCGGTGGTTCGGTGCCTCTCCCGCCCCGCCCGACCGCATGGTGCTGCGCGGCGAAGAGGGCATGGCGCTTGCTGCATTAGGACTGGCCATGCGCCGCCGCGGCCCTTTCCGGCTGCGCGAGATTGCCGGGAGCTACTGGCCCTTCCGCGGAGTTCCGCTAGCCCCCGGCATCGACGAGGCGGTTCTCGCCGACGCGCTCGGCCGGCAGCGCAAGCGGCTTGGCTCGATCTGGCGGCTCGGCCCGGTGGAAGCCGGCGATCCCGAACTCAAGCGGCTACGCCTGGCGCTGCGCCAGGCCGGGTGGCACGCGCTTGCGCGTCCGCTAGGCCAAGTGTTCGAGATCGATCTCGCAGCCTTGCGGCAGGACGGCGCCTGGCCGTCGACCAAGACGCAGCGCAAGAACCGCTGGCGCAAGCGGAGGCTGGAGGAAGAAGGCGGCGCGGTCTCGGTCGAATTCTTTAGCGGAAGCGACTGGACTGCGCGGCAGCGCGACGCATTGGCTCAGATCGAAGCGGAGAGCTGGCTCGGGACGCTTGCCGATGGCGGGGACACCAAGTTTCGCGACCCCGAGATGCGGCGCTATTGGGAGGATATCTGCACCGACCCGGTGCTGGCAGCCATGCTATTCGGAAGCCTGATGTGGATCGGGGACACACCCGCCGCCTTCACCTTCGGGATCGAGGCCGGACCGGTGCGCTATTACATCGCCAACAATTACGACCAGCGGTTCAACCAGTTCGGTGCCGGCCGCGTCCTGCTCTATGACGATTTTGCGCGGGCGGGCGAGCGCGGCGTGCGGCGCATCAGCTGGGGTGTCGGCGATGCCGGGTACAAGAGCGAGATGGGCGCCCAGCCCGGCGCGCATCTGATCGACCTGCTGTTCGTCCGCAATGCCCTTCTGGCACGTTTGCTTTCGCCGTGGTGGGAGCGCGCGGCGTGATCGCGCTGCGATCCCCCGTCATCCGCAGCACGCTGCTCTGGTGCGGTTTCATGATCGCGGTCGCGGCGTACGAACAAATCGTGCTGGGCTGGCATTTCGCCCGCGAGGAAGCGCCAATCCACGATGGCTGGCACTGGATGCGCACCGCAGGAATAGCCGTGCTGAGTTTCCTGCTCGTTGCATCGCTGGCGCAATCGCAGGTTCGCCGCGAGCAGGTGAGCGTGCGCGCGGGAGTTCTCGTCTTCGCGGTCGCGCTGCTTTCGCTCGCAGCGATCGCCCTGCTCGCCGCAAGCCCTGGTGCCTTTGCGCAGATCGGGGCCGAGGACAGCACGATCGAATGGCTTTCCGCCGTGCTGCTGTTCGGCGCGGCGGGCCTGATGGGATGGCGGCTGCGGGATCGTACCCGGCGGCAACCCGCGCATGGCCAGCGCTGGGTTCCGATGGTGGTCAGCTTGGGCTTTGCCGCACTCTTCGCACTGATGGCCTTCGAAGAAGTCAGCTGGTTCCAGCGGCAGATCGGCTTCGCCACGCCCGAAGCGATCGCCGCGCGCAACTGGCAGGGTGAATTCAACCTGCACAATTTCCATACCGATATTACCGAACTCGCGCTGTATTCGGGCACCGGCGTTTTTCTCCTGTTGCTGCCGCTGCTGCGCGAAAGCGATGTGGCGCGTTGGCCGATGGTGCGCGTTGTGGCGCCATTCCTGCCCGACCGCACCGTTGCCGCCTTGTCCGCGCCGATGCTGGTCTTCACCTACAGCCATTGGACGCTGCTGCCCGTGCAAGCCGCCTTCTGGACCGGGCTGGCCGTTTGCGTGGCCTTCGCGCGCAGCAGCGCCACGCGGCGGGAGACGCTCTTGTGGAGCGCGCTCGCGATCTGGGTCGGCATGGGCCAGCTTACCATGCTCGCACTCGGTCCCACCAAGCTGATGGTCTTCGACAGCTCCGAATACCGCGAACTGTTTATGAGTATCGGCCTCGCGATGTACGCTTTTCGGCAATCACGTACGTGCAGTGCTTGACGCAAACGTAAAGCACCCGCAAACCGGCACCCGTGAGCATTGAAAAGACACCGGAAGAACTCGTCGCAGGCTTCGTTAGCCTGCTGTCTGTCACACGCGAAGGTGATGACGCTTTCAGCGGGCTAAAGCAGCCCAATGGGGTGGGCCGCGTCTTTGGCGGGCAGGTCATCGCGCAGGCATTGCAAGCGGCGCAGGCGACGGCGCCCGAGGGCCTCGAAGCGCATTCGCTGCATGCCTATTTCCTGCGCGGCGGCAAGGAAGGGCTCGACATCTCTTACGACATCGCGCGCGATTTCGATGGCCGCAGTTTCGCCAACCGGCGGGTGGTCGCCAGCCAGCAGGAGGAAGGCGAGGACAAACGCCCGATCCTGAACCTGACCGCCAGCTTCCAGCGCCCCGAAGACGGCCTGTCGCACGACGATGTAACCATGCCCGAAGTGGAACCGCCCGAGGACCTGCGCGGCGACATGGAAATGCGGCGCCAGATGGTCGAACGCATGGGCGAACGCATGAGCGAGCAGCAGCGCAATTTGGTGCTGCGCCCCCGGCCGATCGAAATGCGCACGGTCGACCGGCTGCACTGGATGAACAGCGAACCGCGCGAGCCACGCGCGCACAGCTGGTTCCGCACCGTCGCGCCGCTCCCCGCGATCGAAGACAATCCCGCGCTGCACCGCGCGGTAATCGCCTATGCCAGCGATTACACGTTGCTGGGCACCAGCGCGCTTCCGCATGGCCTGTCGTGGATGCGCGGCGAACTGGTGGGGGCCAGCCTCGACCACGCGATCTGGTTCCATCGGCCCGCGCGCGCCGACGAATGGCTGCTCTATGCCACCGATGCGCCATGGAGCGGCGGGGGCCGCGGCTTCAACCGCGGGCGCATTTTCAACCGGCAGGGCGAACTGGTCGCCAGCGTTGCGCAGGAAGGCATGATGCGCAAACGCGTCCCGCGCGACAGCTGAGCCGGCCCAGCAGGGCCTGAACGCGGCCCGGCATTTTCCCCATTTGCGACGAACCGCTGAACGGGCAATTCCGGCGGCGCATGGCGCTACCCTGCCCCAAATCCGACCAAGCGATCGGGGTTTCGGTCGCACGTGTGCGCACGCGCACACGAACGGGCCATCGCGGGCCTCTGGCGGGCCGATGACCGCCCAGATCCAGACTGGCCTTGCTAATGCGAGTGACTCTCATTACCAGCGCGCCGAACAAACATTCAGAACAAGGGATTCGTCGATGAAGGCTATTCTGGTCACCACCACTGCCACGCTCGCACTTACGCTGGCCGCCCCCGCTTTTGCCCAGGACGCGCAGACCGACACGGCCGATGAGACCGCCCAGGCGGATGCCAGCGCCATCGTGGTGACCGGGACGCTGAGCGAATTCGGCGCGATCAAGTCGGATACTCCCATCGTGGAAGTCGCGCGCTCGATCTCGATCGAAACACAGCAGGACTTCGTCATCAAGGGCGCGCAATCGCTCGACGATGCGCTGACCTATACGGCTGGCGTCACCGCGGAACCGTTCGGATTTTCCACCCGCGGCGATTTCGTCCAGGTCCGCGGCCTCGATGCGCCGGAGTATCGCGACAACCTCCAGTATCTGTTCGGTTTCTACAACAACACTCGGCAGGACCTTTACACGCTCGAACAGGTCGAGGTGCTCAAGGGCCCGGCCTCGGTGCTCTATGGCGCGGGCGCGCCCGGCGGCATTCTCAATGTGGTCACCAAGCGCCCGTATGGCGAAAGCGAAGGTCAGCTGCGCGTCGATTACGGCAGCTTCGATCGCAAGCAGATCGCGACCGATATCAATGTCGCGATCCCCGGCGCGGAGGACGAGGCCCAGTTCCGTTTCATCGGGCTATACCGCGATGCCGATTCGCAGATCGAGGAAGTCTCGGACAACAAGCTCGTCCTCGCGCCGTCCTTCACCGCGCGTCCTGCTTCCGGCACCGAAATCACCATCCTGGCCAATTACTCGGATCAGGAATCGGACACCGCGCACCAGTTCCTGCCGGTCACCGGCACACTTCTGCCCGCACCCGACGGGCAGGAAATCGATCCCTATGTCTACCACGGGGCCCCGGGCTTCAACGCATACGACACGCAGAGCTTCGCGCTGTCGCTGATCGTCGAACAGGAGCTGAGCCAGGCATTCTCGCTCGAAGGCATCGGCCGCTACATGCGTTCGGATGCCGAATATCGGCAGGCGTGGATCGCATTCGCGGGCAATGGAGTGCCGCGGCTGGACGCCGATGGAAACGGGCTGTGGACCTATTACCTCGCCGATAATCGTAGCGAACAGATGGCCTTCGACGTGCGCCTGCGCGGCGAATTCGACACCGGCCCGATCGAGCACGAACTTCTCGCCGGCGTCCAGTATCAGGATGTCTTCACCGACAGCGACACCGCCTATATCTTCAACGGGGGCGTCCTCAATGCCTTCGATCCGCAGTACCAGAACATGCTCAGCGTGGACGAAGTGCGGCAGGCACAGGGCAATGGCCCGCGCAACTTCATCGATACGACGGGCTATTACATCTCCGACACGATGACGCTGGGCAATCTCGTAGCCACGGCGGGCATCCGTTTCGACGAAGTGACCAATGCGGTCGAGAACGGTACAACGCAGGAAGATGATGCGACCAGTGTCAGCTTTGGCGTATTGTATCGCGGCCCGGCAGGCATTTCGCCCTATGCCAGCTATGCCGAGAGCTTCCAGCCGGTTGTGGGCATCGACACGATAACCAACCAGCAGCTCAAGCCGCAGGAAGGTCGCCAGTATGAGGTGGGGATCAAATGGCAGCCGCGCGGCGTCAATGCGCTGGTTACGGTGGCGGCATTCGACATCGAAATTTCCAACCTGCCGAACCCCAATTCGCTGTTTGGCGCCAACAGCCAGCAGGAAGGCGTATCGAAGGTCCGCGGTGTCGAGTTCGAGGCCAACGCGCTGCTGGGCGGACTGCGGCTCGACGCGAATGCCAGCTACCTCGATGCCGAAGACCCCAACGGCCTGCCGCTCTCGTCGATTTCGGACTGGCAGGCCTCGCTCTTCGCCATGTATGATTTCGCTGGCGCGCTCGACGGCTTCAGCTTCGGCGGCGGCGTGCGCTATGTCGGCGGCAACGAAAGCAGCGGTATTTCGGCCCTCGACGGAAATCTGCTGACCTACCGCGTCGACGGCCGTACGGTCGGTGACCTTTCGGCGGGCTATGATTTCGGGCCCTTCGAACTGCGCGTGACCGCCCGCAATGTCACCGACGAGGACTATTTCTCGGTCTGCCTCGTGCGCGGCGACTGCTTCCCCGGCGAACGCCGGTCGATCAACGGCTCGCTGGCGTTCAACTTCTGATGGTCAGCCCGGAGCTTATCTGGCTGGCGGGTGCGCTGGCGGTGATGGGTATCGCCTTGCTGCGAATGTCTTGGGGCCGGCCCGGCCGGGCTGCAGGGCTCAACGCCCTGGGCTGGGCTGCGCTGGCCATCGGCGTCGTCATCGGCGGGGCCGTGGCGGGCGCCTGGGGGATCGCGGTCACGTCGCTGTTCGCGGTCGGGACTGCGATAGCGATCCTCGCGAAGGCGGTGTTCGAACACCCGCGCCGCCAGCGACCCGCGCGGCCGCTGCGTGAAACCGAAGCGTTGAACGGCGTCGGCGGCACGCGGATCGGGCAGGCACTGGCGACCTTTGCGATCGCCGGGCCGTTGGCGCTCGTCGTGTCGGTCCTGTTCGCACTTGCGGCGCGCCTGGCGCTGATCGCGGCGGGCGCGGGTGAAGCGAATGGCAATGTCGCCGTTCTCGGGCTGGTGCCGCTGGTATGGCCGATACTGGCTTTTGTCCTGCTGATCACCCAAACCCGCGGGAAGCAATTGCTACTCACCAGCGCGGTTGCGATAGCGGCGCTGGCGCTGGCCGTTCTTGTGGGGGGATTTTGATGAGCCTCGGATTTGCCAAGGAAACCGTTCGCAAGGGCCTTGCCGCCCACACCGCGCTCGGCCTGGTGTGCTGCGCGCTGCTGTACCTTATCTGCGCGACCGGCACGGCGATTGTGCTGTACGAGGAATGGCAGCGCTTCGAGCAGCGCGATGCGCCCGAAATGACCGCGATCGAACCTGCGGCGGTCCAGCGCGGGATCGAGAACGTGCTGGCGGTCGAAAACGATCGCGCAACCACCACCCACCTCTTCGTGCACATGCCGACCGATGCGCTGCCGCGGACGACGATCACCACCGATACGCAGGCATTCCATGTCGATGCCGACGGCACCATCGTGATGCCAGAGGAGAACGCCTGGTCTGAATTCCTGCTGGCGCTGCACTACCGGCTCAACCTCCCCGCGATTTACGGCATGACGCTGGTGGGTGCATTCGGCGCAATGATCGTCGCGCTGTCGATCTCGGGTATCGTCGCCCACCCGCGCATCTTCCGCGATGCCTTCCGCCTGCGCGCGCGGCGCCGCGACGCGGTCGCCACAGTCGACTGGCACAATCGGCTGGCCGTGTGGACCCTCCCCTTTGCCCTTGCCATATCGCTCACCGGCGCCATGATCGGCCTGTTCTACGTCTCCGGCGGCATTGTGGCCGAAACCGCCTATGGCGGCGACAGCGAGGCAGCGCTGGCCCCCATTTTCGGCGAGGAAGCCCCGCAGGACCCCGCCAGCGCTCCGGTCGCCGACGCGCGCCCGGCGCTGGCGCATATGGCGCGAGCCTATCCCGAGGTGGAGCCCTATTACGTCATCCTGCATGATCCGCGCACAGCCGGCCAGCACATCCAGATCGTGGGCGAGCATCCGCGCCGGCTGATTTTTGGCGAGTATTACGCTTACGGTCCGGACGGCGAATTCCACGGAACCACCGGCCTCGCCGATGGGTCGATCGGGCAGCAACTGGCCGCCTCGACCTACAATCTGCACTTCGGCAATTACGGCGGGTTGCCGGTCAAGATCGCCTATATCGCCTTCGGACTCGCGCTGACCGCGGTGGTGGCCACCGGGACCTTCATCTGGCTTAACAAGCGGGCCCGCCAGGGCCGCTCCGCCCCGCGCACGAGAGCGGTCTGGTCGGGCTTCGTCAGCGGTGTGCCGATAGCGCTGGTGACCACGCTGCTTGCCCGCCTGCTGATCGGTAATGGCGCACCTTTTGTCGCACTGTTCTGGGGCACGCTGGCACTGACCGTGGCGGTTGCGCTGCTGCGTTTGCGGCGCGACCGCGAGGCCGCGTCCGGACCGGCACTCGCTCCCGCTGAGTAACCGGCCCGGACCGCGTCGCCGGTATCAGTCGCCCAGCGCTTTCTCGATCGCGCCAAGCGGCACCAGTTTGAAGTTCTGCGCCCGGCCGTCGTTCACGCCGTCCTGCGCGATGAACAGCCCGCCGGGGAAGCTCGGGCCGAAGTCACCGCGCTGCGCCTCGATCCCGTCGGTTTCCTCGGTGCTGCCATATTGCCCTGCGGCGATACGGAAGCGGCCTGCGGGGGTCACATCCGGCAGCGCGTAACGCATGTAGGTGTTGTCGCCCTGGCTCGAGGCATAAAGCCAGCCGCCCTCATCGCCCTCCGGAACCAGGGCAAGACCTTCGAGATCGGCCACGATCTTGCGCCCATCGACCGCGGCGACGAGTTCGCCCGCCGTCGCACCGCTGCGGAAGCGCCAGATCCCGGCCGCTTCCTCGCCGATATAAAGCGTGCCATCGCGGTGATCGACGGCGCAGCCTTCGGGCTGCGAAGGAACCTGCATCGTGCGCAGTTCGCGCGCGGTCGGGGTATCGCTCAGCGTGATTTCCCATTCGCCGATCCGGCCGCTCTTGGGCGCGGTATAGACGATCAGCCGGTCGCCGCGCCGAGTCCCGCAGATGCCGTAGGCCTCGCCGGGTCCGGACGCGACGCTGCCCAGTTCGACAAGCGATCCGCTGGCCGTGTCCAGCCGGAACAGTGCGATCCGCGCCTGTGCCAGATCGCTGCGGTCGCTGGCGAAGACGACGATGCCCTGATCCTCCATGTCGACCAGATCGACATTGTTCAGCGCCGCATGGGCAGTGAAGCTCTTCGGCTGGCCGCCGAGATCATAGACATAGAGCCCCGCTTTCTTGTCGGTCGCAACGATCAGACTGTCGGCGGGCGCAGCGGCGTTGCGCCAGATCGCCGGGTCGTCCGCCGCATCTTCATTGGCCGTCACCACCGGCTGGGTTTCCGCCACCGCGTAAACCGGCACGGCGGGGTCGCCCGGCGCGGGTACGGTGGCGCAAGCTGCAGTCAGGCCGATCCCGGCAAGTGCGAATATACGAAAATCCCTGCGCATCAGAAAGTCACCCTCACGCCGCCCTTCATGGTCCAATTGTACTCTTCATATTGATACAGGTTACGCCCGCCGCCAAACCTATTGTAGGCGAAGTACTTGGCATTGTTGATGTTCACCCATTCGTAGAACAGCTGAACGGAATCGGTCACGCGGTACTTGGCCGACAGGTCGAGCTGGAAATGGTCGTCGACATAACGGTCGAGATCGCTCGTGTCGGACAGCTCGTCGAGATACTTGTCGCGGTATGTGCCCGACAGCCGGATGTCGACCGGGCCCTTGTCGTATCCGACCGAGAAATTGGCGGTGTGTTTCGCCGTCGCAGGCAGCGGGATCGATCGCGGCCCCTCGCTGGCCAGCGTGGTCACCGTGCCATCGGCATCGGTGAAGGTGTAGTTCGCCTGCACCACGACGCCGTCGAGCGTGCCGGTAAAGGCCTGCGAAAAGCCCAGTTCGATACCGAAGATGTCCGCTTCGTCCCCGTTCCGGGCGATCGTCGCTTCGTCGAAGGCGATGCCGCGGAAGCTGCCCGCGACATCGGTGTTCACATCGACGATGAAATTGTCGAGGCTCTTGTAGAAGACCGACGCGTGCAGCGCGCCGGTCGCGCTCATGTAATACTCTGCCGCAGCGTCGAAATTCCAGGCTTCGGTAGGCAGCAGCGCGGGGTTGCCGAATTCGCCGCTGCGTTCGCCGTCGTCGGCTTCCTCGACGGCGAAATGGGGTGCCTGCTGGAACGGCGATGGCCGCACGATCGAACGGTAGAAGCCGGCGCGCAGCACCAGATCGGTTTGCGGTTCGTACCGCAGGTTGAGGCTGGGCAGCCAGTGATCGTAATTCTTGTCGATCGAGACCGGGGACACGAGGACCGTGTCATCAGCCGCGATCGACCCGTCGGGCAGTGTCCCGTCTTCTTCGACCAGCAGGACGTTGTTGCCCACCAGCGTGTTGTCCGTGTGCTCGTAGCGCAGGCCATAGATCACGCGCAGGTCCGCGCTTTCCCAGCGGCCGAGCAAATAGCCGGCCATGATGTCTTCAGCGACTGCAAAATCCTCGACCGTGCTGTCGAACGCGCTGTCAACGTCCTGCAATTCGAAATCGCTGAAGTTGGCACGGAAGAAGTCGGACCCTTCGGAGAAACCTGCAACCGGCCCGATACCGGTCAGGCGATAGGTCTGTCCTTCGCCCAGCGCGTCGTTCAGCGTCATGGCGTCGTTTTCGTAGAACTCGACGTTCGCGTCATAGGTCTTGTCGCGCCAGCGGCCCTTGAAGCCGACCTGTACGGTGAACTCGCCATTGTCGGCCGCGAAGCGGCGTCCCAGGTCGAACTTGGCAGCCCATTCCTCGTCCTGCGCATCCGACAGCGCGACGAATTCGATATCGTTCAGCGCATAGGCACCGGGGTCGGTGAAATCGCCCGTCGGATCGCTGACGCTGTAGAGCGGGATGCGCGGATTGGCGAAGTCGAGAACGACGCCCAAACCTTCTTCCTCATATTCGCGTTCGAATGCGATGGGATCGAGGCTGCCGTTCTCACGCTCGCTCGATTTTGCCCAGCTCGCCGAATAATTGGCGAACCAATCACCCCAATCGCTTTCGCCGCCGAAAACGAGCGAACGGATCTTCTGCGATTCGAAGCGGTCCTTGACATCGCGCTCGACGGTAATCGCCGCGTCCTCGTCGGGGTCGGGATCGGTGTCGCTGTAACCGACCGTCCTGCCTGCACCCGTAACGATCGCATCGCCGAGATCGAAGATCAGGCGCCGGCGGCTCTCCTGGTCGTCGAACTGGCTGTAGACGCCGCGGGCATACAGTTCGGTGCTGTCGCCCGCGCGAAGGTCGAGGCCGAGCGTCGCACTGATACGTTCGCGTTCGACATCGTAGTCGCGGTATTCGAGATCCTCGGCATAGATGACGCCGTCGTCCTCCTCCCACCCGTCGGCTTCGATATTGTCGGTCTCGAAGGTGCGGCGGTAATAGCTGACGCCGCCCGAAATGCCGAAATTGTCACCGATCCGGGTGGCGAAATCCAGGCTGCCCTTGGGGCTTATCTCATCGGCGTAGTCATTATAGCTGCCTTCGACCTTGGCGGTCAGCAGACGCGTCTTGCGGTCGAACGCGCTGGTGGTCTCGATCTCGACCGACGCGCCGATCGTGTCGGCATCCATATCGGGCGTGAGCGATTTCTTTACTTCGATCGATTCGATGATGTCCGAAGATACGACGTCGAGCGCGACCGCGCGAATATCGGCCTCTGGCGACGGCAGGCGCACGCCGTTGAGCGATGACGAGACGAGATCGGGCGACAGGCCGCGGACCGATACGAAGCGGCCCTCGCCCTGGTCGTTGAGGACATTGATGCCGGGCAGGCGGCGCAGGCTTTCGGCGACGTTCTGATCGGGAAACTGGCCGATCGCGTCGCGTGTCAGCACGTCGGACACGCCATCGGCTTCCTTCTTGCGCGACAGGGCGCTCGAAAGGTTCGCGACCTGGCCGACGACTAGGATCTCATCGTCGCCAAAGCCGGTCATCGCTATCTCTGCGCGCACCGTGCCGGTGGCCGGGACGGTAATCGCGCGCCTGACCGTTTCCGCCCCGACATAGCTGATTTCGAGCGTGTAATCGCCAGCCGGAACGTCTGCGAAAAGGAACGAGCCATCGCGCTCGGTCGCGGTCACGCGGTCGATCTCGACGATGCGCACCTGCGCGCTGCGCAGCGCGATGGTGTCGGTGGCATCGGATACGGTGCCGGCAAGATCGCCGGCCTGCGCCATGCCGGGAAGTGCCAGCGCCGCAATGGCAGCCCCGGCAAGAAGCGTATTCCTGATTTTCATTATTGCCCTCCGCTATCGTTGAGAGCCGCCTAGGCGCGCAGTTTGACTGCGATATTTCCGCATCGCGTCGGTTTGCGGACAATTGCGCGTGCGCTGACGCGGTTGCGTCACAATGCGCGAGGGGCGTGCCGCGCGCCATTTCGGCCTGCGCAAGAAAGTGCGGGCCAAACGCATCATTTGCGTGTAGGGGCGCCTCCGACTGCGGGCAGTGCCCGCGCCGCGACCAGCCGGGCACCCCCCGCCCGTGCATACGCGCAACCGAAAGAATACCATGTCCCTTTCCAACCTCCCGCCGGTTATCGGCGAGGCTTTGAGCGCCCGTGGCTACGACGCGCTTACCCCCGTCCAGCAGGCCGTGACCGAACCCGAAGCGCACGGCCGCGACATGGTCGTTTCCGCGCAAACCGGGAGCGGTAAGACCGTGGCCTTCGGCCTGGCGCTTGCTCCCGAACTGCTCGACGCGGTTGGCGGCACACCCCTGTCGGACAAGCCGCTGGCGCTGGTGATCGCGCCGACGCGCGAGCTCGCGCTACAGGTCAGCCGCGAACTCGGCTGGCTCTATGCGGGCGCCGGACTACGCATCGCCACCTGCGTCGGCGGGATGGATGCCAGCAAGGAACGTCGTGCACTGCGCGCCGGTCCGGCGATTGTCGTCGGGACGCCCGGCCGCCTGCGCGACCATCTCGAGCGCGGCGCGCTCGACCTGTCGGGCTTGGTCGGCGTGGTGCTCGACGAAGCCGACGAGATGCTCGACATGGGGTTCCGCGAAGATCTCGAGGAAATCCTCGATGCGACTCCCGATACGCGCCGCACGCTGCTGTTCTCCGCCACGATGCCGCGCCCGATCGAACGGCTGGCCGAACGCTACCAGCGCAACGCACTGCGCCTGTCGCTTGCGGGCGAGACGCGCGGGCACGGCGACATCGCCTATCAGGCAATCACCGTCGGCCCGTCGGAGATCGAGAACGCGGTGGTCAACCTGCTGCGCTTCCACGAGGCGGAAACCGCGATCTGTTTCTGCGCCACGCGCGAAAGCGTGCGCCGCCTGCATGCCACGCTGCAGAACCGCGGCTTCGGCGTCGTCGCGCTGTCGGGCGAGCATTCGCAGAGCGAGCGCAACCAGGCGCTGCAGGCGCTGCGCGACCGGCGCGCGCGGGTCTGCGTGGCCACCGATGTCGCCGCGCGCGGGATCGACCTGCCCACGCTCAGCCTGGTGATCCATGTCGAGATCCCGCGCGATGCCGAGACGTTGCAGCACCGTTCGGGCCGCACCGGCCGGGCGGGCAAGAAGGGCACCGCCGCGCTGGTGGTGCCGTACAACCGCCGCCGCCGCGTCGAAGGCATGCTGCGCGGGGCGCAGATCGAGGCCGAATGGCTCGACGCACCGACCCCCGAGGCGATCCGCGCGAAGGACCGCACGCGGCTGATCGAGCGGCTGACCGAACCGCGCGAGTTCGACGAATACGAACGCGAGCTTGGCGCCCAGCTGATGGCGAAGATGTCGCCCGAGGACATCGCCACCGCGCTGGTCCAGACGCTGCGCGCCGAGATGCCCGCGCCCGAGGAGCTGATCGCCAACACCCCCGAGGCGCGCGACCGGGCGAAGGCCGAACGCCACCGTCCCGGCTTCGAGGACGTGGTGTGGTTCCGCATGAGCATCGGCCGCCGCCAGAACGCCGAACCGCGCTGGCTGCTGCCGCTGATCTGCCGCCGCGGGCACATCACCCGCAACGAGATCGGCGCGATCCGCATCGGCCAGCACGAGAGCTGGTTCCAGGTCCCGCGCCCAATCGCCGCCAAGGTTGCCGAGACCGTCACCCGCACCGCCTCGCCCGACGACGAGCAGGACGAGATCATGATCGAGGAGGCCCCCGACGGCCCCCGCATCGAGGCCCGCGAGAACCGCCGCAAGCACGCCGATGGCGGCGGCCGGGTCGATCCCCGCCCCGCCGGCCGCGGCCCCCACCGCAAGCCCGGGGGCAAGCCGCCCTTCAAGAAGGGCAAGCCCGGCACCGGCAAGCCCGGCGCAGGCAAGGGCGCGGGCGCGGGCGGCAAGCCATTTGCCGGCAAGCCCAAGTTCAAGGGCAAGCCGAAAGGCAAGGGCAAACCCGCAGGTCCGCGCGGCGACTGACCCGCCGACCCGCCGGGTTCAATTGGTCATCAGCAGGGGAATGCGCACGTCGGACAGCATCCGGCGTGTCGCCCCGCCGAAGATCCGTTCGGTCAGCCGCGTGCGGCCATAGGCGCCCATCACGATCAGCCCCGCCTTGCGGGCTTCCGCCGCGCCCAGCAGCGTCGCCGCGACATCCTTGTCGCCGCATTCGAGCTCGACCATCTCGCAGGCGATCCCGTGCCGCGAGAGGTAGTCCGCCCCCTTCACCGGCGGCAGGTCGAGCGCATCGGCCGACTTGCCCGTTTCGCCGACCGTGGCGAGATAGACCGCCCCCGCTTCGCGCAGCAGCGGCAGCGCCGCCTTGAGCGCATGCGATGCCTCGGCCGATCCGTCCCACGCGACCAGTGCGGGCGCACCGGTTTCGAAGCGGGTGCAGGTTTCGGGCAGGACCAGCACGGGGCAATCGGCGGTCAGCGCCAGCTCGCCCGCAGTGAAGGACGGCGTGCCCTTGGCGGTATGCGCATCGCGCGCGCTGATCACGATGAGATCGCTGAGCGAGGATTCGCGCAGCATCGCGAGCGCGACCGGGCCGGCGGATTCGACCCAGTTCCACGACACGCCCTCGTTCGCGAGGTCGGTCAGCGTCCGCTCGCGCAGCTTCGCGGCTTCCTCGCGCCAGACGGGGACCATGGCGGCGAAGGCGGCGCCGTGGAAGTCGATGGTCGCCGCGGCTTCATAGGGCATGGCGTGCAGCAGCGTGAGATGCGCATCGAACTGTCGCGCCAGATCGAGCGCGGCATCGAGCCGGCCGGTGAAAGCCTCGTCATCGGCGGCGTTGAACAGGATCGTCTTCATTGATCGTCTCCCAGCTTGCGGTCCGGCCGGTGGGCCGAGTCCCCGCTTGATGCCGCCAGTATAGCAGCTGTCCGGCACCGCTCCTTGATCGAGATCAATTCGCGCGCATTCATGGACCGCGAAACGCGCGCCCGAAAAGCGTGACCTTCACCGCGCATCATGCCCGCCCCGCAGCAGCGCGCGTGCGCGAGAGCAGCGCAAGAAGCGCGGTTTCATCGGGCTTGCGGACCACGCCGACATAGCGCCCGCCGCGCAGCATGACCTGCCACAGCCCGGTCGCAACCCGCCATTCGAGCTCGGGGATCGTGACCTTCCGATCGGCCTGCCTCGCCGCGCGCGCAGCCGCCAGCGCCGCCTCGAGCCGCGCCCGCCCGGCCTCCGAACGCACCGACCCCAGCGCCACGTCCCACGCCGCCGCAAAGCCTTGCGCCCCGGGCCGCGCACGCAGGCGATAGGCCGTCTCGCGCGCCATCGAAACGCCGCGCGCCGCCGCCGCGACCGAGCGCGTCGCAGCGAGATGCCCGATGAACTCCGCCTGCCGCACGGGCGTCCACCCATCGGCGCGATGACGCAGCGGGACGGCGTGGAACGGCGGGATGGTGACGGAGGGCCTGCGCGTCCGGGCGGAGCGCGGTGGGTAGTGCTTCATCCGAGAGGATAAGGCACGGGACAGGGTGTGTAGGAAAGCCCTGCCACCACGGCGTCAGCCTAGCCCACTTCGTCATCCCAGCGAAAGCTGGGATCGCCCTCGGCTAAGCCCAAAGACGTCAGCCAGCCCCACCACCACAGCCCTGCCCCACTACGTCATCCCAGCGAAAGCTGGGATCGCCCGCAATCAAAGCACCACGTCGAACAGATCGTCCCACTCTGGGTTCACGCCCTCGATCAGCTCGATCTTCCACGCACGCTTCCACGCCTTCATCGCTTTTTCGCGCGCGATCGCGTCCTCGATGCTGTCATGCTTTTCCGCATAGACCAGCCGCTTAAGCCCGTACCGGCGGCAGAAGGCCGAGCCCTTCCCCTCCCGATGCTGAACGATTCGCCGAGAGAGGTCGGCGGTCAAGCCGATATAGAGCACGCCATCCTCGCGGTTGCTCATGATGTAGACCCACGCGCTCATGCGCCCCGAAAGCTAGCAGCGCGCGGCGAGCGATCCCAGCTTTCGCTGGGATGACCGAGTTTGGGGTGGGAAGCTGCCGTTCTGCTCTATCTCGCGATAGCCTGTGAGACGAGGAGGATAGGACCGCCGGCGTAGTGGCAATAACCCATAACCATCATCGCGCCGGGCCATTGGCTCTCGCATTCTCCAACACGTCCGGCGAACGTTGTGCGCGTCGGATTATCCGGGGGCTCGCCAATCGCATCCCACTGAGCATACAGTCCGACACGTTGCTGACGCAGCCTTCTGCTAACGTTGGACCTGTCTGAATTGGCGGCCTTAGCAGACGAGAACAGGGCGCGGCCGCTCCAGTAACCATCTACAGCGACACATGCCCCGAGCATCGTTTGAAAGTCCGACGCTAACGTAGAAAACGAAACCAGCTGGGCATTTTGCTGATTACAGTCGGCGGGGTCTGCCCACGCACCCATGATGAAAACGTCTTCCGATACCTCATCTTCATCTTGAGCCGCAACTTGACCAGCCGCCAGAAGCATGGCCATCGCGGCGAAACATGAACTTAGTCGGCGGAGCATATCTGCCAATATAACGGCGCTTCAAATGTCCGCTAGGGGTCGCTTGCGGCCACCCCGCCCTCATCCCCCCGCGTGGTAGAAATCATACACCTGCTGCGCCACGCCTGCGCTGATGCCGGGTGCGCGTTTGAGGTCGTCCAGCGCCGCGGCCCTGACCTTCCCCGCAGTGCCGAAATGCAGCAGCAGCGCGCGTTTGCGCGAGGGGCCGATACCCGGGATTTCGTCGAGCGGTGAGGCGGTGATCGCGCGGCTGCGTTTGGCGCGGTGGGCGCCGATGGCGTAGCGGTGGACTTCGTCGCGCAGCGTCTGGAGATAGAACAGCAACGGCGAATTGACCGGCAGCGTCTTTTCGCGCCCGTCGGGGAAATGGAACACCTCGCGCCCCTCGCGCCCGTGATGCGGGCCCTTGGCGATGGCGATCAGCGGGACATCCTCGATCCCCATTTCCTCGAGCGTGTCGCGCACGCTCGACATCTGCCCCTTGCCGCCATCGATCAGCACCAGATCGGGCCAGATCGCCTCGTGCCCCTTGCCCTCGGTGCGCGCGTCGAGATCGCGGCCCGCTTCGGCCAGCTTGCGGAAGCGGCGTTCCATCACCTCGCGCATCATGGCGAAATCGTCATTGGTCTGCGCGGTTTTGATGTTGAACTTGCGGTACTGGCCCTTCTCGAAGCCTTCGGGGCTGGCGACGACCATCGCGCCCAGCGCCTTGTCGCCCTGGATATGGCTGTTGTCGTAGACCTCGATCCGCTGCGGGACCTCTTCCAGTTCGAGGAATTCGGTGAGGTCGCGCAGGACCTTCGCCTTGGTCCCGGTTTCGGCCAGCCGCCGCTCGAGCGCCTCGACCGCATTGCGGCTCGCCTGCTGCATCAGCTTGCGCCGCGTGCCGCGCTGCGGGATCGAGATCGCCACGCCGTGCCCCGCCTTTTCGCACAGTGCTTCGGCGACGAGGTCCTGTTCGGGCAGCGCGCGATCGACGAGGATGGTACGCGGCGGCGGCACTTCCTCGTAGAATTGCAGCAATACGTCGGACAGCACCTCTTCCTTCTCGAGCTCGCCCGTATTGCGCGGGTAGAAGGTGCGGTGGCCCCAGTTCTGCCCGCCGCGGATGAAGAAGGCCTGCACCCCGACCTGCCCGCCCTTGGCGGCCAGCGCGAAGACATCGGCATCGCCCACGCCCTGCGCATTGATCGCCTGGCTGCCCTGGATGAAGGTCGCCGCGCGCAGCCGGTCGCGCAGGATCGCGGCGGTCTCGAAATCGAGATCCTCCGCCGCCTTCGCCATCTGCTTTTCGAGATCCTGCTGTACCGCGCTCGACTTGCCGCCGAGGAAGTCCTTCGCCTCGCGCACCAGTTTCTCATAGCCCGGCTCGTCGATCCGGCCGACGCAGGGCGCGCTGCAGCGCTTGATCTGGTAGAGCAGGCAGGGCCGGTCGCGATTGTTGAAGAAACTGTCGGTGCAGCTGCGCAGCAGGAACAGTTTCTGCAGCGCGTTGAGCGTCTTGTTGACGCTGCCCGCGCTGGCGAAGGGGCCGTAGTAATTGCCCTTGGCCTTGCGCGCGCCGCGATGCTTGGTGATGCGCGGGAAGGCGTGGTCGGCGCGCAGCAGGATGAAGGGAAAGCTCTTGTCGTCGCGCAGCAGCACGTTGAACGGCGGGCGGTAACGCTTGATCAACTGCGCTTCGAGCAGCAGCGCTTCGGCCTCCGAATTGGTGACCACGATTTCCATCGCGCGGCACTGGCTGATCATCCGCTGGATGCGGTTGGTGAGGCCCTTGATCTGCGTGTAATTGGCGACCCGCGCCTTGAGGCTGCGCGCCTTGCCGACATAGAGCACGTCGCCGCGCGCATCGAGCATCCGGTATACGCCCGGGCGCGGCTTGAGCGTCTTTACCGTTTCGCGGATCGCGGTGATGCCCGCTTCGAGATCGGGCTGCGCACCGGCCACGGTCTTGGTGGCGCGGTCCTCGTGGAACCGCTCCTTGCCTCTCGGATCATGCAGGGAACCGGCTTTCGTGCGCGACATGCATGGGGAGATAGTGCGCCGCATCGGCTTGTGCAAAGCCGGTTTTGCCGCCATCCCCCAGGCGATGGACCCAACCAAAATTGCACCGCCGCGCACGGTCGGCTTCTGGGGGACGTCGCTGTTCCCGCTCAACGGAATGATCGGCGCGGGGATTTTCGCGCTGCCCGCAGTGCTGGTGGCGGCAGTGGGCAACTTCGCCCCATGGATGATGCTGGTCGGCGGGATCCTCTTCCTGCCGCTGGCGCTGTGCTATGCCTGGATGGCCACCCGGTTCGAGCATAGCGGCGGATCGGTGCTTTATGGCGAGGCCGCCTTCGGGCGCTTCGTCGGCTTCCAGGCCGGCTGGGCGCGCTATGCCAGCGCGATCGTGACCGCGGCGGCCAACATGCATGTGATGGTCGCCTATCTCGCCGCGCTCTTCCCCGGGCTGGCGGGGCCGGTCGCCTCGCCCGTCGCGGTGGCGGTGGGGCTGGCGCTGATCACTGCGATCAATCTCTACGGCATGCGCGCCTCGGTCGGCGCGCTGGGCGTGATGACCGCGATCAAGCTGCTGCCGCTGGGCGCGCTCATCCTCTCGGCCTTCTTCGCGGGGGGCGAGATGGGGGCGGTGACGCTGCCGCAGTTCAGCCAGGTCGAGACGGTCATCCTGCTGACCTTCTACGCCTTCATCGGCTTCGAGGGCGTGGTCGAGGCGGCGGGCGAGTTCAAGCATCCCAAGCGCGACGTGCCGCTGTCGATCGTGACCATGGTGAGCGGGGTGACGCTGCTCTACATGGCGATCATCTGGGCCTTCATCGCGATCGGCCCCCAGTTCGCGGGCGAGGACAATGCGCTGGCGGGCGTGGCGGGCGCCTCGATGGGGCAGATCGGGTCGCTCGCGATCGTCGTCGCGGCCAGCTTCAGCATCGGGGCGAACAATTTCGCCAGCGGCGTGGCGCAGCCGCGGCTGATGTACGGCATGGCCGAGCGCGGCATGCTCCCGCGGTGGTTCGAATATGTCCACCCGCGCTTCCTTACCCCGTTCAACGCGATCCTGTTCTACGGCGTGGCGGCAATGCTGTTCGGCCTGTGGGAAGGGTTCGAAGTGCTGGCGATCGCGGGCACGCTGGTGCGGCTGGTGACCTATGTCGTGACCAGCTGCGCGCTGCCGGTGCTCGAACACCGCGAGGGGCGGATCGACCCGCTGCACCTGTTCTGCGTAATCTTCGCGGTGGCCAGCTCGCTGTTCATCGCCGCGCAGGCGCAGACGCAGTCGTGGCTGGTGTTCGGCGGGCTGCTGGTGGTGGGCACGCTGCTCTATTTCATCGCGGCGCGCCAGAAGCCCGAGTATCCGCTCGACGAGGCATAGATGGCCGAGGAATTCGATGCGATCGTCCTGGGCGCAGGCGCGGCGGGGCTGATGTGTGCGGCGCGTGCGGGGCAGCGCGGGCGCCGCGTGCTGCTGCTCGAACGCGCGGCGACACCGGGAAAGAAAATCCTGATCTCGGGCGGCGGACGCTGCAATTTCACCAATATCGGTGCGGGTCCGGCCAATTACCTGTCGGCCAATCCGCATTTCGCCAAGTCGGCGCTGGCGCGCTACACGGCGCGCGATTTCCTCGCATTGGTCGAAAGCCATGGCATCGCCTGGCACGAAAAGACCCTCGGCCAGCTGTTCTGCGACGAATCGGCCAAGCAGATCGTTGCCATGCTGCTGGAGGAATGCGCGAAGGGCGAGGTAGACCTGCGCTGCGGCGAGGAAATCGTCTCGATCGAACAGGCCAGCGGCTTCATCGTCACCACGCAATCGGGCACGTTTCGCGCGCCTTCGCTGGTGATAGCCACCGGCGGACCCTCGATCCCCAAGATGGGCGCGACCGGCTACGCCTATGACCTCGCGCGGCAATTCGGTCTTAAGGTGGTCGAGCCGCGCCCGGCGCTGGTGCCGCTGACGCTGGGCGGCGAGGAAGTGCTGTTCCGCGACATTTCGGGCGTGTCCGCAGCGGTGGTGACCAGCGCGGGCAAAGCGCGCTTTGCCGAGGCGGCGCTGTTCACGCACCGCGGACTGTCGGGACCCGCGATCCTGCAGGCGAGTTCCTACTGGCGTCCGGGCGAGCCGCTGTTCGTCGATTTCCTGCCCGACGAAAGCGGCGATTTCCTGCTCGACGCCAAGCGTGCCGCACCCAGATCGACGCTGCGCGCATGGCTGCGCGAACGCCTGCCCGCGCGGCTGGCCGATATCCTCGCCGAGCGGCTGGGGCTGGAAGTCGAGTTCGGCAATGCGCCCGACAAGGCCTTGCGCGGGGCGAGCGAACGGCTGAAGCGCTGGACGTTCCAGCCCAACGGGACCGAGGGCTTCGCCAAGGCCGAGGTCACCGTCGGCGGGATCGCCACCGCCGAGCTCTCCTCCAAGACGATGGAAGCCAGGCGCGTGCCCGGCCTTTACGCGATCGGGGAGGCCGTCGATGTCACCGGCTGGCTGGGCGGCTACAATTTCCAGTGGGCCTGGGCCAGCGGCGTGGCGGCGGGCGAAGCGCTCTAGCCGGATTGCCCGCCCCCCGTCGCGGGCAATCAGAAGACCTTCCGGAACTCGATCTCGAACGTCCGGCCGAGCGGGTCGACCAGCCACGGCTGGTAGCTCAGCGGGACCGTGCCGGTTTCGTCGGTCACGCGCTGCTGCGCGTCGAACAGATTGTCCACTCGCAGCGAGAGGCGTGCGCCCTTGAGGAAGCCGGGATTGTCGCCCGCCAGCCACTGCTGCTGTTCGAGGTTCATGAACAACCGCAAGTCGAAGGTCGCAAGGTCGTGGAAGCTGAGGTTGTCGACCTGCGATCCGCTGGCGTAGTTGGCCGACAGGCGCGCGCCGAGGCCGTTGTGGAACAGCCCGCCTTCCATCGTGACATTGTGCCGGTTCACACCGCTGCCGCTGAGCGCATCGCCGCCCAGCAGGTCGAGCTGCGGGATGCCGTTGGCGATGACCGCGTAATTCTCCAGCTCGATCGTGTGATAGACCGAAAGGTTCCAGCGTCCCTGTCCGCCACCGGGGCCACCAGAACCACCGCCACGACCGCGCCCGCCGCCGCCGCGCGTTTCACCGCCCGCAGCCGGCGATTCGCCCGCGTCGCCGGCCTCACCGCCGGGACCGCGTTCGCCGCCGGGGGCTGCACAGACGCGCGCACGAAGCTGGTTCAGCCGCTCGGGATCGACCTGGCCGTCGGGGCCCGCCAGCCGCTCGCGCACGCGCTCGGGCAGGGCCGCGAGGTCGACCGGAGGCGACGCGGCAGGATCGGCCGGATTCCAGCCGGTGCACAGCCGTATGCGCGCGGCCTCCATCTCTTCGCGTGCCTGCGTCCCGTCGGCGCTGCAAATCCGCTCGCGCGCCTGTGCGACACGCTCCGGGTCGACCTCGCCATTCTCGCCGCGCAGACGCTGCTGCATCCGTTCGGGCAGTTGCGAGATATCGGGCTGGCCCTCGGATGAGCAGAACTGTTCGCGCAGTTGCTGGAAGCGCGCGCGATCGCTGGTCCCGCCTCCCGGCCCTTGTCCCTGCCCCTGACTTTGCGCGCCCGAACCTGCGGCTGCAGACGCGATCCGCGCCATCATCCCGCCGCGTCCACTGCGCGAGCCGCCTTCCGATTCCGAGCCGACGCGGCCGAAGAAATTGAAGCCATACCGGATGCGCGACGAGCCGCGCTGGGCAAAGGTCACTGCGCGCCGGTCAAGCTCGACCAGCTGGCCGTTCTCGCGCGTGACCCGATCCGGGAATGCCGCCTCGATTGCGGGGGTGAGCAGCGGGAAGCTTTCGGTCACGTCGTCCGACCGGTTGCGGACATATTCGACGCGGAAGTTCGACCGGTCGAACAGGTCGAAATCGTAGGAGGCCGCCAGCTTGATGTCGCGCTGAGTCTCCGCCAGCAGATCGGGATTGCCCCCCGTGACCACATTGGCGAGCACGGTGTCACCGGTCGTGAAATCGTAGACCGGGACATTCAGGTCGACGATCTGCGGATTGCCTAGCTGCGCGATCCCCGGAGCCTGTTCGCGCACGCTGTAGCTGGCCTGCAGCGAGAGGCTGTCGGATGGGCGCCAGTTGAGCCCCGCGTTCCAATTGGTCAGCAGCCCGAAGTCCGACAGGTCCTCGACCCCGCCGCCGAGATCGAGCGTCAGCTCGCCCAGCGGCGCGAGAAAGCCCTCACGCGCGCTGGCGAGCGGGATGGCCAGGTTGAGCCCCGCCAGCAATTCGCGACGATCGAGCGAGGTTTCGACGCCGGGATTGCGCGTGTCCTCGCTGTCGATCCCGTCGAGGTTGAAACCTGCTTTCGCGGTGACGTTCACCTCGCCGCTGGGCAGCAGGATCGGTCGCCCGGTCAATGTCAGGAGGCTGTCGAGCGTGTAGGTCCTGCTGTCGGCCTGCTCGATACCGCCGGCCGCCAGCGGACCGAGATCGCCCGCAATGTCGATTTCACCCGCGGCGGCAGCCGCAACGAGCGCGGCGGTATCGCGTCGCTGATCGGTCCACGTGGTGTTCCACCCGCGGGTCGCATCCACCGTAAGCGCGAGATCCCAATCGTCGATCGGGGCGTTGAACGAACTGCCGAGCGAGGCGGTGGTCGACCTGGTCCGCCGCGTGATCGGGTCGTCGTCGATCGCGCGCAGCTGCGAATTCCCGTCCGGATCGGTCAGCAGGACCGTATCGAGACCCGAGAGCGAGCGCGAGAAACTGCGGTCGAGATTGGCGTTGACCGACAGGCTTGGCACGCGTGCGCCCTCGCCGAAGGTGGTGTTCCAGGTGGTTTCGAGTTCGATGCCCTCGCTGTCGGAGGCGAGGCTGCGGAACTCGGCCGGATCGGGATCGCTCGCTACGGTGGGCGTGTTGCTTGTGGTCTGGATGATATCGCGCTCGGCCTCGGACAGCAGCGACGAGCTGTTGAATTCGGCACCGAACAACAGGCGGTCTCCGCCATTGATGGTCAGCTGCGAATATTCGACCTCGCCGTTCGACCGGCCTCCCCGCGTCGGCTGGCCGTATTCGAGTTCGACCTCGCGGCTGGAAAAATTGTCCTTGAGGATGAAGTTGATCACACGCTGGTCGGCGGGATAGCCATATTGCAGCGCGACCTCCTCGGGGAAGACCTGCACCTTCACGATCGCCTCGGGAGGATAGCGGCGGAATTCGCGAAAGCCCGAGACACGGCGACCGTTGACGAGGAACACGGGACGCCCGCTGCCACGGCCGCTGGCCGAACCGGTCTGCGGCGCCAGCTGTTCGACCAGATCGGCCAGCGAATCCGCGCCATAAGCGGCGATATCGTCTTCATCGAGTTCGACCACCGGCGGAACCTCGGTTTCGACTTCGCCGCGGATGCGTTCGCCGGTCACGATGATCGCGTTCTCGGGCAGCGCCTCGCCCCCGGTGCCGCCCTGGCCGGTGTCGGGCGCCGCGTCCTGGGCATGGCCCGGCACGGCAAGGGCGATGGTCAGCGCAAGTGCGGATATGCGGGTGAGAAATTGCATGGCAGGTTTCGCGGTCCTCAATCGTAGTCTCGTGTCCGCCCCCTCACCCGGTCCTGAAGCAGCTCAGGCGGGCGAGCAACAATCCTTGCGTAACAAAGTGTCGCAGCAGACTTGCACCGCGATTAACGTCTGCCACTTCCCTTTCTCACCCACTGAGGCTATGGGCGCGCGATACAAATCGTCCAACGACACGATCCAAGGAAATACATGGCGAAAGAAGAACTTCTCGAAATGCGCGGCAAGGTGGTTGAACTGCTGCCCAATGCGATGTTCCGCGTCGAGCTCGAGAACGGCCATGAAGTGCTCGGCCATACGGCCGGCAAGATGCGCAAGAACCGTATCCGCGTGCTGGTGGGCGACGAAGTGCTCTGCGAACTCACGCCCTACGACCTGACCAAGGCGCGCATCACCTACCGCTTCATGCCCGGTCGCGGCGGCCCCGGCCCGCAGTAACGGCACGTGGGCCAGCCCACACTCATCCTCGCATCGGCCAGTCCCCGCAGGCGCGAACTCATCGCGCGCCTCGGCGTGGAGCCGGCTGCGATCAATCCTGCCGATATCGATGAAACCCCGCTCGCTGGCGAACTGCCGCGCGACTACGCCACCCGCATGGCCCGCGAAAAGGCCGCAGCCACAGCCTCGGACGATGGCCATGTCCTGGCCGGGGATACGGTGGTCTGCGCCGGTCGGCGGATCCTGCCCAAGGCCGAGGACGAAGCGACCGCGCGGCGCTGTCTCGAACTGCTGTCGGGCCGCCGCCACCGCGTGCTGTCCGCGATCGCGCTGCGCGCCCCCGACGGCAGGCTGCGCGAACGGCTGAGCGAGACGGTGGTGATCTTCAAGCGCCTCTCGACCGACGAGATCGACGCCTATCTCGCCAGCGGCGAGTGGGAAGGCAAGGCGGGCGGCTATGCCATCCAGGGGATCGCCGAAGGGCTGATCCGCCGGATCCAGGGCAGCCATTCGGGCGTGGTCGGCCTGCCGCTCTACGAAACGCGCACGCTGCTCAAATCCGCCGGGTTCGACCTTGCCTGACTGGCTGGTCGAGCATGGCATCGGCGAAAGCCGTGCCCTGCTGGTCGAAGGCGATGACATCCTCGCCGCCAGGCTGCGCTGGCCGGGCGATTTGCCAGTCGGCAGCCGGGCACAGGCAGTGCTGGTATCCAAGCCCGCCGGCCGCAGCCGCGGCCTCGCGCGGATGGCCAATGGTACCGAGCTCATGGTCGACCGCATTCCCGCCCATTGCAACGAAGGCGCGGCGGTGCCGCTGGTCGTCACGCGCGCGGCGATCGCCGAACGCGGACGGTTCAAGCGTGCGCAGGCGCGGGTGGTCGACGACATGCACGACAGCCCGTCGCAACAGGCGGACGATGTTTTCGCGATGGGCGATACGGTCCGCCGGCTGCCTGCTGGCGCGTGGGAAGAGGTATGGCACACTGCGTCTGCGGGCGAGGTCGCGTTCGCCGGCGGCGCGCTGCTGTTCAGCGTGACGCCCGCCATGACGCTGATCGATATCGACGGCGACCGCCCGCCGCGCGAACTGGCCCTGGCGGCGGTGCCCGAAATCGCGCGCTGGCTGCGCCTGTTCGACCTCGGCGGTTCGATCGGGATCGACTTTCCCACGCTGGCGACCAAGGCCGATCGCAAGGCCGTGGATGCCGCGCTCGATGCCGCGCTGGGCGGCTGGCCGCACGAGCGGACCGCGATGAACGGCTTCGGTTTCGTCCATATCGTGGCGCGGCTCGACGGGCCCTCGCTGCTGCACCGCTTTGCCACCGCGCGAATCGGGGCGGCGGCGCGCATGGCGTTGCGACGCGCCGAACTGGTCGAAGGGCCGGGCGCGACGCTGCTCACCGTCCATCCCGCGGTAAAAGCCAAGCTCAAGCCCGAGTGGCTGGCGGAGCTGGAACGGCGGACCGCGCGCCGGGTGCGGATAGAGATCGATCCGGGCCTTGCGATCGAGGCGGCCACCGCCCAGATCGTGGCGCATGACGACTAAACCCCGCCCCTGCCCCATCTGCAAGAAACCGCGCAGCGAGGAGCACACGCCGTTCTGTTCCGCGCGCTGCCGCGATCGCGACCTGTCGCAGTGGTTCGGCGACGGATATTCCGTGCCCGGCCGCCCCGCACTGCCCGAAGAAATCGCGGTTGCAGTGACGCAAGGTTCGGAAGACTGAAATTCCCCCCTTGCCAAGGCGTGCCAGCTTCGCCATAGGCGCGCTCTCATTGCTCGCGGGGCTGTTCAGGCCCCTCCGCCGAAGCAGTGTGCCCGGGTAGCTCAGTGGTAGAGCAGACGACTGAAAATCGTCGTGTCGGTGGTTCGACTCCGCCCCTGGGCACCACTTCGCACCGATAGCTTCCCCTGCTTCCCCGCCCGCGCTAGTCAGCCGGGATGCATGACACCGCCAGCACCGCGCTTTCCGCCTTCGACATCGCTGCGATCCTTGTGGTCGCCTCCGCGCTGCTCGGCTGGTTCAACCATCATTTCCTCAAGCTGCCGCATGTCATCGGGCTGACCGTGATGGGCGCGCTGGGGGCAATCGGGCTGACGGTGGCCGATGCCTTCATCCCCGGCGTGACGCTCGACGACTGGGTCGCCGACACGCTGCAGCAGCTCAACTTCACCGAGACACTGCTGCAGGGCATGCTCAGCTTCCTGCTGTTTGCCGGCGCGCTGCATGTCGATCTCGACCGCCTGAAGGTCGCGTGGCTGCCGGTGCTGCTGCTCTCCACCGTCGGCGTGATGATTTCGACCGTGCTCGTCGGGCTCGCCATGTGGGGTGTCGGCATGCTGCTGGCGCTGGGGATCGCGCCGATCTGGTATTTCGTCTTCGGCGCGCTGATCGCCCCGACCGACCCGGTTTCGGTGCTCGGCGTGCTGCGCGAGGAGAAGGTCCCGCAATCGCTGCAGAGCGCGGTGGCAGGCGAAAGCCTGTTCAATGACGGTGTCGGCATCGTCGTGTTCATCATCCTGCTCGGCGCGGCAGTGAGCGGGAACGACTTCTCTTTCGCCGAGGGCGCGCGGCTGTTCGCGATCGAGGCGGGCGGCGGCATCGTGGTCGGGCTTGTCGCGGGCTATGTCGGCTACCGCGCGCTGGCGGGGATGGACGAATACACGCTTGAGGTACTGGTCACGCTGGCGGTGGTGATGGGCGGCTATGCGCTGTGCAACTACCTCACGCTCTCGGGCCCGCTGGCGATGGCGGTGGCCGGCCTGCTGATCGGCAACCACGGCGTTACATATGCGATGAGCGACGTGACGCGCGACTACCTCGTCAAGTTCTGGGAGCTGGTCGACGAATTGCTCAATTCGGTGCTGTTCCTGCTGATCGGGCTGGAAATGATCGTGCTGGTCGCGGGTTTCGACGAACTGGTGCTGGCGCTGGCCGCAATCCCGCTGACGCTGGCCGCGCGCGGGGTCGGTATCTTCGTCTCGACCAAGGCGATCCCCGCTGCACGGCTGCAGGACAAGGGCGCGGGCCGCGTGCTGTGGTGGGGCGGGCTGCGCGGCGGCATTTCGATCGCGCTGGCGCTGTCGCTGCCCGCGGGCGAAACGCGCGACCTGATCCTTGCCGCGACCTTCGCCGCGGTGCTGTTCAGCGTCCTCATCCAGCGCGCCACGCTGGGCCGGCTGATCGAGAAGCTGAAACGCGACCACGCCCCCGCGGTCGAAGACGCTGCCCCGGCGCGCGAACCGACCGTCCATTAGGCGGCGGCGATGGCGTCCGCTGCGGTGTCGATCTCGGCCCAGATGCGCGCCAGGTCATCGTCTTCGATGCAATAGGGCGGCATGACGTAGACGGTGTTGCCGAGCGGCCGCAGCAGCAGGTCCGCCTCGCGGAACCGGCGCAGCAGCTTCGGCCCGAGGTCGGACAGATAGCTCCCGCCCGGATCACCCAGCTCCAGCGCGGCGATCGTCCCGCAGCGCCGCGCGTTGCGCACCATCGCGTGATCCGCCAGCGTATCGAGATGCGCCTGCTGCTTCGCTGCCAGCGCCGCGATCCGCTCAGGCACCGGTTCCTCGCGCCAGATCGCGAGATTGGCATTGGCCGCCGCGCAGGCCACCGGGTTCGCAGTATAGCTCGACGAATGGTAGAAAGTGCGTGTGCGGTCGGTGGAATAATGCGCGTCCCAGATCGGCTCGCTCGCCATGGTCACCGCCAGCGGCATCGCCCCGCCGGTCAGCCCCTTGGACAGGCACATGATATCGGGTACCACATCGGCCTGTTCGCAGGCGGTCAGCGTGCCGGTGCGACCCCAGGCGGTCATGACCTCGTCGGCGATGAACAGCGTGCCGTGGCGGGCGCAGATCGCGCGCATCTCGGCCAGCACCGCAAGGGGATACATCAGCATGCCGCCCGCCCCCAGCACCAGCGGTTCGACGATGAACGCCGCCGCCCCGCCAGCGCATTCGGCTTCGAGCGCGTCGAGAGTGGGCTGCGGATCACCGCCGGGAAAAGGCACGCGCCCGACATCGAACAGCATCGGCGCATAGGCCGCATTGAACACCCCGCGCGCGCCCACCGACATCGCGCCGATCGTATCGCCGTGATAGGAATGCTCCATCACCACGATCCGGCTGCGGTCCTCACTGCGATGCGTCCAGAAGCCGAGCGCCATCTTCAGCGCGACCTCGACTGCGGTCGAACCGCTGTCGGAAAAGAACACGCGGGTCAGCTTATCGGGCAGGATCCGGCACAGTTCGCGCGCGAGATCCTCTGCCGGTTGGTGCGTCCAGCCGGCGAAGATCATCTGGTCGAGCCGCTGCGCCTGGTCGGCGATTGCCGCCATGATCCGCGGGTGGCAGTGGCCATGCGTGGTCACCCACCAGCTCGAAATCGCGTCCACCACGCGGCGCCCGTCCTCGGTATGCAGCACCGCGCCTTCGGCATGCGTGACCAGCGGAACCGGATCGCCCAGCCCGTGCTGCGTGAAAGGATGCCATACGGGCGAGTGGGTCATGTGAAATCCGCCAGGTCAAAATTGTCGGTAAAGGCTTGGGCGAGCGTCGCCGCGTCGAGCGTGCCGAGCAGCGGCAGGCGGCCGAGCCGCTTCACCGCGCCGAGCCGGCAGATCGTCGCCTCGCTGTCTTCCACCGCGTCGCCGACGAAGGCCACGCCGTGGACCGCCACTCCGCGCGCGCGCAGCGCTTCGATCGTCAGCAGCGACTGGTTGATTGTACCCAGCGCGGTGCGCGCAACGACGATCGCAGGCAATCCCCAGCGCGCGAACATGTCGGCGTAGAGCAAGTCCCCGCCAAGCGGCACCAGCGCGCCGCCCGCACCCTCGACCACCAGCGGGCGCTGCGCGGGGAGCGTCAACCGGTCGGGATCGATGGCAACCCCGTCGATCTCGGCGGCGCGGTGCGGCGAGCAGGGCGTCGCCAGGCGATAGGCCTCGGGCAGCACGCGGGTTTCGGGCAATCCCGCAAGCTTCGCGACCTGCGCCCGGTCGCCGCCTTCGTCCAGCCCCGCCTGCACCGGCTTCCAGTAATGCGCATCGAGCGCGCCGGTGAGCGCGGCAGCGACGACGGTCTTGCCGACGTCGGTATCGGTGCCGGTGACGGTGAATGCACTCATGCGAGAATCTCCGAAAGCGTGTCGGCCAGCGCATCGATCTGCGGCCGGCCGATATTGAGAGTGAGCGAGATGCGCAGGCGGCTGCTGCCCGCAGGAACGGTGGGCGGGCGAATGCCGCGGATATCGAAGCCCGCGCTGCGCAGCGCCCCGGCAATATGCATGGTGCGCGCCTCGTCACACAGCACCAGCGGGATGATCTGCGATCCGCTGGTGCTGACGCCGAAGGGCGCGAGTTTGCGGCCCGCATAGCCGATCAGATCGTGCAGCGCTTCGCGCCGCTCCGGCTCCTCCTCCACGATCCTCAGCGCCTCGCGCACGCAGGCGGCCATCAGCGGCGAAGGCGCGGTAGAGAAGATGAAGCCCCGCCCGCGGTTGATCACATGGTCGCGCATCGCGCGCGGCCCGCACAGCAGCGCGCCTTCGCTGCCCAAGGCCTTGCCGCAGGTGCGCAGCACGATCGCATTGCCGCGTCCGTCGATATCCGCTGCCAGCCCCCGGCCGCCATTGCCGAACACGCCGGTGGCATGCGCATCGTCGGCCAGCAGCATCGCGCCATGGCGATCCGCCAGATCGGCCAGTTCGGCGACCGGCGCGCGGTCGCCGTCCATGCTGTAGAGCGTTTCCACCGCAATCCAGGCCTGGCCCGCGGCATTGCCCGCCCGCCAGTGCGCAAGCGCTTCGGCAAAGGCGCCGACATCATTGTGCGGCACCGCAATGCATTCGGCGCGCGACAGGCGCATCCCTTCGTGCGCGCTGGCATGGACCAGCGCGTCGTAGAAGATCGCATCGCCGCGTTGGGGCAGTGCCGACAGCAGCACGCTGTTGGCGCCGTAGCCATTGGCGAGGAACAGCGCGCTTTCGCAGCCGAAGAAGCGCGCGGCCTCCGCCTCCAGCGCCTCGTGTTCGGGATGATTGCCGCGCAGCAGGCGCGAACCGCCCGAACCGACGGGAACGCCGCGCTCGAGCGCGTCCATCACGGCGTTCTTGAGCCTCCCGCTGCCCGCCAGCGCGAGGTAATCGTTCGACGAGAAATCGGCGCCGCCGGGAAGCGACAGGCTGCGCAGCCGCGCCGCGCGCGCCAGACCCGTCAGATCGTCGACCTGCGCGGCAAGGGGGGTGTTGGTGGTGCGACCCATAGCCATGCCGCGCGCGCTAAACACCCCGCCGCGCGCCTGCAATTGCTTTCGTCAATCGGCTTCTGTATGGCTCGCTACACGCCCCGGCAGTCGCAATCGCCAGTCGATTCCGTCGCCGGGGCGCTGACTTTTCCAGCGTGAAGGAACGCATATTCATGGCTCGTCGGCGCCAGATCTACGAAGGCAAGGCCAAGATCCTCTACGAAGGCCCCGAACCGGGCACGATCATCCAGTATTTCAAGGATGACGCGACTGCGTTCAACGCCGAGAAGAAGGGCACGATCAATGGCAAGGGCGTGATCAACAATCGCATCAGCGAATATGTGTTCACGCGGCTGTCGCACATCGGCATCCCCACCCATTTCATGCGCCGCCTCAACATGCGCGAGCAGCTGGTGCGCCAGGTGGAGATCATCCCCCTGGAAGTGGTGGTCCGCAACGTGGCTGCCGGAACGCTGAGCAAGCGCCTCGGGATCGAGGAAGGCGAGCTGCTGCCGCACACGCTGATCGAATATTGCCTCAAGGACGATTCGCTGGGCGATCCCAAGGTCTCCGAAGAGGAAATCGCCTGCTTCAACTGGTGCAGCCATGAAGAGCTGCAGGACATGTCGAGCATGGCGATCCGCATCAACGATTTCCTGTCGGGCATGTTCAGCGCGATCGATATCCGCCTCGTGGATTTCAAGCTGGAATTCGGCCGTATCTGGGACGGGGACTACAGCCGCGTCATCCTGGCCGACGAGATCAGCCCCGACGGTTGCCGCCTGTGGGATATCAACACCGGCGAAAAGCTCGACAAGGACCGCTTCCGGCGCGACATGGGCGGCGAAAGCGAAGCCTATCAGGAAGTCGCGCGGCGTCTCGGCCTGCTGCAGAACGAAGACAGCGGCCCGGGCGAAGTGCTCGACATGAGCGCGCATCGCGGCCGGCTGCGGACGCCGTCCAAGCCCAAGAAGTAACGCGGTCAGCCGCACCCGGCGCAAGCCGGGCGGCGCGGCGTTGGCATAGAAAAAGGGCCGGAGGGATCGCTCCCCCCGGCCCTTTTCTGTCGGTCTTCCGTCCCCGCTCAGTAGCTGACGCGGGCCGAGATACCGAACACGCGCGGATCGTTGACGAAGGCGGTGTTGTTGTTGAAGTCGATGCCGCCCTTCACATTGTCGGCGTCGAGAATGTTGCGCACGAAGGCGGCGACTTCGAAGGTCCCGTCGAGCCTGGCATAGCCGACGCGCAGCCCGCCCTCGATCTGGTTGTTTGTGTTGAACTCGGCGCTTTCGTAGATGAAGATGTTCGTCTTGCCCTGGTAGGCCCAGTCGGTGAAGGCGAAGATCTCGCCCGCATTGCCCACCGGAACGCCGTAGCGCGCGGTCACGTCGGCGATCCATTCGGGCGCATTGGGGAACGGATTGCCGTCCACCAGCGCGCGGGTGTTGCCCGACAGGACCACGGTCGGGTCGGTCACGGTGCACTGGAAACAGATGCCCACGGCGAGCGTATCGTCCTGGATCTCGGTGTTGTTCCAGCTGACGCCTGCAGTGACGAGGAAATCGGGCGTGATCTGGAAGGCGCTGTCCAGTTCGAAGCCGTAGCCGCGGCCCTGGTCGGCATTGACCAGCTGCACGAGGTTGCCCGCACCGCCGACCGCAGTGAACTGCGGATCGTCGATGGTGTAGTAATAGACCGCGCCGTTGAGACGCACGCTGCGGCCCGCGAATTCGGACTTGAACCCGGCTTCGTAGCTCATGATCTTTTCCGAGGTCGCGATCGACGGTGCCGAACCGAAGGCCACGTCGCGGCCCTGGATGGTCGGCGCGCGGAAACCGCTCGCCACGCGCGCGTAGACGCTGGCGTCGGCGCCGACATCGTAGAATGCCGCGAGATCCCAGCTGATGCGCTCGTCCTTGACGCTGCGTTCCTGCGCACCCGGGCCCGAGATGAATGAGGTCTGCGTCACTGCGAACGCCTTCTCGTCCTCGGAATAGCGCAGGCCGCCGGTCAGCTTGAGCGCGGGGGTAATCTCACCCGTCACCTGGCCGAATACCGCCCAGCTTTCGTTGGTGTGGTTGACGGTCACGGGCGGCGGGAAGTCGAAGCCGATCGTGGTGACATCGAATTCGCTGTCGAAATAGAAGCCGCCGACCTGCCATTGCACCGGGCCATTCGAAGCCGACGCGATGCGGACTTCCTGCGTGAACTGCTCGAGATCGATCGAATCCTGCGTGTCGCTGGGAAACGGGATGAAGCCCGGACCGGTGACAAGGTTGCCCCCGTCGATATCGCCGCGGCTGCGGCCTTCGCTGTTGGCCCAGCTGGTGATGCTGGTGAAGGTCGCGAAATCGGCTTCGTAATCGACCTTGGCAGTCGCGATCTCGGCCTTGTAGGCGGCATCGTTGCGCCCGCCGGCATCGTAGAACACCGTGTTGCGGTCGTAATTGTCGTTCAGCTCGTTGTCGCCCGGGCCGAGGATATTGGCGCGGAACAGCGTCGACTGCCCATCGAGGTCGCGAACCGAGTAGCTGCCGAGGACCGAGAGACGGTCGCCGGGGGTGATCAGCAACTGCGCACGGCCCGCCACTTCGCTGTAGGCGCCGTAGACGTCTTCCTCGCCGGTGAAACCGTTGTCGACCCAGTTGTCGCGCTGTTGCCACAGGCCCGAAAGGCGCAGCGACACCACGCCGGGTGCGAGCGGCAGCGTGACGCCGCCATCGGCCGAAACGCTGTTGAAGCTGCCGTAGCTGACCGAACCGTCGACCGCGAACTCATCGCCCGGCTTGACCGTATCGATCTTGACGATGCCGGCGGGCGTGTTGCGGCCAAACAGCGTGCCCTGCGGGCCGCGCAGCACTTCGATGCGCTCGACATCGAAGATCGGGAAGGACTTGAGCGTGACGTTCTCCATCACGACATCGTCCATCACCACCGAGACCGGCTGCGATGCGGCGAGATCGAAATCGGTGTTGCCGAGCCCGCGGATGTAGAAGCGCGGTGCGGCGCGGCCGTTCGAGCTTTCGACGAACAGGCCCGGCACGCGCGCAGCGAGCGCGGTGATTTCGGCACCGGCATCGAAGATCGTGCGCACGGTACTGGCATCGAGAGTCGCAGCCGAAACCGCGACATCCTGCAGGTTTTCCTCGCGCCGGTTGGCGGTCACGATGATGGTGTTGAGCTGGCCGTCGGCAGCTTCTTCGGCACCGGAGGCGTCGGCCTCCTGCGCCAGGGCCGGCTGCGCGGCGAAGGCTGCCACAGCGAGAGTGCTCGCCCCGATGAAGCGGGCGGCGGTGGAACGAATGGTCATGTCGTGGGGGATTCCTGCTTGAGCGCGTCCAGGGTCGGGCACGCATTTGGAGGGGAGCGGCATCGTCGCCGTGGCCGCGCCATAGCAGATTGCGCGGCATCCGGGGGCATCACCGCCGCCAATGCGGCAGAATCATTACCGTTGTTGCAATTGCGCTACAACCGTCACCGATTGGCCACTGCACCGGCCATGACCCGGCACCCCGCAGCCTACTTGAATGCCGGCAAAGCCTGCGCCATAGGCGCGCCAACACGAAAGGCCTGCTCGATGAAGATCCGCGTCCATGTCTCGCTCAAGCCCGGCGTTCTCGATCCGCAGGGTCGCGCCGTCCACCACGCCCTCGAAGGGCTTGGTTTCGAGGGCGTTGAAGATGTCCGCGTGGGGCGGTCGATCGAACTCGACGTGGCCGACAATACCAGTGTCGCGGCGCTGACCGATATGTGCGAGAAGCTGCTCGCCAATACGGTGATCGAAAACTACCGCATCGAGAAGGTCGGCTGATGCCCCTGCGCGCCGCCGTCATCACCTTCCCCGGTTCCAATTGCGACCGCGACATGGCGGTGGCGATCGAGCGTGTGACGGGCACTGCGCCGCTGCGGGTCTGGCACGCCGATGCCGAACTGCCCGAGCGGCTCGATTTCATCGCGCTGCCCGGCGGCTTCTCCTATGGCGACTACCTGCGTTCGGGCGCGATGGCGGCGAACAGCCCGGTCATGCGCGGGGTCAAGCAACATGCCGAACGCGGTGTGCCCGTGCTGGGCATCTGCAACGGCTTCCAGGTGCTCACCGAAGCCGGCCTGCTGCCCGGCGCGCTGATGCGCAATGCCAGCCAGAACTTCATCTGCCGGACCGTCCCGCTGAAGGTCGAGAACAGCACTTCCCTGTTCACCGCGGGCTTTGCCAGCGGCCAGACCATCGACATTCCCGTGGCGCATCACGACGGCAATTACTTTGCCGACGAGGATACGCTCGACCGGCTCGAAGGCGAAGGCCGCGTTGCCTTCCGCTATGTCGAGAACTGCAACGGCTCGCGGCGCGACATTGCCGGCGTGCTCAATGCTGCGGGGAATGTCCTGGGAATGATGCCGCACCCCGAACGCGCGGTCGATCCAGCACATGGCGGAACCGACGGGCTGGCGCTGTTCGAAAACGCTCTCCGCTCGCTCGCAGACGCCTGATCAGGCGCTTTCGGCGCGCGGGCTTCCTGTCTGGCGGGCCATAACGTCCAGCACGTCCCCGGCCGGCATCGGGCGTCCGAAGTGGTAGCCCTGGATTTTCGTGCAGCCCAGTTCGCGGATCATCTGCGCTTCTTCGTCGTTCTCGACGCCCTCGGCCGTCGTGGTCATGCCGAGGCTGTCCGCCATGGCGACGACCGCACGGATGATCGCCAGCGATTCGGGGCTTTGCTGCGCGGCCCCCTGCACGAACGAGCGGTCGACCTTGATGGTCGAGAACTTGAGCCGGCGCAGATAGCCGAGCGAGGAATAGCCGGTGCCGAAATCGTCGAGCGCGATCGAGCATCCCAGCGCCATGCACCGTTCCAGCGCCTCGCGCGCAATGCTGGCATCGCGCAGGAAGATGCTTTCGGTGACTTCGATCTCGAGCCGCTTGGCGTTGAGCCCGCTTTGCGACAGCGCGCGTACTACCGAGCCGACGAAATCGGTTTCGAGCAATTGCTCGGGTGAAACATTGACATTGACCCGCATGTGTTCGGGCCAGTTCTCGGCCGCTTCGAGGCAGGCGCGTTCCATCACCCAATTGCCGATCGGAACGATCAGGCGGGTATCTTCGGCCAGCGGAATGAACTTGGCCGGGCTGACGAAACCGTGTTCGGGGCTGTTCCAGCGGATGAGCGCTTCGAAGCTGACCACTTCCTCGGTCGTCGCATCGACCACCGGCTGGTAATGCAGCATGAATTCGTCGCGTGCGAGTGCATGGCGGAGCGAGTTTTCGAGCAGGCGTCGCTCTTCGGCATTCGCATGCAGCGCGGGTTCGAATTCGCGGTGGGCCCCGCCGCCTTCGTCCTTTGCGCGGTACAGCGCGAGATCGGCGTTGCGCAGCAATTCCTCCACCGTCCGGCCATCGCGCGGGCCGATCGCCGATCCGACGCTGGCGCCGACGTAGAGCGTGTGGTTTTCGATCTGGTAGGGTTCGGACAGGCGCTGGATGATTTCGCGCGCCAGCGTGTCGATCCGGCTGCGGTCGCTCGTTTCGCGCAGGACTACGGCGAATTCATCGCCGCCTAGCCGGCCGCAGGTTTCGCCGTCGCGGACCAGCGCTTTCAGCCGCGACGCGACTTCCGCCAGCATCCGGTCGCCGACCAGATGGCCGAGCGAATCGTTGATGCCCTTGAAGCGGTCGAGGTCGATCATCAGCAGCGCGCAGCGCGAGCGCCATGCCGCCGCATGCTCGAGCGCTTCGCCCAGCGCCTCGTTCAGCATCCGCCGATTGGGCAGGTGCGTCAGCGTGTCGTAGCGCGCGAGGTAGGCGATCTTTTCCGACGATTCGCGCTGTTCGGTGATATCCGACCCGACACCGCGGAAACCCTGGTAGCGGCCCCGGTCGTCGACGATCGGCGTGCCCGAAAGCTCCCACCAGCGCTGCTGCCCGCCGATCGTAACCTTGACTTCGAGATTGGAGAAGTTCTGGCGCCGTTTGAGCTTGTCGGCAAGGTCGTGCAGGCTTTGCGGAAAGCGTCCGGTCTGCCAGCAATCGCCCGAAAGCAGCTGGAGGAACGACCCCCCTTCGATTTCCGCCGGTTCGCGTCCGAGGGCAAAGGCAAAACGCGGCGAGACGGACCTGAGCCGGCGGCCGGTATCGACCTGCCACAGCCAGTCGGCCTGACCTTCCTCGAATTCGCGCAGCAGCATCGAGACCACTTCGCTCTTTTCCTGCATCGCCGCTTCTGCCAGCCGCACCGCTACCGATACGCGCGCGCTTTCGATCACGCCGAACACGGCGAGCAGCGTGGACAGGACAACCACGGTCGCAAGGATCGGGTGGAAATCGATCAGGCTGGCGATGAGGCCGCCGACACCTGCCGCAAGCGCGAAGGTTATCGAACTGAGCGGCGCGCCATAGCGGCTGGCGCTGCTGGCCAGAACCAGCATTGCCGCGATCGTCCAGGCCAGCAGGGTATCGCCGAGCTGGCCATAGACCGCGCACAGGATGAGACCGACCGACCACATCGCGCCCTTCGCGGCAGTCGTTAACGCATGCGATTCCATTTCGGTGACCGAGATCGAACGGCTGTCGGCATCGCCCAGCCGAATATCGGCCCGCGCCGAATAGAGCACCGCCGAGATCAGGCCCAGACCCCAAGCTGCCAGCGCGGCAACCGGGACGGTCTGATAAACGGTAAACACGACGAGCGCGAAGCTGACCAGGTGCAGCAGCACCCGCGCGACAACGCGGTCCTTGAGGACGGCATATTGCTGGCCGTGAACCAGCGACCAGTTGGTGCCCTCGGGCGTTTCGAACCCGATGGCTTGCCTGATCGACAGCGACGCCGCTTTTGCTTTCTGTGTTGTTGCCTGGTCGGTCACCGCAGCACGGTTAACGGGAAAGTCTTAGCTCCCGGTAAAGGCCTCTAGCGAAATCCGCGCAGACAGCGAATTGCCGGGCCTATTCGACGGTTACCGACTTCGCCAGATTGCGCGGCTGATCGACATCCGTACCTTTGACGCAGGCGACGTGATAGGCAAGCAATTGCACCGGGATCGTATAGACCAGCGGCGCGATCAGCGGATGGACCTTGGGCATCTCGATCGTGGCGAGGCATCCCTCGCCCGCCTGCTCGAGCCCATCGGCGTCGGAAATCAGCACCACCTGCCCGCCGCGCGCGCGCACTTCTTCCATGTTCGAAACGGTCTTTTCGAACAGGGGCCCGGACGGTGCCAGAACGATTACGGGTACCTTGTCGTCGATCAGCGCGATCGGCCCGTGTTTCATCTCGCCACTGGCATAGCCTTCGGCATGGATATAGCTGATTTCCTTGAGCTTCAGCGCACCTTCCAAAGCAAGCGCATAGTCGGGTCCGCGCCCCAGATAGAGCACGTCGCGGGCTGGCGCGATCAGATGCGCCATGCTGGCGATATCGTCATCGTGATCGAGCGCGGCGTTGAGCGCGGCCGGGGCTTCGAGCAGGTGGCCGACCACCTCCTGCTCTTCCTCGCGGCTCATCAGCCCCTTGGTGACCGCCATATGCGCCGCCAGGGCGGCAAGCACGGCCAGCTGGCAGCTGAAGGCCTTGGTCGAGGCAACGCCGATTTCGGGCCCGGCATGCGTCGGCAGCAGCAGGTCCGCCTCGCGCGCCATCGAACTGGTGGGAACGTTGACGATCACCGCGATGGTCTGGCCGTTCTCCTTGCAGTGACGCAGCGCCGCCAGCGTGTCGGCGGTTTCGCCGCTTTGCGAGATGAACAGCGCCAGACCGCCTTCTTCGAGGACCGGTTCGCGATAGCGGAATTCGGAGGCGACATCGATGTCCACAGGGACACGCGCGAATTGCTCGAACCAGTATTTGGCGACCATTCCGGCATAGAAGGACGTGCCGCAGGCCACGATGGTGACGCGCTTGATCTGCGACAGGTCGAAATCGAACTGTGGCAGAGCGACCGAATTGTCCGACTGGCGCAGGTAGGATCCGAGCGTCTGCGCGACCACGGTCGGCTGCTCGAAGATCTCCTTCTGCATGAAGTGGCGGTAATTGCCCTTCTCGACCGCTGCCGCCGACGCGCCCGAGGTCTGGATCTCGCGTTCGACCGGCTGGTTTTCGGCATCGTGGATTTCAGCGGCTTCGCGGGTGACGACCACCCAGTCGCCTTCCTCGAGATAGCTGATCTGCTGCGTTAGCGGCGCCAGCGCCAGCGCGTCGGAACCGATATAGGTTTCGCCGTCGCCATAGCCGACCACCAGCGGTGACCCGCGGCGAGCGCCGATCAGCATGCCGGGATGGTCGCGAAAGGCAATCGCCAGCGCGAAGGCGCCGCGCAGGCGCGGCAGGACCTGCGCCACGGCCTCGCGCGGGCTGCTGCCGTTCTCGATTTCGCGCGAGACGAGATGGACCACCACCTCGCTGTCGGTGTCGCTTTCCAGCGTCCGGCCGTCTGCCTGCAATTCGGCGCGCAGTTCCTTGAAGTTCTCGATGATCCCGTTGTGCACCAGCGCAACGCGATCGGTCGCATGCGGGTGGGCGTTCTGCGCGGTCGGAGCGCCATGCGTGGCCCAGCGCGTATGCGCGATCCCCATGTCGCCGGGGGCGGGATTGGCAGCGAGTTCGGCGACGAGGTTGTTCAGCTTGCCTTCCGCGCGGCGGCGGATCAGCTTGCCATCGTCGAAGGTACACACGCCGGCGCTGTCATAGCCGCGGTATTCCATGCGGCGCAGGCCGTCGACCAGCCGGTCGGCGACCGGCTCCGAACTGACGATACCGATAATTCCGCACATTAACTCAATTCTCCGCACTTGCTTGCGGCGAGACTTAGCGGTTCTCGTCCAGCAATCAATCTTTCCGCGTTCGGCCACGCCCATCCGGGCGAAACGCGCGTTTTCGCCGCGCTTTGGGCATGGCGCGCATGCGCCGCCGGGCATTAGCGTTTAATCAAGGTTTCCAGCCTATTTACCCTGTTTCGAGAGACGAGCTTTGTCATATCCGGACAAGGTTCACCCAACCAATCAAGTATTTCCTCGGGGGTTTTCGGCAATGAGCGCATTCGGACGGAAAAACGGGCCGGCAGGGATCAATGCCGGTGCACGTCCGCAATTCGGAGTCGCCAAGCCCATGCGCGGCGGCACTCCGACGCCGTCCCCGAAATCGCCCGAACCCGACGATGGCGGCGAACAGTTTCCGCCGCTGCCGACCGACGCGCCCGAAGCCGCGGCACCCGCCTCCGCGAACGGCGATGCGATGTCGCGCCTCGCGGAGCGGATGAACACGACCCATTCGGGCCAGAGCGAAGTCGGCGGTTTCGAAGCCAGCGTCCACAAGATCAAGGAGCAGGTGCTGCCGCGCCTGCTCGAACGCGTCGATCCCGAAGCGGCCGCCACGCTGACCAAGGATGAACTGTCGGAGGAATTCCGCCCGATCATCATGGAAGTGCTGGCCGAATTGAAGGTCACGCTGAACCGGCGCGAGCAGTTCGCGCTCGAGAAAGTGCTGGTCGACGAATTGCTCGGTTTCGGCCCGCTGGAGGAATTGCTCAACGATCCCGATGTCTCGGACATCATGGTCAACGGCCCCGACCAGACCTATATCGAGAAGAACGGCAAGCTCGTGATTGCGCCAATCAAGTTCCGCGACGAGACGCATCTGTTCCAGATCGCGCAGCGCATCGTCAACCAGGTCGGCCGCCGCGTCGACCAGACCACGCCGCTTGCCGACGCCCGCCTCAAAGACGGTTCGCGTGTGAACGTGATCGTTCCGCCGCTGTCACTGCGCGGCACTGCGATCTCCATTCGTAAGTTCTCCGAGAAACCGATCACCCTCGACATGCTCAAGGAATTCGGTTCGATGTCGGAAAAGATGTGTACCGCGCTGAAGATCGCGGGCGCATGCCGGATGAACATCGTCATCTCGGGCGGTACCGGTTCGGGTAAGACGACCATGCTCAACGCGCTGTCGAAGATGATCGACCCGGGCGAGCGCGTGCTGACTATCGAAGACGCCGCCGAACTCCGCCTGCAACAGCCGCACTGGCTGCCGCTCGAAACGCGCCCCCCCAACCTTGAGGGCCAAGGCGCGATCACCATCGGCGATCTCGTGAAGAACGCCCTGCGTATGCGCCCCGACCGGATCATCCTGGGCGAAATTCGCGGCGCGGAATGTTTCGACCTGCTCGCCGCGATGAACACGGGCCACGACGGTTCGATGTGTACGCTGCACGCCAACAGCCCGCGCGAATGCCTTGGCCGTATGGAAAACATGATCCTGATGGGCGACATCAAGATCCCCAAGGAAGCCATCAGCCGCCAGATCGCCGAAAGCGTCGATATCATCGTCCAGGTCAAGCGCCTGCGCGACGGTTCGCGCCGCACCACCAACATCACCGAGGTCATCGGGATGGAAGGCGACGTGATCGTGACGCAGGAACTGTTCAAGTTCGAATATCTGGACGAGGGCGAAGACGGCAAGATCATGGGCGAATACCGCTCGTCGGGCCTGCGTCCCTATACGCTCGAAAAAGCGCGCCAGTTCGGCTTCGACCAGGCCTATCTCGAGGCGTGCCTCTAGGGAACTTCGGGAATCGCCGAGCGCCTTCGGCCGCGAAGGTGACGCCTGCAGCTAGCCCTGCAGGATCGCCGGCACTGCGGCCGCCAGCAATCCGCCACCGATGACCGCCAAGGCGAGGAACAGCCCGGTCCACGGCATCCAGCCGACGCGGTTGAGTTCGGCCCGCTTCATCCGCCGCCGTTCCATCAGCAGGCAAGCAAGTGCTGCGGCTATGCAGGCCGCGCCCCAGTAGGCGGCCAGTTCGGCATCGCTTGCGAACAGCAGGAATTCGGGTTCTTTCACAGTGCGGGCATATGGGCCGGCCGGGCGGCGGCTTCAATCTCCCGCTTGCACTGAGCCATGGCTGCTCTACCCGCCACAGGCGATGCAGCCCGAAAGCGACCATCCCCATAACCGCCCGCTGCTCGCGCTGGGACTGCGCTTGGCGGCGGCGCTGGTGCTGGCCGGACTGCTCGCTTGCGTAAAGCTCGCCAGCGAACGCGGCATCCACCTCGCGGAGATCATGTTCTGGCGGCAATTGCCGACCATTCCGATCCTGCTGGGATGGTTCGCGCTGCGGCGGCAACTCGGCACGCTCAAGACCGCGCGGATGGGATCGCACCTGCGCCGTTCGGGTTTCGGCATGGTCGGCATGACGATGAACTTCGGCGCGGCAACGCTGCTGCCGCTCGCGGTTGCCACCACGCTCAACTACAGCTCGGCGATCTTCGCCGTCGTGCTGTCGGCGCTGGTGCTGCGCGAACCGACCGGGGTCTGGCGCTGGAGCGCGGTGGCGCTGGGCTTCACCGGCGTCGTCGTGATCGCACAGCCATGGGGCGGCGAACTGCCATTGCTGGGGGCCGCGATCGCGCTCGGTGCCGCGCTGATGATCGCGCTGATTTCGGTCCAGCTGCGCGATCTCGGGCGCACCGAACACCCCTTCACCATCGTCTTCTACTTCTCGCTCTTCTCGGTGCCCGTGCTCGCGCTGGCGATGCCGTTCGTCGGCCAGGCGCATCCGCTGGAGGACTGGCTGCTCCTGCTCGCCTGCGGCGTCATCGGCCTGCTGGGACAGGTCCTGCTGACTGCGGCGCTGCGCTACGGCATGGTCGCGAATGTCATCGTCATGGATTATTCGGGCCTCGTCTGGGCTACGCTGTTCGGCTGGCTGGTCTTCAGCAATCTGCCGCCCGCCTCGTTTTGGATCGGCGCGCCGCTGGTGGTCGGGGCCGGACTACTGATCGCCTGGCGGGAACACCGGCTGGGCCTTGCGCGCCGGGCGCTGGCGGAACCGAAGGAAGCATGACCCGTTGAACCTGTCGCACCCCGCGTTGGGAGCCCTTTGGGAAGGAACGACGATGACCAAGAAAATTCTGCTTGCCCTCGGCATCACCACGATGACGCTGACCGCCGCCGCCTGCAACACCGTGCGCGGTGCGGGCGACGACCTGCAATCCGCCGCCAACACGGTCGACGACGCCACCTGAGGCGCAAGCAAACCCCACACGAAAACGCCCGCCCCACCGGCGGGCGTTTTCATATCCAGCCGCAGCGGCGGGTGGGACCAGCGCCAGGAGAGGCGGGGCGGTGTGACCGCCCCGCCCGCTATCCTACTCAGGAATAGGCGCCTTCCGAATAGGTCAGTTCGTAGCTGTGGCTGTAGACTTCGAAGACGATGCCGAAGGGGTCCTCGACATAGCACATGCGATAGGGCTTCTCGCCCGGGTAATATTCGCGGACCGGCATGCGCTGCTTGCCGCCGGCGGCGACGATCTTTTCGACCAGTCCTTCGACATCGGGATCCTGCACGCAGAAGTGGAACGTCCCGTGGCGCTTGTGGTCCAGATTGTCGTCTGGGGCGTAGTTTTCGGGAAATTCGAATATCTCGATGCCCACGCGGTCGGCCGTGGCCAGATGCGCGATCTTGAGCGACTTCCAATCGGGGCCGAACACATCGGTGCACATGACGCCGATCGGACTGTCATCTTCGAACACCTTGGTCGGTTCCATGATGGTATAGAGACCGAGAACTTCGGTGTAGAATGCGACCGCGGCGTCCAGGTCGGGGACCGACAGACCGATATGCGAGAAGGCCTTGGGGGATACGTTCATGTGGGATCCTTTCGATCGTTGGCCCGACCGATATCGCCCCAGCGCCCCAAAATTAAAAATTATTATCTCTCATAGATATGATAATACAGAATTATGAGCGAACTCAATTCGCTATGGCTGAAGTCCTTCACCGTGCTGTGCGAGGAACGCCATTTCACGCGCGCTGCCGAGCGGCTCAACATGACCCAGCCGGGCATGTCGCAGCATATCGCCAAGCTCGAGCAGCAATTGGGCGTGTCGCTTGTCGAACGCGATGCGCCGGGTTTCGCACTTACCGATGCGGGCGAGAAAACGCTCGCCATGGCGCGCATGCGGTGGCGCGAGGAACGCGACTTCCTCGACAGTCTCGACGGTGACGATGAAGATCGCGGCACGATCAGCGTGGCGAGTTCGGGCAGTTTCGCAATGCTGCTCTATCCCGCGCTGATGGACTGGATGGCTCAGGCGCCTGGCATCTCCGCCCGCCTCACGGCAGCGCCGGAGGACAGCATTGTCGCAGGAGTGCTGTCGGGCAGCTACGATGTCGGCGTGATAGCGGGGGCGCCGCGCCATCCCCGGCTGGCCGCGGAATATCTGGGCGCCGAACCGCTCGATCTGATCCTGCCGCGTGAATGGGCCGGGCGCCTGCCCGGTTTCGACCAGTTGCAGTCGCTCGGCTTTATCCGGCACCCGGATGCCGCGGCCTATGCCGATGCGGTGCTGGGGGCGAACTTCGCCAAGGACTATCGCGGTACGGACCGGCTGCAGGTGCGCAGCTTCGTCAACCAGATCGGGCAGATCCCCGAACCGGTTGCCAGGGGCCTCGGTTATGCGATCCTGCCTCGCAGCGGGGTTCTCGCTTACCCGGCGCGGGAAAAACTGGCGACCGCGCAGTTTGCGCAGCCCAGCTTCCTCGAACTGCATCTGGTGGAATTGAAGCGAAGGCGCCGCTCCGCACGAATTGAAAAGCTGGCGGGCTTGATCCGGAAAGAGGCGGGAAAGCTCGCCTGACGCGCGCTCGGCTATCCAGCGCCATCTTCCCCTCGCGCTCAGTCGCGGCGATAGACCAGCACCAGATTGTTCGCGGGCATGGCGCAGCGCGCCGTGCGGGTCATGCCGTGACCGGCAGCGAGCCGGTCGAGATCGGCGGTCGAGCGCAGGCCCCAGGCCGGGTCGCGCTGGCGCAGCGACTGGTCGAAGGCATGGTTGGAAGCCGCGGTCTCGACAGCCGGCTCGACAAAGGGGCCGTAGAGCACGAGCGGCGCGCCGGATCCCAGCACCCGCCCCGCCCCCGCAAACAGCCCGACCGCCGCGTCCCACGGGCTGATATGCACCATGTTCACGCACAGCAGCGCATCAGCACTCACGTTCGGCCAATCGGGCGCTGCAGCGTCGAGCGCGATCGCCGGGCGCAGATTGGCCAGCCGCACTTCCGCCGCCCAGGCATCGACCGAGGCCAGCGCCTCGGCATCGCGATCGCTCGGCTGCCAGTCGAGCGCGGGAAAGCGGCGTGCCATGAACACCGCGTGCTCGCCGCTGCCGCTGGCGATCTCGAGCACGGTCCCGCTGGCGGGCAGCTCGCGCGCCAGCACTTCGGCCAGCGGCTGCGAATTGCGCGCGGTAGCGGGCGCGTGGCGTTTCAATTGACCTGCCTGTCGCGCCCTTCCCAGAACGGCGCACGCAATTCGCGGCGCAGGATCTTGCCGCTGGGGTTGCGCGGCATCGCATCGATCACCTCGACCGTCTTGGGGACCTTGAACCCGGCCAGCCGCTCGCGCGTGAAGGCGATGATGTCATCGGGATCGACCGTGGTCCCCGGCTTGGGCACCACGCAGGCCTTGACCGCTTCGCCCCAGGTGTCGTCGGGCACGCCGATCACCGCCACCTCGCTCACGGCCGGATGACCGTAGATCGCGCTTTCGACCTGCGCGGGGTAGACGTTCTCGCCGCCCGAGATGATCATGTCCTTGATCCGGTCCTGGATATAGACGTAGCCGTCCTCGTCCATATAGGCGGCATCGCCGGTGTGCATCCAGCCGTCCTGCAGCGCGCCGCGCGTGGCATCGGGCAGGTTCCAGTACCCGATCATGTTCGACGGGCTCTTGCAGATCAGTTCGCCCACTTCGCCGCAGGGCAGTTCGCCGCCGTCCTCGCCGATCACCTTGAGCTCGGCCCCGGGCACAGCCTTGCCCGCACTGCGCATGCGCTGGTTGCCGTCGAGCGCGTGATCCTCGGGCGGGAGCATGGCAATGGTGCCGGTGGTCTCGGTCATGCCGTAGCATTGCAGGAAGCCTGCGCCGGGAATGGTCTGGACCGCCTCGCGCAGCAGGTCGAGCGGGATCGGCGCAGCGCCATACAAGACGTATTTGACCGCCGACATTTCGGTGTCTTTCGCCCGCGGATGCTGCACCACCATTTGCAGCGCGGCGGGCACGATGAACAGCCGCGTGATGCCCTGTTCGAATGCATCGAGCACCCCGTCGGGAGTAAACTCGGCCTGCACGATGGCGCGGATGCCGGCAGCGATCGCCATGATCCCCAGCCCGGTCCCGCCGATGTGCGCGCAGGGCATGCAGATGAGGATCGCCTCGTCCTCGTCCCAGCTCGACCACGGCTGCGCCGCTTCCTCGGCGGGCAGGCGCAGCGAGAACAGATTGGCGTTGGTCAGCACCGCGCCCTTGGGATTGCCCGTCGTGCCCGAGGTATAGAGCTGCAGCACGGCATCGTCGGCCCCGGCGGCGGCGAAATCGCCAGGCTGGACAGCGGCGATCTCGGCCCTGGCGGTCGGCGTGTCGACGATCGGCGGCGCGGCATCCATCTGGCCGCAGGCCTTGTCCGCCAGTGCGCCGAACCCCTCGTCGATGAACAGCAGCTTCGCGCCGGTGTCGCCGAGGATATAAGCGATTTCGGGAGCGGCGAGGCGCCAGCCGATCGGCACCATGACGATCCCCAGCCGCGCGGCCGAATAGAACAGTTCGAAATAGTGGCGCGCGTTCTTGCCCAGCCAGGCGATCCGGTCGCCTTTTTCCAGTCCGCGCGCGCGGAGCATCGCCACGACCTTGCGCGAACGATCCTCGAGCTCGGCGAAGGTCAGCGCGCTGCCTTCCTGCTCGAGCGCGACCTGATCGGGTTTTTCCTTCGCCCAGTGCCTGATGAGCTCATCGAAGGTGAGCTGTTCGTGTTCTGCCATAGATCCTCTCCGCTGTTTTCAGCAGTTGGGATCATCATGGCAGATGGGTTGCGTTGCGCAACCCGATTCGCCGTGTCCTATTGCCAGCGCCCGCCGGCCCGCGCCCGTCGCTCGCGGATGGCCAGCCACAGCAACAGTCCCAGCGGCCCCGCCATGAAGGTGGCGAACAGGATCGGCGCCTGGATCCAGCGCGAAAAGCCTTTCGCATCCGCATCGCGCGCGATCCACAATCCGGCGAACATGTCGAAAGCGAGATAGTGGATCCATCCGATCGTCGCCCCGCCGTCGCTGGCGAAGATGCCGCGGACGCCTTCGATGCTGGTGAAATCGGCGGGCGCATCGCCGCCGCCCGCAGCGAGTGCGCCGGTCAGGATACCGATCAGTCCGGCGCTATAGGCCAGACACAGCAGACCCACGCCGGCATAGAGCACCGCTGCGAGCAATGCGGGCCAGCGCGGCAAGAGGATAAGCCCCGCCCACATCACCATGGCGAGCAGGTTTGCCGTACCGAATACCGTTTCCCACGTCATCACAGCGCCTCACGTCCCAGTTGCGGCAGCGTCCGGGCGGCGGCCCGGATCGCGTCATTGTCATGCACGAACCGGCCGCGCGCCGCGCGTTTGGCCAGCGCCAGCGCAGCCTGCGCGACGATCTCGGCCTTGATCCCGCGATACTGGCGCAGCCTGCCGTGCAATAGCAGATTTGCCAAGGGCGCAGCAGCGATCCCCAACCGCTCGGCAGGCCGCCGGTCTTCCTCCGCACGCGTGCCGCGCAGCAGGCCGGGACGCAGGATATCGAGCCGCGCGAAACCGACCTTCGCCAGTTCGCGCTCGGTCTCGCCCTTCACGCGGAGGTAGAAGGCCCGGGCGTGCGGATCGGCGCCGACCGAACTGACATGGACGAAACGTTCGACCCCGAGGCGCTGCGCGGTCCGTGCGGTGTCCATCACCAGATCGCGATCGACCGCGCGAAACGCGGCCTCGTCGGCACCGGCCTTCTTCCACGTCGTGCCCAGCGCGCAAATGATCGCGGTCGGCCTGACCGCTTCGATCACGTCGCCCCAATTGGCGGGATCGGCGACGAACAGTTCCATCCGGATACCGCGCGGCAATTGCGCCTCGCGCCGGGCAATCCCGGTCAGGCGCACATCCTCGCGCCCCACGCATTGCGCCATCACCCCCGCCCCGATCAGGCCGGTGGCCCCGATGAGGCCGATCCGCACCGCGTCAGACATTGCTGAGCCCTTCGGGCATGCTGCCATAGATGCGGGCGCATTGGGTGATGGCGAAGCGATCGGTCATCCCGGCGATGAAATCGGCGATATGGCGGCTGCGCTGCGGTTCGCTTTCGGGCAGGCTCACACGCCATTCCTCGGGCATGGTGGCCGGATCCCGGTGGTAGGCGGCGAACAGGCGCGAGATGACGTCATGCGCGCGCCGGGCCGTTTCCATCTGTTCCTCGTGGTAATACAGCCGGTCGTACATGAAGCGCTTGAGCACGCGTTCATGCTCGCGCATCGCGGGCGAGAAAGCCGCCAGCTGGCGCCCTGCCGCGCGGACTTCGGCGGCGCTGCCGACGCCCTTCACCTGCTCGCGCGTATGCATCAGCAGGTCGGTGACCATCAGCCCGATCTGCGTGCGCACCAGTTCGCGCAGCTGCCGGTCGCGCGGGGCGTGGGGAAAGCGTTTCTCGACCGCGCGCCACTGGTCGGCCAGCCAGTCGAGCGCGAGCAGGTCGTCGAGATCGAGGAAGCCCGCGCGCAGGCCATCGTCGATATCGTGATTGTCATACGCGATATCGTCGGCAATCGCAGCGACCTGCGCCTCGAGCGAGGGCCAGGTCGACAGCTCGAGCGGGAAAGCCCGGTCGATTTCTTCCAGGGCCCAGCCCGGCGCGGACACGGGCCCATTGTGCTTGGCAAGACCCTCGAGCGTTTCCCAGGTCAGATTGAGCCCGTCGTGGTCGCAATAGGGGCTTTCCAGCCGCGCCAGCGTGCGCAGGCCGTGGGCATTGTGATCGTAACCGCCCGCGCCGATCATCGCTTCCTCGAGCGCGGTCTCTCCGGCATGGCCGAAGGGCGGGTGCCCGATGTCGTGCCCCAGGCAGATCGCCTCGGTGAGGTCTTCGTCCAGGCCCAGCTCGCGCGCCAGCACGCGGCCGATCTGCGCGACCTCGATGCTGTGTGTCAGCCGCGTGCGGTAGTGGTCGCCATCGGGCGCGATGAACACCTGCGTCTTCGAGCGCAGGCGGCGGAAGGCGATCGAGTGGACGATCCGGTCGCGGTCGCGCTGGAATTCGCTGCGCGGCCCGCGCGTCCCTTCGCGTTCCTCGGGGAATTCACGGCCGCGGCTGGCGGCGGGATCGGAAGCGTAGGGAGCTCTGTGCATGCGCGCAGAGGCTTAGGTGTTCGCCCGCGGGGCGACAACGTGAACGAAATGCGAACCCGCGGGGTTTTCGGCAGAATGTGCGCGCGCGGAGCCGGGGCCCCGCGCGGGCGCTGTCAGCCGAGGATCCAGTCGGCCGCGGCGCGGCAGTGGATATCGGTGGAATCGTACACCGGCAGGACATTGGCATCGGTATCGACCACCAGTTCCAGCTCGGTACAGGCCAGCACGATCGCCTGGGCCCCCTGCTTTTCCTTCATGGTGATGACCGTCTTGAGCGCGCGTTCGGCATCGCGGGTGACGCGGCCCAGCATCAATTCCTTGTAGATGATCCCGTCGACCAGTTCGACATCGCCCGGATCGGGGGGCAGCAGGTCGACCCCGTGCCCGACCAGCCGCTGGCGATAGAAGCTTTCGGTCATCACGAAGCGCGTGCCGAGCAGCGCCGCGCTCTTGCAGTCGGCGTCTTCCATCGCCTGCCCCACCGCATCGGCGATATGCAGCACCGGGATCGACACGCCTTCGGTCAGCCGGTCGTACACCTTGTGCATGGCATTGGCAGCAACGACGAGCGCTTCGGCCCCGGCGCTTTCCAGCCGGCGTCCGGATTCGATCAGCGTCGCCGCGATCGCATCCCAGTCGTCGGCATTTTTCGCCGCCGCAATGGGTGCGTAATCAAGGCTTTCGATCAGCAGCGGCGGACTGGCCATCGGCGCCGACCGCTTCTGCACGAACTTGTTGATGCGTTCGTAATAGGCGCGGGTCGAGATCCAGCTCATACCCCCGATAATGCCGAGCTTGCGCAAGCGTCTGTCCCTTTTTCACCCTGATAACCAGCGACCGCGGTTGGCCCGCGTATCGAGGGCTTACAACGGGCGGGTCATACGCCGGTTCCGTCTTGCGGCGTATCTCGCGAAGACAGCGTCTGGGCAAGCCATTGTTGCAGATCGGCAGCACTGCGCTCGGGGGCTTCTTCCATCGGCAGGTGGCCGATCCCGGGATAGGCGGCCAGCGTCGCATCGGGCAGGTGATCCATGTACCAGCCCGCCGCTTCGTAGGGGATCAGCTTGTCCTCTTCGCCCCACATGACCAGCGTCGGCACATCGGTTTGCGCAACCTGCTCGGCCGAGAAGGCGCTGCGCGGGGTCGAGAAACGCACGCGCGTGGCATCGCGGTTGCCGGGGTAGCGCGCCAGTTCCCAGTAGCGGTCGACCGCTTCACCGGTGACGATCTTCTGGTTGGAGACGCTTTGCGACAGGCTGCGTTCGACCAGCGAGCGCGGGAGGACCTGGCTCATCACGCTGCCCACGCCGGGCATTGCAGCCAGCTTGAAGGCGATATTGCCATCGGCATCGCGCTCGATCGGGGCCCCGCTGGCATCGACGAGGACGAGCCCGTCGAGCCGCTCCGGACTGGCGATGGCATATTGCATGGCGATCGCACCGCCCATCGAATTGCCCGCAAGCACGAACCGCTCGACCCCCAGCGCATCGACGACCGCATCGATATCGCCGGCAAAGGCTTCGATGCTGTAGTCGGCATCGGCAGCGGGGCCGGTCAGCCCGTGACCGCGCTGGTCGAACCGGACCACGCGGTAATCCGCGCTCAGCGCATCGGTCCATGCCTGCCACGTATGCAGATCGGCGTTGGATCCGTGCAGCAGTACGATGGCGGGTGCATCGCGCGGGCCTTCGTCGCGGACATGGACCTGCCGGCCATCCCCGACCGCAAGCATGCGCGACGGGGCGGCCCCGTATTTCGCCTGCATTTCGGCCGGGTCGGTGTCGGGCACGCGCAGGATGAAGAACGCCGCCAGAAGGACGAGCGCCAGAGCGCCCAGAATGCGCCAGAGCCATTTCACGGTGCCATCTCCTCGATCCAGCGGCGCACGATGGTGAGCCCGTCTTCATCGACCGTCGCCTTGCCCAGTTCGGGCATCGCCACGCCGGGTTCCGGGCTGGCCATGCGATAGGTGAGGATCGACGCGTCGGGCGATCCGGGCACGATATCGAACAGATGGCCACCCGCCCCGCGCCCGGCCGCCACGGGTCGCTTGCCGATCCCCAGCGCCTCGGGCGCCTGCTGCTCCCACCTCAGGTCGAGCCCGCTGTTCGAGGCGGTCGCGCCGGGCTGGTGGCAATGCGCGCAGTTCACGTCGAGATAGGCGCGCGCTGCGGCGGTCAGCGGCGCGCTTTCACGCGCCTCCCACAGCGGCAACTGGTCGGCATCCTGCGGCATGGTATCGAGGTGCCTGGCCGTGACCATCCGGCTCAACCAGGCGTGCGACAGATTACGCGCCTTGGGGCCTATGGGCACCACTTCACCGCTCAGCCCGTGACATTCCTTGCACTGGTTCTTGTTGGGGACGCGGTAACTGATCGCCTGCCCCGCCGGGGTGGTCAGATCGATCCGCGCGCCGACCACCGCCAGCTGCGCATCGGTCTGTTCGTCATTCCACAGATAGGGCAACGCCAGCCAGCCGTCGGCGCGGTGCAGCAGCACGCGTGTTTCGATCAGCCGCCGTTCGCTGCCCTCGCCGAAGGCAAAGGTCTTGATCAGCGCCGTACCCACCGGCAGGTCGAGCAGACCTTCACCCTGCGCGCCGAACTGCGTGCCCGCTGCGCGGTAGACAAACCGCAGTTTCTCAGCGCCATCGGAATAGAGCGGCGTGTTCAGGCGATATGGATGGACCCCGGCCACGGGCAACTGCGCGCCTGCGTCGTCGAAGAACCCGTAGTCCGACAGCAGCCGCGGCATGCCATCGCCCATGATCGCGGCATCGTTGACGGCTGCCTGCTGCGGCGGGGCCGCCCGCGCGATCATCGCGCCCGAAAGCGCAGCGACCGCACAGGCAAGCCATCCGAAGGATTTCATCCGCCAAGCCTTTGTTCGAGCGCTGTGGGCGCACCGATGCCGCTCCGGTCGAATGGCTGGCCGGGCGTGCCCACGGCCAGCGGACCGGGCTGCGCCGCGCCGAGGCCCTTGCCCGCTTCGGTCAGGTTGAGGTTCCAGCCCGCGGTCCCCTCGACCGCCGAAAGCGAACCGAGGCCATCCCACAGCACCGGCGGCAGTTCGCCGCCGAAGGCCGCCAGCAGCATGTCCGCACCCTCAAGCTGCGGATCGTAGCCGCCGCCGTCATAGCGGTTTTCGCCCACCACCACGTCGCGCGGCAGCGGATTGTACCGCTCGTCCTCGAACTCCTGCGTGTAGGCGATGACCATGATCGGCGCGGTCGGATTGCGCGACAGGATGTTATCTTCGATCAGCACCTTGTCGTTGGCCATCACCATGATCCCGGTGCCGCGCCGCACGCCCGCGACGATATTGCCCGGCGGCGCGAAATTGGGCGTGTCGTTGGCGATCACCAGATTGTTGGCGACGATTACATTGCCGCCGCCCATCACCGGCAGATTGGGCAGGTCGAACACCAGGATCCCGCCGGTGTTGCGCGTGGCGACATTGTGTTCGACCAGCGCGTTGCGGCTGTTCTCGATCTCGATCCCGGCGACATTGGCCTCGGCAATCGAATTGCGCACGGTGATGTTGTGCGACTGGCCGACATAGATGCCCGCATCCGATGCGCCGGTGACCTTGACGCCATCGACCAGCACGCCGTCGCTTTCAACCGGATAGACGCCATAGGCGCCGTTTTCCGGATGCGGACCGCGCGTCCAGGTCACGCGGATGCGGTGATAGACGATATTGTCCGCACCCTTGGATTTCACTCCGTCGCCCTTCGGGTTCTCGAGCGCGAAATCGCGCAGCGTCACGCCGTCGCTGGTCACCAGCAGCCCTTCGCCCGCGCCCTGCTGCGTGGTGAAATCGAGCACGGTGCCATCCATTCCCGCGCCGCGCACGGTCACATCGTCGACATCGAGGCTGAGACCGTCGGTCAGCGTATAGCGGCCCGCAGCGAGCACGATCTCGTCACCCGGTTCGGCAAGGATCAGCGCTTCCTGCAGGGCTTCCTGCGCGCCGTCCCCCGGCACGATAGAATGCGTGGCGGCAATGGCCGGCGCCGCGCCTGCAAGCAGCGCGGCGGCGATCGACAGTCTGATGGTCATGAGTCTCTCCCTTGCAACCCATTGTGCCGCAAGGGACGGCGATTGCAAGCGGGTGCGGTTCAGCCCCGCGCGAAGGCGCAGACCGCGGCTGAACTCGCGGCAACCTCGAGCACTTCGCCATCGTCCACGCGCCGGACGCGTTCGAGGAATTCGGCAATGCTCAGCGGTATGGCGCGTTCGCCTTCCTGCGCCCGCAGGTTTTCCAGCTTGCGCAGCTGGAGCACCGACAGCCGCTGCGCCATGCGCTCGGCCATGCACCCGGCCATAGGCTGCGGCAGGCCGCGTGCGACGAATTCATCCTCCAGCCGGCCCTCCGCGGTATCCTGCAATCCGCCGCCGATGGTCGCCCACAGGGCGACCCCGCCGACGACCAGCAGCGCGAGAACGATCAGGATGCGTTTCACCTCAGTCGAGCGCCTTCACGATTTCCTCGACCATCTTCTTCGCATCGGACAGCAGCATCATCGTCTGATCCATGTAGAAGACGTCGTTATCGACCCCGGCATAGCCGACACCGCCCATGCTGCGCTTGATGAAGAAGACCTGCCGTGCCTTGTCCACGTCGAACACGGGCATGCCGTAGATGGGCGAGGACTTGTCGGTCTTCGCCGCCGGATTGACCACGTCGTTGGCGCCGATGATGAAGGCGACATCGGCCTGCGCGAACTCGCTGTTGATGTCCTCCAGCTCGAACACCTTGTCGTAATCGACCGATGCTTCGGCGAGCAGCACGTTCATGTGTCCGGGCATCCGGCCCGCGACCGGGTGGATCGCGAACTTCACCTCGACACCCTTTTCCTCGAGGATGTCGGTCATCTCGCGCAGCGCGTGCTGCGCCTGCGCCACAGCCATGCCGTAGCCGGGGATGATGATGACCTTCTCCGCCTGTTCGAGCATGAACGCCGCATCCGCCGCGCTGCCCTGCTTGTAGGGGCGCTGTTCGCGCGGTTCGCCGCCTGCCGCCCCGCCGTCCTCCGCGCCGAAGCCGCCCGCGATTACGCTGAGGAAGCTGCGATTCATCGCGCGGCACATGATGTAACTGAGGATCGCGCCCGAAGAGCCCACCAGCGCGCCGGTGATGATCATCGCGCTGTTGCCGAGCGTGAAGCCCATCGCCGCCGCCGCCCAGCCCGAATAGCTGTTCAGCATCGAGACCACGACCGGCATGTCCGCCCCGCCGATGGGGATGATCAGCAGGAAGCCGATGAGGAAGGCGAGCACTGTCATCGCGACGATCAGCGGCATGGTCTCGGCAGGGCCGGCCATCGCGAACAGCGCGGTCAGCACGATGATCGCCGCCAGCGTGCCGAGATTGATGACGTGCCGCGCAGGCAGCAGGATCGGCGATCCGCTCATCCGCCCTGAAAGCTTGGCAAAGGCGATGACCGAGCCGGAGAAGGTAATCGCGCCGATGGCGATGCCGAGACCCATCTCGACCTTGGAAACCGCCCCAATGCCGCCATCGACCAGCAGGCCGAACGCACCGGGATTGAGGTAGGCCGCCCAGCCCACCAGCACTGCGGCGAGACCGACGAGCGAGTGAAACGCTGCGACCAGCTCGGGCATCGCCGTCATAGCGATGCGGCGAGCTATGGTGATGCCGATAATCGCGCCGATGGCGATGGCGATCAGAATTTCGCCAAGGCCGAAGACGCTGATGACCTCATAGTCGCTAAGGTCCGAGGTCGGCACATGCGTCACCAGCGTCGTCACCACCGCGATTAGCATGCCGATCATGCCGAAGCGGTTGCCCGTCCGGCTGGTCGAGGGCGACGACAGGCCGCGCAGCGCGAGGATGAAGAAGACGCCCGATACGAGATACGCGAGCGCCACCCACGGGTTCACCGCTGCCGTTTGGGTTTCCGCAGCATGCATAGCAGCGACTCTTGCCCCCTCGGCGAACTGGGAATTCGGATTGCTCGGATCGCAATAACCCCCATCGTTCCTGATATCGATACAGGCCTGAACAGGCGCAGATAGCGTTGCAATGGGTACGGAGAAGAGCGCAAGCCGCATCACTTCTTCTCCTTCTTCTTGTACATGGCGAGCATGCGCGCGGTCACCGCGAAGCCGCCGAAGATATTGACGCTAGCCAGCACGACACCCGCTAGCCCGAGCCATTTCGCCGCCGGGCTACCGGCTTCGGCCGCCGCGATCAGCGCGCCGACGATGATGACACTCGAGATAGCATTGGTCACCGCCATCAGCGGCGTGTGCAGCGCGGGCGTGACCGACCAGACCACGTAATAGCCGACGAAACACGCCAACACGAAGATCGACAGGATCGAAATGAAGTCCATGTGCGGCCCCTCCCCGGGCCCGGATTACGCGGTGGTCAGTCTCTCGTTCACGACCTTGCCGCCCTCGGTCAGCCGCACGGCATCGCCGATTTCTGCGTCGAGCACGGGCCGCTGCGCCTCCTCGTCCCAGAAGGCGGACAGAAAGTTGTAGAGATTGCGTGCAAACAGCGCCGAGGCATCGGCAGCGAGATGACCCGCGGTGTTCGAATAGCCGACAATCTTCACCCCGTGCTTCTCGACCACTTCGTCGGGCTTGGAGCCTTCGACATTGCCGCCTTGCGCAACCGCGAGGTCGAAAATGACGCTGCCGGGCTTCATGCTCGCGACCTGCGGATCCGAGATCAGCCGCGGCGCGGGCCTGCCCGGGATCAGCGCAGTGGTTATGACGATATCCTGCTTGGCAATATGGCTGGAGACCAGCTCTGCCTGCGCGGCCTTGTACTCGTCGCTCATCTCGGTGGCATAGCCGCCCGAGCCCTCGCCTTCGATGCCCGCGACATTCTCGACGAAGATCGGCTTGGCGCCGAGCGACTGGATCTGCTCTTTCGTCGCCGACCTGACATCGGTGGCGGAGACCTGCGCGCCAAGCCGCTTGGCTGTCGCGATCGCCTGCAGGCCCGCCACGCCCACGCCCATCACGAACACCTTGGCCGCCTGCACGGTGCCGGCGGCGGTCATCATCATCGGAAAGGCACGGCCATACACATTGGCCGCAGTCAGCACTGCCTTGTAGCCGGCGAGATTCGACTGGCTGGAGAGGACATCCATGCTCTGCGCGCGGGTGATGCGCGGCATGAATTCCATGCTCAGCGCCTCATAGCCCGCCTCGGCATAGGCCGCGACCCGCGCGCTTTCGCGAAACGGATCGAATGTCGCCGCCACCCAAGCTCCCGGCCTTGCTCCGGCAAGCGCGGCCGTGTCGGGCGCCTGGACGCCCAGCACGATATCCGCATCCTTCACCACTGCAGCGGCGGAGCCGACTTCGGCGCCCGCTTCGGCAAAGGCGCCATCGGTGAGGGCGGCGCCCAGACCAGCGCCTTCTTCGACTGCGACCACAGCCCCGAGAGCGACGAACTTCTTCGCCGTTTCGGGTGTCAGCGCGACCCGGCTCTCGCCCGGCGCACGCTCTCTCAGCACCGCGATGCGTAGCGCCATCCGGTTATTCGGCGATCAGGATGACGACGATCAGCGTGATGACAGCAATCAGCGGGACGGACCATTTGAGCATGCTGATAAACGAACCGTAGGTCCGGTTGTGCGCCTTGTGGTCGTTGGCGGATTCCATGATGCGATTTCCCTGTGTGGAATTGATATCGCGGCGGGTCTATCGCGGAGGTGCGCGCTGCTCAAGCCCCGCTGTTTGCGCGTCCCCGGCGGGACAGGCTTAATCGCCTCTTTACGCTATCGGGGTAATGGGCTTTCACGCGGACGTGCTTCAGGCCCGCATGTCCCTGGGGAGAATGGCGAGAGATATGGCGACACAGCGATCGCGCCTCTTGATGCTGATCGACGACGAGCCGGCCCAGGGCCGGCTGGTGTCGGCGCTTGCCGCGCGCGAAGGATGGCGTACGCTGACCGTGGCGACAGGCGAAGACGCGCTCGAAATGCTGGCATCGCCTGGCGGCGGCGAAGTGACCGCCATCCTGCTCGACCAGTGGGTGCCGGGCGACCAGGCGTGCGAACTGATCCGCGAACTGCGCGCGGCGCGCCCCGATGTCCCCCTCCTGATGCTCACGGCCAACACCTCGCCGCTTCTGGCAGTCGAAGCCATGCGCGCGGGCGCGACCGACTATCTCATCAAGCCGGTCGATCCCGACCGCCTGCTCGCTGCGCTGGCCGATGCCACCTATGGCGCGCGGCCCAACGCCGAGTTGCAGCCGCTGGCCGAGAAGCTGCCCCACCCGGTCGATTTCGACGGCATGGTCGGCACCGCCGCCCCGTTCCGGACCGCGCTGGCCAAGGCGGCGACTGCGGCGCGCGGCCATGCCCATGTGCTGGTCGAAGGCGAAAGCGGTACCGGCAAGGACATGGTCGCCCGCGCGATGCTCGCCGCCAGCACCCGCGCGAAGGCGGAGCTGCGCGTGGTGCGCTGCGGCGGCCTGCCGGCAGCATCGCTCGAATCGCTGCTGTTCGGCCACGAGCAGGGCGCTTTCGCGGGTGCTTTCGACCGCCAGAGCGGACTGATCGAACAATGCGACGGCGGCACGCTGATCCTCGACGATGTCGACCGCATTCCCGAAGAGCAGCAGAACCGTCTTGCCGAAGTGCTGGCCACCGGGATCGTCCGCCCGACCGGCGCCGCGCATGGCTTCAAGATCGACCTGCGCGTCTTTGCCACCAGCGATCACGTGCTCGAGGACCGCGTGGCGGCGGGCCAGTTCTCGCAGTCGCTGTTCGACCAGCTGTCCGCCACGCGGATCAGCATGCCGCCCCTGCGCGAGCGGCTGGGCGACATCCCCGCGCTGACCCGCTATTTCCTCGCCAAGTTCGGCGAACAGCCCGGGCTCAAGCACCATTCGATCGCCGACAGCGCGCTGAGCCTGCTCGAAGGCTACGACTGGCCCGGCAATGTCCGCCAGCTGCAGGCCGCGCTGTTCCGTGCCTGCGTGTTCGAACAGCGCGAGGCGCTGACCGCGCACAGCTTCCCGCAGCTGGCCGAGATGCTGGGTGACGAGGTCGACCGCGGCGAAAGCCGGGCACGCGGCCTTGGCCTGCTGCTCTATACCGACGACGGCAACGTCCGCCCGCTGGAAGAGATCGAGGCCGACATCATCCGCCTCGCCATCGGCCATTACCGCGGGCGGATGACCGAAGTCGCGCGCCGGCTCGGCATCGGCCGCTCGACGCTCTACCGCAAGCTCAGCGAACTCGGCATCGACAGCGCCGCCTGAGCGGACTAGCCCGTAGCCATGGGCAAGCTCGACGACATGCTGTGCGTGGTCACCGGCGGCGCACGCGGGATCGGCAAGGCGATATGCGCCGCATATCTGGCCGAAGGGGCGCGCGTCGTGCTCACCGATATCGACGAAGACGAAGGTAGGAAAGCCGCCGCCGGGCTCGGTTGCAGCTTCCACCGCCTCGACGTCGCCAGCGAAGCCGAATGGGACGCGCTGGCCGCGGCCTTCCCCGCGATCGACGTGCTGGTCAACAACGCCGGGATCACCGGGTTCGAGGACGGCCCAGCGCCGCATGACCCCGAGAACGCCAGCCTTGCCGAATGGCACCGCGTCCACGGCGTCAACACCGACGGCTGCTTCCTCGGCTGCCGCTATGCCCTGCGCGCGATGAAGGCCAAGGGGACTGGCTCGATCATCAACATGTCCTCGCGCTCGGGCCTTGTCGGCATTCCCGGCGCGGCGGCCTATGCCGCGAGCAAGGCGGCGATGCGCAACCACAGCAAGTCGGTCGCGCTCTACGCCGCGCAGCAAGGCTGGGCGATCCGCTGCAACTCGGTCCACCCCGCCGCGATCCTCACCGACATCTGGGAGCCGATGCTGGGCGACGGGCCAGACCGCGACGCGAAGATGGCCGCGCTGGTCGCCGACACGCCGCTGAAGCGCTTCGGCACGGCCGAAGAGGTCGCAGCGGCATGCGTCTACCTCGCCAGCGCCGACAGCGGCTATATGACCGGCGCCGAACTCACGCTCGACGGCGGGCTGCTGGCGGGCAGCGCCGCGTCCCCCGGAAGCTAGGCTCGCAGCTAGGCGGGCAGGTCGGCGAAGTCAGTCAGCGCGGCATCGCGCAGGCCGCGCCAGACATTGCGCGCCTGCACCGTCTCGGCGACATCGTGCACCCGCACCATCTGCATGCCCGCGCGCATCCCCTCGAGCGCCAGCGCCACGCTGCCGCCCAGCCGCTGCTCGACCGGCGCTTCCTTTGACAGCGCGCCGATCATGCGCTTGCGGCTGGCCCCCAGCAGCAGCGGATGGCCCAGCGCATGGAACAGCGGCAGCGCGTTCATCAGCGCGAGGTTTTCCGCCAGGCTCTTGCCGAAGCCGATGCCCGGATCGAGCAGGATGTGCTGCGCCGCGATCCCCGCTTCGAGCGCCGCATCGCGCCGCGCGCGCAGCGCATCGAACACGTCGAACACCACGCTGGCATAGTCCGCGCCCGCATGCAGGTCCTCGCCCGCCGCGCCGGGCGCATGCATCAGCACCACCGGACAACCGGCGCGTGCGACCACTTCGGCGCTGCGCGGATCATGCGCGAGGCCCGAGACGTCGTTGACCAGATGGGCGCCCGCTTCCAGCGCGGCTTCCATTACAGCCGCCTTGCGCGTGTCCACGCTGACCGCCGCGCCCATGCCGGCGCAGGCCTCGATCGCGGGGACAACGCGTTTGATCTCGTCGCCTTCCCATAGCGGCTTGGCACCCGGGCGCGTGCTTTCGCCGCCCACATCGATGATCGCCGCCCCCGCTTCGACCATGGCGGCGGCGTGGTCACGGCCGGCCTCGGCATCGTCAAGGAAGCGCCCGCCGTCGCTGAAGCTGTCGGGGGTGACGTTGAGGATGCCCATCACCTGCGGCTGGTCGAGCGGCACGGTCCGCGCCCCCAATTGCAATGGCGGATGCGCGAGCGTCAGATTGGCCCATTGCGCCTCGGCCTCGGCGCCAAGCTCTTCGGGCAGGCGGCCGAGCGCTTCGGCCATGGTGTCCGGCGCCGCAAGCCAGCGCTCGACCACTTCGCCATCTCGCCGCTGGATCACCGCAAATCGGCTTGCATAGACCATTGTGCCTGCCAGCCGGATGGCATTGCCGTGCTCGGACTGCGGTCCGGGGACGAAGCCGATAGGGCGAATGTAGACTTGCCCACTCATTGTTGGACTTCCCTAGGGCAAGCACCGCGACATGGACCGGGTGTTACACGGTCCAATGCGAAAAAAGGCGCGGAGTGGTTGTGCGCCGGGAGACGAAGCGGCTCGGAAGCTTTGAAGCGCTGGATCATGCGCGGAGTGTTAGCGCGGGAATGCGGCGTAGGACAGTCATCCGATGGAGCCAGTGTTTGGCGCGACTGCGAAGGGGAACAACTCAATAGCGAAGCGATGCAATCCATCGTGTATCTATGGCACCAGCGCGAAACAGGTCACCCGCTGGCGTCGATCAGCGGCGCTATGAATTGACCGAGAAGCGCGATCGCTTCGTCCCTGCTAGCCTGTCCCCGGCCCACAGCGGTTGCCAAGCCGGCACCCGCACCGATCAGGCCATGGGCCAGCAAACCTGCTCTCTGTCCGTCGACTCCGACCGCTTCCAGGGCAGTGGAATAGGATTGGGTGATTTGCGCATCGAGATCGGCACATATCTGCGCGCCGTTGGGGGACGCTCTCAAAGCTGCCATTATCTGACCGTAGAGATCGCCATTCTGCATAGTGCAGTCGATGAATTCCGTGGCGATGATGGCCCCCGCCTTCTGCGCGGCGTCCGCTTCGCTACGCACGGCTTGGGTTGCGTCCCGCGCGCGTGCCTCATGAGCGCCGCCCAGTTCGCGATATAGCTCCACGAGCAGATTCTCGCGCGTACCGAAATGATTGTACGCGATTGGTTTCGTAACACCGCACGCATCCGCCAACGTCGCCAGGGTCAGCTCCGCTACGCCCCGCTCGCGTATGATGGCCTTAGCCTTGGCGAGCAGCTGCGCACGGCGGTCGAGGCCCGTCATGCGCTTTGCCGCCTGGTTCTGCCGTGTCCTGGTCATCCGATACCGCTCCTATCGAAATTGACAGTCCGCGAAAAGCCTATATTACGAACGGTAAGTTACCAGGAGTAATGTAGTGCATATCGCGGTTTCGGGGGAGTGTACCGTTCACTCACTCATTCATCCTTCGCGCAGAAAACATAGTGGATCGGGCTGTTCATGACAGCGTCTTCGATCCTGATCATCGGCGGCTATGGCGTAGTCGGAACGCAGATATGCCAGATGTTGAGCAACCGTCATCCGCATGTGAAAATGGTGATTGCGGGGCGATCGGTCGATGAGGCCCGGCTTGCAGCGAGCCGTTATCCAGGCGCGGAAGGAAGGCGAATCGATGTTACCGAGCAAGATCCGTTGGCCGGAATGGCACACATGCCGGACGCGATCCTTCTTGTGGTAAACGACCATCGCGACAACGTCTTGCGGTCCGCGATCAACCGAGGCGTCGCAATCGTCGATATCGCCCGCTGGTCAACGCGGGTGGCGGATGCGGAGCGCATTGCCAAAGGCATGCAAATCGATGCGCCGATCATCCTGGCCTCGGGCTGGATGGCAGGCGCCGTTTCCGCGGCTATCAATGCTGTCACGCCATCCGGCCATGTTTGGCAGCAGATCGACATCGACATCTTGTTTCGCACTTCCGACAAGGCCGGTCCCGATTCCATTGCAGGATTTCTCGAGGTCCATCGACCTTTTCAGATTTGGCATGGCGGCGCTCGCACGACTGTCTCAAGTCTAAGCGATCCGCACCCGCAGGTCTTTCCTTCTGGCGCCTCTGCGAAAGTCTATCGCTTCAGCACCCCAGATCAGGAAAGTCTGGTCAGCAGCGAAATAGCCACCGGCGTCGCGGTGCGCCTTGGCTATGAACGCGCGGGCATGACGCGCGCTTTCGTCCTGATGGTTCGTTCGGGATTGTGGGGCAGGCTTCCCGCCGCATGGCGCAAGAAGTTGCTCTATAATCCCGGCGACGGCGCGGAGCATGAAATCGTCGTCAACTTGTTCGATGGGAATGGCCCGAAACGCGTCGAGATTTGTGACGCGGGAGGGCAAACGCATATGACGGCGGCCGGTGCTGTCCTGCAGGTCGAACGTGTGCTGGGAATTGGTGGAAGATTGGTGCCGGAGCCGGGCGTAGGCTACCCCGAGGAAGCAATCGACGGCCCGGCTGATCTGAAGTCATTGCGAGAGCTGGGGGTCACGATCGCACCGTGATACGCACCGATCCACAGCCTCGCGCTCAGTCCTCCACCGCCAGCAGGTACAGCTGGCGCGCAGCGTCGATCGGCTTGGCTTCGCCTTCGACTTCATAGTGCCAGAAGGTCCAGCCGTTGCAGCTGGGTGCGCCTTGCAGCTCCTTGCCGAGGCCATGGATGCTGCCGGTCTGTTTCTCATGCGCGAGCGAGCCGTCGGCGCGGACGGTGGCGGTCCAGCGGCGTTTCTTGTCGAACACCTTGGTGCCGGGCTTGATGAAGCCGTTTTCGACCAGCGCGCCGAAGGCCACCTTGGGCGCGCTGCGGCCCGCCTGCATCGTGGTGAGCGCGCTTTCGTCGAGCGGGAGTTCCTTCTCGATCCGCTTGATCGCCGCGTCGCGGTAATTGCCTTCGCGCTCGCAGCCGATCCATTCGCGCCCCAGCCGCTTGGCCACCGCGCCGGTGGTGCCGGTGCCGAAGAAGGGATCGAGCACCACATCGCCGCGCTCGGTGGTGGAGAGCAGCACGCGGTAGAGCAGGCTTTCGGGCTTCTGCGTCGGGTGGACCTTGTGGCCGCCCTCCTTCAGCCGTTCGGCGCCGTTGCAGATCGGCAGCACCCAGTCGCTGCGCATCTGCAATTCGTCGTTCAGCGTCTTCATCGCGCGGTAGTTGAAGTGGTACTTGGCCTTTTCACCCTGGCTGCACCACAGCAGCGTTTCATGCGCATTGGTGAAGCGCGTGCCGCGGAAATTGGGCATCGGGTTCGACTTGCGCCAGACGATGTCGTTGAGGATCCAGAAGCCCAGGTCCTGCAGGATCGCGCCGACGCGGTAGATGTTGTGATAGCTGCCGATCACCCACAGCCCGCCGTCGGGCTTGAGCACGCGCTTGGCCTCGGTCAGCCATTCGCGGGTGAAATCGTCGTAGATCTTGAAACTGTCGAACTGGTCCCAGTGATCGGTCACTGCATCGACATGGCTGCCGTCGGGCCGATTGAGATCGCCGCCGAGCTGGAGATTGTAGGGCGGGTCGGCGAAGACGAGGTCCACGCTCGCATCGGGAAGCCGGCGCATGGCGGCCACGCAATCGCCATCGAGGATCTGCCCCAGCGGGAGCAGTTCCTTCGGCGTTTGCGCCGGTTTTACAGCCGCTTTGACGCGACTCTTCGTGGTCTCGATGACCCCCATGATATGCTTCCCTGTCCTGACTTATCCACAGGGTGAGTCCAAACGGAGTCGCGGTCAAGCGCCAAATTGGACGGCGCGAAGCGGGTTCGCCGGCTTTGCAGAAAGAACAGAAGGTGCCCGTCACAAGATATTGAGTCCCCGTGGATTCGCAGGACTCTAGATGGTGCGGTGTGGCGCGCAGGACTCAATCGGGCAGCGGATTAAATGATTAGGGAATGCCGCACATGTCTGCTACAAGGATGCCGCTGACGTCGAAATTTGCGACGGACTTCGGATTTTGACGACCGCCGCTTGCCTTCAGTGGCCCCGGCGCAAACCAGACGACGACTTCCTTTCATCGGACGATTTGACGCACGACCGCACCGCATGTCGCGGCGCGGCAACTTCTCGCGTTCTCGAAAGGAACCATCATGAGCAAGACCGGAACCGTAAAGTTCTTCAACACCGACAAGGGCTATGGCTTCATCCAGCCCGACGACGGTTCGGACGACAGCTTCGTCCACATCAGCGCCGTCCAGGCCGCCGGCATGCACTCGCTCGATAAAGAGCAGCGCCTCAACTACGAAGTTGAAACCGGCCGCAATGGCAAGGCCAGCGCCGTGAATCTCTCGGCTGCCGACTGATTCCATTCCGGTTCGCGCGCCGCCGGCCCCGCAACGGGCCGCGGCGCGCGCACCACCTTACGCCCCCTTCCCGCCGCACCCCCTCCGGAGACGCCAATGGCCAGCCAGACTTACGAATTCTATGCCGCGCGTGCGGCAGAGGCTGCCTCCGATGCGGAGGCGGCGACGCTGAGCAATGTGCGCGACCGTGCGCTGCGCTCGGAAGCGACCTGGCAGGCGCTTGCCGACCAGGCCCGCGCAGTGGCCGAACAGCGCCGCAAGATTGCCGCGACCAAGGCCGCCGAAGCCGAAGCCGAAGCGAGCGCCTAGGCCGCCGAGGCCGCGCTTTCCGCAAACAGATCGACCTGTGCCACCGGCGCGAAACTGCGCCGATGCAGCGGCGTGGGTCCGCGCGTGCGCAGCGCTTCGAGATGCTCTGCCGTGCCGTAGCCGGCGTTGCGTTCCCACCCGTAATGCGGGTGCTCCCGCGCCGCTTCGCGCATCAACCGGTCGCGATATTCCTTGGCCAGGATGCTGGCCGCCCCGATGCAGCGTTCCTTCCCGTCGCCGCCGACGATCGGCCGGGCCTGCGCCCAGCGCCATGCGGGGTTGCGGCCGTGCGGGGTCATGTTCCCATCGATCAGCACCGCATCGGGTTCGCACGCCAGCGCATCGACCAGCCGCGTCACCGCCAGCGTCATTGCCTGCATGGTCGCGTGGAAGATGTTGAGCCGGTCGATTTCCGCCGGTTCCACCACGGCCAGCCCCCAGGCGCAGCGCGCGCGGATCTGCGGTTCCAGCGCGCCGCGGCGCTTGGCCGACAGTTTCTTGGAATCGTCCAGCCCGCCCGGACATGGCTTGCACAGCACGACCGCGGCTGCGACAACGGGGCCTGCCAGCGGGCCGCGCCCGGCCTCGTCGACGCCCACCACCAACGGCGCGGCACCAAGTCCATTCTGGGGAGTTGCACTGAACATGAAACGGACCTCTATCCCAAAGCCTTTCTGGGCCCTCACCCTATCGCCCCTGCTGCTTGCCGCAAGTTGCGGCTCCGCCGGATCAGGGGATAGCCCGCCTGCGCAGGGCGCTGCCGCGGGCGACCCGGCGGGCGCATGGGACGGCGATTTCGCGATTGCCGAGCATGGCAGCTTCTCCGAACCCTGGGCCTCGGCCTTCATTCCCGGCACGTCGATGCTGTTCATCACCGAAAAGCCGGGAACGGCCAAGGTCTACGATACGGCGCAGAACCGGCTGATGACTGTCAGCGGCCTGCCGCAGGTCGACTATGGCGGCCAGGGCGGTCTGGGCGAGGTCGCCTTCCTGCCCGGCGAAAGCGCGAATGCCGTCGGCACGCGCACGATCTACCTGACCTGGGCGGAAGCCGGCGAAGGCGATACGCGCGGCGCGGCGCTTGGGCGCGGCACACTGTCATGCCCGCTGGCCGACAGCTGCCGGATCGACGATCTCGCCGTTATCTGGCGCCAGACCCCCAAGGTGACCGGGCGCGGACATTATTCGCACCGCATCGCCTTCAGCCCCGATCGGCAGCACATCTTCCTTGCCAGCGGCGACCGCCAGAAGATGGAACCCGCGCAGGACCGGCAGAGCCATCTGGGCAAGATCGTCCGGCTCGAGCTCGACGGGACACCCGCGGGCGACGGCGCGATCGACGGGGCGCTGGACGATATCTGGTCGATGGGCCACCGCAACATCCTGGGCATGGATTTCGATGCGCAGGGCCGATTGTGGGAAATCGAACACGGCCCCAAGGGCGGCGACGAGCTCAACGTGGTCCGCAAGGGCGCCAATTACGGCTGGCCGCAGCGGTCGAACGGCGTCCATTACGACGGCGATCCGATCACCGACCATTCGGCGGACGACGGCTTTGCCAAGCCCGCGGTCAACTGGACCCCGGTGATCGCGCCCGGCAACATGGTCTTCTATTCGGGCACGCTGTTCGACGGACTGGCCGGGGACCTGCTGATCGCCGGGCTCAAGAGCGAGGCGATCGTCCGCGTGGCGACCGATGGCGACAGCGCCCGCGAAGTGGCGCGTTACGACATGGGTGAACGCATCCGCCAGATCGTCGAAGGACCCGATGGCGCGCTGTGGGTGCTCGAGGATGGCGACGGCGGCCGACTGCTCGAACTTCGCCCCGGCTAAGGCGAATTATATCGACTTGGCCGGCCAGCGCCCCTAATCGGCGCGCCCTATGGCGACGCTCGTCCCCCTTGCCGCGATAGATCCCGCGCTGGTCGACCAATTGCTCGACACCGCTTTCGGTGAGGGGCGCCATGCGCGTACCGCCTATCGCATCCGCGAAGGCGCCGACTGGCTCGAGGCGCTGAGCTTCGCCGCGCTCGACGACGAGGACTACCTCGTCGGCACCATCCAGCTGTGGCCGGTGGCGCTGACCGACCCCAAGGGGCGCGCGCACCCGATGATCATGGTCGGCCCGGTCGCGGTCATGCCCGGCCGGCAGGGCGAAGGCTTCGGCAAGGCGCTGATGGCCGCCAGCCTCGGCGCGATCGACGCAGGTTTCGAAGATGGCGCGGCCCCGCTGCCGCAGGTGATGATCGGCGATCCCGACTATTACGACCGCTGGGGCTTCATCGCCGACCATACGCAGGGCTGGCACTGCCCCGGCCCGTACGAGAAACACCGCCTGCTGGCGCGCTCGGGCAATCCGGCGATCCTGCCCGATGAAGGCATGCTGGGGCCGTGGAATTCCTGACGCGGGCGTGAAGCGCATCCGCGCTTCCCTCGGCTGCGCAGCGTCTGACGCAGTCAGCTGCGAACAGACGCCATCTGTGCGCCGTCATCCCTGCGCAGGCAGGGATCCAGATAACCTCGCCTGTGCAGCCTGACATGAAGGCATCTGGGCCCCTGCCTGCGCGGGGGCCACGGGGTATTGAGTGAGCGGGAGTGTTCTGCCATCGCTCGCACCGTGCCCTACACCCCGCCCCCCGAGCTCGCCGGAATGTCGCTCGCGCAGATCGCGCAGGCGGTGGCCGATCGCAAATTGCCCCCGGTCGAGGAATGGTCGCCCGAAGCGGCCGACGACAGCCACATGCGGATCGCCGCGGACGGCACCTGGTATCACGATGGCTCGCCGATCAAACGCCCCGCGATGGTCCGCGCCTTCGCCGGCCTGCTCAACCGCGAAGAGGATGGCCGCTACTGGCTCGTGGTCCCTTACCAGAAGCTCTCGATCGAGGTGGAGGATGCCTGCTTCATTGCCACCGATGTCAGCCAGGCGGAAGGCGATCTGGCCTTCCGGCTCAACACCGACGAACTGGTGGTCGCGGGCCCCGACAACCGCATCCGCGCGTCGGGCGATCCCGACAGCCCCGCGTTGTACCTGCATGTCCGCCGCGGCTGCGAGGCGCGGCTCAACCGCTCGACCTATGAACAGCTGGCCCGTATCGCGCTGGAGCGCGGTGACGACTGGACAGTGACCAGCGGCGGCGAAACCTTCTCGCTCCGACCCGCATGAGCGCGATCTTCGACCGGCTGACCCGGCTGTTCGAAGACGGCCACACGCGCGACCTTGATGACCTGCTGACCGACAGCCGCTTTGCCGATGCCGATCGCACCGCGGATGCCGCGGTGCTGATCGCGGTAACCGAACAGCCCCGCCCCACCGTCCTGCTGACCCAGCGCCCGCGCACCATGCGCGACCACCCCGGGCAGGTCGCCTTTCCCGGCGGCAAGCTCGACCACGGCGAAACGGCAGTCGAAGCCGCGCTGCGCGAGGCGTGGGAAGAACTGGCGATCGCACCCGAACAGGTGCGTTTGATCGGGACCACCGACCGTTACCAGACCGGCACGGGCTTCGACATCACCCCGGTGCTGGCCACGGTGCCGCATGATCTGCCCATCCGCCCCGACCCGCGCGAGGTCGAAAGCTGGTTCGAATGCCCGCTCGACAAGCTGATGGACGCGCAGCTGTGGCAGCGCAATTCGGTGTTCTGGCAGGGCGCACAGCGCGACTATCTGGAAATGGACCATGACGGCTACCGGATCTGGGGCGTCACCGCGGCGATCTGCTGGAACCTGTCGCGCCGCGTGGCCTGGTTCGATTGAGCGCCTGCCTCCCGCGTCGCGCCGCGCGCTTGTCGCCGCGCCGTGCATGACCTAATCGGCGCGCACACCACGCCGCGAGCCGGCCAGCCCCGAACGGATACGTAAGTGACCATCACGCACCTGCCCCAAGCCGAATGGACCCGGCGTGACAGCCTCGCCCGGCTGGTGGCGGCGCTGGGCGCGGAGGATATCCGCTGGGTGGGCGGCTGCGTGCGCGATACGCTGCTGGGCCACGCCAGCAACGATATCGATGCCGCGACGCGCCACTTGCCCGCCGCCGTGATCGACCGCTGCAAGGCTGCCGGCATCCGCACGATCCCGACCGGGATCGACCACGGTACGGTGACCGCCATATTCGATGACGGCAATGTCGAGATCACCACGCTGCGGCGCGATGTCGAGACCGATGGCCGGCGCGCGACGATCGCCTTCAGCGGGGAATGGAAGGATGATGCCGCGCGGCGCGACTTCACCATCAATGCGCTCTACGCGCATCCCGCAACGCTGGCGATCGACGACTATTTCGGCGGGCTGGGAGATCTGGCTGCACGCCGTGTGCGCTTCATCGGCGATGCCGAAACCCGCATCCGCGAGGACCACCTGCGGATCCTGCGCTATTTCCGCTTCGCCACACGCTTCGGCGACGACTGGGACGCCGAAGCCAGTGCCGCCTGCGCCGCGCTCGCCCCGACGCTGAAGGGGCTGAGCCGCGAACGCGTGGGGTGGGAGCTGCAGAACCTGCTGGCGCTGCCCGACCCGGCACCCACTGCGGCGCGCATGCGCGAACTGGGTGTCCTGCCCGAAGTGCTCCCCGAATGCGGCACGCGCGAGATCGACCAGCTCGTCCGGCTGATCGCAGCCGAAGATAGCGCTGGCATCCCGGCCGACCCGATGCGCCGCCTCGCCGCGCTGCTGCCGCCGATCGTTCCCGTCGCCGAAGCCGTTGCCGCCCGACTGCGCCTGTCGCGCAAGCAGCGCGACCGGCTGGTCTGCGTCGCTCGTCGCAGCGCGCAGGATGGCGCACATCCGCGCGGCCTCGCCTACCGCGTGGGCGCCGACTGCGCGCTCGACCGGCTGCTGATAACGGGCGCCGATCCGGCACCCATGCTTGGCTGGCAGGCGCCCGCCTTCCCGCTCAAGGGCGGCGAGATCGTTGCGCGCGGGGTCGCCAAGGGCCCCGAGGTCGCGCGGATCCTGCAGGAGGTCGAGGCGCTGTGGGTGGAAGAACGCTTCCCGCCGCGCGCGCGGGTGGAAGAGCTGCTCGACCGGGCGCTGGCGGGCAGCTGAACGCGGGCCCCGCGGCGACTTCAGCCTGGCTTAAGGTGCATTGCAGCATAAGGGCCACGCGGTTGCAAAAAAAAGCCGACCGTGAAATAGAGTCCCGGTTCCCCCGCGGGGAATTACCGATGGCGCAGGACCCCGTTCTCGCCGGCTCTTTCCAGTTTGATCGGTTCGATCGCGCGTCTCGCGTGTGGGAGAACCGCGTAATCCACAAAACAAGCCTTGGAGTTGCAGTATGAAAATCGCGAAGCTGGCCCTTGCCGCTGCCGCCCTCACCACCACCGCCGCGGTCGCCCCCGGCGTGGCCGTCGCCCAGGAAGCTGCAGCCAGCGTCGCTGCCGGCACCACCGTTTACGGCAATGACGGCGCAGAAATCGGCACGGTCGAAACCGTGGACGGCGAAACCGCCATCCTTGTGGTCGACGGCATGAAGGCCCCGGTTCCCGCTGCCGCTTTCGGCACCGGTGAAAACGGCGCGACGCTGAACGCCACCAAGGCGCAGATCGTCGGCATGCTGCAGGCTGCGCAGCAGGAAGCCATGGCCAAGCGCGACGCCGCGCTGGTTGTCGGCGCCGAAGCCGTGACTGCCAAGAACGCCCCGCTCGGCACCGTGCTCGAGATCGAAGGCGACAATGTCATCGTCGCCCGCGGCGGTGACGAAGCGAACAAGATCACGCTGCTGCGCGAACATTTCGCTGCGGCCCCCGACGGCAGCCTGATGGCGCTGCTGACCAACGAACAGATCGATGCCGCCATGGCCGCATCGGCTCCGGCTGCCGAAAGCACCGGCGAATAATTCCGTAGCCCTTTACCGGGTCGCAACAAGGCCGGGGACGAGCGATCGTCTCCGGCTTTTTGTTGGATGGGTCTTTTCTGCGTGCGCTAGCGGCGTCCGCCGCCAGCTTGCGGCACTCGACCAACCTCAATCGAACGTATTGTCCCGCGGGAAGCCTTGCGGCGGCATCCGCCCCGCCCCGCCGCGCGCGACCTTCCACTGCCACATCTCGCCTTCGGTGCGGGTGCGGCCTTCCTTGCCGCCCATCGTCCAGCTCAGCCCTTCGTCGAGCGTGAAGGTGATCGCGTCGGACAAGCCGCCATCGCGGTACCGTTGCAGCGTCACGCCCTGCCCGCGCGACAATTGCGGCAGTTCCTCGAGGTTGAAGACCACCAGCTTGCGATTGTCGCCGACCACGGCGACGTGATCGTGCGCCGCGTCGATCACCCGCGCCACCGCCAGCCGGGCATCGCCCTTCAGATTGACCACTTGCCGGCCCTTGCGGGTTTCCGCCAGCAGGTCGTCGGTCGTCGCGCCGAAGCCCTTGCCGGTATCGGCGGCCAGCAGCAGCCGCTGGCCGGGCCGGTGGACGATCACCGCGACGATCTGGGCGCTGGCATCGATATCCAGCGTGTTGCGCACCGGTTCGCCGAAACCGCGCGCGCCGGGCAGCTTGTCCGCCCCCAGCGTGAAGAACCGGCCCTTGTCGGTCGCCAGCAGCAGCTTGTCGGTGGTCTGCGCGTGCAGCACATAGCCGGGGCCGTCGCCTTCCTTGTACTTGAATTCCTGGTCCAGCGGCAGGTGCCCCTTGGCGCCGCGCACCCAGCCCTTCTGCGACAGGATCACCGTGACCGGTTCCTTCTCGATCATCGCGTCCATGCTGAATTCGACTGCGGGGGCGGCTTCCTCGATCGACGTCCGGCGGCGGCCCAGCGCGGTATCGGGGCCGTATTCCTTGCGCAGGGCGCCCAGCTCGCGCTTCAGCCGCGTACGCTGGCGCGCCGGGCTGGAAAGCAGTTTCTCGAGTCCGTCCTGTTCCTTGAGCAATTCGTCCTTCTCGCCGCGCAGTTCCATCTCTTCCAGCTTGCGCAGGGACCGCAGCCGCATGTTGAGGATGGCTTCCGCCTGCCGGTCGGTGAGGCTGAACTCTTCCATCATCACCGCCTTGGGCTCATCCTCGTAACGGATGATCTCGATCACCCGGTCGAGGTTGAGAAAGGCGGTGATATAGCCTTCGACCAGTTCCAGCCGCCGCGCGATCTGGTCGAGCCGGTGCTGGCTGCGCCGCTGCAGGATGTCGATCTGGCTGCCGATCCAGTTGGTCAGCAGTTCCTTCAGCCCCATCACCATCGGCGTGCGGCTGGCGTCGAGCACGTTGAGGTTGAGCCCGAACCGCGTTTCCATATCGGTCAGCTTGTAGAGGCTTTCCTTGAGCAGGTCGGGATCGACATTGCGGCTGCGCGGGACCAGCACGATGCGAATCTGCTCGTCGCTTTCGTCGCGCACATCCTCGAGGATCGGCAGCTTCCTGTCGCCGATCGCAGCGGCGATCTGCTCGATCAGCTTGCCCTTGGGCACCTGGTAGGGGATCTCGCTGATCACCAGCTGCCACTGGCCACCGCCGGTGCGTTCGATACCCGCTTCGCGGTCCTCGGCCTTCTCGGCTTCGGCGGCGTGGAAGCGCCCGCGGACGCGGAAGCTGCCGCGCCCGGTTTCATAGGCATTGGCGACTGTAGCCGCGCTTTCGGCGACGATCCCGCCGGTGGCGAAATCGGGCCCCTTGAACAGTTCCATCAACCGCGCGTGTTCGACATGCGGATTGTCGATCACCTCGAGCGTGGCATCGACGATCTCGGCGACATTGTGGCTCGGGATATTGGTCGCCATGCCCACCGCGATGCCGCTGGCGCCATTGGCCAGCAGGTTGGGGAACAGGCCGGGCATGATCTCCGGCTCTTCTTCCTCGTTGTTGTAGGTCGGGATGAAATCGACCGTGCCCGCGTCGAGGCCTTCCATCAGCCGCATCGCTGTCTTCGTCAGGCGCGCTTCGGTATAGCGGTAGGCAGCGGCGTTATCGCCGTCGATATTGCCGAAATTGCCCTGCCCTTCGACCAGCGGATACCGCAGCGAGAAATCCTGCGCGAGGCGGACCATCGCGTCATAGGCCGCGGTGTCGCCATGCGGATGGTACTTGCCGATCACCTCGCCCACCACGCGGGCCGATTTCTTGAAGCCGCTGGAAGGATCGAGCTTGAGCTGGCGCATGGTCCACAGCAGCCGGCGGTGGACCGGCTTCAGCCCGTCGCGCAGGTCGGGCAGCGACCGGGCAGTGATGGTGGAGAGCGCATAGACGAGATAGCGTTCCGAAAGCGCACTGTCGAAGGGCGCATCGACGATCGCGTCGAAGGGGTCTTTCTCGCTGTCGAGAGTGGTGTCGTTGGCGGCCATGCGATCTGCCCTAACACCGCCACGGCCCGCCTAGAAGCACGGAACGGTGCGCTTTCCCCACGCGTTGCATGGGCAACACCAAATCACGGAGTTTACCTATGACAAAGCGCGTAATGATCCTCGCCACCGATGGCTTCGAACAGTCGGAACTGATGAAGCCGAAAGCCAATCTCGAGAAGGCCGGTATCGAAACCGAGGTCGTCAGCCTCGAGGAAGGTTCGATCCGCGGCTGGGACGACAAGGACTGGGGCGAAAGCGTCGCGGTCGACAAGACGGTCGACAATGTCGCCAATTGCGAAGGCTATGACGCGCTGCTGCTGCCCGGCGGCCAGATCAACCCCGACATCCTGCGGATGAACGAACGCGCCGTGGCAATCGTGCGCGAGTTCGCAATGGCCGATAAGCCGATCGCCGCGATCTGCCATGCGCCCTGGCTGCTGGCCGAAGCCGATGTGGTGAAGGGCAAGACCGTCACCAGCTGGCCTTCGATCCGCACCGACCTCAAGAATGCCGGTGCCAATGTGGTCGACCAGGAAGTTGCGCAGGACGGCAAGATCATCACCAGCCGCAACCCCGGCGACATTCCCGCCTTCAGCAAGGCACTGATCGAAATGCTGGGCGAAAGCGTCGCCGACGAGCAGCTCGAAGCCGCCTAAAACCATCCGATATCAACAGCATGGCCCCGCTGCGTTCGCGCAGCGGGGTTTTGTTTGCCGGGACCGATCGCGCGCGTGATGCATTGGGGCCGCATGGGGAAACATCACATCAGCTTCACTCGCGCCCTCGTCATGCTGATCTGCGCGCTGTTTGCCGTCCAGGCCGCCGCGCAGTCGGGCCGCACGGTCGCATCCGATTCCGAACCCTTCGTCTATCAGGTCGAGCAGCTGCAGAACGCGGCCGGGTCCGCACAGACCCCGCTTGATCTCGATACGCCGATGGGGCTGATGGAAAGCTTCATGCGCGCGGGCGAGAAGGAAGACTGGGCCCGCGCGGGCGCGGCGCTGGACCTGGCCAATGTCGACCCGGCAGAGCGGCAGCCCGAACAGCTGACCGCGCAGCTTTACGACCTGATGCACCGCTCGGTCGCGTTCGACTGGGCCACCCTGCCCGACCGCCCCGATGCAGTCGACACCACCACGACTTCGAAGGACCCGATGTCCGGGGTCGCGCGGCGTTCGCTCACCATCGGCCAGTTGGAACTGTCCAACCGCACGGTCCCGGTCCGGCTGGCGCGGGTGCAGGCCCCGGGCGGCGAACCGGTATGGGTATTCAGCCGCCAGACGGTGGAGAATGTTCCCGCGCTCTATGCAGTCTACGGCCCCAGCAAGTTCGAGAAGAGCCTGCCGCCGGCGCTGCGCGAGCAGGCGTTCTGGACGCTCGCCTGGTGGGAAGTGATTGCGCTGCCGCTGATCCTGTTCGCGGGCGCGCTGGCGGCTGCGCTGACCTATCTCGCGATCAGCCGGCTGCGCCGCCGGCAGGACGAAGACTCCAAGCTTTACGGCGTGCTCCAGGCGATCCACCTGCCCGCGACCCTGCTGGCCTTCGCGGGGACTTTCGCGCTCGTCCGCCTGTCCTTCTTCCGCCTGTCGGGGCCGGTGAAGGACCTGCTCGACCCGCTGCAGCTGGTACTGATCATCGCCGCGATCATCGGGATCGCGCTGTCGGTCATCGAAGCGCTGTTCGATTTCGCCACTTCGCAGCGTACCGACGAACTCGAAGCGCCGGACAACAACGCCGATCGCAATTTCTACACCAAGATGAGCGCGATCCGCCGCATCATCACGGTGATGATTCTGCTGGCCGGCATCGGCTTCCTGCTCGTCGCGAGCAATCTGTCGAGCACGCTGGGCTTTTCCATCATGGCATCGGCGGGCATCCTGGGCCTCGTGCTGGCCTTTGCCGCGCGCAAGGTGCTGGGTGACATCATGGCGAGCGTCCAGATCGCCTTTGCCCAGACCGCCCGCATCGGCGATGCAATCCGTTATGACGGGCAATGGTGCTATGTCGAGAAGATCGGTTTCACCCACCTGCGCCTGCGCACCTGGGACGAACGCCGCCTGATCGCACCGGTCAGCGATTTCACCAATGACAGCTTCGAAAACTGGACCAAGGAAGACGCCAGCCTGATGATGCATGTCGAACTCGAACTCGACAACCGGGCCGATGTCGACGCCTTGCGCCAGCCGTTTCGCGACTTCGTGGAGAATGACGAGGACGTGGTCGATCCGGGCGATGCCCAGTGCGAAGTCGTGGCGCAGAATGCGCGCGCAATGACGGTGCGCTTCATGGCCCGCGCGGCCGATCCGAAGTGCGGCTGGGCGATGCACTGCCGCCTGCGCGAACGGATGCTGCAGGTGGCCTCCGAACTCGATGCAGGGGCGGACCGCGAACCGGCCCCCGCCTATTTCCCGCGCGAACGCGAAGTGCGGATGGACCTGACGCGCGCAGACGAAGCGCAGGGCTAGAACCCCCTGTACAAGGAGGCGCAGGCCCAAGCGCGCGCTTGGGTCAGCGGCTCATGTCGTAGCTTTCGGCAGGCAACCGCACTTTCAGACCGTCGAGATCGGGCGCGAGATCGATCTGGCAAGACAGCCTGCTCGTCCGCGCAACGCCCGCGGCCAGGTCGAGCATGTCCTCTTCTTCCTCGCTGGCCGCGTCCAGCCGCGCGAACCATTCGTCCGCGACGATCACATGGCAGGTCGAACAGGCCATCTGGCCTTCGCAGGTCCCTTCCAGCGGCAAGCCTGCCGCCTGCGCAACGCGCAGCAGATTGTCGCCCGGCTGCGCCTCGGCTGTCACCGTTTCGCCGCGGGCGGTTTCGAACTCGACCTTCACAGTCCCTGCTCCTTTGCCGCGGCGTTGATCTTGCCGGCCGCTTCCTCGATCTCTTCCAGGGTGGTGTAGCGCCCGAAGCCGAGCCGGACCGACGACTTGGCCTGCGCCTTCGAACAGCCGATCGCCTCGAGCACATGGCTGGTACGGCCCGATCCGCTGGCGCAGGCGGACCCGGCGGAAAACATCACGTCGCGCACGTCGCTCATCAGCCGGTTCACATCGAGCCCGTCGCGGCGGATGTTGAGATTGCCGTGCCAGCGCGCGTCCTCGCTGCCGTTGAACTCCCAGCCGTCGAACAGTTCGCACGCGCGGTGCCACAGCGCCTCAACATGGTCGGCATCCTGCGCCATCCGGTCGCGCGCTTCGGCGGCGGCGGCGCCCATACCGGCGACCAGCGCGGGGGACACCGTGCCCGAACGCAGCCCGAATTCCTGGCCGCCCCCGGTCTGGACTTCGTGCAGGTCGACCCCATCGCGCACCCACAGCGCGCCGACCCCCTTGGGGCCGTGGAACTTGTGCGCCGAAACCGCGATCATGTCGGCGCCGGTCACTTCGATCTTGCCATAGGCCTGCACCGCATCACAGAAATACAGCGCGTTGTTCTCCTTCGCCTTGCGGTGCCATTCGACCGTCGGCTGGATGGTCCCGATCTCGTTGTTGACCTGCATCAGGCAGACCAGCCGCGTATCTGCGGGCAGGTCCTGCCGGGTGTTGCACTGCCCGTCCCTAGCGACATTGAGGACATGGCAGGGCCCGGCATCGCGCGCGGTGTCGAGTACCGCCGCGTGTTCGATCGCCGAAACCGAGACGGTGCCTTGCGTTCCGCTGCCGCGGATTGCCAGGTTGATCGCCTCGGTCGCGCCGCTGGTGAAAATCACCTTCCCGCCCGCGGGGAACAGCGCGGCAACCTGGTCGCGGGCCATTTCGACCGCGGCCTTGGCCTGCCGTCCCATGCGATGCGGGCTGTGCGGATTGCCGAAACCGGTCCCGCCCGGCCCGTCCAGCCAGCGCATCATCGCGTCGCGCGCTTCGGGCGCAAGCGGGGTAGTGGCCTGGTAATCGAGGTAAATCATTAAGGTCTCATACAGTGATTGCGGACAAAGCGAAGCGAGCCCGGATGTCCTTGCGCAGGCCCCGCCGGGCCTGCGTTTCGCTGCAAGGACGGCCCGGGCTAGGCATCCGCCAGTTCAAGCCAGACCGCGCAAAAGCGTTCCACCTCGGCGCGGGTGGTGCTCCAGCCGAAGGACACGCGGATGGTGTTGGCGGCGATGGCCGGATCGAGCGCCATCGCCTCGAGCACGCGGCTGGTCTTCATCGTCCCGCTCGAACAGGCCGATCCCTGGCTGATCGCGATGCCTGCCATGTCGAACCGCATGACCTGCGCAGTGGCGCTCATCGCGGGCATGGCGATCGCGCGGACGTAGCGGGTCGGATCCGCCAGCCGATCGGACAGCCATGTCCCGCCGATGCGGCGGCATTCTCCGGCCAGCGCATCGAGCGGTTCGAGCACGTCGGGTGCGAGATAGCCATCGGCGCAGGCTTCGAGCGCTGCAGCCATGCCCAGCGAGGCAGGCATGTTCTCGGTCCCGCGCCGGTAGCCGCGTTCCTGCCCGCCCAAGGGTTCGAGCATGGCGTAATCCTTCACCAGCAGTGCCCCGCTGCCGATCGGCCCGCCGAACTTGTGCGCCGAGACGATCGCCATGTCGCACGGCGGCAGATCGAACTTGCCCGCGCTTTGCGCGCAATCGGCCAGCAGCAGACCGCCCTCGCTATGGGTGATCGCGGCGATGGCAGCGAGGTCCTGACGGTTGCCGGTTTCCGAATTGACGTGCTGGGCCGCCACCAGCGGTCGTTCGCGCCGCACCGCTTCGGCGAGGTTTTCGTGGTCGACCGCGCCGTTGCCCAGGACGGGCAATTGCTCCGCCTGCGGTGAGGCCTGGAGGATGCAATCGTGTTCGACCGTGCTGACGAGCCGCGCGCCCGCCTTGGCATGGCCCAGCGCCAGCGCTGCCGCCTCGCTTGCGCCCGAAGTGAAGATGACCTCGCCGTCCCAGCCGAGCGCCGTCTTCACGCGTTCGCGCGCATCTTCCAGCAAGCGGCGTGCCTTGCGCCCTTCGGCGTGCGGGCTCGAGGGATTGGCCCAGTGCGCCAGCCCCTCCTCCATCGCTGCATGCGCCGCGGGGTGCAGCGGGGTGCTGGCGGCGTGATCGAGATAGATGCGGTTCGCGATGGTACGTGCTCGAAATGATTGCGATTTGATGGACAAACCCTATATAGCGCGCGACCTCGCGCAAAGCCTTATCCGGCGCAAGCGCTTCGACATTTGCTTAGGGTACACCTCCCATGCCGACCGTGATTTTTCCCGGCCCCGAAGGCCGCCTCGAAGGCCGTTTCTCTCCCGCCCCGCGCCCGCGCGCTCCGGTGGCGATGATCCTGCACCCGCACCCGCAGGGCGGCGGGACGATGAACGAACAGATCACGCAGCGTCTGTACAAGACCTTCGTCAACCGCGGCTTCGCCACGCTGCGCTTCAACTTTCGCGGCGTCGGGCGCAGCCAGGGCAGCTTCGACAATGGCGTGGGCGAACTGTCCGATGCCGCAAGCGCGCTCGACTGGGTCCAGCAGGTTCACCCCGAAGCGCAGGTCACCTGGGTTGCCGGGGTCAGCTTCGGCGCGCTGATCGGCATGCAACTGCTGATGCGGCGCCCCGAAATTCGCGGCTGGCTGTCGATCGGCGCACCGGCGAGCATGTACGACTTCTCCTTCCTCGCGCCCTGCCCCGCGAGCGGCATCTTCGTTCACGGCGCGCAGGACACGGTCGTGCAGCCGCAGGCGGTCACCAAGCTGGTCGAGAAACTGCGCACGCAGAAGCACATCACCGTGCATCACGAAGAAATCCCGCGCGCAAACCACTTCTTCGAAAACGAGCAGGAAGAGTTGATGAAGTCGGTCGACAACTACCTCGACTTCCGCCTCGATCCGAGCTGCCCGATCAAGTGATCCCGGCGGCCTCGAGACGGGCCGCACCCTGCCTTCGAAACGGCTAAGGTTGCGTAATGCAACGCGAAACCGCTTGGCGCACGGCCGTTATGTTGTAACATTCTCTTCATGAGAAGGCGGTCAAGCCTTCCGCAATGGAAGAGGAGCAACATCATGTCCTATGTCGACCACAGCCACCGGCCCTCGCCTGCCAGCATGGCCGCGGTAATCGGGGTTCATGCCGCGATCGGCGCGATCCTCGTCGCGGGACTGACGGTTACCGGCACGGTGCCCGATATCGTCACCAGGATCGGGGCGACCAACATTCCGGTCGCGCCGCCGCCCCCGAAACCGCCCGAGCCGGCCGAACCCAGGCCCGCGCAGCAGAACGATACCGTGATCCATGCGCCCAAGTCCGCACGCGAGATGGTGATTGCCGAGCCGCGCTTCGAAACCGCCCCGCTGATCATCCCCCCGCTGCCGAGCCCGCGTCCGGGCCTTGGGCTCGACTTGCCCAAACCCGGCGCGGTCCCCGGCTTCGATCCCGTCGCCGCCAAGCCGCGCAACGATCCTGCCGCCTGGCTTTCAGCTGCCGATTATCGCCCCGCATGGATGCGGCGCGAAATGACCGGGCTGGCGCGCTTCAGGCTGGAGATTGCCGCGAACGGGCGCGTGACCGGATGCACCGTGACCGGATCGACCGGCCATGCGCAACTCGATACGGCGACCTGCCAGTTGGTGGCAAAGCGCGCCCGGTTCGAACCTGCGCGCGGTGCCAGCGGCGAGGCAATCGCCGGCAGTTACGACGGCGCGGTCCTGTGGCAGCTGCCCGAATAGCCGCGACTATTTAGCGGGAGCCCTGCTCGAGCTTGTCGAGCGGGGCGTCGCCGCCCGCGTCGGGCAGCACCCAGATCGCCACATTCGCCAGCGCTACCACGGCGAGGAGCACCATCAGCAGCGCGTTCCTCGTTGCCCCCGTCCGCCGCCACAGGAAGATCGCGCCGATCACCAGCAGGATGGCAGCGAGGACGGTAATCGAGAGGACGGCATCGAGCATGGCGGTTCCATACCCGGCCCCCACTCTACTGCAAGCCGCCACTGCACGCCGTCACCGCGGAACAGGCCGGGGACTGGCCCGTTCGCAATAGCAAAGGAGACGGCACGATGAGCATTTTCGGCAGGATCAAGGACGCGATTTTCGGCAGCGATGCCGAGGCGCAGGAAACGCCCCGGCCCAGTCCGACTGGAAATGCCTGGGCCGACGCGCCGGTGGTCGAGCCGAAGGCCCGCCCGATGGTCGATATCGAGAGCAATCTCGACAACATGCCCGGGGCCGACCGCCTCAACTGGCGCACGTCGATCGTCGACCTGATGAAACTGATCGGGGTGGATTCCGATTACGAGAGCCGCAAGGCGCTGGCCGGCGAGCTGGGCCGCGTGGATTACACCGGCAGCGCCGAAGACAATGTCTGGCTGCACCGCCGCGTGATGAACGAACTCGGCGCCAATGGCGGCCAGGTACCTGCCGAATTCCGCGATTGATTTGACAGGCTTGCGCGCGGGCAGCACACCTTCGCGCATGACCCAGACCAGCCTTTCCATCACCCGTCGCCAGGCCCTCGCAGGGCTTGGCGCCACTTCCGCCCTGGCGCTTTCCGGATGCGCCGCTAGCGCGCGTCCCGAAGCGATTGCGCAGGCGCGCGTCATCGGGGCGCAGCGCCTGCTCGAAGTCGTGGGGTACAACCTGCTCGAACACGAACCCGAGCGGGCGACCGCACTGGGCGTCGACACGGGCCGCCATGCCTATCTGCGCGGCCGGCTCGAAGACCAGTCGCCCGCCGGCCAGCAGGCCTATGCCGCAACCCTGCGGCAGGACCTCGCACATGTCCGCTCCTTCCCGCGCGAGGGGCTAGACAGCGAAACTCTGACCAGCCTCGACGTGGTCGAAAGCGCCTATGATCTCGCGCTCGACGGCTTTGCCCTGCCCTATGGCGATACGCCCGTCGGCAACTGGCGCACCGCGCCCTATGTCGTGATCCAGAACGTCGGCGAATATCTGGCGCTGCCGCGCTTCATGCAGTCGAACCACAAGGTCGAGAACGGCGACGATGCCGACGCCTATATCGAACGGATGGAGCAGATGCCCGCCACCTTCGACGGCGAACTCGCGCGCATCAGCGCGGCGCGCGCCATGGGCGTGGTGCCGCCTGCCTTCCTGCTCGACAAGGCGATCGGGCAGATGCAGCAGACCATCGCCAGCGCGGGCAAGGGCGAACTGTTCGCCGCCGATCTGCGCAGCAAGCTGCAGGCCGCGGGCATGCCCGAAAGCCACGCCAATCGCGCGGCGATCCTCGAAGCCGGACCGATTGCCGAAGCGCTGACGCGGCAGCTCGAGGAATTGCGCGCCGAACGCGCGGTCGCCAGCGATGCGCCGGGCATGTCCGCGCGTCAGCGCGGCGACGAATTTTACGCCTGGGCCCTGCGTTCGAGCACCACCACGCGGCTGACGCCCGACGAGGTGCACGAGCAGGGGCTGGACGAACTCGCCGCGCTCCACGCGCGCATGGACCCGATCCTGCGCAGCATCGGCTATACCAGCGGTTCGGTGGGCGAGCGCATGCAGGCGCTGTCGCAGGATCCACGTTACAAGTTCGCCGAGGGCGATCCGGGCCGCACCGAGATCATGGATTTCATCGCCGAGCGGGTCGAGTGGATCAAGGCGCAGATGCCGCGCGCCTTCAACACGCTGGTCGATCCCAACATGGAGGTGCGCCGTATCCCGCCCGCCGAGGAAGTCGGCGCGCCGGGCGCCTATGGCGGCGCGGGCAGCAAGGACGGCAGCATCCCCGGCCGGTTCTGGATCAATCTGCGCACCACCGACCTGCACCGCAAATACGACCTCGCCGACCTCACTTATCACGAGACGATCCCGGGCCATGTGTGGGAGGGAGAATATTCGAACCGTCTGCCGCTGATCCGCTCGATCCTCGCGTTCAATCCCTTCAGCGAAGGCTGGGCGCTCTATGGTGAGCAGATCGCCGACGAACTGGGCGCCTATGAGGATTTCGAAGTCGGTCGGCTGGGTTACCTGCAGAGCCTCGCCTTCCGCGCCTGCCGCATGGTGGTGGATACCGGTCTGCACGCCAAGGGCTGGAGCCGCGCGAAGGCGGTCGACTTCTTCGTCACGCGCAATGGCAGCAAGCCCGCCGAGGTTGAGAGCGAGGTCGATCGCTATTGCAGCTGGCCGGGGCAGGCGACCGGCTACAAGCTGGGACACAGCCGTATCGTCGACCAGCGCGCACGGGCGCAGAGCGCGCTGGGCCAGGCATATGATTTCAAGGCGTTCAACGACGCGGTCGTGCTCGGCGGCAACGTACCGATGGATGTGCTCGAAAAGAACGTCGACCGCTATATCGCGGCAGCACGCAGCTGACGCATTTGTCATGGAAATGCGGCCCCCTGCCGCTAGGCTGACGGCAGCAATAACACGACAGGGGGTCGCAACCATGTTCAGACTTGTCGCTGCCATCGCAGCGCTATCTTTCGCCATGCCTGCACAGGCCGACTGGCATGTCGCCGAATCGGATCATTTCGTCGTTTATGCCGACGACAGCGAGAAAGACGTGCGTCGCTTCTCCGAGATGCTCGAGCGCTACCATGCGGCGATGGAATTCGTAACCGGACGGGAAGCGGAGACGCCCAGTCCGTCCAATCGTGTCACCGTTTATGCTGTCGGTGGGAAAAGACAGATCCGCGAACTGGCCGGATCGAAGAATGTCGGCGGTTTCTACATCCCGCGTGCGGGAGGATCGATGGCTTTCGTGCCTGACGTGCGCCCCAGTACCGGCGAGCTCGAATGGTCGATGACCATCCTGCTGCACGAATACGCGCACCATTTCCTGATCTCGAGCTCGCGCTATGCAATGCCGCGCTGGATGGATGAAGGCAGCGCGGAATTCTTTGCCTCCGCCCGGTTTCCTCGCGACGGAGAAGTCCATATCGGGCGCCCGGCCTATCACCGATCCGCCGAACTGGCTTTTGCGCCCGAGGTCCCGTTGGAAGACCTGTTCGAGCGCGGTCGCCATCGTGCCGGAGAGGAACTGAGACGCGATAACTTCTACGGCCGCAGTTGGGCGCTGTATCACTACCTGACCTTCGACCCGGCCCGAAAAGGCCAGTTGCTGGCCTATGCGCGCGGGATCGCCGCGGGGGCCTCATCGATCGATGCGGCGCGGGCGGCCTTTGGTGACCTCGGGCAGTTGCGCAAGGATCTCGATCGATACCTCATGCAGCGCAAGATTAAGGGGTTTGTGCTGCAGCCTGAAATACTGCCGATCGGCGAAATCAGCGTTCGCCGACTGAGCGAAGGCATGAGCGAGATGCTTCCCGTCATGATCCGTTCGAAACGCGGCGTAGATCGTGAAGCTGCAGCGGCATTGCTGGTCGATGCGCGTGCCGTCGCCGCCGCCTATCCGCGAGACGCGGGTGTGCTGGCGGCCTTGGCGGAAGCCGAATACGACGCGGGCAATCTTGATCCCGCCATCGCAGCGGCCGATGCGGCGATCGCGATCGATCCGGCGCGCAAGAACGCTTATGTCCAGAAGGGCTACGCATTGTTCGCCCAGGCCGCGGACGCCGAGGACGAAACTGCGGCCTACAAGGAAGCGATGAAGCCCTTCACGGCGCTCAACCGACTGGAGAATGACCACCCGCTACCGCTGATCCATTACTATCGCAGCTTCGCCGAGCGCGGAGTGGAGCCCAGCGAGACCGCCAGGCACGCGCTCGACCGCGCGGCGCAGCTTGCGCCGTTCGATCACGGCCTCGCAATCAATGCGGCGCTGATGCATGCGAAGATCGGCAATATCGCGGCCGCGCGCCAGTATCTCACACCGGTCGCAGCCAACCCGCATGGTGGCAGCGCTGCTCGGCAGGCGCAGGTGCTGCTCGACCAGCTGGAGAACGCCGAAGAAGGCACGCCGTGGCGGCGGCGGCCGATTGTCGATCTGACCCGGGCCCTGAGCTCCACCGCCAGGTCCGTGGCCGAGAAGGAAGCGCAGCAAGCAGAGGATGACGACGAGGCGGATCGGCCAGAGTAATGCGCCGGCGGAGGCGTTCGCGCGGCATCCGCGCCAAGCTGCACTGAGCAAGGCACCAACCCGTCCAGGCGCTCGCGTTCTTGCGCGCGCCTGCGCCGCTGCAAATTAAAGCCCCCGGTCCGCGTCGCCGCGGCCGGGGGTCTCCTCTCCAACTCGTTCACCCCCAAGCGGGGTGTATCCGGATCAGGCAGCGACCGATTTGCTCGGCGCTGCATCGCGCACGCCCTGGTCGACATGCGCTGCGAAGGGTTCGAAATTGTCGACGAAAAGCTGCACCAGCTTGGTCGCGGTGCGATCGTATTCGTCCTTGTCGGTCCATGTCGACCGCGGGTCGAGAATGCCCGTATCGACGCCCGCGACCGCAACCGGCACTTCGAAACCGAAGTTGGGGTCCTTGCGGAATTCGGCGTCGTTGAGCGACCCGTCGAGCGCCGCATTGAGCAGCGCACGGGTGGCCTTGATCGGCATCCGGCTGCCGGTACCGTACTTGCCACCGGTCCAGCCGGTGTTGACCAGCCAGCACTGCACCCCGCCCTTGGCGATGCGTTCTTTGAGCAGGTTGCCGTAAATGCTGGGGTGGCGCGGCATGAAGGGCGCGCCGAAGCAGGTGCTGAAAGTCGCTTCCGGTTCGGTCACGCCGATTTCGGTGCCCGCGACCTTGGCGGTATAACCCGAAAGGAAATAATACATCGCCTGGTCGGGCGTGAGCCGCGCGATCGGAGGCAGCACGCCAAAAGCATCGGCGGTCAGCATGATTACGTTAGACGGGACCGGGCCGAGGTTCTTTTCGCTGGTGTTCGGTATCGACGACAGCGGATAGGCGCCGCGGGTGTTCTCGGCGAGGCTGTTGTCGTCGAGATCGATTTCGCCCGCATCGTTCATCACGACGTTTTCGAGCACGGTGCCTTCCATCTTGGTGGTGGCGTAGATTTCCGGCTCGGCCTCGGGATTGAGGCGGATCATCTTGGCATAACAACCGCCTTCGAAGTTGAAGACCGCCGTATCCGACCAGCCATGCTCGTCATCGCCGATCAGCGTGCGGCTGGCATCGGCCGACAGCGTGGTCTTGCCGGTGCCCGACAGGCCGAAGAACACCGCGGTCTTGCCGTCGGGGCCGATGTTGGCGCTGCAGTGCATCGGCATCACGCCCTTGGCGGGCAGCAGGTAGTTGAGAATGCCGAAGACGCTCTTCTTCATCTCGCCGGCATATTTGGTGCCGCCGATCAGGATCAGCTTCTCTTCGAGATTGACCGCGATCACGGTCTCGCTGCGCGTCCCGTGGCGTTCGGGGTCGGCCTGGAAGCTGGGCAGGTCGATGATGGTGTATTCGGGCACGAAACCGTCGAGCTCGGCTTCGGTCGGACGTACCAGCAGCGTGCGGATGAACTGGTTATGCCACGCCAGCTCGTTGATCACCCGGACATTGACCCGGTGCTCGGGCTGCGAGCCGCCGAACAGGTCGGCGACGAAAAGCTCGCCCTTGTCCGCCACCGCCCTGAGGAAATCTTCCTTGAGCGCGGCGAAATGCGCCGGCGTCATCGAGGCATTGTTGTCCCACCATACGGTGTCTTCGGTTTCGGCGTTGCGGACGATGAACTTGTCCTTCGCGCTGCGGCCCGTGTGCTTGCCCGTTTCGACCACCAGCGGACCGTCCTTGGCACGGCGGCCCTCGCTGCGCTCCAACGCGGCGGCGGTCAGCTCTTCCGAAGTCAGGTTGGGATGGATGGTGGCGGAAGTCTCGATGCCCTGGTCGGCAAGCGAATGGGAAAGCGAAAAGGTCACTGAATTCTCCAGCGCGGGATGCGGGTTCGTCCGGGAATCGCTCGCGCATACGAATGCGTGAGGTTCCCGGCAGGCAATAGTCATCCCCGGCCTCGACGTCAAACCGGCGCCCGCACCGCGGGTAGCGGCGAAGAATTCGCGCCGCGTTGTCTTGCCTGGGCATTGCGGCTAGGTCCGAACGATGGAAGTCACCGGCGCAGAAACGGCCCCCAGGGGCGACGAAAACCGCACTGTCATCGCGCTGGTCGACGATGATCGCAACATCCTCACCACCGTCTCGATTGCGCTGCAGGCCGAAGGCTTCGACACGCGCGTCTATTCGGATGGCGAAGCCGCACTGGGCGCACTGCTGTCGAACCCGCCCGATCTGGCGATCTTCGATATCAAGATGCCCAAGATGGACGGGATGGAATTGCTGCGCCGGCTGCGCGAACAATCGCCGCTGCCGGTCATCTTCTTGACCAGCAAGGATGACGAGACCGACGAGCAGGCCGGTTTCGAAATGGGCGCGGACGATTACATCGCCAAGCCGTTCAGCCTGCGCCTGCTGCTGGCCCGCATTCGCGCGATCCTGCGGCGCAGCGGCGGCGATCACCCGCTGCTGTTGTCGGAACAGTTCGACGACAAGCCCGGCGAAGTGCTCGAACGCGGGCGTCTGTTCATGGACCCTGCCCGCCACCATGCCACATGGGACGGCGAACCGGTGTCGCTGACGGTGACTGAATTTCTCCTGCTCGAAGCGCTCGCGGCACGCCCCGGCGTGATCAAGAGCCGCAACCAGCTGATGGATGCCGCCTATCCCGACGATGTCTTCGTCGACGACCGCACGGTCGACAGCCACATCAAGCGCATGCGCCGCAAGTTCCGCAGCGTCGACCCGGACTTTTCCGCGATCGAGACGCTGTACGGCGCAGGCTACAGTTTCAACGAAGGTTGATCCGGACGCCCGCCATGTCCGAAACCGGCAGTGTCCTCAAAGGCGATCCGCGGATCGAGAAGCTGCGCTGGTCGCGCCGCCTGTCGCTCACCAGCCGCATCCTGTTCGTCAATGTCCTGCCGCTGGTGCTGCTTGGCGGCGGGGTCATCTATGTCGACGCCTATCGCAAGCAATTGCTCGACGAACGCTTCAAGCTGGCCCTCGTCGAAGCGCAAATCACTGCCGAAGCGCTGGCCGGGGCGACCCCGCAGCGGCAGGAAGCGCTGCTGATCCAGATCGGCAAGGAACAGCGGCTGCGCCTGCGCGTCTACGGCCCCGACGGGAAGCTCGAAGCCGACAGTTTCCGGCTCGCCCCGCCCAGCTTCACGCTGCCGCAGGCCAAGGAGGTCGACCAGGATGCCTTCGCCTTGCAGCTCGACCGCTGGTTCGACCGCGTGGTCGGTGCGCCCTCGCTGCCCGATTACGTCGAGCCCGAAACCGATGACGCCGCCGACTGGCCAGAACTTACGCGCGCGCGCGAAGACAGCCTCACGCAGATCGTGCTGCGCGATGCCCCCGACGGGACGCATGTGATCAATGCCGCCGCGCCGGTGGGGCTGGAGGGAGACACGCTGCTGCTCACGCGCAATCCGGTCGATATCACCGAAAGCGTGCGGCAGGCGCGTTCGACGGTAGCGCTGATCGTGCTGCTGGCGCTGGTTATCTCGACCCTGCTGTCGCTGTTCCTCGCGCAGACGATCGTGCGGCCCCTGCGCGAACTGGTGCAGGCCGCGGTGCGCGTGCGGCAGGGGCGCGACCGGCAGGTCGAAGTGCCGCGACTGCCGCAGCGACGCGACGAAATCGGCATGCTCGCGCGCTCGATCTCCGACATGACCGCTGCGCTGCGCCAGCGGATCGACGCGGTCGAACATTTCGCCGCCGACGTCGCGCATGAAATCAAGAACCCGCTGGCATCGCTGCGCAGCGCCACCGAATCGCTGGGCAAGGTCGAAGACCCAGCGCTGCGCGCGCAATTGCTCGAGATCGCGACGCATGACGTCCGCCGGATCGACCGGCTGGTCACCGAGATTTCCGATGCCAGCCGGATCGACGCGGAAATGTCTCGCACCGAGTTCGAACCGGTCGACCTCGCGCAGCTGCTGTGCACCATCGCCGAAAACCGCGCCGCGCGGGACGAGAACGAAGGGCGTCAGCTCGAGATATCCGGCGCCGACCGCCCGGCGAGGGTCATGGGCGTCCCTGTCCGGCTCGAGCGAGTGATCCAGAACCTGCTCGACAATGCCGTGTCCTTTTCGCCGCCGGGCGGGCGGATCTGGGCCGACATCGTGCAGCGCGAGGACTGGATCACGCTGACCATCTGCGACGAGGGACCGGGCATCCCCGAGGAAAAGCGCGAGAAAGTGTTCCAGCGCTTCCATTCGGATCGCCCGGCAGAAGAAGACTTCGGCAACCATTCGGGCCTGGGCCTCGCCATCGCGCGGACCATCGCCGAAGCGCATGACGGCACGCTGCTGGCGACGTCGCGGAGGGACGGCCAGAGCGGCGCGTGCCTCGAACTCGGCCTGCCCAAAAAGCGATGAGCACGCAGGTCCTTGCCAATGTGAGCGCAGTGGTCGTGGACGGACAGGTCCTGCTGATCGAAGGCCCGCCGGGCGCCGGCAAGTCCGCGCTGGCGCTGGCGCTGATCGATCGCGGCGCGGTGCTGGTGGGGGATGATGCCGTCACCATTGCCCGCCGCGACGACCGGCTGCACGGATCGCCCCCGCCCAACACCGCCGGGCTGGTCGAAGTGCGCAATGTCGGCGTGATCGAACTGCCGGTGGGCGAAGGCCCGGTCGCGCTGCTGCTCGCCCTCGATCCGGGGGCGGCGAGGTTCCCGCTCGAAATCGCCACGCGCACGATCGCAGGCGTTGCAATCCCCGTGCTGCCCTTCGCGCCAGGCGATGCGGCGCAGGCCCTGCGCGCCGAACACGCGCTGCGCGAACACGGTCTCCCCCTCCCCAAACCCGGCGAAAGCGCATAGGCACGGCGCCCATGGCCGACGAATCGCTTCCCGTGCAGCACATCCTCCTCGTCACCGGCGTTTCGGGCGCGGGGAAATCGACCGCGCTGCAGGTGCTCGAGGATCTCGGATGGGAAACGATCGACAATTTTCCCATCCGGCTGCTCGGCCGGCTGGTCGGCGCCAAGGCGGACAATTCGCGCCTCGCGATCGGTGTCGATTCGCGGACCCGCGGTTTCGTGCCGTCGAAGGTCATCGAACAGTTCAAGAAGTTCGACGAGCGCGACGACGTCGAAGTGACCACCATGTTCGTCGACTGCGGCAGCGGCGAACTCGAACGGCGCTACAACGAGACACGCCGCCCGCACCCGATGGCGCGCGGCCGCACCGCGATGGACGGCATCAAGGCCGAACGCGAACTGCTCGAACCGCTGCGCCGCTGGGCCGATATGGTGATCGACACCACCGACTATTCGACCAACCACCTGCAGCAGGTCGTGCGCGAACGGTTCGCCGACCGGGCGGATCAGACGATGGCCGTGACCGTGACCAGCTTCGGCTTCTCGCGCGGGATCCCGCCGCTGGCCGACCTGCTGTTCGACATGCGGTTCCTCGACAATCCCCACTGGGCCCCGGGGCTGCGCGAACAGACCGGGCTCGATGCCCCGGTGGGCGAACACATCCTCGCCGATCCTGCCTTCGAACCCGTTTTCAGCCGGATCATGGACCTGCTGCTCGAAGCGCTGCCGCATTATGCGAGCCAGGGGCGCAGCTACCTCAACATCGCCTTCGGCTGTACCGGGGGGAGACACCGGTCCGTCTTCAGTGCGGAACGCGCGGCCGCGGTCTTGCGCGAAGCGGGATTTTCGCCCACGGTTATACACCGCAATCTTGGTTCACGCCCGGCCGACCCGCTCGAACGCGGATAGACCGGGGGCCAAGGAATGGTTAAGCGCCTCGCAGATACAATTTCGGGCATCGCAAACGGAACTGAAGCTGCATGATCGGCATGATCCTCGTCACCCACGGCCGCCTGGCCGACCATTTCATCGATGCGATGGAGCATGTGGTGGGCAGGCAGGAAGGCGTCGCCACGATCTGTATCGGTCCCAATGACGATATGGAGCAACGCCGCGCCGATATCGCCGATGCCATTCGCACGGTCGACCAGGGCCAGGGCGCGATCATCCTGACCGACCTGTTCGGCGGCACCCCGTCCAACCTCGCGATTTCGCTGCTCGACACCGGGCGCGTCGAAGTGATTGCGGGGATCAACCTGCCGATGCTCATCCGCCTCGCCGGCGCGCGCAAGAGCATGAATGTGGTCGATGCGGTCAACGCCGCGCAGACCGCCGGGCGCAATTACATCACGGTGGCCAGCGAGTTCCTCGGCCAAGACCTCGCCAGTGCGCGGAAAGCCTGTTGAGCGAGCAGCGCCGCAGCGTCGAGGTGGTCAACCAGCGCGGGCTGCACGCCCGCGCGAGCGCGAAGTTCGTCAATGCGGTCGCCGAGTTGCCCGAGGGCTGTTCGGTCCGTGTTGCCAAGGGCGACCACGAGGCTGCCGGCGGATCGATCCTCGGCCTGATGATGCTGGGCGCCGCCAAGGGCGATATGATCGAGATCATCGTGACCGGCGAGGATGCCGAACCGGTGATCGAGAACCTCGCCGCCATGGTCGAGGATGGTTTCGGGGAACCGTGACGTGACGGTAGAGCGTCGCCACATCACCGGCTTTTCCAATCCCACCGTCAAGGCTTTGCGCGCACTGCGCGAGAAGAAGCATCGCAAGGCCGCGGGCCGGTTCCTCGCCGAAGGGCTGCGGTTGCTGACCGATGCCCGCGAATGCGGCCATGTACCCGAAGTGCTGGTGCTGGCCGACCGCCGCGAACCGCACCCGCTGCTCGCCGCACTCGAGGCATCGGTCGCCGCAGCGGGCGGCGAGATCATCGAGACCACGCCCGACATCCTCGCCAAGATCACCGGCAAGGACAACCCGCAGGCCGTGGCCGGGGTGTTTGCCGAATTCGGCACTGCGCTGGAAGCGATCGAGCGGGAGACGGCAGAGATCTGGCTGGTGGCGCAGGCGCTGCGCGATCCCGGCAATCTGGGCACCATGCTGCGCACCGGCGATGCGATCGGCGCCGGCGGGTTGATCCTGATCGACGATTGCGCCGATCCCTTCAGCGTCGAAGCGGTCCGTGCCAGCATGGGCGCGATCTTCACGCAGCGGATCGCGCAGGCGCGGTGGGACGAATTCGAACCCTGGTTGCGCGGTGCGCCCGCCCAGTTGGTCGCGGCCAGCCTGCGCGATGCGCAGCCGTATCGCGGGGCGCCTTATGCCGCACCCTGCTTCGTCATGGTGGGCAACGAATCGCGCGGATTGCCGGAACCGTACGAAATGGCCTGCGACTTGCGCGTCACCATGCCGATGAAGGGCCGCGCCGACAGCCTCAATGCGGCCGTAGCCGCGGCGGTTCTGGGGTACGAGGTTCTCGCCCGCCTCGAGGGCTGACTTCGTGTCTGCCGGGGTCGCGGCGCTCAGGCCGGCTCGCAGGAACGGCGCAACCCGAACAGCTTCGCCACCACTTCCTCGGCCCCGCTGGGCTTGGCCATGATCGGCGCATTGAGTTCGCGCAGCGCTTCGCCCGTACGGTCGAGGTCGCCCGTATGCAGCAGGAAGGGTACGCCGCGTTTCTTCAACTCCACCGCCACGGGTTCGCAGGTTTCGCTGCGGCCCAGGTTCACGTCGAGTACCGCGCCATCGAACTCGGTGGTCCGCAGCAGCTCGAAAGCTTCGTCGCAATTGACCGCCACGACCGCGCGCGCACCATCATCTTCGAAGGCGAGTTGCAGGTCGAGCGCGATGAAGGGCTCGTCTTCCAGGATCAGGATGGATTTCATGATGTCAGCGGCAATGAAATGGTCGCGTGCAAGCCGTCTTCCTCCCAGGCTCGGTCGAGCGTGCCGCGCGAATAGGACAGCAGCCGCTCGGCAATATCGAAACCGGTCCCGGTTTCCTCGGGTTTGCTGTGGATCGGCGGCCCGCCCCGTTCCACCCATTCGATCACCAGCGACTGGCGGCCATGGCGGTCTTCATCATGGCGCCACGATACGGTGATCGTCCCGCCATCGTTCGACAGCGCCCCGTATTTCGATGCATTGGTCGCGAATTCGTGCAGCGTCAGCCCCAGCGCCGACACTGCATTGGGTTCGGTCCGCGCGCTGTCCCCGTCGAAGACGATCCGGTCGCCCTCGGGATCGTAGGGGGCCAGCACCGAGCGGATCGCCTGCCCCACCTCGATCGTGCCGAACGAGGCTTCGTCGAGAGTGGGCTCGTATGCGCGGCCGAGCGCCTTGATCCGTTCGTTGATCTTGCTCGCCAGTTCGCGCGCATTCATCGCGCGGCCGGTGATGTTCACGATACCGCCGATGACCGCAAAGACGTTTTTGAGCCGGTGCGACACTTCGCGCGCCATGACCTTGGCGTGCTTTTCCTCGGCGCGCGCCAGATGGATATCGCTGACATCCCACTGGCTGCCGAAGAAATAGCGCAGTTCGCCATCTTCATCGTAAATCGGGCCGAGGTGGAGCGCGTTCCAGAAGGTCGATCCGTCCTTGCGATAGTTGAGCAGCTCGACCACCAGCACGTCTTCATTGTCCACCGCATGCCGAAGCTTGGCGATCTGCTCGGAACTGGTCTTCGGGCCCTGGAGGAAACGGCAGTTGCGGCCGATGATCTCATCCTGCCGGTACCCGGTCAGTTTCTCGAACGCCTTGTTACAGAATACGATGGGCTGGTCTTGCTGGTGCGGATCGGTCAGGCACACCGCCATCCGCGTCTGTGCCATGGCCTGCTCGAACAGCAGCCCGGTGGCGCCGGCGAAATTGTCCGAATCGGGGCTGAAGGTCCGGCCAGCCTGCTGGGACTGGTCGAAGGTGGCACGTTCGCCTCCACCATCACCGCGTTGCATGAAAAAGTCCTCGATCTGCTTCTACGGGCGAAACACGTCCTGAGACGAACCCGTTTTGCGACCAACGTCGATCCCGGACGAAGGTTTCCGCCCTAATCGGCCGCCGTGGACTCCGGCGTTCCCGCGCTTCCGATCTGTGCGGCATCCTCGGCATTGTAGCGCGGGGTCGCCTCGACCAGCGGGACATCGGGGATTTCGGCCTTGCCGATCTCGACCCCCTTCTCGGCCATCCGGCGCCCCGAGGACAGCACGTTGCGCTCGAAGCTGCCGACGAACTTGTTGTAATTGTTCACCGCGCTTTCGAGCCCGCCGCCGACCCGCTTGAGATGTTCCGAAGCCGCGCGCAGGCGATCGTAAAGCTCGGCCCCCATCGCACCGATCGCGCGCGCCTCGTCCGCCATCTTGTCCTGCCGCCAGACCTGCGCGACGGTGCGCGCGATCGCGACGAGATTGGTCGGCGTCGCGAGCAGCACCTTGTTGCGGAAGGCGAAGTCCCACAATTCGGGATCGTGTTCGAGCGCAGCGGCGACGAAATGCTCGCCGGGGACGAACATGACGACATAGTCGGGCGTGTCGTCGAACTGACTCTGGTAGCTTTTTGACCCCAGCGTCTGGACATGCCCGCGCATCGATTTTGCATGCAGGTCGAGATGCCGGACGCGTTCACCCTCGTCATCGGCCTCGAACGCGGCCTGGTAGGCGTTCAAGGAAACCTTGGCGTCGATCACCAGCTTCTTCTGGCCCGGCACATGGACCACCGCATCGGGGCGCAAGCGCCCTTCGTCGGTCTCGATCGAATGTTCGAGAATGAAATCGGTGTGTTCGGACAGGCCGCATTGTTCGAGCACGTTCTGCAGCGCGCGCTCGCCCCAGCGGCCGCGCGCCTTGGGTGCGTTGGTCAGACTGTTGCCGAGCCGCTGCGCCTCGCGCCGGACCTCTTCCTGGCCCAGCCGCATCTGTTCGATCTGCGCTGCGAGCGAGGAGAACGCATTGGTGCGCTTTTCCTCCAGCGCGGCGACCTGGTCCTCGTATTTCTTGAGCCGGTCGCCCACCGGTTGCAGCAATTCGCGGATCTTGGCTTCGGAGGTCTTCTCCGAATGCCCCAGCCGCTCGGTCGCGCGTTCGAGAAAGGCATCCTGCGCCTTGGTCAGCACCGCCGAACCGGTGTTCTGGAATTCCTTGAGCATTTCCTCGCGCGCTTCGATCAGCAGGCGCTTCTGCTCGTCGAAATTGGCGGTCTTTTCCTTCAGCGTCGCGAGCTCGGCGCTGAGCGCCCCGTTATTGCGGCGCATTTCCTCGAGCACCGCCTCGTGCTGGCGGCGCGTCTCGCGCAATTCGCCGTCGAGCGCGTCGGCCCGCTCGGCGCGGACCGTGGCATTTTCAAGATCGACGATCGCCTTGCGGAACTTCGCGTCGAGTTCCTTCGCCTCCGCATCACGCTCGCCATGGCGGGCCTGCCAGTCCTTGACCGGCGCGGAGCCGAAGCGGTGACCGAGGAAATATCCCAGCGCGAGGCCGAGGACGAGCACGATGATGGCAATGAGGGTCGGATCCATGCCGCGACCCTACGCAGAACGGAGCGGGAACGCTAGGTGCACATTGCCACAATCAACACATGCGTCGCCCCTGCGCAGGCAGGGGCCCAGATGCCTTCTCGCAAAGGCGATAGCTTGGCTGGATCCCCGCCTGCGGGGGATGACGCAATCGTCCGGGAAGCCCTTACGCCGCTTCGCGCAGCTTCTTTAGCTTCTTGAGCGCCATGTTGCGTTTGAGACGGCTGAGATGGTCGATGAACAGGATGCCTTCGAGATGGTCCATCTCGTGCTGGATGCAGGTGGCCATCAGGCCTTCCATGTCCTCTTCATGCGTTTCGCCCTCGAGGTCCTGATAACGCACGCGGCAGGTCGCCGGGCGGTCGACATCGGCGAAGATGTCGGGGACCGAGAGGCAGCCTTCCTGATAGCTGGCGAGGTCTTCCGCGGGATCGAGGATTTCGGGGTTGATGAAAACCCGCGGCTCCTTCTTCGTCGGATAGTGGACGTGTTCGTGCCCGTCGTGATTGCACGGTTCGGGCTCGGCATCCTCATCCTCGGGCTGGAGGTCGATCACCAGCACGCGCTTGGGGACGCCGACCTGGATCGCGGCCAGGCCGATACCGGGCGCGGCATACATGGTTTCGAACATGTCGGAGACGAGTTCGTTCAGCTCGTCACCGAATTCGGTGACGGGTTCGGACACGGTCTTGAGCCGGGGATCCGGCACTTCGAGGATTTCACGGATAGCCATGGGTTGCCAGATAGTCGCGGAATACGGATTCTTCAATTGTTCGTTGCGTGCGCGCCGGACATCCGTCCGGCTCTTGCTGTGCCATCCCACGCCCCCTCCCGGCCACCCACGGCACGGTATTCTATGGGGGGCCGGGAGGGGGCGTGGGATGGCACAGCCGCAAGGGAAGCGCGGAGGCGCTTCCCGCACGCATCAAAAACCTACCCCAGCGGCCGCCGCGCGCGTAGCGCCTGGGCGAGCGTGCCTTCGTCGAGATAGTCGAGCTCGCCGCCCACGGGCAGGCCGTGGGCGAGCTGCGTGATGCGCACCGGATGTTCTTCCAGCCGTTCGGCGAGGTAATGCGCGGTCGTCTGCCCCTCGAGCGTGGCGTTCATCGCCAGCACGACTTCGTCCACCCCGCCCGCCTCCACGCGCGCCAGCAATTGCGCGATATTGAGGTCTTCGGGCCGCACGCCGTCGAGCGCGGACAGCTTGCCGCCGAGCACGTGGTACTTCCCGGTGAACAGCTTCGCGCGGTCGAGCGCCCACAGGTCGGCGACATCCTCGACCACGCAAAGCGATTTCAAGTCGCGCCGCGGATCGCGGCAGATCCCGCACGGGTTGGTGGTGTCGACATTGCCGCAAGTGTCGCATTCGACCAGCGCTTCGCCCACCGTGGCGAGCGCTTCGAGCAGCGCGGGCAGCGCGCTTTCGCGGCGCTTGACCAGCCACAGCACCGCGCGCCGGGCGCTGCGCGGTCCGAGCCCGGGCAGGCGCGCCAGTGCGGCGGCGAGGGTTTCGATCTCTTGCGATGCCATGGGGCGACAGATAGGGGCCGCAACCAAACAGAGAAAGGCCAACCGCCCAATCATGCGCATAATCTTCATGGGAACGCCCGATTTCGCAGTGCCGACGCTGCAGGCGCTGGTCGATGCGGCGCATGAGGTCGTCTGCGTCTATACCCAGCCGCCGCGTCCGGGTGGCCGCCGTGGGAAGGAACTGACCCCCACCCCGGTGCACAAGCGAGCCAGCGATCTGGGGATCGAGGTCCGCCATCCCAAATCGCTGAAATCGGCCGAAGAGCAGGCGGCCTTCGCCGCACTCGGTGCCGATGTCGCCGTGGTGGCTGCGTATGGGCTGATCCTGCCGCAGGCGGTGCTCGATGCACCCGCCAATGGCTGCCTCAACGTGCATGCCTCGATCCTGCCGCGCTGGCGCGGCGCAGCCCCGATCCACCGCGCGGTGATGGCGGGCGACAAGGTGACCGGCGTCACGATCATGCAGATGGAAGCCGGGCTCGATACCGGCCCGATGCTGGCGATGGCGCGCACCCCGATCGAGGACAAGACCACTGGGGAACTCACCGGGGAACTGGCCGAACTCGGCGCACAGCTGATGGTCGGCACCTTGCGCGACCTCAAGATCCACGTGCCGGTCGCGCAGGACGATGCCGATGCGACCTATGCCGCCAAGATCGACAAGGTCGAGGCGCGGATCGAGTGGGACCGTCCGGCGGTGGAGGTGGTTCGGCACGCACATGGCCTGTCGCCCTTCCCCGGGGCCTGGTTCGAACTCGATGGCCAGCGCGTAAAACTGCTGCGCGCCGAGGTGGTCGAAGGATCGGGCGCGCCCGGAGAAGTGCTCGACGAGCGACTGAAGATCGCATGCAGCGAGGGGGCGATCCGTCCGCTCGAACTGCAACGCGCGGGCAAGCCGAAGATGGACTTGGACACTTTCCTGCGCGGCAACGCGGTGGCCAAGGGTGTCATTCTCGAATGACTGCTGACTTTATCCGTCACCCCCGCGAAGGCGGGGGCCCAGATACCCTCTCGCCAGTCCGCAAGGTTAGCTGGATTCCCGCCTCCGCGGGAATGACGGATGGGAGCGTAACGCCAGAATGACTCGTTTCGCGCTCACTTGCGAATTCGACGGTCCTGCGCGGCAATGCGGTGGCGCGGGGTACGACCCCCGAATGACTGTCACCTCAGCACGTCACCCCCGCGAAGGCGGGGGTCCAAATACCCTCTCGCCTGCCGCGATCGTCAGCTGGATTCCCGCCTGCGCGGGAATGACGGGTATGGGGACTATAGTCCGCCGATGACCCGTTTCGCGCTTACTCTCGAATTCGACGGGACGCCCTTCTTTGGCCTCCAGCGGCAGAAGGACGGGCCGAGCGTCCAGCAGGCGGTCGAGGAAGCGGCGTTTCGCGTGCTCGGCGAGGAGGTGCGGTTGCACAGCGCCGGCCGGACCGATGCGGGCGTGCACGCTATCGCGATGCGCAGCCATCTGGATGCCGAGAAGGACCTCAAGCCTTACCGGCTGATGGAGGCGCTCAATGCGCACCTCCGCCCCGATCCGGTCGCAGTGACGCATTGCGCGATCGTCCCCGACGACTGGCATGCGCGCTTTTCCTGCACCGGGCGGTCCTATGTCTACCGGATTGCCAACCGACGCGCGCCGCTGACGCTGGAACGCGGGCGCCTGTGGCAGGTGCCGCAGGAACTCGATGCGCAGGCCATGCACCGCGCGGCGCAGGCGCTGGTCGGGCTGCATGATTTCACCACTTTCCGCTCGGTGCATTGCCAGTCGGACAGCCCGGTGAAGACGCTCGATCGGCTCGATGTCGAGCAGGTGGCGACGCCGATGGGCACGGAAATCCGCGTGCACGCTGCCGCCCGCAGCTTCCTCCATCACCAGGTCCGCTCGATGGTCGGCTGCCTCGCGCTGGTCGGCATGGGGCGCTGGCGCGAAGAGCGCATGGCCGAAGCGCTGGCCGCGCGCGACCGGCAGGAACTGGGATTGAACGCGCCCCCGCACGGCCTGTATTTCGTATCGGCGAGTTACCCCGCGGATAGTTGACCCAACGTCACCCTAGCCAAGCGCCACGAGCGCGCCTAGCGATAGGCCGGTTAGGTCCAGAATTGAATTGGGAGAATGCAGATGACCACCACCGGAAAGCAGCTTTTCACCACTCTTGAAAGCGACGGTACGCTGACCGTCGAGATCGCGCAGAGCGAATTTCCCGATCCCACCGGCAATCAGGTGCTGGTCAAGATGGAAGCGGCGCCGATCAACCCGTCGGACCTCGCGATCCTGACCGGCGCGGCCGATTTCGAGAATGCCGACTATTCGCCCGGCAAGGTCGTCGCCAAGATGCCCGAGCCGTTCAACTCGGGTCAGAAAGCACGCCATGGCCAGCGCCTGCCCGCAGGCAACGAAGGCGCAGGCACGGTCATCGCGACCGGCGACAGCGACATGGCCAAGGCGCTGATGGGCCAGCGGGTCGCCTGCGTGCCCGGCACCGCCTACAGCGAATACGCGATTGCCGATGCCGCCATGTGCCTGCCACTGGGCGATAACAGCGCCGAAGCCGGCGCGTCGAGCTTCGTCAATCCGATGACCGCGCTCGGCTTTGTCGAGAACGCCCGGATGGATGGCCACAAGGCGATCCTGCACACCGTCGGCGCATCCAATCTCGGCCAGATGCTCAACCGCATCTGCCTCGAGGACGGCATGGGCCTCGTCAATATCGTGCGCAAGGACGAGCAGGCCAAGCTGCTCAAGGACCAGGGCGCGACGCATGTCGTGAATTCCTCCGACGACGATTTCCTCGACCAGCTCAAGGCGGCGATCGACGATACCGATGCTTTCTACGGCTTCGATCCGATCGGCGGCGGCAAGATGGTCGACACCTGCTTCAAGGCAATGGAACAGGTCGCGGTCGGCAAGATGACCGAATATTCGCGCTATGGCTCGAACCAGCAGAAGCGGATGTTCATCTATGGCCGCCTCGACTTCGGGCCGACCACGCTGACCCCCAGCTACGGGTTCGGCTGGACGCTCTCGGGCTGGCTGCTGACGCCGTTCCTGCAATCCGCGGGAATGGAAACGGTGATGCGCATGCGCAAGCGTGTGCTCGACAACCTCACCACCACCTTCGCCAGCGGCTACAAGACCAAGGTCGATCTCGAAGGCATGCTGACCAAGGATGCGATCCTCGATTATCGCCAGATGAAGACCGGCGAGAAATATCTCGTGATGCCGCACGGCTAGGCGCGACCCGAATGCTTCCCCGTCCGCACAGCGATGCGGGCGGGGACAGCGTCCGGCCTACCTCATGTCGAAGGCGCGCTGGATCGTGGCAGGATCGCTTTCGCCCGCGGCCAGCAGCAATTGCAGGAGAATCCGCGCCTTTTGCGGATTGAGCGCGCGGGCCGCGACGAAACCGTTGGCATCGTCCTCGTCCTCGCGGTCGACCAGTCCCTCGTCAGCCCGGCTGGCGCGGATGACGCAGACCCCGCGCGAAGCAAGCCTCGCCAGTTCCTGACGGACGCCATCTGGCATGTTCCCTTCGCCAACACCAGCCAGCACGATGCCGCGCGTGGTATCGCTCACCTGCCGGTTCAGGTCGGCCGCATCGAGACCGGCATAGGCGTAGACGATGGCCACCCCGGGGAAACTCTTTGGCCAGCCGAAGGCCGCCCCGGCCCCGGTCCGCCAGGGTGCGCCGAACCATTCGAGCGAAGCGGGCGTTACCAGTCCGACCGATTCGCGCGGGAACCCGCGAAAGGCCTCGGTCCCGCGCGTGCGGACCTTGTAGACGTCGCGCGCGGCAAAGATCCGGTCGCCCATCACCACCAGCACCCCGCGCCCCGCAGCATCGGGATCGCTCGCCACGCGTACGGCATTGGCGAAATTGCGCAGCCCGTCATAGCCCACCGCATCGGCGGGCCGCATCGCGCCGACCACCACCACGGGCTTGTCCGCCGGCAGCGTCTGGTCGAGCAGGAACGCGGTTTCTTCCAGCGTATCGGTGCCGTGGGTGACGATGACACCCTGGCACGCCGGGTCCGCCAGCGCCGCCTGCGCAGCCTGGTGGAGCGGGGTCCACACCATCGGTCCGATGTCGGCCGAATCGATATTGGCGATCTGCTTGCCCGAAAGCTCGGCCTCGAGCCCGAGCCCGCCGACCTTTTCGAGATAGTCCTCGATCCCGATCTCACCCGAACGGTATCCGGGGGTAATCGCGGAACCGGCGATCCCGGCGATCGTGCCGCCGGTGGCGAGGACGGTAAGCTGGGTGGTCATGCCCGCCGCCTAGCGGGCCACGCGCGATCTCGGCAATTGATTTTGCCGAATTGGGCGCTATGTGCAGCGCACCGCTGAAACGGAGCGGGCGATTAGCTCAGTTGGTAGAGCATCTCGTTTACACCGAGAGGGTCGGCGGTTCGAGCCCGTCATCGCCCACCATTTCCGCCGGTGCCGCGATCGTGGCACCCGCTCGGCGCCGCTTGCCGCCCTACTCCGCGATAGCGCGGTCTATCTCGGCGCGCGCTTCCTCGCTGGTCCAGTCGTAACCGCCCTGCACCCGCCAGACCTCCTGCCCCGCGGCATCGTATAGCACCGTGGTGGGCATGCTCCCCCCGCCCACCGCGAAGCCGATTGCGCTTTCGGGATCCATCCAGGGTTCGAGCCTCGCATAGCCGCCCTGAGCGAAGAACGGGCCGACCACTTCGGCGCCCTGCATGTCCTGGCTCACGGTCAGCACGCGCAGGCGATCTTCGTATTCGCCGGCAAGTGTATCGAGCAGCGGCATCTCCTCGACACACGGCGCACACCAGGTGGCCCAGAGATTGAGCAGGACGGGCGTTCCCTGCAACGCACCGAGATTGAGCGTGCGCCCTGCCGGATCGGTCACATTCAGCGCCGGCATCAGTTCGCCCGCCGCGCTGTCGTCGATCTGTCCGGTTAGGGCGGACGAAGCGCTGCTTTCTTGCGCCGCATCGGGTGCGCCCCTATCGCAGCCCGCGACTGCAAGACCGAGGATGATGGCAAGCGTGAACGACAAGCGGGACACTCAGGGCTCCAACAGCATGTGGGGCGGCAGGTTCGCCGAAGGACCTAGCGCGATCATGCGCGAAATCAACGCCTCCATTCCGTTCGACAAGATCCTGTGGCGCGAGGATATCGAAGGCAGCCGGGCGCATGTCGCCATGCTCGCGCGGCAGGGTATCGTCTCGGCCGAAGATGCGGGCACCATCGATCGAGGATTGCAGCAGATCGCCGCGGAGTACGAGCGCGACGGGGTCCCCGAGGACTGGGACCTGGAAGACATCCACATGACCGTGGAGGCCCGCCTGACCGAAATCGTCGGCCCGGTAGCGGGGCGGCTGCACACCGCGCGCAGCCGCAACGACCAAGTGGCGACCGACTTCCGCATGTGGGTGCGCACCGCCAACCGGCGCGCCATCGCGGGCATCGAAGCGGTGCTGGCCGCGCTGGTCGCCCGCGCCGAGGAGCATGCCGGCACGATCATGCCCGGCTTCACGCATTTGCAGACCGCGCAGCCGGTGACGCTGGGCCATCACCTGCTGGCCTATTTCGAAATGCTGATGCGGGATCGTTCGCGCTTCGCCGATGCACTGGCGCGGATGGACGAATGCCCGCTGGGCTCGGCGGCGCTGGCGGGCACCGGCTTCGACCTCGACCGCGACATGACCGCCGAGGCGCTTGGCTTCGCACAGCCCACGCGCAACAGCCTCGACGCCGTATCGGACCGCGATTTCGCGCTCGATTACCTGACCGCGGCGAGCCAGTGTTCGCTGCACCTGTCGCGGCTGGCGGAGGAATTCATCATCTGGGCCAGCCAGCCCTTTGGTTTCGTCAAGCTGCCCGACACGCTGTCGACGGGCAGTTCGATCATGCCGCAGAAGCGCAATCCCGATGCCGCCGAGCTGGTGCGCGGGCATGCCGGCCGCGTGATCGGCTGCGCGACATCGCTGATGATCACGATGAAGGGCCTGCCGCTCGCCTATTCGAAGGACATGCAGGACGACAAGCCGCCGGTGTTCGAGGCTGCAGGCCTGATCGATCTCAGCCTTGCCGCCATGGCGGGGATGGTGGCCGACAGCGGCTTCGACACCGCGCGCATGCGCCGTGCGGCCGAAGCCGGCCACGCCACTGCGACCGACCTGGCCGACTGGCTGGTGCGGCAGGCGGATATTCCGTTCCGCGAAGCGCACCACATTACCGGGGCGGCCGTGAAGCTGGCCGACGAGCAGGGCGTCGCGCTCGATGGGCTGTCGATCGACGATCTCAAGGCTATCGACGAACGCATCGACGAGCGCGTGTTCGATGCGCTGTCGGTCGATGCCTCGGTCGCGGCGCGCGCTTCCTATGGCGGGACGGCGCCGCAGCGCGTAAGGCAGCAGGTGGCCGCGGCGAAACAGCGTCTCGGCATGGAGGATTGATGCGCCACCGGATCGCCCTTGCCGCGCTGCTGATGCTTGCTGCCTGCGGGCAGAAATCCGCGCTCGAACCGGTAGAAGGCGCAGCGCTGCCGCCCGCCCCCTATGGCGCTGATGTGCAGCCCACCGCCGATGAACTGCTGGTGCTCGATCCCGAGGCCGCCCCCGCGCGCAGCGTCGAGCTGCGGACCCGTTCGGAAGAGCGCGAGGACGATCCTTTCGATCTGCCGCCCGAGTGAATTTCAATCGGGCAAGCAAGGCTTGCTCGACAAAGAGAATGCCTTTGGGCAGGGGCCTGCCATGGACCATTTCGAGCTGAAAGACGGCGTGCTTCACGCCGAGGACGTTCCGCTGCCGCGCATTGCGGAAGAAGTCGGGACGCCCGTCTACATCTATTCGCGCGCGACGCTCGCGCGGCACGCACGCGTGTTTCGCGAAGCGCTGGCAGGGGTCGACAACCCGCACATCGCCTTTGCGGTGAAGGCCAATCCCAACCTGGCGGTGCTCAAGATCCTCGCCAGCGAGGGCTATGGCGCCGATGTCGTTTCGGGCGGGGAACTGGCCCGGGCGCTGGCAGCGGGCATGAAACCCGCGGATATCGTTTTCTCGGGCGTCGGCAAGACGCATGCCGAACTGGTGCAGGGTCTCGAGGCGGACATCGGCCAGTTCAACATCGAGAGCGAAGAGGAAGGCTACGAGTTGGCCGCGATTGCCGCACGACACGGCAAGCGCGCCGCCTGCGCGCTGCGGGTCAACCCCGATGTCGATGCGCGCACGCATGAGAAAATCTCGACCGGCAAGCGCGAGAACAAGTTCGGCGTCCCGCTCGACCGGGCGGCAGATATCTATGGCCGGCTGGCGCAGGAGGACGGCCTCGATATGCGCGGCGTGGCAGTGCACATCGGCAGCCAGCTTTCGACGCTCGAGCCGCTGGAGACAGCCTTCGGCAAGGTCGGCGCGCTGATTGCGGAATTGCGCGCGGCGGGATGCACGGTGACGCATGCGGATCTCGGCGGCGGACTGGGGGTGCCCTACAAGGCAGGTGAAAACCTGCCCTCCCCCGCCGAATACGGCGCAATGGTCGCGCGGGTGACGCGCGACTGGGGGGTGCAGCTGATGTTCGAACCCGGGCGCGTGATCGCGGGCAATGCCGGCGTGCTGCTGACGCGGGTGATCCGTGCCAAGCGCAGCGGTAACGGCCCCCCGTTCGTCGTCGTCGATGCGGCGATGAACGACCTTGCCCGCCCGGCGATGTATGGCGCATGGCACGATTTCGAAGCGGTCGCGCCGACCGGCGACCGCATGACCGCGCATATCGTCGGACCGATCTGCGAGACGGGCGATACCTTCGCGATGGACCGCGAATGCGATGCGCTGGTGGCGGGCGACCTCGCCGTATTTCGCACCGCAGGCGCCTATGGCGCGACGATGGCCTCATCCTACAACTCGCGCGGTTTCGTGGCTGAAGCGCTGGTCGACGGCGACCGTTATGCCGTGGTTGCCGACCGAATCGCGGCAGCGGCGATCATGGATGCCGAACGCGTTCCCGAATGGCTCACCTGATGCAGCGGCGCGATGCATAGCCTGCCGCTCTTCCACCGGATCGCCGGCGCGCGCGTCGTCGTTGTCGGCGAAGGCGAAATGGCGGCGGCCAAGGCGCGGCTGGTGGAACGCGCAGGGGGCATCCCCTGCCCCGAGACAGAAGCGCATTACGCCAGGCTGGCATTCGTGGCGCTGGAAGACGGACATGCCGCCCAGACCGCCGCGCTGCGCCTCAAGCGCATGGGCTTGCTGGTCAACGTGGCGGACCGTCCCGAACTGTGCGATTTCACGCTCCCCAGCGTGCTCGACCGCGACCCTGTGCTGGTCGCAGTAAGCACCGGCGGCGCATCGGCCGGATTGGCGAAACACCTGCGGCTGCGGCTCGAAGCCATCCTGCCGCAATCGCTGGGCGCGCTGGCGAGCGGGCTGAGCGCCGCGCGCGACCGGATCCGGGCGCGCTATCCCGATGGCGATACGCGCCGCCGTGCGATCGACGCCGCGCTGCAGGAAGGCGGCCGGCTCGACCCGTTCGAACCCGCGAGTGCCGAGGGTGTCGACGGCTGGCTCGATCGGACCCGGGCTGACGATGGGGCGCAGGTCGTCGACGTCACGCTTGCCAGCGACGATCCGGAGGACCTGACGATCCGCCAGGCGCGCGCGCTGGGCCACGCCGACACCGTGCTGCACGACCCGCAGGTTCCCGAGACCATCCTGATCCGCGCCCGCGCCGACGCCGCCCGCGCGCCCCTTCCCGCAGAGGCTCCTGCAAGCGGCCTCACGGTCATCCTGCGACGCAGCTAGACCACCGCCAGGTCGGTGACGTCGATTTCACTGAAATAACGGGCCAGCGCGTCGGCCGTGTTGTCGGACAGCGCGATATAGGCGCGGCGGCGGTCGTGCGGGTCGGACACGCGGACCAGCAGGTCGGCATCGACCATCTGCCCGATCCAACGCAATGCCGTGGTCGCCGGGACCCCGGCGGCGATACAGAGCGACGTAACCGAAACTTGCTGGCGTTCGGCGCGTGCTGCGGCGAGATCGAGCAGAATATCCCACGCCGGATCGGCGAACAGGTCGGCATCGAAATGGCGCATGCGCGCTTGGCGGGCCTTGATGATCCGCCGCAGCACGGCCGCTTCGGGCAGACGCGGCCGCTGTTCCTCTTCGCGCGCGGACCGCTGGTCTTCGCCCTGCGCCCGCCATGCCTGCGCGGGGGATTCGAAGCGGAAGGCGCCCCCGCCCTCGCGCTGCCCGGGCGAAAGTTTCTCCAGCCGTTCGGCGATCCGGCCGACCTGTTCGGTCAGTCGCAACAGCATCAGCCGGTCTTCCTCGCCCATTTCGCGCAACCGCAAGTTGGGCACGCGCGCCAGCACGCGGCCGATCGCGATGATCCGTTCGGCGCGGCCCGGATCGACCAGGATCTGCGGGGCCGAGAGCGAAAAGCAGCCGAACACGCTATCGAGCGCGGCCATGGTGGTCGATACCACCAACTGCGCGCCGGCCTTTCCCCCGCGCATGTCGAGCCGCGAGAGCAGCGCCAGCGCATCCGCGCTCGCCACCGCGCAATCGACCATCACGAGATCGCCCAGCGCCGCGAGCGGCCCCTGCGCATATTCTTCGAGGCTGCAGCATTCGCGCACCCGGAAACCCGCCGCGAGCGCATCTTCGCGCATTTCCGCGCGGATATGGTCGCGGTCGGCCAGGACGGTGACCGACAGCTGGCATCCGGCAGCATCGCGCACCGGCTCGTAATCGAAATTGGCTTGCATCGACTCGCGCTCCTTCACTGCAGATGTAGAACATGGTGAGAACAAAAGCGGATCAGGTCAAGAAGCGGGGTACAAATCGCGCGCACGACTGAACCATTCGCGCGGCTGCTGCGACTATCCCCATGTGACTGGCAGCAAGACCGCTCCTCCCCCACCGGCCCAATCGGAAGCCGGTCGGCGCTATGACGAATGGCTCGTCACGCTGGTGCAAGCGGGTGACCGCGAAGCCGGAGAACGGCTGGCCCGGCGCTGGCACCCGCGGCTCCTGCGTACCGCGCGGCGCCTGCTCGGCGACACCGACAGCGCGCTGGTTGCGGTGCAGGACAGCTGGATCGCGATCCTGCGCGGGATCGGCGGCCTGCGCGACCCCGCCCGCTTCGCACCCTGGGCCTTCGGGATCCTCCGGCGGCGCTGCGCGGACCGGGTGCGATCGGCGCAGCGCGAGCGCCGCCATCAAGGCACAGGCGATGCCGCGCCGGTGGCAATCGCCGCCGCGGCTTCGGAGGGCATGGCCATCCGCCAGGCCTTTGCCGCGCTGCCGGCGGACCAGCGGCTCGCCGCGCAATTGTTCTTCGGCGAGGGGCTGACGCTCGCCGAAATCGCCGAGGTCCAGGCCGTACCGCTGGGTACCGCCAAGACCCGCCTGTTCCATGCCCGCCGCAAGCTGAAGGCGGCTCTATCCGGAGACGACCCATGACCGACACAGATGCCCGTATTCGCAGCGCGCTCGACGCGGACGACAGGGAATTCCTCACCAGCCTCGGGCCCGATCGCGGCATGTTCCGCCAGATCGGCGACAGCATGCATGGTCCGCTCGGTGGATGGATGAAATTCAGCTTCGCGCTGGCCATCGTGATCGGGCTGGCGCTGGCCTATTGCCTGTACCGCGCGCTGACCTTCGACAGCCTCGAAGCGCTGATCGGCTGGGGCCTTGCCGGCCTCGCGCTGCTGGTGATGCAGGGTTTCCTCAAGGAATGGATGTTCGCGCGGATGAACATGCTGGCCGTGCTGACCGAGGTCAAACGGCTGCAATTGCAGGTCGCCATGCTGCAGGAGGATCGCGGCTAGGGCCGGATCTCGATTGGCGTACCGTCGGGCACCAGGCTCCACAGTTCGGCGATCTCGGCATTCGACAGTGCGATGCAGCCGTCGGTCCAGTCACCCGGTACGCGCGCATCGTAGGGGAGCCCGTTGGGCTGTCCGTGAATGAAGATCAGCCCGCCCGGCGACCGGCCGCGGCTACGCGCATAGGCGCGGTCCTGCGCATTGGGATAATCGATGTGCAGGCTGAGGTAATAGCTCGACTGGCGGTTGCCATAGGTGATGGTGTAGCGCCCCTCGGGCGTGCGCTCGTCGCCCTGGAAACGCTTGTGGCCGACCGGCGCATCGCCATATTGCAGGCCCGTATAGCGGCGGATCACGCGGTCGTCCTGATAAACCAGCAGCGTGCGCTCGGACTTGTCGATCAGGATGAAATCCGCCCGTTCCCCAGCCCGGGCCTGCTGCGCCTGCAGCGGCGCGGCGCACAGTGCACCGAGCGCTGCGAAAAAGGCGAGGAAAGCGCGCATTACGTAAGCATCCTAGCGCGCATTCCGTATCAGTCCATGAACGGATCGCGCATCAGGATCGTATCGTCGCGCTCGGGACTGGTGGAAACCAGCGCCACCGGCGTTTCGATCAGTTCCTGCACGCGCTGGATGTATTTGACCGCATTGGCGGGCAGGTCAGCATAGCTGCGCGCGCCCGCGGTCGATTCCTGCCAGCCTTCCATGGTTTCGTAGATCGGCTCGACCGCAGCCTGGTCGGCGGCGTGGCTGGGGAAATAGTCATAGACATTGTTCCGCAACCGGTAGCCGGTGCAGATCTTCACCTCGTCCAGCCCGTCGAGCACGTCGATCTTGGTCAGCGCGATGCCGGTCACGCCGCTGATCGCGCAGGTCTGGCGCACCAGCACCGCATCGAACCAGCCGACCCGGCGCTGGCGCCCGGTGACAGTGCCGAATTCATGGCCGCGCTCGCCAATGCCCTTGCCCACCTCGTCGTCGAGCTCGGTCGGGAACGGGCCGCTGCCGACGCGGGTGGTGTAGGCCTTGACGATGCCCAGCACGAAGCCGGTGGCGTTGGGGCCCAGCCCGCTGCCCGCCGCGGCGGTGCCACTGACCGTGTTCGAACTGGTGACGAAGGGATAGGTCCCGTGGTCGATATCGAGCAGCACGCCCTGCGCGCCTTCGAACAGGATCTTGGCGCCCGCCTTGCGAACCTTCTTCAGCCGTTTCCACACCGGCTGCGCATATTTGAGCACGAAGGGCGCGATCTCGCGCAATTCGGCGAGCAATTGCTCGCGGTCGACCGGCTCCTGCTCGAACCCAGCGCGCAGGGCATCGTGATGCGCGCACAGCCGGTCGAGCTGCGGTTCGAGCGCGTCGAGATGCGCCAGGTCGCATACGCGGATCGCGCGGCGGCCGACCTTGTCCTCGTAAGCCGGACCGATGCCGCGCCCGGTGGTGCCGATCTTGCCCGATCCGGCGGCCGCTTCGCGCAGCCCGTCGAGATCGCGGTGGATCGGCAGGATCAGCGGACAATTGTCGGCCACGGCGAGGTTGTCGTCATTGATGGTGACACCTTGCGCTTCGAGCTTCTCGATCTCGGCCTTGAGCGCCCACGGGTCGAGCACCACGCCATTGCCGATCACGCTGAGCGTGCCCGATACGATGCCGCTGGGCAGCAGCGAGAGCTTGTAGGTGGTCCCGTCGATGACCAGTGTGTGGCCGGCATTGTGCCCGCCCTGGAAGCGCACCACGGCATCGGCGCGGCTGGCCAGCCAGTCGACGATCTTGCCCTTGCCCTCATCGCCCCATTGGGCGCCGATCACGGTGACGTTGGCCATTCGATAGTTCTCGCAAATGTAAGGAAATCAAACGCCGCGGGCGTTAGGCTGATCTATGGCACGGGGCAAGGCGAATTGCCGGAAACATGCGCCGTCTGCACCATTGTATGGGCAAAGGAGATTTCATGACCGATTACCCCACGCTTTCGCTGAATGACGACCGCCAGATCCCGCAGCTCGGCTTCGGCACCTACAAGATCGACGAGGACGCTGCACCCGAAGCGGTCAAGACCGCGCTCGATGTCGGCTACTGGCTGGTCGACACCGCGGCCATCTACCAGAACGAACGCGGCGTCGGCAAAGGTGTTGGCGACTGGTCCGACATCTTCCTGCAGACCAAGATCTGGAACGAAAGCCAGGGCTACGAGCGGACCAAGAAGGCCGCCGACAAATGCCTCGAACGGCTCGGCCGCGACCATGTCGACATGCTGCTGATCCACTGGCCCTGCCCCGAAAAGAACCTGTTCGTGGAAACGTGGAAAGCGTTCATCGAACTGCGCGACGAAGGCAAGGCAAAGTCGATCGGCGTATCGAACTTCCGCGAGCAGGACCTGCGCCGCATCATCGACGAAACCGGCGTCACGCCCGCGCTCAACCAGATCGAACTGCACCCCACCTTCCAGCAGCGCGAACTGCGCAAACTGCACGACGAACTGGGCATCGTCACGCAGTGCTGGTCGCCGCTGGGCCAGGGTGCGGGGATCGAAAACGAGACCATCGCCGCCATCGCCGAGGAAACCGGCCAGCCTGCCAGCGCCGTGATCCTGCGCTGGCACATGCAGCATGGCCTGTGCCCGATCCCCAAGGCATCGAGCCGCGATCACATCGAAGCCAATTTTGCAGCGCTCAAGTTCACCCTCACGGACGACCAGATGTCGCGCATCGACGCGCTTGACGATCCCGAAGGCCGGATCGGGCCCGATCCGAGCGATTTCGAAGGGTAATATCGGCGGGGTGCGCCACGGCGGCAAGGCTGCTAATGGCGCACCCGTGACCATGACCGACGACCCCATCCGCATTGCCGCGCTGTACCAGTTTGCGCGTTTCGACGATCCGCGTGCGCGGCGCGCGCCGCTGCTTGCGGTATGCGAAGCGAATGCCGTGCGCGGAACTCTGCTGCTGGCGAAGGAAGGCATCAACGGCACGATCGCCGGAAGTGATAAGGGTGTCGAAGCGGCGCTCGACCATATCCGCGCGCTGCCCGGCTGCGCCGAGATCGAGATCAAGGAATCGCGCGCCGCGATCATGCCCTTCCACCGCACCAAGGTGCGGCTGAAGAAAGAGATCGTGACCATGGGCCAGCCCGATCTCGATCCGCTTGCCGGGGTTGGCACCTATGTCGCGCCCGAGGACTGGAACGCGCTGATTTCGGATCCGGAGACGATCGTGATCGACACGCGCAACGATTACGAAGTGCAGATCGGCACCTTCGAAGGCGCGATCGATCCGCAAACCGCCAGCTTCGGCGAATTTCCCGAATGGTTTCGCGCCAAGCGCGCCGAACTGGAGGCCGAGGGGCGCAAACCCAAAATCGCCATGTTCTGTACCGGCGGGATCCGCTGCGAGAAATCGACCGCCTTCGCGCGCGCCGAGGGGGTGGACGAGGTCTATCATCTCAAGGGCGGCATCCTCAATTATCTCGAACACATGCCCGAGCAGGACAGCCTGTGGCGCGGCGAATGCTTCGTCTTCGACGAACGGGTCAGCGTCGGCCACGGATTGGCGGCGGGCACTCACGGCCTGTGCCGCGCCTGCCGCAGGCCGCTGAGCGAGGCGGACATGGCGCATGACCATTTCAGCGAGGGCGTGTCCTGCCCGCGTTGTTATGACGAGCGCAGCGACGAGCAGCGTGCGCGTTATGCCGAGCGCAACCGTCAGGCGCGGCTCGCACGCGAGCGCGGCGAAGAACACATCGGGCGGCGCGACGAAGCAGAGCGCGATGGCTGAACCGGTCCTCTACAGCTTTCGCCGCTGCCCATATGCAATGCGCGCGCGCATGGCGCTGCGGATCGGCGGGGCATCCTATGAACACCGCGAGGTCGTCCTGCGCGACAAGCCCGCGGAAATGCTCGAGGTGTCGCCCAAGGGCACGGTGCCGGTGCTGGTTGCCGGACCGGCCGAGGTGATCGAGGAAAGCCGCGACATCATGCGCTGGGCGCTGGTGCGCAGCGATCCCGAAGGCTGGCTCGAGCGCGACGATCCGGAGTTGGTCGAAACCAATGACGGGCCGTTCAAGCACCATCTCGACCGCTACAAATACGCCACCCGGTACGACGATGTCGATCCGGCGCAGCATCGCGCCGCCGCGCTGGACATCCTGCGCAGGCTGGACGAGCGGCTTTCGCAGTCAGCCTATCTACGGGGCGAGACGCGCGGCTTTGCCGACATCGCGATCTTTCCCTTCATCCGCCAGTTCGCCAACACCGACCGCGACTGGTTCGACAGTCAGGCGCTGCCCCACCTTCAGGCCTGGCTGGCCGGGCTCGTCGGATCCGAACTGTTTACGGGCATCATGGCCAAGCACGCCCAATGGAAGGCCGCCTAGAGCGGTTTGACGTCGCTTTCGTCGAGGACGTGCGAGCAGCCGAGCGCGCGCGGATCGTCGTTGGCCGACACTGCCGCCACCGTGCGCCAGCCGATGGCGCGCAGCCGTGCTGCATTGGCGCGGTCATGGCCCAGCGGCAGGAACAGCGTCTCGCGCCGGTCGGCATTCGCCGCGCCAAGCGCATCGAGCAACGGGTCCATGTAGAGCGAGAAGCCGGTGGCGGCCTCGTCGCTGCCCTTGATCGTATAGGTCCCGCCGCGGCCCAGCGCGCGCCGCGCGCCTTCGCCGTACAGCGTAAAGCCGAACCAGCTCTGGTATTCGAACCCGTGGCGTTCGGTCGGGTCGAGCGTAACCCGCGCGCGGTCGCCGATCGTAGCGGCGATTTCGCGCAAGCCGGCAATCCGGCTGGCCAGCGCGCCACCCGCATCGATCGCGGCCAGCTTGGCAATCGCCGTGTCGAAAGGCCCGGTGGCGTAGAGCAGCGGGAGATAGGCTTCCCCGCCCGCATCGCGCAGGCCGCCGGCATCCTTGGTGTCGAGCTCGCGCCGGACCGCGTCGCGCTGCTCCGCACCGAGCGGCATGGCTTCCTGCGCCAGCGTATCGACGACGTCGGGGAGCGTGAAATCGATCGAGATATTGGTCACGCCCGCGGCGCTGAGCGCGTCGATCGCCACAGAAACCGCTTCGCTGGCGGCAGCCACGCTGTCGGTGCCGATGAGTTCGGCGCCCATCTGTAGGCGCTGGCGCGCGGGATCGAGCTGGTCGGCGCTGAGCAACGCGACATCGCCGGCATAGCACAACCGCAGCGGACGCGGGGCAGCCGCCATGACGGTCGCGGCAATGCGGCCCACCTGCACCGTGATGTCGCTCCGCAGCGCCAGCGTGCGCAGGCTGTCGGGATCGGTGAAGCGGATCATCCGCCGCGTGGCGACGCCGTCCATCCGCCCGGCCAGCGAATGCTCGAACTCGACGAGCGGGGGCCGCACACGGTCGTAGCCATGCGCATCCATCGCGTCGAGCACGGCGCGCATGGAGGTGGTCATCGTGCGCGCCCGCTCGGGCAGCGCGTCTTCGAGGCCGACGGGCAGGAGGTCGTCTTGATTGGTCATCGCGCCGCGCCCCCTGCCCTATCGTTTGTCAGAATGCCAGCGGCATCACGACCTTGACGCCTTCCAGCGCGCAGGCCTGCTCGACCACTTCAGGCGGGATCGGCGCATCGACGCTGAGCAGCACGGTGGCTTCGCCCCCGGCCTGCCGCCGTCCGAGGTGGAAGGTCCCGATATTGATGCCCGACTGCCCGAGCAACGAACCGATCCGGCCGATGAAACCGGGCGCGTCTTCGTTGACGATATAGAGCATGTGGCCGTCGAGTTCGGCCTCGATCCGCACGCCGAACAGCTCGACCAGCCGCGGGGCATCGGCTCCGAACAGCGTGCCCGCCACCGAACGGTCGCCCTGGTCGGTGCCCACCGTCACGCGGATCAGCGTGTTGTAGACGCCTTCCTTCTCGTGGCGGATCGAGCGGATGTCGAGCCCGCGTTCCTTCGCCAGATAGGGCGCGTTGACCATGTTCACCGTGTCCGAATACTGGCGCATCAGCCCGGCCAGCACCGCGCCTTCGATCGGCTTGCCCGACAGTTCGGCTGCCGCGCCTTCGCGCTCGATCGAAATCTTGGTCAGATTGCCATGCGCCAGCTGGCCCACCAGGCTGCCGAGGTCTTCGGCCAGACCCATATAGGGGCGCAGCTTGGGTGCTTCCTCGGCGCTGAGGCTGGGCATGTTGAGCGCATTGGTGACGCCGCCGCTGACGAGATAATCCGCCATCTGTTCGGCCACCTGCAGCGCGACATTGACCTGCGCTTCGGTGGTGCTGGCACCGAGGTGCGGCGTACACACGAAGTTGGGCTTGCCGAACAGTGGGCTGTCCTTGGCCGGTTCGCTCTGGAACACGTCGAGCGCGGCCCCGGCAACCTGCCCGCTGTCGAGCGCATCGGCCAGCGCCGCCTCGTCGATCAGGCCGCCGCGCGCACAGTTGACGATCCGCACGCCCTGCTTGGCCTTGGCGAGGTTTTCCGCCGACAGGATATTGCGCGTCTCGTCGGTCAGCGGCGTGTGCAGCGTGATGAAATCGGCCTTGGCCAGCAGCGTGTCAAGATCGGCTTTCTCGACCCCGATTTCGACCGCGCGTTCCTCGGTCAGGAAGGGATCGTAGGCGACGACCTTCATCCGCAGGCCCAGCGCGCGGCTGGCGACGATGCTGCCGATATTGCCCGCGCCAATCAGACCGAGCGTCTTGCCGGTCACTTCGACACCCATAAAGTCGTTCTTGGGCCATTCGCCCGCCTGCGTGCGGACATTGGCGGCGGGGATCTGCCGCGCCAGCGCGAACATCATCGCGATGGCGTGTTCGGCGGTGGTGATCGAATTGCCGAACGGGGTGTTCATCACCACCACGCCCTTGCCGCTGGCGTAGGGGATATCGACATTGTCGACGCCGATACCGGCGCGGCCAATGACCTTGAGATTGGTCGCCGCATCGAGGATTTCGGGCGTGACCTTGGTCGCGCTGCGGATGGCGAGGCCATCGTACTGGCCGATCACCGCCTTGAGTTCATCGGGCGTCATGCCCGGCTTCACATCGACATCGCAGCCGCGCTCTTCGAAAATGCGCGCGGCGTTCGGGTCCATCTTGTCCGAGATGAGAACTTTGGGTTTGGTCATGATTTTTCTCTCGTCATCCCAGCGAAAGCTGGGATCGCTTTCGATTTGGTCGGAGCGAGCGGATAGCGGTCCCAGCTTTCGCTGGGACGACGCCGATTATGCCGCTTTCACCTGCTCGTAGGCCCACTCGATCCACGGCAGGAGACGCTTGAGGTCTTCCTGCTCGACCGTGCCGCCGCACCAGATGCGCAGGCTCGGCGGGGCATCGCGATAGCCATTGAAGTCGTAACCGACATCGCGGTCCTCGAGCAGCTTGACGATCTTCTTCGGCACCGCTGCCTTCTCGTCATCAGGCAGGCTGTCGTACCACTCGCCCTGGAAGACGAAGCACACGCCGGTGTTGGTCCGCTTGGCCGGGTCGGCGACCATGTTGCGCAGCCAGGGGGTCGCCTCGATCCAGTCGAGCACGATCTTGGCATTGGCATCGGCGCGTTCGAACATCGCCTTGCGCCCGCCCATCGCCTGCGCCCATTCGAGCGCGTCGATATAATCCTCGGTCGCCAGAAGCGACGGCGTGTTGATCGTCGCGCCCTCGAAAATGCCGGTGTTGATCTTGCCGCCCTTCTTGAGGCGGAAGAGCTTGGGCAGCGGCCATTCGGGATCGTATTCCTCGATCCGCTGCACCGCCTTGGGGCTGAGGATGAGCATGCCGTGCTGCGCTTCGCTACCCATCACCTTCTGCCAGCTGTAGGTCGTGGCATCGAGCTTGGCCCAGTCCATCTCCATCGCGAAGACGGCGCTGGTGGCATCGTTGATCGTCACGCCTTCGCGGCCCGGCGCCAGCCAGTCGGTGTTCGGGATCTTGGCGCCCGAAGTGGTGCCGTTCCAGGTGAAGACGACGTCATTGTCCTGCGGGATGCTCGCAAGATCGGGGATTTCGCCGTAATCGGCGTCCATGACCGTAAGTTGCGGCAGCTTGAGTTGCTTGACCGCGTCCTGGATCCAGACATTGCCAAAGCTTTCCCATGCCGCGACGGTGGCCGGGCGATCGGGGCGCAGCATGGTCCACATCGCGCATTCGAGCGCGCCGGTATCCGATGCCGGCATGATGCCGACGAGGTAATCCTCAGGCACGCCGAGCATTTCCTTCGACAGGTCGATGGCATATTTCAGCCGCGACTTGCCGAGCGCGCTGCGATGCGAGCGGCCGAGCGATTCGGTTTTGAGATTGGCGGCAGACCAGCCCTTGTGTTTGGCGGTCGGTCCGGACGAAAAGAAAGGGCGCTCGGGTTTGAGCGTAGGTTCGGCAGTCATGTATTCTCTCCTTGCAGAGAGCTCGCGCGGCGTTGGGACCGCGTGGCCCGCCGCCCGCACTAATGTTGCGCCGCAACGAGTCAATGTGAAATACCGGTAGTGCGACAAAGCGTAGCTGCGACACGACAGGCGACAGCCGCGAAGGCATGATCGTGGAATGCGAAAAATCCCTGCGGTTACAATCACGCTGCAAGCCGATGGACGGCATCGGCCATCTTCCCTAAAGCGCCGCGCAATGGATGTGACCGATCTTCGCATCGCGCTGTTCAGCGGGAACTACAATTACACTCGCGATGGCGCGAACCAGGCGCTCAACCGCCTGGCGGGCTTCCTGCTCAGGCAGGGCGCGGCGCTGCGCGTCTATGCCCCGGTCGTGGCCGAACCCGATTTCCCCGCGACCGGCGACCTGGTCGACATTCCCAACGTCCGAATGCCGGTGAAGGGTCGCGGCGAATACCGCCTGCCGCTGCGCATCGACGACCGCGTGCGCGCCGATCTGGCCGAATTCGCACCCAATGTGGTGCATCTGTCATCGCCCGACCCGGCCGCGCACGGTGCGCTCAAATGGGCGCGCGCGAAGGATATCCCGGTGCTGGCGTCGGTCCATACGCGGTTCGAAACCTACCCGCGCTATTACGGTCTCGGTTTCCTCGAACCGCTGGTCGAAGGCATGCTGCGCCGCTTCTACCAGCGCTGCGATGCGCTGGTGGCGCCATCGCAAAGCCAGATCGCCGAACTCACCGCGCAGGCAATGCATGACGACATTTCGATCTGGTCGCGCGGGGTCGACCGCACGGTCTTCGATCCGTCCAAGCGCGATCATGCATGGCGCCGCGCGCATGGCTTGGCCGATGACGATGTGGCAATCGTGTTCCTCGGCCGGCTGGTGATGGAAAAGGGGCTCGACGTCTTTGCCGAAACGATCGTGCAATTGCGCAAGCGCCAGGTCCCGCACAAGGTTCTGGTAATCGGCGACGGGCCCGCGCGCGAATGGTTCGAAAAGGCGTTGCCCGGCGGCATTTTCGCCGGCTTCCAGACCGGCAGGGATCTGGGCAAGGCGCTGGCCAGCGGCGATATCTTCTTCAATCCGTCGATCACCGAGACTTTCGGCAATGTCACGCTGGAGGCAATGGCCTGCGGATTGCCGGTGGTGGCCGCCGGGGCCACCGGTGCGGCGAGCCTGGTCGACGACGGGCGCACGGGCCGCCTGGTCGCGCCGGGCAAGCCCGATGTCTTCGCCCCCGCCTGCGCCGAGGCGCTGGCGCCCTATTGCACCGATGACGACCTGCGCCTGCTGCATGGTGCCAATGGCGAACAGGTCGCGCGCGCCTATACGTGGGACGCGATCAACCAGGCGGTGGTCGACACCTATCTGCGGCTGATCGAAACACGCGCCGCCGCCCGCTAGCGCAGCACGCCTGCTGCGCTCATCCAACGCGAATACCACAGCGAAAACAGCGTCGAGATCCAGATCGCCGCCATCAGCAGCGGGTTCTGCAGGCTGTCGGGGATCTGCGAGACCAGCAGTTCGAAATAGGTCGTCGCGATCAGCCCCACGGTCGCCACGGCGAACGCGGCGAAGGCCAGCTTGCGGCGCAGCAGCAGAAGGATCGACCCGAGCAGCGCGCCCCACACGCCCAGCGCCCAGGCCGCATCGGCCCAGGCCGGGAAGGTATCGAAATATGCGATCTGTTCGGGCGTCATGCCCAGTTCGGCCAAGCTACCCGTTTGCGTCATCAGGTAGCTGTAACAGCCGATCGCATTGAACAGCAGCGTCGCTATGCCCACCACCCAGAGGTGCCAGGGCGTGTGTGTGGTTTCCGTCATGTCCGAACCCTCCCCCATCGCGACCCGCGGGCGCAGCCTAGCCCGTAACCCGCGGATCGCCAAATGGCAGGGGTCAGAGCCGCTCGATCTTCTTGGCCAGGTCGTCGACCAGATCGACGATCTCGTGCACCGTGTCCTCGTCCAGCTTTCCCGAACGCGCCCGGTTCTTGAGCACGCTGGCGAGATTGCCGACCGCGCGGAACATTTCGGGCGTGGCATAGGCGCGGCGATGAGTGCCATGACCCGACAGCCGCTCGAACAGCGCCGTTACTTCATCCGCGCGTTCCGCCAGTTCGGACCGCCCCGCATCGGTGGCCTGGTAGGCCTTGCGGGTCTCGTCTCCGGGAGCCGGCGCGATCGCGCCCTCGTCCTCGAGCAGCGACAGCGTCGGATAGATCGTCCCCGGGCTCGGGGCATACGAGCCTTCCGTCAGTTCCTCGATCGCCTTGATCAGCTCATAGCCATGGCGCGGCTCGTCGGCGACGAGCTTGAGCAGCACCAGCCTGAGTTCGCCCGGTCCGAACATGCGCCGGCGGCGTCCGCCCTTGCGCGGGCCGAAATCGAATCCCCAGTCGGAGCCGCCGAAGCGCGCCGATGCACCGAACCCGCTTTGCGCTTCCGCCCCGGCCATCATCGCCGCGATGAACGGCCAACCGCGCCTGCGCGCGCCGTGGCGCCTGTGTGCCTTGTGCATATCGCTATCCTTGCCTTATCTTCGATAGCTCTAAGATATATCTTTAAAGGCGCCATGCAAGTCGCCCCTGCAATTTTCCGGCGAACACCCTATGTCAGCCGACCAATGGCCGATCTCTTTCCCGAAGACCTCCCGCACAGCGCAGCGCCGGATGCGCCGCGCGAAGATGCACCGCTGGCCGATCGCCTGCGTCCCGCCACGCTCGGCGAAGTGATCGGACAGGATCACCTGACCGGTCCCGAGGGCGCGATCGGCCGGATGGTCGCCGCCGGGCGCCTGTCGAGCATGATCCTGTGGGGCCCGCCGGGTACGGGCAAGACCACCATCGCACGGCTGCTGGCCGACAGCGTGGGCATGCGCTTCGAAAGCGTCAGCGCCGTGTTCAGCGGCGTGGCCGATCTCAAGAAAGCCTTCGCGGCTGCCGACAAGGCTGCGCAGGCCGGCCAGCGCACGCTGTTGTTCGTGGACGAAATTCACCGCTTCAACCGTGCGCAGCAGGATGGCTTCCTGCCCTTCGTCGAACGCGGGACGGTGACGCTGGTGGGCGCGACGACCGAGAATCCCAGCTTCGCCCTCAACGCCGCTCTGCTCAGCCGGACGCAGGTGCTGATCCTGCAGCGGCTCGACCGGAAAGCGCTGGGCCTGTTGCTCGACCGCGGCGAAACGCTCGAGGGGCCCTTGCCGCTGACCCCCGAGGCGCGCGATGCGCTGGTCGCCAGCGCCGATGGCGATGGCCGGTTCCTGCTCAACCAGGCCGAAACGCTGTATAACGCCCAGCTCCCCGAACCGCTCGATCCCGCGGCACTGGGGGCATTTCTCCAGCGCCGCGTCGCGGTCTACGACAAGGACCGGGAAGGCCATTACAATCTCATCTCGGCGCTGCACAAGGCGGTGCGCGGGTCCGATGTGCAGGCCTCGCTCTATTACCTCGCGCGCATGCTGACCGCGGGGGAGGAACCGCGGTTCCTCGCACGGCGGCTGGTCCGCATGGCGGTGGAGGACATCGGCATGGCCGACCCGCAGGCGCTGGTGCAATGCATGGCCGCCAAGGACGCCTACGAATTTCTCGGCAGTCCCGAAGGCGAACTGGCGCTGGTCCAATCCTGCATCTATCTCGCAACCGCGCCCAAGTCGAACGCCGCCTACAAGGCGCAGAAGGCATCCTTCAGATCGGCGAAGGAAACGGGCAGCCTGATGCCCCCGCAAAACATCCTCAACGCGCCCACCAAGCTGATGAAGGACATCGGCTATGGTTCGGGCTACACCTATGATCACGATGCCGACGAAGGCTTCTCGGGCGACGATTACTGGCCCGAGGAAATGGAGCCGCAAAGCTATTACCAACCGGTCGAACGCGGTTTCGAACGCGAGGTGAAGAAGCGGCTCGATTACTGGGACAAGCTGCGACGCGACCGTGCGCAGCTTTAGGCACTTCCTGGCGATCGACTGGTCGGGCGCAAAAGGGCCGGTACAGAAGGGCATCGCGCTGGCGCTGGCCGATGCCGGTGGGGGCCCGCCCGTGTTGGTCGAGCGGGGCCGCGGCTGGTCGCGCGGCGACGCGCTGGCGCTGCTGCGCGAGGACCTGCCCGACGATACGCTGGTCGGGATGGATCTGGGGATTGCGCTGCCCTTCGCCGATTGCGGGGCCTATTTCCCCCGCCGCGACGTGCTGTTGCCCGATGCCCCGTCGCTATGGGCGCTGATCGACGATATCTGCGCCGGCGATCCCAATCTGGGCGCGCAAAGCTTTGTCGACCATCCCGAGTTCGCGCCCTATTTTCGTAATGGCCGGGATACGGGCGTGCATTTCGGTTGCGACGGCGCCGCGCATGGACGCGGGCGGTTCCGGGTCACCGAACAGGCTCAGGCGGAGATGGGCTGCAAGCCCTATTCGAATTTCAATCTCGTCGGTGCGGCGCAGGTGGGCAAGTCCAGCCTGACGGGAATGCGCGTGCTGCACCGGCTGCGCGGGCACCTGCCCGTCTGGCCGGTCGATCCGGATCCGGGACACGGCTCGCTGGTCGTCGAAATCTACACCAGCCTCGCCGCGTTGGAATCCGGGCGCAGCGCGGCAAAGGCCAAGATGCGCAGCTTCGAAGACCTCAATGCCGCGCTGGCCGGGCTCGGCAGCCCGCCCGTGGCCGGACGGGGCGCGATCGAGGACCATTCGTCCGACGCGCTGCTCACCGCCGCATGGCTTCGCCGCGTCGCAAGCGATCGGGCGCGCTGGGCGCCGGCGGGGCTAACGCGGGATATCGCCCGCACCGAAGGCTGGACCTTCGGCGCGCTCTAGCCTTCGGGAAGCGGTCCGCTGAAGACCGACCAGCCGGTCCGCTGGGCAATCTCGGCAAGCGCCCGCGCGCCCAGCAGGCTGGTGCCCGCGCGGTTCAACCCGGGCGACCACACGGCAATCGCGGCGCGGCCCGGAACGCTGGCGAGAATCCCGCCGCCAACCCCCGATTTGCCCGGGAAGCCGACCTCGAAAGCGAATTGCCCCGAATTGTCGTAATGGCCGCACAGCAGCATCAGCGCATTGATGCGGCGCGCCCGGCTGGCCGAACACATCCGCTGGCCGGTCACCGGGTCGCTGCCATCGAAGGCGAGAAATAACGCGCTTTCGGCCAGCTGGCGGCAGCTCATCGACAGGGCGCATTGGCGGAAATAGACCGACAGCACCTCTTCCACCGGGTTCAGCAGGCGTCCGAAATCGGCGAGGAACCACGCCAGCGCGCGATTGCGTTCGCCCGCCTCGCTCTCGCTGCGCGCCACGTCCTCATCGAACGTGATCGCCGGGTTGCGGCCCATGCGGCGCAGCCGATCGAGCAGGTCGCGCACCGCTGCGTCGACGCCGCGGTTGCCGATGAACCGGTCCGTCGTCACGATGGCGCCCGAATTGATGAAGGGGTTGCGCGGAATGCCCTTTTCCTTCTCGAGCTGGACGATCGAATTGAAGGCATCGCCCGACGGTTCGCGGCCGACCGCGTCCCATAGCGCCGATCCTTCGCGCTCGAGCGCGAGCGCCAGTGCGAAGACCTTTGAAATCGACTGGATGGAAAAGGCTTCGTCGACATCGCCTGCGGCAGCCACGCGCCCGTCGGGCGTGGCGATGGCTATGCCGAACTTGCGTGGGTCGACCGCCGCCAGCGCGGGGATATAGCGCGCAGGATTGCCGCTGCCGCGATCATCGGCCAGCGCATTCCATGTCTCGGTAACGATTGTCTGCAGGTCCATCGCGGTGCCGATAGGCGCGGCCGGCGCCAGGGGCAAACATTGCTGGCGGTGATGGGCGTAGGCGCGAGCGCAAGGCGGTGCCTGCCAATACGAACGAAGGCGCGCCGTTCACCGGGGAACGGCGCGCCTCGCAGGGTCATCTTTGCGGAAACTAGTTCGCATTGTCGTCGCTGGGAATGGGTTGCACGACCGGCAGCGACGAACGCGTTTCGTCGACCGGCGCTACGGGGATCTGCGCCCCTGTATCGGGATCGACGACCTTGGTTTCCTGCAGCGGCGTGGCGGTCAGCGTCGCGGGATCCGAACCCGGCTGCGGCGCCTGGTAGCCATAGGCGTTCTTGACCGCGACGTATCCCGGCTGGGAAGAGCCATAGCGATCGCCGTAGCGCGCATCCCATGCCGCCGATTCCCGCTGGTATTCCTCATAGGCCACGAAGAACCGCTCGAATGGCCCTTCGAACGTCTGGAAGTTGGCCAGCGCAAAGGCTATCGGATCGATCTGTTCGGCCGCCAGATACTGTTGCGACACGCCCAGTGCGGTGCGGCAGAAATCCGCCCGTGCGGGCGGCAGCGCGAAATAGTTGTAGACCATCGTCATCTGGCTTTCGCGCGCCTGGATACCGGCGCGGCGGGCGCCGTGTTCCTGCCGGTATTCGGCATCGATCCGATCGTTCACGCGCTTGAGCGGGCGCGCATGGTCCGAGATATAGCTGCTGTAGGCGTCCAGGATCGGCTGATACTGCGGATCGAGACAGTTGAGCGCCGCGACATTCCAGGCCGAACGGAAGTGCCACACCTTCTCGTCGTCCGAAATTCCCAGGTGCACAGTCTCGCGCTGACCGAGCGAGTTCACGCGGGGGATGGTCATCACATAGGACGCCTGACCCGGGGGCTGCGGACGGATCGGGACCGCTTCCACCACCGGCGGCGGCGGGGGCGGCGGCGGCGGCGGGGTGGCGCAGGCGCCCAGGACGGCGATGCCGGCAGCCACGGCCGCCATGCGAATGGTGATGTTCGAACCGCGGTTCATGACGCGTGACCCTCCTCGGAAAATAAGGCGATCATCCTGCCTCGTCATCGGTTGACGGGGGATGAAGAAAAACTGCCTAGCGTTTGGCAATGGCAAAGAAAATGCCCGGGGCGCTGGTTACGCCCCGGGCACGTTCAAACGATTCCTGTTTGCGACGAATGGTTTATTCGCGGCTGCCCATGAAGCGCAGCAGGAACAGGAACATGTTGATGAAGTCGAGATACAGGCTCAGCGCGCCCATGATCACGGCCTTGCCGGCAAATTCGGTACCGCGCAGGTACTGATATTCGCGCTTCAGGCGCTGCGTGTCATAGGCGGTAAGGCCGGCGAAGATCAGCACGCCGATGAAGCTCACGGCGAGCGTCAGCGTGCTCGACTGCAGGAAAATATTGATCACGCTGGCGATGATCAGGCCGATCACGCCCATGACCAGGAATGTCCCCATGCCCTGCAGGTTCTTCTTGGTGGTGTAGCCGAACAGGCTGAGACCGGCGAAGGCGCCTGCCGTGGCGAAGAAGGTCGCGGCGATGCTTTCGCCCGTATAGACGAGGAAGATCGTCGACAGCGACAGGCCCATCACCGTGGCGAAGGCCCAGAACATCAGTTGCAGCGTAGCCTGGCTGAACTTGTTCACGCCGAAGCTCATCGCGAAGACGAAGCCCAGCGGCGCCAGCGCGACGATCCACATCAGCGGACCGCTGGCGAAGGTCAGCGCCAAGCCGCTGCGCGCGGTCAGCATGGCGACCAGTCCGGTCAGCAACACGCCCGAAGCCATGTAATTGTAAATCTTGAGCATGTGGGCGCGCAGGCCCGCATCGAAGGTTTCCTGCCTGGCAACGGCGTCGCCAGCGCGCGGCACCGAGCCGAAGCCCTGCCTCTGGTCGGTGTCGTTCCAATTGGCCATGTGTCTGCAACTCCTTTTGGCGGCGCGGTGATACGCGCTGCTCCTGGGAGGAATATCGGCACTTTGGCGCGCGATTTCAAGCGAAACCGGAATCCGCACGGCTAATTCGGATTAACCCCGAACCCCAGCGCCTTACGCCTCTCCGGCGGCATCCACCATTGCCGCTTCGAGCGCTTCAGCCGGCGTGCGCCCGCCCCACAGCACGAACTGGAACGCCGGGTAGAACCGGTCGCATTCCTCGACCGCGATTTCGACCAGGGCCTGCGCCTGGTCGAGACTGAGCATGCCGTCGTCGCCCAGCATCGTGCCATTGCGGTAGAGCAGCACGCCGCCATTCGACCAGATGTCGAAATGGCCGAGCCACATCTGCTCGTTCACCAGGCTGACCAGCTCTTGCGCCTGCGTGCGCTTGTCCTTGCCGATGCGGATGTCGGGCAGGCAGAGGATTTGGAGGACGAGGTCCTCGGGGCGCCAGATGCCGCGCAGCTGGTAATTGGTCCAGCTTCCCTGGATCTCGCCGCACAGCTCGTTCGCCGTCGTCTCGCATGGCCAGCCGCGCGCCCGGAACAGCGCAGCCAGCATGTCGAGCGGCGCTGCGTCCTGATCCGTCTCGTAGCGCTCTTCCGCTGCCCTCATCGAAGCTGTCCCGTGGCCGTCATGGGTACGGAATGCAGAACCGGGACCCGGCTTGGCAATCCGCGCAGCGATCCACGCTGGGGAGAACCGTTAACGCCTGTGCAAAGCCTGTGAACAAGCTGGCACGGCGCGTTAACCGCGCGGGTTTGTTACAGCGGTTCGACCGCTTCGCCCTCGGCGCTGGTGAAAGGGAAGGAGTCGACGCCTATCTTCTTCAGTTCGTTGACCATTTCCCGAGCCTCGGCGGCGCTATCGTAGGGGCCGGACAGCAGGCGGTTGGCTTCGACCCAGGGAGTCACGAAGGGTCCGGTGCCGTCGAGCTTGCCCTCCGCGCTGCGGGTGATGCGGCGCCAGTCGAACTTGAGCGCGGCGCGGTCCTTGCCGGTGGCCACCTGCACCCAGTGGCGCGCGGGATGCGCGGGGGGCGGTGGCGGCTTGGGCCTGACCTTTTCACGCGGGATGGCGATGCGCGTGATGTCAACCGCGCCGGTGGCAGACGGAGGCGGAGCCGGCGGCGCGAGCGTGAAGCCGTCGAAGGCATCCTCGATCGATGTGCCCGCCGCTGCGCCCGCGCTGGCAGTGCCCGAAGCCGGTGGCGCTGAGGCGGTTGCCGTGTCCGCCGGCTGCGCGGATGCCGTCGGATCGACGCGCGCGATGACAGTGGGCTCGGGCCGGTCGGATCGTGCGGGTACGGGGTCGTCCGGCACGGCAGCAACTATCCGGGGCCCTGCCGGCGGGTCGGCCGGCTCCGGCGCGGCCGCCTGCCGTGCGGGAGGCGCCGCGAGCGACGGCGCGGGCGTCCCTGGGGCCGGAACAGGGTTCGAGGTCGGAGCCGAGATCGCGGCGGACGCTTCTGCAGGAGCGGCGACGTCCGTGTCCTGCGGCAGCCGATCGGCCGGCACGGGAGGCATACTGCCCGCACCCGGTCCCGCCGGTTGACCGCGTGCCGGAGCCGGCGCTTCGGACCCTGCACTTGCGGTACCCTGAGCCTGCGGCGCGGCAGCCGGTGCCGCCTGGGCCAGCTGCGCCGGGCGGGGTGCATAGGCGGCGATCGCCGCTTCGTCGGTGCCGATGCTGGAGGTGCGCGGAAACACGCCGAGATTGCCCGCGGCGGCCTGCTGCGCGCGGGTCAGGCGGGGCATGTAATCGAGATAGGCAGCCATCCGCGCGCCAAGCCCTGCAGGCAGCACGGTGTTGGCAATATCCTTCGCCTCTTCCGCATTGCCGAGCACCGCAAGGCCGAAAGCGCGCGTGCGGAACGCGGGGACATCGCCGTCGCGAAGCAGCGGCAAAAGCGTGGCTTCGAACGCTTCACGGTCGCCCGAGATCGCTTGGCTGAGCGCCAGCCGCCGCACTGTTTCCGCGCCCGCACCATTGTCCAGTGCCAGACGGTAAAGCTGCTGCGCGCTGGCCGCATCGCCGACGAGATCGAAGGCCAGGCCGCGATCCTGCGCCATCCGCGTATCGGGCACCCCTGCCCGCTCGGCCTCGGCGAACAGGCGCAGCGCTTCGATCGGGCGGTGCGAGCGCGTATAGGCGCGCGCCAGACCGACGCTGGTGCGCGGATTGCCGGGCGACAATTCGTTCGCACGGCCGAAAAAGCCGATCGCCGCATCGATGTCGTCGAGTTCAAGCGCGGCTTCGCCGGCGTCGAGCAGCGCGGTCACATCCTGCGAATTACGTGCCAGCCGCGACAGCGCATCGCTCAGTTTTTGCTCCCCCGCACCCGGCAGGGGCTGCACGATCTCGCGCTGGGCCGACGCAGGTGCGCCCTGCACCGCCATGGCAAGCAGTACAGTGGCAGCAGCAAGACGCCGGGTCGAAATCATGTCCTATCCTTTGCAGCGCGGGCGTTAACCCGCGCTGAAACGGCCGCTTACTGGTTGTTCTGGCGTCCGAGGAAACGCGGGATGTTCAACCCGCCGCCATTGCCGCTGTCGGCATCGTCGTCCTCGTCTTCCTCTTCGCTGGTACTGGCACCGCGCGAGAGGTTGGCCATGCGCTCGAACAGCGTGTTGCCGGGCAGCGATCCCGACCCCGCGCCAGCGCCGCTGGCGGGAGCACTCGGCGCGGCCGGTGCCGGGCTGTCACCCGGCACGATCGGCTGACGGCGGACCGGCTTGCTCGCCAGCGGGCTGGCGCCCTGTTCGTCGCCCAGTTCGAATTCGTCCTGCGACGCCGACGGCTCGCGCATGTCGCCCGACAGGTCGAGCGGAGCGCGGCCAGCGGACTCATCCGCTTGCCCCTGCGCGGCGTCCGAACCCTGCCCGCCTGCAGCGGGCGCGCCGGTGTCATCGTCGCTGTCGAAACGTTCGGTCTGTTCGTTGCGCAGCCCGGCCAGCGGGTCGACGATATCGTCGACATCGTCGTAGCCATCTTCGTCGCGCTCCGCCGAGGAACCCGACGTCGCGGGCGACAACCCGAACGGGCGCGGCGCGTCGTCCTCTTCGGCTTCGTCGATCAGGTCGAGCGCATCGGCATCGTCCGCATCGGCATGCGAAGACGCCTGCGATTGCGCCGGTGACTGCGGGGCCGGATCGAAACCGCGCGGCGCTTCCGGCTCGGGATCGGCGGAAAGACCTTCGTTGAGTTCGAACGGCTCGTCTTCGGCTTCGCTTTCGCTTGGCAGGTCGAGCACCGGACGCCGCGGCGCGCTGCTTTCGCGCGGGGCGAAGCTGCTCATGGGGGCAGCGGCAACCGAACCGTCGGGCTCGATCCCGGTGGCGACGACCGACACACGGATCTTCCCCTCGAGATCGGGATTGAACGCCGAACCCCAGATGATGTTGGCGTCTTCGTCGACCAGTTCGCGAATATGGTTGGCCGCCTCGTCGACTTCGAGCAGCTTCATGTCCTCGCCGCCGATGATCGAGATGATGACGCCCTTGGCCCCGGCCATGCTCACACCGTCGAGCAGCGGGTTGGCGATCGCGTGCTCGGCCGCTTCCAGCGCGCGGTTGTCGCCCTCGCCTTCGCCGGTGCCCATCATCGCCTTGCCCATCTCGCTCATCACCGAACGCACGTCCGCGAAGTCGAGATTGATCAGGCCCGGCATGACCATCAGGTCGGTGATCGAGCGAACGCCCTGCTGCAGCACTTCGTCGGCGAGCTGGAACGCTTCCTTGAAGGTGGTTTCCGCCTTGGCGACCAGGAACAGGTTCTGGTTGGGAATGACGATCAGCGTGTCGACATGCTTCTGCAGCTCGTCGATACCCGCTTCGGCCGCGCGCATGCGGCGCGTCCCTTCGAACAGGAACGGCTTGGTCACCACGCCCACGGTGAGCACGCCGCGCTTGCGCGCCGCCTCGGCGATGACCGGGGCCGCACCGGTGCCGGTGCCGCCGCCCATGCCCGCCGCGATGAACACCATGTTCACCCCGTCGAGCGCGTCCTCGATATCCTGCACGGTTTCCTCGGCTGCGGCCTTGCCCACTTCGGGGCGGGCGCCTGCGCCGAGCCCGCCGGTGATATCCGGACCGAGCTGGATGCGCTTTTCGGAAGGGGACGTGCTGAGCGCCTGCGCATCGGTGTTGGCGACGATGAAATCGACGCCTTCGATCTTCGCTTCCATCATGTTGGCGATGGCGTTGCCGCCCGCACCGCCGACGCCGACGACCATGATCTTGGGACGAAGATCGTCGTCCGATGCCGGTCCGATATTGATACTCATCAAGAGTCCCCTGGGTATTCGAAAGTCACGTGCTGGCTTTATGTCACAACACTGGCACAAAGCGAATCGCAGATCGAAGCCGCGCCAGCCTTATCCACAAGGCCTAAAGGCGGAATCCGGCTCCGCATCAAGCCTCAGAAGTACTCACGCACCGCTTGAAAAACACGGTTGACCAGACCCATACCCCGATAACGCTTGGTCGGCTGGTAGCGCGGCCCGACCGAACGGATATCGACGGGATCGTCGGCGGCGTAGAGGCACAGCCCCGCGAGCGTGGCAAAACCCGGCGTCGCGTGCGCTTCGGGGAGGCCCTGCAGGACGGGCGGCTTGCCGATCCGCACCGGCCGGCCAAGTGCGCCCTGCATGAATTCGGCGACCCCGTGCAGTTCGGCCCCGCCGCCGGTCAGCACGACCTGCCCGCCCTGCGCGCCGGTGAAGCCCATGCTCTTGAGCGCCTTGCCGATCTCGGCGGTGGCGATGCCCAGCCGGTCGGTGACGATCGCCACTAGTTCGGCGCGCGCGATGCGATTGTGTTCGTCCGCCCCGCGCGCCAGCGGTCCGCCCGGTTCTTCGCCCGGGCCATTGACCGGGATCATCTCGCGGTGGTCGGTCGGGCTGGCGATCGCCGAGCCCGAAACGCATTTGAGCCGTTCGGCCTGGCTGCGGCGAATGCCGAGCGAGGACGCGATGGCATCGGTGATGTCGTTCGACCCGATGGGGATCGACTTGAGCCCCAGCAGCATGCCCGCCGCATGCACCGAGACATTGGTGACCTGCGCGCCGATTTCGACCAGCGCGACGCCGAGGTCGCGTTCTTCGCCGGTCAGGCACGCATGCGCGGCGGCCAGCGGACTTGCGACGACGCCTTCGACATCGAGATGCGCGGTCTGCACCGCCTCGATCAGATTGCGCACCGGCGCGCCTTCGGCCAGCGTCACATGGACGTCGACGCCCAGCGCCTCGGCGTGCAGCCCCTTGGGATTGGCGACGCCGTGCGCACCGTCGAGCGTGTAATGCGCCGGCTGCGCATGCAGCACCATCCGCCCGTCGGGATGCAGATGATCGCGCGCGGCGTAGAGGAGGTGTTCGATATCGTCCTCTTCGATCCGGCGTCCGCCGATGGCGATCTCGACGCTGGAAATCCTGCTCGACAGCCCGGCGCCCGCGCAGCCGATCCACACGCTCTGGATCGAGGTGTTGGCGTTGGCCTCGGCCTTTTCCACCGCGGTGCGGATGGCGTGGCTCGCCGTGCGCATGTCGGTGACATAGCCGCGCTTGATCCCGTCGCTCGCCCGGTGGCTCGAACCCAGCACGATCATGGCGCCGTCTTCGGCCTGCCCCATGATCATCGCGGAAACGCGGAAGGACCCGATGTTCACCGCGCCGAAGACGCGGGTGATGCGGGGCTGCTGGGTCGCCATCAGTCGCTCCTGCCATTGAGCGACATCTGCTTCGGGCACGGCCCGTCGTCGCAGCGCAGATAGGCGCGGTCGGGCACGCGCATGTCGATGGCGATGGGCTTCCCGCCGATCAGCCGGTGCATCCCGTCGAGCTGGGCGAACTTGACCAGCGCGGGGGCGCCGAGGTCGCCTTCGGGCAGCGCCAGGAGCTGGCCCGAATTGAAGGTCAGGTTCCAGCGGCGATTGCCGACCCATTCGGCCGAGGCGATCTGCGGCTTCAGCGCGGGCGCGGCATCGAGCAGGCGGCCCAGCTCCTGGACCTGGCGCGCGGCTCCTGGCCCTTCGATCAGCAGCTTGCCTTCGGCCTCCTTCGCGCTCACCGGTTCGAGCTCGTGCCCCTGCGGGTCGATCAGCATCAGCCGGTCGGGCTTGCGCAGCACCGCGTGCGGGACGCGCTCGACGATATTGATCTTGAGCGTATCGGGCAGCTGGCGCGAGACGCGCGCATCGGCGACCCACGGCAGTTCGAGCAGCCGTTCGCGTACCTGGGCGAGGTCGACCAGCGGCATCGGGCGGTCCTGCTCCGCCAGCACGCGTTCGTAGACAAGTTGCTCGTTCATCCGCTCGACGCCCGATACCTGCACGCGGCTGACCTCGAAGCCCGACCGCGAAGCCGATTTCGCCAGTTCGGTCCGCGCCAGTTCGGGAACGCCCGCGAAGCTGGCAATGGTCCAGGCGATGCCCAGCCCCGCCGCCACGATGACGGTCAGGAAAAACCTGTGCCACTGCTCTTCGGAAAAGGGCAGTGCCGCCATCACCCGGTCGAGCAGGCCGCTGGTGTGCTTGCGCGCGGCATGCGCCTTCTGGCTGCGATTGCGCGCCGCGGCGGACCGGCGCACGCCGGTGGGCTTGCGCCTGACCTTAGCCATCGCCGCCGCCCGCCGTACCGGCATGGTCGCGCAGCGCGGCGGCCACGATCAATTCGCACAATTCGCCATATTCGATGCCCGCGAAGCGCGCCTGTTCGGGCACCAGGCTGAGCGGGGTCATCCCCGGCTGGGTGTTGGTTTCGAGGATGAACAGCCCGTCCTCGCCCTGTTCCTCGTCCCAGCGGAAATCGGTCCGGCTGGTGCCCTTGCAGCCCAGCACCCGGTGCGCCTTCAGCGCGTATTCGAGGCACAGGTCGGTGATCGCCTGCGGGATATCGGCGGGGCACATGTGATCGGTCCGCCCGTCGGTGTATTTGGCGTCGAAATCGTAGAACCCGCTCTTGGGTTTCAGCTCGGTCACTGCGAGCGCGCGCGGACCATCGGCGAAATCGACGACCGCACTGGTCATCTCGCGGCCCTTGATGAAGGGCTCGGCAAGCAGCTGCGGAAAGTCCTGCCACGGCCCCTTGGCGGTGCGCGCGATGGGATTGCCGTAGTCGCCATCATCGGTGACGATCGCCACCCCGACCGAGCTGCCTTCGTTGACGGGCTTCAGCACATAGGGCCGCGGCAGCGGATCGCGCTCGTGCAGATCGGCGCTCCTGACGATCCGCCCACCGGGCATCGGGATCCCCTGCGGCACCAGCGCCTGCTTGGTCAGTTGCTTGTCGATCGCGATCACCGACGTGGCGAGGCCCGAATGCGTATAGGGTACGCCCATCAGGTCGAGCATGCCCTGCACCGTGCCGTCTTCGCCGGGCACGCCGTGCAATGCGTTGAACACGACATCCGGCGCGGCCTCGGCGATGCGTGCCGCGACCTGCCGGTCCATGTCGATGCGCGTGACCCGGTGGCCGCGCTCCGCGAGCGCCTTGGCGATGCCCTCGCCCGACATCAGGCTGACGGGGCGTTCATTGGCCCAGCCGCCCATCAGCACGGCGATATGGAGCTTGGGTAGTTCGGTCATGACCTGTCCTGCTGCCGCCCGACGCGCTGGATTTCCCATTCGAGTTCGACCCCCGAATGCGCGTGGACACGGCGCTTCACTTCTTCACCCAGCGCTTCGATATCGGCGCTGGTTGCATCATCGACATTGATGAGGAAATTGGTGTGTTTTTCGCTGACCTGCGCGCCACCCAGTTTGAGGCCGCGGCAGCCGGCGGCATCGACCAGTTCCCACGCCTTCTGGCCGGGAGGGTTCTTGAAGGTCGAGCCCCCCGTCCTGGTGCGCAGCGGCTGCGAATTCTCGCGCGCATCGCCGATTGCGTCCATCTTCGCGCCGATTTCGGCCGGGTCGCCCGGCTGCCCCTGGAAACGTGCGCCGACCACCACGGCACCTTCGGGCAGCTGCGAATGGCGATAGCTGTAATGCAGGTCAGCCGCAGCCAAGGTGACCAGCGCGCCATCGGGCATCACGACATCGCAATCGATCAGCACATCGGCAACCTCGCGGCCGTAGGCACCGCCGTTCATCCGCACGAAGCCGCCCACCGTCCCGGGAATACCGCGCATGAATTCGACCCCGGCAATGCCCGCATCGCGGGCAGTCGATGCCACCAATATGCCATGCGCGCCCGCCCCGCAGGAAAGCACGTGCCCGTCCTCGACGTCGATCCCGGCGAAGGGCTTGCCCAGCTTGATCACCACGCCTGCTACCCCGCCATCGCGCACGATGAGATTGGACCCCAGCCCGAGCGCCATCAGCGGCAGGCGCCCGTCCAGCCGCTGGAGGAACAGCTCGAGATCCGCGCGATCGGCCGGCTCGAACAGCCAGTCGGCCGCGCCGCCGGCCTTGAACCACACCAGTTTCGCCAGCGGCGCATCGGGAGTCAGCTTGCCGCGCAGGCCCTGCGTGTCGATCGGGGCAGCCCCTGCGCTCATGCCGAACTGGCCTTGGCAATTCCGTTGGCGAGCCCCGCCGCCCAATAGGTGATATCGCCCGCGCCCAAGCAGACGACGAAATCGCCCGCCGCGAGATCGTCCGCCAGCTTCGCGGCCAGATCGTCCTCGTCCTCAACGCTCTGCACCGCGCGGTGGCCACGCGCCTTGAGTCCGGCGACCAGTGCCTCGGCATCGGCGCCCTCGATCGGATCTTCGCCCGCCGCATAGACCGGGGTCACATAGACTTGGTCGGCCTCGTTGAAGCAGCTCTGGAATTCATCCATCAGGTCGCGCAGGCGGGTGTAGCGATGCGGCTGGACCACGGCGATGACGCGCCCCGTCCCGGCGCTTTCGCGCGCCGCCCCCAGCACCGCGCGGATTTCGACCGGGTGATGGCCGTAATCGTCGATGATCGTCGCCACGCCCGCGCCGCTGGGCACTTCGCCAACCTTGGTGAAGCGGCGCCGGACACCGCCAAAGGCCGAAAAGCCGTTGCAGATGACCTCGTCGGGGCAGCCCATCTCGATCGCCACCGCAATCGCGGCGAGCGCGTTCTGGACATTGTGGCGTCCCGGCATCGGCAGGCGCACGCCTTCGATCCGGCGATCCTCCTGCCCGCGGCGGCGCACGATCACGTCGAACACATTGCCGCCCGCATCGGGGCGGATGTTCACCCCGCAGATATCCGCCTGCAGGTTGAAGCCGTAGGTCACGACATTGCGGTCACGCACCTTGCCGATCACTGCCTGTACTTCGGGGTGATCGATGCACAGGATCGCCGCGCCATAGAACGGGACGTTATGGATGAATTCGACGAAGGCGTCCTTCACCCCGTCGAAATCGCCGTAATGGTCGAGGTGCTCGGGATCGATATTGGTGACCACCGCGATGGTCCCGTCGAGCCGCAGGAAGCTGCCGTCGCTCTCGTCGGCCTCCACCACCATCCATTCGCTGTCGCCCAGCCGTGCGTTCGAACCATATTGTTCGATGATCCCGCCATTAATCACGGTAGGATCGATCTTGCCGGCATCGAGCAGCGCGGCGATCATGCTGGTGGTGGTGGTCTTGCCGTGCGTCCCGGCGACCGCGACAGTGGATTTCAGCCGCATCAGTTCGGCCAGCATCTCCGCGCGGCGGACCACGGGAATGCGGTTTTCCAGCGCATAGGCGACTTCGGGATTGGTCCGCTTGACCGCGGTCGAGGTCACGACGACCGCCGCGCTTGCGACGTTTTCGGGGGCGTGGCCGATCACCACTTCGATCCCGCGCTGGCGCAACCGTTCCACGGTCGCGCTTTCCTTCATGTCGGAACCCTGCACGGTGTAGCCGAGATTGTTCATCACCTCGGCAATCCCGGACATGCCGATGCCGCCGATGCCGACGAAATGAACGGTCCCGATATCGGTTGGAACGCCTCTCATTCCGCACTCTCCCGCACTGCACCCTGTCCGGCCGGCAGGCCCTGCGAAGCGCCCCGGGCGTTGTTGGCGCCGACGCGAATTACATCCATCATATCTGCTCCGCCGAAGCTTTCGACGAGATCGGCGAGATCCTCGACCGCGCGCGGACGGCCGCAATTCCAGGCGGCATGCGCCGCGCGGCCGAGCCCTTGCGGGTTGTCCGCCAGCGCCTTGATCTGCTTGGCCAGTTCCTTGGCATTGAAGCGTTCCTGGCGGATCACGCGCGCGCCGCCGGCTTTCGCCAGTTCGCGGGCGTTAGCGGCCTGGTGATCATCGGTCGCGATCGGCAACGGAATGAGGATCGCCGGCCGCCCGACGGCAGTGAGTTCGGCAATGGTCGATGCCCCGGCGCGGCCGATGAACAGATGCGCATCGGCCAGCCGCGCCGACATGTCCTCGAAATAGGTCGCCAGTTCGGCGGGTATGGCATGGTTGCGATACCGCTCGCGCACGGCGTCGAGATCTTCGGGGCGGCATTGCTGGGTGACCTGCAACCGCTGGCGCAGCGCGGGGGGAAGCATCGACAGCCCGTCGGGCACCACTTCGGACAAGACGCGGGCGCCCTGGCTGCCGCCGGTCACCAGCACCCGCAGCAGGCCTTCCTCGCCCAGCGGCGGGAAGGGTTCGTCGCGCAGCGACAATACGCCCGCGCGTACCGGATTGCCGACCAGATGCACTCTCCGGGAATGTTTGGGATCGAGCCGTTCGACTTCCGGATAGGCAGTGGCGATCGCATCGACGTGCCGCGCGAACAACCGGTTCACCCGGCCCAGCACCGCGTTCTGTTCATGCACCACGGTGGGCACACCCGCGCTCTTCGCCGCCAGCACGGTCGGCAGCGACGGGTAACCGCCGAACCCGACCACCGCGCTGGGCTGGAAACTGTCGAACAGGCGCAGCGCCATGCGCCGGCCCTGCAGCACCGCGCGGATGCCCTTGATCCAGCTCAGCGGGTTCTTGCCGAACCGGCCCGCGGGAATGACATGGGCAGGCAGGAAATCGGGTTTGCCCGGGATTTGCGCGCCGCGCGTATCGGTGATCAGCGCGACGTGATGGCCGCGCCGTTCGAGTTCGGTGGCCAGCGCGAAGGCGGGCAACAGATGTCCGCCCGTCCCCCCGGCGGCAAGGACATAATGGCGGCTGGCACCGGTCATGGGTGGATCTCGCGGTGCGGGGAAGGCGCGGTGTCTTTCATCGGGGCCGTCTGCCCGAAGCCGAGCCTGTCGCCAAGCCCAATGGTCCGGCTTTTCAGGAACGGATTGCGCCGCGTTATCGCCAGCAGCAGACCGACATTGAGGCAGATCGCAATGGTCGACGATCCGCCATAGCTGACCAGCGGCAAGGTCATCCCCTTCGACGGGAAAAGCTGCAGGTTGACCAGGATATTGATGAACGCCTGTCCGCCGAGCAGCGCGATCAGGCCAGCCCCGGCCAGCAGCGCGAACAGGTCTTCTTCGTCGAGCAGGCGCATCAGCACGCGCCCGACAATGGCGAGATAGACCAGCACGATCAGCGCGCAGGCAATCAGGCCGAATTCCTCGCCGATGACGCTGAAGATGTAGTCGGTATGCGCTTCGGGCAGGCTCATCTTGCGGATGCCGAGGCCGTAACCCGCGCCCGTCCAGCCGCCCGCCGTCAGCGTGCGTGCTCCCAGATCCACCTGGTCGTAGGCGGTCCCCCCGCCGATGAAGCTGTCGATGCGGTGGCGGGCGTTGTCATAGAGGAAATAGGTCGCGGTCAGCGCAATGATCACGCCGCCGATCACTGCCCCCATCCGCTTCATGTCGATGCCCGACAGGATCATCGCGACGAACCACACGCCCGCAAACAGGATCGTGCCGCCGAAATCGGGCTGCATCATCATCAGCGCGGCGATCAGCGCGACATAGGCGGTGGCGATGCCCGCCACCGGCATGTTGGGATCGCGCATCCGCCACGACAGGATCCAGGCCGTGGCGATGGCGAAGCCGGGCTTGAGGAATTCCGACGGCTGGAACTGCATCCCCAGATTGATCCACCGCCGTGCGCCGTTGATTTCCGCGCCCACCAGCGGGACGAGGAACAGCAGCCCGGTCATGCCCGCGGCCAGCAGCAGCCCGAACCGCCGCGCGCTGTCGCGGGTCAGCATCGACACGCCGAACAGCGTGCCCAGCGCAAGCATCTGCCAGGCAAGGTGGCGGTAGAAGAAATACAGCGGATCGAGCGTCTGGCTGGAAGTGGAGAGACGATCGGCGCTGGCCGGGCTGGCGGCAGCCACCGCGATCGTGCCGAAGCTCATCAGCAGCAGCACGAGCAGCAGCAGCACGCGGTCGATCTCGCGCCACCAGATCTTGAGCTCGGACCAGCGCGACAGTTTGCCCTTGGGCATATGCGCGGGCTGGCGCTTGCCGGGAACGTAGGGCTGCATCGTGTTCATGCCAGCCCCTCCACCAGCGCGCGGAAATGGTCGCCGCGTTTCTCGAAGTCGGCATATTGGTCGAAGCTGGCGCAGGCGGGGCTGAGCAGGACCGTATCGCCCGCCGCGGCCTTCGCAGCGGCACTGGCCACCGCGCGGTCGAGCGTTTCGCACTGCTCGACCGAAATGCGACCTTCGAGCAGCGCGGCGAAGTCGGGTCCGGCCCTGCCGATGGTATAGGCCGCCTTGACGCGGCCCAGTTCGGCCTCGCACTCGCCCAGTCCCGGCTCCTTGCCGAGCCCGCCGACGATCCAGTGAATGTTCTCGAACGCGGCCAGCGCGGGCGCCGAAGCGGCGGTGTTGGTGCCCTTGCTGTCGTTGACATAGGCAACGCCGGAGATTTCCGCGACGCGCTCCATGCGGTGCGGCAGGCCGGGATAGCTCTTGAGCGCGGCGCGGATCTGCGCGGTCGGGATGCCCAGGATATCGCAGGCTTCAATGGCCGCTGCGGCATTTTCGCGGTTGTGCGGACCTTGCAGCGACGGCCACTCGGCCTGCTCGCCCGGCGCGATTCCCCGGTTCTGCAGCACATCCTCGAGAATGCTTGCGATCGAACCTTCGGCGAACTGCCCCAGCACCCGCGCATCGGTGAACCGGGCGATCGCGTTCTGGCCGCGCGTCTGCATTGCCAGCAGGCGCGACTTGCTGGCAGCGTATTTGGCGAAATCGCCGTCATAGCGGTCGAGATGGTCGGGGGTGATGTTGAGCAGCACCGCCACGTCGCAAGCGAGCGAATAGGTCAGGTCGATCTGGTAGCTCGACAGTTCGAGCACATAAACCCCGCCTTCGGGCAGCGGCTCCTGCTCGAGGATCGGCAGGCCGATATTGCCGCCCATAGTGGCCGGCACGCCCGCCTCTTTCAGCATGTGGTGAACCAGCGCCGTGGTAGTCGACTTGCCATTGGTACCGGTGATGCCGACGACCTTGTGCCGCGGCAGCGCGGCGCGCGCCTGCGCGAAAAGTTCGATATCGCCGATCACCGGCACGCCGGAACTGTCGGCATGCGGCTTGATCGGATGGGTGTTGAGCGGAACGCCGGGACTGACCACCATTCCCGCATAGCCGGCAAGGTCCGCTTCCAGCGGGTCGGCGACCGCGCAGCGCCCGGCGAAGGCCGCGCGCGCTTCGGCGCGGTCGTCCCACACCAGCACGTCGGCACCCGCCGCCAGCAGCGCTTCGGCCGTTGCCCGGCCGGACCGCGCCAGTCCGAGAACGGCGTATTTCTTGTCCTTCCAGGCGGGCGAAGTGATCATCGTAGCTTGAGCGTCGCGAGCCCCATGAGTGCGAGCACGATGGCGACGATCCAGAAGCGGATCACGACCTTGCTCTCCGACCAGCCAAGCTGTTCGAAATGGTGGTGGATGGGGGCCATGCGGAAGACCCTTTTCCCCGTACGCTTGAACCAGAACACCTGAATGATGACCGACAACGCCTCGAAGACGAACAATCCCCCCACTATTGCCAGTACGACCTCGTGGTGCGTGGCGACGGCGATCGCGCCCAGCGCGCCGCCGAGCGCGAGCGAGCCGGTGTCACCCATGAACACTGCAGCGGGCGGCGCGTTGAACCACAGAAAGGCGAGCCCCGCGCCCATGATCGCGGCGCAGAAGATCGCCAGTTCGCCCGCGCCCGCCACGTGCGGGATGCCGAGATATTCGGAATAGTCCACGCGGCCGACCAGATAGGCGATCAGCGCAAAGGTGCCTGCCGCGATGATCACCGGCATGGTCGCAAGCCCGTCGAGCCCATCGGTCAGATTGACCGCATTGCCCGCCCCCACGATCACGAAAGCCGCGAAGACGAAGTAGAAATAGCCCAGCTCGATCCCGAAATCGTTGACGAAGGGGACGTAGAGGAAAGTGTTGATCTGGCCGACGATCAGATAGCTGGCGACGCCCGCGATCGCGAATTCCAGCAGCAACCGGACCTTGCCCGAAACGCCCTTGTGGCTGGCCTTGGAAACCTTGTCGTAATCGTCGAGAAACCCGATCAGCCCGAAGCCCAGCGTGACCGCCAGGCAGGCCCAGATGAACGGATTGCTCAGATCCATCCAGATCAGCACCGCCAGGCTCAGGCTGATCAGGATCATCAGCCCGCCCATGGTCGGCGTGCCGCGCTTGGCGAGGTGGCTCTGCGGGCCATCCTCGCGGATCGGCTGCCCCTTGCCCTGCCGCACACGCAGCATGTCGATGAACCGCGGACCGATGACGAGACCGATGAACAGGGCGGTCATCAACGTCGCGCCGGCGCGGAATGTCTGGTACCGCACGAGGTTGAAGACGCCTTCGAAATTCAACCATTCGGCGAGCAAATAAAGCAATCGAGCCTCTCGTCGCGCCTAGCTGGCGCGGGTGAAATGATCCACGAGCCGGCCAAGTCCGACCGAGTTGGAGCCCTTGACCAGCACGGCGTCGCCCGCGACTACGCCGAAGTCCTCGAGCAACCCGATCGCCTCGTCGGCGGTCTGGCAATGCGCCCAGGCGAACGGCTTGCCAAGAACGGGGCTTTGCGGTTTCCCCAGTTCCTGCGCCAGCGCGGCCATCTCGTCGCCGACGAGCAAGGCGTAGTCGACATCGGCCGCCAGTACGGGCTCGGCCAGCGCGGCATGGAACTGCGGACCGAAATCGCCCAGTTCCTTCATCGACCCGAGCACGGCGATCCGGCGTCCGGAGGGCGTCTGCCCCAGTTGGGCGAGCGTCGCGCGCATGCTGGCGGGATTGGCGTTGTAGCTTTCGTCGATCAGCAGCGCCTTGCCGCCGGGCACCGCGATGCCGTGCCGGGCGCCGCGGCCCTTGAGCCCACCCATTTCCGCCAGCGCCAGTCCGGCAGCGGCCATGTCGCCGCCCGCGGCCCGGACTGCAGCCATCACCGCGAGCGAGTTGATCACCCAGTGATCGCCGGGTTCGGCCACGGTGTAGCACAGCCGGCCTTCGGGAAATTCGCAGGTCACCAGGCTGCCGCCATTGGCGCTGGGGATCGCGTCCAGCAGGCGGACATCGGCAGAGCGGGCACGGCCGAAGCTGACCACGCGCGCGCCGACATCCCTGGCGGCGCGTTCGAGCGCCGCGCTATGTTCACTGTCGGTGGGGATGACTGCCGTGCCGCCCGGCTCGAGCCCGGCGAAGATCTCCGCCTTGGCCGCAGCAATGGCATCCATGCTGCCGAGGTTCTCGATATGCGCGGGTGCGATCGTCGTGATGACAGCGACATGCGGTCGGACCTGCGCGGTGAGATCCGCGATTTCGCCTGCGTGGTTCATGCCCATTTCGAAAATGGCGAACCGGCTGCGCGCGGGCATGCGCGCCAGGCTGAGCGGAACCCCGACATGGTTGTTGTAGCTACGCGTCGACCGATGCGCCGCGCCGCGGCTGGCACGTTCGAGGCTCGCGAAGATCGCTTCCTTGACCCCGGTCTTGCCGACCGAACCGGTCACCCCGATAACCGTCGCCTCGACCCGGCTGCGCGCGGCCCGTGCCAGCGCTTCGAGCGCGGCAGTGGTATCCTCGACGAGAATGTGCGGCCAATCGACAGCGCGATCGACGATCGCTCCCGCTGCGCCATTGGCGAAGGCCTTGTCGAGGAAACGGTGGCCGTCCATCGCCTCCCCCTTCAGGGCAATGAAAAGATCGCCATTGATGACATCGCGGCTGTCCATCTCGACGCCCGCGACCTGGAAATCATGGCTGGCGGCGCCGCCCACCGCTTCGGCGATGCTGCGCGCATCCCACAGGGTCAGCGGCAGCCGGTCACGCGGGTCGGCGGGCCATTCGATATAGGCCGGATGGCGCAGGATGGCGGCGCTCATGCGGCACTCCTGGCAATTTCCGCGACGCATTCGCGCGCGACATCGACATCGTCGAAGGGCAGCACTCGCATGTTATCTCCCGATCCGATGATCTGACCCGTTTCATGTCCTTTGCCGGCGACGAGGACGATGTCCTCCGCGCCCGCTTCGGCGATGGCTGCGAGAATGGCTTCGCGACGCCCGCCTATCTCGCGCGCTTGCGGCGCACCCTCAAGCACCTGCCGGCGGATATCCGCAGGATCTTCGCCGCGCGGATTGTCATCGGTGACGATGACGACATCGCTCGCCTTGGCCGCAGCAGCACCCATCGGTGCACGCTTGCCGTGATCGCGGTCGCCGCCCGCACCAAAAACGGTAATCAGCCTGCCCGACACATGCGGGCGCAGCGCGGCAACCGCCGCCGCGATCGCATCGGGCGTATGCGCGTAATCGACATAGATCGGTGCGCCCGAAGGCGCGATCGCCGCACGCTCGAGCCGTCCGCGAACCGGCTGGAGCCGCGCGACCGCATCCCAGACCCGGCTGGCTTCGGTCCCGGTAGCAAGCGCAAGGCCCGCCGCCGTCAGCGCATTGGACACCTGATAGGCGCCGATCAGCGGCAGTTCGATTGTCCGCTCCTGCCCGGCATGTTCGACGGTCAGCGACTGCCCGAGCTGGGTCGGCTCGCGATTGACGAGGCGGATCGCTTCGCCCTGTTCGCCGACGGTCATCACGGCGAGCCCGCGGGTGCGCGCATGCTCGACCACGCGGGCATTCCAGCCGCTGTCGCCCGACCCCATCCAGATCACTGCCGCTGCACCATCGGTTACGACTTCATCGAACAGCCGCATCTTGGCCGCGAAATAGTCTTCCATGTCGGCATGGTAATCGAGGTGATCGCGGCTGAAGTTCGTGAAGCCGGCGGCCATCACGGGCACGCCTTCATTGCGGAATTGCGCCAGTCCGTGGCTCGACGCTTCATAGGCGACATGCGTAACGCCCTCGCGCGCCAGGCCGCTGAGGTTGGAAAGGAAAGTTACGATATCGGGCGTGGTCAGTCCGGTCGAAACGCTTTCGTCGGGCGTGGTGACGCCGAGCGTGCCGATGCTTGCCGCGCGTTCCCCCGCCATGCGCCAGATCTGACGGGTCATCTCGACGGTGGAGGTCTTGCCGTTGGTGCCGGTCACCGCGACGATATGGTCGGGCACGGGGGTGAAGAACTGCGCTGCGAGGGCCGCGAAAGCGCGGCGCGGTTCCGGATCGGCGATATGGACCGCGCCTTCGACTGTCGCTTCGGGCCGCGCCACCACCGCGATGGCTCCGCTTTCGATCGCCGCGGGAATGAAGTCCTCGCCGTTTACCTGCGTACCCTGAAACGCACCGAAGACGGTGCCTGGTGCGACCTTGCGATTGTCGATTGCGAAGCCGGTCACGTTGGCATCGCCATCGCAGGCAAATCCCGCCGCGGCGCAGAGTTTGGCAAGCTTCACTTGTTCGCCTCCGGGATGAGCGGCTTGAGATCGGAAATATCGACATCGCGCGTATCGTCGGGGCGCACGCCGATCAGCGGGCCGATGCGCGGCACCAGGCGCTTGACGATCGGGGCGGCATTCCACGCGGCGGTACGCTGGTAGGAGCTGGCCAGCGTGCCGCGGGGTTCGTCCAGCATGGCAATCACGACATAGCGGGGACGGTCCATCGGGAAGGCGGCGGCGAAGGTCGAAACCAGCGCGGTCTTGCGATAGCCGGCACTGCCGCCGGGCTTTTCGGCCGAGCCAGTCTTGCCGCCCACGCGGTAACCCGGCGCATCGGCGTTCTTGCCCGTGCCGTATACGGCGATCGCGCGCAGCAGCTGGCGCATCCGGCTGGAAGTCGACGCCTTGAACACGCGGCGACCCTTGGGCGCTTCGCCCGGCCCCAGCTTCCTGAGTGTCGCGGGGCGCCAGATGCCGCCATTGACCATTGCCGCATAGGCGCTTGCGAGATGCAGCGGGGTAACGGCGATACCGTGGCCATAGCCGACCGTCATCGAACGCAGGCGCGGCCACTTCTTGCCCGGCCAGATCGGGAAGCCCTTGGCGGGCAGTTCGATATAGGGCCGCTCGTTCATGCCGAGATCGATCATCGTGCGGCGCATGCGTTCGGGGCCAAGCTCGTCCGCCAGCCGCGCGGTCACGGTGTTCGACGAATGGATCAGCGCCTCGACCACGTTGAGATCGGGCCCCATCGGGTGGCTGTCCTTGATCGCGAAGCGGCCGACCTTGACCGGGCTCGCATCCCACCGGCGGCCGAGATTGCGCACCACGCCGGCATCGATCGCGGCCGCGACCGACAGCGGCTTGAAGGTCGAACCGAGTTCGTAGACTTGGTTGGTCACGCGGTTGAACATCAGTTTCTGGCCGCGCGCATCGATCTTGTTGGGATCGAATTCGGGCAGGGAAGCCAGCGCCAGCACTTCGCCGGTGTCGACATCGAGCACGATGCCCGCACCGCCCTGCGCCTGCACCAGTTTCATCCCGCGGCGCAGCTCGTCCTCGAGCGCGCCCTGCACGCGGGAATCGATCGACAGGGCGATCGGGGTGCCGCGCGTCGCCGGATCGGACAGATGCGCGTCGAGCACCTGCTCCATCCCCACGCGGCCCGTTCCATCCGCCGCGACATAGCCGAGCACATGCGCCGCCATCGAACCTTGCGGATAGTGACGGTCGTTCTCCATCGGCATCTCGAGTGCGAGTTCGCCGATGTCCTGCACCCGGTTGGCATCCTCGGGCAGCACCCGCCGGCGGATATAGCCCTGCTTGCCCGCTGCCAGCTGCGCGGTGACCGCGGCTTGATCGAGATCCGGGAAAATGTCCTTCAGCTTGCCCGCGACCACCGCCGGATCGCGGACCAAAGGCGCACCGTCTTCGCCCAGTGCAGTGGGATTGAACCACAGCGCATAGGCGGGGAAGGCCCGCGCCAGCGGCACGCCGTTGCGATCGGATATCTCGCCGCGAGGCGGCAGCAGCGCTTCTTCGAGCGAAGTGCCGCGCGCGCCATTGTCCGAGGCCCCGAGATAGCCGATGCGCACCAGCGCAAGCAGCGTCACGAAGACGAAGCCGAGCGCGACCCACAACAGGCGCCAGCGTGCCAGCGAGAGCGATTCCTGCCGGATGGTAACCAGCTGCACGCGGCCCGAGGCCACGGCCATGCTCACCGCACCATATCCGCTTCTGCCCGCGGCGATTGCAGGGCCGAAGCCGGAAAAGGCGTTCATTGGCCCGCCTCGGCGACGCTGGCCATTCCGGCCACGGGGCTCGCCAGCCGTTCGGCAAGCCCGCCGGCGGCGATCAGGTCATGCCTTTCGGAGCGCTCCGCCCGTTCGGGCGCGGCATCGCCTTCTTCACCCGTGATCCATTCGGCCAGCAGGCCGTCGCTTTCGGGAGCGGGCCGGTTGAGCGCCACCCGCACCGGCTCTGGTGCATCGATCCCGCGCGGCGAACCCAGCGCGGCAAGCTGGCGCTCGCTTTCGAGATACTGATCCGCGCGCGGCGCGGCATAGCCGAACTCAACTGCATTCCAGTCAGACAATTGCTGCTGGCTGGCGCGGGTTTCGAACTCGGTTTCGAGCATCAGCTTGGCGCGCTGCGCCGCGATGATCTGCCGCTCTGCAAGGCGCACGTCGCTCTTCACCGCGTTGACCTTGAAGGTCAGCGCGAGCAGCAGCGCGAAACACACGGCCAGCACCAGCGCCCAGCCGATCTGGCGAATGCGCGAACCGCCGACCATCACGCGGCCTCCCGCGCGGGCACGGCGGTGCGCGTGGCGTGACGCAGCACCGAAGAGCGGGCGCGGGGATTGCGCTCGATCTCGGCCTCGCCCGGCATGATTGCCTTGCTGACCTGCAAAAAGACCGGATCGTCCTGCGCCGCCAATGGGACGTGCCGCGAGGCGCTCGGGGTTGAGGATGCCTCGCGCAGGAAGCGCTTGACGATCCGGTCTTCGAGGCTGTGGAAGCTGACCACCGCGAGGCGGCCTCCTTCACACAACAAGCGTTCGGCGGCCGACAGTCCGTGCGACAGTTCGTCGAGCTCGCCGTTGATGTGAATGCGCACCGCCTGGAAGGTCCGGGTGGCCGGATCCTTCTTGTCGTGCGGCTTGTACCCCAGCGCCTTGCGCACGATGCGCGCGAGTTCGCCGGTCGTCTCCAGCGGCCGCGCGGCCACTATGGCGCGGGCCACCCGGCGCGACTGGCGCTCTTCGCCGTAGAGGTAGAGCACATCGGCAATGGACTTTTCGTCGGCCGTGTTGAGGAAATCGGCCGCGCTCTCGCCATCCTGGCTCATCCGCATGTCGAGCGGGCCGTCGGATGAAAAGGCAAAGCCGCGATGCGCCTGGTCGAGCTGCATGGACGAGACACCGATATCCATGACGATCCCGTCGACCCGAGCGACGCCGGCAGCCGTCATGACTTCCGCCATTTCCGAAAAGCGGTGCGGGTGCAGCACCAGCCGCGGCGGATCGACCTTCGTCTCGGGCCATGCCTCGCCCGCCGCGATCGCATCGGGATCGCGGTCGAAAGCATGGACCGTCGCGCCGCGTTCGAGCAGCGCACGCGTATAACCGCCGGCGCCGAAGGTGGCGTCGATCACGACATCGCCGGGCTGCGGATCGAGCGCGGCGATCACTTCGTCTAGCAGGACGGGAATGTGCGGGGCACCGGTCATTTGCCCTTGGCCTTCGCATCGGCAAGGAAGCTGGCGCAGGCCGCCTTCGCGCCCGCCCAATCGTCGCCCATCTGGGCCAGTTCCACGGGGTTCCACAGCGTGAAGAACCGTCCGCCGCCCTGGAAATAGAGCCCGTCTTCGATCTTGCCGAGGATGCGCAGGTGATCGGGCATGACGAAGCGGCCGCTGTCGTCGAAGGGCAGCTCCTGGAAACCGAACAGCTGGCTCGAGCGGGTATCGCGATCGAATTCACGGCCCAGGCGGACGGCAAGCTCTTCCTCGCGGTCGAGCTGCGCTTCCAGTTCGGGTTTGCGCGAAAGGCCGAAGCCGACGAGGCAATTCCAGCTGGCGTGCTTGGAGAGACACAGGACGCGACCGTCGCTGCTGTCCTTCACGGCCTTGCGAAAAAGGGGAGGAAGCACAAAGCGGCCCTTGTCGCCCGCGGGCGAATAAGCCTGACCGCTATACCCTCCGAATGACACTTTCCCCGAACCTCGATTGCGGTTTCGCTTACCTCCTCATCGGACAAAACTTTCCCGGCCCGCCCGAACGCATGGGCGAGACGCATCGCCTGCCGGCGAAACGCGCAGTGACAGTGGTGTCCGATGTGATTGCGGTTTATCGCGGGTACGGCGGGGATGGAAGGGAAATTTGCGGGATTTTACGGGACAAGCCGACAAGCACCTGTTTTATTGAACTAATTTCGTCGGCGGGAGGGTTCGAATTCGTTACCAAATCGCTAACGAACACGCTGTAAGCGCACGCATTTCCGGCGAGAATGAGCATCATCCCCAGCTTTCCCCGAAGTTTTCCCGTAAAATCCCGCTCAATCGCGCGGAAGCGATTCCCGCGCGCCGAACCCGCTGAGCAGCGCCTGCAGCGCTTCCTTGCGCCGGGAGGGAACGGGTGCGCTGCCATCCCAGTCGAGCAGCGCCGCATCGGCCAACAACAATGCCGTGCCCTGCCCCACGGCGCAGCGCGCGACCAGGCCCTCGTCATGCGTGGTGCATGTGCGCTTTTCCGCGCCGCTATCGCTGCGCACGAAGCGGCCATGCAGCCGCACGGGTACGGGCAGGCCAGCGACTGGCAACACCCGCTCCTCGCCCGGTTGCGTTTCGTCGAAAGTCAGCTCCAGCCCCCAATGGTCGAACAGCGGCGAGAGCAGCACCACGTCCTGCGGCCGGCGGCGATCGCCGATTGGGTATTCCGAATGGCGTGTCAGCATGGGATCGGCGAATATCAGCGCCTCCCCGCCAGCGGTCAGCCACTGGTCGAACGAGACGTTCTCCGACGGCGCCAGAGCGCGCGGCTGCGCCAGGATCACCCGGTCTATCCCTGCCAGTGCGTCGGGTTCGAGCGTGTCGAGCGGCACCAGATCGTAGCGCGATTCCAGTTCGACTCGCACCCAGTCCGGCTCCGCCCCGGAATCGATGAGCGCGGCGACATCGCCTTCGCCCCAATAGATCGGCAGTGTCGAGAACAGGCCGAGGCGCGGCTTAGCCGGGGCCGTCTCCTCCGCCGGCCCCGCCGAGCAGGCGGCAATCAGCAGCGCCAGCGCTACCGACAGGCTAGTTCGCCGGCGGAAGCGCATCGCTGGGCATCGGGGGGTCGAGTGTCGGTGATGCGCTGGGCGTCGCCGAGGGCTGGGCGGGCAGGTCCGGCACGACACCGGCTTCGACCAGCGGGTCGTTGCGGGCCGGGGCGGAGGTCGGTTCGGTCGTCGACGCGGCCGCGGGTACGGTCGTCGCGTCGGTTTCGGCCGCGCGGTTCTGGATGACGCTGGCGAGGCCCACCAGCAGGATCATCATGACGATACCGGTCGTGCCGATCTGCAGGCGCTGCATCGACCGTTCACGCCGGGCATCCTTGCCCGGAACGTCGGGCAACTCGCCCATTGGCGGCTTGCGGCTCATGTCGAAGAATTGGTGCACGCCCCGAACCTAGGCACGCCCGGGCAACAGTCAATCGCCGCTTTGCAACCAATCGAACACCGGCAGGCCCTTCGCGGCCAGCCATTCGGCGCTGTAAAGCGTCGAGAGATAGCGGAAGCCGGTGTCGCACAGGATGGTGGCGACGCGCGGATTCTGGCGCCCTTCGGCCACCAATTGCTTGCCCAGCGCAATCGCGCCGGCGACATTGATGCCCGAGGACAGGCCAAGGCACAGACCTTCTTCGCGAAGCAGGCGAGCGACCCATGTCAGGCCTTCCTCGTCCGAAATGCGGAACTGCGTATCGATCGGCGCACCTTCGAGATTGCCGGTGATGCGTCCCTGCCCGATGCCTTCGGCGACCGAAGACCCTTCGGCCTTCAGCTCGCCACTGGCGAAGTAGTTGTACAGCGCCGCGCCATGCGGGTCGGTCAGCGCGATGGTGACGGTTTCGTCCAGTTCCTTCAGCCCCATTCCGACACCCGCGATCGTGCCGCCGGTGCCCGCCGCGCAGGTAAAGCCGTCGATCCGGCCCTCGAGCTGGTCCCACAGTTCCCTGGCGGTGGTTTCGATATGGGCCTTGCGATTGGCGGTGTTGTCGAACTGGCCGGCCCAGACCGCGCCGTCGAGTTCTTCCGCCATGCGGCGCGAGACGTGCTGGAAATGGTTGGAGTCGGCATACTTCGTCGGCGGAACGGTGACCAGTTCCGCACCCAGCGCGCGGAGCGTGTCCATCTTTTCCTTCGACTGGTTGTCGGGCATCACGATAATCGTGCGATAGCCCAACGCATTCGCCACCAGCGCGATGCCGATTCCGGTATTCCCTGCAGTCCCTTCGACCACCGTACCGCCGGGCTTGAGTTCGCCGCGCTCTTCCGCATCGCGTATGATGTAGAGCGCCGCGCGGTCCTTCACGCTGGCGCCCGGATTGGCAAACTCACACTTGCCGAAGATGTCGCAGCCGGCTTCGGCGCTCGGTCCCTCGAGGCGGACCAGCGGCGTGTTGCCGATAAGATCGAGCGTATGCTCGCGTACGGGGATTGCAGTCATGAGACCCGAATTAGGCTTGCCGACCCGACGCTGCAAACAACATCAGTCTTCAGGCGCGATAGTAACCTTCAGCCCATCGAGTTCGGCGGTGAAGGGAATCTGGCACGACAGGCGCGAGGTCGGCTGGCGGTGATCGGTGGATTCGAGCAGATCGTCCTCGTCCTCGCTCATTTCGGGGAGCTTGTCGGTGAACGCCGGATCGATATGCACATGGCAGGTCGCGCAGGAACAGCACCCGCCGCACAGCGCCAGCAGCTCGTCGAAGCCATTGTCGCGGATCGCTTCCATCACGGTCAGGCCGTCGGCGACGTCGATCTCGCTGGTTTCGCCTTCGCGGGTGGTCACGGTCAGTTTCGGCATTGCGTGTTTCCTCGGTTGCAAAGGGCCACTGGTCGACCCTATGCGTCGCGCTGCTATTCAATCGCGACGGGGAAGGCAAGCGCACTCGCCATGGGGCTGACCAACGCACAATTGCGCGCTGACCTTGATCGGGTGGCGGCGGCCGACCCCGTGGTTGCCGGCGCGCTGGAGCGTTGCGGTTATCCCGAGGAACGCATGCGCCCCACCGGTTACCGCACGCTGCTGCGGACGATCGTCGGCCAACAGGTCAGCGTCGCATCGGCGGATGCGGTGTGGGCCAAGCTCGAAGCAGAACTGGGCGAAGCCATGCCCGCGCACGAATTGCTGGCGCGCGATTTCGATACGCTGCGGGCCTGCGGCCTGTCGCGGCAGAAACAGGGCTATGCGCGTAGCCTGTGCGAACTGGTGGCCAGCGGCGAACTGGACCTTGCCGACCTTCCGCGCGACGACGAGGAAGCCATCGCCGAACTCACCCGGATCAAGGGGATCGGGCGCTGGTCGGCGGAAATCTATCTGCTTTTCGCCGAGGGGCGCGGCGACATCTGGCCGGCCGGCGACCTGGCGGTCCAGGAAGCGGTCGGACGCATGCTCGAACTGGCAGAGCGGCCGAGCGAAAAGGAAACCCGTACCATCGGCGAAGCTTGGCGGCCGCATCGCGGCGCAATGGCCATCTTCACCTGGCACGCATACACCAATGCCGCGCTCTAGCGCGCACCGAGGGAGACAGAGCATGGGCGATCGCAAGGCGATCTTCATTACCGGGGGCGGTTCGGGCATCGGACGCGCGGTCGCATTGCATTTCGCCGAACGCGGGTGGTTCGTCGGGCTCGGTGATATCGACAAGTCCGGCCTGCACGAGACGGCCGAATTGATCGGCAACGGCTTCGTCTATTCGCATGTCTTCGACGTGCGCGACCGCGCTGCCTGGGACGAGGCGCTCGAGGCGTTCTCGGTGGCGAGCGGCGGACGGATCGACGTGGTGTTCAACAATGCCGGCATCCCGCTGGGCGGATCGCTGATCGAGAACAGCGCCGAGGAAATCGAACGCTGTCTCGACATCAATCTGAAAGGCGTTCTGTTCGGCGCTCAGGCGGCCCATCCCCATCTGAAGAAAACCGCCCCGGGATCCTGCCTGCTCAACACCGCAAGCGCTGCCGGGATCTACGGCACTCCTGGCGCAAGCGTGTATTCGGCAACGAAATTCGGGGTGCGGGCGGTCACCGAAAGCCTCGACGGCGAATGGTCGGCCGATGGGATCAAGGTGGCTTCGCTAATGCCCAGCTTCATCGAAACGCCCTTGCTCGACCATACCCCGCACGCCGGCGCGAACGAGGGTATTCGTCAGCGCGTCACCGATGCCGGGCTCGAGATAACCCCCGTGGCGGACGTGGCCGCGGCGGCCTGGGAGGCCGTGCACGGCGACCGTCTGCACACGACTGTCGGAAAGACGGCGAAAACCATGGCCTTTGCCGCACGCTGGCTTCCCGGCAGGGTGCGCAAGCAGACGCGTTCATCGATCCGGCCGATGGGCAAATAATCCGCCGGGCGCAGAGATCTGCGCCCGTGCCCGGAATGTCAGGCAGACAGCGCGTCGATCTTGCGCGCCATCTTAACGTCGCGCAGCGACAGACCGCCGGCGTCATGCGTGGTCAGGGTGATTTCCACCCGGTTGTAGACATTGAACCATTCGGGATGGTGTTCGCGCTTTTCCGCAATCAACGCGACACGCGTCATGAAGGCGAAGGCCGCGGAGAAATCGCCGAATTCGAACGTGCGCTCGATCGCGTTCCCGTCGCGGCACAGCGACCACTCGGGCAAGGCGCTGAGCCAGGTCTTGCGCTCTTCTTCGCTTAGCTGCTCGACGGTCATGGCGTGCGAATCTCCTCCGGCTTGTCGCTGGCGCGGCTTTTGCCTATCGCCCTCGCCCATGCAAGCTCGCCTCGTCGCAAAGGATATCGCCTGCCGTCGCGGCGAGCGGCTGCTGTTCCGGCGCCTCTCCTTCGCATGCGAAGCGGGGGAAGCAATCCACGTGGTGGGCGCCAACGGCGTCGGAAAATCGAGCCTGATCCGTATCCTGGCAGGCCTTCTGCGTCCCTTCGCAGGAGCGGTCGAACGGACCGGCGCTGCGGGTCTGGTCGACGAACGCCTGGCACTCGACACCAATCTCGCGCTGGGCCAGGCACTCGCATTCTGGGAACGGATCGACGGATGCCGCGATCCGGGCCGCGCGCTCGAACTGTTGCAGCTCGAACCGCTGATGGATGTCCCGGTGCGCTATCTTTCGACCGGCCAGAAGAAACGTGCGGCGCTGGCACGGCTGCTCAATCGCGATTGCCCGATCTGGTTGCTCGACGAACCCCTCAACGGGCTCGACAGTCAGGCGCAGACGGCCTTCGAAACGCTTATCGCCCGGCATTGCGCGGCCGGCGGGATGGCCATTGCCGCGTCGCACCAGCCGATTGCTTTGCCTGCGCCCGCGATCATCGATCTCGCCGAGTATGCGGCATGATAGCGGCGCTGCTCAGACGCGACCTCGGATTGCTGTTGCCGGGCGGCCGCGGCGGCGGGGGCATCCTGCCGCTGCTGTTCTTCCTAGCCGTGGCGATGCTTTATCCCTTCGCGGTCGGCTCCGACGCCCAGCTGCTTGCACGGACCGGCGGCGGTGTCATCTGGGTCGCGGCGCTGCTGGCAGCAATCCTCCCGCTCGAAAAGCTGGTGGCGGGCGATCTCGAAGCGGGGGTGTTCGACCAATTGCACTTGCGCGGGATCAGCGAGGAATGGGCTATGGCCTCGCGCCTGCTGGCGCACTGGCTGGCCTTCGCCCCGCTGCTGCTGCTGGCGACATTGCCCGCCGCCGCATTGCTCGGCTTGGACGCGGACACCACCCGGACAGTCCTGCTCGGCCTGCTCGCTGGTACGCCGGGGCTCGCCGCCGTGGGCCTCGCGGTGGCGGCGCTCACCGCCAGCCTGCGCGGCGGCGCGGCGCTTGCCGGGCTGATGGTGATCCCGCTGGCAGTGCCGATCCTGATTTTCGGGGCCGGCGCGCTCGGCCGTCCTGACCCTGCGGCGCTGTTGCTCACCGCGGCGATCAGCCTCGGCCTGTGCGCGGTTACGCCCTTCATCGCTGGCGCCGCGCTGCGCGCAGCGCGCGAGGCCTAATACGGCGGCTTGTGCAGGCCCTTGGGGCTCTCGGTGAAGATTTCGACCCCGTCTTCGGTGATCCCGATCGAGTGTTCGAACTGCGCCGAAAGCGACTTGTCGCGCGTGACCGCCGTCCAGCCATCGCGCAGGATCTTGGCATGCGGGCGGCCGCCATTGATCATCGGTTCGATGGTGAAGAACATGCCCGGTTTCATTTCCGGACCGGTTCCGGCACGCGCCGCGTGGATTACCTCGGGCGCGTCGTGGAACAGCCGGCCGAGGCCGTGTCCGCAGAATTCCTGCACCACGCCGTAGCGATACTGGCGGGCATGCGCCTCGATCGCCGCGCCGATATCGCCCAGCCGCGCGCCGGGCCGTCCTGCCGCTTCGATGCCGAGCATAAGGCATTCATAGGTCACATCGACCAGCCGCCGCGCCTTGATGGACGGTTCACCGGCAAAGAACATGCGGCTGGTATCGCCGTGCCAACCGTCGAGCAGCGGGGTCACGTCGATATTGACGATGTCGCCTTCCTTCAGCGCCTTGTCCGAGGGAATGCCGTGACAGATGACATGGTTGATCGAGGTGCAGCAGCTGTGCGTATAGCCGCGATAGCCCATGGTTGCCGGGACTGCGCCCGCATCGAGCATCATGGTGCGCGCCTTGTCGTCGATCGCACCGGTGGTAACACCCGGCTGGACGAAGTCGGTCAGCTCGTCGAGGATTTCCGCGGCCAGCCGCCCGGCCTTGCGCATGCCTTCGAAGCCGGCTTCGCCGTGCAGCTTGATCGTGCCGTCGCGATAGACGGTCTCATCCGCCTCGATTACCTGATATTCCGTCATGCGGCCCACATAGGCGGTTGTGGCCGGAATTGCGAGAGGACTAGCGCTTTACGCTGAAGGCGTCGGCGTAATGCGGCTTGACCGCATCGAGCACCGAGGCGGTGACGGGGAAATCGAGCTCGTAATCGCCTTCGGCATAGGGGCCCGCGACATAGGGACCGAAATAGACACTCAACCGGTCGAACGTCTTGCCGTTCGACGATCCCAGCAACACGCTGGCTTCGTCCAGCCCCGGGCAATCGTCGAACGTGTTGCCGCTGCCGGGTTCGACAGGGCTGCCGCGGCGTTTCGCCCGCTCGGCGTTGAGCGTATCGCACAATCGCTGGCCGAGACCCTGCTCCAGCGCAACGGGGGAATTGAACAGCGCAATGCCTTTCATCGCCTGCTTCGCTTCGCGGTCCCACACCAGCGAAAGCAGACCGTACATGCCATGGGCGCCGCCCGAATAGGTGGCCAGATGGCCCGACAGGCTGAGATAGCGCTGCAGGTCAGCGACCACTTTCCATTCTTCGGACAGGCTGTGCTGGCGCGGCGTCCAGTCGCCCTCGCCTGCCGCCTCCCAATCCTCGTCGGCGCGCGCGGCGACTTCGGCCTTCGTGCCCTGTGCCCTGTCCCCGAGCACCTCGACCAGTCCTGCCTCGGCAGCAACCGCGGCCGGCCAGGAATATTCGAAAACATAACGCTCGGTTTCCTCTTCCTCCGCGTAATCCTCGGCTGGCACTGCAGCGTCACCCGCACCCTCGGCGGCAGCCGCGCTTTCGTCCTGGCTCGCCGCGCCCTGTCCGGAATCGTCGGCGGTCCCGGAACAGGCCACACTCGACAGCGCGAACGAAATCAGGAACAGGGGCGCACGCATCGCGGTTTCCTTATGCGAAGAACGAATTGATCTGGGGCACCAACAATATGGCCGACAAGCAACCGCTAATCCAGCCCGACCGGGGCCAGGACGCTATTTCCATCCACCTCGTCAATCGCGATGGTTTCCCCGAATGGAAGAAGTCCCTGTCCGCCAGCCAGCGCGCAGCGCTGGATGCGCAGAAATTCGATGGTGGCGGCTATCAGGTCGGCATCGTCCCCGATGGCGATGGCTGGTTCGCAGTCGGCGGCGTTGCCAATCCGGACGAGTTGTCGAGCTGGTGCATGGCGAAACTGGCCGAAAGCCTTCCTGAAGGAACCTATCGCCGTGCCGGGGGCGAACCCGGCCCAGCGCTGCATGGCTGGCAGACCGGCCAATATGTGTTCGATCGCTACAAAAAACCCGAACGCCCCGTCGGTCCGCGGGTGCTGCTTACCAAGGACGTCAAGGCCATCGACGGCGCGCTGGCCGAGGCGCAGGCGGTGTGCCTGATCCGCGATCTGGTCAACACGCCCGCCGAGGACATGGGCCCGGCCGCGCTCGAAGAGCAATGCGAAGCGCTGGCCAAGACCCATGCGGCCAGGCTGGAGGTAACCAGGGGCGATACGCTGGAACAGGAATATCCCATGGTGCATGCGGTGGGCCGCGCCGCCGCGCGCCATCATGCGCCGCGGATCATGCACCTGACCTGGGGCAAGGAAAGCAACCCCGTTCTCGCGATCGTCGGCAAGGGTGTATGCTTCGACAGCGGCGGGCTCGACGTCAAAAGCAGCAGCGGCATGCTGTTGATGAAGAAGGACATGGGCGGCGCCGCACATGCGATCGCGCTGGCCGGACTGGTGATGGCCGCACATCAGCCCGTGCGTCTGCACCTGCTGGTACCTGCAGTGGAAAACGCGATCAGTTCCAACAGCTTCCGCCCCGGCGACGTGCTGCAAACCCGCAAGGGACTGACTGTCGAAATCGGCAACACCGATGCCGAAGGCCGGCTGATCCTCGGCGACGCCTTGCAGCGGGCCAGCGAAGAGAACCCCGAACTGATCCTCGATTTCGCTACGCTGACCGGCGCAGCCCGGGTCGCGCTCGGCCCCGAATACCCGGCGCTGATGACGCGCCGCGACGAAACCGCCGCAGCGCTGATCGCAGCCGGCAAGGCGCATGACGACGAACCCTGGCGCCTACCCTTGCCCGATGTCTATCGCGAATGGCTCGCCTCGGACATTGCCGACACCAACAACGCGCATGGCAATGCCTTTGCGGGTGCCAGCGTGGCGGGGCTGTTCCTCGACAAGTTCGTCGGCGAAGGGATCGACTGGGCGCATTTCGACACATTCGCCTGGCGCCCGCAGGCTAAACCGGGCCGGCCCAAGGGCGGCGAAGCCTACGGATTGCGCGCCGCGTGGCACATGCTGCAGGCCCGTTTCGGGGGAGGCTGAAGGCCGCCCGCTTGCGGGATAGCGTCGGCGCGGCTAAGCGCCCGCAACGTTCACAACCGGAATTAGCACACAGCGTGACTGCCCCAGACCGTTATTCCCTTCCCGAAGGCGTCGTCGGATTGAACGGCCCGGTCGACAAGCCTGCGCCGGGCACGCTGCCCCTGCGCGGCGATCTGGCGCATATCGCGCTGGCGCAATCCTATCTCGCTGCACACTATGTCATTCCGCAGCCGCGCGCTGTCGGGGCGTCGCCCGCGACGCTCAAGCTGAACATGCGCGACGATGCCGAAGACGGCACGACCCTGCCCGCCGGACAGGCAATAGAATTGCTCGACTGCGCAGGCGACTGGGCGTGGATCACCTGCGGCCCCGAAGGCCCCAGCGGCTACGTCCGGCTCGGGCAGCTCGCACCGGTCATCGATGCATAAGGTTTTCATCGACGGGGCAGCCGGAACAACCGGGCTCGAAATCGCCGAACGGCTTGCCGGCCGGGCCGAATTCGAACTGCTGGCGCTCGACGATGCCAAGCGCAAGGATAGCGCGGCGCGGCGCGAGGCGCTCAACGAGGCCGATATCGCGATCCTCTGCCTGCCCGACGGCGCCGCCCGCGAGGCAGTCGAGCTGATCGACAGTACCAGCGCCACGCGGGTTATCGACGCCTCCAGCGCGCACCGCACTGCGGAAGGCTGGTGCTACGGCCTGCCCGAGCTGGTCGGACGCGAACGCGTTTCCGAGGCGCGCCGGGTGAGCAATCCGGGCTGCTATCCCACCGGCTTCCTCGCTCTGGTAGCGCCATTGGTACGCGAAGGGCTGCTGCCCGCCGACTGGCCCTATACCGTCAATGCGGTGAGCGGGTATTCGGGAGGCGGAAAAGCCCTTATCGAGCGTTTCGAAGCCGCCGGGGCACCCGCCTACATGGCTTACGGCTATGGCATGGCGCACAAGCACCTGCCCGAAATGAAAGCCCACGCGGGACTTGCGCATCCGGTGCTGTTCGCACCGTCGGTCGCGTCGACCTATCGCGGCATGATCGTGGAAGTCCCGCTGCATCTCGGAGCGATGGCCGACAATCCGCACGCCGACAGCCTGCGTGACTCGCTCAGTCGGTTTTACGAAAGCTCGGCCGTCGTTACGGTCCGCGACAAGGCACCGGTCGCGGAACTCCTGCTCGGCAATGATGCACCCGCGTCGGACGCGCTCGAACTGTTCGTGTTCGGCAATGATGACGGATCGCACGCGCGGCTCGTCGCCCGGCTCGACAACCTCGGTAAAGGCGCCAGCGGCGCCGCCGTGCAAAATCTCAACCTGATGTGCGGCCTGCCCGAAACGGCAGGGCTGCGCCTGACAATTGCCTAAAAAACAGGCACCGCCTGTCTGTGCTTCGGGCACCGACAGCCACTTCCACCGCCCCGATTCACGCAAATACGCGTTGCGCACGTTTGGCACGGTTCTTGGAACACGTGCGGACGCGGCGCGTAAACCTCGTGAGCTACGGGCCAAAGAATTCTCGGGGGACACCACCAGGTGAAAAAGATCGAAGCGATCATCAAGCCGTTCAAGCTGGACGAGGTGAAGGAGGCGCTGCACGAAATCGGCGTGTCCGGCATCACCGTGACCGAAGCGAAGGGCTTCGGCCGGCAGAAGGGCCACACCGAACTCTACCGCGGGGCGGAATATGTCGTCGACTTCCTGCCCAAGGTAAAACTCGAAGTCGTGGTGCCCGCCGGCATCGCCGACCGCACGGTCGAAGCCATCGCCGCCGCCGCCCAAACGGGCCGGATCGGCGACGGCAAGATCTTCATCTCGTCGATCGAGGGTGCCTTGCGCATCCGCACCGGCGAGAAAGACGACGACGCGATCTGAAAAAACGGGGGCGCCAGTCCCGCATCAACCCAATCCTGTTCAATCGGAGGCAATACCAATGGCAAGTGCAAGCGACGTCCTGAAACAGATCAAGGACGAAGGCATCGAATGGGTCGATCTGCGCTTCACCGACCCCAAGGGCAAATGGCAGCACCTGACCATGGTCGCGGGCGTTCTGGGCGAAGACGAACTCGAAGACGGTCTGATGTTCGACGGTTCGTCGATCGCCGGCTGGAAGGTCATCAACGAAAGTGACATGATCCTGAAGCCCGACCTCGATCGCGTCTATACCGACCCCTTCAGCGCCGAACCGATGATGATCGTCTTCTGCGACATCGTCGAACCTTCGACCGGCGAGCTGTACGCACGCGACCCGCGGTCGACCGCCAAGCGCGCCGAAGCCTTCGTCAAGAGCACCGGCCTGGGCGACACGATCTACGTCGGCATGGAAGCCGAATTCTTCATGTTCGACGATGTCCGGTTCGAGGATGGCTATGCCGGTTCGGGCTATGCCATCGACGACATCGAGCTGCCGACCAACACCGGCAAGGAATATGAGAGCGGCAATCTGGCGCACCGTCCGCGCGCCAAGGGTGGGTATTTCCCCGTGGCCCCGGTCGACAGCGCAGTCGATATCCGCGGCGAAATGGTCTCGACCATGATCGAGATGGGCCTGCCCTGCGACAAGCATCACCACGAAGTCGCCGCCGCTCAGCACGAGCTGGGCGTGACCTTCGGAACGCTCGTCGAAACCGCCGACAATTTGCAAATCTACAAGTATGTCGTGCAGCAGGTCGCCCATATTTACGGCAAGACCGCGACCTTCATGCCCAAACCGATCAAGGACGACAACGGGTCCGGCATGCACACGCACATGTCGATCTGGGACGGCGGCAAGCCGACCTTCGCGGGCAACCAGTATGGTGGCCTCAGCGAAAACTGCCTGTACTACATCGGCGGTGTCATCAAGCACGCCAAGGCGCTGAACGCCTTCACCAACCCGACCACCAACAGCTACAAGCGGCTGGTACCGGGCTTCGAGGCGCCCGTGCTGCTCGCCTATTCGGCGCGCAACCGTTCGGCCGCCTGCCGCATCCCCTATGGTGCGGGCGACAAGGCCAAGCGCGTGGAATTCCGCTTCCCCGATGCGATGGCCAACCCCTACCTCGCCTATTCGGCACTGCTCATGGCCGGACTCGACGGGATCCAGAACAAGATCCATCCGGGCGAAGCCATGGACAAGAACCTCTACGATCTGCCGCCCGCCGAACTGGCGGACGTGCCCACGGTCTGCGGCAGCCTGCGCGAAGCGCTCGAAGCTCTCGAGGCGGACCATGAATTCCTGCTCAAGGGCGATGTCTTCACCAAGGACCAGATCGACGCGTACTGCGAATTGAAGTGGGACGAAGTCCTGCGCGTGGAAACGACGCCCTGCCCCGCAGAATTCGACATGTACTACAGTGCCTGACGCCTAATCGGCGTTAGATAGCAAATGGATAGAAGAGGGGCGGCCGGAGCGATCCGGGCGCCCTTTTTTCATGCGCAATCAAAAGGTGGGTCCTTCGCGCAACACAGGCATACAAAATGGTTCAACCGAGGTCGTTACCGGTCTTTCCTTTTCGTCCAACTGGGGTCAAACGTAACCATATGCGCGACTTGGGGCGCGCCACTATGCGAAATATTCCTGGAGGGACCTTCGTCATGAAATCCACGTTCAATCGTAACGGCAGCCGCCTGTTGGCCGGCGCCGCCACCATTGCCTTGTCGACCGTCGCGCTGAGCACCCCCGCTCACGCCATCGTACCGAACGACAACTATACTCCCGACGACATCGTCGATACCGACGAAGAGTTCAGCGGCGTCGGCATGTTCTTCCGCAACGACGGCTTCGTTTGCACCGGGACGCTTATCAATCCGCGTACCGTGCTGTTCGCTGCTCACTGCGTGAACGATCGTCCGGAAACCGATTACGACACGACGGTTCGCTCGGCTTTCTCCTTCAATGTCGATGCCCTCCCCGGCTTCCGCGACTGGATTGGCAATGGCTTCGCCAGCAATCCCGACCTTGCGGTCTTCGACGTCAATCGCATCTACTACGATGCGCGGTCGCTGCAGCGCCCCGAAGCAGTCGGCTTCCTCGAGGCTGATATTGCCGTCGCCAGCCTGTCCGATCCAGCCGCGAACCTGCCGACCTGGTCGCTGCTGTTCTCGCCGCTGCCGACGCCCGAGGCAATCGACGATGCGGACGGGACCGGGTATCACGTCAACATCACCGGCTACGGCGCGACCGGCTCGGGTTCCACCGGTTCGAACCTGGGGATCGATTGGCGACGCAAGTCGGCCGAGAACATGATCGGTGCGCTCACCTCATTCGATTCACGCAACACGTTCCTGTTTGGCGGTCCTGCCGACCTGCCGCAGAACCTCTATCGTCTCGACTTTGACGATCCGAACAAGACCAATCCGTTCGATTTCAACCTTTACAAGGATGAAGCGCGCGAGCGCGAAGGCACCACCGCTGGCGGCGATTCGGGTGGTCCGCTGATTCTCGACGCGGCCAACAATACGCTGAGCGACGAAGACCTCGTCATCGGTGTTCTTTCCGGTGGTTCGCGTTTCTTCGGACCGCAGGTCTTCTCCAGCTATGGCACCGAGAGCTTTTACCAGCCGCTGTATCTGTTTTGGGATTACATCGTTGCTACCAATCCCTACCGCTACGTCACGGCGAAGGATGGCGACGGCAACTGGGAAGACGCCTCGCACTGGGAAACCACGCTGGATCCCGTCTATCGCGTCATCAACGAAGATGGCGAGGTCGTTAACGGCCTGCCTACCTCGCCTGGGGCTGGCATCACCGGCGACTCGCCCGAGTGGGGCGAAGTCTGCTTCGACCCGCAAGGCGACGGTCCGGGTGAAGGCTGCCAGGATCTGGCGACCGGTGAAGATACGCCCCCGGTCCGCAACTCCGATGGTTCCATCTCGTCGGGCATCGGCCAAGCCGATGCCGACATGCTCGATGCACTCGGTGGTGGTGGCGCAAAGGGTGCCAATCCCGATGCCGTCGATGCTTCGGCGGTCGGCCGCGGCGGCCTGATCAATGCCAACGAGGCGCAGAACCAGGGCCCCGAGTTCGCCGAAAACGCCCCCCACGCGAGCGACGGCGGCACGCCCGAATTCTCGGACGCCGCGCTTCCCGACCCGACGCTGGACAACGGCCTGCCCGGTGCGACCGGCTTCGTACCCGACAACATCGATCCGGTGGTCAGCAGCGACGCCGACGTCAATGTCGACCCGCGCTATTTCGATGTGACGCTGGCTAATGCCGGCACGACCACGCTGAGCAGCGATGTGACGATCGACCGTCTGACGGTCCGCAGTTCTGCCGGCCTGAACATCACCGCGGACGGCAGCCTGACTGCACTGATCGACATCAGCCAGTTTGGCGGCACCATCACTGTTGATGGCGCACTGAACTCGGTCGGTGACTACACCATCTTCGGCGGCGCACTGCAGGGCGGCGGAACGGTTACCGCGCCGTTCGTCACCAACGTCATGGGAGCCATCTCGCCCGGCACGGTCGGAGGGATCGATACGCTGACCATCGATGGTTCGGCCGTACTTTCGTCGGGCTCGACCCTGATGATCGATGTTGGGCCGGACAACACGTCCGACCTGCTTGCAATCACCGGCGAAGCGTCGCTTGGCGGCGTCGTGGCCGTGGGTGCAGGTGTCCTGGAACCGGGTGTCGGCCTGGGGCAGGAGTTCACCATCCTGACCGCCGATGGCGGCCTGACGGGCACCTTCAACGCCGGTGATCTTTCCGCGATCCTGTACCAGAACTTCACCTACACCGACACTGCGGTGCTGATGGAAATCCTGGCTCGCAGCTATGGGTCGGTGGTCGATCGGAACGATGCCGTCCAGCGCGGCTATGCGCAGCTACTCGATCAGAACCGCGGCAATGCGGCTCTTGCAGCGCTGTACAACGTGCTCGATTTCGCCGACCAGTCGGCGATCCAGAGCGCCTTCGAAAGCTGGGCACCGACGACCGAGACGGCCGCGCTGCAAATGGTCGCGCAGTCCTACAACCAGGTCCAGTCGTTCAACGCTTCTCGGCTGCGGGAATCGACGCTGGCGAGTTCGGGCGGCACCATCGCGACGCTGGGCAACCCGATCCGTACGGCCGGGCTCAGCGTCTCGCGGGGAAGTCAGCCGATCTCGGCAGTGGCTATGGGTCTCGACCAGGCCGACGAACCGACGCGTGTGCGTGAAAGCGGGCTTCGCGAAGATGTCGCCATCTATCTCGCGGGTGGCCTGATGCAGGGCAGCGGCGCGGCCATGCCCGGAACCGGAGGTGACACCGACGTCGATGGCTATTTCTTCGGCGGCGGTATCGAGTACTTCCCCGGCGAGAACTCGATGATCGGCATCTCGGCGCAGTATTCCGATCTCGATTCCGAAGTTTCGCTTGGTAATGAGACCGAGTCGACGACCCTCGCCCTGTCGCTCTACGGCAGCGTGAAGACCGTCGACGGCTTCGTGGTCGATGGCCAGCTGACGGTTACCGATGTCGATCTGGACACGACGCGCACCATCGCCTTCGGCGGCGGTACGCAGACGCTTACCAGCGACAGCGGCGATGGCGGCCTCGGCGCAGCGCTGGGGATTTCCTACGACATCGAGGGCGCGTTCGGCACGATCTCGCCCGGTATCGAAGTGCGCTATGTCGACCATTCGCTCGACGTGATCGAGGAAACCGGCGGCCCGCTTGCCCTGCGCATCGACCGCGAGGATTTCGAAAGCCTTCAGGGCCGGATCGGTTTCGACTATCAGAAGGTCACCACCGGTCTCCAGCTCGATGCCAATGTCGACTTCGTGCATGAATACGAAGACGGACCGTTCGCCGTTTCGGCACAGTTCGCCAACGGCACCGGCCCCGGTGTGCTTTTCCCGGTCAACAGCCAGGACAAGTTCTGGGCCGAAGCGGGCATTTCCGCCAAGTTCAACAGCGGTCCCGCGCAGTTCGGTATCGGTGTGGACACGACGATCGCCCGGGACAATGCCAACGCGCAGACCTATCGCGCTTCGGCAACGTTCAAGTTCTGAGCCAATCCGTACCGGACCTTCGGGTTCGGCAAGAAAGGGCCGTCCGGGCAACCGGGCGGCCTTTTCGATGCGCGAAAGCATTTTCCTACTCTGCCGGTTGGTGCCTAGCAAAGCGGCCTCGTTTCCCCGGGAGGCCACACTATGAACCGCAAACCGCTCTTCGATACGATCCGCAAAATTCTGGGCCGGGGGTTCCGCCAGTCCGAGGTCGAGCGGCTTGACGCGGCAATCGACGCTGTCAGCGCCGCAACCTCACCATCGGGTGAATTGTTCCAAGGGCACGGCGTCAGCGAGCGCGGGCTGCGGCTGATCCGCGATTTCGAAGGCTGCGCGCGGATCCGGCAGGATGGCCTGGTCGAGGCCTATCCCGACCCGGGCACCGGAGCCGATCCATGGACGATTGGCTGGGGCGCTACCGGGCCGGGCATCGGTCCCGGAACGGTCTGGACGCAGGAGCAATGCGACAACCGGCTGGAGGAGGATGTCGCCCGTCACGCGCGCGATGTCGCGACCGCGCTGGGCAATGCGCAAACGACGCAGGCGCAATTCGATGCCCTCGTCAGCTTTCATTACAACACGGGCGCGATTGCCCGTTCGACTTTGCTGCGCCTTCACGAGGCAGGAAAATATGGTGAAGCCGCTGCCGAATTTGCGCGGTGGAACCGCGCCGGCGGCCGCATCCTCAACGGTCTGGTCCGCCGCCGCAAGGCCGAGGCAGCGCTCTACCGCTCGCAGTGAACGCCGCAGAACTCCTCCCATTCCACTCGTCGAACGGGATGGAACCGTAGGGCCCGCGCCGCCGTTGCAGGGACGAAGGAGTATTCTTAATGCGTAGTGTGGTCGCAGCCGCGGCAGTCATGGCGCTCGTATCGATCGGCGCACGCGCCGCACCGGCTACGAATGCCGCAAATGGGTCCAAAATGGCCGCTTTTGCCGGCGAAGCGGTATCGGGGGCGGAATGCTTGCCCGGATCTGCGGTGGGCAATGCTGCGTGCCTGGACACCGATCGCACCGACCGGATGGAACAGTGGCTCGACGGCTATCGCACAAGGGCAGGCCTTCTCGGCGGCGCCCTTGCCCTAGGCAAGACCTGGCCCGAACGGATCGAGAGTGCGGCGGCTCCGGCCTATTATGTCGACTATTTCGATCTCGGTTCCGCAGCGTCCTATCGCTTTGCCGAAAATGTTCTCTACCGGGTAGATCCGGAAGACGCTTCGATCACCGGAGTGGCCGCGCTGCTGACAGGTGACGAATTCGTCATCGGGCAGGAAATGCCCGCTGGCTACGACGTCTACAACGTCCCCTATTCTTATCGCACGCGTTACCAGGATACGCCCACGGTCTGGTACCGCTATGTAGATGGCTATGTGTACCGGGTCGATCCGCGGACCCGGCGGGTCACCGCAGCGATCGATCTCTTGGTATGACACCCCCCTCGTCCCTCGCCCGGCGCGCAGGGCATGCCGTGCTGCCGTTGTTTGCGTTGGCACTGCTATCCTCCTGCGGCAGCGAACCCGAGACCGAGGACAACGATCCCGTCCTTACCGAGGATGCCGGCGCGCTTACGGTCGCTGCCGCACTTGGCTCCGACCCGGATCTCAGCGCGGCGCAGGACGCCATCGAGAAATCGCAGCTCACTACCGTGCTCGACGGCCCGGCCAGCTACACGCTTCTCGCCCCGACCAACGCAGCGTTCGAAGCGGTGAACGATCGCGCCATGCCATTGCTCGAACCGGAGCACCGTCCCGTCCTGATCGCGATCCTGCGCAACCACCTTCTGCCGGGGCACCTCACACCCGAAGCCATCGACGCAGCGATCGACCGCGAAGGCGGGCCCGTCGCGATGACGACGCTCGGCCGAACGCTGGTCTATTTTTCAAGATCGGAAGGGAAGCTGTATGTTTCGTTAGGCGACACCCGCGCCGCGCTGGTCGATAGCGCCACCGCGGTGAACAACGGGGTCGTCATTCCGATCGACACGATCCTGGCACCCGATCCGCGCAATGCCGCGGATCAATAGTCGCGGCTGATTTCAGCCACCAGGCTTTCGCGTCCGACAGTGGACACCGCAGCAAGCAGAGACAGCCAGCTGGTCACTCGGAATTCCAGCTCGGTCGCGCTGTATCCGCGGCCATCGGTGATGATTTCGGCGTAGAAGCGCCGTCCGAAATTCTTACCTAAGGCCACGCCCGTGCCGCGCCCCAGCGCCGGATCCGCGCTGACGATCCGCAGCCGGTCGAGGCCGATCGCGCTGCGTAGCTGGTTGATCGGGTCGAGCCCGCCACCGCCGCGCAGGCTGGCAACCGCAGCGCCAAGCTGCAATGCGTCGGTGGCCGACAGGCTGGTGACCGACCCGCCGAACAGCAGTCGGGCCAGCAGTTCTTCCTCGGGCAGCGAGGGATTCGAGTTGAAGGCGATTTCCGGCTGGGTCGCGCTGCCCTGTACCGTCGCTTCGACAGTCAGTCCGTCGCGCTCGGTTTCGGCCCGGATGTCGAGCCGCGGGTCGACCGGCAGATTGGCATCGAATTCGATTTCGCCGCGAGTGAGTTCGAACCGCGTTCCGGCGAAGGTGTAATCGCCGCGCACGACTTCGGCGCTGCCGCCGATCCGCGGGTCATCGGTGGTTCCGCGCAGGATGACATCGGCGGACCATTCGCTGTCGAGGCCCATCCCGTCGACATCGATGCGGCTGGTTGCCCGTGCGTCGATCAGATAGCGCCATGGGCGCGACGGGGCTGTCTGCGGGGCACGGTTGGCAGGGGCATTGATTTCGCGCGTGGCGATTTGCGGAATCCGCAGATCATCCGATGCAGTTCCCAGCGTCCAGCTGGCGCGGTTGACGCGTACGCGGCCCGCTATGGTGCCGCCCAGGCCGTTGGATACGATGCGCAAGGGTCCGGTGACCGTGGCACTCAAGCCGCCCGTATCAAGCAATTGGGCATTATCGGCTGCGATGCGCAGATCGATCGTCGGGCCGCGAATCTCGAGTATACGGCCTTCCACCGCCTCGCCGAGGGTCCGCAGGTCGACGATCCCGCTTCCCGTCACGCTTCCGCCATTGACCGGGGTGCCGGCAAACCGCGTCAGTTGCAGCCGCGAACCGCGGAACTGTCCGCGCAGCGCAATATCGCGGATATTGGTACCCGACAGAGAACTGCGCAGCTGGAGCGCTTCGCCCGAGATCGACCCGCGCACGGTCGGGTCGCGCAGGCTTCCGCTGGCATCGGCGGCGATCGCGATCGGACCCGTGATATCGAACGTATCGAGCGCGGCCAGCCGCCACAGGCTTTCTGCCGCGCCGCGGTAGCGCAATTGTGCAAACAGGCTGCCTTCGCGCAACCGGTCGAGCAGCATGCCCTGTGCGGGCAGACCCGTGATCCGAGCCTGGATCCGGCCACGCTGGATATCCGCATTCGCAAGCTGGGCCCGCGCGGCAAGTTCGGTATCGGTCAGCTGCGCTACCAGTGCGACATCGACGGGCCGCGAGGTCAGCACCAGGCCCGAGCGGGTCAATTGCTCGATCTTCACCTTGGCTTCGCCCGATGGCAGGCCATTGGCACCGGCACGGTAATCGACCGTACCCGAAACCGTCCCGCCCAGCCCCGTATCGGGGCGCACCACATCGATCAGCGACAATGGCATGCGCGCCAGCTTGAAATCGAAATCGAGATTGCCGCCGCCGAAGCTGCCGGCAGCGACCATCGCGCCGTCGCCATAGGACAGCTGCGTCGGTGCAAGTTGCCAGCCGCCATTGTCGAGGCTGGTCAGCACGGCGCGGCGCGGCATCGATATCGACCGCCCGGCGAATTCCCCCTGCGCTGCGACTGCGATCCGTTCGGGGCGGATCGCCGCGTTGAGGTCGAGCACGAAGCGCCCGCTTCTCCGCCCGGAAAGCGAGGCATCGACCCGTCCCACCCCATTGTCCAGTTCGCCCTCGGCGGCCAGGCGCCCGATAAACAGGGTGCCATAGGACAGGCCTGCCGCCGTGGCCGAACCGGTGAAAGTGGTCCGTCCCTCGGCCAGCAATCCGCTTGCTTCGACATCGGCGCGCGCGACACGCAGGACGGTGTCCCCGCCGAACCGGGCGTTGCGTGCCTGCAGATCGACATCGATGCCCTGCCCCGCGCCGCGCGGCGCGAGCGCTACAGTGCCATCGAGGCCGCCGCCTGCCAGAGCGATCGTGCCATCGACGCCGCCATCGACCAGGGTCAGCGCGCCAGTCACCTGCGTATCCGACAGCTGCATGGTTTCGATGGAGATCCGCGTAGGGCCGGCTTCCGGGGCGACCAGTGCCAACTGGCCGGCGAAGGGCCCCAGCACCGATTCGCCATCGGTGTCGATCGCAAACCCATCCTCGGTAGGCGCTATCGCGAGGCGAACATTCTCGAGCCCCGTCACCGGCTGGGCGAACACCAGCGCGGCGCTGGGCCCGGCATCGGTGACGCTCGCCTCGACCGTGAAGGGACCGTAATCGACATGCCTGCCGCTGCCCGCGACCTGCGTGGTGCCCGCGCGGATGCTGCCATCGACCGAGAGAGCGAGCTTGTTGGAGTTGACGCGCAGGCGATTGAAATCGAGCGGTGCGTTTCCGCCCACCGCAACGCCGCCGCGTACACGGATCGGCGTGCCGGCAAGATTGGCCAGGGTGGCGTTGGTGACCGGTGCGATACGCGCGTCGAGCTCGGCCGAAAGGCGCCAGGGGGCGCCCGGGGCAAGCGCGAAATCGATCACGGCCGTGCCGCCCGCGGTGCCGATATCGTCCAGCGCCAGGCCCTGCGCGCGCACCGGCCCGCGGATCCGGTAGCTTCCACGGGCGAGATCGCCGCGCAGCGCGAGGTTGGCTGCCGCGCTGGGGAAAGACAGCCGCAAATCGTCCGCCAGCAATGTCGATCCCGTCAGTACCAAATTGCCGCGGCCGGTGCCGTCGACAAGTCTTGGATCGACCAGCGCATTGCCGCTCGCAATCCGGGCGACCGTCAGGTCCAGCGGCAGGGTCCAGCGCGTGCCATCATAGCGCGCGGTACCTTCCTGCCTCAGGCGGGTGAGCACGGTTCCGCCGATGTCCAGTTCGCCCACGCGCGCCTCGTGGGCGATGGCGAGATCGTCGAACGATCCGTCGAGCGTGGCGGTCAGCCGCGTATCACGCAGTGCAATACCATCGCCCAGCACCGCCGGATCGCGCACCCGCACCACCATCTCGAGGTCGTCCGCCCGATTGTCGGCCAGATCGACCAGCCCTTCGGCCGAAAGGCTGACTTTGCGGCCAGCCACTATGGCCGTCCCGTCGAACACCCGGTTGTCGATGGCGATATCGCCCTTGAGCGCCACCTTGTCGCCAAGTGCTTCGGCTGGCAGGCCGGTCAGGAATACGGTAGGGTCGACCGTTCCCAGCAAGCCGAACCTGCCAGCGCGGTTGGTCAGTTGCAGGGCGGCGACCCGTTCGTCTTCGCTGCGGACGAGCAATGCGCCGTCCCATTGCGTCCAGGTGCCATCGCCGCGCACGCGCATGTCGAGCGGAGCATCGAGTCCGGCGAGCGCGGCAATCGGGCCGTCGGCCGCGGCGGAGGCATCCAGCGCAAGATCGAAATCGTCGCCATCGGGTTCGGCGTCGACCAACAGCGCCACCCGGTCACGCGCGCCCAGACGCCCGTCAAGATCGAGCAACAGCCTGCGGTCATCGACCTGAGCGCTCCCGGTGATGTTGACCCGCTGCGCGTTTTCTCCGGCGATGCCGCCGGCCAGCGTGAGATCGTCGATCACCAGTTCTTCGACCGAAATGTCGAAGCCGGGCAATATCGGCCCCTCATCCTCGCTCGGCAGAAACTCGGGCAGGCGCGATAATTGCCCCCTGCGCGCCGCGAAGCTGTCGATCTCGAGCCGGTTGGACAGCCATGCACCCGGGTTCCAGTCCACTTCCGCGCGGGGAATTGTCAGGAACACGCCCTGCGGATCGGAGACTCGCACATCGTGCAACACTGCCGCGCCGTAGAGATTGCCCTCGATCCGGCCGATCTGGATGTTGAGCCCGTTGGGGAAGGTGCGTTCGGCAATCCGGTTGGCGAGGAAACGTTCGCCAATCGGTGTGTTCAACAGCGCCAGCGCACCGACCACCAGCAGCACGAGGCCCGCGGCCAGGCCCAGCAGCCATTTGCGGCCCCCGCGCCCGGATGCGCTGCGGCTCGAAACCGATGCCTCGGGGGCGGTCGCGCGCTCTTCGGGCATCAGAAAGCCTGCCCCAGCGAGATGTAGACCGCGATCGGGGAATCTTCGGGTTCGGGGTTGAGCGGCACGCCTACATCAACGCGGATCGGGCCGAAGCCGGTCGCATAGCGCAGGCCCACACCGGCCCCCATCTTGATCTCGTCGAAATCGGGCGTGGTCGATGTCGACACGCTGCCCAGGTCGAAGAACGGCACGACCGAAACCGCCCCGTCGAAGAAGCCGGTCCCGATGCGCGCTTCGAGCGAGGCTTCGACGAGGCTGCGCCCGCCGATCGGTTCCATGAACTGGTTCTTCGGACCGATCGACTGGTAGCCATAGCCGCGCACCGATCCGCCGCCACCCGCATAAAGCCGCCGCGAAGGCGCGATGCCGACGAGATCGGCGCCTTGAATGCTGGCGAAAGCCGCGCGCGCCGCGATCACCGTGCGTTCGCCCACCGACTGGTAATAGGCCGCATCGACGCGGTTCCGCAGGTAATAGTACTGATCGCCCTCGGTGCGCGATGTTTCGGGGGCGAGAAACCCGGTGACACGGAAACCGCGGGTCGGATCAAGCAGCGAGTCGCTGGTGTCGATCGTCGCTCGGCCGAACAGCGAAGCAATGAAATAGGTCTGGCGCGGGCGGGCCACCCCATCGACGATGCGATTGCGCTCGTCGGTGGCGAGGATTTCGCCGCCCAGCGCCCAGGCCAGCGGCTTCTGGAACAGCAATGTCGAGGTGCGTTCATACGTGCCCGTCAGCGCAACCGTGCGCGCATCATAGGCGCTGGTGTCGATGCTCGAGGCATAGGCATCGACGGTGAGCACCTTGTCGCGGCCGCCGAAATTGTTCTTGCGGAAGGTGACACCCGCCAATTGTTCGCGCGTGCCGAGGATGCCGCGCAGCCGCAACGCGCCTTCGGGCGGGAAGAGGTTGCGATGCTCCCAGCTCGCCTGGATGCGGACGCCTTCTTCCGAACCATAACCGATCGCCCCGGCGATCGTGCGCAGCTCGGCGCGTTCCATGCTCACGTCCATGGCCACCACGCCCGGCTCGTCGCCCTGCGGGGCCTCGATTTCGCGGGCTTCGACGCTGGCGCTGGAGACCAGCCCTGTCGCGGTTATCGCGCGGCGCAGGTCGAACTCGAGGCTGCGCTGGTAGACATCGCCCGGTTCGAAACGGGCGATACGCTCGAGATGGCGGCTTGAAAGAAACGCCTCGTCGTCGCTTACGACGCCGCCAAAGACATATTTGCCATTCGGGCGCACCGGCATCGTCAGATCGCCCTCGACCCGATCGTGATCGATGAGCAATTCGGGTTCGTCGATTTCGGCGAAGGCATAGCCGGTTTCGCCCAGCGCACGGTCGAGGTCGAACTGTTCGGCCAGGATCGTGTCGGACTGCAAATATTCGCCCGGCTGGATATCGAAGGAATTGCGCAGCTCTGCCGCATCGGTCGCCGTGTCGAGCTCGCCCAGGTCTATCGCACCATAGGTATAGCGCGGCCCGGGAATGACATCGAAACGGACGCGGGGATTCTGGTCGGCGCTATCCTCGCCGGCGTCACGCGTGGCGATCGTGCGGACGATTTCGCCATCGTAATAGCCATAGACCCGCAGCAGCGTCGCCAGCAGTTCCTCGTCCTCGCGCGCGCGTGCCGCCAGCTGGGCGACGTTCTCATCGCCATTGTCGAGTTCTTCGATCGTCGAGAGCGCTTCGAACCGGTCGACGAAGTCGCCGCGCTCGGTGAAAGGCGGCTCCTTCTGCGGAAAGCCGAGCACCAGCGAATCGGACAGCGTCTCGATTTCCGCGTCTTCGAAAGCGATTTGCGGCGCATCCTCGAGCAGGTCCGCAAACTGGATATCGCCTTCCGGTTCGAGCGGCTCGAGCGGTTCGATCTCAACATCGTCGGGCCATGCGACGGGCATGGCGGGCAGATCGGCGATCGGCGTTTCGGCGGCCAGCACGGGTTCGGCGCTGGTCACACCTTCGTCGGTGCCCTGTTGCGCCCAGGCTTCGGGATTGTCGACCGCGCTGTCGGGGATCAGGTCCTCGAGGAACGCCGGCGCGGATGTGTCCTGCGCAACTGCTGGCTGCGCACCCGCAAACGCCGCGAGGGCAAGACAGGTCGCAAGCGCGCCGCGCGCGACCTCAGTCGTCGACCTTATACTCTGCAGCAAGCCCGTCTTTCGCAGGAAGCGGATCGTCGCGGCGCTTGGCTCGCGGCGCGGTTGCAGCGGCGATAAGCTGCTTCTGTTCCGCATCGGGCATGCGCTCCCACCCACCGCGGGTGAGCCGTTCGAGCGGGCGGTAGCGGACCTTGTACTGCATTCGCTCGGCCCCTTCGACCCAATAGCCGAGGTAGACGAAAGGCAGCCCATTGTCGGCCGCACGGCGAATGTGGTCGAGAATGATGTAGTTCCCAAGACCGGCGCGATCCCCATGTTCAGGGTCATAGAAGCTGTAGATCATCGACAGCCCGTCACCCTGATAGTCAGTTAGGCACGCCCCCACGAGACGCCCCGGTTCGGTGCCGATGCCCGGCTCCCGATATTCAATCACATAGCTGGTAACACTGGTGTGTTCCACCATATCTGCAAAGTCGCTTTCCTCCATCTGCGTCATGCCCCCACCGGGGTGCCGTGCAGCGAGGTACTTCTGCAGCAGTTCGAACTGTTCTGCCGTCGCCCAGGGGCGGCATTCGGTCGCGATCAGATCGTCATTCGCCTTGAGCGTGCGCTTCTGCGACGAGGACGGGCGGAATTCCTTCGCCACGACCCGCACCGATACGCAGGCATGGCAATCGAGACACGAGGGGCGGTAGGCCACGGTCTGGCTGCGGCGAAACCCGATCCGGCCGAGCGCTTCGTTCAATTCGTCGGCATTGTCGCCGCGCAGTTCGGTGAACACCTTCCGCTCGCTCTTGCCCGGCAGGTACGGACACGGCGCGGGGCTGGTCACGAAAAAGCGGGGGAAGCGTATCGGTGCGGTCACTTTCGGCGACGTCCTTTTGGCAGCGGGGACAATTACCTGCTGCGCCTATCAATGCCAGAGCGGGTCCTTTGTTAAAACCCTCTTTACCATGAAAAGCCACCGCCCCTCGCCAAACGGCCCCGTTCTTCCGCCGGGCGGCGTCATCAAGGCCCCGGTTCAGGCCAGTTCGGCCAGTTCGACGACATAGCCCTTGGCGCGCAGGTTTTCGACCAGCCGATCGATCTGGCCGCCATCGCGGGCTTCGCACTCGATCTCGGCGGTCAGACCCTTGGCCGGCAGCGTGGTGAAGATCCGCTGGTGGTAGATTTCGATGATGTTGACGTCATGCGCGTTGAATTCGCGCATGACCTTGAACAGCGCGCCGGGGCGGTCCTGCAACACCACCTGCAACCGTGCGAGGCGGCCCGAACGCGCCAGGTCGCGCAGCAACACGTTGGCCAGCAGGCGGGTGTCGATATTGCCGCCGCACAGCACCAGTCCCACGGTCTTGCCGGCGAACCTTTCGGGATTGGACAGCACCGCGGCGAGCCCGGCAGCGCCTGCCCCTTCGACCACGGTCTTCTCGATCTGCAACAGCAGCGAGACCGAATGTTCGAGCGTCGATTCCTTGACCAGCAGCACTTCGTCGACCAGCTCAGCAATGATCTGGCGCGTGAACTGGCCCGGGGCCTTCACGGCAATGCCTTCGGCCAGCGTATCGCCCCCGCAGGGGCGCTCGTCCCCGGTCACGGCCGAGTACATCGAAGGGAAAAGTTCAGCCTGCACCCCGACCATTTCGATTTCGGGTTTGAGCGCCCGGGCCACGGTGGCCATGCCGCTCATCAGCCCGCCGCCGCCGATCGGCACGACCAGGCAATCGAAATCGTCCTTCTCCTCCAGCATCTCGAGCGCGACGGTGCCCTGCCCTGCCGCGACCTGCGGATCATCGAAGGGATGGACGAAGGTAAGTCCGCGTTCGCGCTCGAGCTCGCGCGCATGAGCATAGGCTTCATCGAAGGTCTCGCCCACCAGCTCGACCTGGCCGCCGACGCTTTCGGTCTGCATCACCTTAACGCTCGGCGTGGTCTGCGGCATGACGATGGTCACCGGCACGCCCAGCCGGCGTCCGTGGTAGCTCAGACCCTGCGAGTGGTTGCCCGCCGAAGCCGCGATCACGCCGCGCGCGCGCTGTTCGTCGCTCAGCTGCAGCAGCGCATTCAGTGCGCCGCGTTCCTTGTAAGCGGCAGTGAACTGGTGGTTTTCGAATTTCAGCCAGATATCCGCACCGGCGATGTCCGACAGCGTCTGCGAACGCAGCATCGGTGTACGGACAACCGCACCAGCGATGCGTGCGGCGGCCGCGCGGACATCGGCGAGGGTCAGCTGGTCGGTCGCCTTGGGGGCGTCGGCATGCGCGGAGGATGCTTGGGTCATGGTCTGCGCCCCTACGGCGCGCTGGGGCGCGGCGCAATCGCCGAAAGGGTTTGCCTCTACCAAGCTATGCCTTATCGCTGGGCGCGCTTAACCGAGACGGGACTGCCTGACATGTCATTCAAATTCCTCGTATCAACCCTGGCTCTTGCGCTCGCCACGCCCGCCGCGGCGGACGTGCTGGTCGACAATGTCGAGGGTCTTACGATCGGCGAGGATGGCAAGCTCAAGCGGTTCACCGCGCTGGTGATCGACGACGAGGGCAAGGTCGCGCAGATCCTGACCGCGCGGGACGAAGTGCCGCAGACCGACTTCCGGGAAGACGGCGACGGTGCAGTCATGATCCCCGGGCTGATCGATGCGCACGCGCATGTCATGGGCATCGGCATCGGCGCGCTCACGCTCGACCTGTCCGATACGAATTCGCTCGAGGAAGCGCTCGACAAGATCCGCCGCTTCGCTGCCGAAAACGAGGCCCGGCCCTGGATTCTCGGCCGCGGCTGGAATCAGGAGAAATGGGGCCTCGGCAGGTTCCCCACCGCTGCCGAGCTCGACAGCGCGGTCGCCGATCGTCCGGTGTACCTGCAGCGCGTCGACGGCCACGCCGGCTGGGCCAATACGATGGCAATGGAAGCCGCAGGGATCACCGCGGCGACGGAAAGCCCTGCCGGGGGGCGAGTCGAGCGCATGCCCGGTTCGCAGGCCCCGTCGGGGGTCTTCGTCGATGCCGCCGAAAGCCTGATGACCCGCGCCATTCCCGCCCCGCGCCCGACCGAGCGCGACCTTGCCTTCGCCAAGGCACAGGAGGTCCTCCACCGCAACGGCATTACCGCCGTGGCCGACATGGGCACGACGATCGAGGATTGGCAGACCTTCCGCCGCGCGGGCGACAAGGATGCTCTGACACTGCGGATCATGGCCTATGCCGCTGGTCCGGACGAGATGGAACTGATCGCCGGCGCCCGTCCCACGCCGTGGCTGTATGACGACAAGCTGCGCATGAACGGGATCAAGATCTACCTCGACGGCGCGCTGGGCAGCCGCGGTGCATGGCTCAAGCAGCCCTACGCGGACGATCCCGGCAACACCGGCCTGCCGCTGACCGGCCCGGCCAAGCTGCGCAACATCCTGGTCCGCGCCGCGCAGGGCAATTTCCAGCCCGCGATCCACGCGATCGGGACTGCCGCCAATGCCGACGCGCTGTCCGCGATCGCCGAGCTGAGCGAAAGCTTCCCCGGCGACCGGCGCTGGCGGATCGAACACGCGCAGATCATCGATCCGGCGGACCTGTCCGGTTTCGGACAGAACGGTGTCATCGCCTCGATGCAGCCGGTTCACCAGACCAGCGACCGCTCGATGGCCGAAGCGCGGCTGGGGCCGGATCGGCTCGATGGCGCCTATGCCTGGAACAGCATCCTGCAGCTTGGCGGGCGACTGGCCTTCGGCTCGGACGCGCCGGTCGAATCGCCCGATCCCTTCGCCGGCCTCGCCGCAGCGACCACGCGGATGGATGCGAATGGCGAACCGTTCGGCGGCTGGCGACCCGAGGAACGCGTCAATCGCGAACAGGCGCTGGCCGGCTTTACCAGCGCAGCGGCCTATGCCGGGTTCGCCGAAGGCCGGTTCGGCCGGCTGCTGCCCGGTGAACGCGCAGATTTCGTGTTGATCGACCGCGATCCGCTGCTGGCCTCGCCTGCCGAACTGCGGGCGACCAAGGTGCTGGAAACCTGGGTCAGCGGGCGCAAGGTCTACGAAGCGGACTGAGCCTCGTCGGCACCGTCGCTGTTGGTACGGCGGCGCCGATCGGTCAGCCGCATCAGCACCAGCGAACCTTCGAACAGCAGCAGCAGCGGAACCGCGAGCAGCAGTTGCGAACCGGGGTCCGGCGGCGTGATGATCGCTGCAAGCGCTACGATCAGCACGATCACATGGCGCCGGGCGGACACCAACTGGTCGCGCGTGACAAGACCCGCGCGATGCAGCAGCAGCAGCAGCACCGGCAGCAGGAAGCTCATCCCGAAAGCGAGGATGAACTGCATGACCAGGCCGAGGTATTCATTGGCGGTTGGCAGCGCCTGGATCTCCATCCCGCCCGCGGTTCCCTCGAAGCCGAGGAACCAGCGGAAGGCGGTGGGCATGACGACGTAATACGCCAGCGCCGCACCCATCCCGAACAGGATCGGCGTTGCCAGCAGGAACGGCAGGAAGGCCCGCTTTTCCTTGGCGTAGAGCCCCGGCGCGATAAACGCCCACAGCTGGTTGGCGATGATCGGGAAGCTCAGGCAGAAGCCGGCGAACAGGGCGACTTTCAGCTCGACGAAGAAGACCTCGTAGAGCTTGGTGAAGATCAGCTGGCCTTCGCCCACGGGAAAGGCATTCTTGAGCGGCTGGATGAGGAAGCCGAGGATCGGATCGGCGAAGTAGAGGCACACGCCGAAGGCAAGCGCCAGCGCCAGCACGCAGCGCACCAGCCGTCCGCGCAGTTCGATCAGGTGATCGAGCAGCGGGGCCTGGCTTTCGTCGATGTCCTTGATCACTGCCATGTCAGCTATCCTTGCCCGGGGGCGGAGGGTCGAGCGGCAGGGTGGGTTCGTCCGAATGTTCGGCCGCCTTGACCGGGGCGGCACGCTTAATCGCGGCTTCCGCCGCGGCATCGGCATCGGGCACCTCGTCTGCCGCAGCCAGCGGTTCCATCGGCTGGTCGGGCAGGAGGTTCTCCGGCGCGCCCCCTTCCGGCGAGGAACCGTCGGGATACTTGGCCATGATTTCCTTGTTCCGCGCGGCCCACTTGTCTTCCATTTCCTCGATCTCGGCCTGGCGGACGACTTCGTCGAGCCCGGCGCGGAAATGGTTGGACATGCGGCGCAGCTTGCCGATCCAGCGGCCCGCGTGGCGCAGCGCCTTGGGCATGTCCTTGGGGCCGATCACGAGGATCGCCACAATGACGATCACCAGCAATTCGCTGGCGCCGATATCGAACATGGCCTGCCTCCGCCCGCTAGCGGATCACTTGGTGTCGGTGGTCTGTTTGACCTGGTCGGGCTTGAGTGCCTCGTCGGCGGGCTTGGCTTCATGGCCGAGCTGCTTGGCGGGCGCGTCGTCTTCGTTCATGCCCTGTTTGAAGCTTTTAATGCCCTTGCCGAAATCGCCCATCATTTCGGAAATCCGCCCGCGACCGAACAGGACGAGCACGACGACGGCGATAATGGCGAGCTGCCAGACACTGAGACCCATGGGACCTTCTCTTTCACATTGCTTGAATGCGAATATAGGCGTTGCGCGGGCTTAGCGCCAGTCAGCTCTCTTCGGGATCGTCGCTTCGCTCGGTATCGTTCGCCCCATCCTCGCCTGTGGCCTCTCCCATCAACTCGTCATAGGCATCGTCGACCGGGTCGAGCAGGCCGGTGGCGCGCAATTCCGCGATTCCGGGCAGGTCACGGCGGCTCGACAGGCCGAAATGCTCGAGGAATTCGGGCGTCGTCGCATAGATCGTCGGCCTACCCGGCACCTCTCGGCGGCCCGCGATCCTGACCCATCCCGCTTCCATCAGCACGTCGAGCGTCCCGCCGCTGGTCTGCACCCCGCGGATCGATTCGATTTCCGCGCGGCTGACCGGTTCGTGATAGGCAATGATCGCCAGCACTTCGGTGGCCGCACGGCTCAGCCGCCTGATCTGCTCTTGCTCGCGGCGCAGGAGGTGCGCGAGATCGGGCGCGGTTTCGAAATGCCAGCGTTTGCTTCGCTCGACCAGATGGATGCCGCGCGGTTCGTAATCCTGCGCCACGCTGCGCAGCGCCTGGCGCACGTCGCCGACCGCCGCGTCGCCCAGGAAACCGGCGAGCGCTTCGGCAGTCATCGGCTCTTCCGCTGCAAACAGCGCGGCTTCGACGGCGCGGGCGAGATCGTCCATCAGCCGGTGACCCGCCGCAACCGGAGCGGTCCGAACGTATCGTCCTGCTGCAATTCGGCCTTGCCCAGCCGCGCCAGTTCCAGCGCGGCGACGAAGCTCGAGGCGAGCGCCGACTTGCGCAGGCGGGGCTCCGCGTGCGGGGGCAGGAAATCGCGCAGTTCGATCCAGTCGAGCGTCACGCCGAGCATGTTGGATACCCGGTCGAGCGCAGATTCGAGCGTCATCACCGGTCGTTCGCGCACCATGTGGATCGCCGGGGCGGTCCGCGCCTTAACGCGCCCATAGGCCTCGATCAGCGCGAACTGGTCGCAGCGCCAACGCGTCTTGCGTTCGATCTCGAGCCCTTCGGGCGCGCCGCGCAGGAATACATCGCGGCCGATCCGGTTGCCGCCCATCAGCCGGGCCGCCGCATCGCGCATCGCGCCAAGCCGCTGCAGGCGCAGTTGCAGCCTGAGGGCGAGTTCTTCGGGCCCGGGGGCTTCTTCCTCGTCCTTCGGAAGCAGCATGGCCGATTTGAGATAGGCAAACCAGGCGGCCATCACCAGATAGTCGGCCGCCAGTTCGAGCTTCAGCGCCTCTGCATGGTCGATGTAGTCGAGATATTGATCGACCAGAGCTAGGATCGAGATCGACCGCAGATCGACCTTCTGCCGCCGCGCGAGGTCGAGCAGCAGGTCGAGCGGACCCTCCCAGCCATCCAGCTCGAGATAGAGCGCATTCTCATCGACCGCCGCCTCTGCCGCGATGCCGTCCCAATCCTCCTGCGGCGCGGTATCGTCCTCGGGGAACAGCAGGCCGCTGTCGGTCACGCCGCGCGCTTTTCCGCCAGCGCGAGCAATGCGTCGCGCTTGGCCAGCAACTCGTCCGTATCGGGGCCATCGGAAGGCGGATGCATCGCCGCATGCACCCTTTCAAGCCGGCGCGCCGACTGGTCGGACATCGTCTTCCCCAAATCGGCGATCGCCTGCTGGTCCTCCATCCTGGCCCAGCAATTGAGCACGATGTCGCATCCCGCCGCGAGTGCACGGCGCGAGCGTTCGGCAATGGTGCCGTCGAGCGCCTGCATGTCGATATCGTCGGTCAGCAACAGCCCGTCGAACCCGATCCGGCCGCGGATTATGTCCCGTACGACCGTCTCGGAAAGCGTTGCCGGTACCGTGGCATCCCAGGCTTCGAAAACGATATGCGCGCTCATTCCCAGCGGATGCGCAGCAAGCGTGCGGAACGGCTCGATATCCACTTCGAGTTCGGCATCGCTGGCGGCGACATGCGGCAGCTCCTTGTGCGAATCGCAAGTGGCGCGGCCATGGCCGGGCATATGCTTGAGACAGCCAACGACCCCCGCCCGGCCCAGCCCGTCGAGCACCGCCCGGCCGAGCGCGGCGACCTGCAACGGGTCGCTGCCCAGCGCACGATCCCCGATGACATCGTCGGTTTCGGGGCGCCGGACATCGAATGGCGCATGGAAATCGACGGTGACCCCCATGGTGGCCAGTTCGCGGCCCATGGCTTCGGCATTGGCGCGGGCGGCCTCGATCGCCGAAGCGGGGGCGACGTCCCACAGGGCAGCGAATGCTTCACCCGCGGGATAAGCCTGCCACACGGGTGGTTTCATCCGGGCGACCCGTCCACCTTCCTGATCAATCGAGATGACCAGCCGATCGCGTCCGTGGATCGCGCGCAGTTCGTCGGTCAGCGCGCGCAGCTGGTCCTTGCTCTCGCAATTGCGCGCAAAGAGGATGTAGCCCGCCGGGTCGGCGTCCTTGAAGAAGGCGCGCTCGTCGGCGCCCAGTGCGGTCCCGGCGATGCCGAAAATGGCGGGTGTCATCTGCTGAAAATGCGCCGCGGCGCGCGTTCCCGCAAGTTCGCGGCGCGCGGCAGGTGTGGATACCGGATGCGAGGCCGCTCTATTTGACGAAGCAGGCGAGGCCGTCGGCCTTCAGCGCCGCACAGAGCCGATTGGCGGAGGCCCGGTCGCCCGCGAGCGCCTGCAGCCGGTAGACCTGTCCGATATCGACCTGTGCCTCGACCACCCGGTGGCGGACGCCGTTGAGCGCTTCGGTCTGCCGCATCAGGTTGGACCACGCGGCCTCGGCATCCTCGCGTCGCGGATAGGCACCGACCTGGACCGCCGTACCCGAAGGCGTGCCCGGCGCCGCAGCATTGCCCGCGTCCGAACCATCGCTGTCGTCAGCCGCGGCGGCCGGCGTCGTGGTCGGTTCGGCCAGCCGGCCTTCACGCGTCTGCCCCTCACCCACGGCGAAACTGGTATCGCCCGTGCCGGCAAAGGTCTTGCCTCCCGGGTCTTCGGGCTTGCTCTTGTAGGGCTCGTCCGGGGCGGCGATCACGCTGCCATCGGCTTCGGGCTCGTCGGACGTCTGGTTGGCCACGAACCAGATCGCCCCGACCACAAGGGCCAGCACGATCAGCGCCAGTACGCCCAGCAGGATCAACCGCGAGGTGTCGAAACCCGCGGCCTGCTCCTCGTCCTCGCCCGCCTCGAGCCAGGGAAGGCTCTCGTCATCGGCGAGGTCGAGCTGGTCCTCGTTCTCCCACTCGCCGCCACTGCCGTAAGCGCTCGCCCCCGTCATGCTCACATCTCCTCCACTGCCTCGACCCCAAGAATGGCGAGGCCGTTGCGGATCACCTGCGCGACCTGCGATGCCAGGAACAGCCGCGCCGCCGTAAGCTCGGGGTCGCTTTCCTGGATGATCCGCATCGCGGGATCATCGTTACCCGCGTTCCAGAAACTGTGGAAGGCAGCGGCGAGGTCGCCGAGGAAGAAAGCGATCCGGTGCGGTTCGCGCGCCTTGGCGGCCGCTTCGACCACGCGCGGGAACTGGGCCGCCTCGCGGACCAGCGCCAGCTCGTCCGCGCCCAGGCGGTCGAGATTGTCGCTGCCGGGCGCAACGCCCGCCTTGCGCAGCGTGGAATGTATGCGCGCATGGGCATATTGAAGATAAAAGACCGGGTTGTCCTTTGATGCTTCGACCACCTTGGCGAAGTCGAATTCCATCTGCGCATCGGGTTTGCGCGTGAGCATGGTAAAGCGCACGACGTCCTTGCCGACCTCTTCGACGACCTCGGCCAAGGTCACGAAGGTGCCCGAACGCTTGGACATCTTAACCGGTTCGCCGTCGCGCAGCAGCTTGACCATCTGCACCAGCTTGACGTCGAAGGGCACATCGCGCCCGGCACCCTTGGTCAGCGCGGCGACCGCGGCCCTGATCCGCTTGACCGTACCGGCATGGTCCGCGCCCCAGATGTCGATCAGCGCATCGGCATTCTCGGCCTTCTGGAAGTGGTAGGCGAGATCGGCACCGAAATAGGTCCACGCCCCGTTCGACTTCTTGATCGGACGGTCCTGGTCGTCGCCGAATTCGGTCGACCGGAACAGCGGCAGTTCGACCGGCTCCCAGTCCTCGGGCGGTGCCTTGCCCTTGGGCGCCTCGAGCACGCCGTCGTAGACCAGGCCCTTTTCGCGCAGCCACGCCTCGGCGGCTTCGGGCTTCTTTGCTGCCTGCAGTTCGGCTTCGGAGGAGAACAGGTCGTGATGAATGCCCAGCAGCGCGAGATCGGCGCGGATCATTTCCATCATCGCGGCGACCGAACGGTGACGGAACAGCTCGAGCCATTCGCTTTCGTCGGCGTCCTTGTAGGCTGCGCCAAATTCCTGCGCGAGCCGCTCGCCCACCGGCTTGAGGTAGTCGCCCGGATACAGCCCTTCGGGAATGGCACCGATATCCTCGCCCAGCGCCTCGCGATAACGCATATGCGCCGAGCGCGCGAGCACGTCGACCTGCCCGCCGGCATCGTTGACGTAATATTCGCGCACGACCCGGTAGCCCGCCCATTCGAGCAGACCGCACAGCGCATCGCCCACCACCGCGCCGCGGCAGTGGCCCATGTGCATCGGACCGGTCGGGTTGGCGGAGACATATTCGACATTGACCGTCTGCCCGTCACCCAGGGCGGAACGGCCATAGTCGTCGCCCAGCTCGGCGATCGACAGCAGCTCGCGGCGCCAAGCGTCGGGCGAAAGACGCAGGTTGATGAAGCCGGGTCCGGCAATATCGGCAGCGTCGATGTCGGGTTCGCGCTGCAGATGCTCGACGATCTTTTCCGCCAGCGCGCGCGGATTGGTCTTGGCCGGCTTGGCCAGCACCATCGCGGCATTCGTCGCCAGGTCCCCGTGCGAGGGATCGCGCGGCGGCTCGACCGCGACATTGCCGCGGGGCGTATCGGCAGGCAGCACGCCCTCCATCTCGAGAGCGTTCAAAACCGCGTCGATCCGGGCGGCGAAAGCCGCGTGAAGAGTGTGCAAATCAGCCATGGCGCGCGCCTAGCGTATCGGCGCGAAATGGCAAGATGCGAGGCGTGCCCCGCAGCGCCCTAGCGGGTGGCGTTGTAGCGCAGCTGCGCTTCGGTCAGCTGGAAACCCACCAGCAGTTCGAAGGTGGCGCGCTGCACTGCGGCCCGCACCGCGGGATCGGCCAGCGGATCGAGCGCAGCGTCGGGATCGCCCGGTTCGCGCTTGCGGGTGATCTGCTCGCGGATGTCCTCGGGCAGCGTCGCGGCAGCGCGATCGACATAGGCGGCCGCCGTGCCGCTGGCCTGCGCGCGTTCCTGCCCGTCGGCGAATTGCAGGGTGACATTGCCGACCCGCTTGCTGACCACCGAGGAACCGCCGCGCAGCACGGTGGAGAAATAGGGCAGCGTGACCGTGCGGCTGCCAGCGGTGTTGCTGCGGCGGGCAACGACGTCGAAACTGGCTTCGGTATAGACCCGATCGCCCGCTTCTTCGTTGCAGTTCGAACGCAGGTTGGTGATTGCCGCCGTGACATCGAGATCCGCCTGCGTCGTCGCACCCGGGGCACGGAAGGTGGTGATATCGCCGGTATAATCGGGAATACCGACCGCCGGGCAGGTCGAGCGGACCGCCGAAATGCCGACCCCCTGGTTGAGAACCAGATCGCCTTCCGTAGAACAGCCGGCAAGCGCAAGACCGGCAGCGAGTGCGGGCAGCAGACGGGTGCGGATGGTCATGCGGCTAATTTCCCTTTTGCGGTCATTCGAATTCGTAGCCCCTCAGGCTGCGGGACGCCCTAGCTTGGCCTGCGCGAAAGCGCTAGAGGGCGGGACATGAATGCCCCCTTTCCATCCACGCCCGGCACCAGCGGAAGCGATCCGCGCCTGCCCCTCAAGCTCCTGATCGCGGCGCCGCGCGGCTTCTGTGCAGGGGTCGACCGCGCCATCGAGATCGTCGAGCGTGCGCTGCAGAAATACGGTGCCCCGGTCTATGTCCGGCATGAAATCGTGCACAATCGCTATGTCGTCGACAGCCTGAAGGCGAAGGGCGCGATCTTCGTCGAGGAACTCGACGAGGTGCCTGACGACGCACCGGTCGTGTTCAGCGCGCATGGAGTGCCCAAAGCGATCCCGGCAGAAGCCGAACGGCGCAAGATGCTGTATGTCGACGCCACCTGCCCATTGGTGAGTAAGGTTCACCGCCAGGCCGAACGGCAGATCGAAAAGGGCCAGCACATCCTGTTCATCGGTCACGCGGGTCACCCGGAAGTGATTGGCACGATGGGCCAGGTGCCCGAGGGGAGGATCACGCTGGTCGAGACGATCGACGACGTCGCTGAGCTCGACTTCGGTCCCGATGACGATCTCTCCTACCTCTCGCAGACCACGCTCTCGGTCGACGATACGCGCGACATCATCGCGGCGCTCGAAGCGCGTTTCCCGCAGATCGTTGCGCCCAAGGCGGAAGACATCTGCTATGCCACCAGCAACCGGCAGGCGGCGGTCAAGCAGATCGCGGCGAGCTGCGACCTGGTGCTGGTTATCGGTGCACCCAATTCCTCCAACTCGCTGCGGCTGGTGGAAGTGGCCGAACGGCTGGGCACCACCGCCTATCTGATCCAGCGTGCCGACGAAATGGATCCGGCCTGGCTCGAGGGCATAGGCACGATCGGCCTGACGGCAGGGGCTTCGGCACCCGAAAAGCTCGTCCGCGAAGTGGTCGACCGGCTCTCCGACTGGCGGCTGGTCGAGGAAGAGGTGATCGCCGCCACCGAAGAGAACATGATCTTCAAGCTGCCGCGCCAACTCACCGACTGACGTGGCGGTCTATACCCATCTCGGGGCCGAAGATCTCGCTCGGCTGATGGAGCATTACGACGTCGGCCGCCTGGTTTCCTTCAAGGGCATCGCCGAAGGCGTCTCGAACTCCAACTGGCTGCTGGAAACCACGCAGGGTCGGTTTATCCTGACGATGTACGAAAGGCGCATCGAGACCGCCGACCTGCCCTTCTTCCTCGGTCTGCTCGATCACCTTTCGGCAAGCGGCTGCCCCGTGCCGCGCACCATTCACGACCGCGACGGCGCGGCCTGGCGGATGGTGGACGGCAAGGCCGTGGCATTGATCGAATTCCTTCCCGGTCTTTCGCCCAGCGCCCCGACGCCCGGGCAGGCCGGAGCGGTGGGCAGCGCACTGGCGCAGATCCATCTCGCCGCGCGCGACTTCCCGCAATCGCGCACCAGCACGCTCGAGCCGGGCGACACTCTGGATATCCTCAAGCAATGCGGCGCGGCAGCGCTGGGCACGATCGATCCGGATCTGCCCCCGATCCTCGAGACGGGCGAGGCGATCGTGCACGAATGGCCCCGCGCCCTGCCCCGGTCGATCATCCATTCGGACCTGTTTCCCGACAACGTCCTGATGCTTGGCGACCGCGTAACCGGAATGATCGATTTCTATTTCGCCTGCACCGGGTCGATGGCGTACGATCTCGCCGTGACCCATGCCGCCTGGTGCTTCGACGGAACCGGCGCCCGCTGTAATCGCGCGCTCGGCCGGGCGCTGATCGAGGGATATGAAACTTTGCGCCCGCTCGGCGATGACGAACGGGCCGCGCTGCCGCTGCTGGCCGAGGGCGCGTGCCTGCGGTTCATCGCCAGCCGCGCGCAGGATTGGCTCGACACGCCCGACGACGCGCTTGTCCACCGCAAGGACCCGATGGATTTCGTCAGGCGGCTGGAATTCTACCGCGCCAGCGGCCAGAGCGCCTTCGCATGAAGCAAGTCGAAATATTCACCGACGGGGCCTGCAAGGGCAATCCCGGTCCCGGCGGCTGGGGCGCGCTGCTGCGCATGGGGCCGCATGAAAAAGAACTGGTTGGCGGCGATCCCGACACTACCAACAACCGCATGGAGATGATCGCCGCGATCAAGGCGCTGGGTGCATTGATCGAACCCTGCGAGGTCGATCTCTATACCGACAGCAAGTACCTGATCGACGGGATCACCAAGTGGGTCCACGGCTGGAAGAAACGCGGTTGGGTCAATGCCAGCAAGAAGCCGGTCCGCAACGCCGATCTATGGCACGACCTGATCGAGCTGACCGCGCATCACCGCGTCGCATGGCACTGGGTCAAGGGCCACGCGGGCCATCCCGAGAACGAGCGGGTGGACCGCCTCGCCAGCGACGAGGCGGAACGGATCGCGCGCACCGCCTAATCAGCTGTTGTCGACGACTTCCGCGTCGGGTCCGTTCTTCTTGATCGAATCGATGGCGTTCTGCGCGCTCGCCTTCGAGGCATAGCCTTCGGTCGAGAACATCACCTCCGAATTGTACTTGAACCGCACGCGGTATTCATCGGCCTTGTCGCGGTAGATTTCGAAGTGATGAGCCATTTTTTCCCTTCCTGAATAGCTGGCGTGATCCGGCGCATCCTAGCGCCCGGCGCATTTTTGGCTAGGCGAAGCGCGCCGGTGAATAAAGCTCGGCGTCGAGCGTTTCGGTCAGGGCGTCGCGTGCCTCGCCCAGCAGCAATTGGCGGCCGAGGCGCGCGGCAGCCGGCGATGTCTGGATACCGAAGCCGCCCTGCCCCGCGAACCAGGCGAAGCCTTCGACTGCGGGATCGTAACCGTAGACCGGTCGGCGGTCCTTGGCGAAGCTGCGCAGCCCGGCCCACTTGTGCTCGACCGCTTCCACCCGCCAGTCGACCACTTCCTCGAGCCGCGCGATCGCCTCGGCGACAGCCATCTCTTCGGGCGCCGCATCGCACGCTTCGCTCGGCACTTCGTCGTGCGGGCTGACCCACAGACGCCCGGATTCGGGCTTGAAATAGAACCGGCCGCGAATGTCGAGCACCAGCGGAAGATCGTTCGACACGGGCGGATCGATCCGCAACTGTGCCACCGTGCGGCGATAGGGTTCGATCCCGGCGGGCTGCGCACCTGCCATCGCCGCCAGCTCGTCGGCCCAGGCGCCGGCGGCGTTGACGATGGTCGCTGCATGGTGGGCGGCGCCGCGGTCGGTCGCGATCTCCCAGCGTCCGCCGTCGCGTTTGAGCCCCGACACCCGTGCACGGCATTCCAGCTGCGCCCCGGCGGCACGCATGCGCGCCAGATAATGCGCGTGCAGTGCAGCCACGTCGATATCGGCGCAGACCGGCTCCCAGATCGCATCGGACCATTCGTGACGGACTCCGGGAAGCCGCTTTTGCAGGTCGGCGCGTCCCAGGTGCTGGATCGTCGCACCAGTCGGGACGAAACGCTGCATGAAGTCGGTTACCAGTACCTCGTCGCCCTCGCGCGCGATATAGAGGGCGCCGCGCTGATGCAGGAAACCGCCGTCGCGCAGGAACGGGCCCGATGCCAGCGTCAGCGGCACGATCTCGGGCCCGCCATAGCATTCCTCCCAGAATGCGGCGGATCGTCCGGTCGCGTGGTAGCCGGGTTCATCCTCCGCCTCGAGCACCAGCACGCTGGCGCCGCCCTCGGCCAGTTCGGCGGCCAGGCTGGCACCCGCAATGCCGGCGCCGACGATCGCGAAATCGGCGGTCATGGCCTTGCCCCCGCCGACGCGACGCGGTCGAGGAATTCGGCGATCCCGGCCAGCGCCCGCGCCCGCACCGGATCAACCTCGCGCAGGATCTCATGGCGCGCCTCGTCGCCGAAGGCGATCAGTTCGCCCTGCGGCAAGCGCTCGGCCGCGCGGACCGCGGCGGCATGGCTCACCAGCCGGTCCGCTGCAGTGCTCAGCACCAGCACCGGCACGCGGACCGTTTCGAGCATGCCTTTGCGGGCAAGGTGCCGCACCGAGGCATAGGCCCGTTCGACCCAGCCCCAGCTGCCGGGCCCCATGACCAATTCGGGGCGCTGTTCGCGCCACCATAGCTCGTCGGCATAGCGCCCGCCGTCATGGGTCAGCAGGGCGTTGCGGTCGGCCGGCATTTCGCCCGGCTTCTCGCTCCATTTCCAGGCCTGGCGCTGGGGGTCGCCGATCCGCGTCATCAAGCGCGCCACCATGTGCAGCAGGCCCAGCGGCAGCGGGGGCCCCGCCATGCCGATCATCGGTGCGCTGAGCACCGCCGCATCGGGATCGACCTGGCCGTCGACCAATGCGCGCATCACCAAGTGCCCACCCATCGAATGGCCGGCCAGGACATGCGGCCCGGGGGTGTCTTCCTTCCACGCGCGCCACAGCTGCGCGAGATCGGCGGTCCAGTCGGTGAAATCCGCGACGTGGCCGGTCACCGCGTCGCCGCCGAGCCGCCCCGAACCGGCCTGGCCGCGCCAGTCGGCGGCGGTCACGTGCCAGCCTTCGCCATGCCAGTGATCGAGCGTTTCGAGATATTTTTCGTAGAAGTCGCCGCGCCCGGGAAGGAACAGGATCGATCCCCGTTTGCCGCCGCCCGATCCCGGCCAGTCGATCCGCCTGATCGCATGTCCATCGGGCAGGACGAAACGCGATTCGGTCGCGGACGCGGGAATGGCGCGGCGGTCGAAGGTTTCCTGTGGCGCTGGCATGCCGGTGTCCGCGGCCTCCTCTATGGTTACTTTTTGGTAAGCACGCTGCGCTATCACTGCCGTCCGAAGCAGAGCTTGCGGAGCGTCATGCAAAACCAGATTTTCACCTACGTATTGCTTGCCGGATTGGCAATCGCACTGCTCCGGGTAATCGTGACCGACCTCAGGCACCGGACGATCAGCAACCGGCTGACGCTGACCGTTGCGCTTGGTGCGCCGCTGTACTGGCTGTCGATCGGATTGCCGCTCTGGCCCGGCATCGGCTTCCAGATCGGACTGGCCCTGCTGGTCTTCGCAACCTGCTGTGTGCTGTTCGCCATTCGCCAGATGGGCGGCGGCGACGTCAAGCTGCTGACCGCGCTGGCGCTGTGGATCCCGCCCTCGCAATTTACCTTGCTGCTGATCGCGATGGCGATGCTCGGCTGGGTGCTGACGATGGGGATTGCTGCGTGGCGGGTGGCGCATTCGACCACGATCAGGACCCGTCCGGCGCGCGATACCGCAATGCTATTGGTGGGAACGCTCATCGCGGCCCTCTTCGCGAGCGCGGTCCTGGGCGGGCCGCAATTGCCAGTGCCCGAAGCGCTGATCGCGGCTGCGGCGAGCAGCGCATCAGCCGCCATCGCGCTCGTTGCAGCACCGTTCGCAGTCCTGCTGATCGTCACGTTCGGATCGATCCGGATCATTCGCCGGCACGAACGGGACCTGTGGGTCCCCTACGGCCCGGCGATCTCGCTCGCGGGCATCTGGATCGTCGCCAGCGGACAGTTGCTGGCGCAGGCGGGGCCCGTCGCAGGCGGTTGAGAACCCGTTCTTAACCAATTCGCCCGTAAGGCACGAAACCATACTTGCCCGCACCTTTGACCGGCGGGCCGAATTAGGGGGCTAGACAGCCATGGATAGGAAGAAGCTGGTTCTGCTGATCGCCGCGCTGGTAATCGCGGTTGGTACGGCGCTGATTGCGCGCAGCATGTTCGCCGGCGCAAGCGCACCGCAGGCCGATGCCGCGGCGCGGGTCGAAGCGCAGGGCCCCAAGGTCCTGGTTGCCCAGCGCGCGCTGCCGGTCGGCACGATCATAACGGCCGATGCAATCGGCTTCCAGCTGTGGCCCGAAGAGCTGGTCCAGGACGCCTATTTCCTCGACGGCGAAGCCGATATGAGCAAGCTGCTGGGCACGGTGGTACGCCACCCGATCACGGCCGGCGAACCCGTCACGCAGGGCACGCTGGTCGCGCCGGGCGATCGCGGCTTCCTCGCCGCCGCTCTGGCACCGGGCATGCGCGCCATCACCGTTCCCGTGACCGCCCAGTCGGGCGTGGCCGGCTTCGTCTTCCCGGGTGACCGCGTCGACATGGTCCTGACGCAGGAGGTCGATGGCACCGAGGGTGCGAATCTGAAGGCGTCGGAAACCATCCTTCGTAACCTTCGTGTTTTGGCCACCGATCAGTCCACCGTGTCTGAAAAGAACGAGGACGGCTCGACCGTGGTGAAGGAGTTTCGCACGGTGACGCTCGAAGTCACTCCGGTGATCGCCGAAAAGGTCGCCGTCGCGCAGACCATCGGCGTGCTCAGCCTGTCGCTGCGCTCGCTGGCCGACAACCAGACCGAACTCGAACGCGCGATCGCTTCGGGTGATGTGACGATCCCCGATGACGCCACGCCCGAAGAGGAAGAACGCATCCTGCGCCAGGCGATGTCGCGCCCGATCGACGGCAAGGCAAGTTTTGTCACGGGCGGCGACGTCTCGCGCTTCCAGCGCCGGACGGTTCCGCCGCAGGGCTCGACCGCCCCGCAGCAGGCCGCAATGCCTACCGCCGGTCCCGAAGCGCTCACCTATTCGGGCCCCACGGTCCGCGTCACGCGCGGCAAGGAAACCACGCAGGTACCGGTGGGCGGTCGATGAGCGGAAAAAAGAACAAGGTACGCCATTCAGGGGGCCAAGCCATGAAACGTCGTCTTACATCCAAACTGCTGCTGGCCAGCCTGGCGATCGCGCCGCTGGCAGCTGCACCGACAAGCGTCGCGACGGCGCAGTCGGTCGTGCGCCCGACATCGGAAGTCGTCCTGTCGATCGGCCGCGGCGAACTGGTCAATGTGCCCGGCACCATGGCCGACGTCTTCGTCGCCAACGAAGAGATCGCCGACGTGCAGATCAAGTCGCAGCGCCAGCTGTTCGTGATGGGCAAGTCCGGCGGCGAAACCACGATCTACGCCAGCAATGCGGCGGGCGACATCATCTGGTCCGCCAATATCCGCGTGGGCTCAAACATCGGCAGCATCGACCAGTTGCTCGCCATGGCCATGCCGCAGGCGAAGATATCGGTCGCCACCATGGGGTCAAATGTCATCCTGCTGACCGGCACGGTCGCAGCGCCCGAAGACGCCGCCGAAGCACAGCGCCTCGTCGAGGCCTATGTCGGTACGGACGCGAATGTCATCAGCCGCCTGCGCATGGCGACACCGCTACAGGTCAACCTGCAGGTTCGCATTGCCGAGGTCAGCCGCAGCGTGGTGCGTGCGCTGGGTGTCAATCTCACCAGCGTGGATGCGACCGGCGGCTTCAAGTTCGGGATCGGCCAGGGCCGCTCTCCCTTCACGCAGGTTTCGCCGGGCGGACCGGTCGCGGTGGGGAGCGACCTCGAGGGCGATCTCTACAACATTGTCAATCAGGGTTCCTCCGGCAGCACGCTGGGGGCGTTCGGCAAGTTCCTCGGTCTCGATATCGGTGCCGCGCTGGATCTTGCGGAGACGCAGGGGCTCGTCACCACGCTGTCGCAGCCCAATCTGACCGCCCTGTCGGGCGAGACTGCCGAATTCCTCGCGGGCGGAGAGTTTCCGATTCCCCTCGCCCAGGGCCTTGGCACGACCACGATCGAATACAAGAACTACGGGGTGAGCCTGGCCTATACGCCGACGGTTCTCGCCAATGGCCGCATCTCGATGCGCGTCCGTCCCGAAGTATCGGAGCTATCGAGCCAGGGGGCGATCACGCTCAACGGGTTCGAGGTCCCCGCGCTTACCACTCGCCGCGCCGAAACCACGATCGAACTCGGGTCGGGGCAAAGCTTCATGATCGCGGGGCTGCTGTCGAACTCGGCCACCAACACGATCGACAAGGCACCCGGCCTCGGTGACATACCGATCCTCGGCAACCTGTTCCGCTCGACCACCTACCGCAAGGGAGAGACCGAGCTGGTAATCGTGGTGACGCCGTACCTGGTGAAGCCGGTGGACGGCAACGATATCAAGCTGCCGACCGACGGCTTCCGCAAGCCGTCCGAGTTCCAGCGCCTGCTGGGTTTCCAGCAGAGCGATGGCGTCACCGGCGCCGAGCGGCCCAAGCCGCGTGCTGTCGAGAGTACGCCCGACACGCCGTCGGTATCGCAGGGTCTGCCCGCCGATGACGGCGAACAGCAACCCAAGCGCGAGAGCGAGGCACGCCGCGCTTCGGCGCAGCCCGGCTTCAGCTTCGAATAAGGGGAAGAGTAGAATGGCCAAGGCAATCAAAGGCAAGTTCGCCGGCTCGCTCGCACTATCGCTCGGCCTCGCGCTGGGCGCATGCGGCGGCTTCCCGACCGAGAACAAGTCGCTTTACAGCGCCCGCCAGCCGGTCGTCGAACGCACCAATTTCACGCTCGATGTCCAGACTGGCGGCCAGGGCCTGCCGGTGGCTGAACAGCAGCGGATCGCAGGATGGTTCGACGCGATGGGCCTCGGGTATGGCGATCGCATTTCGCTCGACGACCCCACGGCCAACCCGGCGGTTTCGGAAGACCTCGCCGCACTGGCAGAGCGGCACGGCTTGCTGGTCAGCGATGGATCGCCAGTGACTGCCGGTTACGTTGCCCCGGGACAGGCGCGGATCGTCATCACCCGGTCGACGGCCAGCGTTCCCGACTGTCCCAATTGGTCGGCCAATGCCGAGGGCAACGAATATAACGCGACCTACCCGGGATACGGATGTGCCGTGAACGGCAATCTGGCAGCCATGGTTGCCAATCCCGAAGACCTGATCAGCGGGCAGGCGGGCACTGGCGAGACGATCGTCACGACCTCGACCAAAGCCATCAAGGCCTACCGCGACAAGGAACCGACCGGCACCGGCGATCTTGCCGAAGTCAGCAGCACAGAAGGAGGCTAAGCAGCCATGAGCGCTTCACTCAAATCGGGCCTGCCCGGCAACCGCGATGCCTTTGCAGCCTATATCTGCGACGAGAACGCCCTCGACGTGCTGCGCCCGGTCGTGATCGAGCTCGGCTGGCCCCCCGAGAAATGCAACAAGGGCGGTCTGCGCAACGCGATCCAGTCGCTATCGGTCTCGGCAAGCCCGAACATCCTGATGGTCGACCTGTCCGAAAGCGGCGATCCGCTCAACGACATCAACGCACTGGCCGAAGTCTGCGAACCCGGCACGGTGGTCATCGCGATCGGCCAGGTCAACGACGTGCGGCTCTATCGCGACCTGCTGGCCAGCGGGATCCACGATTACCTGCTCAAGCCGCTGTCCGCCAACATGCTGCGCGATTCGCTGACCCAGGCGCAGGCAGTGTTCATGGCCCCCAAGGCGGGCGATGACGAAGGCGTCAAACGCCATATTTCGACTGCCGTGATCGGCACGCGCGGCGGAGTCGGTGCCTCGACGCTGGTCACTTCGCTCGCATGGCTGTTCTCGGCCGAGAAGCGTATGCCGACCGCACTGCTCGATCTCGATGTGCATTTCGGCACCGGCGCGCTGACGCTCGACCTGGAACCGGGCCGCGGTCTTACCGACGCGATCGACAATCCCGGCCGCATCGACGGGCTGTTCATCGAACGCGCGATGATCCGCGCCAACGAGAACCTCGCCATCCTGTCGGCCGAAGCGCCGATCAACCAGCCGCTGATGACAGATGGCGCCGCATTCCTGCAGCTGCAGGAAGAGTTCAAGCACCAGTTCGAAATGACCGTGCTCGACATGCCGCGCAACATGCTGATCAATTTCCCGCATCTGCTCAATGAAGTGAATGCGATCGTGCTGGCGGCTGAGATGTCGCTTGCCTCGGCACGGGACACGATCCGGATCCTGTCCTGGCTGAAAACGAACGCCCCGCATTCGCAGGTCATCGTCGTCGCCAACAAGGTGCAGCCAGGCATGGCGGAAATCAGCAAGACCGATTTCGAGGCCTCGATCGAACGCAAGATCGATATCTCCATCCCGTTCGACCAGAAGGCGGCGACCAATGCGGCCAAGCTGGGCAAGACCTTCGTCGACGCGAATGGCGGATCGAAAGCCAGTGCCGCGATCAATCAGCTTGCCTCGCTGGTTATCGGCGCAGCCGAAGGCGATCTCGACGAAAGCGATGGCGGGGGGGCGAAGAAATCGCTGCTCGGCGCACTCGATTTCAAGCAGCTGCTCGCGAAGAAAAAGACCGACCCGGTGGCAGAACCCGCGCAATAACGCCGCCCGGGGGCCAACCCGGTTCTGCCAGCAGGCAAACGGAGACCAAGCATGAACATTACCCAGCTCGCGCTGCTGACCATCGGGGTTTTTGCCCTACTGGCGATCGGGTACATGCTGCTGTCCGGACCGAATGCGAGCAAGGCCAGCCAGCGGCGGCTCGAACAGCTTCGCTATCGCCATTCGCAGAGCACCGATGCCAAGGTCGAATCGCAGTTCAAGAAGGCCATCGCGGCCCGGCGCCCCAAGATGCACCGGGTTGCCGGATCGACGTCTCGCGTCGAGGCCCTCGCCAACCGGCTCGACCGCACGGGCAAGGGTTGGACGCTGAGCCAGTATGCCTACGCCTCGATCGGCCTTGGGATCGGCGCTGCCATCCTGCTGTATCTACGCAGCGGCTCTGTCGGTCTGGCGCTGGCCATCGGTGTCTTTGTCGGCGCGGGCCTGCCGCATTTCATTGTCTCGCGTGCGATCAAGAAACGCACGGCCCAGTTCAATGCCAAATTTCCCGATGCCATCGAATTGCTGGTGCGCGGCCTGCGTTCCGGCCTTCCCGTTACCGAAACGCTTGCCGTGGTGGCGCAGGAGGTGCCAGGCCCGGTCGGCGAGGAATTCAAGGGCGTGGTCGAGCGCATCAAGATCGGGCGGACGATGGAGGAAGCACTCCAGCAAACCGCCGATCGGCTCGACATTCCAGAGTTCAACTTTTTCTGCATCACGCTGGCAATCCAGCGTGAGACGGGGGGCAATCTTGCCGAAACGCTGTCGAACCTGTCCGACGTGCTGCGCAAGCGCGCGCAGATGAAGCTCAAGATCAAGGCGATGAGCTCGGAATCCAAAGCTTCCGCCTATATCGTCGGGGCGCTTCCCTTCATCGTTTTCGGCATGATCCTGTGGATCAATCCGTCCTACATCGGCGGGTTCTTCGAAGACGACCGGTTGATTGTCACCGGGCTCGGCGGCTTGGTGTGGATGAGCATCGGCGCCTTCATCATGGCCAAAATGGTCAACTTCGAAATCTGATCGGGGAAGGATAAGCGCAATGGATCCCGCAACCGGCCCCACACTGCTTGGTTTCGACGTTTACATCGTCGGCTCGATCATGGCAGGCATCGCCGCCTTGGCCGTCGTTTTCGCCATTTATACGGCGCTGACGATCAAGGATCCGATGAGCAAGCGCGTCAAGGCGCTCGAAGGCCGCCGCGAAGAGCTCAAGATGGGGCTCGTCACGGCAGGCACGAAGAAGCGCCAGAGCCTCGTCCGCAAGACCGACACCACAGACCGGATCAAGGACACGCTCGGCAGCATGAAAGTGCTGCAGCAAAGCCAGGTCGAAGTCGTTCAGCAAAAGCTGGCGCAGGCCGGTTTCCGCAACAAGGAACTGGCCATCGTCATCATCGGCCTGCGCGCCGTGCTGCCGATCCTCCTGGGCGGTTTCGCCTTCGTCATGCTGTATCTGGTCGAAGTCTACCCCGACTGGCAGATGAAGCGCGTCGGAGCGCTCGCCCTCGCCCTGTTCATTGGTTACAAGGGCCCCGAACTCTATATCAGCAACATCGCAAAGAAGCGTTCGGATGCGATCCGGAAGGGGCTGCCCGACGCGCTCGACCTGCTGGTCATCTGCGCCGAAGCCGGCCTGACCGTCGACGCCGCCTTCAATCGCGTGGCCAAGGAACTCGGCCGCGCCTATCCCGAACTGGGTGACGAATTCGCGCTGACCGCGATCGAATTGTCGTTTCTCAACGAACGCAAGAAGGCATTCAACAACCTCGCCTACCGTGTCGATCTCGACGCGGTGAAAGGCGTGGTCACGACCATGATCCAGACCGAGCGCTACGGTACGCCGCTGGCATCGGCGCTGCGTGTCCTGTCGGCAGAATTCCGCAACGAACGCATGATGCGCGCCGAAGAGAAGGCAGCACGGCTTCCGGCCATCATGACCGTGCCGCTCATCCTGTTCATCCTGCCGGTGCTGTTCATCGTCATTCTCGGCCCGGCGGCCTGTTCGATCGCCGACGCTTTCAGCGGCGGGATCGGCTAGACCGCACGCTCCCGCGGCAGATGCGACCCGAAAGCCTGGCCGACGCCTAGTCGGCCAGGCTTTCCGCGTCGAAGTCTCCGGCCTGGTCGCGCACGCGGACGAGCATGTCCAGCAGGCTGGCGCGTTCCTCTTCGCTCAGGACCGAGAACAGCTGGCCTTCGATCTTGAGCGCCAGCGGCATGATACCCGCGTGGACCGCGCGCCCTTCCGAGGTCAGTTCGAGGAGGTGCGACCGCCCGTCGCTGGCATTGGGCGATCGCTGCACCAGACCGCGGTCTTCCAGCCGCTTGCAGGCCCGGTTGACGGGTACCTTATCCATCAGCGTCTGCTGCGAAAGCTGGCGCTGCGTCAGCGCGCCGTGATCACCCAGCACGGCCATGATCCGCCATTCGGTGGTCTTCAGCGCGAAGCGCTTGCGATACTGTTCCGCAATCCGCGTCGAAACCGCGTTCGACGCGATCGACAGCTGGTACGGCAGGAACTCTGCAAGGCGTTGGGCGGGCTGGTGTTTCGGCATGGTGCTACGTTTATAGGACGGCCCTCGCATGGCAAGGCCGTTGCCGATGTAACCTTCGCTTTCGGCGCGGCGGCTCAGCGATATTCGGGCTGGTCCCACCAGGGGTAGAAATCGGGCATGTCGCTGCCGACCGTGTCGGGATAGGCCGGTGCGCGCTTTTCGAGGAAGCTGGCGATGCCTTCCTTGGCATCCTCGCTGCGGCTGAGCCGGTATATCGCGCGGCTGTCGATCCGGTGCGCATCCATCGGATGTCCGCCCGCGCCCAGCCGCCACAGCATCGCGCGGGTCATCGCCACCGACACGGCCGAGGTGTTGTCGGCAATCTCGCGCGCGATCCCCATCGCGGCATCGAGCAATTCGCCCTGCGGGTGGAGCGACCGGACGAGGCCGCGATCGAGCGCCTCCTGCGCATCGAATATGCGCCCGGTCATGCACCATTCGAGCGCGCTCTGCATGCCCACCAGCCGCGGCAGGAACCAGCTCGAGGCGGCTTCGGGCGTGATTCCCCGCCGCGCGAAGACGAAGCCGAAGCGCGCCGTGTCGCTCGCCAGCCGGATGTCGAACGGCAATTGCATCGTCGCGCCGACGCCCACCGCCACCCCGTTGCACGCGCCAATCAAGGGTTTTTTGGAATCGAACAGGCGCAGGGTCAGCCGTCCGCCCCCGTCGCGCACGCGCTCGTCGGACAGGTCGTCGACCGGATTGGGATCGGAGAAGACATGCCCCCCGTCATCGGGCGTGAGATCCGCTCCGGCGCAGAACGCCCTGTCGCCATGTCCGGTCACCACGACCGCGCGCACGCTGTCATCGGCGTCGGTCGTGTCGATCGCATCGATGAATTCGGCCATCATCGTGCGGGTGAAGGCGTTCATCTTGTCGGGCCGGTGCAGCGTCACGGTCGCGATGCCGTCGGCGATGTCGAGCTTGATCTGGCTGTAGGACATGGGTTGGTTTTCCTCTCCGGTCATCCCGTCAGGACGGAACGCATGGAACGCGGTCCCGAGGGTCAAATGCAAAGCGCCCCCGCCCGCGCCGTTTTCGGCATGCGGACGGAGGCGCTGGAATAATCATGCAGGCAAGACTAGGCCTCCCGCCTGCAATGGGAAAGCCGTCTGGCGATCACCGCGGCGCCATGCGGATGGCACCGTCGAGGCGCACGTCTTCGCCGTTGAAGTAGCCGGTCTCGATCATGCACATGGCAAGCTTGGCGTATTCACCCGGCAGGCCGAGACGCTTGGGGAACGGCACGCTGGCTGCGAGCGCTTCCTTCACCTGCGGCGGCGCGGCATTCATCAGCGGGGTTTCGAAAATGCCCGGCAGGATGGTGTTCACGCGGATGCCTTCCTTCATCAGGTCGCGCGCGATCGGCAGGGTCATGCCGACGACGCCGCCCTTCGATGCCGAATAGGCCGCCTGGCCCATCTGGCCGTCTTCGGCCGCGACCGAGGCGGTGTTGACGATCGCGCCGCGATCCCCGTCTTCGCTCAATGCATCGAGCGTCATCATTCCGGCGGCCGACTTGGCGATGCAGCGGAAGGTGCCGATCAGGTTGACCTGGATGACGAAATCGAAGGCCGACAGCGGGAAATGCTTGATCTCGCCGCTCTGCTTGTCGCGGCTGGCGGTCTTGATCGCATTGCCGATGCCTGCGCAATTGACGAGAATGCGTTCCTGGCCATGCGCTTCGCGCGCCTTGGCGAAACCGGCATCGACGTCCTCGTCGCTGGTCACATTGACCTTGCAGAAGATGCCGCCGATGTCCTTGGCGACGGCTTCGCCCTTCTCTTCGTTCATGTCGAAGATGGCGACCTTGGCGCCCTTGGCGGCCAGCGCGCGCGCAGTGGCTTCGCCCAGACCCGATGCACCGCCGGTGACGACGGCGGGGGTTTTGCTACTTACTTCCATGGATTGTCCTCTCAGATTTCAAGTGAATTAAAGCGCCTCGACGATGGTGACATTGGCGACGCCGCCGCCTTCGCACATCGTCTGCAGGCCGTATTTCTTGCCGCGCGCCTTGAGCGCGTGGACCAGCGTGGCCATCAGCTTGGTGCCCGACGCACCGAGCGGGTGGCCCAGCGCGATCGCGCCGCCATTGACATTGAGCTTGGCGGGATCGGCATCGAGGTGCTTGAGCCATGCCAGCGGGACCGGGGCAAAGGCTTCGTTCACCTCGTACAGGTCGATGTCGTTGATCGACATGCCCGCGCGCTGGAGCGCACGCTCGGTGGCGAACAGCGGTTCTTCGAGCATGATTACCGGATCCCCGGCCGTGACGGTCAGATTGTGAATCCGCGCCAGCGGGGTGAGGCCGTAGTCCTTCAGCGCCTGCTCGCTGACCACCAGCACCGCGCTCGACCCGTCGCAGATCTGGCTGCTGCTGGCCGCGGTGATCTTGCCTTCGGGGCTGAGCAGCTTGACGCCGGCGATACCTTCCAGCGTCGCGTCGAAGCGAATGCCTTCATCGACCGTGTGGCATTCCTCGCCTTCGGCGGTTTCGATCTCCACGCCGACGATTTCGGCCTCGAAGGCGCCCGACTTGGTCGCCTCGATCGCCTTCTGGTGGCTCGACAGCGCGAAGCGGTCGAGGTCGTCCTTCGAGAAGCCGTGCTTCTGCGCGATCATTTCCGCGCCCATGAACTGGCTCCACTGGATGCCGGGATATTTTTCCTCCAGCCCGGGCGACTTATAATTGCCCAGGCCTTCCTTCATGTGGAACATCGCGGTCGAGCCCATGGGCACGCGGCTCATGCTCTCGACACCCGCGGCGATGACGACGTCCTGCGTGCCGCTCATCACCGCCTGCGCGGCGAACTGGATTGCCTGCTGGCTGGAGCCGCACTGGCGGTCGATCGTGACCGCGGGGACGCCCTCGCCCAGATGCTTGCTCGCCAGCACGGCATTGCGGCCGACCTGCATGGCCTGCTCGCCGCCCTGGCTGACGCAGCCCATCACCACGTCATCGACAGCCTTGGCCTCGAGACCGCTGCGCTCCATGACCGCATCGAGCGATGTGGCGGCGAGATCGACCGGGTGCACCCCGGCAAGACGGCCCCCGCGGCGCCCCCCGGCGGTACGGACGGCTTCGACGATATAGGCTTCGGGCATCGACATCCTCATTATAGGTTTTCAAATGGGACCAATTGGGTAAGCCGGGGTTACGTAAACGTCAAGCAGCGCGGGACCGAATGTTTCCGCGATTGCTCCGCCTGCTCGGACGCATGAAAACCGGGCGGGCCGGCGGGTGTGACATCGGCGTCACACCCGCTACGCCAAACCGGCCAAAATGTAACAAAAGCTTTGCATTCACCGCGTCCCTAAAGGCACATGCGACGTTCCACTGGAGGGATCCTGCATCTGCATGGGCGTTAAGTTCGTGCATTTTCTCTATTCCTCCCAGGGGTTCCTTGGAGATCCGACCTCAGGGGTCGGTCGATCAATAGAGGGATTATCAGAGTGAAACTCCAAACCTACTTCAAAGCCAGCGCGGCACCTGCCGCTCTCGGTCTTGCGCTTCTCGCGCAGCCGGCGATGGCACAGGTTGCAACGGAAGCGGAAGAAACTGCCGCTCCCGTCGTGCCTTCGGAAGCAATCGTCGTTACCGGTTCGCGTATCTCGAACCCCAACCTCGAACTGGCCAGCCCGGTCAGCGTCGTCAGCAGCGACGATCTCGAACTCGCCCAGACCAACGTTGCAGAAGAATTCCTGCGCGAACTGCCCTCGGCGGTTCCGAGCGTCGGTTCGGCCGTCAACAACGGCAACGGCGGCTCGAGCTTCGTCAACCTGCGCGGCATCGGCTCCACGCGTAACCTCGTCCTGCTTGACGGCCGCCGCTTCACGCCGGCTGACACCACCGGCCGCGTCGACCTCAACAACATTCCGCTGGCAGTGATCGAGCGCACGGAAATCCTGACCGGCGGCGCAAGCACCACCTACGGTGCCGACGCAATCGGCGGTGTTGTTAACTTCGTCACCAAGACCGACTTCGAAGGCCTCGAGGCAACCGCTTCGCAGCAGATCACCGAAGAAGGCGACGGCAGCGTTTTCCGTGCCGACGTCACCATTGGTGCCAACTTCGACGACGGCCGCGGTAACGCAGTCCTGAGCATCGGCTACCAGAACCAGGACGCCGTCTATCAGGGTGATCGTGGCTTCTCGCTGTTCAACATCGGTTCGTTCTCGGGCAACCCTAGCGGTTCCTCGAACGCCATTCCCGCCGTTATCGTTGGCCCGACGCCGGCAGGCTTCGGTCAGCTGACCGACGATGGTCAGGGTTACGTCGACGGCGTGTTCGATCGTCCGTTCAACTTCAACCCTTTCAACATCTTCCTGACGCCGTTCGAACGTTTCAACGTCTATGGTTCGGCGAACTACGAAGTGTCGGACGCTGTCGAAGTGTTCACGCAGGCGGCGTTCTCGAAGAATACCGTTTCGACGATCATCGCTCCGGGCGGTTCGTTCTTCAACACCTATCAGGTCAACCTGAACAACCCGTTCATGCCCGACCAGCTGGCACAGGCCTTCTGTGACGGCCTCGAGCTCACCGCAGCAGAATGCACTGCCGGCCGCAACACCCAGTTCGGTGCGACGCTGGCCGACGGCACTGCCAACCCCGACTATGTCGAAATCAGCACCTCGGTCCGTCGTCGTACGCCCGAAGCTGGTTCGCGTACTTCGGACTTCACCACCACGCTGTTCAACCTCGTGGGCGGCCTGCGCGGCGACATCACCGATTCGATCGGCTGGGAAGTCTCCGGCGGATACGGTGAAAGCGAGCGCATCCAGCGTCAGGGCGGTTTCGCTCGTTTCGATCGCCTTCAGCAGTCGCTGATCGCGATTCCCGACGGTGCCGGTGGCGTCCAGTGTTCCGATCCCTCGGGCGGTTGCGCTCCGATCAACCTGTTCGGTCCGCTCGGCGATCTCGGTTCGCAGGAAGCCATCGACTACGTCTTCAACCTGACGCAGCAGGTGATCACCCAGGCCAGCCTCACGCAGGCCCAGGCGATCATCGACGGCGACCTCGGCTTCGGCATTTCGGCTAGCCCGATCTCGTTCGCGCTCGGTGCCGAATACCGCAAGTACACCGCAACCCGCCTGTCGGACGAAGCTTCGCAGACCCCGGGTGCAGTTGTCGGCGGCGGCGGTGCCGCTCCGGACATCAACGGTTCGTACAACGTCAAGGACTTCTTCGCCGAAGTCGCCATCCCCGTCATCGAAGATTCGTTCGTTCGCGATCTGACCCTCGAAGCCGGTGGCCGTTATTCGGACTACTCGACTGCAGGCGGTGAGTTCACCTGGAAGGTCGGCGGTACGCTGACCCCCATCGATGGCATCACCTATCGCGGTAACTACCAGCGTTCGTCGCGTGCACCGAACATCGGTGAACTCTTCACGCCGGTCGTCACACAGCTGTCGAACCTTGCGGTCGATCCCTGTGCGGGGACCAACCCGGTTGGCAATGCTGCCCTGACGGCGGCCTGCGTTTCGCAGATCGTTGCAGGCGGCGCCACCCAGGCCTTCGCACAGAGCCGTATCGGCAACATCCTCCAGCCGGCTGCTGGCCAGATCAACATCACCACGGGCGGCAACCCCGATGTTGGCGTTGAAACGGCTACCACCTGGACGGTGGGTGCAGTGTTCGAACCGATGTACAACCTCTCGTTCACGGTCGACTACTTCAACATCAAGGTTGAAGACGCGATCACGACTCCGACGGTCAACGACCTTGTCGGCGGTTGTTACGACGCACCGGGCGCGGACAATCCGTTCTGCTCGCTGATCGTTCGTAGTGCTGCGACCGGTGGTCTCGACGGTTCGCCGAACGAAGTTCCCGGGCTGCTGCTCAGCCTGTCGAACCTCGGCACGATCAAGACGGATGGTATCGACGTCAGCCTGCGCTATCGCACGAGCCTGACCGACGATATCGGCTTCCGCTTCTCGACCGACGGCACCTGGACGAACCGCAACGAATTCCAGGCAACCCCGACTTCGGTCAACCGCGAGTGCGTAAGCTACTACTCGGTGAACTGTAGCTCGATCCAGCCTGAGTTCGTGTTCAACACCCGCGCGACCTTCTCGTTCTACGACGAGCTGGATGTCTCGCTGCTGTGGCGCTACCTCGACGGCGTCGAGTTCGAACCGCTCCAGCGTGCGGAAAGCGGCGACGCTTTCGTCGGCACCCTGCCGGAAGGCACTGGTCCGGTGGCTGGCCAGGAAGTGGACTTCAACACCATTCCGGCTGAAAGCTACTTCGACCTGAGCCTGCGTTGGTTGGCGACCGAAAACTTCGAGTTCGTCTTCACCGTGCAGAACCTGCTCGACAACAAGCCGACCATCGTCGGTTCGGACATCGGCTCGACCGCGTACAACTCGGGTAACATCTACCCGTCGACCTACGACGCCCTCGGCCGTCGTTATGCTGCAGCGGTGAAGCTTCGCTTCTAGTCGCAGATCAACTGAACAAGAGAGGGGCGGTGTTTTCACCGCCCCTTTTTTTATTTGAAATCGGTGCTATCATGAACGCGGATCGGAATAGAATGGGTAGGACAAATTCCTTTTTGACGACTTGAACAAAGGCATTTGGATTCCCGATTCAGCCGTGCGCTTCTTTGTGAAGGCACTAGCAGATGGACCGAGAACTTACCGGGTTCACACGCGAACACGAAGGGGTCAAAAAATGCGCAGAAAGTTTCTTGGAGTCTTGTACTGTGCAGCGATCATTGTTTCGCCTGCTCCTCTCTCCGCCGGCGACGAGGGAGCCGAACCCGCTCGCGATGAGCAAGGCAAGATCACTGACAGGCGTCATCCTGACTATGTGAAGTGTCGCACCGAATCGGTAGCCGGATCACGAGCCAAGAAGCGCCGTATCTGCCTCACGAATGAACAATGGGCCGAAGTGGCACGACAAGGCCGGAGCATGGCGACCGCGATTGTCGAAGGCGGTCGAGCAGGGATCGACTGGGAAGCGGTCCAGCAGAACAAGCGCAGCTCACCCTGCCAGCAATTCGTGTGCTGATCGGATTGGACAGGCCGGGTGTTGCCGAGCGACGCGCCTGACGGCGCGCTCTACGATCCGGCCCGGGAGAGTGGGGGCGGATAGGCACACCCTGGGCTGCGGTCGGCGACGGCGAGACGCCGCGTCGTATATCGTTCGCTCCCCCCATGGAAAATCGGTTCTTCGCTCGAACAAGATGTGCAATGCATCATCGTAGATGAGGAGGTGAAGATGAAGAAGATTTGTGCTTTGGCCTGTACTGCGCTCATGTTTGCTGGAGTGCCGGCATCTGCTCAGCAGGGCACTGGAGAGCCTGCGCGCGATGCGGAGGGGAAAATTACCGATGAGAAGCATCCGGACTACATTCTTTGTCGGACCGAGTCTGTCATCGGCTCGCGAGCCAAGAAGCGCCGTGTCTGCCTGACCAATCGGGAATGGGCGCGTGTCGCACGCGAAGGCCGCGGCCTTGCGAGCGCGATGGCGGAGAAGAATTCCTCCGGGCTGATTACGAACTGACGACGTTCGGCGTTCACGCCGTTCGAGGCCGACCGGGGGTTCCGAGGCCCCATGAGGGCCACGCCATGCTCGGCCGGCAGGATACAAAGCCAGATTCCGGTCTTTGACAAGGCGGCCGTTGCAAAAGGCAACGATGGTGCTCGGAGCGTTTGTGCTGCCCCTTGGTGCTGGCCTCTCTGCCCAAGGAGGCGAGACTCAGGATCAGCCCCCCGAAGCGGAAGCAGTTACCGAACAGAAAGCCAAGACCAGCGACAGGATGATCTGCAAGACTGTCCGCAGCGTTCGTTCGCGTGCAATCAAGAACAAAGTTTGCATGACGAAGAAGCAGTGGCTTGCCGCAGCCCGTCAGGGCAATGGTCTCGCACGCTCGATCGTGAGGGGTGCGGCGAGTGGCCAGTGGGACGTCCTGGACCGCGACGACGGCGCCACCTGAGGCCTGCGCCTCAGCGCAAGACGGAGGGCGGCGGCGCGATATCAAGCCCGATGCCATCCGCCACCACCCTCACCCATTCGGCGACCTTGGCGATCTCGTCGCTGTTGGCCTCGCGCGTCGCGGCGATTTGCCGCTCGCGGTCGCCGCGGGAATAGGACGTCGATTCCTTCGAGTTTCGCGTGAAAGCCGGTCCCGCTGCGATCGCCGCGCTATCTTCGGGGTCAGGGTGCAATTCGAAGCGGGCGAAGAATTTCGCAACCGTCTCGGCCGGTTCCGCCAACAGGCTGCGGCTGTCGCAGATCCCGAGACGCCCGGCGCCGAACCGGTCCTGCATTTTCCGGTAGATTGAATGGTGCGAAAGCCAGCCCAGGCCGGCGACCTGCAGATCGGTCAGTTCGAACATCTCATCGGGCGCAAATTGCTGCGCCAGAACGCCATCCTGCATCTGGCCGATCAATGCCTGTCGCACCCAGCGGCGTCCCCACAGGCCCTTTACCGCGATTGAGGCGAGGAAATCTTCGATCGGCGCATACAGCAGGATCGCATGCGCATCCGCGCGCAGCCCCATGATGGCTGGCGCGAGCGAGTTCACGATATTCGAGGGTTTGACCACGACCGCGCGGTCATCGCCGAACGGCCGCGCGAGCAGCGCAAGCGCCACATCGAGCACCGCAGCGATCTTTTCCGGCTGAGCCCCTCGCCGCCGCCAACCGACGACGTCGTTGAGCACCACCGGCTCGACCAGCCCCATCGAATAGCCGGGGGCATCGAACATGCGTGCCACCAGGGTCGAACAGCAATAGGCAGAATGGAATACGAAGTGGATCGGAGCTGCGGGCAGGGCCCGCCGGTCGATCCGTTCAAGCGGTATGACGCGTTCCGCTCCGGTATCGGGCAGATGCTCGTCGGTCAGGAACGCGGCCTCGCGTTGCACGTCGCGCGGGACATGCCGAAAGCGGAAGCTGCCGTTCGTCTCGTCATAACGATGCGGCAGCCATTCCGCATCCTGCAGGATATCCTGATCTGTGATCATGGTGCGGTGGGCCTGCCCTCAGCGGATGCGGGTCACGCCCTTGAACCCCGTCTTGTCCGCAATTCGCACGCGATATCCGCCGGTAGCGCTTTCGCTGATCGTCACCTCCAACCCGACGCGGAAGCGCGCCCGCAGACCGCCGCTCGAGAGCACCTGCCAGACCTGTCCGTTGTCGAGCGCGATCGTCGTTTGCCCGGTCCGCAGGTTCGCATCCACCGCCGCGATCGTCGCGGTGAGTTCGGCCATCCGGGACCCCGAGGAATCTACCGGAAGGCCGAACCGTTCGCGCCGGTATTGCCGGCGCTTTTCCTGCAATTCCTCGTCCACCCCGTACTGCGTGTCGAGCGCCTGGTCGTAGCACGCCAGCCGCTCGTCATCGCTGCCGATGGCGCGGCAGTCGAGCAGTGCCTCGGAGGGCGCGTCCTGCGCCGACGTCACTGCCGGGAACGCCAGGGTGCATATCGCTGCAAGCCCGGCGGAAGCCGCGCCCATGCACCAGGAGCGATTGCCCATCGTGCGCGAACCTGCGCGTGATGAGGCCAGACGATCAGGACGAAGCAGCATGCATTGATTTCCTAGAAAGCGTGGGCGTCAGAACCGCCGCGAGACTATCAGATCGCAGGCCGCCGACAAGCCGCGGCGCACGGTCGGGACCGGTGATTGTCGTGCAGATGGATGCCTCTGTAGCAAATGATGTGTCATTTTCATTGCAGTTCGGGGCAAACCTCATGCGAGTTTTCCCTTACGGAAGCTAAAGCATTGCCACGTTCGGAAGTTTTGGTTCTCATGCACGCGTGCAATCATGCACGGTCGCAATCAGGGAACCACAACATGACCTCCACCCCCCCGTTCGCACGGGGCCGGCGGCTTGCGCTCTTCACGAGCGCGGGTATCGCCGCCCTGGCCGTTTCGACACCTGCCTTCGCGCAGGATGCCGACGACACCATCGTCGACGAACAGGCCGCAGCCGCTCCCGAGGCCGATAATGCCATCGTCGTGACGGGTTCGCGCATCCGCCGCCCCAACCGCGACACGCTCGAGCCCTCGATCGTCGTCAACGCCGACCAGATCGAAGAACGCGGTCTGACCAATGTCGGCGAAGTGCTCAACGAACAGCCCGCTTTCGGTCCGCCCGCCAGCAGCGCGGTCGGCGGCCAGTCGGGTTCCTTCGGTTCGGGCCAGAGCTTCATCAACTTCTTCGGTCTGGGCTCGCAGCGCACGCTGACGCTGGTCAACAGCCGCCGCTACGTCAGCTCGAACACCGCTTCGATCTTCGGCCCCGTGGCAGCCGGTTCGCAGGTCGATCTCAACACGATCCCCACGCTGATGGTCGACCGTCTTGAAACCATCGCCGTCGGCGGCGCACCGATTTACGGTGCCGATGCCATCGCCGGCACCGTGAACATCATCCTCAAGGACCGCTTCGAAGGCGTCCGCTTCGACGCGCAGATGGGCATTGCCGAAGAAGGCGATGCGCAGGAATACCGTCTGGGTGCAATGGTTGGCACCAGCTTCGCCGATGGTCGCGGCAACGTGGTTGCAGCGGTCGAGTACAACAACACCGAAGGCCTGCTGTACACCGATCGTGAACGCACGGCACAGGGGCTGTTCTACGCCGCTCCCAATGATCCGAACTCGCCGTTCGACAACGTCGTCATCAGCGATCGCCGTATCCCGATCCTCAGCGAATTCGGCGCTCCGACGACTGCCGATATCGTGCCCGGCTTTGGCTTCGACATCACCGACGGCAGCGGCAACACGCTCGTATTCGATGCCAATGGCAACCTTACCCCGCTGGACTTCGGCGAACGCTACGGTGTGGTGAACTCCGCCGGCGGCAACGGTTTCAGCCTTCTCCCGGTCTCGAACCTACTCTCGCCGGTCGAGCGCTATCTCGGCGCGCTCACCGCTACCTACGACGTAACCGATTCGATCACGGCCTTCCTCGAAGGACAGTACGCCAATTCGAAGGGTACCGAACTGCGCTCGCAGCCGGTTTACAACACCTGGCTGTTCGACGATGCGGGCACGCCCGACGGCAATCTGATCGTGCCGTTGAGCAACCCGTTCCTGTCGGACGAAGCCCGTGCAACCATTGGCGCGCAGCTTCCCGCGGGCCAGGACTTCTTCTACCTCGGCCGCGCCAACACCGACCTGATCGCCGGTGAAGGCTCGTCGGAAGTCGAAGTCTATCGTGTTGTCGCCGGTCTGCGTGGCGATTTCTACCTCGGTTCGCGCAATCTGAACTGGGAAGTCTCGGGCCTCTACGGTCGTTCGCGTACCGAGGGTCGCAGCCGCGAACTGGTGCAGCAGAACTTCGAGAACGCCCTGGCTGGCTGCCCGGCCGGAGCAGACAGTTCGCCGATCGCGACGATCAGCGACATCTGCGCCCCGTTCAACCCGTTCGGCAACCAGAACACGCAGGCCGTGGCGGATTACGTCACGACGATCGCGGATCCGACCGCAACCAACGAACAGTATGATTTCATCGCCACCATCGGCGGCGACCTGTTCAACATCTGGAGCGGCCCGGTCGGTTTCTCGATCGGTTACGAGCACCGTGACGAATCGGCGGACTTCGATCCGGGTGCATTCTTCTTCGGCCAGCCCGACCCGGCCGACCCGGATGCACCGCGCACCCAGTTCGGTCGCTCGATCCCGATCGATCCGGTTTCGGGTTCGTACAACACCGACGAAGTGTTCGGCGAAATTCAGATCCCGCTGGTTTCGCCGTCGATGGACGTTCCGTTCGTCAACCTGCTCGAAGCCAAGGGTGCCATTCGTTACGTCGATAACTCGCTCACCGGCGGGGACATCACCTGGACGGCTGGCGGTCGCTGGAAACCGGTTGAAGATTTCGCGATCCGCGGCAACTTCACCCGTTCGATCCGCGCACCGGCGATCACCGAACTGTTCAACCCGAACAGCGCGATCTTCACCACTGCGGACGATCCGTGCGATGCACGTTTCATCAACGCTGGCCCGAACCCGGCCCAGCGCGCGGCGAACTGTGCTGCGGACGGACTTCCGGCCAATTTCACCTCGAACATCGTCGACTTCACGACGCGCGGTTCGCTTTCGGGCAACACCGAACTCGAGAATGAAACGGCCGACAGTTGGACTATCGGTGCGGTTTTCACACCGACCTTCGCTCCGGGCCTAACCCTGTCGGTCGACTGGGTCGATATCGCTCTTGAAGGTGCGATCCAGAGTGTGAACGCCGAAGGCACGCTGGAAGCATGCTACGATGCCAACGACTTCCCCAACTCGGCTTGCGATCGCATCGATCGCGACGGGGCGGGCCAGGTCGAATTCATCCGCACCGGCTACCTCAATGTCGCATCCTATGACTACCAGGGTGTGATTGCGGACTTGCGCTGGACCGAGGCAACGCCGTTCCTCGGCGCTGACAGCCGCATCAGCCTGCGTGGTTCGTACCAGTACATCGACAAGCTCGAGCAGCAGGTCGGGACGGGCGATCTCTCGACGTTTCGTGGAAGCCCGGGCTATTCGAAGCACCAGGCTACCGTCGGCGTGACTTACGAGAACAACGGTTTCGGCGCATTCACGCAGATCCAGTACATCGGCGAAAACGTCGTTGATCCGGATGCGGCACCGACCTCGTACCAGTTCTTCGAGCGCGACGAGATCGTTTACATGGACGCTGGCATCAGCTTCCGCACCGAAAACGACTTCACCTTCCGCTTCATCGTCGAGAACCTGTTCGACCGTAGCGCGCCCTACCCGGCGCCGACCGGTGGTGGCCTGACCACCTATTTCGACGGGATCATGGGTCGCTACTTCAAGGTAGCCGCAACATTCGGCTTCTGATCGAGATCGGAATCCTAAAAGAAAGGGCCCCGGGAAACCGGGGCCCTTTTTCGTTTCCGCATCGGGTCCGACGCGGTCAGGTGATCGTCATCGCCAGTTCGCCGTCGCCTTCGTCGATCGCGACCTTTGCGCCGTCGGGCACCTTGCCGGCGAGGATCATGTCCGCCAGCGGGTCCTGCACGTAGCGCTGCACCGCGCGCTTGAGCGGGCGCGCGCCATAGACCGGGTCGTAACCCACGCGGCCGAGCCATTTCTTCGCCGCCTCGGTCAGGTCGAGCACGATCTTGCGATCCTTGAGCAGCTTCTGCACCCGTGCGACCTGGATATCGACGATCGGCGCCATATGCTCATGTGCGAGGCGATGGAACAGGATGATCTCGTCCAGCCGGTTGAGGAACTCGGGGCGGAAATGCCCGCGCACCACGTCCATCACCTGCGGTTCGACATCCTCGACCTTCTGGCCGTCGTCCATATTGGCGAGATACTGGCTGCCGAGGTTCGAGGTCAGGATGATCAGCGTGTTGCTGAAATCGACCACGCGGCCCTGCCCGTCGGTCAGCCGCCCGTCGTCGAGCACCTGCAGCAGCACGTTGAACACGTCGCTATGCGCCTTCTCGACTTCGTCGAACAGCACCACCTGGTAGGGGCGCCGGCGCACCGCTTCGGTCAGCACGCCGCCTTCCTCGTAACCGACATAGCCTGGAGGCGCGCCGATCAGCCGGGCAACCGCGTGCTTCTCCATGAACTCGCTCATGTCGATGCGCACCATCGCGCTGTCGTCGTCGAACAGGAAGCCGGCAAGCGCCTTGGTCAGTTCGGTCTTGCCCACGCCGGTCGGCCCGAGGAACAGGAAGCTGCCCAGCGGGCGCCCCGGATCCTGGAGGCCCGCGCGCGCGCGGCGCACGGCCTTGGACACCGCGTCGATCGCCTGGCTCTGGCCGATCACCCGCTTGGCGAGGATGTTCTCCATGTCGAGCAACTTCTCGCGCTCGCCTTCCATCATCCGGTCGACGGGAATGCCCGTCCAGCGGCTGACGACACCGGCGATATCGTCTTCGGTGACTTCTTCCTTGAGCAGCGCATTGTCGGTGTGGCCCGAGGCTTCCGCGAGCTTCTTCTCCAGCTCGGGGATTCGCCCGTATTGCAGCTCGCCCGCCTTCTGCAGGTCGCCGCCGCGCTGCGCCTGTTCGAGTTCGATCCGCGCCTGGTCGAGGTCTTCCTTGATCCGCGCTTCGGCGTGGATCTTGTCGCGTTCGTTCTGCCAGCGCGTGGTCAGCTCGCTCGATTGCTGTTCGAGTTCGGACAGTTCCTTGCGCAGGTTTTCGAGCCGGTCCTTCGACGCGGTGTCGGTTTCCTTCTGCAGCGCCTGTTCCTCGATCCGCAGCTGGATGATGCGGCGGTCGAGGTTCTCGATTTCCTCGGGCTTGCTTTCAACTTCCATGCGGATGCGGCTGGCGGCCTCGTCCATCAGGTCGATCGCCTTGTCGGGCAGGAAGCGGTTCTGGATATAGCGGTTGGACAGCTGCGCCGCAGCGACGATCGCGCCATCGGTGATGCGCACACCGTGGTGCAGTTCGTACTTGTCCTTGATCCCGCGCAGGATCGATACCGTGTCCTCGACGCTGGGCTCGTCGATGAAAACCGGCTGGAAGCGCCGCTGCAGCGCGGGGTCCTTCTCGACATATTTCTGGTATTCGTCGAGCGTGGTCGCGCCGATGCAATGCAGTTCGCCGCGGCTGAGCGCGGGCTTGAGCAGATTGCCCGCATCCATGCTGCCCTCGCTCGCGCCCGCACCGATCAGCGTGTGCATTTCGTCGATGAACAGGATGATCTGCCCTTCGGCGCCCTTTACTTCGTCGAGCACCGCCTTGAGCCGTTCCTCGAACTCGCCGCGGTACTTCGCGCCGGCGATGAGCGAGCCCATGTCGAGCGCCATCAGCGTGCGGCCCTTGAGGCTGTCGGGCACGTCGCCATTGGCGATACGCAGCGCGAGGCCTTCGGCGATCGCGGTCTTGCCGGTCCCGGGTTCGCCGATGAGCGCGGGATTGTTCTTGGTCCGGCGCGCGAGGATCTGCACGGTGCGGCGGATTTCCTCGTCGCGGCCGATCACCGGGTCGAGCTTGCCGTCGCGTGCCGCCTGCGTCAGGTCGCGGGCGTATTTCTTCATCGCATCGTAGCTTTCCTCGGCGCCCGCGCTGTCGGCGGTGCGGCCGCCGGTCACTTCCTGGATCGCGGCCTCGAGCGCCTTGGCGTCGATCCCCGCCGCTTTCAGTGCCTTACCGGCGTCATTGTCGGCCAGTGCCAGCGCCTGCAGCAACCGCTGGACGGGGACGAAGCTGTCGCCGGCCTTTTCCGCCAGCTGTTCGGCGCTGTCGAGCGCGCGCACCGCGTCATTGTCGAGCCCCGGGGTCGCCTGCGCCCCACCGCCCGAAACCGCCGGCACCTTGGCCAGCGCGTTGTCGACTTCGGTAATCGCCACGCCCGGATTGCCGCCCGCGCGCTGGATCAGCTGCGCGGCCATGCCCTGTTCGTCGTCGAGCAGCGCCTTGAGCAGGTGCGACGGCGAAATCCGCTGGTGGTTCAAGCGGATGGCAACGGTCTGCGCAGCCTGCAGGAAACCCTTGGCGCGGTCGGTGAACTTTTCGAGATTCATGCAAACACCCCAATCACAAAATACCGTCCGAATATGGTGTTGCGATTATGCAACACAAGGCCTCGCTGCAAATAAACGAGGTGTGTTAGTCGGATATAGGGGTGCCGCGCAGCTTGTGAAGCCGCCGGGCGACAAATTCAGGCAAGCCGGGCGCCGTCGGGAATGCCAGCTCCGGGCTGCGCCAGCACGATCGCCCCGTCGGCGTCGGGAAAGCCCAGCACGAGGATCTCGGACATCACCGGACCGATCTGGCGCGGCGCGAAGTTGACCACTGCCATCACCCGCTGCCCGACGAGGCCTTCGGGGGTGTAATGTTCGGTAATCTGCGCGGAGCTCTTGCGTTCGCCGATGTCGGGGCCGCAATCGACCCACAGCTTGATTGCCGGGCGGCGGGCTTCGGGGAAGGGTTCGGCGCGGGTCACGGTGCCCGCACGGATGTCGAGCGCGGCGAAATGGGCGAAATCGGCATAGTCCATCGTCCCGGTCTATGCAGACCGCGGCGCGGCATCAACCGTCGGCAAGCGGTTCGAGCCCGGGGACCATGATCGTGCGGTCGCCGCCGAAATCCTCGCGCACCACCACCAGGCCCTGCCGCTCGAGATGATCGAGCAGGCGCCGGATACGGCCGGGCGAGCTGGTGCCATAGGCACGCGCGAGCGCCGCTTCGTCAACCTGCGTCTCGCCCGCATGCGCGGCCTTGGCGATCACGAGGAACGGGCCGAGCAGGTCTTCTTCCACCGCGCCGGCCAGCTGCATGATGCGCGCCTGCAGCGCTTCGTCGAGCTCGGCCAGCTCGGCGCCGGCCACGGCGAACCGGCGGCGGAAGGCGCGCATGTCGGGCATTGGCCCGATCAGCCGCTCGCGGCGGCAACGGGTGAGGAAGGTCTGGTACTGCGCGCTGGCCGACTGGAAGGCGATCCCTTCCTCGCGCGCCAGCTCGGCGATGATCTCGGCGATCCGCGTCGCCACCGCCGTGGTATCAACCGGCTCGCCGCGCGGAGCGACCTGGCGTTCCTCCGCCGCGGCGATGCTGGTTTCGATCTCGTCCACCGGCGGGGCCGGCGGCGGCGCGGGCGGCGGCGGCGCCTTGGCGACATCGCTGGCGAGGTCGGTGGTGAGCAGCGCCGCCATGTCTTCGGGCGCGGTGTCAGGCAGCGCCATCAGCCCTTCGCTGCGGGCCTGCTGGCCGGTCTGCACCGGACCGATCTTCACTGCCAGCGGAACGCGCGTGATGGCGGGGCCCAGCGCAAGGAAATGTCCGCGCTCGAGCTCGCGGATCCGTTCGGCCTGGCGCCGTTCCATCCCCAGCAGGTCGGCTGCACGGATCATGTCGATGTCGAGAAAGGTCCGCCCCATCAGGAAGTTCGAGGCCTCGGCCGCCACGTTCTTGGCGAGCTTCGCCAGCCGCTGGGTGGCGACGATCCCGGCCAGCCCGCGCTTGCGCCCGCGGCACATCAGGTTGGTCATCGCGGTCATGGTCATCCGCCGCGTGTCTTCCGCCACCTCGCCCGCCGCGGCAGGGGCGAACATCTGCGCTTCGTCGACCACCACCAGCGCGGGATACCAATGCTCGCGCGGGGCATCGAACAGCGCGGTGAGGAATTGCGCGGCGCAGCGGATCTGCTGCTCGACCTCGAGCCCATCGAGATCGAGCACCACGCTGGCGCGGTGTTCGCGGATGCGGCGGGCAAGCGCCTCGATCTCACCCGGCGAATAGGCCGCCCCGTCGATCACCACATGGCCGAACTTGTCCGCCAGCGAGGGGAAATCGCCCTCGGGGTCGATCACCACCTGCTGCACCATGCCCGCGCTCTCTTCGAGCAGGCGCCGCAGCAGGTGCGACTTGCCGCTGCCCGAATTGCCCTGGACGAGCAGACGGGTGGCGAGGAGTTCCTCGATATCGAATTCGGCCGGCTTGCCGGAAGAATCGTGTCCGATGGTGATCTGTGCTGTCACTGCGCGCTGGTTAGCGGGCCGAATCTGGAACGGGGAACAGCCGCGGGAAGGTTTTGCCCAATCGCATTGCGTCCGCCCGTCCTGCTCGCTAACCGAGTTGCAAGAGAGGACGCATTTCTATGAAAAAATGGCTTGGGCGCACGGGCATTGCGCTGCTCGTGCTGGTGCTTGCAATATTCATCGCGCTGGCGACGTGGGAGCCCTTCTGGGCCAAGCGCGACGCCCTGGTGCTGGCCGACCGCACCTATACCGCAGAAATCATCCGCGACGAATTCGGCGTTCCGCACATCTACGGCGATACCGACGCGGATGTCGCCTATGGCGTCGCCATCGCGCATTCGGAAGACGATTTCTCCACCCTGCAGGACGTCATCGCGATGAGCCGCGGGCGCTATGGCGCGATCGCCGGGCAAGACGGGGCGGCGTTCGACTATGCCTATCACCTGCTCGACGCGCGCGGCCTCGCCGAGCGCGACTACCCGCAGCTGCCCGAAGACACGCGCGCGCTGTTCGACGCCTATGCCGCGGGCCTCAACGATTTCGCCGCCGCGCATCCGGGCGAGCGCAAGCTGGCCAACCTCTTCCCCGTCGACGGCGTCGACGTGGCGGCCGGCTTCGCCCTGCGCCAGCCGTTCTTCTTCGGCCTCGGCAATGTCATCGAACCGCTGGTTTCGGGCACGCCGCTGAAGCGCGAACAGGGGCCGGCGATACCCGGTGCCGGGCAGCCCGCGCCCGGCGAGGATGCCGCGCCGATCGTTCGCACCAGCCATACGCCGCGCACCCGCAACCCCGCCCCGCTGCCCTACGCCGACGAGGCCGCGTTCTCGGGATCGAACGCCTTTGCCGTGACGCCCGAGAAATCGGGCGGCCCCACGACGCTGATTTCCAATTCGCACCAGCCCTGGCGCGGCGGCGTCGCATGGTACGAACTGGTCGTCGAAAGCGGCGAGGGCTGGCATTTCGCCGGAGCGAACTTCCCCGGCAGCCCCTTTCCCTTCTTGGGGCACAATGCCGACCTCGGGTGGACCAACACCGTCAACACGCCCGACATGGTCGATGTCTATCAGCTGGTGCTGGACGACAGCGGCACGCGCTACCGCCTCGACGGCGAATGGCGCGAGCTGGAACAGCGCACGGTAACGCTGCCGGTGCGTCTCGGCCCCGTGGTGCTGCCGATCCGCCGCGACATCTACCGCAGCGCGCACGGCCCGGTGATCAAGAACGACAAGGGCGCTTTCGCCATCCGCTACGGCGGGATGGGCAATCTCGGTCAGCTGGATGCCTATTACCGGCTGAACAAGGCGGCATCGCTCGACGAATGGCAGGGCATCCTCGCGCGGATGGACATCCCCTCGACCAATTTCATCTATGCCGACAAGGCGGGCAATATCGCCAATATCTACAATGCCGCGATCCCCGCCCGCCCGGCCACGGTCGGCGGCGAACGGATCGACTGGCGCGGCATCCTGCCGGGCGACCGCAGCGACCTCATCACCCGCGGATCGGTCAGCTACGACCAGTTGCCGCGCTATGTGAACCCCGCCAGCGGTTGGTTGGTGGAAGCCAACAACAACCCCTTCCTCGATGCGGGAGCGGGCAGCAATCTGTCGCCCGGGGACTTCCCACCCGAACTCGGGATCGAGCTCAAGGACACCAACCGCGGTACGCGCGGGGCGAAGTTGATGGCCGAGGCCGAGGTGCTCGACCGCGCCGCGCTGGAGCGGATCAAATACGACACCGCCTATGAGAACAGCGGCTATATCGCCCAAATGCTGCGCGACGTCGCGGCGATACGGACCGATGATCCGGACCTGCTGGCCGCCCAGCGCCTGCTCGGCGAATGGGACCTGAACGCGGACAACATCGGCCGGGGCGACAGCCTCGCGCTGCTGATGATCCGCCCCTTCATGGGGTCGAGCTACAGCAACGACCCCTGGCCCGATGCCGAAGCGGAGCTGCAGCGCTCGGTGGACCACCTGCTGCGCCACTTCGGCCGCATCGACCCGCCGATGGGCGAGCTGCTGCGCCTGCGCCAGGGCGACGTCGACCTGCCTCTCGACGGCGGGTCCGACACGCTGCGCGCCTCGACGCTGTGGGACATCGACGACGATGGACGCCTTTCGGTGCGGCATGGCGACAGCTTCATCCAGTGGGTCGAATGGATGCCCGGCGAGCGGGTCGCCTCACGTTCGATCCAGCCGTTCGGTTCGGCCACCACCCGGCCAGCTTCCCCGCATTATGCCGATCAGTCTACGCTGTTCGTCCAGCACCGCTTGAAGCCCGTTCACTTCTGGCGCGAGGACGTCCTGGCCAATGCGGCGTCGCGGAAAACCGTGACCAATCGCCGCTGACCCGTTAGCCTGCTCGCATTGACGAGATTCAAAAACCCGATCGAGGTACCATGCAAATCAAGCCCCTCCTCACCGTAAGCGCCCTCGCCCTCGCGCTGGGCACCGCGGTCCCAGCGATTGCCGCCACCGCGCAGGCCAATGCCCCCATTGCCGCAGCCGATACCGCCGCGCCCGCCGAACTGACCGCGCTGGTCGACCAGGTCGACATCCCGTTCGAGAAGTTCACGCTCGACAACGGGCTCGACGTCATCGTCCACACCGACCGCAAGGCTCCCATCGTGGCCGTCGCGGTGTGGTACAATGTCGGATCGAAGGACGAACCCGAAGGCAAGTCCGGCTTCGCGCACCTGTTCGAACATCTGATGTTCAACGGCAGCGAGAACGCACCGCAGGACTATTTCCAGTACCTGCAGGAAATGGGCGCGACCGATTACAACGGCACGACCAATTTCGACCGCACCAATTATTTCCAGACCGTGCCCCGCCCCGCGCTCGAACGCGCGCTGTGGCTGGAAAGCGATCGCATGGGCTATCTGCTCGGCGCGGTCACGCAGCAGAAGCTCGATAACCAGCGCGGCGTCGTGCAGAACGAGAAACGCCAGGGTGACAACCAGCCCGGCGGCCTCGTGTTCTACGAGATCGTCAAGGCGCTGTTCCCCGCGCCGCATCCCTACGACCACACGCCGATCGGCTCGATGGCCGACCTCGACAGCGCCAGCATGGACGACGTCCGCAGCTGGTTCCGCGACAAATACGGTCCCAACAACGCCACCGTGGTGCTGGCGGGCGACGTGTCGGCTGAAGAAGCGCGGCCGCTGGTCGAGAAATATTTCGGCCCGATCGCGCGCGGCCCGGTCAACGACCCGGCCGAAGCCGCCATCCCCGAGCTTGCCGAAGACGTCCGCACGGTAATGCGCGACCAGGTCGCAGCGGTCAGCATCGACAAGTACTGGACCGCACCGGGCATCACGGACCGCGAACTGACGGCGCTGACCGTGGGCGCGCAGATCCTTGGCGGGCTGTCGTCGAGCCGGCTCGACAACACGCTGGTGCGCGACGAGCAGCTGGCGGTGAGCGTTTCGGCCGGCAACTACGCCTGGCAGCGCGTCGGCATCCTCAACGTCTCCGCGACCGCGCGTCCCGGCGTCGAGGAAGCCGAGGTCGAACGCCGGCTCAACGAACTGGTTGCCCAGTTCATCGCCGAAGGCCCGACCGAAGACGAAGTGCGCCGTGCGGCGACCAGCACGGTTGCCGACACGATCCGCGGGCTCGAACAGGTCGGCGGCTTCGGCGGCAAGGCCGTGACGCTGGCATCGGGCGAAGTGCTGGCCGACGATCCTGCCTTCTACGCCCGCCAGTTCGAAATCCTCGCCACGCTGACGCCCGCCGAAGTGCAGGCGGCCATGCAGCGCTGGCTGACGCGGCCGTCCTTCACGCTAGTGCTCGAACCGGGCGAGCGCGACGGGTCCTACGAAGAGGCGGCGAGCGTCGCCGAAACCGAGGCCGACGCGGAAGCTGGCGCGCCGGATGCCCTGACCGTGACCGAAGTCCGCCCGGCGCCGCCGATCGAATCGGTTGCCGAGCTCGACTTCCCCGAGGTGCAGCACACCGCGCTGGCGAACGGCATGACGCTGCATTACGCGCAGCGCGACGCCATTCCCGCCACCTATGTCACGCTGTCCTTCGATGCCGGCAGCAGCGCCGATCCGGCGGACATGCGCGGGCTCGAAGGCCTCTCGCTCAGCCTGTTCGAGGAAGGCACCACCAGCATGAGCTCGCGCGAGATCGCCGAGACCAGCGAACGGCTGGGCGCGAACATCTCGCTCGGTGGCGGCGCCGACCGGTCCAGCTTCACGCTGTCCGCATTGTCGGCCAATCTCGTCCCCTCGCTCGAACTGCTGTCCGACATGGTGCGCAACCCGGCGTTCGACCCGGCCGAAATCGACCGGGTCCGCGCGCAGCGCATCACCAGCGTCGAACAGGAACTGCGCACGCCCGCGGCCATCGCCGCACGCACGGCGGCACCGCTGATCTACGGCGCCGACAGCCCCTATGCCGGCCCCGACAGCGGGACCGTTGCATCGCTGACCGCGATCACGCGCGAGGACATTACCACCTTCAAGGACCGCTGGATCCGCTCCGACAATGGCGAAATCTTCGTGGTGTCGGACCGGCCGCTGGCTGAAATCGTGGGCGCGCTGAATGGCGTGTTCGGCGACTGGGAAGCCCCCGCCGCGGCCAAGGGCACCAAGAGCTTCGCCGACGCGCCCGAGGCAACCACCGAAAGCCGGATCGTGCTGGTCCACCGGCCCAATTCGCCGCAGAGCTACATCTATGGCGGGCAGCTGACCCCGGTCGATCCGCGCGGCGAAACCTATGTCGACTTCCTCAACGCCAACAATGCGCTGGGCGGCAATTTCCTCGCCCGGCTCAACATGAACCTGCGCGAGACCAAGGGCTGGAGCTACGGTGTGCGCGGCGCCCCGCTGACCAATGAGAACTCGGTCGCCTATACCGTGCGCGCGCCCGTCCAGGCCGACCGCACCGGCGATGCGCTGGCCGAACTGATCCGCGAAACCGGCGAATTCCTCGATACGCGCGGCGTCACCGACGAGGAGCTGACCCGGATCGTCACGGCCGAGATCGGCGAACTGCCCGGCCAGTTCGAAACCTCGGGCGCAATCCTCGGCGCGATGCAGTCCAATGCGCTCTACGGGCGGCCCGACGATTACTACGAAGTGATCGCCGATCGTTTCCGCGCGCAGACCACCGACAGCCTCGATGCCGCAGCCCGCGCAGCGATCGACCCCGATCGTTTCGTCTGGGTCGTGGTGGGCGATGCAACGGTCGTCGAACCGCAACTCGAACAGCTCGGCCTGGCAGTCGAACGCATCGAAATGGCGGGAACCGACTAATTGACATTCGTGTCAGCAGGCCCGATTGAAATGGGACTTTGAACCCCCAAGCGAAGAGAGGAATTTCCATGTCCGTAGCAGGTACCTACGATACCGTCGTGAAGAGCCCGATGGGCGACCAGAAGGGCACGCTGACGGTCGTGCCGAGCGACGACGGCAACAGCTTCACCGGCTCGATGGCCGGTGGCATGGGCTCGATGGACATCACCGACGGCACGATCGAAGGCGATACGCTCAAGTGGAAGATGGACATGACCGTCCCCATGCCGATGACGCTCAACTGCACCGCCAGCGTCAACGGCGACCAGATGACCGGCACCGTCAATGCGGGCGCTTTCGGCGACATGCCGCTGACCGGCGAACGCCAGGGCTGATCGGCCCGGTCCGTGACGCAAGGGGCGTCGGGAGCGATCCCGGCGCCCTTTTCTTTGGACTGCCTGAGCCAGCGGACGGAACTTCCACCCGGACCGGGGCTTGGAAGAAGGACAGCATTGACGACAGCGACCCTCCCAAGCCGCGGCACCGCGCGATTCCCAGCAGCCGCGCGGCGCGGCTGGGCACCTTCGGGCGGCTCGCCGGCGGGGTTGCCGGGGGCATGCTGGGCGAAGGCGCCCGGCGTCTGGCCCGCGGCGAGCGCCCGCGGATGCGCGACCTGCTGCTGACCCCGGGCAATGTCGGCCGCCTGGCCGATCGCCTGTCGCATCTGCGCGGTGCGGCGATGAAGCTCGGCCAGATGATCTCGATGGATGCGGGCGACATGCTGCCCGCCGAACTCACTGCCATTCTCGCGCAATTGCGTTCGCAGGCCTATCGCATGCCGCCGCAGCAATTGCGCAGCGTGCTCGACGCGGAATGGGGGCCCGACTGGCGGCGCCGCTTCGCGCGCTTCAACGCCACCCCGATTGCCGCGGCATCGATCGGCCAGGTGCACCGCGCGGCACTGCCCGACGGGCGCGAAGTGGCAATCAAGGTCCAGTATCCCGGCATTCGCGAAAGCATCGATTCCGATGTCGACAATGTCGCGACCCTGCTGCGCGTATCGGGTGTCTTGCCGCGCGAGCTCGACCTTGCGCCGTTGCTGGGCGAAGCCAAGCGGCAGTTGCACGAGGAAGCCGATTACGAACGCGAAGCGGCGCAGATGACGCGCTTTGCCGACTGGCTGGACGGACACCCCGATTACATCGTCCCGCGCCCGCTGCACGAACTGACCACCGCGCGCGTGCTGGCGATGGATTTCATCGAGGGCCAGCCGATCGAGGCGCTGGGCGAAGCGCCGCAGGAGACGCGCGATGCGGCGATGCGCGACCTGATCGCGCTGGTGCTGCGCGAGTTGTTCGAATTCGGCGCGATGCAGACCGATCCCAATTTCGCCAACTACCGCTTCCAGCCTGACACCGGGCGCTTGGTGTTGCTCGATTTCGGGGCGACGCGCGATGTCGATCCCGCGACCGCGGAAGGCTATCGCACGCTGCTTGCCGCCGGGCTCGCAGGCGACCGCGACGCGGTGCGCGAAGCTGCGCAGGCAGCGGGCTTCCTGGGCGAGGCAGCCATCGCCCGTCACCGCCCGCTGGTCGACCGGATGATCGACATCGTGGTGACCGAGATGAACCGGCCCGGCCCGTTCGACTTCGGCGATCGCGGCTTCGTCGAAGTGCTGCGCGAACAGGGGATGGAAATGGCCGCCGACCGGTCGACCTGGCACATCCCCCCGGTCGAGACGCTGTTCGTCCAGCGCAAGATCAGCGGTACCGCGCTGCTCGCGGCGCGGCTTGCAGCGCGGGTCGACGTGCGCGAACTGGTACGCCCTTACCTTGCAGGTGGCAGCGCCTGACGAAAATGGGCTGCCGGATCGCTCCGACAGCCCGTGTTCGTGACTGCGGCCCGGCCTAGCGGACCCCGGGCATTGCCTTGGTCAGGCGCCGGGACGGTTCAGCCTAGCTTGTCTTTGAGGATCTGGTTGACCACCGCGGGATTGGCCTTGCCCTGCATCGCCTTCATCGTCTGGCCGACGAAGAAACCGAACAGCTTGTCCTTGCCGCCGCGATATTGTTCGACCTTGTCCTCATTGTTGGCAAGGATCTCCTCGATGGCGGCCTCGATCGCCCCCGTATCGGACACCTGCTTGAGGCCCTTTTCCTCGGCGATCGTCTCGGGCTCGCCGCCATCCTTGAGGACGATTTCGTAGATTTCCTTGGCCTGTCCGCCAGAAATCTCGCCCTTGTCCTGCATCGCCAGGATGCTGGCCTGGGCTGCGGCAGTGGCATTGGCCATATCGGCTTCATCGCCCAGCGACTTGACCACGCCCGGCGCAACCGAAAGCGCCCAGTTGGCGACCTGCGTGGCGACATCGGCCTCGCTCTTGCCGATCTTGGCAGCGGTCGCCGCAAGCAGCGTTTCGAACCGTGCGAAGGTTTCCACCTCGGCGGTGAGTTCGCGCGCATTGTAAGGCGTCAGGCCCAGTTCGCTTTCGTACCGCTTGCGCTTGGCGTCGGGCAGTTCGGGCAGCGAGGCGCGACATTCCTCGAGGAAGCTGTCCTCCAGTTCGAGCGGGAGCAGGTCCGGATCGGGGAAATAGCGGTAGTCATGCGCATCTTCCTTGCTGCGCATGGTCCGGGTGGTGCCGGTGCCGGGATCGAACAGCCGCGTTTCCTGGTCCACGCTGCCGCCATTCTCGATCACGTCGACCTGACGGTTGGCTTCATATTCGATGACCTGCATCACGAAGCGCACCGAGTTGACGTTCTTCGTCTCGGTCCGGGTGCCCAGCTCGCCGCCGGGCTTGCGCACGCTGACATTGACGTCTGCGCGCATCGAGCCTTCTTCCATATTGCCGTCGCACGAACCGACATAGCGCAGGATCGAACGCAGCTTGCGAACATAGGCGCCCGCTTCGGCGGGGCTGCGCATGTCGGGCATCGAGACGATTTCCATCAGCGCCACGCCGCTGCGGTTGAGGTCGACATAGGACATGGTCGGATGCTGGTCGTGCATCAGCTTGCCCGCATCCTGTTCGACATGGATCCGTTCGATCCCGATGACCTTGTCCTCGGAAATGCCGGCCTTCTCGTCGGCATCGATCAGCAGCTGCCCTTCACCCACCAGCGGGTGGTAGAGCTGGCTGATCTGGTAGCCCTGCGGCAAATCGGCATAGAAGTAGTTCTTGCGGTCGAACCGCGACCACCGGTTGATCTGCGCCTCGATCGCCATGCCGGTGCGCACCGCCTGGCGGATGCACTCGCGATTGGGCACGGGCAGCATGCCGGGCATTGCCGCATCGACGAGGCTGACCTGCGTATTGGGCTCGGCACCGAAGGCAGTCGACGCGCCGCTGAACAGCTTGGCGTTGGAGGTGACCTGCGCATGGACCTCGAGGCCGATCACGACCTCCCATTCGCCCGTTGCGCCCTGGATGCGGTAGTTACTCATCGTCTTTAGGCTTTCCATTGTCACTCTTGAACCGCGCCTCGCCGTGGTTGATCCGCTTGGACAGGATCGCGGGCAGCGCCATCACGCCCAGCACCGCCACCGCGGCGACCAGCGTGAAGATGGCCTCGTTCACCACCATTTCTCCGGCTGCGCGTCGAACCCGGCGCGCTGCTGGATCGCGAGGCCGGTGTTGAGCACACCCTGTTCGTCGAAGGGCTTGCCCACGATCTGCAGCCCGAGCGGCAGGCCGTCGTCATTGACCATGGCGGGTACGCTCATCGCGGGCAGGCCGGCCAGCGATGCCGGCACGGCGAAGACATCGTTGAGATACATCGTCAGCGGGTCTTCATTGAGCGAACCAAGCGGGAAGCTGGCGGTCGGCGTGGTCGGCGCGAGGATCGCGTCGCACTGGCCGAACGCCTGCTCGAAGTCCCGGCTCACCAGCGTGCGGATCTTCTGCGCCTGCGTGTAATAGGCATCGTAGAAGCCGGCGCTCAGCACATAGGTGCCGATCAGGATACGGCGCTTGACCTCGTCGCCGAACCCGGCGGCGCGGGTGGCGGCATACATGTCCTGCAGGCCCGCCCCGTCAGGCAGGTCACGCAGGCCATAGCGCACGCCGTCATAGCGCGCGAGATTGCTCGATGCCTCGGCGGGCGCGACGATGTAATATGCGGGCAGCGCGTATTTGGTATGCGGCAGCGAGATATCGACGATCTCGGCGCCCGCATCGCGCAGCCATTCCTTGCCCTGTTCCCAACTCTTGAGAATGGCCTCATCGGTGCCGTCCATCCGGTATTCCTTCGGGATACCGATCTTTTTGCCCTTGAGGTCTGCCGACAAGCCCGCTTCCCACTGCGGCACGTCCAGCTTGAGGCTGGTCGCGTCCTTGGGATCGAAACCGGCCATGGCCTCGAGCATGATCGCGCAGTCTTCGACGCTGCGTGCCATCGGGCCCGCCTGGTCGAGGCTGGAGGCGAAGGCGACGACGCCCCAGCGGCTGCAGCGGCCATAGGTCGGCTTGATTCCGCAGATACCGGTGAAGGCGGCGGGCTGGCGGATCGAACCGCCGGTATCGGTGCCGGTGGCAGCGGGCGCGATCCGCGCGGCGACCGCGCTGGACGAACCGCCCGACGAACCGCCCGGGCTCATTGCGGCATTGGTGCCGTTCTTCTTCCACGGCGAAGAGACATTGCCGAAATAGCTGGTCTCGTTCGACGAACCCATCGCGAACTGGTCGAGATTGAGCTTGCCCAGCATGCCCGCACCCGCATCCCACAGCTTCTGGCTGACAGTGCTTTCGTACTGCGGCGTGAAGCCATCGAGAATATGGCTCGCAGCGGTGGTCTGCACGCCCCTCGTGGCGAACAGGTCCTTCATGCCGATCGGCACGCCGCCCATGATGCCCAGATCCTCGCCCTTGGCGCGCTTGGCATCGGCGGCATCGGCCGCCGCCAGCGCATGGTCCGGCGTGGTCACGATGAAGGCATTGAGGTCGGCCGCTTCGGCCACGGCGGCGTTGAAGGCTTCCGCCACTTCGCGCGCGGTGAAGCTGCCGCCCGCCACGCCATCGCGGATCGCCTTGACGCCGAGATCGGTCAATTCGCTCATGCCTCGTCACCCTGAACTTGTTTCAGGGTCCATTTCGCCACAATCACGGTGTCGTCCCCTAAAGAGCTGCGTTCCTGTTCCTGGATCCTGAAAGACGCGCGGCTTAGCCGCTGTTCAGGATGATCGAATGAAAATGCGTGGCTTTTCATTCGATCACCTTGGGCACGCCGAAGAAGCCGTGTTCGGCGGCGGGGGCATTGGCCAGCACATCCTCGCGCCGTCCGCCAGCGGTCAGCGGGTCGGCGTCGACGACATCGTCGCGCAGGCGCAGCGAGTTGGGAATGACCGCGGTCATCGGCTCGACGCCGCTGGTATCGACCTCGCCCAGCTGTTCGACCCAGTTGAGGATATTGTTAAGTTCGGGGACCATCGTATCGAGTTCGTCATCGCCCATCTTGATGCGGGCGAGCGAGGCGATCTTGGCCACTTCTTCGCGTGTGACTGACATGCTCGCGCGTTAGCCGCGCGCGCGGCCCGCTTCAAGCAGCGATGCTGCAGCGCAATGCTATTCGAAGGGATCGCCTGCGGGCTGACCGTCGATATAGACCCGCCGCCCGGTCCATTCGCGGATTTCCACCTGCGATCCCGCGCGCTGATCCGGAGCGTCGAACTCCGCCCTGATCGCGGCTTCGCGGGCTGCCGTTACAGCTGTCTGATCGGCGGGCCCGGCAAGATCGAACTCTTCCCAGGCGATGCGCCCGTCCTCGACCAGGGCGACCCTGCGCCGCCCATTGTCGCCAGCCCCGGCATCCAGCGCCACGCAAGGGTTGTCGCAGCGCCACGGCGAGGCGCGCACATGGTTCTCGACGTGGCGGCGCAGCGTCTCGTCCTCGAACTGCATCCGCAAATTCGCGAGCCGCTCGTTGCGCTCGGTGCCTCTCTCGACATCCCGATAGGTGCGGGCTTCCTGCGCGAGCGTTCCGGCAGCGAGTTCTGCCACCTCGGCATCACTGCCCTTCGCCAGCCGCGCCAGTCCTTCGCGCCCGGCCTCGCCGAATTCCCAGCGCAGCGCGTCGAAGTCGAAGTCGTCCACCGCAACCCTGCCGCTTTCGAGCCGGGCGATCTGGTTCCTCGCCGATATCGCACCGAAATCGAACAGCGGCAGCGCGAGCACGAAGGCCAGCCCGCATGTCGCCACCGCGAGATGCATGTTCGCGGTGCGGACGCGGTCCATCCAGCCGGTCAGTCGTCCGCGGATCGGTGCAATGGAATAGGCCATGCCGTAAGCGACCGCGACCGCGACCGCGACGATGCCCCACAGCCGCTCGGGGCTGAGCCCGTATTCGGCGACCCGCGTTCCGGTCGAGACTGCCGCCAGCAGCGCCAGCGGGAAGATCGCCAGCGCCAGCACCAAAGCGGCCCAGCGCAAGACGCGATTTGCGCTGACTTCGTGATCGGCGTTGCGAATCACCGCATTGACCAGGACGAAGCCCGCCACCGCCACCGACAGCAGCAGCGGCGTGGGGCTTTCGGTCGCATTCCACAGCACCGCAATACCGCTTGCCAGCACGGCCAGCAGGAAGATCGCCAGCGCGGCCGCCAGCGGCACGGCGATGATAGAGAACACCAGCATCACCACCGATTGCAGCGTGCCGATGATCTTCAACTGGTTGCGCAGCACGCCCAAGGCGGCGCCGAATGCCGCACCCGAGAAGATCCAGCCGAACCAGGCCTCGTCGACCACGTTCTCGACCACGTCGATATCGATGGCGGAGAAGAGCGCGGCGAGCAGCACCGCCAACAGCCAGGATACACCGGTGAAGGCGAGCGCCCCGGCGCCGCTGATGGCATCGGTCCAGACATGGAAGTGGGTCTGGTCGTAGGCCGTCCGCCAGCGCAGCCGGTGGAACCCCGCCTGGAACAGCGGCAGGGCCAGCGTTATCGCGACCAGCCCGGCGGCGACCCAGAAAGGCTCGTCGGCATAGCGGTCGCCCGCGCTCGTCACCCGCCAGGCGATTCCCGCCATGACCAGCGCGACCAGCCCGGCGAAGACCAGCGGCTCCTGCCAGCGGATACGCTCGACGGTGAAGGCCAGCGCCAGCGGACCGAAGACGAAAGCGGCGGCGAGCGCGGCCCGCCACGGCGGCATGTCGGCCGCGTTCCAGTCGGACAGCAGATGGACGGCGAGCCCGGCGAGGCCCAGCAGGACGGCGAGCGCCCAGGGCCGCAGCGGCCAGTCGGCATGGGCTGCGGGCGCGTGAACGGCGGTTGCCTCGGTCATGCGCCCTCCCCCGGCGGCCGGACTATTGCGCCGGCGGGGGTCCCGCCTGGCCGTCGGCGCCCTGCTGTCCCATCATCTGCTGGAGGGCAGCGGCGCGCGCCTGGAAGTCGTCGCGGCTCATGAAGTCGACCACTTCCACTTCGAACACCAGATCAGCATTGGCGGGGATCGGCGAGCCCGGCGGCGGTTCGGCGCCATAGGCCTGATCGGCGGGGATCGTCAGCACGTAGCTGCCGCCCTTCTGCATCTGCTGCAGCCCCTCGATGAAGCCGTCGATGATCGCGCCTTCCTCGAGCAGCAGCGGATTGCCTTCGGGGAACAGGCCCGGCGGCACCGGCAGCGGCTGCGACCGGTCGAATTCGGTCCCATCGGCGAGCGTGCCGACATAATTGACGAACACGACATCGCCGAGCTGCGGCGAATCGCCCGAGCCCGCGGTTACCGTTTCGACATCGAGCCCGCGCGGCATGGCGGCCCAGGCAAGACCCGCGGCGACGAGGACGGCAAGCAGCACGCCAAGCCACAATTTGGTCAGCGAGCCCTTCTTGATGGGCTGGAGGGGAACGCGGGTGATCTCGGTCATGAAAGTCTCTTCCGGATTCGCAACGGCGGATACGCAAAGGGCGCGGATTGCTCCGCGCCCTCATGGCTTAGCTTGGTAGCAGTCGCAATAGCGACTTACTTGGCGCCGTCGCGCTCCAGCCGCTTGCGCTCGAGCTTGCGCGCGCGGCGGACCGCAGCCGCCTTTTCGCGGGCGCGCTTTTCGCTGGGCTTCTCGTAGTGGCGGCGCAGCTTCATTTCGCGATACACGCCTTCACGCTGCAGCTTCTTCTTGAGCGCGCGGAGGGCCTGGTCGACATTGTTATCGCGAACCATGATCTGCATAAACTTCAATACCTCGACTTTGCGGGCCAGAGCCCGCGCAAAAGCGGGGTATGCCTCCTGAATTGGGGTTTCGCTTGTTCAACGAAAAGCGCGCCGAATCCGTTCCGGACCGGCTCGAACGGGTGCGCACATACGGATTCTCGCAGCCGAAGGCAAGTCTTTGTCGCATGCTGCAGCATCGGGATGACGCAGGGGCAATTGGCGGCTAAGGGCAGCGGCGATGTCCACCTTCTCTCCTCTCGTTGCCGCGCTGCACGTCTTTATCGGCGGCGGATTCGGCGCGGTGCTGCGCTGGCAGCTCGGCCGCGCAATGACCGGCTGGCTCGGCGCGCCGGTCGTGACCGCCTTTCCCTTTGCCACGCTGGCGGCCAACGCCGCGGGCAGTCTCGCGATGGGATTGCTGGCCGGCTGGCTGGCACGCCACGGCGGCGGGGGCGGCGAACAATTGCGGCTGCTGCTGGGTGTAGGGCTGCTGGGCGGCTTCACCACATTCAGCGCGTTCAGCCTTGAAATGGTGCTGCTGATCGAACGCGGACAATATCTTTTCGCCCTGCTCTATGCAGTGCTGTCGATTGCATTGGGCATCACCGGGCTGATGGTCGGTCTCGGCGTGATGAGGATGGCAGGATGAATACCTCCGACGAAGTACGCAATTTCACCGTCGAGGCGGATGACGACGGCATCCGGGTGGACCGGTGGTTCAAGCGGCACCTGCCGCAGGTCGGCTTCGGCACGGTCAGCAAATGGGCGCGCACCGGCCAGGTCCGGGTCGACGGCAAGCGGGTCAAGCCCGACGACCGGCTGGCCGAGGGGCAGCAGATTCGCGTGCCCCCGGGGGGCGATGCGCCGCACAAGCAGCCCAAGGCGAAGCGCGAGCTCAAGCCCGCCGAGATCGAGCAGGCGCAGGCCATGCTGATCGAGCGGACCAAGGGCGCGTTGGTGCTGAACAAGCCGCCGGGCCTTGCGACGCAGGGCGGGACGAACACGTTCAACCACGTCGACGGCCTGCTCGACGCCTATGTCGAAGGCGAGGACGATCCGCGCCCGCGGCTGGTTCACCGGCTCGACAAGGACACCAGCGGCGTGTTGCTGGTGGCGCGCACGCCCGGCAGCGCGGCCTATTTCTCCAGGCGCTTCTCGGGCCGTTCGGCGAAGAAGATCTACTGGGCGCTGGTAATCGGCGTGCCCGATGTGAAGGAAGGCGTGATCGAGGCGCCGCTTGCCAAGCAGCCCGGATCGGGCGGCGAGAAAATGCATGTCGACCACGAGGGCGGCCAGCCGGCCAAGACCAAGTACCGGGTCGTCGATGCGGTGGGCAAGAAAGCCGCCTGGCTCGAACTGCAGCCGCTGACCGGCCGCACGCACCAGCTCCGCGTGCACTGCGCGGCGATGGACCACCCGATCGTGGGCGACGGCAAATATGGCGGCAAGGAAGCGTTCCTGACCGGCTCGATCAGCCGCAAGATGCACCTCCATGCGCGGCGCCTGATCATCGACAGCCCCGACGGCGGCAAGCTCGACGTGACCGCCGATCTTCCCGAACACTTCGCCGCCTCGATGGAGCAGCTCGGGTTCGACGTGAACCTGTCCGATGCCACCCCGATGCGCGACGATCCGCCGCCCAGAACGCGCGAGGAGAAGAAGCAGCAGGCCCGCCAGCATGCGAAGAACTTCCGCAAGTCGCAGCGCTCGCCGCGCCGGGCGCGGGGCGCGATGGCGAAAGACAAGCCGAAGGGCCCGCGCAAGTGAGCCGGCTGGTCGTCTTCGATTGCGACGGCACGCTGGTCGATGGGCAGGCGGCGATCTGCGAGACGATGGAACTGGCCTTCCGCAACACCGGCCTGGCCGCGCCCGAACGCAACAAGGTTCGCCGGATCGTCGGGTTGAGCCTGCCCTTTGCGCTGCGCGAGCTTGCCCCCGATGCCACCGACGACGAACGCCATGCCGTGGTCGAGGCCTATAAGGCGGGTTACCGCGAGCTCCGCCTCTCGGGCGCGCTGCGCGAACCGCTGTATGCAGGCATCGCCGCGCTGATCGACGAACTCGATGCCGAAGGCCGCCTGCTGGGCGTCGCCACCGGCAAAAGCGACCGCGGGCTCCACGCGTGCCTCGACACGCATGGGATCAAGCATCGCTTCGTTTCGCTGCAGACCGCCGACCGCCATCCCTCCAAGCCGCATCCCGCCATGCTCGAAGCCGCGCTGGGCGATGCCGGCGTGGCGCCTGCCGACGCTGTGATGATCGGCGATACCAGTTTCGACATGGAAATGGCGCAGGCAGCCGGCGTCCGCGCGATCGGCGTGGCGTGGGGCTATCACGAACCGCGGGAGTTGCTCGACGCCGGGGCCAGCGCGGTGGCCGAAACCGCACAGCAATTGGGAGACCTGATCCGTGGGAGAAACTGACCATGACCCGGCCAAGGCGCGGTTCCTGACGATCCAGGCAGTGCGATTGTCGGGGGTCGTGACGGCGGTGCTGGGCGCGCTGGTGCTGGGCGGCATCCTGCCCCTGCCCGAGATCGCCGGCTATATCCTCGTCGCACTGGGCGTGGCCGAGATATTCATCCTCCCGATCGTCCTCGCCAAGCGCTGGAGAAGCGGCCAGTGAAGCGGTTCTATACGCGCGTCCATGTCGAACGCGCAGCTTCCGGCCATCAGGTGTTCCTCGACGGGCGGCCGCTGAAAACGCAGGGCGGGCGGCAGCAGGTCGTCGATTCGCTTGCGCTGGCAGAAGCGCTCGCAAGCGAATGGGATGGACAGGGCGAGACGATCGATCCGGCACGCTTTGCTTATCGCGACATGGCCGATTACGCGCTCGACACGCTGCCCGAAGGCCGCGCCGCGGCAATCGCCAAGCTGCTGCGCTATGCCGAAACCGACACGCTTTGCTATCGCGCCGATCCGGACGAGCCGCTGTGGCATCGCCAGCGCGACATGTGGGACCCGCTGGTCGAAACGCTCGAGGCCCGCGAAGGCATCGTGCTGGAACGCGTTAGCGGGGTGGTGGCAAGACCGCACGCCCCGGCCACGATGGACCGGCTGAAAGCCCGGCTGGAAAGCCTGGATGATTTCACCCTCGCTGCGCTCGAACAGCTGACTGCGCTATCCGCATCCTTGTGCGTCGGCCTGGCCGCGCTCGACCACGATGCCGATGGCGAAGCGCTGTGGGCAGCGGCCAATCTCGAGGAAGACTGGCAGATCGAACAATGGGGCGCGGACGAGGAAGCCGCCGCGCGCCGCGCGAAGCGGCTGGAGGCATTCCTCAAGGCGATGGCCTTCGTACGGTTGGCACAGAATTAGGTCGGAAAATCTACACCGAAAGAAATGAGCAAAAGGTAGATCCCGAAAAGCAAGGATAGCAACATCGCTATTTCTAGGGTCTGTTTGTTGTCGGAAACCACTTGGCCGATCACGGCGACATCCTCATCCAACGCGCCAGAGATCACGATTATGAATGCCAATGTTGAGAAAACCGCGGCACCAGCAACTGCGGATATTGCGCAATCGACCGCCCCCGCGTCGCCCCACGCATACCTTGCGATTCCGGTCACACCACCAGCGACGATGGTGCTCAAGAACCCATGACGCATCTTAGTTGATAACTACGCGCTTTACGGGCTTCGAGCGTTTTTCGGGATTCATCGCCACACCCAAGCTGGCACCGACGAGCGCTGCTGCAACAGCGGGAAGGAGCAAGCCACTCAAGCCAAAGCCTGCAAGACCCCCGATCACGCTAAGGGTGCCTGCCGCCTTCTTCGCCTCGCTTGTCAGTACGAAACGACGCCGACGGTCTGTAGGAGCGTCATCAGACATTGCATTCATATAAACGAACGGCGAGCGTGTTACAAGATCGTCAGCCGAGCCAGTCGGCGATTTCACCGGCGACCTGGTTGGCCGCCTGGTTGAGCGCCGGACCGACGAACTCGGTCTCGGGTGCGGCGACGGGCACGCGCGCCTCGAAGCGGCGGCTGATTGCGCTTGCGCCCGCGCCATTGCGCACCGCGTCGAACACCACCACCACTTCGCGCGTCCGCGCATCGTAGCCGAACGCGCGCAGCGAACCGTGAAGGCGGTCCGCCGCGTTCAGGCCGGGATCGTCGCCATCGACCACCACGCGGCCGTTCTGCGAGCGGATCGTCTCGGCCACCAGCTGGCCGAACAGGCGGGCGGGCCGGTCGACCCAGAACGCATCCTGCAGATAGGCCAGCTCGGTGTCGGTGACCTGCACCGGGACCCGCGTGACATCGAGCGCCTTGGTCGCCTCGAACGGGACGATCGCCAAGGCCGTGCCCCGGTCGCTCGCGGCGCTTTCGCCGGCGGGGGCGGTGGCAGCGGGGGTCAGGGTCAGCAGGCTGTCGGGTGCCTCGCCGCCAAAGCTCAGGCAGCCGCCCAGCAGCAGGGCGGGAGCCAGCGCAGCAAGTTTGGTCATGCGTGTCATGCTGGTGCCCCTTACGGCTTGTAATCGGGCAGCGGCTGGCTGGAAAGCAGCGCGCCGGCACCCTTTTCATCGATCGTTTCGGTCACGTCGCGCAGCGCCTTGCTGGTCGCGCGCAGGTCGCGCAGCGTGGCTTCAGCGGCGGGCAGCGTGCTTTCGGTCAGCTGCTTGGTCGCAGGCCGCGCCTCGTTGAGCGTGTCTTCGAGCGCGCGCGCAGCGCCGCTGGCCGATTTCAGCGTCGAGCGCAGGTCGCGGGCAATCGCCTCGCCTTCCTGGTTGATGATGCGATCGGTCGAGGCGGTGACCTGTTCGAACTGGTCGAGCGCCTCGCTGGCTTCGCGCAGCGTCACCTGCAGTTCGGCCATCGTGCGTTCGAGCTGGGGCGCGGCAGCGGCGAAGCCCGCGCTGGCGGCGTTGGTGTTGGCGAGGATCTGCGAGATTTCTTCCTGGTTGCGATCGCTCAGCAGGACGGTCAGCCGCTCGGTCAGCGTGGCCAGCCGCTCGAGCAGGAGCGGGGCGCTGGCCAGCACCGCGCCGAACCCGCCGCCGGTGGTGGGCGGAATGATCGGCACGCCTTCGGTGCAGGCGGTGGTCTCGCACGATATCGGCGGCGCCCCGCTGCGCGCCCCGTCGAGCGTGATCGTCGACACGCCGGTGAAACTGCCCTGGATCGTCGCGGTGGTGCCGACGAGGATGGGCACGCTTTCCTTGACCTTGATCCGCACGCGGACGAATTCGGGGTCCTTGTCCCACAATTCGATCTGGTTGACCTGCCCCACCGGCACGCCGGCGAAATCGACCGAGCTGCCATTGGCAAGACCGGCGACCGACTGCTTGAAGAAGATATCGTATTCGTTCTGGTCCCCGCCGCCGAGCCGCGCGAGCCACACGATGAACAGCGCGAGCGCGCCAAGGATCAGCAGCGTAACCGCCCCTACCCAAACGTGATTTGCCCGCGTTTCCATTGGTTCGCCCTATGCCTTGCCCGCAGGCGGTTTGTCCAACGCTTTGACCGCATGCGCAGCGACCGGTTCGTCCATGTGCCGGCGCAATTCGTCGAGCGCCTGCGCGGTCAGCGCCGCGCGCCCGCGCGGACCGTTGAAATATTGCTGGATCCACTCGTGATCGAGATCGAGCAGGTTCGGCACCGTGTCGACCGCGATGACCTTCTTGTCCGCGATCACGGCGACGCGGTCGCAGATCTCGTGCAGCGTATCGAGATCGTGGGTGATCAGGAACACGGTCAGCCCGAGCGTTTCCTTCAGTTCCAGCGTCAGCTGGTCGAACGCGGCCGCGCCGATCGGATCGAGCCCCGCGGTGGGTTCGTCGAGAAACAGCAGCTCGGGATCGAGCGCCAGCGCGCGCGCCAGCCCGGCCCGCTTCTTCATGCCGCCCGACAGTTCGGAAGGGTATTTGCCCACCGCTTCTTCGGGCAGGCCCGACAGCACGACCTTGTAGCGGGCGATCTCGTGGCGCAGTTCGGGCTCGATCTCGGGGTAGAACTGCTTGAGCGGGACCTCGACATTCTCGCCCACGGTCAGGGTCGAGAAAAGCGCCCCGCCCTGGAACAGCACGCCCCAGCGGTTGCGCACGCCGATATCGACCTCGGGATCGCTGTCGATGGTCGAGCGGCCGAACACGCTGATGTCGCCCGCGGTGGGATGCTGCAGCCCGATGATCGAGCGCATCAGCACGCTCTTGCCAGTGCCCGAACCGCCGACCACGCCGAGGATTTCGCCGCGCCGGACCTTGAGATCGAGATCCTGGTGGACGACCTGGTCGCCAAAGGCATTGGTCAGCCCATCGACGACGATCGGGTAATCGCCGCGATAACGTTCGTGGCGGCCCAGTTCGCGCCCGGCTTCGTCCTGCGCCATCAGCCCCACCCGATCTTGGTGAAGAAGACTGCAAAGAAGGCGTCGATGACGATCACTGCGAAGATCCCCGTGACCACGGCCATGGTGGTGCGCCGGCCGACTTCTTCCGAATTACCCTTGACCTGCATGCCGTGATAGCAGCCGGCCAGCGCCACGATCAGCCCGAAGACCGGCGCCTTCAGCAGCCCGACCCACAAATCGTAGATCGGGACCACGTCCTGGATCCGGGTGAGGAAGGTCCAGAACGGAATGCCCAGCATGAACTGCCCGACCACCGCACCGCCGACGATGGCGACACCCGCGGCGTAGAATCCCAGCAGCGGCATCATCAGCACGGCGGCCATGACGCGGGGAATGACCAGCGCTTCCATCGGCGATATGCCGATGGTCTGCATCGCATCGACTTCCTCGGTCAGCCGCATCGTGCCGATCTGCGCGGCGAAGGCACTGCCCGACCGGCCGGCGACCATGATCGCGGTCATCAGCACGCCCAGCTCGCGCAAGGTGATCCGCCCGACCAGATTGACGGTCAGCGTCTCCGCCCCGAACTGCGCCAGCTGGACTGCGCCCTGCTGCGCGATGACCACGCCGATAAGGAAGCTCATCAAGCCGATGATCGGCAGCGCCGAGACGCCCACCAGCTCGAGCTGGCGGACCAGCGCCAGCCAGCGGAACCGCCGGGGGTGGCGGATCAGGCTGCCCATCGACAGCAACAGCGCGCCGAGGAAGCCGACCACACCGTAGATCCCGCGGCGCGCGGCGTATATCTTCTCGCCCATCACCGTGGGCACGCGTTCCCATACGGGCAGGCGCGGAGCGGCGATCTGTTCTTCCGACCCGGTCCCTTTCAGCGCGCCCATCAGGCGTTCGGCGCGCTCGCTCGCGCCCGAAATCTCGGCCTCGTGTTCGCGCGCCAGGCTGCAGGCGATCCAGGCACCGACGGTGTCGATCTCGGTCACATCGGCCAGATCGATCCGGGCGATCGGACCGTCCAGTGCACGCAGATCCTGATCGATCGCGCCGACGGTGGACACGAGATAGGGCCCCGACAGGGCAAGCACATTGCCCCCATCGCCATCTTCGCTCAGATCGTATTCGGCGAAACCACCCATTGCCGCGCGGTATGCGAGCAAATCCGCCGCTTGCCAAGCGGCGATCGCCGGGTGTCACCTGCAACGTTGCATCGCAACAAGCGCGCTGGCAAAGGCGGTACTCACCATTTGGCTGCGACTTCCCGGGGGCGTACGGGCAGGCGCGGGACGAGAGCGTCTACGAACAGGAAACCATGAGCACCGAGCTACCCACGACCTTCGACCCGGCCGCAATCGAGGCGCGCTGGTACGCGCATTGGGAACAGGAAGGCCTCTTCCGCCCCGAACGCCCCGATGCGCAGCCTTACACGATCGTCAATCCGCCGCCCAACGTCACCGGCAGCCTGCATATCGGCCATGCGCTCGACAACACGCTGCAGGACATCATGATCCGCTACGAGCGGCTGCGCGGCAAGGATGCGTTGTGGGTGGTGGGCACCGACCATGCGGGCATTGCCACGCAGATGGTCGTCGAACGCCAGCTGGAGGCGAAGCAGGACAAGCGCACCAATTACAGCCGCGAGGATTTCGTGGCCAAGGTGTGGGAGTGGAAAGAGGAAAGCGGCGGCACGATCACGCGCCAGCTGCGCCGCCTCGGCTGCTCGATGGACTGGCGCCGCGAACAGTTCACCATGGACCCGCATTTCAGCGCGGCGGTGACCAAGACCTTCGTCGATCTTTATAACGACGGGCTGATCTACCGCGACAAGCGGCTGGTCAACTGGGACCCCAAGCTCAAGACCGCGATCAGCGATCTCGAGGTCGAAACGCAGGATGTGAAGGGTTCGTTCTGGCACTTCCGCTATCCGCTTGAAGACGGCGTCACGCTGGCCGACGGGCGCGACTATATCGAGGTTGCAACCACGCGCCCCGAAACCATGCTGGCCGACATGGCGGTGGCGGTGCATCCCGAGGACGAGCGCTATGCCAGCGTGGTCGGCAAGCATGTCGTGCTGCCGATCACCGGCCGCCGGGTGCCGATCGTCGCCGACGAACATGCCGATCCCGAACTGGGCAGCGGCGCGGTGAAGATTACCCCGGGGCACGATTTCAACGATTTCGAAGTCGGCAAGCGCGCCGGGTTCAAGCCCGCCGAGATGCTCAACATGCTCGATGGGGAAGCCAACGTTTGCCAGACCGCCGACGATCTGGTGCCCGAGGAATTCCTCGGCCTGCACCGGTTCAAGCGTGACGGGGTCGACGGAGCGCGCGAACTGGTCGTGCAGCGACTCAAGGACAGCGGCCACCTCATCCCGCATATCGCCAAGACAAAAAAGGGCGAGGAACAGGAACTCGATGCCGAACCGCGCACCATCGCGACGCCTTTCGGCGACCGCGGCGGCGTGGTGATCGAACCCTGGCTGACCGACCAGTGGTATGTCGATGCCGAGAAGCTGGCGGTGAAGCCGATCGAGGCAGTGAAGAACGGCGCCGTCGAGATCGTCCCGAAGAGCTGGGAGAAGACCTTCTTCAACTGGATGGAAAACATCCAGCCATGGTGCGTCAGCCGCCAGCTGTGGTGGGGGCACCGGATCCCGGCGTGGTACGATGCTGAAGGCAAGGCCTATGTCGCACTGACCGAGGAGGAAGCGCAGGCGCAGGCAGGCGAAGGCGCCGCACTGACCCGCGACGAAGACGTGCTCGACACGTGGTTCTCCTCCGCGCTCTGGCCCTTCGCCACGCTCGGCTGGCCCGAGCAGACCGACCTTGTCGCTAAGCACTATCCCAACGACCTTTTGGTCAGCGGCTTCGACATCCTGTTCTTCTGGGATGCCCGGATGATGATGATGGGGCAGTACACCACCGGGCAGAACCCGTGGCCCAAGCTGTACCTGCACGGTCTTGTCCGCGCGGCGGATGGGCAGAAGATGTCCAAGTCGAAGGGCAATGTCGTCGACCCGCTGGGGCTGATCGACCAGTACGGCGCCGATGCGCTGCGCTTCTTCATGGCGGCGATGGAAAGCCAGGGCCGCGACATCAAGATGGATGACAAGCGGATCGAGGGATACCGCAACTTCGCCACCAAGCTGTGGAACGCGACGCGTTTCTGCCAGTCGAACGGCATCGGCGCGAGCACCAGCATCGCGGCGCCCAAGGCCACCCATGCGGTCAATCGCTGGATCATCGGCGAAGTCGTCCAGACCAAACAGGCGCTCGATGCGGCGCTGGCCGATCTGCGGTTCGATGCGGCGGCAAACACGATCTATCATTTCGTGTGGGACCGGTTCTGCGACTGGTATATCGAACTGGTCAAAGGCAATTTCGACGAGGAAACCAAAGCGGTCGCCGGCTGGGCGCTCGACCAGATCCTCGTGATGCTGCATCCCTTCATGCCCTTCATCACCGAAGAACTGTGGTCCAAGCAGGGCGACCGCGCCGATTATCCGCTGATCACTGCAAAGTGGGTCGATCCGCAGGCCGAAGTGGATGCCGAGGCCAAGGCGGAAATCGACTGGCTGATTGCGCTGACCAGCGCGATCCGCACCGCCAAGAACGAGCTTGGCATTGCGCCGGGCGCCAAGCTGGAAGCCTTCTGCCCCGCGCCCAGCGCGCTGGCGAAATCGGTGGTCGAGGCCAATGCCGGGGCCATCGAACGGCTGGCGCGCCTGACCGCGATCCATTTCGCCGAAGCGCCGGCTGGTGCAGCGATGCAGATCGCAGCGGGCGAGGATGCGCTTGTCATTCCGCTCGAAGGCGTGATCGACATCGAGGCGGAGAAGACCCGCCTGTCGAAGGCGCTGGAGGCATCCGCCAAGGAAGCCAAGTCGCTCGAAGGCCGGCTGTCGAACGCGAACTTCGTCGAACGCGCCAAGCCCGAAGCGGTCGAAAAGGCACGCGCCGACCATGCGCACCACGTGGCCGAAGTCGCGCGGCTCGAAGCCGCCCTGGCGCGGCTCGGCTGACAAAACACGCCTAACTCTCTCGTCACCCCGGACTTGATCCGGGGTCAGGCTTCTTCGCTCGGCCTCGTGCCCGCAACGAGGAACAGCCCGACCCCGGCTCGGAGGCCGGGGTGGCGGATAGGGTGAACGAGGGCGGCGATTTCCTACGCGGCCCGATTGTGTCATGAACGCGGCAATGGCCTACGACCCTACCCCCGCTTGCGAAGCGCAAATTCAATCGAGTGCGTCGATCAAAACCCGCTTGACTGATCGGTTCGATTTTCACGCCTGGACCGTGGTCCATGCGGTCCATGTGTGCGCCGCGCACGACGAACCGAGTGAGCCTGCCCGATGCCGCTAGTCCTCGCCACGCAGGCTCCGGGTGAGCCGGAGATCTTCGCCAGCGTGCAGGGCGAAGGGCCGAGTACAGGCATGCCCTGCACCTTCCTGCGGCTGTCGCGCTGCAATCTCGCCTGCGTGTGGTGCGACACCGCCTATACCTGGCACTTCGCGGGCGACGAGCGGCCGCACCGCGACGGGGTCGAATTCGACCGCACGGCCAACCAGCTCACGCTGGACGAGGAAGAGGTTGCCGCGCGTATCACCGCGCTGGGCCAGAAGCGGCTGGTGATCACCGGCGGCGAACCGCTGCTGCAGGCGCCCGCGCTGGCGCGGCTGCTGGGAGATTTGCCCGATGTCACGGTGGAGATCGAGACCAATGGAACGACCAAGGCAAGCCCCGCGCTCGACATCCGCATCGACCAGTTCAACGTCAGCCCCAAGCTGGCGCATAGCGGCAATCCTGCGGAACTGGCGCTCATCCCCGAGCGGCTCGACGCCTATGCCACCGACCCGCGCGCCTGGTTCAAGTTCGTGATCGCTGCGCCGGCGGACCTCGACGAGGTGCTGGCGCTGCGCGATCGCTACCGCTTCAAGCCCGACCACGTCTTCCTGATGCCCGAGGGCACCGACAGCGAGACGCTGCGCGAACGCGAGCAGTGGCTCGCGCCGCTATGCGTCGAACACGGCTTCAGGATGAGCGACCGGCTGCATATCCATTTGTTCGGCGATACGCGCGGGACCTAGCCCTGCGAGCGCCAGCGCTGGACGGTGCGCTCGACGATCTCTTCCTCGCCGCCGGTCTGGTTCCACAGTTCGATGAAGCTGGGGTCCTCCGATGCGGGCCGCTTGGATTCCTCGAGATTGTCGAAGCTCATGCGGATCGGGATTGCCACGCCTTCGCCGCAGATGATGCATTCCCGGTTGCGCAGCGCGGGGATGGCATCGAGGAAGCCGCGCGCGCCTTCGGGCATCGCCGCGCGGACGAAGTCCTGGTCGCGGTCGTTGTTGAGCCGCATCGACAGGATCGTGCCGCATTGCGACAGCACGCCTTCGGCAAGGTCGGACGGACGCTGCGTGATGAGGCCAAGGCTGATACCGTACTTGCGGCCTTCCTTGGCGATCCGCGACAGGATGGTGCCCACCGAATTGCCGTCGGCATTCTGTTCGTTGGGGACGTACCGGTGCGCCTCCTCGCACACCAGCAGGATCGGCGAGGTGCGTTCGTCGCGGCTCCAGATGGCGAAGTCGAACACCAGCCGGCTGAGCACTGCGACCACGGTCGCGGTGATGTCCGACGGCACGCCGGAAACGTCGATGATCGAGATCGGCTTGCCGTTCGAGGGCATCCGGAAGATCTTGGCGATGAAGTCGTTCATCGTGTCGGCCACCAGCATGCCCGAGAACATGAACTGGTAGCGCGGATCGCTCTTGATCTCGTCGAGCTTGTTCTTGATCCGCATGTAGGGCGCGGAGTTGGTCGCCTTGTCGAGCTTGCCCATCGCATCCTGCAGCTCGTTCGAGAGATCCGAGAGCAGGTAGGGGATCGGCGAATCGACGGTGATCTTGCTCATGTTCTCCGCCAGCCGGCTCTTCTGGCGCGACTTGAGCAGGCACTTGGCCAGAATATCCGCATCGACCTGCCGCTCGTTGCCATTGCTGGTCAGCAGCACCTCGCAATGCTCTTCGAAGTTCATGATCCAGTACGGCATCTGCAGGTTCGACACATCGAGGATCATGCCAGTGTTGCGGAAGGCCGAGGCATATTCGCCATGCGGGTCGACCATCACGATATGGCCATCGGGCGCAGCTTCGCAAATCCGGTGGAGGATCAGCGCCGCGCTGGTCGATTTACCCGTACCGGTCGAGCCGAGCAGTGCGAAATGCTTGCCCAGCATGGCGTCGACATAGATGCCGGCGCGAATGTCCTTGGTCGGATAGACCTTGCCGATGGTGATCGCGCTGCGTCCGTCGCTGGCATAGACCTGCCGCAGGTCGGCCGTGGTCGCAGGATAGACCATCGCGCCGGGTACCGGATAGCGGGTCACGCCGCGGCGGAAAGCGTGCAGCTTGCCGGTCAGCTTCTCTTCCGCGCCTTCGCCGAGGAAATCGATATTGGCGAGGATCGACCCCGCCTTGCGGTCCTGCTTCTGGTTCCGCACGCTGGCGAGCAGCCAGCTGTTGCCGACACGGATCTTGATCTGCGATCCGACCTGCCCGGCCATGGCGATCGCGGGATCGGCATCGGCCGCGCATTCATTGAGCCGCGCAAGGTCGATCGCCACCTGCGAACCCGCGCCCGAGATTTCCAGCACGACGCCGATCGGCTGGTCGGCGTTCTCGCTGGTCGTCGGTGCGGGCGCCTGCGAAGCCGCTCGGCTCGGGGCGCCGGCTGCCTCGTCGGCTGCCGTGCTGTCGCGCCGCGCCTGTTCCTGCGCCGGGGCGGCCGGTTCGTCTGCGGTCGCTGAAGGCGGTGCCGGCTGCACCGGCTGGGGCCGGTCATCCGCCTGCGTTTCGGGCGGCTGGCTTTCGGTCCTTTCCGGCGGCTGGTGTACATAGCCCGACGGCGATGGGGCGGGCGCAGGCGCAACCGCATCGCCGCCACGCATGATCCGGTCGCGCAGCGACCGCCTGTGCTTTTCCGGCGGCTCGGCCCCGGTTTCCTTCGACGGGTCGAACGTACGGTAAATCGGCTTGCCCATATCGGTCATCGATCCGGCGGTATCCTGCGTTGAATGCGCCCATCGCGCACGCAGCATGCCTGACCGAAAGTGCTTAAGATGTGGTCAACGCAAAAGCGCGCTTGCGCGTCAGATAAGCGCGAACAGGCGCCCGGCCGCCCAGCCCATTCCGACCGACAGCATCACCGCCAATAGCCCGTAAACCAGCGACCATTCCTGCGAATAGCGGGCCACCAGCCGTTCGAAACCGACCTTGCGCACTTCGACCTCAGCCTGCGCAGAAGCGATCACGCGGCCATCGCGCACGGCGAATGTCTCGGCGGTATAGGTCCCCGTCGACACATTGGAAGGCAGCGAGATACGCGACTGGTAAAGCACCTGTTCGCTGATCAGGACGCCCTGGAAATCCTGCTTGTAGAGGTCTTGCCGCGTCTTGAGATCGACCAGTCCGGCCTTGAAGCGCGCCTGTTCCTCGGGTTCGATGACACCGCTGGGCGATAGCTGGATATAGGCGGTGCCGAATTCGTAGATCGCCGCGGTTTTCTCGTCGACGATATCGGCGATCGGCTTGGAAGATGCGACCGCGAAATAGGACGGGACCGAGCGGAAATCGCTGCTGGCAGCGTTGACCCACACTCCGGCGAAGCGTTCCTTCTCGCGCAGCCGCACGGGTTCGGACGGTCCCTTGAGCACGACGACGATATCGTAGTCGCTGCCAGCCGCGCGACCCTGCGGATCGAGCACCGCCCCGAACAGCAGCAGCTCGGTGCCGGTAAAGCCCTGCCGCACCTGCACTTCGTGCTGGCTGACCTCGGGCACCAATATGGGATCGCGCTGGCCCATCAGCGCGAAAGCGAAAGCAAGGAGCAGCAGCGCTCTCATAGCGGGTAGATCGTGTAGATTTCATCGGGCTGGTAGAACAGGCCGAGGAACATGCGAAAGGCCACCATCAGCACGATGGCGGCGAGGATCAGGCGCAGTATTTCGGGCTTCGCCTTGACCGCAAGCTGCGAACCGAACTGCGCCCCGGTGACCGAACCGACCAGCAGTAGGAAGACCAGCACGATATCGACAGCCTTGGTGGTGAGCGAATGCATCATCGTGGTCGCCATGGTGACGAACAGGATGTTGTAGAGCGAAGTGCCCACCACGACATTCGCGCTCATCCCGAGGATGTACAGCATCGCCGGCACCAAAATGAACCCCCCGCCAACTCCCATCAGCATCGTCAGGATGCCAACCGCGATGCCGACGACTAGCGGTGCCAGCGGGGAGATATAGAGGCCCGAGCGATAGAAGCGCCATCGCATCGGCAGGCTCGCGACCAAGGGATGGTGGCGCCGCCGCGCTGCCTGGGCATTGCCCTTCCCGCGCAGCGTCTGGACCGATTCCCGGGCCATCAGCAGGCCGATCGTCCCCAGCAGGATCACGTAAAGCGCGCTAATGACCACATCGATCTGCCCGATCGACCGGAAAAAGCGGAACAATAGCGCGCCGAAGCCCGAACCGATAACGCCGCCGGCGACCATCACCATACCCATCCGGTAATCCACGCCGCCGCGCCCGCCATGCGCCAGCACGCCGGTAACGCTGGCCCCGGTGACCTGGGTCGAAGCCGAGGCTGCAGCGACGGTCGGAGGAATTCCGTAGAAGATCAGCAGCGGAGTCGTGAGGAAGCCGCCCCCCACTCCGAACAGGCCCGACAGCACACCTGTCAGCCCCCCCAGCGCGACGATCCATAGCCCGTTGACGGACAGGTTCGCGATAGGGAGGTAGACGTCCATGCCTGCGCCCTATCGCAGCGGCGTGACGGATAAAAGCTGAACGATGTCAGAAGCCGGTTGAAAGCGTGATCAGGCCGCCGTTGCCCGGGGCAGCATTGCCCGCGACGCGCCACAGGTAATCGGCTTCGATCCGCGCCGGCGCCTGCCCCACCGTCAGGCGAAAGCTGACCTTAGGCCCCACATCCAAGCGTGCGGCCCCCTTCTGCGCCCCGCCCCGCGCGGTTGCGCCAAGCGCGACATCGCCGAGGTCGAATGCAGCGACGTCGCGTTCCACTACCAGCGCGCCATCGGCGAACGGTGTCGCGAAACTGCCGCCGACGAAACCGGCCTGCCCATATCCGCGTACATTCAATCCTGCAGGCAACCCGCGCCGCTCGAACCCGCCGGCAACGAATGCGGCCGGTCTGAACTCGGCAGCCTGCCCCGGCCTGTGCGTGGCCCGAACCTCGGCATGGACGGCAAGCGGAACGCGCGCGAACGGGCGCAGGCGAAGCCCAACGGCGGCTTCGGTCTCCCCGTCCTCCACGAGCGCCCTGGTAGCGCGTGCATAGGCGCCTGGATCATGCGCCGTGCCCGGAGCGAGTCGGTACGACAGGACTGCGCCCATCTGGCTGGCGCCATAGCTTGCCGGACGCACGCCACCCACCAGAGACCCCGTATAGCCTTGCCGCAACACCACCCAGCTGTCGATCCGCCAGGCGGAGCCGGCGATCTGCGGCGAGAAGGGGTCGCGCGGCGCCGATCCGGCGTTGTCGAGCGCGGTCGCCACGCTGCGCGGCAGCGGCAAGGCCGCCATGCCGGCACTGAAGAGCAGCGCGTGGCCTGCAGCGCGGCGATGCGTATCGAAAGCGCGTTGCCGTGCGGTTGGGTCAGCGAACTGCGCGGCGATGTCCCGGTAACTTGCGCGCACGGCTGTTCGGTCCGCAAGGTATCCTGGTACATCAGGAAGCCGCGCGCCAGCTTCGGGGGCACGCGCTGACAGCGGAATGCTGCGTGTGGCGGGCCGCGGTTCGGCAACCGGCAGATTTGCCCCGGCGAACCGCAACGTCTCGGACAGCCGAAGCGTTTGCGGCCACGGGCTTTCCCACAACAGGAGCCGCGCGAGGCACCAGCCGGCGAGCAGCAATCCCAGAAACAGCACAGGTTGCCCCTGCCGCCGGGCGATCACATCGCTCATGCGACCTGCCCGTCCCGCTGAACGAGAGCAGGATGATCGCGGTGTTCGGTCTTGTCCCACACGATGGGCGCACCGCGCAGCGTGCCGATATAGGCGGCAAAAGCCCGGCGGCCGGCGATGATTGCAATGATGTTCGAGACGAAGGTCCGCGGGATGGCGAGCACCCCCTGCCGCCAGCCATATTCACGCGCCGTGCAGCAGAACCGCACCATGAACCGCAGCATCAGACCGGTCAGGTTGAGCCACAGCAACGCCTGCAAGAGAGGCGAAGCGGGCGGTGCCTGTGCGATACCGATCTGTTCGAGCACCAGTCGCACGGCGATCATGCACACCAGCACGTAAGCGATCACCAGCAGGATGGCGGCGAGCGGCCCGCGGCGGTCGCGCAGTTGCATCCACAGATCGACTGGCTGCCGGCCCCAACCGAGCCGGTCCCATCCCTGGAGCGCGATACCGTGCATCCAACGCGTTTTCTGGCGCACCGCCTGATCGAGCAGCGCGGGGAAGAACGCGCGCGTCGCAACCAACCGTCCTTCGGCAGTACGGACGCGCAGGAACCGTCCCTTCCCGCCTGCCTGGGCGATCTTGAGCCCGAGTTCGTAATCCTCGGTCAGCGATTCTTCGGCAAAGGGTTTGCCCTGGCTGGCGCGAGCCAGTTGGGCGAGTGAACCGCGCGCAATCGCGCAACCAACGCCCGCGCCCGGAATGGCTGCGCCCAGCGCATCGCGCACGACCAAGGCCTTGCCATGCGCCTCCGCGAATTCGTCGGAGTAATGCGAGCCGATCCAGCGGGAGTCCGGCTGGGGCAGCGCAAGAACCGGTAGCTGCACGAAATCCGCTTGCCACAGGGCCCGGTCGAGCAGCGGCAGCGCGGCGGGATCGACCATGTCTTCCGCATCGTGCAACACGATCAGCCGAGCGGTGACCCCCGTTCGCTGTTCATCCTCCTCCAGCGCATCGTAGAGACGGTTGAGGCAATCCGCCTTTGACGTCGGTCCATCCTTCCCGTGCACGACGAGCCGGACCCGCGGGTCGCCGCGCGTCGCCGCGATAACCGAGGCGATGGTAGCGGCGTCATTGCGATAGCACCCGATATAGACGGTGAGCTGCGCATAGGCCCATGCATCCAGCATATGCGTCAGCGTCGAGCCGATGACCTCGGCCTCCTGCCAGGTCGGAATGAAGACGGCTGCCGGCCCTGCCAGGCCTTCGAGCTGATCCAGCTCCCACTCATCGATTCGCGGGGTCCGGATACGGCCCGTGATGCGACACCAGAGATACGTGCAATCGAGGGCAAATTCGTCGATCATCCCCAGCGCGAAGAAGGCCGCCGCGAACAGCAGCAATTCGTGCTGCACCAGCAAAAACCATTCGGCCGCTGTGAAAGACGCGAAAAGCAACCCTTTACCCCCCGCCTTTCTCGATACCCGCGACTTTCAACACTTGCAACGCAGACAGCTTTGCGAAAGAGAGCATGCCCGAGATGACCGAACGTCCTTCAGCTTTCCGCCTCGTTTTTGCCCCCGTCCGCGCGCTCTTCGTGAGCGATGCGTCGGCTGGCATCCTGCTCATCCTCGTTGCGGCGGCGGCCATGCTGGCAGCCAACTCCCCGCTCGCGGGCGAATACGAACAATTGTTCTACGGCGAACTGCCGTGGACGCCGATCCCGAAGCTTGACGATCTTCACCTGTGGATCAACGACGGTCTGATGGCGGTGTTCTTCTTCGTCGTCGGGCTCGAAGTGAAGCGCGAATGGATCGAAGGACAATTGTCGACCGCCCAATCGCGGCGACTGCCGATTCTCGCGGCCATTGCCGGGATGGCCGTGCCTGCACTGGTCTATGTCGGCGTGGTGGGCGGCGATGCCGAACTGCTGCGTGGCTGGGCCATTCCCGCAGCGACCGACATCGCTTTCGCGATGGGCGTTCTCGGGCTGCTGGGCAATCGCTGCCCCGCCTCGCTCCGCCTGTTCCTGCTGACCGTGGCAATCGTCGACGACATCGGGGCGGTGCTGGTGATTGCGCTGTTCTACACCGCCAACATCAAGCTGGGCTGGCTGGCCGCATCGGGCGCGGTGGTGATTGCCATGATGGTGCTCAACAAGATGCGCGTCGCGCGCTACTGGCCCTATATCCTGCTCGCGCTGGTGCTGTGGTACTTCGTGCTCAATTCGGGCATCCATGCCACTATCGCCGGCGTCGTCGCAGCACTGTGCATTCCCATGGTCGGCCCCGACGACCAGACCATGGTCGAACGGATGGAACATGGCCTCGCCCCGTGGAGCGCTTATCTGGTCGTACCGGTATTCGGCTTCGCCAATGCCGGGGTGCCGCTGGCGGGCATGGGCGTAGACCAGCTGCTTGCCCCCCTGCCGCTGGCCATCGCGGCGGGCCTGTTCCTGGGCAAGCAGGTCGGCATCTTCGCGGCCATCTTCGTAGCCGACAGGATCGGCTTCGCGCCGCGTCCCGACCAGGCGACCTGGCCCGAGATCTGGGGCGTATCAATCCTTTGCGGGATCGGTTTCACTATGTCGCTGTTCATCAGCGGACTGGCATTCGCCGGGCAGCAGCTGCTCATCAACGAAGCGAAGATCGGTATCCTGCTGGGCTCGCTGATTTCGGCGCTCGCCGGATACGCCATCATCCGGATGTCGGCCAAACATCCCGACGATGTGCGCTCACCCTATATCGACTGACCCCTGGGTCGCATGACGAGGGCGCGGCGGGAGCTTACCAGCTCCCGCTGTTCTCCATGCTCGCCCAGGGTTCCTGCGGCTCAAGATACCCGTCCTGCAGCAATTCGATCGAGATTCCGTCGGGCGTCTTGACGAACGCCATGTGCCCATCGCGCGGCGGACGATGAATGATGTGTCCGGCGTCCATGATCGCCTGGCAGGTCTCGTAGATGTTCTTGACCCGGTAGGCGAGGTGGCCGAAGTTGCGCCCGCCGGTGTATTCCTCGGGCTCGCTGCGGTCCTCGGGGGGCCAGTTGTAGGTCAGTTCGACCTCGGCGACGCCCTCCTGCCCCGGGGCGGCCAGGAAGATCAGCGTGAACCGGCCGGCCTCGACGTCGAAGCGCCGCGTTTCTTCCACGCCGATCAGCTTGAAGAAGGCCAGCGTGGCATCCGCATCGGTCACGCGGATCATGCTGTGCAGGAATTTGGTCAAGGGACACTCCGTTCGTTACCAACCGGTGGGGCCGTGATCGCGCAACGGCGACCGGCGACCGGCATCAAGCCGCGCCCTGCCACATCGAGCCGGCGCGATGCAATGCGCCATCAACGATGTCGCGGTCGCCCGCCGGGCACCGCGAGAGGCACATAGCGGATAGCTCATACCAAAAGGGGCGCGCCATCGCTGGCACGCCCCCGCTTTCCGCCGGTGGTTCCTTAGAAACTGGCGGAGATGGTCCCCACGATGGCATCGTCGGTGAAGCCGTCGACCGATGGGCCTTCCACCCCGACATAGGAGACGCCGACTTCGAAATTGCCTTGCGCTACCGCCAAGCCGAGCGCCCAGTCGAGCCCGGTGTCGTCCGCCGCACCCGCGAGCAGCGGCGGAGCCAGCGCGCCGTCGGTATAGCCGAGGTGGCCGGTCACGCTGAACGGCGAATCGGCAATTCCGAAACCCACATCGGTATAGATGTAGAGGTTGTCGTCGCCGCCGAGCGAATCCTGTTCGGGCGCATAGGCAACACCCAGCGTCGCTTCCGCCGGGCCCAGGTTCGCACTGATCGAGGCATAGGGTTCGATATAGTCGGTATCGAGCCCGAGGTCCTCGGTTGGATACATGTAATAGAGCACCCCGACGTCGATGCCGACTGCATCGCTCAGCGAGCCACTCCACCCGGCATAGAGATCCAGTTCGACATCACCATAGGACGGGCCGCCCTTGATCGAACTGGCCCAGGTGCCGATGTAGAAACCGCTGTCGTGTGCGACATCGAAACCGCCCTGGATCGCCGGATCGCCGCCCGAGAGCGAGACCCCGCGGAAGCGGTAGTCGGTGGTCAGGGCAACATTGGCGGATGTGGTGAAGCCGCTGTCTTCGGACTGCGCCATCGCCGGCGTTGCAAGGGAAAGGCCCGCCGTAGCGAGAGTTACGGCCATCAGGCCGCGAAAGGACGTGAGCATTACAAACTCCTGTACGAGTGTCGCTTCGTCCCACCTGCGAATCCGCCGGGGCCATTTTATTAGGCCTCTCATCCGGATACAGTTACAAACCTGCACCTAGCTGCGCGTTTGCGCAAGATCGCGCCGCCCAGTTTTCGCATATGCAACAAAAGCTGTGGTTTTCTCGCAACGGCAACACGGCGCAATCCGGGCATTTGTTGCCCCCGTCACGGCAAGCGCCTATCTGGAGCGTCCCCTTTCAAGAACCCGCAGAAAACCAACGATTTTCACCATGATCAAACTCGCCAGACTGTTCAGCAAAGGCAAATCGGCAAAGGTTTTGCCGAAAGTGCCCCAGGGCGAGCGCTACTACGTCATCGGCGACATTCACGGGCGCTGCGACCTGTTCGACGAACTGATTGTCGCGATCGAAGACGACGATCGCCGCGCAGGGCCTGCGCAAACGACGGTGGTCCTTCTGGGCGACCTCGTCGACCGCGGGCCCGAAAGCGCCCGCGTGATAGAGACAGCCATGCAATGGGGCGAGCGGCGCAGCGTCCGCTATATCGCGGGCAATCACGAGGAAATGTTCCTCGAAAGCTTCGAGGACAAGGAGATGCTGCGCCATTTCCTCAAGCATGGCGGGCGTGAAACCGTGCTCAGCTACGGGATCAAGAAAAAGCGTTATAACGAACTATCGCTGAAGGAACTGCAGGCCGAACTGCACAAGCTCGTACCCGCAGAGCACCGCAACTTCCTGGCCGCGATGGAAGATATCATGATCGCGGGCGATTATGTCTTCGTCCACGCGGGAATCGATCCCAAGCGCAGCATCGAGGACCAGAAAAGCTCCGACATGCGCTGGATCCGTGACCGGTTTCTCAAGCACCGCGAGCCGCTTAGCCATGTCGTGGTTCACGGCCACACGATCTTTGAAGACGTCGAACACACCGACTACCGCATCGGTATCGACACTGGCGCCTTTCGTACCGGCAACCTGACCGCACTGGTGCTGGAAAACGACGAGCGGCGCCTGATCCGGGCACTCGAAACCGATGGCACGATCACGACCGAGAGTCTGGCGTTCGGCTGACGGCGTGGCCGCTGTGCAAGGATAGCCGATCACGCTCTCCGCTTTTTCGAGAAAATTGCCAGGGGGCCTGTAAGCCGGGTTCTGTCCCGCGCGCGGTATGCTTGCACACCAGCCACGCGGGGGCAGCCATTCGTCTAGGCTTCGGATTGCTCCGAAGCTCAAGCAGCCAACCCGGGCGGTCGATGCGAAACGCACCTGCCCGCTTGCGCGGGCGCGCCGCCCCTATTCGGCCTTGCTCCGGGTGGGGTTTGCCATGCGGGCCGCGTTGCCGAAGCCCCGGTGCGCTCTTACCGCACCCTTTCACCCTTGCCTGGACCTGCAAGCAGGCCATCGGCGGTTTGCTCTCTGTGGCACTTTCCCTCGGCCGCCATCCGAGGACAGCGACCGGGCGGGCGTTACCCGCCACCCTTGTTTCGTGGAGCCCGGACTTTCCTCGTACCTTGCGGCACGCGGCTGCCCGGCCCCCTGGCGGTACGCGCGATAGGGCAAACCGGGTGTGGCGCCAAGCCCGCCATTGGCCGGGTGCCCGTTCGCACTGGTCCGGTACATCGGACGCGCGGGCTTCTTTGCTCCCCCACCCCCTCCAAATCATTCGATTTCCTTAACCTTTCCCGCTTAGGCGCCCCACGTTCTGCGAATGGATGCAGAGGGAATTTCAGAAGCTTCATGCGAATCATTGGCTGCATCGTCGAAGACCACAATCTGTGGTTCGTGCTGATCGCCGCGATCATGTGCGTTGCAGGATCGATGGTATCCGCCACGCTCTTTCGCCGGACGATGGCTGAAGAGGGTCCAGCGTGGGTCCATTGGTGTTTCCTTTCTGCCGTAACCGCCGGGGCGGCTACCTGGGCGACGCATTTCATCGCCATGCTTGGCTATCAGACCACCGCCCCGGTCTCGCTCGACGGCGTGCTGACCGTCATCTCCGCGCTCATCGCTGCGGGCGGCATCGGCCTGGGCCTGGTCCTCGCTTCATCGACTTCCGCGCGCATCGCGGTTCTGGGCGGGGGGGCAACCATCGGCTTCGCGATCAGCGCGATGCACTACGTCGGCATGTTTGCCTATCGCGTCGACGGGATCGTCAGCTGGGACTGGCGCTATGTCCTCGCCTCTCTCGCAATCGCCATGGTCTGCGCTGGCTCCGCCATCCATCTGCTGCGCGATCAGGACAACGGACATCGCGTATGGCAGGCCGGAATGTTGCTCGCCTTGGCTATAATCGGCCTGCATTTCAGCGGCATGGCAGCATTTTCGGTGACCGCCATGGCTGGCTATTCGCAAAACGGCGACAGCGATGCCTTCGCTGCCTTGGCTGCGGCCATCGGCATGGTCGCGCTGCTGATCGTGGGCACCGGCATCTCCACCTATCTGGTCGAACGCAAGGCCAGCTCGGACGGAGAGAACCGCATCGCGCATATCGCCATGCACGATGCACTGACGAACCTGGCCAATCGCCGACAGTTCACCGAAGCACTAGCGGGTGAATGCAATGCCATCGATAGCGGGGGCCAACCGTTCGCGCTGATGATGGTCGATCTCGATCGTTTCAAGCCGATCAACGACACACTCGGACATCCCGCCGGCGACCTCGTGCTGCAACGTATCGCCAACCGGCTCAAGTTGGCAGCGCGCAGTGGTGACATCGTTGCGCGGATCGGGGGCGACGAATTCGCGATCATCGCATTCGGGGTCACGGGAGTCGCGACTGCGGCGGAAATCGCCGAACGCGTCGTCGAAGTGCTTTCGCGTCCGATGGTCATCGATGGAAATGTCGTGGAAATCAGCGGCAGCGTGGGCGTGGCGCTGGCGCCCGACCATGGCACCGAGCCCGACGCGCTCGTCCAGCACGCCGACATTGCGCTGTATTCGGCCAAACATCATGGCAAGCAGACCTACCGGGTATTCGAACCGCAGCTGATGGAGGTGATCCAGCGCCAGCGCTCGCTCGAGGCCGCGCTGCGTCGCGCCTCGATGCGCGACGAATTCCGCATCGTGTATCAACCGGTGTTCTGCTCGGCGAAGGGCGAGATTACCGGTGCCGAAGCGCTGCTGCGCTGGACCTGCCCCGAGCATGGCGAAATTTCGCCGACCGAATTCATTCCCATTGCCGAAGAACTCGGGCTGGTTGCACGCATCGGAGCGGATGTCCTGCGCAAGGCCTGCAAGGACGCCGCCTCATGGCCTGCCCACATCGACCTCGCGGTCAACGTATCACCGGTCCAGCTACTCGACCCGCGACTGCCGCAAACCGTTGCGCAGACGCTGGCCGATTCGGGCCTGTCCCCGTCCCGCCTCGAACTCGAAATCACTGAAACCGCACTGCTCAACAATGACGAGGCAGCGCTGCGTACGCTGACGCAGATCCGCGATCTCGGCGTCCGCATTTCGCTGGACGATTTTGGCACGGGCTATTCCTCGCTCAGCTACCTTCACCGTTTCCCGATCAGCCGCATCAAGATCGACAAGAGCTTCGTCCAGAAGCTGCCTGACGACGTCGGGAGCGCTTCGATCGTTCGGGCAATCGCCCAGCTTGGTTCAAGTCTCAGCATGAAAATCACCGCCGAAGGTATAGAAACCGATTCGCAGCTGTCCTTCATCAAGGAACACGGGTGCGACGAGGTGCAGGGCTTCCTTACCGGGCGCCCCATTGCCCTCGCCGATTTCCTGGTCCTTACCGGCCACCAGGCCGAAAACGTCGAAGCCTAGGAAGGAAGCGAAACATGCCGATCAGCAGGCTGCTCTATACCAGCTCCGCCCGCCTCGAACCGGGCCCGCAGACGATCGACAAGCAACTGTGCCGACTGGCCGGGGAAGCCGCGCTGCTCAACGAGGAAGCGGGAATCACCGGCGTGCTCGTTTATGTCGAAGAGCAGTTCATCCAGGTCCTCGAGGGCGAGAGCGCCGTGGTCGAGGAAGTCTTCGAACGCATCTGCTGCGATTTCCGCCACGCGCAGATCAAGCTGATCGACCTCATCCCGGTCAGGCAGCGGATGTTCGCGCGCTGGCACATGGCGCGGTTATGCGAAGGCGCGGATCCCGAATCGATGCTCGACGACGATTTGAAGAACATTCGCTACCTGCTGGGCGTGAACGCGCGCGCCGCGGTCGAACGAATGTACGAAACGCTCATATCGTATGAGGATATCGACAGCTAGGACCAGCCCGCCGCGGGCGCTGCGTGAGGCGAGCCGAAACCCGGCCTAACGCGTATGGCCGCGGTCGCGGTCGAGCAGCAGCTGGAACAGGATGGCGCGCACCTCGCCGTCGATTTCGCCATTGATCTTTTCGGGCCGCCAGCGGCGCTGGAAGGCTTCGACCGCCTTGTGGCCATCGGTTACATCGTATCCGAACCGCTCGAGTGCGAGATAGAAGGCCGCGTCGTTGTCGAACGGGTCGCCCCGTTCGAGCTTCTGGGGCCGCGGCAGGCACAGGCCGTATTCCGCCAGCCGGTCCCATGGGAAGAGTTCGCCGGGATCGATCTTGCGCGCCGGTGCAACGTCCGAATGGCCGATCACATTGGCGCGCGGGATATCGTACCGCTTCACGATCCGCGCCACCAGCGGGACCAATGCTTGGAACTGCGCCTCGTTGAATTCGCGGTAACCGTATTTGTGACCGGGGTGGTCGAGTTCGATACCGATGCTTGCCGAATTCACGTCCTTGTGTCCGCGCCAATAGGCGACCCCGGCGTGCCAGGCGCGCTTTTCCTCGGGCACCAGCCGGACGACCTCGCCCTGTTCACCGATCAGGTAATGCGCGGAAACCTGCGCTTCGGGATCGCACAACCGTTCGATCGCGAAGCCCTTGTCCTGCATCTCGGTGTAATGGATCACCACCATCTGGATGGGCATGGTGCGTTCGTTGTGGTTCGGCGACAGCACCTCGCGGTCGACCAGTTCGTCTTCGCTTACGGGCAGCTTTTCCCCGGGCGTGCCGAAATCCGAACTCAACCGATCAGCCCTTCAGCTTCGGGCAGGACCGCGCCGAGCACCAGCGCATCGTCACCGCGGTGATACTGCAGCCCGCCGCCGCTTTCGCTGGCAAGCAGGTGGATCATGTGCGCGGCGGCAGTGCGGCTGGTGAGGTCGGACCGATCGAGCGATCCGTCGAGCGCCCTGCCGATGGTTTCATCGAAAGCAATCTTGGGCCCGGCGGCGCGCACCACGATCTCGCAGGCTCCGTCGCGGCGTTCGGCCCCGATGTCGAGCGTACCGCCACGCACCAGCGCATCGATGGCAATCTGGGCGAAATTCAGCAGGACCTTCACTGCCGGCTTGGCCAGCGTGGCATCGGCCAGCGCCCAATTGAGGCTGATCTTGCCATTATCGGTCACCAGCGCCTCGATCAGCGCCTGCGGTTCGGTCACTTCGACGCGGTCGCCGAACCCCCCGGCGGCCCCGAAAGCGAGCCGGAAGAACTTGAGCTTGCTGGTGCTGACATGCGCACTCTGTTCGAGCAGTTCGACCACATTGGCCCGCATTTCGGGATCGGTTTCCATCGCCAGCAGCTCGAGCCCGTTGGACAGCGCGCCCACGGGGCTGAGCATGTCATGGCACAGCCGCGAACACAGCATTGCGGCGAGATCGATCGATTGGCGGTCGTCCATTGAGGTCCCGATTGGTGAAGAATTCATGAGCGTCTTAGCGAGGGGTGACCTCATAGGGAAGCGGTTCGAAACCGGCATCCCCCGAACGCCACAGCGTGATTCGGCCCACCGCGATTATCGCCCAGATCGCCCCGTCGTTCGCTGCCAGCGCGCTGTCGGTCGCGGACGGCCGGGCCAGTCCATTGGGGTGCGAGTGGTAGTAGCCGACAACGCGGGGGCCGCCCGAACGCGCCGCGCGGTGCGCGTCGATCAATACCTGCGGATCGATTTCGAAATGCCGCGCGGGATCGGGATGGACATTGCGCGCCGGCAGCGACCCGGTGACGCCATCCGCCGACCCCAGCAGCACCCCGCAGCATTCCAGCGGGTGCGCACGCTGTGCTTCTGCAAGCATGCAGGCGACGACATCACTTGAGAGTTCGAACGGCATCGCGCATGGCCCTAGCATGGCCGAAGCTGATATCATCACCGGAAAGCTGGCCAGCGGCGGCCGCCTCGACAAGGCGCTGGCTGACGCGACCGAACTGTCGCGCGAACGGATCAAGGGCCTGATCGCTGCAGGGGCCGTCACCATCGGCAAGACGCTGGCGCGCAGCGCATCGGCGAAGGTGCAGGGCGAAGAGCGTTTTGCCATCGCGCTGCCCCCGCCCGAACCGCTGGCCGCACTGCCGCAGGACATACCGCTCGATATCGTCTTCGAGGATGCTCACCTGCTGGTGGTCGACAAGCCCGCGGGGATGGTGGTGCACCCGGCAGCGGGCAATCAGGACGGTACGCTGGTCAATGCGCTGCTCCACCATTGCGCGGGCCGCCTGTCGGGGATCAACGGCATTGCCCGCCCCGGTATCGTCCACCGTATCGACAAGGACACGTCGGGGCTCTTGGTGGTCGCCAAGTCCGACGCCGCGCATGAAGGCCTGGCGCGGCAGTTCGCAGATCATTCGATCACGCGCCGGTATCTGGCGGTCTGCGCCGGACACCCCGCGCCGCCGGCAGGCACCATCGCGGGCCGGATCGGGCGTTCGGTTCACGACCGCAAGAAGATGGCGGTGTTGCCCGACGATACGACGCGCGGGAAGCACGCCGTCACGCATTTCGAAACGCTGCGCCACCTCAATCACGCGGCGCTGCTCGAATGCCGTCTTGAAACCGGGCGCACGCATCAGGTCCGCGTTCACTGCGCGTCAATCGGTCATGCGCTATTGGGGGATCCAGTATATGGTCGGACTCCCAAGCCCTTGCGACAGGTGCTCGAATCACTCGGGTTCCACCGCCAGGCGCTGCACGCGGCACGGCTGGGCTTCAGCCATCCTATCAGCGCTGAAACCTTGGATTTCCGCGCCGAACTGCCAGCAGATATGCGGGAACTCATCGACGAAACCGCACGTTGAAATCGATGAAACGCGTGTGCAATTTGGGCCGTGTCCGCTATACGTAAACCTAGTGGCCCGAAGGTTGGATGCCCGTCAGGGGTCCGACGAGCGAGGTCGACGCAAGAAAGGTCAGGGTACAAGTGAGCAATACCAAATCTTTGAGTGTCCCGGCGCTCGGCGGCGAGCAGAGCCTCAACCGCTATCTTTCCGAAATCAAGAAATTCCCGGTGCTGACGCAGGAGCAGGAATACATGCTCGCGAAGCGCTATGAGGAACATGACGATCCCGAAGCTGCGGCGCAGCTCGTCACCTCGCACCTGCGGCTGGTGTCGAAAATCGCCATGGGCTACCGCGGTTACGGCCTGCCGGTGTCGGATCTCATCTCCGAAGGCAATGTCGGCCTGATGCAGGGCGTCAAGAAGTTCGAGGCCGATCGCGGCTTCCGCCTCGCGACCTATGCCATGTGGTGGATCAAGGCGAGCATCCAGGAATATATCCTGCGCTCGTGGAGCCTCGTCAAAATGGGCACCACCGCCGCGCAGAAGAAGCTGTTCTTCAACCTGCGCCGGATGAAGAAGAATCTCGACGCTTACGAGGACACCGATCTCCATCCCGAGGATGTGAACAAGATCGCTACCGATCTCGGCGTGCCCGAGCAGGAAGTGGTCAATATGAACCGCCGCATGATGATGGGCGGCGACGGGTCGCTCAACGTGCCGATGCGCAACGGCGAAGACGGTTCGGGCGAATGGATGGACTGGCTCAAGGACGATGGTCCGTTGCAGGACGAGCTCGTCGCCAATGCCCAGGAATCGGAAGTGCGCCACGACATGCTGATCGAGGCGATGGACGGGCTGAACGAGCGTGAGAAGCACATTCTGACCGAACGCCGCCTGACCGAGAACCCCCAGACGCTGGAGGAACTCAGCCAGGTCTACGACGTCAGCCGCGAACGCATCCGCCAGATCGAAGTGCGCGCGTTCGAGAAGGTGCAGAAGGCAATGAAGGCCATCGCCGGCGAGAAGCTGCTGGCCGGCGTGGCCTGACCGGACATCGCTTCGTCAAACCCTATGAAAAGGCCGCCGACACCTCCGGGTGTCGGCGGCCTTCTTCATTTCGAACGGTCTAGCTGGCGGGTGCCAGTTCCAGCACAGCCGCCACCATCGCCTCGGTGCCCAGCGTTACCGACTCGCGCGGGGCGATCTTGAACAGGGGCGAATGGTGCGAAGGCACCGGCGGACCGCCGGCTGCGGCTGCATCGAACGCCGCCTGCGGTGTGCCCCCGACAGCGAAGTAGTAGCCGGGGACGCCATATTCCTCAGCTACGAAATAGGCGAAATCTTCCGCACCCATCCCGCGCTGCTGCCATGGGATGAGCACCTCGTTACCCAGATCGCGCTGCAGTGCCGCGTTGAGTCGCCGCGCGAGTGCAGGGTCGTTGTTGGTTACGGGGGTTCCTTCCGACACCGCGACCTGCACTGGCATCTCTTCGGGCAGTCCATGCGCCCTGCCCGTATTGACGGCTATGCGCTCGATCGCGGCGAGCAACTGCGCACGCGTGTCCTCGTCATTGGCGCGCACCGTGAGCTGCAGATCCGCCCGGTCCGAGATGATGTTGTGCTTGGTGCCCGAATGGAACGCCCCCACGGTGATCACCGCGGGCGACAGCGGCTCGATCTCGCGGCTGACGATCGATTGCAGCGCCGTGACGATCTGCGAGGCGATATAGACCGGATCGCGGCCCATGTGGGGGCTGGCCCCATGCGCGCCGACGCCCGGCACCATGATATCGACCGAATCCGCGCTCGAATACTGGATGCTTTCCGAGGCCGAAATCTTGCCCGCCGGCAGGATCGAGGCGACATGGAAGGCCAGCGCGTAGTCGGGCGTGCCGAACCGGTCGTAGAGGCCGTCTTCGAGCATCGCAGCAGCGCCGCCGACCCGCTCTTCCGCCGGCTGCACCACGAACATGAGCGTTCCCGACCATTGCTCCTTCATGGCCATCAGGCGCCGCGCGGTGCCGACCATCGCGGTGATATGCACATCGTGGCCGCAGGCATGCATGACAGGGTATTCCGTGCCGTCCTGACCAACCTGCGTCGCCGTCGATGCGTAATCGAGCCCGGTCTTCTCGGGCATCGGCAGGCCATCCATGTCGGCACGCAGCAGGATCAGCGGGCCTTCGCCGTTGCGGGCCATGGCGACGACCCCGGTCCCGCCGACGCCTTCGGTCACGTCGAGCCCGGCAGCCCGCAATTCGGCAGCCATCCGCTGGGCGGTCTCCGTCTCGAGGAAGGACAGTTCGGGATTGGCGTGGAAATGCTTGAACAGATCTTCGAGATGGCTGTCGTAATCCGCGGCCACCGCCTGTTTTACCTGTGCCGGGTCGGCGGCGGCGGGTGTGGCACCCAAGGACAGGGCCAGGGCCGAAGCGGCCAATCCGAAAATCGCTTTGCGCATAGATACTCCCTCACGGCTCCCCATGGCCGAAAGGGCAGGTAAGCATGCATGGTCGCCGGTCGCAAGCAGGCTGATTGCGCCCGCCCGCCCGGCCAGCTAGATGCCCGGGAATGCGCTGGGTGATCCGCTTCCTTTTCAAGGCCCTGATCGGCTTCCTGGGTCTGAGCCTGGCCCTGGTGCTGGTGTTCAAATTCATCCCGGTGCCGGTAACCGCCACCATGCTGATGGATTCCAACGGCATCACCAAGGACTGGACCGCGCTTTCGAATATCGACCGCACCATGGTCCGCGCGGTGATTGCCGCGGAAGACGGCAAGTTCTGCAGCCACGAGGGTTTCGATCGTGAAGCGATCGAGGACGCGCTCGAGAACAACCGCCAGGGCGGCAGGGTCCGCGGCGGGTCGACGATCAGCCAGCAAACGGCGAAGAACGTCTTCCTGTGGCAGGGCGGTGGCTATGTCCGCAAAGGCTTCGAAGCCTGGTTTACCGTGCTGATCGAACAGATCTGGGGCAAGCGGCGGATCATGGAAGTCTATCTCAACGTCGCTGAAACGGGCTTGGGCACGTATGGTATGGAGGCCGGGGCGCAGCGCTACTTCGGCAAGTCCGCCGCCTCGCTGACTCCGCTCGAAGCTGCCCGGATGGCCGCCGCATTGCCGCAGCCCAAGCAGCGCGCCGTCAGGAACCCGAGCGGCTGGCTGGCGCGCCATGGCAACACGATTTCTGCGCGCATCGGTTCGGTAGCCCGTGACGGCCTCGATTCCTGCGTCTATCGATAACGGCGATGGGAGCGGGCCACAGCCATTCGCATGATGACGGGCACGGGCACAGCCATGCCCCCGCCGATTTCGGCAACGCCTTCCTGATTGGCATCATTCTCAACACCGCATTCGTCATCGTCGAAGCAGCCTATGGCTGGATTTCCGGATCGATGGCGCTGATCGCCGATGCCGGGCACAATCTGTCCGACGTCCTCGCGCTGCTGCTCGCATGGGGGGCAAGCGTCGCGGCCAGGCGCCCCGCTTGCGAACGTTTCACTTATGGCTTCAAGAGTTCCACGATCCTTGCAGCACTGGCCAATGCCGGATTGCTGCTGGTCGCGATCGGCGCGATCCTGTTCGAGACGCTGCACCGCATTGCCGAACCGGCACCGGTTCAAGGGGAAACGATGGCGATCGTCGCGGGCATCGGTATCCTCGTGAATGCCGGTACCGCTGCGCTGTTCCTGCGCGGACAGCACGATATCAATATCCGGGGGGCGTTCCTGCACATGGCGGCCGATGCGCTGGTCAGCCTGGGCGTGGTCATCGCGGGGCTGGCAATCATCTGGACCGGTGAACGCTGGATCGATCCCGCGGTCAGCCTCGTTATCGTGGCCGTCATCGGCTGGGGGACCTGGGGCCTGCTGAAGGACAGCGTCGCCATGAGCATGCTTGGCGTGCCCAAGGGGATTTCGGAGGACAAGGTGCGCGCCTATCTGTCCGGCCTGCCAGGGGTCGACGCGGTGCACGACCTGCATATCTGGCCGATGAGCACGACCGAAACCGCGCTGACCGCGCATCTGGTCATGCCCGCGGGCCACCCGGGCGACGGGTTCCTCCAGCGACTGGCGGGCGAACTGGATCGCCACCACCGCATCGGTCATCCCACCATCCAGATCGAAACCAGCCGCGCGGCGTGCGGGACGGGTTGCTGATGCGCCGGTCCACGCCCCAGGCGCGCGAAATGCTGAAGGCGGCGATGCGCCGCCTGGCCGCCGGCGAACGGTCGGCTCTCGAAGAGGTCTACCGCGCCACATCGGCGAAACTATTCGGCATCTGCTACCGTATCTTGGGCGATGAGAAAGAAGCCGAGGACGCATTGCAGGACGTTTACCTGACGCTGTGGCGGCGCGCGGATCGCTACGATCCCGAGCGCGCCAGCCCGATATCGTGGCTGGCCACTTTTGCGCGAAACCGCGCGATCGACCGGTTGCGCGCAGGGAAAGTCCGGCTGGCCGCAGTCCCCGAGGACCAGGCTGCGCCCGTTCCCGACGATCGCCCCCTTGCCGAAGCGATGATGATCGATTCCGAACGCGAGGCGCGCGTCCACACCTGCCTCGAAACTCTGGACAAAACCCCGCGGGAGGCGATCCGCACCGCCTTTTTCGAGGGCCGCACCTATGCGGAGCTGGCCGAGCGGATGGATGTACCCCTGGGGACGATGAAGAGCTGGATCCGCCGCGGACTCGCGAAGCTCAAGGGTTGCATGGAGATGGGCGAGTGACCGCCGACCAACTGCTTGCGGCCGAATATGCGCTTGGCCTGCTGGAGGGCGAGGATTTGCTCGCCGCTCGGGCACGCGAATCCGCCGATCCCGCTTTCGCGCGAGATGTCGCAGAGTGGCAGGAGCGCCTCGCTCCGCTGGCCGACGATATCGACCCCCGCATGCCCCGCGAAGAGGTGTGGCAACGCATCGAAGCCGAACTTGGTGCCGATAGCGGCAACGCGCAGGTCGTCGCGCTGCGGCGCAGCCTGCGCCGTTGGCAATGGGCCGGCGGTCTCAGCGCGGCGGCGGCGATTGCGCTCGCCTTCCTCGCGCTGCCGCAATTGATCGGCCCCGCCGGGGAGAGCCGCCCGGACCCGGCCGCCGAACGCATGGCCCAGGCACCGATGACGGCAACCATGCCGATAGGGGGCACCCCGCTCAATCTCGATTTTACCTATCTCCCGGACGACCGCAGCTTGCTGGTCGGCGCGGTCGGCCTCGAAGCAGATGGCGTGCACGATCACGAAATCTGGTTCGTTCCGCCCGAAGGCGAGCTGGTCTCGCTCGGCGTGGTGACTCCCGGCGAGGTCGTGGCGCACAGCGTGCCGGAAAGCGTCGCCCGCACCTTGCACGATGGTTCGCAGTTGCTGCTGACACGCGAACCGCTCGGCGGCAAGCCAGAGGATTCCGCAGCCGGTCCGGTTGTCGCCGAGGCCGAATTCGCCACGATTTGATTTTTTTGACCCGGCATGCATCCGCAAGGACGCAGCCCTCGTAACTCTTCGCACAGGCAGGACGGGGCCTGACGCAAAGGAGAGTTACATTATGGCGTTTTCTACCTCACTGAAGGCTTCGGCCCTTGCTTCGATCGCGGCAATGGGCGCTTTCGCACTCGCTACCGGGAGCCCGGCGCTGGCCGACCATCACGGCAAGAAAGCCGAAATGAGCCAAGCGAACATCGTCGAGACCGCGATGGGCACGGGAATGCACGAGACACTGGTGGCTGCTGTAAAGGCTGCCGGACTGGTAGACACGCTGGCCGCTCCGGGGCCGTACACTGTCTTTGCGCCGACCGATGATGCCTTTGCCGCATTGCCCGCCGGCACGGTCGACACGCTGCTCCAGCCCGAGAACAAGGGCCAGCTAACCAGCATTCTCACCTATCACGCAGTGGCCGGGCGCGTTCCCGCATCCGCGCTCGCGCAGGCGATCACCGACGCTGGCGGCACTTACGAATTCCAGACCCTCGCCGGCAACACGCTGAGCGCGTCGTTCGACGGTCAGACCATCGTGGTTACCGACGAAGCCGGTCGCACGACGAATGTGGTCAAGGCCGATGTGAACACCAGCAATGGCGTGATCCACGTGACCGACGGGGTCTTCCTCCCCGGCTGATCGATCCCCCCGGATGCCGTGTAACGACCCATCTGGCACGGCATCCTCCTGTCCCCCGTCCGGCGCTCCGCAGAGGCCGGGCGGGGTTTTTTTGACCCGAAACCAGAAGCGCGCCGCCTGACCCGGTCAGACGGCGCGCTTTGTGTTCGCTACGAAGGACGGCCTGTTCAGGCGGCTTCTTCCTTCTTGTCGTCCTTCTTGCCGCCATGGACCTGGACCGGCTCTTTCTTGCCTTCGACCACATCCTTGTCGATGACGATTTCCGTCACCCCGTCGAGATCGGGAAGGTCGAACATCGTATCGAGCAGGATACCTTCGACGATCGACCGCAGGCCGCGGGCCCCGGTCTTGCGCATGATTGCCCGTTCGGCGATCGCGCGCAGCGCTTCGTCGGTGAACGTCAGTTCGACGTCCTCAAGCTCGAACAGCTTGTGATACTGCTTGGCGATGGCGTTCTTGGGCTCCTGCAGGATCGTTACCAGCGCATCGACATCGAGATCGTGCAGCGTGGCGATGACCGGCAGGCGGCCGACGAATTCGGGGATCAGGCCGAATTTGAGCAGGTCTTCCGGCTCGCTCTTCTCGAGCAGTTCACCCACCCGCCGCTTGTCCGGATCGGCGACATGTGCACCGAAGCCGATCGAGCGCTTCTGCAGGCGGTCGCCGATGATCTTGTCGAGCCCGGCGAAGGCGCCGCCGCAAATGAACAGGATATTGGTCGTGTCCACCTGCAGGAATTCCTGCTGAGGGTGCTTGCGACCGCCCTGCGGCGGGACCGAAGCGGTGGTCCCTTCCATCAGCTTGAGCAGCGCCTGCTGGACACCCTCGCCCGATACGTCGCGCGTGATCGAGGGGTTTTCCGCCTTGCGCGTGATCTTGTCGATCTCGTCGATGTAGACGATGCCGTGCTGGGCTTTCTCGACATTGTAGTCGCTGGCCTGAAGCAGCTTGAGAATGATGTTCTCGACATCTTCGCCCACGTAACCCGCTTCGGTCAGCGTGGTGGCGTCGGCCATGGTGAACGGCACGTCGAAGGTGCGCGCCAGCGTCTGCGCCAGCAGCGTCTTGCCCGAACCGGTCGGACCGACGAGCAGGATGTTCGACTTCGCCAGTTCGACATCGCCGGCTTTCGCGCCATGCTTCAACCGCTTGTAGTGGTTGTGCACCGCGACCGAGAGCACGCGCTTGGCGCGATCCTGCCCGATCACGTAGTCGGCGAGCGTGGCGCAGATTTCGGCGGGCGTGGGAACGTCGCCTTCCTTCTTGCCGGTCAGTCCCGCCTTGGTTTCCTCGCGGATGATGTCATTGCACAGTTCGACGCACTCATCGCAGATGAACACCGTCGGGCCCGCGATGAGCTTCCTCACCTCGTGCTGCGACTTGCCGCAAAAGCTGCAATACAGGGTCGATTTGCTGTCGGTTCCGCTCAACTTGGTCATATCCTAACGTCTTTCCCACGCCCCGCCGGCCGAAGGCCGACTGTAGGGACCATGGGATTTGGGTCAATATCGTAGGTACCACACTGCCCTTGCTACAGGCTGAAGTGTCAGGGTTGCCAAAACCCTACGACATTCTCGCACCATTCCCGCACGCGCATCGTGCTCGTGCGGGGATTTGCCACCCGAATTACTCGGGCGCGCCGCCCGAACCTTCGGCATCGCCGCCGTCGTTTTCGGGCCGGGTTTCAAATACCTTGTCGACGATGCCGAACTTCATCGCTTCATCGGCTTCAAGGAAGGTATCGCGGTCCATCGCCTTCTCGATATCGTCGAGGCTCTGGCCGGTATATTTCACATAGAGATCGTTCATGCGCTTCTTGATGCGCAGGATCTCGCGGGCCTGAATCTCGATGTCCGAGGCCATGCCGCGTGCGCCGCCCGAAGGCTGGTGCACCATGATCCGGGCATTCGGCAGCGCGATGCGCATGCCGGGTTCGCCTGCCGCCAGCAGGAAGCTGCCCATCGAGGCGGCCTGGCCCATGCAGACGGTCGAGACGCGCGGCTTGATGTACTGCATCGTGTCGTGGATCGCCATGCCGGCAGTCACCACGCCGCCGGGCGAGTTGATATACATGCTGATCGGCTTCGAGGGATTTTCGCTTTCGAGAAACAGCAGCTGCGCGGTGATCAGCGAAGCCATGCCGTCTTCGACCTGCCCCGTCACGAACACGATGCGTTCGCGAAGCAGGCGGCTGAAGATGTCGAAGCTGCGCTCGCCGCGGCTGGTCTGTTCCACCACGACCGGCACCAGCGCACCGGTAAGCGGATCGCGGGTGAACTGGCCCTGGGTGCCGTGGGCGTCGCTGCCGAGCAGGTCGATCATGAGTATTCCTCTTGTCGGGTGAATCGGTCGCCTATGTCGCCATGGTGCGAGCGATGTTCAAGGGCCTTAACCCACGAAAGGCACGGATATGTGGCCCTTGCCCAAGAACGGGGCGCTTTCCTCCGCGCTTCCCCCCGCCCCGGCCCAGAGCCGACACGGAAGATTCCGTTTGTCGGCTGCCGAACGACGCCGGTCGAGCGTCCGTTGGCCTTTACGGTTACAAACGTAGACGAAGCGGCGGAAAGCAAGAACAGGACAGTGGGAGGCTGCCGTTTTCAAGTCATCGACATCAGGGCTTCTGGGCGCTTCGCTCGCGGCGTTATGCGCTTGGGTCCATGCCCCGGCGCAGGCGCAGGATGCCGCGGCACCCGCAGCCACACCGCCCGCTGTCACCGCAGGGGCGCAGGTTTTCGAACCACCCTATTTCGCGCAGTTCGCACCCCGCAACGCGCTCGACATGGTCGACCGGATTCCCGGATTCTCGATCAGCGGTGGAAATAACCAGGGCCAGCGCGGACTGGGACAGGCAACGCAGAATGTGATCGTCAATGGCGAACGCCTGTCGAGCAAGTCAGAAAGCGTCAGCGACCAATTGCGGCGCATCCCGGCCACCGATGTCGTGCGGATCGAAATCCTCGATGGCAATGCGACCAGTATTCCCGGCCTTACCGGCCAGGTTGCGAATGTCGTCTATACCAGCACCGGAGCATCCGGCCAGTTCAGCTGGACCGCCGGGTTCCGCCCGCACAATACTGCGGCACAGCTTTATGGCGGCGAGATATCCGTCATCGGCAGCAGCGGCGCACTGGATTACACCGTGTCGCTTTCGAACGACAACGATCGCTTCGGTGCCGATGGGCCCGTGGCGATCGCCGATCGCGAAGGTATTCCGCTCGAGCAGCAGTACAGCAAGTTTTCGGGCAAGTTCGACAACCCGCGCCTGTCGACCGCTTTCGGCTACGATTTCGGCGGGAATGTCGTCGGTAACCTCAATCTCAGCTACGGCGAAGACTTCTACGTCCGCCGCGAACCCGAAACCGCCACGCGGGCGCAGGGCCCGGTGCGGTTTCGCGATGTCCGGGTGGAAGAGGACGGCCCCGAATACGAACTGGGCGGTGATATCCAGCTTCCCTTGGGACCGGGCAGGCTCAAGCTGATCGGTCTCGAACGGTTCGAGCGCGACAATTACACGTCCACGCTGATCGACAGCTTTTCCGACGACAGCATTCCGACCGGATCGCGCTTCCAGCAGACCAATGCCGCCGGTGAGCGGATCGGGCGGTTCGAATACGACTGGAAGCTGTGGAATGCCGATTGGCAGCTGTCGGGAGAAGCGACCTTCAACCGGCTCGAACGGCGCTCGCGCCTGTTCGAGCTCGCGCCCGGGGGCGAGTTCGTCCAGCTGTCCTTCCCGCAGGGCAATGGCGAAGTCCGCGAAGACCGCTACGAAACCAGCCTGAGCATGTCGCGCTCGCTATCGCGCACCCTGTCGCTCCAGCTGATCGGGGCGATGGAATTCTCCACCATCGAGCAGACCGGCTTCGCAGCCAATTCGCGCAGCTTCAAGCGCCCGAAAGGTTCGTTTGCTGCAACCTGGAAACCGCGGGAGGATTTCGACATCTCGATTACCTTCGCCAAACGCGTTAGCCAGCTTTCCTTCGGCGACTTTCTCGCCTCGGTTTCGCTCAACGACGACAACCAGAACGGCGGCAACAACGAACTGGTCCCCTATCAGAGCTGGAACATCGAGCTCGAGGCCAACAAGACCCTGGGACCGTGGGGATCGATCCAGCTGCAGGCGAAGCGTGCCTGGTTCGAGGATTTCATCGACTGGTTCCCGCTCGCCAATGGCGGCGAGGCCCGCGGCAATATCGGCGATGCCGAACGGTTGCACCTGCAGGCCAATGCCACGCTCAATCTCGATCCGTTCGGGTTCGCGGGCGCCCGCCTCGACGTGGAAGTGGTCAAGCGGTTCATGGATGTGACCGATCCCTTCACCGGGCTCGGCCGGCCGTTCTCCTACGATTCCGAGGGCAGCTTCGACATCGACTTCCGCCATGACATTCCCGCGACCGACTGGGCCTGGGGCGTCAATCTGAACCATTTCGACCAGGCGCCGTATTCGCGCCGCTACGAGAACGGGCGCGAGTGGGAAGGCACGGTGTTCGGTGCGGTGTTCGTCGAGCACAAGAATCTTTTCGGCCTCACCGTCCAGGCACAGGCGAGAAACCTGCTGGGGGCACGCGATTATTTCCGGCGGACGGTCTATGACGGACCGCGCCCCGACGCCGGCATCCGCTTCACCGAATTCCGTGATCGGCGGATCGGGCCGATCTTCCGGCTGGTCGTCAGCGGAGATTTCTGACTCGCGCGGACCCGCACCCGCGCTTGCGCGTTAGGCAAGCGAGGGAGATCACCTTGGAATTCGATCCGCGTATCCTGATGTTCGTCGTCTTCGGCGCGGGGCTGACGCTTGCCGTCACGCTCGAACGTTGGCTGGCCCGCTACTGGCTGTCGCTGCCGATCCTCTATGTGGCCGTCGGTTTTGCCGTTTGGTCGCTGCCGCTGGGCCTGCCGCACTTCAATCCGACCGTCGACGGCTTCGATGCCATCACGCTCGAATATGCCACCGAATTCATTGTCATCGCCTCGTTGATGGCTGCGGGGATTGCGATCGATCGCCCGGTTAGCTGGGCCAATTGGCGGCAGATCTGGCCACTGCTGCTGATCGCCATGCCGCTGACCATCGCCGCAGTCGCGCTGCTCGGCTGGTGGGCTCTGGGTCTCGCACCGGCCAGCGCCATCCTGCTGGGTGCCGCATTGGCTCCGACCGATCCGGTCCTCGCGCGCAGCGTCCAGGTCGGCCCGCCCGGGGAAGATCAGCGACACGATGTGCGCTTCAGCCTGACGGTCGAGGCCGGGCTCAACGACGGCTTCGCCTTTCCCTTCACCTATCTCGCGATCGCCGCGGTCGGGATGACCGCTCTGGGTGACTGGACACTGGAATGGGCGGCGCTGGACCTCGTCTGGCGGATCGTCGCCGGCTGCGCCGTCGGCTATGCGGTCGGCCGCATCGGCGCGTGGTATGTCTTCGAACGCGAAGCCGACGCGCCGATAGAGGACATCGATGAGGCCAGCGACGAGGCGGAGAATCCCAGCTATTCGACCAGCGAAGGCCTGATCGTGCTGGGTACGCTGTTGCTCGCGTACGGACTTGCCGAATTGGCCGAGGGCTATGGATTCCTGGCGGTGTTCGTCGGGGCAGTGACCGCGCGGCAACGCGAAAACCGCAGCCGCTATCACAAGATCAGCCACCATTTCATCGACCAGATCGAGCAGATCGTACTGGTGGCGGTCCTGTTCGGCTTCGGCGCGATGCTTGCCAGCGGCGTGCTCTCGGCACTCACCTGGCCAGCAGCGCTGGTGGGACTGGCGCTGATCTTCGTCATCCGGCCGATTTCCGGCTTGCTGGCGGAGGCCAATTGCGACCTGCCGATGATCGGCAAGCTCGCCGTTGCCTTCCTGGGTGTGCGCGGGATGGGTTCGATCTATTACCTTGCCTATGGCCAGAACAACGCCGATTTCGCGCAGATCGACCTGCTATGGGCGACCGTGAGTTTCGCGATCCTGGTTTCGATCATCGTGCACGGCGTGGTTTCGGGCCCGCTTATCCGCCATGTCGAAGACCGCCGTGCACATGTCCACGCCGGGCAGGATACCAGCATGGCCGCGCTATCGCCCGATGCCCCGAGGCGGCGCTCGAAGACAGACTGAAACGCCGCGGAACGGCGCCCCAAACGACAAGGGGCGGCGAACCATAGTCCGCCGCCCCTCATGCGATCCGTATGAACGGACTTACTTCTTGGGCGCGGCCTTCTTGGCGGCAGGCTTCTTCGCTGCGGCTTTCTTGGCCGGCGCCTTCTTGGCTGCGGGCTTGTCGTCCGCATCCTTGTCGGCCGCCTTCTTTGCAGGAGCCTTTTTCTTGGCTGCCGCCTTCTTCTTCGGCTTTTCCTCGGTGCTTTCTTCCGCCTCGATCGCGGCTTCGAGCTCTTCACGCGTCACTTCGCGGTCGGTGATCTCGGCCTTGTCGAACAGGAAGTCGACGACCTTGTCCTCATACAGGGGCGCGCGCAGCTGGGCGGCCGCCATGGGTTCGGACTGGACATACTGGACGAACCGCTCGCGGTCCTCGGCGCGATACTGCTGGGCCGCCTGCTGGATGAGCATGTTCATCTCGTTGGCATTGACCTCGACACCGTTTTTCTGGCCGATTTCGGACAGCAGCAGGCCCAGGCGGACGCGGCGTTCGGCGATCTTGCGATAATCGTCCTTCTCGTCGTCCATTTCCTTGAGCATGGCTTCGGCATCGTCCGACTGCGCGGCTTCCTGCTGCAGCTGGCCCCAGATCTGTTCGAACTCGGCATCGACCATGCCCTGCGGCACGGCGAAGTCGTGACCGGCTGCCAGCGTGTCGAGCAGCTGGCGCTTCATCTGCGTGCGGGTCAGGCCCGCGGTTTCCTGCTCGAGCTGGCCGCGCAGCAGTTCCTTGAGCTTGTCGAGGTTCTCGAGGCCGAGATTCTTGGCGAACTCGTCGTCGATCGCGGTGTCGGTGGGGACCTTTACCTGCTGGACCGTGACGTCGAATTCCGCGTCCTTGCCCTTCAGGTTTTCAGCCGGATAATCTTCGGGGAAGGTCACGGTGATGGTCTTTTCATCGCCGGTCTTCACGCCCGTCAGCTGTTCTTCGAAGCCGGGAATGAACTGGCCCGAACCGATGACCAGCGGCGTGTTCTCCGCCTTGCCGCCTTCGAATTCGACGCCGTCGACGCGGCCGACGAAATCGATGATCAGCTGGTCGCCGTCGCCGGCCTTCTTGGTCTTGGCGGCGTCCTTGTAGCTCTTGTTGTTCGACGCGATGCGCTCGACCGCTTCGTCGACCTGTTCGTCGGTCACCGGAACGGTCAGGCGTTCGAGCTTGAGGCCCTCCACTTCGGGCGCTTCGATTTCGGGCAGGATCTCGACGTCGACGTTCAGCGTCGCGTCCTTGCCTTCTTCATAGCCTTCGTCGAGCTCGACCTTGGGCTGCATCGCAGGACGCAGCTTGTTCTCTGCCATGACCTTGTCGACCGATTCGCGGATCATGTCGTTGACCGTCTGCGCGTGGACCTGCTCGCCGTGCATCTTGCGCACGAGGTTGGCGGGCACCTTGCCGGGGCGGAAGCCGGGCATTTTCACCTGCGGAGCGATCTTCTTCACTTCGCCGGTAACGCGCTCGTCGATTTCCTTGGCGGGAATCGTGATGGTGTAGGCGCGCTTGAGGCCCTCGTTGGCGGTCTCTTTGATCTGCATGGGTTGAAACTCGTAACTTTCCAAAAGCGATAGGTGCAGGGGGTATCACGACGGCGGCGGCACTGGTGCGGGCGAAGGGACTCGAACCCCCACATCTTTCGATACTGGTACCTAAAACCAGCGCGTCTACCAGTTCCGCCACGCCCGCTAACCCGAACGAAGCTGCGCGAGGCGCTAGTCCTTCGCGTATAGGCGCGTGCCTCTAGTCGGATGCGACCAATTGCGCAAGCGTGGCGACCGATGAAGGAACGCTGCGGGGTGTTGGCCCGTTCAACAGGCATGCGTGACTACGACACCCCGAAGAAACCCGAAGATACCCCGCCCGTGATCAATCCCGGTGCCAAACAGGAAAATTCGCACGATTCTGGCAAGGACGACAGCGAGGAAGCACCATCAAACGACCGGCCAGCCGGCAATCCGCCCAGTGCCGCAGAACAAGCAATGGCGCCGGCACAGGAGGGTGGCCGCGACGGAGCGGGCGAGGCCGCGCTCGATCACCCCTCCCGCGATTGAGGAACATTACCATGGCGACCCAACCCGATCCCAATCCCGATACGATCAATCCCGGTTCTCCCGACGAAATGCCCCCGGCAAGTCCGCCGAACGAGGCGCCGATGGAAGAACCGCCGGGCTTCGAACCGCCGCAGCCCGACATCGACACCCCCGATCGCGGCCCGCTGGAAACGCCGCCTCCTCCCGATTGATCTTGCCCGTGGCCGATTGATCTTGCCCGTGGGCGCGCCGCGCAGTATCGGCGCGCGCCATGAGCGAAGAAACCACCAGCCAGACCCCGCCCGACCATCTTTCGGTCAACCCCAAGAGCGAGCACTTCCAGGTGGATGTGCTCAAGCGCGGAGTGGGTATCCGTTTCAAGGGCAAACAGCGCACCGATATCGAGGAATATTCGATCTCGGGCGGCTGGGTGCGGGTTCAGGCGGGCAAGACCGTCGATCGCAAGGGCAATCCGCTGACCATCAAGCTGAATGGCCCGGTCGAAGCCTGGTACGAAGATCTCGGCGAGGATGCGCCGGTCGCCAAGGCCGACTGATCAGTCGGAGAAACTGGCGAAGGCGCTGAGAAAGCGCTTCGAGGTCTGTTTGCGCGCCGGCGCCATGGCAATCTGCTGGCGCGCCTGCGGCCGGCCCTCTCCATAGATGAAGCCTGCAACCGGCCATGCGGTCGTGCCGACTTCCCCGAGCGGGGCGTACCACACGCGCACTGCGCTCCAGTCGTTGGCCGGCGATACGTCAATCGCCAGCACGTCCTTTTCGACCTGCCCCCGGCGCCCGTTGATCGGCGACCAGTTGGCATGATCGAGCAAGACCCGCCGCGTGTCGAGAACGCGGCTCACCGTTGCCACATGACCCAATTGCATGCTGCGATGCGGACGGAAGGCCATGACGGCCCCCGGACGCGGCGCCGTACCGGTGGCATAGCGCCCCTGCGCCTGCTCCCACCAGGTATGGGCATCGCCGTAGATCTGGATCCCCGACACTTCTCGTGCGTAGGGTACGCACTGGAGATAAGCATCCAGTTCGGCACCCCGATTATCGAACGCACCGAAATCGTCCGCCGCGGCGGGCGTGGCACAGGCAAGCAGGGCGAAAGCGGCAAGTTTTTTCCTCATGCCGGCAGAGGTATGCCGCTTATCCTTGCCGACATCCTTCGCGTTAAGGTTAACCGATATTAACCCTCGCCTGCGCCGGAGCTTGCAAAGCGGAGCGCAAAGCGCCACTTCCCGCGCCATCATGGTGCCCAATTCCTCGAAGCCCACGGTGATCATCATCGGGCGGCCCAACGTCGGCAAATCGACATTGTTCAACCGGTTGGTCGGCAAGCGCCTTGCGCTGGTCGACGACCAGCCCGGAGTCACGCGCGACCGCCGCTTCGGCGACGCGGAGATCGCGGGGCTCGAATTCCAGGTGGTCGATACCGCCGGTTGGGAGGACGAAGACCCGGCCAGCCTGCCCGGCCGGATGCGCATGCAGACCGAAGTCAGCCTCGAGGGCGCCGATGCGGCGATGTTCGTGTTCGACGCACGCGTCGGGCTGACTCCGCTCGATGAGGAAATCGCCCGCTGGCTGCGCGGACAGGCCGTGCCCGTGGTCCTGGTCGCCAACAAGGCCGAAGGCAAACAGGGCGATGCCGGGATCTACGAGAGCTTTTCGCTCGGTTTCGGCGAACCGGCCGGAATCAGCGCCGAACATGGCGAAGGGATCGGCGACCTGTTCGAACGCCTCTGGCCGATCATCGGCGAGAAGGCAGAAGCTGCGGCCGAAACCCTCGAACTGAGCGAGGAAGATGAAGAGGCGCTGCTCGCCGGGCCGCTGAAACTGGCCATTGTCGGCCGGCCAAACGCCGGCAAGTCGACGCTGATCAACCGCATGCTGGGCGAAGACCGGCTGCTGACCGGTCCCGAAGCCGGGATTACACGCGATTCGATCGCGGTCGATTGGGAATGGCGCGACCCGCGCAGCGGGGAAGAGCGGGAAATCCGGCTGATCGACACGGCCGGAATGCGCAAGAAGGCGCAGGTCGTCGACAAGCTCGAACGGCTTTCGGTGGCCGATGCGCGCCGCGCGGTCGATTTCGCCGAAGTCGTGGTGCTGCTGCTGGACGCCACCCGCGGGCTCGAATCGCAGGATCTCAAGATTGCCAGCATGGTGCTCGAGGAAGGGCGCGCGCTGATGATCGCAATCAACAAGTGGGATGTCGCCGAAGGTGCCAGCGCGCTGTTCAACGGTATCCGCGAAGCGCTCAACGAGGGTCTCGCCCAGGTTCGCGGAGTGCCGCTGTTCGCAGTAAGCGCGAAAACCGGCAAGGGGATCGACCAGATGCTGGGGGCGGCGTTCGACCTGCGCGAAGCATGGAGCCGCCGCGTGCCCACCGCCGCGCTCAACCGCTGGTTCGACGATGCGCTCGAAGCCAATCCGCCGCCCGCCCCCAAGGGCAAGCGGATCAAGCTGCGCTATATCACCCAGGCCAGCATCCGTCCGCCGCGTTTCGTGGTGTTCGGCACCCGGCTCGACATGCTGCCCAAGAGCTATGAACGTTATCTGGTGAACGGCATTCGCGACAAGCTGGGGTTCGATGCAGTGCCGGTGCGCGTGGTGCTGAAGAGTCCCAAGAACCCCTTCCAGAAGGAGTAACACCGGTGACGCTCGATCTCCTGGCAGGCATCGGCGCCTTCGACCTCATCGAGCGGACCAGTTCGACCCTGCGCGTGCAGCAGGTCGTCCAGCTCAGCCTCGCGCCAGCCTTCCTGCTTGCGGGGATCGGCGCGGTCATGAATGTCATGACCAACCGGCTGATCTGGGTTGCCAACAAGATCGAGCGTATCCTCAACGCTGGGGAAGATGGCGATGTCAAAGCCATGCGGGCCGAGTTGCCCGCGCTCGAAATGCGGCGCATCTACGCGCAGCGCGCGGTCATGTTCAGCACCGCGTCGGCGCTTGCCATCAGTGTCGTGATCGTACTGCTGTTCATCAGCGCATTTGTCAGGACCGCACTGGGCACTCTGGTCGCGACGACATGGGTGATCTGCATGGGACTGCTGGTCGCAGGGCTCGGGTCGTTTCTGATGGAAACCCGCACCGCGGCAAAGCGCAACCGCGAACGCATGCGCGAACGCCGGAACGCCGCATCGGACTGAAGCCGATCATGCTCGCTTAGCATCGCAGAGCCGCCCGCAGGCGGCTCCACAACGCGGTCAGCCGCCCTCGCCTTCGCCTGCCGGCTTGCTGTTGAGCTGGACATAGTTTTCCAGCCCCATGCGCGCGATCATGTCGAACTGGGTTTCGAGGAAGTCGACATGCTCTTCCTCGCTCGCCAGGATGTCTTCGAAGATCTGCCCGGTGGCGAAGTCGCGAACGCTCTGGCAATATTCCGCGGCTTCCTTGAGCAGAGGGATCGCCTCCATCTCCATCGCCAGGTCGGCCTTGAGGATTTCCTCAACCGTCTCGCCCACCTTCAGCTTGTGGATCGCCTGGAAGTTGGGAAGTCCGTTCAGAAACAGGATGCGCTCGGCGAGGATGTCGGCGTGCTTCATCTCGTCGATCGATTCGTGCCGCTCGTATTCGGCCAGACGGCTGACGCCCCAGTCGGCGAGCACCCGGTAATGGAGCCAGTACTGGTTGATTGCGGTCAATTCGTTGGTGAGCGCCTTGTTAAGGAACTCGATGACCTTCGGATCGCCTTCCATGGCGCTGCCTCCTTGCCTGCTGAACGGCGCTTCCTATGCGCCCCAGGCGGGGCTTATGGCAAGGGTAGAAAGGGATAAAATCGGCGGAATTCCGCCAGTTGCAAGCGATTTGCGTTAGCCAGCGATCAAGCCGCGGCGGCCACGCATCCCATCTCGCGTTCTTCCTGGAGGATCTCGTCAGCCTCATCGAGGCAGGTGCCGCAGCAAGCCGGCTTGCCAAGCGCGGCATAGCAAGTTTCGGCATCGCCCGAGACATGGCGCGCTGCGCGCCGCAGGTCGCTTTCCCGGATTGCGTTACAGATGCAGACGTACACTCGAACACTCCTGCGATTGACTCGCAGGAGCACTTCTAGTGAGAGTCGTTCTCAGTAGCAACCCCTCTCATCACCGCCGCAGGGGGAACAGCCGCCAATAGGTCAGGCACCGCCAGAGCCATTCGAGCGGACCGAAGCGGAACCGGTCGAGCCAGGGCTTCGACCAGGCGAGCATGACGAGCCAGCTCGCCGCCATGACGAGGTACAGCTCGGTACGCCCCAGAGCGCCGAACAATCCGCCACCCCAACCGTGGAAGACAAACAGCATCAGCACCGATGTGCCGAGGTAATTGGTGAAAGCGGCCCGCCCCGCAGCGGAAACCCGCTCCGCCAGCCAGCCCGAGGCACGCGCACCGACCACCGCCAGGACCGCTGCCTGCCCGAGCACCACGGGCAGGCGGGGCAGTGCCGACAGGCTCATGAATGCAGCCAGCGTGCTCCAATAGGAAAATCCCGCATCCCTCACCCACAGCGCCACCAGCAGGGTAACCCCGCTGCCGATAACAATACCCGCACTGCCCCAGCGCAGCATCCTGCCGGTATTCAAAGCGCCGCTGAACAGGCCGAACCGGTACAGCGCCATGCCGATCAGCATCAGCGGCAGCGTTTCGAACCCGAATACGAAAATATTGAACGGCAGGTCGCCCTTATGGTCGGTCATGTTGTGCGCGACGAAATCGCCATAGGAACCCTCCGAGATGATCCGGTATTCGACCATTTCGTGATCGAGTGCACGGCCCTTGTCGGCTGCCAGCTGTTCGCGCATTTCGGCATAGGCCGGCTGCTCGCCGAATTCGGTCTCGGCGATCACATAGGGCGACAGCATGAAGCTGCCGACCAGCACCACGCCTGCGGCATAGCCGAGCAGCCCGACGACCAGCTGCGTTTTGGCCGCCCAGCGGATCGCGGCGAGGGAGACAAGACCGAACAGTGCATAGAAAGTGAGGATATCTCCGCGCCAGATAAGGAAGAAATGCCCGAGGCCGAACAGCAGCAGCCAGCCCAGCCGGCGCGCCTGCAACGCCCGCCCTTCTCCGCGCGACCAAGCCTTTTCCATAAACAGATACAGGCCGGCGCCGAACAGCAGCGTGAACAGGCCGCGCATCTTGCCGTCGATCAGCACGAATTGCGCGATCCACATCCATTGCTCGGCCTCGCGGTGCGGCACGAGGAAGGCGTCGGGATACATATAGGCGACGAAAGGCTGGCCGAAGGCGATGATATTGGCGGCGAGAATTCCCATCACCGCGATGCCGCGAATGAAGTCGAGGCTGGCGATCCGGTTTCCCGCCATCGCGCGCGGCACCGCCTGGTCGGGCGCAGCGTCGCTGCGAGTGTCGATCGGATCCATGCATTCCCCCTTGGCCGCCCTTAATATGGGCCGTGGGGGCGAGCGTCTATCGCGGTGCCGTCGACGGGGGAAGCGCGATCACGGAATGACTAGCGCGTGACCAGACATTCCTGCCCGCTGCGCTTGAGCGAGGCGCAGGCCGCGGCGGCTTCGCCGCGCGTGGCATATCCGGCCGCCAGCAGGCGCGTGAGATTGCCCGATTTGAGCAGTATCTGCTCGCGCCCGGCGATCTCCGACCGGCCCGCAAGCTGGCCCCACAAGCGCTGCGCATTGCCGGGTACGCCGAAGGCGCCAAGCTGGACTTTCCACGGGCCCGTTGCGGCCGGCGCGACGCGCGTCGCGCTTGTCCGGGTGGGCGTGGAAGAAGGTGCGGTGGCAGGGGCGGTCGATGCTGCGGGCGGCACCGCCGGACTGGCAGCCACCGCCACCGCTTCGCGGGATAGCGCCTCGTCCTCTTGCCGCGCGACCACGGTGGGCGCGGGTGCAGCGGGCAGTGTGTAATCCGCGCCTGCAGTCTGCGGAGCGGGTGCTTCAGCAGTCGCCGGCGGCAGGACTACCGGACGCGTCGCCGCGGTCTGGGGGACGCTGGCCGTGACCACGGGTCCGCTGGGCGCGTCGGTTGCCAGTCCGAGATCTGCCGCAGCTAGCTGACGCGAACGCGCCGCCTCGGCTTCGGCCTTGAGCGAGGCGGCCAGCGGCTGCGCTGCCTGGCGGTCTTCGATCGAGATATACTGGTCCATCTGCGCCAGGGCGCCGCGCGCCTGCGGCAGGCCCGAGGAATTCGCCAGCGTCAGCAGCGCATAGGCGCGGCGCCAGTCCTTCTTGACCAGATCACCGTTGAAATGGGCGATTCCCAGTAAGTACTGGGCGCGGGGATCGCCGCGCATCGACGCGGCGGAGATATAGGGCAAGGCTTCCTCGCGGGCGCCGCGCTGGAACAGCAGCAGGCCATAATTGTCGGCCGCCTTCACATGGCCCTGCGCCGCAGCCTTGGCATAGAGCGCTTCGGCCTGTTCGACATCGGTTTCGACCCCGCGGCCAAGCCGGTAGGCCTGCCCCATATTGAATTGCGCGTCGGGATCACCCTGTGCGGCGGGCCCGGCCCATTCGCGCACGGCCCCGGCAAAGTCTCCTGCGGTCCAGGCATCGACCCCGGCCTTGACGTCGGCATGGGCAGGCACCGCGGCCAGGCCCGCCAGCGTCAGCATTCCGGCCATCCAAGCTGCTTTTGCCGAATGTCGCATCCTATCCCTTTCGCATTGCGGGGCCCGCGAAACGCGCCCGATTGGCGACATCCTATAGTAAATCGACCGTTAGCAAAGTGTTGCCAGGGATTTTGCGGCCTTGGGCCCATGTCAAACCGCCATCCGGTTAACCCAAAATTAGGGGTAGTCTGCGATCTCCATGACAAGATCGCTGCGGACGATTGCAGCACGAGTGAGTAGATTACAGGCGCAACCCAGGGGGACCAAGTCTTGCGTGTACTGGCATTGGCATCGCAGAAGGGCGGATCGGGCAAGACCACCCTCTCGGGACATATGGCCGTTCAGGCGCAGCGCGCCGGTGCGGGTCCTGTCGTCCTGATCGACATCGATCCGCAAGGATCGCTTGCCGATTGGTGGAACGAGCGCGCCGACGAATATCCCGCCTTCGCCCAGACCACCGTTGCACGGCTGGCCACCGATCTGGCGATCCTGCGACAGCAGGGGTTCAAGCTGGCGGTGATCGATACCCCGCCCGCGATCACCATGGCGATCCAGTCGGTGATCTCGGTTGCCGAACTGATTGTCGTCCCGACTCGCCCCAGCCCGCATGACCTGCGCGCCGTGGGCGCCACCGTCGACCTGTGCGAACGTGCGGGCAAGCCGCTGGTCTTCGTCGTCAACGCGGCGACCCCGAAAGCCAAGATCACGTCGGAAGCCGCCGTTGCGCTGTCGCAGCACGGCACTGTGGCGCCGATCACGCTGCACCACCGCACCGACTTTGCCGCCTCGATGATCGACGGCCGCACGGTCATGGAAGTGGACCCCGAAAGCCGGTCCGCTGCCGAAGTCACCGCGCTGTGGAAATACATCGCCGACCGGCTGGAAAAGAACTTCCGGCGCACGGTCTTCGCCGCGCCCAATTCGCAGTCCGCGATGTCCGGCGTTCATCGTCCCGCCGGCGGCTTCGGCCGCCGCGTGGCCCAGTAGTAGCGGAAGGCGGGCTGCCGAATGTCTGACGCCAACTTCGCCTCTCTCTCGTCCACCCTGCTTGCACGCAAGGGTGGGGCGAAACCGGCCATGCGTCCGCAATCGGGCATCGTCGGACCGGTCGATGGCAAGGAAGCCGCGGCGAATCTCGAGGATCTCGGCTGGAACGACATGGGCGACGGCGCCAGTGATGAAACCGATGCGCGGCCCCGGCCGCGGCTGGAGCCGGTGCCGGAGAACGTCGTGCCGCTATCGCCTCAAGCGGCGAAGGAAACCGATGCACCCAACCAGGTGCGCGCTTCGCTGAACAAGATCCAGGCGCAGCTCGACGAACCCGCTCCGCGCAAGCCGATCGTACGGCGTCCTGCCACAGCGCAGGGCAAGCGGGCCGCATTCACGCTGCGGCTCGACCAGGAACGCCATCTCATGCTGCGCCTTGCCTGTACCGTTCGCGGACGCAGCGCACAGCAACTGGTGACCGACGCGCTCGACGCGTTGCTCGCCGAAATGCCCGAAATCGCAAGCCTCGCTGCCCAGGTGCAGCGCAGCGAAAAATGAACTCGAACGACGCGGTATCGCCTTCAAAGGGGGGAAGAATGAGCATCGAGACGAAAGCCAGGAACAAGCGGTTCGTCCAGCTCGCCGTCACCACGGCGCTGGCGACCACTGCGCTTACAGCGTGTACGGGCAAGACTGCCCCCAGCCATTCCTATTCGGCCGCGCATGCCGAACAGGCGCTGACCAAGGGGAACGCTTCGAAAGCCGTGCGCCATGCCGAAGCCGCCGTACTGGCCAGCCCGCGTGACGCCTATACGCGCACGCTGCTCGCCAACGCCTATCTGACCGATGGGCGTTTCGCGTCAGCCGCGACGACCTTTGCCGAAGCGATCGAACTGGGTGATACCGCCCCGCGAACAGTGATCAGCCATGCCCTCGCGCAGGTAGCGATAGGCGACCAGATGGGCGCGCTGGGCACGCTCAGCCGCTTCGAAGACAAGCTCGATGCAGCCGATTACGGGCTCGCCATGGCGCTGGCCGGCCGGCCCGACCACGGCGTCAATGTCCTTGGCAACGCGCTGCGCGGCGGGCAGAACACGCCCAAGGTGCGGCAGAACCTCGCCTATGCCTATGCCATGCAGGGCAACTGGCGCGCCGCTCGCCTCATGGCCGCGGAAGATGTCCCCGCGGGCGAGGTCGGCGACCGCATGGCCGAATGGGCGGCCCTGGCGCGCCCCGAAGCCTTCACCGGACGCGTCGCCACCGTTCTGGGGGTCCAGCCGCAGGCCGATCCCGGCCAGCCGCAGATGCTGGCCCTGTCCAATCATCCCAGTGTCGATATGCTTGCAGCGAGCGGCGAAGCCGAACCGGTCGCAGCACCGCGCGGCGACTTTGCTTTCGCCGAAGAACTGCCGCCGGTCGAAGCCGCGCCCGCGGTAGACGATGGCGCCGATGTCGCATTGGCCGACGCCGGGCTTGCCCCGGCAGGCGGTATCCGCTTCGTCGGTCGCGAAGTGGTGCAGGATACGCCGATCCAGGCTGCCAGGCCGGCTGCTTCGCGCACCGCCCGCGCAGCCGCTCCGGCAAGCGCCGCTCCGCGCAGCAGCAGCGGCGATTACAATGTGCAGCTCGGCTCGTTCTTTTCGATGTCGGATGCCAATGAGGCGTGGAAGCAGTTCCAGAAACGCTATCCCGAACTCGCCCAGTCCGAGCGCGTGATCACCAAGGCCCGCGTCAATGGCAAGATCTATTATCGCGTTGCGGCTGCCGGCTTCGCCAAGGCCTCCGCCGATTCGATGTGCCGGACGGTCAAGGGCCGCGGCGACGGCTGCATTGCCTACGCTGCCAGCCGCAAGCTTCCGGGAGCAATCGCCGTGGTCGACGCGGGCGTTCGGGTCGCTTCCCGCTAATCCATCAGTTTACCAAACCACCGAGAGGCCCCGTCCGGACAAGATCCGGGCGGGGTTTTCGCTGGCCTAGTGCCTGATCGCCACACCGCCCTTGTAGAGATGCAGCACCCGCCCCTGCGTCGGCTGGCCGTCGAACGGCGTATTGCCCGCAGTGGCTTCCATCTTCGCGCTCTGGATGATCCACGGCCTGTCCGGATCGATGATGGCGACATCGGCTTCGAGCCCGGGAGCAATCGCGCCCGCCGGGACGCCCAGAATTTCAGCGGGCTTCGTCGCGACCAGTTCGAACGCGCGCCCGATATCGATGACCTCGTCGCGCACCAGCGACAGGGTCATCGCGAGCAGCGTTTCCGCCCCCGCCATGCCCGGTTCCGCATCGGAGAAGGGGAGCCGCTTGTCTTCGGGCCCGCGTGGATCGTGGCCGCTCGCGATCACGTCCACAGTGCCGTCGCCGATCGCCTCGCGGACCGCCTGGCGGTCGTCTTCGCTGCGCAGCGGCGGCGACAGGCGGGCAAAGGTGCGAAAATCGACCGTGGCCAGATCGGACAGCATGAAATGGGCCGGGGTCACCCCGCAGGTCACCGACACGCCGCGCGCCTTGGCCCGGCGCACAATCTCGAGCCCGGCGCGGGTGGTCACCTGACGGAAGTGGATCCGCGCGCCGGCCATTTCCGCCAGTGCGATATCGCGGGTCAGCGCGATGGATTCGGCTTCGGCAGGGGCGCTGGGCAAGCCGCGGCGGGTGGCCACTTCGCCTGCCGTGGCAACAGCGTTTCCGGCCAGCGCGGCGTCCTCGGGATGCGCGACCACCACCAGGTCGAGCATGGCGGCATATTGCAGCAATCGCAGCATGGTGCCGGAATTTGCGATCCACTGCCGGCCGGTTGCCACGCCGCGCGCCCCGGCTTCGCGCATCAGGCCCAGCTCGGCGATTTCGGCCCCGGCCAGATCACGCGTGGCGGCGGCGAGCGGGTGGACCCAGAAATCGGGCTTGCCGCTCTTGGCAATATAGGAAACACGGCTCGGCAGATCGAGGCGTGGCGACTGATCGGGCATCAGCGCAGCGCGGGTAATCCCGCCGAAATGGAAGGCCGGCTTGTCGATCGCGAAGACGCCGAGATCGACAAGCCCGGGAGCGACCAGCGCGCCCCCCGCATCGATCACTTCGTCACCGTCCTGCGCGGCCGTGCCGACGCCGTCGATGCAACCGTCGACCAGCCGGAGCGCGCCGCCCTGCACGCCAGCGGGCGTGACCAGCCGGCCACCTTCTATCGTCAGTGGTCGTTGCTGCTTCATGCCGCGTCTCCCCACCCGGGGACACCGCGTGAACGGCGTGTCAGCACGTCGAGCGCAGCCATGCGGATCGCAACTCCCATTTCCACCTGCCGGGTGATGATCGAGCGGTCGATCATGTCGGCCACCTCGCTGTCGATCTCCACCCCGCGGTTCATCGGCCCCGGATGCATGACCAGCGCGTCTCGCGATGCCTGCCTGAGCCGGGTCTTCGTTAACCCGTAGAGATGGTGGTATTCGCGCGCGGAAGGAATGAACTGGCCGCTCATCCTTTCGTTCTGGAGGCGCAGCATCATGACCACATCGGCACCGTCCAGCGCCGCATCGAAATCGTGATAGACCTCCGCGCCCATCGCTTCGATGCCGGCGGGCATGAGCGCCGGCGGGGCGCATAGCCGCACGGTGGCCCCCAGCGCCTGCAGGCACAGCAGGTTGGAGCGCGCGACCCGGCTGTGCAGGATGTCCCCGCAGATCACGATCTTCAGTCCGGTGAAATCGTCCGCCGCCTCGCCCCTGTCGCGCAGCGCATGGCGCAGCGCCAGCGCATCGAGCAACGCTTGGGTCGGATGCTCGTGCTGCCCGTCGCCCGCGTTGAGCACGGGGCAGCCGACCTTGTCGGCGATCAGCTGGGTCGCCCCGCTCGAACCGTGGCGGATGACGATCGCGTCGGCGCGCATAGCGTTGAGGGTGATTGCGGTATCGATCAGCGTCTCGCCCTTTTTCACCGACGACTGGGCGGCGTGCATGTTGACGACATCCGCCCCCAGCCGCTTGCCCGCGATCTCGAAGCTCAGCAGCGTGCGCGTGGAATTCTCGAAGAAGGCGTTGATCACCGTCAGCCCGGCCAGCCGGTTCTCGCGCTTGGTTGCCTGCCGGTTGAGCGCAACCCACTGCTCCGCCTCGTCGAGCAGGAACAGGATCTCGTGCCGTTCGAGCTGGCCGATCCCGATCAGGTCGCGATGCGGGAAAGCGAGCCCGCCCGCGGGATAGCGGGCGGCGTGAGGCGAGGTTTCCGTCGATGTCATTGAGACCACGCCCTTAGTCGAGCTGCGTGGGGCGCTCAAGCGCTTTCCAGTGGCGTTGGCCGCAGCGCTGCCCTAGTTCGATTTCCAACAGGAGATTTGACGCATGCAGTTTGCTGGTAAGGTCTGGCGGCTTTTGGTTGGCATCAAGGACGGGCTGGTGCTCGTCTTCATGCTGCTGTTCTTTACCGCCCTGTTTGCCGTGCTGACTGCGCGCCCCAGCCCGGCCGCCGTGCGCGATGGCGCCTTGCTGCTCGATCTGAGCGGCGTCGTCGTCGAGGAGCGGACCGAGATCGACCCGATCGCCGCCCTGCTTTCTGGCACCGCGCCGGTCGGCGAATACCAGGCCCGCGACGTGATCCACGCGCTTGACGAAGCTGCCGGAGACGAACGGATTTCGGCCGTGGTGCTCGATCTCGACCGTTTCCTCGGCGGCGGACAGGTGCATATGCAGGCGATCGGCGAAGCGCTCGACCGGGTGCGCGCCGCGGAAAAGCCCGTGCTGGCCTATGCCACCGCCTATACCGACGACGGCATGCTGCTCGCCGCGCATGCCAGCGAGGTTTGGGTCAACCCGCTGGGCGGCGCAGTGATTGCCGGGCCCGGGGGCGAGCGGCTCTATTACGCGGGCCTGCTCGACAAGCTCAAGGTGAACGCGCGCGTCTACAAGGTCGGCGAATACAAGAGCGCGGTCGAACCCTACAGCCGGGCCGGCATGTCCGACCCCGCGCGCGAAAATGCCCGTGCGCTGTATGAGACGCTGTGGGAAGAATACCGCGCCAATCTCAAGAAGGCCCGCCCCGCCGCCGATGTCGCGCGGGCCACCGACCAGCCGGTCGCGTGGATCGAAGCGGCGGGCGGCGATCTGGCTACCGCCGCCTTGCAGGCGGGGCTGGTCGACAAACTTGGCACTCGCGCCGATTTCGAACAGCGCGTGGTCGAACTCGTCGGCGAAGACGACTGGGCGGAGGGTCCCAATGCCTACCCCCACACCGAACTCAATGCCTGGCTCGAGGACAATCCGCTGCCCGATGCCGGGCGGCCCATCGGGGTGATCACGGTGGCGGGCGAAATCGTCGATGGCGATGCAGGACCTGGCACCGCGGGCGGCGACCGGATCGCCGAGCTGCTCGACGACGCGCTCGAGCAGGAGCTTGCCGGGCTGGTCGTACGGGTCGATTCGCCGGGCGGTTCGGTGCTCGCCAGCGAGCTGATCCGCGATGCAATCCTGCGGCACAAGGCGCGCGATATTCCCATCGCGGTGTCGATGGCCAATGTGGCAGCCAGCGGCGGATACTGGGTGTCCACGCCCGCCGATCGCATTTTCGCCGAACCCGAGACCATTACCGGTTCGATCGGCATTTTCGCAGTGATCCCGACGTTCGAGGAAACCGCTGCAATGGCGGGTGTCACCAGCGACGGCGTGCGCACCACGCCGCTGTCGGGCCAGCCCGATCTGATCGCCGGGTTCACTACCGAAACCGATGCTATCCTGCAGGCCTTCATCGAAGACGGTTACGAGGATTTCCTCGAGCGCGTGGGCGAGGCGCGCGGCCTGACGCGTGAACAGGCCGATGCGGTCGGCCAGGGCCGGGTATGGGATGGCGGTACCGCCCGGCAGCTACGGCTGGTCGACGAATATGGCGGTATCGAGGAAGCGCTGGCCTGGACCGCCGAACGCGCCGAACTCGGCAGCGACTGGCACGTGCTCTATCTGGGCGAAGCGCCGTCGACCTACGACACGCTGCTCCGGCAATGGCTGATCGGCGACGGGGAAGAGGCCCGCTCGGGCGGCGATGTGATTGCCCGCATGACGCAGAGCCGGTCGGCGTTTGTCGCCCGCATCGCGGCGGATGCGGATCGCTTGCTGGGAACGCGGGGCGTCCAGGCCTATTGCCTTGCCTGCCCCGCCCCGCAGCCCGCTGCAGCGCAGGACCGGGCCGCCACCGGCTGGCTCGCGCGGATTGTGCAGCTGGTGATCGGCTAGGGCGCTTGCCACGCGGCGATTCGCACAGTAAACGCGCGCCCCTGCCCTTCCGCTGCGAACGCCGCGGACAGCACCGGGCGGGCGCGTAGCTCAGTGGTAGAGCACACCCTTCACACGGGTGGGGTCGCAAGTTCAATCCTTGCCGCGCCCACCATTTCCGCCAGACGCTATCGGATCGATCCCCGCCGCAAATCCGGCTCAGCCGTGCTGGCCCAGCGCTTCGCGTAGCGGTGCGAGCCATGGATCGTAGGGCTTCCAGGCGTCCTGCCCGCTGCGGTTGATGGGTCGGCGGACCTGTTCGCTGCTTGCCGTGCGCACTGCCCGGCGGGTCTTGTGGAACTCGAGACACTGCTCCTCGAACGGCAGGCCGAGGTAATCGAGCATCCGCCGGGTCTGGCCTTCGAGGTCATCGAGCACGTCTTCGTGCTGCACCCTCAGCACCTTTCCCGGCAGCACCGTGTCCCAGTGATCCATCAGATCGACGTAATCGGCGTAATAGCGTCCCACCTCGGCGAGGCCGTAGGTGAACTCCTGCCCCTCGGCGAAGAGTTGCTTGAAGCCCGAAAAACAGCAGTCGAGCGGCGCGCGGCGCGCGTCGATGATCTTGGCATTGGGGAGGATCAGGTGGATCAGGCCGATGTGGCGGAAATTGTTCGGCATCTTGTCGATGAAGAACGGCGCGTTCTGCCGGTGAACCTGCGTATCCTCGATGAACTTCGCGCCAAAGGCAGCGAGCTGGTCTCTGCCGAGCTCGTGCAGGATTTCGGGATAGCGTGACTGGCCGGCCTTGCGCCCGCGCAGGCGGTGCGCCAGCGCGAGGATATTGGGCAGTTCCAGCGTACCGTCCACCTGGCTGTGACTGGCGAGGATCTGTTCGAGCAAGGTCGATCCCGCGCGTGGGAGACCCACGATGAAGATCGGATCGGGCGCATCGTGCCCACTGCCGGCATGCCTGGCGAAGAGATCGGCAGTGCACAGCTCGCGCTGCTTCGCCAGCTCCGCTGTCATGGCTTCGGCGCTGTAGCGGGTCTGCGCCCGTTTCAGCGTATTGCCGCGTTCGTAGTGCGCGAAGCTGTCGGCGTAGTCGGCACGATCTTCCAGCGCCTTGCCCAGCGCGAAAGACAGGTGGACGCGGTCCATGAAGGCAAGGTCGGGTCGCCCGGCCTGTTCGCGCATGCGCACGATTTCATCGTCGGTGAAGCGATAGGTCTTGAGGTTCGCCAGTGCGTACCACGCATCGCCATGGTCGGGCTTGGCAGCAATGGCGGCCTGATAGCTGGCCACCGCGTCATCCTGCGCCCCGGTGGTCTTGAGCGCGTGGCCCTTGCTGGTGAGCGTCGCCGGATCGCCGGGTAGCTTGGCAAGGATGGCATCGAACAATTCGAAGGCCCGGTCGTAGTCGCTCGTCTGCATGCTTTCGATCGCCAGATGCGACTGGAACAGCGGGTTTTCGGGATCGCGCGCATGAAGGGCTTCGGCCTCGGTCCGCGCCTGGGCAAATTTCTGGCGGCGCCGCAGCGCGTCGATATAGTCGAGCCGGACCTGGATGTTGTCGGGCTCGAAAGCCCTGGCGCTGTCGAGCAGGAATTCGGCGTCATCGAGAATGCCCAGCTTGATGCCGATCTGGGCCAGCAATCGCATGCCTTCGACATTGCGCGGGTTGGCGCGTAGGAAATGGCGGCAGATCTCCTCCGCGCGCAGCAGTCGGCCCTCGTGAAGATGGTGCATCACCGCGGCCAGTTCGCGCGGCAGGCGGGCGACACGCTCGGCCTGTGCGCGCGCCGCTTCGGCGGCGGTTGGCCGACCGGCCGCCTGTTCCAGCTCGGCCAGCGCACGCCAGCTGGCTTCAAGCGCGGGATTGAACCGTGTGGCACGGCCGAAGGCCGCAATTGCAGCAGCCCTGTCGCCCTGCGCACGGGCGAGATGCCCTGCCTCCTGCCATGCGCGCCCGTATTCGGGCATCGCCGCATGCAACGCCGCAAGGTGCCGTTCGGCCTCGACGAAGCGCTTGAGATAGCGCGCGGCGACGGCGGCCATGTAGAGTGCTTCGCTGTCGCCCGGATCCTCGTCCACCAGCGCGGCAGCGAGCGCCATTCCTTTCTCGAAGTCGCCTGCCTGCAGCGCCTTCTGCGCCTGCGCCAATCTGTCGTCGCGTGTCGTCATTGCCTGCGACCCTTACAAAGAGAAACGGCGGAGGCGAACCCGTGTTCGCCCCCGCCGTCCTGTTTCCCGGAGAACCGGATCAGTAGTCGTAGCCGACCCGGAAACCGACCGTCAGCGGACGGTTGGTGGTGATCCGCGCACGGTCGTTGACGTAATTGCCCGAGATCTGCGCGCGCTCGTCAAACAGATTGTCGCCGAAGACTTCGAACTTCCAGTTGTTCGACATGACGCCGGCCGCGAAATCCACGACGGTGTAACTGTCGAGCTCAAGCTTGTTGATTTCGACCACATCGGTGAATTTCGACGCCGAATAGCTGACCTGCGGCTGGACATAGGCTTCCAGCGTATCGGACAGGTCCCATTCGTAGCGTACGCGCAAATTGCCCTGGAAGGACGGGGCGAATGCGAGGTCCGAACCCGCGACGACGTCGTTGGTCGGGATCAGCACTTCGGTGATCTCGGTGTCGAGGATCGAGAATGCCCCTGCAACGGTCAGACCCGGCGCCGAATAGGGCGCGAAGGTGAAGTCCGCTTCCACGCCCTTGATCTCGGCATCTGCGGCGTTGGCCGAGAAGAAGAGATTGGTGATCGAGGGGTCGAAGATGGTGGTCTGCAGTCGGCTGATGTCGACATAGAAGGCGCTGCCGTTGAAACGCACCTGACCATCGGCGAGATCGAGCTTCCAGCCCAGTTCGTAGTTCTTGACCTCGTCGGTCTCGAGTTCGAACGGGACGGTGAAGCCGGCACCATTGGTCGCGCCGCCCGGACGGTTGAGCAGGCCCGGACGGAAACCTTCCGAATAGGTCGCGTAGAACAGCAGGTCCTGCGTCGGGGTCACGGTAACCGTGCCCTTGTAGATGAACCCGTCGGTCTTCGCCGCATCGGGAGCGCGCACTGCGTTGAAGACCTGCTGCGCCTGCGTGGGGGTCAGGCCCGCAGCCTGGATATCGGCCAGGCTGTCGTTCAGGTCGAAGGTCTGGCGCAGCGAAGCGTCGCACGAACCGATGAAGGTGTATTCGCCGTCGCCGTCGTACAGATCGTTGAGATCGGTGCCGAAGGCGTTGGCATCGGTAGCCGCGCCGCTGTTGCAGAAGCTGCCGTTCGCGCTGCCTTCGAAATCGACTTCGATGTCGTAATACCGCGCGCCGAGCGTGACTGTCAGCAAGTCGGGTACGATGTCGAAGCTGGCTTCGCCGAAAATGCCGAACTGTTCATCGGTACGACGGATGTCGTTGCGGAAGATCGTGTCGGCCGGGAACGGGCCCGGGGCGCTGGTGAAGCCGTCCTGCGGGAAGTTCGGCGCGAACGGGCCGAAGGGCTGCGCGAGGACATTGCCCGGATAGGCGAAGTCGTTGCGTTCCTGCAGTTCGAGATCCGAGTAGAAGCCGCCTGCCGTCACGCGCCAGCGGTTTTCCGCCGGCGTGCTGAAGCGCAGTTCCTGCGTGAACACGGTCGTCTTGCTGGCCGAGGTCACATAGAGATTGGGTGCCTGACAGGTGCCGCTGGGATCGTTGCCGGCACCCGGATAGCTGACGCTGCCGTCGCAGATGTAATACGGCAGGTACTGGCCGACGAAGAGATAGTCGGAATAGTCGACGCGCTGTTCGGTCTCACGATCGGTGTAGGCGCCGGTATAGACGACATCGAGCATCGCCAGCCGGCCCTCGACCGTCCAGCTGGTGTTCGAGAAATCGTCTTCGAGGCGGTCTTCCTCGTAGCGCTGGATCTCGAGGTCATCGAGGCCGCCGAGTTCGGGATCGGCGAAGAACACGCCATCGCTTTCGACGCTCTGGCGCGAATGCGCGACCGTCACCGTCCAGTCGGGCGTGACTTCCCACAGCGCGGTCGCACGGAAGCCGGCATATTGCGTGTCGTTGAAATCGTCTTCGACCATGCCAGCGTTGTCGGCATTGATGAAGTTCACGTTCGACAGGTCGGCGCCGGCCTGGAAGCCGCCGCGCAGCGGGCTGACGGGCACGCCGTTCGAACGGACGGTCCCGGCCGGGCGGAAGCGCGCGCTTTCGCTGGCGTTGCGGGTGCCGGCGACATTGTCGATGTAACCGCCCTGGTCGTCGAGATAGAAGACCCCGCGCAGACCGAATGTGTCGGTGACCGGCACGTTGATCATCGCATCGGCCTTGTAGCTGGTTTCGCCGCCCTTGGTGAAGGACACGCCGGCATTCACGCCCGCATCGAAGCCGCCGAGATCGGGCTTGTTGGTGATCAGGCGAACGACGCCCGCCTGCGAACTGGCACCGAACAGCGTACCCTGCGGTCCCGACAGCACTTCGATCCGCGCAAGGTCGGCGGCATAGACGTCGAGGTTGCGGCCCGGCTGTGCGAGCGGCTGTTCGTCGAGATACATCGCGACGTTGGGCGCGAGGCCGGCGACACCGGCGGTGGTTAGATTGGGCGTGGTCGAGGCCAGGCCGCGGATGTAGATGGTGTTCTGGCCCGGCCCGCTGCCGCCTGCTGTCACGGTCGGCAGCTGTTCGAGGTAATCCTCGAAGGTGTCGATGGCGAGCTCTTCGAGCCCTTCTTCACCGATCGCCGAAACCGACACGGGAACATCCTGCAGGTCTTCGCTGCGCTTTTGCGCGGTCACGATGATGACGTTGACGCCGCCCTGCCGCTGTTCGGCTGCAGGAGCCACGTCCTGCGCGGCCACGGGCGCTGCGGTTGCGATAGCCAGCGCGCCAAGCGACGCGCCGCTGACGAGATATTTCATGTCGGGGATTCCCTCATTCTCGATTAATGCTCGGGTGCCGGCTCACAGACCAGGGTCCGGCTGGCAAAAAGACGGGCGCGAATTCACTGGGGAACCGTCGCCTCGGGAGCCAATAACAAGGCGAAGGAAAGGCGGCCACCGTCCGGCGGGCCGCTGCGCAAGATTAACCGCAGGGCTGTTGCATCAAAACAACATTCAAATCTTCGTCCCGCGTTACTTTCAGAACAGTCCATGTATGAAGCAAATATTCATTTTGTGGACTTTCTCTATTCAAATGCAGTTCTCACGTTACTATTGGATGACCAAGTGCCATTCAAATGACGGTCAGACTGCACTGCTGGACTCTGCCAAGAGGGCGGCGCATTAGTGCGCGCGTTACTTGCCCTCGGCCGCTTCCGCGCATCCCTGGGCCGTGGTCGGCACGCCATGGTGCTTGCGGAACAGGTCGTAAATCACCGCCTTGAGGATCGAGACCCCCATGATGGCGACGACAAAGCTGAATGGCAGCGCCCCGATGATCATCGTTATGCGGATCGCATCGATGCCGCCGAGGATCAGCATGCTGCCAACGACGAAGGCCAGCGCCACGCCCCAGAACAGGATGTGATGGTTGCGCTCGCTTTCGCTTTCCCCGGCCCCATTGATCGTGTTGACGATGAGGATCGCGCTGTCGGCGGAGGTGATGAGATAGGTCATCAACAGAAGGACGACGAGGCCCGACACGACTGCGGCGACAGCCGGATCGAGCAGGACGGCCAGCGTCGCGAAGAGCTGGTCCGACATCGCTGCATTGACGATGCTCCCCTGCGCGGCGCCGCTCAATTCGAGATCGATCGCGGTTCCCCCGACCATGGCCATCCAGAAGAAACACATCAGCGACGGCACCAGCACCACGCCGAACACATACTCCCGGATGGTGCGCCCGCGCGAAATGCGCGCGATGAACATGCCGACGAAGGGGGCGAAGGCAATCCACCAGGCCCAGTAGAACACCGACCAGTCGAGCTGCCATTGCACCAGCGCATCCCCGAATTCGCCGCCTGCGTCGAACAGCGTCAGCGAGTTGGGCACCAGCGTGCGCAGGTAATCCCACACGCCCACACCCAGCAACTTGAGGCCGCCGAACGCCGAGCCGACGACTGCGAACAGGGCAAGCAAGGCGAAAGACAGCCCCATATTTAGGTTCGAGAGCCATTTGATCCCGCGGCCCACGCCCGAAAGCGCGCTTATCGTCGAAGCCCCGACGAGAACCAGCAGCGACAGGATGACCGCCGCGATCGAGGAAGAACCGTCCGGATCCAGCAGCCAGTCGCCCACACCCAGCCGGGCGAGACCCATGACGAACTGCTCCACGCCGATCCCCATGGTAACCGCGACGCCCAGGATCGTCGCCACTACGGCCACGATATCGACCAGGTGTCCCCAGACGCCCGACAGGCGCAGGCCGAACAGCGGCGCGAGCGCCGAACGGATCGTCAGCGGCAAGTTGCGGCGATAGGCGACATAGCCGATCGCCAGGCCGACCAGCGCATAGGTGCCCCAGGCTGCAAAGCCCCAGTGGAGAAAGGTGTAGATATAGGCCGGACGCACCGCTTCGGCAGTCCGCGCGTCCACCAGGCCGCGGATGATGTCCGGATTGTTCGAGAAGTGCGCCAGCGGTTCGCCGGTCGAATAGGTGAGCATGCCGATGCCGATGCCCGCGCCGAACAGCATGGCAAACCAGGAGAAGCGACCGAACTCGGGCTTTTCACCCGGATTGCCTATCCGCAGCGCACCCGATTGAGGGAACAGCGCGAGCACGAAGCAGGTGAACATCAGGAAAGCGACGAGGTAGACGTACCAGCCGGAGAAGGTGGCGATAATGCTCGAATTGGCCGCAGACAGCGTTTCGCTGGCGCTGACCGGGAAGAAGATCGCCCACATGATCAGGAGGGAGACGATCACCTTCGACGGGATCGTGACCTCGCGGCTGAAGCCGTCGTAAAAGCCGCGCGACGCGGTCTTGATGGGTAAGTCTATCAGCGGAGGATCGATTGGGTGATCGGGCTCTGCTGGCATGTCGTCTCCTGCGCAAGCGCACCGGGGTGCGGCGCGATTTTGTCTGACTTTTCTGGGGGAATCCCTGGACCGACCATAGAAAGGGTTCGGCGATATGCAAACCCGTTGTTCCCCTGATAGCAAAAGGGCTGCCCCTTGCGGGACAGCCCTTTTGCGCGCTTCGCTGCGACTTCGGCCTAAGCGGCCTTGGTCGTCGGAGCCGTCGAAGTCTTAGGCGGGGAAGCACTGTCGCTGCCCTCCTCGCGCTTGTCGAGGACGCGCTTGGCGACATAGCCGCCGACGCCCAGGGCCAGCATTGCGGGCAAGCTCATGCGCCGTAGAACTGTGGTGGCGACGACACCCAGTGCCGCGCCGCTGGCGCCGCCAATGCCGCCGGTCTGCTTGGCGAGCCTGTCGCCGACGAATGCTCCGATTACCTTGCCGATCATATCGTATCTCCTTTGCCAGACCAACGGCCCCGCACGCCCGCGGTTCCGCGATCGCAGGAGCTAGCTGGCGATGCCCCGGGTAAGCAACATGTTGGCCCGGCGCGCGATTTCTTCGAAGTCCGGATCGCCTTCGCGGCCCCAGATGACGTAGCGCAGGCCGAGGAAAACGTTCATGCCCATCACGGCCCAGGCCTCGGGCGTCCCCAGCCCCGGCGCGAACTCGCCGCTCTCACCGCCCAGCTTCAGGCGCTCTTCAATCCTCGAGCCGATGGTCTCGTAATGGGCGCGGTAGCTGTCCGGATCGACGAATTCGGCCTCGTCGATAATCCGGTAGATCTCCTTATGCTCGGCAGCGAACTCGAGAAAGGCGCGCAGTGCCACCCGCTCGATCTCCAGCGCCCCCATTGATGGGTCGAGCGCCTCGCGCGCAGCCTTCCCAACACCCGCGCTCATATCCGATACGAGCGCACGGAAGACCGCATCCTTGCTGTCGAAATAGGTATAGAAAGTGCCAAGGGCGACGCCTGCACTGCGGGTTATTCCGCTGATCGAGGCTTCGTGAAATCCCTTCTCGGCGAATTCGGTCGCAGCCGCATCGAGTAGTTTGCGCAAGGTCTTTCGGCCCCGCTCGGTACGCGGCGTCTTGTCGCCCTGGCTGTGCGTTGCGGCCACTGTTCGCCCCCTTCGAATAGATTGCTTGCCTAGCAAATCGCATCCTCCGCGCAACAACAAACTTGAAAGGTGGTTCAGGTTTCAGTATCAGCTTGCTGTATAAGACAATCGGGAGGGAGAAACCGAAATGCGTCCGACACAGATTCTTACCGCCAGCCTGCTGTGCGGCGCGGCGACCGCGGCACTTGCCGCGGCTCCTGCGCAGGCTCAGTCCGCCGACACGGAGCCGCTGGAGGCTGCGCCGGCGACGGCTGCAGAGGATGTCATCATCGTCACCGCACGCCGGCGTGAGGAGCGACTGGTCGAGGTGCCGGTGGCGGTCACCGCGATCAGCGGCGAAGAGCTTTCACGTCGCGGCGCGCTGGACATCACCGATGTCGGGCAGAGCGTACCCAACGTCACGCTGGAAGCCAGCCGCGCCACCAATTCGACGCTGTCGGCCTTTATCCGCGGCATCGGCCAACAGGACCCCGTTTCGGGGTTCGAGCAGGGCGTCGGCATCTATCTCGACGACGTCTATCTCAACCGGCCGCAGGCCGCGGTGCTCGATATCTACGATGTCGAGCGCATCGAGGTGCTGCGTGGGCCGCAGGGCACGCTCTATGGCCGCAACACGATCGGCGGGGCCGTAAAATACGTCACGCGCCGCCTGCCGCAGGATCCCTCGGTGCGCGTTCGCGCTACCTACGGCACTTACGACCAGGCGGAAGGCGTGATCACCGCTTCGGCACCGATCAGCGACCTGGTCCGCGTCGGCGGCTCGGTTGCGCGGCTTTCGCGGGGCGGTTTCGGCGACAATCTCACCACGGGCCTCGAAAACTACAACAAGGATATCTGGGGCGGCCGCATGAGCCTCGAGGTGGGCGGCTATGGCGAACCTGCCTTCATCCGGATCCAGGGGGACTATACCAAGGACAGCAGCGATCCGCGTGGTGGCCACCGGTTGATCCCCGGGCTGGTATCCGGCGCGCCCGTGCTCGACAATGTCTTCGACACGCGCGGAGCGCTCAGCGATCCCGAACAGGAAGTGGAATCCTACGGCCTGGCGATGCATGCCGAAGTCGAGCTGAGCAGCGCGCTGACGCTGCGGTCGATATCCGCCTGGCGCAAGGACGACAGCTATTCGCCGATCGATTTCGATGCGCTTCCGGCGGTCGATCTCGATGTGCCCGGCGCTTACCTCAACGAGCAGATCAGCCAGGAATTCCAGCTGCTGTGGGACGATGGCGGCGCGTTCGCCGGCCTGCTCGGATTCTACTATCTCGACGCGAAGGCGGACACTCTGTTCGATGTCCGCATCTTCACCACTTTCGCCGGGCTGACCGCGTTCACACAGGCAAATGTCGACACCGAAACCTATGCCATTTTCGGCGATCTCACCTACGATCTGACCGATCAGCTCAGCCTGTCTCTCGGCGGTCGTTACACTTGGGATGAACGCAGCGCCGAAATCCTCCGGCAGAACTATCTCGGCGGCGGTTCGCCCGAATTCGGCGGCGCGGGTGTGCCCTTCGGAGCGGCGAGCACCGATTTTCAGGGTAGCCGGCAGTTCAAGAAATTCACCCCGCGGGCCTCGCTCAGTTTCATGCCGACGCCCGACCACAATATCTACGCCAGCTATTCGAAAGGCTTCAAGGGCGGCGGCTTCGACCCCCGCGGGGTCGGCACCAACGCCCCGGCAGCCACACCGGGCGCACCAACCGATGCGGAAGTCGCCGCCTTCCTCAGCTTCGCACCCGAAGAGGTCGACAGCTACGAGATCGGCTACAAGGGCAATCTCGGCATATTCAACATCGCTGCCGCAGCCTTCTATGCCGACTACACCGACGTACAGATTCCGGGTTCCGTCGCGTGCGAAGTGGGCGGCCTGCCCAGCTTCTGCGGCGTGGTGTCGAATGCCGGCAAGGCGACGTTCAAGGGGCTCGAACTGGAAGCCAGCGCCCGTTTTGGCGGCGGCTTCGGCCTTGCCGGTTCGCTGGGCTATATCGATGCGCAATACGACGAATACATCACCAATATCGGCAACACCCCGACCGATGTCGCCGCATTCCGCGTCGTCCAGAACACGCCAGAGGTAACCGGCAGCATCACGGCCAGCTACGATACGCCCGTGGGACCGGGCGACCTCTATCTGGGAACGACGCTGTCCTATCGCAGCAAGACCAGCCAGTTCGAAATCCCCAACCCCTATCTCGACCAGGGCGGCTACGCGCTGCTCGATGCGAGCATCGTCTACACTGCCCCCGGCGATCGCTGGAGCGTGGGCGTTTACGGGAAGAACCTGCTCGACAAGGAATACAAGACCAGCGGCTATACCTTCGTCGCGACCGACCCGGTCACCGGCGACATCGTCAATGGCGCCAACGGTTTTCCCGTCCCGACGCTCGGGCCAGAAGGCACGCTGACGGCATTCTACGGCAACCCGCGGCAGGTCTTCGCCACGCTCACCTTCAGCTACTGAGCGGCCGCAATTCCAAGAGGGGCGGGGTCTGCGTACCCCGCCCCTTTCGCATGGCTATTTGGCGAGCCGCGTGCGTGCCGCCGCGGTGGGTCCGCCGACCGGTATGCCGAAGGTTTCGGTGTAATCGGCGAACCGTTCGTTCACCTCGTCTTCGCACAGGCCGAACTCGGCCAGGCTGTAGCGATGCGGGTGCCGCTTGAGCCGGGCCGAACGGTCGAGATAGTCTTCCATCCCCGCGACAGCGGGTTCCATCTCGAGATCGAGGAAGCGGTAGACGCGCTCCATCGTGCCGCGCCAGTCGGTTTCCATGTCCTCGTACTGGACGTCGATCATCCGTTCGCGCGGAATCGCGTCGCGCGCGGCGCGCATCCGGGCGATCATGGTCGCGGTCTTGCCCAGCCAGTCGCGGCCGGTCTGCGCGGGATCGTTGTGATCCGAATAGATGATGGTCTGGTTCCAGGCGAGCGAGGCGGCGCTGCCGACCACCTGCTTGGGGTCGCGGTGGGTGAAGATCAGCCGCGCATCGGGGAAGACTTCGAGCAGCGCGGGCAGGTCGAGCATGTGCTGCGGCGTCTTGAGGATCCAGGGGCGCAGCGAGCTTTCCTGCTGCGACCAGCCGATCAGGCGCAGCAGGTTGGCCATGTGCCGATAGGCGGGAATGGCGCTCTCCTCGTGGCACCATTCGGCATAGGTCGGCACGTTCCACTGCGCTTCCCACTTCATGCCGTACATCGAGGCGGCAACGAGGCCGAGTTCCTCCTCGGGTTCGTAGGCGCCGGTCGGATGGATCGACAGCGTGCGCGGATTGGCGAGCCGCGCGACCTTGAGGATGCGCGCGGCCAGCTTGGGCCGGAAGTCCTCCGCCTCGCCGGCTAGGACCTGCTCGAACTCGGGCCGCGGCACCGGGCTGATGGTTTCGAAACTGCGCAGGTGGGCAAAGCGCTGGTCGGCCGCGAGCAGGCGGTGAAGCCGCGTAGTACCCGACCGCATCGGGCCGACGATAACCACCGGGTTCTTGAGCGGCCGGGCGAGGATTTCCGGGTGCCGGCCGAACCACATCTGCGTGTAGAGCCGGTCGCGCAGCACGTGGTGAAACATCTTCATGGCGGAAAATTCGCCCGCCGCGTTGAGCTGGGCTTCGCGTTTCACGCTGTCGAGCAGGACTTCCAGGGGGCGTTCGAACCAGCGATCGCCGAAATCGTCGAGCCCGGTGGCCTGTACAGCCTCTTCCATAAGGAAGTCCTTTTCCAGCCGCGCCGGGTCCATCAGCCCCAGCTTGCGTCCGCCCCGGATCACCCCGTCCGCAATATCGATAAAGCGCGTGCGGCGCGGCGGCAGGATCGGCTGGTCGTTCAAGCTGGCAGCCCTTTCAAGCTCTTCGATGTCCCCCTGAACGTCCGGGGCCTAATGCGGTGCCCGCAAAAGGACAAGCTCGCCCCGCGGGAAGTGGCTGGCCAAGCGGGAAGCGAAAAGGCATAGGCCGGGCCATGCACGACATCGCTTACATCCGTAGCAATCCGCAGGAATTCGACGCCGCCCTCGCCCGCCGCGGGGCCGAACCGGTGGCCGACCGCATCGTCGCGCTCGACGCGCACAAGCGCGAGGCGACGACCAGGGTCCAGCAGGCGCAGAGCCGCCGCAACGAGGCCTCGAAAGCAATCGGCCAGGCGATGGGCCAGGGCGATAAGGACAAGGCCGAAGCGCTCAAGGCCGAGGTCGCCGAGATCAAGGCCTCGATGCCCGAATGGGAAGAGGCCGAACGCGCTGCGGCGGCAGAGCTCGACCATCTGCTGGCCACTTTGCCCAACCTTCCCGCGGAGGATGTGCCCGACGGCGCGGACGAGAACGACAATGTCGAAATGGCGCAATGGGGCGAGAAGCGCAGCTTCGATTTCGAACCCCGCGAACATGCCGATATCGGCCCCGCGCTGGGAATGGATTTCGAGACCGGCACCAAGCTGTCTGGCGCGCGCTTCACCTTCCTGCGCGGCGACATCGCGCGGCTGCACCGTGCGCTGGCGCAGTTCATGCTCGACAAGCAGACCCGCGAGAACGGCTATACCGAATGCAACCCGCCGGTGCTGGTGGGTGACGAGGCGATGTACGGCACCGACAAGCTGCCGAAGTTCGCCGAGGACAGTTTCCGTACCACCGATGATCGCTGGCTGGCCCCGACCTCCGAAGTCCCGCTGACCTATTCGGTCGCAGGCGACATCCTGCCCGACCTCGCGCAGCCGATCCGGCTGACCGCGCATACGCTGTGCTTCCGCTCCGAAGCGGGATCGGCGGGCCGCGACACGCGCGGCTTTATCCGCCAGCACCAGTTCGAGAAGGTCGAGATGGTCAGCATCTGCCGCCCCGAGGACAGCGATGCGGAGCATGAGCGCATGACCAAATGCGCCGAGGGCATCCTCGAGGCGCTGGACCTGCCCTATCGCCGGATGCTGCTGTGCACGGGCGACATGGGCTTCGGCGCGCGCAAGACCTACGACCTCGAAGTCTGGCTGCCCGGGCAGGGTGCCTATCGCGAGATTTCCTCCTGCTCGAACACGGGCGATTTCCAGGCGCGCCGGATGAATGCGCGCTATCGCCCCGAAGGCGAGAAGAAGACCGCTTTCGTCCATACGCTCAACGGCTCCGGGCTCGCGGTCGGCCGGACGCTGGTGGCGGTGATGGAAAACTACCAGCAGGCCGATGGCAGTGTTGCCGTACCCGAAGCGCTGGCCCCCTATATGGGCGGTGTTACCAAACTGGAGCCTGCAGCCTGATGCGTATCCTTCTGACCAATGACGACGGCATCCACGCGCCGGGTCTCGCGGTGCTCGAGAAAATCGCGCGGCAGTTCTCCGACGATATCTGGATCTGCGCTCCCGACGAGGAACAGTCGGGCATGGGCCATGCGCTCACCCTCACCCGCCCCGTGCGGCTGCGCAAGCACGGCGAACGCCGTTTCTCGGTGACCGGCACGCCCACCGATGCAGTGACGATGGGCCTGCGCAAGGTGATCGAGGCGCAGCCCGACGTGATCCTGTCCGGCGTCAACCGCGGCGCGAACCTGGCCGACGACATCACCTATTCGGGCACGGTCTCGGCGGCGATCGAAGGCGCGCTGGCGGGCGTACGCTCGATCGCGATGAGCCAGGTCTACACCAAGGAGACCCGCAACAGCGATTCCGCCTTCGCCGCTGCGACCGAATGGGGCGCGCGGGTGCTGGGCCCGCTGCTCGACACGCCGCTGCCCAAGCGCACGCTGGTCAATGTGAACTTCCCCCCGATCGCGCCCGATGCGGTCAAGGGTATCCGCGCGGTGCGGCAGGGCTTTCACGACTATTCGCGCGGCACGGTCGTCGAAGGCCGCGACCCGCGCGGCTTCCAGTACTACTGGTTCGGGCTCGAGGCGATCGAACATACGCTCGACCATGGCACCGATCTCGAAGCGATCGACGATGGCTATATCGCAGTGACCCCGCTCCAACTCGACCTGACCCACCATTCGTCGCTGGGCGCGCTGGCAGCCCGGTACGAGAGCTGAGTGCACGCTATGCTATTGACCCTGCGGATTTCCGCGCGCACCTAGGCCGGGCATGAGGAGCGACAAACAGGTCGACCGGATCGCCGCAAGCACGCGGGTGCGGACTTATCGGGGGCCCCGTTTCCAGCCCCTTCGCCGTGCAGTGAAACTGCCCGTATGGGGCGATCTCGGCATCCGGCTGGGCGCGGCGCTGTTCCTCATCTTCATCGTGATCATGGTCCATTGGTGGGACCGCGAAGGGCTGGTCGACAATCTCGACGGCGAGGTCAGCTTCCTCGACGTGGTCTATTTCACCATGATCTCGATCACCACCACGGGGTTCGGCGACATCGCCCCGATTTCGGATCGCGCACGGCTGGTCGAAGCAGTGATCGTGACACCGATCCGGTTTGCGGTGTTCTTCATTTTCGTCGGCACGGCCTATAACTTCATCATCAAGCGCAGCTGGGAGAAATGGCGGATGGCCCGCATCCAGGAACAGCTATCGGATCACATCGTGGTCCTCGGCTACGGCATCTCCGGCTCGGAAGCGGTCGGCGAGCTGATCGAACGCGGCACCGACCCGAGCTGCATCGTCGTGATCGACCCCAGCGAGGACCGGTTGCACGAGGCCGAAGCGCTGGGCTGCAACATCATGGCCGCGGACGCCACCCGCGACCAGACGCTGAAAGCGGTTCGCATCGCCAAGGCGCAGAACGTGCTCGTGTCCGCAGGACGCGACGATACCACGATCCTGATCACGCTGACCGTGCGCGCGCTCGCGCCGCATGTTCCGATCAGCGCGGTGGTCCGCGCCGACGACAACGAATCGCTCGCGCGGCAGGCGGGCGCGAACAACGTCATCAACCCGGTCCGCTTTACCGGGCTGCTGCTTGCCGGCAGCGCCAAGGGCGAACATATCGCCGACTACCTCGCCGATCTTGCCAGCGTGTCGGGGCGTGTCCAGCTGGTCGAGCGCGAGGTCACCGCGGCCGAGTGCGGCAAGGCGATCGGCGAGCTGAACACGGGCGGGCGCGGCCTGCGCGTCTATCGCGACGGCAAGGCGCTGGGGTTCTGGGAAGCCGAATGCCAGAAACTGCAGACCGGCGACATCGTGGTAGAAATCGTGCCGACCACCAATGGCGAAACCAAGGGCGATGGCCACGACCGGGACGACCAGAGCGACGACTGAGCCCTAGCGGAAGAGCAGGAACACCCCGCCCATCGCGGCCATGCCGACGATGAAATGGCCCGCGTCGATCAGGAAATGGCGCAAGGTCTTGCGCAAGTAGAGGTAATTGATCCCCAGCGCCGGTGCCATGACCGTGGCGCCGAAGCCGACCGCCATCATCATCACCGCCCGGTCGCTTGCGCCGCTGCGCGCGATCCCGTGCCACAGCGTCAATGCTATCACCAGTTCGGCAAGGAAGGTCAGCCCGAAGATCAGCGGGAGATTGCCGCTGCGGATCTTTTCGTCGCTGAGGCTGGCAGCCTTTTGCCAGGCCTTGGCGAACAGCACCCCGTACCAGAGCGCGCCGACCGCGAAGAATGCGAGCGCCCCAAGCAGAACCGCCAACCAGTTGATTTCGCCCATGTCCCGTATCCCTCGCGCCTTTCGATGCGCAGGAAGCTAGCGTAAATCGGCTTACGCGTGTAGGGGCGCGCGCAATCATGAGCACGACCACCACCGCAATCCCCGACCAGAAGAAGGTCGGCATGGTATCCCTCGGCTGTCCCAAGGCACTGGTCGACAGCGAGCGCATCCTCACGCGGTTGCGCGCCGACGGCTATGCGATGAGCGCCGATTACGCCGGGGCCGACGTGGTGCTCGTGAACACCTGTGGCTTCCTCGATTCCGCGAAGGAAGAAAGCCTGCAGGCGATCGGCGAGGCGATCGCGGAGAACGGCCGCGTCATCGTGACCGGCTGCATGGGCGAAGAAGCCGACGCGATCCGCGCCGCGCATCCGCAGGTGCTGGCAGTGACCGGCGCGCATCAGTACGAACAGGTCGTCGATGCAGTGCATACGCACGCCCCGCCCAGCCAGGGGCCCTATGTCGACCTGATTCCGCAGCCCGACATCAAGCTGACCCCGCGCCACTACGGCTATCTGAAGATTTCGGAGGGCTGCAACCATTCCTGCGCCTTCTGCATCATTCCTGACCTGCGCGGGAAGCTGGCCAGCCGGCGGATCGACGCAGTGCTGCGCGAAGCCGAGAAACTCGTTGCCGCAGGCACGAAGGAACTGCTGGTCATCAGCCAGGACACCAGCGCCTACGGTGTCGATACGCGGCACGAGGAACGGCTGTGGAGAGGCCACCCCGTCCGCGCGCATATGACCGACCTCGCGCGCGAACTGGGCCAGCTCGATATCGGCGGGGGCACACCGCCCTGGGTGCGGCTGCACTATGTCTATCCCTATCCGCATGTCGATGCGGTGATACCGCTGATGGCCGAAGGGCTGCTGACGCCCTATCTCGACATTCCCTTCCAGCACGCGAGCCCCAAGGTGCTGCGCGCGATGCGGCGCCCCGCAAACGAAGCCAAGGTGCTCGAACGGCTGAAGGGCTGGCGCGAGATCTGTCCTGAGATCGCGATCCGCTCCAGCTTCGTGGTCGGCTTCCCCGGCGAGACCGAGGACGATTTCAAATATCTGCTCGACTGGCTCGAAGAGGCGCAGCTCGACCGGGTTGGCGCGTTCCGCTTCGAACCGGTCGATGGCGCGCGGGCCAACACCCTGCCCGACCCGGTGCCTGAGGCCGTCAAGGAAGAGCGTTACGCAAGGGTAATGGAAGTTACCGAGCGGATCAGCGCTGCCAAGCTGGCCGCCAAGGTCGGGACGCGCATTCCCGTGATTATCGACGAAGTCGGCGAACCCGACGAGGATGGCGATATCGGGGCAACCGGCCGCAGCCAGGCGGACGCCCCCGAGATCGATGGCGCGGTCTATTTGCGCAACGTCCCGCAGAGCCTCGCGGCTGGCGATATTGCAACTGTCTCAATTGAGGACAGTGACGCGCACGACCTGTTCGGCGCGGTAGCCTGATAACGCGGCGGCGCCGCTAGACGCGCGTGCTTCTGCGCGGCGGCAAGCGCGGAAACCTTTCGGATTAAACGATAAGTTCTGCGCGCGCGGGCTGACGACGGCTTATTGCCCCGCCAAGCGTTAACGGCGCTCGTTCGAGTTTCATTTACTTTCGCAACCGGCTGGCAAGCTGGCTTGCCGTGGTTTCGCGGCTGCGGCATCAAATCTTTCTTAAACCTAAGAGCGGCATAAGGGCGCTCAATGGGTGAAACACGCATCTCAAGACTGGCAGCGCCAGTGCTCGTCCGCGGACGATCGCTTTTCAGCGGTCGCCTGTTCGAGCGCTTGCGTCACGTCCTGTGGGCGGCGCTGATCAGTCTGGCGCTCTACGCTGTGTTTCTGCTCCAACCAATCGACCAGTTTTTATGGCTTTTCCAATCTCGCGTAGCCGACCGGAACCCAACTGGCGACGTTGTCTTCGTTTCTTCGAATGAAGCCCTGAACGATACCGACAACCCGCAGACGCGTTTTCGGGTCGCAGCAGCTTTGGACGAACTCGATCGCCAAGGCGTGGGGAAAGTCTTTCTCGACATTCCATTCTCCACTTCAGAAAACGCGGCCGCCGACGCTCGCTTGGCTCGAGCGATTGCAGATTTGGGTCCTCGGATATCCCTCGTCGATCGGATATTAGAGGGCCCGACCGGCGAGAGAATTCGTCGTACTACTTCACCGACAATCGCTGGCCCCGCGACCCGAGTAGTCTCTGACCAAACCGATCGCGACTGGTACGGTTTCGCATGGCGACTGCATTATGCGTATCAAAACGACGGGCGGGTAACGCGATCCCTTGGGGCCGCTATCGCAGGGGTGGAAGGCAACCCGAATGAAACATTCTCGGTGGACTACGGGTTCGCCGTCGATCGCATCCCCACGCTTCAACTCGATGAGCTGTCGGGTAACGCTAGAAGCCTGTCAGAGCTTGCCGCAGAAGTTACTGGAAAAACTGTCGTAATCGGACACTCAGGCTTGGTGGCTGGTAGCCAGCAGCCAATGCCCCGCAAGATGGATGCGGCCGTCAGTTACGTTGACATATACGCGGGCGAATCGCTTAAGGCAGGACATACCGGAAGCTTGAGAGGGCCTATCGTACTCTCTTTCTTCGCGGCACTTCTATTGATTTCAATAGTCTTTAGCCGAGCTCGGAGACAGCGCTGGGTCGCCTATTCCGCGACCGTGCTCGTTGCCCCGGCGCTTTTGTACGCGGCAGCGAAGATCGGCATTCGTCTCGAGCTTTCGTACGCGCTGACTTTTCTGGCGATCTATGCAGCTTTGCGCTCGAGAATGCGATGGAAACGTCGGGTCGAAATGGTCAATCAGGAAACCGGGCTGGCGAAGCTGCGCGCTTTGGAAGCCCGGCTCATTCGTGATTCGGTGACCAATGGCCACATCGTCATCGCCAAGATTCAGAACTACGAGCGCGTGCTTAAGACACTGAGGGCCGATGACAAGGGCAGCTACGTGCTCAAACTCGTCGATCGGCTGCGCGCTGCCGATAGCAATTTGGTCGTTTACAGCGACGGCCACCATCTCGGCTGGCATGTCGCAAACGACGACACCGATGCAGTGGTCGAGCACCTCGAAGGGCTTCGCGCCATATTTGCCGCCCCGATCCAGGTAGGTGGATTTTCCGTCGATGTCGGCATCACATTCGGCATCGCCTGTGTCGAAGGCGACCCTTCTGCCCGATTGGCGGCTGCGGTTGCTGCAGCAGAGGAAACCTCCGAAGCGCACAATCCGATTGCGATTGCCGAAACCGGTTCGCAAACCGACCTGCTGTGGGACATTTCGCTGCGGGCGCGCATCGACGATGCTATGGAAGCAGGCGAGATTTACTGCGTCTATCAGCCCAAGATCGACCTTCAGTCAAACGCAGTCGTCGGGGTGGAGGCACTGGTCCGCTGGCACGATCCGGCACGCGGCTTTATCTCGCCAATGCATTTCATTCAGCAGTGCGAAAAAGCCGGACGGATGGAACATCTCACGCGCTACGTGCTGCAGAGCGCATGTTCCGCCGGACAACTCCTGCATTTCCGCGGGCATATGATTTCCATGTCGGTCAATATTTCGGCCACCCTGCTCAGCGACATGCGAGTGGTCGGCCTCGTGCGAAATGTGCTGCAGGCCACCCGTTTCGATCCCTGTTTCCTGACATTGGAAATTACCGAGACCGCGCGTATTTCGGACCATGAAGTAGCTGCGACCATTCTCAACGAATTGCGCTCTATCGGCGTGCGGATCTCGATGGATGACTTTGGCGTTGGAGCCGCGAATTACGAAGCCTTTTACGAGTTGCCGTTCGACGAGATCAAGATCGACCGCATGTTCGTCGCGAATATTGCGAAGGATCCCAAGGCCCGCGCTATCGTGGCCAGTATCGCTGCCATGGGGCGCGGAGCCCGAATCACTGTCGTCGCCGAAGGGCTCGAGAACCCGCAGGATATCCCAATGCTGCAGGAAGCCGGTTGCCAACAGGTTCAGGGGTTCGCGTTCTCGCGCCCCCTCTCATTATCCAATTTGCTTGAATATCAGGAGCTTGCCCCCGAGCAAACGTTATCAAACATAGTTTAGACTTTACAAACATACATGGTTAATGGCACTTAACTCTTGAGCAATCAGGAGTTGTGATCATGTGGAATATCTGGGAATGGCTGTTCGACGGTTGATCGAACACGACTAGAATTACGAAGGGCCCCTTTCCGGGGCCCTTTTTCGTGGTCGCGCCGCAGCGGCTTGCGCGTGGAAACGAAGCTCCCGGCAGCTCGTTGCTTCATAATGCTGCCAATCCGCCCCTGTGCTTCGCTGTTCTGCCTCGGTGGAAACACTCGTGCGGTCTTTCCGACGAAGAATAGGAATGCAGCCGACTGGCACGCCGGCTCCTGCGCTGATAACCGCTGCATCCATGGATATGGCTGCATGATCCCCCGGACCTTCGCATGAACCTGCCTGCAGATCGCTTGCTGCTGTTCGGCGCCACCGGGGACCTCGCCCAGCGCATGCTGCTCCCCTCGCTCTGTGCGCTCGACGCCGACGGCTTGCTCGACAACGATCTCAAGATCGTCGCCACGGCACGTTCCGAAATGTCGACGCGCGACTATCGCGACTTTGCGCGCGCCGCGCTGGAGAAATTCCTTCCCGATCACCGCCGCGGCGGGGTTGCCGAATTCCTCAACCGGCTGAGCTATGTCCCCGTCGATGCCACCACGCGCGAGGGATACGATGCCCTGGCGACCGAAGTCGGGGCATATGACAAGGGACTGGCCATCTTCCTTTCGACCGCGCCCAGCCTGTTCGAGCCCACGATCGAGGGTCTCGTCCAAGCCGGCCTGACGCAGGGCAATGTTCGCATCGGGCTCGAAAAACCGCTGGGAACCGACCTCGCCTCGAGCGAGGAGATCAACGACGCCGTCGCCAAGGCGTTCAGCGAAGACCGCATTTTCCGTATCGACCATTACCTCGGCAAGGAAACGGTACAGAACCTGCTCGCCCTGCGCTTTGCCAATATGCTGTTCGAGCCGGTCTGGAATGCGACGTATATCGACCATGTGCAGATCACCGTTGCCGAGACGGTCGGCCTGGAATCGCGGGTGGCCTATTACGACGACAGCGGCGCGCTGCGGGACATGGTGCAGAACCACATGCTGCAACTGCTGGCACTTGTCGCGATGGAACCGCCGACCAGCTTCGATGCTACGGCGGTCCGCGACGAGAAGGTAAAGGTGCTGCGCGCGCTGCGCCCGATCGCGCGGGAAGAGACCGTTACCGGGCAATACCGCGCCGGTGCCGTCGAAGGCACCGCCGTGCCCGGCTACGACCAGGAACTGGGCAAGGACAGCGATACCGAGACCTTTGTGGCCTTGAAGGCGCATGTCGACAACTGGCGCTGGAAGGGCGTTCCCTTCTACCTGCGGACGGGCAAACGGCTGCCCGAGCGCGTGACCGAAATCGTCGTCCAGTTCCGCTGCGTTCCGCATTCCATATTCGAAGGACGCGGCGCCAGCACCAAGCCCAATCGGCTGGTGATCGGGATCCAGCCCGAAGAGAATGTCCAGCTGTCGATGATGGCCAAGGTCCCCGGGCTGGACCGCGACGGTATCCGGCTGCGGCAGATCCCTCTCGATATCGCCATGCCCGACGCGTTTTCGGGTACGGTCCGCAGGATCGCCTACGAACGGTTGCTGCTCGACCTGATCGAGGGCGACCAGACGCTGTTCGTGCGCCGCGACGAGGTGGAGGCGCAATGGGAATGGATCGACGCCATCCGCACCCTGTGGGAGCGCGAGGACATCAAGCCGAAAACCTATGGTGCGGGCAGCTGGGGGCCCAGCGCCGCCATTGCCCTTGCCGAACGCGACGGAGTAAGCTGGCATGACGAATAAGCCGCTCAACGACACGATCCACCGCGTGACCCAGCGCGTCATCGCCAATTCGCGCGACAGCCGCGCCGCCTATCTCGACCTGATGGACCGCGAGAGCGAGCGGCAGGTCGACCGGACGTCGCTGTCCTGCTCCAACCTCGCCCACGCATTTGCCGGGGCCGAGGAAGACCAGGCGGCCATCATGGCAGCCAAGGGCCCGAACCTGGGTATTGTCACCGCCTACAACGACATGCTGTCGGCGCATCAGCCCTATCACCGCTATCCCGAACGCATGAAGATCTGGGCGCGCGAAGTCGGCGCCACGGCGCAGGTCGCCGGCGGCACGCCGGCCATGTGCGACGGCGTGACGCAGGGCGAAGCCGGCATGGAATTGTCGCTGTTCAGCCGCGACACGATTGCCCTGTCGACCACGGTCGCGCTCAGCCATGCGATGTACGATGGGGTCGCGCTGCTCGGCATCTGCGACAAGATCGTCCCCGGCCTGCTGATGGGCGCGCTGCGCTTTGGCCACCTGCCGGCCATTTTCGTGCCCTCGGGCCCGATGGGGACGGGTATCTCGAACAAGGAAAAGCAGCGCGTGCGCCAGCTTTATGCCGAGGGCAAGGCGACGCGCGAGGAATTGCTTGCCAGCGAAATGGGCAGCTACCATTCGCCCGGCACATGCACTTTCTACGGCACTGCCAATTCCAACCAGATGATGATGGAGATGATGGGTCTCCATGTCCCCGGAGCGGCGTTCGTCCAGCCGGGGGCGAAATTGCGGCAGCAACTCAGCCGCGCCGCGACGCATCGGCTGGCCGCCATCGGCCAGGCGGGCGATGATTTTCGTCCGCTGAGCCGCGTGGTCGACGAAAAGGCGATCGTGAATGCGGCAGTCGGCTTGCTGGCCACGGGCGGGTCTACCAATCACGCGATCCACATCCCGGCCATGGCGCGGGCGGCGGGCATTCGTTTCGACTGGACCGACCTGTCGGAACTGTCGTCTGCAGTCCCGCTGGTTGCGCGCGTCTATCCCAATGGCGCGGGCGATGTGAACCACTTCCACGAAGCCGGGGGGATGGGTTTCGTCGTCGGCACGCTGCTCGAAGAAGGACTGGCGCATGCCGATATCCTCACCGTGTGGGATGGCGGGTTCGAAAGCTACAGCCGCGAACCGGGCGTCGACGGCGACGGCGACACACTGGTCTGGCGCGACCCCGGGCCGTCCGGCGACAACGACATGCTTCGCCCGGCATCGGCACCGTTCCAGGCGGACGGCGGGATGCGGCTGGTCGAAGGCACGCTGGGCCGCGCCTGTTTCAAATCCTCGGCCGTCGAACGCGAACGGTGGACCATCGAGGCGCCGTGCCGCGTGTTCGACACCCAGCGCGCCGTCAATCAGGCCTTCACGAGAGGTGAACTCGATCGCGATGTGATCGTCGTGGTCCGCTTCCAGGGGCCGCGCGCCAATGGCATGCCCGAGCTGCACAAGCTGACCCCCGCGCTCGGCGTGTTGCAGGATCGCGGCTACCGCGTCGCCCTGGTCACCGATGGCCGCATGTCGGGAGCCTCGGGCAAGGTGCCGGCGGCCATCCATTGCACTCCCGAAGCGCTTGGCGGCGGGCCGCTCGCCAAATTGCGGGACGAAGATGTCATCCGCATCTGCGCCGCTACCGGCGAGCTGTCGACCACCGCCGATCTCTCCAGCCGCGAGCCTGCCGAGGCACCGCCGCCCGAGACCGGTATGGGCCGCGAATTGTTCGCCATGTTCCGTGCCGGCGCCGACGGCGCCGAACAGGGCGCTTCGGCCATGCTGGCGATGGCGGGCCTGTGAGCATCGACCTCGTCACTGTCGATATCGGCGGAACGCATGCGCGCTTCGCTATCGCCACGATCGGGGAAGATGGCGCGATCACGCTGGGCGAGCCCGAGACGCTGCACACCGATGACCATGCCAGCTTCCAGACCGCGTGGGAGGACTTTCGCAAGCGCATGGGCGGGACGCTGCCGCCGCGCATCGCCATGGCGATTGCCGGCCCGGTCGGCGACGATGTCATTCGGTTCACCAACAATCCATGGATCATCCGCCCGGCGCTGGTCCGCCAGAAACTGGGCGTGGACGATTACTGCATCGTCAACGATTTCGAAGCGGTGGCCCATGCAGTCGCCCGCGCGCCCGAGGACCAGTTCCTTCACCTCGCAGGCCCCGACCAACCATTGACGGACGACGGCACGATCAGCGTCATGGGCCCGGGTACCGGGCTCGGCGTCGCGCATCTCTGGCGGTCGGCGGGCGAATACCGCGTCCAGGCGACCGAGGGCGGCCATATCGATTTCGCCCCGCTCGACACTATCGAGGACGCGATCCTCGCGCGGCTGCGCAAACGCCACCGGCGGGTGTCGGTCGAACGCGTCGTTTCTGGTCCGGCCATTGTCGACATCTACGAAACGCTTGCGGCGATGGAAAATCGCAAGACGCGCGAAGAGGACGACATTGCGATCTGGACCCGCGCCCTGGAGGATGGCGAAGGTCTGGCCGCCGCGGCGCTCGACCGGTTCTGCCTGTCGCTGGGTAGCGTGGCCGGCGATATCGCGCTGGCGCAGGGCGGTTTCGGGGGCGTCGTGATCGCCGGCGGTCTTGGGTATCGCCTGCGCGACCATCTGCCCAAATCCGGCTTCGCCCAGCGGTTTCGCGCCAAGGGCCGGTTCGGAGAACTCATGGCGACCATTCCCGTAAAATTGATCACCCACCCCCAGCCGGGCCTGTTTGGCGCGGCAGCTGCCTTTGCCAGGAACCTGCGATGACCATTGCCGAAATCATGCAGACTGCACCGGTCATTCCGGTGATCGTCGTCGACGAAATCGAGCAGGCACAACCGCTTGCGCGCGCGCTTGTCGCGGGCGGGCTGCGCGTGCTCGAAGTCACGCTGCGCACCCCGGCAGCGCTCGACGCTATCAGCGCCATGCGCGAAGTCGACGGCGCGATCGTCGGCGCCGGTACGGTGACCAACCAGCAGGAGCTGGCCGACGCGATCGCGGCAGGGAGCGAATTCATCGTATCGCCCGGACTGACCGAACCGCTGGGCAAGGCCGCGATTCGCGAAGACATTCCCTTCCTGCCCGGCGTAGCGACTGCGGGCGACGTCATGCGCGGGCTCGATCTCGGCCTGACCCACTTCAAGTTCTTTCCCGCGATGGCCGCTGGCGGCCTGCCCGCGCTCAAGGCGCTGGCAGCTCCCTTCGGCCAGTGCCGCTTCTGCCCGACCGGAGGGATCACACTCGCCAATGCGCCCGAATGGCTGGCGTTCGATCCGGTGCTGTGTGTCGGGGGCAGCTGGGTCGCCCCGCGGGGGCCGGTGGACGAGGCGACTGTATCCCACCTCGCCCGCGAAGCTGCCGACCTCTCGCGTTAAGGGTTCGGTGCCGAGTGTGCGAAAACGGCACGCGGCGGCAGGCATAGGTGGAAAATTCACCTCTTTATGCGCATAAGGTGCGCATGGATGTCATTCTGAAATGGATCGGCGGGGGCACAGTTGCGGCTGCGCTGGTGCTTTCCGGCATCGCCATCGGCGGCAGCGCGACCGCGGAGAGCGAGGTCGTGACGACCGAACGGGATGCGCCGCAGCCTCTCGCCAAGCCGCTTGCTCCGCATGGCGCGATTGCAGCCAAGGCTGTCGCCGATGCGAAACGCCTCTACACCGTTCGCCGGGTGCTGCCGATCGACGGTCCGATCCGCTATGGCGAGTGGCACTGGGACGACGAAGGCGTGCCCGAAGGCCCGCTGCTGGTGACGGTCGACCTGCAGGCACGGGTCATTTCGATTTTCCGTGGCGGCTACGAAATCGGTGCCGCCGCCGTGCTGCTGGGTACCGATGAGCATCCCACGCCCACCGGTGTCTTCCCGATCCTGTGGAAGCAGCGCCACAACGTGTCGGAGAAATACGGCAACGCACCGATGCCGTGGAGCATGTTCCTGACGAGCGACGGCGTGGCTATCCACGGCGGCAGCGAAGTCGAGAACGGATACGCCAGCCACGGATGCATCGGCGTGCCCGATCCCATCGCCGAGCGGCTTTTCGCGATTGCGAAAGAGGGCGACAAGATCGTGATCACCGACGGCGCACGGCTGGGCCTGGGCGACGCCATCATCTGATCGCGCTACCCGCCGCGACGCGGCGGCTCGGGGGTACAGACGTACCGGTCCGAGCGCTGTTCGATCAGCACGCCGCCGATGTTGCCGCGCGTGCCCATCGTTTTGAGGAACGCCTGCGCCTCCCCCGTGGAAACCGTCCCGCCCACGGTCCGCACTGCCCTTGCGATCAGCCTCGCGGCAAGATCGGGCTGTGACGGGACTCGAATTTCGACCTTCTGCCCGCTTTCGACAGCCGCGGCATTCCAGAGTTCTTCGGCCAGTGACTCCAGGGTCTGCTCCGCTTCAGACAGGTATGCGGCGCTGCGGGCAAATGCCTTGCGGTCGATCCAGTCCACTCCGGCGATCTGTTGCCGGATCCGCACCCGGTCGTATCGGTCGTCGCGATTGCTCGGGTCCTGAACCACGGGCAGGCTTAGACAGCCCACGACGGTTTGCAGTTCACCCTTCGTGAAGCCCAGCAGGGGGCGTAAGACGGGGACGGAACAGCCCTCGATTTCCGCTCGCGCGCGAATGCCCGCGAGACCGGCCAGCCCGCTCCCCCGGTTGAGCCGCATTAACAGCGTTTCGACCTGGTCGTCCGCATGATGCGCGGTCGCGATGGCAGCAAGGCCGCGTTGGCCCGCCCAGCGGCCCAGCGCTGCGTAACGCGCCGCGCGCGCGCGGTCCTGGCGATTGCCTTCTGCCACGGTGATTCGCAGCGTCGTGCACGGGATCGACCGCTCTGCGCATACGCGCTCGACCAGCGCGCACTCCTCGGCAGCCTCTTTCCGCAGGCCGTGATCCACGGTCGCGACCTCGACCGCCCCATCGAAGCTCGCGGCTGCAAGACCCAGCAAGGCCATGCTGTCGGGACCACCGGACACCGCCAGGCCCAGTTTGCCTTCCGGGCGAATGGCGGCAAGATCGGCCCTGAAGCGCGCTAGCAGCGGCGGGTCGATCGCCGGGTCAATCGCAGGTCACCTTGGCGCGATTGGCTTCATACTGACCCTGCAGGCGGCCGGCGGCCAGTGCGGGATAGGTTTCGGAAAATTCGGCCAGCGCGATGCAGGCGCGGCGGGTGTCGTCGAGCGCGATCATCGCCTCGGCCAGATACAGCAGGCTGTCACCGGCGCGGGCGCCCGTCTTGTCTTCCTGGTAGTTCTTGAGGAACCAGGGCGCGGCTTCCTTGGCCTTGCCGTCGTCCAGATAGGCGCGCCCGAGCAGGTTGCGGCCATAGGTCGTGCGCCAGTGATCCGGGTGCTGTTCGACGAACATGGTCAGCTGCTGCTGCGCTTCGGGGAAGAAGCCGGCATCCCACAGACGGAAACCGTAGGAGTATTCGTCGTCTGCCGGATCCTCGGTCTGCGGCTTGGCAATCGCCTGCACTGCGGCCAGCCGTTCCGCACTGGGGCCCGACGCCTGCGTCGCCGCGACCGTTCGCGCGGCGCCAGCGCTGCCCGTCGTCGCGGCCATGCCACCGGCCGGTGCGCTCGCCGTGGTACGGGTACCCGAGGCTTCCAGAGCGTCGATGCGTTCGGTCAACTGACGCAGCGCATTGGCGTTTTCCTCGTTCTGCGCGGTCTGCCGCTGGAGCTGCGCTTCGAGCGCGTCGAGCCGGGCGAGGATATCGGTCACTGCAGTGGTCGATGCCCCAGTGGTGCTTAGGCGGGTCGCTGGCTGGGCGCTGATCTCGGGCTCGAAGAAACGGCCGTCGCCGCCCGGGAATACCGTGCGCTGCAGGGCGCGCACTTCGGCTTCCAGCCGGCGCAGGCGCGCTTCGTCGTTGCCGTCCTGCGGCAAGGCGGGTGTGGCCGTGGCAAGCAGGGCGAAACCGGCGCCGAAGAACGACAGGTTACGGGCGAGCGATGCGAAAGTCATCGAGGGCTCCTGGTGGAAAATCGGTAGCGGAAGAAAACTGCCCTAGCGCCGCGTCGCTGTCGAGGGCGCGAGGCGCGCTTATCCCCTTAACAAAGCAGGGTTCGTTAACCCTCGCCAGCCGCGGCTGCGGCGGGCTGCGCGGGTGCAGCACCGCCTTGGCCACGTGCCAGCAGCGCTTCGGCGGTGATCGGTGCGTCCTTGATCACTTCGTCCTCTTCGGAAAGCTTGGGCACCGACCGGCCGCCGACCGTGATCGCCAGGGCATAGGGACGCCCCGTCCACACTTGCGGCCCTTCGGCATCGCTGGGCACCGTGAAGCTGTCGCCGGCATCCATCTGCGCTTCGTAGAGACGTTCTCCGTTGGCATCGTAGAACTTGACCCAGGTCCCGTCCATTTCGCTGGTGAAGACGACCGGGCCCGATGCGGCGGGCGCTGCCGCTTGGCGCGGCGCAGCATCATTCTCTTGTGCGGCGGATGCTGTGCGGTCTTCGGGCGCCTCGAGGGGTGCCGGGCCGAGGCCCGGAGCGAAATAGCTGCTGTAGAAGGCGTATATCCCGCCAATCAGCAGGATCCCCGCGAACAGCGCGAACCACGCCAGCCCCCGGCCCGGCACCCGTGCCGGATCGCCCGGCTCGAACTTGTCTGGCGAAGCGGTGCGTTCTTCGTCTTCGGCGAGTTCCATGCGCGCCTGATCGACGATCTCGCGTTCGTCGAGCCCGACGAGCCGCGCATAGGTGCGCGAAAAACCCACGGCGTAGGTGCGCGCGGGCAAGTCCGACAGCGCACCATTTTCGATGGTGAGCAGGTGGCGTTGAGGAATCCGGGTCTCCGCGGCAACCTGCGTCAGATCGAGCCCCCGCTCTTCGCGCGCGGCCTTGAGCCGTGCGCCGACACCGGTGTGCGTAACCACTTCCTCTTCAAGGTATTCTTCGTCGCTCATGCGATCCCCGATAATGCGAACCTGCGGTTTACCCGCATGTTGTCTTGACGCAGGCAAAGCGAAGCGCGGGCAGCCCTGTCAAGCACGCATCATAGCACAGTTGCGCACGACCGACGAAAAGAGCCGCTTTCGCGGTGAAATCATTCAACCTCGATATCCCGTTCACCGGCCCATTGCTGCAAGGCGCCGCGCATATCCGGCGGCGGGGCGGCAAGCCACTGGCTCATCTGCGCGGTAAGCTCGCCCAGATCGACCTTGCGCACCAGTTCCTTGATCGGACCGACCGCGGCCGGGGTGATCGAAAGCCGGCGATAGCCGATACCCAGCAGTGCCAGCGCTTCGAGCCGGCGTCCGCCCATCTCGCCGCACACGCCAAGCTGGACATCGTGGCCGACGAAGGATCGCGATACCCGGGCCAGAAATCGCAGGATCGCCGGACTCAGCCAGTCGTAGCGCTCTGCCAGCTTGGGATTGGCGCGATCCGCCGCGAAGAGGAACTGGGTCAGGTCGTTGGTGCCCACCGACACGAAGGACAGCTTCGGCAGCAGCACGTCGAGCATATCGGCCAGCGCCGGCACTTCGAGCATGCAGCCATAGCGAATCGTTTCGGGGACCTGCCTGCGCCTGTCGCGCTGGAACGCGAGCTGGTCTTCGAACACTTTCTTGCCCGCATCGAATTCCCACGGTTCGCTGACCATCGGGAACATCACCGACAGCGACCGCCCCGCCGCAGCTTCGAGCAGCGCGCGGGCCTGGGCCTTGAGCAGGCCCTCGCGCTCGAGCGACAGGCGCAGCGCGCGCCAGCCCATCGCGGGGTTCTCGTCGCGTTCGGCCACCGCCGTGTCGAGATAGGGGACCGCCTTGTCGCCGCCGATATCAACGGTGCGGAAGATCACCGGCTTGTCTCCAGCCGCGTCGAGCACGTCGCGGTAGAGCCGCATCTGGCGGTCGCGCTGCGGCAGCGTGGAGGACACCAGGAACTGGAACTCGGTCCGGAACAGGCCGACCCCGTCGGCCCCGCTCATCGCGAGCGCGCTCATGTCGTCGCGCAGCCCCGCATTCATCATCACCGTGATCCGGGTTCCATCGCGCGTGAAGGGTTCGACATCGCGCAATTCGGCATAGGCGGCCTGCTTCTCGCGCGAGCGGGCGAAGCGCGTTTCGAACGCCTCGAGCACCTGCTGATTGGGCCTGAGCGTGACCGTGCCGTGATCGGCATCGAGGATCACCTCGTCGCCTTCGGCCACGCGGGTGCGCAGTCCCGATACGCGGCCGAGCACGGGCACCCCCATCGCACGCGCCACGATCACGACATGCGCGGTGAGCGAACCTTCCTCCAGCACCACGCCCTTGAGCCGGCGCCGGTCATATTCGAGCAGTTCCGCCGGCCCCAGATTGCGTGCGAACAACACCGTGTCGCGCCGCAGACCCTGCGTCGCCGCCGTGCCCAGTTGTCCCGAGACGATCCGCAGCAACCGGTTGGACAGATCCTCGAGATCGTGCATGCGATCGGCCAGCAGCGGATCGTCGATCTCGCGCATGCGCATCCGCGTACGCTGCTGCACCCGTTCGATCGCCGCCTCGGCCGTCAGCCCGCTGTCGATCGCCTCGTTGATGCGCCGGCTCCAGCCTTCGTCATAGGCGAACATCTTGTAGGTCTCGAGCACCTCGACATGTTCGCCGCCCTTGCCGAATTCGGGCTCGCGCGCCAGCGCATCGATCTGGTCGCGCATCTTGTCGAAGGCGCGGTACACACGCTGGCGTTCCGCCTCGACATCCTCCGCCACGACCTGGTCGATCTCGATCCGCGGCTGGTGAAACACCGCCTGCCCCGTCGCGAGTCCTTTAACCAGCGGCAGTCCTTCGAGAATGTCGTTTTCGACATGCGATATCTCGAGGTCGATGACGCTTTCGCCGTCGACCAGTTCCTTGTGTGCGATCAGTTCCGACAGCACCATTGCGGTGGTCTGCAGAGCTTCGATCTCGACATCTTCATAACGCCGCGGATCGACATGCTGGACGCACAGGACACCGACCGCCCGTTCGCGGTAGACGATCGGGACACCCGCGAAAGAGTGGAACTGTTCCTCGCCCGTTTCGGGGCGGTAGGCGAAATCAGGATGCGCCTTGGCCTCGGCCAGATTGAGCGTCTCGATATTGTTCGCGATCGTGCCGGTAAGCCCCTCGCCCACGGCCAGCCGCGTCACGTGCACCGCTTCGGGATTGAGGCCCTGCGTCGCATAAAGCTCCAGCGCACCTTCGCGCAGCAGGTAGATCGAGCAGACCTCGCTCGACAGGCTTTCGGCGATGATCTCGACCACCCGGTCGAGCTTGTATTGCGCATGCGTGCGCCCGGCCATCACCTCGTGCAGGCGGGTAAGGATCTGGCGGGCGGAGGCTGCAGCTGTCATGGCTGCAGCCTATAGCAAATTGATGGGAGGGCGGAAGCGGGATGCCAATCCCCGCTTCCCGAAAGATCCGATCAGCTCGACGCGATCTCTTCCTTGATCCGCAGCTTCTGCTTCTTGATCTGGCGGATCATCGCAATGTCAGGCGCAGGCCGGATTTCTTCTTCGTGCAGGCGAGCCTCGAGACCGGCGTGCTTGGCTTTGAGCGCGTCGACATGGGATGAGTGCATCGAATTGTCTCCTAGACGGTTGTGCGACCTCTGGAGCGACTCGTGCGCTTGCGCGGCACGCGCCGCAGGGGAGTATCAAACCACAGGATTGCCGATTTACAAAACGCAGAGTTGGGGCCATGCGGCGAAACGGTCGCGAAGGGCGATCATCCGGGAAAGGTTCGCGTGAACGAACAGGAACTGCGCAAACGGCTGGCCCTGCTCCGCAGCGAGCACCGCGATCTCGACGTCGCGATTGCGGCGCTGATCCAGACCGGCGCGCAGAGCGGCTTCGTCGACCAGCTGCAAATGGCCCGCCTGAAAAAGCGCAAACTGGCTCTGAGGGACCGCATCGCGGCGATCGAGGACGTGCTGATCCCCGATATAATCGCCTGATCACAGCAACTTCGCCGCAAGCCGTCCCATCGCAGGACTGCCATGGTAAACGCAGTGGCGAGCCCCCCGACCGGGGCGTAGGGTGCATCCATGCCCACACGCGACATCAACTGCGAAATTATCGAAGAACTGTATTCGCAAGCGCTCGTGCTTGCCGATGACGCGCGCACCGTGTTCGATCTGCGGCGGACCGACACCGCGGTCCAGCCCGACGATTTGACGCGCGTCGCGCTGTCGATCGAGGGCCTGCGCACGACCACGCGGTTGATGCATGTGCTTGCCTGGCTGCTCAACCAGCGGGCCTATCGCTCGGGCGAACTGTCTGCAGGCCAGCTGGCCCGCAGCGGGCGGCTGCCCGACGAGCCCCCTGCCGATGCGGACAATCTCGCGCTGCTAGAGCCCGCCACGCGGGCGCTGATCGAAGAGGGCGAGGCGCTGCATGCACGCGTTGCCCGACTCGACCGCGAATGGCGCGCAAACGCCGGGGAGCCGCCGGTGGAAGAACTGCGCGGCCGCATCACCGCGGCCTTCGCGCGCGGCTGATCAGGCCGCGGCCAACGCCTTGGCATAGCGCGCCAGCCGCGCTTCGCGCACATCCTTCGCCATTTCGGCAGCAAAGCACCGCGTGCCGCCGCGCATCGCCGGCGCCGCGTCATCGAGCGTGGCGAACAGTCCGCAGCCGACCGCTGCAAGGATCGCCGCGCCAAGCGCCGTGGTCTCGACGAAATCGGGCCGTTCGACGGGCAGGTCGAGGATATTCGCCAGGTCCTGTGCCATCCAGTCGTTAACGCTCATGCCGCCATCGATGTTGAGCCGGCACCAGGGCGCCCCATCGGCCGCAAAGGCGCTTGCCAGATCATGCGTCTGGTGCGCCATCGCCTCGAGCGCCGCGCGCGCGATCTGCGCCCGCCCGCTGGCGAAGCTGAGCCCCGAAATCACGCCGCGCGCATCGGGCTTCCAGTGCGGAGCGCCCAGCCCGGCCAGAGCGGGCACGATCACCACCTCGCCGCTATCCTCGATCGAACGGGCCAGCTCCTCTGTTTCCGCAGCGCTGCCGATCAGCCCGAGCTGGTCGCGCAGGTACTGGACCAGACTGCCCGCGACGAAACACGACCCCTCGATCGCATAGGTCCTTACGCCATCCTGCTGGTAGAGCACGGTACCCAGCAGGCGGTGGTCCGACCGCGGAATCGCCTGCCCCATATTGGTCAGTACGAAAGCGCCGGTGCCGTAGGTAGCCTTGGTTTCGCCGAAACCGAGGCAGCCTTGCCCGATCGTGGCCGCTTGCTGATCGCCCGCCAGGCCGCAGATGGGTATCGCCCTGCCGAGCCATTCGGGCTCGCTCGTCGCCAATGATCCGTGCGTATCGACGACCTCGGGCAGCGCTGCACGCGGCACGCCGAACAGTTCGCACAGATCCTCGTCGAACTGCGCCCCGTCGAGCGCCAGCAACTGCGTGCGGCTGGCATTGCTCGCATCGCTCAGATGCGCGCCGCCCGACAGTTTGTAGACCAGCCAGCTTTCTACCGTGCCGAAGGCGAGCGCCCCGTTCTGCGCCGCGGCCTGGACGGTTTCGTCATGGTCGAGCATCCAGCGCATCTTGGTGCCCGAAAAATAGGGGTCGAGCAGCAGCCCGGTGCGCTGCTGCACGGCGGCTTCATGGCCATAGTCTTTCATGTCGGCGCAGAACTGCGCGGTCCGGCGGTCCTGCCACACGATGGCGCGGGCCAGCGGCTCGCCCGTATGGCGGTCCCAGGCGACGACCGTTTCGCGTTGGTTGGTGATTCCGATCGCTGCGATCGCACCGGCCGCCTCGCCAGTGACTTGCCGCGCGCAGGCAAGCGTCTTGGTCCATATCTCGGACGCATCGTGTTCGACCCATGCGGGGCGCGGATAATGCTGGGTCAGTTCCTCCTGGGCGACCGCTTCCATCGTCCCGTCGGGTGCGAAAATCATCGCGCGGGTGGAGGTGGTCCCCGCGTCGAGGACGAGAATGCGATCGGCCATGCTCTCTCCCTTGCGAATGGCGGGTGGTGACATGGCGCAAGCAAACCCCCATATGCAAGGCCATGGCAGGACCTCCTCCCAAACCATGGCCCACTGGGCAGGCGATGCAGCTCGAACCACTGGTGCGCCGCGTGCTCGCCCCCAACCCCTCGCCCTACACCTACACAGGGACGCAGTCCTACATCGTCGGTATCGGCGATGGCTGCGCGGTGATCGATCCCGGCCCGGACGAGAAGGACCACCTGCTCGCGCTCGATGCCGCGATCGGCGAGGAACACGTCTGCGCGATCATGTGCACGCATACCCACCGCGACCATTCGCCCGCAGCGAAGACGCTCGCCGCGCGCACCGGCGCGCCGATCGTCGGCTGCGCGCCGCTGGTGCTCGACGATAGCGGTCCGCGCGCCGATGCCTCGTTCGACCGCACCTATGAACCCGACAGGGTCATGGAAGATGGCGAACAGATGACCGGCCCCGGCTGGACGCTGACCGCGGTTGCCACGCCCGGACACGTGTCGAACCACCTCTGCTTCGCGCTGGAGGAAAGCGGCGCGCTGTTCACCGGCGACCATATCATGGGCTGGTCGACCAGCGTCGTGATCCCGCCCGATGGGGACATGGGCGACTATATGAAGAGCCTCGAGCGGCTTTATGCGCGCGAGGACCGGGTGTTCTACCCTGCCCATGGCGAGGCAGTCGACAAGCCGCGCCAGCTGGTGCGCGGGATGATCGGCCACCGTCGTCAGCGCGAGAGCCAGATCGTCCGGCTGCTGAGCGAAGGGCCGCATGAAGCGAGCGACTTCGTGCCCAAGATGTACAAGGGGCTCGACCCCAAGCTGCACAAGGCCGCCGAAATGTCGGTGACCGCGCATCTGATCGATCTGGAACAGCGCGGCCTCGTCGCCCGTTCGGGCAAGACATGGCAGACGATCTGAAACGAAGCGAGCGCACGGTCGCACCTGAAGTCCAGCAGGACCGCCCGCTCGCGCGCGTCCAGGCGGTGCCGTGGCTGATCGTCATCGTTCTGCTCGCGGCAGTCGCGTGGCTCGGCTGGCGCGCGTTTTTCTACCAAGAGGAAGGCGACCCGGTGGGAAGCGCGATGCTGGCGTTCGAGAAGCAGAATTCGCTGACCGTCTTTTCCAGCCGCTTCGAGGTCGTTGCCGAGAGCGTCGACCGGCGCGGCGTGCTGAATATCGACCTGCTCGAAAGCCGGCAGGCGGCGATCATTCCCGCGACGGTCGAATACCGCCTCGACCTGTCGACCATGGACCGCGACCGGTTCGCCTGGGACGCGGAAAGCGAAACCCTTTCCGTGGTGCTGCCGGCGCTGCGCATCTCGCGGCCCAATCTCGATGAGGCGGCGCAGACAACCTTCACCGAAGGCACCTATGTCACTCGCGATGCCAGCACCGACCTCGCGCGCAACAATTCGCAGCAGGCGGAGCGTAAGGCCGCCGCCTTCGCCAAGAACCCCGAAGTCCTCGCGCTGGCACGGCAGGCCGCAAAGGATGCGGTGCGACAGAATCTCGCCATTCCGTTACAGATTGCCGGCTATGGCGATGTGACGGTCGCAGTGCGGTTCGACGGGGAAGCCCCGCCCGGAAATTGACGCTCCGCGAACCGCCGGGTAGCTTCCTCCAAAAATAGCCAGGTCGCGTTATTGGAGGAGATACGGGATCATGGCGACCATTCATCCGCCGCATGTCACAGCGCCGCGCGAACAGACGCGGTTTTTCTTTGTCATGGCTTTGGTCATGGCGCTGGTGATCGTGGGCGGCTTTACCCTCCAGCTGGCGATGGGCCGGTCCAGTTTCGCAGTCCCTGCCGCCTATCACCTGCATGCCGCGGTCTTCATGGGCTGGATCGGGATCTACCTGACACAGCACGTCACCGCACTGCGCGGGCAATGGGCATTGCATGCCGGTTTCGGCCGGATCGCCTATCTCTGGATCCCGCTGATGCTGGTCTTCGGCAGCGTGCTGATGGTGGTGGTCGCGCGGCGCACCGGCGGGCCCTTCTTCTTCCACGTGAGCGAGTTCCTGTGGAGCAATATGATGCTGCTGTGGTGCTTCGGCGGCCTTGCCTTCTGGGCGCTGCGCCGGCGGCGCTACACCGGCTGGCACAGGCGCTTGATGCTGTGCGCCATGGCGATCCTGACCGGACCCGGTCTCGGCCGGATCCTGCCTCTGCCGCTGATGATCCCGCATGCCTGGACGATCACCACGCTGGCTACGATGGTGTTTCCCGTGATCGGCATGATCGCCGACAAGCGCGCCAACGAACGCGTGCATCCCGCCTATCTGTGGGGCCTCGGCATCTACGCCGCCGTGTTCGTCCTGTCGTTGCTGCTCGCCCATTCCGAACCGGGCATGGCAATTACCCGCAGCGTCATCGCGGACACGCCGGGCGAACTGCGTCCGATGGAGGCGTTTCTGCCCCCCGGCTTCACAATGTAGGAACGCCCTCGCCTTCCGGGCCGTTCGGTCTATAAGCGCCCCAAACGTAGCAGACGGGACCCCACATGACCGCACAGACCGACCTGCCGACCGGCCAGGACCTGCTCGCCGAGATCAATCGCCTCCGCAAGGAGAAGAACGCGATCATTCTCGCGCATTACTACCAGACTGCCGATATCCAAGACCTTGCCGATTTCGTTGGCGACAGTCTGGAACTGAGCAAGAAGGCCGCCGAAACCGATGCCGATGTCATCGCCTTCTGCGGCGTGAAGTTCATGGCCGATACGGCCAAGATCCTCAGCCCCGAAAAGATCGTGGTGCTGCCCGACATGGACGCGGGCTGCAGCCTCGAGGACAGCTGCCCGCCGGACAAGTTCAGGGCGTTCCGCGAAGCGCATCCCGACCATATCGCGCTGACCTACATCAATTGCTCGACCGAAGTGAAAGCGCTCAGCGACGTGATCGTCACCAGCTCCAGCGCGGAAACGATCATCAGCCAGATCCCCGAAGACCAGAAGATCATCTTCGGACCCGACCGGCACCTGGGCGGCTATATGAGCCGCAAGTTCAACCGCGAGATGCTGCTGTGGCCGGGCGTGTGCATCGTCCACGAGGCCTTCAGCGAGACCGAGCTTCTGAAGCTCAAGGCGCAGCATCCCGATGCCCCAGTCGCCGCGCACCCCGAATGTCCGCCGACCATCGTCGATCATGCCGATTATGTCGGTTCGACCAGCGGCATATTGCAGTTCGCGGAAACCTTCGAGGGCGATACGCTGATCGTGGCGACCGAGCCGCACATCATGCACCAGATGGAAAAGGCGTTGCCCAACAAGACCTTCATCGGCGCGCCCGGTGCGGACGGCAATTGCAGCTGCAACATCTGCCCGTACATGGCGCTCAACACGATGGAAAAGCTCTACGCCTGCCTGCGTGATCTCGAACCGCGGATCGAGATCGAGGAAGGGCTGCGCCTCAAGGCCAAGCAGAGCCTCGACCGCATGCTCGAAATGGCCAGCGGCACGATCGGCAAGGGCGATCTGGGCAAGGTCTGAACACACCTCAGGGAGAGAATTGATGGTCGCACGTCTGGCGCTTGCCGCCGCGCTCGTTTTCGCCGCCGCACCGATCGCGGCGCAGAAGAGCGATGCGGAGGATCCGTATATCTGGCTCGAGGAAATCCAGGGCGAGCGCGCGCTGACCAAGGTCGACCAGTGGAATGCCGATACCGAGGCGGTGCTGACCGCGCAGGCCGAATATCCGCTGGCCAAGGCCTGGGCCAGGCAGATCCTCGACGATACGCGGCAGATCGCGATGCCCGATGCGATCATGGGCGACCAGGTTACGAATCTGTGGCGCGACGCGGACAATCCGCGCGGGTTGTGGCGCACCGCGACGCTGCAGAGCTATCTGGCGGGCGCCCCCGAATGGCGCACACTCATCGATGTCGACCAGCTTGGCGAGGACGAGGGCCAGAGCTGGGTGTGGCACGGCGCCAACTGCCTTGCGCCCGAATACACCCGCTGCCTTGTCTCGCTCAGCCCGGGCGGCACCGATGCCGACGTGGTCCGCGAGTTCGACATCTCGACCGGCGCTTTTGTCGAAGGCGGGTTCACCCTGCCCGAAGCCAAGTCGAACGTCGTTTGGTATGATGAGAACACGCTGTTCGTCGGCACCGACGAAGGCGCCGGATCGCTGACCAATTCGGGCTATCCGCGCCTTGTGAAGCTATGGGAGCGCGGAACCGATTTTGCGCAAGCCCGGCTGATTGCCGAGGGCGAACAGACCGATATCAGCATGAACGGTTTCTCGGTGCTCGACGGAGAGACCCGCTACCGTTTCGTGCGCCGCGGCCCCAGCTTCTGGACCAGCGAATATGCGCTGGTGACCGACAATGGCGACACCGTCCCGCTGCCACTGCCCGAGGATGCCGAGTTCGAGGCGGTGCTTGGCGGCTTTGTGATCGGCAAGCTCAATTCCCCGATGGAAACATCTGCGGGCACCGAACAGCCCGGCGCACTGCTCGCCTGGTCGCTCGACGACGTGCTCGACGGGGGCGATCCGCAGCCCTTTGCGGTCTTCCGTCCGAGCGAAACGCAGGCGGTCGAACAGGTCGCGGCGTCGGAAAACAAGCTATGGGTCAAGGTGCTCGACGATGTGTCGGGCAAGCTCATCGAGCTGACACCCGACGCCGCCGGCTGGACCGGGCGCGCAATGGACCTGCCCACCAACAGCACGATCCAGATCGCCGAGACCAGCGGCACGGGTGACACCGCTTTCGTCACCGTGGAAAGCATGCTGACCCCGCCCACGCTCTATGCCGTGCCGAGCGAGGGCGAGCCCGTCGCCATCGCGAGCGAGCCGGCACAGTTCGATGCGAGCAAGTTCAGCGTCGAGCAGAAGTTTGCCACGTCGAAAGACGGCACCAAGGTGCCCTATTACCTCGTCCGTCCCGCAGGCGCCGAAGGGCCGCTGCCCACGCTGATCCACGCCTATGGCGGATTCCGCGCGGCGCAGACACCCAAATACCTTACCGCCGAACCCTATCGCAGTGGGCCGCTTGGCCTGTTCTGGGTCGAAAGCGGCAATGCCTATGTCCTCGCCAATATCCGTGGCGGCGGTGAATACGGGCCGCGCTGGCACGAAGACGCGCTGCGCGAAAAACGCCAGAACAGCTTCGACGATTTCCATGCGGTGGCCGACGATCTCGTCGCCAACCGGCTGGCTTCCCCGGGCCGCATCGCCGCTTCGGGCCGCTCGAACGGCGGCGTGCTGGTCGGCGCGGTCGCGAACCAGCGCCCCGATCTATACGGCGCGATCATTTCGGGCAGCCCGCTGATCGATATGAAGCGCTACAACAAGCTGCTCGCAGGCGCATCGTGGATGGCCGAATACGGCAATCCCGACGTACCGGCGGACTGGGCCTTCATGCGCGAATGGTCGCCCTACCAGAACATGCGCGATACGCCGGACGTCCCCGCGGCGTTCTACTATCTCTCGACGCTCGACGACCGCGTGCACCCCGGCCACGCGCGCAAGGCGGCGGCCAAGCACGAAGCCTGGGGCCAGACCTTCTATTATCACGAGTACCGCGAGGGCGGCCATTCGGTCGGATCGGACCATGAAGAAGACGCGAAGCGCGCGGCATTGCTGCTCGCTTATCTCAACCGCGAGATCGGGACGGGCGCGCAGTAAGGCACGCATTCCGGGCTGGCGCGTTACTGTCCCTGTCCTTTAGGATAGGGGCGTCCGCTATGAGAAGGAACGGCATTTGGCCGCCAAGGGCCCGTTTCGCGGCATCTCGCAATATGTGATCCACCGGCTGGTGGCCAATTACTGGTCGCTGCCGCTGATCGCCGTGTTCGGAGCCCCGCTGCTGGGTGCGGCGGTCCTGTGGGCGGACCGCGCCTTTGCCGGGGAATGGCTGTTCGAGCGCGGAGTCACCCTGCTCGTCGCCGGCGATGCGGCGCAGGACCTCGCGATCGCGATTGTCGGGGTGAACGCGGCGCTGCTGACGCTCTACTGGTCGGTCACGCTGATCGTGTTGACGCTGGCCACGGCCAATCTGGGCGTACGGCTGGTCGATCGCTGGCTCGACAAGGTGCTTACCCGTGTCTCGGTTGCCGGGCTGACCTTCTGCCTCGTCTTCTCGATCGTGGTGCTGTCGCGGATCGATCCCGAAGCAAGCCTTGCCGCATTGCCGCACTTCGCGCTGGCGGTGCTGTTCGCGCTCGAACTGGTCAACATCGCCATGCTGGGCGTGGCAATCCACGATCTGGGGCGTACGATGTTCGTCGACCGCTCGATCGCGCATCTTGGTACCGAAGCGTCGAGCATTGCCATCCCGGTCGTGGCGGCAGAACCTTTCGCGGGCGAATGGCGCTTCGCCCTGCCCGCCCCGCGCGAAGGCTATGTCGAGGGAATGGACCTCGAGCGGTTGCGCAAGCGCCTGGCCTCGCACGAAGGGCAGGTCCGCTTCTGCGCGGCCCCGGGCCAGCATGTCCTGAAGGGCGAACCGCTGGTCCAGTTCGAATATGAACCCCGCAAGACCAAACCCGTCCTGCGCACCGTGGCAATCGGCGATTTTCGTTCCAGCGTGCAGTCGACGGTCTATCAGGTCCGGCTGCTGGTCGAAGTGGCCAGCCGCGCCCTCTCGCCCGGGATCAACGATTTCTACACCGCGCTGGCTTGCGCTGACCAGCTCGCCGCCGCGATGGCGGGCCATGCGCAAACTTGGGTCGATGACGGGCTGGTCGCAATGTACGAACACGATCCCCGGTTCGAACTGCCGGGGCAGGATTTCCGCGGGCTGTTCGAAGGCCCTCTCAAGGCGTTTCGCCAGGCCGCCGCCGATTATCCTTCGGTCTCGATACGGATCATCGAAAATCTCGCGCGGTTGAGAACGCTGCTGGCCGGACAGGGCTGCCCGGGCGCGCTGCTGCAGTTCTTCCAGACATGCGCAGCGGAAATGCACGCCCATGCCCGCGCCAATGCCGAACACGATTCCGACCGGGCGGACATCGATCGTGCTTTCGACAAGTGCCTGCTTGCGGTAGCCGGCGAAGCATGATCGCACGGCTGCGCAAATTCTGGCACGACATCAATGCCAGCTACTGGTTCCTGCCGGCGCTCTTTTCGATCGTCTGTGTGGCACTGGCGCTTGGTACGATCTGGCTCGACCGCAGCGGATGGGCCGATTTCCTCAACGACGTGGATTGGCTCGAACCGGCGCGCCCCGACGGGGCGAGCAACATCCTGACGGTCATCGCCGGGTCGATGATCGGGGTCGCATCGACCGTGTTCTCGATCACCATCGCCGCAGTCGCTTATGCCAGCGGCAATTACGGCCCGCGCCTGCTGACCAATTTCATGGAAGACCGCGGCAACCAGTTCAGCCTGGCGACCTTCATCGGCACATTCGTTTATGCCATCACCGTGCTGCGCAGCGTGCGGGCGGAAGACGAGGTGGCGACCAATCTGGAAGACGCCGCCGCAACCGCGCTGCCGGGCTTCGTCCCGCAGCTGTCGCTGCTGGTCGCCTTCGGCCTGATGGCACTTTCGGTCGCGGTCCTCGTCTATTTCCTCAACCACATTCCTGCCTCGATCCGCATCAACACGGTCCTGAAGGACATCGGCGCGCGCCTGCTGACCGATATCGAGGCGCGGTTTCCCGATCCCAACACCGGCCAGCGCGCCGGGACGGCGCCCGACGGCAGCCCGATAACCGCGCGCGAAACGGGATACGTACAAGCGATTTCCTTCTCGCGGCTCGAACGGATCGCGCAGCGCGAGAACGGCAAGCTCAAGCTGGCCGTCCGCACGGGGGACTTCGTCCACCCCAAGGTCGTGATCGCCTATTGGGCGGACATGGATGTGGTCGAGGATTGCCCCGACGCGGATGTCCGCGAATGCTTCACGCTGGGCAGCATGCGTACGCCGAGCCAGGACATGCAGTTCCTGATCGACGAATTGGTGGAAATCGGCTTGCGCGCGCTCTCGCCCGGGATCAACGATCCCTTCACTGCCGTAACCGCGGTTCACTGGCTCGGCGCGGCGACGGCCGAACTGGGACGGCGGGACCTCACGCGCAGCTATGCCAGCAATGGCGAAGAGCCGCGCGTGGTCCTGCTCGAGGACGATTTCGAACATTTCGTCAGCCGCGGTTTCGGCGCGATGCGCGGCGGGCTGGCCAACAACCGGATCGCCGCCCAGGTCGCGTTCGAGGCGATGGTCGATGCGGCGTCCACGCTCGATGACGAGACGCGGCGCGAAACCCTCGCCCGCGAAGGCAACCTACTGATGCTGCAGGCGCGCGAGCATCTGGTCGGCCCCGAGCTCGACATGGTGGAGGCGCGTTACCAACGCTTCCTCCAGGATATCGAGCGCTAGCGCACCCGCGGCTTGCGCTTCGCCCGCGCCAGCACCAGCGCCGTACCGACAAGCACCATGCCGACCACATCGAGCGGCACCAGCGTTTCGCCAAAAACGAGCCAGCCGACGAGGGCAGCCAGCGCGGGCTGGGTCAGCAAGGCCATGCCGATGTTCAGCGGCGGAAAATGCCCGAGCGCGAAGACCAGCAGGCCCTGCCCGACGATCTGGCTGCTCAGCGCCAGGATCAGCACGGGGCCCCAACCCGCCGTGCCCGGCCACACCGGCTCACCTGCCACCAGCGCAATTCCGAGCAGTATCGGTGCCGCTGCGAGGCTGACCAGGAGCAGGACCGTCCACTGCCCCAGCTGCGCCCGCGCGCGCTGGGCCGGAAGCAGGTAGAAAGCGTAGAACACGCCCGCGAGCAGGCAGAACAAATCGCCCGCGAAGCTGGTCGGCGAGATCTCGAGGCTGCGGCCCAGCAGTATGCCGGCCCCCGCCAACGCGGCAAATACACCGATGCCTTCCTGGCCCGTCGGCGCCCGCCGCGCCGCGACCAGGCCCCAGATCATCAGGATCACGCTGCCCGAATTGCCGAACAGCGTGGCGTTGGCGAGCCGGGTCTGCTCGATCCCGACATGCCAGCTGGCAAGATCGACTGCGAAGAACGCGCCCGCCAGCAGGCAGAGCAGCGCCAGGCCGCGATCGAGCGCCAGCGGTGAACGCCCCCGCCACGCCAGCAGGGCGAGCAGCGGGATCGGCAGCAGCAGGCGCCAGAATCCGGCCGACACCGGCCCAGTGTCCGCCAGCCGCACGAGCCAGGGCCCCAGCGCCAGCGCGACATTGCCGGCGATCAGTGCCGCGAAGTGCCATGCGCTCGCCTGATAGCCATTCTTGTCGCGGGGAGCGGTTGCGCTGGTCATTGGCCGCCCCTAGCTCTTTGATCCAAACGCGTCAGCAAGAAGGATTGCCCTGCATGCACGAAAGCCTGTTCCAACCGCTCACCATGGGCGCCCTCGAAACCCCGAACCGGATTTTCATGGCACCGCTCACGCGGGGGCGTTCGACCCAGCCGGGATCGGTGCCCAACGAGATGATGGCGACATATTACCGGCAGCGGGCAAGTGCCGGGCTGATCATTTCCGAAGCTACGGGGATCAGCGTCGAAGGACTGGGCTGGCCCGCCGCCCCCGGTATCTGGAGCGATGAACAGGTCGAGGGCTGGAAGCAGGTGACCCAGGCGGTCCACGATGAAGGCGGGCTGATCGTGCTGCAGATGTGGCACATGGGCCGGCTGGTGCATCCCGATTTCCTTGGCGGCAATCCGCCGGTTTCTGCCAGCGCGACGACCGCGCCAGGCCACGCACACACATTCGAAGGCCGCAAGGACTATGAACAGGCAAGAGCGGCCACCGTCGAGGACATCGCGCGCATCGTGGAGGACTACCGCAAGGCGGCCGAGAATGCGAAGAAGGCCGGCTTCGACGGTGTCCAGCTTCACGCCGCCAATGGCTATCTGATCGACCAGTTCCTGCGCGACAGCACCAATCTGCGCGAAGACGAATATGGCGGCAGCGCCGAAAACCGCACCCGGATCCTGCGCGAAGTGCTGACCGCGCTGATCGATGTATGGGGCAAGGACCGGGTCGGCGTCCGGCTGTCGCCCAATGGCGAAACGCAGGGCTGCGACGATAGCGATCCGGCAACCACCTTCGGCGCGGCCGCCAAGGTCGTCGAGGAACTCGGCGTGGCCTTTCTCGAACTGCGCGAGCCCGGGCCCGACGGCACTTTCGGCAACACCGACGTGCCCAAGCAGAGCCCGCTGATCCGCAAGATCTACTCGGGAACCCTCGTTCTCAACAGCGACTATTCGGCCGCAGAGGCGGTGGCCGACATTGATGCGGGCCGCGCCGATGCGATCAGCTGGGGCCGCGATTTCATTGCCAATCCCGATCTGCCCGAGCGCTTCAAGCTGGGGGCGGACATCGCCCCGAATGTGGATGTCCCGCGCAGCTGGTATGGTAAGGGTCCACACGGATACATCGATTACCCTAAACTAACCGATGAGGATCAAGCTGCAGTGGGCTGATTTGCCCTTGGCGATAGTCTGGAGGTTCAATGCGATCGTGGATCCTGATCCCGGCAGAGAATGACAAGGCTATCGCCGCGGCCGCCGGATCGGGTGCGGGTGCCATCGTCATCGACCTCGCCCGTCCGCTGGCGCCCGGCTTGCAGGCTGCGGCCCGGATGGCGGCGAGCGCATGGCTGCGCGCGCATCGCGAACAGGTGGTCGCCGAACGCCGGTTCGAACGGTGGGCGCGCATTCCGGGGCTCGATACGGCGGACTGGCGCGAGGCGCTCGGCGCCGCGATGGAAGGGTCCCCGCATGGCATCGTGCTCGCCAATTGCCGCGGTGCCGAGGACATCCGCCAGCTGGCCTCGGTGCTCTACGAAATGGAAGACCGGCTGGGGCTGGCCGCCAACATCACGCGGATAATCCCCCAGCTCGGATCGCGTCCGGTCGATGCACTGGCGATCGGCCGGTTGGCGGACGATCTGCACCCGCGCGTGTCCGGGCTGACATGGGATGCGATCGGCCTCGCCCGGGCGATCGGCGCGCGGCGCCTGCGCGGCCCCGGCGGACGCTGGAGCGACCCGCTGGCCCATGTCCGGGCGCAGGTGGTCCTGATCGCGCATGCCCGCGGCATCGATGCGATCGAACATCCCTTCCGCGACGCGCAGGACGCCGATACCGGCCGCCGGGTGGCGGAAACAGCGCGGGCCGACGGCTTCACCGGCATGGTCGCGGTCCATCCCGCGCAGGTTCCCTGGATCAATTCCGCCTTCGCTCCGCTGGAAAGCGAGCTATCCGAAGCCTTCAGGATCGTTGCCGCCTTCCGCGCCGATCCCGATGCGCCGTTCCTGATGGTGGGAGACCGCCGGGTCGAACGGTCCGAGTTGCACCGCGCGAGGCGGTTGCTGGGCGAAGACTAGCCCTCGGGGCTATCCTGCCCTGCGTCGTCGGGCTGCGCCGGCACATCGTCCGCATCGTCAATCGGTTCGGCCACGGCAGGCGCGCTCGGAGCTTGATCCGCCGCGCCCGCACCCTGCGCGACGGCAGGCGCATCGGCCACCGGAGGCGATTGCGAACGCAGCCGGTCGAGCGGGATCATGTCGTCGCTGATCGTCCCGCCGAGCACCTCGCCCTTGGCGGCGCGGTCGGCCTCGTCGGCGTTTTCCTCGAGCGGGGCCTCGTCCTGACAGGCCGACAGGGCGAGCGGGCCAGCGACGAGCAGGACCAGCGAACGAAATCTCATGGCAGCGCGGAGCCCTTCCCTTCGAGCGCTTCGAGGAAATCACCGAAGCGCCGGTGCAATGCCTCATCGAATGCCGCAGGCGCAAGCGCGATTCCCAAACGCTCGAGACTGGTTACGCCGAAATCCTCGATGCCGCAGGGCACGATGCCGCCGAAATGGGCAAGATCGGGGGCCAGGTTTACCGAGAAGCCGTGCATCGTCACCCAGCGCCGCACGCGCACGCCGATGGCTCCGATCTTCGCCTCGCGCCCATCGATATCGCGCGTCCAGATGCCGATCCGGCCTTCGCTGCGCCAGCTGTCGACGCCGATATCCGCCAGTGTGGCGATCACCCAGCCTTCGAGCGAATGGACGAAACAGCGCACGTCGCGGCCGCGTTGCTTCAGGTCGAGCATGACATAGCCGATCCGCTGGCCCGGACCGTGATAGGTGTACCGTCCCCCGCGCCCCGCCTCGACGACATCGAACCGCGGATCGAGCAGTTCGGCGCCATCGGCACTGGTCCCGGCCGTATAGACCGGGGGATGTTCGAGCAGCCAGACCAGTTCCCCCGCTGCGTCTTCGGCGATCGCATGATTGCGCGCAGTCATGCTGTCGAGCGCGGCGCGGTAGTCGATCCGGCCAGGCTCGGCGCGCCATTCGACGGTTTCGGGTGAAGCAGTGGACATAGGCGATTGCGTGGCGACTGGCGGAACGCTTATCAAGGGGCAAACGGGAGTAGCGCTGCATGAAATTCAACCTCGATACCGCCTGGAAGGACGCCTCGCGATTGCTGTCGCGCAACCTGGGGCTGCTCGCGGTCGTCGCCGGGGTCTTCTTCTTCCTGCCCTATGCCGGTGTCGCCATGGCCCTGCCCGAGATGGGCGATCTGCAGGCCGCGCAGGCCAGCGGCAATTTCGACCTGATGGCAGCGGCCGCAAGCGATCTGTACGCCAGCTATTGGTGGCTGTTCCTGGTCCTCGCGATCATCCAGGGGATCGGCCTTCTGGCCATGCTCGCGCTGGTCCGGCAGCGCGCCAATCCCACGGTGGGCGAGGCGCTGGCCGCAGGCGGGCGGTCGGTGCTCAGCTATATTGCCGCGCAACTGCTGCAGGTGGCGCTGATCGTCTTCGTCGCCGTCCTGCTGACCGCGATCGGCGCATTAACCGGGTTGCAGGCGCTCGCGGTGCTTGGCGGTATCGTCGCCTTCGTCGTCACTTGCTATATCGTGGTCAAGCTGTCGCTGGTCGCGCCGGTCATCGCGATCGAGGGTGAACGCAATCCGGTCCGGGCGCTCAGGCGGTCCTGGAAGCTTACCCGCGGGCAAAGCTTCCGCCTGTTCCTGTTCTACCTGCTGCTGCTGGTCGCCTTCATGGTGCTGTCTGTGGTCATCACGCTGGTGCTGGGCCTGCCCTTCGCGCTGGCCGGGGAACAGGCCGCGCTGCTTGGCGAGGGCGTGCTTTCGGGGCTGGTAAATGCCGTGATGGTGGTGGTGGCGGTGTGCGTGCTGGCTGCGATGCACACGCAGCTGGCCCGGCTGGGCCATGAACGGACGCCGTCAGCCGACGGCTAGTCGGCGGGGTCTTTCCAGCCCCAGAACAGCTGGCACGGCAGGACATTCCAGAATTCGAACCCGCGATCGATCCGGCGGAAATGCTTGGCCATGAAATCGCGTGCCTTGGCCGAGAACTGATAGACGAGGAACGCCCCGCCCGGACGGATCACGTCATGGGTGGCCTTGGCGATTGCAGGTCCGACGCCATCGGGCAGGGTCGAGAACGGCAGGCCGGAAAGGACATAGTCGGCGCCGTCATGGCCGTGCGCCCTGACGATTTCGACCACGTCGGCTGCCGAGCCGTGCACCGCGTGGAAACGGCTGTCGCGGAAGTGCTTGCGCAGATAGTCGATGTACAGCGAATTGGTGTCGATCACGATCAGCGTGCCATCGCGCCGCAAGCGGTCGAGCACGGGTTGGCAGAAGGTCCCCACTCCCGGGCCGTATTCGACAAACACCTCGCAGCGGTCCCAGTCGACCGGCGCCAGCATCTTGCGGATGGTGAAGCGCGAAGAGGGAATGATCGACCCGACCATCCGCGGTTCTTCGATGAACCCGCGAAAGAACACGCCCCACTGGCCGAAAGCCCGCGCGAGCCGTTTGCGCATGTTCGGCCGCGCGATCACGCCAGCGCCCTGATGTCCGGTCAAAATTGCCAACCCTATGACAGTTCGATGAAGCCGCCGGTTTGCCAGTCCCGCTAGTCCATTGCAAGGATGCGGGCGCGCGCCTACCGCTGGTGCCGATGGCCGATATCGATCCCGCCCGCCCGCTGACGGAGCCGCCTGCCGAACGCGCGCGCGCCATCCCGCGGGGACGTATGGCGTTGCTGTTCGCCGTGATGCTGACCACCGCTGCTGGCAATACGGCGATGCAGTCGGTGATGCCTTCGATCGGCACATCGCTGGGCGTGGACGACGTTTGGATCAGCCTGGCCTACAGCTGGTCGGCGCTGCTGTGGGTGGTGTGCGCACCGTTCTGGGCGCGGAAATCGGACCAGCGCGGACGCAAGGCGATGATGGCGCTCGGGATGCTCGGTTTCATCGCCAGCTTCGTCCTGTGCGGATTGATCCTGTGGCTGGGCCTGGCGGGCATCTTCCCCGCGCTCTGGTGCCTCCTGCTGTTTGCTGCGGCGCGCAGCCTCTATGGCGGTTTCGGCAGCGCCGCCCCGCCGGCAGTGCAGGCCTATGTCGCCAGCCGGACGCCGCGCGCCGAACGCACGCAGGCGCTGTCGCTGATTGCGTCGAGTTTCGGGCTGGGCACGGTCATCGGCCCCGCCCTTGCCCCATTGATGGTCCTGCCCGTGGTCGGGCTGGCCGGGCCGTTCCTGGTGTTTGCGCTGATCGGCGCGATCACACTGGTCGCCGTGCGGTGGCGGCTGCCCAATGACGAGCCGCAATTCCCGGCGCGCGGCACCGCCTACGAATCGCCCCATTCGGGCAGTCCGTCCAACGAAGTCGGCAAGGACGAGAGCGACGAAGACGATGCGGTCGGGGCCGAGCCGGGCAAGCTGCGCTGGTTCGAACCGCGGCTGCGGCCGTGGGTCGTATCGGGCCTTCTCGGCGGCCATGCCCAGGCGATGGTGCTCGGGATCGCGGGCTTTCTCGTGCTCGACCGCCTGGGCCTGCGCGGCGACCCCGCTGCGGGGGCGGGCCCCGTGGGGCTGGTGCTGATGGCCGGTGCCATTGCCACGCTGCTGGCGCAATGGGGCCTGATCCCGCGCCTCGACCTCGGCCCGCGCGCCGCATCGTTATGGGGCATTGCCATCGCTGCGGTGGGGACTGTGGTGCTCGGCCTCGGACAGACGATCCACACCATCGCGCTGGGCTATTCGATCGCCTCGCTCGGCTTCGGGCTGTTCCGTCCGGGGAACACCTCGGGCACTTCGCTGGCCGTCAGCCGCGCGGAACAGGGGCAGGCTGGCGGGGTGACCGCTTCCGTTGCGGGGGCGAGCTTCATCTATGCCCCCGCGCTCGGCGTGTGGCTGTACAACCATTCGGATTGGCTGGGCTTCGGTTTGATCGTCAGCTTGTGCGCAATCGTTTTCGCCTATGGCTGGCTGGCCTTGCAGCCGGACGCCGCGCTCACCAGCGAACGCCGCTAGAGGATTTCCAGCACCCGGTCCTGCGGCCGGCACAGCCGCGCACCCTTCTCGGTTTCGACCAGCGGCCGTTCGATCAGGCTCGGTTCGGCTGCCATCGCCGCCAGAACGTCCTCGGCAGGTGCATCGACCAGCCCGCGTTCCTGCGCATCGGTCCCGCGTGTGCGCAGGCCTTCGTTGGGAGTGATGCCGGCATCGCGATAGAGCTGCCGCAGCTTGTCCGCAGTGGGCGGGTGCTTGAGATACTCGATCACTTCCACCTCGAGCCGCGACAGGTTTTCCAGGATGGCCAGCGTCTTGCGCGAGGTGCCGCATTTCGGGTTGTGCCAGATTGTCGCTTTCATCGAATGGATCTCCTTTTCGCACAGCTGGCTAATCGAGCTGCGCGGGGGAGAAAAGGGCACAAAACCGATCCCGCCTCATTTTCCGTCTTGCGAATGAGAGTGATTCTCAATATCAGCTCGCCGCATACCAACGCACACCACAGGGGATATGATGAGATCGACACTCGAACCGGCCACGCGCATTTTTGGCGCGCCCGTCAGGAACCGCAGCGCTGGCTGGAAAACGGGATCGGCCCTCGCCGCACTGGCTGCTGCCTGCACGCCCGCAGCGGCGCTGGCGGCGGATGAGGCAGTCACGGAAAATGACGAACAGATCGTTGTCACGGCGACCCGCATTCCGCTGCAGATTGCGGACGCCCCGGCGACGGTAACCGTGATCGACGACGAGCAGATCGCCGACGAACTCGCCGCCGACATCAAGGACCTCGTGCGCTACGAACCCGGCGTTTCGGTGCGCCGCGCACCGGCCCGCTTCGGTGCCGCGCTCGGCGCGACCGGGCGTGCACGGAACGAAGACTTCATCATCCGCGGCATCGGCGGGAACCGGGTGCTCATCCAGGTCGATGGCATCCGCAGCCCCCAGGGCTTTTCCTTCGGCGCGCAGGATGCGGGGCGCGGCGGGTACACCGATGTAAGCCTCGTCAAATCGGTCGAGATCCTGCGCGGTCCGGCTTCCGCACTTTACGGCAGCGACGGACTGGCCGGCGCGATTAGCTTCACCACCAGCGACCCGGTCGATCTCATCGAACCCGGCAGCCGGTTCGGCGGATTTGTCCGTACCTCCTATTCGAGCGCCGATGAGGAGTTCACCGAGACCGCGGCGCTTGCCGGCATCTTCGGCGATGTCTCGGCGATGCTGTCCTACACCCGCCGCGACTTCCAGGAACTGGAAAACCGCGGCGAAATCGGCGGCCTCGGCAGCTCGCGCACGCTGCCCAACCCGCAGGACGGGACCTCCGACGCATTTCTCGGCAAGCTGGTGTGGGACACCGGCGCGCACCGGGTGCGGCTGACGGCCGAATATCTCGAGACCGAAGTCGCCACTGATATCCTGTCGGGCCAGGGTCCGGCGTTCCTCTTCGGCCCCTTCCCCAGCTGGATCGTCGACGATCTGACCGCGCTCGACACCACTGAACGCGGGCGCGTCTCGCTCGACTGGACCTATGCCGGTGAAGGCGTCATCGATTACGCGCATGCTGCGGCCTATTATCAGGACGGGCAGGACGTGCAGTTCACCGATGAGGACCGCTCGCCCGTCGGCGCCACCCCGCGCCCCGATCGCGAACGGCTGAACACGTTCGAGAACGAAGTCTACGGCGCCTCGGCAGAAGCGCGCAGCGTCTTCGGCAGCGACGCCTTCCGCACCACGCTGGCCTTCGGCGGCGATATCAGCTGGACCCGGCAGGAAGGCCTGCGCGACGGCACCGAACCGCCCTTCGGCGAAGTCTTCCCGACCCGCGCCTTTCCCGCGACCGACTTCATGCTGGGCGGGCTGTTCCTGGCGAGCGAATTCACCTTTTTCGATGGCGCGCTGACGGTCTTTCCCGCGCTGCGGTACGATTTTTACGATCTCGACCCGACGGACGATCCGCTGTTGCCCGAATTCGCGGGATCGGCGCAAAGCGATGATCGCCTGTCGCCCAAGCTGGGCGTGACGGTCAAGCTGGCGAACGACGTCCTGCTCTACGCCAATTACGCGCAGGGCTTCCGCGCGCCGACACCGTACCAGGTGAACAACTTCTTCGAGAACCTGGCCTATGGCTACACCTCGCTGCCCAATCCGGACTTGGGCCCCGAAACCAGCGAGAGCTGGGAGGGCGGGATCAAGTTCTCGACCGAGGCAGTGTCGCTGCAGCTTGCCGCCTTCACTGCCGACTATGACGACTTCATCAGCCAGCAGGTGGTCGGCGGTTCGTTCACCCCGATGGATCCGGCACAGTACCAGTTCGTCAATTACGATGCGGTCGCCATCGAGGGCGTCGAGGCCAAGGCGAATTTCCGCATGGGCAACGGCTTCTACAGCCGCTTCGCAATCGCCTATGCCGATGGCGACATTCTCTCGCCGGGTCAGGCCCCCGTCCCGCTCGACACGATCGACCCGCTCAACCTGGTTCTGGGAATCGGCTATCGCGAGCCGCAGGGCCGCTTCGGCGGCGAGCTGATCGCGACGCATCACGCACGCAAGCCGCTCGACGAGACCGACGGCGGCTATCGCCCCGATGCCTTCACCATCCTCGACGCCACGGCCTTCTTCGCCGTGACCGACGCGCTCAAACTGCGGGCGGGCATCTTCAACATCTTCGACGAGAAATACGCCTACTGGCAGGACGTCAGGGGTCTCTCGGCCACTTCCACCACGACCGATGCCTATACCCGGCCCGGCCGCAATGCGAGCGTTTCGCTCAGCTTCCAGTTCTGAGGGAGGACACCATGACCAACGTACGAACTTTCTTCCGCACCGCCCTTCTCGCCACCGCGCTCGTCGCCGCCCCCGCATTGGCCGACGGCCCGATCGCGGACCGCGGCGAAGCGGTCGAGAACGCGCAATTCGAGCGCGACCGCGAAACCATCCTGAGCATGGCAGGCGATTACAAGGTCCGCTTCGACATGCAGGAATCGACCCCGTGGATGACGGGCTACGAACCACTCGACCGCAAGATTTCGGGCGGGCACGAATCGGTCCGCGTGGTCGAGGATACCGGCACCAGGATCGTCCTCCAGCACCTGCTCGTCGTGGGCGAGGAAGGCGAGGAATTCGTCATCAAGCACTGGCGCCAGGACTGGGAATACGAGCCCGAAAAAATCCTCGCCTATACCGGCCCCAACAGCTGGGAATGGATGGAAATGCCCGAACGGCTGCGTAATGGTCGCTGGTCGCAGACGGTCTACCAGGTCGACGACAGCCCGCGCTATGCCGGGTGGGGCGAATGGCAGGACAGCCAGGGCATCCGCCGCTGGCGTTCGAACTGGACGTGGCGCCCGCTTGCCCGCCGCGATGCGGTGCGCGACCCGGTCTATGATCGCTATGCCTCGATCAACCGCCACCGGCTGGATCCATTGGCAGGACAACACCAAGATGATGCCCGATGGCTCCGCCGCGGAAGGCCTCACGCCGGTGGTTCAGGAATATGTCCTCAACACCTATGACGCCTTCGACGACTACAATGTCGCAGCGGCGGATGCCTATTGGGCGGACACTGCAAGCTACTGGAAAGCGGTTCGCGCCGAATGGGATGCGGTGGCGCAGGCGCGCGGCGGCATCACCATCGCCGAGGAAGCGCAGACCGGGACGGTGATCAGCGGCCGCCTGCTGACCATCGCGAACGAGATCCGGTCGGGCGATCTCGGCGAAGCGGCAGCGATTGCCGAAGCGCGCGAATTGATTCGCACGGCGACGGCCCCGGGGGCTACGGCGAATGCGGCAACCGCAGCCGGATACTGATGCGCTGAGGCAACACTATCGCAGGGCGGCACGGGTGAAAGCCGTGTCGCCCTGCGGGAAGACTACGGGATATCCCCGACTGCCCTTGCAAGTGCGAATACTTCTCAATAGCTGACCGGGGCAATTGAGACCTCTATCACTTGCGAGATCCGGATGCCCCATCTTCACCGCCGCACCGCCCTGCTTGCCGGTGCCGCCCTGCTCTTCCCCGCCGTGGCCCACGCCGACGACGACGTGCAGCCCGAGCGCAGTTACCTGCCGACCGATATCGTGGTCACGGGCAATGGCGAGTCGGACTACGGCACGCAGGACGGATCGAGCGCGACCAAGACCCCGACCCCGCTGATCGACGTACCGCAGGGCGTCAGCTATATCACCGAGGACCAGCTGGAAGACCAGTCGATCCGCCAGCTGAACGAAGCGCTGCGTTATGTCCCCGGCATCAGCATGGAGACCGGTGAAGGCCACCGCGACGAGGTGTTCATCCGCGGGCAGGAAAGCACCGCCGATTTCTACATCGACGGGCTGCGCGACGATGCGCAATACTACCGCTCGCTCTACAACATCGAACGCGTCGAAGTGCTCAAGGGCGCCAATGCGCTGATCTTCGGCCGCGGCGCCGGCGGCGGGGCGATCAACCGCGTCGCCAAGCGCGCGGAACTGAACGGCCAGGCAGTGTCGGGCGAAGCCAGCATCGACAGCTTCGGTGCCTTCGCGCTGCTGGCCGATGTCAACCAGCCGCTGTCCGGCAGCGCCGCGCTCCGGCTCAATGCCACCTATGAGGAATTCGACAGCCACCGCGACTTCTACGAAGGCCGCTTCTTCGGCATCTCGCCGACCCTGACGGCCGAGCTCGGCCCGCAGACCACGCTGGTCGCCAGCTACACCTATGACGACGACCGCCGCGTGACCGATCGGGGCGTGCCCTCGGTCGCCGGGACTGGCCCGCTGCGCGGCTACGAAGAAACCTTCTTCGGCGATCCCGGCTTCAACCAGGCCGAAGCGCAAGTGCATATCGGCCGCGTCCGGATCGAACACGAATTCGGCGGCGGGCTCAGCGCCAATGGCACGATCCAGTATGCCGATTACGACAAGGTCTATGCCAACATCCTGCCGAGCGGGCTCGACAGCACGGCCGATACCGTGTTCCTCGGCGGCTATCGGGACTATACCGACCGCGAAAACTGGATCGGCCAGGGCAATCTGGTCTGGCAGGCGGGCGGGGATACGCTTGAATCCACGCTGCTGCTGGGTTTCGAGGTCAGCCGGCAGGACACGCGCAACGGACGCGATACGGTCAGCTTCACCCGCGCCCCGGGAACCGGCGGGCTGGCTCCGAACGAGACACCCCTTGGCGAGACGATCTTTATCCCGCCCTACACGCTCGATGCAGGTGCGCGGCTGCGCGATTCGCAGCTGGAAACACTGAGTTTCTATTTGCAGGAGCAGCTCCAGATCGGTGACCATGTCGAACTGGTCGGCGGTCTTCGGTGGGACCGTTTCGACCTCGACACGCTCGATCTGGTGGGCGGCGTTGCGGGGGACCGGGTGGACGAGAAGGTCAGCCCGCGCTTCGGCGTGATCGTGAAGCCCAACCGCGACCTGTCGATCTACGCTTCCTATGCGGAAAGCTTCCTGCCGCAGGCGGGCGACCAGTTTCTCGTGCTCAGCCCGACCTCGGCGCAGTTCGAACCGGAAAAGTTCACCAATTACGAACTGGGCGTGAAATGGGCGCCGCTGGCCAAGGTCCTGGTGACTGCCGCGGTTTTCCGCCTCGACCGCAGCAAGACCCCCTTCACCGACAGCACCGGCGTAACCACCCTGACCGGTGAAAGCCGCGTCGAAGGGTTCGAGATCGGCGCGGTGGGCGAAATCACCGACTTCTGGAAAGCCAACATCGGCTACACCCATCTCGACGGCGAACTGCGCACGGCGAGCAGCTTCGGCCCCGCGGGCCAGCGCCTGCAGCAGACGCCCAAGCACCAGATCGCCGCGTGGAACCGCTTCGATGTTACCGAACAACTGGGCTTCGGCTTCGGCGTGATCCACCAGTCCGACCAGTTCGCGAGTTTCTCGAACACGGTCGAACTGCCGGGCTACTGGCGGGTCGATGCCGCGGCGTTCTACACGGTCCGCGATCGCCTGAGCCTGCAGCTCAACATCGAGAACCTGTTCGACGAAACCTATTACCCGAGCGCGCACGGCAACAACAACATCCAGCCCGCCGAACCCTTCAGCGCGCGGATCGGCGTGCGCTTCGCGCTCTAGTCGCGCGTCGCCGGGGCGCTGATCGCGGGAACTTCCCGCGCGGCGTCCCGGGCATCGATGCCGGGCGCGGGCGCGGCGCTGATCGTCTCCGCCCGCCGGGCCACCCGGCCGGCCCGCTCGATCGCGCGAACCAGCCGCGGATAGACCCCGCAGCGGCACAGATTGGGGATGGCCGCCTTTATTTCCGCTTCGCTCGGCGCGGCGGTCTTGGCCAGCAGCGCGCTGGCGGCCATCGCGATGCCGGGCGTGCAATAGCCGCACTGGATCGCCTGCTCGGCCACCAGCGCCTGCTGCACCGGGTGCGACCGATCGCGGCTGATCCCCTCGATCGTGGTGATGAAACGCCCTTCGGCCTCGGAAATGGTGATCAGGCACGATCGCAGCGCCTCGCCATCGACATGCACCATACAGGCGCCGCAATCCCCCTCGCCGCAACCATATTTGGTGCCGGTCAGATTGGCCGCATCGCGCAAAGCCCACAACAGGGGGGTATCGGGATCCATCAGGAAGCGCATCGGCTTCCCGTTCACGGTCATGCTGGTCATGCGCGGCGCGGCCTAGTGAGGCTTCAGTGTTTCCAGCTGTCGTCGATCTTCGACACGCGGCGCTTCCACGCTTCGAAATCGAACACGCCCGCGCCGCCCTGCGATTGCATCACCGACAGATCGCGCTGGTGCACATCGACGACTTCCTGCGAGATGACATTGGCTTCACCCTGGCTCAGCGTGGCGACCTGGATTTCGCAGGCGCGTTGCAGCGCCCACATTTTCACGAACATGCCCTGGATGGTCTTGTCCATGACCACAGGCCCGTGATTGCGCAGCATCAGGATCGAATTGTTGCCGAGGTTCTGGACCAGCCGCTCGCCTTCCTCGGCGCGAACGGTGACGCCTTCGAAATCGTGATAGCCGATCTGCCCCTGGAAATTGCAGGCATAGAAATTGGTCGGCAGCAATCCGTCCTTGTGGCTGCACACCGCCATCGTCGCGGTGGTGTGGACATGACAGATCGCATTGGCCCGCGCGCCCAGCTTCTCGTGGAAATAGGCATGCTGGGTGAAGCCCGCCTTGTTGACCATGTATTGCGACGGGCCGACATTGTTGCCCTCGACATCGATCTTGACGAGGTTCGACGCGGTAACCTCGTCATAGAGCAGGCCGAAGGGGTTGATGAGGAAGACGTTTTCCTCACCCGGGACGGCAACCGAGATATGGTTGTAGATGCTCTCGCCCCAGCCGAGGTGATCGAAGATGCGGTAACAGGCTGCCAGGTCCTGCCGCGCCTGCCATTCGGCATCGCTGCATTCGAAATCGCGGGTTTTCATCTGGGTGGCCATGGCTCGCTCTCTCCGTAAGCGGTTTCGTTTGAAGACCTGTATCGCACGCCCGAAGGCTTCTTCGCAAGCGCCCGAAGGCTTCTACGCGAGCGGGAAGAGTTCGCGCTAGGCAAGCGCGCGAGCGGGCGCTAACGCCCGCAGCGATGAGCGAGATGGCCAAATTAGCCAGCGGCAGTATCCGCGGCCATCTGGTGGGACAGACGCTGCCAATGGTCTTCGGCGTTGCGGCGATCATGTCGGTCGGCCTGATCGACGCCTATTTCATCGGCCAGCTCGGCGCGCAGGAACTCGCTGCGGTGAGTTTCATCTTCCCGATCACCATCGCGCTTTCGAGCCTCGGCGTCGGGGTCATGGTCGGCATCAATTCGGTGATCGCGCGCGCACTGGGCGAAGGCGATGCCGAACGCGCCGGCCGGCGGGCCAATTTCGGCGCGGTGTTCGCGCTTGCGACCGGGGTGGCGCTGGGCGCGATCCTTTACCTGCTGCTCGATCCGCTGTTCCGGCTGATGCAGGCATCCGAAGAGCTACTGCCGCTGATCGGCGAATACATGCGTCCCTATGCGCTCGGCCTGCCGGTCATGCTGCTCCAGATGGGGCTGAACGGCGTGCTGCGCGGCCAGGGCGAGGCGCGCAAGACCAGCTATGTCTCGCTGACCTATTCGGTGGCCAACTGGGCGCTCGACCCAATCCTGATAACGGGCGCTTTCGGGATCGGGGGCTTCGGCGTGGCGGGCGCGGCCTATGCGACGATCGCCGGGTTCTTCATCGCGATCCTTGTCGCCCTGTGGCTGATCAAGGGCGCGCGCCTGCAGATCAACCCCGCAGCGATCCGCGACTGCAACGTCGCGGAATCGAGCAAGGCCATCCTCTCGGTGGCCGGTCCGGCGGCGTTTTCCAACGCGATCAACCCGATCGGCCTCTCGGTACTCACCGCGCTGCTGGCCAGTCAGGGCGAGGCTGCAGTCGCCGGGTTCGGCGCGGCAGGGCGGTTGCAAAGCTTCGCAGTGGTGCCGCTGTTGGCGCTGTCGGGATCGATCGGGGCGATCGTCGGGCAGAACTGGGGCGCAGGGCACGCCGACCGCGCGCGCCGCGCCATGTGGTGGTCGGGCCTGTTCTGCGTCGGCTACGGCCTCGCAATCGCCGTGGTGCTGTTCTTCACCGGCGACTGGTTCGCGGATATCTTCACCGATGATCCGGCCGTGATCGAGGAGTTCTCGCGCTATCTGGCGATTTCGGTATGGGGCTATGCCGGCTTCGGCCTGCTGATTGTGGCCAATGGCGCGCTCAATGCGGTCGACAAGGCCGGACTTGCGCTGGCGCAAAGCGCGGCGCGGGTCTTCCTGGTCATGCTGCCGTTCGGCTGGGTGCTGCGCTCTGGCTGGGGTTCCTCGGCGATCTACGCAGCGGAGCTGGTCGCCAATCTCGCCGGCGGCGCGCTGGCCGCTTTCATCGTCTGGCGCGTGCTGCGGGCAGGCCCCGATCGAGGGCGTGAGGCTCAAACCAATACTTAACCATCATGGTCCATAGCCCTTCCGATCGTACGAGGGGCAATGATACATGGATGACCTGCTGGCGGACTTCGTCGCCGAAACTCGCGAGATGCTGGAAGCCAGCAGCGGCGAAATCGTCGCGTGGGAAGCCGATCCGTCCGATACGGCGCGGCTCGATACCATTTTTCGTTTCGTCCACACGGTTAAGGGAAACTGCGGCTTCTTCGACTTCCCGCAGCTCGAGAAGCTCAGCCATGCGGCGGAGGATGCCCTGTCCGAATGCCGCAGCGGACGCCGCGAACCCGACCGTGCGCTGGTATCGGCAGTGCTCGCGATAATCGACCGGATCGGCGTGATGACCGATTCGATCGAAGCCGGCGAGGAATGTTCAGCCGAAGGCGACGATGATTTGATCGCCGCGCTGCAACCGGGCGAGATCACCAGCGTCGTCGGCGAACCCAAGGCCGCGGCGCCGCAGCAGGCGGAACCCGCCGACGGCGAAGACGATGCCGCGCCCAAGGCCGCGCGCAGCAATGGCGTCCAGCGGTCGATCCGCCTGCCGACCGAATTGCTCGACGAGGTGATGAAGGGCGTGTCGGACATGGTCCTGGCGCGCAACGATCTAGCGCGCCGCCTGCGCGAGGCGGGCGAGCAACCGACGATCGACGGCCCCTTCGACCGGCTCAGCGCGATCCTCGCCGATGTTCGCAATGCAATCACCCGCATGCGCATGCAGCGGCTTGAACATCTGTTCGGCTCGCTCCCACGGCTGGTCCGCGATCTCTCGAACGAGCTTGGCAAGCAGGTCATGGTCGATTTCGAAGGCGGCGAAGTGGAGCTCGACCGCGAAATGGTCGAAATGGTCCGCGATCCGCTGACGCACATCATCCGCAACGCGATCGACCACGGGCTCGAAGGGCCGGGCGAACGCATCAAGGCCGACAAGCGCGAGATCGGTCTGCTGAAATTCGCCGCACGCCAGTCGGGCAACCGGATCACGCTGACGATCAGCGACGACGGGCGCGGCATCAATATCGAACGCCTGGCGACCAAGGCTGTCGCGGCGGGCATCTACAGCCAGGCCGAAGTCGATGCCATGTCGCAGCGGCGCAAGCATTACCTGATCTTCGAACCCGGCCTGTCGACGGCCGACGAGGTCAGTTCGGTGTCGGGCCGGGGCGTGGGAATGGACGTCGTGCGCGCAAACATCGAACGCGTGGGCGGGTCGATCGACGTCGCCAGCAAACCCGGCGAGGGCACGAGCTTCTATCTCAAGCTTCCGCTCACGCTCAGCATCATCGCCGCGCTGACCGTAGGCAGCGACGGGCAACGCTACGCCATTCCGCGCAGCTATGTCGAAGAGATCGTGTTCGGGTCGAGCGACCATATCGACTTCGCCGAAGCGGGCGATCGTCGTCTCATCACCTTCCGCGGGAAACGCGTGCCCTGCCTTTCGCTGGCCGAGATCCTCGGCACCCAGGCCGACGATGCAATGGACTGGGAAGCCAGCACGCTGGTGCTGGTGCGCCTTGCCAGCGACGATATCTTCGCGCTCGCCGTCGATCGGGTCTACGATCACGAAGACGTGGTGGTCAAACCGATCGCACCCGCGATCATGGACACCGGACTCTACGCTGGCACTACCCTGCTCGACGATGGCCGCCCGATGATGCTGCTCGACCTGCCCAGCATCGCGCAGAAGCACGAGCTCGTGAACGAGATGCGCAGCGCGACCCGCGTGCCCGAGGAAGAGACGGCCGAGCAGCGCAAGGCCCAGCCGATCATGCTCTTCACCGGGCTCGACGGTCGCCGGCGCGCCGTACGGCTCGAACTGGTCCGCCGCATCGACACCATCGCCCGCGAGGCGATCGATATCGAGGGCTCGCGCGTGCAGGCGGTCATCGACGGCGCGATCTACCCGCTTGCCGGCCTCGAACATGGTGAACTCACCGCGGACAGGTGCCGCCTGCTGCGCCTGTCCGATGGCGACAGCGAAATCGTCTACGCGGTCCGCGAGGTTCTCGATGCTGCCGAACTCGAGGGCGAGGTCATCCCATCGGATGCCGATGCCATGATCGAAGGCGTCGCGCTGATCGACGAGCGGCCCGTGCCGGTCATCGACGGCCATGCGCTGTTCGCGCGCCACAGCGGGGGCCAGCGCAAGGCCCCGCCCCTGTCGTGCCGCCTGCCCGCCGACAGCGACTGGGCGCGCACCATACTCGAGCCGCTGGTCGAAGCCGCTGGCTATCGCATTGCCGGTGACGGGGATGAAGAAAGCGACGTCGCGATCGAGCTGGCCGAAGCCCCGGCGGTGGCCGCGGGACCGGCGCGGCGCATCATCCGCCTGCGCCACGAACCCGATGCACCCGGCGACGGGGCGGACAGTATCTACCGCTATGATCGCGAAGCGCTCCTGAACGCGCTCAAACAGGCCCGGATGGGAGAAACAGCATGAACGACCTGCTGCTCATGTGCATGGTCGCGGGGCGCCGGGCGGCGATCCCCGCGATACGCGTCCAGTCGGTCATCGAGATCGAGGACATCACGCCGATTCCCGGGGCCCCCGCTTTCATCCGCGGCCTGACCGCGCTGCGGAGCCAGGCGTTGACCGTGATCGATTGCTCTGTCGCGCTGGGTTTCGAAACCGCCCCGGCGCCGCCCGACCAGCGGGCCGCGGTCGTCGAGATCGACGGCCATCTCTATGCCCTGCTGGTCGATGCTGCCTACGATGTCGGCGAAGCGCTGAGCGATCCGATCGAGGTGCCCGGCGGGTTCGGCGCCGGGTGGCAGGCGGCAACGCGCGGCATGGTCGAAACCGATGGCGGTCCCACGCTGCTGATCGATGTCGAAGCGCTCGTGTCCGGCCCGGTTTCGCAGGCGGCTTAAGCGATTGGTTACCCTCGGCCGCTACGAATGGCTGGCAAACACCAGAGGTCATTGAAATGAAATCCTGCCTAATCGTCGATGATTCGCGCGTCATCCGCAAGGTTTCGAGGCATATCCTCGAGACGCTCGGCTTCCAGGTCGAGGAAGCCGAAAACGGTCAGGAGGGACTAGACAAGTGTGCCGAGAGCATGCCCGACGTCGTTCTGCTCGATTGGAACATGCCGGTCATGACGGGCATCGAATTCATCACCCAGCTGCGCCAGCGCGAGGGGGGGGACAAGCCCAAGGTCGTGTTCTGCACCACGGAAAACGATGTCGCGCACATTCGCGAGGCGATCAATGCCGGGGCCGACGAATATGTCATGAAACCGTTCGATCACGAGACGCTGCAGATCAAGCTCCAGCTTGTCGGCATGGCCTGAAGGATCTGACATGGGCGCGCCCCTCCGTTCCGAAATACTGAAACCAGCCGGCACCGGGGGATTCTGCCCCGATCCGGTTCGCGTGATGATCGTCGATGATTCGCTGACCGTGCGCACGGTGTTCTCGCGCATGATCAAGCAGGAACGCGACATGTCGATCCTGGCGACTGCGAACAGCGCCGAAAGCGGCCTCGCGGAACTCGCCCAGGCAGCACCCGACGTGATGCTGCTCGATCTGGAAATGCCCGGCATGGGCGGGCTCGAGGCGTTGCCCCGGATCATGCAGGCGGCTCCGCAGACCAAGGTGCTGGTGATCTCTTCGCTGACGGCCGATGGCGCCGAGGCAACCGTCAAGGCGCTGTCGCTGGGCGCGGCGGACACCATGCTCAAGCCCCGCCCGGGAGGGTTCAACGAGGACTACAAGTCGAGCCTGCTGGGCAAGATCCGCGCGCTCAAGGGCCCTTCGGCCAGCGACGCAGCGGCTGCCGCGGACGGCGTCGCCGCGCCTGCCGAGGTGCAGCGCGTCGGCAAACCGCCGCAGATCGTCGCCATCGGCGCCTCGACCGGCGGCATCCATGCATTGAACCTGTTCCTGCGGCAGGTCCCGAAGAATTTCGACCTGCCGATCCTGGTTACGCAGCACCTCCCGCCCAGCTTTATTCCCGTATTCGCGCAGCAGCTGGAAATGGCCGCCGAACGCCCGGCGATCCTCGCCGACGAAGGGACGATGATCGAGCGCGGGAAGATCTACATCGCGCCCGGCCACGGACATCTGGTGGTCCGCAAGTCGGGCGGCCGCCGGGTTCTCGGCCTGGCCTATCATCCGGTGAAGAGCGGCTGCATGCCCTCGGTCGATCCGATGTTCGAAACACTGGCCGAAGTGTATGACGGCCATGTCGCCGGGGTCCTGCTTTCGGGGATGGGCCGCGACGGCACCGACGGCGCCCATTCGCTGCTGGCCGCCGGCGGCACCATGTATGCGCAGAATGCGGAAACCTGCGCGGTGTGGGGCATGCCGCGCGCGGTCACCGAAATGGGCCTGGCTGCTGCGGTCCTGCCGCCCGCCGAATTGGCCGACGCCTTGCTGGCCAATGCGGGAGCCGATGCATGGCGGTAGACGATGCTTCGCACCGCATCATCGGCGACCTGCTTGCACAGCGTACGGGACAGCAACTGACGGAAGGACGCCGCTGGCGGGTTTCCAGTGCATTGGCTGGCCTGTTCCGCGAATGCGGGATCGAGAATGTCGACCAGCTGGCGTGCATGCTCGAGCGACCCGGCGAACAGCAGCTGGCAACCCGCGTGGTCGAGGCCCTGCTGAACAACGAAACCTATTTCTTCCGCGACAACGCTTATTTTTCCGTCCTCGCCAACCAGGTCCTGCCCGATCTTGCGCAGAAACGGGCCGCCACCAAACGGCTGTCGATCTGGTCGGCCGGTTGCTCGACCGGCCAGGAAGCGCTGAGCCTGGCAATGATCTTCGCCGAACAGCCGGGGCGGTGGAAGGACTGGACGATCGAAATTCTCGGAACCGACGTTTCGAACAAGGCAATCACGACGGCGCGCAGCGGGCAGTATACGCAGTTCGAGATCCAGCGCGGGATCAGCGTCGCGCAGATGCTGAACTTCTTCACCGACTGCGACGGCCACTGGCAGGCCGCCGACAGGATCCGTTCGATGACGCGCTTCCAGCAGCACAATATCCTCGATTATCCGCCGTCCCCCGGACGGTTCGATCTGGTGATGTGCCGCAATGTGCTGCTGTATTTCGATCCGGAAACGCGCGCCGCCGCGTTCGACCGGCTCGCGGGCGGGATTGCCCGCGATGGCTGGCTGATGCTCGGTGCGGGCGAGACCGTGGTGGGCCAGACCGAACGGTTCAAGCCCGCCGCTTTCGGCTCGTCGCTTTACAGTCCGGTCTATGAGGACCTCGCCGCGGTCAGCCGGCCGCCGCTGCGCGCCGCGGTCTCCTGAGCCGCCGCCGACGCCGCCCCAAAGGGTAAACCGACCATTTACGCTTCCTTAGCGAATACCGCGTAAACCCTTAGGGTAAGACGAGAAAAGGCGCGATTCAGGGATGATGAGCAGTTCGTACGGGTATCGCGAAAGCGAAAGCGCATGGGCGATCGTCTTTGGTCCCATGGCTGTGCTCGCTACGATTTTCGCGCTGACGTGGTCGACCACGATCGCCAATCGCTATCTCGGCTTTTCCTCGCCCTCCACCATTCTTTCGATGGGTGCGCTGGCCTTCGGCCTGGCCACCGTCGTGTGCGCCTATGTCGGACGGCGGCACCTGCGCCGGGTGGAGCATCTCTCGCGTAGCGACAGCCTGACCCGCCTGCCCAATCGCCGCGCGCTGCACTTCGATATCCAGCGCGAATACCGGCAGGGCCACGAAGTCGCGCTGGCGATGATCGACCTCGACGGCTTCAAGCTGATCAACGACCATTACGGCCATTTCGTCGGCGACGCGGCGATCCGCGAATGCGCCCGCATCTTCGGCGACATCTCCGATGGCGAAGCCGGCATCTACCGGCTGGGCGGTGACGAATACGCCATGATGATCGGCGGTCCGGTGGCCGGGACACTGCTCGAAGGCCTGTGCCGACGCATCATCGAACGGCTGGCCAAGCCGATCCATGTCGAAGACCGGCGCCTGACCCTGGGCGCGTCCATCGGCTTGGCGCGCAGCACCACGCAGGACTTCGTCCCTTCCTCCGAACTGCTGCGCCGCGCGGATATTGCGATGTATGCGGCGAAGCGCGGCGGCAAGATGCGCTGCACCTGGTTCAGTTCGGCGCTCGACCGCAGCCGCGAAAAACTGCAGGAAATGGACGACGAGTTGCGGCGATCGCTTGCTGAAGGGCAGTTCCGGCTGCACTACCAGCCGCTGGTCGATTCCAGCACCCGGACGATCAATGCGGTCGAATGCCTGCTGCGCTGGGAACGGCCCGATGGCGCATGCATCGGGCCCAGCACCTTCATCCCGGTCGCCGAAGAAAGCGGGCTGATCAATGCGATCGGCCTGTGGGTCTTGCGCCAGGCCTGCCGCGACGCGTTGCAGTGGGGCGATATCGCGCTGTCGGTCAACATCTCGGCGGCGCAGCTGCGCAATCCCGAATTTCCCATCCAGCTTGGCCATATCCTCGAAGAGACCGGCTTCGATCCGGAGCGTCTCGAACTCGAGATTACCGAAACCTGTCTCGTGCTCGATCCGGTGGTGGCGGAGCGCAGCCTGTCGGTCGTGCGCAGCTTCGGGGTCAAGATCTCGCTCGACGATTTCGGTACCGGCTATGCATCGATCGGCTTCCTGCGCCAGTTCCGCTTCGAAAAGCTCAAGCTCGACCGCAGCCTGGTTGTCCAGGCCAGCGAAGACGACGGCAGCCGCGCAATGATGCTGTCGAGCATTACCGTCGCCCGCGCGATGAAAATGAGCGTCGCGGCCGAAGGCGTCGAAACCGAAGAACAAGCAGCCATGGTTCGCGCCGCCGGGTGCGATCAGATCCAGGGCTGGCTCTATTTCAAAGCCATGCCGCCCGAAGAAATCGGCCAGTATCTAGGCAAGCCCGTCGGGCTGCGCCGGTCGAAGGCCAACAGGAAAGAACAGATTGCATGAGTGCGTTGCAGGATATGGTTGGCGGCATGGTTGCCGAGGGCGAGGCTTCGCCCACCCAGCGGCCGCAGGAGTATACCGGGGCCCCGCACTACCGCGGCGCCGCTCATGAACAGCCGGACCATACGGATTCGAGCGGTCTGAACGGCTGGCTCGCCGACAAGTCGGTCGGGGAGAAACTGCGCGCCATCTCGGCGGCCAATATCGCCGTTGTCCTGCTTTGCCTGTTTGCCACATGCCTCGGCGGCTTCTTCGCTTTGCAGGCGCGCTCCGAACGCATGGCGATTTCCGCCGCTTCCGTAATGGCCGAACGGATGGTCGCCGATATCAACGAGGGCCGGCTGTTCGTCCAGCGTTATGCCGTTTCGGGCGACGGCAACGACCTAGTCGCCGCCAAGGCGGCCTTCGACCAGATCGATCGCAATCTCGGCCGCGTCGAAGCCCGTGCAGCCGAAGTCGCGCCGCAGGTCCTCCCGCAGATCGAACAGCTCGACACGAGGCTGGCGGCGCTGCGTACGCGCGTGGTTGCCGCACAGAATTCGCGCGGGACGCAGGGCCAGTGGCAAGAATTTTCGGACAGCGTTTATGGCGAAAGCCAGGAGGTCGTCGATCTCGCCATAGCGGCGCGCGAAAGCATCGAAACCGCAGGCGAGACGTCGGATGCAGCGTCGCAGACACTGATCGGGTGGCTGTTCGCGTCGTTCTTCGGCGTGGCGGTCATCGGTCTGGGGATTGCCTGGCTGAGCGCGCGTTACATCGGGCGCGACGTATCGGGCACGCTGCGCCGGATGACGCATGTCGCATCGCGGCTCGCCGATGGCGAGAAGGACATTCACATTCCCGCGACCGAGCGCCGCGACGAGATCGGCGACCTTGCGCGCGCCCTCGAAGTCTTCCTGCAGGCCGCTTGGGAAGTCGAGCGGATGGCGCAGGAACGCGAAGCGCTGCGCAACGAGCGCGGCGCGGAAATGGTCCGCTTCGCCGAGCGGTTCGAAACCACCGTGGGCGAAGTGGTCAACGGCGTCGCCACCGCTTCCGCGCAGCTCAAGCTGACCGCTGGTTCGATGGCGGCCGCCGCCGAACAGGCCACCACGCAGACCACGCATGTCACGGCATCGATGGAACAGGCCGCCAGCGGGGTTACCGCGGCTGCGGCCGCGTCGGACGAATTCGCCATGTCGATCGGCGAGATCAGCCGTCAGGCCTCGCATTCGGCCGAACTCGCCCGCAAGGCCACCGCCATGGCCGGCAATGCGGACGATACGATTTCCACGCTTGCCGTTTCGGCCGAACAGGTCGGACAGATCGTCGAGCTTATCCAGTCGATCGCGAAGCGGACAAATCTGCTTGCGCTCAACGCCTCGATCGAGGCGGCCCGCGGGGGCGAGGCCGGCCGCGGCTTCGCGGTCGTGGCAAGCGAAGTGAAGGAACTCGCCGCGCAGACCAGCCGTGCGACCGAGGAAGTCGCCGAACAGATCCGTACCATGCAGAATTCCACCGGCGCCAGCGTCGGCGCGCTGCGCTCGATCGCGGAACAGATCAAGGAACTGGAGGGCGCGGCCATTTCGATTGCCAGCGCGGTGGATCAGCAGTCGGTGGCCGGACAGGATCTCGCCCGCAGCATCGATCTGGCGGCGCGGTCGACCGACGACGTGTCGAGCAATGTCGGCCAGGTCCGCGAAACCAGTCTCGCGACCGGCGCGGCCGCCAGCCAGGTGCTCAATTCCTCGACCGAACTGGAGGCTCAGGCCACCACGCTAAAATCGCATGTCGCGCAGTTCGTGGAGCACGTTCGCGCGGCTTAACGTGATTTCAAGCATTCTCGCTCAGGGTTGATACGGCCTTAAGAGGGGGATGCTTGGGGATGAACGCACATAGCACGATCATCGCGGACGATCTGGCCCGCGAAATCGCGGAAATCGAAATCATCGATGCCGCGGAAGATCATCATCGCGGCGCGGTAGGCGCCTGGTTCATGGCGCGGCCGCTGGCTGCGAAAGCCAGGATCGCGTCGATTTTCTCGCTGGGCGGGCTGACGCTCGTGACTGCGATCGCGCAGGCGGGCTTTCTGTTCCCGTCCTTTGCCGGCACCGCACAGGTACTCACATTGATCGTCCTGGCAGTCGCCCTGCTCGGCGGCCTCGCCAGCCTGCGTTTCGTCCTGCGACACGTCATCGATCCCTATATCAAGCTCAAGGACGACATGGCCCGACTTGCCCAGGGCGAACGCGACATCCAGGTGACCGATACGCACCGCGTCGATGAAATCGGCGATCTGGCGCGCTCATTTTCCGTTTTCCTGCGCTCGGGGCACAAGCTCGACGAACTGTTTGCCGGGCGCAAGAAAGCGGCCGAGGAACGCAAGGCCGAAATCATCCGCATGGCGCGCGATTTCGAAACCGGCGTGGGTGATGTCGTCAGCGGTGTCGCCACTGCGGCCAGCCAGCTCAATTCGACCGCTTCGGGCATGGCTGCCACTGCCGAACAGGCTGCGCGCCAGTCACAAAGCGTTACCGAAACGATGGAACAGGCCGCGGGCGGCGTGACTGCCGCAGCCGCGGCATCCGACGAATTCGCCATGTCGATCGGCGAGATCAGCCGGCAGGCCGCCCACTCCGCCGAACTGGCGCGCAAGGCCACCGATGCGGCGAATGGCGCCGACGAAACCATTTCCGCGCTGGCCAATTCGGCCGATCAGGTCGGGCAGATCGTCGAACTGATCCAGTCGATCGCCCAGCGCACCAACCTGCTGGCGCTCAACGCCTCGATCGAAGCCGCCCGCGGCGGCGAGGCAGGCCGCGGCTTCGCGGTCGTGGCGAGCGAGGTGAAGGAACTGGCCGCACAGACGAGCCGGGCGACCGAGGAAGTCGCGGACCAGATCAAGGCCATGCAGAATTCGACCGGGGCCAGCGTCGGCGCGCTGCGGTCGATCGCCGGCCAGATCAAGGAACTCGAATCCACTGCGACCTCGATCGCCAGCGCGGTGGACCAGCAATCGGTCGCCGGACAGGATCTCGCGCGCAGCATCGATCTGGCGGCACGGTCGACCGACGAGGTTTCCGCCCATATCGACCAGTTCCGCGAAACCAGCATTGCCACCGGTTCGGCGGCCAGCCAGGTTCTCAATTCAGCCAGCGAGCTCGAAGGTCAGGCCGGTGCGCTGAAAAGCAGCGTGGAAGAATTCCTAAACCACATCCGCGGGACCTGAGAGGCCCGCACCGAGGACAATCGGGAGACGGCGGCAAGCGGGGCAAATCCCCGCGCCGCCGCACTCTCCATCATTCCCACCAATAGGGCAGGCGCCGGGCAGAGCCGGTCTCGACCTCGTTCATCGTCCGCGCATCGTACAGCCGGCCGCCCAGCATGACGCGGTCGATCTTGTCGGAATTGCGGATGTTTTCGCTGGGATCGGCCGAAAGGACGAGCAGATCGGCCAGCTTGCCCACTTCGAGACTGCCGATGTCGCGCTCCATCCCCAGCGAACGGGCCGGTTCGATCGTCCCGGCTCGCAGCGCCTCGACCGGGCTCATTCCGCCGCGAGCGAAACTCCACAGTTCCCAGTGCGCGGCGACGCCTGCCTGCTGGCCATGCGCCCCGATGCTGACCTTCACCCCGCGGTCGGCGAGTTTCTTCGCCTCGCGCGCGGCTTCGTCATCGACAAAAGCCCAGTCGGGAGCGGTAACGCGGCGTGCGGTTTGCGCGATCAACTGGCGCGGCGGCGTGTGGACCATCAGCGGATTGTCGAACACGTCGGTGGCCTGTCGCCAGTAGGGGTCGGCAGCAAGGCCGCCATAGGTCACGACGAGCGTCGGCGTATAATTCGATTGCGACCCTTCCCAGAACTGCAGCACGTCCTCGTAGAACACTTCGCCCGGGACATTGTGTTCGATGGTCGAATTGCCATCGGCAATCAGGTTCATGTCCATCCCGAACAGCGAACCGCCCTCGGCCACCACCAGCATGTCCTCTTCACGGGCGGCCGCGACGACCTGCTGGCGCTGTTCGCGCCGCGGCTGGTTGTAGTTCTTGATCGAGATGCCGCCCTGCGCCTTGATCCGGCGAATATGCGCCAGCGCATCGTCATAGCTGTCGATCCGCGCATAGACGCTGGGCGCCTTGGCCCCGTAGACGATCTCGGCAGTGGAGAAGATCCGCGGCGCCAGCAGGGTGCCGGCGCGCTGACGCTCCGCAGCGGAAAAGATCATGCTCGCCCTCGACGAAGGATCGTGCAGCGTGGTGGTCCCCATGGCGAGGTTCTGCACCAGCGACCAGTTCTGCTGCGGGACGAGATCGTCGACGCCCTGCGGCCCGTGGGCATGCGCGTCGACCAGCCCCGGCATGATCGTCTTGCCCGCAGCGTCGATCACCGATGCGCCCTGCGGCACGGCAATTTGATCGGCCGGGCCGATCGCCGCAATGCGATCGCCCGTGATCACGATCGTGCCATTGGCGATTGCGCCGGCACCATCCCCCGCCATCGTCAGGATCTTCGCCCCGGTAATCGCCACCGTACCGCTCGGCTTGGCAGCCGCGACGGTGCGTTCGAGCGAGGTACCGCTGGTCGGCGGCACGAAGGCCGGGGCGTCCTTTTCCTTCGGTGCATCGGCGAACATCGTATCGAGGCTGGCGCGGTACAGCACCGGCCCCATCGTCCAGGTCAGCATGTCGCCGCCCTGGGTCCAGCCGATGTAGTCCGCCCCGCCCTTGGACGCGCGCACCACCGGTAGCGAACTGGCCTTTTCGCCCACGGTCACCGCCTGCCCGCCGGGCATCAACGGTGTGGCGAAGACCTCGTAATTCTCGCGGAAGGCAACGAAATCGCCGCGCGGGCTGACGTGGTATTCGGTGGCCAGCTCGCCCTCGGCATGGACCTGCCGCGCTTCACCGTCGAGATCGGCCGAGAGCAGCTGCAGCTTGCCGTCCTTGCGCCCGAGCATGAACACCCGGTCGCTATCCGCGCCGAACTGCGGGTTCGACGTGTCGCGTGCCACCAGTTCGGCGGTGCCGCCGGCCGCGCTTACGCGGTAGATGCCTTCGTTCTCCGAATAATCGGGAGAGGTCAGATAGCCGCCCGAACGCTTTTCGAAAACGATCGTATTGCCGTCGGGCGAGAACCGGGGCTGCGCATAATGACCGGGCATGCGGGTGACCGCGCGGGCACCGGAGCCGTTTGCATTGGCGCTCATTACCTGGCCAAGCCCTTCGTCGGTCCAGCGGATATAGGTGAGCCGCCGCCCGTCGCGCGACCACGAGGGCCACAGCTCGAGCGCTTCGTCATTGCCCGAAGTGAGCCGCTGGGCCGTGCCGCCCGCAACCGGCTTGGTGTAAAGCTTGCCGAGACTTTCGAAGACCACGGTGCGGCCATCGGGCGAAACGCTGGCGAAACGCGGTATTTTCGCGGTGAAACTGTCGGGCGAAACCGGGATCACCGGGTGCGGCGCATCGGCGACCCCGCGTGTGTCGTTTACGCTGAAGGGTATCACGCTGTCGCCGCTGCCATCGGCAGCCACGCGCCGCAGCTTGCCACCAGCCCACAGCACCAGCGCATTGCCGTCGGGCGTCCAGTCGATCAGCGGATAGAACCCGTGGACCGCCCAGGTTTCCTGCATGTCCATATCGAGATCGCCATAGATCATCCGCTGCTCGCCACTGGCGAGGTCCTTGATCCACAGCTCGGTCTGGTCCTTGTCGCGGCGGATGAAGGCCAGGCTCCTGCCATCGGGCGAAGGCTGTGGGCGGACCGCACCGCCATAGCCGCTGACCGCGGTGGTGACCTCGCCGGTCGCCAGATCGTAGCGTTCGATGGCAAAGGTACCCTGCGTCGAATCCTGAGCATATTCGAAGATCGGCCCCGGGGTGACATTGCGCGAATAATAGACCGCGCTGCCGTCAGGCGCGTAAACCGGTTCACCCAGCTCCTTCTGCAGTGCTTCGTTGGCGCGCGCGACCAGCTTGACGCCGCCGCCGCCCGACACGTGATAAAGCCAGATCTCACCGGTACCGAGCGAACGCTGCGTGGTGAAATGCTTCTTGGCGACGATGTAATTGCCATCGGGCGACCAGCTTGCCTGGTTCAGCAGGCGGAACTCCTCCTTGGTGAGCTGGCGCTTGTCCGATCCGTCGGAGTTCATGATCCAGATGTTGTCGCCGCCGCCGCGGTCGCTGGTGAAAGCGATCCGGCGGCCATCGGGCGAGAAGCGCGGCTGCACTTCCCATGCCAGCCCTTCGGCGATCCGCGTCGGCGTGCCGCCGGCGATCGGCATGGTGTAGATGTCGCCCAGCAGCGCGAAAGCCAGCATGCGCCCGTCGGGCGAGACATCCACATCCATCCACGTGCCTTCGTCCGTCCGTATCGGCACCTGCCGGATCGTCGCGCCGCGCGGAGCGGTAACGTCCCATTTCTCCGCGCTGTCGGCGGCAGCCGGGTTGGCACTGGCGGGAGCGGCATCGACCGCAATCCCGCTGCCTTCGGCAGGACCCGTTTCCGCCGACGCATCAACCTCCTGTTCCTCCACCGGATTGGGGCTGGGCGGGTTATCCTGCGCGTAAGCCGCCTGGCCGGCGAACAGGACGGCAAGGACGGATGCGATGCTGGTTTTCATGATGCTCTCCGGTTGGGAAAATGTGGTCAGCGCACGCTGGCGCGTTCGATCAGATGGACGGGGACACGCCGCGCAGGCCGTTCGCCTTCGGAAGCGAGCGCGGTCTCGACGAGCAATTGCCCGGCGCGCGCGAAATCGGGTTCGACCGTGGTGAGCGGCGGCGCACTGAATTCGCCCGAGCCAAGCCCGTCGAAACCGATCACGCCGACGTCGTCCGGCACGGCGATGCCGCGCGCGGTCAGTTCTTCCAGCGCGCCTAGCGCCATGGCGTCGCAGGCGAAAAACAGGCCATCGAACCTGGCTTCGGCGTCGGCCAGCTGGGCGATCGCATTGCGGCCTTGCGACACGCGGTCCGCGCCGCTGCTGACCACCGCCTCACCCGCTTTCAGGCCCACCGCTTCCATCGCGGCAAGATAGCCTTCGTAGCGTTCGCGGAACTGGCGCTGCGACGATGCGGGATCCCCGACGAAGACGATATGCTGCGCGCCGCCCTGCACCAGCCGTTCCACCGCCAGCCTGCCGCCATCGCGATTGTCCGAGCGCACCCAGACACTGTCGTCGAAAGGCGATCCCCAGAACGCCATCCTGCCAGCGGTCTTGGCGCAGGCGGTGAAATAGTCCCACGCCGCCTGGTTCGTCGCCGTACCGATCACCACGACGCCATCGGCCTGCCGCCGGGCGACATAGTGGCCGAAGAATTCCTCGGGCTGCGCCTGAAAGGATACCAGCGCCTCGTAGCCGCGCTCGGCCGCCGCTGCGCAGGTGCTGCCGAGCAGGCTGTAATAGAACGGGTTGATTGCCGCCGGCCCCTGCCCGTCGCGGCCGATCACGACAATGGCGATGGTCCCGGTTTCGCCGCGCCGCAGCCCGGCCGCACGCGCATTGACCTGGTAGCCCAGCTCCTCCGCCGCCAGTTCGACGCGGCGGCGGGTGGCTTCGGTGATCGTTTCGGAACCCGACAGGGCGCGGCTGACGGTCGACTGGCTGACTCCCGCGCGTTCGGCCACGTCGATCGAGGTGACCGGGCGCGGCCTGGTCTTGTCACTGCTGGACATGCGCGAAAGGCTCTCCCCTTTCCGCCTGCCCTAACCCAGCGAATTGGCGAAAGCGAGAGGCAAGCGGCGCAAGCGCACGATCTGTTTGAAACCAGCGATTAAGTTGCGCCCTGCAACTGAGACTGGCGCACGGGCCCGGCATCGGGTAGGCTCATGCCACTTGGGAGAGACAGATGAAGAATACGGCGACCGATTTCGACGTTCTTATTGTGGGTGCGGGCATCTCCGGCATCGGCATGGCGGCGCATATGAAGGACAAGGCGCCCGGTCACAGTTTCGCGATCGTCGAACGCCGTGACAATCTGGGGGGAACCTGGGACCTCTTCCGCTATCCCGGCATCCGGTCGGACAGCGACATGCATACGCTGGGCTTCGATTTCGAACCCTGGACGCACGAGAAATCGATCGCCGACGGCCCCGCCATCCTCGACTATCTCGACCGCATCGTCGACGAACGCGATATCCGCAAGCACATCCGCTTCGGCCACAAGGTGCTGTCCGCCGACTGGCGCGACAGCGAAGCGCGCTGGCACGTCACGCTCGAAACCGCGCCGGGCGAACGCAAGCATCTGACCGCCAACTGGCTCTATCTCGGCGCGGGCTATTACGATTACGACGAAGCCTATGATCCCGGCTTCGATCTGGGCGAATTTGCAGGCGAAGTCGTACATCCGCAATTCTGGCCGAAGGACCTCGATTACAGGGGCAAGAACGTGGTCGTCATCGGATCGGGCGCGACTGCGGTCACCATCGTCCCGTCGATGAGCGACAAGGCCGCCAAAGTGACCATGCTGCAGCGCACGCCGACCTGGATGTTCAGCCGGCCGGCCAAGGATGCACTGGCCAATTTCCTGCGCAAGATCCTGCCCGAGAAGACCGCTTACAGGATCACCCGCTGGAAGAACATCACGCTGCAGGATCTGGGTTTCAAGCGGGCCCGCGCGAAGCCGCAGAAGATGGGCGAAGCGCTGCACAAGCGTATCCGCAAGTCGCTGGGCGACGATTGCGATCTTGCGCCGTTCACGCCGCCATACAATCCGTGGGACCAGCGGCTGTGCCTGGTCCCCGACGACGACCTGTTCGCAGCGATGAAGAGCGGCAAGGCGGAAATCGTGACCGGCCATATCAACGCCTTCGAAAAGGGCGGTGTTCGTTTGACCGACGACCAGTTCATCCCGGCCGATATCGTCGTCACCGCAACCGGGCTCAAACTGGCGATCGCCGGCAAGATCGCGTTGTCGCGCGAAGGCCGGAAGATCGACCTGGCGCAGCACTATTACTACAAGGGCTGCATGTTCTCGAACGTGCCCAATCTGGCGGCAGTGTTCGGCTATCTCAACGCCAGCTGGACGCTGCGCGCCGATATCAACTCGGACTTCATCTGCCGCGTGCTGCAGGAAAGCCGGCAGCGCGGCGCGGACATCGTCGAACCGGTGCTGACCCCCGCAGCGGAAGCGGCTATCGTCGAAGACGACATCTTCGATTTCTCGTCGGGCTATATCCAGCGCGGCAAGGCGATCATGCCCAAGAACGCGGTGGCCTACCCCTGGCGATTGAACCAGGAATATGTCGCCGATCGCAAGCGGATGAAAGAAGACCCGGTCGACGACGGTCTGCTCGACTTCCGGCGGCACGGGGCCAATGCGCGCGGCGCTGGCGAACAGCTCGAAGCTGCGGAGTAGCTTTCGCGCGCGGACCGCGTTACGCCAGCACCCATGACCGAACGCATCTACACCGCGGGCCTCGTCGTGATCGGCGACGAAATTCTCTCGGGCCGCACGCATGACAAGAATATCGCGCAAATCGCCAGCTGGCTGCAGGTCCAGGGCATTCGCCTGTCCGAAGTCCGCGTGGTGCCCGATGTCGTCGAACGGATCGTCGAAGCGGTGAATGCGCTGCGCGAAGCGTACGATTACCTGTTCACCACCGGCGGGATCGGCCCGACCCACGACGACATCACCGTCGATGCCGTGGCCGAAGCGCTGGGCGTTCCGGTGATCGTCCATCCCGAGGCGAGAGCGATCCTTGAGCGCTATTACGCCAGCATCGGCAAGGAGCTGACCGAGGCGCGGCTTCGCATGGCCCGCGCGCCGGAAGGCGCCGAACTGATCCCCAACCGCATGTCGGGCGCCCCGGGGATCAAGCTTGGCAATATCCACCTTATGGCAGGGGTGCCGCACATCACCGCGGGCATGCTCGATGCGCTGACGGGCACGCTCGAAGGCGGGGCTCCGCTGCAATCCGAAACCGTCGGCTGCTGGACCCCCGAGAGCGAGATCGCCGACATCCTGCGGCAGGTCGAACAAGCGCATCAAACCTGCCAGATCGGCAGCTATCCCTTCTTCCGCGAAGGCCGGGTCGGCGCGAATTTCGTGGTTCGTTCGACCAATAGCGAAGATCTCAGGAGCTGTGTCGACAGCCTGTGCGACGGGCTGGCCACCGCCGGCTTCGATTTCACCCCCGGGGGAATCTGACCGGCGGCCAGGGTAATCGCACTGTTAACCACCGCGTGATACAGTGCCCCCGATGACCGCGGTCTATATCACGATCGACACCGAATATTCGGCGGGTCTTGCCGTCGAGCTCGTCCGCCATGCCCGCGCAGAGGTCTATGCCCGTTCGATCGCCGGCCGCACTGCTGCGGGCGATGTGGGTATCGATTATCAGATGGACGTGATGGACGCGCATGGAATTGCGGGCGTCTTCTTCGTGGATCCCATGCCCGCGCTGGTCTGGGGTGTCGAAGCCGTCGCCGCAGTGGTCGAACCGATCCTCGCGCGCGGGCACGAGGTTCAGTTGCACCTGCATCCCGAATGGCTCGAACTCGCAGGCGACGCCAATCCGCTCAAGGGGCGGACCGGGCGCAACCTCAACGCCTTCAGCGAAGACGAGCAGGTCGAACTGATCGAGCTGGCGCGCGCCTTTCTCGTCGAAGCGGGGGCGCCTGCACCCACCGCATTTCGCGCGGGCAATTACGGCGCGGACGACGCCACGCTCCGCGCGCTGCGACGTCTCGACATCCGTTATGACAGCAGCCATGTCCCGGGTATCGCCGGCTCGGACTGCCGGATCTCGCTCGGCGCCGCGGACCGTGCGGTTATTCTGCACGAAGGCACGATAGAGGTGCCGGTAAGCGCAATCCGCAGCTTCGGCGGGCTGCGTCATGCGCAGATCACTGCCCTGTCGCATTGGGAAATGGCCGCGGCGCTGCAGTTCTGCGTGCGCGCAGGCGTCGAGATGCTCAACATCGTCAGCCACAGTTTCGAACTGATGAGCCGCGACCGGTTGCAGATAAATGCGATCGTGCGCGACCGTTTCGCCCGGTTCTGCCGAACGATTGCCGAGACCCAAGGGGCGCGCAGTGCCACGTTCACCAGCCGGCCTCCCGCTATCGGCGATCAGACCGGCGCGGGGACCATGCCGCACAATCCGCTGCGCACCGGCGCTCGGATGGCCGAACAGCTGTGGGCCAACCGGCTCTACGGCGGCGGGTGAGAGCCACGGTGGTCGCTACGCCCTATCCCCTGCCCTTCACCATCGGTTCGCGCCGCCTGCTTGCGGTCGAGCGCGAGGTGGCGCCGATAGCCTTTACGTTGGAGGATATTCTGAGCGGCCGTTTGCCAGGTGTCCCCGCCATGGGTCACGGTGAAGGCTACCGCGTGCTGTCGGCGCCCGCTCATGCGGAAAAGCGTCTCCGCGAAGCGATGCCCGGCTTCCTCATCGGCGCACGCGAGGATTACGAGCGCAGCTATATCGCGATGTCGGGCAGCTACGAGGACTATCTCGCACGTTTCTCGGGCAAGACCCGGTCGACGCTGCGGCGCAAGCGGCGCAAGGTCGAACAGGCCGGGGGCGGCGATCTCGACATGCGGACCTATCTCACGCCGGCCGAGATGGACCAATTCCTGCAGTTGGCGATCCCGCTGTCACGGCGCACCTACCAGGCCCGATTGCTCGACGCGGGCCTGCCCGATGACAAATACGCCAGGGCCGAGATGCGCGAGCTCGCCGCGGATGACCGGGTGCGGGCCTATATCCTGTTCCTCGACCAGCAGCCGATCGCGTATCTCTACCTGCCCGTGGCCGATCACACGCTGGTTTACGCGCATCTTGGATACGATCCAGATTATGCCGAGCTGTCACCCGGAACGGTGCTCCAGATGGCTGCGCTCGAACGATTGTTCGCCGAGGACCGGTTCCAGTTCTTCGATTTCACCGAAGGCGATGGCGCGCACAAGAAACTGTTCCGCACCGGCAGCGTGCCCTGTGCCAGCTTCCTGATGCTGCGGCCGAGCTGGGCGAACCGGGCGCTCCTGAACGCGCATGGGCTGTTCGAAGCGGGTGTGGCAGGTGCCAAGCAACTGGCCGAGCGGTCCGGGTTCGCCGCGACCCTGCGCAAGCGCCTACGCTAGAGATCGACGTCCTTCTCCCGCCGTTCCGACAGCTCTTCGCGCAATTCGCGCGCGCCGCGTTCGGCCCGCTGATCGGTTCTCTTGCTCGACCGGCGCGTATAGAGCCAGGCGCCGACCAGCAGCGCGAGAAGTACGAAAGGCCCGACGCTGCGGGCGAAAAATAGAATGGTATCCACGAAAGTCTCCTGACTGGGGGTCTCGTGAATGGAACGCGTGCCGGCGGTTATCTTTCCGGTCCTTCCTCGCGGTTCCAGCCAGACATGGCCCAGCCAAACGAAAAGGGCCGGCGGATCTGCATCCGCCGGCCCCTGCTGTTTCGTTGTCGCAATGCGAAAGAAGCTTAGGCTCCTTCCACCTCCGCGAGGTCGACCTTGAGGCCCGGCCCCATCGACGAAGTCAGCGTGATCTTCTGGACATACTTGCCCTTGGCACCCGAAGGCTTCGCCTTGACGATCGCATCGGTCAGCGCCGCGAAGTTCTTCTTCAGGTCGGCGTCGTCGAACGACAGCTTGCCGATGCCGCTGTGGATGATGCCCTGCTTCTCGACGCGGAATTCGACCTGGCCGCCCTTGGCGTCCTTCACGGCCTGTTCCACGTTCGGCGTCACGGTGCCGAGCTTCGGGTTCGGCATCAGGCCCTTGGGGCCCAGCACCTTGCCGAGACGGCCGACGACACCCATCATGTCGGGCGTGGCGATGACGCGGTCATAGTCGAGATTGCCGTTCTGCATGTCTTCCATGAGATCTTCGGCACCGACCACGTCCGCACCAGCGGCCTTGGCCTTCTCGGCGTTGTCGCCCTTGGCGAAGACGGCGACCTTGACTTCCTTGCCGGTTCCGCTGGGGAGCGACACCATGCCGCGGACCATCTGGTCTGCGTGGCGCGGATCGACGCCGAGGTTCATCGCGACTTCGACGGTTTCGTCGAACTTCGCCTTGTGTTCGCGCAGCGTGGCGAGAGCTTCGTCGACGCTGTAGGTCTTTTCGCTGTCGAGCTTGGCGACGAGCTGCTGCTTCTTGGTCTGCTTAGCCATGATCTTAGCCCTCCACCACGTCGAGGCCCATCGAACGCGCGCTGCCTTCGATGATTTTGGTGGCCTGTTCGATGTCGTTTGCGTTCAAATCGGCCATCTTCTGTTCGGCGATTTCGGCAAGTGCCGAACGCTTGATGGATCCGGCCGAAACCTTGCCCGGCTCCTTCGAGCCCGACTTGAGCTTGGCGGCCTTCTTGATCAGGAAGCTGGCCGGCGGGGTCTTGGTCACGAAGGTGAACGAACGGTCCGCATAGACGGTGATCGTCGTCGGAATCGGCATGCCCTTTTCCATGTCGCCGGTGGCGGCATTGAAGGCCTTGCAGAATTCCATGATGTTCACGCCGCGCTGACCCAGCGCAGGGCCGATGGGGGGCGAGGGATTGGCGGTGCCCGCAGGCACCTGCAGCTTGATATAGCCGTCGATCTTCTTGGCCATGAATGGCCTCCTTTCTCACTGTTGCCGCGGCACTTTCGAACCGGGGCTCATGGTAAGCGGTCAAGCGGTCCGCATAAGCGACCTCCCGCACTGGTTCCCGAGGATGTCTTGGGAAGGCGCGCACATAGCGGTTTGGCACCGGATTGCAAGCGATTCGCCCTGCCCCGATCGCGTCGGATGACACCTTCATCGAAGGCCGCTCGCGCGCCACAATTGAAGGGCATAGGCTGCGGACGATGCCCAATCCCCTGCCCCTGCCATTCCGCCACCCGCTTGTCGCGGCCGTGCTGCTATGCGCGGGCGCACCCGCATCGGCGCAGCAGCCCGAAGCCCCCGTCGACACTGTCCGCATGCCCGAATTGCCAGCCGCCGAAATCGACCAGTCGCTGGCAATCGGCGGCGAGGAAATCGCGGCGCACAAGCTGCGCAGCCGGATGACCGTGGGAGTATTGGTCAACGGCGCCGGCCCGTATGATTTCGTGGTCGACAGCGGCGCCGACACTTCGGCGGTCGGCTCGGCGCTGGCGGGAAAGCTGGCGCTGCCCGAAACAGAACCCGCCCTGCTCCACGGCATTACCGAGAGCAAGATCGTGGACCGCGTATGGGTGGACGAACTGCGTCTCGGCAACACCGTGACCATGGGTCTCGAGACCCCCGTGCTCGACGAACGCGACATGGGCGGCGACGGGATGATCGGGCTCGACGCGCTGGTCAACCAGCGATTGATGATGGATTTCGACGAGCGCATCATCACCGTGGACGATGCGCGGGAGAAGGACGAAGCGATGACCGACGGGGTGATCGTTGTGACCGGGCGCCTGCAGCGCGGACAGTTGATCCTGACCGAAGTCGCTGCCGGCCGCGAACGGGTCGAAGCCGTGGTCGACACAGGCTCCGAGATCACCATCGGCAACCTCGCGCTGCGTAACCGCCTGGTTCGCAAGCGTTCGCGCGGTTTCGACACGGTGACCGTCTACGGGGTCACCGGGGCGGCGCTGGAGCTCGAGTTCACGGTGGTCCAGAACCTCCGCCTCGGTTCCATCACGCTGCAGAACGTACCCATGGCCTTTGCCGACATTCCGCCCTTTGCAGTCTTCGGGCTCGATGAAAAGCCGTCTTTGCTGCTGGGCACCGACCTGATGGAAAACTTTCGCCGGGTGTCGCTGGATTTCGCGGATCGCAAGGTCCGCTTCCAGCTGCGCAAATGCCATCACGCAGCGATTACCATGCGAACTTCCACCCGGGCATCGCGTATCCGCACGAGTGACGAGCGGGCCTGTAGCTGACCCGCGCCAGTGGCGCGGCCAGTCTGCGCTTGCGCCTTACGGGGTCGTTTTCTAGACGCGCCGGACGATGGACCGCACGCGCCCCACCCATGCGATCTGGCTGCTGCTTGCGGCAACGCTGTTGCTGCGTGCACTGGTCCCTGCGGGCTGGATGCCCGATGTCGATCGCAGCGACGCGATCGTGGCCAAGATGTGCAATTCGGCGATGACCGTGACCATCCCACTCGGCCGCGAGCGGGTGCCCGACGACAGCGCTGCCCAGCACAGCACGCCCTGCCTGTTTGCCGGTTTCGCCAGTGACGCCCCGCTCGGCGGCAGCCCGCTGGTGGTCACCGCGGCGATCCTCGCAGAGCAGCGCGGCGTGGCGGTTCTGGCCGCGCTGCAGCTCGCACGCACGGCCTACCTCCTCCCGCCCGGTCGCGCTCCACCTGTCGCCGCCTGACCGGCGTTTCCCGTCATTCCGGGAGACGCCGCAACCACGGCTTTTCCCAATTCATGACAGGAATACACAATGAAACACAGTTTCGTGCGCGCCGCTCTGGCGTCGCTTCCGCTGCTCGCCGCCTACCCGGCCCAGGCGCAGGACAATCCCGCAAGTTCCGATCCCGCTGGCGACGTTATTGTCGTTACGCCCGTGACGCTGCATCCCGCGGCGGGGCTGATGAACGAACACACGCATGACGGCGACGAGTTCATGATCGGCCTGCGTTACACCCGCAGCAGCTATTCAGGCGCCAATCGCGCAGGCACCAGAGCGCTGAGCGACGCGGAGGTGTTCGCTGCCGGCTACTCCGTACGCGGGTCCGACATGGTCATGAACATGGTCATGCTCGATGTGATGTATGCTCCCAACGACAAGCTGACGCTGATGGTCATGCCCCACTGGATGCGGCACACGATGACCATGGTCGGGATCGACCCCGGCAATACCGGCATGGGCGATATGGCGATGGGCGGCATGCCCATGGGCGATATGGACCACGGCCATAGCGGGATGGCTTTCGGCCAAACCATGACCCATGCGACCCAGGGGATTGGCGATACGCTGGTATCGGCCAGCTACCGGCTCGCGCACCAGCCGCCGTTCAAGGCGCATGCCACGCTCGGCCTGTGGTCACCGACCGGCAAGGTCGACCGCAAGAACAGCGACGGCACCTTCGTCCACTATATGATGCAGTCGGGCAGCGGGACCTGGGACATCGAACCCTCGGTGACCGTGTCCGGCCAGGCGGGCATGGTCGGCTGGGGCGCGCAGGCGAGCTACCGCTGGCGGACGGAAGACGCCAACAAGAGCGGCTTCGCCTTTGGCGACAAGGCGCAGGCGACCGGCTGGCTCAGCTATCTCGTGGATAACGGTTTCAGCCTTACCAGCCGTCTCACCTGGGAACACGAAGGGCGGATCGAAGGCCATTACAACGGTCCGTACAAGCATCACACGCCGGCCGACATCCAGGTCAACTATGGCGGTGACAAGGTGCTCGCCGGGCTCGGTGCCAACGTGGCGCTGCCGTTTGCCGGGCCCGATCGCCCGCAATTGGGAATCGAGGCCGGCATCCCCGTGTATCAGGATCTGAACGGCATCCAGCTGCCCGAGGACTGGCGCCTCTCGGTCTCGCTCGGCAAGACCTTCTAAAGCGGAAAGGCCCCGCCCGGATCGTCCGGGCGGGGCCTTTTCAAAAAGCCGGCACGAGGTTGCGGCTTACTTGGCCAGTTCGACCTGCTCGAAATCGAGTTCGACCGGCGTTGCGCGGCCGAAGATCGAAACCGAAACCTTGACCTTCTGCTTGTCGAAATCGAGTTCCTCGACCAGCCCGTTGAAGCTGGCGAAGGGACCGTCGAGCACCTTGACCTGGTCGCCGATCTCGTAATCGACGCTGATTTCGGTCTTGGGCGCCGAACGCGCTTCTTCCACGCCGCCGAAATACCGGGCCGCTTCCTTTTCGGAAATCGGCTGCGGCTTGTTGTTGTTGCCGAGGAAGCCGGTAACCTTGGGGGTGTTCTTGACCAGGTGGTAGACATCGTCGGTCATGTTCAGCTTCGCCAGCACGTAGCCCGGCATGAACTTGCGTTCGACCTGGACCTTCTTGCCGCGCTTGACCTCGGTGATCGTCTCGGTCGGAACCTCGACCTCCTCGACGCCCTCGGACAGGCCCAGACGCTCGGCCTCGGCGATGATTGCATCGCGGACCTTGTTCTCGAAACCCGAATAGGCGTGGATGATGTACCAGCGTGCCATGTGTACTCGTTACCCTGTCGAAATGCGGCTCAGGCCAGGAAAATTAGGCCAGCGTCAGCAGCCAGCGCACCACGGCGCTGAACAGCGAATCGATGCCGAGGAAGAAAAGCGAGAGGATCACCGTGAGGATGAACACGAAGATAGCGGTGCGCACCGTTTCCTCGCGCGTCGGCCATACGACCTTGCGCCCTTCGGTCTGCACCTGCCGGAGGAATTCCGCCGGGCTGGTTTTCTTCTGATCTGCCATGTTCCACGTCTCTCGCGTAAAAATCGTGCCGCCTTCCGCCACGTCCCTTTCAGGTAGGGTCTTTCGCCGCCCCGGTTCAAGTCCGGGAGGGGCTTTTCTGCGATCCCAATGTCGGAAGACGGCGCTGCATCTACCGCCGCATCGGTCAAAAGGCAAGCGGTGGACGTGCGTCTCTTTCACCCTTTGCAAGTCGCGCCGGCGGCCCTAGCGTGCACGCTTTCAGTTTTCCGGGACGCATGAGGGGAATACTCGCGATGGCACTAGGCCAGACACCAAGTCTGGGCGATCGGCTGGTACAGCCGGTTACCAACATTTCCGATTTCATCTGGGCCGGCCTGTGGAACGGCGAAGCGGTCATCCCCTTCCCCCCGCTGGCCATCATCCTCCTGGGTGTCGGCCTGTGGTTCATGGCCGGCCTGCGGTTCTACCCGATCACCAAGCTGGGGGCCGCGGCCAAGGGCCTGTTTGCCGGACGCAAGGGCGAAGGGGCGGGCGAAATCAGCCCCTTCGCCGCGCTGTCGACCGCGCTTTCGGGCCAGGTCGGTACGGGCAACCTGGCCGGGGTCGCCACCGCGATCGCGCTCGGCGGTCCCGGGGCGATTTTCTGGATGTGGGTCACCGCGCTGTTCGGCATGGCACTGGCCTTTGCCGAAGGGTCGCTCGCGATTCGCTACCGCGAAACCACCAGCGACGGGGTCAAGCGCGGCGGCCCGATGACCTACATCATGATGGGCCTGGGGCCGAAATGGACCTGGCTGGCGGTCGTCTTCTGCCTCGGCACGCTGTTCAGCGCGCTGGTAACGGGCAACTCGATCCAGGCGAACGCCGTGGCCGATGGCCTGAACGAGCTGTTCGGGATCGAGGAATGGCTCGGCGGGCTGATCGTGGCCGTGCTGGTGTTCGTGGTCATCATCGGCGGGATCAAGTCGATCGGTCGCGTCGCCGAAAGCGTGGTGCCGTTCATGGCAGCCGCTTACCTGGTGATGGCCGTAATCGCGCTGGCGCTCAATTTCGCCGATCTGGGTGAAACCTTCGCGCTGATTTTCGACGGCGCCTTCAACCCGCAAAGCGCGGTGGGCGGCTTCACCGGCGCGGCGATCATCATGGCGATCCGCGCCGGCGTGGCGCGCGGCCTGTTCTCGAACGAGGCGGGCCAGGGTTCGACCCCGATCGCCCACGCCGTGGCGCAGACCGACGATCCCGAACAGCAGGGCCGCATGGCGATGCTGGGCACGTTCATCGATACGGTCGTCATCTGCACCATGACCGCACTGGTCATCCTGACCGTGCGCGGTGATTTCACCGCGGGCGGCGAAGCGGTGGCGCATGCCTGGCAATCGGACCGCGTCGGTTTCGAAATGACCAGCGGCGCCTTCGCAGCTGCCTTCCCGGTCGAGATCGCCTCGATCCCGATCGGAACGCTGATCGCCAGCATCGCGCTGTTGCTGTTCGTCTTCACCACGCTGCTGACGTGGAGCTATTACGGCGAGCGCGCGATCACCTTCCTCTACGACCGGATGAAAGGCTCGACGCGCGAGGGCGAGCGACGGCTGCACATGGTGTGGCGCGTGCTGTGGTGCGTGGTGATCTTCATCGGCGCGGCACAGCCGAGCGAGCTGGTCTGGCGGCTTGGCGATATCTCCAATGCCACCATGGTTCTGCCCAACCTCCTGGCGCTCGCGCTGCTCAGCGGCGTGGTGTTCAAGCTGGCCCGCGGCGATCGCACGGCCGGCAAGGAATACCGCGAGGCAACGCCGGAAGAGCCGGAAGAATACTGAGACTTCTGCGACTGAATGGCAAAGGGGCCGGAGAGCGAACGCTTTCCGGCCCCTTTCCTTTCAGCGGGAGATCAGCGGCGTCCGAACAGGCGCGCGAGGAACCCTGGTTCCTCCATCGGCTGGATCTTGCCATGCATACGATAGCGCAGCGAACTGTCGCTGTAGGGCCTGGGCTGTGCCCAGCGATCTGGGCGGCTGCTGCGGAAAGACATGCTCGACATGGGGTACCTCCATGAATGCCATTGCTTGCCGATAAACCCTCAGCGGTGCTTTCGGGTTCCCGCAGGGGTGCGCGTCCAGACAAGCCCAAGCAGCGCGAGTGCGGCAAGCGGCATCAAATTGACGCCGAGGGGGAACGCCGCCGCGCGTGTGGCATAGGGAGCGAAATAGAGCAGCGTTAGGCCGAGCTTCTCGTAAGGACGAAACCCGCGCTCGAGCCCCTGAATGACCAGCCAGAGCGTCGGAAACACGAGGAACGGCAGATCGTAACTGAACAGATAGGGCGATGCGAGCGCAGTAGCCGCCAGGACTGCAGCAGAAGCTCCTGAGGCATCGTCGCCGAAACGCTGCGGTGCGAACAGGGCGACTGCAAGGGCCAACACGGCAGAACATGCAGCCCCTGCAAGCGCGACAAGATCGCCGAGGTGTGGCCGCAACTGGGAAAAGATCGTGCTCATCCGCAACATGAAGTCCGGATCAGGCCTCTCGATAAGCTGGCGGCTGGCGCTCCAGCTTCCGGTATAGGCCAGCATAGTATCGCTGCCGAAGATCAGCCATGCCGCCCCCAGCAGCGCCGCGACCACCAGCCCGGCCGCAACGAATGCCCGCCATTTGCCGCCTGCACTGAGCCAGAACGGGGCGAGGAGAGCCAGATGCGGCTTGATAACGAGAGCACCTACCGCCGCACCGGCCACCACCTGCCGACGCGGCAATTCATGCGCCGCCAGAACCAGGAGCGCGCCAGTGAGCAAACCGGTCTGTGCATGTCCCGCCGCGATCAGCGCTCCCGGATAGGCCAGCACCAGTGGCCACAACCGCGGGAACGCCCGGACGCTGACCCAGGCCCACGCACCCCATGTCGAAGCCACCCAGACAATCCATGCAATCGGCAGCGGCAATAGCCCGAGTGGCACGAGCGCGAACAGGAACGGTGGCGGATTGACGAAAGCGAACCATCCCGGGCTTCCCGTCGAGGTCTGAACCTGCTGCTGCGCCGCCAGATCGTAGGCGGCTGCAGGTTCGCCAGCGGCGGTGACCTGCCCCGCGCCCCAGAAAGCCAGGAAGTCAGTCGTCCCCGGCGGCATAGCGCGCCAGAAGGATATGGCGACAAGCCCCAGGCTCGCCAGCGCCAGCAGCAAGGCGTAACCGCGCACGCGCTCATGGGTGAGCCAGTCGGCCCGGCGCAACCAGTCCATCGCCCTATTCCCCTCTCGCTCGTGTCATGCACGAACGGGATTAGCGTGCCGCGGCTGCGCTAACCAGCGCGAGCGGGGGGCAAATCCCCGCCCGCGCCGGTCGGTCAGCTTGCCTTGGAAGCGATCCAGCGGTCGATCTTGTTCTCCAGCACCGGCATCGGCAGGCTGCCCGTGTCGAGCACCTCGGCGTGGAATTCGCGGATGTCGAAATCCTCGCCCAGCTGATCTTCGGCGCGCTTGCGCAGTTCCTGGATCTTTATGGCCCCGACCTTGTACGCCAGCGCCTGCGAGGGAATGGCGATATAGCGCTCGACCTCGGCGACCACTTCGGTGCGCGTCATGCCCGAATTCTCGAGCATGAAGTCGATCGCCTGCTCGCGCGTCCACCCCTTGGCATGCAGCCCGGTATCGACCACCAGCCGCATCGCGCGCAATTGCTCGTCCTGCAGCGTACCGTAACGGTTCCATGGATCGTCGAAGAAGCCCATCTCATAGCCCAGCGTCTCCGAATAGAGCGCCCAGCCTTCGACATAGGCCGTGTTGCCGCCGAAGCGCATGAATGCCGGCAGATCGGTGTTTTCCTGCGCGAGGCTGATCTGGAAATGATGCCCCGGTGCGCCTTCGTGCAGGTAAAGCGTCACATTGCCCGTCGTCAGGCGGCTGGGCAGGTCATAGGCGTTGAAATAGAATGTCCCCGGCCGCGAACCGTCCGGCGCGCCCGAATTGTACGAACCACCCGCTTCGAACTTCTCGCGATACTCCTCGTAGGGCTTGATCTCGAGCGGGGTCTTGGGGACCAGCGAGAAATATTCGCCGATCTTCTCGTCGACCTGTTCGCCGATATCGTAATAGCTCTGCGTCAACGCCTCGCGGCTCTCCGGCTTGAACTGCTCGTCTGTGCGCACGTAGTCGAAGAACTCGTTGAGCGTCCCCTCGAAGCCGACTTCCTGCTTGATCTGCTCAAGGCCATTCTTGATCCGCGCCACTTCGGACAGGCCTAGTTCGTGCAGGTAATCGGGCTCGAGCGGAAGCGTCGTCGTGCCTTCCACCATATGCCTGTACAACTCCGCGCCGCCCTTCATCTGGGACAGTCCCACGCTGCCGCGTGCCACGGCCATGTATTCGTCGCGCAGGAAATCTCGCATCCGCTCGTGCGCCGCGTAGATTTCCTCGGTGGCCACGGTGTATTCAGCCGTCAGCCGCGCCTTCTCTTCGGCGGAAAATTCCTCGGGGAAGTTCTTCACCGGCATGAAGAAGGGCGATTCCTCGACCGGCATCGCCAACTGCGTGTCGAGTTGGCTGACGACGTTGCCGATCGTCAGCTTGGTTTCGTACACGCCGGTTTCCATGCCTTCGCGGAACTTGCCGATCGCGCGGTCGGTGATGGCGATGTAATCCTCGTGCCGCTTGAGGTTGTTCTCGTAGTCCTCGACCGTATTGAAGGGGGCGGCGCTCTGCCCGCTGGCGAAGTTGGGATAGAACGTGTGGAAGCCTGAGAAATGGTTCACCGGACGCACTTCGCTCGCCGCGAGGATCGCGGGGGCATAGCCCTCCTGCTCACGCTGCTGGTTGTAGGCAAAGACATCGTAGGCAAGCTGGTCGGTGGGCGACAGCTTGCTGCGGTCGATTTCGGCCAGCTTCGCGAGGTTTACGGCATTGTCCGCCTTGCTTGCGGCAAGATGCTCGTCGGTCAGGTAATCGCCCAGGCGGTCCGCGTAGCGCATGTCGCCGCGAAACAGCGCGCCGACCGGATTGAGCTTGAGGCTGCGTTCATCGGCATCCGCGAACAGCGCGAAGAGCTTGTCGTGTTCGCTGATTTCGCTCGCAGCATCGGTTGCTGCATGGTGATCGCGGGCGATGGCCGGGTTCGCTGCCAGAACAAGCGAAAGGGCGGCACCCGAAGCGAGGGCGTGACGGACGAGTTTCATGGAGGTTCCCCTGGTAATTGTAGTGCAGCGATAGGACAGGCATTTGCCCGAGCGCACAAGCACGCCATACGATCGAAGGCATATGTCGCTCGACCGGCGCCGTGCAGTGCCCTGTCCCGCATGGCGCGGGCAATGCTGCGGTCAATCGATCACGCGGCCGCGCACCATCACCCAATCGACATTCTCCAGCGTCGACGTATCGTCGAGCGGGTTGGCTTCGACCGCAATCAGATCCGCCGAATAGCCGGGCGCGATCCGGCCGATCTCGTTTTCCAGTCCCAGCACGCGTGCGGCGTGGGTGGTCGCCGCCGCGAAAGCATCCCGGTGGCTCATGCCCTGTTCGACCATCAGCGCGAATTCGCCTGCATTGCGGCCGTGACCGAAGACGCCGGCATCGGTCCCGAAAGCGATTGGCACGCCCCAGCGCAGCGCCTTGCCCATGAAGACGCGCGCAGTTTCGGCTACATCGCGGATCTTGTCCTCGACGACCGGTGTGTAAACGCCTTGTCCAAGCCGTTCGGTAACGCCCTTGAACGCCATCAGCGTGGGCACCAGCACGGTACCGTTGTCCTTCATCGCACGGGCGGCCGCCTCGTCCAGATAGGTCCCGTGCTCGATCGAATCGATGCCGGCACGCGCCGCGGCCTCGATCCCGCGCGCGCCATGCGCATGCGCCATGACCTTCAGACCGAGCGAATGCGCAGTATCGGCAATGCTCTTCATCTCGGCGCTGGTGAAATGCGCTTCGAGCCCGCGCCCTTGCTGGCTGAGCACGCCGCCCGTGGCGGTAATCTTGATGATATCGGCGCCGTTCTGGCTCGCGAGCCGGACTTTTTCGGCGCATTCGACCGCCCCGGTGCAGGTGAACCCGCTGTCGAGCAGCTCGTTGACTTCGGGGCGGAACCCGCTGACATCGCCGTGCCCACCCACGATTGCGAGCGAGGGGCCGGCTGCCACGATGCGCGGGCCGTCGATGAAACCTTCCGCGGTTCCGCGGCGCAGCGAGAAGGCGCTGGCGGGGCCACTGCCCGCTTCGCGCACGGTCGTGAACCCGGCAAGCGCCGTCAGGCGCGCATTCTTGGCGCCGACGACGACATCCCATTCATCGGGTTCGACTGCGCCCTTCCAGAAATCGCCGCCCGGATCGCCGGTCAGGTGGACATGCAGGTCGACCATTCCGGGTACCACGGTCTTGTCTTTCAGATCGACCGTGACCGCCTGTGCAGGGGCTGCAGTGAAGCCGTCGGCAACGCTGACGATCTTCCCGTCGGTGACCGTTATCGTGGATGGCCCACGCGGCTGGCTTTCGGCATCGACGACAAGCGCGCCCGCGTGAATGACAGTGGTATCGGCCAGCGCCGGCGCGGCGCACATCGCCCCCGCCAGCGCGATGAATGCGGCAAACTTCATTCTCTATCCCCTTGGTTGCACAGAGGGATGCCCGCCAGCGGCCGGCGTATCAAGCAAAAGCGGCGCTAGAAGGTATAGCCGATCCCGAGTGCGCCCATCCACTGGTCTGCATCACCGCGAATGGAGGTGAACGGCGTACGCTTGCCATCGCCGAGCATCCGCGAATATCCGCCCATGGCGATGAGCGCGAGCCCGCCGTTGGCAAGATTGCCGTCGAGATCGACCCCGGTGAGCAGGTTGACACCCACCCGGTCCCAGCCGCCATCCGCCTGGTAGGCCGGCAGTGCGCCGCCGGCCGGCACCGAATAGTAATAATCGGCATAATCGTCGTCGACATACGAACCACTGACCGACAGCGAGATCGCCGCGCCGCGGCTGACGGGTGTGAAATAGGTCACGCCCGGGCTGACCAGCGTACCGTCATGCGCGCCGGCGACATCGAACAGCGTCTCAATGTTGAAGCTCAGGCTGTCATAGGGATTGAGCAGGCCGGGAAGGCTGATCCCCACCGAGGGACCGACTTCGAAGGCGGTGTCGAGTTCGCCATAGGACAGCACCACGGGATCCTCGATCTGCGAGGCGCGGTTGCGGTTGAGCCGCGCAGCAACGCCGGCCGAAATCTTGGCGCCATCGCTGTCGTCATTGACGAAATCGAGCGCGGCACCACCCGCCCGGGGGCTGATGCGCACACCGCCGATCTTGCCCTGTACGATAGGGATCGGCGATACGACATAGTCGTCCGACCCATCGTAGCTGGCGGAATAGACCGCGCCCGCACCGATCGAGAACCAGTTGCCATCGAATACGGTCGCTTCGCCGTCAGGTCCGTCGGGCAATGCCTCGACATTCTGGGCCATTGCGGGTGCGGCGCAGGCGAGCGCCAGCGATCCGGTTGCGGCGAGCAGTAACTTCATGCGGATTCCCTCGATATATGTCTTTGCCGTTCAACTCGCACGGGAGTGTGACGTTCCCGTAACCCTGCCCGGCAGGAATTCCAAAGCGATTGCCGCTGGGCCGCTTCGCTTCTAAGCCCACGCGCGATGGACGGGCGCATGATCGATATGGCCGTGGTCGGCGGCGGCCTGGCGGGCGGATTGGCCGCGCTGGCAGTGCGCCGCGCCCATCCCGAGCTGAACGTAGCGATCTTCGAAGCGGGCGACAGCCTGGGCGGCAACCACCGCTGGAGCTGGTTCGCCAGCGATCTCGACGCTCCCGGGACGCAGCTCATGGCTGGCTTTGCCACGACCGAGTGGTCCGGCGGCTACGATGTCGCCTTTCCGGGCCATACGCGCCACTTGTCTTCGCCCTATCGTTCGCTCGCCAGCCGGGATTTCGATGCTGCGCTGCGCAGCGAACTGCCCGCAGCCGCCATCCGCACGCAGGCACGCGCGGCAAAACTGGCTGCCGGCGGCGTCACGCTGGCCAGCGGTGAGCACATCGCCGCGCGCTGCGTGATCGATTGCCGCGATTTCACCCTCTCGGCCCAGCTGCGCGGCGGGTGGCAGGTCTTCGTGGGACGGCATTTGCGGACACGGACCGCGCATGGCGTCGCCGATCCTATCGTCATGGACACGCGCGTGGCCCAGCACGGGGCCTACCGCTTCGTCTACACCCTGCCGCTAGGCCCGAACGAGCTGTTCGTCGAGGACACCTATTACGCCGACGAGCCCGCGCTCGATCGCGCGGCGCTGGAAGCGCGCATCGACCGCTATTGTACGGCGATGGGCTGGCACGGCGATAGCCTCGGCGGCGAAACCGGCGTGTTGCCGGTTATTACCGGAGGCGATTTCGCAGCCTACCGGGCGGCGCTCGGGGGTACGGGCGTGGTTCGGTCAGGCGCGCGCGGCGGCTTCGTTCACCCGCTGACCAGCTACACCCTGCCCTTCGCCGTGGCCAATGCTCTCGCCCTGGCCCGCCACGCGAGGCTGCCGGGCGACCAGCTTGCCGCGCTGTTCGAAGACCGGGCGCAGCGGCACTGGCAGGCGACGCGGTTCTATCGCAGCCTCGGCAGGATGCTGTTCGACGCTGCCGAGCCGGAGGAACGCTACCGGGTGTTCGAGCGGTTCTATCGCCTGCGCGAACCCCTGATCGAACGATTCTACGCTGGAAATTCGAGCACGGCCGATAAGCTGCGCATCCTCTCGGGCAAGCCGCCCGTATCTGTCCTTGCCGCCATTCGCGCCTTGCTTGGCAAGGGCAGCCCGCTGGTCCATGAGAGGTCGCAATGAACACCGAAACTGCCATTCCCGTTACCCCGAGCGACAGCACCGAGCCGTTCGTCCCCGCCCCCACCGGCCGCACGGCCTGCGTCGTCGGTGCAGGCTTCGGCGGCCTTGCGCTCGCCATTCGCCTGCAATCGGCAGGCATCACCACGACCGTCGTCGAAGCGCGCGACAAGCCCGGAGGGCGGGCCTATTACTGGGAGCGCGACGGTTTCACCTTCGATGCGGGCCCGACCGTCATCACCGATCCCGATTGCCTCAAGGAATTGTGGGCGCTGACCGGTCACGACATCTCTCGGGATGTCGAGCTGATGCCGGTCATGCCCTTCTACCGGCTCGCCTGGCCCGACGGCACGCAGTTCGATTATTCGAACGACGAGGAACAGCTGTTCCGCGAAATAGCCCAGCTCAATCCCGCCGATGTTGCCGGCTACCAGCGGTTCCTCGAATATTCCGAAGCGGTCTACGAGGAAGGCTACGTCAAGCTTGGCCATGTGCCGTTCCTCGATTTCAAGTCCATGCTCAAGGCGGCTCCCGCACTGGCCAAGCAGCAGGCATGGCGCAGCGTCTATTCGATGGTGTCGAGCTATGTCGAAAACGAAAAGCTGCGCGAGGCGCTGAGCTTCCATACGCTGCTGGTCGGCGGCAATCCGATGAAGACCAGCAGCATCTATGCGCTGATCCACAAACTCGAAAAGGACGGCGGCGTATGGTGGGCAAAGGGCGGCACCAATCGCCTGATCGCCGGCATGGTCGCGCATTTCGAGCGCATCGGCGGCACCGTGCGGCTGGGCGATCCGGTGGCGCAGGTGCACACGCTGGGCAAGCAGGTGACCGAGATCGAGACGCAGTCCGGCTGGCGCCAGCGGTTCGACGCGATCGCGAGCAATGCCGACATCATGCACAGCTACAAGGACCTGCTGGCCGGATCGAAGCGCGGCAAGGATTACGCCAAGAGCCTGTCGCGCAAGAGCTTCAGCCCCAGCCTGTTCGTCGTCCACTTCGGCATCGAGGGAAGCTGGCCGGGTATTCCGCATCACATGATCCTGTTCGGTCCGCGCTACAAAGGCCTGCTCGAGGACATTTACGATCACGGCGTCCTGCCCGAGGATTTTTCGATCTATCTGCACCACCCCAGCGTCAGTGACGACAGCATGGCGCCCGAGGGGATGAGCACTTTCTATGCGCTGGTGCCGGTGGCCCATATGGGCAAGCTGGCCGTCGACTGGGAGGAAATGGGACCGGTACTCGAGAAGCGCATTCTCGACGAACTCGGCCGGCGCCTGATCCCCGACATCCATTCGCGCATCGTGACCAAGTTCCATTATGCCCCGCGCGATTTCGCCGCCGACCTCAACGCTCATATGGGCAGCGCCTTCAGCCTCGAGCCGGTGCTGACGCAAAGCGCGTGGTTCCGCGGGCACAATCGCGACGATGTGCTCGACAATTTCTACCTTGTCGGTGCGGGCACGCATCCCGGGGCGGGAATTCCGGGGGTGGTCGGCAGCGCCAAAGCAACTGCCGGATTGATGCTGGAAGATTTGGCAGTATGACGCGCGGGATGAACCGTCTCGCCATCTATTGCGGCTCCGCCTCGCCCGATGATCCGCGCTATATCCAGCTCGCCTACGATGTGGGCAAGCGCCTCGCCGAACGCGGTATCGGCGTGGTCTATGGCGGCGGCCGGCTCGGCCTGATGGGCGCCACCGCGCGCGGTGCGCTGGAGGCCGGCGGCGAAGTGATTGGCGTCATTCCCGAGGCACTGGCCAGTTCGGAAGTCGCCAATCACGATTGCACCGAACTTTACACCGTGGGCGGCATGCACGAGCGCAAGCAGCGGTTCACGGACCTGTCGGACGGCTTCATCACGATCCCCGGCGGCGTCGGGACGATGGACGAATTGTGGGAGGCGATGAGCTGGGCGCAGCTTGGCTATCACGACAACCCGGTCGGCCTGCTCAATGCCTTCGGCTTTTACGACGAGCTGATCGCCTTCAACCGCAAGATGGCGGAAGTTGGTTTCGTCCGCCCGGTGCACCAGAACATCCTCGTGCACGACGACACTCTGGACGGATTGCTCGACAGAATGGCAGCCTATGAACCGCATACGCCGATCTTCCAGATGAAGGCCGACGACCTCTGAGCAAACCCCGCACCCTGGTCCAGTCGCGGTACCTGCGGCCCACCCCGACCCGCGCGGGCGGCGGCCGCGATCGCGCGATCCTTGTCGACAAGTCGCTCGAATCGATCGAACAGGGTTCGCACAGCTTTGCCGCAGCTTCGAAACTGTTCGACAAGGCAACCCGCGAACGCAGCTGGCTGCTGTACGCGTGGTGCCGCCGGTGCGACGACATCGCGGACAATCAGGACAAGGGCGGGCCACTGGGCGACCAGGGCAACATGAAGGATGCGGAAGACCGCGTGCAGGCCCTGCGCGTGCTGACCAAGCGCGCATTCGAGGAACAGCCCACCGCCGATGCCGCTTTCGACGCGTTCGGCCTGGTCGCCGACGAATGCGGCCTGACGCTGGCCGAAGCCAACGACGTGATCGCCGGCTTCGCGCTCGATGCGACGCGCTGGACCCCGAACACCGAAGCGGACATGCTGCGATATTGCTACCATGTCGCGGGTGCGGTCGGCATCATGATGGCGCGGATCATGGGGGTGCATCCCGACGATGGCGAAACGCTGGACCGGGCCTGCGACCTCGGCCTTGCTTTCCAGATGGCCAATATCGCGCGCGACATCGTCGAAGATGCAGAAGCCGATCGCTGTTACCTGCCGCAAAAATGGCTCGAGGAAATGGGCTGGCAACAGGGCGAACACGCCCTACCCGAAAACCGCTTTCGCCTCGCCAGCCTGATGCCGCGCCTGATCGCCCTGATGGAGAAGCACGAGGCGGCGGCCAAGCTCGGCGCGCGGAAATTGCGCTTCCGCCAGCGCTGGGCGGTGCTGTCCGCCGCGCGGATCTACGGCGCGATCGGCCGCAAAGTCCTGAACCGGGGCCAGCTGGCGTGGGATACTCGCACGCGCGTTTCGGCCCCCGAAAAGACCTGGCACATGGTCGCCGCGTTCTTCGAAGCGGTCCGCAACCGCCCGCCCCCGCCCGCGGAGCCGATCACCTGGAGCCGGCACGACTTCAAGCCGCTGGCCGGCTGGTAGAGGCCACCGCTCGTCCTTGCCAATCGGCAGTGACGGGAGTTTCCTTTTCCCCCGGCGGAAGCTAGTCCCCGCCGCATGATTGCAAAGCTCCTCATCGCCAATCGCGGCGAAATCGCCTGCCGCATCATCCGCACCGCGCGCGCCATGGGTATTGCCACGGTCGCGGTCTATTCGGACGCCGACGCCCGCGCGCTGCATGTGCGGCAAGCCGATGAGGCGGTGCATATCGGCCCCTCACCCGCCGCCGAAAGCTATCTGGTCGGCGACAAGATCATCGCTGCGGCCAAGCAGACTGGGGCGGAAGCCATCCACCCGGGCTACGGCTTCCTGTCCGAAAATGCCGGTTTCGCGCAGGCCGTGATTGATGCCGGGCTGATCTGGGTGGGTCCCAAGCCGTCGAGCATCGAGGCGATGGGGCTCAAGGATGCTGCCAAGACGCTGATGATGGAAGCGGGCGTCCCGGTTACGCCCGGCTATCTGGGCGCAGACCAGTCGGCCAAACGGCTGAAGAAGGAAGCCGACGCCATCGGCTACCCCGTGTTGATCAAGGCAGTCGCGGGCGGCGGCGGCAAGGGCATGCGCAAGGTCGACAAGGCCGAAGATTTCGAAGCGGATCTGCAGAGTTGCCGCCGCGAGGCGAAGGCCAGCTTCTCCAATGACGAAGTGCTGCTGGAAAAGTGGATCACCTCGCCCCGCCATATCGAGGTGCAGGTGTTCGGCGACAGCCACGGCAATGTCGTCCACCTGTTCGAGCGCGATTGCAGCCTCCAGCGCCGCCACCAGAAGGTGATCGAGGAAGCCCCTGCGCCGGGCATGGACGATGCGACGCGTCAGGAAATCTGCGCCGCCGCCGTGCGCGCCGCCAAGGCGGTCGATTACGAGGGCGCGGGCACGATCGAATTCATCGCCGATGCCAGCGAAGGCCTGCGCGCCGATCGCATCTTCTTCATGGAGATGAACACCCGCCTTCAGGTCGAGCATCCGGTGACCGAGGAAATCACCGGGGTCGATCTGGTCGAATGGCAGCTGCGCGTGGCTGCCGGCGAACCGATCCCGCTCCAGCAGGAAGACCTGACCATCACCGGCCATGCGATCGAGGCCCGGCTCTATGCCGAGGACCCGAGCAGCGGATTCCTGCCCTCGACCGGCCCGCTCGACCATTTCGACCTTGGTAGCGAAGGGCGCATCGAGACCGGGGTGGCCGAAGGCGACATGATCTCACCGCATTACGATCCCATGGTCGCCAAGCTCGTCGTGTGGGAAAAGACCCGGGCGGACGCGATCGAGGCCCTGGCCGATATCGCCGAAAGCGTCGAGGTCTGGCCGGTCAAGACCAACGCCGCCTTCCTCGCCAACGCCCTGCTGGAAGACGATTTCGTCGAAGCCCAGCTCGACACCGGATTCATCGAACGCAAGCTCGACCGGCTGGTCGGCGACGATGCGCCCGATGATGCGATCTGGCAGGCTGCCGCCGACTTTACGGTCCTCGACGCGATCGAGGAGAACGCCCCCCGCCCGATCGGTTTTCGGCTCAATGCGGATCCGCGGGTCGCCGCGACCCTGTTCCACAAGGGCGAAAGCCGCACGGTCGACGTCATCGGCGAACGCGACGCCGCGCATGCCACAGGTTTCGTCGAAGATGCGCGCACGGTGGTCTTTGCCGATGGCCAGGGTTTCGAGTTCGCGCTGGAAAGCCGCGGCAGCGGCGCGGCGGCGGCCGGTAGCGGTGCTATCCTCGCCCCGATGCCGGGCAAGGTCATCGCGGTCGATGTGGCCGAGGGCGACCGGGTGACTGCGGGACAGCGGCTGATGGTGCTCGAGGCGATGAAGATGGAACACGCGCTGACCGCGCCGTTCGACGGCACCGTGACCGAGCTTTCGGCCGCAACCGGCGGACAGGTGCAGGTCGAGGCCGTGCTGGCAGTTGTCGCGCCCGCAGAGGAATAATCGTCATCCTAGCGAAAGCTGGGATCGCCCTCCACAAGCACGAAAATGATAGCGGTCCCAGCTTTCGCTGGGGCGACGGCTTGGGTATGCGTCGCGCATGGGATGGGAAAAAGAACTCGAGGAACTGCGCCGGCGCGAGGCGCTGGCCGAGCAGATGGGCGGCGAGGAAAAGGTCGCCCGCCAGCATGGCCGCGGCAAGATGGATGCCCGCGCCCGGCTCGCCGCGCTGTGCGACGACGGCACCTTCCGCGAAATCGGCAAGATCGCGGGCAAGGGCAGCTACGACGAAGACGGCAATCTCCAATCCGTCCTTCCTGCCCCGTTCCTGTTCGGCAAGGCCCGGATCAACGGCCGCCCGGTGGTTGCCACTGCCGACGATTTCACCATTCGCGGCGGCGCGGCGGATGCCGGGATCAGCCGCAAGATGGTGCAGGCCGAGAAGATGGCGCACGAGCTCAAGCTGCCGATCATCCGCATGATCGACGGCACCGGCGGCGGCGGGTCGGTCAAGACGCTCGAACAGATCGGCGCGACCTATATCCCTGCGGTTCCCGGCTGGGGCGATGTCGTAACCAATCTCGACACCGTGCCGGTGGTCGCGCTTGCGCTTGGCCCCACCGCGGGTCTGGGCGCCGCGCGCGTGGTAGCGAGCCATTATTCGGTCATGGTCAAGGGCCTCAGCCAGATCTTTGCCGCGGGCCCCGCGGTGGTCGATGGGCTCGGCGAAGGCTACAAGGGTTCGGCCGACCACCAGCAGGCCAAGGAGGACCTCGGCGGCAGCGCCATCCATACACGCAACGGCGTGGTCGATGACGAAGTGGCCAGCGAGGCCGAGGCCTTCGCCCGCGCTCAGCATTTCCTCGCCTTCATGCCCGAACATGTCGGCCAGCTCGCCCGCCGGTCCAATTGCACCGATCCGGTCCACCGGCGCGAGGAGGCGCTGCTGGACCTCGTCCCGCGCGATCCCAAGGCGGTCTATTCGATGCGCCGCTGTATGGAGATGGTGTTCGACCAGGGCACCGTGTTCGAAATCGGCCGCATGTGGGGCCGCGCCTGCATCACCGCGCTCGCCCGGCTCGACGGCTGGCCGGTGGCGGTGCTTGCCAGCGACCCCTCCTATCTCGGCGGCTCATGGGATGCGAAATCGAGCGAGAAGGTCGAGCGCTTCGTCAAGCTGGCGGACCAGTTCCGCCTGCCGATCGTCCATCTGGTCGACAATCCCGGCTTCATGATCGGGCGCGAAGCCGAAATGGCGGGGACGATCCGTTACGGGGTGCAGGCAATGAACGCAGTCTACAAGGCCAGCGTCCCGCTCGCCTCGGTCGTCCTGCGCCGCGCCTACGGGATTGCGGGCAGCGCCATGTCGAATGCCGAGACCTACCAGTACCGGTTCTGCTGGCCTTCGGGTGACTGGGGCAGCCTGCCCATCGCGGGCGGTCTGGAAGTGGCCTATAAGTCCGAGCTCGAAGCCGCCGCCGACCCGGAAGCCGAACTCGCTGCAATTCGCGCGCGGCTCGACCAGGTCACCTCGCCCTTCCGCAGCGCCGAACGCTTCAATGTCGAGGACATCATCGACCCGCGCGACACCCGTCCCTTGCTGTGTGAATATGCCGAGCTTGCGTGGCGCAGGCTGGCCAGCGAAGCCTAGGTTTCCTCGACATCCGGATCGGGCGGCCCGAACAGCGCACCGCGTTCGGAAAAGAGCACCAGCAGCAGGCTGACGGTGGCCGTGACCAGCAGCGCCAGCGCCAGCGGACGCGCGGTGCCGTCATAGGCATAGCCGATACCCGCACCCAGCAACGCCCCGGTGGTCATGCGCAGGAAGCTCTGTGCACTCGACGCGGCGCCCGCAATGTGCGGGAACGGCTGCATCGCGATCGAACCGAAATTGGCCCCGATAAAGCCGAGCAGGCTCATGTTCGCCGCCATCAGCGGAATGAAGGTCCACAGGCTTTCGTTCGGCTGATAGGCGAACCACAATTGCAGGCCGGCGACGAAGATGAACACGAACAGCGCGGTATGGCTGACGCGGCGTGCGCCAAGCCGTTCGACGATGCGGCTGTTCGACCAGTTCGCCAGCGCCATGCAGCCCGCACACAGCGCGAACAGCAGCGGAAACATGTCGCCCGCTCCGAAAGCCTCGCCGATGAGCTGCTGCGAGGAATTGATGAAGCCGAACAACCCGCCGAACACCAGTGCACTTGCCAGCGTGTAGCCCATGGTCGAGCGCAGCGTGACAGCGCTGCGCATGTTGCGCGCGATGACCGCGATATCGATCCGCTGCCGGTCGCTTTCATGCAGCGTTTCGGGCAGGCGGATATAAACCCAGACCGACATCAGCGACCCGAACACCGCCATCGTCACGAAGATCCAGCGCCAGTCGCCCAGCAACAACAGCACGCCCTGCCCGATGCTCGGCGCGACGGCGGGGACCAGCAGGAAGATGACGAAGATCAGGCTCATCATCCGGGCCATCTTGTCGCCGCCCACCCGGTCGCGGATGATGGCCGGCGGCAGCGCGATGATGCCTGCTGCAAAGAAACCCTGCAGCGCACGCAGCACGATCATGGAGGTGAAATCGGTGACCAGCGCGCAGCCGAGCGACAGCACGATGTAGAAGCCCAGCGCGGTAAACAGCACCGGCCGGCGACCGAAGCGGTCGGCGAAGGCCCCCGGAATCAGCGTCCCGATGCCGGCCGCGAGCAAATAGACCCCGACGATGAACTGGCGATCGTTGCCCACGGCGCCCAATGACAGGGCGAGATCGTCTAGCGCGGGGAGGATCGCATCGATGCCGAAGGCATTGCAGGCCATCAGTAAGGCCATCATCGCGATAAGTTCACGCTCGCCGATGCGTTTGACCGGGGTCGCCCCGGCTATCGGGCGTTCGCCGCCGGCAAGGGGATCGCTTCGCATCTGCACAAAATGTCAGGTGGCGGACAAGGTTCCGCTTTGCAACCCGCAGGGCTATCTAATCGCGCATGAGCGAAGGCGAAGCGGGTACGGATGACACAGCGGGCGAGGCCGACGGCCTGCGCAAGATCATCCATGTCGACATGGATGCGTTTTTCGCCAGCGTCGAACAGCGCGACAAGCCCGAATTGCGCGGCAAGCCGGTGGCAGTGGGCGGATCCAGCGGCCGCGGCGTGGTTGCTGCCGCCAGTTACGAGGCGCGCCGGTTCGGCGTGCGTAGCGCGATGCCCTCGGTCACTGCGCGGCGGCTGTGTCCCGACCTGATCTTCTGCAAGAGCCGCTTCGACGTCTATCGCGAAGTCAGCCAGCAGATCCGCGCGATCTTCCGCCACCACACCGACCTGGTCGAACCGCTGAGCCTCGACGAAGCCTATCTCGACGTGACCGAGGACAAGCTCGGCATCGGCAGCGCGACCCGCATTGCCGAGCTAATCCGGCAGGAAATCCGCGCCAAGACCCGGCTGACCGCGAGTGCCGGGGTGAGCTACAACAAGTTTCTCGCCAAGATCGCCAGCGATCAGAACAAGCCCGACGGGCTGTGCGTGATCCGGCCCGGCGAAGGCGCGCGCTTCGTGGCCGAGCTGCCGATCCGACGGTTCCACGGCGTGGGTCCGAAGGGCGCGGAAAAGATGGCCCGGCTGGGTATCGAGACCGGCGGCGATCTGGCCGCCAGGGATATCGCCTGGCTCCGCGCGCATTTCGGCAGCTTTGCCGAATATCTGTTCCGCGCGGCGAGGGGGATCGACCTGCGCCCGGTGCGCTCCAGCCGCATCCGCAAGTCGGTGGGCGGCGAACGGACCTTCAGCCGCGACCTGTCGTCGGGCGGCGAACTGCGCGAAACGCTGGAGGACATCATCGACATCGTGTGGACCTCGATCGAACGCGCGGAAGCCCGCGGCCGGACGGTTACGCTCAAGCTGAAATACACCGATTTCCAGATCTTCAGCCGGGCGAAAACGGTCGATGTCGCAATTGCCGAGAAGGCCCAGTTCGCAGCGCTTGCGCGCGCGCTGCTGGAAGAGGTGCTGCCGCTGCCCATGCCGATCCGGCTGATGGGGCTGACCTTGTCCAAGCTCGAGCAGCGGGGCGGCGAGACGCAGCCCGCCCGTCCCGACGCGCAGCTATCGCTGCTCTAGCAGCTGCGCGCCTGCCACAGCGCGAAGCGCGCCCGGGTCCGCTTGCTCAGCGGTTCGGGCAGCGAATGCGTGGGGAAGAAACGCGCCTCGACGATCTCGCGCCCGTCGGGCTGCGGCACGGCATCGACCACTCCGTCGAAAAGGTGCGTTCGGTTAGGCGCACCGGCAAGTTCCTCATCGATGATCCCGACCGCCACCAGGCCCGACACCGTGCAGCCGGTTTCCTCTTTTATCTCGCGCAAGGCCGCCTGTTCGGGCGTTTCGCTGCGCCGCTTGCCGCCGCCGGGGAAGTACCACCCCTCGGGGCCGTAACTGTGGCGCACCAGCAGCACCCGCCCGTTGAGATCGCGGGCAACGATGCTCACCCCCACTCCCGTCCGTCCGCTGACCCGGCGCCAGTGGTGGCGCAGACGGTGCCCGATTTTCAGCGCCTGCCGGTGTAACGGCTTGGGGATCAGGTAAAGCATGTGACCGGCTGTGTAGCTGCGCGCAGCAGCCGCGCAACCGGAAAATCATGTGTTCCTGCAATAGCTTGGTTAAGAATTTCGCGTTTGTCGTCGCCGCGTATGACGAACACCAGTGCATCGCTGGCAAGCAGTGCCGGCAGCGTCAGGCTGATCCGGTCGAACGGTGCTTCGGGCGGCAGCGGATCGGGTGTCAGCCGGACGACTTGCCGCGGATCGTCCACCTGTGGATCGGTGTTGGGGAACAGCGAGGCGATGTGCCCGTCGGTGCCCATCCCCAGCCATGCGAGCGCGAAATGCGGCACGGCTTCCATCTCAGTCAGCGTGACCACTTCGGCACCTGCCGGTTCGAACAGGTCGCGCAGCTTGCCGGTGTTGGACGCAGCGTGGTCTTCGGGAACCACGCGGTCATCTCCCGGCCAGACGACCAGCCGCGTCCAGTCGAGATCGTGTTTCAGCAGCGCGGCCATGATCGGGAACGGGGTCGATCCGCCCGGGACCGTGATCGTCACGGGGCCACCTTGTGCTTCCATCGCCTCGCTCAGCCGCGCTGCAATCCAGTCGGCGATGGCGGCGTCGCTGCGCCCTTCGATGATCGTGGGAGTGTTCATGACCCCCTGATACACCAAGGCCGCCCTTCCCCAACAGGAAAGGCGGCCCGATCATGTGCCCGTTACCGGGTCAACGTTGGCGCGGTTACTTGCTCGTCTGGTTGAGGAACCAGACACGCTCCTCGCACTCGTCGATCCAGTCGTCGACGACACCACTGGTGGCGTTGTCGCCCGCTTCTTCGGCGGCTTCCTTCACTTCGAGCAGACGCCCGTGCAGCGTCTTGTTGTCGTCGCGCAGTTCCTTGACCATCGCATCGGCGGTCAGCGACACATCGTCCTGGTCCTTGATACGGGTCGCCTTGGCAACACTGCCGATCGACGTGAGCGTGTATTCATCGTTCTTGCGCACGCGCTCGCCCAGATCGTCGACCGTGCCGACCAGCTGCGCGGCCTGCTCGTCGAACAGCACGTGGAGATCGCGGAACCGCGGGCCCGCCACATGCCAGTGGAAGTTCTTGGTCTTGAAATAGAGTGCCACGGTGTCGGCAAGCGCCCCGTTGAGTGCGCTGACGAGACCGGCTTTCGAATTGTCGCCTGCTTCGGCCATAAGATTTACCCCTTTTGCTGAGATGATATCGACCCGATTGAGATGTTCACTATACCAACACGCGAGATGCTGTAGGGTTTCTCGATTATAGCCGACCAGACTAATCGCTTCATCCGATTATCCCGCGGGCGCTCAATCCCGTGATCGCCGCCAAGACGAACAGGATGATGGCCAGCGCGATCCGGATACCGCGCAGCGGCAGCCGCTCGTCCAGCTGCGCCCCCAGCATCCAGCCCAGCGCTACCGCAGCGCCGCCGCCCAGCGCGCCGCCCATCCCGGCGAGCGGCCAGGATGCGAAAACCACCGCAAAGGCCGCGACCATGAACCGCGAGGCATCGGTCAATTGCCGGACGAACAGGACGATGGCGATCGCCCCCAGCGAACGGGTCGGTTCGCGGGGCGTTTTCTCGCGATTGGGCCAGCCGCATTCGAAACTGGCCAGCAACAGCGCGATGGCCACGAACATGGTCGCGGCGTTCACCGACATCGTCTGCGCCAGTTGCGCGCCGAACCACGCGGCAATGCCTGCGGTCAGCGCGGAACTGGCAAGCGCCACGGCGAGGAGCGCGGGCGAAGCGCCGAGACTGCCCGCCAGCCGTGCGACGAGGATCTGGTCGCGCGCGCCGGTCGCCGCCAGAAAGCTGGCGACCATGGCAAACAGCAGCGGTGTCACGGCGCGGTGCCCTCCCCCTTCCTAAGCTTCGCGGCTTGCGATAGCACGCGCCGCAACGAAACACAGGGGGAGAGCAGACATGGAACTCACGCAGGGTATGGCAGCCGTTGTCACGGGCGGCGCTTCGGGCCTGGGCAAGGCGAGCGCGCAGGCGCTGGCCGACCTCGGCCTCAAGGTCACCATCTTCGACGTCAACGAGGAAGCCGGCGAAGCGCATGCGCAGGCCATCGGCGGGACTTTTGCCCGTGTCGATATCACCGACGAGCAATCGGTCGTCGACGGGTTCGCCGCAGCGCGCGCCGCGCATGGGCAGGAACGTGTGACCGTCCACTGCGCGATGACCAGCCGGCGCGGCAAGACGCTCGGCTGGGACAAGCAGAACAATTGCTACAAGCGGCTATCGACCGAGGACTACGCCTTCGGGGCCGAGGGCATTCTCGTCTCGTCCTACCGCGTGGCCAGCCTGTCCGCGCTGGGCATGGCCAATGCCCAGCCGGTCAACGAGGATGGCGGACGCGGCTGCATTACGCTGACCGCCAGCGTCGCGGCGCAGGACGGGCAGATCGGCCAGACCATCTACGGCAGTTGCAAGGCCGGGGTGAACGGGCTGGTGCTGCCGATGGCGCGCGACCTGATGGATCTCGGCATCCGGATCAATTCGGTGATGCCCGGTATCTTCGCCACCCCGCTGATGCTCGGGATGAAGGATCGCAACCCGCAGATGTGGGACCAGCTCAACGCCAGCGTGCCCTTCCCCAAGCGGCTCGGCCATCCGGAGGAATTCGCCTCGCTGATCTGCGAGATCGCCCGCAACAGCTATATCAACGCGCACCAGTTCCGGCTCGACGGCGCCATAAGGATGCCACCGCGATAGATGCCGAACGTGACGGTGGAGCGGGTGAAGGGAATCGAACCCTCGTCGTCAGCTTGGGAAGCTGCTGCTCTACCATTGAGCTACACCCGCGAGGCGGCGCGGCGCTTGCCACGGAACGCGCGTGGCGGTCAATACAAACCGGCGGCCACGGCGGAAAACGGCGTGCGCGCCCTTCCCCCGCGGGCAGCACGCCCTACAAGGCCCGCATGACGAACAAGCGCGCATGGGTGAACTGGGCGATCGGCCGGATAGAGGCCGACTTCAACCGTTCGGCCGACACGCATCTGATCCCGCTGCCGGTCCCCGCGCTGCCTGATATCGCGATCTATCTGAAGGACGAATCGAGCCATCCGACCGGCAGTCTCAAGCACCGGCTGGCGCGATCGCTGTTTCTCTATGGCCTGTGCAACGGCTGGATCTGCGAGAACACCCCAGTGGTCGAGGCATCGAGCGGATCGACCGCGGTTTCCGAAGCCTATTTCGCGCGCATGCTGGGGCTGCGGTTCATCGCCGTGGTGCCGCGCAGCACCGCGCAGGCCAAGATCGATGCCATCGCATTCTACGGCGGCGAATGCCATTTCGTCGGCGCGCCGGGCGAAGTCTACGCAGCGGCGCAGTCGCTCGCCGACGAATTGGGCGGCCATTATATCGACCAGTTCACCTATGCCGAACGCGCGACCGACTGGCGCAGCAACAACAATATCGCCGAATCGATTTTCGCGCAGATGGCGCGCGAGCCGCATCCGGTACCGCGCTGGATCGTCTGCGGTGCGGGAACGGGCGGCACCTCCGCCACCATCGGCCGTTTTGCACGCTACAATCGCCATGACACCGGCGTCTGCGTCGCCGATCCCGCGGGATCGGTGTTCCACCGCCACTGGGCCGAGCGCAGCGTAGCGCGCGTCGATCATTCGGCCGGATGCATCGAAGGCATCGGCCGGCAGCGGGTCGAGCCCAGTTTCCTGCCCGATATCGTCGACCGGATGGAAGTGGTGGCAGATGCCGCCTCGATCGCCGCCGCCCATGAAGTCAGCGCCCGCCTGGGGCGGCGCTGCGGGGGTTCGACCGGGACCAATGTGTGGGCCTGCGCGCGCATCGCCGCCGAAATGGCCGCGCGCGGCGAAACGGGCTCGATCGTGTCGATCCTGTGCGACGACGGCGCGCGGTATGCCGACACCATCTTCGACCCGGAGTGGCTGGCGGCGCGCGACCTCGATGTCGCGGCGCCGCGACAGGCGATCTCCGACTTCTTCGAAACCGGCCGCTTCGCCGGCTAGACACTGCATCTCCAGAACAAGGGCTGCCGCATCACATGATCAGCGACGACAGGATTATTCTCGGGCTGCTCGCCCTCGTACTGGGTTTCGTATTCGCGACGCGCGACCGGCCGGGCTGGCAGCGCTTCTACGTCTTCGTGCCGATCATCCTGGTCTGCTATCTCGTCCCCAGCCTGATGACGACTTTCGGCCTGATCGACGTGTCCGAAAGCAATCTGTGGCCGGTGGCGAAAGATTATTTCCTGCCCGCCGCGCTGTTCCTGATGACACTGTCGATCGACATCAAGGGGATCCTCGGCCTCGGCAGCAAGGCGATCGTCATGTTCCTGACCGCTACGGTGGGCATCGTCCTCGGCGGGCCGCTGGCGCTGTGGATCGTGGCGCAGTTCGAACCTTCGATCATCGGTTCGGGCGATACCGCCGCCTGGCGCGGGCTGGCGACGCTGGCGGGAAGCTGGATCGGCGGCGGCGCCAACCAGACCGCCATGCTAGAGGTCTATGGCTACCCGCTCGAAGGCTTCGCCGCGCTGCTGGCGGTCGACATCATTGTCGCCGAGATCTGGATGGTGTTCCTGCTCTATGGCGCGGGCGCGCACGAGCGCGTCGACAAATGGCTGGGCGCGGACAGTTCATCGATTGCCCGGCTGCGCGACACGATGGCCGATTACACCGCCAGCATCGAACGCGTCGCCAAGGCCAATGACTATGTCCTGTTGTTCGGCGTCACCTTCGCCATCGTCGGGCTCGCGCATCTGCTCGGCGGCTGGCTGGGCGGCTGGTTCGCCGCGATGCAGGGCGAAGACGCCACGCTGGCGAGCGAATTCTTCTGGGTCGTGGTTCTCGCCACCACTGCAGGCCTCGCCGCCAGCTTCACCCGTGCACGCGAGCTCGAAGGGGTTGGCGCGAGCAAGTTCGGCGTGTTGTTCATCTTCCTGCTGGTGGCGGTGATCGGCACGCGGATGGACGTGACCAAGATCGCCGATGCGCCCGCCTTCATGGCGATCGGCTTCATCTGGATGCTGTTCCACGTCATCCTGCTGCTGAGCGTGGCCAAGCTCATCAAGGCGCCGTTCTTCTTCGTCGCGGTAGGCAGCAAGGCGAATATCGGCGGCGCGGCATCGGCCCCGGTGGTGGCGGCGGCCTTCCACCCCGCACTGGCCCCGGTCGGCGTGTTGCTGGCTGTGCTGGGCTATGCGCTGGGGACCTATGGCGCGATCCTGTGCGCGCAGATGATGGCGGCGGTCGGCTAGCCGCGCGCGGCAAAGGTTTCACCCGATACCGGTTGCTTTCGGACCTTGCGCGCGTATGGGCTGTTGCAAAGAAAAGAGAGGAACTTTCATGCGTCAGCTTGACCATTTCATCGTCGGCGGAGCGAGCGCTCCCGCGGCCCGCACCCACAAGATCTGGAACCCCTCGACGGGCGAAGTCCAGGCCGAGGTTCCACTGGGCGATGCCGCCTTGCTCGACCGCGCGGTCGCCGCCGCCAAGAAGGTCCAGCCCGAATGGGCGGCGACCAATCCGCAGCGCCGCGCGCGGGTGATGTTCGAATTCAAACGGCTGGTCGAAGCCAACAAGCAGGAACTGGCCGAACTGCTCGCCAGCGAACACGGCAAGGTCGTGGACGATGCGCATGGCGACGTGCAGCGCGGGCTCGAAGTCATCGAATATGCCTGCGGCATCCCGCAGGCGCTGAAGGGCGAATATTCGCAAGGCGCGGGCCCCGGCATCGATGTCTACTCGATGCGCCAGCCGCTGGGCATCGGCGCGGGCATCACGCCGTTCAACTTCCCCGCCATGATCCCGATGTGGATGTTCGGCATGGCGGTCGCGGTGGGCAATGCGTTCATCCTCAAGCCGTCCGAACGCGATCCCAGCGTGCCGGTACGCCTTGCCGAACTGTTCGTCGAAGCGGGCGCGCCCGAGGGACTGCTGCAGGTCGTCCATGGCGACAAGGAAATGGTCGATGCCATCCTCGACCATGAAGACATCGCCGCGGTCAGCTTCGTCGGGTCGAGCGACATCGCGCATTATGTCTACAAGCGCGGTGTCGCCGCGGGCAAGCGCGTGCAGGCGATGGGCGGCGCGAAGAACCACGGCATCGTCATGCCCGATGCCGATCTCGACCAGGTGGTGAACGATCTTGCCGGCGCCGCCTTCGGCTCCGCGGGTGAACGCTGCATGGCGCTGCCGGTGGTCGTGCCCGTGGGCGAGGACACCGCCGACAGGCTGCGCGAAAAGCTGATCCCCGCGATCAATGCGCTGCGCATCGGCGTTTCGACCGATCCCGACGCGCATTACGGCCCCGTCGTCACGCCCGAGCACAAGGCGCGGATCGAACAGTGGATCGACACTGCCGAACAAGAAGGCGCCGAAGTCGTCATCGATGGCCGCGGGTTTACGCTGCAGGGCCACGAGAAGGGCTTTTTCGTCGGCCCGACGCTGCTCGACCGCGTGACCCCCGACATGGAAAGCTACAAGGAAGAGATTTTCGGACCCGTCCTGCAGATCGTGCGCGCTGACGATTTCGAGCATGCACTGCGGCTGCCGAGCGAGCACCAATACGGAAACGGTGTCGCCATCTTCACGCGCAACGGCCATGCGGCGCGCGAATTCGCCCACCGCGTGAATGTCGGTATGGTCGGGATCAACGTTCCGATTCCCGTCCCCGTCAGCTATCACAGCTTCGGCGGGTGGAAGCGTTCGGGCTTCGGCGACACCGACCAGTACGGCCAGGAAGGCCTGAAGTTCTGGACCAAGGCCAAGAAGGTCACCCAGCGCTGGCCCGATGGTGGCGGCGACGGATCGAACGCCTTCGTCATACCGACGATGGGTTGAATGCCGCGGCAGGCGGTAGGGAGAGAGACACGATGAAACGATCACTGCTTACCGCCGCCCTGCCGCTGGCACTGCTGGCTGCCGCCTGTTCGGACGGGCCGGACGAGGCGGCTGCGCCCGAGCCGGCCGAAACGATGATGCCGGTCGAACCCGATGGCGGGATTGGTGACGGCGCCGGACCGCCGGGCCCCGTCACTGCCGAAACCATTCCCGCCGCGTTCCGGGGCGTTTGGGACTATGTCGAGGGCAGCTGCGATCCGGCTTCCGACCTGCGCGTCGAGATCGGGCCCGAGACCATGCAGTTCTACGAATCGTTCGGCGAAGTGACACGGATCGAAGTCGCAGGCCCGCAGGACATCGTGGTTTCGCTGGCGATGGAAGGTGAAGGCGAGACATGGGAGATGGCGCGCCGCTTCTCGCTGTCCGACGACGGGCGCAGGCTGACCCCGGCGGCGGTTGGCGACGACCAGTTCGAGCCCATGCCGCTCAAGAAATGCGAATAGGAGTGTTGCCCATGCGTATCCTGGCCCTTTCCGTCCTAGCGCTGCCACTGGCCGCCTGCGCGGGGTATTCCGAACCCGCGCCCTCCCCGTCGGATCCCGGCGATGCGATGAGCAGCAACTGCAATGCGGAACCGGCACAGGACCATGTCGGCCAGCAGGCGACCGAGCGGACCGGCGCAGCCATCCTTGCCGAAAGCGGCGCCGAGGTGCTCCGCTGGGGGCCGCCGAACTCGGCCTGGACGATGGACTACCGCACCGACCGAGTGAACGTGCGCTATGACGAGGCGCGGCAGATCACCGAGATCACCTGCGGGTGAAGCGCCGCCACACCTCCAGCGGATCGCCCTTCGAAGCGCAGTTCGGCTTCGCCCGCGCGGTGCGCCAAGGCGATCGCATCCTGGTGGCCGGCACCGGCCCGATCGAGGATGACGGCACCTCGACACCGGGCGATGCCGCGGCTCAGGCCGAACGCTGCTTCACGCTGATCCTGCGCGCCGTCGAAGACCTTGGCGGCAGCGCGAAGGATGTCGTGCGCACGCGCATGCTGCTGACTGATCCTGCCGACCAGCAGGCGATCGGCGAAGTCCACGCGCGGTTCTTCGGCGAGGCCCGCCCCGCCGCAACGATGGCAGGCGTGGCATGGCTCTGCCGACCGGAATGGAAAGTCGAGATCGAGGCCGAAGCAATCATCGAAGACTGACCGCCGCAGCCCTTTTCACCTCCCCCCACCACCGCTAGGTCACCCGCCATGACAGGACAATTTCAGCTTACCGACGAGCAGCTCGCGATCCAGGAAGTGGCGCAGCGCTTCACCGCCGACAACATCACTCCGCATGCGGGCGAATGGGACGAGAAATCGCATTTCCCGCGCGACGTGATCAAGAGCACGGCCGAACTCGGTTTCGGCGCGATCTACGTTTCGGAAGAAAGCGGCGGGATCGGGCTCGGCCGGCTGGAGGCTGCGCTGATCATGGAGGCGATGGCCTATGGCTGCCCCACCACCAGCGCCTTCATCTCGATCCACAACATGGCCAGCTGGATGATCGACAGCTTCGGCAGCCAGGACGTGAAGGACCGCTACCTTCCCGACCTCGTCAGCATGGACAAGATCGCCAGCTACTGCCTGACCGAACCGGGCAGCGGTTCGGATGCCGCGGGCCTCAAGGCCAACGCCGTGCGAGACGGCGATCACTACGTTCTCAACGGGACCAAGCAGTTCATTTCGGGCGGGGGCGTCAACGATGTCTACGTCACCATGGTCCGCACGGGAGAACACAAGACCAAGGGCATTACCTGCCTCGTCATCGACAAGGACACGCCGGGCGTTTCCTTCGGCAAGCCGGAGAAGAAGCTCGGCTGGAACGCCTCCCCCACCGCACAGGTCATTTTCGAGGATGCGCGCGTGCCGGTTGCCAATCGGGTTGGCGATGAGGGCGAGGGGTTCCGCTTTGCGATGATGGGCCTCGACGGCGGCCGGCTCAACATCGGGGCCTGTTCACTGGGCGGGGCGCAGCGCTGCCTCGACGAAGCGGTGGCCTACACCAAGGACCGCAAGCAGTTCGACACACCCATTGCGGATTTCCAGAACACGCAGTTCATGCTTGCCGACATGGCGACGGACCTCGAAGCGGCCCGCGCGCTGCTGTATCTCGCAGCGGCCAAGGTGACCGACAACGCACCCGACAAGTCGCGTTTCTCCGCGATGGCCAAACGGCTCGCGACCGACAATGGCAGCAAGATCGTCAACGATGCGTTGCAGCTGTTCGGCGGCTATGGCTATCTCAGGGAATATCCGATCGAACGCTTCTGGCGCGATCTGCGCGTGCATTCGATCCTCGAAGGCACCAACCAGGTCATGCGCATGATCGTGGGCCGCGATTTGCTGCGCCAGTGACCGCGACCGGCGGCAGAATGAGAAGACCCCATGACTGAGAACCTCAACATCCACGCGCATGGCCGCACCGGCCATATCTCGCTCAACCGCCCCAAGGCGCTGCATGCCCTGACGCTCGACATGTGCCATGGCATAAGCGCCGCGCTGGCAGGCTGGGCCGAAGATGACGCGGTCGAGGCCGTCATCCTCGACCACGCCGAAGGGCGCGGCTTCTGCGCGGGGGGCGACATCAATCTCCTGCGCCATTCCGCGCTCAACGATGGCGGGAAAAGCGGCCGCGAATTCTTCCACGACGAATACCGGCTCAACCACCAGATGTTCGAATACGGCAAGCCGATCGTCGCATTCATGGATGGCATCACCATGGGTGGCGGCGTCGGTATCGCGCTGCCGTGCAAATATCGCGTCGCGACCGAGAACACGCGCTTTGCCATGCCCGAAAGCGGCATCGGCCTGTTCCCCGACGTGGGCGGCGGCTGGCACTTGTCGCGGCTGGGCGGGCGGCTCGGCCAGTTCCTCGCGCTGACCGGTGCGCGGCTCGACGGTGCGGAATGCGTCTGGGCGGGTATCGCCACGCATTACCTGCCGGCTGAGAAACTCGCCGAAGCCAAGGCCCGGATTATCGAACATCCCGACCGGATCGGCGGGATCCTGTCCGAACTTTCCACCACCCCGCCGCCCGCGCGGCTGGAAGAGAATGCCGCGCTGATCAAGAAACACTTCGCCTCGGATCGCTATGAGGACATCCTCCGCAGCCTCGAGGCAGACGACAGCGAATGGGCGGCGAAGGAGCTCGCCACGCTGCGCGGCAAGAGCCCGCAGACCTGCAAGGTCGCGCTGCGCCAGCTGAGCGAGAGCGAACAGCTCGGCAGCTTCGCCGACAATATGCGCATGGAATATCGCATCGCCAGCCGCGTGCTGACCCGGCCCGATTTCGCCGAGGGCGTGCGCGCGGTGATCGTCGACAAGACGAACGACCCGCAATGGGACCCCGCTGCGCCCGAGGACGTCAGCGAAGAACTGATCGACAGCATCTTCGCCCCGCTTCCCCAGGGCGAGGAATGGACGCCGCTCGAACGGTGATATCCGTCGCCCCTACGCAGGCAGGGGCCCATACGCCGTTGCGGTTCCGCGCGGCCGACAAGTCATCTAGGCTCCTGCCTACGCAGGAGCGACGTGGAGAGAACATTGGCTTACGAAACCATCACCGTCGAACAACGTGACGCGGTCACGCTGATTACGCTCAACCGTCCCAAGGCGCTCAACGCGCTCAACAGCACGATCCTTGCGGAATTGACCGAGGCCTTCGCCGCCTATGAAGCGGACAAGAGCCAGCTCTGCGCAGTCCTGACCGGTTCGGGCGACAAGGCCTTTGCCGCAGGCGCGGACATCAAGGAAATGAGTGAGAAGGCCGCGGCCGATTTCTACCTCGAGGATTTCTTCAGCCCCTGGACCAGCGAGATCGTCAAGAAGACCCGCAAGCCGTGGATCGCGGCGGTCAACGGCTTCGCGCTGGGTGGCGGCTGCGAGCTCGCCATGATGGCCGATTTCATCATCGCGAGCGAAAACGCCAAGTTCGGCCAGCCCGAGATCAAGCTGGGCGTCGCGCCGGGCATGGGCGGATCGCAGCGTCTGACCAGGGCGGTCGGCAAGTCGAAGGCGATGGAGATGTGCCTAACCGGCCGGATGATGGATGCCGAGGAAGCCGAGCGCAGCAATCTGGTCGCGCGCGTCGTGCCGCACGACACGCTGCTCGACGAAGCGCTGAAAACCGCGGCGCAGATCGCCAGCATGCCGCCGATGGCCGCGATCGCGAACAAGGAAATGGTCAATGCGGCTTTCGAAACCAGCCTCGACCAGGGCCTGATCATCGAACGGCGCATCTTCCAGATCCTGGCCGCGAGCGAGGACAAGGCCGAGGGCATGGCCGCCTTCGTCGAGAAGCGCGAGGGCAAGTGGAAGGGGAGATAATCCTTTACTGCCACGAGAAAAGAACACGCGGAGAGAGAACATGAAAATCGCCTTCATCGGCCTCGGCAATATGGGCGGCGGGATGGCTGCGAACCTCGTGAAGGCCGGGCATGGCGTGAATGCCTTCGACCTTGCGGAGGGAGCACTCGCGACCGCCAAGGACAGCGGCTGCACGACCTTCACCGATGCTTCCGAGGCCGTGCAGGGTGTCGACGCAGTCGTCTCGATGCTGCCCAATGGCGGGATCGTGAAGTCGGTCTATGAAGGCAGCGTGATCGGCAAGGCGCCCGCAGGCGCGGTGCTGCTTGATTGCTCGACCATCGATGTCGCCACTGCGAAAGAGGTGATCGCCAAGGCCGAGGCAGCTGGTTACGACATGGTCGACGCCCCCGTTTCGGGCGGGATCGCGGCCGCGAATGGCGGCACGCTGACCTTCATGGTCGGTGGCACCGAAAAGGCCTTCGCCCGCGCCGAGGAGGTGCTGCAGGCCATGGGCAAGGCCGTGATCCACGCGGGCGACGCAGGCGCCGGCCAGACCGCCAAGATCTGCAACAACATGCTGCTCGCCATCTCGATGATCGGCACCGCCGAGGCAATGAAGATGGCCGAGAAGCTCGGGCTCGATCCGCAGAAGTTCTACGAGATCAGTTCGCAGTCCTCGGGCTATTGCTGGTCCTTGAATGCCTACACACCCCTGCCCGACGTCGGCGTCGAAAGCCCGGCGGACAAGGATTACCAGGGCGGCTTCGCCACCGGCCTGATGCTCAAGGATCTCAAGCTGGCGATGGAAGCCGCCGAGACCGCCGATGCCTCGACCCCGCTGGGTCGCCACGCGAAGGAGCTTTACGAGCAATTCGCCGAGGACAATGCCGGGCTCGATTTCAGCGCAATCATCAAGTCGCTCTGATCTCTTCCAGCACCCGCGCGAGCCATTCGCGCGGGGCCGTGCGGCGGCCGATATCGGCCACGAATTCCTGCCCGCGCGCCACGCTTTTGAGCCGCCCGCCGCGCAGCCAGCGGTCGGCGCGGTCGTGGTAGCTCAGCCCCCCGCGCTTCAACCAAGCGGGGCGATCCCATAAGGATGGTGGGCCTTCGGGCACCGTCAGCCGCAGCGCATCGCTCGCTTGCCGGGCTTCCACGCCGGGGCCTGCATAGATCACGTCGTTGCGCGCATGGAGCGCCAGCGCATGCGGATGGCCGCGCTCGAGCAGATAGTCGGGTGCGCCCTGCGCAAGATGGTTGATTTCGGCCACTTCGAGATAGCCGAAGATGCGGTGGTGGAGATCGCCGCCTTCCTCGCGGAACAGCCCGAAGAACAGGAACACGTCCCCCGGCCCTACGCCCTGGTTCGCCAGATGTGTTTGCGCCGCACCGCATTGACCGAACAGGCAGGTGCCATCGGCAAGAAACATCGGGTCGTGGTGGCACAGCGTCCCCGCATCGACCCACCCGCGGCTGGCACGCGCGGCATGTTCACCCAGCCCGAGATCGCCATAGGTGGTGCACGAAGCGGTGCTTGCGGGGATCGGCAGGCTGACCGGCCGACCCTCCACGATCGGCGACGCGCCGCCGCCCGAAGCGCTGTCGAACCCCTTGCGAGAGAAGATAATTCGCACGCCAACCCCGTGCCTTAAGCGCGCGGCAGTGACAACCGCGCCATTCGGCCCTATTTGCGCGCCCATGACACACGACAACAATGGCAAGGTCACCGCGCTCATCATGGCAGGCAAGCGTTCGGGCGTGCTCGACCCGCTCGCCGAGCGCGCTGGTGTCGCGCAGAAATGCGTCGTTCCCGTCGGCGGCATGCCGATGATCGAACGCGTTGTGATGAATGTCGCCGCCAGCCCGCGCATCGGCGAGATCCGCGTCGTGGCGCATGAGGCGGACGAGATCGCCGCCATTCCCTCGATCGCCAAGCTCCAGGCCGAGGGCCGGCTGGTGTTCAAGCCCGGCGCGTTCAATCTGGTCGACAGCGTCTTTGCCGGGGCCGAGGGCGCGGACTATCCGCTGCTGATCACTACCGCGGACAACTGCCTGTGGCTGCCCGAAGACTTCACCGAGTTTGCCGATAAGGCAATTGCCAGCAAGGCAGGCGCTGCGGCTGCACTGGCGCATAAGGAAGACGTCCGTGCCGCCGATCCGCAGGGCCAGTCGCGGTTCTACGAATTTTCCGATGGCGGATATTCGAACTGCAATGCCTATTGGATCGGTACCCCGCAGGCGCTCGCGGCAGCCGAAATCATGCGCGGCGGCGGGCAGTTCGTGAAATTCCCGCGCCGGATTGCCAAGGCGTTCGGCGTGATCAACCTGATCCGCTTCTTCCTCGGCTGGGGAACGAAGGAAAAACTCTTCGCGCAGGTTTCGCGCCGCTTCGGGTTCTCGATGGTGCCGATCGAGATGAGCCATGGCCACTGCGCCATCGACGTCGACAACGAGCGCACGTTCCAGGTTACCGAAAAGCTGCTGGCGAAGCGGCTCGCGACCGCCTGACGCCGGCCGCACGATGAATCGTCTGCTGCGCAATATCGGCTGGCTCCTGACGGGGCGCGGTCTCAACGCCCTGCTGAGCCTCGTCTACCTCGCGCTCGCCACGCGCACGCTCGGACTCGACAATTTCGGCTATTTCGCAATCATCCTCGCGCTTGGCCAGACGGTCACCGGCATAGCCAACTTCCAGACCTGGCAATTCGTCGTGCGGTGGGGCGCCGATGGCGACGGGCCGGCCGATGCGACCGGTTTCGCCATCGCGCTCGACTTGCTGTCGATTGCGCTCGGCCTGGTGCTGGCCGCCGTGCTGGTCGGAACCGCGCCGCTGTGGCTCCCGCTGCCCGACGAGCTGCTGCCCGTCGCCTTCGGCTATTGCGTCGTTTCGCTGCTCGCCATCCGGACCACGCCGACCGGCCTGCTGCGCCTGCGGTTTGCCTATGCCCGCACGACCGCCGCCGAAGCGGTGCAGCCGGTGGTCCGGGCGGCAGGTGCCGCAGCAGCCGCCATTGCCATGCCGACGGTGACCGGCTTCATCCTCGCCTGGGCGGCGGCGGAAGTAGCGGTGGCCGCCGCGCTGTGGATTGCCGCCGGACGGCTGGAACGCATCAACCTGTCGCGGATCAGCCTGCGCCATATTCCGCGGGCGCACCCAGGTGCCTGGCGCTTCGTCTGGTCGACCAATCTGTCGGGCAGCCTCAATGTCGGATCCAAGCAGGTGCTGATCCTGCTGATCGGCGCCATCGGGGGCGAAACCGCCGCGGGCGGCTATCGCGTCGCGAGCCAGCTGGGGCAGGCGCTCGTCAGCCTTGCACAAACCGTGTCCAAGGCGATCTATCCCGAACTGGTCCACGCCAAGGAAACGGCCCACGCCATGGCCCGGCGAATGGCAAATATCGCGCTGATCGCCGGCGTCCTGGCCGTGCTCGGCACGCTGTTCCTGGGGCGGCCGGCGCTGGCATTGATCGCGGGCCCCGAATTCCGGGTGTTCTGGACGATGGTGATCCTGGCGATTGCCGGGGCGATAGAGCTGGTCGGGGCCAGCCTCGAATCCCTACTGGTCAGCGCGGGCCGCGCGGGCACCGCCTTTTTGATCCGCGCGATCCCGACCGTGATCGGGCTCTCGCTGCTCGAAGTGGCGATGGGCTGGAACGGGCTGAAGGGCGCAGCCTTCACGGTCATGGGCGCATCCGCCTTGTCGGTGCTGGGCTTCTGGGTCGCGATCATCTCGCTGTCGCAGATCACGATCACGGTCAAACCCAAACCCGAGGTACCGCCCGAACGCTAGCGCGGGCACCGGACCGCAGGTCCGACCCGGTAAGGCGCTGGTGCACCCCGGCCGGGTCGGCAGACAGCATGCAGGGTCAGGTCAGATTGGCGTCGTTCCAGGCCAGCACGGGCTTGCGCGCGGCCTGCGTTTCGTCGAGCCGCTGGCGCGGCGCGTAATAGGGCGCGGTCTTGAGCGTCTCATCACCCGCCTTGGCGCGCTCGGCTACGCCGCGCAGCGCCATGATGAACTGGTCGAGCGCCGCCTTGCTCTCGGTCTCGGTCGGTTCGACCAGCATCGCGCCGTGCACCACCAGCGGGAAGTACATGGTCATCGGGTGATAGCCCTCGTCGATCAGCGCCTTGGCCAGATCGAGCGTCGAGACATCGTCGGCGAAGCCTTTGTCGCTGAACAGCGCTTCATGCATGCACGGCCCGCTGTGGCCGAAGGGTGCATCGAGCACGTCTTCGAGGCTGCGCAGGATGTAATTGGCATTAAGCACGGCGTCTTCGGACACTTGCTTGAGGCCATCGGCGCCGTGGCTGAGGATATAGGCCAGCGCGCGGGTGAACATGCCCATCTGACCGTGGAACGCGGTCATCCGGCCGAAGGCCTTGGTGTGGTCGAATTCGGCGGCGTTTTCTTCCTCGACCAGGTGGACCACGCCATCCCTGGTCCGCGCGGTAAATGGCAGCGGGCCATAGGGGCAGAGCGCTTCGGACAGCACGACCGGGCCCGAACCCGGGCCGCCGCCGCCATGCGGGGTGGAGAAGGTCTTGTGCAGGTTGATATGCATCGCGTCGACGCCGAGGTCGCCGGGGCGCACCTTGCCGACGATGGCGTTGAAATTCGCGCCGTCGCAATAGACGAAGCCGCCGGCCTCGTGGACCGCGTCGGAAATCGCCTTCATGTCGCGTTCGAACAGGCCGCAGGTGTTGGGATTGGTGATCATCACCCCCGCGACATCGGGGCCGAGACGTGCTTTCAGCGCTTCGAGATCGACCCTCCCGTCGGAATTGGCCGGAATGTCTTCGACCCGGTAGCCGGCGAAGGCCGCGGTGGCTGGGTTGGTGCCATGCGCGCTTTCGGGGACGAGGATGACCTCGCGCGCATCGCCGCGCGCTTCGAGCGCGGCGCGGATGCACAGGATGCCGCATAACTCGCCATGCGCCCCGGCCTTGGGGCTCATGGCAACGCCCTGCATGCCGGTAAGCTCGATCAGCCAGTGCGCCAGTTCGTTGATCACTTCCAGCGCGCCGCGCACCGTATCGACCGGCTGCAACGGATGGACATCGGCGAAGCCGGGCATGCGCGCGACCTTTTCGTTGAGCCGCGGATTATGCTTCATCGTGCACGAACCGAGCGGGAACAGCCCAAGATCGATTGCGTAGTTCTGCCGGCTTAGGCGCGTGTAGTGGCGCACGGTCTCAGGCTCGGACAGGCCGGGCAAGCCGATCGGATCCTTGCGGTCGAACCCGCCGAGGCGATTGGCGCCCGCCTGCGGTTCGGGCAGGTCCACCCCGGTGGTTTCGGCATGGCCGATCTCGAACAGCAGCGGTTCCTCGAGCATCAGTGCACGGTTGCCGGTGGCGGTGTCGGGGCCGCTCATCGCATTGTGTCCTTCGACGGGGGTGCCGGGCTTCCAGCCCGAAGCGTTGGGAGCGTTCATGCCAGCACCTCCTCGAGTGCGGAGGCGAGCGTTTCCACGTCCTCCTCGGCAGTGGTTTCGGTAACCGCGACGAGCAGCCCGTTGGACAGCGCATCATGGCCGGGGAAGAGCCGTGCGAGCGATACGCCCGCGAGGATATCCTGCTGCGTCAGTTCACGCACGATACTGCGCGCATCGCCATCGAGCAGCAGCGTGAATTCATTGAAGAACGCGTCGTTGAGCAGCTTCACGCCCGGCACCTTAGCCAAGCGGTCGGCGGCAAAGCAGGCGAGCCGGTGGTTCTCCATCGCCAGCCGGCGCAGCCCTTTCTCGCCGAGCAGCGTCATATGGACATTGAACGCCAGCGCGCAGAGCCCCGAATTGGTGCAGATGTTCGAGGTCGCCTTTTCGCGGCGGATATGCTGTTCGCGCGTCGACAGCGTCAGCACGAAGCCGCGCTTGCCCCCGGCATCGACCGTCTCGCCGCACAGGCGGCCCGGCATCATCCGCACGTGCTTTTCATCGCGTACGGCGAACAGCCCGAGATAGGGTCCGCCGAATTGCAGGCCGACGCCGATCGACTGGCCTTCGCCGACGACGATGTCCGCCCCCAGCTCACCCGGCGATGCGATCGCGCCCAGCGCCACGGGTTCGGTATTGACCGCGATCAGCAGCGCGCCCTTGTCATGCGCGGCCTCGGCGATTTTCGCGAGGTCGGGCAGGCGGCCGAGGATATCGGGATATTGCACCACGACGCAGCTGGTGTCCCCGTCGATCCGCGCAATCAGCCCGTCATCGTCGGGCCTGGCGGTCAGGCTGGGCGGCGCACCGGCGATCTCGTCGTCGGTGAACTTGGCCATCGTCCGCACCACTTCGGCATAATGCGGGTGCAGCGCGCCCGAGAGCACGACCTTGCGCTTCTTCCCACGGGCGACCCGGCCCGCCATGGCCACCGCTTCCCAGCACGCGGTCGAGCCGTCGTACATCGACGCATTGGCGACCGCGCAGCCATAGAGCCGCGCGACCTGCGTCTGGAATTCGAACAGCATCTGGAGCGTGCCCTGCGCGATTTCGGGCTGGTAGGGCGTATAGGCGGTCAGGAACTCGCCGCGCTGGATGATGTGATCGACGCTGGCCGGGATATGGTGCTTGTATGCCCCTGCCCCAAGAAAGAACGCCGCATCGGATGCGGCAAGATTCTTCTTGCTCAGCCGCCGCATATGCTTTTCGACCGACATTTCGCTGGCGTGCATCGGCAGGCCTTCGATCGGGCCGGAAAGCCGCGCTGCCTCGGGTACATCGGCGAACAGCGCATCGATATCGGGCGCGCCGATCGTATCAAGCATGTCCGAACGGTCGGTATCGGTCAGGGGTAGGTAACGCATCTTGGTTCCTTCAGGCCCCGCAGGGCGTCAGAAAATCAAAGCCCGTCGCAGAAGCTCTTGTAAGCGGCCTGGTCCATCAGACCGTCGAACTGCGACTTGTCGCCGATGGTCATCTTGAAGAACCAGCCGTCTTCTTCGGGCGAGGTGTTCACCAGCGCCGGGTCGTCTTCCAGCGCCTCGTTGGTTTCCATGATCTCGCCGCTGATCGGCGCGTAGACGTCGCTCGCCGCCTTGACGCTTTCGACCACGGCAGCGTCCTTGCCCTTGTCGATCACGCTGCCGACATCGGGCAGCTCGACGAAGACGATGTCGCCCAGCTGGCCTTGTGCGAAATCGGTGATCCCGACGGTGGCGGTGTCGCCCTCGACGTCGATCCATTCATGTTCATCGGTAAAATAGCGGGCCATTTCTATCATTTCCCTCTGTGGTAGCGATGGGGGACGAAGGGGAGCGAGGCGACCGTGGCGGGCAGCCTTTTCTTCCGCACCTCGACTTCGAGTTCGGTGCCTTCGGCGGCAAGCGCTGTGTCGACATAGCCCATGGCGATGGGCCGTTCGAGCGTGGGCGAGAAGCCGCCGCTGGTGATGCGGCCGACCTGCGTATCACCCGAATAGACCAGCGCGCCTTCGCGGGCGGGCATCCGGCCGTCGATGGCGAGGCCGACGCGTTTCTGCGCGGGTCCCTCGGCGAACGCCTGCATTACCGGCGCATGGCCCATCCAGCCGCCTTCCTCGCGCCGCCGCTTGGTCAGCGCAAAGCCGAGATCGGCGGACACCGGATCGGTTTCGGCGGTGATGTCGTGGCCGTAGAGCGGCAGGCCCGCTTCGAGCCGCAGGCTGTCGCGTGCCCCCAAGCCGACGGGACGCACTTCGATTTCGGCACACAGGCGGTCGGCAAAGCTTTCCGCGAATTCGGCCGGCAGCGAGATTTCGAACCCGTCTTCGCCAGTATAGCCGGCGCGGGTGATGCGCAGCGGCCATTCGCCGAAGTCATGGACCACGCTTTCCATGAAGACCATGTCGTCGATGACGTTGCGCATCACGCGGTTGAGCGCGGTCGCCGCGCTGGGGCCCTGCAGCGCGATCAGCGCGTGTTCGTCCATATGCGTCAGCGTAACATCATCGTCGAGATGCTCGCGCAGATGGGCGATATCGTCCCATTTCATCGCACCGTTGACGACGAGGTAATAGGCCGGTTCGCCCCAGCGTCCCTCGGTGCCGGCTTCCTCGTCGCCCTCGATCCACGGCGTGGCATTGGTGACCATCAGATCGTCGAGGATACCGCCGTCATCGTCGAGCAGCAGCGAATAGCGCACCTTGCCCGGCTTGAGCGAAGCGATCGCCCCGGGGAGCAGTTTCTCAAGCTCGGCCGCAGCCTTGTCGCCGGTGACCATGAGCTGGCCCATATGGCTGACATCGAACAGGCCCGCCTGGTTGCGGGTCCAGTTGTGTTCGGTGACGATGCCTTCGTACTGGATCGGCATGTGGTACCCCGCAAAGGGCACCATCCGCGCGCCCTTGCGGCGATGCCACGCATCGAGCGGCAGCGTTTCGGTTTCGGCAATCGTGTCTTCGGTGTCGTCGCTCAAGTCCCGTCCTTCGCAAGCATGGGGGCGCCCCTTCGCGGTGCGCCGAAAACCCATGCCCCCTCTGTCGGGAAACCTGAGAGACTGGCGCACGGATGGGTGCGCTTACCCCTTCGGTGGCCACGCGCAGGCGCGCGACGCTTTCCAGAGTGCCGATGGAGCGCACGGTCCGTTTAGCCTGAGAGTTTCCGGGGCGGTTGCTCCTTCGGCGCCGGGTGGACGCCGCCACCCGAACTCTCCCGTGCGCGCCTGCCGCAGAATCGCTTCCGCAGCCGACGTGAGTGCCCTGCGCGATAAGCGCCGCCCGGTCAATCCAGGTTCGGGCGCAGCCAGCGTTCGGCAGTGGCAATATCCACATTGCGACGCGTGGCATAATCCTCGAGCTGGTCGCGTCCGACACGCGCCACGCCGAAATACTCAGCCTGCGGGTGGCCGAAATAGAACCCGCTCACGGCAGCGGTGGGATACATGGCGAAGCTTTCGGTCAGCGTGATCCCGGTGTTGGCTTCGGCGTCGAGCAGGTCGAACAGGATCGGCTTGAGGCTGTGGTCGGGACAGGCGGGGTAGCCGGGCGCGGGACGGATGCCGCGGTATTCTTCCTTGATCAGCGCGATATTGGTCAGCTGTTCCTGCGGCGCGTAGCCCCACAGATCGGTGCGCACGTGCTGGTGCAGCCGTTCGGCAAATGCCTCGGCAAAGCGGTCCGCCAGCGCCTTGAGCAGGATGTCCGAATAATCGTCCTTGTCGGCGAGGAAGCGTTGCGAATGTTCCTCGATCCCGTGGATGCCCACGGCGAAGCCGCCCAGCCAGTCGCCCGCCGGATCGATGAAATCGGCCAGGCACATATTGGGGCGGCTGCGCGACTTCTTCACCTGCTGGCGCAGGAACGCCATCACCGTAGGCGATGCGCCCGCCGGATCGGCGATCACGACATCGTCGCCGTCGCGCGTGCAGGGCCACAGCCCCGCCACTCCGCGCGCGGTGAACCATTGTTCGGCGACGATCCGGTCGAGCATGGCGTCGGCATCCGCCTTGAGGCTGCGGGCGCTTTCGCCGACGACCTCGTCATCGAGGATCTTGGGATAGGTGCCGTGCAGTTCCCACGCCCGGAAGAACGGGGTCCAGTCGATATATTCGCGAAGTTCCGCGAGGTCCCAGCCATCGAACACATGCAGCCCGGGCTGCAGCGGCGCAGCGGGTTTTTCGGCCATGCTGGCCACGAACCCGTTCGCGCGCGCATCGGCCAGCGGCATCAGTTCGCTCTGCCCCTTGCCAGCGCGCGTGTCGCGGACCTGGACATATTCCGCCGCGGTCCGGTCGACGAACTCATCGCGCTGCGTGTCGGACAGTAGGCGGCTGGCGACGCCCACCGCTCGGCTGGCATCGAGCACGTGGATAACCGGCCCGTCATAGGCAGGGTCGATCCGCAGCGCGGTATGGACCTTGCTGGTCGTCGCCCCGCCGATCAGCAGCGGCATGGTCATCCCGGCGGTTTTCATCTCTTCGGCAACGGTGACCATTTCATCGAGCGAGGGCGTGATCAGGCCCGACAGGCCGATGATGTCGGCATCGTTCTCGTTCGCGGCTTCGAGGATTTTCGACCACGGCACCATGACCCCGAGGTCGATCACCTCGTAGCCATTGCATTGCAGCACCACCCCGACGATGTTCTTGCCGATGTCGTGGACGTCGCCCTTCACGGTGGCCATCACGATCTTGCCCTTCGCGCGGGCGCCCGCTTCCTTCTGCGCCTCGATGTAGGGGATCAGGTGGGCGACCGCCTTTTTCATGACGCGCGCGGACTTGACCACCTGCGGCAGGAACATCTTGCCGCTGCCGAACAGGTCTCCAACGACGTTCATGCCGTCCATCAGCGGGCCTTCGATAACCTCGATCGGGCGGTCGAACTGCTGGCGCGCCTCTTCGGTGTCGGCCACGACATGCGCGTCGATGCCCTTGACCAGCGCGTGTTCGAGCCGGCGGCGCACGTCCCAGCCGCGCCATTCCTCGGCGGCCTTTTCGTCGGCCGCACTCTTGCCCTTGTAGCTTTCGGCGAGGTCGATCAGCCGCTCGGTGGCATCCGGCCGCCGCATCAGGATCACGTCTTCGCAGGCTTCGCGCAGCTGCCGATCGATCTGGTCGTAGACGTCGAGCTGGCCGGCGTTGACGATCGCCATGTCGAGCCCCGCGGGGATCGTGTGATAGAGGAAGATCGAATGCATCGCGCGGCGCACGGTTTCATTGCCGCGGAAGCTGAAGCTGAGGTTGGACAGGCCGCCGCTGGTCTTCGCCTGCGGACACGCCGCCTTGATCTCCGCCACCGCTTCGATGAAATCGAGACCATAGCGATCGTGTTCCTCGATCCCCGTCGCCACCGCGAAGATATTGGGGTCGAAGATGATATCCTCGGGCGGGAAGCCGATCCCGGTCAGCAATGCATAGGCACGCTTGCAGATTTCGACCTTGCGCTCCTTGGTGTCCGCCTGCCCGGTCTCGTCGAACGCCATGACCACCACCGCGGCGCCGTAATCCATGCATTTGCGCGCATGATCGAGAAAGGCGTCCTCGCCTTCCTTCATGCTGATCGAATTGACGATCGGCTTGCCCGAAACGCATTTGAGGCCGGCCTCGATGACCTCCCATTTGGAACTGTCGATCATCACCGGGACACGCGCGATGTCGGGTTCGGCCGCGATCAGCTTGAGGAAAGTGGTCATGGCATGCTCGGCATCGAGCAGGCCTTCGTCCATGTTGACGTCGATCACCTGCGCACCGTTCTCGACCTGCTGGCGCGCGACTTCGACCGCGGTGTCGTAATCGTCCGCCATGATCAGTTTCTTGAACCGCGCCGAGCCGGTCACATTGGTGCGCTCGCCGATATTGACGAAGCGGGCGGTGGTCAGATTGCTCATGAATTCAATTCCGGTCGAGGTCGCGCGCCAGCACGACATCGTCATAGAGGGTTCCGCCGACATCGAAGCGGCGGGTGGCGATCTGCCGGAAACCCTGTTTGGTATAGAAGGCGATGGCGCGGTGGTTGTCGTCTTTCACGCCCAGCAGCAGCCGGCGATGGCTCTGCGCCCCGCGCAATACGGCATCGAACAGCGCGGCGGCGATACTGCTGCCGTGGAAGCGCGACAGCAGGTAGATCTTCTTGAGTTCGATATCGCCGTCCTGCGCGGCATCGAGTTCGGGCCGGGTGAGCAGCGCGTAGCCGATCGGCGCCCGGTCGATTTCGGCAAGCCAGGCACGGGCACCAGCAGCCAGCAGCCCGGCTAGATGATCGGGTGCATGCTTGGCCGCGCAATGCGCGACGAGCGCCTCGCCGCTGATCATCCCGGCGAAGGTCTCGAGGAAAGTGGCATCCGACACCAGCGCGAGCGCGCGCACGTCCGCTGCCCCCGCCTCGCGGATTACCGCCCCATGGAGGCCCCCGCCGCTCATGCCGCGATCGTGAACGGTTCGAGCCCCGCCAGATGCATGTCCGGGTCAGGCTTGGGCAGCACACGCGGCGCGCAGTTTTCGACCGCCTTGGCCATCGCGGCGATATGCGCGGGCGTCGAGCCGCAGCAGCCGCCCAGCGCGTTGATCCGGCCATTCTGCGCCCAGACCTGCGTCAGCGACGCAGTCGTTTCCGGCTGTTCGTCATACTCGCCGAGATCGTTGGGCAGGCCGGCATTGGGATAGGCCATCAGCCAAGTATCGGCGATATCGGACAGCAATTGCACATGCGGACGCAGCTGTTCGGCACCGAAGCTGCAGTTGAGGCCGATCGTCAGCGGCCTGGCATGGCGCACGGTGTACCAGAACGCCTCCACGGTATGGCCCGACAAATTGCGGCCCGAAAGGTCGGTCAGCGTCAGCGAGATCATCAGCGGTATGTCGCGGTCAAGTTCGCGCGCCAGCTGCTTCACCGCCATGATAGCGGCCTTGCAGTTGAGCGTGTCGAACACCGTCTCGATGAGGATGAAATCGGCCCCGCCCGCGACAAGCGCGCGGCATTGTTCGACATAGACGGCGACGATTTCGTCGAATGTCACTTCGCGAAACCCTGGGTCTTCGACATCGGGCGAAAGCGACAGCGTCTTGTTGGTCGGCCCGACAGCGCCCGCCACGAACCGCGGAATGCCGTCGTTCCGCGCATCGACCGCTTCACGGATGATCCGCGCCGCGGCGACGTTGATCTCATGGACCAGGTGTTCGGCGCCGTAATCGGCCTGGCTGATGCGATTGGCGTTGAAGGTGTTGGTGGCGAGGATATGCGCGCCCGCATCGATGTAGCTGTCACAGATCCGGCGGATCACCTGCGGCTGCGTCAGATTGACGAGGTCGTTATTGCCCTTCTGCTCCTGCGCGAGATCGGTGCCCGCGGCATAGTCTTCGGGCGTTAGCCCGGCCTGCTGGATCGCGGTACCGTAGGGACCGTCCTTGATCAGGATCCGCTGGGCTGCGGCGGCTTCGAATTCTTCGCGCTTGGTCATCGGCCTGCCTTCGCGCGCAGCCCGAGCATATGGCAGATTGCATAGCTCAGTTCGGCGCGGTTGAGAGTGTAGAAATGGAATTGCCGTACCCCGCCCGCATATAGCCGGCGACACAGTTCGGCCGCGATGGTCGCGCTGACGAGCTGACGCGCGGCGGGGCGATCGTCGAGCCCGTCGAACAGACCTTCCATCCACGGCGGGATGGCTGTGCCGCACAGCCCCGACATCCGGCGCACCGCCGCGAAGCTGAGCACGGGCATGATCCCGGGCACGATCTCGCCGTCAATTCCCGCCGCTGCGGCCTGGTCGCGAAAGTCGAAGAAACATTGCGGATCGAAGAAGAACTGCGTGATCGCCCGGGTCGCCCCGGCGTCGAACTTGGCCTTGAGATTGTCGAGATCGGCCTGGCGATCGGGCGAATCGGGATGAACCTCGGGATAGGCGGCGACCGATATCTCGAAATCGGCGACCTTCTTCAGTCCCGCGATCAGCTCGACTGCGTTGGCATAGCCGCCCGGATGCGGCGCATATTGCGATTGTCCGTCGGGCGCGTCGCCGCGCAGCGCCACGATATGGCGGATGCCCTCATCCCAGTAATGGCGCGCCACCTCGTCGACCTCTTCACGGGTCGCCTCGACGCAGGTCAGGTGCGCGGCAGCAGGAATGCGCGCTTCGTTCTGGATGCGGACGACCTGCTGGTGCGTCCGCTCGCGGGTCGACCCGCCCGCGCCATATGTGACGCTGGCAAAACGCGGCCCGAGTGGGGCCAGCGTCTCGACGCTTTGCCACAGCGTCTCGCTCATGGCCGCATTCTTGGGCGGGAAGAATTCGAAGCTGACGTCGATATCGCCCGGCAGCCCTGAAAACAGCGGCGCTTCGAGTGCGCGCTGCGCTTCGCGCATCTGATCCATCGTCGGGCTCATGACGCGGCCTTCCGGTCATCGACGCGCCGCGGCGCGATCCAGATCTTCACCACCAGTTCTCCATCTTCCAGTGCCGTCGGCGCGGCCGGGTCGAACCCGGCATCGCTGAGCAGGCCCATCATCTGTGCATCGTCGAACCCCAGCCGGGCATGCGCATGGCGATTGCGCAGTTCCTCGCGCTGGTGCGCTGCGAAATCGACGATTGCGATCCGTCCGCCCGGACGCAGCACGCGGGCGGCCTCCGCCAGCGCGGCACCGGGCATCTGCGCGAAATGCAGCACCTGGTGGAACAGCACGCTGTCGAAACTCGCCGCGGCAAATGGCAGCGCCCCGAAGTCGCCCTGCACCAGTTCCACTCGCTCGGTCGGGAGGTGCTGCAGCTTGGCGCGTGCGACCCGCAGCATCGCCAGGCTCTTGTCGAGTGCAACGATCCGCTCTGCCCGCTCGGCAAACAGTTCGGCCATGCGCCCCGTGCCCGTGCCGATATCGAGCAGGCGCCCGAGCGGTTCGGGCCCCAGCGCACGCGCCAGTTCGGCCTCCACGGCCTCGTCCGAGGAATGCAGCCGGCGCAATTCGTCCCAATCGTCCGCATGCGCCGAGAAATAGGCCTGTGCCTCGCTTTCCCGGTGCTGGCGGATCGCGGCCAGCTTGCGCCGGTCCTGTTCGCACTGTTCCGCAAAGGCGGCGTCGGCAGCCTCCGCATCGACCAGCAGATCGCCGATAGCCGCGCAAAGCGGCGGCGCCTCGCTCGAATCGGCGCAGGCGCGCAGGAATACCCAGCTGCCTTCGCGCCGTCGTTCGGCCAGACCCGCGTCGCACAGGATGCCGATGTGCCGCGAAACGCGCGGTTGGCTCTGCCCCAGCACCTGCGCGACTTCACCCACCGCCAGCTCCATCGAGCCGAGCAGGCGCATGATCCTGAGCCGGGTCGGATCGGCAAGGGCGCGGAAGAGATGTTCGGTTCGCATTGCGAAGAGGATATAAAGATATTTTTATATCTGTAAATCCGCCTTGCGGTGTAGTTCGGCAACAGCCCCTGACCAATCGGTGCATCCACACCGGATGTTTACCTCTAAGGACCACGCTACCGCCCAAATGGTCCGCCATCCGCCCGATCACGCCGCCGAACGCGAGCGTTTCGTCGAAGACCTGCTCGCCATCATGTCAGTGGCGGAGAAGGCCGGGCAGCTTGTCCTGTTGCCCATTCCGGAAGCCGGCGGCGATAGCGAAGGTGCCCCGCTGCGCGCAGAAATGTTGCAGGGCCGTGTAGGCGGGCTTCTCGGTTCGGGCGCCGCAGACCAGCTGGCCGCCTTGCAACGCCTGGCCGTCGAGGAAACGCGGCTCGGCATTCCGCTGCTGATGGCCAATGTTCCCGGCCGCGGCACCTCGGTCACCATGCCCGCCCCGCTTGCACTGGCCGCGACATGGTCGCCGCACATTGTGGAAAGCGCTGCCCAGATCGTGGCGGGGGAAGCGCGAGCGCACGGGATGAACTGGCTCATGGGGCCCCAGGTCGTCCTGACGAGCGATACCGAAACGGAGGAACTGGCTGAAAGCTGGGGCACTTCAGTACATCTGGCGCGCGCCCTGGCCGCGGCCACCGTGCGCGGCCTGCAATTCGAGGGGCAGGATGGCGACGGCGTGCTGGCTTGCCTGCGCACCGACGCGCCTGGCTGGATCGAGCGGCGCGATCCCGACATACTGACCGACAAGCTCCGGCTGGTGGCCGGCGTGCTGCGCGAATCGCCCCCGGCGAGCATCGCGCTGGGTCTACTCGCGCAGGGGGTGCGTGACCGCGAGGAGACTGCGGATGGCGACCTGCCGATCGGCGGCCCTGCCAGCTTCGACGGGATCGACCTGGCCGAATGGGTCGCGATCGGCCGGGCTGCGGGACAGGAGGCCGGTGAAACGCCTTACCAAATGCTGGCAGTGGACAGCATCGTGAAAGCGGTGGGCGACGGGCGGGTCGGCATGCGCCAGCTCGACGACGCGGTGCGCAAGGTACTCGGCGCGAAATACGATCTGGGCCTGTTCCGCGCCGATCTGCGCGATATCGCCCCTGCCACCGGCTGGTCGGCGGATCACGCGCGAACGGTCGCGCTGGACACTGCGCGCCACGCGATCGTCCTGCTGCGCAACGATCCCGCGCTGTTGCCGCTCGATATCGCGTCGGGCGAAATCCTCGTTGTCGGGCATGCCGCAACCGACCGGGCGCTTCCGACTGGCGGAGCGGAGGGCGACGACGCCAACCTGCTCGACGGTTTCGACGCACTGGGCCTCGCGCACAGTTTCGTCCCCGGCCTGGCGGTCCGCGCCGATGCCAGACCCGCCGGACTGCTCGACGCCGATCACATGGCAATCGGCATGGCCTGCAATGCCGCGCGGCGGGTGGGCACGGTGATCGTCGCGCTCGGCGACTGCGAACGTGTGGGAGAAGCGGAACAGACGCTCCTTGATTCGCTCCATGCGGTCAATCCGAACATCGTCCTGATCAGTCTCGGCTCGCAGCCGCTCGACCCCGACGCGCGCGGGACCAAGCTGCCTTGCGTGCTGCATGCCGGCCAACTCGGCACCATGTCGGGCCATGCGCTGGCCGAAGTGCTGACCGGCGAATTCGCGCCGCGGGGCCGCCTGCCACTGCCGCTGACGGAGAAGGGGCAAGCGGGTTTCACCTTGGGACACGGGCTGGGCTATTCCGATTTCGGCCTCGGCGAAACCGCGGTCGAACTGAGCCACGACCGGATCATCGTCAGCGCCACGCTGTACAATGTCGGCAAACGCGAAGGCACCGAGACGGTGCAGCTCTATGTGCGCAGCCCGGGACAGAACGGTGCGCAGGCGCGCCGATTGGCCGACTTCCAGCGCGTCTCGCTGATGGCAGGCGAAACGCGCAGCCTGCTGTTCGAAGTCGGCGGCAACCAGCTGGGCCACTTCAGATCCGACGGGAGTTTCGTGATCGAAGCAGGCACTTACGAGATCGCGGTCGGCCTCAGCGACGATCGTGCGCATGTTTCGAAGATCACCGTATCGACCACGCTTGCCCGGACCATGGAGCGGGCGCTTTCTTCCGAACCCCTGCCCGCGCTGTTCGGCCGCTTGCGCAACGCGGGCTGACCGCCTGCCGGCACGACGCCCGATTTCGGTTTGGGCCTCGCCCCGCCTCGTGTAGGGGGCCCGCATGCGCGACGCCCACGGCCGTCAGATTGACTATATCCGCCTCTCGGTCACCGACCGCTGCAACCTTCGCTGCACCTATTGCATGGCCGAGGACATGGAATTCCTCCCGCGCCGCGACCTTCTGACATTCGAGGAAATCGAAACGCTGGCGCGTCATCTGGTGGTCCGCGGCGTCCGCCGGATCCGCCTGACCGGCGGCGAACCACTGGTGCGCAAGGGTGTGCTCGAACTTGTCGAGCGGCTGGCACGGCTGCGCACGCACGGGCTCGACGAACTCACGCTCACCACCAATGGGACGCGCCTGCCCGAAATGGCGCAGGACCTGTTCGATGCCGGGGCGCGGCGTATCAACATCAGTCTCGACACGCTCAGGCGCGACCGGTTTGCCGAGCTCACCCGCCGCGACGAGTTCGAGCGGGTGGTTAGCGGCATCGACGCGGCGCGCGATGCCGGCCTGGCAGTGCGCATCAACGCCGTGGCGATGCGCGGTACGAATGACGACGAGATGCGCGACTTGCTTGCATGGTGCGGCGCGCGGGGGCTCGACCTCGCGCTCATCGAAGCCATGCCGCTGGGCGAGGTCTCGGTCGATCGTCCCGCCGCGCACCTGCCGCTCGACGCTGTGCGCGAGGAACTCGAGCGCCATTTCACGCTCGTCCCCTCGCTCCACCGCACCGGCGGGCCCGCACGCTACTTCGACGTCGCAGAGACGGGCACGCGGATCGGGCTCATCACTCCGCTCAGCAACAATTTCTGCGCCGGGTGCAATCGCATCCGTATTTCCGCGACCGGGACGGTCTATGGCTGCCTGGGCCATGACCAGAAGGTCGAACTGCGCGATATCGTGCGCGCAGGTGGCGAAGCCGCGCTCGACGAGGCGCTCGAACGCCTGCTCGCGGGCAAGCCGCTGCGCCATGCCTTCGATGCCGCGCAAAGCGAACCTGCCCTGGCGCGCCACATGAGCGTGACCGGCGGCTGACGAACCCCCGCCCTATGCCAGCGCGCGCCACCCCATGACGCTGCCATTGCCGCGGTGCAGTTGCATATCCAGCGATTAGCATGATTGCAGCGCCGCGACTTGGCGCTACGATGCGGCATGATCAAAACGCCCTGGCACAGCCGCTTCGCCTTCGCCCTTGCACTCGCGCTACCGGTGTATTTCGCCATCGCCGCGCTGGGGACCAAGTTCGGCCTGTGGGATTGGCGGACCGGACTGCTTACCCTCACGATCAAGGCCGGGCCGATCCTGCTGGGCATCGTGGCGCTTATCGGCCTGATCTCGCTGATCGTCGTGCTGCTGCGAAAGCCCCGCAAGGGCTGGCTGCTGTCGCTGATCGCGCTGCTGGTCCCGGTCGGCATCTTTGCCGTTCTGGGTGCCATTCGCAGCCAGGCGGCCGACATCCCGCCGATCCACGACATTGCGACCGATACAGCCAACCCGCCTGTCTTCTCGCAAACCGTGCTCGATCAACGCGCCGCCGCGGGTGCCAATCCGCTGAATGACTACGACACGCCGCTGGGCGAGCTCGAAATGTGGTCGGAATCCGAGCCGCCGCTGGCCGATCGGTCGCATGCGCAGGTTATTGCCGCCGCCTATCCCGATCTCGCGCCGCTGCCGCTGGGTTCGACCAGCCCGGCCGAAGCCGCGGCACTGGTGGTATCCGCGATAGAGGAAATGGGGTTCGACCAGGTGACCGCCGATGCCGAAACCGGCCGGATCGAAGGGGTCGCGGAAACATTCTGGTTCGGCTTCAAGGACGATATGGTCGTGCGGATTGCCGATGGTGCGATCGATTTTCGCTCGGTTTCTCGCGTGGGCGTGAGCGATCTGGGTGCGAATGCGGCGCGCATTGCCGCCTTGCGCGATGCCGTTGCCGAACGGCTCAATCGCTGAATTGGACAATCGCCAGCGCGCTACGCTGGAACACGGTCAGCACGCATAGCGCGGCATATGCGTAGGCCAGCGGGACGAACCACGCAGGAAACAGCGCAAAGGCGATGAAGACGGCGATTGTTTCGCCGCCTTCGGCCAGCCCGGTCGAATAAAAGAAGCTCTTCCTGCCATGCGCATCGGTCCGCGCGCCGCGTTCCGCCGCGATCACGGCGTAGGCGAGGAAGCTGACGCCGGTCAGGACGAAGCTGGCAACCAGCACCAGTGCAGCCTGCGTGTTGGCCGGATCGACCAGCCCGAAGCCGAGCGGCACCGACACGTAGAAGGCGAAATCGGCGACGATATCGAAATAACCGCCCAGCGCGGTCGGGCCGTTCGCCCGCGCGACCGCGCCGTCGAGCCCGTCGAGCAGGCGGTTGGCGAGGATGAGACCCAATCCGGCGCCGAAGTAGCCGCCGGAAATCGCCGCCGCGCCGGCCAGCCCCAGTGCAAGGCCGAGAAAGGTGATCGCGTTGGCAGTCACTCCCCGCCGCGCCAGCGCGCTGCCCAACCGGTTGAGCGGCGGGTCGATCAGCGGGCGCAGTTTCGCATCGAACATGGCCGTATCCTATCCGCTCAAACCCAGGTGATCAGCCCGATCCATGCGCCGGTCATCGCCGTCGCCATATTGCCGGCGATCCAGCTGCGCACGCCCAGTCCCGCGACTTCGGCACGCCGTTCGGGGCACAGCGTGCCGATGGTCGATACCAGCAGCCCGATGCTGGCCAGGTTCGCGACCCCGCACAGCGCATAGGTGACGATCAGCAGGCTTCGCGGCGCGAATGTGCTGGGCGGCAGTGCGGCAAGCTCGAGATAGGCGACATATTCGTTGAGGATCGCCTTGGTGCCCATCAGGCTTCCGGCAGCCTGCGCTTCGGCCCAGGGTACGCCGATCAGCCACATCAGCGGCGAAAACAGCCAGCCGAAGGCCCGCTTCAGGCTCAGCGGCTCGCCATCGACCATGGGCAGCAGCGCCAGCAGCTGGTCGGCCAGCGACACCAGCGCAAACACCACGATGATCACTGCGATCACGGCAAGGAACAGCTGCATGCCGTCCATCGTCCCCTTGATGATCGCATCGATGCTCGATTCGAACTTGAGGCCCTGGCTGCCGGCATCGGGCTCCTCGCCTTCCGCGCTCGCTTCGCCGGGCACCATCAGCTTGGCGATCAGCAGCGCTGCGGGAAGCGATATCAGCGAGGCGGAAATCATGTGCCCCACCGCATCGGGCACGGTGCGCGACAGGGTGGTGGCGTAGAGGATCAGAATCGCACCGCTGATCGTCGCCATGGCCAGCACCATCACCTGGAACAGGTCAGCACGGCTCATTTGCGCGAAATAGGCGCGCACCACCAGCGGGCTTTCCACCACGCCGAGAAACATGTTCGCCCCGCCCGACAGACCGACCACGCCGCTTACCCTGAGCGTGCGCCGCAGCAGGAAGGACAGGCCATCGACCAGCCAGCGCAGCACCCCCCAGTGCCACAGCAGCGCGGCCAGCGCCGAAAAGACGATGACCAGCGGGAGAATCTGGAAGGCGATGATCACCGGCGCCTCCGCGCCCTGCGCCAATTCGAAGGGCAGCGGCGCACCCCCGAGATAGCCGAACATGTAGGACGACCCGTCGAGCGTTGCGCGTTCGATCGCGGCGACCGCCTCGTTGGCCAGCGTCACGGCATCCCAGACGAACGGCACGCGGACGATCAGCAGTGCGAGGCCTGCCTGCAGTGCCAGCGCGCCCGCGATCCAGCGCCATGTCGGCCTTGCGCTGCGGTCTTCCGAAATGACCCAGGCGAGCAGCACCATCAGCGCAATGGCCAGCAGCCCGCGAAACTGGTCGAAAAACTCCATGCGCTTCCCCGTTGGGCCTCAGCCCGTGCGGCCCGGCAGCGAGCCCAGCATCCGCCCGTCATGTTCGCGAAAGGTCGGCAGCGCAAGAGCGCCGCAGCTGGCAGCGGGAACCCGCCCCGGCGCTAGCCACGACGCCAAGTGTGATACCTTTCCACCAGCGATAGCAGCGTTTCGGGCTTGTGCTTCTTCTTCCATTCGCCCGCGGCGAATTTGTTCGCTTCCGCCAGCGTCGGATAGGAGTGGATCGTGCCGAGGATCTTGTTGAGCCCGAGCTTGTGCTTCATCGCTAGGACGTATTCGGCAAGCAGTTCGCCGGCATGCGCACCGACGATCGTCGCGCCGAGAATGGTGTCCTTGCCCGGCGGGGTCAGCACCTTGACGAAGCCCTGCGTCTCGCTCTCGGCGATAGCGCGGTCCAGCCCGCCAAGCTCGTAGCGCGTGACCTCGTAGGCCACGCCCTGCGCTTCCGCCTCGGCTTCGTTCAAGCCCACTCGGGCGATTTCGGGATCGAGGAACGTCACGGCGGGGATCACGCGGTAATCCGCCTTGAACCGCTTCAACTGGCCGAACAGGGCATTCACGCTGGCAAACCAGGCCTGGTGACTGGCCGTATGCGTGAACTGGAACGGGCCGGCGACATCCCCCGCGGCGTAAATGTTCGGAAATTTGGTCGCGAGGAATTCATCGGTCACCACGGTCTTGGCCGTGTCGATCCCGATATCTTCCAGTCCGTAGCCCGAAAGGCGCGCCGCACGGCCCACGGCGACGATCAGCGTATCGAAGGCAATCTCGACTTCCGCGCCGCCATGCTCGGCGATCAGCTTGCCAGTCTCGACCCGCAGCGCGCGGTGAGCGGTCAGCACGTTCACTCCAGAGCTTTCGAGCGCCGTCTGCGCCTCGAGCGACACGTCGGGGTCCTCGCGCCCGAGAACACGATCGGCCATTTCGACCTGCGTCACCTGCGAACCGAGCCGGGCAAGCGCCTGCGACAGTTCGCACCCGATCGGCCCGCCGCCCAGCACCGCGACGCGCGCCGGGGCACGGTCCATTGTCGCAAGCGCATCCCACATCGTGTCGCTGGTCAGATAGCCGCTGGCTTCCAGCCCCGGGATCGACGGGATCAGCGGACCGGCACCCGCGGCGATCACGATCGCGCGCGTGGTCAGCCGCTGCACGCCGCCATTCTTGCGCGCGATTTCGACGGTCCATGGATCGACCACCCGGCCGTAGCCTTCGACCACATCGACACCGAGCCCGGTGTAGCGTTCGACGCTGTCATGCGGCTCGATTGTCCGGATCGCGCCCATCACGCGTTCGATAGTCGCGCGAAACGGCACTTCGGGTTCGACCGGTTTCAAACCATATCTATCGGCATGGCGCATCTGCTCGGCAACCCTGGCGCTCTTGATCAGCGCCTTGGACGGCACGCAGCCGGTGTTGAGGCAATCGCCCCCCATCTTGTTCGCTTCGACCAGCGTGACCTTGGCCTTCACCGTCGCCGCGATCAGCGCGGACACCAGCCCGGCCGATCCCGCCCCGATCACCACCAGATTGCGGTCGAAGGATTTGGGCCGGATGAACCCGGAATAGACCTTGCGCCGCTTGATCCAGCCGATGATCGCCTTGGCGATCCACGGTGCGATTCCGAGCAGTGCGAAGGACACCAGCACGGCCGGCGACGCGATCCCCGCCAGGCTGTCGATCTGCGCCAGCTGGGTGCCCGCATTCACATAGACGATCGTCCCCAGCAGCATGCCCACCTGGCTGACCCAGGCGTAGGTCCACAGCCTGATCCGCGTCAGTCCCATCACCAGATTGACCACGAAGAAAGGGAACAGCGGGATCATGCGGATGGTGAAAAGGTAGAACGCCCCGTCGCGTTCGAGCCCGGCATTGACCGTGCGCAGCCGTTCGCCGAAGCGCGTTTCGATCGCGTCGCGCAGGACGTAGCGCGAGGCAAGAAACGCCAGCGTGGCGCCCAGCGTCGAGGCGAAGGACACCACGACCGTACCGAGCAGCACGCCGAACAGCGCGCCCGCCGCAAGCGTCATCACCGCCGCACCGGGCAGCGAGGCCGCAGTCACCGCAACATAGGTCAGGAAGAACAGCCCGACGACCTGGACGGGATGACGCTGGTAATAGCCATCGACCTCGCCCGCGACGCGCTTGATCCCGTCGACGGTCAGATAGTCTCCGACCCCGAAGAACACATAGGCTGCGATCAGGGCCGCCAACGCCAGTATGATGAGAAGCTTTTTCATGATGTCCCTGTATCGTGCGCCGGATCGCCGCCTGTCCGCAGCCGGTTACACCGACTGCGCCAGCTTTGCGAAGCTTTCGACCCAGCGCCGGTCGATCCGGCGCTTGAGTGTACCCGGCCATCGCCCGCGCAAGGCGATCGGACCATAGATAGCGATGGCCGTGCGGGGGCCGGTCGACAACAGGTAAAGACTCGCGGGCCGCGGACGATAGGAGCGCAATCGCCCCCGCCCCGTCGCCAGATGGCGCAGATTGGCCGCCAGAGCCTTCCCGCTGTGCACGGCATGGACCCCCGAACGCGCGACCGGCATGTCCTGCCGCGCGGCCACATCGCCTGCCGCGAGCACATGCGGGTGCGACAAGGATCGCTGGTGGCGATCGACCGCAATAAAGCCGTCTGGATCGACCGCCAGCCCGCCTTGCGCAGGCCATTCGGGCGCAGCAGCGCCAAGCGAAGTAATCACGATGTCGAGCGGTTCGAGGGACTGGCCGCCGGCGTAGAACGTGCCCGCTTCAACCCTCGCATCTTCCGCCAGTGCGCCGATAGCATGTCGTGCAAGCTCGCGTTCCAGCAACGCAGGGGCACGGTTGCCGAAACCGGGCAAGGCGCCATCTGCGCCGGTTACCAGCGTAATCCGCGGCGCGCTGCCGAAGCGCCGTCTCAGCGCGAAAGCGAGCTCGACCCCTCCCGCGCCGCCGCCGACGACCGCCAGATGGCGCGGGCGGTGCGCCACACCGGCGATCCGTTCGTCAATTCGCGCCAGGAACGTGCCGATCGGTCGCACATCGACAATCCGCGGGTCTTCGCCGATGGTGCCGGTCGCCTGCCCCACGCCGCCAGTGTCGATCGAGCAGTAATCGAATGCGATGCGCTGTCCCGACGCGGTGGCGAGAGTTCGCCCGGCGGGATCTATCGCGACGCATCGGTCCTCGACGAATTCGGCCCCGGCGCGCCCTGCCAACGCAGCGACATCGATCAATCCTTCTTCCCGGCCATATTCACCCGCGAGGGTGCCGGGGATCATGCCCGAATACCGCGTCTGGCGCTGCGGAGAGAGCATGATCGTCCGCGCTTCCGGCGACCCGCGCCGTATCCAGTCCGCCAGCACCCCGAGGTGCGCGTGCCCGCCCCCGAAGAGCACTATGGTGGGCGAGGCTTGCGGCATGATGCAGGCGATGTCGCGCAGCGGAAGCGATGTCAATCAGGGGCCGCGCAAGCCGTCCGCAAGCCCCGCAACCGAGCCGCGCCGCATGCGCCAAGCTAACCGATGTCAGTCGGGAAACCATCGTATCGGCTCCGCGTTCTCTCCCCGACCGACGCCTGCAGCTCCGACTGCGTGCGTCGTTCATTGCACCGCCGACCATGACGGTCCGCATTGCAATCCGTTTCGGCCCTATCGCGAGGTTTCTCTGTGTTCACGCAACTCAATCCTCCGCTCCCGGTTCTGGTGACCGACAAGGGCACCGGCATGGCTTTCGCAGTCATCGACTATGGCGCGGAACACAATCTGCTCTGGGTCACCGCGCTCGACCAGTCGGGCGAGATATGGTGTGCGCCAAACCCGAAGGTCCGCATGCAGGCGAACTGGTCGATGGACCGCGTACCCGACAGCGCTCTCGTCTGCAGCGCCGAGAGGGGGGCGACGCAATGAAACCGGGTCTCCTCGCCGTCGACGAAGCGAAGTCGGCAGACATCACCGAACAATTCCGGGCGCATGTCGCGCATGCGGATTTCCCCTGCGTGGGCGCCAAGTCAGCACAGGCCCGCAATATGCTCGACGTGGTCATCGCCCACGACATGCGCAGCGGATGGGACGATTTGCGGATTCACGACCGCCTGCTTGAATGGGCCGATCGCTATCGCAACGACCCTGAAGGGCTGCGCAGCTTGGCGGTGATTTTCCAGCAGCCAGACGAGATCGACGAGCCGACCTTCGAAAGGCTGCTATGGCAACGCCTGCAATCCTTTGCCGAGAAGGACAACTGGCTGGGCCAGTCCTACGATACCAGCGTCAGCGCGGATCCGACGGACCCGCATTTCTCGTTGAGCTTCGGCGGCGAAGCCTATTTCGTGGTCGGGCTCAACCCGTCTGCCTCACGACCGGCCCGCCGTTTCGCCTATCCCACGATGGTCTTCAACCTGCACGACCAGTTCGAAACGCTGCGCGAGGACGGTCGCTACGAACGCATGCGCGATGCCATTCTCGAGCGCGACCGCGACCTTGCCGGCGACATCAACCCCATGCTCGCGCGCCATGGCGAAAGCAGCGAAGCGCGGCAGTACAGTGGCCGCGCGGTCGACAAGGGCTGGGAATGCCCTTTCCGCGATCCCCGACTGGAGGAAAAATGAACCGTATAGAACCGCGCAGCGGCGTGGCTTTCGAGCTGCCCAGGGGCGCCGAACTGACCGTGTGCGATCCCGAGGGCCGTCAGGTTTCGGACCTGCTGGCGTATAATGCGCAGGACGTACGCGAAGTGATCTCGAACGGCCGCACCTTCGATTACGAGGAAACCTTGCGGCTGGGCAAGGGCAACCGGCTGTGGTCCAACCGGTCGAACCCGATGCTGACGATCATCGAGGATACGGTGAAGCAGCACGACTTCCTGCTGACCCCGTGTTCCGAAGACACATTCCGCCATTTCTATGCCGACAAGCCCGTGCACCGCGGGTGTTTCGGCAATCTGGCCGAAGCGCTGAAGCCTTTCGGCATCGAACCCGATGCCATTCCCACGGCGTTCAACATCTTCATGAACGTGCCCGTTGATGGCGACAGCGGGCTGATCGCGGTGAAGCCGCCGGAAAGCCGGCCGGGCGACCGGATCGTGCTGCGCGCCGAAATGGATCTGGTGATCGGGCTGACCGCCTGTTCCGCCTACGATTCGAACGGTGGAACCTTCAAGCCGATCGATTACGAGGTGAATTGAGTTGGCCGAGGTGCTGAATATCTGGTCCGGATGGCCGCGGATCGTCGAAATCGCGGGCAATGCCTTCCTGTTCTACGCGCTGATCATTGTCATGGTCCGGATGGTGGGCAAACGCACCACTAGCGAGCTCAACAATTTCGACTGGATCATCAACGTGATGATCGGCAGCCTGGCGGCCAGCGGCGTTCTGCTGCGCAATGTCGCCACCGCCGATGCGATCGCCGCGATCGTGGTCCTCGCAGCCTGCCAGTACATCACGACCAAGCTCGTCCAGCGCAGCCGGACCATCGCCAATATCGTCAAGGCCGAACCCACCTTGCTGACGCACAAGGGGGAGTATCTGCGCGATGCCATGTTGCGCACGCGCATTTCCGAAGAAGAGATCAAGACCGCGCTGCGGCAGAACGGGATCACGCACAACGCCGATGCCAACTGGGTCGTGCTGGAGACCAATGGCCAGCTGTCGGTCATCCCGCGGCAGGACGTCGCGTGGGCCGAAGCCGAGGCGCTGTCCGATGTCCACGCTCCGAAAGAACTGAAGGGCTAGTCCCAGTCCTCTTCGACTTTCAGCGGACCGTCGCCGTAGAGGTAGTCCGGATCAAATTGCGCATAGCGTTTCAGCGCCGCCCAGTCGGCGGTGTAGAGATCGCCGCGGCGGATTTCGGCAATTCCCAGCTCGCGCAGCTTGCCCACTGCCCGGTTGGCATGGATCGCACTGACACCGCACATGTCGGCCATGTCGAACTGCGTGAAGGGCGTGCGCAGGGCGCGCGTGACATTGCGGCCCACCAGTTCCAGCCGCGTGTGCAGTTCGGCATAGAGATGCGCGATCCGCCGCGGCGCGTCGAGCTGTTCGAGCATCTGGATCCACTTGCGGTGAATTGCCGCGTCGAGCAGCGTCGCAAACCACATGGCCCGCGCGACGCCGGGGCGGTCGCGCATGACCCTGCGCAGCGTGTCGTGGCTGACCGAACCCACCGTTACCCGGCCCGCAGCATCGATATTGTGATCGAGCCGCTTCAGTGCGAACCCATGCAGATCGACGAAATCCCCGGGGACGTGGATCCCGGTTATGAACCGCTTGCCCGCGCTTTCGATCGTGCGGAAGATATAGCCTTCGATCAGGATCGTGCTGCGGTCGGTTTTCGTACCCCGCGCAAGCAGGCGCGCGGTATCGCCATATTCGGCGACCGTATCGACCAGCCCTTCGATATATTTCAGATCATCGAGGCTGAGGTTCTGCCGCAGGCGCCCGGCAAGAAAATCGCCGGTCAGGGGGAACGCTGGAGCCTCCGAACTTGCAGTCAGAGTCATGGCCGACAGTTAAGCAAGCCGATCAGAACGCGTCTATTGACGGATGTTAGCTTTCTGTTCTTTCTGTTCGCTTTGCAATTCTTGCTCCAGCGCAGCCGATACCGCATCGCGCACGCTGCGCAGCGGGTGCGCAATGCGCGGCGCGAAATCGTGCACCTCCCCGCCCGGCGCATACCCCCAGCGCGCCATGCGGCGGACTGCGTCTTCCTCCGCCGGTTGGCCGACCCGGTAGTCGCGATTGCCGTCACGCAGTTCGATTTGCGGATCGTGGTCTTCCAGCGACAGGAAAGCGAACACCGCCCGGCGCACCGCGTCGGGGCGCGACACAAGATCCTCGTAGCGCAGGACCAGCGACGCATGCAGTATGGGCAGGTCCTGCGCCACCGTGTCGTAGGCGTCGATGCCGTACCGCAGGAGCGCTGCGGGTTCGTCCGTGACCCATTTGCCGAGTGCTGCGGCCATCAACTGCGGGTGGCGCAGGATGACGATGAACTGCGCGGTCGGGAAGAGTTGCTGGTACAGGCGCATGCGGGTGAGGTTGACTGGCGACTTTTCGAGCCACCAGGGCTTGTCCGGGTCGAACCATCCGCCCCAGTCCGACAGGAGGCGGCGCTGCGTCTCGAGCGTGTTCCACAGCGATTGTTCGGTGTGGTGCTGCAGGGGATCGGTGGCATAGTGTCCCGGCCGGCCGTCCAGCGCGGTGTGCGGGATCGCACCCTGGAGATAGCAGCCCTCGTTCTCCGGCACGGGAGCGTTCTCTATCGCGCTGATGGCGGGATGCGCGGCGATGATGCGGGCGAGCAGGCTGGTGCCGGTCCGATGCAGCCCGGCAACGAATACGAAACGGCTGCGCGGCGGACTCATGCCGTTTTTCTCAACGCCAGCGCTCCATCTGAATAGAGGTAGGCAGGATCGAAATCGGCGTAGGCTTCGAGCTTCCTGCGATCCGCGATGCGGACCTTGCCGCGCTGGAAATCGGCGAGGCCGTTGCGCCGCAGGTCCGCCAGCGCGCGATTGGTGTGAATGGCAGTGGCGCCGCACATTTCCGCGATGTCGGTCTGCCGCAGCGGCGTTTCGAAGCCGTCGGGGTAACCCAGGCCGACCATGTCGAGCCTTCGCCAGATTTCGGCGAAGACATGCGCAATGCGCTTGGGCGCGGTGAGTTGTTCAAGCTTCATGATCCATTCGCGGTGCATCGCCGCATCCAGAAGGGTGGAGAACCAGAACAGGCGTGCGAGATGCGGCCGTTCGGCCATCACCCGCGTGATCGCCGAATGCGGAACCTGGCCGATCGTGGCCCGGCCGACGCAATCGATATTGTGATCGAGTCGCTTCAGCGCGAAACAATGCAGATCGACGAAATCGCCCGGCACGTGGAAACTGACCGCATAGCGCCGCTCGCCACTGTCGAGCGTCCGCAGGACGAAACCGTCGATCAGGATGGTCGACCACTCGCAGGCATCGCCGCGCGCGATCAGCCGTTCGCCATCCTCCAGCGTGCTGGTCCGCACGACCAGCTGCTCCAGTTCGGTCTTCTCGGCATCGGTCAGTTCATGCCGTAGCCGTCCGGCGAGAAACCGCCCCGTCAGGGGATAGCGATCGAACTCTGCGCTGAACGCCATCACGTCCTCCTGCGAAAACAAATGCAATTCGCAACCGGGCGTTCCGGCCATGCTTTGCATTAATGTTAGCTTTCGGGAACAGGCCCGCACCCGCGCGTTTCTCGAGGATATATCTCCAGGGTCCGCCACTCATGAAAATCGCCGTTCTCGCCCATATTCGCCATGCCATCGCCGAACCCTTCGGGGGCGGAATGGAAGCGCATTGCGACATGCTGTGCCGGGGGCTGCGGGCCGCGGGCCACCAGGTTGACCTTTTTGCCGCCGATGGTTCGCAGGACGAAAGCCTCGTGCCGATCTGTGCCGCCCCTTATGACGAAGTACTCCCATGGCGCGTGTTCCGCGGGACCAGCGAACTGGCCGCCTATCAACGCGACGCCTTCGAGCGCGTCCTGCTTGCCGTCGGCGCGGGCGCCTATGACGTGGTGCACAACAATTCGCTGTTTCCGGAAATCATCGAATGGTGCGCGCGGGCGGGGATCCCCTGCGTGACGTCGCAGCATGTCCCCCCGTTCGGGGCGATGTTCGACGCGGTCGCCGCCACGCGCGAACGGCCGAATATCGGGTTCACCGTAACCTCGCAGGACCAGCAGGCGCTGTGGGCCGATCGCGGCTGCGCGGGGCTCGACGTCGTCCCGAACGGGATCGACACGGATCGCTGGGTGCCCCTTGGCGAGCCGCAGGATTATCTGACCTGGGTGGGCCGCATCGTGCCGAACAAGGGACTGGCCGAAGCGATCCAGGCCGCGCGCAAGGCGCGCGTCAGGCTGAGGATCTTCGGACCGGTCGAAGATGCCGGCTATTTCACCGAAAAGGTCGAGCCCTTCCTTAGCGAGGGAATCGAATTTCACGGGCACCGTTCGGGCGATCGCCTGCGCGCCGAAGTGGCCGGGGCGCAAGCAGCGCTGGTAACCCCGCTGTGGGACGAGCCCTTCGGACTGGTCGCGGCCGAGGCGCTGGCCTGCGGCACGCCGGTCGCTGGTTTCGATCGCGGTGCGCTATCCGAAGTGGTCGGCGACTGCGGCGTCCTGGTGCCCGGCGGCGATATCGGCGCGCTGGCGCACGCTATCCGCAAGGTACGCAGGATCGACCGCGCGGCCTGCCGTGCACGCGCGGTCGAGAAGCTGTCGATTGCGGCGATGATCGCCGGTTACGAGCGCTGCTATGCAGGCGCCATCGCCGGAGCCCGGCTGGCGTCGCTTCCGCGCCTGGCCTGGGATTCAAGCTGTTCGAGGACCAGCGAGCTGCTGGCATAGGGTTGATGTTCCTGCTGGCGGGTCAGCGCCAGGTGGCTTTCATCGGGATCCTGCAGCTTGGTCCAGCCGCCCGCCGGATCGGGCTCGATCAGTCCCATCAGGCGGAACGCGCGCAGCCAGTGCTGCATCGTCGGCTCACCCCATTTGTCGGCGAAGACCTGCGCATTGGCAAGCACGCTGTCGAGGTGGTGGACCGGGGGCATGTGATGCTTGTGATACTGGTGATAGGCCTTCGCACCGCGCACCCACCACAGCGGCAAGCCCTGGGCGGCGACCGTCCGACCGAAATCGGTATCTTCGCCGCCATAGCCGACATAGCGCTGGTCGAACCCGCCCACCTCTTGGAAGGTCCGGGCCGAAAGCGCAAAATTGAGCGACCAGAAGCAACGGTAATCGCCGCAGCGCCCGACCATGTCGCGCGGCGGCCCGGCCCGGTCGGCGTGTTTGACGGCAAGCCGTTCGAACGCTTCGTAATCGATGCCTGACGCGGTTGCGCCTTTTGGCAGATAGCCGACCTCTCCCATCAGCACGCCGTCGTTGGCCTCGGCAGCGGCCGCATAATCCTCGATCAGCGAAGGCGCGGGGATGCAGTCGACATCGAGGAACACCAGCAGTTCGCCGTTTGCATGCTCGGCGGCAGTGTTCCGCGCCTCTGCCAGGCAGATGTCGCCGCTGCCCAGCATCACCTGCCGAACGGGAAACCCCGTTTCGGGCAGTTCGTATCGCTGGTCCTGCATTACCGCGACCACCAGTTCGCAAGGCGGGCGATGGGACCGGTTGAGACCGCGAACGAGGTTGCACAAATGGTCTTCGCGCCCATGCGCGAGCCTACAAACGGAAATCTTCATGCCACTATCTCCAGCGCGGGGCGGTTTTCAGTGCCCTGCCACAGCTCGCGAACGAGCCCGTCGAGCCATTCGGCCGCTTCCTCGGAAGGGTTGGTAGCGATGATCGAGCGCTGGTTTTCGACATCGATCATGCGCGCCGCGGCCCAGAGGCGCTCCCATGCAGCGGGATGCGAGGGCCAGTGGCGCGAAACCGCCGCCAGCCCTTCGCGGTCGAGCACTTCCGCCTTGCAGAACTGTTCGTCGAAATACCGCCACTCGGGAATGACGACCCATGGTTTGCCGGCAGCCAGGACCATTTGCACCGTGGTGTTCCCGCAGGACGACACGACGCGGTCGGCAGCTGCGATCCAGTCGCGCGGATTGTCGACCCAGCCGCGATGATCGAGATTGCCGGGCGGCGTCTCATGCCATTCGCTGCGCACCTGGCCGATGCTGATCCAGCGGCTCCCCGGCTCGGCGCGCGCGCCGAGCGTCAGCGGTGCAGAAGGTGTGCCCTCCCCGCCGCCGCCGGCAAGCACGAGCACGAGATCCTCCTGCAGATCGATGCCCAGTTTCGCGCGCGCCTCCGCCCGATCGGGAAAACCGGAACAATCGATCCCCACTCCCGAAGCATAATGCGTCTTGCGGCGCATGGCCGCCGGACGATCATGCTGCTCGAGCCGCTCCGAATAAGGCGCCAACAGGCCGACGGCACTGTCATAAGCCGCCATGTGCCCGGGATCGCTGCGCTCGCCATGCTGCAGAACCGCGACATGCGGGACCGAGCACAATCGCGCGAGCTGGCCGAGTTCGGCAGACACGTCAGTAATGAATAGCGCCGGCTGAGCTTCCGCGAACCATTGCGCGATTGCGGCGAAGGCCTGCGTTATCGATGGCCAGCCGAGCGGCGCGCAGTGGACGGTATCGGGGGCCGGCAGTGCGGCCATGGCCGGTGCCTCCTGCCCGGTGGGTTCGAACAGCGATGGAATGGTTTGCACCACTATACGCTCGTCGAGCGCGGCGAAGATGTCGTCCCGGGCGCAGAACAAAGTCACGCCGCGCGTTTCGATCAACGCGTTGGCTATCGCGGCCGCGCGTTCGGCGTGGCCCCGCCCCTGATGGTGAACGAAATATCCGATCAGGCCGTGCTCGCTCATGCCGGCACCCTCCCCGCCTGGCGTCCACGGACGCGCTGCGCCCGGTGATGCGCGAGTATCCCTTCCAGCGTCCCCGACGCGTGGCTTCGCCGCGCAAGGTAGACATTGGGCCGCGATGCGAGCGCCGCGACTTCCTCGGCATGATTGCCGACGAGGATGGCGTTGCGGCACGCGGTCAGCATATCGGCATCATTGCCGCTGTCGCCGGCAGCGAAGACACGGTCGAGCGGAATACCCAGCATCGCCGCGACATGGCGCATGGCTGCTGCCTTGCCCGCCTGCCGAGGCATGATGTCGAGCAAACGGTCATGGCTGAACACCACCCGCGCCGGGATGTCGCATTGCCGCAGCCGTTCCTCGACCCGCTTGGCGAGGCCCGGACACTCGGCATAATAGCTGCGCTTGTATGCCCGCTGGTCATAATCGGGCTGGGGCACGAGGCCCGGCAGCCCGGCCAGCGCGCGTTCGATCGCGCCGGGATGCCATTGGTGCCGAATCCGCTCCGCGAAACCCTGGTCGAGCGCCAGTTCGCCGTCGCGTTCGACATAGATCTCGGTGCCGACCGCGGTGATCCATGCCAGCGGCAGCGGCAGTTTCCAATCGCGCACCAGCCGCCGCGCTTCCACGATCGAACGCCCGGTGGCAATCACGAAACCGAAGTCCCGCTGCCGCCGGAAAAACTGCCCGATCCGGGTCACCCCGTGATCGCAACCGGTCAGAGTGTTGTCGAGATCGCTGACCAGCAGGCTGGCCGGCGCGATGCAGCGGGCGGGCGTCGCTGCGACGATATCGCGCGCAATCGCGAGAAAACCCGCGGCATAGGCATCCCAGTTCACGCCGAGACTGTTGGTCCGCGCGTTGCGAGCGCAGCGCTTCCACAGCGCGGTGTCGGTGACCAGTCGCTCGATCGCTCCTCCGATCGCCGTCTCGTCCTGCGGGTCGACCAGCAGTCCATGCTCGAGTTCGCCGATGATATCCTGCGGGCCGCCGATCTTGGTCGCCACGACCGGAAGGCCATGCGCCGCAGCTTCCACCAGCGTAAGCCCATAGGGCTCCATCAGCGCCGGATTGACGAAGACCCCGCCCGTCCGCGCGGCGAGTTCGTAAAGCGCGCCGACCTGTTCGCGCGTATGCGCTTTGGGATAGGCGACCCGGCCGTACAGATCGTGCCGGTCGACCGCGTCGACAAGACCCTGCAGCACCTGCTGCTGCTCGGCCTCGCCCGATGACAGGTCGTCGCGCAGGCCCGCGAGGACCACCAGGTTGCAGCGCTCACGCAGCACCGAATTGGTACCGAAGGAATCGATCAGCCGGACGAGGTTCTTCTTGTGCACCGGGCGCGCGATCGCCAGCACGATCGGCTTGGACGGGTCGCGCAGGAACGGCGCGACGAGTTCGCGCGCCGGGGTATCGTCACAGCCGCCGGAGCGGCGCGAGACACCGGGAACCAGCCGATGGATCTTGCCGATGCGAGCAGAGGGATAGGCGGTCAGCTGCCGTTCGCATTCATCGCGCGACGAACCGATGACCGCACGCGCATGCGCGATTGCACGGTCTTCCTCCTCGATCCTCGCATCGATAGCCGGGCTTGGGCTGGCAAGAGCGCGGCGCTTGTCCATGCCGAGCGAATGCGCCGTGTAGACGAACGGTATGCCCAAGGCATCTTCCACTCGCCGCGCGACATCGGCAGCGTCAGCGAAATGCGCATGGATGAGGTCGGGAAGCCGCTCGCGCTGCGCAAGTTCGGCAATCAGCGCTTCGGCAAAAGCGTCGCGGTCCGCGCTGAGCGCTTCCTTGGCGAGGTACCGGCGGTCACCGCTGTCGATTCGCCGGATGACGAGCTTGGCACCCAGCCATTCTTCCGGCTGCGCATGCGCCGTCCCCAGATGAGGATCGTCGAACCGCCGCGTGACGATTTCGGCCACCTCGACATCGTCGCGGCGCGCCAGCGCTTCCATCTCGCCGAGGATGTAAGTGATATGTCCGCCAGTATCCTCTGTGACCCCATAGCGGACGGGTTCACCCTTCAGGCAGCCACCAAGCGCGACCGATACAATATGCACAACACGTTCCTTAATGACCCTGCGTGCCTAACGGTCGCGGTGCAGTCCGGGTCCCCCAACCAACCAATGTTTATGCTGGATACGCAGCGGCGGCCGGGTGTTTGCCGATGCCGCGAACGGCGCGTGGCTATCGGGAAAGCGCGTCGAGTGCAGCAGGCGTGTCGACATCGGCCAGCATGTGACCATTTGCAGGTATCAGCGTGTCGGTTTCGCCCAAGTCGAGATGCCTCGCACCGCGTTCGCCGGTAAGCGTCTGCAGCGCGGCGAATGCTTTCTTGGGGAATGCCGCCGGAGGCCCTTCCGCCCCGTCGTCATAACGCGTGAACACTGTTCCCCTAAGCCGGGCAAGATCACGAAAGTGACCGGGTTCGACCAGCGGCATGTCTGCAAGGGCAATCACCAAGCGTTCGCACTTCGGTGCTGCAGCGGCGACACCGGCCGCGATCGAACTGCCCATGCCTTCATCGGCATGGTGGTTAATCACTGCCTCCCACCCCGCGCGCGGGCACAGCGACGAATCCGGCCGGCACACGAGATAACGCTGAGAGAAACCCGCCTTTTCGGCGGCCAGGGCCGCCCAATTCCACAGCGGCTTGCCGCGCAGGTCCCGGGAGAGCTTGTCGCCGCCGAAACGCGTACCGCGCCCGGCAGCGAGCAGGATGATGCCGATCCCTCGATCAAGCGGCGGCACGCAACTGCTCGTACTCACCGACGATTTCCGCGAGCGCCGAAAGCGCGAGCGCAGTGGGATTCTTGCAGCCGGGAATGAGTCCGATCGGGCTGCGGATGCGGGCACGATCTTCTTCGCTCACGCCCCTTGCCGCCAGAGCCATGGCGCGTTCGACCCGGGCATTCTCGCCCCCCTGCGCGCCAATGTAGAACATTTGCGAAGCAAGTGCCTGCTCGAGCAGCGCCGCTTCCCATTCGTGGTCGTGGAATAGGAGCAAACCCGCGGTCCAGCGGTCGCCCGTCAGTCCGCGCGCAGCTTGCCCAATGACCAGATCGGCGCGGCTGAACGGCCGGCACCGCACGCCCATCGCAGCGCAGAGCCCCGTGACGGCGGCAAGTTCCGGGCCTTCACCCAGTACGTCGAGCTGCATGCGCGGAATATAGGTACGGCGTGCCAGCGGCGATGTTGCGGGCAGGACCAGGGAGGCGGGGTCGCGCTGCTCCAGAGCATCCACCGCGGCACGAATGGCGTTCCGGTCGGGCGCGGGATCGAGCAATATATCGAGCCCCCCGCCGCACGGCAGGCGGAAATCGATCTTCGGCGATCCGCGTCCATAGCAGACCACTTCGGGGGAATGCAGCGCGGATACATCCGTCGCCAGCTGCGCTTCGAGACATCCGTCCGAAAGGCTTCCGACAGTGGAACCGTCGGCGCGAATTGCCAGCTGCGCCCCCACGCGCCGCGAAAAACTGCCTTCGATCCCTACGATCGTACACAAGGCTGTTCCCGGTTCGCACGCGGCGTAAAGCGCGGCATGGTCCTCGTCGGCGGAAAGATGGAGAGCCGGGTCGGCCAGCATCAATCGGGCATGCACGCCAGCACGCGGTCGGGCGTCATCGGGTAATCGAAAAGCCGCGCACCGCAGGCGTTGTAGATCGCATTGCCGATCGCCGCGGCGCCGCCGCACATCCCCAATTCGCCGATCCCCTTGGCCTGGATCGGGCTGGCCGCAGGATCGCGTTCCTCGACCATGATCACTTCCAGATCGGGCACGTCGCGGTGCACCGGGACATGGTATTCGGCAAGATCGCAGTTCACCAAATGCCCATCGCGCGGATCGAATTCGAGCGCCTCGGTCAGCGCGGCGCCGATGCTCCAGGTAATCCCGCCGAGGCACTGCGAACGCGCCGTCTTGCGGTTGAGCACGCGGCCGAAGCCGAATGCGCCCAGCATCCGGTCGACCCGGCTCTCGCCAGTGAAGTGGTTGACGCGGACCTGGGCAAAGAATGCCCCGAAGCCCGCTGCGGTGAAATCGTCGGCGATGGCGCCGGGCTCGTAATGCCCTTCGCGCGCCAGCGGTTCACCCGCCAGCACCTGCGCCAGCGATTGTCCGCCCACGACCTTGCCGTCGGCAAGATCGAGCTCGGTTTCGGTAACGCCGACCCGATCGGCCAGCTCTTCGCGCAGCGCCTTGCACGCGACGTAGACCGCCGAGCCGCTGGACGATGCGCCCCAGCTACCGCCCGAACCGGGACCACGCGGATGGCGCGTGTCACCCAGATCGACCAACACGTTTTCGGGATCGAGCCCGAGCATTTCGCCCGCGATCTGTGCGAGGATCGTATAAGTCCCGGTGCCAATATCGGTCATGTCGGTTTCGACCAGCGCAGTGCCATCGGGCTTGAGCGTAACGCGCGCTTTGGCTTCGCCGACATTGTGAACGCGCGCGGCGCTGGCCATCCCGGTCCCGACCCACCATTCGCCTTCGCGTTTCTGCCGCGGTTTGCGCGGGCCGCTATCCCAGCCGAACGCCTCCGCCCCTTCGCGCAGGCATTCGGCCAGCTTGTGCGAGGAGAACGGCAGGCCTTCCTCGGGGTTTTCCTTGGGTATGTTCCGCAGGCGCAATTCGACCGGATCAATGCCAGCCCGTTCGGCGAGGACATCCATGGCGCCTTCGAGCGCGGGCATGCCCACCGCTTCACCGGGCGCACGGACCGAGCCAGCGGTCATACGGTGGATCCGCGCGACTTCGAGCATCAGCTTGCGGTTTTGCGCTGCATACAGGAAGTGCGAGGACTGCAGCACCGGCTCGGCGAAGGTTTCGCCGGGCAGATTCGAAACCAGCGCCTCGTGGCCGAAACCGGTGAGTCGGCCTTTCTGGTCGGCGGCGAGACGCAGCCGCTGCGTGGTTTCGGACCGGCGCATGATGCACTGGAATACCTGCTGGCGCGACATCACCACGCGCACCGGCCGTTCAAGCTGCATGGCGGCGATGGCCGCGGCTACCGTTTCCTCGCTCACCCCCAGCTTCGATCCGAAGCCGCCGCCGACGAAACGCGAGACCAGCCGCACCTTTTCTTCGGGCAGGTCGATCGCATCGGCCAGTTCCGAGATATTGTAATTGAGCATTTGCAGCGACGCATGAACCGTCAGCTGATCGCCGTCCCACTGCGCGATCGCGGCATGCGGCTCCATCGCCGCCGAGGCGTGGCCCTTGGTCGTGAAAGTGACATCGACGCTGTGCGCAGCTTCGCTCATTGCATGGACGAGATCGCCCTGCCGGACGGTTTCGTCTTCCTGTTCCTCGGGCTGGACTGCGTCCGGCGACAGCGGCGCGCCATCATCGGGGCGGTATTCCACTGCCAGGTGCTTGGCCGCATCGCGCGCCTGTTCGAAGGTTTCCGCGACCACGAGTGCGATCGGCTGCCCCCAGTAGCAAACCATGCGCGGCGATTGCTGCGGGGCTTCGTTGGCAGTGCCCTGCGCCGCGCGCGTGGTCAGCCGCGGATCGTCTATGACCGCAATGACCCCCGGCATGCCGAGGACGCTGTCCTTGTCGATTTTCAGGATTTCGCCGCGCGTGATCGTCGCTGTGGCAAGGACGCCTTCGACGCAGCCTTCGATCGGGTATTCGGCCGCATAGGGCGCCGTACCGGTAACTTTGGCGAGGCCTTCGACACGCGAAATCGGCTGCCCGATCACGCCCTGTTTCATCCCGTCGAGGCGGTTCGAAGTGTCAGGTTCGTCCTGCTTGAGATGCACCGTCATGCCGCGTCCTCCACCGCCTGGGCCAGCACCGCGTGGAGCGTGCGGCGCGCCAGCGGAATTTTGAAATCGTTCTCGCCATAACCGCGGGCATCTTCGAGCAGCAGGTCAGCGGCCGCGTCGTAAAGCTCTGCCGACGGGGCGGCACCTTCGAGCAAATCGCTGATCCGCGGATCGTGCCAGGGCTTGTGCGCCAGACCGCCGAAGGAAAGGTCCGCGCGGGCAATCACCCCGTCACGCATTTCGACGATCGCTGCAATCGATACGAGCGCAAAGGCATAGGACGAGCGTTCGCGTACCTTGCGATAGAGCTGCACACCCGCGACCGGAGCCGGCAGCGTGACTGCAGTGATGACTTCACCGTCCTCGAGGACGTTTTCGCGCCACGGGGTATCGCCTGGCAGGCAATGGAAATCGCGGACGGGGACCGAACGTTCGGCGCCATCGACCGAAGCGATCTGCACCGTCGCGTCGAGCGCATTGAGCGCGACCGCCATATCACCCGGATAGGTGGCAATGCATTCGTCGCTGGTGCCGAGCACGGCGTGCAGCTTGGCCACCCCGTCGATCGCGCCGCAGCCGCTGCCCGGTTCGCGCTTGTTGCAGGGCTGGTCGATATTCATGAAATAGAAGCAGCGGGTGCGCTGGCACAGATTGCCGCCGGTGGTCGCCTTGTTCCGCAATTGCTGTGTCGCACCGGCAAGGATCGCCCGCGCCAGCACCGGATAGTCGGACCGCACGCGCGGGTGAACCGCAGTCGCAGTGTTGGTGGCAAGTGCGCCGATCCGTAGGCCGCCATCGTCGGCATCTTCGATTTCGGCAAATCCGGCGCGGTTGATATCGACGAGTTCGCCGGGGGTTTCGACCTGCAGCTTCATCAGGTCGAGCAGGTTGGTGCCGCCCGCAATCGCCATCGCATCCGCCCCGGCGACCAGCCTGGCGGCATCGCCCAAGGTGCGGGCACGTTCGTACTGGAAGGGCCTCATGCGCTCGTCTCCGTCGCCGCGTCGCGGATCGCAGCGACGATGTTGGCATAGGCACCGCAGCGGCACAGATTGCCGCTCATCCGCTCGCGGATTTCCTCGCCCGATATCTCGATTTTTCCTTCGAGATCGTCGCTCGCATCGCTCGGCCAGTCATTGGCGAGTTCTTCGAGCATGGCGGTGGCGGAACAGATCTGACCGGGTGTGCAATAACCGCACTGGAAACCGTCATGGTCCACAAAGGCGCGCTGCAACGGCGATGGATCCTCGGGCGTGCCGAGCCCTTCGATCGTCGTCACGCTATCGCCTTCGTGCATCGCCGCCAGCGTCAGGCAACTGTTGATGCGAATGCCGTTGACGATCACCGTACAGGCCCCGCACTGCCCGTGGTCGCAGCCCTTTTTCGAACCGGTCAGGCCGAGATCGCGGCGCAGGAAATCAAGCAGGGTGATCCGCGGATCGTCGGGAAGGGAACGCTGGGTTCCGTTTACGGAAATGGTCTCGCCCAAGAAGGCCTCCTTTTATCCGACAAAGCCCCAAACTGCGAAAGGTGCCCGCATTTCTGCCGCGCACAAAGCACTGCAACTAAAGATCGGGCAGCCGCTGCTCCGCAAAACCCCATCCCTGCAATGATTTAGAAGCTGCCCGGTCGAGCAGGGCCTTGGCATCGTCGATCGAATAGGGATGTGCGTTCTCCATCGTCTTGAGCTCGTTCCAGGCCAGCGGAATGGCCACCGGCGCACCCGAGCGCGCTCGCGCCGAATAGGGCACCACTGCCGTCGCCCCGCGCTGGTTGCGCAGCCAGTCGATGAAGATCCGCCCCTTGCGCTTGGCCTTGCTCATGGTGGCGGTGAAGCGGTCGGGCTCGGCCATGCTCAGCGCCTCGGCGAACCGGCGCGAGAAATCCTTGTGCGCCTCCCAGTCATGGCTGGGCGTCAGCGGCACCACCACATGCACGCCCTTGCCGCCAGTCAGCATGGCAAAGCTGGTCAGGCCGAGATCGGCCAGCTGGGCGCGAATATCGCGCGCCGCCTGTTTGACCTCGTCGAACCCCAGCCCCTCGTCGGGATCGAGGTCGAAGATCATCCGGTCGGGCCGTTCGACCGCATCCGAGCGCGCACACCAGGCATGAAATTCGATCGTCCCCATCTGCACGCATTGGAGCAGCCCGCGCGCATCGTCGATGAACAGGTAATCCTCGTGCCCGCCATCCTTCTCGCGGATCGGCACGGGGTGCACTGCATCGCCGAAGCTGCCGCTGTCATGCTTCTGGAAGAAACACTTCTTCGCCCGGCCCGAGGGGCAGCGCACCAGGCTGATCGGGCGCCGCGCGGCGAAGGGCAGCATGATCGCCGCCACCGCTTCGTAATAGTCCGCCAGCGCGCCCTTCGTCTGGCCGCTGTCGGGAAAGATCACCCGGTCGCGGCTGGAAATCCTGACCGCATCGCTGGTTTCGGCCGGTTTGGCAGGCGTTTCCGGCTGCACGCTGCTCGCATCCTTGTCGCCGCGCAGACCCAGATAGCTGCCGTGGCGGACATTCCCGTCCGCAGTGAACTCGGCAAAGGCGATTTCCGCGACCAGCTTGGGCGTGACCCAGGTGACCCCGCGCGACGAGGCCCGGTCGACTTCCGCCGGCGGGGTCTTGCGCGCCAGCCGCTTCATCTTGCCCGCGAGTTCATCGAGATCGTCGGCGGAAAAGCCGGTGCCGACATTGCCCTTGTAGACGAGGTCGTCGCCCTCATGCTGCGCGACCAGCAGCGAAGCGAACGGGCGTCCCTTCGCGCTCGACTTCTTCCACCCGATGATCACGAATTCCTGCCGCCGCGTGCATTTGACCTTCACCCAGGCCTTGCTGCGGCGCCCGGTATATTTGCCATCGACGGTCTTGGAGATAATCCCTTCCTGCCCTGCATCGCACATCGCGCGGTACAGATGTTCGCCCGCGCCCAGCACGTGTTCGGCGACATGGATCGGCGGATCGGCGGAATCGAGCAGCGCTTCGAGCCGTTCCTTGCGTTCGATATTGGGCAGGCCGGTCAGATCCTCGCCATCGAGCTCGAGCAGGTCGAAGGCATGCAAGGCGAGCTTGTCCTGCTTGCCCTGCGAGCCGTGCCCGCGCTTGAGCACCTGTTGCAGGGTGGAGAAATCGGGATTGCCCTTGCCGTCGTAAGCGACGACTTCGCCGTCGATCAGGCACGAGGGCAGGTCGAGCGCGGCAATCGCCTTGACCAGCGGGCCGAACTTGTCGGTCCAGTCCTTGCCGTTGCGGGTGAACACGCGGACGGTATCGCCCTTGACCGCCACCAGCGTGCGATAGCCGTCGAATTTGATCTCGTGCATCCAGCGATTGCCGGCAGGCACGTCGTCGACCAGCGTCGCGAGCTGCGGCTTGCGGTAATCGGGCAGCGGGGCGGCCTTGCGGCGCTTGGGCCTGGATTTGCCGGCGTTGCGCGCGGAGGCCTTCTGCATCTGCGCAAGGAAGGCATCGTCCTTCTTTCCTGCCAACGGATATTCGCCCTGCTTGTCGGCAGCGATCTCGGCCATCGAACGCCCGGTCAGCACGCTGGTCAATTCGCGCTGGACCAGCCCGTCGCCCGCTTCGGCATTGTCGTCCTGCAGTTTGCGCAGCAGCCAGTTCTCGCGTTTCTCGCCGGGTTTCTGCTTGAGTCGGATCAGCAGCCATTCGCCCTTCATCCGCTCGCCTTCGAGACAGAAGTGCAAATGCCCTTCCTTGAGGTCACTGGCGCTCTTGCCTTCGATCGGCTGCCACGTCCCGCGGTCCCACAGCATCACCGTGCCGCCGCCATATTCGCCCTTGGGGATCACGCCTTCGAAATCGGCATAGGACATAGGGTGGTCTTCGGTCCGCACCGCCAGCCGCTTGATATCGGGATCGGGGGAGGGCCCCTTGGTCACCGCCCAGCTCTTGAGCACGCCATCGACCTCGAGCCGCAAGTCCCAGTGCAGGCGGGTCGCATCATGTTTCTGGACGATGAAGCGGTTGCCTGTCTCGCTGGCGAGCGGCTTGCCCGCTGGCTCGGGGGTGAGCGAGAAATCACGCTTGGCGTTGTATTCGGCGAGGGGGTCCTTGCGCGCAGCCATTGCCTAGGCGGACTTCTTACGCCGCGATGTCTTGGCGGGTTTCTCCTCCCCGACCGACTTCTTGAGCGCTGCCATCAGGTCGATGACGTTGGAGCCGCCACCAGCATTGGGATCGTCGACATCCTCGATCACCGCGGTCTTGCTCTTCGACTTCGCCTTCTTGTCGATCAGCTTGCGCAGCGCCTGACCATAGCGATCCTGAAACTCGCTTGCATCGAAGGGCGCGCTCTTCTGCTCGATCAGCGTGTTCGCCAGCTCGAGCAGTTCCTTCTTCGGCTTGGCATCGTCGATATCGTCGAAAAACGCCTGCCCTGCGCGCACTTCATCGGCATAGCGCAGCGTCTCGAGCAGCAGTCCCTTGCCGCAGGGCTTCACCGCGACCAGTTTCTCGCTGCCGCGCACCGACAGCTGGCCCAGCGCGACCTTCTTTGCCTTGCGCAGCGCCTCGCGCAGCACGATGAACGCTTCTTCGGCAAGCTCGTCCTGCGGCGCGACGTAATAGGGCTTTTCGAAATAGAGCGGGTCGATCTCGCAGGCATCGACGAACTGCACCAGCTCCAGCGTCCGCTTGCTCTCGATCCTGACCGCGTCGATCTCGTCCTCGTCGAGCAGGACGTAATTGCCCTTCGAAACCTCGTAGCCCTTGATGATCTCGTCGCGGTCGACGGGGCCGATCCCGGGCACGACCTTCTCGTAGGAGATGCGCTTGCCGCTGGGTTCGTGGATCTGGTTGAACCGGATCTTCGCCCCCGATTTGGTCGCCGAGTAGATTTCGACCGGGATCGAAACCAGCGCCAGCCTGATCTGCCCCTGCCAATATGCGCGTGCTGCCATGTGCCTTCCCTTCAGGCGAAACAGCGCTCCATTCCCCTATGCGTTCCGGAGCGCAGCCCGCTGGACGAGGTCACGCAGGCTGAACGGGGGCGGTCAAGGCCATCAGACAGGCATGCATCGTGGCGACGACGGATTCAATTTCCGCGCGCGTCGTCGTACTGAGTTTCAGGCCCACGATCGAATGGTGCAGCATCTCGCCAAGGCCGCGCGGGGTGATCGAACGGCGTTCGAGATCGGCCTCGTAAGGCAGCAGGAATTCACACAGATTGCGCCGCGCGCCGAGGTGGACCTCGGTCAGTTCCTGCTTGAGCGTCGTGGCCAGTTCGAGCTCGAGCTCATCGGCATGCGGCATCGCCTGGATCGATTCCCACGATTCCAGAACCAGCTTCTCGAGCAAGAGCCGGAACCGGGCATCGCGGGGCGCGTCGTCGTCGCAGCCTTCCCGGATCGCGTTCCATTTCGATGCGAAGTGATACCGCGACACCGCGACCAGCAACGCCTCGCGGTTGGGGAAGATATTGTATATTGTCTGGCGCGAAACCCCCGCCGCTGCGGCGATGTCGCTCATTGTCGCACGGCGGACACCATATTGGCTTATGACCGCGTATCCCGCCGCCGCGATTTTGCAGGCTCTCTCTTCCATGCAGGTTATTTCGACATCTAATGCAAAAATGTCAATTTACAGTTGTACCGAAAATGTAAAAACGCGCCAGTAGCCGAACGCCGTCGCAGGGTGATTCGCATGTAAGGAATTCCAATGACGCACCTTCGCACTCTGCTCCTGTTCGTTCTCGGTCTGGCCGCCGCCGCATGCTCGTCACCCGATCAGTCGCCGCAGGGCCAGGCAATCCCGGTCCGCACCATCACCGTCGCGCAGGCGGATATCGACAATGTCCTCGAACTGCCTGGCCGGGTGGAACCGGTCCGCGTCGCCGAAGTGCGTGCGCGCGTCACCGGCATCGTCCAGCAGCGCCTGTATGAAGAAGGCACCGACGTCGGACAGGGACAGCCACTGTTCCGCATCGATCCGGCCGAATTGCGCGCCAGCTACGCGCAGACGCAGGCCAGCCTCGAACGTGCGAAGGCTACGGCGGCCAATGCCAATGCCGTAGTGCAGCGCTATCGCCCGCTGGTCGAGGAAAACGCCATCAGCGGCCAGGAATTCGACGCCGCACAGGCCGCCGCGCGCGAGGCGAATGCCAATGTCGCGCAGATCCAGGCCCAGCTGAAATCGGCATCGCTCCAACTGGGCTACACCACCGTGCGCGCGCCGATCGCCGGTCGCGCAGGACGTGCCGCAGTGACCGAAGGCGCGCTCGTCTCGCAGCCCGAAGGCACGCTGATGACGCGGATCGAGCAGGTTTCGCCGATCTACGTATCCTTTTCGCAGTCCGCTACCGAAGTGCTGCAGATCCGCCGCGCGATTGCCGCTGGCGAGCTGGCACTGTCGGCCGATGACGCCGTCGAGGTCCGGCTGGTGTTCCCCGACGGGACCGAATACGAGATTCCCGGGCTGATCGAATTCCTCGACTTTACCGTCGACGAAGCCACCGGCACCATCGAATTGCGCGCCGAATTTCCCAATCCCGACGGGCTGCTGCTGTCGGGTGAATTCGTCAATGCGCGCATTTATGCGGGCAAGGCGACCGACGTCATCGCGATCCCGCAGGCGGCGGTTACCGTGGCCGATTCCGGTGGAACGGTGATGATCGTCGACAAGGACGGCAAGGCCGCGCTGCGGCCGATCAAGCTGGGCCGGCTGGTGGGTGACAAATGGGTCGTGGAAAGCGGCCTTCAGCCGGGCGACAGGGTCATCGTGTCGAACCTGCAAAAGTTGCAGCCGGGCATGCCGGTGCAGATCGCCAACACTCCCAATGGTCGCGCCGCCGCTCCTGCCGCACCCGCCGCGAAGGCTGACTGATCATGGCTCGCTTTTTCATCGATCGGCCCATCTTCGCATGGGTCGTCTCGCTCGGCATCCTGCTCGCCGGTTTCATCTCGCTGCGCGCGCTGCCGATCGAACAATATCCGGAAGTCGCGCCGCCTTCGCTGGCGATCAGCGTCGTCTATCCCGGCGCCGACGCCGCCACGCTCGAGACCAATGTCACGCAGGTGATCGAGCAGCAGCTCAACGGGGTCGAGGGCTTTCTTTACATGTCCTCCTCCAGCCTCTCCAACGGCACGGCGTCGATCACGCTGACCTTCGAGGCCGGGACCGATATCGATATCGCGCAGACCGAAGTGCAGAACCGGCTGAGCACGGTCGAAGCCCGCCTGCCCGAGGAAGTCAGGCGCCAGGGCATCACCGTCCGGCAGGCCAATGCCGGCTTCCTGATGATCGTGGCGCTGACGTCGAAATCGGGCGCGCTGGATTCGACCGACCTCGGCAATATCGCCTCGACGCAGGTGATCGACGAATTGCGCCGCGTGGCGGGTGTGGGCGACGTCACGCTGTTCGGTTCGGAATACGCCATGCGTATCTGGCTCGATCCGGACAAGCTGGCCTCCTACAACCTTTCCCCCAGCGCCGTCGTCGCCGCGATCCGCGAACAGAATGCGCAGACTGCAGGCGGTTCGCTGGGCGCCCTTCCGCTGCAGGAAGGCCAGCAGATCACGGCCACCATCACCACTGCCAACCGCTTCGAGACCGAGGAGGAATTCCGGCGGGTGATCCTGCGCGCGGACGAAGGCGGGGCAAGCGTCCGGCTGGGCGACGTCGCCCGCGTCGAAATCGGCGCGCAGACCTATGCCACCTCGACCACGCTCGATGGCCAGCCGATGGCCGGCATGGCGGTCCAGCTCGCCACCGGCGCCAACGCTCTGGCGACGGCCGAAGGGATCGAGCTGCGGATGGAAGAACTCGGTGCCGGCCTGCCGCAGGATGTCGCTTGGTCGATCCCCTACGACACCACTCCCTTCGTCGAGGTTTCGGTCGAGGAAGTGGTCAAGACGCTGGTCGAAGCCATGGCGCTGGTCTTCCTCGTCATGTTCCTGTTCCTGCAGAACTGGCGCGCGACGCTGATCCCGACGCTGGTCGTGCCGATCGCGCTGGCGGGGGCATGTCTCGGCCTGTGGCTGTTCGGCTTCTCGATCAACGTGCTGTCGCTGTTCGGCATGGTCCTCGCAATCGGGATCCTCGTCGACGACGCCATTGTCGTGATCGAGAATGTCGAGCGGATCATGCGCGAGGAAGGGCTCGGTCCGCTCGAGGCGACCCGCAAGGCAATGGACCAGATCACCGGCGCGATCGTGGGCATCACGCTGGTGCTGATCGCGGTGTTCGTGCCGATGGCCTTCTTCCCCGGATCGACCGGCGGGATCTATCGCCAGTTCTCGGTCACGCTGGCCATTTCGATCTTCTTCTCCGCCGTACTGGCCCTGTCGCTGACCCCGGCGCTGTGCGCCACCTTCCTGCGGAAGGAAGACGTCCAGGATCACGACGGTGCAGCCGCGCCCGACGATGCCGATCGTCCGCTGCGCGATGGCTGGCGCGGACAGCTGGATCGGGCCAGCGCGGTATCGGGGCGGTTCTTCCACCGCTTCAATCAGTGGTTTGCGCGGATGACCGAGAAGTACGGTCGCACCAACGAGGCGATCCTTGCCCGGCCGATCCGCGGGCTGGCGGTGTTCCTCCTGCTGGCCGCGATCACCGGCCTGCTGTTCGCGCGCCTGCCGGGCGGGTTCCTGCCCACCGAGGACCAGGGTTATGTCATCACCGTGGTCCAGTCGCCCGCCGGGTCGACCCGCGAACGGCTGGAAGAGGCAATCGAACCCGTCGAAGGCTTCTGGCAGTCGCGCGAAGAGGTCGCGCGGACGGTGGTCGTGCGCGGTTTCAGCTTCTTCGGCCAGGGTCAGAACAATGCGATGATGTTCACCCCGCTCGAGGACTGGAGCGAACGCAGCGCCCCGGAAAGTTCGGCCGGTGCCCTGGTCGGACAGGCCATGGGCACTTTCATGGGGCTGGACAATGCGCTGGCCTTTGCCATCCAGCCGCCCGCTATCCAGTCGCTCGGCCAGGCCAGCGGTTTTACGATGAAGCTGCAAGACCGCGGCGGCGTGGGCCGCGACGCTCTGGTCGATGCACGCAACCAATTGCTCGGCATGGCGTCGCAAAGCCCGCTGCTGGCCAATTTGCGGCCCGAGGACCAGCCGCCGGCCCCGCAATTGCATGTCGAGGTCGACCGCGTCCAGGCGCGTGCGATGGGCCTGTCGATGGACGATGTGAACAACGCGCTGTCGATCAATTTCGGCTCTGCCTATGCCAATGACTTCAACCGCCAGGGCCGCGTGCTGCAGGTCCTCGTCCAGGCCGACGCGCCCCACCGGATGGAGCCGGAGGACGTGCTGTCGCTGCGGATCCCCAATGCGCAGGGCGGGCTGGTTCCGTTCAGTTCCTTCGCCACTGCCGAATGGACCGCGGGTCCGCCCAGCCTGTCGCGCTACAATGGCTATCCGGCGATGACCTTGTCGGGCACTGCGGCTCCGGGCGAATCCTCGGGCGCCGCGCTCGAAGAAATGGAACGGTTCGCGAGCCAACTGCCCGACGGCATCGGCTTCGAATGGACCGGCATCAGCTACGAAGAAAAACAGGCCGGCGGCCAGATCGGGCTGCTGCTCGGACTGTCGGTGGTGATCGTCTTCCTCGTGCTTGCTGCCTTGTACGAAAGCTGGTCGGTGCCGCTGTCGGTGCTGCTGATCGTGCCGATGGGCGTGCTGGGAGCCGTGCTCTTCACCATGCTGCGCGGCCTGTCCGCCGACATCTACTTCAACGTCGGGCTGATCACGATCATCGGCCTGGCAGCGAAGAACGCCATCCTCATCGTCGAATTCGCGATCGAGCAGGAGGCCGAAGGCAAGAGCCCGCTCGAGGCGGTAAAGGCCGCCGCGCGCCTGCGGTTGCGGCCGATCATCATGACCTCGCTCGCCTTCATTCTGGGCATGGTTCCGCTGGTTCTGTCCTCGGGCGCCGGCGCCGCCAGCCGCATCGCGGTCGGCACGGGCGTGATGGGCGGCATGATCGCGGCCACGGCAATCGGCATCTTCGCCATCCCGCTGCTTTACCTGCTGGTCCGCACCCGACTGGCGAAGGGCAAGCCCACCCCGCCCGGCGAAGCCGAAGGAGAACCCGCATGATGCGTCCGCTATCCGCCAGCATGCTGGCGCTGGCCCTTGCCGGCTGCGTGAACATGGCACCCGCGCACGAGCGTCCGTCGCTGGCGAGCGCTCTTGCCTATGACGGCGAGTACCGTCCCGATGGGACTGTGGTCGCCAGCACGCTGTCTTACGGCGAATGGTTCGACGACGCCCGGCTGGTCGCGCTGATCGATACTGCGGTTGCCAACAATCGCGACCTGGTGGCGGCGACCGCGCGCATCGAACAGGCGCGCGCCCAATACCGGGTCCAGGATAGCCGAAGGTTGCCCGCCCCCGTGGCCAGTGCCGCTGCCGGACGCAGCCGCACCCCGACCGGGGCGGCAATAGCCGGCGCGGCGCCGACCGTGACGGCGGACCGTTTCGAAGTCGGCGTGGGCGTGACCTCGTTCGAACTCGATTTCTGGGGCCGGGTGGCCAATCTTTCCGAAGCTGCGCGCGCCCGTTATCTTGCGACCGAAGCGAACCAGCGGGCGTTCTATCTTTCGCTCGTCGCCGATGTCGCCTCGACCTATTTCGAAATCCTCGAAACCGATGCGCAGATAGACCTAGCACAGGCGACGCTGGAGAGCCGCCAGGAAGGGCTGCGGATCGCGCAGTTGCGGCTCGATGCCGGGGTCACCTCGGCCCTGCCCTACCGTCAGGCCGAAACGCTGCTGACGACAGCGGAACAACAGCTGGCAGCGCAGCGTCTCGACCGGGCACGGCTGAACAACCAGCTTGCCGTGCTGGTGGGCGGCGCCGTTCCCTCAAACCTGCCGCAGCCGCTTGCGATGCAGGCGCAGGACGATGCCATGATGCTCGACGCCGGGCTGCCGTCGGACCTGCTGCTGGTGCGCCCCGACATTACCGCCGCCGAAGAACAGCTGCGTGCCGCGCGCGCCGACATCGGTGCCGCCCGGGCGGCTTTTTTCCCGACGATCTCGCTCACCGGCAATGCGGGTTTCGCCTCCAGCGACCTGGCTAACCTGTTCGGTTCGGACGGGTTCACATGGTCTTTCGGCCCATCGCTTTCGCTACCCATCTTCGATTGGGGAGCGCGCGAGGCAGATCTCGATCTGGCCCGGGCGCGGGAGACCGAACAGGTCGCACTGTACGAAAAAGCGGTCCAGACGGCATTCCGCGAAGTGTCCGACGGCCTCGCCGGGCGGCGCTGGCTGGCCCAGCAGGTCGCCGCGCAGGAGCAGGGGGTCGCCGCGCAGGAACGCATCGCGCGGCTCGCCCGGCTGCGCTACCGCGAGGGCGTGGCCGATTATCTCGAAGTGCTCGATGCCGAACGCAATCTGTTCTCCGCCCAGCAGCAATTGCTCACCACGCAGCGGGCCTATCTGCAGAACGGCGCAACGCTGTTCGTCGCGCTGGGCGGCGGCCTCCCGCGCTGAGCGGAGCCGCTCATAAGGCAGATATCTTTCGGGCAGTCTGTTCTCCGCAAAGCCTGAACGCGAAGACCCCGATCCTGGCGGACGGGGGTCTTCAAGCGTGCGGAGCAATCGGGATGGCTCGACCTTCTGGCGGGTCCGGGAACGGGGGAACCGCGCATCGCGATCCCCCGCTATGCGGCCTGAAAATCAGACGGCCGGCCGGCGTACCTTGGTGTAATTCACCCGGGACGCGGCGAGGTCGTCGTGATAGATCACGTCCCGGCCCCTGATTTCGAGATTGTCGGCGGCAACGATCCGGCCATCGTCGAGCCGTACGGCTGCGACATGTTCCTTTTCCTTGTCCACCAGCATATCCTCGATCGTTCCGTAATGCGTCCCCGTGACCGAGGCCACGGTGCAACCACGGATGTCCTGCTCGTCATGGACGAGTTGCCAGGAATCGAGGGCTTCGAGTTCGCCGAAGCGATCATCGTTCTTCATAATAGGTCCTTTCTAGTCTTACGGACGCTCGAGGATCTCGACATTGTCCTCGTCGACAATCAGGAACACGTCCTGATCGGCGAGAACCGCGAGAGTGTCGTCATCGAGCGGAACACCTTCGACATCGGAGACTTCGCCGCCTTCGCGGATCATGCCGTCCGAAATGCGCAGATCCTGTCCGGGATTGATGTCGATCTCGACTTCGCGGGGTTCGTCGATGATCAACGCGAACATCCGCGCGCCGTCGTTCTCAACCCAGAAGCCCCGGTCGGTCAGCGGTCCGGCAACGCTCACCTCGCCTGCGAATTCCTGTCCGATATACGACTGGGGATTGGCCAGGATGGCGGCCAGCGTCATCGCCATGGGGTCGGCATCAGCGCCGGCGTCAGCTTCGATGGCGGTCTCGGCGAGCACGGGATCGGCATCGTCTTCGTCGGCGGTGATCCACCAGATCAGCAACGCTGCGAGTATTGCTGCGAGTAGCAGCCAGAGCCACGTCATCGATGATTTCTTCTCGACTGGAATTTCAGCCATAAGTTTCCTCCTGTTGCCTGCGCGGGATGAGCGCAGTCTATCAGCGAGCAGCCAAGCCGTTCGTTCCGAAAGAGAATTTCTTCACCGGATACGGCGGCTCCAACCCGGTGATTTGAAGGGCGCGGGGGATTTAGGATACCGCAGCCGCAGCGCGAGTAATGCGGGCGGCGTTTACTGCGATCCGATAGCCGAATGAAAAGCGACGAAGGAACTGGCCAGTGCCGCCTCGCTGTCGATCAGCGCCTGCCTGCTGGCGATCAGCTGGCGCTGCGCATCGAGCACATCGAACAGGGAGGCCAGGCCTTCGCGGTACAGCGCGTTCGACTGTGCGAGCGCGGTCTCGCTCTGGTCGATCGCTTCGGTGAGCGCGGCATTGCGCTGGCGATAGGCCTCGATCGATACCAGCGCATTCTCGACCTGGCCCAGAGCGTTGAGGAACGTGGCGCGATATTCGGCCACGCGCGCCTCGGCCACGGCCTCGGCCGCAGCGACTTCGGCGCGGCGGCGTCCGCCGTCGAAGATCGGGATGTCGATCGCGGCGGCTATCCCGACCAGGAAATCGCCGAACAGCCCGCTCAGCAGCCCGTCGCCGATGCCGATTTCACCGGGTATCGTCAGCGACGGGCGCAGATCCGCCTGTTCGATTCCGATCTCGGCGGCCGCCCGCGCGAGCCGCGCTTCGGCAGCGAGGATATCGGTCCGCCGGCGAAGCAGGTCGGCGGGCACGCCCGCTGGCGGCCCCGCGCCATATCCAGGTATCCGGGATCCATCGGCGAGCGGCTCGATCGCGAAGGCCCCGGGGGGCTCTGCCAGCAGGATCGCGAGCGCGCTGAGCGCATTGGCGCGAGCAATCTCGACCAATCCCCGGCGAGCCCGGGTCTGGGCGAGGTCCGCTGCCGCGCGGCGCACGTCCAGATTGGCAGCCAGCCCGGCCTCGAACCGCAGGGTGACGATGCGCAGCGTCTGGTCCTGCAGATCGGTCGATTGTTCGAGCAGGTCGAGTTGCGTCTGGGTCCGGCGGTATTCGATATACTGGCTGGCGATCGCAGCAGCGACCAGCCGGCGCTGCTCGGCCAGCAGATAGTTCGTCTCGGCGTAATCGGCCACGGCGGCGCGCACCTCGGCTGCCAGCCGCCCATTCAGATCGGAGTCGAACAGGGCGAACAGGCCGGCCGCCGCCGTATCCTCTCCCTCGCCCACCAGCGTGGTTCCGATTTCGGCCGATCCGTCGAGCCCCGGCAGCCGGTCCGCCCGTTCCGCGCGCAACAGGGCGGCCGCGGCGGCAAGCCGTCCGGACGCGGCATCGATATCGAGATTGGCTTCCAGACCGCGCCGGACCAGCCGGTCGAGCACCGGGTCACCGAAGCCGAGCCACCATTCTTCCTGCAACCCGGCCGCAGGGAGATCGGTTGTATAGACAGCGGGAACAGCGATGGGCGGCGCGATTGCGACCGGTTCGCTCCCGGCGCAGCCGGACATCGCCAGCGCGGCGGCCAGAATGGCACCGGGGTGCTTCATACCTGCGCCACGGCAAGATCCTCGTCGACCTCGTCGATTTCCTTGTGCAGGCGGGCGAGGTCGACATTGCGCGGGTTCCCGTAGCGCGCGATGGCGAGATAGATGACCGGGGTCAGGAACAGGGTGAAGATGCCCGCGATACCCAGCCCGCCGAAAATCACCCAGCCGATCGACTGGCGCGCTTCGGAACCCGCGCCGCTGGCGAGGATCAACGGCAGGGCGCCCAACACGGTCGAGATCAGCGTCATCACGATCGGCCGCAGGCGGATCGCGGCGGCTTCCTCCACCGCTTCGCGGACGCTGCGCCCCTGGTGCCGCAACTGGTCGGCGAATTCGACGATCAGGATGCCGTTCTTCGCCATCAGCCCGATCAGCATCACCAGCCCGATCTGCGAATAGATGTTCAGCGAGACCCCCGACAGGAACAGCGCGAATACTGCCGCGGCAAGCGCGAAGGGAATGGTCAGCAGTACCACCAATGCGCTGGTCACGCTTTCGAATTGCGCTACCAGCACCAGGAACACGATCACCAGCGCGAAGATATAGGTCAGCAGCAGATCGCTCGACGCTTCCTCGAGGCTCGCCGCATCGCCCTGCAGCAGCATGTCGATCCCCGGTCCCAGAGCCTCCTCGCCCAACCGCTCGATCTCGTCGACCGCATCGCGCAGCGGCGTACCGGCTGCAATATCCGCGGAGACCTCGATTGCACGCCGTTGTTCGGTGCGGTCGAGTTCGGCGGCGATGCCCTGCTCTTCGATCACGGTGACGCTGGACAGCGGGATCAACGCCCCGCCCGACCCGCGGACGTAGAGATTGCGCAGGTCCGACGGATTGGTGACACTCACGGCCTGGGCGGTGAGGAAGATCGGGACTGCCTGGTCGCCGACGTTGAGATCCACCAGATCGTCGCCGCCGACCATCGCGCGCAGCGTCTGCGCCAGATCGTCCAGCTCGACGCCGAGATCCGAAGCGCGCTGGCGATCGATCTGTACCGACAGCTGCGGCTGTGTCGGCTGGTAGGAAATGTCGGGATTGGAGAGGATTTCGGAGCGGGTGTCGATCGCCGTGGCAAGCGCCTGCGCGGACGCGTAGATCGTCGGGTATTCGGCGCCGGTCAGCGCCACCTCGACACCGTCGCCCCCACCGCCGAAACTCAGCGTGCCGCGGCCCCGGGCATTGGTGCGCGATCCGGGAATTTCCTGCAGCGGCGGGTTGAGTTCCTCGACGATCTCGGTCTGGCTGCGGTCGCGCTCGCTCCAATCGGCGAGTTGTGCAGTCACCCGGACGCGATTGGGATCGTAGCGGCCGACGATCGAGAAGGTGCTCTCGATCTCGCCGCTGGCAAGATACGGCGCGATGACCTGCTCCACCTCGTCGAGCTCGCCATCCATGAAATCGATGCCGACCCCGTCGGGGCCCGTTGCATCGATCGTGATGACGCCGCGATCCTCGTCGGGGACCAGTTCGTTATCGAGCTGGGTGTAAAGCAGCGCTGCCAGCACCGCGAGCGCGACCGACACCGCACCCACCAGCTTGGGCCGGTCGAGACACCGGCGCAGCGCGCTTTCATAGCGGTGGTTCGCCGCATGACCCCAGCCCGCCAGCCTGCCCGGCGCGCTGTCGTCAGTCGCCAGGTCGAATTTCGCCGCCAGTGCCGGGACCAGCGACAGCGCGACGAAACTGGAAATGATCACCGACACGGCCAGCACGAAGCCGAATTCGCGGAACAGCCGCCCCGCTTCGGATGGCAGGAAGCTGATCGGGACGAACACCGAAACCAGCACCGCCGTGGTCGCCACGACGGCGAAGAAGACCTGCCGCGTACCCAGCACCGCCGCCGCGCGCCGGCCCAGCCCCTTGTTCTGCAACCGCTGCGCGTTTTCCAGTACCACGATGGCATCGTCGACGATCAGCCCGGTCGCCAGCACCAGCGCCAGCAGCGTGAGCAAATTGATTGAAAAGCCCATCAGCCAGATGCCGGCGATCACCCCGACCAGCGCGACCGGGATGGTGGCGCTGGGCACGACGGTGGGTCGCCAGGCGCGGAAGAACACCAGCATGGTGCCGATGACCACAGCGATGGTGAAGGCCAGCGTGATCAGCACTTCGCGGACCGAAATGCGGATGAACTGCGCATCGTCCGACACCACGTCGATCCGGACATCGTCGAACCGCGCGTTCAGGCGTTCGACATCCGCGCGAATGGCGCTGGATATCTCGATCGTGTTCGAGCTGGCCTGCCGCACCACGCCCAGCCCGACGATCGGCTGTCCGTCGAGGCGGACGAAGTTGGTCGCATTGGCTGGGGCGAAATCCGCCTGCGCGACATCGCCGACGCGAGTGGTACCGGAAATGACGACATTCTCGATCTGCGCGGGATCGACTGCGCTGGCTTCGGCGCGCACCACCAGTTCCTGCGCGTCCGACCGGAACGAGCCGACCGGCACGTCGAAGGGGGCCCCCCGCAGTGCCGCGGCGACATCGGTCATTGTCAGCCCGAAGCGGTTGAGCCGTGCCGGGTCGACCGACACGCGCATCTGCCGGGCGCGGGTGCCGAACTGTTCGATGCTGGCAACCCCTTCGGCGGCGAGCAGTTCGGGCACGATGTCGTTTTCCACCAGCCGCGTCAGCGAGGCCTGGTCGTAGCTGTCCGACAGCACGGCCAGCGTCATGATCGGCTGCGCGTCCTGGTCCGCCTTGACCACCGTCACCTGCTCGACGCGCTCGGGCAGGTCGCGGGTCGTCCGGCTGACCGCCTCGCGCACGTCGGAGGCAGCGGTATCGAGATCGGTGCCGGGATTGAATTCGACACGGATGCGGCTGTTGTTCTCCTCGCTCGACGCGCGGATCTGGCGCACGCCCGAAACCCGCGCGACGGCATCTTCGAGAAGGCTCGTGACCTCGGAATCCATGGTCTCGGGTGCAGCGCCGGGCAGGCTGGCGGTGACCGACACGACCGGCCGGTCGACATTGGGGAGCTCGCGAACCTCGACGCCCATCAGCGCAGCGATACCCGCAATCACGATCAGCAGGTTGAGCACGCCGATCAGCAGCGGCCGCTTCACCGCCAGCATGGGGAGGTCGGCCCTATCCTTCATCGGCGGCTACAGCAGCGCCCGATCGGGGCTGGCGGACCTCGACATCCTGCCTGTCCGCATTCCCGCTGCCCACCACGCGGATGGCCTGCCCGTCGCGCACCTTCTGCACTCCTTCGACGATCACCCGGTCGGTCCGCTCGAATTCGCCATCCACGAAGACCTCGCCTTCGCGCCGCGAGGTGATCGTCACCGGGACCCGCCTGGCTGCGCCTTCGCGAATGACGAACAGGTGCGATCCATCCCCGCCCCATACGATGGCCTCCTCGGGGACCACCGGACGTGCTTCGCCATTGCGGGTGAAGACCACGCGGAAGCTCATCCCGGGGCGCAGGCGGTCGCCCTCGTTGGGGATGGCGGTGCGCACGATGAAATCGCGGCTGTCCTGCGATATCCGGTTGTCGGTCGCCACAACGCGGGCGTCGATGGTCCGCGTCGTATCGGAAAAAGGCACGACCTGGACGACCTGGCCGGGACGCAGCGCATTGAAGACCGATTCAGGCGCGGGGAAATCGACATAGAGCGTGCCGCGCTGGTCGATCTGCGTGATCGGCGTGGAATCGTTGACGCGGTCACCGGGATCGACTTCGGTCAGGCCGACGTGGCCCGAGAACGGCGCGCGCACTGTCCGGTCGGCCAGCGCCGTCTGCGCCTGTTCCAGCGCCACGCGCGCCGAAGCGAGCGCGGTCACGCCGGCTTCGATCTGGCTTTCGGACAGCGCGCCGGTATCCTCGATGCGGCGATACCGGCCCAGCAACTGGTCGGCTTCCTGCACCTGCACCCGTGCCGCTTCGACCGCGAGGCGTTCCTGCCGCGCGTCGAGCCGGACCAGCGCCTCGCCCTTGCGCACGAAATCGCCCGCCGCGAACAGCACAGCGGTCACTCGGCCCGCCGTTTCGGCAAAAATCTCCGCCGATGTTGCCGCACGGGCCGAGCCGATGGCTTCGATCTCGATCTGTTCGGGAAGCACGCTGATGTCCTGCGCAACGACCGGCACTGCCTCGCGCGCAGGATCGCGTTCTGCTTCACCGCAGGCGGTGACAAGCAGCAGTGCGGCGCAAGCCATTGTACGGAAAGACGCGGCGAACACGCTGCGCAGGTAACGAATAAGGCCTCGGGGGGGAAGCGCTTCTGTGTCAGCCCTGTTCGATGGCTTCCAGTTCGGTCCCGGCGGCCAGCCATGCCGCTTCGGCTTCGGCGAGAGCATCGGCCGCTTCCGCGCGCTGGGCGAGGAGGCTTTCGACGCTCGCCCCGCCGCCCGGCCTCGCCCCGGCCGTCCCCTGTTCGAGGATGGCACTGTCGAGCCGCTCGACATCGGCGGTCAACCGCGCCATCGCCTGTTCGGCTTTCGCCAGTTCCGCTTTGGCCGTGCGCGTCCGGGCAATGATATTGGTGCCATTGCTGCCGCGCGCCTTGCTGGCCGCATCGCCGCGGCCGTTCTTCGCCGGTTTGCGGCCCAGCACCAGATCGATGTAATCTTCCATGCTGCCGGAATATTCGCGCGCGGTGCCGTCATCCACCAGCACCAGACGGTCCGCCGTCAGTTCGACCATGTGGCGATCATGGCTGATGAGGATGACCGCGCCCGAGTAATCGTTCAGCGCCTGGATCAAGGCTTCGCGCGCATCGACATCGAGGTGGTTGGTCGGCTCGTCCAGGATCAGCAGATGCGGCGCATCGCGGGTGATCAGGGCCAGTGCCAGACGCGCCCGTTCGCCGCCCGACAGCTTGTCGACCCGCGTCTGCGCCCGCGCACCCGAGAAGCCGAACCGCCCCAGCTGCGCGCGAACGGCGCCCTGCGCCGCGCCCTCCATTGCGCGGTTCATCAGGTCGAGCGGCGTGTCCTCACCGGCTAGTTCCTCGACCTGGTACTGGGTGAAATAGCCTACCTTCAACCGCCCCGGGGCGTTCACTTCGCCTTCCACCGGGTCGAGCTGCGAAGCCAGCAGCCGGGCCAGCGTGGTCTTGCCGTTGCCGTTGCGGCCCAGCAGCGCAATGCGATCGTCGGCATCGATCCGGAAATTCAGCCGCTTCAGGATCGGCGGGGCATCGCCATAGCCCACGGCCGCCTGTTCAAGCGTGATCATGGGGGATTTGAGTTCCGCCGGATCGGGAAATCCGAAAGTGAGCGTGGGGTCTTCCATCATCGCGGCGACGGGCTGCATCTTGGCCAGCATCTTGGCACGCGACTGCGCCTGTTTGGCAGTCGATGCACGCGCGCTGTTGCGGGCGACGTAATCCTGCAATCGCGCGCGCTGTGCATCCTGCGAAGCCTTGGCCGCCGCCAGCTGGGCCGCACGCTCGGCGCGCTGCTTCTCAAACGCGTCGTATCCGCCATTGTACAGCGTCAGCGCCCCGCCCTGCAGATGCAGGATATGGTCGACCACCTTGTTCAGCAGGTCGCGTTCGTGGCTGATCACCAACAGCGTGGCAGGATAGGATTTGAGGAAGTTCTCGAGCCACAAGGTCGCTTCGAGATCGAGGTGGTTCGACGGTTCGTCGAGCAGCAGGATATCGGGTTCGGAAAACAGCAGAGCGCCCAGCGCGATGCGCATCTTCCAGCCGCCGGAAAAGCTTTCCACCGGACGTTGCTGCATCTCCTCGTCGAAGCCCAGCCCGTTGAGGATCTTCGCTGCGCGCGCCGGCGCGCTGTAGGCATCGATGGCGAGCAGGCGATCATGGACATCGCCCATCCGGTACATATCGGTGCAGGTTTCCAGTTCGGCCAGCAGCTCGGCGCGTTCGGTGGCCGAAGCCAGTACCACTTCCTCGGGCGTCATCGTCCCGCTGGGGGCTTCCTGCGCGATATAGCCGATCCGCGCGCGCGACGGTTTGGCGATCTCGCCCTCGTCGGGTTCGATTTCGCCGATCAGCGCTTTCATCAGCGTCGACTTGCCGGCGCCGTTGCGCCCGATCAGCCCGACGCGCGCGCCCACCGGCACGGCAGCACTGGCGCGATCGAGAATGGTCCGGCCGCCAAGCCGCACTGTGACACCGTCGATGGTAAGCATGCGCGGCCCCTAACAGCCTATTGCCGTTCCCCAAAGAAATTCTGCCGCCGTGCAGCGGGGTGCAAGCGCCTTGCACGATCCGCCCGGTCCGCTAGCGCGGTGGAATGAAGATGGAAGACCTGCTGCAGCGCTATTTCGGCACCCAGGACCTGGCCGAGGTCGATCCGGCCGCGCTCCCCGCCGGGGTCGAGCGAATGCGCGTCGATTTCGGGCTCGAACGCGATCGCGGCCACCGCTTCGCGCTGTGGACCCTGCTCTACATGCTCGATGCCGCACCCGATCTGGACGTCGCCTTCGAAGATCCCGCAGACCGCGATGCCGCGCGCACCATGATGGATATGCTCGCCGCGCAGGCTCCCGAGTAGCGCAGAGGCCGTAGCGGTTTGGACGTCGCCGCAGCACTACCACACGCTTGAGCCAGTGCAGCCGCGCGCTGAAAAACCAGTCAGGACACCTGGTGCAACACCGGTGCCTGGTCGCTCTCGATATCGCGATCGGCGCAGACCACCCGGTTGCGGCCTTCGCGCTTGGCGGCATAGAGTGCTTCGTCGGCTTTCCGGTACAGCGCCTGGAACGGCCGGTCGGCCGCGCCCTGCGCCACGCCGATGCTGACGCTGATCCGATGCCCCGGCGCGGTTACGCCGAAATCGCATTCCGCCAGTTCGGACCGCACCGTTTCCGCAAGCTCGACCAGCCCGCCATCGGCAACCCCGCTCACCCCCAGAACGAATTCCTCGCCGCCCAGCCTGCCCGCGCGGCAGCCGAAACGCTCCTCGAACGATGCCAGCCGGCGCCCGAGCGTCACGAGCACCTCGTCGCCCGCCTGATGCCCGAACTCGTCGTTGACGGCCTTGAACTTGTCCACGTCGATGAGCAGCAGGCCGACGGGCCTGCCGGCCGCGCCGCCGAATGCCTCGGCGTATTTGCCGAGGAAGCCCCTGCGGTTCAGCAGGCCGGTAAGCGGATCGCGTTCGGCAAGTTCGGCCAGGGCCTTGCCGATCTCCACCGCCCGGTCGCGCTGCATCCGCAGCGCGCGCAGCCGCACGGTCGCGAAACCGGTCAGGCACACGACCTGCAGCGCCGAAGCATACAGCATCAGGACCTTGTCGCCCCCGCCCCACAGGATCGCGTCGAGATCGACGATCTGGGTCATCGCCAGCGTCACCATGGGGATCGCCCAGCTGATCGCCAGATCGCGGGCGGCGCCGTGGCCCTTCCTCCACCCCGCGGCAATACAGGCGGTGGCCAGAGCAAGCGATGACAATGTGCCGATCATCAGCACCGGCGCGAATTGGCCGATATCGACGCCGGGCAGACCGCTGGCGACGCCTGCCGCGAGGACAAGCACCCCGAGCGCACCCAGCAGACGCAGCGGCCAGCGGGGCAGCGCGTCGCGCAAGGCGGATGCGGTGGCGAAGGTCGCGAACATGATCGCCAGGCAGGCAAGCACCGTTGCCAGCCGCGCCGACACCGTGCCCGCGGCTGCAGGAAAGACCGCCAGTCCGGCCTGGGACCAGACCAGGCCCCAGACCATCACGGTCGCAGCCCAGCCGCCATGCCACAGGAAGAAGCTGCGCCGCATGCTGGCGGCGAGGCCGATGTTGAACAGGGCGGCTATGCCCAGCAGCGCCAACGCGGCGCCGATGGCAAATGCCGTCAGCTCGAACTGACGCTGGGCAGCCTGCGCGGACACTATGCGCAGCGACAGCAGGTTGTAATCCTCCAGCCCCGCGATCCGCAGCCAGACCGCCGTTGCGGGCCGGTCGCCGCGCGCGCGAAAAGCGACCTGCCCGCCAATATGCCAGCTGTCGGCGAAATCCCCCCGGCCGATCGTATGCCGCGGGCCGAGCGTATCGGCATATTCGAACATTACGCTCATTCGCTCGAACCGCGTGGTGTGCATCGCCAGCGACGCATCGCGGGACTGGCTGGCGGGAACCGGCAGCCGCAGCCACAGGACGCTGCCGCGATAGCCGGCCGGCGCCCCGGCGCACTGCAGATCGGACCGATCGGGCGCGGCGACCGAAGAAGTGACGGCGAAGCAGGTGCCGGCCGGTGGCTGCGCGGCCAGGCGGGGTCCCGCGATCAGGGCGCAGGCCACCGCCATGACCCATAGCATGCGCCGCAGACTGCCCAGCCCTGCCTTCATTCCGCCCCCCGAACCAAAGCCATCGCGGCGATCCAGACGCCGAACGACACGCAGCGACCCCGCGCCGTTTCTAGTTAACAGATACGGAGCGAATGCAATCACCGAGGCGGAATTTCCCCGATTGTCCCGCCGAACTGCGGCTGATCGGCACCACTGGGCGCCATTCCGCTCGAAAAAGTGGGTGGCGGAGCAGGAGGGATTATTAGGTCGCAACCTAATGATTTGAAATCATTTTCCTACTAATTCGCCGCCAGTTGAATTCCCACAATTCTGACCACACGTCCAGATCGTCGCCGGTATTCGACATCAAAATTATGCCCCATCGCGGCGTTGGCTGTCCAGCATTTTCCCTCTCCGTCCGCTCTTGACCTGAGAGAAGAGTTTCCTTTGTCGTCTGATCCCGGCGCGCGCGACTACCGCCATGCCACGTGCGTTCTGACGATCAAAAGAGGATGGGGAAAAGCGGGTAGACTAACCGTCGCAAGCGCAGCCTTTGCCCTTCTTACAAGTCTTATCCCGAGCGATGCAGCTATCGCCGCAAGCCTTGCCCTTGCTGCATGTTTTACAGCACCCATCTGCATAAGCGGTACCGCAAACTGGTGTCGCTGCGCCACTCAGCGAAGCGACAGATAACGCCAACGAAGCCAGTAGAATTTTCATCGTGCGATTCTCCCGTCAGAGGGCGTATCGCGAAAAAGTAGGGGTCCAGTTAACAGCGATATCCGGGTTCGGTGAAAAGCATAGCCGTTGCCCAGCCATGGGGACATTACACCGGCTTCTACGCTACGCCCTGATCCGGTACCCTGGCCGCCTGTTGGTCAGGAGCATTATCGGTCCCCCTACGAGAGCTTATCTTTGCGGGCCTAGCGATCTTTTTATAGTTCTTACTCACTTAGCTCGTAGGCTGAGCTGCGGCAGGAATGGGGCCGCTAGCCGTCGGTCCGCTTTTGACTGGCTTACGTTTGAAAGCTGCCGAAAGCGTTATAGTGCAAATCGGCCCAACGTTTGCCGGTCTGGAAAACGCCCTAAAACCGGTCATTCGAGTGACTGAGATTTTCGCCTGAGAACTACTATTAGTTTACCGTAGACTCCATTGGTGCCTTACGATCTGATCGAGGCGGTTTGAAAGATCGCGCCGTGTTTTAACCGCTGTTGGCTTGGGTGCCGGTATTCATCATGGCGTAGCAAGGCGGCGACCGCGCTTGAGAAGAATGCGACGTGGCGCTCGACCTTGATCTTGTTTGCAGGTTGCAGCCTTGCCTGAGCGACACCCTCGAGAAATTAGCGATTTTCGATGAATTGCGGTATCGGGGCACGATGACGGAACGGCATGAAGCAATTGTCGAAGAGGTTTTGCAATCCTCATCCAGTGCCGCGCATTCTCTTGTCGCGGCGAGCTGGTGTCGTTCCGGCCTAAGGCATGGTCTCGATGCCGGGGCCAATCGCGCATCGGAACTCGTGTCCGGTAGCGACCTCACCCAACGACGGCAGCGCCATGAGTTGATGCTGGACGTCGCGCGGCCACTTCTCGACCAGTTGTTCCAGGCCGTTTCCGCTACCGGCTGTGCCGTGATGCTGTCCGATAATAACGGCGTCGTGCTGGAAGCGCGCAGCCTGGCTGGCGATCGCGAACTCTTTGAGCGAGTTGGTCTGACCCCCGGCGGGGTATGGAGCGAGAGCCGGGAAGGCACCAATGGTATCGGCACATGCCTGATCGAGGGTCGGCCCGTCACGATCCACCGCAACGAACATTTCGCCAGTCGCAACATTGGTATCAGCTGCATGGATGCGCCAGTGCGCGATGCGACCGGCCAGCTTGTCGGCGCGCTCGATATTTCGAATTGTCGCGACGATCACAGCGCCGCGATGGGGATATTGGTGCAGAAGATTGTTCAGGACGCAGCGCGCCGGATCGAAAGTGGCATCTTTCGCAAACACTTCGCCGCGCATCGGATCGTCGATGCCAATCTGGCGGGCGGAGATGCAGCCCTGCTGGCCGTGGATCAGGACGACCTGGTCATTGGTGCAACCTTTGCCGCCAGGCACCGCTTCGGGCTGACCGACGCTTGCCTGGAAGCGCGCCGCACGGCTTCCGATATTCTCGGTAGTGAAGCAGCCCCGTCCCTCCACGACTCGGAACGGGCCGTGTTACGAAGAGCATTGGCGCAGGCCGGTGGCAACGCCACGCAGGCAGCAAAAGATCTCGGAATAGGGCGTGCGACGCTTTATCGGCGGATGGAAAAGGTTGGCTTGCAGCGCAGCTGACACATACACCGACCTAAGTGTCTCGATAGTGAGACAGTCTGCCCATGCAATTGCCGGCGGGCTCTTTTCAGCACCGCTTTTTCGCGGAACCATCATCCTCACGACCGGGAGCACCCGGCAAATTCGAGAGGATCAACTGATGGACATACAAACAAACCCCGCCGCTTCGATGACGGCTCCGTTTGCGGAGCGCTACGACAACTTCATCGGCGGCAAATGGGTGGCGCCCAAGGACGGGCGCTGTTTCGACAATATCTCCCCGATCACCGGCAAGGTGGTCGGTCAGGTCGCGCGCAGCCAGGGGGCGGACATCGAGGCCGCGCTCGACGCGGCGCATGCCGCGAGGGATGCGTGGGGCCGCACCAGCGTTGGCGAGCGCGCGCTGATCCTCAACCGCATCGCCGACCGGATGGAGGAAAATCTCGAAAAGATCGCGATCGCGGAAACCTGGGACAACGGCAAACCGCTCCGCGAAACGATGGCCGCCGACATTCCGCTTGCGATCGACCATTTCCGCTATTTCGCGGGCTGTATTCGCGCGCAGGAAGGCGGCATTTCGGAAATCGACCACGATACGGTCGCCTACCATTTTCACGAGCCGCTGGGCGTGGTCGGCCAGATCATTCCGTGGAACTTCCCGATCCTGATGGCGGTGTGGAAGCTCGCCCCCGCGCTGGCGGCTGGCAACTGCGTGGTGCTCAAACCTGCCGAGCAGACCCCGGCCTCGATCATGGTGCTGATGGAGCTGATCGGCGACCTGCTGCCCGCCGGCGTGGTCAACGTGGTCAACGGCTTCGGCGTGGAAGCGGGCAAGCCGCTCGCCAGCAGCAGCCGGATCGCCAAGATCGCCTTTACCGGCGAGACGAGCACCGGCCGCCTGATCATGCAATATGCGACCGAAAACCTGATCCCGGTCACGCTGGAACTGGGCGGCAAGAGCCCGAACATCTTCTTCGAGGATGTGTGCCGCGAGGACGACGACTATCTCGACAAAGCAATCGAGGGCTTCGTGATGTTCGCGCTCAATCAGGGGGAGATCTGCACCTGTCCCAGCCGCGCGCTCGTGCATGAGAGCATCTACGACCGCTTTATGGAACGTGCGATGCAGCGCGTCGAAGCGATCAAGGCGGGCAATCCGCTCGACATGGAGACGATGATCGGCGCGCAGGCGAGCAGCGAACAGCGCGACAAGATCCTCTCCTACATCGACATCGGCAAGCAGGAAGGTGCTGAGCTGCTGACCGGCGGCGAGGCGACGCGGTTCGAGGGCGAGATCGCGGACGGCTACTACGTCAAGCCGACCGTGTTCAGGGGCAACAACCGGATGCGCATCTTCCAGGAGGAGATCTTCGGTCCGGTCCTCTCGGTCACGACCTTCAAGGATCAGGACGAGGCGCTGAGCATCGCCAATGATACGCTCTATGGCCTCGGCGCAGGCGTATGGAGCCGCGATGCCAACACCTGCTACCGCTTCGGCCGGGCGATCCAGGCCGGGCGCGTGTGGACCAACTGCTACCACGCCTATCCCGCCCATGCGGCGTTCGGCGGCTACAAGCAGTCGGGCATCGGACGCGAAAACCACCGCATGATGCTGGATCACTATCAGCAGACCAAGAACATGCTGGTCAGCTACAGCGCGAAGAAGCTCGGCTTCTTCTGAGGCGACAGGCCGGTGCGGTGAAAGTCCGCCGCACCGCCCCCGAACACAACAGAAATACAGGAGAATTGCTATGAGCAAGAGCATGAAAGCCGCCGTCGTCCGCGCCTTCGGCGAACCGCTGCGGATCGAGGAAGTGCCGGTTCCGGAAGTGCAGCCGGGTATGATCCAGGTGGCCATCCAGGCCTCGGGCGTGTGCCACACCGATCTGCATGCCGCCGAAGGCGACTGGCCGGTCAAGCCCGAACCGCCCTTCATTCCCGGCCATGAAGGCGTCGGCTTCGTTTCCGCCGTGGGCAAAGGTGTAACCCATGTGAAGGAAGGCGACCGGGTCGGCGTGCCGTGGCTCTACACCGCCTGCGGCCATTGCGTGCACTGTCTCGGCGGGTGGGAAACGCTGTGCGAAAGCCAGCTCAACACCGGCTATTCGGTCAATGGCGGGTTCGCCGACTATGTTCTGGCCGACCCCAACTATGTCGGCCACCTGCCCGACAATGTGGGCTTCAACGAGATCGCGCCGGTGCTGTGCGCGGGCGTGACGGTCTACAAGGGCCTGAAAATGACCGAGACCAAGCCGGGCGATGCGGTGGCGATCTCCGGCATCGGCGGGCTTGGCCACATGGCAGTGCAATATGCGGTCGCGATGGGGCTGAACGTGGTTGCGGTCGACGTCGACGACGCCAAGCTCGAACTGGCGCGCAAGCTCGGCGCGGTGGAGACCGTGAACGCGCGGACCGACAATGACCCTGCCGCGACGGTCAAGCGCCTGACCGGCGGCGTGCGCGGCGCGCTGGTGACCGCGGTGAGCGAGAAGGCCTTCGAACAGGCGGTCGGCATGGTCGGGCGCGGTGGTACGCTTGCGCTCAACGGCCTGCCGCCGGGCGATTTCCCGCTCAACATCTTCGGCATGGTGCTGAACGGCATCACCGTGCGCGGCTCGATCGTGGGCACGCGGCTGGACCTGCAGGAATCGCTCGATTTCGCAGGCGACGGCAAGGTGAAGGCGACGATCTCCACCGCCGGTCTGGACGACATCAATGCGGTGTTCGACCGCATGCGGCAGGGCCAGATCGAAGGGCGCGTCGTCCTGGACATGACCCAATGACGCAAAGTGCCGCGCCGGATGGCCGAGTGGTCCGTCGCGTGATCGCCACCGACGCGGCCACAGCCCTGCTGGGCCAGATCATCGAACGTCATGGCCCCGTGCTTATCCACCAGTCGGGCGGGTGCTGTGACGGCTCCAGCCCGATGGTCTATCCGCGCGGCGAGTTCCGCCTCGGCGGGTCGGACGTGCTGCTGGGCACGATCGGCACCACACCGGTCTATATCGGCGCGGCGCAGTTCGCGGTGTGGAAACACACGCAGCTGATCCTCGACGTGGTGGAAGGGCGAGGCGGCATGTTCAGCCTCGATAATGGAACGGGCCGGCGCTTCCTCGTGCGAAGCCGGACCTATGGGGAGAGAGAAATCGCCATGTTGCACAAGGCCGACAGGTTTCGCGCCATGCAGGCATCGATCGACAGCGATGCGGACGCCTTCTGGCTGGACGAAGCGCACCGGCTCGACTGGAGCGTCTTCCCGACGAAGGCGGACGAGAGCAGCTTCGACAAGGGCGATTTCGGCATTCGCTGGTTCGCCGATGGCGAGCTGAACGTCTCGGTCAATTGCCTCGACCGCCACCTCGAGACGCGCGGCGACCAGCCCGCGATCGTGTTCGAAGGCGACGAGCCGGACGAAGGGCGAACGCTCACCTATCGTGAGCTGCACTGGCAAGTCTGCCGCTTCGCCAACGTCCTGAAAGCCAACGGGATCGGTAAGGGCGACCGGGTGATCCTTTACATGCCGATGGTGCCCGAAGCGGCGATTGCAATGCTCGCCTGCGCCCGGATCGGGGCGGTCCATTCGGTCGTCTTCGGCGGCTTCTCGCCCGACAGCCTGGCCGACCGGATCGCCGATTGCGACGCTACGCTGGTCGTCACCGCCGATGAAGGCACGCGCGGCGGCAAGCGCATTCCCCTCAAGGCCAATGTCGACAGCGCGCTGGAGCGCGCGAGCGGGGTCGACACGGTCATCGTCATGCAGCGGACGGGTGGCCAAGTATCGATGCGCAAGGGGCGCGACATCTTGTGGGAGGAGGCCTGCGCGGATGCCCCCGCCGATTGCCCGCCCGAAGCGATGAACGCGGAAGATCCGCTGTTCATCCTCTATACCTCCGGATCGACCGGCAAGCCCAAGGGCGTGCTGCACACCACCGGCGGGTATCTGCTTTGGTCGACGCTGACCTTCGATCTGCTGTTCGGCCCCGAGGAGGGGAAGGATGTCGCCGACGATCTGTTCTGGTGCACCGCCGATGTCGGCTGGATCACCGGGCACACCTATGTCGTCTACGGCCCGCTCTCCAACGGCGCGCGCACGGTCATGTTCGACGGGGTGCCCAACTATCCCGATCCGGGGCGCCTCTGGGAGACCAGCCAGCGCCTCGGCGTCACGATCTTCTACACCGCGCCGACCGCGATCCGCGCGCTGATGCGGCAGGGCGACCGATGGGTGACGCGCCACGACCTGTCCGCGATCCGCCTGCTGGGCACGGTGGGCGAGCCGATCAACCATGAGGCCTGGGAATGGTATCATGACATGGTCGGGCGCGGCGAATGCCCGATCGTCGACACCTGGTGGCAGACCGAAACGGGCGGCGCACTGATTGCTCCCGTCCCCGGCGCTACCGAGACTAAGCCCGGCAGCGCGACCCTGCCACTCCCCGGCGTCGACCCCGAACTGGTCGATGGCGAAGGGCATCTTCTCACCGGCGCAACGGAGGGCAATCTGGTTCTCACCCGCAGCTGGCCGGGCATGATGCGCACCATCTTCGGCGACCACGACCGGTTCTTCCAAACCTATTTCAGCACCTTCCCCGGCACCTATTTCACCGGCGACGGCGCGCGGCGCGACGAGGATGGCTATTACTGGATCACCGGCCGGGTCGACGACGTTATCAACGTGTCTGGGCACCGCATGGGCACTGCCGAAGTCGAAAATGCGCTGGACGAGCATGTGCTGGTGGCCGAGGCCGCCGTCGTAGGCATGCCACATGATATCAAGGGCCAAGGCATCCATGCGTTCGTGACGCTGAAAGCCGGCGAAGAAGGCAGCGATGCCTTGCGGCAGGAACTGCGTGACCTGGTGCGCAGCGAGATCGGACCATTCGCCACGCCCGACGTCATCCAATTCGCGCCCGACCTGCCCAAGACCCGGTCGGGCAAGATCATGCGCCGGGTTCTGCGCAAAATCGCCGAGGGGCAGCCTGACGAAATTGGTGACATCTCGACGCTGGCGGAGCCTGCGGTGGTCGAGGATCTGGTGGCCAAGCGCATGAGGCCGTGAACCTCGATTATTTGCTGTGGCCGCTAAGCCCGCTTTCTAGCTAAAACCAGACTGACCGCTGTCGGCCCCTTCGAGCCAGTCAGCTTTGCGCCCCAATTCCGGACGTTCGGCCTCTTCCAAAGAACCCCTCAAAGCGGCCATCACGATGAGGACAGAGCAATCGTCGATATGTCCTCCTCCGGATTGATGACCTTACCGGCTTCCTTCCTCTCAGAGTAGCGGTCGACCAACTGTTCCGAGTGCGGGCGCAGGAGGACCGTAAAGCGGACTAGTTCCTCCATGACGTCCACGATCCGGTCGTAGAGCGAGGACCGTTTCATGCGGCCGGCCTCGTCGAACTCCTCGTATGCCTTCGGCACGCTGGACTGGTTGGGGATGGTGAACATCCGCATCCAGCGCCCAAGCAACCGCAGTGTGTTGACGGTGTTGAACGACTGTGAGCCTGCTGACACCTGCATGACTGCCAGCGTCCGCCCCTGAGTAGGGCGCATGCCTCCGATGCTTAGCGGCAGGTGATCGATCTGGGTCTTCATGATGCCGGTAATCTGACCGTGCCGCTCCGGGCTGCACCAGACCATACCTTCGGACCAGAACGCATGCTCGCGCAATTCCTGGACGGCTGGGTGGTCATCCCCCCCGATCTGATCGGGTAGCGGCAGGTCTGACGGATCAAAAACGCGCGTCTCCGCGCCGAACAGCTGCAGCAATCGAGCAGCTTCCTCAATCGCGAGGCGCGAATACGAGCGTTCCCGCAGGGAGCCGTAGAGCAGCAGGATACGCGGCGGTGGCTGGTCGGAACCGAGGTTCTCGGCAGGACGGGCATGGACGAAGGACGGATCAAGCGCCGGGAAGGTGTCGGGATCGGGCAAGGGACGCAGACGGGACAAAGAAATTCTCCGAATTCGGGTCGTCAGCCACGCGGGCCGAACAGGATGATGGCAGCGCCGGCGAGCACGACCGCGCCGCCGATGAAGTCCCACCGATCGGGCGTAGTGCCTTCGATGATCCACAACCACAGGAGCGACGCGGCAACATAGACCCCGCCATAGGCTGCGAAGGCGCGGCCTGCGGCGTCGGTCGGAACGAGAGTCAGCAGCCAGGCGAACAGGGCCAGCGACACCATCCCAGGCAGTAGCCACAAGGGGCTCTTCTCCAGCCGCCAGCAGGCCCAGAATGCGAAGCAGCCGGCGATTTCGAACAGCGCCGCGAGCGGATAGACGAGGAACAGCTTCATGCGAGGCTCAATCGCAGTGCGAGGGCCGCCAGGGTCACCAGCAGGATTGGCGTGGTCAGCGTGATGCCGACGCGGAAGTAATAGCCCCAGCCGATCTTCACGCCCTTCTGGCCCAGCACATGCAGCCATAGCAGGGTGGCGAGCGAACCGATCGGGGTGATCTTCGGCCCGAGGTCGCAGCCGATCACGTTGGCGTAGATCATCGCGTCGCGAACGGGGCCGGTGGCGCCCGTAGCGTCGATCGACAGCGCGCCGACGAGGACGGTTGGCATGTTGTTCATCCCTGAGGAAAGCACGGCCGCCAGGATGCCTGTCCCGAAGGTAGCGCCCCACACACCGCCCTCTGCCGAGCGTTCGAGCAGTTCCGCTATAGCGGCGGCGAGCCCGGCGTTGCTCATGCCGTAAACGACCAGATACATGCCGAGTGAGAAGATCACGACCTGCCAGGGGGCCTCGCGGATCACCCGGCCAGTCGGAATGACCCGTCCGCGCGCGGCGATCGCGATCAGCGCCAGCGCGCCGACGGCGGCGACCGCGCTGATCGGAACGCCGAGCGGATCGAGGACGAAGAAGCCGACCAGCAGCAATGCCAGCACCACCCACCCGGCGCGGAAGGTCGCCCGGTCGCGGATCGCCTCTGCAGGAAGGCGAAGCTGGGCGACATGGTAGCTGGCGGGAATGTCCTTCCGGAAGAACAGCATCAAAGCCACCAGCGTGGCCGCGATGGCGGCAAGATCGACCGGCACCATGACCAGCGCATACTCGCCGAACCCGATGTCGAAGAAGTCGGCCGACACGATATTGACGAGGTTCGAGACGACCAACGGTAGGCTGGCAGTATCGGAGATGAATCCCGCTGCCATGACGAAGGCCAATGTCGCCTTGGCATTGTAGCCCAGCGCCCGGAGCATCGCGATCACGATGGGGGTTAGGATCAGCGCGGCCCCATCGTTGGCGAAGATGGACGCAACGCCTGCACCGAGCAGCACCACGAGCACGAACAGCATGCGCCCGTTTCCGCGGCCCCATCGTGCGACATGGAGCGCGGCCCACTCGAAGAATCCCGCCCGGTCGAGGATGAGGCTGATGAGGATGATCGCAACGAAGGCGCCGGTCGCATTCCAGATGATGTTCCACACCACTGGAATGTCGGCGAGTGAGATGACGCCGGTGGCAAGCGCCAGCAGTGCTCCGCCGATCGCGCTCCACCCGATGCCGAGCCCACGCGGCTGCCAGATCACCAGCGTGATGGTGGCAATGAAGATCGTGATCGCAAGCAGCATCAGGCGATACGCTTGCCCGCTACATCCGCGACCTGCTCGCCGTCCTCCTTGGTGAAGGCGCCCTGCTGTGGGCTTGGCAAAATGTCGAGCACCGCCTCGGACGGACGGCACAGGCGGACGCCGAGCGGGGAGACGACGAGTGGTCTGTTGATGAGGATCGGGTGTTCCATCATCGCGTCCACGAGCGCTGTATCGCTCAGGCTCTCATCGCCGAGCCCCAGTTCGGCAAAAGGCGTGCCCTTTTCGCGCAGCACCTCCCTCGGACTTAGCCCGGCGCGCTCGATCAGGCTTTCCAGCATCGCGCGCGATGGCGGTGTCTTCAGATACTCGACCACATGCGGCTCGATTCCGGCATTGCGGATCATCGCCAGCGTGTTGCGCGAGGTGCCGCACTCGGGATTATGATAGACGACGATGTCGGTGGTCATTCAGGATTCCTTGGCCTTGGCGCTCGCGCCTTCTTCGCGGCCGATGGCGGCCAATTTGCTGCGCACAGACATTTCGTCGATGCTCTGGAGCGGCAGCATCAGGAACAGCTCGATCCGGCGTTTGAGATAGCTGAGCGCATCGACGAACGCCTGCCGCTGGCCATCGCCCTCGACCGCGGCGGGATCCTCGACGCCCCAATGCGCGGTGAGCGGCTTGCCTAGCCATACCGGACAGCTCTCGCCCGCGGCGTTGTCGCAGACAGTGAAGATGAAATCGAACTCAGGTGCGCCGGGGTTGGTGAACTCGCTCCAGTTCTTCGAGTGCAGGCCATCGATCGGATAACCGAAGCTATCGAGCACCTCGAGCGACATCGGATGCACGTCGCCCTTGGGCTGGCTGCCTGCGCTGTATGCATGGAAGCGACCTCCGCCCATCTTGTTCATCAGCGCTTCGCCCAAAATCGAGCGGGCCGAATTGCCCGTGCATAGGAACAGAACATTGTAAGGTTGGTCAGGCACTGTCTGCTCCTTCAGCAGCAATGGGAGAGTTCGGCCACGAGCGGCTCGCAAAGCTCTGCGCGGCCCTCACAACAATCCTTGGCGATAAAGAGCATCAGGTCGCGCAGGACCTCGATGTTCGCGCGCTGGATCATCTGCCGCCCCCTCTTCTCAGGTATGACGAGACCAGCGCCCACGAGGATCGCGAGATGACTCGAGAAGGTGCTCTGGGTGAGGCCCGAGGCTTCGACGAGCTGGCCTGTCGAGAGCCCGTCGGGTTCGCTGCGCACGAGACGGCGAAACGCATCAAGCCTCGTTGAGTGCGCGAGAGCGGAGAGTGCTTCGAGTGCCGATGTCGACTTCATCCATCGACAATTATCGATGGATGTTAGGGCCGTCAATTCCTATCGACATTGGCCGATGAATTGAGCTGGATTCGATGGGACTTCCTATTGGCCCTCCGTGGTTCGACGGCCGGATCCGACTTTCTAAATCCTAAAACCAGACTGTCTGCTGGCGGCCCAATTCCAGTCATACGATTTAAGAAAGTCTCAATGGGCAGCTTCTGGGCCGCTAGCGGTCTGTCCGGTTTTGAACATGATTTGAGTTGAAGCGGACATCCATCCGTGCAGATTTAAGACCGATTACTTGTCTACCGGCGACTGATGCACTGCTGAAAGCTTCGCGAGATAA